>ERZ1673701.1-NODE-1-length-785380-cov-58.573275_pt1 | contig 785380 bp, 659 predicted proteins | sample MGYA00580231_ERZ1673701 | MGnify/ENA primary metagenome ERZ1673701 (study PRJEB41218, sample SAMN15661798) | gut metagenome | host: Homo sapiens | place: Canada: London | collected 2015-08-20/2019-03-30 | study: EMG produced TPA metagenomics assembly of...
TAGGAGTAGGAGTAGGAGTAGGAGTAGGAGTAGGAGTAGGAGTAGGAGTAGGAGTAGGAGTGTCGGTAATCGCCCCGTTTTTTCTGTTTCGGCTTGGTTTCCGATTCCCGCTCTTGCGGCCTCTTTTTTGGCGCTCGATCGTGGGCTTGGCCCTGTTTGTCCTGTATCTTTCTGTTTTTTTGTTTTTTATCCCGAGGCTCTTTCCGAACCGGCGAATAAAAAGACGGTGTATCATAACAGGCAAACCGCTTCGTTATTATCGGTATCGCGGCTCGATTATGTACGGTCAGGACACGTTCTTCGCCGTGAACCTCGATGTCTGTTCTTACATACCTGAAAGGGGATGCGCCAAATTTCTCAATTTGACACATCCCCTTCGGGAATGAATCCTTCCTGAAATTAGTATCCCAGGGTTTTCGCAGCCGCGTAGGAAATTTTCAGGGCATTCGCGCGGCGAAGTTCCTGCTTGATCTCCGTGATACGGCCCATAGTCGTATATCGGTCGGCCTTCAGACAGATCGTCATCAAGGCACGCTCCGACTCATTGAGCTTGTCACGCTCGGCAGCTACGAACTGGCCGATATCCTGAGCGGTTTTGAAGGCATCGTTGAGCTGAATACGGGGTGCAGGACCGTACTGTTCCCGCCAAACGCCGATCGGCTCTCCGATGTGGATGTAACTTACGAGTGATTTCTTCTCCAGTTTCTGCACCTCGGTTGCTTCTGGAACTTGGTATTTTACATGTAATTCCTGATCGCGCATGGTCGTAGATACCATGAAGAAGAACAGGATCATGAAGATCACGTCCGGCAGCGAGGCGGTAGAGATCGGGGGCAAACTTTTGTTGCCTTTCTTTTTAATTACTGCCATACTACTTTTTTCCTCCTAAATCTCTGGGTTCTGCTTCCGAGATACTCATGGGAACGGCTTTGGCTACGATACCGCGCTCCGCTTCTCCGAGATCCGAGAATTTCATTTGGAATTTATTCTTCGAAACTTCGTCACGGATTTCGTTGATCGCACGCGTCAGCTCGTTCTGTACCATGATGTAGATCTGATATTGGGTATCTTTGGTCGTTTGCAGCGAGAGTACGCCTTTTCCGACCGGATAGCTCCATTTGCTGCCGTCGGGGAGCTCGAACTCCTCGACCTCTTTTTCGGGCAGGTTGGGATCGTCCATCACATTGAGGAGGAAGTCCTTCGCCCGGTCCTTCAACTGGTGGATATCGACGTACTCCTGTTCGCCGGCCCTGCCCACGAAGATATCGCCGCGGCCGTTCACCAGAACGGGCAGAAGGTTACGTATCTTCACCTTCATATCCTCGACCTTTTGATCCTCGGGGGGCATCGGCGGCAGGTTACGGGCGATACCCGTATCGACGTTCATCGTCGTAGCCACCAGGAAGAATATGAGCAGCAAGAAAGCGATGTCGGCCATTGAACCGGCATTGATCTCCTGTACTTTTCTTTTATCTATAGGCATCGTTCAAACTCTATTTGAAAGCTTTGTATATCTCTGTGAAAATAGCTGTCAGAACAGCGGCACCCAGAGCTACGTAGGTTACCAGAATGCTGGCTTCCGTGATAACGGTTTCAGGATGCGGGAAGAAGCCTCCGTTCGCGACGTCCGGAATTTCGATCGTATGTCCGCGGGCGATCAGGTAGGCTGCCGCGACGATGACGATGATCAGAAGTGTCGAAAGCAGCGTTCCTTTGATGCCTTTGGAACTGTTGACCATACCCCAAACGGCCGTGAACAGTGCTGTTGCAATACCGACTGCGATCAGGATATAACTCCAGATGAGGTTCAGGTTGATCGCCTCGTTGCTGCCGCCGGCCACCATTGCATATACGGTCAGAATCACCGTAATCAGCAGGATGACGCCCAGCAATATGTTTAATATTTTTTTCATAATAGGGAATAAAGTCTTTATAAGTGCGAATTATTTCTTGTAAGCCGTCAGGATATCCATCAGGGTGATGGACGAATCCTCCATATCGTTTACGAGCGAGTCGATCTTGGAAACGATATAGTTGTAGAACAACTGAAGAATAACCGCAGCGATAAGACCCAGCAGGGTGGTCAGCAGGGCGACCTTGATACCGCCGGCAACCAGCGTCGGCGAGATATCGCCCGCAGCCTGGATGGCGTCGAACGCCTCGATCATACCCACGACGGTACCCATAAATCCGAGCATCGGGCTAAGTGCGATGAACAGACCGATCCAGCTCAAACCCGACTCCATGCGGCCGGTCTGAACCGAACCGTAGGAAACGACGGCTTTTTCAACGCTGTCCAGACCCTGGTTGTAACGGTCCAGACCCTGATAGAAGATCGATGCCACCGGACCGCGTTTGTTGCGGCAAACTTCCTTGGCAGCTTCGATACCGCCTTTTTTCAGCGCTTCCTCGACCTGGGCGATCAGTTTCTTGGAGTTGATGGTCGAAAGGCTCAGGTAAAGCATACGCTCGATAGCTACGGCAAGACCGAATACCAAGCAGAGGAGCACCGGAAGCATCCACTCCCAACCGCCTTCGAGGAACTTCTGCATCAGCACCTGGTGCATCGGCTGGCCTTCGGCAAGCTGAGTTTCCGAAGCCGGAGTTTCGGCCGTTTCGGTCGCTGCGGTTTCTTCGACTTCTTCAACGACTGCGGTTTCCTCGGTTGCAGGCGTAGTCGTCTCCTGGGCGAAAGCATTAACAGTACCAAGCGAGAAGATGGCGACTGCTACAATCAAAAAAAGTTTTTTCATGGTTGTTTAATTAAAATTTTGATTAGTTGATCGTTTTTTCGTTTGCGTTTTTTATTTCAAAAAATGTAAATTTTTTTCATCCTGGCTTGCCCGTCACGGTTCGAATCCGATCTTTGCCGGCTTTTTCAGCGATCCGACTGCCGATTCGAAAAATCGTCCCGATTTCTCATTTCGACAGCAATATTCTTTGTAATAAATTGAAAAATAACGTATTACCTCCTCATGAACAGGTCGTGTACCTTTGCCTGGCGTCCTGTCGATGCGATTTTTAGCTCCGAAATATACAAATTTATTTTCGTACGCACAATGTTTTAGTCGGTAAATTCTCCTTTGAGGGGCGTGCGGAGCAGGTCGAGCGTTTGCTCGCGGGGCAACTCGAGCCCGAGGACGTACATCAGTTTGGCGACGGCCGCCTCGGTGGTCATGTCATGGCCGCAGAGCACGCCGATCCGTTGCAGGCGGAGTCCCGTTTCGTAGAGTTCCATCATGACCCGACCGCCCCGGCACTGCGTGACGTTGAGGACGATCAGTCCCCGGTCGATCGCCTCTTCGAGTACGCGGATGAACCATTCGCAGGTCGGGGCGTTTCCTGCGCCGAAGGTTTCGAGCACGACGCCCCGGAGTCCCTCGGCCGAGAGCATCGCGCGCAGGGTCCGTTCCTCGATGCCGGGGAAGAGCTTGACGACGGCGATACCTCCGCTCAGGCGGGCGGCGATGTGCAGGGGTTCGTCGTAGCGCTCCGGCTGGAGAATGTATTCGGTGTGGTAGGTGATATTGACGCCCACGTCGGCCAGGGCCGGATAGTTGTACGACCAGAAGGCGCTCAGGTCTTCCGAACTGCGTTTGGTCGTGCGGTTGGCGCGGAACAGACAGTTCTGGAAATAGAGCGACACTTCGGGAACGGCGGGGCGGCCGTCGATGCGGGCCGAAGCGATTTCGATGGCCGTCATCAGGTTTTCGCGCCCGTCGGTGCGCAGCACGCCGATCGGAATCTGGCTGCCGGTGAAGACGACGGGTTTGGCCAGGTTTTCGAGCAGGAAGCTCAGGGCCGAAGCGGTGTAGGACATCGTGTCGGTGCCGTGCAGCACGACGAACCCGTCGTAGCGGGCGTAGTTGTCGCGGATGATCGCCGCCAGGTCGAGCCAGTTGCGGGGGCTGACGTTCGACGAGTCGATCACGGGGTCCATCGTGAATACCTCGATGCCGATGTTCAGGCTTTGGAGGGTCGGGAACTCCTCGAAGATGCCGCTGAAGTCGAACGGTACGAGGGCGCCGGTCGTCGGGTCGGGCTTCATGCCGATCGTGCCGCCGGTATAGATAATCAGGATCGAAGGTTTCATATCGATTCGGTAGGGCTTGAATGGTCGTTTGTCGTCTGTCGCGCCGCGTCGAAGCCGAACATCCGCCGGGCGTTGCGGGTCGTGGCTGCCGCTACCTCTTCGGGTGTCGTGCCTTTCAGCGCTGCGATTTTGTTGCAAATATAAGGAATATATCCGGATTCGTTTCGCTGGCCGCGATAGGGAACCGGCGTCAGGTAGGGACAGTCGGTTTCGAGCACCAGGTCGTCGAGCTCCATTTCGCGTACGGTATCGGCCAGCCGGCTCTTTTTGAAGGTCACCACACCGCCGATGCCGAACAGGAAGTCGCCGCACTCCTTCAACTGCCGGTAGGTGTCGGCGTCTTCGGCGAAGGCGTGGAAAACACCCCGCAGGCGCAGCCCTTTTTCGCGGGCGGCCTTCGTTTCCGTTTCGACAGTGCGGCACATATCTTTCCAGGCCGCCCGCGTATGGATGGCGACGGGAAGGTCATAGGTCGCGGCCAGGCGGCACTGTTTCGTGAATGCCTCGAGCTGTTCGGCCTTGAAGCGGTCGTCCCAGTAGTAGTCGAGTCCGATTTCGCCCACGGCGCAGAATCGTCCGACGCCTTCGGGTGGCGAGCAGAGGTAGCGTTCGACCAACGCCAGCTCTTCCCGCCAACGGGGATTGTCGTTGATGGAGGTCGGGTGCAGCCCCATCATCGGGGTGCAGTGGTCCGGATAGCGGCGCACGGTGTCGAAGAGGCGCCCGTGGCTCTCGGAGTCGATCGCCGGCAGCAGCAGCCGCTCCACCCCGGCTTCGCGGGCGCGGCGGATCGCCTCGTCGCGGTCGGCGTCGAACTCTTCGGCGTAGATATGCGAGTGGGTGTCGATCAGATAATTCAATGTTTCGGAAATTTTGTCTTAAAATATTTTGTTTATAGAGTTGGTGTCTCGTTGTTCTGATTCGGTGGGTATATTATTTAATTCGGATTTTTTTGCTTTTATTTCATCAATAATGTTGTTTATTTCCTGAATTGAATCTACATCTTTACTCAACAAGTAGTGAGTTGTACTTGATGTACTGCCATATCCGTTTCCGCTGCTTCCAGATACTTTTACATATGCTTGCTCGAATTTCCAACCCAATGCGGACATAATGTTAAGTGCTTCCACCCGGGAATAGAAGATTTCAGCTTTTTCATTCGTTTTCGAGTCTGATATCTTTCTTTTTATTGCGTTCTTGCCCGTAATCGAGGTATATTCGAGTTTTTTTCTGACTTACGATTTGTTCAATAATTTCACAGAAAATTTTGTTTTGTGCAAAAGTGAAACTGATTGGGCTGATAGTAAATAAAAGAAATAAGATGACGAATTGTTTCATAGGATTGGGATAGTGTATTTTGTATTTATTTTTTATTAGCGTAGTTTCATATATCGGTTCCCCGGAAGCTGCCGGACGGCTCCGGCCATTTCGAGTCCCAGCAGCAGGGCCGAAAGTTCGCCGAATCCGAGCCCCGAGAGTTCGCAAAGCTCTTCTGCGGATATCGGGTCGTCGGTGCGGAAGCAGCCCAGCAGCCCCTCTTCGTCGCGCGTGAGTGCTGCGGGAGCCGCTGTCGGCCGGTCGATCAGATCGCCGGGGCGGTTCTGGTCCCACATCATTTCCCGCACGATATCTTCGCCCGTGCATACCATTTGGGCACGCTGGGTCCGAATCAGCAGATTGGCTCCGGCCGAGGCGAAGTCCGTCGCGCGTCCAGGGACGGCCATCAGCGTGCGGTTGTAGCCGTCCGCCAGCCGTGCCGTATCCATCGACCCGCCTTCGACGGGCGATTCTACGACGACCGTACCGCCGCTTATGCCTGCCAGCAGACGGTTGCGGGAGTGGTAAAAGTTGCCGTTCTGCCTGGTTTGGGAGTGCAGCTCCGAAACGACGGCTCCGCCGTGTTCGATCATATCCCGGGCGACGGCCGTGTGCTGTGCGGGCGTGATGCCGGGAAGGGCCGAGGCGATGATGCCGACGGTCGGCATGCCGAAAGCGAGCGCCGCACGGTGACAGGCCGTATCGATGCCGAAGGCCAGGCCGCTCACGATCACCGTATCCGCCACCCGGTCTGCCAGTTCGCCGATCAGCCGGTCGGCCATCTGTTGCCCGTACGGAGTCATCCGACGCGTGCCGACCATCGTAAGCGTCGTCTTGCCGAGCGCTTCCGGGGAACCCAGAACATACAGCACATGCGGGTAGTCGGCGGTTTCGCGCAGCAGGGCCGGGTATTGTGCGTCGGTGGAGGCGATGATCTCGATCCCGTGTTTGCGGCAATGTTTGACTTCGCGCTCTGCGTCTGCGAACGCTTTCTTTTGGAGGATCGCCCGCGCGAGTTCCGGTCGGAGTCGGGCTTTTTCGATGAGTTCGTCGGCCGAAGCGGAGAAAACCGCCTCTGCCGAACCGAATACGTCGAGCAGATGGACCGCCCCTTTCGGGCCTATTCCCGGCGTGAGGGTAAGGGCTATGTCTGGAATTTCGCGCTTCATTTTCCGTATCCGGCAATCCCCGAATGAGTTCGGCTCCGCCTCTTTTGGGCGAAACCGTAGGTTCCGGACCCGCTTCGGGGCTTCGGTTAGCGGTTGTAAAGATAGGTTTTTGCCGATAAAAATGCAAAGTTGCCCGGAAGTTTTGCAGAAAAGAGAAATCTTCGTATATTTGCAAACCCGATCCAGGGAATCAGGGTCTGATGGCCGAGTGGCTAGGCAAAGGTCTGCAAAACCTTGTACAGCGGTTCGAATCCGCTTCAGACCTCACAGAAACCGCGTTGCAGATAGCTGCAACGCGGTTTTCGTTTTGTATAAATATAATATGTATTTTTTTCGAGGAATGGTTGCCGGTCGTTTTCGATTAGCCGGTTATGAGGTTATGGATGAAAATTATGATTTCCCATTGATTCCTCCGTATCCATTCTACTACTCTCTCTTTGTTGCAGTTTATTTTTACCGGGCAGCGTTGGCTGAGCAGAACCGTTTTGTCGGTTAGTCCCATATGCAGCGATCCGACTTTCATACAAGGATATATGATTTTCAGACGGTTATTTTGCGTTTGTATGCACCGGTATTCGGAGGAAACAGCTATGAAAACGACAAATTTTTGTCGTTTTTGTGTATATTCTTTATACATTTGGAACCGATTTTAGACACAATTATTTCGATTGTGACAAAAAAGTGACTATTTGTACGAAATTTGTGTTCTTCAGACGTATTAAAGTGTTGAAAATATGGACAAGCAAAAGATATTCGTTGTCGATGACAAGGACATGATCGGCAAAATCATCATGGCCTGCCTGGGGCGGGACTACGACTGTCGCTATTTCGACAGTCCGAAGCCTGTACTCGAGCAGATGGAGGCCGGAGATTTGCCCGATCTGATTATTTCGGATATCCGTATGCCCGACATGCGGGGAGATGAATTTCTCCATGCCGTCAAGAGTGACGAGCGGTTCCGGCATATCCGGATGGTTATGTTATCGAGCGAAGACAGTACTTCGGAGCGTATTCAGTTGTTGCAGGACGGAGCTGAAGACTATATCGTCAAACCCTTCAACCCGATGGAACTGAAGGTCCGCATCGAAAAGTTCTTGAAGTGAATCGCCTCCGAATCGGGTGCAGATCGTCCGTGTAAATTCGGTTCCGCGTCGGGATACGCGCTGTTTTTCGGCCATAGTCGGCTGTCGTTCCTTGCCTTCGATACGGTTGCCGTTTCGGAAAATTTCTTCGTACTCCGATGAAATCTGTTAGCGGTTATCTACCTCGCTTGTGTGTCACAAGGTCTGTTTTATGGAAAATCTCACGGTCAATCCTGAAAATTATAAGATATTGGTCGTCGATGACATTGCGACCAATATCTTGTTGTTGAAAGCGATATTGGGCAGGGCGAAATACCGGATCGTGACTGCGACGGGCGGCCGCGAAGCGCTCGAAAAGGTCGAAAGCGAATCTCCGGACCTGATTCTGCTGGATATCATGATGCCGGACATGAACGGTTATGAGGTGATCGAGCGGCTCAAGGCCGACGAGCGATTCTGCCGGATTCCCGTGATTTTTCTCTCGGCGCTCCACGATTCGGAAAACATTGTCAAAGGGTTCAAGATGGGGGCCAGCGATTACGTGTCGAAGCCTTTCAATCACGAGGAGCTGATTACGCGGGTGGCGCATCATATGTTTATTGCAGAGGCGCAGCGCGTCATCGTGCGGCAGAACGAGGAGCTGCAGGCGACCCTGGCCAGCCGCGACAAGATGTATTCGGTGATCGCCCACGACCTGCGCTCTCCGATCGGAAGCCTCAAGATGCTGTTCAACACCCTGCTCGACAGCCTGGATGCGGAGCGGGTCGGAGCCGGGAACCTCGATATGCTTCGCATGGGCAACGACATTGCCGAAGACACCTTTTCGCTGCTCGACAACCTGCTCAAGTGGACGAAGTGTCAGACCGGGAGGATGCATACGGTGTATCAGGATGTCGATCTGGCCGAAGTCGTACTCTTTTCCTCGAAAATTTCGGAGTCGGTGGCCCGGACCAAAGGAATTGTCGTCGAATACGACATTCCCGCGCCGATTCACGTGCGGTGCGATGTCGATATGGTCAAGACGATCGTCCGCAACTTGTTGAGCAATGCGATCAAATACAGCCCGGAAGGAGGAGGGAAGATTATCGTTTCCACGGCCGAAACCCCGACCCACGCCGTTGTCCGGGTGCGTGATTTCGGAGTCGGCATCAAGCCCGAAGACCTGAATAAAGTGCTCGATCCTGCGATGTATTTCACCACTTACGGGACCGGAAAAGAGGAGGGGTCGGGACTGGGGTTGCAGCTTTGCCTGGACCTGGTGCATCGCAACGGCGGCGAGATGACCGTGGAGTCGGTCTATGGCGAAGGGGCGACCTTCAGCTTCACGATCGCCAAATCTCCTGCGGACGAACGACCCGCCTCGGCCGGGGAGCCGGTTTGATGTTTAATCTCTGTTTTTTCGCTTCGGGGTCCGGTTCGGCCCTTTTTTGTTGCGGGCGGGTTGCCGCTGGCCGAACCACTCTTCGAACCAGTTTTCGGGGAGTTCGGAAGCTCTCTTCGCAGCGGTTTTCTCCGGTGTGGACGTTTTGCTGCTCGCCTTGACTGTCGTTGCGGGTTTCTTCCCGGCTTTCGTGCCGGACGTTTTTGGGCTGCGGACGGATTTCCGATGTCCGTTCCGATCGTCGGGCGCACCGAAAGCCTCCTGCACGGAGGAGTCTTGGCGATAGGATTCCCGGCTTTCGGGTTTCCGGCCGGTTTTACGTCCGGATCGGGTGTCGGACTCCCTGCGGCGGTGGGATTGTCTTCCGCCGGATGTGCGGGCCGAAGGGCTGTCTTTCGATATTTCCGCGATGGGACGTCCGTGCGAGAGCTTATTCAAAGCCCTGACGACTTTTTCGGCTCGGTCGAAGGGAACCGTTGCGAACGAGAAGTCCTCCATGACCCGTACGTCGTCGATATCGTGGTCGGAGAGTCCGCACTCCTGTTTGAGGAGCCGGACCGTCTTGCGGGTATCGTAGCCGTCGCGGGCGCCGAAGGCGAGGAAGATCCGGGCCTTGCCCTTGCGATCGACGTCGATCGAACGGATTTCGGGATAGCTGCTCTCGCTCAGCTCGTTCTTGAACGCCAGGCGCAGCAGGGCGCTCAGGGCCACTTCGGGCGGATAATTCTCCAGTAGTTCGGCTGCCATCCCCGTACATTCGCCGTAACTTTCGCTCTCGACGATGGCGTCCAGATCTTCCTTGATCTTGTTGCGCTTGGTGGCGATGATGTCGGCCGGCGTGGGGAGCTGTTCCAACTTGATGTCGGCCTTGATCGTCCGCTTCAGGAACCCGAATTTGCGCATCTCGGAGGGCGAGATGAAGGTGATGGCCGTTCCCTGGTTGCCGGCGCGGCCCGTGCGTCCGATGCGGTGGACGTAGCTGTCGGAGTCCTGCGGCAGCGAGTAGTTGATTACGTGCGTGAGGTTGCTTACGTCGATGCCCCGGGCCGCCACGTCCGTAGCCACCAGGATATTGACCTGTTTTTTCTTGAATTTGCCCAGGATCTTCTCGCGCTGGGTCTGCGAAATGTCGCCGTGAAGGACTTCGGCCGCATAGCCGCGTTCCAGGAGTTTGGCCACGATCTCGTCCGCGCCCGTTCGGGTGCGGGAGAAGACGATGCCGTAGAACTCGGGTTCGACGTCGATGATGCGGGTCAGGGCGTCGAACTTGTCGCCTTCGCGCACCTCGAAATAGATCTGGTTCGTCAGGTCGGTGGTGACGTGCTGCGATTCGACCTTCAGGAGGTCGGGGTCGTGCATGTAGTTGCGGGCCAGCGCCGCGATGCGGTCGGGCATCGTGGCCGAGAAGAGCAGCACGCGTTTGGGGCCGGTCATGGCGTGCATGATCTCTTCGATATCCTCGATGAAACCCATGTTGAGCATTTCGTCCGCCTCGTCGAGCACCAGGTAGGCGATCGCCGAGAGGTCGAGCGTGCCCCGGCGGATGTGGTCGAGGATGCGGCCCGGCGTGCCGACGACGATGTCGATGCCTTTTTTCAAGCGCCGCAACTGTTCGGTCATCGAGGCGCCGCCGTAGATCGGGGCGATCGAAAGGTCGTGGGTATTGAACGAAATGAGTTCCTGCGTCACCTGCAGGGCCAGTTCGCGGGTCGGAACGAGGACGATGGCCTGCGGAATATTCCGCCGGGAAGTCAGCATCTGGATAATCGGCAGGCCGAAAGCGGCGGTTTTACCCGTGCCGGTTTGTGCTTGTGCGATGATGTCTTTGTCGGTGGTGAGCAGGTGGGGAATGGTGAGGCTCTGAATGGCCGAGGGGGTTTCGAACCCTTTTTTGGCAATGGCAGTAAGTATATCGTCGGACAGTCCTAAAGCCTTAAATTCTTCTAATTGATTCATTTATGATGATTTGTCGGGCAAAGGTACGCCAAATTATCCGGTTTGACGACTTTTCCGCGAAATCTTTTGTGACGGAGTGCGTGTTTTTCCCGGTTCGAGCATAGCCCCTGTTGGCTTGCAGATGTCGGAGCGGGGGTTCCGGTGCATTTTATGGCGGGAAAAAATGCCTGTTTTCGATCATCCAGGCTCTGCGGATCGTTGCGGGGGCCTTCGTTCGGACTGGTGGAACCGATTGTCGGTGAGGCGGCTTTTGTTCCGGAGGGAACGAACCGGACCTGTATTTCTGTGCAGGCCCGGTCTTTTTTATTTAACGTAATACCGCGTCGTCAGATCTCTTTTTCGAGGGCCTGGATTTCGTCGAGGATACCTTTGACATCGGTCACCTTGAGCCGTCCATAGACCCGGGGTCCGATCATCACGACCGGAGCGAGTCCGCAGGCACCCACGCACCGCAGCGAATCGAGCGAGAAGAGCCCGTCGGGGGTCGTGCCGCCGACTTCGATGCCGAGCTGGCGTCTGAATTCGTCGAGCACCTTCTCGCCGCCCCGGACGTAGCAGGCCGTGCCCATGCAGACCGAAATCGGATATTTGCCTTTGGGCTTCATCGTGAAGAACGAATAGAACGACACCACGCCGTAAACCCGTGCGGCCGAGATGCCCAACTCCAGGGCGATGAGCTCCTGTACCTCTTTGGGCAGATAGCCCAGCGTGTCCTGCACGCCGTGCAGGATGTTGATCAGTTCGCCCGGGTCGTTGCCGTACTTTCGGCAGACGTTCTTTATCTCGTCGATTCTCCGTTGGGAGAGGCATATTTTTTCCATAACGTCTTATTTCTTGGGTTCCACGACCGGTTTGCGGTCGTAATAACGGGTGTGGAGCAGTTCGTGCGAAAGCGGTCCGCAGGGTTCGCCGAGGAACTCTTCGTAGAGCGCCTGAATGTCGGGATTCTCGTGCGACTTGCGCAGCGGTTTGGCGGCGTCTTCGGCGTAGAGGGCCTCGGCACGCCGTTTCAGAAGCTCTTCGTTGCCCCGGTGATAGGGTTGCCCGCCGCCGTTGATGCAGCCGCCGGGACAGGCCATGATTTCGATGGCGTGGTAGGGCGATCGGCCGGCGCGGATCTCTTCGACCAGCCTGCGGGCGTTACCCAGCCCGTGTGCGATGCCGATTTTGACGGGTACGCCGTCGAAGTCGATCGTTGCCGAACGGATTCCCGCCAGTCCGCGCAGTTCGGTGAAGTCGAGTTTCGGAAGCGTTTTTTTCGTTTGTATTTCGTATGCCGTACGCACGGCTGCCTCGATCACGCCGCCTGTGGTGCCGAAGATGACGCCTGCACCGGTCGATTCGCCCAGCGGACGGTCGAAATCGCTCTCCTCCAGTTCGTCGAAATTCATGTTGGCGAAGCGGATCATGTGGGCCAGTTCGCGCGTGGTGATCGAAATGTTTACGTCCGGATCGCCGTCTTTGCCGAATTCAGGGCGTGCGGCTTCCGATTTCTTCGCCACGCAGGGCATGACCGATACGACGATGAAATTCCGGCGGTCGATGCCCAGCTTGGGCGCCAGGTAGTTTTTGGCGATCGCGCCGAACATCTGTTGCGGCGACTTGGCCGTCGAGAGGTTCTCGCCCAGTTCGGGGAAATGCTTCTCCATGAACGACACCCAGCCCGGACAGCAGGAGGTCATCAGTGGGATTTTGACCGTCCGGTCGCCCGCGAGATACTTGTTCAGGCGCTGGAGCAGCTCGGTGCCCTCCTCCATGATCGTAAGGTCAGCGGCGAAGTCGGTGTCGAAAACGTAGTCGAAGCCCAACCGACGCAGCACTGTGGTCATCTTGCCCGTGACGCTCCGGCCTTCCAGTCCGAAATCCTGGCCGAGGGCTACGCGCACGGCGGGGGCGGTCTGCACCACGACCGTCTTGCCGGGATCGGCGAGCGCCTGCATCACCTCCCGGATGTTGCTGTTCTCCGAAAGGGCGCTGGTCGGACAGACGGCTACGCATTGGCCGCAATTGACGCAGTTGGTCGTCAGGATCGGATCGTTGAAGGCCGTGCAGAGGACCGAAGTGAATCCCCGGCCTACGACCGACAGGGCGCCGACGGTCTGGACTTGGTTGCAGACCGTTTCACAGCGGCGGCAGAGGATGCACTTTTCCATGTTGCGCACCACCGACGGCGAGAGGTCCATCATCGGCTTGGTGGTTTCTCCCTTGTACTTGGCCTCGCGGATGCCGAGGTCTTTGGCCATGGTTTGCAGGCTGCAATAGCCGTTCTTCGAGCAGGTGAGGCATTCGTTGGGGTGGTCCGAGAGGATCAGCTCCAGAATGGTCTGCCGGGCGTTGATGACGCGGGGTGTGTGGGTGCGGACGACCATCCCCTCCGTGCAGACGGTTTTGCAGGCCGGAGCCAGGTTTTTGCGTCCTTCGACCTCTACGACGCAGATGCGGCAGACACCGGGGTCGTTCTTGCAGCCCAGCTCGTGCAGGTTGAGGTAGCAGAGCGTCGGAATTTTGATGCCGATCGAAGCGGCCGCTTCGACCAGGTTGGTGCCCGGGGCGACCTCTGCGGTTCGGTTGTCGATGGTTAGTTTTATCGTTTCCATGCGGATTTGTCTTGGAGGAGTGGTTAGCGGATGCTGATTGCGCCGAACTTGCATTTTTCGAGGCAGGTGCCGCACTTGATGCAGCGGGCCTGGTCGATGGCGTAGGGTTGTTTGGGGATGCCGCTGATGGCTCCCGGCGGACACATGCGAGCGCAGAGGGAGCAGCCTTTGCAAACCTTGGGGTCGATCACGAAACTCATCAGGTCGCGGCAGCGGTGGGCCGTACAGTGGTGGTCCCGCACGTGGGCCACGTATTCGTCCCAGAAGTTTTCCAGGGTCGAAAGCACTGGATTGGGGGCTGTCTGCCCCAGGGCGCAGAGCGACGAGTCGCGGATTACGCGGGCGAGGTTCTGCAATTCGTCGAGGTCTTCGTCCCTGCCCAGTCCCCTGGTGATCCGGTCGAGAATCTCCAGCAGGCGTTTGTTTCCGATGCGGCAGGGCGTGCACTTGCCGCACGACTCATCGACGGTGAATTCGAGGTAGAATTTGGCCACCGACACCATGCAGTCGTCTTCGTCCATGACGATCATGCCGCCCGAACCCATCATCGATCCGCTTGCCAGCAGGTTGTCGTAGTCGATCGGGGTGTCGAGGTGCTTCTCCGTGAGGCAGCCGCCCGACGGGCCGCCCGTCTGCACGGCCTTGAACTTCTTGCCGTTCTTGATGCCCCCGCCGATTTCGAAGATCACTTCGCGCAGCGTGGTGCCCATCGGCACCTCGATCAGGCCGACGTTATTGACCTTGCCCGCCAGGGCGAAGACTTTGGTGCCCTTGCTCTTTTCGGTGCCGATCGAGGAGAACCATTCGGCGCCCCGCAGGATGATGGGCGGAATATTGGCGTAGGTTTCGACGTTGTTCACGTTGGTCGGGTAGCCCTTGTAGCCCGATTCGCTCGGGTACGGGGGTTTCACGGTCGGTTCGCCGCGTCTGCCTTCCATCGAATGAATCAGCGCCGTCTCCTCGCCGCAGACGAAGGCGCCTGCACCGTAGCGCAGCTCGATGTCGAACGAGAAGCCCGAGCCCAGGATGTCGTTGCCCAGCAGCCCGTATTCCCGCGCCTGTTCGATGGCTCGCCTGAGCCGTTCGATGGCCAGCGGGTATTCGGCGCGGATGTAGATCAGTCCGTGCGAGGCGCCCGTGCAGTAGCCGTTGATGGCCATCGCTTCGAGGATCGAGTGGGGATCGCCTTCGAGGATCGAACGGTCCATGAATGCGCCCGGATCCCCTTCGTCGGCGTTGCAGACCACGTATTTGCGGTCGGCTTTCGCATCGCGCGTGATCTTCCACTTCAGGCCGGTGGGGAAACCGCCTCCGCCGCGCCCCCGCAGGCCGGAGTCGATGATCTCCTGCAACACGTGGTCGGGCTGCATGCCGAGCACTTTGGCCAGGGCTGCGTAGCCGTCGCGGGCGATGTATTCGCCGATGTTCTCGGGGTCGATGAACCCGCAGTTCCGCAGGGCGATGCGCAGCTGCGGCTTGTAGAACTTCATGTGCTTGCTGTCGGGTACGTGCTGCCCCGTGTCGGGGGCCGTGTAGAGCAGCCGCTCTACCTTGCGGCCTTTGACGACATGCTCCCGGACGATCTCTTCGGCGTCTTCGGGTTTGACCGAGACGTAGAAGGTGTTGTCGGGGATCATCTTGACGATCGGCCCCTGCTCGCAGAAGCCGAAGCAGCCGGTGCGGATCACCCGTGTGCGCTCGGACTCTCCCGTTCGGTCGAGCGCCCGGCGCAGGGCCGCGATGATCTCCTCGCTCCGCGATGCCCGGCATCCCGTGCCGCCGCATACCAGGATGTAGTTATTGATTTTTGCCATCGGGTTGGATGCTTGTTAAAGATTCGGATCGTTTTCCTTCGTTTCAGATGCCCGGCTCGACGGTCGGACCTGTCGCCTCTTTCCGAAAATTCTCGGATTGCCGGACGCAGTTTATGCTTCGATCAGGCCTTCGGCCGTTTCGCCCCGGACGATTTGCCGCTCGACGAGCTCCGCGACGCGCTCGGCAGTGACATGGCCGTAAAGAACCGGCCTGCGGCCCGGCAGCGTGATTTCGACGGTGGGTTCGTCCTTGCAGTGTCCGGCGCAGCCGGTCTGGGTTACGATGCCCCGGATGCGACGGGCGGCCAGTTCTTCGACGAATGTTGCGAGGACCGCTTTGGCTCCGGCGGCGATGCCGCATTCGTCCATCGAAACCCGGATCTGGGGCAGCTCATCGGGTGTGTTGCTGTTTTCCCGGATCTCGAGGTCGGCACGCAGTTTTTCGCGCATGAGGCGCAATTCCTCCGGAGTGTTTATTTTTGCCATGTTTTCCGGTCGTTTAGAGTTTGATTTTTCAGGTTTGTTCGCTCCTGCCTGCCGAAAAATATCCCGGAAACGGAGCTTCTTTCGGGATCGGGTGGTTAAATATAATCATTTGTTATCAAAATAACAATAAAAACGGCCGGAAAAAAGGGGCGGAATAAAAAAGCGGTCCCAGAGAACCGCTGGAGCGGGGTGCGGGGTGTCCCGGAAACAGCCGGGTGGTCGATGAAGGTCGCTGCCGGGAAAAAGTATAGCGTTATGGCTTGTCCGGTCCGCAATGCCGCCGTCCCTGTTTCTGATGGGCGTTCCGGGGTTCCGGGATTTGTACCGGCTCGGCCCCGGTTGCGGCAGCAGTCGAGTGCCCGGCCGCGCATCGTCGGGCCGTTGCGGTGAAAGCCGAGTGCGCCCCCGGACGAGTATGGCGGCTTGCGTATCTTTTTTATCGTGGAGGATTGTCGCGGGAGAGTGATTGCGAAAAAGGCTGCCCATTGACGGGCAGCCTTTCGATTTTGCAGGCCCTGTAAGCCGGGTTCTGTGCTCCGGTTGCCCGGAGTCCCCATCATTTATCTAGGACGCCGGTCTCCCGGCGCCTCAAGCAACCTACCCCCCGGCATTGGACGAGCAACCCTTGATTGCCGGTATACATGGTCTTGCAACCCACGAGATGTACTGTCCGAAGCGTATCGCTACCTTCGCGGTGGGCTCTTACCCCGCCTTTTCACCCTTACCCCTGCGGGGCGGTTATTTTCTGTTACACTTGCTATACCCTCACGGATATCAAGCCGTTAGCTTGCGTGGCGCTCTGCGTTGCCCGGACTTTCCTCCCCCTGTTGCCAGGCGGCGATGGAGCGGACCTGCGTGGCAAAGGTAGTGAAAACGAGCACAGAATAAAACAAACTCGTTTGTTTTTTATGTCGAGTGCGTCCTATCCTTCTGTAAAGGTTAGTGAAAACGAGTACAGAGTAATGAGTTTGTTCGATGCCGCAGTCCTTCCCGGCTCGAAGGCGTAAAATGGGAGCGTACGCTTTTATGCGTTCCGTGAGAAGGGATGCGCTTGGGGCGTATGTCGCCCGCCGAGTCCCTGCCGCTCGCTTGAAAAAGCCTCTGTCGGGCAGGCGGTTCGGGGATTTACCGGCTTTCCGTGCCGGTGTCCGTACCGAAAATGTTGAAACGCCGGAGCAGCGGGTTGCGGCGGTCGAGCAGCAGGAACTCCAGCAAGAGCAGGACGAGGGCCGCTCCGATCAGGTATTGGAACTGTTCGTTGAACTCCTCGAAGCGGAGGGCCGCCAGGTCGCCTTTTTCCATATTGTTGATCGTGCGTACGATTTCGTCCAGCCCGATCGACTGGTTGGTCGAGCGGATGTAGGCTCCGTCGGTCGCCTGTGCGATCTTTTCGAGCAGGGGTTCGCCCAGTTTCGATACGACCATCTCTCCCTTGTCGTCCTTGATGAACTCGCCGCCGATCTGGATCGGAGCGCCTTCCGGCGTGCCGATGCCGATGGTGAAGATGCGGATGCCCTGTTCGGCGGCCCGTTCGGCCGCTTCGATGGCGCCGGAGTCGTGCCCTTCGCCGTCGGTGATGAGCACGATGACGCGTCCTGCGGGGTTATCTCCCTTTTCCGAAAAGGACATGGTGGCCAGCGAGAGGGCCTGACCGATGTCGGTGCCCTGCACCGAAACCATCGAAGGGGATATTCTGCGGGCAAAGGCTTTGGCCATGCGGTAGTCCGAGGTGATCGGCAGTTGCACTACGGCGTCGCCCGCGAAGACGACCAGTCCCACGCGATCCTGCTTGAGTCCGTCGAAGAGCTTGTCGATGGCGTATTTGGTGCGTTCGAGGCGGTTGGGCTGGAAATCCTCGGCGAGCATCGAGTTCGAAACATCGACCACGAGCATCATCTCGATACCCCGGCTCTCCACCTCGCGGAGTTTCGAACCCAGCTGCGGCCGTGCGAGCGCCAGGGTGAGCAGGGCGAATGCCGTGAGGTACAGGATGAATTTCAGACGCCGGCGCCCCGTAGAAGCGTCGGGCATGAGCGGACGGATGGTTTCGAGCCGGCCGAAACGGCTGAGGCGCCGGCGTGCGAGCTGTCCGGCGGCCGTCCATACGGCGACGAGCAACGGGAGGAGCCACAGCAGCCAGAGGTATTCGGGATATGCGAATCTGAACATTACGGCAGGGATTTTAACCAGAGGGTACGCAACAGAAATTCCACGAGCAGCAGGGCCAGAGCCGCCGCTGCCCAGCGGAGGTACTCCTCGGTGTAGGTGGTGTATTGCGATATTTCGACCTTGCTCTTTTCGAGCTGGTTGATTTCGTCGTAGATGGACTGTAGTTTGGCGTTGTCCGTGGCGCGGAAGTAACGGCCGCCCGTGAGATCGGCGATCTCGCCGAGTATCTTTTCGTCGATCTGCACCTTGGCCTGCACGACGGTCGGGTTCCCGAAGAAGTCCACCGTCGGATAGGGGGCCGTGCCGCGTGTGCCGACACCGATCGTATAGACGCGGATGCCCTGGTCACGGGCGATCTCCGCAGCCGTGAGGGGAGCGATTTCGCCCCGGTTGTTCTCTCCGTCGGTCAGCAGGATGATGACCTTGCTCTTGGCGTTGCTCTCGCGCAGGCGGTTGATTGCCGTCGCCAGTCCGTTGCCGATGGCCGTGCCGTCCTCCACCACGCCGCTGCGCAGGCGTCCCAGCAGGGTTTGCAGCGTTCCCTGATCGGTCGTCAGCGGGCTTTGGGTGAAGGCTTCGCCCGCGAAGGCCACCAGTCCGATGCGGTCTCCGGGGCGGTCGGTGATGAAGTTGCCGGCGACCTGCTTGGCTGCCTGGATGCGGTCGGGCTGGAGGTCCTGGGCCAGCATCGAGGTCGAAATATCGATCGCCAGCACGATGTCGATGCCTTCGGTGTTGCTCGTCGAGCCTTCATCGACCGATTGGGGGCGGGCCAGCGCTACGATGAGGAGCGCGACGGCCGCGCAGCGCAGCGCGAAAGGCAGATGCCGCAGGTAATAACGTACGGTGCGCGGTGCTTCGGCGACACCGTCGATGGTCGATACTTGGATCGAAGCGTCGCCCTGACGGGTCCGCCAGACGTAATAGACCACCACGAGCGGAATGACCGCGAGCAGCCACAAAAAGTATGGAGAGGCGAATTGCATAGCCGTTTCAGAATTGATTCGTTACCAGTTTTTATTGCCGCGTACCACGACCCCGGCTTTCTCCTTGAGTTTCTCCTGGGTCTTGTCCTCCTGGGTCTGGATCGCATCCAGCATCCGTTCCTGTTCTTCCGGGGAGATGCCGTTTTCGCGGGGTTGGCCGGGCTGCCGGTCGTCGCTGTCCGGCTTGTCGGAATCCTGCGGCTGTTCGTCGGGATTTTGTCCGTTCTTGTCGGGATCATTCTGACCGTTCTGCCGGTCTTGTTGATCCTGTTGCTCGCCGCCCTTGTCCTGCTGCCGGTCTTTGTCCGAATTATTATCCTTGTTTTTGTCTTGATTCTGATCCTGACCGCCGCTGTTCTGCTGGTCCTTGTTCTGATCTTTGTTTTGATCCTCGTTCTGCTGTTTTTGCAGCAGTCGCTTGGTGTAGGCGTAGTTGTACTTGGCCTCCTGGTCGGCAGGATTCATCCGCAGGGAGTTCTTGTAGCTTTCGAGCGCTTCCGGGTATTTTTCCTGTTTGAATTGGGCGTTGCCGAGGTTGTAGAAAGCCTCGGCCCGTTCCTGGTCGGTGCGGGTGGAGTCTGCGGCGATGCGTTCGAGCATCTTGGCCGCCTCCTCGTATTTTTCGGTACGGTAGAGGGCGCCCCCCAGGTTGTAGGCGGCCTCGAAGTTTTCGGGGGCCGCTTCGAGCGCCTGCGTGTAGCGTTCGATGCTGCGGTCGTACCGCTCCTTCGCGAAATCCCGGTTGCCCTTGCGCACGAGGCTGCGCTCGGGGTATTTCTGGGCCGAGGCGCTGCCGATTCCGAGCAACAGGGTGATGAATATCAGTAGGATTCTGTTTGGCATGGCGTGTCGGATGCTATTGGGTGTCGTCCTGTTCGGTGCCCTCCTCCGCGATTTCCGCAGGCTTGGTCTCCTCGACGAAATAGTAGGCGTTCAGGTAGTTGTCTTCGTTGGTCGTCCCTTCGGACTGGGCTTTGGCGAATTTCGCCAGGTCGGCGTCCCGGAGGATCGCCTGCAGGTCCATGACGCATTTCTGCGGCAGGTCGTAACGGCGGACTGCCGCGAGAATTTCGTCAGAGGTCATCTCCATCGCGCCGAAGCCGTATCGTCCGGCCAGATAAGTGCGCAGGATGTCCGTCAGGCCCGAGTAATACTGTTTGTGGCGTCCGCTCTGCCAGAGTTTCTGGTTGTGGAGCGTTTCGAGCGCTTGGATGGCCGCGATGTGGGGCGGCAGGGGCGGTGCGGGACGGAAGATGTCGCGTACCTTGCGGGCGTAGCGGGCCATCAGGCGGCGGCCTGCGTAGATCGCGCCGCCCAGGACGATCAAACCCAGCAGGCTCCAGAGGACGTAGCCGCTGATTTCGCCGTAGCGGAAGGGCAGCGTGCGCTGGGCTTTGATGTCGTAGATCGTGTGCGACGTGGAGTCGATCTGAAAGGTTCCCACCTGCAGCCGCAGGGTGTCGGCGGTATAGAGCGTGTCGGTGATGTTCTTGTCCAGATAGAGCACTTGTGCGCGTCCCAGGCCGAGGTTGCCCTCCTCGAACGCCGCCAGCGTGTAGCGTTTGCGCAGGCTCAGGTGACGTCCGTCGCGCCGGAGGGTGTCCACCGGATGCGATTCGACGACCTCCAGTCCGCTCTGCGGAGGCGGGTTGAAGGTGGGAAATTCCACGACCTGCACCAAATCACGATCGACGTCGATCACCACGTCGAAGCGGTCGCCGATTCCGATGCTGTCGGGTTCGACGCGGGCGGTGATCGTCGGCGGTGCGGCGTACAGAACGGTCGTCAGCCCCGTCAGAAGAGCTGTCGCCAGAGCTGTTTTTACTCTTTTCGTGATGGATGTCCGACCGGCTTTCGGACGACCCGAAGACCGCAGGCCGACGGGCACCGCTTCCGAAGGAGGTGTTTGCGCGGCATTTTGCCGCTCTGCGGCGGCGGACGGTTGAATACCGCCGTTGCGTGCGAACGGAGAGCAGGTTGATGCCGGGTTATTTGGGATCGACTTCATCGCTGTTTGAATAGTTTGATGAGTTCCACGACGTAATCCCCGTCGGTCGATACCTCGGCCGTGTCGATGCGGTGGTGTTTGAGCGCCGAGAGGATGGCGGCGCTCCGCTCCTGCCAGACGCGGGCGTAGTGCTCCCGCACCCGGGCCGAGGAGGTGTCCACCCACGCTTTTCGGCCCGTTTCGGCGTCTTTCATTTCGACGATCCCTACGTCGGGCAGTTCGGCTTCGCGGGGGTCGCTGACGCGGATTTCCACCAGGTCGTGTTTTCCGGAAGCGATCTTGAGCGCGTCCTCGAGCGCCGTACGGTCCTTGCCGGGATCGAGAAAGTCCGAGAGCAGGAAGGCCGTGCAGTGTTTTTTTGTGACGTTGGTCAGGAAACGCAGCGCTTCCGAAATACGGGTCCCCCGCGATTGCGGCTCGAAGCCGACCAGTTCGCGGATGATGGCCAGGATATGGCTGCGCCCCTTTTTCGGGGGGATGAATTTCTCGATCCGGTCGGAGAAGAAGATGCAGCCCACCTTGTCGTTGTTCTCCGAGGCCGAGAAGGCCAGCACGGCGGCGATTTCGGTTTGCAGGTTTTTCTTCAGGCGGTCCGTGGTGCCGAACATCCGGGAGCCGCTGACATCCACCAGGAGCATCATCGTCAGCTCGCGCTCCTCTTCGTAGACCTTGATGTGGGGCGTGCGCGAGCGGGCCGTGACGTTCCAGTCGATGTCGCGCACGTCGTCGCCGGCGCGGTATTCGCGCACTTCGGAAAACGACATGCCGCGTCCCCGGAAGGCCGTGTGATACTTTCCGGCGAAGATTTCGTTGGAAAGCCCCCGGGTTTTGATCTCGATCTTGCGGACTCGTTTCAGGATATCGTTTTCGGTCTCCTGCATTATTGCATTTTCAATTAGGGTACGATTACGTTGTTCAGGATGTCGGTGATGATCTGCTCTGTGGTGATGTTCTCGGCCTCGGCTTCGTAGGTGAGTCCGATGCGGTGACGCAGTACGTCGTGGCAGACGGCCCGCACGTCCTCCGGAATCACGTAACCCCGGCGGCGGATGAAGGCGTAGGCCCGGGCAGCCTTGGCCAGCGAGATCGACGCACGGGGCGAGCCGCCGTAAGCGATCAGGGGCTGCAGTTTTTCGAGGTTGTATTCGGCCGGTTCGCGGGTGGCGAAGATGATGTCGATGATGTATTTTTCGATCTTTTCGTCCATATAGACCTCTTCGACTACGCGGCGGGCCTTGACGATGTCTTCGGGCGAAGTCACTTTATTGACCTTCGGGAGTCCTTCCCCGGCCAGATTCATACGCATAATGTCGCGCTCCTCCTGTTTCTGGGGGTAGGAGATCTTGGCTTTCAGCATGAAACGATCGACCTGCGCCTCGGGCAGCGGGTAAGTACCTTCCTGCTCCAGCGGGTTCTGCGTCGCCAGCACCAGGAAGGGCTCGGGCAGCGGATAGGTTTCGTCGCCGATGGTCACCTGCCGCTCCTGCATGGCTTCGAGCAGAGCCGACTGCACCTTGGCCGGCGAGCGGTTGATCTCGTCCGCGAGGACGAAGTTGGCGAATACGGGGCCTTTGCGGACGAGGAACTCCTCCTTCTTCTGCGAGTAGATCAGTGTACCGATCAGGTCTGCCGGCAGCAGGTCGGGGGTGAACTGAATGCGCGAGAAATCGGCATCGACGGCTTTGGCCAGCGTGGTGATGGCCAGCGTTTTGGCCAGCCCCGGCACGCCTTCCAGCAGGATGTGCCCGTTGGAGAGCAGGCCGATCAAAAGGGTGTCGATCAGGTGATTCTGTCCGATAATCACCTTACCCATTTCGCTGCGCAGCGTATCGACGAAGACGCTTTCGCGTTCGATCCGTTCGTTGAGTTCCTTGATGTTGATGACTTCACTCATTTTCGGTGTGTATTTTCGGTTTTTCGTTGTTTTCGGTATTTATGCAACGCATGCCCTGCAAAATTATTGCAAAATACATATTTTTTTCGAGAAATCGAAAATCCCGACCGCTCTTTTCGCCCTGATGCGGGGCGGTGCCCCGGTTGAAAAACCGCACCCGGGCGCCGCTTCGGGGCAAAGATCGGGCGGAGGATGTCCTGCAGGTTCGCCTTCGGTTGCGGCGCTCCGCCGTATTATTCGGCTGCGGACGCTCCGTCGTTGCGGGGAAATCGCTATATTTGCACGTTATGGAATCTCAAATATTGAAAGGCCTGAATCAGGCCCAGCGGGAGGCGGTGGTGAACTACGATTCGCCGTCGCTCATCATTGCGGGCGCCGGGTCAGGCAAGACGCGCGTACTCACTTCGCGCATCGCCTATATGATCGAGCAGGGGGTGGCTCCGTACAATATCCTCGCCCTCACCTTCACCAACAAGGCCGCCGAGCAGATGCGCGAACGTATCGCCCAAATGCTGCCGGACGGACGCCACCGCTATATCCGCATGGGAACCTTCCACTCGGTTTTCTCGCGCATTCTGCGCGACAACGCCGACCGGATCGGCTTTCCCCAGAGTTTTACGATTTACGAGCCGTCGGACTGCAAAAACCTCCTGAAAACCATCGTCAGGGAACTGAACCTGGACGATACCAAATACAAGCCTGCGATGCTGGCTTCGCGCATCTCCTACGCCAAAAACTGCCTGGTGACGCCGGGCGCTTATTTGGCCAATGCCAGCTTCGGAGCCGAAGACCGGCGGATGCAGATTCCCGAGTTTGGCAATATCTATAACATCTATTGCGCCCGCTGCAAGCGGAACGGGGCGATGGATTTCGACGACCTGTTGTTGCAGACCAATATTCTGCTGCGGGATTGTCCCGATGTGACGGCCCGCTACCAGGAGCAGTTCAAATACATCCTGGTCGATGAGTATCAGGATACCAATTATGCGCAGTACGTCATCATCCGGCGCCTGTCGCAGCTCCATTCGAAGGTCTGCGTGGTGGGTGACGACGCCCAGTCGATCTATTCGTTCCGGGGGGCCAAGATCGAGAACATCCTCTCGTTCAAGAAGGATTTTCCGGATGCGATGATCTTCAAGCTGGAGCAGAATTACCGCTCGACGCGTACGATCGTCGAGGCGGCCAATTCGGTGATCGAACGTAATTCGAAACGCATGGAGAAGAAGTGCTTTTCGGAAGGGGATATGGGCGAAAAGATCCGCGTGCTCCGAGCCTATACCGACCGCGAGGAGGCCGAAATGGTGGTCAGCGACCTGCGCGACAAGGTGCGGGCTGCGGGCGATGAGTGGGCCGAGGCAGCGATTCTGTACCGCACCAACAACCAGTCCCAGGCGCTCGAAGACGCGCTGCGCCGCAAAGGAATACCCTATCGTATTTACAAGGGCAATTCGTTCTACGACCACAAGGAGATCAAGGATCTGCTGGCCTATATCCGGCTGGTTATCAACCCCCGCGACGACGAGGCCTTCAAGCGGATCGTCAATTACCCTGCGCGGGGTATCGGCGATACGACCGTAGAGCGGATCGCTTTGCTGGCCAAAGCTCGTAATCTGTCGATGTGGGAAGCGGTGGATGCGCTGACGGCCGAGCCGGTGACGGATCCCGTGCAGAAGACCATCGTCCGCAAAGTGGCCGAGTTCGTGGCCCTCGTCCGGGGGCTGTCGTTGGCCCGGGCCGAAAAGGGGCTGTACGACCTGGGACTCGAAATTGCGACCCGTTCGGGTATCATCGGCGCTTACCGGGCCGAGAACACCCCTGAGGCGACCAGTGCGCTGGACAATATCGAGGAGCTGCTCAACTCGATGCAGCTCTTCAACGAGCAGCGCGAGGCCGAGATCCGGGCCGGGGAACGTCAGCAAGAGGAGCGGGCTACGATCGAGGAGTGGCTGCAGGGGGTGATGCTGATGACCGATATGGACAAGGATGATCCCCAGGACCGCAACAAGGTGACGTTGATGACCGTACATTCGGCCAAAGGGCTGGAATACAAATTCGTGTATATCGTCGGATTGGAAGAGAACCTCTTCCCGTCGCAGCGGGCCGTGGAGTCGCCCGACGGTTTCGAGGAGGAGCGGCGGCTCTTTTACGTGGCGCTGACCCGGGCCAAGGAGTTGGCTACGCTCTCCTATGCCGAGATGCGTTTCAAGTGGGGCAATATGGAGTTCTCGCGTCCGAGCTGCTTTCTGCGCGAGATCGACAGCCGTTACCTGGAAACGGATGCGATGCAGGAGGAGCGGGAACCCGTCCGCCGCTCGGCCGGGCGGGGAGAGGGCTCCTCGGCGCTCGACGAGCTGCGCCGCCGTTTCGACTACCGCTACCAGCAGAAGCCTGCGGCGGGTGGTTCGCAGGCCGGGGCGCGTTTCGGCGGAGGTTCGTCCGCCGGGGTAAAATCGGAGGCGCAGCGTCCCGTTGTTGTCCAGCCGACCCGTTCGACGGCCGGGATGCGCAGCGTGGGTGTCCGTCAGGGCGAGTCGTCGCTGGTCGAGGGAGCTGCGCCCGTATCGTGCGGCGATTATGCGGTCGGCGACCGGGTGTCGCACCTGAAGTTCGGCGCGGGGGTCATCCGCCGCATCGAAACCCTGGCGTCGGATCACAAGCTGGTGGTCGAATTTTCCGGATACGGGGAGAAAACCCTGCTGGCCAAATTCGCCAAACTGACCAAATTATAGGAAATCCGCCGGAAGGATTCCGGCTTAAAACTGAAAGACAATGACTTTGAAGGAGCGTTATGCGGGGGTGATCGCGTGGTTCGAGGAGCACATGCCCGTCGCCGAGAGCGAGCTTGCGTACGGCTCGCCGTATGAGTTGCTGGTGGCCGTGATCCTGTCGGCCCAGTGCACGGACAAGCGGGTCAATATGACTACGCCGGCCCTGTTCGAGGCTTTCCCTACACCGCAGGCTATGGCTGCCGCGACTCCCGAGCAGATCTATCCCTACATCAAGAGCATCTCCTATCCCAACAACAAGGCGAAAAACCTGGCGGGCATGGCCCGCATGCTCTGCGAGGAGTTCGGCGGCGAAGTGCCGAGCGACCTGAAGGAGCTGCAACGTCTGCCCGGCGTGGGACGCAAGACGGCCAATGTCGTGGGCGCCGTGATCTGGCAGAAGGAGGTGATGCCCGTCGATACCCACGTATTCCGGGTCTCGAACCGCATCGGACTCACGAACCGGTCGAAAACACCCTTGCAGACCGAGCTTACTCTCGAAAGACAGATCCCTTCGCACCTGCTGCCGACGGCCCACCATTGGCTGATTCTTCACGGCCGCTACGTCTGTACGGCGCGTGCCCCCAAATGTGCCGAGTGCGGTATTTCGACCTGGTGCCGCAAATATGCCGAAGACAACAAACGATCTAAAACCGAATGATTATGAAGCGATTTTGCCATGCGATTCTCGCTTGCGGAGTGTTTGCCGCGATAGTTGCGGCCGTCTCGTGTACCAAGGATGCGACCGGCGGCGGAGGCGGTGGTTACGACGGAGAGCCGGAGGTGAATCACGATATGGACGGCATCCTGCGGCGCAACTACTTGTGGAACGAGGAGTATGCGACACTTTCGCCCGATTTCGGCCTGCCTTACGACGAGTTTATCGACGGCGTGCTTATGCGTATGAGAACCAACGACCTGGACAAGAAGTTCCGTAACGGGAGATGGCAGCTCTATTCCAACATCCAGCGCCTCTCTCCGGTGAGCCGGACGGCCTTGTCTGCGGATATCGACAGTCAGTTCCCGAAGGAGCCCGTTTACGGTTTCGGCGCCGTTTCCCTGGCGATTATCTCCTATACAGACGCAGGAAAGGAAACGGGGCAGTACGGTTTTGCCGTTATGGCCGTGTACCCCGACTCTCCGATGGCCAGGGCCGGCCTCGGACGCGGAACGATCATCAACCAGGTCGATGGACAGTGGATAACTGCCGGGAATTTGAATGCGGTCTACTCCAAACTGCTCGCACCGAACGGCGCCGCGACGCTCTCCGTGGCGGATAATCAGGGCGGTTTCGGCGTGTCGGAGCATAAGCTGACGGCGGAGTTGATATACGAGAACCCGGTGCTGTACCACGACGTGCTCGAGTACGGGGAGCACAAGATCGGTTACCTGGTGTACGCCAGCTTCGATGCGGCTTTCGACGGGGAGTTGCTGGATGCGCTGCAAGCGTTCAAGGACGCGGGTATCAACGACCTGATCCTCGACCTGCGTCTGAACGGTGGAGGATACGTGATGTCTTCCCGGATGCTCGCCTCCTGCATTGCCGGTGCCCGGTGCGAAGGGCAGGTGTTCCAGTATTACCGTTATAACGATACGCGTATGGCCTCTCCTGAAATGATGGCGGCGGAGACCGGGCAGGCTTACGACGAGTCGAAAGGGCGTTTTTACGAGGAGTTCATCTACGGCGATTACCGGGGAGCCGACCTGCGCGGATATGCGCTGAATCTTCCGCGGCTGTATGTCATCGTCTCTTCCGGCACGGCTTCGGCGAGCGAAGCCGTTGTCAATGGCTTGCGGGGAATCGGGCTCGAAGTGGTGCTGGTCGGGCAGAAGACCAACGGCAAAAATGTGGGGATGGAGGGTGTCTGTCTGGAGGACGGAGCGTACGAATACCTCTTCATGCCGGTTTCTTTCCAGGGATATAACGCCCGGCTCGAAACGGTGGACCCGAACGGTCTTGCGCCGGATGCCTTGAAGGCTGATTGGAACAACGGGTACGAGGAGTTCGGCAGTTTGGACGACGACTGTCTTGAGTATGCGGTGACGAGCATCACCGGGCAATCCGTCCGTTCTTCCGAGCCCGCAGCGCAGCGAAGGCCGGGCGTGCGGTTGGTCGAAGGCCTCTCTTTGCCCGAAATATCCTGTCGGCCGGAGGGTATGATCCTGCTGCCGCCGGACGCTGTCCGGAAAGATTGAACATCCGCTCCACGATCGGTTTCGGAACGGAGAAACGCCCCGGAACGGGTGCGGATTTGATATTTAACGGATAAAATCGTATCTTTGCATCAATGATGGTTTCCCAAGAAGATATAGAACGGCTGCGCGAATTGCTTGCCCGGCCTGCGCAGAATATCGTGATCGTGTCGCACACGAATCCCGACGGGGATGCCGTGGGCTCTTCGCTGGCGTGGCGCGAGGCGTTGCTGGAGATGGGGCATCGCGTCACTTGTATCGTGCCCAACAAATACCCCTATTTTTTGGACTGGATGACGGGTATCGAGAACCTGGTGCTTTTCAAGACGGACGAAGCGGGAGTCGCCCGCCGTGCGGTGGAGGAGTCGGACCTGATCTTTTTCCTGGACTTCAACGCCGTATCCCGTCTGGAGGGGTTGAGCGAGGTGATCGAATCCAATACGACGGCCAGGCGAATCCTGATCGACCACCATCTGTCGCCGGGACCCGGTTTCGATCTGATGTTTTCCTGTACCGGTTCGTCGAGCACCTCTTTCCTGATCTATCGGATCCTCGAAAAGATGCTGGGCACGCAGGCGATTACGCGGAGTATGGCCGAGTCGTTGTACGTGGGTATGATGACCGATACGGGGAACTTTTCGTTTTCGTTCCTGACGCCGGAGTTGTACCGGGCCGTCGCGGTGCTGGTCGAAACGGGCATCGACATTCCCACGATCCACAACAATGTCTATAACGCCTTCACCGAGGGCCGTGCCCGGCTGTTCGGCTATGCGATCAACCGCAAGATGGAGGTGATCCACGACGGTGCGGTCGCCTATATGTCGCTTTTGGAGAGCGAGATGCGCCGGTTTCAGTTCCAGCCCGGCGACAGCGAGGGGTTCGTGAATTACGCTCTTACGATCAAGTCGATGAAAATGTCGGCGATTTTCATTGCCACGCATAAATTCATTCGGGTGTCGCTTCGTTCGCGGGGCGGGGTGGACGTGGATCTTTTCGCCCGCAAGTATTTCAACGGCGGCGGCCACCGCAATGCGGCCGGGGGCAAGTCTTTCATGACGATGCGGGAAACCATCGAGCATTTCAAACGATCCGTAGCCGAGTTCGCCGCCCAGGGCGGTTTGGATTAGGTCGCTATGGACGATTTCCGCTTGCGGGTTTTCATTACGGCGGCCAAAACCCTCAATTTCACCAAATGCGCCGAGCAGCTTTTCATTTCGCAGCCCGCTGTGAGCAAGCATATCGGCGAACTCGAATCCCGCTATAAGGTACAGCTTTTCGAGCGCAGCGGCAGCCGTCTGGCGCTGACCGAAGCCGGCCGTGTCATGCTGGAGCATGCCGAACGCATTGCCGACGGCTACCGCCGTCTGCAGTACGAGATGGATCTTTTCACCGACCGGCTGGGCGGCGAACTGAAGGTGGGAGCCAGTACGACCATCGCCCAGTATGTTCTGCCGCAGGTGCTGGCCCGTTTTACGGCCCGGGTTCCCGAGGTGAAGGTTTCGCTCGCGTCGGGCAACAGCGAGCAGGTCGAGGCGGCCCTCGCGCGTCACGATACCGATTTGGGGCTGGTCGAAAGCAGCGCCCGGCATCCGGGGTTTCATTACGAACCGTTCATTCCCGACGAACTGGTGCTGATCGCTTCCACGAAAGGCCGGTACGGCCGCTGCGACCAGGTTACGCTCGCGGAGTTGCAGACGGTGCCCCTGGTGCTGCGTGAAAGCGGTTCGGGAACCCTCGAAGTGATTTCGAAATACCTCGCGGCGGCGGATGTACGGCTCGCTTCGCTGCGTGTGGTGATGCAACTGGGCAGTACCGAGAGCATCAAGAGTTTCGTGCGCAACAGCGACGCCATGGCCATCGTGTCGGAGGCATCGATCGTCGATGAGCTGCGCAGCGGCGAACTCCGCATCATCGACATCGAGGGCTGTACGATCCGGCGGGAGTTTTCGTTCTGCTGGCCCGAAGGACGCAGCGATGCCTTGGCCGCACGTTTCGTGGAGTTCGCCCGCCATACGGCCTGATCCTTCGCGGCGCTTCTGCGAGATTTTACGGGTCGTTTTCGGATGTGGGATCGCCGCCGGATCCGTTCGGGTACTCGAGAATGCGGTGGTCTGTCATCGGAAACCATTGGTCGTTTATTCGTGGCTTGTGGCCGTGTCGTAATGCGGACCTTCTCTGGACCCCTTCCCCGGAGGGGGCACTACGTTTCCGAAGAGGTATGCTAAAATATATATAATTTTATCTATGGAAACCGATTTGAAATTCAGACCTTTCCGATCGCCTGCCGACCCGGGTTGGGACGAGGCGTGGGCGATCTATCAGAACTCTTTCCCCCAGAAGGAGATCCGTTCGCTGGAAGACCATCTGCAAGCTCTTTCCGATCCGCACTATACGGCCGACGGCATCTGGTCGGACGGCCGGTTGATAGGCATTCTTTATTACTGGACGGCTCCGGAATATGTCTATATCGAGCATTTGGCCATTTCGCCCGACCTGCGCGGTGCCAATATGGGCAGCCGGGTATTGGAGGCTTTTTGCCGGAAGGCCGGACGCATCGTGCTGGAAATCGATCCGCCGGAGACGGAAATCGCCGTTCGCCGCCTCCGATTTTACGAGCGGCTGGGGGTCGTGCGCAACGATTACCATTATGTCCATCCGTCGTTCCAGCGTCCTTATGAGCCGCACCAGTTGGTACTGATGAGCTATCCGAAGGCTATGACCGACGAGGAGTGCCGCAGTTTCGAACGCTTCGTCCGCGATCCGGTCCTTCGTTATTCCTGTCACGGAAAAAAGGAGTAATACCTTTAGAATATAATTAGGTAATAATGGAAACGGCCCGAAGACTTTTCGATCTTCGGGCTGTTTTATGGTAATCGGATGCTGCCTACAAGAGCAAGATCACGGCGAGCGATGCGACCGAAATGACGGCCCAGAGGATGATGCCCAGCACCAGAGGCTTGAGGCCTACCTTGCGGATTACCTCTATGGAGAGTCCTCCGCCGATCAGGAACAGCGTGGCCGAAAGTCCGCAGCGGGCGGCGACCGAAATGCCGTGCGTGAGCTGGGTCGGCAGGTTGCAGTAGGTGTTTACGAGCATGGCAACGACGAACCAGAAGATGAACCAGGGGATCTGGATCTTCTTGCCTTTCTGACGGAAGATCAGGGCCGACACCAGCGACAGGGGGATGATCCACAGGGCGCGGGTGAGTTTGACGGTCGTGGCTACCTTGAGCGCCTCCTCGCCGTAGGCGGCACCGGCGCCGACGACCGAACTGGTGTCGTGGATGGCGATCGCGGCCCAGGTTCCGAACTGGGTCTGCCCCATGCCGAGCCAATGCCCGATGACGGGGAATACGAAGAGGGCGACGGCGTTGAGAATGAAGATCGTGGCCAGTGACAGCGAAGTTTGGTTCTCGTCGGCATCGATAACGGGTGCGACCGCTGCGATGGCGCTGCCGCCGCAGATCGCCGTGCCCGACGAGATCAGGTAGCTGTTTTTGCGGTCGATGCGCAGCAGGCGTCCCAGCACTACGCCGACGATCATTACCGTGACTACCGAAACCACCGTGAAGGTCATGCCTTCGCGCCCGGCGGCCAGCGATTCGTGGAAGTTCATGCCGAATCCCAGTCCGACGACGCAGTATTGCAGCAATTTTTTCGAAGCCTTCTTGCTCCAGACCGGAAATGGATTGCCGAGGGTCAGGGCGAAGAGAATGCCCGCGAAGAGCGTGACGACGGGCGAACAGAAGAGCGAACCTGTGAGCAGTCCGGCAAAAAGGATTTGGCGCCAGTTGAGCTTTGCGGATTGCATGGATTTCGTGAGTTGCAGCGGTTTCATACGGTGCTAATAACTTTTTGTAAACGATGCTGCAAATATACAGGCTTTATCCCCTTGAAACAACGGGGAAAAAGTTATGTCATATAACTAAAGGTTATTGCCATTGTCGCTGCGATGACCGATCCGCTCCCGTTACCGGTAATTTCGGATCAGGTCGCGGAAATAGGCGATCATTCGTCCGTAGTTCTCGAGCGAGATCGATTCGTTTTCGTTGTGGATCGTACCCTGTTCCTGTTCGGTAAGGAGTACCGGCATGAAACGATATACGTTCGGACTCACCGCCTCGTATTTGTAGGCGTCCGTGCCGCCGAGCGTCAGGTAGGGCGTTACGATCGTACCCGGGTAGAGCCCGGCGAGCGAGGTGCGGATCATTTCGAAGGCGTGGACATCGTCCGGGGAGATTTGCGACGGTTCGCGGGTCGAGAGTTCCTCGATCCGGACGTCGTATCCGTTGCAGATATTTTCGACATGCCGCTTCACCTGGGCCGTCGTGTTGCCCGGCAGCAGGCGGAAATTGACCGTGACTTCGGCTTCCGAAGCCAGTACGTTGGCCGCGTCGCTGCCCCGGGCCATGGTGATGGCGGTGGTGGTGCGTACCAGGGCATTGGTGGCCGGGTTGCTTTCGAACGAGCGGAGCAGCAGGCTCTCCAGCAGCCAGCGGTTGGCGATCGCGGTGCGCTGGGCGACTCCCATCGAGCCGCCGATCCGATCGAGGAAAGCTATGACCGGAGCTGTCAGGAAGGCGGGCATCTGCTCCCGGTTGAGTTGTTCGATGATCTCGGCCGCCAGTACGAGCGATCCTTTTTCCGGCGGCATCGAAGAGTGACCTCCGGTGCCCCGGACCGTGATTCGGATCGTGCTGAATCCCTTTTCGGCCGTTCCTACGAGGGCAGCCGTACGTTGGATTCCTCCCAGCCCGGGGGCGATGATGATGCCGCCTTCGTCATAGACGGCGTCGAAAGCGATGCCCTGTTCTTCGAAATAGCGGGCGATCTTCAGGGCACCCTGCGTGCCGCCGGTTTCCTCGTCGAATCCGAGGGCGATCCACACGTCCCGCTCCGGGCGGAATCCCTCCGCAAGCAGCGAGTCGGTCGCTTCGAGGATCGAGAACAGCATGCCTTTCATGTCGAGCGTGCCGCGCCCGTAGATCCGTCCGTCGGCTACGGCGCCGGAGAAGGGTGGGTAGTCCCAGCCCGGAAGGGGTGCATCGGGAGCCGACGGGTCGTAATTGAGCACGGGAACCACGTCGTAGTGGGAACAGAGCAGGATCGGGGGCAGGGCCGGGTTCTTGCCGGGCCAGCGGAATACAAGCCCGTATTCGTTGATCGTCAGAGTATCCAACTGACTGTAAATCGCGGGATATGCCTGCGGCAGATAGGCTTTGAAGGCTTGGAACGGATTGTCGTCCGTCCGGTCGATCGCATCGCTTACGGTCGGAATCCGGATTCCGCCGGCCAATCGTTCGACGGCCTGGGCGGACGGTTCGACGCTCCGGGGAGGCCCGTCCGGACCGGTGGTGCGGATGAAGGGATAGGTCGCGGTGCGGACTATCACTACGGTGCAGAGTACGAGGAGCGACACGGCGGCGATGCCCGTCAGGAGCCAGATTATTTTCTTTTCTTTTTTCATGGAAGCGGTAGGTTAATATAGGTCCGATCGTCCGGTTTACGTGCAATTAATCTGCCATACGGAAATTTTTTCGAATTTATTTTCGCCCTTACAGGGCCTTCCGGAGGCGTTTTTCGGGGGGGGGATTTTGTCGGGAAAAAGCGGTTGGGAAAGCGAAATTTTTTCCATATCCTTATATCGTTGAGCTTCGGTGGAGAAGTTCTGGCCGGAATGCTATCGGGTTGCGGTGAGTTTGTAAGAGTCTTTTGGGCGGGATCGGAATCAACTTATTAAATTAAATAAATTCGATTATGAAAGTACGTGTCTATTTATCAGTAGGAGCCTTGCTCCTGTTCTTGGCTCCGCTGGGCTGTTCCGACAAGGCAGAAAGTCCGGCACCGGAAACTCCGCCGGAAGAACAGCCCACGCCGGAGCCGGAACCAGAAAAGCCGGAGTTCGTGGATGCGAATATGTCGATGGAAGAATTGATGAAAACAGAAGATCCAGACCGTAATTATCGTTTAGTTAGTTATAGAGATGACACGTGTGCTATGTATTCTTTCTTCGACCCTATGACCGAATTGCAACGCGGTACGCCGCGCGACCAATTGCAGTGGGTATCCGAAAAGGTGGACGGAAACAGCGTTTGCTGGACTTATCGTATCACCAACGGAGACCACGACGAAGCCGTGCGTCAGATACTCGAACGCTGGGCCGAAAAAGAAGACGAGGAAGAATAACCGGATTACGATCAGGGAAAAGGATGTTTTCCTCTAAATGTCGTTGCGAGACAGATCGAATCCGACGGTCGCTTATTCGCGGCCTGCGGCTACGTTTATAATTCTGCACTTTCCCTGCGTTCTCTTCTCGGAGGGGGGCTTGGGGTGCATAGCGTCCCAAGCGGTCATGAAGTATGCAATCACGATCAGGAAAAATAAAACCGGTTTAGAAATTATTCTAAACCGGTTTGTTGTGCCCAGGACGAGACTCGAACTCACACGGGCTAATGCCCACCACCCCCTCAAAGTGGCGTGTCTACCAATTCCACCACCTGGGCCTCGATTCCCGCCGCAGCGGGTTTTCAGGTGTGCAAATATAGTGACTATTTTGTTTTTCCCAAAATATACGGCAAAAAAATTGCCGGGTCACGAAACTGACCCGGCAATTCGACGTTGTTTTCGAAGCGTGCGGCGGTCCCGGCAGCGTGCGGCACGGTTGCTTCGGAAAACGGTTTATTCGGCGAAGTCCATCTCTTCGAAGAGGTAGGAAGCGTCTCCGATGCGGTCGATTACGAAAAGCACGTAGCGGATGTCGAGCGCGATGTTGCGGCAGAAAGCCGGGTCGAAGGCGATGTCGCTCATGGTCGAGAGCCACGTGCGGTCGAAATTCACGCCGATCAGCTCGCCCCGGCCGTTGAGTACCGGCGAGCCGGAGTTGCCGCCTGTGGTATGGTTGTCCGCAAGGAAGCAGACGGGAACGGTCGTGCGGCCGTCGATCTCCACGCCCCAGCGTCCGTAGTCCTTGGCGGCGATGATGTCGCGGAGCCGCTGCGGGATGTTGTAGTCGTAAATTTCCGGATTGTCCTTTTCCAAAATACCTTCGACAGTGGTGTAGGGCTTGTGATATACTCCGTCGGCATACCGGTAGCCGCCTACCTTGCCGTAAGCCACGCGCAGCGTGAGGTTGGCATCGGGATAGAAGGCACGCTCCGTATCCCATTCGCGCAGACCCTTGATATAGGTCGTGTAGAGTTCGTTCAGGCGCTCGCTGTTCAGGTTGCGGGTCGAGCACTTGCCCAGTTCATCGAAAATGCGGGTGACCGTCGTCCGAATATCGGCCCGCAGAGCTTCCAGTTCGGGAGCCTCGGTCGATTCGTCCTCCTTGTGCGTGGCTTCGAACATCAGCTCGGCGTATGCTTCGGGCGATCCCAGACGCTCTACTTCGGCGGCGAAGAGCGGTACCATGTACTCTTGCGGGCAGTTGTCGTAATATTCGCGGTACAGCACGCGGAAAAGGTCGCGGTTGAGCGCCTTCACCTGGGGATAGATTTCGTCGCCGAACGAGGGCCGGTTGTAAATCCGGTTGAGCTCGCCGGTTCGGATGGTTTCGCTCATCAGTTCGAGTGCGAAGTAGGCGTCGAAGATGCGGGCGTACTCCGCCTTGAGCTCTTTGAGCACGTCGCGGTATTCGGGCTTGTCCTGGGCCCAGGCTTGGAAGGCCCGTTCGTACTCCTGTTTGCTCGCCACAGTGTTCAGACGCGTCAGACCCAGCGCTTCGCCCTGCCATTTTTTCCAGGCGTTCGAGATGCCGGCGTTGATCGCCGCGTACATGATGCGCATGGCGGGATCTTTCTCCTGCGCCGCATTGATCCGATCGAGCCGTTCGGTGCGGATACGGATTTTCATCGGGTCGCTGCGGTGCACGATGTAATCGACCGCGTCGGAGAGGATGTACTCCTGGGTGTTGCCCGGGAAGCCGTAGATCATCGTGAAGTCGCCTTCCTGAATACCTTCGGTGGAGATCTTGAAATGTTTTTTCGAGCGGTAGGGTACGTTGTCGGGCGAGTAGGCCGCAGGCCGGTTGTCTTTATCCGCATAGATGCGGAACATCGAGAAGTCGCCCGTGTGCCGGGGCCATGCCCAGTTGTCGGTGTCGCCGCCGAACTTGCCGATCGACGAGGGCGGAGTACCTACCAGGCGGACATCGTCGAACTGCTCGTAGACGAACAGGAACTGTTGGTTGCCGTAGTACATCTGCTCGATCGAGGCTTTGTAGCGGCCGTTCTCGCGGGCTTTTTCGAGGATTTCCTCGCGGCTCTCGCCGGCGGCCAGACGCTCGGTGATGTCCTCCATGCGTTTGAGGAACTTGACGTTGAGGTTTTCGTTGGGAAGTTCCTCTTCGCGCGACTGTGCCCAGAAGCCGTCGGTCAGATAGTCGTGCTCGACGGACGACAGGCGCTGGATCGCTCCGTAGCCGCAGTGGTGGTTGGTAATCAGCAATCCTTCCGGGGAGATGAGCTCGGCCGTGCAGCCGTCGTCGAAGAGCATGACGGCGTCTTTGAGCGAAGCCTTGTTGATGCTGTAAATGTCTTCCGCAGTCAGTTGGAATCCTTTGGCGCGCATATCGTCGATGCGCGACGAGATCAGGCTCGGCAGCCACATGCCCTCATCGGCGAGTGCCGTGAGCGAAAGCAGCGCGAGGCAGAGAGTCGAAAAGATACGTTTCATGGATTGTTTTTTATTGATTGAATGAATTGATTGAGTTCGGTATAGACGCGTTGGATCGGCAGCCCCATGACGTTGAAGAACGAGCCGTCGATGCGCTCGATGGCGGCATAGCCGATCCACTCCTGAATGCCGTAGCTGCCGGCCTTGTCCAGCGGATGGAAGTTGTCCACGTAATAGACGATCTCCTCGCGGGTTAGAGCCCGGAACCAGACATTGCTGCGTACGGAGAAGCTCCGGCGCCGGCGGGCCGTGCGGAGCGTGACGCCCGTGACCACCGTGTGACGATGGCCCGAGAGCCGTTCGAGCATCCGGATCGCATCTTCGCGGTCTTCGGGCTTGCCCAACACCTCGCCGTTCAGGATAACGACGGTGTCTGCCGTCAGCAGGATTTCGTTTTCCGCGAGCGGCCGGGGATAAGCACGGCTCTTGAGTTGCGAGAGGTAGCGGGGCACCTGCGTCGCGGCCAGCGTCGCGGGATAGACCTCCTGGCAGTCGTACCGGGGGGCCGGTTCGTACGGCAGCCCGCTCTCGGCGAGCAGTTGCTGCCGTCGCGGTGATTGCGAGGCCAGGATCAGACGGTAGGGTTTGAGTTTGTCGTGCAGCAGCATGGCGTTACGGATTTTGGGTTCGGGACCGGGTTTCCGCCGCCGTTGGTTCGGATTTCCGGGTTCCGGCGAGTTTTTTCATAGCCCGGCGGTATTGGCTTTCGACTTTGCCCGGCCGGATGCGGCGGTCGAACAGCCGGCGGAGAAAGCCGTCGAAGGACTCTCCGTCCCGCAGGTCGGGCAGATAGCGGTAAACGATTGGCGCCAATACGTGCGTGCCGTCGCAATAAACGAGAAATTCGTCCAATACCTGCTTGTCGTCGATGCGCCCCAGGCGGCGGGATACATACCGTTCGGCCGCTACGACGAATGCCTCGTTGCCGCCTTCGCCGTAGGCGCGTGCCCGGTCTTCGTGCGTGCGGTAGAAGTCGTCGTTGTCGTAGAGCGTCTGCAACATGTCGAGCAGTTCGCCCGAAAGCGAGAGCCGGTGCAGGTTTTCGTGAATATAGACCTGCATGAAGTCGATACGGTATTGGCGGGCCGTTTCGGGATCGAGCAGCAGAGGCGTACAGCAGAATGTTTCGTCCAGCAGGGCGAAAGCGTTGTCTATGTTGCCGAGGATGTAGATTCGGGAACCCGTAGCGTCCAGAGGCTGCCCGCCGGCCAGACGGGTGATTTCCTGATGGATGGCGCCCAGTTGTTCCGGGGCGATCCGGTACTGTTCGATCGCGTTGTTCAGGCAGGGCCGCACCTGCTCCTGCCAATATTGTGCGTAACCCGCTTGTGCGAGCCGTTGCAGGCAGTAAGAGAGTTCGTCGCGGACGCTGCATATTTCGTCGATCCAAGCACCCCGCACCTTTTGCGGGAGCGATTCGGGGTCGAACGAGGCGAAGAATTCGACGACTTGTTCCGGATCGTCTTTGCTGCCTCCGCTCAAACTGTAAAGGTTGCAGAGTTGCGAAGGACGGACGACCGAATCGATCCGGTGCGCCCGGTCGAGGAACAGCGTGTCCGCTCCCAGTGTGCCGGTGAAAAACGGGTCTTCGGCGAGTTTGTCCGCCTGCGGAAAAACGGCGAGCATGTCGTATGCCGCCGAGGTGTTGAAAAGATCGGGAAATTCTCCCTCTCCGCTTTGGGCGGAGGCGGTCATCGGCAGGAGAGCTGCCAGCAGAAGGGGAAGTAGTAATTGCGGTTTCATGGCGTGAAAAACGGTTAGCGAATATCGAAATCGAGCAGCATGTGTCCTTCGAGCGAGGCTTTCAGGTTGTCGCCCGGATGCACGGGACCTACGCCGGCGGGGGTGCCCGTGTAGATCAGGTCGCCGATTTTCAGCGTGATGTATTGCGAAATGTGGTGGATGATCCGGTCGATGCCGAAAAGCATTCGGGCGGTGTCGCCCCGCTGCCGGACTTGGCCGTCTATGGTCAGTTCGAAGTGAAGCCGCTGCACGTCGCCGCCCAGCTCCGCGAGCGGGATGAATTCGGGCGACAGGGCCGCCGAGTGGTCGAAGCCCTTGGCACGCTCCCAGGGGAGCCCTCGGGCGATCGCCTCGCGTTGGAGGTCGCGGGCCGTGAAGTCGATGCCCAGTCCCACTTCGTCGTAGTAACGATGCGCGAAACGCTCTTCGATGCACTTGCCTACCCGGTTGATCCGCACGACCAATTCGCATTCGTAGTGCACCTCCTGCGAGAACGAGGGGATGTAAAATGGGTCGTTATTGCGCAGCAGCGCCGTATCGGGCTTCAGAAAAAATACCGGTTCCGTCGGAAGTCCGTCGGGTCCGCCTGCCGTATTATGCAGCTCCTTCACATGTTCGGCGTAATTACGTCCTATGCAAATTATCTTCATCTCTTTTCGATTTTAGGGGGCATCTTTCGCCCCTTCTCGCTCATCCCGACTGGGAAATACATAAAGTATGTCCCATCCGGTCCTCGCCTCGTCGTGTCAAAACCTGCACCCCTAAAATCAAAAAGGGTTGCAGGTGGGGCGTCTTTCGTCCCTTCTCGCTCATCCCGAATGGGAAATACATAAAGTATGTCCCGTCCGGTCCTCGTCTCGTCGTGTCAAAACCTGCACCCCTAAAATCAAAAAGGGTTGCAGGTAGGGCGTCTTTCGCCCCTTCTTGTTCTCCTCGAAAGGGAGGTTCGAATATGTCCTGTCCGTCCGGTGTGCCCGGTTTATTTGTTGCGGTCGTATTTTTGCGCTTTGACCAAGAGGAAAACACATCCGGCGGGCAGCCAAAGAAAATCCACCGCCAAAACCCATTTTTCGCCGCCCAGATTTCCGGCCAGCATACCCAATGCGATCCAGCCTATGCCGATCGCCGCCAGGCTCAAGCACATGAAACGCGATAATCCTTTGACATCCACGTTTTTCTTCTGCTCGGCGGACATCGTGTTGTAGCCGGCGATCAGGTTCGGGAAAAACCGAACCAAAATGCCGAGCAGGACCAACAACCCTCCGCCGAGGAGTTGCGTCGGGTATGTCGTGAACAGTTCGCGCATCTTACCGCACCTGTTTTTTCAGCAGCTCCACCATCCGGGCCGCGAAGCGGTCGCTGGCGCCGGGAGCCCCGATTACGGCTTGCAGTTCGGCGAAGTCCCGGAGCATCCGCTCCCGTTTTTCTCCGCCCGTAAGGATGGCCCGCAACTCCCGTTCGGCCCGTGTGATGTCCAGGTCGGACTGGATGATCTCCACGACCGATTCGCGGCCCAGGTTGAGGTTCACCAGCGACACGTAGGGAACTTTCAGCACGTAGGGCTGCAATTTCACCTGGAACCAGAGCGTGCGATAGACTACCACTTCCGGTACATTCAGCAGGGCCGTTTCGAGCGTCGCCGTGCCGGAGGTCACGACGGCGGCTTCGGCCGCCGCGAGTGTTTCGTAGGTTTGGTCGCAGACGTAGCGGATGCCGCTGTCCGCGATATATTGTTCGTAAATCGAGCGGTCGAGCCACGAAACCCCCGTGACCACGAATTGCCGGTCGGGGAATTTCCGGGCCAGGTCGGCCATCAGCGGCAGGTTGGCCTTGATCTCGCTGCGGCGGCTGCCGGCCAGCAGAGCCACGATCGGCCGCTCGTCGAGCGCATGGCGACGGCGGAATTCGTCCGGGGAGGGCAGCGATGCCCGACGTGCTTCGATGGCGTCCACGAGCGGGTTGCCCTCGAAAATCGGCCGGATGCCGTGCTTGGGGAAGTAGTCCCGTTCGAAGGGGAAGATGATGAACAGCTCGTCCACGTATTTGCGGATCGCCTTCACCCGCCATTCGCGCCAGGCCCAGACTTTCGGGGCGATGTAGTAGAAGACGCGGATGCCGTGCTCCTTGGCCCAGCGAGCCATCTTCATATTGAAGCCCGGATAATCCACCAGGATCAGCACGTCGGGGGCGAACGCCTCGACGTCCTGCCGGCACTCTTTCATCTGGCGGCGGATCGTCCGCAGGTTTTTGATTACTTCGACGATGCCGAAAAACGAGGTTTCCTTGTAATGTTTGGCCAGATTCCCGCTGCCTCCGACCCCGGCCATCTTGTCCCCGCCCCAGAAGCGGAACTTCGCCTCGGGGTCGTGGGCTTTCAGCCCTTTCATCAGGTTGGCGCCGTGCAGGTCGCCCGAAGGCTCGCCGGCTATCAGGTAGTAACGCATATCGTAAGTCTTATTCTTCTTTCAGTAAATCGGGCCGCAGCCGTTTGGTGCGCTCCCAGGCCTGCTCCTCCTTCCAGCGGTCGATTCGGGCGAAATTGCCCGAGAGGAGCACGTCGGGCACTTTCCAGCCGTTGAACTCGGCGGGTCGGGTGTAAACCGGTGGTGCCAGCAGGTTGTCCTGGAAGCAGTCCGTGAGCGCCGAGGCTTCGTCCCCGATGGCTCCGGGGATGATCCGGATCACCGAATCGGCGATGATGCAGGCGGCCAGCTCGCCGCCCGTGAGCACGTAGTCGCCGATCGAGATCTCGCGCGTGACCAGGTGTTCGCGGATGCGGTAGTCGATGCCCTTGTAGTGGCCGCAGAGGATAATCAGGTTGTCGAGCGTCGAGAGGCGGTTGGCTTCGTGCTGGTCGTAGCGGATGCCGTCGGGCGAGGTGTAGATCACCTCGTCGTATTCCCGTTCCGCTTTGAGGGCTTCGATGCAGCGGTAGATCGGTTCGATCTTCATTACCATACCCGCCTCTCCGCCGAAGGGGTAGTCGTCCGTGGTGCGGTGCTTGTCTTCTGTGTAGTCCCGGATGTTGTGGATATGGATTTCGACCAGCCCCTTCTCCTGCGCACGCTTGAGGATCGATTCGTTCAGCGGCGAGGCGAGCAGTTCGGGTACGACGGTCAGGATGTCTATTCTCATGGCGTTAGCGTGCTTGGCGGAAGATGATGTCTTTTTCGGTGTCGGGGGCGAGCGGAATTTCCCGCCCGTTCTCGAGCGTGTAACCCTTGTAATCCAGTTCGGTGAAGAGTTCGATGATCTGCGGGCGGTTTTCGCCGCCCGTTTCGATCAGTACTGTCGGGCGGAAACGCTCCAGCAGAGGGCGCAGCTCGTGCATGACGATCAACTCATACCCTTCGACGTCGCACTTGACGAAATCGAGCCGCTCCAGCCCGGCGAAAAGCTCGCTGCCGCGCCGCATCCGGGCGGTGAAAGTGACGGCGCCCTCTCCGGCGGCATCGCCCACGAAGTTTCGTCCCGTGCCGAGATAACCCGTTTCGCGGGCGGAGTCGTTGCTCATGGTGATCTCTTTATTCTCGGCTCCCAGCGCGCAGTCGAAGATTTCGACGTTGCGGCAGCCCCGCAGGTTGCGGCGCAGCACCCGGCAAACGACCGGGACGGGTTCGACGGCATGGACCCTGCCTGCGGTGCCGACGATTTCCGAGAGAGGACGGGCGTAATAGCCCAGATTGGCTCCGATGTCGATCGCCGTGTCGCCGGCTTTCGCCAGCCGGGGCAGGTGATAGACGTATTCGGTCGCCGCGCTGCGCCGTCCAAGCCCCAGCCGGTAGCTGATGAAAAAGAAGCGGCTCACCGCCCGCAGATAACCTTCGAGCGGAAGCGTCCGGTAGAGGATTTTGTGGAGCAGCGCTTTCATAACGGACCCGGACGGAATTAGTTCTTGTAGTTCACCTCCTGGTTGAGGACTTCGGTGACGAAGGGATTGTAGAGCACTTCGTGGCCGATGGTGGTTTCAGGGCCGTGTCCGGGATAGACGCGCACTTCGTCGCCCAGCGGGAGCAGGTTGTCCAGGATCGAACGCATGATCCACGAATAGTCGCCGCCCGGCAGATCCGTGCGTCCGATGCTTTCGCGGAAGAGGGTATCGCCCGTGAAGAGGCTCTTCGATTCGGGTTCGTAGAGCGATACGTGGCCCGGCGTGTGGCCCGGCGTGCGGATGACGCGCAGGACGGTGTGGCCGAATTTCACTTCTTCTACCTTGTCCAGATCGATGTCGATGGTCGGCATGGCGTTGATTTTGACCCCGTAAACGGTCGATCCCACCGCATCGGTGTCCAGCATGAAGGCGTCCTTGCCCGAGAGGGCGAAGGGAATGCCGTAGGTCTTGCGCAGATGTTCGACGCCCAGCACGTGGTCGAAATGACCGTGCGTATTGACCGCCAGCACCGGTTTGAGCCCGTGTTCGGCGAGGAAACCGTCGAGTGCGGCATCTTCTTTGGGGGTGGAATTTCCGGCGTCGATGACCGCGCACTCCTTCGTGTCGTCCCAAACGACGTAGGTGTTCTCCTGTATCGGATTGAAAGTCAGGCAGGCGATTTTCATGATATGTGAAATTTATTTAAGGTACAAATATAGCGATATTTCGCGGATAATCGCTATTTTTGGAACCGGAGCGCCGGAAAGAAACGGCGCTGCCGGAGCGGGCGCAGAGGTCCTGGAACAGTAATTTGTTGAAAGTCAAAACAGAGAGAAGAATGAAGATACGTTTACTGAAAATTTTTGCGGCGGTCGCCGTGCTGCTGTCGTTCGGAAGCTGTTCGTTGCTCAAGGTGTCGGTCGATACGGGCAACCCGCCGCTTCCGGCTTCGGAGGCCAATACCCGGATGATGACCCGGGGATTTTATTACGACTTGGCGGACGAGATCGCCCGCACGGCCGATTCGGTCGCGGCCGCATCGTCGGAGATTCCGGTGCGGATCCGGGCGATCCGGTGGAAGATGCAGGCGACGCGGGCCGCCGTTACCGCCGTCATGCAGTCCAACCCCGACGTGGCGCTCATCGACACCTGGCTGCTCTGCGTCCGCATGGACAGCGCTTTCCGCCGCCTGCCCGATTCGCTGCTTTTCGCCGGGCAGACGCCGCTCGTGCGCAAGGTCGTGGCGCGTCTGGACAGGAAAGCCGAACACCTGGCTTCGACCCTGCTTGCGCCGGAGAAGTTCGCGTTGATGCAGGAGTTCGTGGGGAATTATATGCAGGCGAATCCCGTCACGGGGTCGCAGTTCACTCCGGTCAATACGACCCTGCCCTGGATCGAATTTCTCCAGTCGAAAGGCGTGGAAACGCAGTATAACGTAGGCTCCATCTCCGATGTGATCGCCGATCTGGGCGACCGTTTCGGCGGCCAGTCCGAGCAGATGGTCAATAGCATCGGCTGGTCGAAGGATATTTTCGAGTTGCAGATGCAGCAGGACAGCGTCCGCAACCGGCTGACGCGGCAGCTCGACAGCCTGGAGCGTAATTTCGACCGCATCGTGACGGTCATGGAGCACCTGCCGCAGATCGCCGATTATATGGGCAAAAGTCTGAATACCGAAGTCGCAGCGCTCATCGAAACGTTGAACGGTGCCGTGGACAACGCATTTGCCGACCTCGACCGCCAGCGTGCGGAGTTGCAGGGTTATATTTCGGCCGAGCGCAAAGCGCTGGTCGATCAGGCGCAGCAGGCGGTCGATGCGGCGGTACAAAATGCGATGGACCGGGTACCGGCTCTGGTGGCCAAGCTCCTCGCCTGGATCGTGCTTTTCGCCGTCATCATGCTGGGCGTGCCGTTCGGCATCGGTTTCTGGCTGGGACGGGTGCGCGAACGTGCCAAAACCAGGAAAACGGGCGGCGCATAGCGGAAAATTCGTACCTTTGCGTTCTAAATCCGAATGCGATATGGCTCGAAAGAAAGCGAATTATCCCCTGATCGAGGGGCTTGAGATAACGACGCTGGCCGCCGAAGGCAAGGCGATGGGGCGTTACAACGACGTGGTGGTCTTCGTGCCGATGACCGTGCCGGGCGACGTGGTCGATGTGCAGATCCGCTCCAAGCGCCGCCGGTATATGGAAGGTTTCGTCGTCAATTATGTGAAGCGCTCGCCGCTGCGCGAAGAGCCGTTCTGCGCCCATTTCGGGGTCTGCGGCGGCTGCAAGTGGCAGAATCTGCCCTACGCCGAACAACTGCGTTTCAAGACCGATCAGGTGCGCGACCAGCTTGCCCGTATCGGTAAGGTCGAGCTGCCTGAAATCGCGCCCTGCCTGCCCTCGGCCGAAACCCGTTTTTACCGCAACAAGCTGGAGTTCACCTTCGCCGAGCGGCGCTGGCTCACCTACGAGGAGATCGCCGAAAAGGGCGAGATCGCCGATGCCCCGGCGCTGGGATTCCACATCCCCGGTATGTTCGACAAAGTGCTGGACATCGAAAAATGCTGGTTGCAGCCCGATCCGTCGAATGCGATCCGGGAAGAAACCCGGCGTTTCTGCCTCGAACACGGCTATACGTTCCACAATCCGCGCGAGCACCGGGGGCTGATGCGCAACATGGTCGTCCGCACCGCCTCGACGGGCGAGGTGATGGTGATCGTGGTTTTCCATGCCGACGAGCGGGAGAAGATCGCGGCCCTGCTGGACCATCTGGCGGCCGCTTTTCCCGAAATTACGTCACTGTTCTACGTAATCAACGAAAAGTTCAACGACTCCACCGGCGACTTGGAACCCGTCTGCTACCGGGGCAAGGATCACATCATCGAGCGGATGGAGGGGCTGCAGTTCAAGGTCGGCCCCAAGTCGTTCTATCAGACCAATTCGGCGCAGGCGTACGAACTTTACAAGGTCGCGCGCGACTTCGCCGCCCTGACGGGAAAAGAGATTTTATACGACCTTTACACCGGCACGGGTACGATCGCCAACTTTTGTGCGGCGCGGTGCGCGAAGGTCGTGGGCGTGGAGTACGTGCCCGAGGCCATCGAGGACGCCCGCATCAATTCGACGCTGAACGGCATCGGGAATACGGTGTTCTATGCCGGCGATATGAAAGCCGTGCTGAGCGACGAGTTCATACGGTGCAACGGCCGTCCCGACGTCATCATCCTCGACCCGCCGCGTGCCGGAGTCGATGAACCGGTGATCGACGTAATCCTGCGGGCGGCGCCCGAGCGGATCGTCTATGTGAGCTGCAACCCGGCTACGCAGGCCCGCGACCTGGCCCTGATGGACGGCGCGTATCGCGTCGAGGCGGTGCAGCCGGTCGATATGTTCCCCCATACGCACCACGTGGAGAACGTGGTGAAGCTCGTCCGCCGGTAGGCGACTCCTGTTCCGGGGCGGTTTTTATACTATCGGCTCCTGTTCGGGCGTTATATTTGCAGTACTATTTCAAAAACGAATGAAACGTATGAAAAAATGGATGATTTTAGCGGCGGCGGTCGTATTGGCTGCGCCGGTGTTCGCTCAAACCCAGGAGGCTTTCCCGAGTTATATTCAGGTGAACGGACGTTCCCAAATGGAGGTTACGCCGGATGAATTCTATCTGTCGATTGTAATCAACGAGCGCGAGTCGAAAGGAAAAATTACGGTCGAAATTCAGCAGCGGCAGATGATCGATGCCCTGAAGAAGTTGGGCGTCGATGTCGAGAAACAGCTCAAGGTGGCCAATATGTCGAGCGATTTCTACAAGAAGGCCAGCTCGCTGACCACCGCCAAATACCAGTTGCTGCTCCATTCGGCGGCCGAAGTGGGTGACGTGACCGCCGCCCTGGGCGATCTGGGCATCTCGAACGTCGGTATCGTACGCGTGACCCGTTCGGACATCGACTCCCTGAAGGAGCAGGTGCGCCTGGATGCCATCCGCAACGCCAAGTCGTCGGCCGAAGCGCTGGCCGGGGCGATCGGGCAGAAGATCGGAAAATGTTTCTATATCTACGATTCTAATTACGACGTAGCTCCGCAGTATTACGACAATATGATGATGGTGCGTTCGAAGGCGATGATGGCCGACAGCGCCGAAGCGGGTGCGCCCGAAGAGCCTTCGCTCGATTTCAAAACGATCAAGCTGGAGTATAACGTCCAGACCAAGTTCGTCCTCGAATAATCGGGGTTATCGTCGGAAATGAATTGGCAGGCCGAATTTTTGGATAACCCGGAAATTCGGCTTACCTTTGACCAATTTCCCTTTTTTTCAAAAGCAAGGAATTATGGAGAACAGATTCAGTTTCGATTACCAGCACTACGACTCTCCGGAGGGGATGCCCGCCGGGGACCGGGAGTTGGTGGAGGAGGCTCGCCGGGCCGTCGCCCGGGCGTACGCTCCCTATTCCAAATTCCGGGTAGGCGCTGCGGCCCGTCTGCGCAGCGGGAAGATTCTCTGCGGCAGCAACCAGGAGAGCGAGGTGTTTCCTGCGGGCATGTGCGCCGAACGGTCGTTGCTGTTCCATGCCGGAGCGTGCCATGCCGACGATCCGATCGAGGCGCTGGCCATTGCTTCGGAGCCGTCCGAGCGGGAGTGTTATCCCTGCGGACAGTGCCGCCAGGTGCTGCTCGATGCGGAGCGTCGCCAGGGGGCGCCGATCCGCATCATCATGTCCGGTGCGGGCGGTGCCACGGTGGTGGATTCGGCCGTGCGGCTGCTTCCTTTCACGTTCCAGTTATAATCCGCTTCGCAATTACGCTCCGTTTCCGATGTTCGCTCCCGAAGATATTCTGTACGAGGACAACCACCTTTTGATCGTCAATAAACGGTGCGGCGACCTGGTGCAGCCCGATCCGTCGGGCGGCGATGCGCTCGAACGGCAGATCAAGGAGTTCATCCGGCGACGCGATGCCAAGCCCGGCGAGGTGTTCCTCGGCGTGGTGCACCGCATCGACCGTCCCGTGAGCGGAGCCGTCATTTTCGCCAAAACGTCGAAAGCCCTCGCCCGCCTGAACGAGATGATCCGCCGGGGCGAGATCGAAAAGACCTATTGGGCGCTTACGGAGAGCCGTCCCGATCCCGAAGAGGGAGAGTTGTCCCACTATATCCTGCGTAACGAGAAAACCAACCGTTCGCGGGCGCTCGATGCGCCCCGGGGCGATGCAAAACTGGCGAAATTGCGTTACCGCACCCTGGGGGCGAGTACCCGTTATACGCTGGTGGAGGTCGATTTGCTGACGGGGCGCCACCATCAGATCCGGGCGCAGCTCTCGAAGATCGGCTGTCCGATTAAGGGCGACCTGAAATACGGGGCCCGCCGTTCGAATCCCGACGGAGGCATTTCGCTCCATTCGTACCGTGTCGATTTCATCCATCCCGTGCGGCGCGAGCGGATCGTCGTGACGGCGCCCGTGCCGAAAGAAGATAATCTCTGGGCGTTCTTCGCCCGACAATTTTCATTGTTGCCATGCGAATTTTGATTCAACGGGTGCGCCGTGCGTCGGTTTCCATCGGCGGAACCCTCAAATCGGCCATCGGACCGGGTCTGTTGGTTTTCGTCGGTATCGAAGCCGAGGACGGCGAGGAGGATATCGAGTGGCTTGCGGGTAAACTCACCCGGCTGCGGATTTTCGACGACGAAAACGGGGTGATGAATCTCGACGTGCGGCAGGTCGGCGGCGAAATATTGGTGGTGAGCCAGTTCACGCTGCATGCCTCGACCCGTAAGGGCAACCGCCCGTCCTATATCAAGGCGGCCCCCGAAGCGATTTCCCGACCTTTGTACGAGCGGTTCGCCGCCGGTGTAGGCCGTGCGCTCGGGCGCGAAGTCGCCACCGGGGAGTTCGGAGCCGATATGCAGGTCGAGCTGGTGAACGACGGGCCGGTGACGATCTGGATCGACTCCCGACAACGCGAATGACTTCAGTTATTTCAAAGATAGTGAAAGATGAGCGCAATCGTGCGGGCTTGCACGCAGAGATTGCCGAATCGGATCCTATCTGAGGCTATGTCAAAGATATAAAAAGTTTGTTATGAAGAAGTATTTTTTGTGTATGGTCGCTTTGCTGTCGCTGGCGATCGTAGCCTGCGAAAGTGACGATACGGCGCCTGCGCCGGCCGTGCGTCCGACTTTCGATCTGATCGACGCGCAGCCCGATGTGACGAGTGCGGTCGTGGCGGCCAACATCGAATCGAAGGGCGAAGCGCCCATCTCCGAAGTCGGCTTCTCCTACCAGGAAGCGGGCGGGGAGTACGTCGATGTGGTTTGTACGAATTTCAAGGACGGTCTGGCCCGGCAGACCCTGACCGGCCTGAAGCCCGACACCGAATATCGTTGGTACTGTTATGCCGTCTTGGGCGGCGAGCGGTTCAATGCGTCGCTGTCGAAAACGTTCAAGACCCTCAAGGAGGGGGAGGTGCCTCCGGCTCCGACGCCCCAGTTCGGCAAGCCTTCGGCTTCCGAGGTGCAGGCTACGAGCGCATTGCTCGCGTGCGCTTATCTATACACCGGTGATGCGGCCGATATTGCCGAAGCCGGTTTCGGATACAAGCCTGCGGCATCGGCCCAAACGGGATATACTATGGTAGAGATTACGCCGGACGACTCTTCGTTGTCGGTCCGTCTGGAGGAGCTGACGCCTGAAACGGCTTACGAGTTCTATGCCTATCTGGTAATCGACGGAAAGAATTACACCAGAGAACGGGTTGTTTTCACCACGTTGAAGGAGGGCGAGCAACCGGGAGCTCCGCAGTTCGAAACGCCTTCGTCGTCCGGGGTTTCTCCGACCGGAGCGACGCTTGCCTGCGTTTATGAGTACGAAGGCGACGGCGATGTTGCGGAAGCCGGCTTCGGGTATAAGGCCGGTGCGCAGGAGGAATATACCGAGGTGAAGGCTGCTTCGACGGCTTCGCCCCTGACTTATGAGCTGAACGGACTCGAACCCGAAACGAAATACGATTTTTATGCGTATGTCGTTATCGGCGACGAGCGTTATACGAGCGCCGTCGCGCAGTTCACGACCCTTAAAGCGGGTGAAAATCCCGATCCGGAGTTCGGTCCCGTCGCTGCGACGGATGTGACCGCTTCGTCGGCCACCCTGACGGGCAGCTTCACCTATGAAGGCGAAGAAACGGTCGGCATCGAAGTAGGATTTGCTTACAAAGCCTCCGGTGAAACGGATTACGCCACGAAAACGGTGACGGCTTCGTCGGGAGATAAGAGTGCGGCCATCACCGGATTGAGCGCCGCGACCACCTATACGTTCCACCTGTACGCCTCGATCGGCGGCAAGCAGTATCGGAGCCAGGAGGGTACTTTCACCACCGAGAGCGGAACAGTCCCCCCCCCGGAAAACGTTTATCGTACCGGCTGGGCCGAGTTGCCGGTGGAGGTGCAGAACAGCGACTACTACTATGCATACCATATTTGTCCCGATTTTTCGGTAAACGGACATCGGGCACGTAATATCTCGATTTGTTACAGTGCAGAGCACCATTGCCCTGTTTGGGTTTCGGGGCCGGTGCACAGTTGTTACAAGGGATCCAACGGAAATAGGAATTACGGTCCGGATCCGGTCATCCCTTCGAGTATTCAGCCTAAAAATAAAACGGTTGAAGGTTCCTACAACAAAGGGCATATGATCGGTAACAATGAACGTTCCAGAACAAGCGGTATGAACAAGCAGGTTTCCTACTATACGAATATGGCTCCGCAGCACAGCAGTACGTTCAACACGGGTGGTGGTGCGTGGAACAATTTGGAGGATAAGATCGACAGTTATTGGTGCGCGGATACGCTCTATACGGTTGTGGGGTGTTATTTCGAAACATGGACCGATTCTTACGGCAACACAGCTCAGCCCAAGCGCACTGGTTTCGGCGGTGTTCAGGCCAGTGTTCCGACCATGTTCTATACTTTGTTGTTGCGTACGAAAAAAGGAAATACGGAAAAGTCGGTGATGGAGTGTTCGCGCGAGGAGTTGCAGTGTGTCGCTTTCGTAATGAGTCATGCGATGCAAAAAGAACACGAACCTGAACGACGCGACATGCGGAGTGTGGCGGAAATCGAGCGATTGACGGGCTTTACCTTCTTCGCCAACGTGCCGAATGCGCCGAAGGATACCTACAATCCGTCGGACTGGGGCTTGTAGCGTTCCGAATGGAAACCCGGGTCTATTCTTGGGGCGACGGCCGACCCTGGCACAGCTACGCGGCGTATTGCCGGCGACATTTCGGCGGCCGGGTGCGTAAGATCGCGGTGGATGCCGGCTTGAGCTGTCCCAACCGGGACGGAACGATCGGATCGGAGGGGTGTACGTTCTGTGACAACAGGGCGTTCACCCCTTCCTACTGTTCGCCCCGGAAGAGCCTGGCGCGGCAGATCGACGAGGGAATCGCTTTCCATGCGGCCCGAGGGCGGGACGAAGGGCTTTGTCTGGCCTATTTCCAACCTTTTTCCAATACGCACGCTCCTGTCACGCGACTTCGGGAGCTTTATGCCGAAGCATTGGATCATCCCCGGATTTCGGGACTGGTGATCGGCACGCGGCCCGATTGCGTGGACGACGAGAAGCTGGATTTGCTGGCGGAGCTGGCACGGAAACACTATGTGGCGGTCGAATACGGCGTCGAATCCACCTGCGACGAAACATTGCGGGCCGTCCGTCGCGGCCATGACTTCGCGGCGGCCCGGCAGGCTATTGCGGCGAGCGCCGCACGGGGGTTGCACGTCGGAGCCCATTTCATTCTGGGGCTGCCCGGCGAAGACGACGAAATGCTTCTTCGGCAGGTGGAGCGGATCAATGCCCTGCCGCTCGAAACGGTCAAGTTCCACCAGTTGCAGCTCGTTCGGGGAACGGCCCTTGCCGCCCAATACGACGCCGAGCCCGGCCGCTTCCGCCTGCGTACCTCCGAGGAGTATCTCTCGCTGGTGGTCGAGGTGTTGCGGCGGCTGCGTCCCGATATGGCTGTGGAGCGTATCGCCAGCGAAGTGCCGATGGGGTTTCACCACTTGACACAGTGGCATTTAACGCGGGTTTCCACCCTCTGGTCCCTGCTCGAAAAAAGATTAACGGCACGGAACGCGTATCAAGGCGAAATTTTTATACCTTTGCGCCGTTAAACCTTAATTGTTCAAGGAAAAATGACTCTGTTGAAGGAAAAAATAACTTTCGGGACGATTATGGGCGTAGTACGGGAATATTTCGTGATGACGATCGGTATTCTCCTCTACACGTTCGCGTGGATCGCCTGTATTCTGCCCGCACACGGTACCGGCGGCGGTGCCACGGGTGCGGCGCTGGTGTTGTGCGGGGCGATCGAAAACCTGTTCAACTTCCAGATCAACATCGGTACGATGGCGTTCATCGTCAATGGTATTCTGCTGCTGTTCGCGGGTTTCATCATCGGTTGGAATTTCGGTATCAAGACGATTTTCTGTATCATCGTGCTTCCTGCGTCGCTGAACTTTTTCCAGGAAACGCTGCCCGGCGTGCAGGCGTGGCTGGCGGAACTGGGCGTTATCCCACCCGATGCGATCAGCCTGTTCGGTAATCTGGAACCGCTGCTGCTGGTCATCATGGGCGGTATGCTGTCCGGTGTGGGTATCTATATGTGTTTTCGTCAGGGCGGTTCGACCGGCGGTACGGATATCGTGGCGCTGCTGATCAACAAGTATCATCCGATCAACTACGGCCGTGTCGTGCTGGTGACCGATTCGCTTATCATCTGTGCATCGCTGCTGGTGGGCAACGGCATCGAGACGGTGATCTACGGCTTCCTGCTGACGGCGGTATTCGGTCTGAGCACCGATGCGTTGCTGGCGGGCAACCAGCAGTCGAATCAGATTCTGGTCATCAGCCATGAGCACGACCGTATTGCTGCGGAGATCGTCGAGAAGGCGCATCGCGGGGTGACGATGCTCAACGGAATGGGATGGTACACGAAGGAGTCGTCGCAGGTGGTGATGGTCATTTGCCGCAAACGCGAAACGGCCGACATCCTCAAGATCGTCCGCAATCTCGATCCCAAAGCGTTCGTTTCGGTGGCTTCCGTAACGGGTGTTTACGGGCAGGGCTTCGGTATCATCGACGGCGGTATGCTCAACGGTATGAAGAAGAATTAGGGAATCTTCTTTGATTTGAAATAATACTCCTCGTCGATCCGGCGGGGAGTATTTGTTTTCCGGGAATAATGCGTAACTTTACCCGAAGAAAAACCGAATTGATTCCGTCGTTTTGCGGTTGCGGCGCGGCTCCGGACGGGCCGGTCGGTTCCGCAGCCTGAAAGCACTCTTTTTCGATCCTGCTACGACCATGCGCTATGCCGACATCGTACTTCCTCTGGCCCAGCCTCTCTACACCTTTGCGGTGGCGGAAGGCGTGACGCTTTGCGAGGGGATGGCCGTAGCCGTGCCTTTCGGCCGATCGAAGATCTACACGGGCATCGTCTGGCGGCTGCACGACCGGCGCCCCGATTTCAAGACTGTCAAGACCGTCTCCCGTGCATTGTACGGCACGCCTCTGCTCGACGAGCGGCAGCGCCGTTTCTGGGAGTGGGTCGCCGATTATTACATGTGCTCGCTGGGCGAGGTGATGCGCGTGGCGCTGCCGTCGCTGATGAAGCCGAGCGGACACGGCGAGGAGGAGTTCGCTGCCGACGAGTTCCGGCCCCGCCGGGAGTGGTTCGTGGCCCTGGCCGGCGAAGCGCTCACCGCCGACGGGCTGGCCGCCGCGCTGGAACGTATGGGGCGTCGTGCCCCCCGGCAGCGGGAGGCGCTGGAGGAGTTGGCTGCCCTTGCGCCCGACGGGGCGGAAGTCGCCCGGAGCCGACTCGCCGCCGATCGGACGGCTCTCGCTCTCCTGGTGAAAAAGGGGTTATTGACCTGTATCGAACGGGAGGTCGCACCCGGTCCGGTGACTGGCGGTGCGCAGTTTCGTCTGCCGACGCTTTCCGCTGCGCAGCGGAAGGCTGCCGAGGAGATCCGTGCCGTGTTTGCCGATCGCGCGACCGTGCTGCTGCGGGGTGTCACCGGTTCGGGCAAAACGGAAATTTATATGCACTTCGCTGCCGAGGTGCTGGCCCGGGGCGGACAAGTGCTGCTGCTCGTGCCGGAGATCGCTCTCACGGCCCAGTTGGTCGATCGGCTCCGGCAGGTTTTCGGCGAGCGGGTGATCGCCTATCATTCGAAACTCACCGACCGCAAGCGTACGGAGCTTTACCTCCGCTTGCGGGATTCTGCGGGCGGCGAGCTGGTGATCGGGGCCCGTTCGGCGATCTTCCTGCCGCTGCGCCGCCTGGAGCTGGTCGTGGTGGACGAGGAACACGATCCCAGTTACAAACAGACCGACCCGGCGCCCCGCTACCAGGCACGCGACTGCGCCGTGCTGATGACCCGACTGCTGGGGTGCCGTACGCTGCTGGGCAGCGCTACTCCGTCGCTGGAGAGTTATTTAAACGCTGCGACCGGAAAATACGGCAGCGTGGTACTGGCCGAGCGTTACGGACCGTCGCGGATGCCGCAGATCCTCGTGTCCGATACGATCCGTGCCGTGAAACGCGGCGAGCGGCATGCCCATTTCAACAAATTGCTGCTCGACCGTATGGAGGAGACCCTCGGCGGAGGCGGTCAGGCGATGCTTTTCCAGAACCGGCGGGGTTTCGCACCCTATGTCGAGTGCCGGGAGTGCGGCTGGACGGCCCGCTGTCCGGATTGTAATGTGACTCTCACGCTCCACAAGGGAAGCGGTCGTATGGTCTGTCACTATTGCGGTCATACGGAGCCTGTTCCGGCCAAGTGCCCCCATTGCCGGGTGACCGAACCCGTGCCGATGGGCTTCGGGACGGAAAAGGTCGAGGAGGAGATCGCCCGCGTTTTCCCCGAGGCGCGGGTCGCCCGGCTCGACCGCGACAGCGTTACCTCCGAGCGTGCTTTCCGGCAGATCGTCGAGGCCTTCGCCCGGGGCGACGACGATATTCTGGTGGGGACGCAGATGATTACCAAAGGATTCGATTTCGGCGGCGTGGAGCTGGTCGGTGTGCTCAACGCCGACAATCTGCTCAACAATCCCGATTTCCGTTCGGCGGAGCGTGCATTCCAACTGCTGATGCAGGTGGCGGGCCGCGCCGGTCGGCGCGAAAATCCCGGAACGGTCGTGATCCAGACCGCTGAGCCGGGACATCCCGTCTTGCAACAGGTGATTGCGGGCGATTACGAGGCGATGGCTCGTCAGCAGCTCGCCGAGCGGAAAGCGTTCTTCTATCCGCCCTATGCACGGCTCCTGAACCTGTTGTTGCGTCACCGCGATCCCGTGACGCTGCGCCGTGCGGCCAACGCCCTGGCCGCCGCCCTGCGCGAACGGTTCGGGCGGCGCGTGCTGGGACCCACGGCCCCGCCCGTCGATCGGGTACGGGGCGAGTATCTGGCGACCCTGCTGCTGAAGGTCGAGGCGGGGGCTTCGCTGGCCCGGGCTCGCGAGGCGGTGCGCGGGATTCTCGACCGGGTGGTCAAAAGTCCCGAATGCAAAGGCGTTACGATTCTCTGCGATGTCGATCCTCAATGATATAAAGGGGCTTTTTCTGCCGCCTGTCTGTCCCGTATGCGGCGGCGAGTTGCACGAGGGCGAGGGTGCTTTCTGTATGATGTGCCGTACGTTGGCACCCCAGACCGGATTCTGGCGCCGTGCGGACAATCCGCTGGCCGAGCGGCTGCGCAACGAGTTTCCCATCGTGCAGGCCTCGGCTTTTCTCTGGTTCGTTGCGGGCAGTCCCTGGCAGCGGGCCATTCATGGTTTCAAGTATTACAACCGCTGGCGCACGGCCCGCGACCTGGGTGCCTGGTACGGCGGTAACCTTGCCGACAGCGGACTGTACGGAAGCGTGGACTGCATCGTTCCCGTGCCGCTTCATACCCGGCGGTTGCTGGCCCGGGGGTACAATCAGGCTGCTTATATCGCCGAGGGGATTGCTTCCCGGATGGGAGTGCCGGTGGAGGATCGGGCGGTCAGGCGCCTGCGCAACAACCCGAGCCAGACGACCCGTTCTTCGGCCGGGCGCTGGGAGAACGTGCGCGACTTGTTTGCGGTCGCGCGGCCCGGAGCGTTGGCCGGACGGCACGTGTTGCTGGTCGATGACGTGGTGACTACCGGTTCGACGCTGCTTTCCTGCACCGAAGCTCTCCTGCGTGCGGTGCCCGACTGTCGGGTCAGCATTGCTGCACTGGCCGTTTCGCGCCGCCATTTCGGATTGGATCGATAACTTCGATCGAGTAGTCTTTGCATTGATAATGAGGTGTTTCGGTTGGATTTTGCTCCGGCCAGGTCCGAACGGGTTTGGCTTGTCACTTACCTTTCGCTATCTTTGCAGCGCGAAATTTGTGTTTTATAATATTTTTCCGGCGGGGTGCAATGTATCTCGTCGGGCTTTTTTAACTGTCGATTGAGCTATGTTTCGTATCGTTTTGCTGTTGTTTGCCGGAATCGGAGCGGGCTATCTGCTGCGCAACTGGTCGTTTGTGGCCAGGCTGGAGCGGGGAGTATCGCTTACCGTGTGGGCCCTGCTCTTCGTTTTCGGTGTTACGATCGGTTCCAACCGCGAACTGATCGCCAATTTCGGACGTTTCGGCTGGCAGGCCGCCGTGATCGCCTGCCTTGGCGTCGCCGGGAGTTTCGCGGTGGTATTCGTCGTCCGGCGTTACTTTTTCCGGAAAGGAGGGTGCGATGAGAGATAGTCTGATCGTTTTCGTCTTTTTCGCGGTCGGCGTGGCGCTCGGCTATGCCGATGCCGTCCCGACATGGCTGTTGGATCCCGATCTGCCGATGATTATTCTTTCGGTGATGGTGGTGCTGGTCAGCTTGGGACTCGGGGCCGGCGACAACCTGCACTATATGCTGCGCACGTTCAACTGGCGGATGCTCCTGTTGCCGCTTTGTACGATCGTCGGCACCCTGCTCTTTTCGGCGCTTGGCGTGCTGGTGCTCCGGGGATTCAGCCTGACGGACTGTCTGGCCGTAGGCAGCGGTTTCGGCTACTATTCGCTTTCGTCGGTGCTGATAGCCGACTTGAAGAGCGCGACGCTCGGCGTGCAGGGCGCCGCAGAGCTGGCGACGGTCGCTTTGTTGGCCAACGTCGTGCGCGAGATGATCGCCCTGTTCGGAATGCCGCTGTTCGCCCGCTGGGGTGGTCCGCTGGCCCCGATCTCGGTGTCGGGCGTGACTTCGATGGACGTTTGTCTGCCTTCGATCGCCCGTTATTCGGGCAGCGACCTGGTGCCGCTGGCCATCCTGCACGGCATCGTACTGGAGGTGTGTGTGCCGATTCTGGTCGGTGCCTTTTGCTGACCGAAGGAACCGTAAAAAAGAATCGACAGAAAGCTCCTTTTTATCGACATCTTTCCGGCTCGAGAGAATCCCCTGCCGGGGATCGTTCGGTTGTAAACAGATTTTTCGACAAAACGGGGTCCGGGGCGTTTTGATATGTCGCCCCGTTTGTCTATTTTTGAAAGTTGAAATCCACGTAACGAATGGCTAAAGAATATACCCCCGCTTCGCGCAACCGCGAAGCGTTTGCTGCAATGACCGATGCCCCCGGCAACGTGCCTCCGCAGGCCGTCGAACTGGAGGAGGCGGTGCTCGGCGCTCTGATGCTCGAGAAGGATTCGATCATCACCGTGCAGGAGTTCATCACGCCCGAGGCTTTCTATACCGAGGAGCATCGGACGATCTACCGCGCGATCGAGGAGCTCTCGACCGAGCTCAAACCGATCGACCTCTATACGGTCACCGAGCGGCTGAAGGTCCGCAAGGAGTTGCAGAAGGTGGGCGGTGCGTCGTACCTGGCGCAGCTCACGCAGAAGGTGGGCTCGGCGGCCAACGTGGAGTTCCACGCCAAAATCATCGCCCAGAAGTACGTGCAGCGGGAGCTGATCCGCTCCGCGACCGAGATCCAGCGCCGTTCGTACGACGAATCGACCGACGTGACGGAGTTGATCGGCTATGCCGAGAGCGAAATCTTCAAGGTGGCCGAAGGTCACGTCAAGCGTTCGGTACAGTCGTCCAAGGATTTGCTGGCCAAGGCGCTGATGCAGATCGAGGAGGCATCCAAGAACACGTCGGCCTTCAACGGCGTGCCTTCGGGTTTCATGGCCATCGACCGCGTGACGCTCGGCTGGCAGTTGTCGGACCTCATCATCGTAGCGGCACGCCCTTCGATGGGTAAGACCGCCTTCGTGTTGTCGATGGCCCGCAACATGGCCGTCGATCACGAACGTCCGGTGGCGTTCTTCTCGCTCGAGATGTCTTCGGTGCAGTTGATGATGCGCCTTATCATCGCCGAAACGGGTATTCCGGGCAACGATATCAAGAGTGGCCGTCTTACGCCCGAGCAGTGGCGCCACCTGGAGTCGGCGACCAAGCCGCTGGGGGCGGCCCCCCTTTACATCGACGATACGCCGGCGTTGTCGGTCTTCGAGTTCCGCTCGAAGGCCCGGCGTCTGAAGATACACAACGACATCCAGATCATCATCATCGACTATTTGCAGTTGATGACCGGCGGAACGCAGGATTCGAAGGGCAACCGCGAACAGGAGGTGGCTTTCATCTCCCGCACGTTGAAGGCCATCGCCAAGGAGTTGAACGTGCCGATCATCGCCCTCTCGCAGTTGAGCCGTGCTACGGAGCTGCGCGGCGGTTCGAAACGCCCCCAGCTTTCGGACCTGCGCGAATCGGGAGCCATCGAGCAGGACGCCGACATCGTGGCTTTCATCCATCGTCCCGAATATTACGGTATCAATCAGGACGAGAACGGTATGCCGACGGCGGGTATGGCCGAGATCATCATCGCCAAGCACCGTAACGGTGCGGTCACGGATGTCAATCTGCGCTTCCTGAAGGACCAGGCCCGCTTCGCCGATGTGGACGAAACGCTGATGCCGGAGGCGGGCAGCCGCCCTGCGCCGGGGCAGTACGAGGATGTATCGAGCGGTTCCAATTCCGGGCTGGGTGGCTTCGGCGGCGTGCCCGAGGAGTTCCTTACGCCCGGTGTGTCGGGGGCGCCCGTGAACCTGAACGAGGAGGAGCCGTTTTAGCGGAGCCGGCTCCGGTTTCCGCGTCCGGTTTCGCCGCATTCGCGGCGGGGAAGTCGTTCTGGAGTTGCGGGTCCGGAAGTTCGGACCGGGGCTGGAGGAAGATCGCTTGATTGTATAGTGAAAGATCGATAATATGTTCGTCAGTACGTATGCAGGGGCTGTTGCCGGGATCGACGCCGTGAAGGTGACCGTCGAGGTCAATCTCACCGGGGGCGGTCTGGGACTCTATTTGGTCGGACTGCCGGACAACGCCGTCAAGGAGAGCGAGCAGCGTATCCGGGCGGCTTTCGAGAATACCGGTCGCAAGATGTCGGGCCGCAAGGTCGTGGTGAACCTCGCTCCGGCCGATCTGCGCAAGGAGGGGGCGGGTTTCGACCTGCCGATCGCCGTGGGGATTCTCGCCGCGATGTCCGAGGTGAGCGGGGAGTTGCTTCCGACGACGATGTTCGCGGGCGAGCTCTCGCTCGACGGAACGCTGCGGCCCGTACGGGGTGTGCTGCCCCTTGCGGTCAAGGCCCGGGACGAGGGGTTGCGGCGGCTCGTGGTGCCGGCCGAAAACGCCGCTGAAGCGGCGGTCGTGGAGGGGGTCGAAGTGTACGGTCTGCACTCCCTGGGCGAGGTGATCGCCCTGCTGAACGGGGAGCGGAGATTCGATGCGACGGTGCCGGTGGATGCCGAGGCAACTTTGGCGTCGCAGAGTGCCTATGCCGAGGATTTCGCCGACGTGAAAGGACAGACGGCCGTAAAGCGGGCGCTGGAGATCGCGGCGGCCGGAGGACATAACGTGTTGATGATCGGTGCGCCCGGTTCGGGTAAGACGATGCTGGCGCGGCGCATGCCGACGATTCTGCCTCCGCTCAGCGTCGAGGAGGCGTTGGAAACGACCAAGATACACTCCGTGGCGGGAAAATTGGGCGCAGAGAGGGGATTGCTCTCGCAGCGTCCGTTCCGTGCGCCGCATCACATGACTTCGCAGGTGGCGCTGATCGGCGGCGGACAGTCGCCCCAGCCGGGCGAGGTGTCGCTGGCGCACAACGGAGTGCTGTTCCTCGACGAGCTGCCCGAATTCGGACGCAGCGTGCTCGAAGTGCTGCGGCAGCCGCTGGAGGATAAGAAGATCATGGTTTCGCGGGCGAGATACAGCGTGGAATATCCGGCCAATTTCACCCTCGTAGCGGCCATGAATCCCTGTCCCTGCGGGTATTACAACCACCCGACCAAAGAGTGCACCTGCCCGCCGGGTGCGGTGCACCGTTATATGGGACGTATTTCGGGCCCGCTGCTGGACCGCATCGACTTGCAGGTCGAGGTGACGCCGGTGGCTATCGGGGAGATTTCGCAGGTGCGGCCTTCGGAGCCGAGCGCCGCGATCCGCGAGCGGGTGATTCGGGCGCGGGAGGTGCAGGCGGAGCGTTTTCGTGGGGTGCCGGGCGTGCATACGAACGCCATGATGAATGCCAGAATGCTGCGCGAGTTCTGCCCGCTGGATCAGGCGGCGCGGGAGCTGCTCGAACGGGCGATGGTGCGGCTCGATCTTTCCGCCCGTGCCTACGACCGGATCGTGAAGGTGGCCCGCACGATCGCCGATCTGGAGGGGACGGCCGACATCGGTGCGGCGCATCTGGCCGAGGCGATCAACTACCGTTCGCTCGACCGGGGAAGTTGGGGCCGGTAATCGAATGGGGATGTTGCGATGAAGAAGTGGAAACCGGAAAGGAGGGACGGATTGCTGCTGCTGGGCATCGGGCTCGGTGCGGCGGTGGGACTGTTGCGCGGTGCGGTGCTCGCGTGGCTGCCGGTGGGCGTGGCGCTGGGGCTGTGTCTGCGGGGCGGGGCCGGAACCCGCAGCGGAAGCGGTAAGGATTCGTTCGGAGATATTTCGGATACAAATCAGGAATTTTATGCCGGCGGGGATGCGTCTGCCGAGGCTGGAAACGAAAATAAAATATGAAAAGAGTCATTGTTTCGGGCGGCGGCACGGGCGGTCATATCTATCCTGCCGTGGCTGTGGCCGAAGCGCTCCGACGGCGCTTCGGGGAGGAAGTCGAGATCCTCTTCGTCGGTGCCGAAGGCAAGATGGAGATGGAGAAGGTGCCTGCATTGGGATACCGGATCGTCGGTCTGCCCGTTGCGGGCTTGCAGCGCCGCTTCGATTTGAAAAACCTGGCGGTGCCTTTCAAGGTGCTCAAAAGCATCCGCAAGGCCCGGCGCACCATCCGCGACTTCGGGGCCGATGTGGTCGTCGGTTTCGGAGGGTATGCCAGCGGCCCGGTGCTGTGGGCGGCGCAGCGGATGGGGATTCCGACCGTGATTCAGGAGCAGAACTCCTATGCGGGAGTCACCAACAAGCTGCTGGCCAAGCGTGCCCGCACGATCTGCGTGTCGTATGAGGGGATGGAACGCTTTTTCCCGAAGGAGAAGATCGTGATGACGGGCAACCCTCTGCGGGGACGTTTTTCGAAAGCGGGTGCGGATCGCCGCGAGGCGCTGGCGCATTTCGGCTTCCGGGACGATCTGCCGGTGCTGCTCGTCGTGGGCGGGTCGCTCGGTACGCGGACGCTCAACGAGATGATGAAGGCCTGGGTTCTGCGGCAGGGCGGTGCTTCGCCGGTGCAGGTGATCTGGCAGACGGGCAAATATTACGAGCGGGAGATGCGCGAGTTTCTGGCGCAGCATCCTACGGCGAATATCTGGCAGGGGACATTCATCGACCGCATGGATTACGCTTATGCGGCGGCCGATCTGGTCGTTTCGCGCAGCGGGGCCTGCACGGTGTCGGAACTCTGTCTGGTGGCCAAGCCGACCCTTTTCGTGCCGTCGCCCAACGTGGCGGAAGATCATCAGACCAAGAATGCCCGGGCGTTGGCCGACAAGGGGGCTGCACTGCTGATCCCCGATTCCGAGGCGGTCGCCCGGGTCATGGACGAGGTGGTCGGGCTGTTGAAGGATCCGGCCCGTTTGTCCGAGTTGAGCCGCAATATCGAGGCGCTGGCCATCCCCGATTCCGCCGAGCGGATCGTGAACGAAATCGAAAGACAGTTGCCGCAGTCGAAATAGAGCCGCCGGGAGCGACCGAGCGGGGAAAATGCCTGAGCGGGGCAGGTGAAATCGTCCTGCCGGGTGTAATAAAGAAGAAATCGATCAATGAAAGAGTTTTCCAATGTTTTCGATGAGCGAGGGGAGCGCCGAATCTGTTCGGACTCTGCCGAGCCGGAAAAACAACGAATGCAGTTCAACGTATATTTTCTCGGAATCGGGGGGATCGGCATGAGTGCTCTGGCCCGGTATTTCCTCCACGAAGGCCGAAGGGTGGCGGGGTACGACCGGGTGCGGTCGCATCTCACGGACCAGATCGAGGCCGAAGGAGCAGTTGTTCACTATGAGGAGGATCCGGCGCTGATTCCGGCTGATTTCCGGGATCCGGCCACGACGATCGTGGTCTATACGCCGGCAGTTCCGGCGGATCACGCCGAATTGCGCTGGTTCCGGCAGAACGGGTTCGAGATCGTCAAGCGTTCGCAGATGCTGGGGTACCTTTCGCAGGGGAAATTCGTGATAGCGGTGGCCGGTACGCACGGCAAAACCACGACCACGACGCTCGTGGCATGGCTCAACCACCGGGTGACGGGCGGCGGAAGCGCTTTCCTGGGTGGTATTTCCCGGAATTTTTCGAGTAACCTGGTGCTCGGCCGGGGGCGGCGTCTGGCGGTCGAGGCCGACGAGTTCGACCGTTCGTTCCTGCGGCTGTGGCCCGACGTGGCGGTGGTCTCCTCGGCCGATGCCGATCATCTGGATATTTACGGTACGCACGAGGCATTGCGCGAGGCTTTTTCGCAGTTCGTCGGACAGATCCGCGAGGGCGGGGCGCTGGTCGTCAAGCAGGGTGTCGATCTGAAGATCGGGAACCCCGGTATCCGGGTTTACCGCTATTCGTACGACGAGCCGTGCGATTTTTACGCCCGTAACGTGACGCTGCTCGAGGGGGGCCACTACCGGTACGATCTGGTGACGCCCGGCGGCGTTATCGAAGGGTGCACGCTGGGTATTCCCGGCTGGGTCAATATCGAGAATGCCGTAGCGGCCGTGGCGGCGCTCTGGTGCGCGTCGGAGCGGGACGGCGAGCCGCTGGATGCGGAGCGTCTGCGGGAGGCGCTGGCCTCGTTCGAGGGGGTCAAGCGACGTTTCGAATTCTATGTCAATACGCCCCGGCAGGTTTATATGGACGATTACGCCCACCACCCGCGCGAGTTGGCGGCGGCGATCACTTCGGTCAAGAAGATGTTTCCGGGGCGGCGGCTGACGGCGCTTTTCCAGCCGCATCTCTACACCCGGACGCGGGATTTCTACCGCGAGTTCGCTGAGGCGCTCTCGCATGCCGACCGGGTGGTGCTGCTGCCGATCTATCCGGCCCGCGAGGAGCCGATTCCGGGGGTGGAATCCGAGATGATCGGCCGTCTGCTGACAGTACCCTGGACGATCTGCGACCGTGCGGAGTTGGCCGAAAAGGTGGCTGCGATGGATACCGATGTAGTCGTCAGCTTCGGCGCGGGCAATATAGACGCCTGCTGCGGGGCACTGGCAGAAAAATTGCGGGAAAAAGCCTGATTCGCCGTCTGCCGGGGACGATCTGTTTTTTTCGAGGCCGTGTCCGTCGCGGCCGTACCGGGGGGGGGAAGTAAACGCCGGGATGAGATTCAACCATTGACGAATGCCGAAATACCTGAAATATACGCTTCTTGCACTGCTTTGGGGCGGTGTGGCCGCTTATTTGCTCTATGCGGGAGGCAAAGTGCGCCGTCATCGTGCGGAGCAGCCTGTGACGCGCATCGAGGTCGAAGTGGTGGACAGCACCTCGCAGTTGCGGCTGGTGTCGGAAGCTACCGTTCGGGGATGGCTCGCCCGCAGCGGCATCAAAACCGTCGGCGAGAAGATCGGTGCCGTGCGGCTGGATGCGCTGGAGCGGCTTATCGCCCGCAATGGATTCGTCGCCGACGCCCGGGTTACGGTTTCCTATTCGGGCGTGCTGCATGTCGCCGTCTGGCAGCGGACGCCTCTGATGCGGCTGTTGATCGACGGCTATAATTCGTACGTGACCGAGGAGGGCTATCTGTTTGCAGTGCCCCGTGCCTCGTCGGTTTATGTGCCGGTGATTACGGGTACCTACCGTCCCCCGTTCCCGGCCTCCTATGTGGGGTATGCTGCGGATTACAGGCGGGAGCAGATGCAACAGATCGACGATAAGATCGCGGAGTTGGAACGGGAAAAATACCCTCTTTACCGGCGGGAGCTGAAGAACGATGAAAATATCCGTTCGCTGCGGCGGATGCTGATTAAAAAGAGATGGTTCGAATCTTCGGAGTCCTTCGGCGAGCGGGTGCGGGAACTCCGCAAGCGCAAGGAGCAGTTGCGCCGCAAATATCGCTATGAGGCTCAGGTGATTCAGTCGGCGATCGACAAAATTTCCGAAAAACAGGAAGCCGAGCGTCGCCGACAAAAAATTTTGGAGAAAAGGTACGAAGATTTCTCGAAACTGACTACCTTTGTAAAATGGATGGAAAACGACGATTTCTGGCGGTCGGAAATCGTTCAGATAACGGCCCGCACCACTGAAAGCGGGGCTATCGACCTGGAACTTACGCCCCGGAGCGGCAATTATACCATCCTTTTCGGCCGCTTGGACGATGCCGAGCAGAAACTGGATAAGTTGCTGCGGTTTTACCGGGAGGGACTCGGAAAAGCCGGGTGGGACCGGTATCGGACGATCAACGTGAAGTACGCCGGGCAGGTTGTCTGTACGGAGTGGTAAGGTTTTCGAGATGCAGGAGCCGGATCTGCCTGCGGAATATGCCGGGCAGGGAAGAGGCTGGGAAACGATTCAATGAAAAAATAGATAGAGCACAGTGGAAAAAAAGAGTTATACGGTAGCCATCGACCTCGGTTCTTCGAACGTGGTGGTCGCTGTCGGGTCGAAACGCGAAGACGGAACGCTCGGTATCGAAGCCGTCGTTTCCAAACCGGTCGAGGGGGTCAAGGCCGGCCGGATCGATAATATCGAACAGGCGGGCAATGCCATCCGGGAGGCTGTCGCCGAGGTGGAATCGACGCTCGGCGTTCGGATTACGGAGGCTTATGCCGGCATTTCGGGCGAGTTCGTCCGTTGTGCCCGCCATACCGACCACGTCTTTACCTACGATCCCCAGAACGGGGTGAACCAGGGCGATGTAGATGCCCTGTTCGATCGTATGCGCAACGTCCAGGCCCCCGACGACGAAACGATCATGGAGCGTATTCCGCAGCATTATATGGTGGATGATGCCGAGGAGGTGCGCAATCCGGTCGGTTCGTTCTGCAAGCGGTTGTCTTCGACTTTCAACTTCATACTTTGCGGCAAGACGCCGCTGCAACGGCTCGACATGGCTCTCCGGCGGCTCGGTATCCGTATGTTGGGGGTATTCCCCAATGCGCTGGCGACGCCCGAAGCCGTACTCTCTTCCGATGAGAAGGAGGAGGGGGTGGCCGTCGTGGATATCGGCGGAGGCGTGACCGACGTTGCGGTTTATTACCGGGGCGTGCCGCGTTACGTGGCGACGATCCCGATGGGAGCGAGCGCCATCAACCGGGACATCCGTTCGCAGAGCATTCCCGAGAAACATGTCGAGAGCCTCAAGTGCAAATACGGTTCGGCTGTCGCCGAGCTCGCTCCCGAAGACAAGCTGATCCGCGTGAGCGGTCGCACGGCCCGCGAAGCCAAGGATATTCTGCTGCGCAACCTGGCCACCGTCATCGAGGCCCGGGCTACCGACATCGTCGAATTCGTGCAGCAGGAGATCCGGGATTCGGGGTATGCCGAGCGGTTGGCCTACGGCATCGTGCTGACGGGCGGCTCGGCCCGACTCAAGGATATAGACGAATTGTTCCGTCGTGTGACCGGCATGGACGTTCGTATCGCAAGCGCCGAAACAGGCATCAGCGAAGATTCGCGCGAGGCGGTTGCGAACCCTGCGTTCGCCACGGTCGTCGGACTGTTGCTCAAGGGGGCCGGCATGGGTTCGTGCAACGTGATCGAGGACAAGGCGGGCCTTTCGCCCCGTCGTCCCGTGCCGCCAACCCCTGCACCGGGATTCCAGCCTCCGCAGCCCCAGTCGCGGCCGCAATCCCAGCCCTATGCGCCGACACGGCCTTCTGCGGAAACGGTCAATGCGGCGTATGCGCGTCGGGAGGCTGCCCGTGCGGAATCCGCAGCGGTCGAGCCCGAGGTGGACGATGCCGGAGAGGAGCCCGCGCCTCAGGCTCCCGTGCAGGAGCCGGTGAAAAAGGAACGCAACTGGCGGAGTATTTTCAAGCGGACGCTCGACAAGATCAACGAGGGCTTCAATGCCGCCGATGACGAGGAGATTTAACGATTAAGACAAGAGAAACGAAACGATATGACAGACGATGTAATCACCCAGTTGGCCGCTGCCCGCACGAATCCTTCCATTATCATGGTAGTCGGTGTCGGCGGTGCGGGCGGCAATGCCGTGAATCACATGTGGAACCTGGGGATCAAGGGCGTGGACTTTATGGTCTGCAACACCGACCAGCAGGCGCTCGACAAGAGTCCCGTGGAGCTGAAAGTCCGGCTCGGCAGCGAGGGATTGGGCGCCGGTAACGACCCTGAAAACGGACGCAAGGCCGCCATCGAGTCGCTTGATGTGGTGCGCCAGCGTTTCGAGGCGTCGGGGACCAAGATGGTCTTCATCACCGCCGGTATGGGCGGCGGTACGGGTACGGGCGCTTCGCCGGTGATCGCCAAGCTGGCCAAGGAGATGGGAATGCTGACCGTCGGCATCGTCACTTCGCCGCTGGCCGTCGAAGGCAAGATCCGTTACGAACAGGCGTTCCGGGGCATCGAGGAGCTGCGTCAGAACGTCGATTCGCTGCTGATTATCAACAACGAGAATATTCTTGAAATATACGGCCGTCTGGCCTTGAAGCAGGCTTTCGGCAAGGCCGACGACATCCTGGCTTCGGCTGCGAAGGGCATCGCAGAGATCATTACGGTCGAGAGCGACCTGGTGAACGTCGATTTCGCCGACGTGTCGAAGGTGATGCGGGACAGCGGCCGCGCGCACATGAGCGTAGCGGCGGCCGAAGGCGACAACCGGGCCGAGGCGGTGGCCGAAGCGTCGCTGCATTCGCCCCTGTTGGATCACAACCTGATTTCCGGAGCCCGCAACATTCTGCTCAATATCTCGGTGGCCAATGCCGAAGAGCTGATGTACGAGGAGGTGGTGCGGATTCTGGAGTATATCCAGGCGCATGCCAGCGTCGAGGACGAGTCCGGAAATATCCACAACGCCAATATCATCTGGGGTACGAGCGAGAAACCCCAGTTGGGCAATGCCATCGAGCTGGTAGTGGTGGCGACGGGATTCGAGGGCGACGAGGAGAAGCGGATGATGAAGACGGTCATTCCGCCCGCACGGATCGTCAAGCCTGTCCCGGAAGGTGCCGACCCCGCCGGAAAGCCGGTGTTGGAACCGGTGGGCAAGCCCGGCAAGGCCACTCCGCAGACACGCCCTCTGGAGCAGGTGATCCTGGGCGAGAAATCGACCCGTTACAGCAATATCGACCAGATCCTCGCCAAACCGGCTTATCAGTCGCGTAAGGCGCAGTTCATCGTCGAGATGCCTGCGGGCCGCAAGGAGGTGCTTAAGGAGGAGAAGGGTGCTGCGGAGCGTGCGGAGGAAAACCGCTCCGAGTCGCTGTTCGATTAACATAAAACGGATTGGATTTGGAAGATAGTGCTGCGGCCATCATCTATCACGGCATGACGTTTCATGTCGTGGTGCTGTGTTGTGTGACTTTGTTCCTGCTATTGGTTTCGGCGTTGGTTTCCGGCTCCGAAACCGCTTTTTTTTCGCTTTCGGGTAACGATGTGCGCAAGATCCGGCGGCACGATACGCCGGTTTGCCGGCGGATGCTGAATCTGCTGGGCAAGGCCGATCTGCTGCTGGCTACGATTCTGGTAGTCAATAATCTGGTCAATATCGGTATCGTTATCCTCTCTTCGGAGATCATCGATTCGCTTTTCACTTTCGCCCGTTTCGAGTTTCTTTTCAAGACGGTGATCGTGACGTTCCTGCTGCTGCTTTTCGGGGAGATTTTGCCTAAAGTCGCGGCGCAGACGATTCCTTTGCGGTTCGCCGGTTTCGCTGCGCGGCCCCTTTTGGTGCTGCGATGGATTTTTTATCCGTTGTCGTATGTGCTGGTGCGCACCGGAAACCGTATCAGCGAGCGGGCTGCCCACCATCAGGAAATTTCCATCGGCGAACTGGCCGATGCGATCGATATGACACGCACGGCCTCCAAGGAGGAGCACGGGATGCTTTCGGGCATCGTCAGCTTCGTCAATACCGAGGTGCAGGAGATCATGAAACCCCGGGTGGATATTACGGCCGTTGCCATCACGGATTCCTATGAACAGGTCAAGCAGACCATCATCCGGTCGGGTTTCTCGCGCATTCCGGTTTACGAGGGCGATTTGGACAATATCAAGGGAACGCTTTATGTCAAGGATCTGCTTTCGCATATCGACCGGGGCGACGAATTCGGCTGGCAGCAACTGATCCGCAGGCCCTATTTCGTGCCGGAGCACAAGAAGATCAACGACCTGCTGGCCGATTTCCAGAACCAGAAGATCCACATGGCGATCGTCGTCGATGAATACGGCTCGACGCAGGGCCTCGTGTCGCTCGAAGACATCGTCGAGGAGGTAGTGGGTGAAATTTCGGACGAAAGCGACAAGGACGAAGTGTTTTATACCCGTTTGGACAAAGATACCTACCTGTTCGACGGCAAGACCCATATCGGCGATTTCGAACGCATTGTGGAGATTGCCGAAGGTACTTTCGCCGATGTCAAGGGGCGTGCCGAAACACTGGCCGGTCTGATGCTCGAACTGAAGTGCGACTTCCTGAAAAAGGGGGATACGGTAACGGCTCACGGTGTGCGGTTCACTGTGGAGGAGATCGAGGGACACCGCATCGACAAGATCAAAGTCCGTCTGCATGGATAATATCCTTTGTATCGAAAAGGTTTTGTCCTGGGAACGGTTGCTGCGGCTGGTTCCCGAACGGGATCTTCGGTTGGCTGCGGCGTTGAAGCCGGCTTCCCGCCGCGAAGAGTTTCTGATGTGGCGGTCGATTGTTTACCGTCGTCTGCCGGATGCCGAAATCGCATATAATGCGGTCGGAGCTCCCGTCGTATGCAATTATCCTCTCCATATCGGAGTTTCCCACTGCCCCGGATACGTTGCGGTCTGCTTCTCCGACCGTCCATGTGCCGTCGATATCGAGCCGCTTGCCCGCGATTTCGGTCGGGCGGCAGTCCGCTTTGCTTCTGCCGAAGAGCGGCAGTTGTCCGACAGTCCGCTGTTGTTGCCGGCCCTCTGGTGCGCCAAGGAGACGCTTTACAAATATTCGGGGCGGCGGAACCTCGATCTGCTCCGGGATTTACGGATCGAGCGTTTCGATCCGGACGAAGGCCGGATGACGGGTCGTATTTGCGGGGAATCCGCATTGGAAATCGGACTTCGGAGGGAGGAGGAGCTTCTTGCAGCCTATATCTTGGTGTGATTATGCTTGCAGGCGTAATTCGGTTCGGGACTTTCGGGGTGTCTGTCGTTCTATAATGGAGGTTCCGCCGAGGAGTTGATTTTCGGACGCTTGGGGCGGTGTTTGCGGCGCCGGATGCAAGGATGCCGCCCGGCAGCTTCGAGGCGGGGCTTCGGTGCTCTTGAAATTTCGGATCGTCTGTTGTCAGACCGTTTTGCCGACGTGGAGGGATGTCGGGCGGCTGCGGAGGATTCGGAACCTTCTTTCTGCCGAAATGGGACGAATACCCTCCTCCTTGCCGGAAGTTTCACAAATCCTTTTTCGTATCGGGCGGCCGGAAATCGAACCTCTTGCCGACGAAATCCGGTCGGTCGGGGCGTTATTCCGAATGTTATTGTTATTTTTGTAACGATGAAACAGGCCGTCACCCCGCTTCGTTTAGGTTCCGACCGGATTTCGTCGCTGCTCGTCCGTTATGCGATCCCTTCGATTATCGCGATGACCTCTTCGTCGCTCTACAACATCGTCGATAGCATTTTCATCGGACACGGCGTCGGTCCGATCGCCATTTCCGGCGTGGCGCTTTCGATGCCTCTGATGAACATCGCGTCGGCTTTCGGGTCGTTGATCGGGATCGGTGCTGCGGCGCTCACCTCGATCCGGCTGGGACAGGGACGCCGGGAGGCTGCCGAGGGGGTGTTGGGCAATGTGGTGTTGCTCAATTTTCTGGTAGCGGCGCTTTTTACGGCCGTAGGTCTGTTGCTGCTGGACCCCATTCTCTGCTTCTTCGGGGCGAGCGATGCCACGATCGGTTATGCACGCGATTTCATGCAGATCATTCTCGGCGGTACGATCGTTACCCATATGTATTTGAGCCTGAACGAAGTGATCCGTGCTTCGGGTTATCCGAGGAGAGCCATGACGATTATGCTGACGGCCGTCGTGTTGAACTGTCTGCTCAATCCGCTGTTCATTTTCGGGTTCGGCTGGGGTATTCGCGGTTCGGCGGCCGCGACGGTGCTGGCCCAGGCCGCAGCACTCTCGGTTTCGCTCATCCACTTCTCTTCCCGGGGAAGTTTCATCCGGTTCGAACGGGGGATTTTCCGCTTGCAGGTGTCGGTCGTGGGCAAGATCTTTTCTATCGGTATGGCTTCGTTTCTGCTGCACCTCTGTGCTTCGGCGGTAGTGATCGTCGTGAACAAATCGCTCCGGGAGTACGGCGGCGACGTGGCGATCGGGGCGTATGGCATCATTTATCGGGTGGCGATGCTCTTCCTGATGATCGTTTCTGGACTGAATCAGGGCATGCAGCCCATCGTGGGGTACAATTACGGCGCCCGGCGGTACGACCGGGTGTTGAAGGTCCTGCGGCAGACCGTCGTGTGTGCGGTTTGCGTGACGACGACGGGATTCCTGCTGGGACAGCTCTTTCCCCGGCAGGTGGCGATGCTCTTCGTCGATGCTGCGGACGGAGCTGCGGCCGAGCGGATGATCTCTACGGCGGCCGAGGGGCTGCGGATCGTGTTGTGCGTTTTCCCGATCGTCGGATTCCAGATCGTGACCTCCAATTTTTTCCAATATATCGGCAAGCCGCACAAGGCGATTTTCCTCTCCCTCACGCGGCAGATGCTGTTCCTCATCCCGCTGCTCCTTGTTTTGCCGCCGCATCTCGGTACGCTGGGTGTCTGGATGTCGATGCCGATTGCCGACGGTACGGCCTCTCTGCTGGCCGCCGTGCTGCTCTTCTACCAGGTTCGTAAATTCAGACACCGGCCCCATGCGGAACGGAGTATCTGAGTTTTTTGAAAATATCGATTACAGACTCTTTCGGTGAATTGATGGGGGCATTCGCTCGATCCGGGAAATACGACAGAACTCTCGGACGGATCGTTGCACGCGTCCGATTTGGTTTGAATACGGAGCAGGAGCGAGGAGGTGTCGGGTGCCTCCGGGCGTTGGTCGTAACGATAGGGATATCTGCGCAGAAAGAGCTTTTACGATAATAAAAAACAGAGCCGGTGATCCACCGGCTCTGTTTTGGATTTTGTGTTTTGGATTAAATTCCGAGTTTGGTGCGGATCTCCTGCGGAATGGCGTTCTTGTTTACCATAACGGACAGGGTTTTGTACTCCACGAACGGACGCGAGAAGTAGTAGTAACCGTCGTAGGGAGGACGTACGTCCCACGAGTTCTTTACCTTGAAGAAGGGATTGCCCTGCTGATCGACGGCCGTACCCACGATTACCATGCCGTGGTCGTCCGTAGTTTCGTAGTTGTCGAAAGCGATCTGGCGCATCTCCTGCGTGATCTTCTTCTCCTTGACGGGTTTGTCGAACTTGTAGAGAGCCGCCTCTTTCTCGGCGGCGCTCAATTTGCCCCACTTCTCGGCCTCGGTACCCTCCATGCCGTCGATGTCGGTTTCGGGAATGATGCCGATCGCCTTGATGCGGTCGAAGCCCTTTTCGCTGACGTCGGTAGCCCATTCGATCGAGTAACCGTTGGCCAGGGCATTATCGACCACGGCCATCATCTCTTCCAGCGGTACGTTGTAAACCGTACCCCACATCCAGTTGTCGGGAACCTCGATGATGAACTCCGAGTAGAAAGGATGGTGTGTGAAAGAACCTATATCCACATAGTCGTCCATTTTGATCGGCAGCGACGCTGCGAACGATTCGGGGGTATATTCCTTGCCTTCGTAGGTGAATTTTTCAGGGCGCACGCCGAAATAAGTGTCCAGCAGCGCATTCAGACCGTCCTGCCAGGCCGTGGTCAGCACCCCGTTGTTTCTTGCCTTGATAACTGCGTCCAGGTAGGCTTTCAGTGCTGCGTCGAGCTCGCCGAAGACCGGTTTCTCCGTGCCGTAGTTCAGACCCGGATAGACCTCCTGGGGTACGATGCCGTATTTCTTGATGCCTTCGATTACGTCGTGGGCGGCACCGCCTTCCGCAAAGTTCAGATGTCCGTGCAGGCGGACGTATTTAACGCCTTTGTCGAAATACATGTTGCGGACGATCCACATTTCGGACAGGTCCATCTCCGGCCCGCCGGCCCGCAGAATTTCGTTTTCCAGGAACGAAAGAGCCGAATAACACCAGCAGGTGCCGCTGCGGTGCTGGTCTTTGACCGAAGTGTTCGGTACGGTGGTCAAGTCGGTGAACTTGTAGCCTTCCTCCTGGGTCTTCTGTGCAGGTTTCTTGGCCGATGCGGAGCACACCATAAGTGCCAGGCCTGCGAGTAACAGCAGTTTTTTCATCGTAATTTTGGGGTTTGTTATTTTTTAGAAGTTTGAATGATTTTCATGCACGCTTCGAGAGTGATCTCCTCGGGTTTGGTCCCTTTGGGAATACGGTAGTTCTTGCCTTTGTAGGCGATATAAGGACCGTAACGGCCGTTTTTAATCAGTAGTTCGGGCTCTTCGGCGAAGGTTTTGAGCGGAGTGTTCGCTGCAGCGGCGCGGGCCTGCTGTTCGCGCACGAGCTCCGCAGCGCGGTCGTAGCCGATCGTATAGGGATCGTCCGTGCGGGCGAGCGATGCGAACGATTTGCCGTGCCGCACGTAGGGCCCGAACTTTCCGATGCCGATGACCAGATCTTCCCCTTCGTAGGGCCCCAGGTTGCGGGGCAGGCTGAAGAGCGCCAAAGCCTCTTCGAGGGTGAGCGATTCGATCAACTGCCCCTTCTTGAGCGATGCGAAACGGCTCTTTTCCCCTTCGTTGCCTTCGATTTCGACCATCGGACCGTAGCGGCCGATGCGGGCTTTTACCGTATGCCCCGTAGCGGGGTCGGTGCCCAGGATGCGTATCTGGTTGTTTTTGGTCGTCTGGGTCGTGGTCGCATGATCGACCATTTTATGAAAAGGACCGTAAAAATCGTCGATCATGCTGTTCCAGGTGATCTCTCCGTCGGCGATGCGGTCGAACTCCTTTTCGACGTTGGCCGTGAAGTTGTAGTCCATGATCGGCTCGAATTGCGATTCGAGGTAGTCATTGACCACCATGCCGATATCGGTCGGCTGGAGTCGGTTTTTCTCCTTGCCGTAGGTTTCGGTAAGCCTTTTTTCGGCGATCTTGCTGCCGGTCAGCGTAAGTTGCACGTAGCTGCGTTTCTGGCCCTCCTTGTTCTGTTTGACCACGTACCCGCGGTTGATGATCGTCGTGATGGTCGGCGCGTAGGTCGAAGGACGTCCGATGCCGAGCTCTTCGAGCCGTTTTACGAGCGAAGCCTCGTTGTAGCGGGCCGGCGGTGCGGTGAAGCGTTCCGTGGCTGTAATTTGCGCGGGATTGACGCTCTCGCCTTGGGCCATTTTGGGGAGGATGCCCGATCCCTCTTCGCCCGGCTCCTCGTCCGTGGATTCCGAGTAGAGTTTCAGGAATCCGTCGAAACGGATCACTTCGCCCGTGGCGACGAACTGGGCGTCCGAACCGGAGATATCGATGACGATCGTGGTGCGGTCGAGCTCCGCAGGAACCATCTGCGAGGCGACCGTCCGCTTCCAGATCAGGTCGTACAACTTCTTTTCGGCGGGAGTGCCTTCGATCGTCTGCCGCTCGATATACGACGGGCGGATCGCCTCGTGGGCCTCCTGTGCGCCTTTGGTTTTTGTCTTGTAATTATGTGCCGATGAGTATTTCTCACCGAAAAGTTTGATGATCTCCTCCTTGCACTGGCCGATCGCCTGCTTCGAGAGATTTACCGAGTCGGTACGCATGTAGGTAATCAAACCCTGCTCGTAGAGGTGCTGCGCCACGGACATCGTCTGCGATACCGACATTCCGAGTTTGCGGCCCGCCTCCTGCTGGAGCGTCGAGGTCGTGAACGGAGGCGCGGGGTAGCGCTGTGCCGGTTTTTCCTCGGCTTTGGCGACGGTGAACCGGGCGTCGATGCAGCTGCGCAGGAAAGTCTCTGCTTCCTCGCGGGTATCGAAGCGGGTGGACAGTTCCGCCTTGAAAAGGGTTTTATCGGGATCGGTGGCGGCGTAGAACTGTGCTACGACACGGTAGTAGGGCGTCGAGCGGAATGCGATGATCTCCCTCTCCCGCTCGACCAGCAGCCGTACGGCGACGCTCTGTACGCGTCCGGCCGAGAGTTGGGGCCGCACCTTTTTCCAGAGCAGGGGCGATAGCTCGAATCCGACCAGGCGGTCCAGCACGCGGCGTGCCTGCTGGGCATTTACCAGATTCATATCGATCGTGCGGGGCGATTCGATGGCTGCCAGAATCGCCGGTTTGGTAATTTCGTGGAAAACGATTCGCTTGGTTTGGTCGATCGGCAGGCCGAGAACCTCTGCGAGGTGCCAGGCGATCGCCTCTCCTTCGCGGTCTTCATCGGACGCGAGCCAGACGGTCTTGGTCTTCTTGGCCAGCGACGAAAGTTCCTCGACAACCTTGCGTTTGTCGCTCGGAATTTCATAGACCGGTTCGTAGTCCTTGTCCAGATTGACGCCGAGATCTTTTTTCGAGAGGTCCCGGATATGCCCGAAGCTCGACTTGACGACGAAATCCTTGCCCAGGAATTTTTCGATGGTCTTGGCTTTGGCCGGGGACTCGACTATTACTAAATTTTCCTGCATAACATTCAGTATCTTTTCACTAACGCAAGATAACCTAAGTTCGTACTTAGGTTATCCGCAGGTGCTTCGCTATTTTATCATCGTGTAAATCAGGCGCAGCTTGATCGGCGCGTTGTTTGCGGCGTTTTCCATGCCTTGTGCCGATGTATAGGGCATCGTGAAGAGTCCGTAGGCTTCGGGTCCGATGTAGATCGTCCGGGGGGCGGAGTTCTCCGTTTGGCTGCCGCCGGTTTCGACACCCTGGGATTTCAGGTAGCCGTTCCATACTTCCTGCATGTGGCTGGTGATATCCATGACGTAACAACCCTGGCTGCGGTTGAGGTAACCCCCATACGGCAATTCGAAATTCTGGCTCGCGTAGAGCTTTTCATAGGTGTAGTAGTAATCGGAAATGCCCAGCACGTGCTTGTAATCGGCGTAGAGGCCCAGCCGTTGGAACGATTCGTCGAGCAGGGGGGTAATGGCTCCCACGTCGATCTTCTCCCAGTCGTAATCGCTCTTTTCGAGGTAGATCATCAGTTCCGCCTGGTTGATGGCGATCGAGGTATAGGGCATGCCCGATTCGTCCGTAACTTCCTTGTAGAGAGCTTCAATTCCTTCGAACAGGGCGTCCGTGAGGGTCAGCTCCGTGATTACGCCGTCCATCCCTTCGACATATACGTTGGGGTTCAGGGGCCGCTGTTCGTTCCGCTCGTCGATGTCGGCCGGATTGATCTTGGAGCCGGTGTAATCGTGTCGGATGGTGTTGATCGAAACATTGCCGTAGGGATCGTCTTCGCGGTAGAAGAGGTAGCTGGCCGTGATCGTATCCTGGATCAGCGTCGGGTCGGTTCTGTTCCGGCTGCGGGTGTACATCAGAAGACCCGACTCCGCGAGGTTCGTAGCGAACAGGTTCCCTTCTCCCGATGGATCTTCCTGGGCCGGCTTGATGTAAATACCGTTGAAATAGTCCACCCAAAGCTCCGGATTGCGGTAGATCGTCATATCGCCCTTGTACTTGCCTTCGAGCAGCATCAGTCGTTTGATGAGCCCCCGTCCTTCAGGCGTAGGCTGCAGGGTGACGTACTCCGTGGCCGGTCCCGTCGTCGTGCCGTTGGGGAAGGTGAAGGTGAATACCGGGTTGGGGTTGAGGTAGGGGGTCGGATCGAAGGTCGGGTAGAAAAGGGTGTCGGCGACGCTGCCTGCTCCGGCCGGGGCTGTCAGCGAGGGATTGAGGTAATCGTTCGAAATCACCTCATAGACATTGTACGTCATCGGCTTGAGGGTGTCGCCTCCGTAGTTCGAGATTTTGATTTTGAGTTCGATCGAGTCGAAAATGGGCTGGTAGCCGAATCCGGTCGTATCGGAGAGGGCTACGGCGCGGTATTGGGTCAGGAAACCTGCCGTGCGACGCCCGAAAGTTTCGTCGTGCATCACACCGAAATACCCCTCTCCCAGGTTGGAAGCCTTGAGAGAGTCGGTTTTGTAGAGTCGAGTTTCGAAATAGGGCCGCTCGGCGTCGGGTGCGAGCGCGAAAACTTTCAGACCGATCTTCATCTGCTGATCCCCCGGTTGGTAGCCTGCGCCCAGCCGGTCGTCCACTTTCGTGCAACCTGTAAAGAAGACCATGCCCGCTGCGGTGAGAACGGCGGCCAATTCGGCGGCCCGGCGTATTTTACTGGATCGAATCATAGAATCGGTTGTAGTTGTCGAAAAAGTCCTCTGCGTCGGGCGACTGGTATTCCAGGAGCGGTTTGCCGCTGTTACGGACCAACTCGATAATTTCGGGGGTTACCGCATCGGAAGCCAGAATGATGCCGTCGGCATACTCCATAACGTAACGGCAGAGGTTTTCGTATGAAGGGGTGTCGAGGATCGACAGTTTTTTGTCTTTGACGCCTTCGTTGGCGATTTTCTCCTTCATTCCTGCATCCAGCGGTTTGTCGAAACCGTCGCCGTAGAGCGAAACGACGATTTTGACCTCCTTGAAAATCGGGTCGTCGGCGAAGACCTTTTTCAGATAGATCGGCACGATACTCGAGAACCAGCCGTGGCAGTGGACGACCGTCGGCGTCCAACGCAGTTTCTTGACCGTTTCGAGTACGCCCCGGGCGAAGAAGATGGCCCGTTCGTCGTTGTCTTCGAAATAGTTTTCGTCGGCATCCCGGAGAATCGCTTTGCGGGCGAAATAGTCGTCGTTGTCGATGAAATAGATCTGCACTCGGGCTGACGGAATCGAAGCGACCTTGATAATCAGTTGATGATCGTTGTCGTCGATGATGAGGTTCATACCCGAGAGCCGGATCACCTCATGCAATTGATGACGCCGTTCGTTGATGCAGCCGTACCGGGGCATGAATGTGCGGATTTCATTGCCGCGCTCCTGCATCGCCTGCGAGAGCCGCCGGCACAGAAGCGCCCCCTCCGTATCCGGGACATACGGAGCCACTTCCTGACAGACGTATAGTATCCTGTTCGATGCCATTGGTTGAAATTTTTTCTTCATCTCCTGGTGCGGTGCGCTCGGAGTGCCCGCCGGTCGGAAACGATGATTTTTTAGCTTGCTCGGCGAAGAAGGCACGGGCCGGATGCAATGCGAAAAGTTGCCTTGTCGTGCTGCCGTACCTCACTTCACGAAAGTTTATCTTTCGCAAAGATAGTGAAAGGTGAGAGCAATCGCGCGGGCTTGCACGCAAAAGATTGCCGAACCGCCTCCTATCTTCTGCAAAGATAGTGATTTTTCTTAAAGAATCAGCATCGCGTCGCCATAAGTTCCGAAGCGGTAGCCCTCCTCTTTGGCTATTTTGTAGGCATTCATTATCAGGTCGTAACCTCCGAATGCCGAAACCATCATCAGTTGGGTCGAGTAGGGAAGCTGGAAGTTGGTCACCATGGCATCGGCCACCGAAAATTCGTACGGGGCGAAGATGAACTTGTTGGTCCAGCCCTCCATCGGCTTGATCATGCCGCCGGTCGAAACGGCCGTTTCGAGCGTTCGCATGACCGTCGTGCCGATCGAAACGATCTTATGTCCTTCGCGTTTGGTCTTGTTTACCGTTTCGGCCGTGGGTTCGTCCACGAAGAACTGTTCGGAGTCCATCTTGTGCTTCGAGAGGTCTTCGACATCGACCGTGCGGAAGTTGCCCAGGCCGACGTGGAGCGTGATGAACGCCTTTTCGATCCCCTTGATCTCCATACGTTTGAACAGATGCTTGGAGAAATGCATGCCGGCCGTCGGGGCGGCTACGGCGCCCTCTTTGCTGGCGAAAATGGTCTGGTAGCGCTCGGCGTCTTCCGGCTCGACCTTTTCGCGCACCCACTTGGGCAGCGGGGTTTCGCCCAGTTTGAAGAGGGTTTCTTTGAACTCTTCGTAGGACCCGTCGAACAGGAACCGGAGCGTGCGGCCCCGTGAAGTGGTATTGTCGATCACCTCGGCTACCAGCAGGTCGTCGTCGCCGAAGTAAAGCTTGTTGCCGATGCGGATTTTGCGGGCCGGATCCACCAGTACGTCCCACAGGCGCAACTCGCGGTTGAGTTCGCGCAGCAGGAAGATTTCGATCTCGGCGCCCGTTTTCTCCTTGTTGCCGTACAGACGGGCGGGGAAAACCTTCGTGTCGTTGAAGATGAAGAGGTCCTTTTCGTCGAAGTATTCGATGATCTCCTTGAAAATGCGGTGTTCGATGGTGCCCTTGGCACGATTGACCACCATCAGGCGGGATTCGTCCCGGTTTTCGGCCGGGTATTTCGCCAGCAGGTCGGCGGAGAAGTCGTAACCGTATTGCGATAGTTTCATGGCTAAAAGTATTTGCGAACATTTTTTCGGTCCGTGGGCAGCGCTGCAGGCAGTTTTGCGGGTACGGAGCAAGATAAACCGTCAATTTATCTATACGAAAAATAAGTTATTTTGTTTCAGCTTTTTGCAGTTTTTCGAGAAAAAAGTTCAATTCGTGCGCCGCATCGAGCCGAAAACCTCCGCTGCGGGTGCGGCAGAGCGAGGTGAGGTGCGCACCGCTGCCGAGCGCCTGGCCGATCTCTCCGGCCAGCGAACGGATGTAGGTCCCCTTGCTGCACCGGACCCGGATGCGGATGCGGGGCAGGTCGTATTCCATGAGCTCCATTTCGTAGATGTTGATGAGCGCTTTGCGCAGTTCCACCTCTTCGCCCGCGCGGGCCAGCTCGTAGGCCCGGACGCCTTCGACCTTCTTGGCCGAATAGAGGGGCGGGGTTTGCAGCCGTTCGCCGGTGAGCGAGCGGAGCACCTCCTCGACCGCTTCGCGCGTGATATGTTCGAAGGGATAGGTCTTGTCGATGGGGTGTTCGAGGTCGAAGCTGGGGGTCGTGGCTCCCAGCATCAGGTCGGCGACGTACTCTTTCTCCTCGGCTTGCAGGGCGTCCGCCATTTTGGTCGCCTTGCCGATGCAGACCAGCAGGATGCCCGTTGCGAGCGGGTCGAGCGTCCCGGCGTGGCCGACTTTGATTTTCGGGTAACCGGCCCTGCGCAGGGCGAACTTGATTTTGCGGACTACGTCCGAGGAGGTCCACTCCAGCGGTTTGTCGATGACGGCGATGTAGCCCTCTTCGAAGTCGATTCCCTGTAGGTTCAGTTCGGATTGTTGCGTCATGTGCGGATTATTGGATCACGAAATAGCGGATGATGGCCAGCCCTCCGACCAGCGTACAGTAGATGGCGAACCAGTTGAGTTTTCCCCGTTTAACGATGTTTATCATGAATTTGCAGGCCAGACAGCCGACTACGAACGCAGCAGCGAATCCGGCGAGCAGGGGTGCGGTCCCGATGCTTTGGGCGGCCAGTTCTCCGCTCATCAGGTCGAGAACCATCTTGCCCAGGATCGGTGCCAGCACCATCAGGAAGGAGAATTGGGCCACGCTCTCCTTGCGGTTGCCCAGAATCAGTCCCGTGGCGATCGTCGTGCCCGAGCGCGACAGACCCGGCAGTGTGGCGACCGCCTGCGCCAGACCGATGATGAAGGCGTCGCGGTAGGAGATGGTCTCCTTGTGGCGGGGTTTGGCGTAGTAGGCGAAAGTCAGCAGTATGGCCGTGACCAGCAGCATCGCTCCGACCAGCAGCAGGATCCCGTGGTTGGGAAGATCCTCGACCAGCGACTGGAGGAAAGGCTCCAGCGTGAAGCCCACGATGACCACCGGGATCATCGAAAGGATGATCTTCAGCACGTAGGCCTGTTCCGCGTTGAATCGTTTGGAGAAGAGTCCCACGACCAAGCGTTTGATTTCGCTCCAGAGCACGACGATCGTGCTCAGGACCGTCGCGGCGTGCAGCGTGAGATCGAAGGTGAGTCCTCCCACTTCGGGATCGACGCCCAGCAGTTCTTTGGCCAGCTGCAGGTGGCCGCTGCTCGATACGGGCAGGAATTCGGTCAGGCCCTGGACGATGCCCAGGATGATAGCTTGAATGGTTTCCATTTTACAGTTCTCGGGGATATTTCGGTATCGGGGGATGCGCGGGTTTCAACCCGGCTTCCGGCGGTCGGAGAAGTCCGGATTCAGAATCGTTTGAGAATGGCGTAAATTTCGAAGATGAAGCCGCCGATCACCAGGATCGGGGCGAGCGTGATGCGGCGCCAGGAAAACATGGCGTAGTTGAACTCGTCGGGCGAGTCGCTGCCGCCGCCGGCCATCAGGACGAAGCCCAGAATGATGACGATCAGTCCGGCGAGCAACAGGATGTAATTTTTGAGCGAGAGCGGCATCTTCGGATCGTTTTTATCGTTGATCTCCTTGAATTTTTTCATGGTACGGGGATTTTTAGTAGAGATAGATCTTGTTGGATTTCATGTTGACGAACTTGTTGACGGCGAAGAACGTGAAGCAGAGCGAGATCAGGATGCCGCCCAACACCATGCCGCCCACGATGATTCCGATTTTCATGGTTTCGGCCAGCGACATCAGTTCCGGAACCGCCTCGTTCAGTCCGTAAACGGCCGTCAGGAAGAGTGCCGAGGCGATGATTCCCGACAGAATGCCTTGTGTGATGCTGCTGCCCAGGAACGGTCGCATGATGAACCATTTGGTTGCCCCTACGAGCTTCATCGTGTTAATCAGGTAGCGTTTCGAGAAGATCGCCAGCCGGATCGTGTTGTTCAGCAGGATGAGCGAGATGACGAGCAGGGCTCCGCCGAAGAGTAGCAGCACCAGCCGGATCTTCGCGATCGTGGCATGCAGCCGCTCGACGGTCTGTGCCGGATAGGAAACCCGGTCCACGCCGTCGAGTTCGGCAATTTGGGCGATGAAGGTTTCGAGCTTGTCCGGGTCCGCCGAATCGGCTGACAGGGTCAATTCGAACGAGTCGAGCAGCGGATTCTCTTCGAGGATCGCCTCGAACTCCTGTTCGAACATCTGCCGGAAATCGGTGTCGTTCAGTTTATCGTCTTTGGAGCTGTATTCCACATGGCTCACCAGCTCGTTGGCTTCGAACCGTTTGCGGAGCGATTCTTTTTGTTTTTCGTCCGCTCCGTTGCGGAGCTCGACGGTGACGGTGACGCTCTCCTGCAACGTGCGGGCCACCTGCATGGCGGCCGTCATGAGGTATCCCACCGATCCCAGCAGGAAGAGCACCAGGGCGATGCTGATGTTCGAAACGATGTAGGAATTGCGTACCTTACGCTTGAGTCTTTTGTCGTCTTTCATGGCGTAAAACGAGTATAACGGTTGCAATGATGCCTGCGAGAATCGCGAGCGACGAGGCGAGCGTCACGCCTTCGGCGACGTTCCAGCCGGGGGCGCGGAACCGCCATTCGACCGTGTGCGTACCGGCCGGGAGCTCCATTCCCCGCAGCAGGTAGTCGGCTCGGAAATAGGGAGTTTCGATGCCGTCGATATAGGCTGTCCAGCCGTCCTTGTAGTAGATCTCCGAGAAGATCGCCGTACCGGGCGCAGTGGCCGTGTATTCGTACCGGAGATAATTGGGCCGGTACTCCTCCAGACGGATTTCCCCTTCGCCGCCGATCAGGGGGCGGATATCGAACTCACGGGTGTTGATGACAGCCGCCGTTTTGGTGTCGATGCGCCCCAGTGCGTCGATCTCCTCTTCGGGAGTGGCGGCATCGACGACCTCCTGCACGAACCAGGCCGGGCCGTTGGCCGTGGTCCGCAATTCGGCGACGGGCTGTCCCGCCGGGTCGAAGCGGATGAGGTAACGCGTGTTGAGCATGTCGAGTACGCTCTCGTCCATCGACGTAAGATAACGCTCGATCAGGTCCTGGTAGCGAGCCAGCTTGGCGCCGTGATAGCCGCCCACCGAACGGTGGAAGTAGGAGGTCGTAGCATCGTTGAAGGGGCTGACCGTGAGGTTCAGCACCCGGAATCCGGGTTCCGGGTCGCGCAGGATCGCGCGGTCGGCTTCCGTAGGCTGTATCTGTTGGCGTCGTGCGGCGACGAAGCGGCTTTGAGGCAGGTAGCGCAGGTTGACCGGCACCAGGTCGATCAGAACGATCACGCCGAGCAGCGCTATGAGCCAGCCCCGTCTGATCCGTCCCAGGGCGAAGAGCAGCACGCTGCCCGCCGCGAGGGCGATCATCAGCAGCGAACGCCAGGCGTCGGAGCGCATGATCGCGGCCCGGTCGGCGGCCATCGCGTCGGCCGTCACCTCTCCCAATTCTTCGGGAGCGCCCTGTGCGATGGCTTCCTGCATACCTGCGGCTTGGAACATCTGGTAGTATTGGCGGCTCATGAAATCGGCGGCTTCCGTCCGGCCGAAGTCGAAGATCGCGCTGCCGGCCACGGCGAAGAGCAGGCAGAAACCGCCCGTGATGCCTCCGGCCCAGGCGAGGGCCCGCAGGAGTTTTCGACGCGGCACTTCTCCCCGCCAGAGGGGCATCAGAGCCAACGCCGCGAGCAGGGGAACCGTCCATTCGACCACCACGAGGGCCATCGATACGGTGCGGAACTTGTTGTAGCCGGGCAGGTATTTGAAGGCGAATTCGGTGAATCCCATGAAATTATGTCCCCAAGCCAACAAAAGCGTCAGCAGACTGACGGCTGCGATCCACCACTTGTTGCGTCCCGATGCCAGCAGGAGTCCCAGCAGAGCCAGGAACAGGGCGGCGGCTCCTAAGTAGGTCGGTCCGGCAGTGTAGGGCTGCTCGCCCCAGTAGGCCGGTAACTGTTCCGCAAAACTTTCCAGACCGTATGGTTTAAGGGCTTTGGCCACTTCGCCGTCGCGGGTGAACGCCCGACCCGAATCGCCGCCCATGAAGTCGGGGATCAGCAGGTTCCAGCTCTCGGCACGGCCGTAGCTCCACGCCGTAGCGTAATCGAGTGCCAACCCTTCCTGGGAGGTTTCCTCGCCGGCGGCGAGTTCCGAACCTCCGCGGATGGTCTGCTTCGAGTGGTGCATCGTGTACCACAGAGGCGCGAAGTTCGAGCCGACGGCCAGAATGCCTGCGCCCAGCAATACCGCCGTGCGGCGGGCGAACGAAGGCAGGTGCTTTTTTCGGAAGGCGACAATTCCTTCGCTGATCCACAGCGCGGCCATGGCCAGCAGGAAATAGTAGGTGATCTGCGGATGGTTGGCGCCGATTTCGAGCGAGGCGAAGAGGGCCGTAAGCGCTCCGCCGAGCCACATGTTACCCCGCAGCGTAAGCCATGCGCCGCCCATCATCAGGGGGGCATATACCAGTGCCCACATTTTGGTCACGTGACCCGCGCCGATGATGAGGAAAAAGTAGGTCGAAAGGCCGTACATGAGCGACGGAATGATGCCGACCCAGGGATTCACCCCGACGATCAGGAGCATCAGCCACATGGAAACCATGGCGAAGAAGACGAAGGCTGCGGGAGTGTTTATAATTTTAACGATCTGTCCTGCCGTGTTTTTGACCAGCTGTGCCGGGTAGGCCACGTTAATCAGATAGGCGGGCATGCCGCCGAACATCCGCCCCGCCCACTGGGGATCTTCGCCCGTTTGGGCACGGTTGTCCCAGATCTCCTTGGCCATGCCTTCGTATTGCTGCACGTCGTGCTGCGGCAGCACTTCGCCGCGAAACTGGGGGGCGAAATAGAGGGCGCTGACGATGAAGAAGAGCAGCAGGGCCGCGCCCGTCGGCAGCACTTTCGGGAGAATCTCTTTGAAGCGGGTCATCTGGAATGTTTTTGTCGATTGCCAAAGGTACGAAAAAACATTGAGTTTCCTCCCCGACTCAGCGAAAAATCACTACCTTTGCACGGATTGATCCCAGGCTCGGGGCGGTTGTATTCCGGCGGGGAGACAATCGCTCTGTATTCGGCTAACCTTTTTTCGACGTAAACAAAAGTTCGGTTATGGTAACACTCGATATGATCCGCAAGCCGGTCGAGGGTGATCTGGAGGCCTTCGAGCAGTTCATCCGGCAAAAATTCACGGCGGACGGCACGTTGCTCTCCGAGATGCTCGATTATGCGCTCTCGGCGCGGGGCAAGGGGATTCGTCCGATGACGGTGCTGCTGTCTGCGGCGCTCAACGCTCCGGCGGGGCAGCGCAGCGGCGGTCTGCGCGCACTGCTCGCAGCCACGTTGGTCGAGATGATCCACGTGGCCTCGCTCATCCACGACGATGTGATCGACGAATCGGACATGCGCCGGGGCCGGGCTTCGGTCAATGCCCGCTGGCAGTCGCGCAATGCGGTCGTAGTCGGAGATTACATCCTGGCCAAAAATATGGACCTCGGCCTCAAGAGCGGCCAGTTCGACCTGGTGACTCACGTTTGCGGTGCCATCGCTACGCTTTGCGAGGGAGAGATTCTGCAAAATGACAAGGCGAACCGGCAGGAGATGACGCGGGCGTCGTACCTGGATATCATCTACAAGAAAACCGCCTGCCTGATCGGGGTGAGCGCTTCGGCCGGAGCGCTGGCCGTCGGTGCGTCCCGTGAAAAACAGGCGCTCATGCGCAAGTTCGGCGAGTCGATAGGCATGGCGTTCCAGATTCAGGACGACATTCTGGACTATACCCGCACGGCCCGTACGGGCAAGCCCTCCAACAACGACTTGCGCGAACACAAGGTGACCCTGCCGCTGCTCACGGTGCTCGAGTCCGTCGGCGAGGAGCGCCGCAGGGAGTTGCTGGCCCGGCTGGCCCGTTGCCACGAGGAGGATGAGTCGGTCGAATATTTGCAGCACATCGTCGAGAACGAGGGCGGTATGGAAAAGGCGGCCCGCGTTATGCAGGAATACCTCGCGCGGGCGATGTCCGTGCTCTCCGAATACGAACCTTCCGAATACCGCGATGCATTGGCCAACCTCTGCGTCTATGTCGGCGAGCGGGACCGGTAGGAGAGCGGTCGTCCGTGCAGTCCGGCTTCGGTCCGGTCCCATGCCAACTCTTTTGACGTGTTTTTTTCGGATTTTCTGCGATGCAGATCGGATTTTCGGGTGGAAGCGCAGGCCGTTCGACCGAAGGAAACTATTTGTAAATATTCAATAAATATACGCTATGGCTCCCAGACGGAACAATGTGCTGCCCATTGCGATGATGTTCGCGCTCTTTTTCCTGATCGCTTTCGTGACGGGCTTGCCCAGTCCGATCGGAGTGATTATCGCCCGACAGTTCGATGCGACCAATTTCCAGTCGCAGTTGGGGTTCTTCGCCAACTTCATCGCTTATGCCTTCATGGGTATTCCTTCCGGTATGCTGCTGCGTCGGATCGGCTACAAGCGAACGGCTCTGGCAGCGATTGCAGTGGGGTTTGCCGGTGTCGGGGTACAGTTCCTTTCGGCCAGGGCCGGGAGTTTCGGAATCTATCTGACGGGCGCTTTCATTTCGGGTTTCTCGCTGTGCATGCTCAATACGGTGGTCAATCCGATGCTCAACCTGCTCGGCGGCGGAGGGCGCCGGGGCAATCAGTTGATCCAGTTCGGCGGCGTGTTCAATTCGATCGGCGGGACGCTGGCTCCGATGTTGGTCGGCTATTTGATGGGAGCCGCTGCCGGACGTACGCTCGAGAAGGCGAATCCGGTTTTCCTGCTGGCCATGGGGATTTTCCTCGCGGCTTTCGTCGTGTTGTGGTTTGTCCGTATTCCGGAGCCGGATTGTGAGGAGCCGGTCCGTATGCCCCGGGCAAAAGGGGTGCGCGGCCCGTTCGGGTTCCGTCATTTCGTGTTGGGCATCGTGGCGATTTTTCTTTATGTGGGTATCGAGGTCGGCATTCCGAGTACGGCCAATCTTTACATGACTTCCTATACCGGTTCGCAGTCTGAAGAACTGTTGGCGGAGTACGAGCGCCAACAGTCCGATCCGGCATATCTTGCGGCTCTTCTGGCGGAAGATGCAAGCAATGAAACGGCTGCGGATTATGAAAGTCGGGTGGTGACGCCTGAAATGGCATCCAAGGCCCGGCGTATCGCCGAGGGGCGGGAAAGCCCCGGACTGGGCCTTCCGGCAGCGGTGGCCGGTACGATCGTGGGGTTGTATTGGCTGTTGATGCTCGTGGGACGGTTGATCGGAGGTGCCGCCGGCGGTCGCATGTCGCCTCGGACGATGTTGGCGGGGGTTTCAGCTGCGGCGCTGCTGCTTGTTGTCGGGGCTATTTTCTCGCCTGCCGACTTCTCCGTTGCCCTGCCTGCTCGGCTGGGCGGGACACATGTCCCGTTCGGGATCCTGTTGCTGGTGCTTTGCGGACTTTGTACCTCGGTGATGTGGGGCGGTATTTTCAACCTCGCGGTCGCGGGACTCGGGGAGTTTACGTCCCTCGCCTCGGGCATTTTCATGGTGATGGTCTGCGGCGGAGGAATTTTACCTCCGTTGCAGGGATATATCGCCGATGCCGCAGGTTATACCGCGAGCTACTGGGTGGTTTTCGGCGGACTGCTCTACATCCTTTATTATGCCCTGGCAGGTTCCCGGCCTGCCGGATGCGATGAAGAAGCCGCCCGATGAAGGCGGCTTTCTCTTTCCGGATCGTTTTCAGTTATTGACGCGGTAGGCTTTCTGTACGCCTTTGATCCGCAGGATCGAGTGGATCAGCATATCGACCATGCCCGTGCCGGGCACTTCTACGTGGATCACGCCCGAGAGCAGGCCTCCGCCCGGCGACAGGTTCATCGAGCGGATGCTCAACTTCAGGTCGCGGTTGATTACTTCGGCGATGTGGTTGATCATCCCCGTCGTGTCGCTGGCTACCACGCGGATCGAAACCCGGAACGCGCCCTGCGCTTCGTCGCGCCAGCGAGCTTCGAGTACCCGGTAGGGGTAGTTCTTGCGGAGACGCTGTGCGTTGGGGCAGTCCGTGCGGTGGATCGTAATGCCGGCACCCACGGTGATGAAGCCGAAGATTTCGTCGCCGCGAATCGGATTGCAGCATTTGGCCAGTTTGTAGTCGAGCTGTCCGATCTTTTCGTCGATGATGAGTGCGTCGCCGCTGTTCTGTGTCGAGATTTTTTCTGTTTTGCGCCGCTTTTCGGCTTCGACGGCTGCCGCTGCGGCCCGGCGCTCTTCTTCCGCTTCGCCCGACAGATGGGCCTGGAGCAGCTCCTTGATCTGCATGAGGTCGATCTTTTCGGTGCCGATCGAGGCGTAAAGTTCCGTCCCCGTGCGGAGTTTGAAGTGCTTGCAGAGGATGCCGACCCCTTCATCGACGGTCAGGGGCAGTTTCCAGTTCTTGAGTTTGCGCTCCAACTCTTCCCGTCCCAGACGGGCGTTCTTGGTGTGTTCCTCGCGCAGCGAGGCCTTGATCCGGGTGCGGGCCTTCGACGTGGTGACGAACCCCAGCCAGTCGGCTTTAGGTTTCTGATTCTTCTGTGTCAGCACCTCGACGATGTCGCCGTTGTGGAGTACGTCGCGGATCGCCGCCGGACGGTTATTGACCTTGCCGCCCGAGCAGGTGAGTCCCAACGAGGTGTGGATGTCGAAGGCGAAATCCAGTACTGTAGCCCCTTCGGGCAGCTTGCGCAGGTCGCCGCCGGGGGTGAAGACGAAAATTTCGCCCGAGGAGGGCTTGGCGTCGAAGTTCTGGGCCAGCGGACGGGTCTTGTCTTCCATTAGCTCCCGGAGTTGTTTCATCCACATTTCGCTTCCGTCCGATCCCGCGTTTACGCCTTTGTAGCGCCAGTGGGCCGCGATGCCCCGCTCCGCCACGGCGTCCATCCGTTCGGTGCGGATCTGGATTTCGACCCACCGTCCCTCTTTGGTGGCGACGGTGGTGTGGAGCGATTCGTAGCCGTTGGATTTGGGGATGGAGATCCAGTCGCGCATCCGCTCGGGATTGGGCGTGTAGAAATCCGTGACGATCGAATAGACCGTCCAGCATTGCTGCTTCTCCTCTTCGAGCGGACAGTCCAGGATGATACGGATGGCGAAGATGTCATATACCCCCTCGAACGGGACGTGCTGCTTGCGCATCTTGTTCCAGATCGAGAAGATCGACTTGGTGCGGCTCTTGACGTGATAGCGCAGCCCCGCTTGGTCGAGCCGCTGCGTGATGGGTTCGAGGAAGCGGGCAATGAAGGCCCGGCGTTCGCTTTCGGTTTCGGCCAGTTTGTCGGCGATATGCTGGTAGTCCTGGGGCTCGAGGTAGCGCAGGGCGATGTCTTCGAGTTCGCTCTTGATGTTGTACAGACCCAGTTTGTGGGCGATCTGGGCGTAGAGGTTGAGGCTCTCCCAGCTCTTCTTGCGCCACTTCTCGCGGGGGAAAATTTCGAGGCGGCGCATCACCTCGAGCCGGTCGGCCAGCTTGATCAGGATCACGCGCGGATCTTCCGAATAGGAAACGATCAGTTCACGGAAATTTTCCGCCTGCTCCCGGGAGGCTTTCAGGCGGATGTCGGAGATGTGGCTCAGACTTACGGTCATGCCGAGCACCTCCTTGCCGAAGCGGTTCCGGATCTCGTCCGTCAGCCGCAGGAACGTCTCTTCGTCCTGTCGGCTGGCCGTGCGGACTACGTCGTGGAGAATGGCGGCCACGACCGAGTCGCCTCCCAGCCCGATCTCCTCCAGCCCGATCCGCGCTACTTCGGCGGCGTGGTCCAGCATCGGCGAGCCGTCGTGTCGTACCTGCGAAGCGGTATGTTCGGCAGCATATTCCAGGGCGCGGTCGGCTGCGGCCGCCTCGTCGGGCGAGAGCGTTCGGCGGATCGCGCTGCGCAGCTTGTCATAACGGGTCAAATCCATTTTCCGGAAAGTTTTACTGTTTTTCAAAAGTAGCGAAAATCTTCGGCATCGCAAAGCGCCGTCGGGGATTTCACGGAATAATCTTATGCAAAAACCGATGCAGTCGTATAAAAAACGTATCTTTGTATAACAGAATTATACGTCGTCTATGAAAAAAGAGGAAAAAGTCCGTTTGCCCTATGTACCCACCTACGGCGAGGAGGTGGCCAACACGGTTTCGCATGCCGTGATGCTGCCGCTGACCCTTTGTCTGCTGCCTTTCGCTGCGGTGTGGACCTATCTGCACGATGCCCGGCCCGTGCTGGCGTCGGTGTCGGTAAGCGTCTGCGTCATTTCGATCTTTCTGATGTTGCTCGCTTCGACGCTCTACCATTCGATGCGCCCGGATTCGAAGCACAAGGCCGTTTTCCACAAGCTCGACCATATCTTCATCTTCGTCGCCATCGCCGGAACCTATACCCCCGTAGCGTTGCTCGTGATCGGCGGCTGGCAGGGTGTCTTCGTCACCGTTTTGCAGTGGACGGCCGTTCTGCTGGGTATTCTGTATAAGACGCTGGCCCGGCGTTCCATCCCGGCTTTGAGCCTGACGATTTATCTGGTGATGGGCTGGACGGCGATCTTTTTCCTGCCCCGGCTGATTCGGAACGCTTCGCTGCCTCTGCTGTTGCTGATCCTGGTGGGCGGGGTACTCTATACGGCCGGAGCGATCGTTTATGCGAAGAAGGGATTCCGCTACCACCACCTGGTCTGGCATCTGTTTATCGACCTGGCGCTGTTGTCGCATCTGGCGGGGATCGTCTTTTTTATCGGTTGATAATTAATACGTTTATATGCCGGAGCGTGACAATACAGGTCCTTTTCGAGGAAGGGGCTTGGGAGCGGTTCGGAAGCATAAACGCGGCCAGTGCCGCGAATAAGCGATCGTCGGATAGTGTGTGTTGAAGTATATAATTGATTATGAATGGTTTGAATGTTGTGAAAGTCGGACCGGACGATTTCGAAGAGCTGGCCGAGGTGTGGGAGGCTTCCGTGCGGGCTACCCACGATTTTCTCTCCGAAGCGGATATTCGGGAATTGCGTTCTCTGTTGCCTGTCCGCTACCTGCCGGCGGTCGAACTTCGCTGCCTGCGGGATGCGGGGCGTATCGTGGCGTTCATCGGTCTGGACGGAAGTCATATCGCCATGTTGTTCGTTCGGCCCGAATACCGGGGCAGAGGCTGCGGACGCAAGTTGGTGGAGTGGGCCGTCGCCCGCCAGGAAGCCGATTCGGTCGATGTCAATGAACAGAATCCGCAGGCGATGGGTTTTTACCTGCGTATGGGTTTTGCGGTTGCCGGGCGCAGCGAAACGGATGATGTCGGCCGGCCGTTTCCGATTCTGCATCTGCGTCTGGAGAAATAAAAATGAAAAAGTTTCCCTTTTAGGAAACTTTCGTTATCGGGATTCCGGTTCATTTTCCGTTCCCATAAAATCCAACAGGGCCCGAGCCGTGATTTCGGGTTCTTCGAGGAATCCCATGTGTCCCGAATGTTCGAGCCATGCGACGCGGGCTTGAGGATGGGCCGCCGCCAGTGCTTCGGCCTTTTCGAGGGGAATATAGCCGTCGTGCTTACCGAAGATGAAGAGCTGCCGCACCGCAGAGCGGCGGAGCATTTCGTTGCGGTCGGGCCGCTCGATCATACCGCGCAGCAGGGCTGCGATCCCTTCGTCTTCGGTGACGAATACCTGTTCGACCAGATCTTCGATCTCGTCGCGCATTCGCGGCCGGTTTTCGGGAGCGAAGCCCGCTTCGGGAGCTACGCGGGCCAGCGCGTCCTTTTTGCCCGCTTCGACCAATTTGATTTCCCGCAGGCGGTTTTCTTTCTTTTCGTCCGTATCGGCGTCCGGCGTCGAACTGAGCAGCACCACGCCGTCGAGTCGTTCGGGGTATTTCTCGCAGAAAGCCAGGGCGACGTAACCGCCCATCGAATGTCCCACCAGGGTACAGCGGGCGATGCCGAGCGCATCGAGCGTATTCTTTACCACATCGGCCAGGTATTCCATCGTGTGTACAGGCCCTTTGACCACCGAGATCCCGTGCCCCGGCAGGTCGAGCGTAATCACGCGTACCTGTTTGTAAAGATAGGGAACGAAATCGTCCCAGACGAGCATCGACTCCAGATAACCGTGCAACAGGACCGCGCACCGGTCTCCTTTTTCGGAGTCGCACACATGGACGGGCGTGTCGCCTGCCGTAATGAATTTTTCAACCATTGTCGGGTGGATTTTCAGTTTTCCTCGTCGTCGAAATAGTCGAACGCCGATTCCCGCTTGGGGCGTGCGGGCGCATCGTCTTCCTCGTCGTCGAGTTCGCGGTAGATGGTGTGGCGTTCCTTGCCGCTTTTGTGGATCGGCTCGAGCCGTTTGGCCTTACGAAGTTCGTCCGCATGGTTTTCGTCGCGGAATCCCTTGTTCGTTTTCATGGATCGGAGAAGAAAAAATAGATTTAGGATTGAAAGTTGGCGGTATCGTAGCTGCCTTCGAATACTTTGCGGGCCTCTCCCGAAAGGCGGATGCGGGTGTAGATGCCGGGTTTCGGCTCATCGAAGGCGATGCTGAGCCGTCCGCCGCGTACGTCGATGCGGAACGCTGTGACGGAAGGCTGGGCCGCGAGGTGGGTGACCAGCGCCGCAGCGGTCGATCCCGTGCCGCAGGCGAGGGTTTCGTCCTCCACGCCGCGTTCGTAGGTGCGGACGGCGATATGCCCGGGACCGACTACCTTGACGAAATTGACGTTGGTGCCTTTGGCGAAGCGTTTGTCGTAGCGGATCCGGCGTCCGCGTCCGATGACGTCCACGGCTTCGAGGTCGTCCGTGAATTCGACGTAGTGGGGAACGCCCGTATCGAGGAACCAGTATCCGTCGCCCCGGTCGATCCGTTCGACGTCGATCATTCCCAGCTCCACGGTGCTTCGCAGCCCGTCGATACGAAGCATCCTGGCTTCGTGGATGCCATCCGTCGAGTCGAACCGCTTGATGTCGCCGCCGATGCCCAGGTGATGGGCAAACAGGGCGAAGCAGCGGCCTCCGTTGCCGCACATCTCGCCCGGCGAGCCGTCGGCGTTGTAGTAGCGCATCGAACAGTCGCAGCCGGATACGGCGGAAGCGGCGAGCGTCATCAGACCGTCGGCTCCGATACCGAAATGGCGGTCGCACAGACGGGCGATCTCCGCGCTTTGGGGAGTCGCTCCGCCGTTCCGCAGGTCGAGCAGGATGAAGTCGTTGCCGGCACCTTCGTATTTTGCGAATCGCATTTGCATCTGTTCTGAAATATCGGCTTTGTCGCTATTCCGGTTCGGAGGTCGGAGCCGTTCGGCACTTCTCTTGCATCCTGAAAACGCGTGTATGTCCGGGACGGAAGAGGGTTTTTCCGGGGCGCTGCAAAATAGGTTCCAACCAGCTTTAACGCGGACAAAAATAATAAAATTCTAAAAGTTTTACTACTTTTGCGTGAATTTGTTACGTAACTTATAATCCGTATGAAAACATTGCTTGCAAAACACCGTTCGATCCGAAAATTCCGCTCTGAGCCTATTGCGCCGGAGGTGCTGCAAGACATGCTCGAAGCCGCCTCGCGTGCCTCGACGTGCGGCAATATGCAGCTTTACAGTCTGATCGTTACTCAGAGCCGGGAATTGCGCGAGGCATTGGCCCCGTGTCATTTCAATCAGCCGATGGTTACGCAGGCTCCCTGCGTGATTACGGTTTGTGCCGATGTCCACCGTTTTTCGATGTGGTGCGAACAGCGCGATGCCGAGCCGTGCTACGATAATTTCGCCTGGTTTCTCAACGGGGTGACCGATGCGCTGCTGGCGGCGCAGAACCTGTGTGTCGAGGCCGAAGCGCACGGGTTGGGAATCTGTTACCTCGGTACGACCATCTATACGGCCGAGGAGATCGCCCGCATCCTCGATCTTCCCAAAGGGGTGATTCCCGTGACGACGATCGTGGTGGGGCATCCCGACGAGTCGCCCGAACTGACCGACCGCCTGCCGCTCGATGCGGTCGTGCATTGCGAGAAATACCATCATTACACCTCGTCGGAGATCGACGAACTCTGGGCCGAGAAGGAGACGTCGGAAGAGACCCGGCGGCTGCTCGAGGAGAACGGCCTGCCGAATCTGGCACAGATTTTCACGCGCAACAGGTATCGTGCCGAAGATAACCTGGCTATTTCGCGCAACTATTTCGCGCTGCTGAAAAAACAGGGTTTCTTCAACAATTAACGGAAGTCTTGAAACGGTTGCCGGTCATATTCGTCTTTTTGCTGGCGGTGCTCGCGGGGGTGTCGTGCAGTGTCACGCGCAAACTTCCCGAGGAAAGTTATCTGGTGCAGAAGGTGACCGTAGAAGCCGATAAGGAAACGCCTAAAAAAGAGCGTATTCCGGCTTCCGACCTGCGGAAATTCATCCGTCAGAATCCGAATAAACGGTTCCTGGGACTCAATTTTTACGTCTGGGTTTATGAGCAGGCCGATCCCGAAAAGGATAATTGGTGGAACCGGTTCAAACGGCGTATCGGCGAAGCGCCCGTGCTGCTGGATATGAGCCTCACGGAGCAGTCGGTCCGCAACCTGAAGGTTTACATGGACTATCGGGGGTTCTTCTCTTCGCAGGCGACTTACGAAGTCGATACCACGTCGCGGAAAAAGCGGGCTTTCATCACCTACCGCACCGTACAGCGCGAGCCTTACCGCATCAACCGCCTTTCGTACGATTTCCGCGATCGGTTCCTCGAGCAGATCATCCTGCCCGATACGGTACATTCGCTGCTCCGTACGGGCGAGGTGTTCGACATGGAGGTCCTTGACCAGGAGCGGCAGCGCATCACCACCTACCTCAAACAGCGCGGCTATTACAATTTTACGGTCAATAACATCGAGTATGAAGCCGACACGCTCGGCGGCAATCATCTGGTGGACCTGAAGATGATCGTCAAGCAGCATCTGGCCGGTTATAACGAGCAGGGTTATCCGATTCTGCGCAACAATACGGTTTACCGTATCGACCAGATCAATATTTTTCCCAATTACGATCCTACGGCGGCTATTGCTCCCGACTACCGCAAGGGACTCGACACGATCTACTACCGGGGGTTGAACGTGGTGTACCACAAGGACAACAAGCGTCCCAACATACGTCCTTCGGTGCTGCGACAGATCGTGCCGATCTATCCGAACTACGTCTATAACATTAACCGGGTCGATCAGACGTACAACCAGATTATGTCGATGGGCTATTTCAAAAGCGCCAACGTCATTTTCAACGAGCAGGCCGACAGTGTGGCAAAGGATAACTACGTGACTTTCGTGGGCGAAGGCAAGGAGCCGGCCGATTCGGTACATCAGACCCGCGAGGGCTATCTCCAGTGCGACATCCAGTGCATTCCGGCCTTGAAGCAGGGGTATAAGATAGAGCTGGAAGGAAGTACGACGTCGAGTTTCTACGGATTGCGGGCGACGGTGGGGTATCAGAACCGCAATATTTTCCGGGGAGCGGAGTCTTTCGACGTTTCGTTCTCGGTAGGGTACGAGTATATGAAAACTCCGAGTGCCCGCAAGCGCAACGCCATCGAATTCGGAGTCAATATGGGTTTGCAGTTTCCCCGTTTCCTGCTGCCTTTCCGAACCCAGCGGTGGCAGTCGATCCAGATGCCCCGGACCCGGCTCGAATTCGGCATCAATTTCCAGGATCGCCCTTATTACCGGCGTACCCTTTCCAGCGTGGCTTGGGGATATTCGTGGAGCGATTTGAAGTATTCGAGCTATTCGCTGCGTCCGATCGATATCAACGTGATCGATATGGGGTATGTCAATAGGGAGGATTTCCTGGATCATCTCCAGAACGAATATCTCAAGCGAAGTTACGAGTCGCAGTTCATCAGCGGCCTTTCGTTCAGCTATGTCTATAACAATCAGCGCAAGCATCTGGGCGGAAACGCGACGCTGCTCCGCTTCAATTACGAGATGGCGGGCAACCTGCTCGACGGCCTGATGCACCTCTTCTCGCGTCCGGCGGCCGGGAAGGACTATTACGAGGTTTTCGGTCTTCAATATTCGCAATATTTCCGGGCCGATTTGAGTGTGAGCCGCAAGATCATGCTCGGTGAGGTGACGGCTCTCGTGGGACGGCTTTACGGCGGTTACGGTATGGCGTACGGCAATTCGACTTCGATTCCCTTCGACCGTCTGTTTTATGCGGGCGGTGCCAACAGCATGCGCGGTTGGGCACCCCGTATGTTGGGGCCGGGGGCTGTTCCGGAGCCGGAAGATGCGGTTTTCCCTACACAACTGGGCGATATGAAGCTGGAGGCCAATCTCGAATTGCGCTTCCCGATTTGGGGGATGTTTCACGGAGCGACGTTCGTCGATGTGGGCAATATCTGGTTTGCCGACCGGCATTCCGCGCCTTCGCCCGCTGCGGTTTTCCATTTCGACAGTTTCTACAGGCAACTGGGCTTCGATGCCGGTATCGGTCTGCGCCTGGACATCAAATTTGCCGTACTGCGTCTGGACTGGGGCATACAGATCCACAACCCCAATGCACCTGCCGGACAACGGTGGATCCACAATTTCAAGTGGAAGAATACGGCGCTTAATTTCGGAGTAGGTTATCCGTTCTGATGCCGATATGGGAATATGGGCCGGAGCGGGCGGTGTACCGGATTTTCACTGCGGCGGCCGGGGCTGTGTATGGAGCCGCTGTCGGGCGAGGATGATTCGTCTGCACGGAGTTCGTGTCGGCAGGGGAAGGATATGTTGAACTTTGATTTCCGCAGCTCGGAAAGGACTTTTGGAAGAAATAAAGCGTCCGCTTCGAAATCCGAAGCGGACGCTTTTTGTTGTCGATGCGTTGCCGTTTATTGAATCCCCAGCTCGGCCTTGACTTCGGTGCTCAAATCGGTCATGGCTGCTTCGTCGTAATAGACCATCGAGGGGATGGTCGTATTGAATACGGCGACGTAAGCTCCCTTTTGCGCCACCTTCTTGACGGCCTCCTGAGCCTTGGCGACGATCGGGTCGGTCAGCTCCTTCTCCTTTTTCTGCAAGTCTTCCTGTGCGCTCTGGTAGAACTCTTGCAGACGGTTTTGCAGGTCGGTCAATTCTTTCTCCTTCAGTTGGCGGGTTACCTCCGAGTAGGTCGCTTTGTTTTTCTGGAAATCGTTGTACTTGGTGTTCAGCTCGACCTGAATCGTTTCCAGGTTGTCGCGCAGATCTTTGCTGTACGCCTCCATGTTGGTCATCATCTCCTTGTATTCCGGCATAAGGGTAATGATCTCTTCGAGATTGATACGGCCCAGCTTCTGTGCGAACAGGGAACTGCTTCCCAGTACCAAGGCAACCACGAGGGTTAATTTAATGAGTTTTTTCATACGGATTTATTGATTTGATTCGATATTTCTTACTTTTTCATAAATTCGATGAGGGCCTGAGTGTGGTCGATTTTTTCTGAATTGTAAAGCAGCGTGGGGTTCGAAGCCGCATCGAGAACCAGCTCATACCCGTTTTGTGCGGCATAGTTCGCAATGGCGTCGAATACCCGTTTCTGGATCGGCTGGATCAGCTCGATCCGTTTTTTCATAAGGGTACCGTCCTGGCCGAAGATCTCCTCCTGGAATTTGCTGGCCTCCTCTTCCCGGGTGAGAATCAGGTTTTGCCGGGCCTGTCGTGACGAAGCCGAAAGGGACATTTCCTGCGCCTTATAGTTGTTGTAGAGGGCTTCGACCTCTTCGAATTTGAGATCGACCTGCTGCTGATAGCTTTTGGCCAGTTGGTCGAGCGTGTCGAGTGCTTTGTTATATTCGTCGATCGACTTGAATACTTTTTCGCTGTTTACCACGATGTAGTTCTGTGCCGAAAGCGAGCCTATGGCTGCCGTGAAGGCGAGTACGAGCAAAAGGATCCGTTTCATACCGTTTATTTTTTAGTTATCTTTTATAAGTATAACCCTGTTTCTTCAAATTTATTGCCAACTTCCGCCGGTTTAGAACTGCATACCCATCGTGAAATGGATGTGGCTGCCGCTGCGCTTGGTCTGTCCTGCGGCCGGGTCGAAGCCCCAGCCCCAATCGACTCCCACCATGCCTACGACCGGCAGGAAGAGGCGCACGCCGATACCCGCCGACCGTTTGATCTTGAACGGGGAGAACTCCTTCCACGAGGTGAATCCGTTGCCTCCTTCCAGGAATCCCAGTACGTAGATGTTGGTCTGTCCCTTGAGCAGGAGCGGATAGCGGAGCTCCATCGTGTATTTGTTGTAGGCACACGAATAGTTGCTGCCTACGGGATCGAGCGCTCCGTCGTCGTAACCGCGCATGGAGATAATGTCGATACCGTACATATTATAGCCCGTCATGCCGTCGCCGCCGACTTCGAACCGTTCGAAGGGCGATACCTTGTTTTTATTGTAATGTCCCAGGTATCCCATTTCTGCGCGGGCCATCAGCACCAGGTTGCCGTTGCGGGTCAGCGGAGTGAACCATTGGCCTTTGAGCATCCACTTGTGGAATTCGATCCAGTTGTAGCGTTCCTGTTCGCTTAAAGCCGTGCTTTTGTAATCCTTGCCGTCCCACAGCGAATAGGGAGGAGTGAGCTGCACCGAAACGCTGAAATCGGAACCCCTGCGGGGATAGATCGGCTGATCCACCGAATTTCGTCCCAATACCAGGCGGATCGACAGCAGGTTTGCCGCACCGTTCTTGAGTACGAAGGTGTTCCAGTCCTTCAGCATGTAGCGCTCGTAGCTGGCTTCCGCATAGAACGTGAAGTACGGGTCGGGCCAGTCCAGACGCTTGCCGAGTCCCGCCGCGACACCGGCGGTGCGGAAATAACGGGTACCTTTCTGCCAGGCGTAATAGGCGTTGTTCTCATCGGAATAGTGAGCCGAAATCGTGAAGGAGTTCGGTTTTCGCCCGCCCATCCAGGGATCGGTGAAGCTGATTGCGAAGGCTTTGTAGTAAGTACCGTTGGTTTGGGCGCTGATCGACAGCCGCTGGTTCTGTCCCATCGGGTAGGGTCTCCAGGCGCCTTTCTTGAAGAAGTTTTTGATCGAGAGGTTGTTCAGTGTGACACCCACCGAACCCACGAACGTACCGCCGCCCCAACCGCCGGCGATCTGGAACTGGTCGCTGGCGATCTCCTCGAGCGGCCAGTTGATATCGACCAATTCGTCCGAATTGACGACGGGCTGAATGTCCGGAGCGATCGCTTCGGCCGTGAAATGTCCCATCGAACCCAGGGTGCGGATGGTCTGGAACAACAGCGACTGGTTGTAGAGTTCGCCCGGCCGCGTGTAGAGTTCACGGCGGATCACCTCGTCGTCGAGCCGCATATTGCCCGAAATGCCGACATTGTTGATGGTGAATTGTTTGCCTTCGAATACGCGGACCTCCAGGTCGATCGAGTCTTTGCCGATGATGATTTCGGCCGGGTCGATCTGCGAGGTGAGGTAGCCCTGATCTTTGTAGAGATTGGTGATGGACGGTTCGTCCGGATTGTAGTAGGCGCCGATGCCCAGGCGCTTGTACATCGATTTTTTGTCGTAAATCGAGCCTTTTTCGACACCGAACATCCGAGCCAGTTCGTCGGTTTCATAGACCGAGTTGCCGATCCAGGAAACATTGCGGATGTAGTACTTGTTGCCTTCCGAAATGTCCAGCGTGATACCCATACGCTTGTCGTTGATCGCGTAGATCGAATCGGCGACGATGTTGGCGTTGCGGAAACCTTTCGAATTGTAAAAGTCGAGCAGCAGCTCCTTGTCGTTTTCGAAATCTTCTTCGTTGAATTTCGCCCCCCGGAAGAAGTTGAGGCTTTTCTGGTGGGTTTTCTTGAAGGTGCGGCGCAGACGTTTGTCGGAAAATTCTTCGTTGCCCGTGAAATTGATCTCTCCGATTTTGATTTTACGTTTGCGATCGACGATGAAGGTCACGTTTACGGCCTGCTTCAGTATCGAGTCGTTGTCGATGCGGACCGATACTTCGGCGTTGCGGAAACCTTTGTCTGCGTAGTATTTGTGAATGAGCTTCGAGTTCTTGTCGATCACGTAGTCCGAAAGCTCGGTGCCGCGCTTGAGTTTGAGCTTTTCGAGCAGGTCTTTCTGGTTGCTTTTGGAGATGCCCTCGAAACGCCAGTAATTGACGCGGGGACGTTCCTTCAGGAAAACTTCCAGGTCGAGGCTGTCGCCTTCGATGGTCGCACCGACGCGGATGTCCGAAAAGAGGCGCTGGTTCCACAGGCGGGTGATGGCTGTCGAGATGAAGTTGCTGGGCAGGTATATCGAATCGCCCGGGATAAGACCCGACGAAGCTCGCAGAATGCTGTTGTCAATGTATTGCGCCCCGTGAATATTGACGTTGCGGATGTGGTAAAGTTTCTGGGTACCGCCTTCGAGCGTCGGGGCTTTTTCGAATTGCTGTAAAAGCTGGTTCGTATCCTCGTCCTGATCCGTCTGTTCGGCCGGGGGCGGAGCCGCCTCGCCGGAGGGCTCCTGCGCGAATATCTGGGGACAGAGCAGCAGCAGGGCGGCCGTCAGTGTCAGAAATACTTTGCCTGGATGATTCATCGTGTGTCGTCTAACTTCTCTCTAGAGTTTCTTTCTTCATTCTCTCCGTTCAGTGTAGCGAGTAAACTCGTGATGCACTCGCTTACCGAATACGTTCATTATTTTTTACCAGTCCGAAACGCCTTTCGCGCCGGGCATATTCGTCGAGTGCCTGCGCGAAATCCTCTTCGGTAAAGTCGGGCCATAATACGGGGGTGAAAAAGAGTTCGGCGTAGGCAGCCTGCCACAGCAGGAAATTGCTGAGCCGTTGTTCGCCGCTGGTGCGTATCAGCAGGTCGGGGTCGGGACAGCCCGCCGTATAGAGCGCTTCGGAAACCGTTTGCTCGGAAATCTCTTCCGAAGAGAAGATGCCGGCTGCGGCACGGCGTGCCAGACCCTGCATCGCATGGACGATTTCGCTGCGGGAAGAGTAGTTGAGGGCCAGTTGCAGCGTAAGGCGTTTCCCGGTAGCCGTTCGGTTTTCGATCTGATCCAGGTGGTGTTTTACTTTTTCGGGGAAACGGCTTTTGTCGCCGATGATCCGCACGCGCACTCCCTGAGCGGCCAGTTCGGGCGTTTCGTTGATTACGCTCTTGCAGAAGAGCTCCATCAGGGCATCGACCTCTGCGGCGGGGCGTCCCCAGTTTTCGGTCGAGAAAGCATAAAGCGTCAGGTAGCGAACCCCGTGACGGGTCGCGGCCTGGATTGCCCGGCGCACGGACTCCACACCCCGGATATGACCTTCGAAACGCTCCAGCCCGTGTTGCGCGGCCCAGCGTCCGTTGCCGTCCATGATAATGGCGACGTGTCGAGGTATGCGTTTTTGCTCGCTCATAGCATGCAAATATAGGGAATAAAATCCGAAAGCGAAAGAATTTCCGGCAAACAGGGGTTTTTCGTCAGCTTCGGATATCCACTCCCCACATCATTTTCTTGCGTAACGTGTCGTAAAACGATATATTGTGCGGGACCGCCAGAAAAAAGCGTCTGGAAGCCAGTCGGACCCTGAATTCGGCTCCTTCGGGAATCGGACAGGTTTCGTTGTCGGTGGCGATCGATATTTCGGCGTGCCGGGCGTGTACCTTGAGCCGCACGTCGCTCGACGAAGGAATCACGACCGGGCGCATCGTCAGGTTGTGGGGCGCGACGGGCGAGAGCACCAGGCAGGCGCATTGGGGGGCGACGACCGGACCGCCCACGCTGAGCGAATAGGCCGTCGAGCCGGTCGGCGTGCTGACGATCAGGCCGTCGCCGTGGTAGGTGGCGACCATTTGGTCGTTCACGTACGTTTCGACCGAGATCATGCCCGCGCCCTGGCGCTGGATGACCACTTCATTGACCGCATAGCGGGTCGAGATGCCGTCGCCGAAGTCGCCCGTGACCTCGAGCATCGATCGGGGCTGACATTCGAGTTTGCCGGCGGCGATCAGCTCGAAGACATCGCCGATGCAGCCGTTGCGGGGTACGCTCGTCAGAAAACCCAGATGTCCCGAGTTGATGCCTATGACGGGGATTTCGGCCCCTCCCAGCCGGTGAATGCCGTCCAAAAGCGTACCGTCGCCGCCGTAACATACCAGCACCGACTCCGCAGGCTGGGGACCCATCGGCCGCCCGTAACGGTGGGCCGCATCGATGGATATGCCGGTGAGTCGTTCGATCTGGGGAGCGAACTCCTCATTGACCGCGTAATCGAACCCGAAACGGGCGATCGCGTCGAACATCTGATGCAGGTCGCCGGCCGTGTGGACGACGCCCTGCCGGGAAAAAAGTATGATTTTCATCCGTCGTGTCTGGAAAAATAATTAACTTTACCTCCGCAAAGATAGTGAAAGGTGAGAGCAATCGTGCGAGCTTGCACGCAAAGATTGCCCAGTTGCCTTCTATCCAGCGGCAAAGATAGTGAAAGCCGGGAGAAAACGGGAACTTGTTCCCAGTTTTCCGAGGCGCATCCTGTTTTCTACAAAGATAGTGAAAGCCGGGCAATTGTGAGAATTTGTACCCGAAGATTATCACGGTGCATCCACTGCGTGCGAAGATAGCGAAAGGAGCGGGCAACCGTGCGGATTTGCGGGTAAAGTTTGACGGATTGCCTGTCGTTTTTGGGTAAATAGAGTTTTTTATGACAAAACTGAGTGTGAACATCAATAAGATCGCCGTGGTGCGCAATTCGCGCGGCGGCAATCTTCCCGACGTGGTACGTGCGGCACTGGACTGCGAGCGCTTCGGAGCGCAGGGGATTACGGTGCATCCCCGTCCCGACGCCCGCCATATCCGTTATTCGGACGTGCGCGACCTGAAGAAAGTGCTGACGACCGAGTTCAATATCGAGGGTAATCCGATCCCTTCGTTCCGCGAACTGGTACTCGAAGTGCGTCCGGCGCAAGTGACGCTCGTGCCCGATGCCGAGAACGCCATCACCTCCAATGCCGGATGGAATACGGTGAAGTACCGCGATTTTCTGCGGGAGGTGACCGCTGAATTTCAGGCCAGGGGAATCCGGGTTTCGATTTTCGTCGATCCCGTCGCCGAGATGGTTGCGGGGGCGAAGGAGTGCGGAGCCGACCGGGTGGAGCTGTACACCGAGGCCTATGCCCGGGATTTCGCCGCCGGGCGCGAACGGGCGATCGAGCCTTATGTCCGGGCAGCTGAGGAGGCTCGCCGTTGCGGTCTGGGGCTCAATGCGGGCCACGACCTCAATCTGGAGAATCTGTGCTATTTCGTCGAGCGGATTCCCTGGACGGACGAGGTTTCGATCGGGCACGCGCTGATCTGCGACGCTCTCTATTACGGGCTCGAAAATACCGTGCGGCTTTACCGCCGTGAACTGGCGTTCTGAAAATTCGCCCGGCATTCGCTCCGAAGCCGCTTTCCCGGCGGATGGCTCGCTCTTCGACGGGCCGTCGCGGGGCAGTTCCGTCCGTTCCGTATCGAAACGGATGCGGAGGGTAGGTCGTAATGTTGTTAAAATTCTGATTTTATTCCGTGAAAAAAAACGATTCCACAGCTCCTCTGTCCCTGCCGGTTTTCCGGCAGATCTCCGCGATTGCCGCCCGGCAGGACGTTCCGGCCTTCGTCGTCGGAGGGTATGTCCGCGATTTCTACCTCGGGCGGCCTTCTACCGACATCGACGTCGTGGTCGTGGGCAGCGGTATCGGGCTGGCCGAGGAGCTGGGCCGGGAACTGCGGACCAAGGTGTCCGTCTATAAGACTTTCGGCACGGCGGCGCTCCGAACCAGGGGTGTCGAAGTCGAGTTCGTGGGAGCCCGCAAGGAGTCTTACGTGCGCGATTCGCGCAAGCCGCAGGTCGAGGCGGGGACGCTCGAAGACGACCAGCGGCGCCGCGACTTTACCATCAATGCGATGGCCTGGTCGCTCGCGGAGGAGGATTTCGGCCGCCTGGTCGATCCTTTCGACGGGATGCGGGATCTGCACGAGGGAATCATCCGCACGCCGTGCGACCCGGATGTCACCTTTTCGGACGATCCGCTGCGGATGATGCGGGCCGTGCGCTTCGCTTCGCAACTGAATTTCCGGCTCTTCCCCGAAACTTTCGAGGCGATCGTCCGCAACAGGGAGCGTATCGGCATCGTTTCGCGGGAGCGCATCGCCGTAGAACTCAATAAGATCGTTCTCTCGCCCGTTCCGTCCGTAGGATTCGACCTGCTGGAGCGGACGGGGCTGCTGGAGCTGATTTTCCCCGAGATGCAGCGTCTGAAAGGCATCGAACGGCGGGGACAACACGCCCATAAGGACAATTTCTACCATACGCTCAAGGTCCTCGACAACGTGGCGGCCGTGAGCGACGATCTCTGGCTGCGTTGGGCGGCGATCCTGCACGACATCGGCAAGCCGCTGACGAAGGCTTACGATCCTCAGGTGGGTTGGACGTTCCATTCGCACGAAGTGGTCGGTTCGAAGATGGTGCCGGGGATTTTCCGGCAATTGAAGCTGCCGCTGAACGAGCATATGAAGTTCGTGCGGAAGATGGTTTTTCTGCATCTGCGTCCCATTATCCTTTCGGAAGATATGGTGACCGATTCTGCGGTGCGGCGGCTGTTGTTCGAGGCCGGGGACGATGTGGAGAAGCTGATGACCCTCTGCGAGGCGGATATTACGTCCGGCATCGACGCCAAAGTGAAACGCTACCTGCAGAATTTCGAGTTGGTGCGCCGCAAGATGAAGGACCTGGAGGAGCGGGACCGTATCCGCAATTTCCAGCCTCCGATCACGGGCGAGATCATCATGGAAACCTACGGAGTTCCGCCCTCCCGCGTGATCGGCGAGATCAAGGAGATCATCAAGGAGGCCATTCTGGAGGGGGAGATTCCCAACGATTATGAGGCGGCGTACGCCTTGATGGAACGGCTGGCGGAAGAACGGGGACTTTGGAAAAAACAGTGAGTGACCCTTCCCTTCCTCGTGCGGTTCGTTTTCCGGAGCTTGTTTCCTTTTGATTTTTATCGTAAGGCGGGTGATCCCGATCCCGTATGCCGTCGTGCGGGTGCGGAGAGGCGGGATGACCGTATATGAAATGCAGCGCAGGGATTCGCCTTGCGCTGCATGTTTTTCGGAACGACCGGTCGCCTGGGGCGGTCGGCCGATTTATTTCTTATCCGTCATTTTGGCGGCTTGTTCCGCTTCGAGGTCTTTTCGTGATTTGGACATCGTTACCAGCCATACGCCCAGGAAGATGCAGCCCGCTGCGGCGGCTTTCGTGAATCCGAAAACGTCGAGCCCGAGCACGACCGTGAAAAGCACCGAGGCGACGGGTTGCACGTAATTGTACATGCTGATAACCGTCGGACGCAGGTAGTGCTGGGCGATCGGCACCATCAGATAGGCCAGGAACGTCGAGAGTACGATGGCGAAGGCGGCTCCGCCCCAGACCCGTGCGGGAACGGCCGGGAAGTCCACTTCGAGGGCGGGCCGGTGGTAAAGTACGACCACTACGATCGCTGCGAAGAAGAACATCCACTTCATCGTGGTCACGGGCGAGTATTTGAGGATCACCTTGCGGCAGGCCGTCAGGTAGATGGCGTAGCAGACCGAACTGACGAGGGTGATGATGTCGCCCGCGATCGATCCGCCGCCGCTTTCGCCGCGGCTGCTGATGAGGATCAGCAGCACGGCTCCCGCTGCGCCGAGCAGCACGCCGCCCGTCTTGAGCGGGGTGATCGGTTCGCGCAGAAAGAACATCGCCAGGATCATCGTGAGGATGGGTACCGTGGTGGCGATGATCGAAACATTGATTGGCGAGGTGAGGGAGAGTCCCCAGAGGAAAAGAATCTGGTCGAGCTGGATGCCGAAGAGCGAGGCGACGAACAGTCCGCCCAGGTCGCGCCAGGCGACCCGTTCGCGCGGCAGGAAGGCGGATGCCAGCCAGAAGAGCAGAAAAGCCCCGACCAGACGATAGACCGTCAGGGCGAAATGGTTGAGCCCCTCCGGGTTCTCGGGCGAGAGAAGGACGGTCTTGCAGATCGGGGAGTTCAGTCCCCAGATGACATTGGCCAGCAGCAGGGCTCCGTGCCCTTTGAGAGCTCCGCGCTCCATTCGATTGATTCCTTTTTTGGTGACAGGGACAAAGATACGCAGAAAACCGGAACTTGGTGCGAAAATTGTCCTATGCTTTCCGTCTATGGGAGCGTTGCGTTATAATTTCGATCTGATTTTCGCCAATCTGTTGTTCGGCGCCAATTTTTCGTTTTATGTCTCTTTGACGCGCAACTACCTCGATTTCCAGCAGATTTTTATGCTTCAGGTACTTGCGGCGTCGATTTTTTTCATTCCTTTCGCCCTTTTCTCGAAACGGTCCTACCGCATTCCGCTGCGCGATTTCGGCAATATCCTGATCGTGACCGTGCTGATCGTCTATGGCTGGATGTTCATGCTGTTGTGGGGAGCTTCCTATACCTCGCCGATCGACGCTTCGACGATCTCGACCCTCGGTCCGGTGTTCACCATCCTGACGGGACATTTCCTGCTGCGGGAAAAGAACATTACGTGGGCACGCCGTATCGGTGTGGTGCTGGGTTTCGCAGGTGCGGCTTTCCTCCTGTTCGACAAGGGGTTTCGGCTGGCACCCGGCAGCAGCGGCCTGGGCAACGCCCTGGTGCTCGTCGCCGTGGTGGCGATCGCGGTCAATACGGTCATCATCAAGCCGCAGTTGCAGCGGTACGGGACGTTGGTGGTGATGGGATGGTACTATATCATCGGGTTGCTTATTACCGCCCCCTTCTTCTGGAAATACATTGCCGATACGGATTTTCTGCGCCTGCCGCTGAGCGGTCAGGCGGAGCTGGCTTATGTGCTGGTTCTGGGTACGGTGCTGCCGATGTACCTGCTTTACCGGGGCACGGAGAAGCTCACTTTCATCCACACGGCCCTTTACCGCTATATCCAGCCCGTAGTCGCTACGGTTCTCGCGCTCGTGCGGCACCAGGAACAGATCGACCGCACCAACATCATCGCCGGGGTGTTGATTTTCGCCAGTATTATCCTGGTGATCCGCGAAGCTAATCTGCGAGGTTTCTTCTCCAGCGTTCAGGCACCGTCACCGACTCCTGACGGTCGAAGTCGAAAGCGACCATGACCGAGGTGCTTTCGGTCTTTACCGTTTCCCTCCCGGCGGCATTGCGCCCGATGATCTGCTGGAAGAGGGTGATGCTCTTGTTACCTACTTTGGCGACCGTAGTCGTGACGTAGATGTCGTCCTCCATCCGGATCTGCTCTTTGAAGGAGTTCGCGGTCGCGGCCGTGATGATGCGGCTCGTTCCGGAGAGTACGTCGTCCTGCAGGACCTGCCGGTAGAAATCCGCTTTGCCCAGGTCGAAATACATCTGCTGCGATACATTGTTCACGTGCTGGAACATGTCGATATCCGAAACACGCTTTTGAATAAAAGTTTTGATGATTCGTGCCATAAGGTGTACCTTTTAGGGCAAGAACCTGTCGCTGCCTTTGGCGAGGGATCCGGACAGGCTCTCTGCCTGGTAGATGGTAAAAAGAGGCCGGAGTTCTGTCGGTGCTTTATTCGCGGATGATCCTGAACTCTCCGGCTTCATTGAAAAGGAGGATCGACGAAGCTTTGCCCGTCGGTTTGCCTTCGAATTTTGGATTGACCACATAATCCACCCCGTCGATGATCTCGCGGGAGATTTCGGCCAGGTTGCGGGGCGTATCTTCGCCCGAGATGTTCGCCGAAGTCGAAACGACCGGGCGCCCCAGCTTGCGCAGCATCGCCTGGCAGAAGGCATGGTCGGGAATCCGTACGCCGAGCGTCCCCTCTTCGGGGATGAGGTTCGCGGCGACGCCCGAAGCTCCGGGCAGGATCAGCGTGAGCGGCTTGGTGGCCAGCTCCTGCACCTCGAAGGCGATGCCGGGGGCCTTGTGAACGTACCGCACGACCATATCGGGCGTGGCGCAGAGCACCAGCATCGATTTCTTGTTTTCGCTGCGCTTGAGGCGGTAGATCCGCTCGACCGCTTCGGCGTTGGTGGCGTCGCAGCCGATGCCCCAGACCGTGTCGGTCGGGTAGAGGATCACTCCTCCTTCACGAAGGATCCGGACGGCCTCCGTCACGGCCTGTTCCATGGTTTCCGTTGCCATAATGTTTTTCGAATTTGCGGATACTCCCGGAGCGGAGCGATTCCCGGGAGCCGTCTTGTGTTAATGGTTCAGGGGCAGCACTTCGATCCAGTAGTCGTCCGGGTCGTTGATGAAGTAAAGTCCCATTTCGTGGTTTTCGAAGCAGACGCATCCCAGCTCCTTGTGGTAGGCGCGTACGGCTTCGTAGTCGCCCGCGACGCGGACGCAGAGGTGGCTTTCGTTTTCGCCCAATTCGTAGGGCGTCGCGGCGTGATCCCGCAGCCAGGTCAGCTCCAGGCGGAATCCGGTTTCTCCGTCGCCCAGGTAGGCGAGGATGAAGCTGCCGTCGTCGGCCTGCTTGCGTGAAATCTCTTTCAGACCGAGGGCCCGGTCGTAGAACGCGAGACTGCGCTCCAAGTCGGTGACGTTGATGTTGAAATGGTCGAAGCGGGCTTTGATTTTCATAGAAATAATTGTCGTGTTTTCGTTGAATATTCTGTTTCGTTTTCGCCGTTGGGCGGGTCCGGATTCCGTCTGCCCTTGCAGCGCGGGAACGGAAAGGGGCTTTCGCCGTTTCCTGTTCGGGGGAGGGCCGGATGCGACTGTCGTCCCGATACTGCGATCGCCCGGTTTCCGAGATGGCTCACGGCTCCGGGTCGTGGTCGTAAGGTCGGCTTGCATCTTCCGTTTGCGGCGACGCGGGCGGGAAATCGGTTTCGCTTCGTTCCCGGAGGCGGTGAAGCGATCCGCTCTTCCGGTCGCGGAACCGGACGTTCAGGCACGCGGTCGTATCCGGGGATCCGGCCGGTCCCCGCGCGGCGAAAACCTTTGGCAAAGTTAGACATTTTTGGATATTCCTTGTAAAATATGAATTGTTTTTCTTAATTTTGCGCCGCGCTCCGGTCTCCGAAGACGTTTCGGGTGTGGGAGTTAGAGTCGTTGAATCATTGAAAAAATATAGAAAACTATGGGAAGAGCGTTTGAATATCGCAAGGCGCGCAAGTTGAAGCGTTGGGGGCACATGGCCCGGGTGTTTACCAAGATCGGCAAGGAGATCGAAATCGCCGTCAAGTCGGCGGGCCCCGATCCTTCCGCCAACACCCGCCTGCGCATCCTGATTCAGAACGCCAAGGCGGAGAACATGCCCAAGGAGAATATCGAACGTGCGATCAAGCGTGCCACGGAGAAGGATTCGGCCGACTACAAGGAGGTGATTTACGAAGGATACGGTCCGCACGGCATCGCGGTCATGGTGGAAACGGCGACGGACAACACCAACCGCACGGTGGCCAATGTCCGCATGCACTTCAGTCGTTGCGGCGGTACGCTGGGTAACAGCGGCAGCGTGGCTTTCCTGTTCGAGCACAAGTGCGTGTTCAAGTTCCACGTGCCGGCAGGTACGGATTTCGAAGAGCTGGAGCTTTCGATGATCGACCTGGGCGTGGACGAGTTCGCACCCGAAGACGAAACGACCGTTACGGTCGAGGCGCCCTACGAGTCGTTCGGTGCGATCCAGAAATGGCTCGACGACCAGAACTACGAGATCGTGTCGGGCGAGTCGATCCGCATCGCTACGGATACCAAGGAGCTTCACGGCGAGGAGCGTGAGGCGGTCGAGAAGCTGATCGAGCGTCTGGAGGAGGACGACGACGTGGTGAACGTCTATACCGCCATGAAGGACGAGGCGGAAGAGGAGTAGTTTTCCGTTTCGCACATAAAGACGATCCCGGCATTTCACGATGCCGGGATTTTTTTGTCCGGCGGAGAACGGTTGTCGGAGGCTTCGTCCGACTATCGGCCGGAGCCTCGGCGGTTGCGTCCCGGCGTTTCGTTACATCCCTTTCCGGGCGATCGCCCAGGCCAGGCGGTTGTAGGCCGCGAGCAGCGGACCGCGCCAGCGGACGGGCAGTGCGTTGAGGATGCGCAGTTTGCGCAGCGTACGCCGGTCGTGCCGGGTGTAGGCGAAGAATTTCGCAGCCCGCGCGGCTTCCGCCGTGCCGCCTTTGGCGCTGACGACGAGGGCTTTGCCCAGTGCTGCGCGGGCGACGTATTCGTTGCTCGAATCGCGGGCGGCGGGTTCGTATAGGTCTTCGAAGGAAAATCGCGTCTGTTCCGGGCGGTAGATGGCTGCCGAACGGTTGGAAGCGGCTTTCGAGTAACGCACGAGCCGGGCCGGGGAGAAGCAGACCGGGCTGGTGCGTGCGAGTTTCGTCCAAAGGTATTGATCTTCGCCCATGCGCATCCCTTCGGGAAATCCGCCCAGCGAGAGAACCGGTTTCCGCCGGAGCGTAGTCGAGGAGGGGATCAGCACGTAATGGGAGAGCGCTTCGGTGAAGAAATCCACGACACCCTCCGTTTGCGGGGTGTCGCCCGGTGTCAGGCGATGTCCGTCATCCACGTTGAAAGAGGTTGCGTAGGCTCCGCAGTTTGGGTAGGCAGCGATCAGACGTTCGATTTCTGCCAGATAGCCCGGTTCCCACGTATCGTCCCCGTCCAGCAGGGCGGCGTACTCTCCGCAGGCTTCCTGCATGGCCCGGTTGCGGGCGGCGCTTACGCCCCGGTTCTCCTGCCGGATCAGCCGGATGAGGGGCGAGCCGATCTCCTCGACCCGGGCGGCGCTTCCGTCGGTCGAACCGTCGTCCACGACGATGATTTCAAGAGGCTGCGAGGTTTGTGCCAGCACCGAACGGAGGGTGCGGGCGATCTCTTTCTCTTTGTTATAGAGAGGAATGACGACCGAAATATCAGATTTCATAGCTCGATTTTTCCGGGAGTATCCGCTCGAAAGCCTCGCACAGACGCTGGCATTGGCGGTCGAAGTCGGAGATGTGCTCGCTGTCGTTCAGGCAGATCATCCGCCAGCGTTGCCGTTCGATGTCGCGGCAGATGCTTTCGAGCGAGTCGTCCGTGAGGGTCATCAACCGGCAGTCGGCCATCGAGCGGGGTGCGAAAGCTCCCGAAGCCAGCATGTCGTAACGGACGAGCCAGTGCGACAGGTCGCTCAAGGAGCGGATTCGGTGGCGGCAGGAGGCGTCCAGCTCCCGGGGCCAGCGTTCCCAGGCTTGCCGAAAGCGCTCCGTGAGGTAGGGCTGGGGCATGTGGGAGTCGTTGAAACCCGGGAAGAAGCCCCAGGGTAACAGCGTGAGGGTTTTCAGCAGGCTGACGATACCGTAGCGCGGCGAGAACCACCGGGCGATGTGGTTGCGGATAGCCGTGCGTTTATCGTGCAGGCGGTTGATCAGCTCCAGGTCGTTGTAGATGATATGCCCGACCGACGAAGGTTGTACGACGCTCAGGCGTGCCATGTCGCAGGGCACACCCCGGCGAAAAAAATCCTCCGGCCGGCAGCCGCGCGTAAGAAACGTGTCGTCGTTGAAGAGTACGAACCGGTCGGCCAACCCTTCGATGCGGTGGATATTCAGTTCGATGGTGTTCGAATTGAATGTGGGGAGGTATTCCGCCGGGATGAAATCCCGGTGATTCACGATGTGCAGCTTGGGGTGGTCGCGCCGTAACCACGCAGGCAGGTGTCCCCAGGTAATGAAATGCACCTTCCGCACCCAGGGAGCGAAACGTTCCGCACTCCGGAACCAGTAGTGCAGATTGCGCCAGTCGCGGTAACGGATCTCCGAGGCATCGTCGTTCTCCGCCTGTCGTGTGCGGACGAACTCTTCGCGCCAGGCGGGATCGTTGCCGTCCACCCACAGGATTACGAAATCTATCTCGTTCATTTTTGCTGTTTGGCAATTAAATTTTATTCGGGTTCTTGTCCGTTTCCGTTTTTTTCGATCTTCGGGTGACTGCGGGATTTTCAGGCCGCCCTCTTCGGGGTGTTTTTGCGAGGAATCCCTTTTTGCGTAGATACCGAAGCCCCGGTGTTTACTGTACCAGCAGGTTGCAACCGCGTATGTCGCTGCGGTCGATACGTCCTTCGATTTCGAAACTGCCGTCGTCGAAGACGCGGCCGATGTCCTGCGTCTGGATGAAGGCGCAGGAGTAGCGGTTGGCCAGGTCGATGATGTCGATCCCGCCCCGCACACCTGCCGGGCGGATGTCGAAGGGATCGTTCACGTCGCGTACGAGCACCCGCATCCAGCCCGGTGTGCGGAAGATGCCGCTGCCCGAAGAGTAGGCTTGCGAGGTCAGTTCGGCCATGCCGTATTCCGAGTGGATGCTTTCTACGCCGAACGCTTCGCAGAGGATGCGGTGGAATCGGGCCTTCGGAAGCTCCTCCCGGTGCCCTTTCATACCGCCGGTCTCCATCACGACCGTATTTTCGAATTTCGGGGCGTATCGCTCCGCGAGGTCCCAGAGTGCGTAGCTGACACCCAGCAGGATTTTGGGCTTCGGATCGCGGGCCATGTCCGCGAGCAGTTTTTCGTAGTCGTCGAGGTAAAAGCCGCCTGAGCCGCAGGCTGCGATCAGTCGGTCGGCCATATAGACCAGCGACGAACCTTCGCGCTGGAGATAGTTGGGCAGCAATCCGTAGAGGCTCCATCCGGCCGGATCGCCGTAAAACGTCCGGAAGGCCGTGAGAAACGCCTTTTCATAGTGGGCCAGCGATTGCATGAAGTGCCGCGAGGGAGTCGTGCCGCCCGTGTTGCTCGACGTGAAGACGATTTCGGGGGGCCGGTCGCCGGCATAAACTTCGCGTCGCTTGAACAGCTCGATCGGCAGGAACGGAATCTGTTCAATCCGCGTCACTTCTGCGGGTACGACTCCGATGCGGTCGAGGTATTCGCGGTACACGGCGCACCGGTCGGCCTGAAACCGGAAAGTTTCGAGCGTGGTCCGTTCGAAGGCGGATGTATTTCTCGGTTCGAGGGCGAAGATATTGTCGGTTGTCGTCATCGTGCAGGTGAAAGATTAAAAGCGCAGTCAAAGATAGTGAAAGGTGAGAGCAATCGTGCGGGCTTGCACGCAGAGATTGTCGAATCGCATCCTAATCTTCTACAAAGATAGTGAAAGCCGAAAAGAAAACGGGAGCTTGCTCACAGTTTTCAGAGGCGTATCCTATCTTCTACAAAGATAGTGAAAGGTGAGCGACAAGTCAAACTTAACTTTCTGTTTCCCTCCTTCTCTTCCTCCTTGCATGGCAGAGTTTGCAAATGTCTTCTGTGTATGTTTCGGGCGTCGGTCGTTTGAACTTGTCCGAACCGTATTTTATCTTCGAGGGATGAGCGCAATCGTGCGAACAGGCCCGCGAAGATCGTCGAATCGCCCTCGATCTTCTGCAAAGATACGATTAAGCCGAGTGCAAAAGCAAATTTATTTGCATTTTGCCGAGGCGGAGTATTTAAGGTGCAGCCAAATATACGAATAGGTCCCGGTGCAAGGGCGAATTTAGCCGAAGTGTGGGCGATTGGCGATAACGCTCTTTATCGAACGGATAATCGCCTGTCCACCCCCTTCCTCCTTCTCTGCCCGGTTGTCGGCTCTGCCTGCTACGAATCGTGCGAAACGGAATTCCCCGGCTTGTGCTCCGGATGCCCAATTCCAATTTCGGTTCGGTCGGGAAATATCCGGTGTCGTAAATTCAAATAACACCCCAAGGGAAAATGTGATTTCTCCCTCGGGGTGTGTCGTATTTATGGCCTGCGCCCGTGTTGTCCTCGGCCTGTCGTTACTTTTTCGACTTCGGCGCGAGGATCATGTTCATCTTTTTGCCGTCCAATTTGGGCATCGACTCGACTTTGGCGAGCTCTTCCAGATCGGTGGCGAAACGCAGCAGCAGGATTTCTCCCTGCTCCTTGAACACGATCGAACGACCGCGGAAAAAGACGTAGGCTTTGACCTTGGAACCCTCCTTGAGGAAGTTCTCGGCGTGCTTCAACTTGAAGTTGTAGTCGTGGTCGTCGGTCTGCGGTCCGAAGCGAATCTCCTTGATCGTGACCTTCGCTTGGTTGGCCTTCAGCTCCTTTGCCTTTTTCTTTTGCTGGTAGAGGAACTTCTGGTAATCGGCGATGCGGCACACGGGGGGATCGGCTTTGGGCGAAATCTCGATCAGGTCGAGCTCCATCTCGTCCGCGAGCTTGAGTGCGTCGCGGATCGGGAGTACGACGGGCTGTTCGACGTTGTCGCCGACCACGCGCACCTGGGGTGCCGTGATCTCGTCGTTGATACGGTGCGGATTATCCGCTTTTTTCGGTTGAAAACCGGGTCTTGGAAGCCTCGGTTTCTGTGAATTGTTATTCCCGGGAGTCGATGGTCGCGGCGGGAATGGACGAGGTGGTGTTGCTATAGCTTTGTCCTCCTGAAATATTTAGTTAATACTTAGTTCTTTTGCTCCATTTTGTTGGCGTCGATCTCGTGGCTGACCAGATCGGTCATATAGTCGCGGAACGCTTCGAGGGTCATCTGTCCCTTGTCGCCTTCGCCCTGCGCACGAACCGATACCAGTCCTTCGGCTTCCTCCTTTTCGCCGACGATCAGCAGGTAGGGGATGCGCTTGAGCTCGTTGTCGCGGATCTTGCGGCCGATCTTCTCGTTGCGGTCGTCTACCTGCGAGCGGATGTCGTACTTGTTCAGGTAGGCGCTGACCTTCTCGGCGTAGTCGTTGAACTTCTCCGAAATCGGCAGCACGACCACCTGGTCGGGCGAGAGCCACAGCGGGAATTTGCCGCCCGTGTGCTCCAGCAGCACGGCTACGAAACGCTCCATCGAGCCGAACGGCGCCCGGTGGATCATGATCGGGCGGTGCATCTTGTCGTCGGCGCCCTTGTATGTCAGATCGAAACGCTCCGGCAGGTTGTAATCTACCTGGATCGTACCCAACTGCCACTTGCGGCCGATGGCATCGCGGACCATGAAATCCAGCTTGGGACCGTAAAAGGCGGCTTCGCCGTATTCGATGACCGTGTTGAGCCCCTTCTCCTTGGCGGCCTGGATGATGGCGCTTTCGGCCTTCTCCCAGTTTTCGTCCGATCCGATGTATTTCTCCTTGTTGTTGGGATCACGCAGCGAAATCTGTGCCGTATAGTTGTCGAACTTGAGCGTTTTGAAAATATAGAGCACGATGTCGATCACTTTTTCGAACTCTTCGAGCAGTTGGTCGGGGCGTACGAACATGTGGGCGTCGTCCTGCGTGAAGCCGCGCACACGGGTCAAGCCGTGCAGCTCGCCCGACTGCTCGTAGCGATACACCGTGCCGAACTCCGCCAGGCGCACCGGCAGCTCCTTGTAGGAGCGGGGCTTCGAGCGGTAGATTTCGCAGTGATGGGGGCAGTTCATCGGCTTGAGCAGATACTCTTCGCCCTCGATCGGGGTGTGGATCGGCTGGAACGAGTCCTTGCCGTATTTGGCGTAGTGGCCGGAGGTCACGTACAGTTCCTTATTGCCGATGTGGGGCGTGATGACCTGCTGGTAGCCGTACTCCTTCTGTACGCCGCGCAGGAACTGTTCCAGGCGGTCGCGCAGGGCAGCGCCTTTGGGAAGCCACAGGGGTAGCCCCTGGCCTACGCGTTGCGAGAAGCAGAAAAGCTCCAGCTCCTTGCCCAGCTTGCGGTGGTCGCGTTTCTTGGCCTCCTCCATCATCGCCAGATACTCGTCGAGCATCGACTTCTTGGGGAAGGAGATGCCGTAAATGCGGGTGAGCATCTTGTTCTTCTCGTTGCCGCGCCAGTAGGCTCCGGCGACCGAGGTGAGCTTGATGGCCTTGATCAACCCCGTGTTGGGCAGGTGCGGTCCCCGGCAGAGGTCGGTGAATGCGCCGTTGGTGTAGAACGAGATCGTGCCGTCTTCCAGGTCGCGGATCAGCTCCACTTTGTAAGGATCGCCCTTTTCGGTGAAATTCTTCAGCGCGTCGGCTTTCGATACTTCCGTGCGGATGAGTTGCTCCTTGTTGCGCGAAAGTTCGATCATCTTCTTCTCGATGGTTTCCAGATCGGCTTCGGTGATGGGCACGGGTGAGTCCACGTCGTAGTAGAATCCGTTCTCGATCGCCGGGCCGATGCCGAACTTGATGCCCGGATAGAGGGCTTCGAGCGCCTCGGCCAGCAGGTGCGACGAGGTGTGCCAGAAAGCGTGCTTGCCTTCGGGGTCGTCCCACTTGTAGAATTTGATCGAAGCGTCCTCTTCGATGGCGCGGTTGAGATCGACGGTCGCGCCGTTTACCGATGCGGCCAGGGAGTCGGCAGCTAAACGAGGGCTGATACTCTCGGCGATCTGATAAGCCGTAGTCCCTTTGGCGAACTCTTTGACGTTGCCGTCCGGAAAGGTGATTTTAATCATTTGTAAATTATTGTTTTGGGGCCTTCGGCGCTTCCACAATTACGAGACGGAATACACCTCCGGTTCGCCCGGTTTTACTGTTTTGCCTGCGGCTTTCCGGCGGGCTTGTCCGCGCAGGCGGATAGGGCCGGATTGTCGCTTATGCTTGTGACAAGGAACGTGCCGGGAAGCGGTTTCTTGTCCGGATCGGCTCCGTTGCCGTATGACACTATGCCTTGAATCGGCCGGGACCGTCGGGAGAGTGCGTGCCGTCCGATTTACGGGGCCGACTATCCGTTCGGTTTTCGGAGCCGCGTTCAGCCGGTTTAACTCTCTTTCTCCGTATCGGGCAGGTCCTTCACGGACAAGTCCCTTCCGCCCCGTTCGCGCTCGGCGTGCGGCAGCGGGTTGCTCGTCCATTCGGCCCAGGCGCGGCGGTTGTTCACGATGTCCGTGGCCAGGTAGATGGCGTTGCGCATCGATTGCGGGTCGGCCTTGTCCTGTCCGGCGATGTCGAACGCCACGCCGTGATCGGGCGATGTCCGCACGCAGCCCAGGCAGGCCGTGAAATTCACCCCGTCGGGCGAGAGGGTCTTGAACGGCGTGAGTCCCTGATCGTGATACATGGCTAGTACTGCGTCGTAATCCCGGTAGTGGCCGCTGGCGAAGAATCCGTCGGCAGCGAAGGGGCCGAAAGCGAGTATGCCTTTTTCGTAAGCCTCATTGACTGCCGGTCGGATGATGTGTTCCTCTTCCGAACCGAGCAGACCGCCGTCGCCCGCGTGAGGATTGAGTGCCAGCACCGCGATACGGGGTTCGACGATGCCGAAATCCGCCTTGAGCGACGAACGCAGCTGTTCGAGCCGTGTGACGATCTTCTGCCGGGTCAGGTCGTGGCTGATCTCGGTGACCGGGATGTGGATCGTGACCAATCCCATGCGGAGCAGGTCGCTGCACATCATCATCAGGGGTTCGCCGCCCAACTCGGCCGCCAGAAATTCGGTGTGTCCCGTATAGCGGAAGTCGTCCGACTGGATCGACTCCTTGTCGATCGGAGCCGTGACCAGTGCATCGAGCTGTTCGTCCCGCAGGTCGCGCACGGCGGCGTGGAGCGCCTCGGCTGCCGCCCGGCCCGCCTCCGGCGAGGCCGTACCCGGCTCGATCTTCGTTTCGTCGCCGCAGAGAATCAGGTTGATCTTGCCCCGGCGTATCTCGTGTATCGAAGAGGCGATATGGAAGGGGACGGGTTCCAGATCGGCGATGGTTTTCTGGTAAAATTCCGCCGCTTTCAGGGATCCGTAGATGACGGGCGTGCAGAGTTCCGTCATACGCGGATCGGCGAAAGTCTTGAGAATGACTTCCCAGCCGATGCCGTTCGGATCACCCTGCGTGATGCCTATTTTGAGTCTGTTTTCCGACATAAATAAAATTCTTTGTTCCGTTTTCGCGCACGCGATCCGACGATGGAATCCGTCTTTTCGCTGTTTGCCGGGCGAAAACGCTCTGTTTCAATCTACAAATATAGGATATTTTTTCGGAGTTCGCGGATTTTGCGCCGAAATTATGACCGGATGTAAATTTTTTTGCCGAAAATTATGGGGGGGGGAATTTTTTCTATCTTTCGGAAAGTTTTGAACCCATTAAATTGGAAGTGTATGAAAAAGTTGCTTTTATCGGTGGTTGCGGCATTCTGCATAACCGCTTCGCCGGCCCAGAGTTTTGAAGAGTTGTTAGCTCCGGTCCATTCCTGTTGCGAGCGTGGGAATCGGGCGATGGAAGCGAAGAGGTATGCGGAAGCGGAGCGTGAGTACCGGGAGGCGATCCGCCTTTTCGAGACATTGCCCGATAGTGTCCGGACGCAGCTCGACGAGTGGAATTACGGCGGCTATTTGAGAGGCGAATATTACAACCTGGCTTGTGCACAGTCCCGACTGAACAAACGCAGGGCGGCTGTGGCGAGCCTTGCGGCCTATGTCGATTGCGGGAACTGCGATTACTCCTGGATGATCGAAGATCCCGATCTGGACAATATCCGCTCCGAGAGGGGATATGCGGAGACTGTAGAAAAAGCTCGTGAGCAGGGCGATTTCATGTGGATCTTGCGGCAGGCGGGGCCTTACGATTCCTCTGCGCCGACGGATTCTCTTCCCCGGTTCCGCTATGCCGATCCCAACGACCGCGATCTGGTGCGGGTGCGGGAGTATTTCAACCTGGACAGCATCGCCGGCAGCGGCGACGAACTGTCGAAGATCCGGAATCTGATGCACTGGGTGCACAATGCGGTGCGTCACGACGGAGGCTCCTACAATCCCGATTCTCGCAACGCGATTGATCTGATCGAGGTGTGCCGCAAAGAGAACCGGGGAATCAACTGTCGTATGATGGCCCAGGTCCTCAACGAATGCTATCTGGCGATGGGTTTCAAGTCGCGCTTCGTGACCTGCATGCCCCGGAAGATGGTCAATGACTGTCACGTTATCAATGTCGTCTATTCCGCGACGCTCGACAAGTGGGTTTGGGTCGATCCCACGTTCGATGCCTACGTGGTCGATGAGAACGGGGTGATGCTTTCGATCCAGGAGGTTCGGGAGCGGATGCGCGACGGGCGTCCCTATTTCCTGAACGAGGATGCCAACTGGAACAACGAGTCGCCCCAGACGCAGAAACATTATCTCGATACCTACATGGCCAAGAACCTCTATTACCTGGTATGCTCCGACCGGAGCGAGTTCGACACCGAAACCTGGTACGAAGGCAAGCACCCGGTCTATTATGTCGCGTTGGTTCCGGAGGGCTATGATTGCGACCAGGAGTATCATTTCATGACGACCAACGACGAATGGTTCTGGGCATCGCCGTATGCGGAGTGATTTTGGTCCGCGTTGGTTCCGAACCCTCTCCCGATCCTGCGGGAGAGGGTTTTTTTGTCGTTTGGAAACAGGAGTGTATATTCTGTCGCTGGCCGGTGTGGGGCGTTTTTAAGAATGGCGGAATGTGCGGGTGGAAATTTGCGCCCGGTTAAGAAACGGAGCGCTTGGGGGGGAATTCCGATAGATATTCCGGTCCTCCGTATCGCTGCCGTTCTTTTTCGGCTGTCAGTTGTCTGTTTTCCGATATATGTTCGCCCGGCGTCGGGCTTATGCCGTAGAACCGTCTGTGTTTGACGTAATTACTTCCCGTTTTTCCCGAAATCGTTCGCCGAGGAGATAAAAGTCGCTAAACTAAAAAATGCACCGGACGGGGATTTGCCGGCTGAATGCCGACTCTCCGGTCCGGTTCTCTCTCGTCTTTCGGACTTGTCTTATCTCTTTGCGCTCGCCTGCCGGCGGAATTCGGCGCAGACGACGGCCGTGGCGATCGCTACGTTGAGCGATTCCGAACCGTTGCGGTCGGCGGGATAGGGCGGGATGAACAGTTTGTGCGATACGTGTCGTGCGGCGGCCGGAGCGATCCCTTGGCCTTCGTTGCCCATCAGGACGATCCCGCCCGGCGTAAGGGGTGTCGAGTAGATGTTTTCCCCCTCGAGGAAAGTCCCGTAAACGGGAATATTCCGCTCCCGAGCCTGTGCCAGGTACGGTTCGAGGGCCGTGTAGTGGACTTTGACCCGCAGGATGGCCCCCATGGTCGCCTGCACGACCTTCGGGTTGTAGCAGTCGGCGGTCGTTGGGGAACAGACGATCTCGGGGATGCCGAACCAGTCCGCCAAGCGGATGATTGTGCCCAGGTTGCCCGGGTTCTGCACCTGGTCGAGCGCCAGCACCAGCTCCCGTTGTGCCGTATCGGGCCGGAAAGGATGATGCGGGATTTCGACCAGCGCCAGCGAATCCGACGGGGTCTTCAGCAGCGAGAGCCGCTCCATTTCACGCGAAGACACGGTTTCGACTTCGCCGCCCTCGAAAAGCCCTTCCAGGGCGAATATCTTGCGGACGCGCAGGGCGGAGGTGCACAGCTCCCCGATGAACTTGTGTCCTTCGGCTACGAACAGCCCGTGTTCGGTGCGGCTGCGTTTGTCGGCCAGCGAGCGGACGAGTTGTATTTCGGCTTTGGTCATGGTTGCTGCCGTTTTTCGATCGTGAATGTTGTGCCTTCGGTGGCCGGGTGGGTATCGGGAAATACCGTGCGGGCCTCTTCGACCAGAACGCTCTCTTCCTTGTAGCGGGACGAGTAGTGTCCGATTACGAGCCGTCCGGCGCCGGCTTTGAGGGCGATGCGGGCCGCTTCGACCGTAGTGGAGTGACCCCGCTCGCGGGCGATCTTGTGCTCGGCGTGGGCGTAGGTCGTTTCGTGGTAGAGCAGATCGGCCCCCTCGACGAGTTTTGCCGCTTTGGGCGACCAGCTCGTATCCGAGAGATAAGCATATGAACGTGGCGCGTAAGGTCGGTAGGTCAGTTCCGCATTGGGGAGCGTGTCTCCGTTGTCGAGCAGAATATCTTCGCCTCGCTTGGCGGCCGTGATCCGGGCGATCGAGAGTCCGTATTCCGTGATTTTCTCCTTGCGGACGTTCAGCGGGGGCTGTTTCTCCCGGAACAGGTAGCCGGAGGTGGGGATGCGGTGACGCAGGGGAACGCTCCACACCTCGAGCGTGCGGTTTTCGAACAGTAGGGCGTGCCGGGTCGTATCGACTTCCACCCATTCGATTTCGTAGGGTAGTTGCGTGTCGAAGTAGCGCAGGTGGCATCCGAGCATTTCGCCCAGCGGCGCGGGACCGAAAATCTTGAGCGGCGTGCGGCGTCCGTAGAGCCCCAGCGTCGAGATCAGCGGAAAGAGTCCGAAGACATGGTCGCCGTGCAGATGGGAGATGAATACCGCCCGCAGTTTCAGCGGATTGATTCCGTAGCGGAACATTTGCTGTTGTGCGCCCTCGCCGGCATCGACCAGGTAGTGCTGTTCGTGTACCTTGACGATCTGCGCCGACGGATGTCGGTCGGGCGTAGGTTTGGCCGAAGCCGAGCCTAATATGGTTACGCTGAAACTCATCTTTTTTCGATTTTATGGGGCATCTTTCGCCCTTCCTCGTCCTCCCCGAAAGGGAGATACTTGAAGTATGTCCCTTCCGTGTCGTCCGTCGTCATGTCAAAATCTGCACCCCTAAAATCAAAAAGGGTTGCAGGGAATGGATACCTTCCGTTCTTCTTCGTCCTTTCCGAAAAGGGTGACAGCCGCGTCGAAACCCATGCTGCAGGAATTGGAAGGAGTTCGAGGGTTTCCGTGTTCTCCGCCTGCCGGTTTTGCAAGACCGGGTTTCGAACGGTCGGAAACCGTCCGGCTGTCGGGGATGAAGAAAGGGAACGGCTTGTGCGCACTCGTTCCCTTTCTTGAATAGAAATTACTGCAGCAGGAAACGTTCGCAGTCGAGAGCGGCCATACAGCCCGAGCCGGCGGCCGTAATCGCTTGGCGATAGTGGGGATCCTGCACGTCACCGGCGGCGAAAACGCCTTCGACGCTGGTGCGGGAGCTGCCCGCTACGGTTTTGATATAACCTTCGGCGTCGAGTTCCAGTTGGTCTGCGAAAATCTCCGTGTTGGGATGGTGCCCGATCGCCACGAAGAAGCCAGCGATGTCGATTTTGGTTTCCGTGCCTTTGTTGTCGCGCAGCAGGGCGCCTGTTACGCCGGTTTCATCGCCCAATACTTCGGCCGTGTTGTGCTCGAAGAGGACTTTGATGTTCGGGGTGTTCATTACCCGCTCCTGCATGGCTTTCGAAGCCCGCAGGTAGGGCTTGCGGACGATCAGATATACCTGGCGGCAGATCGAAGCCAGGTAGGTGGCCTCCTCGCATGCCGTATCGCCGCCTCCGACGACCGCTACGTCCTTCTTGCGGTAGAAGAATCCGTCGCAGGTGGCGCAGGCGCTGACGCCCATGCCCTTGAATTTCTCTTCGGAGGGCAGTCCCAGGTATTTGGCTGCGGCGCCGGTCGAAATGATCAGGGCTTCGGCTTGGATCTCCTTCTCTCCGTTCACGATGACGTGGAACGGGCGCGAGGAGAGATCGACGCTGGTAATGACGCCCGGGCGGATATCCGCCCCGAAGCGCAAGGCCTGCCGGCGCATGTTATCCATGAGTTTGGGGCCGTCGATGCCTTCGGTGAAACCGGGGAAGTTTTCGATTTCGGTGGTGGTGGTGAGCTGTCCGCCCGGCTCGATCCCTTCGTAGAGTACCGGCGAGAGGTTCGCCCGGGAGGTGTAGATCGCAGCCGTATAGCCCGAAGGGCCGCTGCCGATGATCAGACATTTTACGTTTTCCATAGAGTATTTTTTGTTAAGTTATTAAGCTTCGACGTATTCGTTTTCTTCGATGTAGCGCGGTGTGAATCCGCCGACGATGCGTCCGTTGTAGTCGGCAAGCGCCCAGAGCCCTTCGCTCCGAATGCGAGAACAGCCCGTGTAGGGGTTGTAATCGACGATTTCGTAGCGGGGTTCGATCACGTAGTGTCCCCGTTTGTCGATCAGGCCCATGCCCTGTGCGGTCTGGACTTCGGCGCGTCCTTCGCGGAAGTCGGCGGCCCAGACGAATTGCGGCGCGATAACCGGTCGGTTTTCGGTATCGACGAACCCGTAGCCGGTTTCGTCTTCCACACGAACCAGTTGATCGGACATCTCGCCCACGAACAGATGTCCCGGAAATTCGGGCAGCGTGGTGTAGCGGGACGGTTCCGCGTCGCAAAGCATTTGCCCCTTGCCGCCCTGTTCGCGCACGAACTGACGCAGACGTTCGAATCCTTCGGCGTCGTGTCCTTCGCCGAAACGGGCGAAATGGTACCGGACGGGAATCAGTCGTCCGTCGGAGGTGACGTAGAGGTTGCCGGGTTTGAGATTGTTGTGGCTGAAGCCCAGCTCGGACAGTCCCGCCTCCAGTTTATCGAGCGCCGACCGCAGGGATTCGGCATCGAACTCTGCGGCGCAGACCGAAAGGGGGCGCCCTTCGGGCAGCCGATGCAGCACCACATCGCAGGTGCGGGTCGTCCCGGTGTCGTCCGTGTAGGTCATTTCGTCGCGCAGGATCGTGTATTCGGTAAGCAACGGTGTCCGGAGGTACCGAAGCCGGGCCGCTGTCTGTTCGACGGCGAAGATCGAGGCTGTCGAGAGCGGGAAGCAGAGCAGGTATTTCCGGCTCTGCCATTCGATTTCCGCTTCGGCGAAGCGACTGGTGCGCGACAGGGCTACTCCTCCCGTCGCCGTCCGGCGGGGATGGCAGTCGCGGAGCGTCGAAAAGGCCAGATCGGGAGCCTGGAGCGCTTCGGTGAAGTTATAAAGGGTGGGAACGGTCATCTTTTTACTGTATTTTGATGCTGATCGAGCCGATGTTGAGGATGGCGATGAGTTCGGCGATCGACGTGTTGTAACTCATTCCCCGGAAGGGTGGTTTGGCCAGATCGCCCCGCACCTGTCGGATCGCCTCTGAAAGCTCTTCGGGCATCGGACTCGAACAGTCGTGCAGCAGTCTTGCGTAGCGGTTGTCGGCGGGAATCTCCTCTTCGGTCGGAAAGAGCAGCGAACGTGAGTCGGACGTGGTGGCGATATGGATGTTGATCAGGAGCACCTTGCCGTCGGTGGTTCCGATGGTGCGGATCTTTTCGCAGATCGCGAGCTGTTCGCGCTGGTCGCAGTCCGAGGCTTCCCCGTCGGTGATGTTGAAGACGATGGGCGGAAAACTTTCGCTGTGGGCCGGATTCGTGCACCACGCTTGTGTCAGGTCGCGGATTTGCAGCAGCGCTTCGTACATGGGTGTCTGTCCGACCGCTTTCGGAGCGATCCAGGCCGGCATCGAAATCTTGCGGAAGGTGGCTTCGCCGTCCGGCATGCGGCGCTCCACGACCGTTTCTGCGAAATCGACGGGCAGAGCGGCCAGCCGCGATACCGGAACCAGCGGCTCCGGATCGTTCAGCAGCGATACGATTCCGTCGCCCGAATAGCCCAATACCGCGATGTCGTAGTAGTCGCGCACCTCGTCGCTGCGCCGGGCCCGTTCGATGAGTTCGAACAGCAGCCGGTTGGTGACTTCGGCGACGGCTTCGGCCTTGGTGGTCTGTCGTCCCCGGAACAGGAGTTTCTCCGCCATCGAGCCGGATTGGTCGATGGCCAGGATGAAGGCTGTGCGGTGGCTCCGCGTGATACTTTGGGTGTACATTATCGGATTCCTCTTACGGTGTGGTAGTCCTGCATTTTCTCCTCCTCCGAATCGGCATCCACGCCGTATCCGACGGCCATGGCGGGCGAGCAGTCGCGGGCCCGGTCGTCTTCGGCGGATTTATGGAGTGTTTCGCGGGTTCGCTCTCCGGCTGTCACGGCTTCTGCGATCTCTTCTGGGGAGGGAGCGTGTCCGAGCAGTTGCACGAGCACCCCTTCCGCCCAACTGCGGGCGTAATGGTCGTAGTCGGCGGCTATCCGGCCGAATGCCCGGTCGATGCCTTCCAGCGAATCGATGCCGCCGTTCGCAATGGCGTCGAGGATGCGTTTCACCTCCCGGCGGGGAACGTATTGCCCCGCCACATCGTTCCAGCGGCCCGTGCCGTCCGCACGACCCGGTTCGCCGTTTCGGAGCATTGCGCCGAGCGAGGCGACGATCGCCTTATTGTAGAGCTTCAGGCCCCTTTGCAGCTGCGTGGAGCGGATCAGGGCGTGGTTGTGGACATAACTCTCCGCGTCGGGGTGCGCTTCCGCCAGCGAGTTGAGGGTATTGACCGCATCGATCATTCCTCCGGCCAGATAGGGGTTGTCCTCCTCGAAGTTGATCCGGTCGCGTTTGACGGTGCGCCGGTCGCGTTCGGGCCATTTCCCGATGTCGCGCACGGTGCCGTAGCTGGTGAGGTTGGCGCCCGGCATCAGCGCCGAACGTCCGTCCTGTTCCACCAGGTAGGAGAACGGAAACGCCGAGGTGTCGTGATGCTGCGTATGGCGGCCCAGGACCAGCGTAAAGGGTCCTTCGATGGCCGGAGCCATGATGTAGGTGCCGCTGCCGAATTTGCAGCCCCGCAGGTGGACGGACTGGTGCACTGCGCCGCTCTTGAAGAGGTGGTTGCTCTGGTTGGCGCCGCTGCCGGCGTTGAAGAACGAGAACATTCCGGCGATCAGCAGCGAGGATTTGTGGTGCGAAACGGTGTAGGGACCCGCGAAGATCGAAACGGCCTCTCCGTTTTCGCAGTGGCTGTTGGCGAAAAAGAGCGAATCGACGGCCGTGAAGTGTTTGTCCAGCGTGCAGCATTCGCCGGCGAAGCAGCGTTCGAGAAGCGTGCCGCCGTCAATGCGGGCTCCTTCTGCGGCGATGAAATCGCGGGCCTGGACGTCGATGCCGACATAAGCTCCGGCGCAGACCGTGCCGTTTTCCAACAGGGATGCTCCGTCGATCGTCGCTCCTTTCCCGATATTGACCTCCCGGATGAAACGGGCGCCGGTGATGCGTGCGTGCGGACCGACGGTACCGAGGGTGTCGCGGCGTTCTGCGGCGTAGCGTTCGATCATTCGTTCGATGGCTTCGACAGCCTCGGGGCGATAGCGATAGACGGCCAGGATGTAGGCGGTCTGGGCGGTGAGTCGGTCGTAGATCCGTACGGTACGTCCGCCGTTCTCGTTGATGGCGGCGACCCGGACTCCGTTGCCGAACGAGGATTCGCGGCGGCATTCGAGCGCCGTAACCCCTTCGATCAGCGCCTCTTCGCCGATGCGGTAGTTGCGTATGGTGCAGCGGCGCAGCCGTGCTCCCCGCCCGATCTGTACGCGTCCTTCGAGCCGACAGCCCGAAAGTTGGGCCGGGGTGAAGTTTTGTGCGACTTCGATGGCATCCCAATTTTCCGCGCTGTTTCCGGCGGCCGTGAGCGCCTCGATTTCGGCCGGTGTCGGTTTTCTGTATTCCGTCATGTCGTCGTTGCGATTCGAAATATTGAAGACAAAGATCGTGAAAGGTGAGGGCAATCGTGCGGGCTTGCACGCAAAGATTGCCGAACTGCCTCCGATCTTCTGCAAAGATAGCGAAAGCCGAGAGAAAACGGGAACTTATTCCCGGTTTTCCGAGGCGCATCCTATCTAAAACTATGTCAAAGATAGCGAAAGGTGGACGGCAAGCCAAACATCCCTTTTAGTTTCTTTTTTTGCGTGGCAGAGTTCACGAGTGCCCTCTGCTTCGCTTCGACCGTCGGTTGTCCGAACTTGTCCGAGTCGCCTTCTATCTTTTGCAAAGATAGTCAAAGCGACGGGCAATCGAAAATTTATTTTTCGGATTGCCGCGAAACAACCCTGTCGGAACAGGTATTCTTCGGATAAAGATAGTTGTTCGCCGTCAAATATGCAAGGTGGTTCGGGGTTCCTTGCGGCCGATGGCCAGACGTTGTCCGTCGCGGACGACGATCGCCCGGCCGTTTGCGAACGGTTTTACCGCGTTGCAGTCCGAACAGTCGATCGCTACGGCACCGGTGGGGTCGATGAAATGCCAGCAGCGTTCCGTGCGGACGGCGGCCAAGCCTTCGGAGAAGTCGAAACCGGCGTCGTATATGGGTGGGATCAATTCCCGTTCTCTGATTTTGAAACCCCACAGTCCGTCCCGGACGAAGAGTTCGCCCCGGTCGGCCGGAGTTTCGGGCCCGCAAACGGCGTATCGGACGAGCGGCTTCAAGTTCGGCAGGCGCATCAGCGGGGATTCGAGCAACCGGGCGATGCGATAGCGGACGGCGTCGCCCGCCTTTTCGAACAGTGCGAGGCATTCTGCGTGGGCCGCACAGCCGTGCCGGACGATTTCCCGGGGCGAGAGCAGCAGTCCCTCTCCCCGGTTGTAGCGGGCGAGCAGTCCGGGTTCGAGCGCCAGCGCGTGCAGGGTCGTGGAGATCGTGGCGATGGAGTAGTCGTCGATCGACGCGTCGAAATCCTCCGCCGTGCGTCCGGGGTGCTGGTAGGCTGCCGTGCCCAGTTCGGGACTTTTCTCTCCGGCGAAGACGGGAAGAAACATCGCATCGAAATCCACCGGACGGAGCGTGCCGCTCTCATCCAGCAGAATATTTTCGGGTTTCAGGTCCCCGTGCGCCCAGTCGCTTTCGAGAAGTTCCAGCGCCAGGCGGTCGAACTGTCGGGCCAAGTTGCTGAGGTGCGCTTTGTCGCCGGAGCCGGCGCCCCGCATAACGGCTTCGTAGAGCGTGATTCCTTCGATCCAGTCGTCCACGACCACGTCGCACCACTCGCCCTGCCCGTCGGCCTGCCAAACGTAAAGCTCTTGCCGCAGGAGTTTCTCTTGATAGATCGCTTCGAGGTGCTCCATAGGCCGTGTGTAGCATTTGAGCATTTTGTACCGGCTGCCGCAGCGGATTTTGAAAACCACCGCGCTGTTGCCGACCCAGCGCAGGGGTTCGCCGTCCGAAGAACGGCACACTTCGATTTCTCCCAGCGTGCGGGTCAGCCCATAGGGATCTTGAAGAGCCTCGATGAATTGGCGGATCGAATGGAGCATGGATAACAGGATGAAGGGAAGATAAAAACAAGTGGAAAACCGAAGGCTCTCCACTTGCAGGATTGAAGAAAAGCGTACGGGAACGCTTTTCCGGTGTCGGATTAGTGGCAGCAGCCCTCGCCGCAGCCTCCCTTGTGGTCGCTGCAACCTCCCTCATGATCGCCGCAGCCGCCGTCGCAACCGCAGCTGCAGCCGCCTGCCGATTGCAGGTCTTCGGGCGTTACGTCGCGTACCGAAACGACCTCGACCTCGAAATTGAGGGTCTTGCCGGCCATCGGATGGTTGAAGTCCATTTTCACGGTCTCTTCGCCCACCTCCTTGATGGTACCGATCATGCGGTTGCCCTGTGCATCGCTCATCGGCACCTGCGAACCTGCGAAGAGGATGTCTTCGGCCAGCTTGCCGTCCACCATGAATGTATTTTTAGGCAGATCGACGATCGCTTCGGCGATCACCTCGCCGTAACCGTCCTTCGGAGAGAGCGTGAAGGCAACCTTCTCGCCCGGCTCTTTGCCCAGGATCGCCTCCTCGAATTTGGGGAGCAGCATGCCTGTTCCGCAGATGAACTCGAGGGGAGCGCCCGGCTGGGACTGGTCTGCGATTGCGCCGTCAACGGTCAGTTTGTAATCGACCGCTACCATTTTGTTTTTTTCTACTTTCATTGTTTTCAGAAAATTATTTGAGTGTAATTGTGACAAAGATACGATTTTCGCCCGGATTTTGCAATCGGGATGAAATAAACGGATTTATACATTGTATTATTAACGCGAAAACGATGAAAAAATTATTCTTCGCATGGATCATGGCGCTGTGGTGCTTCCCCGCAGTATTCGCGCAGAGCGGGCAGGGGATTCGTTATCAGGGAGAGGTCGGTGTGGGGACCGCTTTCGGAGTAGGATCGAACGCCTACGACCGTTTCGTCCTGGAAACCGTCCACGGCGTGCGCATCGGCCCGCGACTGTTCGTCGGCCTGGGTGTGGCCTGGAACTACTATTCCGCCCGGGGAGATATGCCGGACGATAGTTTCAGGGAGTACACCGACGGAGGCCGTTCGTTCGTCCCGATTTTCGCCGATATGAAGGTTTATTTCCTCGACCGGCGGATTTCCCCCTATCTGAAAGTGGATATCGGTTACGGCATCCACAAGCACGGCGGTATTTATGCTGCGCCGGCCGTCGGTGTGAAATTCGGTTTGGGGAGTGTCCTGGCACTGAACATCGACTTCGGATTCCAGGTGCAGCAGCAGACTGCTCCCGACACTTCGAGCGGTCTGGGAGGTATCGTCCTGCGTGCCGGGTTGAGTTTTTAGGCTCGAATCCTTCGGGGTGAAATAAAAAGGAGGGGCGCAGTCCGCGTCCCTCCTTTTTCATGCAGAGTCCCGGTTTATTCCGTGCAGCGGCAGACCAGATTGCGGTCGCCGTAGCCGTTGTCGATCTTCGATACGTAGGGGAAGAATTTCGACTCGCGGATGAAGTCGAGCGGGAACGCTGCCTTTTCGCGCGTGTAGGGATGCGACCATTCGCCGCAGATTTCGGCAGCCGTGTGGGGAGCGTTCACCACTACGTTGTCCGCTTCGCCCGAAGCGGCGGCCTCCTCGCATTCGCGCTTGATCTGGATGAGCGTGGCGATGAAGCGGTCCATTTCGGCCTTCGGCTCCGACTCCGTAGGCTCGACCATCAGGGTTTCGTGTACCGGGAAGGAGAGCGTCGGGGCGTGGAAGCCGTAGTCCATCAGACGATGGGCGATGTCGCCGCAGTCGATGTTGTAGTCTTTCTTGAAGTGGGTCAGGTCGAGAATCATCTCGTGACCCACGCGGCCCGTTTCACCCGAATAGTAGGTGCGGTACTCCGATTTGAGGGCCGACGACATGTAGTTGGCGTTCACGATCGCCATCTCGGTAGCCGCTTTCAGACCTTCGCCGCCCAGCATCTTGATGTAACCGTAGGTGATCGGGAAGAGCATGGCCGAACCCCAGGGTGCCGATGCCACGGCCGTGATGCCTTCGTCGCCGCCGGTGGGGACGATCGAATGCGAGGGGAGGAACTTGCGGAGGTGCTCCGCCACGCAGATCGGACCTACGCCCGGGCCGCCGCCGCCGTGAGGCATTGCGAAGGTCTTGTGCAGGTTCAGGTGGCAGACGTCCGCACCGATGTAGCCGGGGTTCGTGAGGCCTACCTGGGCGTTCATGTTGGCACCGTCCATATATACCTGTCCGCCGGCGTCGTGTACGGCATCCACGATTTCGCGGATGCGGCTCTCGAATACGCCGTGCGTCGAGGGGTAGGTGATCATCATGCAGGCCAGCTCCGAGCTGTGCTCCTGGGCTTTGGCCTTCAGGTCCTCCACGTCGATATTGCCGTTGGCGTCGCAGCCTACCGTGACGATCTTCATGCCGGCCATCGCTGCCGAAGCGGGGTTGGTACCGTGTGCCGACGAGGGGATCAGGACGATGTTGCGGTAGCCCTGGCCCCGGCTCTGGTGGTAGGCGCGGATCACCATCAATCCCGTGTATTCGCCTGCGGCACCCGAATTGGGCATCAGCGAGCAGGCGGCGAAGCCGGTGATGGTCGCCAGGTCGGCGGCCAGCCCGTCGATCAGTTCGCGGTAGCCTTCGGTCTGGTCGGCGGGAGCGAACGGGTGCATGTTCTGGAACCCGGCGAGCGACAGGGGCTGCATGAGGGCTGCGGCGTTGAGTTTCATGGTGCAGGAGCCGAGCGAGATCATCGAATTTGCCAGCGAGATGTCGCGCAGCTCGAGGCGTTTGATGTAACGCATCAGGTCGCTTTCGCAGCGGTAGGTATTGAAGACGCGTTCGGTCAGGAACTCCGACTGGCGCAGGATCGCGGCCGGGATGGTAATCTCCTCCGACAGTTTGACGGCCTTGGCTTTTTTGCCTTTGGCCTCGGCGAAGATGGCGATTACCTCGTTCACCTCCTCGGGGGTGGTCACGTCGTCGAACGAGAAACGAACCCGATCCTCCGAAGGATAGAAGAAGTTGATGCCGCGTTCGAGCGCCAGCGACTGTACGACGGCGGCTTCCGCCTCTACTTCGAGCGTGTCGAAGAAGTTCTTGGCCGCCAGTTTGTAGTCCATCGCTTCGAGCGCCTTGGCTACCGTTACGGCTGCCGTGTGGGCCGTCTTGGCCGAGCGGCGCAGACCTTCGGCGCCGTTATAGACGCAGTAGAAGCCGACCATCGAAGCCATCAGCGCCGTAGCGGTGCAGATGTTCGAGGTGGCACGCTCGCGCTTGATGTGCTGTTCGCGGGTCTGGAGCGCCATGCGGAGCGCACGGTTGCCCAGACGGTCGATCGATACGCCGATGATGCGGCCCGGCATGTTGCGCTTGTACGCTTCGCGCGTGGTCATGTAGCCGGCGCTCGGGCCGCCGAAGCCCATCGGAATACCCAGACGCTGCGTCGTGCCGACGACGATGTCGGCCCCCCATTCGCCCGGAGCCTTCAGCAGGGCCAGCGACAGCAGGTCGGCAACAGCCGTTACCAGGGCGCCTTTGGCATGGGCCGCTTCGGTGAAGGCGGCGTAGTCGCGCACCTCGCCGTTGGCGGCGGGGTACTGTACGATGGCGCCGAACTCCTTGCCGGTGAATTCATATGTATTGTAGTCGTCGATCACCAGTTCGATGCCGAATGGCTCGCTGCGGGTGATCAGTACGTCGAGCGTCTGGGGGAAGATGTTGCGATCGACGAAAAGCTGGTTGCGTCCCTCCTTGACCGCTTCGCGCGAGCGGAGCGAGAACATCATCAGCATCGCTTCGGCGGCTGCGGTGCCTTCGTCCAACAGCGAACAGTTGCCGATCTCCATGCCTGTCAGCGAAATGACGGCGGTCTGGAAGTTCAGCAGCGCCTCGAGGCGTCCCTGCGAAATCTCGGCCTGATAGGGAGTGTACGAAGTGTACCAAGCGGGGTTCTCGAAGACGTTGCGCGTGATGGCGGCCGGTACGGCGCAGGGGTAGTAACCCATGCCGATGAACGAACGCAGGGTGCGATTCTTGGCTGCGAGGGCCTGGATGTGATTCGCGAATTCGTATTCGCTCATGCCCTGGGGCAGGGCGAGCGGCTGTTTCAGGCGGATAGACTGAGGAATGACCTGTGCGATGAGCTCATCGACGGATTTGACGCCGATCACGGCGAGCATCGCTTTCAAATCCTCGGGATTGGTGACGCCGATATGGCGGTCGGAAAATTTATCAAACATAGGATTTTGAGAATGATTTTTTATGATTTGTAATTCGAATTTATTCGTTCGGGATCAATATTTGAAACTGCTGCCTCCGATGAACTCCCGCAGGAGCGACGTGGGCGGGATCTCTTCGGGAGAGATCGGGATGAAGTTGTCGAGGAACTTGAGCATGCGTTTGGCCTCGCCGTATTCGGGAACCGTGTCGGGGACTTCCCGCAGGATCGGTTCGGCGAAGCGGCGCAGGACCGAGATTTCGTAGAAGAGCGACGAGTTGAACATCACGTCGGCATTCTCCTGGTAGGGGAAAATGTGCTTTTCCTCGCCCCGGCGGACGCTTTCCCAGCGGGCGAGCGTCGAAAGGGCGTCGTTGCCCCGCGTGCGGTAGTCGCGCGTCAGGCGGCGCAGCAGCCGGTTGTCGGAGGTGGCGATGCGCGACACGTTGTCGAGGGCGACCGAGGTGAAGCAGGAAACGTAGATCTTGAATTTCCGGGATTCGGGAACGCCGGGCGTCAGGGCCGGGTTCAGTCCGTGGATGCCTTCGACGATCAGTACCGACCGCTCGTCGAGCTGCAAGGGGTTGTCGTGCCACTGGCGGGTGCCGGAGATGAAGTCGTAACGCGGAATATCGACGCTCTCGCCCCGTTCGAGGCGTTTCAGATGGTCGTTGAACTGTTCGAGGTCGATCGCTTCGAGTGCCTCGTAGTCGTACTCTCCGTTTTCGTCGCGGGGCGTCTTTTCGCGGTCCACGAAATAGTCGTCCAGCGAGATCAGTACCGGGTTGAGTCCCAGGACCCGGAGCTGTACGCCCAGCCGCTTGGCGAAGGTGGTCTTGCCGCTGGACGAAGGGCCTGAAATCAACACCAGCCGCACGCCCCGTTCGCGGTTGGCCTCCGCGACGCAGCCGGCCACCTGGGCCAGCTTGTTTTCGTGGAACGCCTCTGCGATCTTGATCAGCTCGCTGGCGTCGCCCGCGAGAACTTTCGAGTTGAGCTGTCCGACGGTCGGAACGCCCATGATCTCCACCCACGACTGGTATTGGTGGAAGACGTCGAACATCTTCTCCTGGTGGACACTCTGATGCAGTCGCGTCGGGTCGGTCCGCAGCGGCAGGGCGATGAAGAAGCCGTTGTAATAGGAGTGCAGGTCGAACTGCGGAGTGTAACCCGTCGAAGGGGTCAGGGCTCCGTAGAAATAACCCGGCAGGGAGTCGATCGTATAAATTTTGCTGTATAACCTCGGTCGGGAGTCGAGCAGGGCGATTTTATCGGTCATTCCGAACCCTTCGTAGATTTTGCGGGCCGTGTCGGTGAGCATCTTCACCCCCTGGATCGGCAGGTTGCGGTCGATGATCCCTCGCATGCGGGCCTTGATCGCGTCGAGGTGTTCGGCGGGAATCGGTCCGAAGCCCGATATTTCGCAGTAGAAACCGCTTGCCCCCAGCGAGTGCCGGATGTAGAGCGTGCGGTCGGGAAACAGCTCCCGGACCGCCTTTTGCAGGATGAACGAGATCGTGCGCTGATATACCCGGATTCCTTCGAAGGAGGTGATGTCGATGAACCGGACCGTTACCGGCTTGTATATTCTGTAGTTGAGTTCCTTGATGCGGTTATTGACATAGGCGGCCAGGAACGGATGCGGCCCGTCGAGCCGGAGCTGCCGTTCGACTTCGAGCAGGGTCGTTCCCATCGCGACCTCGATCGTCCGTCCTGCGTTTTCGCAGATGACCGGAAGGGTGTCTGACATATTTTTGTTCATAAATCGCGTAAAAATACAATTATTTCCTAACTTTGACAAACGTAAACTCTATTTGTGATGAAAAAAATCTTCTTGGGTATTTCGCTGTTGCTGTGTGCGGCGTTGTGTGCGTGCGCACCTCGTGAAAAAGTAGTTATCATATTATCAACGAACGATATACATGCCCAAATCCAGAATTTTCCGCAGTTGGCGACGGCCGTTGCCGAGTGTCGGGACACGGCGTCGGTGATCCTGGTCGATGCCGGCGACCGCTGGACGGGCAATGCCTATGTAGATCAGGCCGAGGGGCGGCGTCCCGTGTTGGAGCTGATGAACGAGCTGGGGTACGACGTGGCCACGCTCGGCAACCACGAGTTCGACGTGGGGCAGCAGACGTTGGCCGAAGCGATCGGTTATTGCCGTTTCCCGGTGATCTGCGCCAACATGGTCAGCGAGAACTCGCCGATTCCGCAGTTGAAACCCTATGTCATTCTCGATCGCGAAGGGGAGAAGTTCGCTTTCGTCGCTGCGGTGACCAATTACGGGTACAACAACCATCCGGACGGCCACGACGCCATCTTCGAGGGGTTGCGTTTTACGGATGCCGTGCAGACGCTCGAGGAGTACGAATACCTGCGCGACAGTTGTCAGGTGCTGGTGGCGCTGACGCACATCGGTTCGAAATACGACCGGGAACTGGCCGACGAAGCCTCGGAATACGACCTGATTATCGGCGGACACAGCCACGAGCGGATCAACGAGGTGGAGGACGGCGTGCTCATCACGCAGACGGGCCGCAACCTGAACATGGTGGGGGTTACCGAGGTGCGACTGCGAGGCAAGGAGATCCGGTCCCTGTCGTTCCGGCTGGTTCCGCTGGCCGACTACGCGCCCGACCCGGTTTATCAGGAGATGGTCGAGACCTACCGCAACAATCCGGTGTTGAAGGAGAAGGCTGGAGAGCTGACCGCTACGGCCGACAAGGTGGGGGTGGCCAACATCTTCCTCCAGGCGCTCAAACGCAAGTCGGGCAGCGACGTGGCTTTTTACCACTACGGGGGGATTCGCCGCGACAGCCTTTCGAAAGGCGACCTGACACGGAGCGACATATATGACCTGGATCCTTTCATTTCTTCGGTCAGCGTGATGGAGATGACGCCCGAACAGATGAGCAAAATGGTGCTGACCAAATACAACGACACGGTCAATAAGGGCGAGTCGCATCGGATCGACCTCTTCTCGACCGCACCGTACGTGATCCGTACCGACGGGTACGATGCGGTCGAGGTGATCTTTCCCGGGTTGGTGTCCGGCCGTAAATACAAGGTGGCGATGGGCGACTATGTTTTCAAGAATTACCAGGGACTCGAATATACGAACGGCGAGACTACGCAGTGGCTCGTGCCCGACGTATTGATGGAATACGTCGCCAACGGCGGCAAACCCCTCGCACCCGACAATACGCTCCGGCAGTCGGTCGCAGGTCGGCACGATGACCGGGAGAACCACGACGATCGTGACGACGATTGATCCGGTCCTTTCATCGAAGGACGGGGATCGGTGAGTCGGGTATTATGCGCCGGTGCGGTCGGGCTCCGGCATTTTGTTGGCGGCGGGGAGCTGGGGGTCGGCCGAAACGGTCGGATTTTCCGAGGCGTTTCGGCGCAAGTGTCCGGCTTGTCGGTTGTGTCTTGCACGGTATTTGCCCGGAATGCAGGGAAACCGCGACGGTTCGGCAGGTTGCCGGATCCGCAGGCGGCAGCTTCTTTAGCGTATGGTGCAAGCGACTCCGTTGAATCTTTTGGTGAAGTCCCATTTGGCGTTGCTGTTGTGCAACATCATCTGGGCATGCGACTATCCCTTTTACAACCTCGTGCTGTCGAAGTACGTGGCCCCGATCGCGCTGGTTACCGCTTCGCTTTGCGCGGCGGCACTTTTCTCGCTCGTTCCTTTGCTTTGGAGCAAGGCCCGGCCGATCGCCCGCAAGGACATCAAAACGATGATCGGTGCGGCCCTGCTGATCGGCGTAATCCGCAAGGTGCTGCTCATGTACGGTTTGTCCCGCACGTCGCCCATCGACGGATCGATCATCGACACGATCACGCCGCTGCTGGTACTGCTTATTTCCGTGGTGCTCGGTATCGATAAATTCACGCGCCTCAAGATCGCCGGTCTGGTGTTGGGCATGGCAGGTGCGGTGGGTGTCGTCCTGCTGGGAGCCAGCGGCGGACATACGCACTCCGGACTAGTCGGCAACCTGATGATCGCGGGCTGCGCCCTGGCTACTTCCTGCTACATGGTCTGGTTCAAAAAGTTGATCGCCAGGTACGATGTCGTCACCATGTTGCGCTGGGTCTATTGTCTGGCGGCGCTGATGGTACTTCCGTTCGGTGCCCGGGAGTTGGTGCATACCGATTTCGCGGCGATGGATACCGACATCCTGCTGGCGACGTTGTTCGTGGTCTTCGTGCCGACGTATGTCCCGAACCTGTTGCTGAACTATTCGCTCAAATACGTACAGCCGACCGTTTCGAGCATCTATACCTACCTGCAACCCGTTCTGGCCGTCGTCCTGTCGGTGGCGATGGGCCTCGACCGCCTGCATCTGGATACGGCGCTCTGCGCGTTGGTTATCTTCTTCGGCGTGGGGCTGGTGATCCGCTCCTATCGCGGCCCGGCCGTACCTTCGGCTCCGCTGCCCGTCCATACGCATTGATTTTCTGCGTAAAAAAGGTCGAAAGTTTGCAGATTGCCGATTTCTTCCTATCTTTGCACTCCCCGTATGCGCACGATGCGCGAGGGGAGTGTTTTATTATTAACCATTTAACGAGCGATTGCATCGCATTTAATTTCCACATGGAAGAAGCAAAAAAAGTTGCAAACGAGAACTTTGACTGGAACGCGTTTGAAAACGACCTGGGCGTTTACGACCAGCCCAAAGAGCAGATCGGCGAGGCTTATGACAAGACTCTTTCGAACATCGCCGCAAACGAGGTGACCGAAGGTACGGTCATCGGTATCAACAAGCGCGAAGTGGTCGTCAATATCGGCTACAAGAGCGAGGGTATCATCCCCATTTCGGAGTTCCGTTACAACCCGGATCTGAAGGTCGGCGACAAGATCGAGGTTTACGTCGAGTCTGCCGAGGATAAGAACGGTCAGCTGGCTCTTTCGCACAAGAAAGCGCGTCAGCTCAAGTCGTGGGATCGTGTGAACGAGGCCCTCGAGAAGGACGAAATCATCAAGGGTTACATCAAGTGCCGCACCAAGGGCGGTATGATCGTCGATGTATTCGGCATCGAGGCCTTCCTGCCGGGTTCGCAGATCGACGTGAAGCCGATCCGCGACTACGATGTATATGTAGATAAGACGATGGAGTTCAAGGTTGTGAAGATCAACCAGGAGTTCCGTAACGTCGTCGTTTCGCACAAGGCGCTGATCGAGGCCGAGCTCGAGGCGCAGAAGCAGGTAATCATGTCGAAGCTCGAGAAGGGCCAGATCCTCGAGGGTACGGTCAAGAACATCACTTCGTACGGCGTGTTCGTCGATCTGGGCGGCGTGGACGGTCTGATCCACATCACCGACCTGTCTTGGGGCCGCGTCAACCACCCCGAAGAGATCGTTTCGCTCGACGAGAAGATCCGCGTGGTTATCCTCGACTTCGACGATGCCAAGAAGCGTATCGCATTGGGTCTGAAGCAGCTCGCTCCGCACCCCTGGGAGGCGCTGGATCCCAACCTGAAGGTGGGCGACCACGTGAAGGGCAAGGTTGTCGTGATGGCCGACTACGGCGCGTTCGTCGAGATCGCACCGGGTGTCGAGGGTCTGATCCACGTATCGGAGATGTCCTGGAGCCAGCACCTGCGTTCGGCACAGGATTTCATGAAGGTGGGCGACGAGGTAGAGGCAGTCATCCTGACCCTCGACCGTAACGAGCGCAAGATGTCGCTGGGCATCAAGCAGCTTACTCCCGATCCCTGGGCCGATATCGAGACCCGCTATCCCGTAGGAACGAAATGCAAGGCTAAGGTTCGCAACTTCACCAATTTCGGCGTGTTCGTCGAGATCGAGGAGGGTATCGACGGCCTGATCCATATTTCCGACCTGAGCTGGACCAAGAAGATCAAGCATCCGGGCGAATTTACGTCGGTAGGCGCCGAGATCGAGGTCGTAGTGCTGGAGGTCGATAAGGAGAACCGCCGTCTGTCGCTGGGCCACAAACAGCTCGAGGAGAATCCCTGGAACGAGTTCGAGGGTCAGTTCTCTGTCGATAGCGTACACGAAGGTACGATTACCGAGATGACCGACAAGGGTGCCATCGTATCGCTGGGCGAGAACGTCGAGGGCTTCGCTCCGATGCGTCAGCTGGTGAAAGAGGACGGCACGACGGCGACGGTCGGCGAGAAACTGCCGTTCAAGGTGATCGAATTCTCGAAGGCTACCAAGCGCATCACGCTTTCGCACACTCGTCTTTTCGAAGAGGCTAAACGTGCCGAGCGCGCCGAGCAGGCTGCCGAAAGAAAGGCTTCTGCCGAGGCTACCAAGTCTTCGGTGAAGAAGATCAACGCTTCGGTCGAGAAGACCACGCTGGGCGACATCGCCGGTCTGGCCGAACTCAAGGACGCGATGGAAGCGGCTGCCAAGGAGGAGAAGTAATCCTTGATCGCATAGATGAAAAAATCCCCGACCGCGAGGCCGGGGATTTTTTATTTCGGAAAACAAGTTCGGTTGCTTGCTGTACTGTGGTTATCGTCCGCTCGCTTTGTGATAGGAGTGAGGTTTTATTCCCGGACTTTGTAAACGACGTAAATATGGTCGTCGGGCAGGGCGTACAGACGGCGTTCGGCTTCGGTGAGCGAGGCGGCGAAGTCGATGTCGGCGACTTCGAATCCGGCACTGCGCAGCCGGGCGGCGTAGTCGCGGCCGTAGATGCGCCGGTGGTCGTACTGGCCGAAAATGCGGGTTCGCTCAGCCGGATCGGTGATCGTGTCGTCTTCGAAGGTTTCTTCGCGCGAAAAATCCATCGGCGACAGGACGACGCCCCAGCCGCCGGGTTTCAGGATGCGGTGGAGTTCGCGCAGCGCCTGCCGGTCGTCTTCGACATGTTCCAGGATGTGATTGCAGATCACCACGTCCGTAAAATCGTCCTCGAGGGGAATGTGCTGCACGTCGAAATGCATATCGGCCAGCGGACTTTCGAGGTCGGCGGTGAGGTACAGGCCCGGGTGCCCGTCGTAATGTTTGCGCAGTTTGCGCATCAGGCAGACTTCGGGAGCGATGTGCAGGATGCGGGGGTACGCGGTCGGCAGGTCGGTTTCGCGTTGCAGGTAGAGCCATAGCAGGCGGTGCCGTTCGAGCGAGAGGCAGCGGGGGCAGAGGGCGTTCGGACGGGAGTGGACGTAGCCGTAGGGCAGGAACTTGCGCCGCCGGGTGCCGCAGACGGGACATTCGACGCCCCGGCCGATATAAAACCATCCTAGCACCGGAACCGATATTCCGGCGATGCGTTGCAGAAACGTGCGGGGCAGGTGGTTGAGTGCCCAGCGAATCAGCCTTTTCATCTTATTCGGAGATTTTTTTCAGCTCCTCTTCCGTCCGGTGCAGCCGCTCCTTGCAGAGGGCGATCAGTTCGGTAGCCCGCTTGACCTCCTTGGTCAGCGAATCGACGGTCATCTCTTCGCGGCGGAAGCGGTCGAGGATCTGCTCGATTTCGTTCATCGCTTCGGTATAGGTAATCTCTTTCTTTGCCATATTGTCAGGTTGCTTATTTTACGGTTGCATCGAATGTGCCGTCGGACAGTTCCACCCGCAGAGTGTCGCCGGAGGAAAGCCCTTTGGCCGAGGTGACGGTTTCATCGCCCCGGTGTATGATGGCGAACCCCAGCGAGAGAATATGTTCGGGCGAACGGCTTGCGATCAGCTCTTCGGCGGTCGTGAGCCGTGTGTGTTGCCGCCGCAGGAGCTCGCCGACAGCGGCCGAAAGCTCATCGCTCCAGCGTGTAAGCTGTTCGTTGCGACGCAGGAGCAGGAGGGCGCTTTGATGCGCGATTTCGCTGCCGAGCTCCGCGAGCCGCAGTTCATGGCGGCGGAAGATGCCCGCCGAGGCGTCGCGCAGTTGCAGGGCGGCGGTGTCGAGCCATCCCTCGACGCCCGTCATCCGTTCGACGAGCCATCCGGCGACGGCCGTCGGGGTTTTAAGTGCCGTGTGGGCCACCATGTCCGCGACGCTCGTATCCTTGTCGTGGCCGATGCCCGTGAGGATCGGCAGGGGAAACTGGGCGATGTGGGCGCAGAGGCGGTAGGCATTGAAACAGTTCAGGTCGCTGGCCGACCCGCCGCCCCGGATCAGTACGACCGCATCGAAATCGTCCATGCGGTCGGCCACGGCGTCGAGTGCCGCCACGATCGAATCCTCGGCACCGGCGCCCTGCATGAAAGCGTCGAAAAGCGTCAGGGAGAAAGCATAGGGACTTTTGCCCAACTCCTTGCAGAAATCCTGATAGCCCGCTGCCTGGCGGCTCGAAACGATGGCGATACGCTGTACTACCTGCGGCAGAGGATTTTCGCGGTTGATGTCCCAGACTCCTTCGCGCTGGAGCCGCTCGATGGTGATCTGCCGCTGTCGCTCCATGTCGCCCAGCGTGAAGGTCGGGTCGATGTCCAGGATGTTGAGCGAGAAACCGTACAGTTCGTGGTAGGAGATCATCACCCGGGCCAGGATGCGGATGCCTGCGGCCAGTCGCTGACCCGTTTCGGCCTCGAAATAGCCGGCGATGCGGGCGTAAGCCGTGCGCCAGATGACCGCCCGGGCCTGCGAGAGCGGCACGCCGTTGTCGCCACCCTTTTCGACCAGTTCGAGGTAGCAATGCCCCGAATAGTTGATTTTGATCTCCGCGATTTCGGCACTGACCCATACGGGCAGGGCGAACGCTTCGTCGAGCGTCGCTTTGACGAGCTTTTGGAGCTGGGAGAGTGTCAGGTGGTTTTGCATGACGACAAAGATAGTGAAAGCCGGGAAAAAACGGGAACTTGTTCCCAGTTTTCCGAGGCGAATCCTATCTTCTGCAAAGATAGTGAAAGGTGAGAGCAATCGTGCGGGCTTGCACGCAAAGATTGCCGAACCGCCTCCGATCTTGAGCGAAGATAACGGAAGAAGGGCGATGCACCGAACTTAATTATGGGTTTTCCGTCTTTTCGCCGGGCAGAGTCGGCTGGCGTCCTTTGCGCTCGTTTTGATCTCCGGTGGTTCGAGCTTGTGCGGACCGTGCTCTCTTTTCTGCGAGGGCGGCGAATCTCGGTCCGGCAGGTCGATCGTTTGGGGACGGTCGGTTTCCGGGGATGGCGCCGTCGGTCTGCCGTGCGACGGTCGTTGTGTTCGACTTTGGGTTGGGATCGTCAGAATTTCGGAAATCGGGCATGATACCCGCTGCGAAGTGCGGTTGATACGGGAACGGCAGGTGCCGACGGTTGTCAGCACAGGATTTTGTCGAGCAGGATGCCTGCGGTCAGCAGGGCGCCGAAGAGCAGGATGTTGCGGGCCGTTTCGCCGAGGCAGACGTTCAGTTCTTCGCCGTGGTCGATGCGTACCATCTTGCGCCATGTGGCGATATGGACTGCAAGGTAGGGCAGAGGCAGCAGAGCTGCGGCGATACGGCCTTCGGCCAACAGCGAGAGGCACAGCAGGATGGCTCCTGTGCCCAGAACCAGGTAACCCCAGCGTCCCGCTGCGGCTCCGAGGCAGACGACGATCGTGCGCTTGTTGCAGCGGCGGTCCTCCTCCCGGTCGCGGAAATTGTTAATCATGAGCATCGTGTCGATCACCATGCCGCAGGCCAGTCCGACTACGGCGGTTTCTCCGCTCCACCCTCCGCACTGGAGGTAGTAGGTGAATCCGACGGGAATCAGGCCGAAGAAAAGGATGACGGCTATGTCGCCCATACCGTGATAGGCCAGCGGCCACGGGCCTGCCGTGTAAAAATAGGCGAAGACAATGCAGGAGGCACCCACCAGCAGGAGCCACCAGTTCCAGCCGCTGAGGGCCAGCAATCCCGCTCCGGCTGCACAGGCCGCCAGAGTGAAAGCCGCGATACCGCTCTTCATCGCCCGCAGGGTGATGTAGCCTTTGGCGAAAGCGCGGTCGGGACCCAGTCGGTCGGGGCGGTCGGCTCCCTTCAAAAAGTCGCAGAGATCATTGACCAGATTGGCCGTACACTGCATCGTCACGGCGAAGACAAGACACAGCAGAGCGACGACCGGGCGGAAGCCGCCGTCGGTGAAGGCCAGGGCCGATCCGATGAGAATGAGGATGACGGAATTCCCCAGACTGTACGGCCGGATGGCCAGAATCCATGCGGAGAGTGAGTTCGTTTTCAAGTTTCGGAGGGTTTGGTCGGATTTAGCGCATGATGAATTCCAAGGGACGCGGAATGCTTTTGCCTTCGGGCAGTTGTACGCGCAGAACCCCTTCGCTTTCGACCGGCTTTCCGTCGCGCATGGCGGGCTGCCAGCGGGGTGCTTTTTCGACGGCGTCGATCACACGGCGCCGCAGCCTTCGGTCGGTCGCTTCGAGCTCGTCGGTCGGGACGGTTCTCCCGTCGGTCGTGATCTTGTAACGCAGGACTACCCGTGCAGCCGGCAGAGAATCATCCCAATCGGTCTGTTTGGAAATATAGTCGTTGAAACTGCCGTCTGCTTCCGGGAAGCGGGCCGGGGTGTCGTATCGCAGGGTGATGAGTATCACGCCGTTCGAGGCTTCTGTTCCGTATCGGGCGATGGTCTGCTCGTCGGCAGGCAGCATCTCGGTCGATTCGATGTCGCCGGGCGGAATGTTGCGGATGTCGCTTACGACCTGCCCGTTGACTACGTATATGGGGTCCTGCGCCGCAGCGGAAAAGATCCCGGTGAAGATCAGTGTGAACAGGAGTATGAGCTGTTTTTTCATACGGTTCGTTTATCCGCAGAACGGGTTTCGGCCACGGAATATTGCTTTCAGAGAGTGACCTCCTTCCAGCCCGAGCGGGTCAGATCGACGCAGCCGTTTTTTCGGAAGCGGACACCTTCCGCCTCGAGCATCGGACGTTGCTCCGTCCAATGGGGTGCGGTTCTGCCTGCGCTGTTCACGACCCGGTGGCAGGGAAGTCCGGCGGGAGCCGCTGCCAGCGCATGTCCCACGCGGCGGGCATATCCCGGCATGCCGATCAGCCGGGCGATCTGTCCGTAGGTCGTTACGCGCCCTGCGGGAATTTGCGCCACGACCGAATAGACTTCCGCGTCGAATCCTTCGGGAAGGGCCATGTCGGAGGTGTGTTAGAGTTCGCTCTCCTTGAGGCGCTCGGCGTTTTCCGCTACGATCAGATGGTCGATGCAGTCCTGGATGTCGCCGTCCATGAAGGCCGACAGGTTGTAGATCGTGTAGTTGATGCGGTGGTCGGTGATGCGCCCCTGCGGGTAGTTGTAGGTGCGGATCTTGGCCGAACGGTCGCCCGTCGAAACCATCGTCTTGCGCTTCGAGGCGATTTCGTCGAGGTATTTCGAATATTCGAGGTTGAAGACGCGGGTGCGAAGTTCTTCGAAAGCCTTGTCGAAGTTCTTGAGCTGCGATTTCTGGTCCTGGCACTGCACGACGATACCGGTCGGGATGTGCGTCAGGCGGATCGCCGAGTAGGTCGTATTGACCGACTGTCCGCCGGGGCCCGAAGCGCAGAAGATATCCTTGCGGATGTCGTTCATCGAGATTTCTACGTCGAACTCCTCGGCTTCGGGCAGCACGGCCACCGAAGCGGCCGAGGTGTGGACGCGGCCCTGCGTTTCGGTCTGGGGTACGCGCTGCACGCGATGTACGCCCGATTCGTATTTGAGCGTACCATAGACATTGTTGCCCGTGACTTTCATCACGACCTCCTTGTATCCGCCGGCCGTGCCTTCCGAGAAGGAGGTGATTTCGTACTTCCAGCCTTTGGATTCGATGTATTTGGTGTACATGCGCATCAGGTCGCCGGCGAAGATGGCGGCTTCGTCGCCGCCCGTGCCGCCGCGGATCTCGACGATCGCGTTTTTCGCATCCTGCGGGTCCTTGGGAATCAACAGGAGTTTGATCTCCTCTTCGAGGGTTTCGATCTTCGGTTCCAGTTCCGCGATCTCCCCGCGTGCCATTTCGCGCATCTCCTCGTCCTTGTCGTTGGCCAGGATGTCTTTGGCTTCGGCCAGGTTGGCGATGGCCGTGCGGTAGCGTTCCGAGGCTTCGATGATCGGTTCCAGCTCCCGGTATTCCTTGTTGAATTGGATGAACTGCTTGACGTCGGCGATCACTTCGGGATCGGTGAGTTTCTGGCCGATCTCTTCGTATTTGAGCTTCAGACCGTCCAGTCTGGTGAGTATGGAATTGTCTGCCATATAATTTAATTTGGGTACAAAGATAGTGAAAGCCGAGCGAAATCGGGAGAATTTATTCCCAAAGATTTCCGAAATGCCCCTATCTTATGCAAAGATAGTGCAAGCGGGGAGCAATGCCAAATTTATTTGGATTTGTCCCGGCCCGTGCTCTCCCGGCAAGACCGTGCTGCGCGGTGAATGTCGGAATTCCGCTTCGGATTATCGGTTATCCCCATATATGGCGACGCATTTTCCGGGGAGGGCGCCCCGGGAAAATCCCCAATACGCGGGGTTGTCCGCCGTCGGAAAATCCGCGTCCTTTGCAACAGGAAGTTCACTCATAAAACCAAATAAAAAGATGACAGGAATTTTTTTCGGCAGCACGACCGGGACTACGGAGTCCGTAGCTGCCAGGATCGCCGAGCGGCTCGGCGTAGCACAGGCCGATGTGCATAATGTGGCGGCTGCGTCCGTCGAAGATGTGAAGAAATACGATCTGCTGCTGTTGGGGTCATCGACCTGGGGCAGCGGAGAGTTGCAGGACGACTGGCCGGGATTTCTCGACAAGTTGGGGAAGGAAGACCTCTCCGGCCGCCGCGTGGCGCTGTTCGGCTGCGGCGATGCGGGTATTTACAGCGATACTTTCTGCGATGCGATGGCCGAAATTCGGGACGGACTGGCTTCGACGGGCTGCACGTTCGTCGGGGGATTCGACGCCGAGGAGTATCCGGGGTGCGGTTCGCGGCTGTGTCAGGACGGAGAGGCGATCGGCTGGGCCGTGGACGACAGCGCGTCGGACGCCGAGAACCAGATGCGGATGGAGTTGTGGATCGCCGCCATCGGCTAAAACCGAATGCCATGAGTGCCGGGGATTTCAGCCGATACGACAATATGAAGATGCTGCTGCATCATATCTACGAATTCCGTAAGGGCGTTCGGGATCTGGTGCTCTGCACGCTGTGCCCGACCTGTGCCGGGCTGCTGATCGAACGGCTTCGCAGTCAGGGTATCGACTATCTGTTGCAGCCGGTAACGGAGCAGAAGGTCAATCTCTATTTCGGCAAGCGTAGCTGCCTGGACGCCGTGCAGACGTTCGTCGATAAACCGCTGAACAAACTGACTCCCGAGGAGGATTTCATGCTGGGCATCATGTTGGGTTATGATATTTCGATGCAGTGCGAACGCTACTGCAAGCGTAAATTTCATCTGTCCGGTCTGATCGCCTGATCGCGGAGCGGTTAAAAGATTCGGGGGAGAAGTTTTCGCTTCTCCCCCGAATCGCATATTCCGCAGAGCGGTCGTTTAGATTACGATGTTGATGATTTTGCCCGGTACGACGATGATCTTTTTCGGGGCCTTGCCTTCGAGCCACTTCTGCGCTTCGTCCGTGCGTACGATGTCCGCCTGGATGTCGGCCGGGGAGAGCGTCAGGGCGTATTCCTTTTTGAAACGCAGCTTTCCATTGACCGAAACCGGATATTCGAACGAACTTTCCACGAGGTATTTCTCCTCGCAGACGGGGTATTGCGCGTCGCAGACCGAGGTCGTGTGTCCCAGCGTGTGCCACAGCTCCTCGGCGATGTGCGGTGCGAAGGGGGCGAGCAGCACGGTCAGCGGTTCGAGGATCTCGCGCTTCGGGCAGCCGCCCAACTCGTTCAGGCAGATCATGAAAGCGGCGACCGAGGTGTTGAACGAGAAATTTTCGATGTCCTCGCGCACCTTTTTTATCGTTTTATGAAGCGTCTTCAGCTCTTTATCCGTGGCTTTTTCGTCCGTAAGGATCAGTTGTCCTTCGCGGTTGTAGAAGAGGGCCCAGAAACGGCGCAGGAATTTATGCACGCCGTCGATGCCGTTCGTGTCCCACGGTTTCGACTGTTCGAGCGGGCCGAGGAACATCTCGTACATGCGCAGTGTGTCGGCGCCGTAGTTATCGACGATGTAGTCGGGGTTCACGACGTTGAACATCGACTTCGACATCTTTTCGATCGCCCAGCCGCAGACGTACCTGCCCTCTTCGAGGATGAACTCCGCATCCTTGAATTCGGGACGCCATGCGCGGAACGCGTCGAGGTCGAGTATGTCGTTGCGCACGATGTTCACATCGACGTGGATCTCCTGGGTTTTGTACTGGTCTTTCAGCCCGAGCGATACGAATTTGTTGGTGCCGACCACGCGATAGACGAAATTCGAACGGCCCTGGATCATACCCTGATTGACGAGTTTCTTGAACGGCTCCGGTTCGCAGACATATCCCAGGTCGTAGAGGAACATGTTCCAGAAGCGCGAATACATCAGGTGTCCTGTCGCGTGTTCGATGCCGCCGACGTAGAGATCGACGTTACGCCAGTATTCGTTGGCGGCGCGGCCCACGAGCGCTTGGTCGTTGTGCGGATCCATGTAGCGCAGGTAGTAGGCCGACGATCCGGCGAATCCGGGCATCGTGGATACTTCGAGGGGATAGCCTTCGGGCGTCGTCCACTCCTTGGCCCGTGCCAAGGGCGGTTCGCCCTGTTCGGTCGGGCCGAAGTTGTCGATCGGCGGCAGCTCCAGCGGCAGCCGCTCTTCCGGCAGCGGATAGGCCGTGCCCTCCTTGTAGTAGATTGGGAACGGCTCGCCCCAGTAGCGCTGACGCGAGAAGATGGCATCGCGCAGGCGGTAGTTCACTAACCGGCGGCCCAATCCGCGTCGCTCGATTTCGCCCAGGATGCGACCGATCGCCTCCTTTACATCGAGTCCGTCGAGCAGATCCGAGTTGATCAGTTTGCCCGATTTGGCGTCGTAGGACTCTTTCTCGATGTCGCCGCCCTCGACGACCGGGATGATCTCCAGCCCGAAATGGCGGGCGAAGGCGTAGTCGCGCGAATCGTGGGCAGGAACAGCCATGATCGCCCCCGTGCCGTAGCCAGCCAGCACGTAGTCCGAAATGTAGATCGGAATCGCCTTGCCCGTGAAAGGGTTGATCGCATAGGAGCCTGTCGCTACACCGCTTACGCGCTTGGTTTCGGCGATGCGCTCCCGCTCGGAGCGTTTCTTCGCCTGGGCGATGTACTCCTCGACGGCGGCCCGTTGTTCGGACGTGGTAAGGTCGTGAACCCATTCGTGCTCCGGAGCGATGACCATGAAGGTAACGCCGAAGATCGTGTCGGGACGCGTGGTGAATATCTCGAGTTTTCGGTCGGAGCCCTGGATGTCGAAGAAGACCTGGGCGCCTTCCGAACGGCCGATCCAGTTGCGCTGGATCTCCTTCAGCGAGTCGCTCCACTCGAGCCGCTCCAGTCCGTCGAGCATCCGCTGGGCGTAGGCCGTTACGCGGAGCAGCCACTGTTTCATCCGCTTCTGTTCGACGGGAAAGCCGCCGCGTTCGGAGAGTCCGTCCTTCACCTCGTCGTTGGCCAGTACCGTGCCCAGCTGCGGACACCAATTGACCATCGTGTCGGCGCGGAACGCCAGGCGGTAGTTCTGGAGGATCTGTTCGCGTTCCTCTTCGGTTTTGGATTTCCATTCGTCGGCCGTGAAACGCATCTCCTGCGTGCAGGCGGCGTCGAGTCCTTCGGTGCCCTGCGCCTCGAAACGGGCGACGAGTTTTTCGATCGGTTCGGCCTTGTCCGTACTGCGGTCGTAGTAGTGTTTGAACATCTCCAGAAAGGCCCACTGGGTCCATTTGTAATAGGAGGGATCGCAGGTGCGGACCTCACGGTGCCAGTCGAACGAGAAGCCGATCTTGTCGAGCTGTTCCCGGTAGCGGGCGATGTTCCGTTCGGTCGTTACGGCGGGGTGCTGCCCCGTCTGAATGGCGTACTGTTCGGCAGGCAGGCCGAAAGCGTCGTAGCCCATCGGATGAAGTACGTTGAAGCCGCAAAGCCGTTTGTAGCGCGAGTAGATGTCCGAAGCGATATAGCCCAGCGGGTGTCCGACGTGCAGACCCGCACCCGAAGGGTAGGGGAACATGTCGAGCACGTAGAATTTGGGACGTGTGGGATCGGCTTCCACGCGATAGGTTTCCTCTTCCTGCCAGCGGCGCTGCCACTTGGCTTCTATCTCTTTGAAATTGTACTCCATAGGTTTGAATTGTTTTCGTTTCAGGGGCAAAGATAGTGAAAGCCCGGCGAAATCGGGAGAATTTATTCTCCAAGATTTCCGAACAGCCTCCTGTCTTCTGCAAAGATAGTGAAAGATGGGGGTCGAGCCAAACTTGTCCGGAACGTATTCTGTCTTCTGTAAATGGAGAAAGGAGGCGACGGGCCGGACTTGACTTTGAACTTGTTTCTCCGTTTTCCGGATCCGGTATCATTTGTAAATACTCCTGATACTCTTCGTTTATCGGCCTCTTTTCGGGACCCCTGTTCGTTGTACGGCGGAGTTCGTATGTCCTCGGTTTCCGTTTCGGGTCCGGTCCCGCCTTCCTGTACGGAAAGATGGCGGAAGCCGGAAACGGATCTCAATTTTTTGATTGAGAGAGGCTTGCCCTTTGCTTCGGAGAATTGGGGTGAAAGACCCGGATGAGCTGTCCGGATGTCGTGGTGGAGCCTGCGCTTTGGTGAAGCTGGAGGCCGGCTGGAGGCCGAAAGATTATTTCGCGGAGAGCAGATAGGTTTTATTGTCAGTAAGTTGCGGATTTGTATATAAGCATTATATTATATGCTTGTAAATTCTATAAATAAAAAGAATCGATAAAAGGGCTGAAATGGGCTAAAATGCTGAAAAATCGGGCTGGAACGGCAAAAAATGTTGCACTTATATATGGCGGTTCGGAATTTTTGCGTATCTTTGCAGTCCATTTTGGACAATGGAGATTGAAATTCAAACCATTTATTAAAGGACAAAAACAGTAAGAAATGCCTACTATTCAACAGTTAGTGAGAAACGGCCGAGTACGTCTGGAGGACAAGAGCAAGTCCCCCGCACTGGCCGCGTGTCCGCAGCGCCGGGGCGTTTGTACGCGTGTGTACACCACGACCCCGAAGAAGCCGAACTCGGCGATGCGTAAGGTGGCGCGTGTAAGATTGACCAATGGCAAGGAGGTCAACGCCTATATTCCCGGAGAAGGCCACAACTTGCAGGAACACTCCATCGTGCTGGTTCGCGGCGGTCGTGTGAAGGACCTTCCGGGTGTGCGTTATCACCTGGTGCGCGGTGCTCTCGACTCCGCAGGTGTGGACGGACGCCGTCAGCGTCGTTCCAAGTACGGTGCAAAACGCCCCAAGGCAGGTGCAGCGGCTCCCGCTAAAGGCAAGAAGTAATATCAGGACTACGACAAAACATTAATTTAGCCAATAACAATGAGAAAAGCTAAGCCAAAGAAGCGAATTCTACTTCCGGATCCGAAGTTCAGCGATGTCGCAGTAACGCGTTTCGTGAACAACCTTATGCTGGATGGTAAGAAGAGTATTGCCTATACCATTTTTTATGACTCTCTGGAGTTGGTGGGCAAGAAGATGAAGGATGCTGATAAATCTCCGCTGGAAGTCTGGAAACAGGCTCTCGAGAATATCACGCCCCAAGTCGAAGTTAAGTCGAAGCGTATCGGTGGCGCGACATTCCAGGTTCCTATGGAGGTTCGACCGGAGCGCAAGATTTCGATTTCTATGAAAAACCTTGTCCTTTACTCCCGCAAGCGCGCCGGTAAAACGATGGCTGAGAAACTCGCTGCCGAAATCGTGGATGCCTACAACCAGCAGGGTGCCGCTTTCAAGCGTAAGGAGGAGATGCACCGCATGGCCGAGGCCAACAAGGCATTTGCACACTTTAGATTTTAATTAGGAGATTCGACAGATGGCAAGAGATTTAACTTATACTCGCAATATCGGTATCATGGCTCACATCGATGCCGGTAAGACGACCACCTCGGAACGAATTCTTTTCTACACGGGTAAAACGCACAAGATCGGCGAAACGCACGAAGGTGCTGCCGTGATGGACTGGATGGTGCAGGAGCAGGAGCGCGGTATTACGATTACCTCGGCTGCTACGACCGCTTTCTGGCAGTACAAGGGCCACCAGTACCAGATCAACCTGATCGACACCCCGGGACACGTCGATTTTACGGTTGAGGTGGAGCGTTCGCTCCGTGTGCTGGACGGCGCTATCGCCACGTTCTGCGCCGTAGGCGGTGTGGAGCCCCAGTCGGAGACCGTTTGGCGTCAGGCCGACAAATATAATGTGCCGCGTATCGGTTACGTCAATAAGATGGACCGTACGGGTGCCGATTTCCTGGCCGTTTGCTCTCAGATCAAGGAGCACTTCGGCGTTACGGCACTTCCGGTCGTTCTTCCGATCGGTGTCGAGGACAAGTTCGAAGGTTTGATAGACCTTATATATAATAACGCGATTTATTATTTCGACGATAAGACCGTGCGTGATAATTTCGAGATTCGCGAGATTCCCGAGTCGATGAAGGCCGAGGCTGCCGAATGGCGTGCCAAGCTCATCGAAGAAGTCGCCGCTACGGACGATGCGCTGATGGAGAAATTCTTCGAGGATCCCGATTCGATCACTCCCGACGAACTCCTGGCTGCGATCCGTAAAGCTACGATTTCCATGCAGCTCGTGCCGATGCTTTGCGGCTCGTCGTTCCACAACAAAGGCGTGCAGAAGTTGCTTGACTATGTGATGGCATTCCTGCCGTCGCCGCTCGATGTGCCTGCTGTCAGGGGTATAAATCCCAAAACCGATGCGGAGGAAGTGCGTCATGCCAGCGTAGAGGATCCGTTCTGCGGTCTGGCGTTCAAGATCGCTACCGATCCGTTCGTCGGCCGTCTGTGCTTCGTGCGCGTTTATTCGGGTAAGCTCGATGCCGGTTCTTATGTACTTAATTCCCGCAGCGGTAAGCGTGAGCGCATCAGCCGCCTGTACCAGATGCACTCCAACAAGCAGAATCCGTTGGAGGTTGTAGAGGCCGGTGATATCTGCGCAGCCGTAGGTTTCAAGGAGATTCGCACGGGCGATACGCTTTGTGCGGAAGATGCACCCATCGTATTGGAGCAGATGACCTTCCCCGAGCCGGTGATCGGTTTGGCTGTGGAGCCCAAGACGCAGAAAGACCTCGATAAGCTGGGTATTGCCCTGGGCAAGCTGGCCGAGGAGGATCCTACCTTTACCGTACATACCGACGAGGACAGCGGCCAGACCGTGATCAGCGGTATGGGTGAGTTGCACCTCGACATCATCGTGGACCGTCTGCGCCGTGAGTTCGGCGTGGAGATCAACCAGGGTGCTCCGCAGGTGAACTACAAGGAGGCGCTGACCAAGACCGTTCAGCACCGCGAGGTGTTCAAGAAGCAGACGGGCGGTCGCGGTAAGTTCGCCGACATCATTTTCGAAATCGGTCCTGCCGACGAAGGCACGATGGGTCTTACCTTCGTGGATGAAGTCAAGGGCGGTAACATTCCGAAAGAGTTCATTCCCGCCGTGCAGAAAGGTTTTGCCGCAGCGATGGCGAACGGTGCACTGGCCGGCTACACGATGGACTCGATGAAGGTTACCCTGAAGGACGGTTCGTTCCACCCGGTCGATTCCGACCAGTTGTCTTTCGAAATCTGCGCCCGTAACGGTTACCGCAACGCCGCTCCCAAGGCCGGTTCGGTCATCAAGGAGCCGATCATGTCCGTCGAGGTGGTGACGCCCGAGGAGAACATGGGCGACATCATCGGCGACCTGAACAAGCGCCGCGGTCAGGTGACGGGTATGGAGTCGAAGGGTAATGCCCGCGTAGTGAAGGCCAAAGTGCCCCTGTCGGAGATGTTCGGTTATGTGACCGTGCTCCGTACGATCTCGTCGGGTCGTGCCACCTCTTCGATGGAGTTCTCGCACTTCGAGGAAGTTCCGGCGAACATTGCCAAGGAGGTGATCGAGAAGGCAAGTGGTAAACGTAAGGAATTAGAATAAGAAAAACATATGAACCAGAAAATTAGAATCAAACTGAAGTCTTTCGACCACAACCTCGTCGATAAGTCGGCCGAGAAGATCGTGAAGACCGTGAAGAGCACGGGAGCCGTAGTCAGCGGTCCGGTGCCCCTTCCGACGCACAAGCAGATTTTCACCGTGAACCGCTCGACCTTCGTCAATAAAAAGGCGCGCGAGCAGTTCCAGCTCTGCACGTTCAAGCGGATCCTCGATATCTATTCATCGACTCCCAAGACCATCGACGCTCTGATGAAACTGGAGCTTCCTTCGGGTGTCGAAGTGGAGATCAAGGTCTGATAGACTGATCGAAACCTGTTTCGGATCGTGCCGCCGCCCGGTGTCGAGCCGGTGCGGCAGCCCTTTCCGGCACGTTTTGCCGCTACGGGATCGCAAATGTTCCCGACAGTTCTAAGAAGATCACTTTATACTTTATATTAACAAACGTAATTTGACAAAAATGTCAGGACTTATTGGAAAGAAAATCGGAATGACTTCCGTTTACAGTGCCGAGGGTAAGAACATACCATGCACTGTCATTGAGGCTGGTCCGTGCGTAGTTACGCAAATCAGAACCGTGGAGAAGGACTCCTACGAAGCGGTTCAGATTGCCTATGACGACAAAAGTGAAAAGCACACCACCGGCAGTTTGTTAGGACACTTCAAGAAAGCCGGCACTACCCCTAAACGCAAGATGGCTGAGTTTAAGGATATGCCTGAAGTGAACCTGGGCGATACGCTGACCGTCGATATGTTCTCGGAAGAGGACTGGGTCGATGTGACGGGGATCTCCAAGGGTAAAGGCTTCCAGGGCGTTGTGAAGCGCCACGGTTTCGGCGGCGTGGGCGGTCAGACTCACGGTCAGCACAACCGTCAGCGCAAGCCGGGTTCGCTCGGTGCATCGTCCTATCCTTCGCGCGTATTCCCGGGCAAACGTCTGCCGGGCCGTATGGGCGGTGAGCAGGTGAAAGTTTTGAACCTGAAAGTTTTGAAAATTATTCCCGAGAACAACCTGATTCTGGTGAAAGGTTCGATTCCGGGGGCAAAGGGTGCTTATTTAACAATTGAGAAATAGTATGGAATTAGCTGTATTAAACACACAAGGAAAAGAGACAGGCCGTAAAGTGGTCCTTTCGGACGCTGTTTTCGGCGTGGAGGCTAATGACCACGCTATCTACCTGGACGTGAAGCAGTATCTTGCCGATCAGCGCCAGGGTACCCATAAATCCAAGCAGCGCAACGAGGTGGCCGGTTCGACCCGCAAGCTCAAGCGTCAGAAAGGTACGGGCGGTGCTCGTTGCGGCAGCATCAAATCGCCTCTGTTCGTAGGCGGCGGCCGCGTGTTCGGTCCCGTTCCCCGCGACTACAGCTTCAAGCTCAACAAGAAGCTCAAGCAGCTGGCTCGCCGCAGCGCTCTTACTTACAAGGCACAGGCAGGTGCGATCTGCGTGGTGGAGCCTATTTCGATGGACGCTCCCAAGACTAAGTCGATCGTAGCGATGGCCGAGGCTCTGAAGGTTGCCGACAAGAAAGTCCTGCTGGTTTTGCCGGATTCGAACGTCAATCTTCAGCTCTCGTGCCGCAACCTCCCCTACGTGAAAGCCATTCTGGCTTCGAACGTCAATACGTACGAAGTGATGAACGCTTCGGCGCTGGTGATGGTAGAGGGTGCCGAGAATATTTTGAATACAATGTTAGCCTAAACACGCGCAAGAAAAATGGAAATTATCATTAAGCCAATACTGACCGAGAAAATGACGATTCAGGGCGAGAAGCTGAACCGTTACGGTTTTATCGTTGACGTTAGAGCTAATAAGCTGCAGATCCGTAACGCCGTAGAGCAGCTTTACAACGTGGTTGTAACGGATGTGAATACGGTGAACTACATGGGCAAACTCAAGAGCCGCTACACCAAGGCGGGTCTTCTGGAAGGCCGTGCTAATAACTTCAAGAAGGCGATCGTCACCTTGAAGGATGGAGACAAGATCGATTTTTACAGTAATATCTAAAAGAGATGGCAGTAAGAAAGTTTAAACCGGTAACACCCGGTACAAGACATAAGATTATCGGCACGTTCGACGAGATCACGACGAACGTACCGGAGAAATCGCTCGTCAGCGTCAAGAAAAGTTCAGGCGGACGTAACAATACGGGTAAGATGACGGTTCGCTACATCGGCGGCGGTCACAAACGTATGTATCGTCATGTGGACTTCAAGCGTGTGAAGGATGGCGTTGCTGCAACTGTGAAAACGATCGAGTACGATCCGAATCGTACGGCACGCATCGCATTGGTTGTGTATGCCGACGGCGAGAAGAGCTATATCCTGGCTCCGAACGGCCTTCAGGTCGGCCAGACCGTCATGAGCGGCGCAGGTGTCGCTCCCGAAGTCGGAAATACGCTCTTCCTGAGCGAGATTCCGCTGGGTACGGTCATCCACAACATCGAACTCTACCCCGGTCAGGGCGCCGCGATGGCTCGTTCGGCCGGTTCCTATGCTCAGCTTTTGGCACGTGAAGGCAAGTTCGCCGTTATCAAATTGCCTTCAGGTGAGACTCGTATGGTACTCGTAACTTGCCGTGCAACTGTCGGCGTTGTGTCCAACGTGGACCACAGCCTCGAGAGTTCGGGTAAGGCAGGTCGTGAGCGTTGGCTCGGCCGTCGTCCCAGAAACCGTGGTGTCGTGATGAACCCGGTGGATCACCCGATGGGTGGTGGCGAAGGTCGTGCGTCGGGTGGTCACCCGCGTTCGCGCAAGGGTCTGTTGGCTAAGGGTTACAAGACTCGTAATCCGAAGAAGACGACCTCGAAGTTTATTATTTCAAGAAAGAAAAAATAATTAAAAGAGTAACATAATGAGCCGTTCACTGAAAAAAGGACCATTCATTGACCCGAAACTCGAGGCGAAAGTAGTCGCTCAAGCCGAGGGCAATAAGAAGGCGGTCATCAAGACCTGGTCGCGAGCAAGTATGATTTCGCCTGACTTCGTTGGTCAGACGATCGCTGTCCACAACGGAAATAAGTTTATTCCCGTTTACGTAACTGAAAACATGGTCGGACACAAACTCGGCGAGTTCGCTCCGACGCGTAACTTCCGTGGTCATGCGGGTAACAAGAAAAAATAGGTAGAAAATGGGTGCAAGAAAAGCAATAAGAGCCGAAAAAATGAAGGCTGAAAAGAAGCAAAAGGCTATCGCCGTTCTGCGGGATTGCCCGACGTCTCCGCGTAAGATGCGTTTGGTGGCCGACATCATCCGCGGTGTGGAGATCAACAAGGCACTGGGTATCCTCCGCTACTCGAAGAAAGAGGCGTCGATCCGTCTGGAGAAGCTCCTCAAGTCGGCCATCGCCAACTGGGAGGCCAAGAACGAGGGAGAACGTCTGGAAGATACCAAACTTTGTGTAAAGGAGATATTTGTTGACGGCGGTCGCATGCTGAAGCGTATTCAGCCCGCGCCTCAAGGTCGTGCACACCGTATCCGCAAGCGTTCGAACCACGTAACGATCGTAGTTGACAAAATGGTAACCGTAGAAAACAAGTAATCAAATGGGACAGAAAGTTAATCCGATAGCAAATCGTCTTGGCATCATCCGCGGTTGGGACTCCAACTGGTTCGGAGGTAAGGATTTCTCAGAGAAATTGGTCGAAGACGCCAAGATCCGCAAGTATCTGAATGTCCGTTTGGCGAAGGCGAGCATCTCGAAGATCATCATCGAGCGCACGCTGAAGCTTGTTACGGTCACGATCGCGACGGCCCGCCCCGGTATCATCATCGGCAAGGGCGGCCAGGAGGTCGATAAACTCAAGGAGGAGTTGAAGAAACTCACCGGTAAGGAGGTCCAGATCAATATCTTCGAAGTGAAGCGTCCGGAGGTTGACGCCGTGATCGTGGGACAGAACATCGCCCGCCAGTTGGAGGGCCGCGTATCGTTCCGCCGCGCCGTGAAAACCGCTATCGCATCGACGATGCGTATGGGCGCCGAAGGTATCAAGGTCCAGGTTTCCGGACGTGTAGGCGGTGCCGAGATGGCCCGCAGCGAAACGATGAAAGAGGGACGTATTCCGCTGCATACATTCCGTGCCGACATCGATTACTGCCTGACCGAGGCGCTTACGAAGGTAGGTATCCTGGGTGTCAAGGTATGGATCTGCCAGGGTACGGTTTACGGCAAGCGCGATCTGTTCGAGATCGCCGGCGCTTCGGCTTCGGCACAGGGCGCGGGCCAGCCTTCGGGCGATCGTCGCGGTCCTCGCGGCGACCGTGGCGACCGTCGTGGTCCCAGAGGCGATCGCGGAGAGCGTCGTGGCGGTGCTCCGAAACGTAATAATAAACAGTAAGTAGGACCTTTTAAAGCAAGAACACCATGTTACAGCCAAAAAAGACCAAATTTAGAAGAATGCAGAAAGGTCGTATGAAGGGTATCGCTCAAAGAGGTAACCAACTTGCATACGGATCGTTCGCAATCAAAGCACTTGATTCCGCTTGGATTACCGGTCGTCAGATCGAGGCTGCGCGTCAGGCTATCACCCGTTATATGAAACGTGAGGGTCAGCTCTGGATCCGCATCTTCCCCGACAAACCGATCACCAAGAAACCGGCCGAGGTGCGTATGGGTAAGGGTAAGGGTAATCCGGAAGGGTTCGTTGCGCCTGTTACGCCCGGTCGTATTCTCTTCGAGGCAGAAGGCGTGCCCCTGGCAGTGGCTCAGGAAGCGCTTCGTCTGGGAGCCCAGAAGCTGCCTATCACTACCAAGTTCATTGTAAGACGAGATTTCGTTGAAACATCAATCTAAGCTATCAAGATGAAAAGTGCAGAAATAAAGGACCTGTCGGTCAAGGAGCTTCAGGAGCGCATCGACGTGGAGAAGGCGCAGCTTTCGAAACTCAAGTTGCAGCACGGAGTTTCGCCGATCGAGAACCCGTCTATAATCAAAAAATCCCGCAGAGACATCGCGCGCATGCTGACAATTCTGCGTCAGAAAAACCCTAAATGTTAATTACCGTTATGGAAAGAAATCTTAGAAAAGAGCGTATTGGGGTGGTTGTCAGCAACAAAATGGAGAAAACCATCGTGGTTGCAGTGGCCCGTAAGGTAAAGCATCCGATCTACGGCAAGTTCGTGAACAAGACGACGAAGTTCGTTGCCGAGTGCCTGGACGAAACCTGCAAGGAAGGCGATACCGTACGTATCATGGAGACCCGCCCGTTGAGCAAGACGAAGCGTTGGAGATTAGTACAAATCATTGAAAGAGCGAAGTAGTTATGATACAACAAGAAAGTAGACTCACAGTAGCTGATAACAGCGGTGCAAAGGAAGTGCTTTGTATCCGTGTGCTTGGCGGCACGAAGCGTCGCTACGCGTCGATCGGCGATAAAATCGTAGTGGCTGTCAAGAGCGCTTCTCCTTCGGGCGATGTCAAGAAGGGTGCTGTATCGAAGGCAGTCGTAGTTAGAACGACCAAGGAGATCAGACGTGCCAACGGATCGTACATCCGTTTCGACGATAACGCCGTGGTGCTTCTGAACAACCAGGGTGAAATGCGCGGTACTCGTATTTTCGGTCCCGTCGCTCGTGAGCTTCGCGATCAGTATATGAAGATCATCTCCCTCGCTCCCGAAGTATTGTAATCTTAAAAACACACATTCAGATATGTCAGTTAAATTACATATTAAGAAAGGGGATATGGTTTACGTCAACGCGGGCGACAGCAAAGGCCAGCAGGGCAAAGTCCTGAAGGTCGATGCCCAGAAGCAGCGTGCCATTGTCGAGGGCGTGAACATCAGCAAGAAGGCTACCAAGCCCAATGCGAAGAATCCTCAGGGTGGTATCATCGAACAGGAGTCGGCGATCCACATTTCGAATCTGCAGGTTCTGGATCCGAAGAGCGGCAAACCCACTCGTATCGGTCGCAAGCAGAATGCGGCAGGTAAATTAGTCCGTTTCGCTAAAAAGTCAGGGGAGGAGATCAAATAATGGCAGCATACGTACCTACACTCAAGACACAGTATAAGGAGCAGATCGTACCTGCCCTTATGAAGGAGTTCGGCTACACGAGCATCATGCAGTGTCCGAAACTCGAGAAGATCGTTATTAACCAGGGTATGGGCCAGGCCGTCGCCGATAAGAAACTTATCGACGTGGCTCAGCAGGAGCTTTCGCTCATCGCAGGTCAGAAGGCCGTGCAGACCAAGTCGAGAAAGGATATCTCGAACTTCAAATTGCGTAAGGGCATGCCCATCGGCGTTCGTGTGACGCTGCGTGCAAGCAAGATGTACGAGTTCCTGGAGCGCCTGATTGCCGTGGCTCTGCCGCGTATCCGCGACTTCAAGGGTATCAACGAGAAGTTCGACGGTCAGGGCAACTACACCCTCGGCATCACCGAGCAGATCATCTTCCCGGAGATCGATATCGACAAGATCACCAAGATCTTCGGTATGGAGATTACGTTCGTTACGACGGCTGCGACTGACGAGGAGGCTTATGCCCTGTTGCGTGAGTTCGGTCTTCCTTTCAAAAATGCTAAAAAGAACAACCAATAAGCTATGGCAAAAGAGTCAATGAAGGCACGCGAAGTGAAGCGTGCGAAACTCGCAAAGCGCTATCAGCACAAACGCGATGAGATCGCTGCCAAGGTGAAGAGCGGTGAAATGGATCACGAGGAGGCATGGATCGCCCTGTCGAAGCTGCCCCGCAACTCGAATCCGATCCGCCAGCACAACCGTTGCAAACTGACGGGTCGTCCGAAGGGATATATTCGTCAGTTCGGCATCAGCCGTATCCAGTTCCGCGAGATGGCGTCGAACGGTCTGATCCCGGGCGTTAAGAAGGCGAGCTGGTAGTGTTCTTGCCTGTCTCGACCGCCGCTGCGGAGGGATTCCCTGTCCGCAGCGACCGGGGATGGAAGCCGTGAGGTTTTCCGGACAGGTAGCAAGAAAGCGTGTTCCGCCGGCGGAAGATGCTCCGAAAGGTGAGTCGGAAGCAGGCACACTGAGAGATTCATCTACTGAGGGTGTTATGCCCGTTGTAGTCAGGGGCCGGTACGCCAGATGTGCGTGCGCAGGGTCCCGTTTGAGGACCGATTTTCGGTCTGGGAACTACGAAAGAGGTGAATCCTATACGGGTGAGGAACCCAAGTAGAATTGTCGCAAAGTCGAGGAAAGTGCCACCGTGCAGGTGGTAACTTCTCGGCGGAGGGACTTTCGAACGGTTCGGTACTTGGATGCAAATTTTCAACCGTTGAGTCCTGTGACGAAGACGAGGGGGAGCGATTGGCTGTAAAGCGGTTTTTCGGTCCGTTTCGACGACGTGCGGAGAGGACTTTTCCGGGGGATTTTGAGCAGAATACATGTTGGCTCCAGTGGATGCTGACATGCTCTGTTTTCCGGAAGAGGTCTTAATTCGCTAAAAATTAGGGCTTAATTGTGAATTATTGAGAAATTATTCCTATATTTGCACGCTTTGTACCCGCGTATGTCCGTGAAAAAGTGCCTTTTGCAGGCGTCGGAAATCAGGGCATAAGGGGATGCAAAGAGGGTTGAACGTATTTTGGAAATAATTCAAACGGCTGAAAACCAAAGAGTAACATATTTTTATTAATTTTTAACTTTTAATTCATTATGACAGATCCTATTGCGGACTTTCTGACCCGAATTAGAAACGCAGTGAAAGCCAACCACAAAGTGGTTGAAGCTCCTGGCTCAAAAATTAAGCAGGAAATCACTAAAATTCTCTACGAGCAGGGTTACATCCTGGCTTACAAGTTCGACACCAACGAACAGGGCCACCCGACCATCAAGATCGCGCTCAAGTGGGATGCGGCGACCAAATCCAACGCCATCAAGAATCTGCACCGCGTGAGCCGCCCCGGTCTGCGCCAGTACGCTTCCGTGGAGAAGATGCCCCGTGTGATGAACGGTTTGGGAATCGCCATCCTTTCGACTTCGAAAGGTATTATGACCGATGCCAAGGCTCGTAAAGAGAACGTCGGCGGCGAAGTACTGTGCTATATTTACTAACATCAAATAACAACAACACAAATGTCAAGAATTGGTAGATTACCTGTAAACTTGCCTGCCGGAGTTACCGTTACGGTATCGCCGGATAACGTGGTAAGCGTGAAAGGACCACTTGGGACACTGAGTCAGAAGGTTGATTCAGACATTAAAGTAGAGGTGGGTACGCACACCGACGTTCATACGCAGAAAGAGATTCCTGCCGTGCTGGTGTCGCGTCCGACCAACCAACCCCGTCACCGTTCGCTGCACGGTCTGTACCGCGCCCTGATCAATAATATGGTGATCGGCGTTTCGAAAGGTTATGAAATCAAGCAGGAGCTCGTCGGCGTCGGCTTCAAGGCTGAAGTCAAGGGCAATATCCTGGAAATGAGCCTCGGCTATTCGCACGATACATACCTGATGCTTCCTCCCGAAGTGACCGCTACGGCCGTTACGGAGAAAAAGGGCAACCCGATCGTAACGCTGAAGAGCATCGACAAGCAGCTCGTAGGCCAGGTCGCTGCGAAGCTCCGCTCGCTGCGCAAGCCGGAGCCGTACAAGGGCAAGGGTATCAAGTTCGTAGGTGAACAACTCCGTCGTAAGGCAGGTAAGTCTGCAGGTGCTAAATAATAAACATTGAGTAAATTATGGCATTGACTAAAATAGAAAGAAGAGAGAGGATCAAGATGCGTATCCGCAAAATCGTGAGCGGTACGGCCGAGCATCCCCGTATGACTGTATTCCGTAGCAACAAGCAGATCTACGTGCAGTTTATTGACGACCTGGCCGGCGTGACCCTGGCGACCGCTTCTTCGCTGGACAAGGAAGTAGCTGCCGAGGCTGCGGGCAAGAACAAAATCGACGTGGCAGCCCTGGTCGGAAAACTGGCCGCGAAACGCGCTATCGAGAAGGGTATTTCGACCGTTTCGTTCGATCGCAACGGTTACCTGTATCACGGACGAGTAAAAATGTTAGCAGACGCCGCTCGTGAAGGCGGTCTTAAATTCTAAAGCGATATGGCAAATACCAATATGAAGAAAGTACGCACAAGCGACCTCGAGCTCAAAGACCGGCTCGTAAGCATTCAGCGTGTTACCAAGGTAACGAAGGGCGGTCGCACGTTCAGCTTCTCGGCCATCGTGGTCGTCGGCAACGAGAATGGTGTGGTAGGCTACGGTCTGGGTAAGGCTTCGGAGGTTACTTCGGCTATTGCCAAAGGCGTGGAGGATGCCAAGAAAAACCTGGTGAAGATTCCCGTAATCAACGGTACGATTCCCCACAAGCAGGAGATGCGTTTCGGCGGTTCGCTGGTGATGGTTCGTCCGGCGGCTCCCGGTACCGGTATTATCGCCGGCGGTGCCATGCGTGCCGTGCTGGAGTCGGTAGGCGTGAAGAACGTGCTTGCCAAGAGCAAGGGTTCGTCGAACCCCCACAACCTGGTGAAGGCTACCATCGCCGCTCTCTGCGAGCTGCGCGACGCTCACAGCGTGGCACAGTTGCGCGGTATCTCGATGAATCAGGTGTTTAACGGTTAATTGGAAAGAAGACTATGGCAAGATTGAAAATTACTCAAGTTAAGAGCCGCATCGGCGCCACTGCACAGCAGCGCAAAAATCTCGATGCACTCGGTCTTCGCAAGATCCGTCAGAGCGTCGAGCATGAAGATTCGGTCATCATCAAGGGCATGCTGGAGCGTGTGAAGCACCTCGTAACGATCGAGGAGGTTAAATAATTGAAAATGTTTAAGAACTGATAAACGATGGAACTCAATAATCTCAAACCCGCAAAGGGATCAACGCATCACGATAAACGAATCGGCCGCGGTGCAGGTTCGGGACACGGTGGTACGGCAACGCGCGGTCACAAGGGTGCCCAGTCGCGTTCGGGTTATTCGCGTAAGTTAGGTTTCGAAGGCGGTCAGATGCCGTTGCAGCGTCGCCTGCCGAAGTTCGGCTTCACCAATCTGAAGAGAGTGGAATTCAAGCCGATCAACCTTTCGACGCTCGAAGAACTCGCAGCCAAGAAAAACCTGACGGAGGTGACGATCGACACGCTGGTAGCTGCCGGCTTCATCTCTTCGAACGACAAAGTGAAGATCCTGGGTAACGGTGCGATTACGAAAGCCCTCACGGTGAAGGCTCACGCTTTCTCGAAGAGTGCCGAAGCTGCGATTACGGCAGCCGGAGGCAACGTGGAAAAATTGTAATAACCCGCAAAACCCAATATTATGAATGGTTATGGTTATCTGATTGTTGGTATCGTCGTAGTTGCGATCATCGCGCTGCTGGCGACCAACAAGAAATTCGTAGAAACCCTCAAGAACATATACAAGATCGAGGAGCTCCGCAAGCGTATTCTCTATACGCTGGGTCTTCTGCTTGTGTATCGCTTGGGCTGTTTTGTGGTCATTCCGGGCATCAACCCCAACGCCCTGGGCGAGGGGTCGGCGCTTGCCAGTCAGTTGGAGGGCAACGGTCTTCTGGGCCTGTTGAACGTATTCTCCGGCGGTGCATTCGGCAATGCGGCGATTTTTGCACTCGGAGTGATGCCGTACATCACCGCTTCGATCATCATTCAGTTGATGGGCATCATGATTCCTTACTTCCAGAAGATGCAGAAAGAGGGTGAGAGCGGCCGCCGCAAAATGAATCAGTGGACGCGCATGCTGACGATCATCGTCCTGTTGATCCAAGGTCCTGCGTATATTACGAACCTGTACCGTCAGGTACCCGACGCATTCGTTTACGGAAACACATTCCTCTTCCTTGCGTATGCGACGATCATCATGATCGCCGGCACCATGTTCATCATGTGGTTGGGCGAAAAGATCACCGACAAGGGTATCGGTAACGGTATTTCGCTGATTATCATGATCGGTATCGTGGCCCGTCTGCCGCACGCGTTGCTCGCCGAGATCAACGCCCGCTTCCAGACCTCCGACGGTAGCGCCATCATGCTGATCCTCGAACTGGTGTTGCTGTTCCTGGTCTTCATGGCTACGGTTGCCTTGGTACAGGCCGTTCGTAAGATCCCCGTTCAGTATGCGAAGCGTATTGTCGGAAACAAACAGTACGGAGGTGTACGCCAGTACATCCCCCTGAAGATGAATGCTGCGAACGTGATGCCTATCATCTTCGCGCAGGCGCTGATGTTTATTCCGATGTTGTTCGCCAATGTTGCGCCCGGTTTTGCTGCGGCATTCTCCGACATGCGCGGCTTCTGGTACAACCTTACGCTCGGCATCCTGGTAGTCGCCTTTACTTATTTCTACACGGCGATTATTATCAATCCTCAAATGATGGCTGACGATATGAAGCGCAACGGCGGCTTCATCCCGGGTGTAAAGCCGGGCAAGGCGACGGTGAACTATATCGATACCATCATGACGAGAATCACTCTTCCCGGTTCCATCTTCCTGGCTCTGGTGGCGATTCTGCCGGCGCTGGCCATGAAGTTCCTGAACATTCAGCAGGCGTTCGCCTATTTCTACGGAGGTACTTCGCTGCTGATTATGGTCGGTGTGATCCTCGACACTCTGAAGCAGATAGAGAGCTACCTGCTGATGCGTCACTATGACGGTCTGATGAAGACAGGACGCATTCAGGGCCGCTACTAATTGTTGTTCAAGAGAGTTCTGAAAGAATGATATACTTAAAAACTGAAGAAGAGATAGAGCTGCTCCGTGAGAACAATCTTCTCGTGAGCCGGACGCTGGCCGAGGTGGGTCGCCACATCGCACCGGGCGTTACGACCAAGGAGTTGGATACCCTCGCCGAGGATTTCATCCGTTCGCACGGAGCAGTTCCTGCTTTTCTCGGATACCAGGGATTCCCCGCTTCGCTGTGTATTTCGATCAACGAAGAGGTGGTGCACGGTATTCCGTCATCCAAGAGAGTTCTCCGTGAGGGAGACATCGTATCGGTGGATTGCGGTACGTTTATGAAGGGGTTTGTTGGTGATTCGGCTTATACGTTCGCCGTGGGAGAAGTTGCCGAGGAAGTACGGCAACTGATGGAAGTCACCAAAGAGGCTCTTCGCAAAGGTACGGCACAGGCCAAGGCCGGAAATCGCGTAGGCGACATTTCCGCGGCTGTGCAGGAGTATGCCGAAAGTTTCGGCTACGGCGTTGTCCGGGAGTTGGAGGGACACGGTCTGGGGCGTAAGATGCACGAGGCCCCGGGTGTTCCGAACTACGGCGCACGCGGCAGAGGACCGCTTCTCAAACAGGGAATGGTCATCTGTATTGAACCCATGATCAACATGGGCACCAAGGCGGTGGTTTTCGAACGGGACGGTTGGACGGTTACGACCCGTGACCGCAAGCCGGCGGCTCACTTCGAGTACGCGGTGGCGGTGGGCAAGGACGGACCGGACGTTCTGACGGATTTCAGTATTATCGAACAGGCAATAAACAAGTAAGACTCTATGGCAAAACAAACTGCGATCGAACGGGACGGTACGATCATCGAGGCGTTGTCCAACGCGATGTTCCGCGTGGAGTTGGATAACGGCCACGTGATCACGGCCCATATCTCCGGCAAGATGCGAATGCACTACATCAAGATTCTTCCCGGGGATAAAGTGAAAGTGGAGATGACGCCTTACGATTTGAGTAAGGGGCGTATCTCGTTTAGGTACAAATAACCATTAGATTGCTTGAAAACCATGAAAGTAAAAGCATCAATCAAAAAGAGAAGCGAGGATTGCAAGATCGTGAAGCGTAAAGGCAAACTTTATGTGATCTGCAAGAAGAATCCCAAGTTTAAAATGCGCCAAGGGTAATGTTTAAACGATTAATTAAAGAAAGAGAAATTTTATGGCACGTATAGTAGGTGTAGATTTACCAAAAAACAAACGCGGCGAGATCGGCTTGACGTATATCTACGGCATCGGTCGCTCGACCGCCCGCAAAATTCTCGACGAGGCCGGTATCAGCTACGACCTCAAGGTTCAGGATTGGTCGGATGAACAGGTCGGCGCAATTCGTTCGAAGATCGCGGATATGGGTATCAAGGTCGAGGGCGAATGCCGTTCGGTCGTACAGCTCAATATCAAACGTCTGATGGATATCGGCTGCTACCGGGGTATCCGCCACCGTCTGGGTCTTCCGGTTCGCGGTCAGAGCACCAAGAACAATGCCCGCACGCGTAAGGGCAAGAAGAAGACCGTCGCAAACAAGAAAAAGGCAACGAAGTAATAATTAGAGAGTTATGGCAAAGAAAACTGGAACAGTCAAGAAGAAGGTTGTTAAGGTCGGTGCCGTGGGTATGGCCTACGTACACTCTACTTTCAACAACGTGATCATCACCATCACCAACGAGGTCGGCGACGTAATCAGCTGGTCTTCGGCAGGTAAGATGGGTTTCCGCGGTTCGAAGAAAAATACTCCCTATGCAGCGCAGACGGCTTCTGCCGATTGTGCGAAGGTTGCTTACGACATGGGTTTGCGTAAGGTGAAAGTTTACGTGAAAGGTCCGGGTGCAGGCCGTGAGTCTGCCGTGCGTACCATCCACGGAGCCGGTCTGGAGGTAATGGAGATCATCGACGTTACTCCGATGCCGCACAACGGTTGCCGTGCTCCTAACCGCCGTCGTGTATAATTCGGCCGGCAGGTGTTACGTAAAAACTATTTTATCTGATTTTAAAAAGTTAATACAATGGGAAGATATATAGGACCTAAATCCAAGATCGCCAGAAAGTTCGGCGAAGCTATTTTCGGTGCGGACAGAGTTCTCGAGAAGCGGAATTTCCCTCCCGGACAGCACGGTCTTGCACGCAAGCGCAAAAAAGTATCGGAGTACGGCCAGCAGCTCAGCGAGAAGCAGAAGGCGAAGGCTACGTACGGTCTTCTGGAGAAACAGTTCTCCCGTACGTACGAGCAGGCTGCCCGTATGGGCGGTATCACGGGTGAGAACCTGCTGAAGCTGCTCGAATGCCGTCTGGACAATGTGGTATATCGTCTGGGCATCGCTCCGACGCGCGCCGCTGCCCGCCAGTTGGTGTCGCACTGCCACATCTGCGTAAACGGCAACGTGGTGAATATTCCGTCCTACTCGCTCAAAGTGGGCGACATCGTGTCGGTACGTGAAAAGTCGAAAAGTTTGGAAGTCATTGTCGGATCTCTGGCCGGCGGTTCGAAGAGCCGCTACGCTTGGCTCGAGTGGGACGGTGCGGCTATGGCCGGCAAGTTCCTGCAGCGTCCCGAGCGCGAGGAGATTCCCGAAAACATCAAGGAGCAGCTTATCGTCGAGTTGTATTCCAAGTAGTAATTAAACAACCAATTCAATATTATGGCAATATTAGCATTTCAGAAACCTGAAAAGGTTATCATGCTCGAATCCACTTCGTCGTTCGGAAAGTTCGAATTCCGACCGCTGGAGCCTGGGTTTGGTATGACCGTCGGTAACGCTTTGCGCCGTATCCTGCTCTCCTCGCTGGAGGGGTATGCGATTACGACCGTCAAGGTTGCCGGCGTGGACCATGAGTTTGCCGCTATCCCTGGAGTGATGGAAGGTATGATCGACATCATCCTGAATCTCAAGCAAGTTCGTTTTATCCGCACGGTTGACAACCAGGATGCCGAGAAGGTATCGGTCAATGTGGCGGGTGTAACGGAGCTGACGGCAGGATATATTTCGAACTACCTCTCGTTCTTCAAGGTATTGAATCCCGAATTGGTTATCTGTCATCTGGCACCCGGTACTAAAATGCAACTCACGCTCACCATCGGCAAAGGACGCGGTTACGTGCCTGCCGAGGAGAATACTCCCGCCGATTGTGAGTTCGGTACGCTTCCGATCGACTCGATTTTCACGCCCATCAAGAACGTGAAATATTCGATCGAGAACTACCGTGTCGAACAGAAAACCGACTACGAGAAGTTGAATTTGGAGATTACTACCGACGGATCAATTCACCCGACGGATGCTTTGAAGGAAGCAGCCAAGATTCTCATCCAACATTTCATGCTCTTCTCCGACGAGAAGATCACCGTGAATATGGAGGATACGAACGGTGCGGAGGAGTTCGACGAGGATATCCTGCACATGCGCCAACTCCTCAAGACGAAACTTTCGGATCAGGATCTGAGCGTTCGTGCTTTGAACTGTCTGAAAGCCGCCGATGTGGATACGGTGGGTGACCTGGTGAAACTCAATCGCAACGATCTGCTCAAATTCCGCAACTTCGGTAAGAAGTCGCTGACGGAGCTCGACGAGCTGCTCGCGTCGCTCAATCTGAAGTTCGGCATGGATGTATCTATCTACAAACTTGATAAAGACTAACTTAAATGAGACACAATAAGAATTTCAATCACCTGGGCAGACAGGCCGGCCACCGCAAGGCTATGTTATCGAACATGGCGTCGTCGCTGATTCTGCACAAGCGTATCGAGACCACCGTTGCCAAGGCGAAGGCTGTGAAGCAGTTCGTGGAGACGCTGGTGACCAAGTCGAAAGAGGACACGACCCATTCGCGTCGTATCGTATTCTCGTATTTGAAGCAGAAGGAGGCCGTGACGGAGCTGTTCCGCACGATCGCCCCGAAAATCGCAGATCGTCCGGGCGGTTACACCCGCATCCTGAAGACCGGATTCCGGTTGGGCGATGCCGCCGATATGTGCATCATCGAATTTGTCGATTTCAACGAGGCTTACACGTTGGGTATTCTTCCGACGGCTGCCGAGGCGAAACCCAAGACCCGTCGCTCGCGCGGTAAGAAGGCTGCCGATGCTGCTGCCGAAGCAGCTCCGGCCACTGAAGGCGGCGAGGAGAAGAAAGCTGCGAAACCGGCTGCCAAGAAAGCTGCGGCTGCGAAGCCGGCTGCTTCCAAGGCTGCGGCCGGTGCGAAGAAAGTCGCTGCTCCGAAGGTTGCCAAGAAGACCAACGTGGGCAAGAAGATGTAATTCCGAATACGGTTGGAAGAAAAAGGACGGTGTTTCGACATCGTCCTTTTTTTGTGGTGCCGTCGGACTTGAATTCATATTTCCGGATCGTTCGGAAAATCCGAGGCGGCATAGATCTCTTTGCAGGCCGGTTCCGGTATGACTTTCCGTATTCTGGCTTATTGGTCAAAATAGCACATAAAACAGTAGCCCGTATTCTTTGTTTTTCGTGACAATACTCTTTGCTCTCGATTTCGTCCTGTTTCCGGTTCGGTCTGTTTTCGGAAGCACGTCGCTTTTGTCCGCCGAAGCTGATTCGGTTACTTGGCATTCCCAGGGCTGTCGTTATTTTGGTTCGTAACGGCTTCACAACTTTAACCCGATCAGAATCGCCATAGTTTTTTCATTTATTCGGTTATTATTTTGGTTTGCACGGGATTTTATGGAGGGGGGGGAGGGAATTTAACGACCTATGCCGCATTACTGCCAATGCCGAATCTTATACGGAGTGTTCGGCGGGCGGAGGGGTAAATCTGTGGCAAGGATGATTCCGGTTCTGTCGGTATTCGTTGCATCGGCAATGGTGGGACTTTACTTCAGGCTATTCCTTCATTATGTGGTGCTTTGCGAGGGGTGCGTTTTAGGATTGCACTGTCGATGAGGCGTATCGTATTGCTTGTACGAGTCGGCTGGCCGGACGATTTTCCACAAAAGAGGGATGACGGACCGCATTTGGGAGAACGGGAAGATGTTGCGGAGACGGAAGCTCTTTGTACAGTTTTTTTGTAGATGAATGGACAGGCCGAGGATGAAAAAAGCGACGGATGAAACATTTCATCCGCCGCCACTGTTAAAATTTGCTATGAAAAAGTTGCGCTGTTAGATAATTTTTTCCAGCTCGTTGAGCGTACTGCGGATTTCGTTGTCTGAAATTTCATAATCCCGAAGTTTTCCGGCGAAATACTGCTCGTATGCGTACAGGTCGATCTGTCCGTGCCCCGAGAGGTTGAAGAGGATCGTTTTGGAAACGCCTTCCTCCTTCGCCCGTTTCGCTTCGCGGATCGCCTGTGCGATGGCGTGAGCCGATTCCGGAGCCGGGATGATACCTTCCGTACGGGCGAAGAGAACGCCTGCGGCCAGAGTTTCCGTCTGCGGCACGGACTGGGCTTCGATGACCTTGTCTTTCAGCAGCTGGCTCACGATCGAACCGGCTCCGTGATAGCGCAGACCTCCGGCGTGAATGTCCGACGGGTGGAAGTTGTGGCCCAGCGTGTACATCGGGAGCAGCGGAGTGAAGCCTGCCACGTCGCCGAAGTCGTACTGGAACTCACCGCGCGTCAGCTTGGGACACGATTGGGGTTCGACGGCGATTACGCGGGTATTTTTACCTTTGGTCAGGTTATCGCGCAGGAACGAGAAGCTGATGCCGGCGAAGTTGCTGCCTCCTCCGAAGCAACCGATCACCACGTCCGGGTACTCCCCGAACAGCTCCATCTGTTTCACGGCCTCCTCGCCGATGATCGTCTGGTGCAACAGTACGTGGTTCAAAACAGAACCCAAACAGTAACGGGTATCCTGAGGATTTTGCAGCGCCATTTCTACGGCTTCGGAGATCGCCATGCCCAGACTGCCCGAATCGTTGGGGTTCTTTGCAAGGGCGGCCCGTCCGGCGGCTGTAATTTCGCTCGGCGAGGCATACACGTCTGCGCCCCAGGTGTTCATCATCAGCTTGCGGTAGGGTTTCTGGTTGAAGCTCACCTTGACCATGAAAACTTTCAGGTCGATGCCGAAGTGCTGCGTAGCCATTGACATCGCGGCTCCCCACTGTCCTGCTCCGGTTTCGGTGGTCAGATGGCGGATTCCCTGCTTGTAGTTGTAGTAAGCCTGTGGAATCGCGGTGTTGGTCTTGTGCGAGCCGACGGGCGATACGCTCTCGTTCTTGAAGTAGATCTTGGCCGGGGTGTCGAGAGCCTTTTCCAAGCCGTAGGCACGTACCAGCGGGGTAGAGCGGTAGATCTTGTATAGATCCTGCACCTCTTCCGGAATGTCGATGTAGCGTTCGGTGGACAATTCCTGCTTCATCAGCTCTTCGGCGAAAATGGTACTCAATTGTTCGAGTGTCACAGGTCCTTTGGTCGTCGGGTTCAGTGGTGGAAGCGGTCGATTGGTCATATCGCCGACAATATTGTACCATTGGGTCGGCATCTGGGATTCGGGTAGGATAATTTTTTTCGTTTTCATAATCGTTTGTTTTTATTATATTGTAATTTTCAATATTACGTGGGAGTTACGAAAAAAGCGTTGTCTGCTCGGCAAACAACGCTTTTGATATTTTTGACTGTATGGATCGGATTTTCTCGGCTTATTTCATACAAATACCAATGGACTCATTGTTTACCTTAAACAAAGAGCGCCACCACCAGTTCTGCGTCGAAAATCTTGTCATTTCTACTGTTCTTTGGATGCAAATGTACGCGTTTTTTTCACAATGCAACTTTTTTTTGATTTTTTTTCAGCGAGAGATTTCGGATAAAATAAAAACAGACCGGATATTATCCGGTCTGTCAATACTTTAAGACACAAAATTATTTTTGCGGAAAACCTTTGCCGATAGCCAGGAAATCGGCGGCCTTCAGCGCCGCTCCTCCGATCAGGCCGCCGTCCACGTCCTCTTTGGCGAAGAGTTCCGGGGCGTTCGACGGTTTGCAGGAACCTCCGTAGAGGATAGGAGTTTCATCGGCCGCCGCACCGAATTTCTCGCGCAGGATCGTGCGGATGTAGGCGTGGATTTCCTGTGCCTGCTCTGCCGTCGCGGTCTTGCCCGTGCCGATGGCCCAGACGGGCTCGTAGGCGATTACGGTTCGGGCGAACTGGGCCGGCGTGAGGTTGTAGATAACCTCTTCGATCTGTGTCTTTACTACGTCGAAGTGGCGGTCCGCTTCGCGTTCCTCGAGGTTCTCGCCCACGCAGTAGATCGGTTGCAGACCGTTGGCGAATGCCTGCGCCATCTTTTTGTTGAGCGTCGCCGAGGTTTCGCCGTAGTACTGGCGGCGTTCCGAGTGACCCAGGATGACGTAACGGCAGCCCAAGGCTGCGAGCATCGCGGCAGATACTTCGCCCGTATAGGCGCCTTTGTCTTCGGCCGCGCAGTTCTGGGCGCCGACTTCGATGTCCGAACCCCGAAGTGCCTCGATGACTCCGCCGAGGTGGGTGAAGGGCGGACATACGATGAAATTCACGCAGGAACAAACCTGGTTTCTGTCGGCCCGGATGTTTTCGGCCAATTCGACGCCTTCGGCGGGAAGTGTATTCATCTTCCAGTTGCCGGCAACGATTTTCTTTCTCATATTTTTGTTTTTAAGATAGATTAGACGATAGATGCAGGCGAGAACCGCTCCGGTCGCAGCAGCGGCCAGAAATCGCTGGTCCACGGGAACGACGTCGTCGGAGAGGCTGGCCAGCGTCGGGATGGCGACCAGCACGGGAAGTGCATAGTTCCAAAAGAGGAACCAGGGGCGCTGCCGTTGCCGCAACCGATGCCACACCTGCTGCCCGAGGCGGAGCCAGATCGTACCCAGCGCCAGCGTGCAAAGTGTGCGGAATACCCAGTCGGGTACGATGTCGCCGAGCCGGAGTCCCGCAGCGAGTACGCTTGCGGCGCAGATGCCTGCGAGCCAGATGTTTCTTCCCGATGTCATTACCTTCCGGAATTTACTCCTGTTCGCACCATTTTTTAACCTCTTCCATCGAAGGAGCCTTCAGCCCCAGTTTGTTCTTTTTGTTAAAACCGCACAGGTCGTTGAAGAACTTGCCCGGAGAGAGCTTTTTGAGCGAATCGGCTGTCAGGTAGCCCATTTTCTGTATGACGGGAACCCACTCTTCGGGAATACCGAGGGCGGTGTATTTCTCGGCAGGATCGTTTACGGCCTTCTTTTCGGGGCGCATTTGCGGGAAGAAGAGCACGTCCTGGATCGAACTGTTGCCCGTCATGAACATCGTCAGGCGGTCAATGCCGATACCCATGCCCGAACAGGTCGGCATACCGTATTCGAGGGCGCGGACGAAGTCCATATCGATGAACATAGCCTCGTCGTCGCCCTTCTCCGAGAGGCGCAACTGCTCCTGGAAGCGCTCCAACTGGTCGATCGGGTCGTTCAGCTCGGAGTAGGCGTTGCAGAGCTCCTTGCCGTTGACGAAGAGCTCGAAACGCTCCGTGAGGTCGGGATTCGACCGATGGCGCTTGCACAGGGGGGACATCTCGTACGGGTAGTCCATGATGAAGGTGGGCTGTATCAACTCCTCCTCGCAGTATTGGCCGAAGATGGCATCGATCAGCTTGCCCTTGCCCATGGTGTCGTCGATCTCGACTTCGAGGCGTTTGCAGGCTTCGCGGAGCTGCTCTTCGCTCTGCCCCGTGATGTCGTAGCCGGTCTTTTCGCGGATGGCGTCTGTCATCGTCAGGCGGCGGAACGGGGCTTTGAACGAAATCTCCCGGCCGTCGATCTGCACGGTCGTGGTCCCGTGCAGGGCCAGGGCGACCTTTTCGAGCATCCGTTCGGTGAACTCCATCATCCAGAGGTAGTCCTTGTAGGCTACGTAAATCTCCATAACGGTAAATTCGGGGTTGTGCGTGCGGTCCATGCCTTCGTTGCGGAAGTTCTTGCCGAATTCATACACGCCGTCGAAGCCTCCTACGATCAGCTTCTTGAGGTACAGCTCGCTGGCGATGCGCAGGTATTGGTCGATGTCGAGCGCGTTGTGGTGGGTAATGAACGGACGTGCCGCCGCACCGCCCGGAATAGGCTGCAGAATCGGGGTTTCGACTTCGACGTACCCGAACTGGTTGAAATATTCGCGCATCGTGGAGATGATCTTCGAACGCTTGATGAAAACCTCGCGTACGTGGGGATTCACGATCAGATCGACGTAGCGCTGGCGGTAACGGATTTCGGGGTCGGTGAAGGCGTCGAAGGTCTGTCCGTCCTTCTCTTTCACGACGGGCAGGGGCCGCAGCGATTTGGAGAGCAGGGTCAGCTTCTGGCAGTGTACCGACAGTTCGCCGGTGTTGGTGCGGAATGCGAAACCCTCGACTCCGACGATGTCGCCGATGTCGAGCAGCTTCTTGAACACCGTGTTGTAAAGCGTCGGATCTCCTTCGGGACAGATGTCGTCGCGCCGGATATAGACTTGGATGCGGCCCGTGTGGTCCTGCAATTCGAAGAAGGAGGCGCTGCCCATGATGCGGCGCGACATGATGCGTCCGGCGATGCGGATGCCCTGGAAATTATTCTTCGCCGGATCGAAATTCTCGGCGATTTCGCGTGCCGTGGCCGTCACCTCGTAGCGGGCGGCGGGATAGGGGTCGATGCCGAGTTCCCGCAGTGCGGCGAGCGATTGGCGTCGTAACTGTTCCTGTTCACTGAGTTCGATGCTCATATTGAATGTTTTTGGGTGTTGATTTCGAGTTTGCAAAGATAAGAAAAGGAGGGCGATAAGCCAAACTTGACTTCGAACTTCTGTCTTCGTCCGCTACGTTCGGCAAAGACCGTTTGCAGGCTGTGCTTCCGGTCGTCGAAAATTTTCGACTTCCTGTCTGCGTGCGGGGCGAAGTCCGCGAGTGTACCGCGCGTCCGCTGCGGTCGTCGGTCGGCTGAAATTGTCCGGACCGCCTCCTATCTTCTACAAAGATAGTGAAAGCCCCGGGCAGTGCCAAATTTATTTGCGGTGGATCGGAGATTATTTTGTCCGGGGCGGATTTCCCGGCGAAGCTGCGGGCAGAATGGGCGTTCCGACGGGTTGCGGACGAAGTGCTTGCAGGTCGGGGATTGTGTCGGGAAACGATACGGGATACTCTTTTTCGGGCAATAATGTATCTTTTGCGAGGGATTATGTATGGAATGCGAGAAACGATAAGCTAAAAAGGCGTTATTTTTATCCTGTCAATTCATTCAACCAAATTATTTTGCCTATGACCTCCAATTTTACTGCTTTTTTGCGGCCTTTTCGGGCTGCCTGTCTGTTTGTTCTGCTGACTGTGTGCTGTGGCGGGTGCAGCGACAGCGGTTCGGTGGACGAAACACCTCCGGCGGATCAGTTGGCTTTGTCGCCGTCGAGTCTTGTTTTCGACGAGCAGGATCCTGCAAAAAACGAGTTCACGGTCACTGCGACCGACGGACTGACCTGGGTGCTCCAGGTGAAGCCGTCGGCTGCCGGATGTAAGTTCAGTGCATCGTCCGGCCGGGGCAGCGGCTCTTTTCGGGTCGAACGGATGCCCGATGACAGCAGCATCGAAATCGAAGCGGTCCATACTTATAATAACGGTACGCAACTGAAGAGCAATTCGGTGCGGATAACCCGTGGAAAAGCCGTGCTCGAGCCGACCCTCGAACTTGCTCCCGAGAAACTGACGTTCGATCCCGACGACGCTTCGGCCAATACCGTTCAGGTGCGGTCGAATACCGTCTGGAGCGCCGTTGCGAGCGACGAAGGGCTGGTGTTTTCTCCGGCATCGGGCGAGAACGACGGGGTGATTACCGTTACGGCGGTTCCTGCGGGTAAAACATCCGTAATTACAGTAACCGCCGGCGAAGGCGAGCAGACCGTGACGCGGCAGGTCGAGATTACATGCGAGAACGAGATTCCCGTTCCGGAGGAGACGATTTATTACGACGACTTCGATCAGACGCCTTTTTCGGGATGGGCCGATGCGAGCGCCGCATGGCAGAATCCGACCGGTCCGGGGGCGGCAGGGGTGACCTATACCTCCGCCCGGACTCGTATCAATAACGATAATTTCGGATCGTCGGGCCGCTATCCGGGAGCTTCGGGTGCGAACTACGTCCGTATCTGGTTCGACAACGGTCCGTATTTCATCGTGAATGACATCGCGCTTACGCCCGACCAGGTCGATCTGACCCTCTCTTTGGGCGCTTCGTTCACGGCGGCCGACTGTCTGATCGAGTTGAGCGGTGACGGCTCCTATTGGCAGCGGATCGATTATACCGGATCGAGGGCTTATAATATCTGGGAACAGATCTCCGTCGATTTTACCCTGGCTGTTCCCGTACAGCGGCTCTTCATCCGCTTTACGCCGCAAGGTTCGCAGAGCTACGGCGTCAATTTCGACGACTTGAAGCTCACGACCGGGCCGGGCGGACAGACGGTCGATTTGGACGGCGGCGACTACCGGTTCCCCGAGCTGCCTTCCAATTGGACCGCTCCGACTTCGTCCCAGGCTGTCGTTTCGGGCGATTATGCCTTCTTTACGCATTGGACGCAGACCGTCAATACGCGGAAAACCGTGCGGAATTACTCCTATTGTTACGATACGCGGCGCCATAACCCGATTTGGGTCGCCTATCCGATGCATGCCTGCTACCGCGAGGGCGGCTTCGGACGTACGGATCCCGATCCGTGGACGGCGGATCCGTCGCTCGATGCGGCGTATCAGTCGAAGATTTACCGCAAGGACGGTCCCTCTGGTTCGGATCCCTATCAGTATTGGACGAGCAATACGATGGCTTATCTCCAGCGGTCGGGATATTGGGGGAAGGGACATCTCTGCATGTCGAGCGAACGCGGCGGTGCGAACCAGCAGATCAACATGCAGACGTTCTATCCGACCAACATCGCTCCGCAGCCGAGTGCCAAAGCCGGTACGTTCGGAACAGTCTGGGGGTATGTCGAGGCGCTCTTTGCCGGGACGCGGAACAGCGAAAACGATATTGTAGCCGACGACGGCGTGCAAAATATGAACATCGTTTCCGATACGCTTTTCGTGGTGGCGGGCTGTTACTACGAGCATGATTACTGGCAGGAGTACGACTCTTCGGACTCCAATCAGGCCGAGCCGGACCCGGCGCAGAAACTCTGTACGATGCCGACCCATCAGTTCAAGATGGCGTTGCGTACGAAGTCGGGCAGCACGGGTAAACGGATTCAGGAGTGCACCGCCGATGAATTGCAGGCCGTCGGTTTCTGGATCGAAACTTTTACTGAAAGTCCGGAAACCAGCGCACGTGCCGAATTGCGCCGCCTCGCCGTGCCGGTCAGCTTCATCGAGGAGAAGATGGGCATGACCTTCTTCCCCGATGTTCCCGAAGAGGTGAAGACACGGATCCCCGTGCCCGAAGAGTGGGGATTCTGAGTTTGGAGTGATAACTGTTTCGGGGAGGGACGCATTCTGCAAGGATGCGTCCCTCGTTTTTCGGATTTGAAACGGGTGAAACCCGGAAGTTTCGGAACCTGCCGGACGAGAAAATCGGGACGGGACGGACAAAACGGCAAAATATCGGTTATTTTTGCCCCGCTGAAAAAGTATGCGCCGGATGTACTATCCGCATCGGACGGTTCCTGAATCTCCTTTGCGGGGGGCGGATCGGATTCTGTCCGAACAGGGTGGCGCAGTTTTGCTCCGGAGCGATCCGATATGCGTTTGTGGCCGTCTGTTGCTGCGGCCGGGACGAACCCGCAGACAGGATCCGTGAGCGGCGGGGCTTTGCCCGGGCGACACCCGGTATTTTTCAGTATTGACTGCTTTGAGTAATTGACTATGCTGAAGAGAAACGGATGGACCCGCGGCCGTATCGCCCTGCGGGAGTGGCTGCCGGTTATCGTGCTGATGTGTTGTACTTTCGTGTTCAATACGTCGGAGTTTATTCCCATCGGCCTGTTGAGCGACATCGCGGCCGATTTCGGGATTACCGAGGCTCGGGCCGGATTGTTGATTACGGTCTATGCCTGGGTCGTGGCGCTGGTTTCGCTGCCGTTGATGCTCGCGGTAGCGAGGATGGAGTGTCGGCGGCTGATGCTCGGGGTGCTGGGACTTTTCATTGCGAGCCACGTGTTGTCGGGACTTTCGTCTTCCTATGCGATGCTGATGGCTTCGCGGATCGGTGTGGCTTGTGCGCATGCGGTGTTCTGGTCGATCGTTTCGCCGCTGGCGGTTCGCGTCGCACCGAAGGGGGCGCAATCGGCCGCATTGGGATTGATTATCACGGGAACGTCGATCGCCATGATCGTCGGTCTGCCGCTGGGCCGCGTGATCGGACTTTACGTGGGGTGGCGGACGACCTTCTTCTTCATTGCTGCGGTCGCGGCGGCCGTTTGGCTGTTTCTGGCGGCGATCTTTCCCCGGGTCCCGAGCCGCGACACCATTTCGCTGCGCAAGGTGCCTTCCCTGCTGGGAAACCCCGCCCTCGTGGGCGTCTATGTGCTGACCGTTCTCATGGTAACGGGCCACTATACGGGGTACAGTTACATCGAACCGTTCCTGGCACAGGTGGCCGGGCTGGACAACGACTGGATAACTTGGGTGCTGACGGCGTTCGGATTGGTGGGGATCGTCGGAAGCCTATGGTTTTCGCGCGATTATGAAAAACGTCCCTACGCCTTCATGCGGTTTGCCGTCGTGGGTATTGCGTTTTTCCTGCTGTTGCTGCGCCTTTCGGCTTTCGGGCACTTCCCGGTTGTCGCCCTGTGTATCTGCTGGGGGTTGGCCATTACGATTTTCAACTTGGTTTTCCAGTCGGAGATCATTCGTCTGGCTCCCGAGGCGACGGCGATCGCCATGTCCGTCTATTCGGGGATTTACAACGTCGGAATCGGTGCCGGGGCACTCGTAGGAGGATTCGTCTGTACGCACGCTTCGATTGCCCGGATCGGTTATGCCGGGGGTGCGATCGCATTGTTGGCGGCGCTCTTTTGCTTGGTGCGATTGGTGCCGTTATTGAAAAGGAGCCGGGGCTGATTTCGAACGAAGAACCGGAAACGCCCTGCCATCGGAGAGGTGGCAGGGCGCTGTGTCTTTCGGGGTGCCGACCGGAGCGGCCGGATCAGCGGTGTCGGTTTGTCGGGAGCTATTCAGCCTGTTGCTTCCCGCTCGGATCGAGGGGCTTGAAAAAGCCTCTTCCCGATTTTTTATAGAGCCAGAGCATGAAAAGACCCGTCAGGATGCCTACGCCGGTGCCGAGCAACAGATCGACGGGGAAGTGTTTGGCCAGGTAGATGCGCGAGTAGCAGATCAGCAGCGCTGCGGCGATCCCGAGCCATGTGAACCAGCGGCGGCGGATGACGGCGGCCGACATTACGACGACTGCCGCGATCGTCGCGGCGTGGGAGGATACGGTGCCGTATTTCCCGGCGACGGCTCCGGCGGGAACGTGTACGAGGCTGTTCGGTGTGGGGAGCCCGGCATGCCGCCAGGCGAAGAGCGAGTCGGCCGGAATGTCGAGTCCTTCGAGGGCCGGAGAGAACATCGGGCGCCAGCGGGGAGGAAAATCGGCCCAAAGGTGTTTCAGGGGACCCGAGTGCTTGAAGATGCCGCAGAGCATGTCCGAGAGCACCAGGGCGAGAGCCAGCGCCGCGAGGAAAAGCAGCGTGTTGCGCCATCCGTAGCGCCGGCAGACCAGCCAGAGTATCAGCAGGTAAAAGGGAATCCAGATCGCCATGCCCGAGATGAGGGTCATGATCCGGTCCAGGCAGGGACCGCCGTCGAAATTGAGAGCCAGAAACAGGGATTCGTCGCAGGAGTGCATAGGTCGTTTAGAATTGGAAGTAGATGAAAGGCTGGATATCGCTCGACTTGACCTGCATCACCAGCCAGATGACGCACGCGGCCAGGAGAACCTGTACGACCGTCGGCAGGGAGGTGACGAATCGTTGCGCCCAGCGGTCGCAGCGGTCGGGAAGCATGTGCAGCAGGTAGCCGATGCCGACGAGCAGGAAGATGCTGGCATAACCTTCGAGCACCTGGGGGATGACCGAAGGATTGAAGTTCGTGAAAATTTGGTGGAGCATCAGCTGCACGGTTTTCATCGATTCGGCACGGAACATCAGCCATCCGAAGCAGACCAGATTGAAGGTGAAGAAAATGCCCGGAATACGCCAGAACCACCGCATTTCGGCTCCTGTGGCTTTGGAGCCGGGAACGACGCTCAGCCAGAGCTTGTGCAGGGCCAGCGCTATGCCGTGCAGCGCTCCCCAGAGGATGAAGCGCACGGCCGCCCCGTGCCACAGACCGCCGAGCAGCATGGTGACGAGCAGGTTGAAATAGGTGCGGATACGCCCCTTGCGGTTGCCGCCCAGCGAGATATAGAGGTAATCGCGCAGCCACGTGGAGAGCGAGATGTGCCACCGGCGCCAGAATTCGGTGATCGTGGCCGACTTGTAGGGGGCGTCGAAGTTCTTCGGAAAGCGGAAGCCCAGCAGCAGGGCGATGCCGATGGCCATATCCGAGTAACCCGAGAAGTCACAATAGATTTGCAGGGCGTAGCCGTAGATTCCCATCAGGCATTCGAACCCGGAGTAGAGCAGCGGCTCGTCGAAGATACGATCGACGAAGTTGAGTGAGATATAGTCCGAAATGACGGCTTTTTTGAATAAGCCGATGAGGATCAGGAATACGCCCATGCCGAACATTTCGCGCGTGACCCGCAGCGGGTTTTGTCGGATCTGGGGAATGAAGTCTTTGGCCCGGACGATCGGGCCGGCTACCAGTTGCGGGAAGAACGAGAGATAGAACAGGTAATCGGCCCAGTTGTTCAGGGGTTTGAGTTGTCCCCGGCAGATGTCGATCGTATAGCTCATCGACTGGAACACGAAGAACGAAATACCGACCGGCAGGAAGATGTTCTGGAAGTTGAGGAACCCTTGTCCGAAGAGGTTGTTGGCGATTTCGATCAGGAAATTCGTGTACTTGAAATAGCCCAACATGCCCAGATTGACCAATACGCTCAATCCCACGAGCCAGTATTTCGCCCGTTGCGTCCGCACTTTGTAGATGGCATGGGCGATCCAGTAGTCGCTCACCGAAGCGAAGACGAGCAGCAGGAAGTAGATGCCGCTCGACTTGTAATAGAAGTAGAGCGAAAAGAGGATGACATAGACGATGCGGGCCATCGGAGCCCGGCGGGTGAATCCGTAGAAGAAGAGGAATCCTGCGAAGAGGAAAAGGAACAGCCCGCTGCTGAAGATCAACGGCTGCGATGCGTCGTACGTGAGCATCGAAACCAGCTTTTCCCCGATATTTTCCACCGTCTGGATCATGTCCGGGCGTTAGGTTTTTTGCATACGGGGCCTGGCTGCCTGGCGCAGCATCATTTCCAGGTGCGAGATTTTCCGGGTGTCGATGACGTTGTCATGCGCAACGGGCGTGAAGGGAGGATGTTGTTCGGCACCTCGGTTGATGGCGTCGTACAGAGCCCAGGCTACGCGACGACCGCCCGCGAAATTGATGTGGGTGTAGTCCTTTCCGGCCCAGCCGTTGGCCACGAATTGCGCCATGCCGCCGAGCGATTGCATGGCGTCGTAGGCGCTCCAGAAGGCTGCCCCGCTGTTTTGCGCGGCCTGTCGTTGGGCCGCAGCCATGTAGGGTGCCGAATCCATCGGGACGAATCCCGAGTCCGACTTCACGCTGCGGTCGCTGACGCTCATCACTAATACGGCGGCCGTAGGGAAGCACTGCCGGATGTAGGCGATCATCTTCTCGATCTGTTCGCCGTATTTGGCGAAGGAGCGGATGCCCGGTTCCAGGATGTTGAGGCCGTATTGCAGGATCACCAGGTCGTAGCCGAGCATTTCATTGATCTGGGCATTGACCGTGGGCGAGGTCCAGAACATCGCCTGTCCGTTGTTGCTGCGGATCGAATAGTTGTCCACCACCACGCCGGGCGCCGATTCGAAGATTGCACCGTAGCCGATCGTTTCTGCGGCACCCGACAGCACCTTGAAACTCAACGAACGGATGTCGTCATGGACGACGATCTGTCGCACGGCGGGCGAACCTTCGATGTCGAACGTACGGTTGTCCCGATCATTGACGGTCACTTCGATACGGCTGTCGTCACGGCTGACGAACAGGATCCGGGCCGTGCGGCAACTGTCCAGGCAAGCCCGGTCCGATGAACCTTCCCAGCGAACGGAGGCTCCGTCCGAAGGTTGGCAGAGCCAGCCCGAGATGTAATAATAGTCGCTGATGGCGGCGGGGGTGTTCCGCCGTTGCATGATGTTGTAGGAGTCCCAACCTTTGGACTGGGTTTTGATCGTGCGCCGGAAACCGGTCAGCGGCGAAGCCATCGGAGCGAACCCGGCCCCGGAACCGCCGAACCGGAGCTGCAGCTTTTCACGCAGGTCCGAGGAGAGGATGTCGCCTTCGACGAACGAGTCGCCCATGACCGCGATACGGACAGGAGCGTCGCCTTTCTGCAGTTTTTCATAGAAGGCCGTGAGGCGGCTGTGTCCCGTCGTGTCGAAATCTTCGATCGGGATCAGCGTCGGCGACAGCCGGACCGAATCCGGAAGCCGGGGATGGGCGGTCGTATCGTCCGCCTCTTCCCGGAGGTTCCATTCGTAGGTGGTCGGGGCGTGTTGAGGCACCGTATCGGCGATCTGGCGGGCGACCTGCGTCAGGTCGATGTGGAAATCCGCATCGTCCAGATCGATCGCTTTTTCGGCTTTTTCGAGGTCTTCTTCGAAAGAGATGAGGTCGGACAGGATGTTAGCCCTGCGCAGACTGACCCCGCCGAGCGTTTGCGGCGGTATCAGGCTCAATCCGATGAGAACGGCGATGAGCAGGGTGACGGCGATCCAGCTCCGGTGTGTGTAGTCCTTTTCCGGGGCCATCAATCACGGCGTCCTAAAATCATCAAAACGTAATAGAGCAGCGACGCTACGGCACTCAAGGCCGCTACCAGGTAGGTGCGGGCAGCCCACGAGAGAGCTTCCTTGGCTTGTCCGAGCTGTGCGCCTTCGAGCGTGTGGCTGCTCTGGAGCCAGGCGAGGGCCCGCTGCGAAGCGTTGTATTCCACCGGCAGGGTGATGATCGAGAAGAGAGCCGATACGCCGATCATGCCCACGCCGATCCAGCAGAGCAGTTCATTCTGCGTGGAGGCCAGGATCACCAGGCCGATGATGATGACGAACATTGCCATACGCGAGGAGAACTGCACGATGGGTACCAGCTGCGAACGCAACGCCAGCGGAGCGTAGCCCTGTGCATGCTGGATGGCGTGCCCGCATTCGTGGCAGGCGACGGCTGCCGCCGCGACGCTGCGGCTCGAATAGACCGCGTCGCTCAAATTGACGGTCATCGTCTGCGGATTGAAGTGGTCGGTCAGTTGTCCGCTGACGTGGGTGATCTTCACATTGTGGATCTTGTTGTCGCGCAACATCTTTTCGGCGACTTCCGCACCGGTGAGTCCGCCGGGGAAAGGCACTTCGGAGTATTTTTTGAAGACGTGTTGCAGGCGGGCCTGCACGATGTAGCCGATTACGCCGATCACGATAATCAGCACGAACATGCCCATCGTGGCGGCGTCGTACCGCGACGCTACGGGCTCCGTGGTGTAATAACCGCTTTGGAGCAGGTTGAAAATCAGCAGCATAATTTTTCAATTTCAGTGTCTGCGCTTCGATTCTTCCGGACATATTCGGCCCCGGATTTCGAAGACGGACAGGGTTGTTATTTCGTATTCCGGCAGGTGTAGTATGCACCGGCCTGTTGAGCCGGCATCAGTACTATATCATTAACGTTCATGTGGGCCGGTAATTGTACGATCCAGGCGATCGTTTCCGCAATATCCGCGCCGGTCAAAGGTTCGACGCCGGTATAGGTCTTGTCGGCTCGCTCTTGATCGCCGTGGAAACGCACCAGCGAAAATTCGGTTTCGACCATGCCCGGACGGATCTCCGTGACCTTGATGCGGTGGCTCAGCAGGTCGGCACGCATGGCTTGCGAAATGGCGTGTACGGCGTGTTTCGACGCGCAATATACGGCGCCGTTTTCGTAAGGCTCGGTTCCGGCGATCGATCCGATGTTGATTACGTGTCCCCCGCCTGCGGCGATCATTTTGGGTGTGATGATGCGGGTGACGTAGAGCAGTCCCTTGACGTTCGTGTCGATCATGGCGTCCCAGTCGGCCGTGGAGCCTTGGTCGATGTGTTCGAGTCCGGCGGCCAGCCCGGCGTTGTTGAGCAGCAGATCGACCCGATCGAGCGGTTCGAGGTGTTTCCTGCATTCGGCTTCGCTGCGTACGTCGAAGCAGAGCGTGCGGCAACTGCCGCCCTGCGCTTCGATGGCGGATTTGAGCGCTGCCAGCCGTTCGGCGCGGCGCCCCGTGGCGATGATGTCGTATCCGAGGGCTGCGAGCCGTAGCGCCGTAGCGTGTCCGATGCCCGAAGTGGCCCCTGTAATTAAAGCTTGTTTTTTCATAATGGTCGGTTTATCGAACAAAAGTAAGAAAAATTTATGTTACTTTGCATGAAAAATACGTGCAAAATCGGAAGAGGGTGAATCTCGAACTGTTCATAGCGCGCAGAATCGCGCATAACGGATCCGGCAACCGTCCGGGTGTGATGGTTCGTATCGCCGTGGTCGCGGTGGCGTTGAGCGTGACGGTGATGATTCTGGCTTTGGCCGTTATCATGGGTTTCAAGCGGGAAATCACGGATCGTGTCACCGGCTTCTCGGCCCAGGTCGAGGTCGCCGATCTGCGAAGCGCCGGGTCGATCGAGTCGGTGCCGGTATTGCGCAGCGAACAGCTCGAGAGAACGATCCGCTCGGCAGGCGAGGTCGTACGGCTCACTCCCTATGCCGTGAAGGGGGGCGTGGTCAAGACGCCCGATGCGATTCTCGGCGTGATGCTCAAGGGGGTGGACGGCGGTTACGAATGGTCGTTTTTTCGGGACCATCTGCTCGAGGGCGAGTTGCCCCGTGTCGGGGATTCGATTCGTACCAAGGAGATTTTGATCTCCCGGAGCGTTGCCCGGGAGATGGGGCTTGCGCCCGGCGATAAGGTCGAGATGCTTTTCGTCGAGTCGGAGAAGAGTCCGCGCCGCGACCGGTTCAAGGTGTCGGGTATCTATGCGACCGGGATGGACGAATTCGACCGGAGCGTGGCGATGACCGATTTGAGAAACGTGCAGCGGTTGGCCGACTGGTCGTCCGAGGAGGTGTCGGGCTACGAAGTGACGCTCGCGGATTTCTTGCAGGCGGAAGATTTCTCCCGCCGGCTGAACGATATGTTGCTGGATTCGGATCGGGAGGCTTTTTGGGACCTGACGGCCCGCAGTGCGCAGGAGCGGTTCCCGACCGTGTTCGACTGGCTCAAGACGCACGATGTCAATGCTGCGGTGATCCTGGTCATCATGGTCGTCGTGGCCGTATTCAACATGGCGACCGCGTTGCTGACGCTCGTGCTGGAGCGTACACGTATGATCGGTCTGTTGAAGACGATGGGAATGAACAATGCGTCGCTGCGCCGGATTTTTCTCTACCGGGCCTTGATGCTCATCTTGCGAGGGGTCGTGTGGGGCAATGCGATCGGTTTGGGAATCTGTCTGTTGCAATATTATTTCCACCTGATCCCGCTCGATCCCGAGGGTTATATGCTGTCGGAGGTGCCCGTTGCGTTCGGCGTGGGGTGGTGGTTGGCGCTCAATGCGGGAGTCGTGGTCGTGATTTTGACGTTGCTGATGCTTCCGGCTTCGATCATTTCACAGGTCAAACCGGTGGAGGCGATCCGTTACGATTCATAAAGTACATAAAAGATGAAACCATACGATACAGAGCAGGACAAGAAAGAACAGGTGCGCGAGATGTTCGACCGCATCGCTCCGGCGTACGACCGGTTGAACCACACGCTTTCGTTTCAGATCGATAAATTGTGGCGTCGGCATGTGGTGCGGATCGTGCGGCGGATGCAGCCCCGGCGGATTCTCGACGTGGCGACCGGTACGGGCGACCTGGCGCTGGCGATGGCCCGCCGCATGCGGGGCGTGCAGGTATTGGGCGTCGATCTTTCGGGAAATATGCTTGCGGAGGCCCGCCGGAAGGCGACGGCCTGCGGACTGGACGAACGGGTGGTGCTTTCGCTCGGGGATGCGGAGCGCCTGGAGGTGGCGGATGCGTCGGTGGACGTGGTGACGGTGGCTTTCGGAGTGCGTAATTTCGGGGATCTCGGAGCGGGGCTCCGGGAGATCGCCCGGGTGCTGAAGCCCGGCGGGAAGGTCGTTATCCTGGAGTTTTCGACCCCTCGCAATCCGTTGTTCCGAAGGGTGTACGGTCTTTACAGCCATCGCCTGTTGCCCGCTATCGGCGGGATGATCTCCAAAGACCGCAAGGCATACGAGTACCTGCCTGCTTCGGTGGATGAATTTCCGGCTCCGGAATGTTTTATGGCGATGATGCGCGAGGCGGGATTCAAGGATTGCAGGGCCCGTTCCCAGAGTTTGGGAATCGCGCAGATATATACGGGAGAAAAATAGGACCTTCGCGTGAGAACCTTGTTGAAATACGTATTGCCGGTGTTGTTCGCCGCACTCTTGAGCGGATGCGGCGCGTCCCTGGCCCGAAAGGTCCGGATCGGAGAAGAGGTGGCGGTGCGTCAGTACGGTACGGTGGGTCTGGATTTGACGTTTGACGTGGAAAATGCGTCCCGCCGCACGCTGCGGCTCGAGGAGGCTGAATTGGAATTTTTCACCGGAGCGGGTTCGCTGGGACGTGCCGTGTTGAGGGGTTCTGTCGAAGTTCCCGGGCGGAGTCGCGGCCCGGTGTGCAGTCGCTGGAAATTCGATTTTCCCGATGCCGCCGCCGGAATGGTCCTTCGGAAGCGATTGGAGGAGGGGGATTACGCCCGGCTGGAGGTCGAAGTGCGGATGACGCTGCGGGCGGGGGCCGTGCGGCGCCGTGTTTCTTTCGAAAGGATGCCTTTTTCCGAATTTTTGAATATCTTTGCAGAAGATAGGATGCGCCTCGGATAAGCTCAAGCGACCGACGCTCGAAGCATGCGTCAAGAACACTTGCAAACTCTGCCATGCAAGGAGGAGGAAAACAGAACGTTAGGTTCGGCTTGCCGTGTGCCTTTCCTTATTTTTACCGAAGATAGGAGATACGCTTCGGGAAACTGGGAGCAGGTTCCTGCCGTTTTCTTCTCGGCTTTCACTATCTTTGCAGAAGATAGGATTCGGTTCAGCAATCTTTGCGTGCAAGCCCGCACGATTGCTCTCACCTTTCACTATCTTTGTCCGGGAGGAGTTTCCGTTCGAATAGTGTATCCGGGAAGTTCCGACTGGTTTAAGAAAATAGTGACTATGTATAGGATAATCGTTTCATTGCTGTTTGTTTTCGGATTGTATGGTGGCGTTTCGGCCCAGTCGCTCGCCTCTTTCAAGGAGCGTCTGTCGCAGCCTGCGGGTTCGGCAGCCGTTACCGTAGTGGAGCACGGGGATGCTGCGGGCGTCGTGAGCCGGGAGAGCCAGAGCAACGACCGCATCCGGTTCAAAGGGTATCGAATCGGTATTTTCTTCGATAACGGAGCGGAGGCCCGGGCCAATGCGCTTGCCGCCAAGCAGACGTTCGAAACCGCATTCCCGGATATTCCGGTCTATCTGGTTTATGAAAATCCCTATTTCAAGGTTTCTGCCGGAAATTGCGTCACTTCCGAGGAGGCGATCGTGTTGCTGGGCAAGATTCGCAGCCAGTTTCCGGAGGCTTATCTAATGCGTGAAGATCTCACGGTGGCCGACCTGATTCGTTAATTTTCCAAAAGATTAAAAATAACGAAAAAAATTTGATAGATTCTACCCGAATCTATATATTTGCCGCGTTAAAAACCTTTAATAATTAAAACTATGAAGAAAGTTTTATCTCTGATGATTGTCGTTGCTGCCGCTGCCATGGTAAGCTGCGTCGGCAAACAGGCAAAACAGGCTGAAACCGTTGAAGTTGAGGCTACCGAGGTCGTAGAGACTCCTGCTTGCTGCGAGGAGCCTGCCGCTTGCGAGAAAGCCGATAGCTGCGCAACGGCCTGCGAGACTCCGGCAGAAACTCCGGCTCCTGCTGAAGCTGCCAAGTAATTTCCCTTTTCGGAACTTACGGGAGTATCCCCAAAGGATACTCTTTTTTTATGCCTCTTCCCCGGCGGGAGAGGTATTTTTTATGAAGCGGTGTTGTCCGGTGTCAGATCTTGCGGGCACGCCAGTTGCCGTAACGCATATAAAGATAGGAAGCCGTGAGGGTGCAGCCGTAATAGACGTGGTCGGCGGTCCAGCAAAGTGCGACGTCGGCATGCAGTCCGTAAACCAGCAGCGCCGTATAAGCGACATAGACGATGCTGGTGCAGGCGACGATCGTGAGGGCCGTGCGGGTGTTGCCCGTACCCGATACGCTGAATTGATAGATGAAGGCGGCCGTGCAGGGAATGTTGGTCGTCAGCATTACCCAGAGCGAAGGGATGGCGTATTCGATCAGAGATACGTCGTCCGTATAGATGCGGAGCGTCCAGTAAGGAATCGCGGCCGCCAGGATGCAAAGCGGGAGGACGAAGCAGAAACAGAGGCGGATCATCTTCCGGCAGAGGGGCATGATCTGTTCGGTATAACCCGCGCCGATCAGGTTGCTTACCAGGGAGCTGGTTGTCGAGGCGAAAGCGTTGATGAACATGAAGATCAGCGACGATACGGCCCGCACGATGTTCGTGGCGGCCAGGTCGCGCTTGCCCAGATGTTCGATGCAGAGGAAGAAGAGGAACCACGCGAGGAAAGCCACGCCCTGTTGGATCATCACCCAGACCGAAAGGCTCAGGATTTGTTTCAGCAGGGAAAAGTCGAATCCTGTGAATCGGAATTTATAGCGGCGCCAGTCGGTCCGGTAGCGGGTGTAGAGTATGTAGAAGAGGGCGGATACACCTTCCGAAATAGAAGAGGCGATCGCAGCGCCGGCGATGCCCATTTCGGGGAATCCGAATTTTCCGAAGATCAGCAGGTAGTTCAATACGACATTGGTGAGTACCATGACGATCGAGTTGATCGTCAGGATGCGCGTGCGGGTCGTGCCGACATAGAATGCCCGGAACATCGACCCGACGTAGGCGAAGAAGAAACCGTAAACCCGGTAGTCGAGGTACCGGACGGCGGCTTCCCGTACATCGGGAGCTTCGATCAGGGTACCCATGATGCGGGCTACGAAGACTTTCGAGAGGATGAACAGCACGAGGGCCATCAGCAGCAGAAACGCCGTGCTCTGCATGAACAGAGGCCCGATTTGCGAATACTCCTTGGCTCCGTTGCGGCGGGCGATGAGAATCTGGGCGCCGATGCTGAACCCGAAGCCCAGCATGAAGATCATCAGGTAGAAGATACCCGCCAGGGCCGAAGCCCCCAGCTCCGCTTCTCCGACGCGTCCCAGATAGGCCGTATCTGTCAGTCCGATCAACTGCTCCATCAGCAGGCAGACCAGCACCGGGAAGGTGATTTTCAGGATTTTCTTGTTCGTGTAACGCATTGGAAACGTCGGTTTCAGTGCACAAAAATACTCTTTTTTCCGCAATCGTATTTATAACGGGCTGTTTTTGGAAATTTGCAGGACAATACCCCCTCGAGTGTTGTCCGGAACAAAATATTTTATAGTTTTGTGGTGTCGGTTTCGTCCGACAGACATATTTTGATGAAAGTGTTTCGCTTTTATCCTTGATAAGAAATCTGACAGTTTCAAGCAAGACGAGGATAACGACAACACTCATCATCTGTTTCGGTATGTGTACATTATTCCAATCACCCCATACTGAGCAGGTGTGGGGTATTGTGTTGGTTTATTCGTCTTGGGTTTTGTCAGAACCTCTTATCAGATAAACGAACGGCTCCACACTTTCTTTTTGCATATATCCCACCGCAGCGGAGTTGATACGGTACATTGCAGGCTAACTATGACCGTAAAAGAACAAGCTTTACAACAAGCGATAGAAATCGCTGTATCTCACTATGACTGCTTTTATGAACATGGCGGAGGGAAATTAGATGTTCTATCTATTTCCAACATTCAGCTATTCGATTGCAAATTATATCCGTCTGACGGTATGGATGGCAGTAATTTGGAAAAATGCACAGGAGGGCGGTGCAATGTGTCATTTAGAATCGCTTATAATTCCCCTTTACAAAACGGCCTTAAGATAAGTGATAATTTCAGATGTGAAAATGTTGATTTTGAGGTTATAAGCTATAAAGAAGAAAAATTCACAGTCAAAATAACTAATAAAAGATTAACCTTATGAAAAAACTACTATCTCTTGTGTTTTGCGGCTTATTGCTATTCGGTTGTAGCGATAAGTACGACGACAGCGCATTGCGCAATGATCTGAACGACCTCGAAAATCGCGTAACAAAATTAGAGGAACTCTGCACGCAGATGAACACCAATATTTCATCGTTGCAGAAGATTGTAGACGCATTACAGGATAATCTGTCTATTTCCAAAGTTGAACAAATATCGGATGGTTACATTATCCACTTTTCAGATGGTTCTACCGCCACAATTAAAAATGGCAAAAATAGCGGAGATGCTCCTATTATCGGTGTAAAGAAAGACACGGACGGAATCTATTACTGGACGCTTAACGGCGAGTGGCTGACCGACGATGCAGGCGATAAGATAAAAGCAGAAGGCATGGACGGCGAAAACGGCAACGATGGCACGGATGGCGAGAATGGCCAAGACGGCATTACACCGCAACTGAAAATAGAGAATGGCCGATGGATGCTTTCAATGGATAATGGTAAAACTTGGACAGACATAGGACAAGCAACGGGTGCAGACGGTCAGGACGGTGCCGATGGCACGAATGGCAAAGACGGCGACAGCTTCTTTCAGAGTGTTACCGAGGACGATAACAATGTCTATTTTACCCTTATAGATGGTACTGTTATCACTATTCCCAAAGGAGATAATTCACAGTTCGCAATTGCATTCGATACAACGGATATAGCCATTCTCAACGGTGGAGAGAGCAAAACAATCTCCTACACGATTACGGATGCAACCGAGAATACGGTTGTCAAAGCCATTGCACAGGATGGATGGAAAGTCAAAGTAAATGCTACCTCCACGGATAAGGGAACGATTACGATTACAGCCCCCGATCCGATTGTAGAAAGCGAAATCCTTGTCTTTGCCAACGACGGTTCCTATCGTACTGTTATGGCATCATTTTATTGCCACGAAAAACAGGTCTTGGATATAAACATTGCCGATAATTCTATCAATGTATTACCAGCAGGAGGAACGCAAGAAATTAAATTGACAACGAATTTGGATTATACCGTTGAGATTCCTGACAATGCCCGATCGTGGTTGTCGCTGGCTCCTGAAACACGAGCTTTGCGGGAAGATACGATTGTCTTTGAAGTAGCTGCCAACGAGGGGATTCAACGCCATGCGACGGTTACTTTGAAGGGCGAACAAGACAATATTTTACAAACGATTATTTTTCGCCAACTGGGAACGTGTACCGAGATTCATGTCGAAACGAAAGGCGAACTGGAAAATGTGTTGGCGGGTTATGATTATGCCAATATCGAATCGTTGAAGATTACAGGTGTGCTGAACGATGTCGATTTTCTGTTTATCTATCGCATGATGCCCAAGTTGAAGAACCTCGATATTGCAGAGGTGAATATTACGGCATTGCCGACACAGGCATTTTATAAATCTACAAATGTCGAGCATCTGATTCTCCCCAAGACCCTGACAACGATTGGAAAGGAGATGTTTTATCGAAGCAAGCTAAAGTCGGTTGTAATTCCTGCAAGTGTAGAGACGATCGAGGCCGCCGCATTCATGGGTTGCTCTTCATTGGCAACCGTAACTTTTGAGAAAGGTTCGCAGCTGAAAACTATCGGTGGCGGTTATTCTTCTTATTATCCTAATTATTATGGTGCTTTCGCGGACTGCACGGCATTAACCTCGATTGAAATCCCTGCAAGTGTAGAGACGATCGAAGCAGCGGCATTCATGCGTTGTTCTAAATTGGCAACAGTAACTTTTGAGAAAGGTTCTCAACTGAAAACTATCGGTGGAGATTATTCTTCTTATTATTATGGTGTTTTCTCGGATTGTACTGCATTGAAATCTATTGAAATCCCTGCAAGTGTAGAGACGATCGAGGCCGCCGCATTCATGGGTTGCTCTTCATTGGCAACCGTAACTTTTGAGAAAGGTTCGCAGCTGAAAACTATCGGTGGCGGTTATTCTTCTTATTATCCTAATTATTATGGTGCTTTCGCGGACTGCACGGCATTAACCTCGATTGAAATCCCTGCAAGTGTAGAGACGATCGAAGCAGCGGCATTCATGCGTTGTTCTAAATTGGCAACAGTAACTTTTGAGAAAGGTTCTCAACTGAAAACTATCGGTGGAGATTATTCTTCTTATTATTATGGTGTTTTCTCGGATTGTACTGCATTGAAATCTATTGAAATCCCTGCAAGTGTAGAGACGATCGAAGCGACAGCATTCAAAGGCTGTTCTTCATTGGCAACAGTAACTTTTGAGAAAGGCTCTCAACTGAAAACTATCGGTGGTGGTTATTATTCTTATTCTTCTTCTTATTATTATGGCGCTTTCTGCCAATTAAAGAATCTAATGACCGTCGATATGTCTGCCTGCACGCAGATTGAGACGATCGGTGAATGCGCCTTTTATGGGGATTTCGAACTGCGATTATTCAAGATCGGCACAGAAATACCACCGACTTGTGAAAACTATGCTTTTAGCGGCATAAATCCTTATTCGGTACTGAAAGTGCCTTCGGGTTGTGCCGATGCCTATAAAGCCGCAACAGAATGGAAGCGGTTTGCAAGCACTACAGGATTAGATGAATAAATGTTAAACATTAGTCTGCGATACTTCGGTATTGCAAAGGTGTATTATTCAATTTGATATGATTCAGTCATTTAAGATGGTCTTTGATGCCAACCGTATTTCAACTCAAAAAATTAGAGAAATCATTGAAGAATTAACAGAATTGGGAGTATATGATTCTAAAACAGGTATGGTTTCGTATGACAATGATGATAAAGTTTTAGAGCAAAAGATAATTGCAATTCTTGACAATATAGTTCAAAACCATTGATTGGTATTTTTAGGACAGACTTGTGCAAAAGGGTTAATATATAGACCCTCTGCCCAAGTTTGTCCTTTTTATATTACTTGCATATTTCATAAATTTTTTGTATATTTACATCATTATCAAAGATTTAATCACAACATAAATTTTAGCTAAAATGAAAAGAAAAACACCAAGTATTAATTGAAAAACGGGCACAGAGACTATCGACGATGTTCAAATATCGTATGTCTCCAAAGGGGTATCTTATGATAATATTTACGGCGTCTGTCTGTTCGTAGGACGTAGAACTGATGACCCTACACCGCGAGAGTTTCACTATATCTTTGAACTCGACATCGACCCTGCAAAAGATATGACCATCTGTTTTCAAAAACGAGGTCGTTATATGGCAGGATTCTCCTATCTGCTAAATCCAAAAGCCGTAGAGGAGGGTTGTCTCGCCATTGTATTGCCCAACATGGTAGATATTCCCAAGTCCAATTGTATGCTCAATCTTTTTGAAGCCCATATAAAGAGCGATACGGTCATATTCGACTATACGACAAAGGAGGGCAAACAGAACGTATTCAAATTTCCACTCACGGGTTTTAACGAGAAATATTTAGAGCAGTTTATATAGATATAATTAAGAAATATGGGATTAGTATATAAAGACCTCATGGGTAAAATGGGGATAGATGATGAGGGTTTATTTGAACTTGCCTATTGCGAATTAGATTATATCTCTAATGAATTGCAAAAGATATATAAGTCTCCGTATATAAGTGATCTGAATAGCTACATATTATTCGCTATTAGGAAAATGTTGGATTCTTGGCAGTCAATTCATCTACTATGTGAAGATAGGATAGATGTTTCATCTTTGGTTACACTTAGTCGAATGATTGTCGATAACTATACTATATTACATTTCATCCATATTAACTCTAAAACGATAGAAGAAAGAGAATTAAGACATTACTTGTATGTTTTAGATGGGGTTGAAAATAGAATAAAGGAACTACGCAAATTTCCATCCTTGACTTTTGATCTCAATTATATTGAACAAACTGAAATAGATCAACTGGCCCAACAAATTGAAACAACTATGCAGAGTGATCTAAAGGCAAAAGATCAATTATTGAAAAAGATTAGAAATAATCCATTATGTAATGTTGATATGGAAAATATCATCCAAAGGCGTAATTGGAAATACAAAAAGTTAAATAATACGATAAAGGGAAATAGATTTTCATGGCTGGAATTATATCAACAAGCAGGAATTAAAAATAGTGTATCTCAATTCATATCTGGCTATATGTCTGAATTTGTCCACGGACTTTGTATGTCTAATATTGCATATAATACTCCTCCTTTTGAAAAAGGCCAAATCTTGAATATTAACACTGTATTTATCAATAAAACAACAGATATTATCAAAAAGTTATTCCAAAACGACCTTGCTAAAAACGATATTGATATTCGAAAATCAGATATAGCGACCTCATTGCTTTTAATGGTTACTCCTGAATATATTTCAGAAAAACTATTACAAATTGCAGATAAAACAAAAGCAACACAACATTCTTAAAAGGAGAGAGGAAAGAAATTTCCTCTTTTTTTCTGAACCGAGGTTGGGGTCGGTTGCAGAGAAATCCAATAAATGAATACGCTTAATTCTCTATCAACTAATAACATAATTGCTTATGAATGACACGTGTTAAATGCTTTATGTAGCACAAGGAATGAAATTTTACCTAACAAATTAAGAATCTGCAAATTACAAACAATTTGCAAGCAAGAAAATGTGATACAGAGTGTGTTACAGACCGATTTTTAAGGTATAAAACAGCTATTTTAACGCTTGTAAATAACTGATTATTTGCAATTTGCGGAAATAGCTCAGTTGGTAGAGCACAACCTTGCCAAGGTTGGGGTCGCGAGTTCGAGTCTCGTTTTCCGCTCTGAAACGCAGAGGACAATCGAAAGGTTGTCCTCTGCGTTTTTCAGTGTATTGAGGTCCGGACGAATGATCCTGTATCTCGTCTTTCGAGGTGCGGGAGTATCAATAAAAGTTTGCGAAATTACCTGTCGAAGCGCTGGTTCGAATTCTATTTCCTTCTTCATAAAAAGATGGTTTATTATTCGGGAGAAGAGTTGATGCTCCTGCGTGATTCCAAATATATTATCAGGCGGGATACGGATAAGTTCAGAGAATTTTTGAGGAAATGGAGAGTCCGTTGTTCCTGTTTGACAAGGCAATGGAAAGATTTTTGGCAATAAAAGAAAAACTCCTGCTTGTCACCGACAGGCAGGATATAATTGGATCCGGGGAAATATTTTGAGGGACCGAAGCCAAAAGCCTTTTATTTTCCGGCAGATAACGGCGTCTGTTTCATTCTCTTTCGGGAATTATCGCTCTAAAACCGACTGTTGGCTTTGGCCGACCAATTTCCCGTTTCGGTATTCGGTCGGAGAAATCCCGACATACTGCTTGAAATATTTGCCGAAGAAGGATTGGGTCGAGAAGTTCAGTTCGGAAGCTATCTCCTTGATACTTAAGTCTGAGGAACGAAGCATCTGTTTGGCGTCGGCAATGACCATGCGAATGATCCACTGCAGGGCCGAGATGCCCGATTTCTCTTTGATGATCGCCGAAAAATAGCGGGGTGTCAGATATTGTTCCTGGGCGTAGTAGGTTACCTCCCGTTCCGTGCGGTGATTCTGGTAGAGTGAAACCATGAAATTCTGAAGTACATGGTTTTTCCGATCTTTGTGCTGCGGTTGCTGGGGATGGCGTGCAAAATAGATACTCAGTATCTCGTAGCAGAGTACCTCGCCCATCGCGGTCACCAATTCGCGGTTGATGATCTTTTGTTGTGTATTGGTGGCTGCAGAGCTCATTGTCGCAATTCGCCTCCGCAGTGCATCGATCAGTTGGTCGATATACATGTATTGTTCTTTCGACAACGACAGGCAGGGGTTTTCATAGATGAAAAAACTCCAGGTCGGATCGAATGTCTTTTTCGTATTGGTCAGGATGTAATCTATATCGACCGTAAGCACGACTCCTTTCAAATCCTTGCTTCGATGTTTTATCTGAATGGACATGAGAAGCGGAGAGATATATATGTCGCCTTGACGGATATGGTATGTTTTATCTTCCAGAATGATGTCGAGTTCACCGCCCTGGCAGAGGAAAAGGCTGCACTTATCCGTTTGCGAGAAAGTATAATCTTCTTCCTTGTCGGAAGCGAGCGGAGGAACAGTAGAAAATTTTACTGGAATTGTCATGGTTACGGTTTTTTATAATTTGGCCGAAAAATAGGGAAAAGGGATATAAAGTACAAATATTCAGGAGGAATCCGTTCGATAATTCTACAAATAGGATAGTGGACAAATGGAATGAATAGTTCGATTCATCGCCCTTGAACGGAGTTGTAGCCGTGTTTCGAGCCGGAAAGAGTGTTTTTTCGATAATCGTCCGTGTCAAAGGATTTTCGGTTTTCACTTCGTTCGACGGATGGAGTGCAAGCGGAACGACCGGAGGCAGCCCATACAGAAGGGCTGCCTCCGGTCGTCGGAAGGAGATGTTACGGGAGGAGGTTTTTCAGAAAGCGACGGATGGCCGCCCATACTCCTGTTTTGCGGAACACTACGGTCAGGAGTATTCCGAGTGCGATGCCGGTAAAGAGCGTGCGAAACAGATTGCCGGAAGATTTTTTTCGGGTCGTCGAGGCGTGTGTTTCACGCAGGAGGGTCGTATCGCGGGCGAAGGAGGAAAGGTTTCGCAGACCGGTATGGCTTGCGAGGCTGTCCGATTGCCGCTGCCGCCGGAAAGTCTGGTTTGTCAGCAGCCATGTACGCCGTTCCGCTCGGTCGCTTATACCGGTGACGATGAGCGAATCGTCCTGTTTTTCGGCTCGGATCGCGGCCCGTCCGCTGCGGGCGGTGTAGGCCGCACCCGGGGGAAGATGGTCGAGGTCTTTAAGCGGGATCGCCAGCCGGGTCCGGTCCGTCGGCAGGGATTCGGTCGCAATCAGCAGGGTTCGTGATGTCGAGTCGGACTCCTGTTGCCGTTGCCGTAGTTGTCGTGCGAGGCTGTCGCGTTGCGATTTTTCGACGCTTCGTTCCGAATGTATTCGGGTCTGTATGTCCGAGGTCTGCGTCGTGGTGCGGGTCGTCGCACATCCGGCTGCCGTCAGGAGTAGCAGCGGCAGCAGCACGGGCCGGTTTTTTCGTCGGGGAGGTTTCATCGGTTTTTTTGGGGGTTTTGCGGTTGAAGTTTTTGCGGAGCCCTTCGACTTCGCGGGTGAGTTTGTCGATTTTGCGGAGCAGTTCCTGTTGGGCGACCAGCCAGTCGGCCTTTTCCCGGCGCAGGGTGACGTTCTCCTGCAGTACGTCGTTGTACTTTTCGCACAACAGGTCGATCGAGCGCTGCATGTCGGCCAGCATGTCGTTGCGGCGCTTGCGGCGGCTGACCAGCCAGGTGACGGCTCCGGCCAGGAAGCCGCTCGGCAGGGCATAGGTCAGCAGGTCGGTGATAAGTGTCGGGTTCATTTCGGTAGTTCGTGTCGAATGGGGTTAGAGAATGCCGGTTTCCCGGAGCCATGCCTGCACGTCGAACGACGGGCAGGCTTTGGCTGCCAGTTCGTTATGCCCTACGACGGCTGCGCCGGGAAACCGGGCGACGAAATCCCGGACGTAGTGTTCGAGGGCGCTTTTCTGCTGCGGAGTGCGGGTGTCGCAGGGGGTCGTGCCGTCGGCGGCGACTCCTCCGGCGTATGCGATGTGACGGCTGGTGGCGTTGTAACCACGGGCGCCGTTGGTGATCTCCCAGGGATCGACCGTGCGGTCTTCGTTGTTGGGGACGAGCCGTTCGACGCTGCCGTCCAGGTGGATGAGGTCGGTATAACCCACCTGGCGCCAGCCTCGGCCGCCCTGGGAAACGGGGGCGGTGTGCCACCTGCGGATATCGGCGGCACTCACTTCGCGGCCGGGCGGCGTGGCCGTGCAGTGGATGACGAGTCTTTCGAGTTTTGCCATAATAAAAAAGTGTGGAAGAGGTTGGAATCGGGGCGACGACCGGATTCGGACGGGGTGGATAAGCTCCGGCCGAGGGTGCGGGAGAAGGTAGGCCGTTTCGGATTGGGTCGGCGAAGCGCAGGACTTCGGGGCGGGATGCCGGTTTCCGCTTTTCCGGGAAAAGCGGGGAGGGGGCCGATGGATGCCTGCAAAGATAACGGATGCCGTCCCGGAATACAAATCGGAGGGACATCCTGCGGTTTTTCGGCGGCATGATGTCGGTTTATTCCGTTGCGATGCGGCGGATTTCCGGTTTTTCGGATTATCTTTGAAACGGTTCGGGCTATGAAACTTCCGCAATGCACGTTTGTTGTTCGATATGAAACGTAAAATAATTCGCAGTATGATCGTTTTCCTTGCAGTTGCGGCCCTGCTGGTCGCGGCGATCGCCCTTTTTATGAATCGGCCCGAATTCGGGCGTGCTCCGCGCGGGGAGCGGCTGGAACGGATCCGGCGTTCGCCCAATTACCGCGACGGCGCTTTCCGCAACCGGCATGCGACGCCGCAGCTCACATCGGGAAAGGGCTGGTGGGCTACGATGTACGACTTCCTTTTCGAGCGTCAGGAGCGCAACCGTCCCGATCATGCGCTGCCTGCAGTGAAGACCGACCTGAAAGCGCTCGATCCGAAAGAGAACCTGCTGGTCTGGTTCGGCCACTCCTCCTACCTGATTCAGGCAGACGGGCTGCGTATTCTGGTCGATCCCGTTTTCGAAACGGCTTCGCCCTTGCCGTTTTTCAACAGACCTTTCGAGGGGACCGATCTCTATAAACCCGAGGATATGCCTGGGATCGACCTGCTGGTCATCACACACGACCATTGGGACCATCTCGACTACGGCACGGTAACGAAGCTGCGCGACCGCACGGGCCGCGTCGTCTGCCCGCTGGGTGTGGGCGAGTATTTCGAATATTGGAGTTTCGATCCGCAGCGGATCACGGAGCTTGACTGGGGCGAACAGGTTGCGCTCGGCGGCGGTTTTACGGTATATTGCCGTCCCGCGAGGCACTTTTCCGGACGTACGTTTCGGGCGAACCGGACGCTGTGGGCTTCGTTCGTCGTCGAAACTCCGTCGCAGCGGATTTTCCTCGGCGGCGACGGCGGGTACGATACCCATTTCGCCGACGTCGCACGCGAGTTTCCGAATCTGGATGTCGCCGTGCTCGAAGACGGCCAGTACAGCGAGGATTGGCGCTATATCCACATGCTTCCGGCCGATCTGAAGCGGGCCGTAGAGGACCTCGGCGCCCGGCGGGTTTTTCCGGTGCACAATTCCAAATACGCTCTGGCGCGGCATCCCTGGGACGAGCCGCTGAACAATGCGGCTGCACTCGCGGCGGAGAATCCCGAGGCGGGGATCGTGCTGCCGCGAATCGGCGAGCCGGTACGTTTGGATCGGTCCGACACGCTGCCGGGCAGGTGGTGGACAGCTCCCGAAAATTGAAAGAGAGCGAAGGCTAATCTTCGCTCTCTTTTTTTATCTTTCTCCGGTATTCCCGGCGCTATTTTTTGCCCTGATTGGCTACGGCTTCCATCAGCTTGCGGATCTGTTCGGGATCGCCCAGAAAGTAATCTTTCACCAGACGTAACTTGTCGTCGAATTCGAAGACGTATGGCACGGCCGTCGGGAGGTTGAGTTCCGAGATCGCCGCGTCGGAGATGCCTTTCAGGTGTTTGATGATACCCCGCAGGCTGTTGCCGTGCGCTACCACCAGGATTGCGTCGTGAACGGACAGTTCGGGGAAAATCACGCATTGCCAGTAGGGCAGCGCCCGTTCGATGGTTTGCTTGAGCGATTCGGTGCGGGGCAGCTCCTCGTCCGGGATCCCGGCGTAGCGGGGATCGAAGCGCGGATTGCGGGGATCGTCTTCGGCCAGCGGATCGGGTGCGACGTCGTAGCTGCGCCGCCAGATGTGCACCTGCTCTTCGCCGAAGCGGGCCGCCGTTTCGCTCTTGTTGAGCCCTTGCAGTACGCCGTAATGTTTTTCGTTGAGGCGCCAGTTTTTCTCGACGGGGATCCATTCCTGGTCGAGCCGGTCGAGAACACAGTTCAGGGTCCGGACGGCCCTTTTCAGGTAGGAGGTGTAGGCTTTGCCGAAACGGAATCTTTCGGCTTTGAGCAATTCTCCGGCTTTGAGGGCCTCTTCGACGCCTTTGTCCGTGAGATCGACGTCCGTCCATCCCGTGAAGCGGTTTTCGCGGTTCCACGCGCTTTCGCCGTGCCGCAGCAGTACGATTTTTTTCATGGTATGATCTGTTTTTATTTGTATTTCACTTCGTTGAGACACTCTCCGCGTGAGAATGCCTGGATGTTTTCGAGGGTCGTGCGGGCGATGTTGTCCAGCGCCTCGCGGGTGAAGAATCCCTGGTGGGAGGTGAGGATCACGTTGTTGAAGGAGAGCAGGCGTGCCAGCATGTCGTCGTCCATGATCCGGTCGGAGGTGTCCTGATAGAAGTAATCCGCCTCTTCCTCATAGACATCCAGCCCCGCCGCTCCGATCTTTTTCTCCTTGAGTCCTTCGATCAGGTCGCTCGTGCGGATCAGCTGCCCGCGTCCCGTGTTGATGATGATGACCCCGTCTTTCATTTGACCGATGGCTTCGGCGTCGATCATGTGGAGGGTTCGGTCCGTGAGGGGACAGTGCAGCGAGATGATGTCCGAGCGGCGGTAGAGTTCGGTCAGCGGAACGTAGGTCATACCCGATTCCCGGGCGAACGCCTCGTCGGGGCAGGGGTCGTAGCCGAGAACCTCCATCCCGAATCCCCACAGGATGCGGATGAGGGCACGGGCGATTTTTCCCGTGCCGACGATGCCGGCCGTTTTGCCGTGCATGTCGAATCCGAGGAGGCCGTGCAGGGCGAAATTTCCGTCCCGGGTACGCCAGTAGGCGCGGTGTACCTTGCGGTTGAGCGAGAGCATCAGTGCCACGGCGTGTTCGGCCACGGCATAGGGCGAATAGGCCGGTACCCGGACTACCGTGATGCCGTGCTCGGCGGCGGCTTTCAGATCGACATTGTTGAAACCCGCGCAGCGCAGGGCGATCAACCGTACGCCCATGCGGGCCAGTTCCCCGACGGTTGGGGCATCCGCCGAGTCATTGACGAAGATGCAGACCGCATCGGCGCCTTGTGCCAGGGGTACGTTGTCGATGTTCAGGTGGCTGCGGTGGTATTTGATCCGTATCCCGTAGTCGGCGTTGATCCGGTCGAACGATTCGCGGTCGTAGGGCTGTGTCCCGAAAAAAATGGTTTTCATGGCGTATATTTCATTTAATTATAACGTTTTTGTCGAGGCGGTATTATCCGTTCCGTTCACGGATTGTGCCAAGAGCGGGAGATTTGCCGCACAAACCGTATCGAAAGCAATACGTCCTTCGTTCGGTTCGGATTTCGAAGCACTCTGTCTCATGGCACTTTTTTTGTCCCGTTTGTTTCCTGAATAAACATGCAATGAGGAATCCGAGAGAACGCATACGCAACAGTAGGGGGTATAAATGGTGGATTTTGAGCCTCGTGATGCTCGGGACTTTCATGGCCGTGATGGACGTGACGGTCGTGAACGTCGGCCTGCCGACCATTATGTCGGTATTTCACATCCCCATTTCGACCGCCGAATGGGTCATTACGGCCTATAATGATTACCATGACGCTCATGCTGCCTTCGGCGGGTTGGATTGCCGACCGCATCGGCAACAAACGGATGTATATTCTGGGGTTGGTGCTCTTCACCTTCGGATCGTGGCTCTGCGGCCGCGCCGGGAGCGATATGTTCCTGATTTCGGCCCGTGCCCTGCAAGGCTTCGGCAGCGGCATCATCCAATCGCTCGGCCTGGCGATCGTTACCCGGGAGTTTCCTCCGCAACAGCGGGGGCTGGCCCTGGGGTTGTGGTCGGTGGCGGCCGCCGCTTCGATCTCGTTCGGTCCTCTGATCGGCGGTTATCTGGTGGACGATTACAGTTGGCACCTGATCTTCGATGTCAATGTTCCTGTGGGACTGGCGGCCATTCTGTTTGCAATTTTTATCCAGAAGGAGTGGCGCGGTGCCCGTGCGGGCAGTTTCGATTGGCCGGGTTTCCTGTGCGTGGTCTGTTTCATGCCCCTTTTGATCTTCGCACTGGCCCGAGGCAATTCGCCTTCGAATCCCGAGGGGTGGAGTTCGCCGGAGGTGATCGGATGTTTTGCGGTTGCGGCTGCGGCACTCATTGTCTTTATCGTCCGGGAGCTGCGGTGCGAAAATCCGCTGTTGAATCTGAAACTGCTCGGCGAACGTAATTTCGGCGTTTCGATGGCCGTGCTGGCGATCTTCGGTATCGGCATGCTGGGCGGTACCTACCTGCTGCCGCTTTACATGCAGAAGGGGCTGGGCTATACGGCGATCATGGCCGGCAGCGTTTTCCTGCCCGTCGGCCTGATCCAGGGCGTGCTTTCGACCTGCTCGGGATTCCTGACCCGCTATATCAAGCCGCTCTTTATCGCCGTGACCGGCATCCTGGTCATGACGTTGAGTTTCTATTTCGCCAGCCGGTTTACTCTTCATACTACGCATGCACAAATCATGTTGGTACTCTATCTGCGCGGTTTCGGCATGGGACTGACCTTTGCCCCGCTGAACGATTTCTCGCTCATGAATTTGAGCCAGCGCGATATGGCTTCGGCGGCCGGCATCTCCAACAGCATCAAACAACTCTCGGGCAGCGTCAGCATCGCCCTGCTTACCGTTATTCTGACCGGCCGTACGGCGTTCCATTCGGCGCAGGGCGGACTCTCTTCGGCGGAAAGCTACGTGGCCGGTATCTCCGATGATTTCCTTTTCGTCACATTCGTTTCGTTGGCCTCGGCACTGCCCTTCCTGTGGCTGTTGCGCCCGCGCCGCAAGGCGGCTTCGTTTAAGAGCGAAGGAACGGGCACCTGACGGGTTTGCTTTTATCGCCTTGAATCCCTATTTTTGTCCGGGGGAATCGTCTTTTCCCGGAGGATTTTGAAAAACGATCAGCAGACATACGTCCCCGATCCCGAGGTCGCTTCGCGGCTCCTGGAGTGGTACGGCCGCGAGGGGCGCGACCTTCCCTGGCGTCGCACACGGGACCCTTACCGGATCTGGATTTCGGAAGTGATCCTGCAACAGACCCGCGTGGCGCAGGGTATGTCCTATTATCATCGTTTCCTCGAACTGTTCCTTGACGTCGCGGCTCTCGCTTCGGCTCCCGAAGATCTGGTTCTCAAGTGCTGGCAGGGACTCGGCTACTACTCCCGCGCCCGGAATCTGCTGGCCGCAGCCCGGCGGATCGTGGAAACGCACGGCGGTGTTTTCCCGACGGACTATGCCGACGTGCGGGCATTGCCCGGCGTGGGCGACTATACGGCTGCGGCGATCTGTTCGATCGCCTACGACGAACCCTGTGCCGCACTCGACGGCAATGTCTTTCGGGTGCTTTCCCGCCTTTACGACCTCGATACGCCCATCGATACGACTTTCGGAAGGCGGACGTTCGCTGCGTTGGCCGATTCGCTGATCGACCGGCAGCGGCCGGGACTTTACAACCAGGCCATTATGGATTTCGGGGCTCTTTGCTGTCTTCCGGCACAGCCTTGCTGTACGGAGTGCCCTTTGCGCGACCGTTGTCTGGCTTTTGCCGCCCGTACGGTCGATGTCCGTCCCGTCAAACAGGGGCGTACGGCTGTCGAACCCCGCTATTTCAACTACCTGCACGTCGAATGCGGCGATGAATTGGTATTGCGCCGACGGGGTGCCGGCGACATTTGGCAGGGGTTGTACGAATTTCCGCTCATCGAAACTCCCGAACCTGTGGAATATACGGTGTTGGCCGCGATGCCGGAGTTTTGCGCTCTCTTCAAAGATGCCGGGGCGGTATGCCTTGCCGGGACCGTCACGATGCCCGTGCATCAGCTTTCGCACCGGGCGATCCACGCTGTTTTCTACCGGATCGTCGTGGAGCGCTGGACGCCCTCCTTGCGCGAAATGCTCGTTATTCCGCGTGAAATCCTCGGCGATTACGCCGTTTCCCGTCTTACGGAGCGTTATTTATCCCGCTGATTCTTCGTTTGTGCGTTTGCGGCACACGGTTTGCCGTTTGAATCAGAGTAAAACCTATACGAAGAAGTAAATCCGGATAAATTATGTTTACAGGTGTACAGTTCACGCACTTCATCCAGGCGAACCCGGCGCTGGCCGTCTTTCTGACCGTTGCGCTGGGGTTTTTGCTGGGTAAGCTGCGCATCCGCAGCTTTTCGCTCGGAACGGTAACCAGCGTGCTGCTGGTGGGCGTAGTCGTCGGGCAGCTTCGTATCGAGATTCCCGAACCGGCCAAAACCCTTTTCTTCCTGATGTTTCTTTTCGCCGTGGGGTATGCGGTCGGCCCGCAGTTCTTCCGGGGGTTGAAGAAGGACGGATTGCCTCAGGTGGCCTTCGCCGTGGTGGTCTGTTTGCTGTGTTTGGGGTCGGTATGGCTCTTCTCCTGGCTGATGGGCTATACGCTTTCGCAGGCTGCGGGGCTGCTGGCCGGGTCGCAGACGATGTCGGCCGTGCTGGGCGTGGCGACCGATACGATTCGCGAGCTGCCGGGCGGAGCGGAAACCGATCTCAGCTCGATGCCTGTTTGCTATGCGGTGACTTACATCTTCGGTACGGCGGGTTCCGCCTGGGTGCTGAGTTCGATCGGACCCCGGTTGCTGGGCGGCGTGGCGAAGGTGAAGCAGTCGGCGCGTGATCTGGAGCAGAAGATGGGCGAAGACCTCAGCCTGAAGGCCGGCTTCGACCCGGCGGCCCGGGAGATCGTTTTCCGGGTTTTCAGCGCCGATAACGAATGGTTCGAGGGCGGGCGTACCGTCCACGAATTCGAAACCGTCATGCAGCGCGACGGAAAGCGTATTTTCGTCGAACGGCTCTGTCAGCAGGGGAAGATTGTCGATGAGGTGACACCCCGGACGGTGATCCGCCCGGGCGATCAACTGGTCGTCAGCGGCCGCCGCGAATACGTCATCAGCGAAGAGAAGTGGATCGGTGCCGAAGTGTCCGATACGACACTGACGAATTTTGCCGTTCAGGTCCTTCCTGTCGTGGTCAATCGCAAGGGGGCTGCCGGGGAGAGGATCGGAAAGGTCTTGTCTGCTAAATTCATGCACGGGGTCAATATCCGGTCCATCGTGCGGGCGGGTGTGAAGATCCCCGTGCGGAGCGGTGCGAAACTGGATGCCGGCGACCGGATCGAATTGGTCGGGCTGCCGCAGGACGTGCGACGTGCCGCCGCACAGTTGGGTTTCAGCGATCCGGTGAAGACCGAGAGCAGCGTTCCGTTGCTGGGGCTGGGTATCTGTCTGGGCGGTCTGATCTTCGGATGGATGCTGGTGGCCAAGATAGGGGCGATTCCCCTGAGTCTGACCGTGAGCGGCGGCGTGCTGCTCGCAGGTCTTTTCTGCGGCTGGGCCCGTTCGCGGCGCCCGACTTTGGGAGGCATTCCCGAACAGACCGTGTGGTTCATGAACAATATGGGACTGAATACTTTCATTGCGATCGTCGGCATTTCGACCGGACCGTCGTTCGTCGCCGGTTTTCAGCAGGTGGGCTGGAGCCTTTTCCTGGTGGGGGCCGGTGCCACGACTCTTCCTCTGGTGCTGGGCGTGTTGATCGGCCGTTACCTGTTCCGTTTCAACGATGCCCTGACGCTCGGATGCGTCGCCGGAGCGCGAACGACTACGGCGGCTCTCGGTGCTGTCGAGGATACGATCGGCAGCAATGTCCCCTCGCTGGGATATACCATCACTTATGCCATCGGCAATACGCTGCTCATCATCTGGGGCGTGGTGCTCGTGTTGCTGTTGGCCTGACGGAGCCGGTCGATGATTCGGGCGGGTCTATGGTTTTCCATAGATCCGCTTTTTCGTGGTGCGAATCGCTAAAAGCGGATGAATCCGGCGGATTTTTGAAAAAAAATTGATTACTTAGCATTCTCTTTTAACGATTGCGACGATGAGTGCGAAACTGGCGAAGTACGACCGGTTGTACGAACAGATCAAGGGCTATGTACAGACGACCGACGACATTTGGGCACGGCTGGCCACGATGGAGGCCGTGCTGCATCATAAGATGCAGACTTTTTTCTGGACAGGGGTGTATGCCCTTATCGACGACGAACTGATTGTCCGCTCGTACCAGGGGCCCGTTGCCTGTCAGAAGCTGCGGCATCATACGGGAGTTTGCTGGGCGGCGGTCAGCACGGGAGAAACCGTAATCGTGCCCGATGTGGAGCGGTTTCCGGGACATATCGCCTGTAATTCGAAATCCCGCAGCGAGATCGTCCTGCCGATTCGGGACCGGGAAGGGCGTGTGTTCGCCTGTCTGGATGTGGACAGCGACCGGTTGGATGCGTTCGACCGGGAGGATGAAGAGGGGCTGAAAAAGATTCTCTCCCTGCTTTTTGATTAGGCGGCGCTCCTGCGTGGGCGGCGTATCGTATCTTCATCATCCGCGAAATCCGGTGCGTTTTTCAGCGATTGCCGTATAAAATAAACTCCGCCGAAGCGGAGTCCGAGCAGATTCGGCGCTGCGTCGGCTCGATTATTTTTGTACCGGACAGGAGGCGGTTCGGCGATCTTTATGTGCGAGTCCGTACGATTGAATTGTTCGCCTTTTTCTGATCCTTGTACAAAAAAATCCCGCTGTAAAATACAGCGGGATTTTTTTGTATTTGGCATTTAGCGGATTACCGTTACGCGGTTCTCCTGTTCGGTCTTGAACGGAGATTTGGTGTCGCTGTAACCCTTGTACTGCAGGTTCTCGGCTTTTACGCCTTTCGAGATCAGGTAGTCGTAAACCTTCTTCGCACGCTGCTCGGCCAGGCGGGTATTCACGGCTTTCGAACCGGTTTGGGGATCGGCATGGCCTTCGATCACGTAAATCTTGTTTTTCGGCGCATTCTTGATTTGGGTAGCGATGATGTCCAGGCGGAGTTTCTCTTTCGGACTCAGCTCGGTCTGGCCGATGTTGAAGAAGGTGATGCCTTTGCTGGTCAGATAGATGTCATCGGTGTAGGCATTGCCGTCGAGCTGGTCGGCCGGAATAGGATTGGGACCCCACTTCGCCATTTCGGCAGCTTTCTTTGCGGCAGCAGCCTCGGCAGCGGCTTTTTTCGCAGCTTTGTTTGCTGCAGCCAGGTCATTGGCTAATTCGGCATTGTCGGCCTGTACTGCGGCCAAAGCCAGATCACGGTCAGCCACGGCAGCCTGGTAAGCCATCACATCCGCTGCGGTGTAGGGCGAAGCCTGTTTGAAGCCACGGCGGTTGAAACGGTACGTAAGACCGATCGTGGCACTGTAAGCTGCGGCCACTTTCTGTGTTCCCGAATTCAGGATTGAGGGCATGTTGCTGCTGGGCAGCATCCAAGCCTTGAGTTCCAGTTCGATGTCCAGGGCCGGGCATACGCGGAACTTGTTGAGCAAACCGGCTGTGAAAGCGAACGAATGGTCCGTCCCGTAGCCCCAGTCGCGCTGGAATTTGTCGGTGAAACCCGATACGTGGTAACCGAAGCCGGCGAAGGGCACTGCGTAATAGACGCGGTCGTCACGCTCGCCGCCGATCCAGTTCGACAGATTCACCATGAAGTCCATGTGCGTGAAGATGTACGGGTCTTTCATGTATTGGTTGCCGAATGCCGTGTCGTTCTGGTACTGGCCGCCCTGAATTTGCAGGCGGGCACCCATTACGGGGTGGAACCATTTGGTCAGCGAGAAGTCGGCCTGCCAGTTGATGTGGTTGAAGCGCGACGATCCGAAATCGTCTTTTCCCAGCGTGCCGTTGAAGACCATAATTTGGGCGCCTCCGGCGACGGTGATTTCCCAGTTGTCGAAGAAACGGTTGGTTTCGTAACCGGCCCAGCCTCGTCTCTTGGGCTGTTGCTCTTCTACGACGATTTCTTCTGCGACAGCGACAACCTGGGCTGAAGCGGCTGCGGCACAAAGAACGAGTGCCATCGTAATGAATAATTTTTTCATGTAGTTCGAATTTAATGTGTAATAATTTTTTGTTTTCGTGTATGTAAACCCTTACACGGGAGCTTGATTCATCTCTATATATCCTTTTGTAGAAGCTAAAAGCAAAGTCCGGGCCAAAAGCCCGGACCTCGTTTGACGTTTTGTATATTTTATTGTCTGTCGGCAGAGAATCAACCGCATTTCGAGTACCCGCAGGACATGCACGTAAGACACCCGTTCTGATAGGCCATCGTCTCCTGGCCGCAGCTCGGGCACTTGTCCTTGGTTTTGGTGCCGTCCGAGATATATTGCTTCAGTGCTCGTTCCACACCCAGCTTCCAGGTATTGATGGTTTCGCTGTTCAGGTGGAGCGATTCGATGAGCGATACGACGTTGGTGATCGGCATGCCGTGGCGCAGGACGCCCGAAATCAGCTTGGCGTAGTTCCAGAACTCTTCGTTGAACAGGCGCGAAATGCCGCCGATGGTGTTGGTGTAGCCGTATCGGTCGATATACTGGAAGTCGTACCGTTTCGAACCGTTCTCCTCGCGTACCTTTATAATAAAGCCCTTGTTGATTTTGGGCGGAATATACATGGCATCCTCTTCGATTTTACCCGTGAAGATTTCGTAAGGGCGTCCGTCCTGCAGGCCGACGAAGGCGATCCAGTTTTCGTTGCCGTTTTTGAAACGCACGATGTCCGCTGGGATCGATTTGGGGCGTTTGAGAATGGTCTGTCCGTTCTCCTCTTTTGCCGCTTTTTTCTTCTTATCGATCAGTACACCTTCGCGGCAGCCGTCGCGGTAAACCGTTACCCCTTTGCAGCCGCACTCCCAGGCCGTGCGATATACGTCCGCTACGAGTGCCTCGGAAACGTCGTTCGGCAGATTGACCGTCACCGAAATCGAGTGATCGACCCACTTCTGAATTTCGCCCTGCATCTTGACTTTGGCCACCCAGTCGATGTCGTTGGCCGTCGCGCCGTGATAGGGCGATGCGGCTACCCACCGGTTGAGCTCATCGTCCGATATGTCTTGCAGTTTCGAGGTGTCGTATCCGTTGGCTTCGAGCCATTTGACGAAGTTGTGGTGATAGACGTTGTACTCTTCGAACTTTTCGCCCATATCGTCCACGAAAGCCACTTTGGCATCCTGGTCCGAAGGGTTGATCTTGCGGCGACGCTTATAGACGGGACGGAAAACCGGTTCGATGCCCGACGTGGTTTGCGACATGAGCGAGGTGGTTCCCGTAGGGGCGATGGTCAGCATGGCGATATTGCGTCGTCCGTGTTTTACCATTTCGGCGTAGAGCTCCGGATCGGCCTCCCGGATGCGGCCGATCATCGGGTTCTTCTCCTCCTTGCGTGCATCGAAAATTTCGAACGCTCCGCGCTCTGCGGCCATCTTTACCGAGGCGCGGTAGGCTTCCAGTGCGAGGGTCTTCTGTACCTTCACGGCGAAAGCCGTCGCTTCGGGCGTACCGTAACGGAGCCCCAATGCTGCGAGCATGTCGCCTTCGGCCGTGATGCCCAGTCCCGTACGACGTCCTTTGCGGGCCATCGTGCGGATCTTTTTCCAGAGTTCGAGTTCCACGCGGCGAATGTCTTCGTCTTCGGGATCGGCGGCGATCTTGTTGATGATGAGTTCGACTTTTTCGAGCTCCAGGTCGATGATGTCGTCCATCATACGCATCGCCTTCTCGACGTGTTGCTTGAATTTCTCGAAGTTGAACGACGCTTCTTTGGTGAAAGGTTTGTCCACGTAACTCAACAGGTTGATCGCCAGCAGGCGGCACGAGTCGTAGGGGCAAAGCGGAATTTCGCCGCAGGGGTTGGTCGCCACGGTCGTAAATCCTTCGTCGGCATAGCAGTCGGGAATACTTTCACGGATGATCGTGTCCCAGAACATTACGCCCGGTTCGGCCGATTTCCAGGCGTTGTGGATGATCTTGTCCCAAAGTTTCTTGGCGTCGATATCCTGCTGGTAGAGCGGTTTGTCCGAGTGAATCGGGAACTGTTGGTAGTATTTCTTCCCGGCGAGTGCCGCACGCATGAATTCGTCGTCGATTTTGACTGAAACATTGGCGCCGGTCACCTTGCTCGTATCGACTTTGGCATCGATGAAACGCTCTGCATCGGGATGTTTGATCGAAAGGGTGAGCATCAGGGCGCCCCGGCGACCGTCCTGAGCCACTTCGCGCGTTGAGTTCGAGTAACGCTCCATGAAGGGGACGATACCGGTCGAGGTGAGCGCCGAGTTGAGCACCGGACTACCTGTGGGGCGGATGTGCGAAAGGTCGTGCCCCACGCCGCCGCGCCGCTTCATCAGTTGCACCTGCTCCTCGTCCATGCGGAAGATGCCGCCGTAGGAGTCTGCCGGATTCTTGTGGCCGATGACGAAGCAGTTCGAAAGCGAAGCCGCCTGGAAGTTGTTGCCGATACCGGTCATGGGACCGCCTTGCGGGATGATGTAGCGGAAGTGGTCGAGCAGTTCGAACACCTCCTGCCGGTTCATAGGATTGGGGTACTTCTTTTCGATCCGTTCGATCTCGGCGGCGATGCGCTCGTGCATATCGCGCGGAGTTTTTTCGTAAATATGGCCGTACGAATCTTTCAGGGCATATTTGCTTACCCAAACCGTAGCGGCCAGGTCGTCTCCGTCGAAATATTTTTTCGACGCTTCGACCGCTTCGTTGTAGGACACTTCGGTCGGGAGGCCCGGTTGTTTGTTGCTTGACATGATATCTTGAGTTTTATTTCTTTATGTCTTTACAGGAATCGGGACCGATGCAGGCTTGTTCCGTTCGGTCCCAACTATACAAATTTCCTGCTTTTCTTCGGGATTTTCGAATCTTCCCGCGACAAATTATTCCAAAGTTATCAACAATGGATAAAACGTGCGTCCCAGTGATCCGGGACGCACGATTTGGGATATGGCGGAGTCGTCTGTCTTCGTTTTTTTGTCCGCCAAGTCGGTTCGCCCGTCGTGTGCCTGTATAGTGAAACGTTGGGCTTACTGCCTATGTAACACGATTATATAGCTTTATTGCGCCTGTGCTCGATACTCCCTGCCGGAAATCCTTTCCCGCTCTGGAGTTCGGTTTTCCTCCGACCGGAGAGAAGAGGGCGGATCGGATTCGCGCATACGCACGCCGATCGCAGACGGTTGCGAACAAGCCCGAAAAACAACGCGGAATCTCGCGTCGTTCCGGTATATAATCGTTTTTTTATGGGCGGCGAAGTCAGGTCCTTCCGTCCATGCTTTCCGCCGGATGCGTTTTACTTGACGGCGACAGCGTCGATCTCGACCTTCGCACCCATCGGCAGCTTGGATACCTGATAGCAGATGCGTGCGGGCATATCTTTCGTAAAGAATGTGGCATAGACGGCGTTCATCGCCGCGAAGTCGGCGATATCGGTGAGCAGAACCGTCGTTTTCACGATGTCGGCATGCGAGTAACCCGCCTCTTCGAGAATATGTCCCAGGTTGGTGAGCGACTGGCGCGTCTGATCTTCGATGCTTTCGGGCATCGCGCCGGTGGCGCCGTCGATCGGGAGCTGCCCCGAAATGTAGAGCGTGTCGCCGCACTTTACGGCCTGCGAATAGGGGCCCACCGCTTTGGGGGCTTTGGGAGATGCGATAATGGTTTTCATAGTGTCGTATTATTTTGATTCGTTAAAATTTATGGTTGAATTTTCTTTTTCGTTGCATTCGGTTCCCGTTTGATCGTAAAATAGGGTGCGTGCTTTTTCGGTTGCCGGGTATGTCGGCAGCCCCGTTTTCGCTCCGTTTCGCATGAATGTTCGATTTTGAGTTCTATTTTCCTGCGACCGGGCCGTTTTTGTCTTCGGGAACCGTGACGGAGTACAAAGTTACGATTATTTTGGTTATGTTTGCACATATTTTGCTGGATAAAGATTCAAAACCGATAGCTTATGACACGTTTTATGAAACTGGCGGCATTCGCCGCCCTCGTGATGCTCGTAGCCTCCTGCTGTCCCTGCCGTAAACACCGGAAAGGCGACAGCAAACCTTTTGTCGGCACCGAATGGCAGCTGGTGCAGCTCAACGGCCGTGCCGTACCGGTCGAAGGCGACCTTTTTACCGTCGTTTTCGGTGAGGACGGACGCCTTTCGGGGCTTGGAGCCTGCAACCGGCTTATGGGTTCGTATGAAACCACGGAAACGGGCGGACTGACCGTCGGCCAGATGGCTTCGACCCGGATGTTTTGTCCCGGTTTGGACCAGGAGCAGGCTTTCAGCGACGTTTTGTCCGGAGCGACCCACTACGAAGTGGACGGCGATATGCTGATGCTTCTTACCGACGGCGAACTGCGGGCTGTTTTGCAGGCCAGATAGCCGGATTATGCGGATTTTGCGACGGAGGAACCTTTCGGGGCTCCTCCGTCTGCATTTATGGAAGTTGCATTTCCTTTTTTGTTCGCAACCCTGCAGACCGGATCGGTTCGTTTCGGATTTTTCCGTGTTGTGAATTTTCTGTTACAAGCAGATAATGCGCGTTATATTTTTCTATATTTGTAACAATATAGGATGCGTTCGGGCGTCGTTGAGGTAGATTCGGCCCGGCGTTCGCTTTTCACTCGTTGCCACATGGCCGGACTTTATTTCCATATCCCTTTTTGCCGCAGGATTTGCGCCTATTGCGACTTTTTCAAAAGCGCCGAGGTGGGACGTGTCGATTCCGTACTGGAGGCGATGGAGCGCGAATTGGACGGAGCCGTCGATTGGCTCTCCGACCGTCGGATCCGTACTGTCTATTTCGGCGGCGGAACCCCGTCGCTCTGCGATCCCGCCCGGTTGCAGGGATTGGCGGACCGGGCGGCGGCGCTGCTGGATTGCAGCGGTGTGGAGGAGTTTACCGTCGAGGCCAATCCCGACGATATGACCGGAGAGTGGCTGGAGGCGCTGGCCCGTACGGGTGCGAACCGGTTGAGCGTGGGCGTGCAGTCTTTCGACGATGACGAGTTGCGGCTGATGAACCGGCGTCATACGGGGATGCAGGCCGTCGAAGCTGTCCGCCGGGCGCAGGCTGCGGGTTTTGCGAATCTGACGATCGACCTGATCTTTGGCGTGCCGGGTTTCGGCGGCGAAGTACTGCGCCGTAACCTCGACCGGGCTTTGGCGCTCGGCGTACAGCATATTTCGGCATACCATTTGACGATAGAGAAAAATACGGCCTTCGGGCGTCGCCTGGAGCGCGGGCGGTTCTCCGAGGTGGACGAACAGGTGAGCGAACGCGAATACCTGGAGGTGCACCGAACGCTGACCGGGGCTGGATTCGAGCATTACGAAGTGTCGAATTATGCGCTGCCCGGTTGCCGGGCCCGTCACAATGCCGCCTACTGGTCGGGCGACGAGTATTTGGGCATCGGGCCTGCAGCCCACTCCTTCAATGGGAAGTCGCGCCGCTGGGCCGCTGCGTCGATCGACGGCTACCTGGCCGGTGCCGGAACGGAGGCGATTTACGAACAGGAGCGGCTTACGGAGCGGGATCGCTACAATGAGTATCTGATGACCCGCCTGCGCACGGCCGAGGGACTCGAGCTGGCTGCGGTCGAAACTCGTTTCGGAAAAGAGCGGGCAGAGCGGCTGCTGCGGCAGGCGGAGCCTTTCATGGGGATCGGAGAGCTGTGTTTCGCGGCCGGCCGACTGGCGATTCCGGCGGAGAAGTTCCTGGTGTCGGATGCCGTGATCGGCGCGTTGTTCGAAGCGGACGACTGATTGTTGAATAATCAAATCATTGAAATATGAACGATATGAAACTGAAACCCGACTTTCTCTTCGAGATCAGTTGGGAAGTGTGCAATAAGGTGGGTGGTATCAATACCGTGATAGCGACCAAGGCCCGGACCGTGTGCGTAAAGTACGGCGACCGCTATTTTACGATCGGTCCCGATCTGGGGCAGGGGGCTGACCGGGAGTTCGAGGAGGATCCGGCGCTGCTCAAGGGGTGGCGGCAGACCCTGTATGAGAAGGGGATCCGTGTCCGTGTAGGACATTGGCGCATCGTCGGGCGGCCGCAGGTGATTTTGGTCGATTTTTCCTCGCTGATTCCCCGCAAGGACGACATCTTGAAGTTCCTTTGGGAGAGCTACCGTGTGGATTCGATTTCGGGCCAGTGGGATTACATCGAGCCGGTGTTGTTCGGCTATGCCGCCGGACTGGTCGTAGCTTCCTACGTCGAAACTTTCTGTAAGTCCGCAAACCGGGTCGCGGCTCATTTCCACGAGTGGATGACCGCCGCCGGAGGACTTTATCTGCGTCGGGAGTCGCCTTACGTGGCCACGTTGTTCACTACGCACGCTACCGTGCTGGGACGCAGCATCGCCGGAAACGGAATGCCGCTTTATAGGGATCTGACTACGTACAATGCGGACGACCTGGCCCGTCGTTTCGGCGTGACGGCCAAGCATTCGATCGAGAAGAAGGCGGCGGCCAACAGCGACGCTTTCCTGACCGTGAGCGGAATTACGGCTACCGAATGTCGCTATTTGCTGGGGCACGAGGTAGATGTCGTGACGCCCAACGGTTTTGAGGACGATTTCGTTTGGCAGGACGACGACTATCGGATCAAACGTGAAGAGGCTCGTGCGGCTCTGATCGCTGTGGCGGAGGCTTGCCTGGGCCGCAAGTTGCAGGATAATCCGCTGATCGTCGGCACGAGCGGCCGATACGAATTCCGCAATAAGGGGCTGGATGTGCTGCTGGAGGGTATGAAGCGGCTGGCCGGGCTGGAACGCCTGGATCGGGAGGTCGTGTTGTATGTCATGGTGCCTGCCGCCAACCGGGGAGCCCGTGCCGACTTGCAGAAGCACCTGCAGGATCCATCGCAGCCGATCGACGGCTCGCAATGGCCTTGGGCGACCCATTATCTGGAGAATATGCAGTGGGATCCGATCGTGCGGGCGATCGACGGCAGTCCGCTGGCCGATCCTGCATCCAAAGTGCATGTGATTTTCGTGCCTTCGTATTTGGATGACCGGGACGGTATTTTCGACAAGAGCTATTACGAGTTGCTCGTGGGCATGGATCTGACCCTGTTTCCGTCGTATTATGAACCCTGGGGCTATACACCGCTCGAGTCGATCGCCTTTTCCGTGCCGACCGTCACCACGACCCTCGCCGGATTCGGTCTTTGGATCGACCGGCGGGAGGAGCATCCCGGCGTAGCGGTACTTTGCCGCGAGGATGGCAACGACGACGAAGTGGCCTCTGCGCTGGCCGATGCCGTGCTGCGGTTTTCGCAGTTGGATGCCGCTCGTGTGGAGGAGATGCGTCGTGCTGCGGGCGTGCTGTCGAAAGAGGCGCTCTGGAGCCGGCTTTTCGAGGCGTACGAAGAGGCTTACGCGCTGGCGCTCGATAATGCCGACGTGCGGATGAACCATGTGGCTTCGAATGCGACGCCGCTGCCCGAGCAGCAGGTCAAGCTCGTGCATCAGGCGCTTCGTCCGGAGCGTCCGGAGTGGAACCGGATGATGGTGGAGAAGAACCTTCCCGAACGGCTCCGTCCGCTCGAGGAGCTGGCCCACAACCTTTGGTGGTGCTGGAATCCCGGCGCCCGGGATCTGTTCGAGGAGATCGATCCCGACCTTTGGAACCGAAGCGAACGTAATCCGATCGCTTTTCTCGATCTGCTGACCATAAACCGGCTGAAAGAGTTGGAGCGGGACGAGTCGTTCCTGGCTTCGCTTGATGCGGTATATGCGCAGTTCAAGAGCTACATGTCCGAAAAACCCGATCCGGCGACACCGAAGATCGCCTATTTCTCGATGGAATACGGCTTGCATGCTTCGCTGAAGATCTATTCGGGCGGTTTGGGCATCCTGGCCGGCGACTATCTGAAGGAGGCGTCCGACAAGAACGTGCCGATGGTCGCGGTCGGATTGCTGTACCGGTACGGTTATTTTACTCAAAAACTCTCCGCTCAGGGGGCTCAGCAGGCGACTTACGAAGCACAGAACTTCTCGAAGCTGCCGATCCAGCCCGTGCGCGATGCGGTGGGCAACTGGGCGACCGTGTCGATTCCCCTGCCGGGACGTACGCTCACGGCCCGCATCTGGCTTTGCCGGGTGGGACGTACCGACTTGTACCTGCTCGACGCCGATTACGAGGCCAATCTCGAGGAGGATCGCCGGGTGACGCATTACCTGTACGGCGGCGATTGGGAGAACCGGCTCAAACAGGAGATTCTGCTGGGTATCGGCGGTGTGCGGGCGCTCCAGTCGCTGCATATCGCGCAAGACGTTTCCCATTGCAACGAGGGTCATGCGGCATTTCTCGGGCTGGAGCGCATCCGCAACCTGGTGCTGCGCCGCCGCCTGACTTTCGCCGAAGCGCTGGAAGTGGTCCGCTCCTCCTCGCTGTTTACGACTCATACGCCCGTTCCGGCGGGACACGATGCGTTTCCCGAAGCGATGGTTCGGCAGTACCTGTCGCACTATCCCGGGGAACTGGGGATCGACTGGGCGCAGTTCATCGGTCTGGGACGTGTCGATCCGGAGGATCCGAACGAGAAATTCTCGATGTCGGTGCTCGCCTGCAACCTTTCGCAGGAGGTCAATGGGGTGTCGTGGCTGCACGGCGAGGTTTCCAAAGAAATTTTGGGGAATTTATGGCCGGGCTACTTCAAAAACGAGCTGCATATCGGTTACGTGACCAACGGTGTGCACTTCCCGACCTGGACGGCTATGCGCCTGCGTCGTCTGTATGCCCGCTATTTTCCCGAAGGGTTCGAGGGGCACGAATATCGTATTTCCGAGTGGAAGAAGGTGTACGACATCCCGGACGAAGACCTGTGGCGGGAACGTCTGGTGCTCAAGGAGAAACTCGTCCGCATGATCCGCCGTCGCTATTGTGATCCCGGCCATGTGCGCATGGATTCGCCCCATCAGGTCATGCAGGTACTCGAAGGGATCAGGCCCGACGTGCTGAAGATCGGTTTCGCACGCCGGTTCGCCACTTACAAACGAGCGTTGCTGCTCTTCACCGATTTGGATCGCCTGGCGGCCATTGTCAATAACAAGGAGCGTCCCGTGCAGTTTATCTTCGCGGGCAAGGCGCATCCCAACGACAAGCCGGGGCAGGATCTGATCAAGCGAATCATCGAAGTCGCAGCCATGCCGCAGTTCTCCGGCAAGATCATCTTCCTGCAGAATTACGATATGGAGCTGGCGCGTCGTCTGGTGCAGGGGGTGGACGTGTGGCTCAATACCCCGACTCGTCCGCTCGAGGCGTCGGGTACGTCGGGTGAAAAGTGCGTGATGAACGGCGTGCTGCAGTTTTCGGTGCTCGACGGCTGGTGGGTCGAGGGATATAAGGAGGGTGCCGGTTGGGCACTGCCGATGGAGACGGTCTTTTCCGATCCGCAGTATCAGAACGAACTCGACGCCGAGATGATTTACAATACGATCGAAGAGGAGATCGTGCCGAAATACTACGACCGGGATGCCGACGGTATTCCCCGTGCGTGGATGGCTTCGGTGAAAAAATGTATTGCCGAAATCGCTTCGAATTTCACGACCAACCGGATGCTGCGCGACTACGAGGTGCGTTTCTACAACCGGCTGGCGGCCCGCAAGCGGGAACTGTCGGAGAACGACTTCGCCGTTGCGCGCGAGATCGTCGCCTGGAAGCACAAGGTGCTGGCTGCGTGGCCTGCCGTGAAGATCGTGGACGTGCAGCGTGCCCGGGTCGGCGACAAGCCGATCTTCATAGGACGCAGTTACCATTTCGAGCTTACGCTCGACCTGGCCGGACTCGCTCCGGAGGACGTGGGGGCCGAACTGGTCGTGGCCCGTCCCGTGGAGCCGGACCGGGTCGTGGAGGTCATCCGCACCGTGCCGCTCAGCCAGGTGCAGGTTTCGGGCAGCCAGGTGACTTTCGCCTTGGACTATGTTCCCGAGCAGGCCGGGATGTTCGATATGGCGCTGCGCATTTTCCCGCAGAATCCGATGTTGCCGCATCGTATGGATTTCGCACTGGTGAAGTGGGCATGAAATGATTGTTGAAAAAAAGGTCGTTTTCTGATAATTTTTGATTTTTCGCACGGTTTGGACTTGATGGTCTGCGAAAAAAAGAGTATCTTTCAGAAAAGATCGTTCAAGCGGACCGGAACTTTTTCTGATCCGGTCGGCGGAGAAAACGAAATAAACGATTCGACGGGTCCGGCAGGAGTACGGGCTGATTTTGCCGTTCCGCTCTGTCGGAAATGAACATAAAGAACAAACAGTTATGTCGGTACTTACATTTGATAAGAAGGAACTGGGAAATCTGGAGTATTCGTTGCAGCGCGAAATGCTGGCTACGGATCGCAGAGGCGGCTATATGAGCACGACCATCGTTTGCTGCAACACGCGCAAGTATCATGGCCTGATGGTGGCACCCATCGACGACAGCGACCGCGCTTACGTGCTGCTCTCGTCGGTGGATGAAACCGTCGTGCACGACGGGCAATCCTTCAACCTGGCGCTACACCGTTTCCCGGGAACCTATGAACCTCGGGGGCATAAGTACATCACCGATTTCGAATATACGCCGACACCGACGATCACCTACCGCGTGGGAAGCATCGTGTTGCGGAAAGAGCTGCTCTGGATACACAACCGCACGCAGTTGATGATCCGCTATACGCTGCTGGAGGCGCCGTCCGATGTCCGGCTTAGGCTCCGGCCTTTCTTCGCCTTCCGGGACAAACATGCGCTCACGCATGCCAATATGGAGGCCGACGGACGTTCCCGGCCGATTCCGGGCGGGGTGAAGTGTCGGTTGTATTCCGATTTTCCCTGGCTGTACCTGCAAACCGATTGTCGGGATGCGGAGTTCGTGCCGGCTCCCGACTGGTACTATAATTTCGAATACGCCAGAGAGATCGAGCGAGGATACGAGGGAGATGAGGATCTGCTTACGACGGGTTATTTCGAACTCAGTCTCGGTCGGCGGCAAAGCGTGATTTTCTCTGCGTCCGTCGAAGCCATTCCCGATCCTGCGGCCATCGGCGGAATGTTTGCGGAGGCTCTGAGCGCCCGCAGCCGCAAGGTCGATTTTCTGAGCTGCCTGCGCCACTCTGCCCGGCAGTTCGTCGTCCGCCGCCGGGACGGGCGGGCCGAGGTGCTGGCCGGGTATCCCTGGTATGGGCAGATCGGACGTCAGACGCTCGTAGCGCTGCCCGGCATCGCGCTGGAGCAGGGACGCACGGAGGATTGCCTGGATGTGCTCGATACGGTCGTGCGCGGACGCCGGGACGGTATGTTTACGGGTTCTTTCTCGGCTGCCGAGGCTGCGGATGCTCCGCTTTGGTTTTTCTGGGTGCTTCAGCAGTTGCAGCGGACGCTGGGTGAGGAGGAGATATGGAAGCGCTACGGTATCGTGATGAAAGAGCTGCTGGCGGCTTATCGCCGGGGCGTCGGCGGCGTGGCCGTGCACGATAACGGTTTGGTGTGGGCCTCGGCGCCCGACAAAGCCCTCACCTGGATGAATGCGCTGGCGGGTGGTGTCCCCGTCGTGTCGCGGGACGGGTATCCGGTCGAAATCAACGCACTTTGGTACAACGCCGTGTGTTATGCCCTTGAGCTGGCTTCCCGTTTCGGCGAGGAGGAGTTCGTCGGCGAGTGGAAAGCGTGGCCCGAGCGGATTCGGAACGCTTTTCGGGAGATGTTCTGGAGCGGCGACGACGGGTATCTGGCCGATTTCGTAGGTCCTGAAGGGCCGAATCGGTGGATTCGTCCGAATATGGTGGTGGCGTGCGGTTTGGATTACAAGATGCTCGATGAGGAGCAGCAGGCTTCGGTGCTTCGGATCGTGGGGCAGCATTTGCTGACACCCAAAGGGCTGCGTTCGCTTTCGCCCCGCAATCCTCGCTATAAGAACCGCTGCGAGGGCGATGAAGCCGTTCGTGCGGAGGCTTCGATGAACGGCTCCGTATGGGTTTGGCCGCTTTGGTTTTATGTCAAGGCTTCGTTCGACCTCGGTGGCCGTGAGTTTCTGCCTCGGGCGGAGGAGCTGCTCGCCCGTTTCGGCGAGGAGATTCAGAGTTACGGTATCGGATCGATCAACGAGCTGTTCGACGGCGATCCTCCGCATGCGCCTTGGGGCGCCGTGTCGCAGGCGTGGAGTGTCGGGGCGGTGTTGATGATCCGTGAAACGACCGAACGCTGGCGTCGTCGCCGGGGACACGGGTTGTTGCCGGGTCTTCGGAAAAAGCGCTAAAGGATGCGAAGGAAAAGAACTTGCCGCCGCGTAAGGTGTCCGAAATTTTTTCTGTCGGCCCGGGCAGGCCGGGATGGAGGTTGCCGGGAGGGGCGACCGGTGTTTCGCGAAGTCGAATAAGTTACGAAATGAAACGTGATTATATACTTTGAGTGTACCTTTTCGGGGGCGCAGTGTCCCAAATTCCCTCCGAGAAGCGGATTTAGGGGAAGGGTGCATGGCGGACACGGTTTCGGGCCGCGAATAAGCACTCCTTGGATTCGATGCTGCGACCGTCGGATAAGGGTACATGGAAAGATATAATTGTTAGAATAAAAAAATAGAATACAAATGAGAGTGTTGATGTTCGGCTGGGAGTTTCCTCCCCATATCGCCGGCGGGCTGGGTACGGCCTGCTACGGTATGACGCGCGGTCTTGCACGCAACGGCGTGGAGGTCGTTTTCGTCATGCCGCGTGCCTATGGCGACGAGGACCAGCGCTTCGTCCGCGTGGTGAATGCGAGCGACGTGGAAACGATCGGTACGCGCGATCATGAGTTTTCCGAAGAGCTGCTCGAGAAGGTTTCGTTCATCCACATTGATTCGAACATGTTGCCCTACATCTCTCCGGAGGAGTATGCCGCCTACCACGATGAGTTCGTTCGCAGCGGCCGGACACACGAGTGGACCGATGTATGGAAACAGCGCTACACCTTCTCCGGAAAATACGGCGCCAACCTGATGGAGGAGGTCGCCCGGTATGCGATGGTGGCGGCGCAGGTGGCCAAAGACCTCGAAGGGCAGTTCGACGTGATCCATGCCCACGACTGGCTGACTTATTTCGCCGGAATCGCGGCCAAGCGGGTTTCGGGCAAGCCGCTGGTGGTGCACATGCACGCCACGGAGTTCGACCGCAGCGGCGAGAATATCAACCGTCGGGTCTATGCCATCGAAAAGGCGGGTATGCAGGCTGCCGATCGGGTGATCGCGGTGTCGGAGCTGACGCGCCGCATCGTCATCGGCAAGTACGGCATTCCGGCCGAGAAGGTCGTGACAGTGCATAACGCCGTGCGTTTCGGCGAGTCGGAGGATGCTGTGCCGGAGCGGGCCGTCAAGGATAAGGTCGTCACCTTTCTGGGACGCATCACCTACCAGAAAGGTCCCGATTATTTCGTCGAGGCTGCGGCCAAGGTGCTGCAGCGGGTTCCGGACGTGCGTTTCGTCATGGCCGGCTCGGGCGATCTGATGAACCATGTGGTGCGGCGCGTGGCCCAGTTGGGGATCGCCGACCGCTTCCATTTCACGGGGTTCCTCAAGGGCGGGGAGGTGCAGCGGATGTTCCGTCTGTCGGATGTCTATGTCATGCCTTCGGTGTCGGAGCCGTTCGGTATTTCGCCGCTCGAGGCCATGCGTTCGGGCGTTCCCGTGATTATCTCGCGGCAAAGCGGTGTGGCGGAGGTGCTGGATTACGCCATTAAAGTGAATTACTGGGACGTGGATGCTCTGGCCGATGCCATTTACGGGCTTCTTACTTATCCGGCTCTGGGCAGGATGTTCGCTTCGAAAGGGCTGGAAGAGGTGACCGGACTCAAATGGACCAATGCCGCAGCGAAGATCAAGACGGTTTACGAAACTGTCGTCGCGGAGGCGAACAATTAAAATATTTGCGGAGTATGAAAACGATTTGTTTCTATTTTCAGGTACACCAGCCCTGGCGGCTGAAGCGTTACCGTTTCTTCGATATGGGCCGTGACCACAACTACCTGGACGACCTGACCAATCGCTCGATCATGCAGAAGGTCGCGCGTGAGTGCTATCTGCCGATGAATGCCTTGCTGTTCAATCTGATCCGGCAGAGCGAGGGGCGTTTCCGCTGTACCTTTTCGCTGACGGGGCTGGCCGTCGAACAGATGCGGGCGTATGCGCCCGAGGTGCTCGATTCGTTCCGCCGCCTGGCCCGGACGGGCTGCGTGGAGTTCCTGGCCGAAACTTACTCCCATTCGCTGGCTTCGCTTTCGTCGAAGGAGGATTTCATGCAGCAGGTTGCGCTCCATACCGAACTGATGAAAAAGGAGTTCGGCGTTGCGCCGACCGCCTTTCGCAATACCGAACTGATCTATTCCGACCGGATCGGCTCCGATGTGGCCGAGATGGGTTTCAAGACCATGTTGGCCGAGGGAGCCCGACACGTACTGGGATGGAAGTCGCCCGGCTATGTTTATGCCAATGCGCTCGACCAGCGCTTGAGGCTGTTGCTGCGCAATTACAAGCTCTCGGACGACATCGCGTTCCGTTTCTCCAACCGAGGGTGGGACCAATGGCCTCTCACGGCGGAAAAATACACGGGGTGGCTCGCTTCGGACGAGCTGGAGGGGGATGTGGTCAATCTCTTCATGGATTACGAAACCTTCGGCGAGCACCAGCGTGCCGATACGGGTATTTTCGACTTTATGAAGGCGCTCGTTCCGGCTGTTCTGAAGCGGGAGGGGTTGGAGTTCGCTACGGTGAGCGAAGCCGCTGCGAAATACCAGCCCGTCGCCGTACTCCATTGTCCGCACGTGATGTCTTGGGCGGACGAGGAACGTGACATCACGGCGTGGCTGGGCAACGAATTGCAGAACGAAGCTTTCGGAAAACTGTATGCCCTGCGGGATAAGATCGCCCGGCTGAAGGATCCCGATTTCGACCACGTGTGGAACTTCATGCAGGCTTCGGATCATTTCTATTATATGGCGACCAAGTGGTTGTCGGACGGGGACGTACATGCCTATTTCAATCCTTACGAATCGTCCTACGATGCCTTTATCAACTATATGAACGTGCTTTCGGATTTCGAGATCGAAGTGGAGAAGGCGTTCGACCGGAAGCCGCCGGTCCGCAAGACCAAACCGTCGCCGAGGAAAAAGGGTTCCGATCGGGAGAAAGCCGGGGTGCGATAACCTTTCGGTCGAAAAAGGCGGTGCGTCATAACAGGCAAACTGCTTCGTTATTATCGGTGTCATGGCTCGATCATGTGCGTCGGTACACACTCTTCGCCGTGAACCTCGATGCCTTGTATTTTACCTGTTTTTACATACCTGAAAAGGGATGCGCCGAATTTCTCGATTTGACACGTCCCTTTTTTATTCCGGGATGCCTCGGTCCGTCAGCTGCCCTTGCGCTTGAACCGCGACGGGCTGTAGCCCGTGTGCTGTTTGAAATATTTGCCGAAGAACGACTGGGTCGAGAAGTTGAGGTGATAGGCGATCTCCTGGATGCTCATGCCCGAATAGCGCAGCAGGCTTTTTGCCTCGAGGATCACCGCTTCGTCGATCCACCGGGCGGCGGTTTTGCCGCTCACGTCCTTGGAAACGGTCGAAAGGTATTTGGGGGTGATGTTGAGGCGGCGGGCATAGAACCGGACGTTCCTCTCCTGTTTGCTGTATTGCCGGACTAATTCCATGAACTCTTCGAAGATCACCTCGCCGCGCCCCAGCTTGACCGTGTTTTTCTGCTCGCGCATGTTCAGCTCGGTGATGATGTAGAAGACTGCGGTGAACAGGCAGCGGATGATCTCCTGTCTGTAATGTTCCTTGTCGCTGGCAAGAATCGTCTTGATGAGTTGGAACACCTGTCGGATCTCGTGCGTGTCCTGGGGTGTCACCCGCAGGCAGGGCTGTTTGCCGAAACGCATATAGACGGGCAGCGAGGCCGAAAGGTCTATCTGGATCTCGTTGATGAACGATTTGGAACAGGCGACGAAATAGGCCGCCGCATCGCTGGTGCTGGCTACCGTGCGGATCACGCGGTCGGGGCTGAAGAAGACGATCGTGTCGGGCACGACTTCGTACTCTTCCGTATCGATCGCTACGACGGCCGAACCGCTGGCCATGATGATCGCCGAGAAGCCGTCAATCAGGGCGGGGTAGTTACCCAGCGTATCGCGGTGGATGTCGAACGAAGCGATCACCAGGTCGTCCGACAGGTAATAAACGTCCCGCATCTCCTGCTTGATGCGGGAGATCGAAACTTTTTGCAGGGTTATCTCGTCCGCCACCATGCCAGTTTGCTGATCAGATTCTTGAAATAGGCGAACCGGCCCCGGCGGGGTGCCTCCGACAGCGGGCAGACGACGCGGAGCTCGTTGTGCAGACATTCGATGTGCAGCGGGAAATCGGCCCCCTTCTGTCCGTCCACGTCGGTAGGTTCGTTGATCGGCGAGGTGATGTCGAGCGTGCGGGCTCGGAAATGTTTTACCTGCGAGGGCCGACCGCCCAGCAGGTGACGGAGCATCGATACGACCGAGAAGAGCATGTTGCGCCTTTGCAGCAACAGACAGTCGAACATACCGTCCTTAATGCTCGAGCGGGGGGCAAGGTGGAATCCTCCGGCCGTTTCTCCGTTGAATATCAAGGCCATGAGCGATTCGAGGTCGAAGGCTTTGCCGTCGGCGAGAATTTGCAGCGGAATGCCGTGTACCGAGCGGAACTCCTTCACGCCCTCGATCAGGTAGGCCAGCTTGCCGATCTGGTGCTTGCGTTTGTCCGGCGTGCGCTGGGACGTGGTGGTGAAGATGCCGAAACTGAAGATATTAACGAAATAGTGGTCGTTCACGCGTCCGCAATCGACCCGCTCTTCCGTGCCGCCGAGGAGCTGCGCCGCCGCCTTGACCGGGTTTTTCTCCATGCCGAGCGCTCCGGCGAAGTCGTTGGCCGTACCTGCCGGGATGATGCCCAGCAGCAGGTCGAGGTGCTTCTCCTTCATCCGATTGACCACGTAATTGACCGTGCCGTCGCCGCCCGCCACGACCACCAGATCGACCGTTTCGTGTCCATTGAAAGGGTTGCGGCTGAAATCGATCGGGCCGTCTACGATCGAGTAGCCGGCCTGCCGGAACATTTCGCCGATGGCTTGGGAATCTTTTTCGATTTTTCCTTTTCCCGACTGGGGGTTATAGAGAAATAGAACTTGTTTCATTCGTACGCAATGGGATTATTCTGGAATCATCATTTCTTGCATCGCCGGCGAGCAGTAAATTTCGTAGCCGTCTTTCCCGTCGTCGAGGATAAAATAGACCTTCGCGTCGGGAATTTTCCGGGAGAGGGCGATGGCCTTGTTCGCGCCCAGGCTCAAATACATGGTCGCCATGGCGTCGGCTTCGGCGCAGTTGTCCGCGACCACGGTGGCGGAAAGCAATCGTGACGTGACGCTGCGGCCCGTTGTCGGGTCGATCGTGTGGGATATCTTATTGCCTGCGGCGTCGCGGTAGAAGCGGCGGTAGTTGCCCGAAGTGGCCAGGCCTCCTTCGCTCATGCGGATACGTCCGGTGAGATAGGCGCCGTCGGACATATTGCCGTCGAAGGGAGTTTCTATGCCGATCCGCCAGGGAATGCCTTTGCTGCTGACACCCTGGCAGCGGCATTCGCCGCCGATCTCCACCAGATAGTTCTTCGCGCCGCAGCGCTCCATGAGGGCCGCGACCAGATCGACCGTATAGCCCTTGGCGATCGAGTTGAAATCGAGCTGTACGCGGGGATCGTCCTTCACGAGCCTGCCGTCCCGGATATGGACGCGCCGGTAACCTACGAATTGCAGGAGCGAATCGAGGTTCGGGGTGCGTTCCGCCTCGTGCCCGGCGAATCCCCAGGCATCGACCAGCGGCTTGACCGTCACGTCGTAGTGACCTTCGCTCAAGCGGCTGAACCGTTCGGCCAGACGGAGGTTGTAGATGATATGTTCGTCGAGCGAGTCGGTCTCTCCCCGGTTGATGCGGCTCAGCAGGGAGGTGGAGTCGAAAATCGACATCGAAGCCTTGGCTTCGGCGTCGATTTGCATAATGGCCCGGTAGAGTTCCTGTGCGGTGCAGTCCGTGATGTCGCCCGTTGCCTGGAAAGTCGTACCCAGCATCGCGCCGCTAGCCGTAAGGTACTCTGCGCGGCGGTCGCAGCTCGCTGCAAGGACCAGAACGATAACGGTGTAGAGCAGCAGGGCGATCTTTTTCATGTTCTATGTGTCTTCTTTTTTGGCAAAAATAGTGTTTTTCGCTCCGGTTTGCAAAAAAAGAGGGCTCTTCAGCTAAAAAATTGTATTCGTTTAAGTTGGTTATTGTGAATTAAGTTCGTACCTTTGCGCCACGCTCTGGCGTTATTCACGGTAAGGGGAATGCGTCGTAGAGTGGAACTAAATAAACTTTTGAAAATGGGTTATTTATCAGCTGAAAAAAAGCAGGAGCTTTTCGGTAAGTACGGAAAGTCCAACACCGACACGGGTTCTCCCGAGAGCCAGATCGCGCTGTTCTCGTTCCGTATCAACCACCTTACGGAACACCTTCGTAGCAACAAACACGACTTCGGTACACAGCGTGCGTTGCTGCGTCTGGTCGGCAAGCGCCGCCAGTTGCTGGAGTATTTGAAAGAGGTCGATATCGAGCGCTACCGAGCAATCATCAAGACGCTCAATCTCCGTAAATAGTCCCGGAGGCAGAAAAATGGGGTTGGCCAAAGTTTCTTTTGGCAGCCCCATTTGTAATTTGGAACATACATTTTGACGTAAAAATATCTATGGAAGAAAAGAAGTTGTACAATGCAGTCCGGAAGACGATCACGCTGGCAGACGGCCGCGAAATCATGATCGAAACGGGCAAACTGGCCAAGCAGGCCGACGGCTCCGTCGTGGTGAAGATGGGAGATACGATGCTCCTGGGAACGGTGGTAGCCGCCAAGGACGCGAAACCCGACACTGATTTTATGCCGCTCCAGGTGGAGTATAAGGAGAAATATGCCGCTTGCGGTCGCTATCCCGGCGGCTTCATGAAGCGTGAGGGCAAGGCTAACGACAGCGAGATCCTCGTAGCCCGTCTGATCGACCGTGCGCTGCGTCCCCTGTTTCCGTCGGACTATCACGCCGAGGTATATGTGACCGTAAACCTGATTTCGGCGGACAAAGATATTCAGCCCGATGCTCTGGCCGGACTGGCCGCATCGGCTGCACTGGCTGTTTCGGACATCCCGTTCGGCGGTCCGATTTCGGAGGTGCGTGTGGCCCGTATCGGCGGTCAGTACGTCATCAACCCGGCCTTCTCGCAGATGCAGGACGCCGATCTGGACATCATGGTCGGCGGTACCATCGACAATATTCTGATGGTCGAGGGCGAGATGAAGGAGGTGTCCGAGGAGGTGATGCTCGGAGCTATCAAGTTCGCGCACGAAGAGATTAAGAAACACTGTGCCGTACAGATCGAACTTTCGAAGGAGCTGGGCAAGGACGTGAAACGGACCTATTGCCACGAGGTGAATGATGAAGAGCTGCGTCAGACCATCATTCGGGAGCTTTACGACAAGGCTTACGCCATCGCCACCAGCGGTACGATGAAGCATGAGCGCGAAGATGCCTTCAATGCGCTGGAGGCCGAGTTCGCCACCCGTTTTTCGGAAGAGGAGCTGGTCGAGAAGGCACCGCTGATTCACAAATATTTCCACGACGACGTACAGAAGAAGGCCATGCGCAACATGATCCTCGACGAGGGCAAGCGCTTGGACGGCCGCCGCACGGACGAAATCCGCCCCATCTGGTGCGAGGTGGGCTACCTGCCCGCCGCTCACGGTTCGGCGATCTTCACGCGCGGTGAAACGCAGTCGCTGACTACGGTGACCCTCGGTACGAAGATGGATGAGAAGGTCAAGGACGAAGTGCTGGTACAGGGTACCGAGCAATTCGTGCTGCACTATAATTTCCCGCCTTTCTCGACGGGCGAGGCCAAAGCCGCCCGCGGCCTGAGCCGCCGCGAGATCGGTCATGGCCATCTGGCATGGCGCGCACTGAAGCCGATGGTTCCCGTCGGAGAGGAAAATCCTTATGCCGTGCGTGTGGTGTCGGATATTCTCGAGTCGAACGGCTCGTCGTCGATGGCGACGGTTTGTGCCGGTACGCTGGCGCTGATGGATGCCGGCGTGAAACTCAAGAAACCCGTTTCGGGTATCGCCATGGGTCTGATTTCGGATTCCGCTACCGGTCGTTGGGCGGTGCTTTCCGACATCCTGGGCGATGAGGACCACCTGGGCGACATGGACTTCAAGGTGACGGGTACCAAGGACGGTATCACGGCTACCCAGATGGATATCAAGGTCGATGGCCTTTCGTACGAGGTGCTGGCCAAGGCGCTGGAACAGGCTCGCGTGGGCCGTATGCACATTCTGGGTAAGCTGACGGAGTGTATCGCTGAGCCGCGTGCGGATTACCGTCCGTTCGTGCCGCGTATCGTACAGATCACCATCCCGCAGGATATGATCGGTGCCGTGATCGGTCCCGGCGGCAAGGTGATCCAGGATATTCAGAAGACGACGGGTACGACCATTACCATCACCGAAACCGACAACAAGGGCGTCGTGGATATCTTCGGTCTGGACAAGGAGGCGATGGATGCAGCCCTGTCCCGCATCAAGAGCATCGTGGCGCAGCCCGAGGTCGGCGATGTATATAACGGCAAGGTTCGTTCGATCATGCCGTTCGGTGCGTTCGTCGAGATCATGCCGGGCAAGGACGCCCTGCTGCACATCTCGGAGATCGACTACAAGCGTTTCGAAACGATGGAGGAGACCGGCCTGAAAGAGGGGGATATGATCGAGGTGAAAGTCATCGGCATCGATCCCAAGACCAACAAGCTCAAGCTGTCGCACCGCGTGCTGATTCCGCAGCCCGAAGGCTGGACGGAGCCGGAGCGCCGTCCCCGCGAGCGCGGCGATCGCCCGCGCCGCCGTCCTGAGCACAAGGAGTAGAACTCTGCGGGTCCGGATCGCTGCTACGGAGATAATTTCGGTTTTGTTCGGAAATTTTGGCCGGAATATTGTACAATATTTGTAGATAATTTTTATATTTGCATTACTCCGTAGCTTTTGTGGGGCAGATAAAACAGGCATAAATAGAAAAAGAAAGGATTTAACATTTAATTTTTAAAAGATTAGTTTATGAAAAAGCTGATGAAATTGAGCTTGCTGCTCGTGGTCGTTGCTTTGACGTTTTCGAGCTGTAATTGCTTCAAGAAGATGGCAAAGAACAGCGATGATGTATCGCTGACGTGTGCACCTGAAGTGCTGGTACTGAATAACGGTGTGGTTGCCGCCGACATTACGGCACAGTTCCCCGTGAAGTACTTCAACCCCAAAGCTATCGTGAAGGTTACTCCGGTGATGGTATTCGAGGGCGGAGAAGTTGCCGGTACTCCGAAATTCTTCCAGGGTTCGAAAGTGAAAGAGAACTATACGGTCGTTGATAAGAAGACGGGCGGTGTGTTCACCATGCATGTCGAGTTCCCTTACGATGAGCGTATGCAGATTTCCGAACTCCAGTTGCGTGTCGAGGCTAAATGTCCGGGTAGCGACGAGTTTACGCTGGTTAATGCCAATACGGGCAAGGTCGTGAAGGCCAAGGAGCTCGAGGCTAACCCCGCAATCGTACGCGAGTGCGGTCTGGTCGTTGCCGAGGGTGTGAATACCCTGCAGCAGGATCTGGCTTACGCCGATGCGATGGCAGCTCTGCCGAGCGACTACAAACGCGTGACTACCAGCGTGGACAAGACCGAGATCCTCTATGCGATCAACAAGGCTAACGTAACCAAGAAAGCGCTGAAAGACGCCGATCTGGAGGCATTCCAGGCGAATGTGGATGAGAACCTGAAAAACGACCGTGCTACCCAGCATGTTGCCGTGAAGGGTTATGCTTCTCCCGACGGTCCCGTGAAGTTCAACGACACGCTGTCGAAGGAGCGTAGCGAATCGGGCGACAAAGTTCTTGCGAAACTGCTGAAAAATTCGGGTCTGGATATCGACGTTGCCGCTTACGGTGAGGACTGGGAAGGTTTCAAGGAGCTGGTTTCGAAGTCGAACATCAAAGACAAGGATCTGATTCTCCAGGTTTTGAGCATGTACTCCTCTTCGACGCAGCGCGAGGATGAGATCAAGAACATGTCTTCCGTATTCAACGAGCTGAAGAAAGACATTCTGCCGCAGCTCCGTCGTTCGGTGATCGTGAACACCATCGATCTGGAGGGCAAGACCGACGCCGAGATGATGGCGCTTGTCGAGGCTGGCAAGCTGGATCAGCTCAACCTGAACGAGCTGCTCTTCGTTGCGGAGTCGATCGCACAGGACAACGCTACCAAGAACATCGTATTGGCTTATGCTGCCGAGAAGTATAACGACGCCCGCGCTTACAACAACCTGGGTATCGTTCTTACGGAGGAAGGCCGCACGGCTGATGCTTTGAAATGCTTCCAGAAGGCCGCTCAGTTGGGCGAGGCTTCCGAGGCGCTGAACACCAACCTGGCTCTTGCCAACCTGGCGAACGGCAATATGGCAGAGGCTCAGAAATATGCCAAGGGCGCTGATGCAAAGGCGAAGAGCCTGGTCAATGCAGCACAGGGCAACTACAACGACGCTGCCAAGCAGCTCGACGGTATGAATGCCGCTATCGCTAACACGATGAACAAGGACTATGCGGCTGCAAAGCGTGCTATCGCTAAGGATATGAGCGCAGAGGCCGATTACCTGCGTGCCGTGATCGCTTCGGAAGAGGGCGATATGAGAACGGCAGAGGCACAGTTGAAGAGCGCCGTGAAGAAGGATGAGAAGATGGCGAAGAAAGCCATGAAGGATATCCACTTCAAGAAACTCTTCGAAGAGGGTCTGAAGTTCTAATCCGTTCGGATTCGATGAAAAATATCCGCACCGGAAACGGTGCGGATATTTTTTGTCTTTCCATGTACCCCTTGTCCGACGGTTGAAGCATCGAACCCGGGGACGCTTGTTCGCAGTCCGTGGCTGCGTCTGTAATGCTGACCATCCCTGAATCCTTTTACCGGGAAGGGGATTTGGAAAACTACGCTCCCAAAAAGTATATAATTGCATTTTTTTGGAGTTTATACTTTCGTGTATCAAGATCGTTTTTTTGTCGGTTTCGGCGGCGGCTTACAGCTTTGCGGGCCGTTATTCAATGCTTGCCCCTACCTTGCGCCTTTCCCTTTGGGTGGTTTTGAGGAAGGTCGGTCGGCATCGGATCGGTAATTGTGATACATAATCGGATTTTGCGATGATAGATCGCTCGATCTTGCATGAGCGATGGTCGTCTTTTCCGGTTTGGGAAAGTTCGATTGCCTCCTCTCGAACAGGATTCTCGGAAGGGGCGGTTCGTAAACACGGCTTGCGACTTAAAGCGATGGTCGTCGGATTTCGGAGTCCGAAACGGGGAGTTCCTGAAGATGGGATGGCCATTTTCAGACGCGGATCGTCCGGGTAGGATCGGATGCGCACGAAATTTGCGGTATATTGGAAGAAATATGAAAAAGATCTAAATTTTTTATATTTTTGTCGAAAGCGAATCGGTGTCGGCTCTATTTGTTTGTCTTTGCAGCACTTTTGATCGTTTGGAAAACGGGCCTTTCTGGGTTGAAATGATATTTTACAACGGGTAACGGTCGTGTTTTTACCGATGGAAGGTTGCGTTTTGCACGAGGCTTGTTATGGATTTTATGTATGTGGGGACGGTTCGATATTGACTTTTTGTTTTGCGCTTTGAAGGCGAACCGTCTGTGTAAATAATAGGAAAGTTATGGAATACGCGAATCATTTGAAAGAATATGCGCCGGCAATGAGCGAGGCTCAGGTGGCCGAGGAAGTGGATCGTATCCGTAAAGCTGCGGTACGAAACCATACTCCGGAAGTTTACAAGCTCTGTTATTCGGCGGTGGATTTAACCACGCTGTCGTGTACGGACTCCGTGGAGTCGGTTACGGAATTTGCCGGCAAAGCCGTCAAGTTTTACCAACAGTTTCCCCATCTTCCCAACGTGGCGTCGATCTGCATCTATCCGCCGTTCGTCGAAACGGTCGGTGTGGTGGTCGATGGTACGGATATGCGTATCACGAGCGTTGCGGGCGGATTTCCTTCTTCGCAGACGTTTCTCGAGGTGAAGGTTCTCGAAGTAGCCATGGCTGTCGAGAACGGAGCCGACGAGATCGATATCGTCTTGAACGTGGGTAAGATGTTGGAGGGGCATTACGACGAGGTCGCTAACGAGGTCGAGGTGATTCGTACCGAGACGAGTCCCGAGGTCGTGTTAAAGGTCATTATCGAGTCCGGAGCTTTGAAAACTCCCGATCTGATCCGCAAGGCATCGTTGCTTTCGATGTTCGCCGGGGCCGATTTCGTCAAGACTTCGACCGGCAAGATCGATGTGTCCGCCACGCCCGAAGCGGCGGTGGTGATGTGCCAGGCGATCCGGGATTACTATCGGAAAACGGGACGTAAGGTGGGCTTCAAGCCGGCCGGCGGTGTCCGGAGTGCCGAAGATGCCGCTTTGTATTATACGATCGTCGAGGAGATTTTGGGCAAGGAGTGGCTTACGCCCGAATTGTTTCGTATCGGAGCTTCGTCGGCGGCCAACAATCTGCTTACGGCTATCGAAGGTCGGGAAGTCAAGTTTTTCTGATCCGAATGGGCGATGGATTAAAAAAGAGCGGCACGTTAAGTGCCGCTCTTTTTCTTGGGAAAGGTTGGGGAAATTACCGCATCGGCACCTCGATCAGAAGCAGGCTGGCTTTCCCGTCCGTATGGAGGGTGATGTCGTTCTGCTCCCAAATACCCATGCCGTCCCGGGGGGCCAGCTTTTCGTTCTCGACCGTTACGTCGCCTTCGAGGACGAAGACGTAAAGACCGTTTCCTTGCCGGCGCATAGCGTATTCATAGGTATTTCTCTCTAGGTCGAGGGTGTGGAACCAGGCCGACTGATGAATCCAGGCCGTATGCTCGGAACCATTGCCTTCGGGAGCCACGAGCGTGCGCAGCTCATTGGTGCGTGCCGGAGCGAGCGTGATCTCCTCGTAGCGGGTCGGCAGCCCGTGTCGATCCGGGAAGATCCATATCTGGAGGAATTTGACAGGACGGTTGGGGCTGTTGTTGAATTCGCTGTGAATGATTCCCGTTCCGGCCGTCATCACTTGGATTTCCCCGGTGCGCAGCACCGAAGTATGCCCCATGCTGTCCTGATGTCGTAGTTCGCCCTCGAGCGGGATGGAAACGATCTCCATGTTGTCGTGGGGATGTGCGCCGAAACCCTCTCCTCCGGCTACGGTATCGTCGTTGAGTACGCGCAATGCGCCGAAATGGATGCGCTCGGGATCGTGGTAGTCAGCAAAACTGAACGTATGGTAGCTGTCGAGCCAACCGTGGTCGGAATGACCTCGTGTGCCGGCTCTGTGGATTACTTTTTTCATAATATAATGGATTGATTATAAGAAGGTGTTGCAAATAGTGTTCCACGATACCGCTTGTAGGGCAGGGCTGTCCGAATATAGGTTGCCGAAGGAGTGATCGTGCGGTCGCGCGACAAAGAGAACGGTCCGGGCGTTAGCCCCGGACCGTTCTCTTTGTGAAAATAGCTTGTCGGCTCGTCGTCTTATTTGAGGTGCGGACCTGCAGCTACGAGTTTCTTGCCTTCGGCGTTGCCGGTGAACTTCTCGAAGTTCTTGATGAAACGACCGGCCAGATCTGCCGCCTTCTCGTCCCACTCCTTCGCGTTCTTGTACGTGTCGCGCGGATCGAGAATCTTGGGATCCACGCCCGGAAGTGCAGTCGGGATCTTGAAATCGAATACCGGCAGCGTCTTGGTCGGGGCCTTGTCGATCGAACCGTCCAGGATGGCGTCGATGATGCCGCGCGTATCTTTGATCGAGATTCGTTTGCCCGTACCGTTCCAGCCCGTATTGACGAGGTAAGCCGTAGCGCCCGATTGCTTCATGCGTTTTACCAATTCCTCACCGTACTTGGTCGGATGCAGCGAGAGGAACGCCGCACCGAAGCAAGCCGAGAAGGTCGGCGTCGGCTCGGTGATACCGCGCTCGGTACCGGCCAACTTGGCGGTGAAGCCCGAGAGGAAGTAGTATTTGGTCTGTTCCGGCGTCAGGATCGAAACCGGGGGCAGCACGCCGAAGGCGTCGGCCGAAAGGAAGATCACCTTCTTGGCAGCCGGGGCCTTCGATACGGGCTTCACGATATTGTCGATGTGGAAGATCGGGTACGATACGCGGGTGTTCTCCGTCACGGACTTGTCCGCGAAGTCGATCTTACCTTTCTTGTCCACCGTAACGTTCTCCAGCAGGGCGTTGGGGCGGATCGCGTTCCAGATATCGGGCTCGTTCTCTTTCGAGAGGTTGATGACTTTGGCATAGCATCCGCCCTCGAAGTTGAAGACGCCGTCGTCGTCCCAACCGTGCTCGTCGTCGCCGATCAGCTCGCGCTTCGGGTCGGTCGAAAGGGTGGTTTTGCCCGTTCCCGACAGACCGAAGAAGATGGCGGTGTTCTTGCCCTCCTTGTCGGTGTTGGCCGAGCAGTGCATCGACGCGATGCCCTTCAGCGGCAGCAGGTAGTTCATGTAGGAGAACATACCCTTCTTCATTTCGCCGCCGTACCAGGTGTTGATGATTACCTGCATTTTTTCGGTGAGGTTGAACACGACCGCCGTTTCCGAGTTGAGTCCGAGTTCCTTGTAGTTCTTGACTTTGGCTTTCGAGGCGTTCAGCACCACGAAATCGGGTTCGCCGTACTTCTCCAGCTCCTCGTCCGTCGGGCGGATGAACATGTTTTTCACGAAATGCGCCTGCCAGGCGACCTCCATGATGAAGCGGATCTTCAGACGGGTGTTCTCGTTGGCTCCGCAGAACGTGTCCACGACGAAGAGCTTCTTGTTCGACAACTCTTCGACAGCGATCTTTTTCAGCTCCTTCCAGGTCTTCTTCGTCACCGGTTTGTTGTCGTTCTTGTATTCGGGCGAGGTCCACCAGATGGTATCTTTGGTGGTTTCGTCCATGACGAAGAACTTGTCTTTCGGGGAACGACCCGTGTAAACGCCGGTCATCACGTTCACGGCACCCATTTCGGTTACCTGACCCTTTTCATAACCGCGCAGGCCCTTGCGGGTCTCCTCGCGGTAGAGTTCGTCGTACGACGGGTTGTAGATTACTTCCGTAGTACCCGTGATGCCGTACTGTTTCAAATTGATTTTAGCCATAATTATTGATTTAAATTAATCCTCTTATTTCACTTGACAGCGGTTGTTCGTTTATGAACGATGCTCGCAAAGTTAAAGATTTTTTTCGAATGTGAAAATATTAACAGTAGGTTTATCGTTTTTCCCGGCGAATCATTCGGCTGTCGATGGCGTTTACGATCACCGCGATCGCACCGTCGCCCGTTACGTTGGTCGCCGTACCGAAACTGTCCATGGCAATGTAGGTGGCGATCATCAGTCCGATCATATTTTCGTCGAACCCGAGCATCGACTCCAGCAATCCGATCGCAGCCATGATGGCTCCGCCCGGTACGCCCGGTGCGGCGATCATCGTAATGCCCAGCAGCAGGATGAAACCCGAGTAGGTGCCCATCGAAACGTCCAGTCCGGAGAGCATCATCACCGCGAGCGAGCAGGCGACGATCTTCATCATCGAACCCGAGAGGTGGATCGTGGCGCAGAGCGGGACGACGAATCCCGCCACTTCGGGGCGGACGCCGATTTTGACCGTCTGTGCCAGCGTCACGGGGATCGTGGCTGCCGACGATTGCGTACCGAGGGCCGTCATGTAGGCGGTCATCATCGTGCGGAGCATCTTCAACGGATTCTGCCTTGCCACGAGGCCCGCGATCGAGAACTGGATCAGCAGCAGGACGACCGTCATCACGAAGATAATCACGATCAACTTGAGGAAAATGCCCAGAATACCCGATACCTGCCCCGACTGAGTCATCGAGAGGAAGATGCCGAAGATGTAGAAGGGCAGCAGCGGGATGATGACCTTCGAGATGACACGCTCGATGATGAGTTTGAAATCATCCATCATGCCCTTGAGCTTGTCGCTGTGGATATAAGCCATGCCCAGTCCCAGCACGAAGGCGAGAATGAGGGCGGTCATCACGCCCATCAACGGGGGCATTTCGACCGTGAAGAACGGTTGCATGGGTGTTGCGGCGGTTTCTCCCGGGGCGCTCATCTCCGTACCGCCCAATAGCCGGGGTAATATCCCGAAACTTGTGAAGAAAGTTCCGAATCCCGAAAACAGGGTAAAGGCATAGGCCAGGGCTGCGGTGATTACCAGCAGCCGTCCTGCCTTGCTGCCCAGGTCGGCGATGCCCGGAGCCACGAGGCCCAGGATCAGCAGCGGGATGACGAAGTTCAGAAAATTGCCGAAAATGTTGTTGAAGGTCAATGCGATTCGGGTGAACCACTCGGGAACGAAGAGGCCGAATACGATGCCCAGCGCGATAGCCAGGAGCACTTTGGGAAGTAAGCCGAATTTATGCTTCATAAGGTGTCGTTTCATTGGTTTTCGGTTGGACGATTCATGCGTCGGGGCCTTGGGCCGATCGTGTTCCCGATTCGGACCGAATTCGTTTTTCGGAGGTCCCGTTGCATGCCGTTTTTCTATTAACGTATAAAAAGGGAGCAATATTTGTGCAAAGAAGAGAATATTTTCTAATTTTGTCAATATGACTGCACTGTATAGCGATATTATTTTCGGCCCGATCCATTCCCGCAGATTGGGTCTGTCATTGGGTGTCAATCTGTTACCCACTCAATCGAAGTTGTGTAGCTTCGATTGCATTTATTGCGAATGCGGCTGGAATGCCGAACATCCGGGCGCCCGCCGGTTCAATTCGCGCGAGGACGTGCGTACCATGCTCGGAGCGACCTTGCGTCAGATGGTTTCCGAAGGTACGCCTCCCGACGTGATTACTTTCGCCGGTAACGGCGAGCCGACGATGCACCCCGATTTCGAGGCGATCATCGACGATACGATCGTCTTGCGGGACGAAATTTGCCCTTCGGCGCGGATTTCGGTGTTGAGCAATGCGACGCAGATCGGCCGCGAGAGCGTGCGCCGGGCCTTGCGCCGGGTCGATAACAACATCCTGAAACTCGATTCCGCTTTCGACGATACGGTTCGGCTCATCAATAACCCGTGCGGGACCTATTCGGTGGCCGAGGTGGTGAAGAACATGAAACTGTTCGACGGGCAGATGATCCTGCAGACGATGTTCCTGCGGGGCGAGTGCGAGGGCCGTACGGTGGACAACACGACCGAGCGGGAAGTCGCGGCCTGGTTGAAGCTGGTCGAAGAGATCCGGCCCCGTCAGGTGATGGTCTATTCGCTCGACCGCGACACTCCGTGCAAAACCTTGCAGAAAGTCCCCCGCGAAGATTTGCAGGCGATCGCTGCCCGGGTCGAGGCGCTGGGAATCCCCTGCTCGGTGGCGTAACGCAAAGAAGAGCGACGGGGGAATTTCAGGCCCCTTCGGAGAATTTGTCGATCGGACGTTATTTATTGTCTGTATTATATAGAGGGGGCGAAGATTTTATCTGTGTCTTGTTACATTGTTTGCTTTGCTCTCGTTGGCACTTTTCGCATGTGACAAGGGCATCCGGGAGGAAGCGATCGATGCCGAAAATATCTTGGGTAGGTGGCGTGCGGTCGAGGAGCCGGATTACGATTGGGATGATTCGGACGACGATGGAGCCTGTGATGTGCCCATGTATTTGGGGATTATGACTTTCGAACACGATGGACGGGGTGTGGCCGATAACGGGGAGCATTTTGCCTGGAGTCTGACAGGAAGACGGATAACTGTGGATTACGGATTTATTCCGGCACGGCTTACGGTGTCGGAAATTTGCGAGCGGCGAATGGTGTGGAAGGTTCTCGCAACAGAAGCAGGCTCGGTAAAGTATTACGGACGGATCGTTTTCGAGCGGTTGTGATTATTCCGTCGGGAAGAAAAATAAAGCGAGAGGAATCGATTCCTCTCGCTTTATTCGTTGTCGCAGTGTGGTTTATTTCTCCAGCACGACGCTCACTTTTTCGAGCTTCCCGCCCAGCGGGGGCGCCAGCTTCGAAACCGTACAGCGGATATGGCGGATTTGCGGAAACCGGGCATAGAGGGCATCCATGATGTTCATCGACACGCGTTCGATCGTGCGCTGGGTGACGCGCATTTGTTCGCGTACGGTTTCGTAAACCAACAGGTAATTGACCGCTTTTTCCACGCAGTCCTCGCTCGCCACTTCCCCCAGCTCGGCCGTGATCTCCAGATCGACCGTGAAGCGGTTGCCCACTTGCTGTTCCAGGTCGTAACAGCCGTGGAAAGCCCGGAACTCCATCCGGTTCAAAACGATACGGTATTCCATCTTATTCGGCGATTACCAGGTAGTAGTTTTTCTTGCCTTTCTGTACGAGCAGGTATTTCCCGTCGATCAGGTCGCTTTCGGCGATTGCACGCATGGGGTCGGCCACCTTCTCCTTGTTGAGGCTCACGCCGCCGGCCTGTACCATCTTGCGGCATTCGCCCTTCGAGGGGAAGATATCGCTCCGCTCGGCGCACAGCTCGATGAAGGGCAGCCCGATCAGTTCCGCACGGGCGATTTTGTATTGCGGGACTCCTTCGAAAACCTGCAGCAGGGTCTGTTCGTCGAGTTTGCGAAGCGCTTCGGAGGTAGCCCCGCCGAAGAGAATGTTCGATGCCTCGACCGCTTTTTCGTACTCCTCCTGAGAGTGGATCATCACGGTAACCTCCTGCGCCAGCCGTTTTTGCAGGATTCGCAGGTGAGGGGCTGCGTCGTGTTCGGCGATCAGGTCGTCGATGGTCTGTTTATCGAGCAGCGTGAAGATCTTGATGTAGCGCTTGGCGTCCTCGTCGCTGGTGTTGAGCCAGAACTGGTAGAACTTGTAAGGCGACGTATAACGCGGGTCGAGCCATACGTTGCCGCTCTCGGTCTTGCCGAACTTGGTGCCGTCGGCTTTGGTAATCAGCGGGCAGGTGAGGGCGAAAGCCTCGCCGCCGGCCTTGCGGCGGATCAGCTCCGTGCCGGTGGTGATGTTGCCCCACTGGTCGGCGCCGCCGAGCTGCAGTTTACAACCTACGGTTTCGTACAGGTGCAGGAAGTCGTAGGCCTGCACGAGCTGGTAGGTGAATTCGGTGAACGACATCCCTTCGCCTTCGCCGTTGAAGCGTTTCTTTACCGAATCTTTGGCCATCATGTAGTTCACGGTAATCAGCTTGCCGATGTCGCGGATGAAATCCAGGAAGGTGATTCCCTTCATCCAGTCGTAGTTGTTCACCAGCATCGCCGCGTTGGGAGCGTCCGATTCGAAATCGAGCAGCTTGGCGAGCTGTTTCTTGATCGCCTCCTGGTTGTGGCGGAGGGTCTTTTCATCGAGCAGGTTGCGCTCCTGCGATTTGCCGCTGGGGTCGCCGATCATGCCCGTCGCGCCGCCCACCAGGGCGATCGGACGGTGTCCGCACATCTGGAAGTGCTTGAGGATCATTACACTCACCAGGTGTCCGATGTGCAGCGAATCCGCCGTTGGGTCGATGCCCACGTAAGCTGTGGACATCTCTTTCTGAAGTTGTTCCTGTGTGCCCGGCATGATCGAGTGAATCATACCGCGCCATTCCAATTCTTCGACAAAGTTCTTAATTGCCATTTGTGTATTTGGTTTTACTTTATTTTATGCTTTATTCTACCTCCAGGTCGAGCGCCCGGCGCAACTCGGCCAGCAGAGGATTTTTTTCGGTCATATACTTGACCCGGTCTTCGAGTTTGATCGGGCGGGCGGCCCGGATCTCTTCATTGACCGTAACGTCGAGCTCCAGCATACCCTGCACGCCGGACGTTTCGGCGATGCGGAGCAGCAGTTCGGTTTTGTTGCGCAGGATCTCTTCGCGCAGGGCTTCCGACGGAACTGCGATACGGATCACGTGTCCCTGAAATTGCATCCGTTCGAACGCCGCGACGAAGCGCGGACGCATCTCGCGGACGAGCGTGAGGATTTTTTCACGGGTCGTTTCGAGTTTTTCGGCACTGAGCGGGTCGATGACCGGCTGGGGTGCTGCGGCATGCACGGCGGTTTCCGTATCCGGTTCCGGGGCTGCGTCGTTTATCAGCGCCGAAATGGAAATTCCCGATGCGAGTCTGGACTGTACGGGACGGGGACGCGCCGTTTGCGGTTGTGTCGAAACCGGCGTTGCTGCGGCCTGCGTTCGTTCCGGGGCCGGCTGAATGGACGGCGTCGGCATTGCGGATGTACGGGCAGCGGCCGATGTCGCCGGAGGTGCGGGATCGGCTGCGGCTTTTGCCGCAGGCGTTGCAGCCGGAGCGGATGCCGCGATTCCGGGCGAAGATTCTGCCGCCGCAGCCGTCGGCCGTTGGACCGTAGCCGGTTGAGGAGCGGGCGCGGGAGCCGTCTGTTGTGTCGATTGCGAACGGGCCGGTGCGGATTGCGCGGGGGCGGTCCGAACCAGTTCCGGCAACGGAAGATTTACGGGATCGACGGGGCTATTTTTTTTTTGACCGAGACCGGCGATCTTCATCAGTCCCAGTTCGACGAGCAGCCGTTGGTTGGACGATTGCCTGATTTTGCCGTCGAGGTCCGTGAGCAGCGATATGGCGCCGAAAAGAAATTCGGGAGGGCAGGCGGCCGCCTGCGTCCGGTATCGTTCCATCAGCGTACCGGTAAATTCCAGCAGCCGGAGCGAAGGCTCGTTGCGGGCCACCAGCAGGTCGCGCAGGTGGCGATTGAGTCCCGCCATGAAAGTCTGGCCGGAGAATCCCCGCGCGAGCACGTTGTCGAAAGAGAGCAGCGCCTCGACATAGTTGCCCGACAGGAGCGTTTCGGTCATGCTGAAGTAGGTGTCGTAGTCCAATACGTTGAGCGTCTGGGCCACCTCCTGATAGCGGAGTTCCTGCCCGCAGAACGAAACGGCCTTGTCGAACATCGACAGGGCGTCGCGCATGCCGCCGTCGGCTTTCTGTGCGATCAGGTTGAGCGACTCGTCGTCGGCGGTGATTCCCTCCTGCGAGGCGATGTATTTGAGGTATTCCACGGAGTCCTCGACGCGGATGCGGTTGAAGTCGTAGATCTGGCAGCGGGAGAGGATCGTAGGGATGATCTTGTGTTTTTCGGTGGTCGCCAGGATGAAGATGGCGTGTGCGGGCGGCTCCTCGAGCGTCTTGAGGAAGGCGTTGAAGGCGGCCGCCGAGAGCATGTGGACCTCGTCGATGATGAAGACCGAGTAGCGTCCCACCTGCGGGATGATGCGCACCTGTTCGATGAGCGAGCGGATGTCCTCGACCGAGTTGTTCGACGCGGCGTCTAGCTCGTGGATGTTGAGCGAGCGCCCGTCGTTGAAGCTGCGGCACGATTCGCACGTGTTGCAGGCTTCGGCCCCTTCGGGATGCAGACAGTTGATCGCCTTGGCGAAGATACGGGCGCAGGTCGTCTTGCCCACGCCGCGCGGCCCGCAGAAGAGGTAGGCGTGGGCCAGTTGGCCGCGTTCGATCGCGTTCTTCAGGGTCGAGGTAATGTGCTTCTGCCCCACGACCGAAGAGAAAGTGGCGGGGCGGTATTTGCGTGCGCTGACGATAAAATCACTCATGGCGGAACAAAGATAGTGAAAGCCGGGCGAAATCGGGAAAATTTATTTTCGAAGATTTCCGAGGCGCTTCCTATCTTCTGCAAAGATAGTGAAAGCCGGGTGCTGCGCCAAATTTATTTGCACTTTGTCGGGTGGAATATGCGGAATGAAGCGCGGTGTATCGTTTTCGAAAATCCGTTCCCCGTACCGGCGATCTGTTCGGTAATTTTCGCAGGTGACTCGCTTCGGTGCGAGTATGCCTCAAGAATAAAGAAAGACGGAAGCCGAAACTCCCGTCTTTCGCAGTGTGTCGCCGCAGGTCGCCTTACTCTTCCATCTGAACCGATCCGTCGGGCAGCACATTGAAGGTGACTTCGTAATACTGGACCGATTTCTTGCCGGCGCTTTCGACGATCTCCTTGCCGTTTTCGGTTATGTTCATACTGAACTCTGCTTTCACTTCGCCGAACGTTTTATTTCGGTCGAGGAATTCGTTGCCCGAAGGAACCGTTTCCTGAATCAGGTAGTCGCCGATGCTCTTGAACGTATAGTTTTCGGGGATCATGGCTTTGGCCTCTTCGTACTGTTTGCGGATGGCTTCGACGTTGATCGAGGCCGGAGTCAGGCCTTTGACTTTTTCGAAATCGAGTTTCCCTCGCAGCCCGCCTGCTTCATTCAGGTCGGAGATGTTGCCTTTGCCGGGACCGGAGAGCGTGAAGGTCTGCGAGAAACAGTCGCCGGCCTTGTTTACCATTTCGACGAATAAAACTGTCAGGTTATTCTCCAGCTCGTCCGCCTCCATCCAGCGGATTTCATATATTTTCCACTCGTCGAAGTTGATATTCTTTTCGAGAGTTTCTACGATGAGTTGCGTTGCTTCATCGGAATCCATTTTCGGAGCGCTGATGCCCAGGTTGTTGCATGAAGAGATCAGAGTCGCGATGCAGAGCGATGCCGTAATGGCGAGGATAAGTTTTTTCATTCTGTCTGATTAGATAATTTGGTTTTGTCCTGCAAAGGTAGCCATTTTGTCATTACGATATCGTCCGGGATATGACAAAATCGGACAGGACGGCAGAAGTTGCAGACTTGGCAGATATTTTGCGATAGGTAAAGGCAAAGAAATGAATTAAAAATAATATAATGCACTATGAACATTAATTCTTTAACTATTAAGGCGCAAGAGGCGCTGCAGGCTGCGGTGTCTCTTGCCAGGGAGCAGGGCAATCAGGCCGTCGAACCGCTGCATCTGCTCAATGTGCTCGTGCGCGAGGACGATTCGCTGTCGGTATTTCTGCTGGGGCGTGTCGGCGTAAACGTGCGGGGACTGCGCGGCGAAGTGGAGCGGGCCGTGCGGGGGCTGCCCCATGTTTCGGGAGGCGGCGAACAGTTCTTTTCGCAGGATACGACCAAAGTAATCCAGCGTGCCGTCGATTTTACCAAGAATTTCGGGGACAAGTACGCTTCGGTTGAGCATCTGCTGCTGGGACTGATCGCCGAGCGGGGTACTGCCGCCGATTTGCTGAAAGGCGCCGGGGCGACTGAAAAGGAGTTGCTCGAGGCGATTCGGGTGTTCCGCAAGGGGGCGACCGTCGATTCGCAGACGGCGTCGCAGGAGTTCGATGCCCTGGGCAAGTATGCGATCAATCTGAACGAGATGGCCCGCAGCGGCAAGCTCGATCCGGTCATCGGCCGCGACGAGGAGATTCGCCGTGTATTGCAGATTCTTTCGCGCCGTACCAAAAACAATCCGATGCTGGTCGGAGAACCCGGTGTGGGTAAGACGGCCATTGCAGAGGGTATCGCTCACCGGATCGTGAACGGGGATGTGCCGGAGAACCTGCGCTCGAAGGTGATCTATTCGCTCGACATGGGCGCCCTGATCGCCGGGGCCAAGTACCAGGGTGAGTTCGAGGAGCGTCTGAAGGCCGTCGTGCAGGAGGTGACCGCCAGCGAGGGCGAGATATTGCTCTTCATCGACGAAATTCATACGCTGGTCGGAGCCGGCAAGTCGTCGGGTGCGATGGATGCCGCCAATATTCTCAAACCGGCCCTGGCGCGCGGTGAGCTGCGTACGATCGGTGCTACGACGCTCGACGAGTTCCAGAAATATTTCGAGCAGGACAAGGCGCTCGAGCGTCGTTTTCAGAAAGTCATGGTCGATGAACCGACGGCCGAGGATGCGATTTCGATCCTGCGCGGACTGAAGGATCGTTACGAGAACCACCATCAGGTGCGGATCAAGGACGAGGCGATCGTTGCGGCCGTCGAGCTTTCGCAGCGCTACATCACCTCCCGTTTCCTGCCCGATAAGGCGATCGACCTGATCGACGAGGCGGCTTCGAAACTCCGCCTGGAGATGAACTCCGTGCCGGAGGAGATCGATGTGCTGGATCGCCGGGTACGTCAGCTCGAGATCGAGCGCGAGGCGATCCGCCGCGAGAACGACAAGGAGCGTGTCGAGCAACTGACCCATGAGATCGAGGAGCTGGGGGCCAAACGCGCCGAGCTTCGTGCCAAGTGGGAAGGCGAACGGGACGTGCTGAAGAAGATCCAGGAGAACAAGGACCGGATCGAGCACCTGAAGATCGAGGCTCAGCAGGCTGAACGGCAGGGCGATTACGGCCGTGTGGCCGAGATTCGTTACGGCAAGATTCAGGAGGCCGAGAAGCAGATCGCGGCTCTTCAGGACGAATTCCGTGCGGCTTCGGCTAGCGGGGCGATGATCAAGGAGGAGGTCGATGCTGAGGATGTGGCCGAGGTGGTATCCCGCTGGACGGGGATTCCCGTTTCGCGTATGCTGGCTTCCGAGCGTGAGAAGCTGCTCCACATGGAGGAGGAGTTGCATCGCCGCGTAGTCGGTCAGGATTTGGCCATTGCCGCCGTGTCGGATGCCGTGCGCCGTTCGCGGGCCGGACTGAACGATCCCCGCAAGCCGATCGGCTCGTTCATCTTCCTGGGTACGACGGGTGTAGGTAAGACCGAGCTGGCGAAGGCGCTGGCCGAGTTCCTCTTCAACGACGACAACATGCTGACCCGTATCGACATGAGCGAGTACCAGGAGCGTCACAGCGTGTCGCGTCTGGTCGGTGCGCCTCCGGGATATGTCGGTTACGACGAGGGCGGACAACTGACCGAGGCCGTGCGGCGCAAGCCTTATTCGGTCGTGCTGCTCGATGAGATCGAGAAGGCGCATCCCGACGTGTTCAACATCCTGTTGCAGGTGCTCGACGACGGACGGCTTACCGATAACAAGGGGCGTACGGTCGATTTCCGCAATACGATTATCATCATGACCTCCAACATGGGGGCACAGGTTATCCAGGAGAATTTCGCTCCGGCTTTCGACGGCAATAAAATTTCGCCGGAAGTGGTTGAAAAGACGCGTCTGGAGGTGATCGAGCAGTTGAAGATGCAGCTCAAGCCCGAGTTCCTGAACCGTATCGACGAGATCGTGATGTTCGAGCCGCTGACGCACGAAGACATCGGGCGGATCGTCGATATTCAGATGAATATAGTCCGCAAACTGTTGAAAGAAAACAACATCGAGCTCGACTATACGAAGAAGGCGAAAGAGTGGATCGCCCGCATAGGTTACGATCCGTTGTACGGCGCACGTCCCGTCAAGCGTACGATTCAGCGTTACGTGGTGAACGATCTGTCGAAGCGGATTTTGGCGGGCGATGTCAATCGCGAGCATCCGATCGTCATCGATGCCGACGCCGATGGCCTGACCTTCAAGAACTAAAGGCGAAGCGCTTTTGTCAGGTAGATATTCGTATTCGTGAAAAATCCCCGCTGTTTTTACAGCGGGGATTTTTTTATGGGACAAGTCGGTTTAACGCACCGAAAATCCTTCGTCGGCTTTCATCGGCATCGGTTTGTCGCGGTAGAAGCCGCTTTCGAGCTTGTTGCGGATGGCTTTGAACGCCTCGATCGTGAACTTCACGTCGTCGAGCGTGTGGGCTGCCGTCGGGATCAGGCGCAGGATGATTTCGCCCTTCGGGATCACCGGATAGACCACTACCGAGCAGAAGAGGTTGTGTTTCTCGCGCAGATCGACGATCAGGTTGGTCGCTTCGGGGATGCCGCCTTTCATATAGACGGGGGTTACGGGCGACTGGGTTACACCGATTTCGAATCCGTTCTCCTTCAGTCCGCCTTGCAGGGCACGGGTGATTTCCCAGAGCTTCTCCTGGTATTCGGGGTGCTTGCGGATCAGATCCAGACGCTTCAGCGCGCCGATCACCATCGGCATCGGGAGTGACTTGGCGTAGAGCTGCGAACGCATGTTGTAGCGCAGCAGGTTGATAAGCCAGCGGGGACCGCAGACGAAGGCTCCGATGCCGGCCATCGACTTGGCGAAGGTGTTGAACAGCACATCCACACCGTCCACGACGTCGAAGTGAGCGGCCGTGCCCCGTCCGTGGGGACCCATCGTGCCGAAGCCGTGGGCGTCATCGACCAGCAGGCGGAAGTTGAAATCTTTCTTCATCGCCACGATCTCGTCCAGTTTGCCCAGGTCGCCCTTCATGCCGAATACGCCTTCGGTGATGACGAGTACGCCGCCGTTCTGCTGCTCCGCCAGTTCCGTAGCGTGCTTGAGTTGCAGGCGCAGCGAAGCCATGTCGTTATGGCCATATACGAAACGCTTGCCCTTGTGCATGCGCAGGCCGTCGATGATGCAGGCGTGTGCCTCGGCATCATAGACCACCACGTCGCGCGGGGTGAGGAGGCAGTCGATGATCGAGATCATGCCCTGATAGCCGAAGTTCAGCAGGAAGGCGTCGGGTTTGCCGACGAACTCTGCCAGTTCGCGCTCCAACTGTTCATGGTATTTGGTCTGACCGCTCATCATGCGGGCGCCCATCGGGGCAGCCATGCCGAATTCGGCGGCACCTTTGGCGTCGGCTTCGCGCACTTCGGGGTGATTGGCCAGGCCCAGGTAGTTGTTCAGGCTCCAGTTCAGCATCTTCTGTCCCCGAAAGGTCATGTGGGGACCGATTTCTCCTTCGAGTTTGGGGAATGCGAAATACCCGTGGGCATAACCCATGTACATACCGATAGGGCCTCCGGCATTCTTTTCGAGGCGTTCAAAAATATCTACCATACGTGTTCGTTATTTGATTTTAAGATTATGCGTTTCAGTAGTCCACAAAAGTAAAAATAATTGTCGGGATGTTCAAACCTCCCGGATTCTTTTCGTGAAAAGTGGTATAAATACTTACTGTTTGTCACCGGATAAGCGGTATTGTATTTGTCCAGGCATCCCGTTTTTCCGGTCGTTGTTTCGGCATTACCTTCCCGGTTTTTTATTGGAACGAATTTGTTTGAGTGTATTTGTTTTGTCGAATTTTCCTTTTCGGAATTTATTGTTGCGGTTTGCAATCGGAGCTGTATATCCGATTCTATCTTGTGGACGGGGAGGCAGAGCCAATGGGTGCGGATTTTTTCCTCTGCCTCTTCTTTTCCGAGAAGGGCCCGGAGCGAAATATCTGCCTTTGTCTTATCGGTAAGTGAATGCGCATATAAAAATTCAGCCGGACTTCTTTACAAGTCCGGCTGAATCGGAAAAATACTTTTATACAAGAAAAATTCGCTTAATTGATGTTTTTACGGTCGGGAACCGTATTGGGCGATGCAGCTTCCATGTCGGTTTGCAGCTTGACCATCTGAATGGCCGCCGCTGCCGCTTCATTGCCCTTGTTTCCGTATTTTCCGCCCGCCCGGTCGAATGCCTGTTGCTGGTCGTTCACCGTCAGGATACCGAATGCTACAGGCATATTCCACTGTATCTGCAACTGGGTGATACCCTGTGTCACGCCCTGGCAGATGAAATCGAAATGGCGGGTTTCACCCTGAACGACGCAGCCCAGAGCGATCACCGCATCCACGTCCGTATATTCGGCGAAAAACTGGGTACCGAGAGTCAGCTCGAAAGTGCCGGGGACATATTTGATCTGAATATTCAGGTCGCTGCATCCGGCGCTGCGGAGGGTTTGGACCGCTCCCTCGAGCAGGGCTTCCGTGATTTCCCGGTTCCACTCCGCTACGACGATGCCGAACTTCATATCGGCTGCCGACGGCAGCGGGGCGTCCAACTGCGAAAGGTTGTGATGCTTGGTTGACATGCTTGGATTCGGGTGTTTCGCGTTATTGCTGGATCGTGCCCATCAGTTTTTCTGCATTCTGTGCTTCGGCCGATGCAGGGAATTCGTTTTGAATCCGCTGGGCGAATCCGAGCGCCTGCTCTTTGTTGCCCATGGCATTGGCTGCCAGAGCCGCTTTACGCAGGTACATCGGGGCCGTCAGGTTGTTGTCCGAAACCTTGGCTGCCTTCTCGAACAGTTTGATCGCTGCGGCATAATCGCCCTTCTCGACGGCGATATCGCCCTGCAGACCTATGTTCTGGGCATTGACGATCTCTGCGGGAATGCCTTTGGCCGGTTTGTATTTTGCCAGGTAGGTGGCCGCGTTGTCCAAGTCGCCTAAACGCAGGTAGCAGATGCCGGCATAGTGCTTGGCCAGGTTGCCCGCACGCGTGGAACCGTACTGGTCGATGACATCGAGGAAGCCGGGGCCGTTGGCATCGCCTTCGAGAGCCAGCTGGTATTCGGGCGTGGTCGATTCGAACCGGTACTGGGCCTGAGCGATCATCTCGGCCGCCTTACGCTCGCGGGGCTGTGAGATCAACTGTCGATAGCCGAAGATGGCTGCGGCGAGTACGAAGAGGGCCAGCAGCGCGATGATCATCGATTTGCTGTTTTTCTCGAAAAACATCTCGGTTTTATTCATCGCTGTGCCGAGTGCTTCCTGCTCGTTTTGCTTTGTCATAGAAATATGCAGTTTTAGTTTGAATTTTCGCTTCTAACGTGCAAAAATACATTTTTTCTTTGAATAATGCCAATATCTGCCGAGAATTGTAGAGCCGCCGCGAAGAAAAAAGATGAATTTCACCGGATGATGACCGCATTGACCAGTCGGATTTTCGAGCGGCGGTTGATTTCGGCGCCCAAGGCTTCGCGCTGGTAGAAAAGTTCGTTGCGCAGAATGCTCGAGCGGATGCGGACGTGCAGAATGTGATTTTCGAGCCGCAGCTCGGTGGTTTCGGCGTCGGCTGCCGGACCGACGATCTCGCGCCAGGTGTCGCGCAGCCGTCCTTCGGCGACTTTGGCGGCGACGTAAGGACGCTGGAAAAATTCGTCGAGCAGTTCGCCGACGGTGACCGTCTTGCTTCGTTTCATCGCACGATTCCTCCGTTTTCGACCGTGAAGAGCGAGTAGTCGTCGCCTGTTTTGTCCAGAATGGTGCGCAGACGCGTCGGGTTGCAGTCGGTGATGAAGATCTGTCCGAAACCATCGTCCCCGACCAGCCGGATGAGCTGTTCGACCCGCCCGGCGTCGAGTTTGTCGAAGAGGTCGTCCAGCAGCAGGATCGGTTTTTCCCCTTTGGCTTGGGCGACCAGGGCATATTGGGCGAGTTTGAGAGCGATCAGAAACGATTTTTGCTGCCCCTGCGAACCGTATTTGCGCAGGGGATAGCCGCCGATGCGGAGTACCAGATCGTCGCGGTGGATGCCCGCAGTGGTGAATCCGTTGACGAAATCCTTTTCCCGGGACTTGAGCAGCAACTCTTCGAAGGGGGTGTCGTTCAGCTCCGAGCGGTATTCGAGCGTCACCTGTTCGCGGTCGCTGGAGAGGTGGCGGTAGTATCGGGCGACTTCGGGTTCGAGCAGAGCTGCGATTTCGCTGCGTTTGCGGTGGATGATGCCTCCCTGTTCGACCAGCTGACGGTCGTATATGCAGAGCATCTGTTCGTCCCGCGAGATTTTGAGCAGGCGGTTGCGTTCGCCCAATACGGCGTTGTAGCGTACCAGAGCCTGCAGATAAGCACGGTCCAACTGGGAGATAAAACCGTTCAGGTAACGGCGGCGTTCGTCGGCGGCGTCGCTGATGAGCATCGTGTCGGCCGGGGAGACGATCACCACCGGGATCAATCCCACGTGGTCCGAGAGTCGTTCGTACTCCTTGCCGTTGCGCTTGAGGGTTTTGCCTCCTTTGCGGGCGAAGGCGCACACGACGCTCTCGCTGCGGCCTCCGTCGGTGAGGTACTGGCCGTCGAGCAGAAAGAAATCGCTGCCGTGGCGCATGCTCTGCCCGTCGGTCATCGCCAGCGACGACTTGCACATCGAAAGGAAATAGACCGCGTCGATCACGTTGGTTTTGCCCGCTCCGTTGTCGCCCACGAAGCAGTTGATGCCGGGCCGGAATTCGAGATTCTCTTCCCGGATGTTCTTGAAATTGATGAGCGACAGTTTTTTCAGGTACATGAGTGCGTTTTTTCGTCGATGCCGGTATGAGCGGGGACGATTTCGTGTTTATGCGTGCGGTGTTCGTACATTTGGGTTTCGGTCCGGACAATACCTCATATGCGAGGCGAGTCGTGCAGGGTCTTTCTGCGGAGTTGGTACGCTATGTTCCCGACCGTGCATTGCTCCGAAGCGTGAATTTCTCCGTGATCGGATTCTCCTTGCGTCAGTTTGGCATGGCCGCCTTCGTCGTCCGGGGCCGCAGCCATTTGCAAAGGTAGCGATTTTTTTGTTTTTGCCGATCGATATTTCCGGATTCCGCGAAGGAGGGGGACATGCGGGGGCGGTCTTTCTTTCGGGCGATCCGACGAAAAAGGCCGATCTGTACGATCGGCCTTTTCGATTGAAACGGAGGCTGGGGATTACTCCTCTGCGGTTACCGTAAATTTGATTGTCGCTTTGACGTCGCGGTGAATCTTGGCGACGGCCTCGTATTCGCCGAGGGTCTTGATGTTCTCCACGGCAATGGTCTTGCGGTCGATTTCGATTCCTTTGGCAGCCAAAGCCTCGGCGAGGTCGGCAGCGGTGATCGCACCGAAGATGCGTCCCTCCTCTGCCTTGGCAGCGATTACCAGCGGCAGGTTGGCGATCTTCTCGGCCAGAGCCTGTGCGTCGGCCAGGATCTTGGCATCCTTGTGGGCACGCTGCTTGAGGTTCTCTGCGAGGATCTTCTTCGCAGCTGCGGTAGCTGCCTTCGCGTAACCCTGGGGGATCAGGTAGTTGTTTGCGTAACCGGGTTTTACGTTCACGATGTCGTTGGCGTAACCCAGATTCTCGATATCCTTGATAAGAATTACTTCCATGTTCTCTCCTCCTCTTTATTATTTCATACAATCGGTTACGAAGGGCAGGATCGCGAGGTGGCGGGCACGTTTCACGGCCTGCGCTACCTTCTTCTGGAACTTCTGCGAAGTACCCGTCAGGCGGCGGGGCAGAATCTTGCCCTGCTCGTTGAGGAACTTCTTGAGGAACTCGCCGTCCTTGTAATCCACGTACTTGATGCCGAGTTTCTTGAAACGGCAGTACTTCTTTTTCTTGACGTCAACCGAAACGGGGTTGAGGTATCTGATTTCAGACTGGTTGTTGTTTTCCTGTGCCATGGTTTACTCCTCCTGCTTGTTAGAAAGTTTCGCACGACGTTTCTCCGAGTACTCTACGGCGAATTTGTCCTGCTTGAAAGTTAAGAAACGGATGATCCGCTCGTCGCGGCGGTACTGCGTTTCGAGGGTGTTGACGATCGAGCCTTCACCGGTGAACTCAATCAGGAAGTAGAATCCGGTGGTCTTCTTCTGAATCGGGTAGGCGAGCTTCTTCAAGCCCCAGGCCTCGCTGTTCACAATCTGACCGCCGTTTTCGGTAATTACACCCTGGAATTTGTCAGCGACCTCCTTGACCTGTGCATCGGAAAGGACCGGCGTGACAATGAAAACGGTTTCGTAATTGTTCATAATCGTTTGTTAATTAGATTAATATGCATTTAGCGGATGCAAAGGTATAAAAAATAATGTAAAAATCGTCTTGCGAGGCCTCTTTTTTATTTATTGCCGGCAGGATTTATTTATATATATTGGTATATTTTCGGTGCCGCTGCCGCCTGGCTGTTTGCCGACTGGGACTGTCGGGGCCGGGGCGTTCGGTCGGAAGGAGGGCGGAGCGTGCCGTTTGTCTGGTGTGTCCGGTGTGAGCCGAGTTTTGCGAGGACTCCGGGAAAAATTTTTCTTCCGGAAGGGGACAAAACAACGGGATTCCTTCGACAGGAATCCCGTGAAATAGATGTGTATGAGGTCGGAGTTACTTCCGAATGGAATCGATGACCTGACAGATGCGGTCGAAGACTTCATCCATGGTGCCCAAACCGTTGATGTCGGCGAATTTTCCCTGTTTGGCGTAAAAGTCCGCGACGACGGCCGTCTGTTCGTGATATACTTTGATACGGTCGCGGATCACCTCCTCCGAAGCGTCGTCCGCTCGCCCGGACTCTTTGCCCCGGAGCAGGATGCGTTTTACCAGCTCCTCTTCGGGAACGTCCATGTAGATCATGACATCGACCTTCAACCCCTGTTCGGACAGCATCCGGTCGAACTCCTCGGCCTGGTGCGTCGTGCGGGGAAAGCCGTCGAAAATGTTGCCTTTCGCGTGTTTGTGCGCCGCGATGTAGTCGGCGATCATGTCGATCACCACCTGGTCGGGGGCGAGTCTGCCCGTGGTAATATAGGACTCCATCTCTTTGCCGAGTTTCGTCCCCCGGGCGATTTCTTCCCGAATTACGTTGCCGGTCGATACGTGATCGATTCCGTATTTCTCTTTGAGCCGCGCCGCCTGCGTTCCCTTGCCGCATCCCGGGGCCCCGAATAAAACAATGTTCAGCATCGGTTAAGAATTTTTTAACGCTAACAAATATAATCTTTTTTTGTCAAAACGACAAAGTTTCGGTATTTTTGTAAGATATAGCGCAGATTTTTCGAATTTCGCTGCGACGATAACCCGCACGGGAAGAGAATCCGTATGCGGGAGGTACATACGATTGTAAACAATATTCCTATGGCTGATAAAAAACCTACCGAGATCGCCTCGCTCGGCGAATTCGGGCTGATCGACCACTTGACGGATTCTTTTTCCGTGCGCAATGCCTCGACGCTTCGGGGGGTAGGCGACGATGCCGCCGTGATTGCGGCGGGGGCGGACGAGGTGACGCTCTGCACCACCGATCTGCTGCTCGAAGGGGTCGATTTCGATCTGACCTATTTCCCTCTTAAGCACTTGGGGTACAAGGCTGTTGTCGTGGCTGTCAGTGACTTGCTGGCGATGAACGGGCGTCCCGAGCAGTTGCTTGTGTCGCTCGGGGTGTCGTCCAAGATTTCGGTGGAGGCGTTGGATGACCTGTATGCGGGGATTCGATTCGCTTGCGAGGAGATGGAGGTCGATCTGGTCGGCGGCGATACGAAGGCTTCGGTGACCGGGCTGGCTATTCACGTGACGGCGCTCGGACGGGCTCGCAAGGAGGAGGTGGTTTATCGCGGCGGCGCCAAGCTTCACGACCTGATCTGTATTACGGGTAACCTGGGGGCAGCCTACATGGGACTGCAACTGCTCGAACGCGAGAAGCGGGTGTTGCGGGGGGTGAAAGATCCCGAACCCGAGTTCAAAGGAAACGAATATCTGTTGCAACGCTACCTCAAGCCTGTCGCCCGCAAGGATATCGTCGAGCTGTTGGCCGAGGAGAAGATCGTCCCTACGTCGATGATCGACCTTTCGGACGGTTTGGCGAGCGACCTGCTTCAAATTTGTAAAGCCTCGAAATGCGGAGCCCGCATTTACCTCGACCGGATCCCTATCGCCCGTCAGACGACGGCTTTCGCCGAGGAGATTCATACCGATCCCGTCGTGGCGGCGCTCAACGGCGGCGAGGATTACGAGTTGTTGTTCACCGTGCCGCTGGCCCTGCAAGAGCGGGTGATGCGCATGGGCGGGGTCGATGTGATCGGACATATTACGGCGGAAAATACGGGTGCCTACCTCGTAACGCCCGATGGCGGCGAGATCCGGCTCAAAGCCCAGGGATTTCGGGATAAGGAGTAGGGTTATTTTCGCAGGCCCAGATGCGATAACAGGGATCGGAAACCCGTTTTGATGCGACGGGGCAGGTTGAACCCTTGTCGCAGCATAACGGCTCCGCAGAGAATCTGGGGATTCCACTGGCGCAGTTCGGCATAGCGGACCAGTACGACCGAGAGGGCCGGAGGCGGAAGGTTGTCCAGATGTTTGAAAACCTCTACACAGTCGTTGCGTGTCAGGTGGCGGCAAAACCGGATGCGGTTGATGTCGATCAGTGCGAATCGGTATTTTTCGCCGGATTTGTAAAAGAATACGTTGCCCGGGTTCATGTCGAGGTTGAACACTCCCTTTTCGTGCATTTCGACGATGAAAGCCGCGAAATCCTCCAGAATTTTGCGGGATTCTTCATCTCCTTCCTGCAGGGTACTCAGCAACGGGTGGGCGATGAATTCCGAAAGAAAATACCCCGTGTGGAACAGACCGTGACGTGAGATTTCCAGGTAAGCGACCGGGGCGGCGGTTTCGAATCCCAACTGTTGTAACCGCAAGGCGTATTCGTAGGCTCGACGGGCTTTGCTTTTGCGGAAAAGAGTGTAGGCGAATTGGTTGAGGCGGGTCGGGCGTTTATACTGTTTCAGAACGAAAATCCGACCTCCTGTCAGCTCGATTTTGCGGACCGTATTACGCCGGTCGCAGTAAGTTTCCAGGATGCGATAGTCGCCCGCAGGGATTTTTCGGATCTCTTGCTGCAAGTATGCGTATGTCGGCGACAGGACGATTTTCGGATTTTGAAACATACGTCAAAGTTCGGGGTAAAGCATCGCCGGAGCAAGGCCCAAAATGCAGTAAAGCTATTCAAAAAGTAGGATTTCCGTAAAGCGATACAAATAACGAAGAGCCGTCAAATTTTGACGGCTCTTAAATTTAAGCATTGGATAACAGTCCCTTACAAGGCGTTTACATGCATCTGCAACGAACTTTTCAGGTTGCCGGCTTTGTTCTTGTGCACGATATTGTGCTTGGCCAGCTTGTCCAGCATCGAAGTAACCTTCGGGAGAAGTGCCTCGGCTGCACTCTTGTCCGTCGTGTTGCGGAGTGCTTTCACGGCGTTTCGTGCCGTCTTGTGGAAAAGACGGTTGTGTGCGCGCTTGGCTACAGTCTGACGAATTCTCTTCTCGGATGACTTATGGTTTGCCATAATCGTTAATTTTTATTTTTAATTTTTTTCGTTCTTTAGTTTTACGGCGACATATGTTGAAATGACGCCTTGTTCGTGACGGCCTTGGCCGCCTGCGGAATAGGCCGAAACCCGCTTCCTTCGTTGTGGTTTCCCCGTCAGCGCCCTGAAAACATAACATACGGCCTTACCGGCCGTCGTTATGCGCTTAAAACGCTGTCGTGTAGCCCATAGCAGAGTCGAACTGCTCTTTCAAGAATGAAAATCTTGCGTCCTAACCGATAGACGAATGGGCCTCCTGTGCTATCCGTTTTCCCTCGATCGGGAAACCTTTAGCGGTGCAAAGGTAAACAAAAAAGTTTTCTATGCAAAAAAAATGTGGGAATATCTGCTTTTTTTCGATATACGATATGAAAAAAACAGGAATATGCCGGCCGTCTATGAATTATTATATAATAAGGTAAGATAATATACGACTATACGACACCATTATCCGACGATCGCAGTATCTAATCCGAAGGTGTTTACTTGCGACCTGTTTCCACGTTTATAATCCCTTTCCCTCGTAAGGGGCTTGGGGGCCTGCGCTTCCAAAGAGGGATAATCACGCAAGGTAAGATTGATGTTGAGAACTTTTTTAGGCCGAAAGGAGCGTACTTTGACATTGTAAGAATGGAATAACGGGAGATTTTAAGCCGGTTTTTTGCCGAAGAGTGAAAAAATATTTGCATTTCATTTTTTTGTAAGGCAAAAGTTCGTATATTTGCACTCCGAAAGAGTTCGGGGTGTAGCTCAGCCCGGTTTAGAGTACGCGTCTGGGGGGCGTGTGGTCGCAAGTTCGAATCTTGTCACCCCGACTGATGAAAAGGCTTGGTAATCTGATGATTGCCGAGCCTTTTTCGTTTATGTGCTCCGAGCGGAAGTAGGGGGCGCTGGGGACGCGAAAAGCCAATCGAGAAGTCTGCCAAAATTCAATAAAACGACGATTCCGGCTTTTTATCGGGGCAAGTTTTCAAAGCGGGTGATATTTGTCGTATTCTTTATTTTCAAAGACGGTTATCGCGAAGGTATGGGGTTTATTCGGGGATTGTAGATCCCTGTTTCGAGTCTCGATGTCTTGGCAGAACTTCGGTATATTTCCCTTTTCGGGATGGATGTACTCTGAATGATAAGTGCGTGGTAATTTGTGTATTATAAAAAAAGGCCTTCCGAAGAAGGCCTTTTCGGGTGGAAGATGGGGCTCGAACCCACGACTTTCGGAACCACAATCCGACGCTCTAACCGACTGAGCTACATCCACCATATCGGTCGATACCGAAGATCAACCGGAGTGCAAAGATAATAGGTTTTTTCCGTCCGTGCAAAAAAACGGCGAAATTCTTTTCGGATTCTGTGCGTACGGTCCTCTCTGACGGTATCGATGGAGCGGAAACGTACGGTGTCAGGATGATGTATCTGCCGTTTTGTCAAAATGACAGTCTTGCCGCCCGATTTGTCAGACTTTTCTGTCAAAAATCGTTTGGCATATCTCTTGTTGGAGTTATCGTCGCAAACGCGAAGTTGAAAAACTGTTAAATATAACTTATAACAATTAAAATCATACCACTATGAACGTAAAACCATTATCAGACCGCGTGTTGATCCTGCCCAACCCGGCGGAAGAGAAAACGGCCGGAGGTTTGATCATTCCCGATACGGCGAAGGAGAAACCGCTGGCAGGCAAAGTAATCGCCGTTGGTCCCGGTACTTCGGAAATCAAGATGGAAGTCAAAGTCGGCGATCAGGTGCTTTACGGCAAGTATGCCGGTCAGGAGATCAATGTCGATGGCACGGATTACCTGATTATGAAGCAGCAGGATATTCTGGCTATCATTTAATTAGTTCGGTTGGATTAAAAAAATTACGATTATGGCAAAAGAGATAAAATACAACGTGGAAGCCCGTGAGCTTCTCAAGGAGGGTGTGGACGCTTTGTCGAACGCTGTGAAGGTAACGCTCGGTCCCAAAGGACGCAACGTAATCATCGACAAGAAGTTCGGTGCTCCCCAGGTGACCAAGGACGGTGTGACCGTCGCCAAGGAGGTGGAACTGGAGGATGCGATTCCCAACATGGGCGCCCAGATGGTCAAGGAGGTCGCTTCGAAGACCAACGACGATGCCGGCGATGGCACGACGACCGCAACCGTGCTGGCGCAGGCGATGATCGGCGTGGGACTGAAGAACGTGACCGCCGGAGCCAATCCGATGGACCTCAAACGCGGTATCGACAAGGCTGTCGGTGTGGTCGTGGATTCACTCAAGAAGCAGAGCCAGACCGTAGGCACCGATTTCGCAAAGATCGAGCAGGTCGCTACGATTTCCGCCAATAACGACGGTACCATCGGCAAGCTGATCGCCGAGGCGATGGGCAAGGTCAATAAGGAGGGTGTCATCACTGTCGAGGAGGCCAAGGGTACCGAAACCCATGTGGATGTGGTCGAGGGTATGCAGTTCGACCGTGGCTATATCTCGGCCTACTTCATCACCGATACCGAGAAGATGGAGGCGCAGTTGGACAAACCCTATATCCTGATTACCGATAAGAAGATCTCGACGATGAAGGAGCTGATGGGTGTGCTCGAGCCGGTGGCTCAGAGCGGACGCTCGCTGCTGATTATCGCCGAAGATGTGGATGGCGAGGCACTTTCCGCACTGGTTGTCAATAAGTTGCGCGGTACGTTGAAGATCGCCGCTTGCAAGGCTCCGGGCTTCGGCGACCGCCGCAAGGAGATGCTCGAAGATATCGCCGTGCTGACGGGTGCCACGGTCATTTCGACCGACAAGGGTATGAAGATCGAGGACGCGAACCTCTCGGTGCTGGGTACGGCGGAGAAGGTTACGCTCAACAAGGAGAATACGACGATTGTCGATGGCGCCGGTTCGAAGGACGCTATCGCTGCCCGTGTGGCGCAGATCCGCGCCGGTATCGAAGCCGCTACGTCGGATTACGACAAGGAGAAACTCCAGGAACGTTTGGCTAAACTGGCCGGCGGTGTGGCTGTGCTGTACGTCGGCGCTGCGACCGAGGTCGAGATGAAAGAGAAGAAAGACCGTGTGGACGATGCGTTGGCTGCGACCCGTGCTGCCGTCGAGGAAGGTATAGTGCCGGGCGGCGGTGTCGCTTACATCCGTGCGGTGGAGGCTTTGGAGACGCTCAAGGGCGACAACGAAGACCAGACGACCGGTATCCAGATCGTAAAACGCGCTATCGAAGAGCCGCTGCGTCAGATCGTGACGAATGCCGGCGGCGAGGGTTCGGTGGTTGTCAATAAGGTGAAGGAGGGCAAAGGCGCCTTCGGTTACAACGCCCGCGACGACCGTTATGAGGACCTGCTCAAAGCGGGTATCATCGACCCGACCAAGGTTTCGCGTGTGGCGTTGGAGAATGCGGTTTCGATCGCTTCGATGTTCCTTACCACGGAGTGTGTATTGGCCGAGAAGAAGTCGGACGCTCCCGCAATGCCTGCGATGCCGGGCGGCGGCATGGGCGGTATGATGTAGTCCATCGCTTCTCTTATGAAAAGTTCCCGGAATCGCATTTGCGATTCCGGGAACTTTTTTATTCCGGGCTGTCGTGTATGAAGTCCGGAGAGCCGTTTTCAGGGCGGCGGGCGTTCTGCGGTTCATACGAATACGACGCTGCCTGCTGTTGGAAAGACATACGGAAAGGGCTCGGGGAAATTCCGATGGCTTTTCATACACGACTGATGCGGTCGTGATCCGTAGCTTGTCTGCCGGAAAACGGAGGAAATGTGGAACTTTTTATTTCCGGGAGCGTCAGAGGCCGCCGTCGGCCACCCACGAACCGGTGGGGTTGTCATTGCGCAGAGCGAGCACTATTTTTTCGATGCGGCCATCGGACATTTTCACTCGGCAGGGAACGAATACTCCCGCGTACTGTCCCGAACGGAAGGCTGGCTGTGTTTCGAGGAGGCGGCAGCCTGCATATCGTTCCTTCATAAGGTCGAGCGGATAGTAAACGAGTCCTTCGGCGAGTATTTCCGTATCCCACGTCTGCATGGCGGCGAAGAGCTTGCGGGCCGCCTCTTCCGGTGCAATGGCTGCGAAGTGTACGCCGCCGACCGGTTTGGTGAGGTCGATCCATTCGATGCCGTCGTAAGCCCGAAAGAGGGTGTCGGACAGCGGTATGTCGTAAACGATGCGTTGCAATTCGGCGATGGTTACGGGTGTTTTGCCGTCGGTCTGCTCGATTTTCAGCCCGATAAGCCGTCCGGTCGTCCGATCGAAGCGGTATTCGCGTCGGGTGTCGGATTCGTCGATCGAGGTTCCCGACAGGTAGTCGTTGCTGAAATCCCCTTCGGCCGGCGCTTCGACGGTCAGCGTGATCGTTTCCGGTCCGACTTGCTTGCTGTAACTTGCGTTCCGGCGCTCGGCGAAGTTGAGCTCTTCCCGCAGCAGCAGGGTGTAGGGGTCGAGCAGGGTGGCGAAATCTTCGATTGCGCCGCTACCGGGACGCATGATGAAGCCCGAGTTTATCTCAGGACTCCACATCAGGATCCGTTCCCCGTCGCTCAGGGCGATCCGTCCTGCTTTTTCCAGCCGCCAGCGGCCTGAACCCGGTTCCACCCACATACGGTGGGGGACAAAGGGGACTTCGGCATCGATGTAGCTGAAATTTTCCTGGGGAAGAGTGCGGACATTCATTTCGAGGCGGAACGAACGGCTTTTGTCGAGTTGAGCGGCAGCATCGCGGAAGATACGTCCTGCGGCGTGGGCCCGATAGCGGCCGACGGGATCGAAGACGAGCAGTACGAGGGCGATGAGGGCTGCGGCGCTCAACGTCGCGGACAGCGGCCGGAGCCACAATCGCCGAGGCCGTGCCGGAGCGGTCGTTCGTGCGGTTGCCGGCGTATTTTCGGCTTGTGCGGCGGTTTTCAGAATGCGGGCTTTCAGACCGGCCGGAGCCTGCACTTCGACGCGGGGAGCGACGGCGTTGAAGGCTGCTTTCGTTTGGCGGTAGAATTCGGCGCAGGCGGGACATGTTTCGAGGTGTTCCAACATTTCGCGGCGAACCTCTGCGGGGGTATTGTCATCGAACAGCAGTTCGATTCGGTTTTCAAAATCGGTGCATTTCATGGCGGATGATTTTTAGTGGTTGATGAGTTTGCGGAGCTTGCCGATCCCGTAACGGAAACGGGATTTGACGGTCGCCTCGGTGGAGCCGGTGATCTCGGCGATCCGGGCGAAAGTCAGGGAGTCGGAGGTTTTCAGGCGGATCACTTCGGCCTGTTCTTCCGGGAGGGTTGCGAGCAGCCCGGCGATTCGTTCGTATTCTTCGCGGAGTTCCTGATCGCCGGAGTCGTCCGCAAGTGCGGCGGCCCGTTCGGTCGGCAGCGTCGCATTGCGCCGGTGGCGGTGGTAGTCGCAGCAGCGGTTGGCGATCGCCCGCCAGAGGTAGCGCTCCACGTCGTCGATGCGGTCGAGGTTGCAATCCGAGTGGAAGAGCCGCAGCAGGACGTCCTGCACGATGTCTTCCGCATCGGCCTGCGATCCCGTGCGGATATAGGCGAAGCGGTAAAGGGAATCCTGTCGCCGATCGACGATCCGCTCGAGGAGTTTCAGTTTCGTTTCTTGCATATTCTGTCTGTTTTAACGACGCGTCTATTCATAAGACGTACCCGCTGCGAAAAAGATTTAACCGAAGCGTAAAAAACGGCGTATGCCGATATATTTTTGTTTGCCGGCGTCGGATGGAAGGGTTTGCTGCGGATTTTGCGGAACGGGAATTTCCATAAAGGATATGGCAACCCGTTACGGAAGGATTTCCGATGGCGAAATGCCTGCACTGTAGGTTTCGACGGGAAATCCATTGCCCGGCTCTGCAGGTCGGTAAAGTTCGTACTCTCTTGCGTGAGAGAATAATCAGCTTTGTAAAGGTATTGACAGACCGGGAATAGTGGCGTCGGATCGTTCGATTCGTGAAAATGATCGTGTGCCGACGTATCTGTTATTTGTCCAGCAGGATACGAGCCTGTGCGAGTGCGGCTTCCGTGATTTGGCTGCCCGATAGCATTTTGGCAATTTCGGTAATCCGCTCCTCCGGGTCGAGGCGGCGGATATGGGATCCTTCGGCGTCTTTGTAAACCACGAAGTGAGTGTCGCCTTTCGAAGCGACCTGCGGCAGGTGGGTGATGTCCACGACCTGCATGGTCTGCGAGAGGTCGGCGATGATCTCGCCCATGGCGTCGGCGATGCGGCCTGAAACGCCCGTGTCTATCTCGTCGAAGATGATCGTCGGCAGCTCCATGCGGTGAGCGAGCAACGCTTTGAGAGCCAGCATTACGCGTGAAATTTCACCGCCTGAGGCGATGCGTTCCACTTTTTGAGGAGCGAAATTTCCGTTGGCTGTGAACAGAAAATCTATTTCGTCGTCACCCGTGGGGGTCAAGGCCGGTGCGGGGGTGAGCTGTACGACGAAACGGGCTTCGGGCATGCCGAGCCGTGCGAGGGTCGTCTGAATCGCATCGTTGAACGTCGGTGCGGCCTTTTCGCGGGTGGCGTGGATGTTCCGGGCCAGCTCTTCGGCCTTCTCTTCGGTGGCGGTCAGTTCGGTCGCAACGGCGGCGATGGCTTCGTCGCCGTGCGTGATCGCTTGCAGGCGTGCTTCGTAATCGGTCTGTTTGGCGAGGAGTTCGCCGAGATCCGCAGCACGGTGTTTCTGGCAGAGCGAGTAGATGGTGTTGAGTCGGTCGCCGATTTTTTGCAGCCGTTCGGGATCGGCGTCGAGCCGTTCGCTCTGTGCGGCGGCCGAGGCGCCGAGATCCTTCAGCTCTTCGAGCACGGAGCGGAGCCGTCCGGCGGCTTCCGCTGCGAAAGGATAGCCGGCTTCGAGGTGGCGGCAGGCCGTTTCGCTGGCCTTGAGTTGTACCAACACCCCGATTTGTTCGTCGTCCAGGGCATTGCGCAGCGCCGTGAGGGTTTCGCTGATGCGGTCGGCGTTCGAAAGAACCTCCAGCTCCTGTTCCAGTTCGGTTTGTTCTCCTTCCTTCAGGTGGGCCGCTGCGAGTTCTTCGACCTGGTAGCGGAGCCACTCTTCGTCCTTGCGTCCGGCTTCGGCCTCTTCGTGCAGCCGTGCGAGTTCACGGCGCAGGTGGCAGAGCCGTTCGTAGAGGGTCGTATATTGCATCCGCAGGTCGTGGTTTTCGGCGACCGTATCGACGGCCTGCGTGCGGAAAGCCTCTGATCCCAGGATCAGATTCTGGTGTTGGGAGTGGATGTCGATCAGTTGCGATCCCAGTTCGCGCAGCAACGCAAGGGGAACGGGAGTGTCGTTGATGAACGAGCGGCTCTTGCCGGCCGGGGTGATCTGGCGCGTGAGTGTCGTTTCGCGGCTGTAATCCAGGTCGTTTCGGTCGAAGAATGCCTGCAGGTCCCTTGTTCCGAGATCGAAAACGCCTTCGATCAGGCAATTACGTTTGTCGTCTTTCAGGGTGGCGTTGTCGTTCTTGTTCCCCAGCAGGAGGCCCAGCGCGCCGAGCAGGATCGACTTTCCGGCGCCGGTTTCGCCCGTGATGATGTTCAGCCGGTCGTCCAGCTCCAGTTCGAGCCGGTCGATCAGGGCGTAGTTTTCGACTTTCAGACGACGTAGCATGGCTATTTCAGAATGGATTCGATTTTGTCGGCGATCTTCTCGGCCGTTTCGGCTTTCGAGTGCAGAGGAAGCTCCTCGCGTCCTGCGCGGTCGATGAGCGTCACCTTGTTGGTATCGACGCCGAATCCGGCCCCGGCGTCGCGCAGTGAGTTCAGAACGATGAAATCGAAGTTTTTGCGTTGGAGTTTCCCTTCGGCATTGGCCTCTTCGTGATCGGTTTCGAGGGCGAAGCCGACCAGGATCCGACCCGCTTTGTGCGCTCCCAGCTCGGCTGCGATGTCGTGCGTGCGTTTGAGGCGGATCGTCAGCTCGCCGTCCCCTTTCTTGAGTTTGGTCGGGGCGACCTCTTCGGGGGTATAGTCCGCGACGGCGGCGCACATAACGGCTCCGTCGGCTGTGGCGAACTCCCTCACCGAAGCCTCGTACATCTCCTGTGCCGAGAGGACATCGATACGTCGAACTCCGGTCGGGGTGGGCAGCGACGTGCGGCCGCTGATGAGTACGACTTCGGCGCCCCGCCGGGCGAGCGCTTCGGCGATGGCATACCCCATCTTGCCCGTCGAGTGGTTCGAGATGAACCGCACCGGATCGATGGCTTCGATGGTTGCGCCTGCGGTAACGATCAGCCGTTTACCTCGCAGGCTCTTTTTTTTTTCGGAAAGAAGGTCTTCGACGAATGCGACGATGTCGGCCGGTTCGGCCATGCGTCCCTTGCCCGAAAGTCCGCTTGCCAGCTCCCCTTCGGCCGGTTCGACGATCCGTACGCCTCGGCTGCGCAGAATCCGCAGATTCTCCTGTGTGGCCGAATGCGCGAACATGTCCAGGTCCATCGCCGGGGCGACCGCTACCGGGCAGCGGGCCGAAAGGTAGGTCGTCAGCAGCAGGTTGTCGGCGATGCCGTGCGCCATCTTGCCCAGCGTATTGGCCGTCGCGGGGGCGATGAGCAGGCAGTCCGCCCACTCGCCGAGCGAGACGTGGGAGTTCCACTCCCCGTTTTCCGGATTGAAGAATTCGACCAGGATGGGATGCTTCGAGAGCGTCGCCATGGTCAGCGGAGTGATGAACTGCTTGGCCAGCGGAGTCATTACGACTTTCACCTCGGCGCCTGCGCCTTTGAGCAGGCGGCAGAGTATGGCCGCTTTGTAGGCGGCGATGCTGCCTGTGATGCCGAGCAGGATATGTCGTCCTTCGAGACTCATACCGCGATGTTTAGGCTTGCGGTTTGTTCTCCTTGTAGAAGAGTTCGCCGTCGAGGAACTCCTCGGTGGCGATCAGCACCGGTTTGGGCAGACGTTCGTAGTAACGCGAGATCTCGATCTGCTCGCGGTTTTCGAAAGTTTCCTCCATCGTGTCCGTCGGCGACGAAAAATCCGCCAGCTTGCGCGTGAGTTCGGCTTTCAGTTCGGTCGAAATCTGGTTGGCGCGGCGTGCGATGATATTGACCGTTTCGTAAATGTTGCCGGTTTCCTTATCCAGATCGACCAGTTTACGGGTTACGGTGTTGGTGGGAGTGCTTTTCTTGATCTCCATGGAATTATTGTTTTTCTTTGTTGTTTCGGTCTAAAAAGTCTTTGGCGTTCTGGGCCAGCCGGTCGAGCTCCTTGAGGTAGTGCGATTCGGGAAATTCGGCCACGAACGAGTAATAGGAGTCGAGCGTCGAGAGGTAGCGGTCTGCCTGCTTGTCCTGCACGGAGTTGTCGGCCAGCTTGCTGCCGGATTTGACGATCAGGTACATGATCTCTTCGCGGTGGGAGCTGGTGGGATAGAGCTTCAGCGCGTTCTTGAGAGCTACGATCGCCGATTTGTAACGTCCGATTTTATAGTATGTGTAAGCGTTCAGGTAAGTTTTGTCGTGCAGCCGCTGGGTCAGGATCTTGTCCATCTCGCGGAATTCGTCGCTGCGGGAGCTGTTGGGGTAGTGGGCCAGGTATTCATTGACCGCCACGATAGCCTGTGTGGTCATCGTTTGGTCGCGGGTGGGGCCCGGTGCCAGGTAGAAGTAACTCAAGGCGAGAATTCCTTCGGCATCTTCGAGGAAGACGCTGCGTCCGAATTTGCGGCGGAAATCGTCGAGCATCGACGTGGCCACCTCGTAGTCGCGGGTCTTGAACTTGCAGAAAGCGGTCATGAAGGCGATACTGTCCTCTTGCATCGTTCCGGAGTAGTACGGTGCGGCCGCTTCGAACAGCATTGCGGCTTTCGACCACTTCTGGTTCTGGTAATGTTTCAGAGCGGTTTGGTACATGTGGTCGGGCCGACCGCTTTTCAGAACCTGCTGTACGCTATTGCAGCCCGCAGCGAGGATTGCAAAGCACACTGTGCACAAGACATATAGCCTTTCTTTTCTCATCGGGATCAGGTTTTTCCGCAATTATCCGGCGATAATCGCACAAAGTTACTCTTTATTTAACGAAATCCCAAATTTTTTAGTGTGGGCGCTGCGGAATCGATGCTATGCCGACGGTTTTTTGCGGAAAAACAACGGCGGGACGAATCGGGGTCCCGCCGTGATTTTCCGGTTGTTCCGTCAGGCGCGGTGTGCGATGAGCCATTCGGCGATCTGCACCGCGTTCAGTGCGGCACCCTTGCGGATCTGATCGCCGACGCACCAGAACGTGAGGCCGTTGGGCGAGGTGAGGTCGCGTCGGATGCGGCCCACGTACACCGGGTTCCGACCGGCAGCGAACAGCGGCATCGGATAGACCTTGTCGCCCGGAGCGTCCTGCAGCACGACGCCCGGGGCCGACGCGAAGGCGTCGCGTGCCTCTTCGGGCGAAATCGGGCGCTCCGTTTCCACCCAGATGCTTTCCGAGTGGGCCCGCATCACGGGTACGCGCACGCAGGTCGCGGAAACCGCGATGTCCGAGTGCATGATCTTGCGGGTTTCGTGGTACATTTTCATCTCCTCCTTGGTGTAGTCGTTGTCGGTGAAGACGTCGATATGAGGTATCAGGTTGTAAGCCAGTTGATACGCAAATTTTTCCACACGGGGTTCGCCGCCTTTTGCCAGAGCCGCGTGCTGCTCTTCCAGTTCGGCCATCCCCTGTGCGCCGGCGCCGCTGGCCGACTGGTAGGTGGCTACGTGCACGCGGCGGATGTGCGAGAGTTTTTCGAGCGCGTTGAGTGCCACGACCATTTGAATCGTCGTGCAGTTGGGGTTGGCGATAATACGCCGGGGGGCGTTCAGGGCGTCTTCGGGGTTTACTTCGGGAACCACCAGGGGAACGTCTTCGTCCATGCGGAAAGCGCTCGAATTGTCGATCATCAGCGTGCCGTGCTTGGTGATCGTTTCGGCGAACTCCTTCGAGGTGGAGCCGCCCGCCGATACCAGCGCGATGTCCACGCCGCAGAAGTCGTCGTTGTGGGCGAGCAGCCGTACGGTGAGTTCCTTGCCCCGGAAGGGGTATTTGCGTCCGGCGCTCCGCTCCGAACCGAAAAGCAGCAATTCGTCGATGGGCAGACGGCTCTCTTCCAGAATGTTCATAAATTCCTGGCCAACGGCTCCGCTGGCCCCGACAATGGCTAATTTCATGGCTTTCTCAAAGGTGTTATAGGTTGTATTACTCAAAAAATTCGTCTTCTTCGTACCGGGTTGCACTGTCGTCCGTTTTCTCGGTTTCGTCGCAATCGTAAACCGGCATGACGGCCGGACGCGTGAAGAGATCCTGCTTGCTGATACCCGTCGAAGGGTCGGCGTAAATCCGGTTGAGGAATTCGCCCACGATCGGTAGGGCGATTACGCTGCCTTCGCCGCGCGATACCAGGCGCACTGCCTGATCCTCGCCGCCGACCCAGCAGCCGGCTACCAGTTTGGGAAGGACGCACATGAACCATGCGTCGCGGTTCTTCTGCGAGGTCCCCGTCTTGCCGCCGACTTCGACATTCTGCATGTTGTAGGCCCATCCCAGGCGTCCGCCCGTACCCGAATGGATCACTCCTTCGAGCATCGTGAGCATCGTGTAGGCCGTGTGTTCGCTGATCGCATCCTGCGTCCGGGGGGCGAAGCTGGCGATCAGATTGCCCTGACGGTCTTCGATGCGGGTGACGAAGATCGGAGTGGTATAGACGCCTTCGTTGGCGAAGGTCGAGAAGGCGCTCACCATTTCATAGACGTTGGATTCCGAGGTTCCCAGGCAGAGCGCAGGCACAGGATCGATGTAGCTGTGGATGCCCATGTTGTGAATGAAGTTGGCCACGGCCTGCGGCTGCTTGGCCTGTTTCATGATCCACGCCGAATAGTTGTTGCGGCTGCGGGCCAGGCCCCAGCTCAGGGGGTGCATCTCGCCGTTCTGTTCGACCTTGCCGGCCTCCTTGGGCGACCAAGGTACCCCGTTGGCGGTTTCGATCGTTACCGGCAGGTTCGGTACGGGCGTGCAGGGACTCAGTCCCAGGTGGTCGATGGCGAAGGTATAGACGAAGGGTTTGATCGTCGATCCGATCTGCCGCTTGCCCTGCTTGGCCATGTCGTATTTGAAGTAGCGGAAATTGGGGCCGCCCACGTAGGCCTTCACGTATCCCGAGCGGGGATCCATCGCTACGAACGAGGCCCGCATGATCCGCTTGTGGTGGAGGATCGAGTCCCGGGGCGTGAGTACCGTGTCGCGTTCTCCCTTGTAGGTGAAGATCTTCATCGGACAGGGCTTGTCGAAGCTCGCCAGGATGGTCTTTTCGTCCACGCCTGCCTTTTGCATCTGGTAGTAGCGGTCCGAGTAACGGATCGCGTTGCGCATGATGCGCTCACGCTCCTGTCTGTCTGCGTCGATGAAGAGCGTTTTGGTACGTTTGAACTGTGCGTCCATCTGGGGCTGGATCACCGACTCCATCTGCTTTTGAATGGCCTGCTCGGCGTATTCCTGCATCCGGGAGTCGATCGTGGTGTAGATCTTCAGACCGTCGCGGTAGATGTCGTAGGGCGTGCCGTCGGCTTTGGTGTTCTTCAGGCACCAGCCGTAGATCGGATTTTCGTCGTACTCCTTGACCGCCTGTTCGTAGTCCCAGTCGTTCTGGAACTGGCGGCGCTTGGGCCGTTCGGCGTTCATCGTCAGGCGGAGCATCTCCCGGAAATAGGTCGCCGGGCCTTCGTTGTGCGAGACCGGCTTGTAGTTGAGCAGGATCGGCAGGGCTGCGATCGAATCCCGCTGGTAGCGTGTGATGGCGCCTGCCGATGCCATGCGGTCGAGCACCAGGTTACGGCGTGCGAGGGCATTTTCCGGGTTACGGCGGGGGGAATACATCGTGGGGCCCTTGACCAGTCCCGCCAGCAGGGCGGCTTCCTGGATGTTGAGTTCGTGGGGTTCCTTGTTGAAGAAGGTGTGGGCCGCCGATTTGATGCCGTAGGCGTTCGAACCGAACTCCACGGTATTCAGGTACATGGCGGCGATCTCCTCCTTGGTGTAGTTGTATTCGAGTTTCAGGGCCGTGATCCACTCCTTGAGTTTGGATACGACCAACTTGGTCGTGCGGGCGATCTTGCCCCGGTTCTCGTTGATGTCGCGGGGAAAGAGGTTTTTGGCTAATTGCTGGGTGATCGTACTGCCGCCGCCCTGCGAGGTGTTCTGCATCAGGACGGTCTTGACGCCTACGCGTACCAGCGACATCAGGTCGATGCCCGAGTGTCCCCGGTAACGGACATCCTCCGTCGAAATCAGGGCCGCGATGATCGGCGGCACGTCGTATCCGTCGAGCCGGAGCAGCTGGGCGGAGTCGAGCGGGAAGAGTTCGTCGTACTGTACGTAGGAGCGGTTCTGCACGAAGAACGTGCCCAGCACCTTGCCGTCCGAAGAGAGAATCTCGGTGGCCAGGTTGCTCTTGGGGTTCTCCAGCTCCTCGAACGACGGCAGCCGCCCGAACAGGCCGGCGGCCGTGAGCAGCAGCAGGAGCAGCAAGAGTGCGAAAGGGGCGAATACGATGCCCCAGAGCCATTTGACGGATTTGGGCAGCGGTTTATGTGGGGTCTGTTTTTTCATCGGTTCAATTCAATATGCCGCAAAGATAGTGAAAGGTGAGGGCAATTGTGAGAACTTGTTCTCGAAAATTGCCGAACCGCCTCCTATCTTCTGCAAAGATAGTGAAAGCCGAGAGAAAACGGGAGCTTGTTCCCAGTTTTCCGAGGCGCTTCCCATCTTCCGGAAAGATGGCGCAAGCCGAGGGCAAGGACAAATTTATTCGGTTATGCCTCGGCGAAGCCTGTCTGAATGAAAGCATTCGCTTTCGCAAAGGTATGAAAAATCTCGGATTATACGTTCCGGTTTTCTGCGGGTCGCTTGCTGATTTTATCGGTTCTGCCGCCCGGACGGATCAGAACGGCAGCTCCAGGCCGAAGCCGAACCAGCAGCTCCCCTCGCTGGGCTTGTAGAGCGAGAGCTTTACGGTCGCTGTGGCGGCTGCCGACATACGCAGGATGTTGAGGTCCAGAAGCAGGTCGCCGCCGTACGAGTAAATGTCGCGCCATGTTTTGCCCCGGCTGCCGAACTCCTGGAACCGTGCGTAGTCGGCCCCGACGTTCAGCCGGATGCGTTTGAAGTAGATCACGCCCGAAATTCCACCTTCGGGATAACAGAGCGGGAACTGATAATCAACGGAGCCGGCCAGGTAATTATTGCTCGAAATGTCGGACGAGGAGAAGCCCCTGGGCAACAGCCGGGTCGATTTGTAGCCGAGGAATCGCAGCCCCGACGGGAAGCGGTAGCCGCCGACGGAGGTTTGGTAGGCCGCTGCTACGGAGAGGGAGTTGTGGCGGAAGAATCCGGGCGTGTAGATCCGGGCGTAGGCCGATACGAGGTCGCTGAAGTTGCGGTTTTCGGGGTTGAGGTCGTACCCGGCCCAGAGCGTATAACCCCAAGGGGTCCCGACGTCGCGGTAGGCGGCGCGCACCACGTCCGAGAAGCCGATTCCCAGCGAGAGTTTGTGGAGTCCTTCGCGGTAGCCGAGCGTTTGCAGGTTGGCGATGCGTCCCTCTGCGTCGTAACGGATCGCATCCACGTCGGCCACCATTCCGTTCGAATACTCCCAGCCCGCCGAGATCGAGAGCTGTCGGATATGATGTCCCCGGTCGAAATAGAGGGGCAGTGTGGCCCCGGCCGCCGCCGACCAATATTTGGCATGAGCCGGGGCCGGCTGGCGCTCGGCCTTGCCGTCGGCGCCCCGCTGGGCGATGCCGTAGGTCATGCGGTCGCCGCCGTAGGTGGCCCGGGCTTCCAGTCGTACGCCGAGGCCGCTATACCGGATCGTACCTTTCAGCACATGGCCGTCGGACCGGCTCCAGCCCCACGATGCGAAGGCTTCGGTGCTCGACAGCAGATTTTGGGAGAGAACGGTGGCGCCCCACATGAGCCGGGGGTTGAACTCTTCGATGGTCTTGAACGGGTCGAACGATACGGGGGCCCAACTGTGGGCCCGGAGCAGGTGCAATCCCTTGCGGTAGCGGCGTGCCGGATATTTGCGGTGCAGGGAGGCCGAGTCGGCGGGGGTATAGCGTACCGTGTCGAGATTGACCACGTTCCAGCGGCGGCGGGGCGGATTGACCAGATCGACGGGCAGTTGCGACGGGGCGACCGGAATCGGTTCGATGTTTTCCTGACGGGTGATGCGGTAGCCCTTTCGGTCGTAGGTGGTCGTCCAGACGGCTCCGCTGTCGGCGGGAGCCGGGGCGAAGCTGCCGTAGGTCGAAGTCGAAAGACGGTATTCGCGCCCTTCGCCGAGGTCGAAGCAGTGGGCTTCATCGCGGCCCGAGGCGATCGAGCCGTAGTAGAGCTTGCCGTCGGCGGCCCGCAGGTCGCTCAGCGTGATGTAGGCGCCTCGGGTGACAGCCTGCAAGCCTTCGCCGGGTTCGATTCGGCCGATCCACATGCCCGAATCGTCGGTGACGAGCGTGTAGAGCCGTTCGGTCGCATTGTCCCAGGCCAGTCCGTGCACTTCGGAGAAGCCCGGCATGGGCCAGGCGGTGCGCTGCCGCAGCGAATCTTCAGCGACGATCGTGTAGTGTCCGTCGGGCGTATATTCCACCCAGGCCAGGACGCCGCTTCGCCCGATCGGGGTCGGGTAGAGGGCATTGCGCAGTTTCGGTGCGGTGCGGGGGCGTTTTTTTCCGGGGTCGAGGACGACGAGCCTGGAATTGACCCGCTCGGGGAAGAGCAGCGAACGGCGGTATTCGGTCCACCAGACCCGTTGTCCGTCGGTTGCGGGGCGGCTCGAGACGAGTCCTGTCCAGGTGCGCCGCCTCTCGCGTCCCGTTCGGGAATCGACCGTAACGAGCCGTGAAGGGCGGTCGAAGTCCGTTTTCAGCGCTACGAGCGTCGTATTGTTCAGGGACACGGGATGAGTATAGGTGGTGTAGTTTTTCTCCGGCAGCGGCGTGAGGGTGCGCCCCGAATCCGCGACCTTTGGCAGCGAATCCCAGAAACGATTCAGGTCGGCGAAGGCGTCCCGGAAGAGGATGCCCTCGCCCGTGCCGTAGAATTTGCGCAGGGCGACGCTGGTGCTGAAGGTCAGCATGTAGGCGTTGCGGACGCCGTAGCGCAGGGTCTTGTCCCAGATTTCACCCCCATAGCGGTCGTAGCCGTAGGCGACCATCTGATAGCCCATTTGGTAGTGGTCGGGAACGAAATCGCGGTAGGAGCCGCAGAACCACTTGTCGCAGTTGCGCCTGCGGAGCACCTCGTAACCCAGGGCGCGATATTCGATGGTGAAGCGCGGCTGGCGGCCTCGGCCGTAGGAGGACATCTCGGTTTCGTTCATCACCGCATCGCCTTCGAGCGCCCAGAGGGGCATGAAAAGCAGTCCGACGGTCGATCCCTGCTGCCCGATCAGGTAACTCAGGATGCGGATCAACCCCCGGTTGAGGTTGTTGTACTGAACGGCGTGGCGGTATTCGTGGGCTACGAGCTGCTTGACCCAGGGCATCGAGTAGCTATCGACGGAGGGCGTGGTGAGAAATTCGATGCGTTTGGGCATCCACATCACCAGACCGTTGGACTGGAAATTTTCGGTATGCAGCACGAAAGGGATTTTCAGCGGCGGGTGGCTGAAACCGTGTGTAATCGTGGGGCGTACCGCCTGGATATAATGCAGGGTTCGGTGCGCCAGCGCCGATGCCGTGTCGGGAAAGACAACCCGTACGTCCTCGGTGCGCAGGTGTTTCCAGCGCAGCGCAGCCGCATCCGCACCCCACGAATAGTATTGGGCGCGAACGGATTTTCCTCCGATGAAGAGGAATCCCAGCAGGAACAGAATCGCTGCGAAACGGCGCATGGGAGCAGGCCGGGTCATCCGCCGGCCTTTTTGCATTTGTAACCCGCTTTGGCGAGGATTTCGACCACCCGGTCGCGGTGGTCGCCCTGGATGATGATTTCGCCGTCCTTGGCTGCCCCGCCCACGCCGCAGCGGGTCTTGAGCAGGCGGGCCAGTTCCCCCAGGTCGGCATCCGAGCCGACGAAACCTTTGACGAGCGTGACGGTCTTGCCGCCCCGCTGCTTGCGGTCGAGCCAGACGCGCAGGTCCTGTCGTTCGGGGGCGAGGGTTTCGGTCTGCGGAGCCTCCTCGGTGTCGTATTTGAAATTCGGGTCGGTCGAATAGACCATTCCCAATCTCGCTTTCCAGTCGTTCGTCATGTGTGAAATATGCGGTCGTTGTTCTTTTTGCCGGAAAAGCTGGCACTTTTGCAACGAAATATTTTTGCAAATATAGTGTAAGCCGGGGGCTGCGCCAAATTTATTTGAGTCAGGACGGGCGCCGTTTGTTTTAGGTGTCGCCGTATCGATCGTCCGGAATGTCGGGGTGATTGGGTGGGCGCAGAAAAAAACTCTTTCAATCATATTTCGGCGACTGTTAAGGAGTTTGCACTTATTGCCGCCGGTGCACGGATAAAATGAAAAAACCGTGTATCTTGCTGATACACGGTTTTCAATTTTTCAGGTAGCTTCGTTTGCAGAACTTGGTGGGAGCTGAGGGATTCGAACCCCCGACCCTCTGCTTGTAAGGCAGACGCTCTGAACCAGCTGAGCTAAGCTCCCGAAAGGCAAGAAGCCTTCTTAAGCGCCTGAACAAGGACTTGAACCTAGGACCCCATGATTAACAGTCATGTGCTCTAACCAACTGAGCTATTCAGGCTTTTTCGAAAACCCGGGTTTACCCCTGTTTTCGGAGTGCAAATATATAGCATTTTTTTATTCCTGCAAAATTTGTCCCGTTTTTTTTGCAAAAACCTCGTATCTTTACGGAGAATTAATCGTATTACGAGATGTTTCGAAAAACCTGTCAGCTGACTTTTGTGCTGATTTTGAACGCTTTGTCGTGTCTGGCCCAATCCGGGCTGGTATTCGACCGGCCCGCGTGGGATTTCGGCACCATCCGCGAAACCGACGGCCCGGTTACGCATCGTTTCGTCTGCCGCAACGAAGGGGAACACCCCGAAGTGATCCTCCAGGTCACTACGACCTGCGGTTGCACCACACCCCGATATACGCGTAAACCGATTCTCCCGGGCGAGGAGGCCGAAATCACGGTAACTTACGATCCTGCCAACCGCCCCGGCAACTTTTCGCGGGAATTGGCCGTCTTTACGGCCGACCGCCGCATCGCCGCCAAACTGCGCATTACGGGTTCCGTCATCGGTCGTCCGAAGACCCCCGAAGAGCTCTATCCCATCGACTGCGGCGACGGACTGCGACTCGAAGACAATTTTCACGCTTTCACCTATATTTATAACGGCCGAACTTCGGTCGCTACCATCGGATATGCCAACCTTTCGGACAAACCCCTGACTTTGGAGCTGCGTCCCGAAGAGGCGAGCGGACTTCTTCAGGCGGACTATCCCCGCCGGATCGCTCCGAACGAACGAGGAGTCCTTACCTTCAGCTACGACCTGCCGGCGGACAATCCCCGTTACGGCACGTTGAAAGAGTTGCTCACGGTTTGTATCGACGGTCGTCCTACACGGACCGACATCTTTCTGCACGGCTTTGCTGTGGACGATCCCCGCCGGGTGGAACAAGAAAACGCCCCAAAGTGGCAAGTGAACAAAAATATTATTAATTTTGGCCCCGTGAAACGGACAGGAGCTCCGGCAGAGCGATCTCTGACACTTGGTAATTACGGCAAATCGGCCCTGATAATCCGGGCCGTAGAAACTCCGAAAGGTGTCGGATGTTCGCTTCGCGGCGGAGAGCGGATCGAACCCGGCCAGGCGTGCGAAATCGTGGTGACATTCGATGCGTCGCGGCGGGATTACGGTCTTTGGTCGGAGCGATTGATACTTATCGCCAACGACCCCGCGCGTCCGATGCAGAGCATCCGCCTGACGGCCGCTGTCGAAGAGTAAGGTACGAAGAGACCCGGCCGAAACAGGAGGCCGGACGGAAAAAGGCGGGAACTCCGACATTTTCCGGCAGACAGGCGCGGTACCGACCTGTACGGACGGAGCCGAGCGGAGAGAACGGAAACAAATAGAACCTTTTATAAAAAAGTAATGTACACAATCCTTGAAAAAAGAGTGCTCGCGGAGAACATCTATTTGATGCGCATTCATGCGCCCCGCGTAGCACGAGCGGCAAAACCCGGACAGTTTATCATCGTCCGCATCGACGAATTCGGCGAACGAGTACCCCTGACCATCTCCGATTACGACGCCGAGCAAGGCTCGGTAACGATCGTCACGCAGGCTATCGGAGCCTCGACCCGCAAGCTCTGCGCCTTGGAGCAGGGCGATGCGCTGGCCGATTTCGTCGGTCCGCTGGGGCACCCCTCGGAGTTCATTCACGAAGATCTCGACACCCTGCGCAAGAAACGCTTCCTGTTCGTAGCGGGCGGCGTGGGTACGGCTCCGGTCTATCCGCAGGTAAAATGGCTGCACGAACACGGGGTGAAAGCCGATGTCATCATCGGTGCCAAGACCAAGTCGATGCTGATCTATACCGAGGAGATGGCCCGCGTAGCGGACAATCTCTACATCGCTACCGACGACGGCAGCGAAGGCTTCAAAGGTATGGTAACGGCCCTGATCAAAGACCTGATCGACAACCGGGGCAAGCAGTACGACGTCTGCGTGGCCATCGGTCCGATGATTATGATGAAGTTCGTGACGCTCACGACCAAGGAGTACTCCCTGCCGACGGTCGTATCGCTCAATACGCTGATGGTCGATGGTACGGGCATGTGCGGCGCCTGCCGCGTCACGGTGGGCGGCAAGACCGTCTTCACCTGTGTCGATGGCCCCGAATTCGACGGGTTCCAGGTCGATTTCGACGAAGCGATGCGCCGTCAGGGTATGTACCGCACGCAGGAAGAGCGTGCCCGCGCCATCGAGCAGGAGCGCGAGAACGGTCACAAATGCCGTGTCGGGCTCGACAAATAACTACCGATCCACACACAACCGGACGTTTCCGGCAGACGAGTATGGAGCGATGCTCTGCGTCCGAATGCCGAAGGCGTCCACAGAACAATGAAAGCAAACAACTATGGCAAATAAAATTCCGCGCGTTCCCGTGCGCGAACAAGATCCGAAAGTCCGGGCCACCAACTTCGAGGAGGTGTGCTACGGTTATAATGTCGAGGAAGCCACGCTCGAAGCGTCCCGCTGCCTGAATTGCAAGAATCCCCGCTGCGTGGCGGCGTGTCCGGTGAATATCCGTATTCCGGATTTCATCCATCAGGTCGTGGAGGGTAATTTCGCTGCGGCTGCCGCCGTTATCTCCGAGGACAGCTCGCTGCCGAGCGTTTGCGGCCGCGTCTGCCCGCAGGAGAGCCAGTGCGAAGGCTCCTGCGTTTTGGGAGTCAAGGGCGAGCCGGTGGCTATCGGCAAGCTGGAGCGCTTCGTCGGCGACTGGAAAATCGAGAATGCCGACAAGATGCCCGCTCCCGACATCAAGCGCAACGGACACAAGGTAGCGGTCATCGGCAGCGGTCCTTCGGGACTGGCCTGCGCGAGCGACCTGGCCCGCATGGGGTATGAAGTGAAGATTTTCGAAGCGCTGCACAAGGTCGGCGGCGTATTGGTGTACGGTATTCCCGAATTCCGTCTTCCCAAGGAGAAGATCGTAGCCAGGGAGGTCGAGGCCGTGAAGAAGCTGGGTGTAGAGATCGAAACCGACGTGATCGTCGGCCGCACCGTGACCATCGACGAACTGATGAACGAAGAGGGTTACGAGGCCGTCTTCATCGGTTCGGGTGCCGGCCTGCCCCGTTTCATGGGCATCCCGGGCGAAAACCTGAACGGCGTGGTTTCGGCCAACGAGTTCCTCACGCGTACCAACCTGATGAAGGCTTACGATACGCATTACGATACACCGATCTATGTCGGTCAGCGCGTAGTGGTGGTCGGCGGCGGTAACGTGGCGATGGATGCCGTACGTACGGCTAAGCGCCTGGGGGCCGAAGCGACCATCGTATATCGCCGCAGCGAGAAGGAGCTGCCCGCCCGCGTGGAGGAGGTCCACCACGCCAAGGAGGAGGGGATCGAATTCCGCATGCTGACCAATCCGACTTCGATCATCGGCGACGAGAAGGGCTGGGTCGTAGGTATCAGTTGCGTCGAGATGGAGTTGGGCGAGCCCGACGAAAGCGGACGCCGCTCTCCGATCGAAAAGGCCGGTTCGGATTTCGAAATTCCGTGCGACGTGGTGATTATGGCGCTCGGCACTTCGCCGAACCCGCTGCTCAAGATGACCACCGAAGGGTTGGAAACCAACCGCAAGGGGTGTCTGGTGGCCGATGAAAAGGGTGCGACTACCCGTGAAGGGATCTTCGCCGGCGGCGATGCCGTAACCGGAGCCGCGACGGTCATCCTGGCCATGGGCGCCGGCCGTAAAGCCGCCAAGTCCATCGACGAATACATCCGTCAAAAAAAGCATTAAACGCTTGCAAGATATGAGGAAATTTTGTTTCGCCGCATTCGCTGCTGTGCTCATCGGGACGACGGCTTGTACACCCAAAGCTCCGGAGCAATTCACGGGTAAGATCGTCGATGGAACGATGAATACCGTCACGGTAGAGTCCCCGGCCGACGGAAGAAGGGTGACTTTCACCACGGAGGATGCCGATATGCAGGAGGCTTACGGCCTGCTGCTGGGCAATACGGCGACCGTTACCTACCGGGGGAAGCTCGGCGAGACGACTCCGGCTTTGAAGGTGGTGACCGATCCCGCCTATGTTACGGCCATCGGCCGCTGGGTGGAGCCCAATCCGATCGATCCCGAGCAGGAACAAGGCATTGAAATTCGGATAAACGGCGTCGCCGCTTCGATCAATATGCTGACTCTGCGCTACGAAGCTTGGGAATTGGCGCCCGAAGGAGATCGAATTATCCTGAGCGGCGTATCGGAAGGAAGCGGCGGGCCGTATCCTTTCGAGCAGACGGCCGAAATTATCGAGATGGACGGCAAGCCGGCCCTCAAAATCGATGCGGTCGTTCTGACCAAAAAAGATCTGATCTAAATTGGATGCCGTTTCATATACGGCTTGGTTCGATAAAAAAACTCACGCTTGAAAAGCGTGAGTTTTTTTATCGGGCGCCGGAAATCGGGATTCGGAAACAAAAGACGGAACTTCGTCGGGAAGGAGTGACGGAAACAGGCAAAAATGGTCGCAAAGGGAATCGACGAAACGATAAGCCGAAATTATTCCGTTTTACCGACCAACCGCTCGACCCGGTCGAGGATCATCTGTGGTTCTATGCTCCAGATACAGCGGTAATCGCCGTATTTACAGGGTTTCTTTCCATATACGGAGCAAGGCCGGCAGGCGAAATCGGTCTGCAAGACGCCTTCCTGTCCGAACCCGTAACCCAGAAAGCCGAGCCCGGGATGGGTCGCTCCCCATACCGACACGGTGGGCGTAGCCATGAGCGAAGCCAGATGCATCACCAGCGAATCCATCGACACCACGCAATCCAGGTTGGAAATGAGGTTCATCTCGTCCCCCAGCTTTATCTTGCCGTACAATGCCGTCACGTTCGGATAGAGTGCTTCCATCCGGCGGGCGAATTCGGCTTCCTCACCGCCGCCGCTGTGGACGAAAACCCGGTCGAAACGCCCGCTCAACAGACGGACGGCTTCGGCACTCAACTTTTCAGGATAGGTCTTGCCCGGCTGGGCGGAGAACGGCGCGAATCCGATCCATACACCCCGTTTCTCTCCCATGGGATTGGGTCGGGGGCGTTTCTCGGCCGGCCGGGGATCGGGAAAGTCGAATCCCAGGCGACGGAAGACGTCACAATAGCGGATAACGGTGTGTTTCAAAGGTTTCACACCTTCCGAACCGCGTCCCAGCCGCATGTATTTCTCGATCCGCCCCTTGTGAATTACCGAAACGGGGATTCCCCGCAGGTGGAGTGCCGCACGGACCATCTTCGAACGCAGTACGTTGTGCATGTCGGCCACCGCGTCGATCTTCAGCTCGGCCGCTTCGCGGGCGAACCGAATGGCACCCCGGATACCCCGGTGCGTGCGGCGGGTTTCGATATCCAAAAAACCGACATCCAGCCCTTCGAAAAAGGGATGGAACAGCGATTTGGTCGCAACGGTCACCTTCACCTCGGGATACGCCTCCTTCAGGGCGCGGAGCGCATGGGGCAACATCGCCACATCGCCCATCGCCGAAGTACGGATCACGAGCAGGTGCCGGGGCAGCTTTTTATTTTTTCGCGGCATAAAGCACGGGATTGAGCGCCGGATCGTTATACATCTTCATCTGTTTATAGGTCTTCATGTATTTACGTCCGGCTTCAATATCCTCGATCAACTCCTCGATCGCAGTCGAAAGATCGATCTGCTGCGACAGCAGCACATCGAGTTTTTGCTGGCAGGCAGCGCGGTGCGCCTCGTCCACATCCTTGCGGAGCACTTCCTGACGCATGTGGTAGATCTTCAGGGCCAGGATCGAGAGGCGGTCGATGGCCCAGGCCGGGGTTTCGGTATTGATACGCGCTCCCGGCTGCACGTCGATATTCTTGTATTTATCGAGCAGGTAGGAGTCGATGTACTCCACCATGTCGGTACGGACCTGGTTCGACTTGTCGATGCGGCGTTTGATCTTCAGCGCCTCGACCGGATCGATCCGGGGATCACGGATAATGTCTTCCAGGTGCCACTGCACCGTATCCACCCAGTTCTTCATATAGAGCAGGTGGTCGATCGTTCCCTCTGCATAGGGATTCGAAAGCTGATGATCCACGTCGTCGTAACGATGGTAATCGTCGATCGCCTGGGCGAATATTTTATTCGCATTTTGAGTAAACATAGTCTATCCTTTTTATTTTGTAATTATCCGAGGAAACGATTATCTTTGCAGAAGATAGGATATATCCAAAGCCGGTTCGAACAAGTTCGGCTTGCCGATCGGCTTTCACTGTCTTTGCATACAAAGATCAAACAAAGGTAATGAATTTTTATCACAAAGCAATATCCCTGGCGGGTTTTGTATTACTGACCGTCCTCCCTGCGCAGGCTCAAGTGCGGCAAACGCGGGAAGAATACATAAACAAGTACAAAAAAATAGCCGTCGCCCACATGGAACGCTACGGGATTCCCGCCAGCATTACCATGGCCCAGGGCATCCTGGAATCCGATTGCGGCAACAGTTGGCTGTCACAGGCTTCGAACAACCATTTCGGAATCAAGTGCAAGCGTAACTGGACGGGCGACGTGGTCTATTACGACGACGATGAAAAGGGCGAATGTTTCCGCAGCTATCCTTCGGTCGAGGCATCCTATCAGGATCATGCCGAATTTCTCGACAGCCAGCCGCGCTACGACTCGCTCTTTTCTTATGCTCCCAACGATTATAAAAGTTGGGCCAGGGGACTGAAAGCCGCCGGTTACGCTACGGCTCTGGACTATGCGCAGCGACTCATCCGCATCATCGAAGAGAGTAAACTCTACCTGCTCGACCGCGAGGACGGACTTACCATTTACGGAGCGCAAACCGGACACCTCACCGACGACTGGTTCTCGGGCCAAAGCAACGTCGATCAAGCCGCAGCGATTGCTTCGGGGGCGGTCGATCCCGACGACTACCGCGTGACGGTCAATGCCCATAAGGGTTACAACGTCTATCGTACCAACGGCGTGAACTACATCCTGGCTCACGACGGAGATACCTTCGAGAAAATTTCCCGCGACTTCCGCATTTCGGCCCGCAACCTGCGTAAATTCAACGATGTAGGCAAAAATGCCCAGCCTGTTGCCAACGAAGTGATCTACATCGGCCGCAAGAAGAAGCGTTGGGACGGCAACGTTCTGCTGCACACCGTGCGCGAGGGCGAAACCCTCTGGTCGCTCGGACAGTCCTACGGCATCCGCACCAAATCGCTGGCACGTCTGAACAAACTCAAGGAAGGCGATGCGCTGACCCCCGGTACAACGATCAAGATACGATAATCAATCCTTCGATATAGCATGGAAAGCATACCCCTGCGAAAGAAAATCCTCGAAACCATCGTGAGCAAATCGACGCTCAAACAGAAGGTTTTCGACAACACGTTCGCCACATTCAACGACCTGAAAGAAACCCTGCTGGAGATGGCTTCCGAAATGGACGACCAGTTGGACGGACTCCTCGACCGGCGCGTGCGGCTCGAATACCGCGACCGGGGCAAGTTCGAAGCCCAGATACAGGTGGCCAACGACCTGCTGATCTTCCAGATGCACACCGACGTCTTCGAGTTCGAGCCGAACCACGTCATCTGGCAGAATCCCTACGTGCAGACGGACCGGGACAACTCCTACTGCGGCGTAATCAACATCTATAACTTCCTTTCGGACTCGTTCAAGTTCAACCGCAATGCCGACGAAGGCTACCTCATCGGCCGCATTTTCATCAACCGTGAAAAGTGCTACTTCGTCGAGGGGAAACAACAGACCTCGATGCGCCCCATGCAGTTCGGCAAAGCGGAGATCGATTCCGAGGCGCTGGTCCGCATTCTCGAATCGGCGATCTATTATGCCCTCCATTTCGACCTGCTGCTGCCCTCCTACGACGACAACAAGCGCGTGACGGTCGATCAGTTCAATACCAAACTCGATAATTCGAAATTCGTAACCGGCAAACGCCTGGGATACGATTTCGATGTGGACGACATTTAGAATCAGAAACAGATATAGAGAACCATGCTGAAAAAATTACTCCTGCTGACCCTTCTCGGCACTGCTTTCGCCGCACAAGCGGAAGCCGCCGCTCCCTCCACTTACCGCGACATCGCCCGGCTCCGTGCGATGAACCAGCGGACGCAGGGCATCCGTCCCGCAGCCGACGGAAAATCCTATACGACTCTTCGCGGCAACGCCATCGAGCGTCACAGCTACACGAAGGACGCTCCCGGCGAGCTGCTGTTCGAATGGAAGAACGACAAAGAAAACCGCGATATCGCCGACTATCAGTTTTCACCTGACGGAAAACTGCTGCTGCTCTCGATCGGCTCCGAACCGATCTACCGGCACTCCTATACCACCGATTACTACCTGAAAGACGCCGACGGCCTGCGCCCCATTCTGACCGATCTGCCCGGTACGCGCGACGCTTCGTTCTCGCCCGACGGACGGACGATCGCCTTCTCGAGCGGCAACAACCTCTACCTCTACGACATCGTCGGGGATTCCGTGCGTCCGATCACGACGGACGGTGTCTGGACCCGGATTATCAACGGTACGACCGACTGGGTATATGAAGAGGAGTGCGCCTTCACGAAGGCTTACGCTTTTTCGCCCGACGGACAGAAGATCGCCTACCTGCGTTTCGACGAATCCCGCGTACCCGTTTTCGAGATGATGCGTTACGACGGCAAGCTCTATAACGAAGCCTATTCGTTCAAATACCCTAAGGCGGGCGATGCCAATTCGGTGGTCGATCTCTACGTTTACGACCTTAAAACGGGCGAAACGGAGCGTGTCGATGTCGGTCCCGACCGGGGACAGTACATTCTTCAACCGGAATGGACGCCCGACGGACGGCTCTGTTTCCAGCGGATGAACCGTCGTCAGAACCATTTCGAAGCGGTACTGTGCAATCCGGATGGCACGCAGCAGGTGATCTATGACGAACGCTCGCCCAAATACGTCGATCACCTCAACAAGACTTTTTATTTCCTGGAGGACGGACGCTGTTTCATCGTTCGGGAGGAGACCTCGACGGGTTATATGCACCTCTACCTGTACGGTATCGGACAAGGTGTGCTTCACCCCATTACGCAGGGTGAGTGGGAAGTTACCGATTTCGTCGGATTGCGCGGCGATAAGGTTTATTACATCTCGACCGAAAGTTCGCCCCTGAAACGCGACCTCTACCGAGTTGGACTCGACGGCAAGCACAAGGAGCGCCTCACTCCCGGCGACGGTTACTATTCGATCTATCCCAGCGCCGACCTGTCCTACTACATCTGCGAAGGCGGCGACAGCTCCGCCCCCGGCCGTACCGACGTTTTCAACGCCGCCGGCAAACGGGTGCGCACGCTCTATGATAACGCACCGTTGAAGGAAGCGCTCGTGGAGGCGGGGCTTCCCGTCCGGGAGTTCTTCACCTTCACCACCGAGCGGGGCGACGAGCTGAACGGTTACATGCTCAAGCCGCTCGACTTCGACCCGGCAAAACGCTACCCCGTGCTGCTGACCCAGTATTCCGGTCCGGGATCGCAGCAGGTTGCCGAAGGGTGGGGGCCCGACTGGGAGGACGCGCTCGTCACGCATGGTTATATCGTCGTGTGCGTCGATCCCCGGGGCACCGGATATCGGGGCGAAGAGTTTAAGAAGCTCACTTACGGCAACCTCGGCCGACTGGAGGTCGAAGACCAGATTTCGACTGCCCGCTACATGGCCCGTCAGAGCTACGTCGATCCCGCGCGAATCGGCATTTACGGCTGGTCGTACGGAGGTTTCATGGCCTTGGGATGCGCTTTCAGGGGCGAAGGTCTTTTCAAAATGGCGATCGCCGTAGCTCCCGTCACTTCGTGGCGCTACTACGATTCGATCTATACGGAAAATTTCAATGGTCTTCCCGACGACTATCCGAAGGGATACGACGACAATTCGCCCGTCAATCTCGCGCACCTGTTCCGCGACGACAGCACGCGTCTGCTGATCGTTCACGGTACGGCGGACGATAACGTCCATTTCCAGAACACGATGGAGATGGCCCGTGCATTGAACAAGCTCGGGAAGCAGTACGACATGATGGTCTATCCCGACCAGAACCATTCGATGATGCCCGACGATATGATACACGTCCGCGAGAAGATGCTCCGCTATACGTTGGAAAATTTGTAACCGGCAAAAAACCGTGAAAAATCTGCTGCTGCATCCCACGCCGATCGGAACGGTCGGAATCGTCGAGAACGGTCGGGCCATCACCGACATTCTCTTCGAAGAACAACTCCCCGGGCATGCCGTCCGGCATACGACCCTCTTGCTCGAGCGGGCGGCGAAACAGTTGGATGAATATTTCGCCGGAAAACGCACCTCTTTCGATCTGCCGCTTGAACCGGAGGGAACCCCTTATCGGAAGAAAATTTGGCAGGTCCTCACGGAAATTCCTTACGGACAAACCATGACTTACGGCGAAATCGCTCGTCGGACAGGTAATCCGCAGGCTTCGCGGGCCGTAGGCGGTGCCAACCATCACAATCCGATTCCGATCGTCATTCCCTGTCATCGGGTCATCGGTGCGGGCGGCAAGCTGACCGGTTACGCCGGCGGTCTGCCGCGCAAAGAGTTCCTGCTCGCCCTCGAAAGGAACAGGCTGCCGAAATAAAAAACGAAGGCCGGAGTGAAAACTCCGGCCTTTTTCACAAGCTCTGCTCCGCATCACGCAGGCTCGAACATATCTTTGCCTACGCCGCAAAGCGGGCAGCTCCAATCGTCGGGCAGATCTTCGAAAGCGGTGCCGGGGGCGATGCCGCTGTCCGGATCACCGACTGCAGGGTCATAGATGTAGTCACAAACTGTGCAACGATACTTTTTCATAGTCCGAAAATATTTAGATTAAGTGAAACAGTATTTTTACAAATATAATACCTCTTCCGAGATTCCTCGTGTTTTTCCCCGAAAATTTACGATAATTCTGTACATGCCGGATAAAATCGCTCCGTAGGCATCGAAGCCGGGTACTACGCCGCAGCTGTCGGGCCGGACAATCCTCCGCAGGAAGCAAAGACAGCTCCGAAAGGAAGACGACAAAAAACGCCGCCGCAATCTATGTGCGACGGCGTAATATTCGCTCTTTCCACCCGGGCAGAAGAAGCCCGGTTCGAACGGATGTCTTTATTTGATGCGCTCGTAATATTCGCGGGTACGCGTATCGACGCGGATCTTGTCGCCGGTATTGATGAACAGGGGAACCTTGATCGTCGCACCCGTATTCACCGTTGCGGGTTTGAGCGAGTTGGTCGAGGCGGTATCGCCTTTGATGCCCGGTTCGGTATAGGTCACTTCCATATCGACGATCGGGGGCAGCTCGGCGGAAAGAACGCTCTCCTTCTCGGTGTGGAACATCACCTCGACGATCTGACCGTCGGCCATCAGGTCGTAATTGTCGATCAGGTTCTTGTCGATGTTGATCTCCTCGAAAGTTTCCGTATGCATGAAGTGCGCACCCAGATCGTCTTCGTAGGTGAACTGATAGGGACGGCGCTCCACACGCACCGGCTCGATCTTCGCACCGGCGGAGAAGGTATTCTCCAGCACGCGGCCGTTTTCCAGGTTTTTGAGTTTGGTACGCACGAAAGCGGGACCTTTGCCCGGTTTCACGTGCTGAAAATCTACGATCTGGAAGGTCTTGCCGTCCAATTCGATGCACATGCCGATCTTGATGTCTGCTGTAGTTGCCATAGGAATATTTTTATTTACGATTTTTCGCGGAGGCAAAGTTACGAAAAATCTGCGTAAATCGGGCAACGTCGGCTTATTTTTCCGAATCCGAATCGTTTCGTCCCGCCGATCGTCCCTCGCCGGTCCATCGGTAGCGCGGTCCGGAAATACCTAAAAGAGCCGTGACCCGCTCGGTCACCGACCGGCACAACTCCTCTATGGACGAGGGGCGGGCGTAAAATCCGGGGGAAGCGGGCAACACGACGGCGCCGGCTTCGGTAAGAGCGGTCATATTGCGCAGGTGAATCAGCGAGAGGGGCGTTTCCCGCACGACCAGCACCAGGCGGCGGCGCTCCTTGAGCATCACGTCCGCAGCCCGTTCGATCAAGCTTTGCGAAATGCTGCAGGCGATGCGTCCCAGGGTTCCGACCGAACAGGGAACGACCGCCATCGCGTCGTAATCGGCCGAACCGCTGGCCGGAGGAGCGAACAAATCGTCGTTGTCGAAAATGCGGATGCGAGGATCTTCGGGCAGGGTCACTCCTTCGAAATCAGCCACTTCACGGGCATGAGCGCTGTAAACGAGCGCGATTTCGGAAACCTCTTCGGCCCGGAGCAGTTGCTCGAGGCAAAGGCGGGCATACAGAGCGCCGCTGGCGGCTGTGACGGCGACGACGATTTTCATAGAGTTACAATTCGATGGTTTTGCATTTGAGCCCCAACTTCCGGATCTTGTCCAACGTGCGGGGCAAGGCATAACGCATGTTCCGGAACGATTTTTCGCTGTCGTGGAAAACCACGATAGCTCCCGGTTCGAGGTGTTTGGTTACGTTCTTCAGGCATTTGCGGGGCGAGAGCGACCGGCTGTAATCGCGCGAAAGCACGTCCCACATCACCAGCTTGTAGCGCTGCGACAACGCCCGGGCCTGCGCCGGCGTGATCCGGGCGTAGGGTGGTCGGAACAGTTCGCTGTGAATCAAATCGTTGGCGAAATCGACATCCTCGATGTAGCGTTCCAGGCTCATCCCCCAGCCTTTCTGGTGGGAGTAGGTATGGTTACCGACCTTGTGGCCCGCGTCCACGATGCGGCGGAAAAGATCGGGATAAGCCTCCACGTTTTTGCCCAGAACGAAAAACGTCGCCTTGGCGTCGTACTTCTCCAGCATCGCCAGAATCCACTCCGTGATGCCCGGCGTGGGGCCGTCGTCGAAGGTCAGGAAAACCCCCTCCGGGTCGTCGATCTCCCAGATCAGCGACGGGAACAGATGACGGATTATTTTGGGCGGCTTGAGTTTCATAGCGAGAAAAAATACTCCGGCGGAGTACGGCATCGACAAAGATAGTACAAAATCGCCGATTTTCAACAGACGATCTTCCGGTGCGTTCGTTTTATAGGCAAAATGAAAAATATGAATTCCTCCTTTGCGGAATATGCCGCTGATTCTCGAAACAGCCGACGAATTGCGTTGGGCGGAGGAGATCGCGGAATTAAAACGGTTTTCGGAAGAACAGTCGAACGGTTGCGATTCGCTTCCCGTCGAAACGGCTGTTTCGGCGGGAACTTTTGTGTGAAAATATTTGTAATCTTCGATTGTGTTTTTTATATTTGAAATAGATAAGCCACCGCAGGCTGTCTGTAAAATTTTATGCCTATGAAAAATTTGATATGGATATTGGCGGCGATTATGCTTGCAGGCTGTGGTGACAACGAAGAGGGTCAGGATATGGGGCTGCATGGCGATCCTCCCGGATATAGCCTTTTTATTTGGTCGAATGAGAGTGATCACCGGATAACGATGACGGTAACCGATCGATTCGAGAAGAAAGAGATCCTTCCCGGAGAAAGCCTGTTGCAGGAGGAGGTCGGTTTTATTATTCCTCTCAGCCTTGAGGAATACACAGGAAACGGAGTGACGGTCGTGTTCGACGATGGCTCGTACGGGGGTGTATTTTTCAGGACAGATAAGGTTGAGGCGTTCAATCCTTGTTTTGAATGTAATTATACGGTGGAACGGTCGAATATTGACGGTTATATCCCCTATGTTCGTTGGACCTACACCTTCACCAACGCCGACTACGATGCGGCCGTAGCTCGCGGGCCGATGAAGGAACAGTATAACCATACGGGAGCGACTTGTTTGCAGGCACGAAACCCGGCCGGGGAATATTTCCCGGCCGGGTTTTTGCAGGAAACTCTGCCGAAGCCGTTTGCATTCTCGAAAAATATCCCTACATTTGTAGTAAACAGATTAACCGGACCGGACTATGAAAAAATTATCGTATCTGCTGACATTGCTGCTGCTCGTTACCCTCATGACGGGCTGTAAAGCGTTCCATACTCTGATGGATTCGAAACTCAAAACCGCTCAGGGGGCACCGTACGAATTGATTGTCGTGTGCAACCAACAGTTGTGGGAGAGCGAGTTGGGGGATACGCTGCGTTCGGTGCTGTTGGCTCCGATTCCCTATCTGAACGAACGGGAACCTCTGTTCAACGTGATGCAGTTCCCGGAATCGGGATTCAAAGGTACGGTCGTCGATTACCGCAATATCCTCAAAGTGCTCGTCGATCCCTCCCTTGCGGCGGCTTCGGCCGGTGTGCAATACGATGTCACGGCTTCTCCGCAGGTCGTGGTGACGCTTCAGGGACCGACCCGGGAGGCACTTACGCAATATGTCGCGGAGCATCGTGCGGAGTTGGTGCAAACCTTCGAAGGGGCCGAGCGCGACCGCTCGATCGCTTTCGCCAACAAGTTCAATCAGACGGAATCCGGCAAGCTCGTTCGAGAAAAGTTCGGCGTGGAGATGAAGATTCCCAAAGGCTACATCCTGGCCCAACAAAGCGATGATTTCCTCTGGTTCCGGTACGAATTCCCGGCTGCGAGCCAGGGCTTCATGCTCTATTCCTATCCTTACGAAGGGAAGCAGTCCCTTTCGGAGGAGGCGTTGCTGGCTGCCCGCAACCGTTTCGCCGCCCGCATTCCGGGGCCGAGCGACGGCTCCTATATGACCACATCGAAAGTCTTTACGCCCCGGTATCGGTTTTTCCGGCTCGAAGGCAGAGCCTGGGTCGAAATGCGCGGATTCTGGGATGTCGAAGGGGATTTCATGGGAGGTCCGTTCGTAAGCTATACGACCGTCGATACGGCGACCGACCGGGTTTTCACGCTGGATTGTTATGTTTATTCTCCGAAACTTCCCAAACGCAATTATATGCGCGAAGTGGAACACTTGCTTCATCTGGTGAAATTCCCCGCAGCGACCGGTTCCGCATCTGCGACTGTCACCGCTGGCAGGCGGGAGGCGGCAAAATCAGATGCTCCGGCATCCCGGGACGCAAATCCGAAACCCGAAGCAATCTCGTCGGAATCCTGATAATCCGCCGCCCCGGTGTTGCAATTCCTGACATATCTGTTCATCGCCATCTATACGGCGACGGTTATCGGCATCATCCTGGTTGTCATTTTGGGCAACCGCAACCCGCTCAAGACGATCCCGTGGGTCGTCGTGCTGATTTTCGCTCCGGTCGTGGGATTGGTTTTCTATTTCTTCTTCGGGCAGGATCTGCGGCGCAAGCGGATTATTTCGCGCCGTACCTACAAGCGGCTCATGGTCTATGCTCTTCCGGCCCATGTGCGTCGAAGCGATGCCCCCGTTCCGGCCGCATGTCAATCCCTGTCCACTCTGCTTACCAATACTTCGCAGGCGGTTTCCTTTTACGGCAGCCGCCTGACCCATTACGGCGACGGGGCTTCCAAGATGACCGCCCTGCTCGAAGAGATCGAAAAGGCCCGCGACCATATTCACATTCTCTATTATATTTTTTGTGACGATGAAACGGGTGCCCGTCTTCAGCAGGCGCTGATCCGCAAGGCAAAGGAGGGTGTCAAAGTCCGCGTACTCTATGACGACGTAGGCTGCAACGGGGTCAAGAAAGAATTTTTCCAGCAGATGCGCGATGCGGGTGCGGAGGTTCATGCCCTGCTGCATGTACGCTTTCCGATGCTGACCGACCGGGTCAATTACCGCAACCACCGCAAGATCGTGGTCATCGACGGCCGGGTAGGTTTTTTCGGCGGTATGAATATCGCCGACCGCTATGTGAAAGGACCGGGTTGGGGGGTATGGCGGGACAGCCACTTCAAGGTAGAAGGAAAGGGGGTGTATGGCCTGCAATCCGCATTTCTGGTGGATTGGTCGACCGTCGAACGCGTACATCTGGATACCTCGAAGTTCTTTCCCGAAGCCGACAACTATACCTCATCGACCATGCAATTCGCTACTAGCGGTCCGTTGGGGCCTTGGCGAACGTTGTTGCAGGGTATTATGACGGCTATCGCCGGTGCGCGACGGAGTATCTGCATCCAGACGCCCTATTTCCTGCCGACCGAGGGGCTGAACTCCTTGTTGCAAACGGCGGCATTGGGCGGTATTGACGTACAATTGATGCTGCCCGAGCGTTCCGATTCCCGGATTATCGATAAAGCCGTGCATTCGTTCATCGACGATATGCTCCGAGCCGGGGTGAAGGTTTACTTTTATACCAAAGGCTTCCTGCATGCCAAAATGCTTATCGTCGATGATCTGCTGACGGTTGTGGGTTCTGCGAACATGGATTTCCGCAGTTTCGAGCACAACTTCGAAATCAACGCGTTCGTTTACGGACAGGATTTCAATACGGCAATGCGTCGTGTTTTCGACGAAGACCTGCGCTCGTGCCGGCGGCTTATTCCTTCGGAATGGTTGCGGCGACCTCTTCCGCAGCGATTGAGCGAGTCGTTCATGCGGCTCTTTTCCCCGCTGTTGTAAGGCCGGAGGAGGCGATGACGGCGATCGGGGTTTCCGTTGTCGTCCGATTCGCAAAAAACATAGCCACACCACGGAAAGCCCGGAGCCTGTAAAAAATATTTGGAGAATCCGATTTAACTTTCTATCTTTGTAAAACAAACGTATCAGGGTTCTGACCTTCACGGGTCGGGATTCTTATTTTTTTGATAAAACCATGGCAAAAGAGATTATTTATCTGACGGCAGAGGGTTACAAGAAGCTCAAGGACGAACTCGACCATATGCGCTCGGTGGAGCGTCCGGCTATATCGGCGGCCATTGCCGAAGCACGCGACAAGGGAGACCTGTCGGAAAACGCCGAATACGACGCGGCCCGGGAAGCACAGGGACTGCTCGAAATGCGTATCGCCAAAATGGAAGATACCATTGCCAATGCGCGTATTATCGACGAATCGAAAGTCGATAAGAGCAAGGTGCAGATCTTGAGTCGGGTAACTCTTCTGAACCACAATACCGGCAAGGAGGTGATCTATACTATCGTCGCCGAGCACGAAGCCAACCTGCGCGAAGGCAAGCTGGCCATCGGCACTCCCATTGCCAAAGCCCTGCTGGGACATAAGAAAGGGGACCGGGTGGACGTGACCGTGCCTGCCGGGACGATCCATTTCGAAATTCTGGATATCAACATCTGAAATAGGGAGATCGGGGTGAGGCAATCTTTTTAGGATGTAGAAACTGTTGTTGATTATTTTTTGGTAAGGAATGCTTTCGGGCGTTCCTTTTTTGTTCGTATTTGTATGATTCCGGTGCTTTGTCAGTCGATACCGGCGATTGCTGCTATGTACGGCGGATTGCATGCAAGGGGAGTTCGGTGCCATGATCGCGCAATAAACGGAACGTCCGACCTTAAGGTCGGACGTTCTCTGTTTTCTCGTTTTGGAGGAGCTATTTTAACGATGTGCGAATTTTGCCTGTCGCATATCCATAAGATTGATATTTGACAGGCCACCACCGATGAGTTCTCCGGCGGGGCTTGCACCCTCTTTGGTCAGATTTACCATTTGGCGGATAACGGGTCCATAGTTGCCTTCTGCATCCGCTGCTACGCCACAGATGGTGTTTTCATCCCAATAGACTGCCAGCAACTGATCTACCGCATCCTTAAATTCAGGTATTCCGTAAGTAACCAGATTGTTGATTATGCTACGGTCCGAATATTCGTCCGGATTACTCAAATCGCCCATGAAACATCCTGTCCACCAATGAGCTGCCTTGTCGTTGTGGGATACTTTCAACAACAGAGCGGCATATTCTTCGAAGCCTGCGAAGTTGATGGGGTCCAATTGGGCGAGTTCTGCGCCATCGTACCATGCGTAGCTGTCGATGCTTACTTCGGCAAGCGCAGCGGTATTCTCTTCTACCGTATATGTTTCACTGATGATGAAGGGAGCGACAGGGACTCCTTTTTGATCGATGGCAACGGCCCACATTCGCAATTGATCGCCTGTCTGAAGATTCCGTTCAAATTCTACAGGACCTGTGGCCGCGAGCATGGAAACCGCCTCGGCATGCAGGCCGGTGGTGCCCATATAGTCTTTGATTTTGGATTCAAGCACTTTTTTCATACCCTCCTCGATATTTTCGCCGAAGGCCTGATAATCCTCTTCCGAGATAAGATCGAATATGTAAACGACATCGTCTGCTGACGGAACGGTGGAGAACTTGGAGGCGACAACCGAACTTAAAGTGCATTCGAATTGAACGTCGAACGTTTGGGGATCCCCTCCTTCAAGAGTCTTGAATGTTTCGGTTTTGATCGGTGTGGTCGGGAATCCCTGTTCGCATCCGAAAACCGCAATTTGATATTCCCAGCCCGGGTTGAGTTCTTTTGCTTCATACGTGAAAGGTCCCTCGTGGAGATACATGTCGAGCATACCCCAGCCGAAATAACGATCGATCAGATATTTTTGATAATCCGTACCCGTCGGCACCTGGGACTGGATGTCAGCCGACAAAACATCCAGGAAGTAAACATCGCTGTTCGACGGTGTAACGGTAATCGATGCTCCTGTCTGTGTGATTGCTGTAGTTGCGATTTCGAATGTATTGGTGGATTCGGGTGCAGTCTGCGCTGTAAAAGCTTCTGCGGTAGGCTTCGTCGTCGTGTGTCCGTCGGCATCGATACCTACTGCGACGGCCCAATACTTGGCTCCCGGTTCGAGTCCTCTGGCCGTATATGCATCGTTGCCGTAAGAAGTAATGGCTTTGACCGCCTCCTCGCGGGTCATCTCCTGCTGCTCCATCATCACTACCTCGATGAAATATTGCAGGTAATCGTCAAAACCGTGTTTTTGGGATTCCAGCCAATCGGCGTCGGTGACGATATCACTGAAATAACTTTTTGTTTCGTTGCTCGGAGAAACCGTGATTTCAGCTGTCGTCGGAGTAATGTTACTTACTGATACCTTGAATGTCAGTTGATTAGGATCAGTTTGGGGGGGGGTACGTCGGTTTTGTCGTCACTGCATGCTCCGGCGAACACCGCCAAAATAAGAAAAGGAATTAAAAATTTTTTCATAATCTTATTATTTTTTAATGATTAATTCACTACTAAAATAAATAAAAGTAGTGAGAAAACAAAAAAACGGATGATTTTTTAGGATGTTAAATTTAAGTTTTTTGAAATTGGATCGATGTCTTATGAAGAGGTAACTTTGTATTCGTATTCTCGGAACTGCCGGAAGTAAAGAAACCGGTCATAGTAACTTGGGGTATGATGCTGTTGTCATATTATATTGACCATTCGAATAAATTCGGAGCCTGTGTCCGTTTATACCCGAGGAAAAGGGTATGTTTGGGATTCGAGATATTGATATTTGATTCCCTGCAGAAGCATCCCAATATATAGGTGTTTGGGAGAGTGCACCTTGCCGGGTAACCTTTTTTCATTATTTTTGCACCTGAAATGAGCGGACAAAAACTCATACGGGTATTCAATGCGGGGGCGCTGCTGCTGATCCTGCTCGCGGCCTATGCGGGCAAAAGCCTGCATACCCATCCCGATGAGTACTATCGTTACCTCACGGAGAACGATGCAAATACCACGTCGCCGGCTCTTGTGGACGACTGTGCGATTTGCCATTTCCATTTCTTCTCGTATATCCATTCTACCGACTGGGTCCTCGACAGTGAGTTCCGTTTGCTGGAAACCTTTTTCCGGCCGGAGTGTTACGATCCGGCAATCGTTGCGATATCGGGCTCGCAGCTCCGTGCGCCGCCTGCAATCGGGTAGATAAATTCGTTCCGGAACCATTCGTTTCCGGGACTATTCGACCGCACGTGCCGATCGGCGCGGCAAAACATCGTTTTCACAGGGTATTCTCTCTCATCGGCCGTATTACGGGCCGTTGCCCCTACCTGGCGAAAACAGACCCATTTTACATCTTAAAACATAGGATTATATTGTGTATCCATTTGGGAGCATAGCGCCCCGAGTCCATTCCGAGGAGGAGATTTAGGTGGACTCCATTACAGACGCAGCCACCGGCCGCGAATAAACGCCCTCGAACTCGATTCCGCGACCGTCGGATAATGGGACATTGAAGATATAATCGCCTAATTATTATAATATGAAAAAATTGATCCTCTTGGCCGTAATGTGCCTGGTTTATCATACACTTTTTGCAGACGAAACGACCCCGACTCCTAAAAGCGACGCTCATCTCTACGGCCATGTCATCGACAGCAAAACAGGCGAACACCTGCCCTATGCCACCGTCACCATTCCCGGCACGACCATCGGCACCATGACCGATGCGAGCGGGCACTATTTCCTGAAGAATCTGCCGACGGGCACTATCACCGTCGAGGCCCGCATGATGAGTTACGATCCCGTGCGCCACGAAGTAACGCTAAAAAAAGGACAGTCCCTCGAACTCAACTTCGAAATCACGGAAAACGGAATTACCATGGACGACGTAGTCGTCTCGGCCAGCCGCAGCGAAACCACGCGTCGCAAAGCCCCGGCCTTGGTGAACGTCCTCGACCGCAAAATTTTCGACAACACCAACTCGGCTTGTCTGGCTCAGGGGCTTAGTTTCCAGCCCGGCGTACGCGTCGAGGACGACTGCCAGAACTGCGGTTTCATGCAGGTGCGCATCAACGGGCTCGACGGACACTATTCACAGATCCTCGTCGATTCGCATCCCGTCTTCTCGGCACTCTCGGGCGTTTATGGACTGGAGCAGATTCCGGCCAGCATGATCGACCGCGTCGAGGTGATGCGCGGAGGCGGTTCGGCGCTCTTCGGCTCCTCGGCCATCGGCGGCACGATCAACATCATCACCAAGGATCCTGACCGTAACAGCGCCGAAGTCGGCCACACGATCACGGCGATCGGCAACAGCAGCAGCTACGACAACGTCACCTCGGCCAATGCCTCGCTCATCACCGACAGCCGTAAGGCGGGACTTTATGTTTATGGTCAGAACCGCCACCGCTCGGGGTACGACCACGACGGGGACGGCTTCACCGAGATTCCGCAACTGCAATCCCAGGCCCTCGGCCTGCGTTCGTTCTTCAAGACCAGCGCTTATTCGCGTATCACGCTCCAATATAATACCGTCATGGAGTACCGTCGGGGCGGCGACCGGCTCGACCTGCCGCCGCACGAAGCGATGATCGCCGAGCAGACCGACCACAACATCAACGGCGGCAGCCTCTCGTTCGACCTCTCGTCCGCCGACTACTCCAACCGTGTGAATGTCTATGCTTCGTTCCAGCACATCGCCCGCAAGAGCTACTACGGTTCCAAGCAGGATCCCGATGCCTACGGCCGCACGCACGACCTTACCGTGGCGACCGGCGCCCAGTACATCCATTCGTTCGACCGGTTGTGGTTCCTTCCCGCCGACCTGACCCTGGGCGTGGAATACAACTACAACGATCTGGACGACGAATCGATCGGCTACGATTATCGAACGAAGCAAAAGGTGCACATCATCGGTGCCTACCTGCAAAACGAGTGGAAAAACGAGCATTGGTCGCTGCTTATCGGCGGCCGTCTGGATAAGCACAGCCTCGTCGATCACGTAATTTTCAGTCCGCGTGCCAACCTGCGCTACAATCCCGGAGAGGGGGCGAGCCTGCGCCTGAGCTATTCGAGCGGCTTCCGTGCTCCGCAGGCCTTCGACGAGGATATGCACATCGCCATCGTGGGCGGCGAGCGGGTACGCATTCGCCTGGCGGACGATCTGCGCGAGGAGCGATCGCACAGCCTCAGCCTCTCGGCAGACCTTTACCACCGTTTCGGAAAAGTCCAGACCAACTTGCTCGTCGAAGGTTTTTACACGACGCTCGACCACGTTTTCGCCCTGCGTCCGCTGCCCGATCCGGATACGGACGGAAGTACGATCAAGGAGCGTTACAACGGCTCGGGCGCCCGCGTCATGGGCATCAATATCGAGGGTAAGGCCGCCTTCACCCGTTGGTTCGACCTGCAGGCCGGAATCACCCTCCAGCAGAGCCGCTACAAGGAACCGGAACAGTGGAGCGAAGATCCGGAGGTCGCACCGACCCGCAAGATGTTCCGCACGCCGAACACCTACGGCTACCTTACGGCCCAACTGACTCCCGTGCGTAATTTGCAGGCGGCCATTACCGGAACTTACACGGGCAAGATGCTCGTGCAGCACATGGCGGGTTCGGGTACGCCCGTCGATCGGGCCGTCACGACACCCCGTTTCTTCGACCTGAACCTCAAAGTGTCGTACGACATCATTCTCTATAAGGAGATCGCCCTGCAACTCCATGCCGGCATCCAAAATATCTTCAACGCCTACCAGAAAGATTTCGATCGGGGGGCCGACCGCGATTCAGGCTACATCTACGGCCCGTCGCTGCCCCGCAGCTGGTTCGTCGGCGCGAAGATCAGCTTCTGACGGTCTGCCGGAAGCTCTGGCGGCTCCTTGCTTCGCCGGACAGGGAATATCGTTGTCGCTCATCCGGATCGACGGCATATGGAATTTTTTTGAAAATATCGCTTTCGGAAAGTCATGATATTTTCCGGATATAAACCGAACGGAGCTGCCTGGCGGCTCCGTTCGCTCATGGCGGCCGAACGCTTTAGCAACCATTATTGCACCGATTTGCACGAGCCGCAAAACAATTTTACGGTTTTTCTCGTTTTTAATATATCGATCCATCCGTCAAAATTCGTATTTGCTGCGATTTTTGTTCTGTTCTCGAAACAGGGGTGGCTTGAATAACCGACATACGATCCCTATAACCAGATTTAACCCCGAATCGTTATGTTTAACTCCCGATCTTCCATCTCCATCTCGACGTTTCTTTCTTCACTGATTGGATCTATCATGCGCGGGCGACGCTCCGTCCGCTGCGGCCAAACGTGCGAGTACCGCAAGGCCAGACTCATCCTGACCCACGACCCGGGCGAAGAGCTGTTTCTGGGGGCCCTTCATCCGGCTGCGGCTCTTTTCCGGGAACATATCGATATCCCCGAACTCATCGCCGAACATGCTACTTATCGCAAAGTGCTCGAGGAGGCCGGAGCGAGGGTACTCACGGTACGTCAGATCCTGCTCGACGGAACCGGCGCGGACGGGAAACCCGCCGACCGGACGAAGCTGGAGAACCTGCGCCGCTTCGCGGCCGGTTTTCTCACCTTCGACACCCAGAACCTCTCTCCGGAAACAGCCGGGCAGCAGAAGGAGTACCGACAATCCATTCTCGCCAAGACATCGCCTCGGGACTTGGTTCGTATCATTCTGCGACAACCGATCATCCGGCTGTCGGAAACGCAGATCAACACGGGTCTCAAGGCCGAATATTCCGAAAACCCCGTGATGAACCTCTTCTATACGCGGGACCAATTGATAACTACTGCCAAAGGCGTCGTAATCGGACGCATGAACTCCCCGCAGCGGGAGAAAGGATGCGACATTCTGCAATTCTGCCTCGAAAAAATCGGCATGAAACCGTTGCACCGCATCGAAGGGGAGGGAGCTCATCTCGAAGGCGGGGATTTCTATCCGTTCGGCGATACGGCTTTCATCGGCTGCGGGATGCGCACCACGCAACCGGCCATCGATCAGCTCATGGAGCACGATCTGCTGGGCTGCAACCGTCTGGTCGTGGTCAAGGACCGGTTGTTCAGCCAGGCGGAAATGCACTTGGACACCTATTTCAACATTATAGACCGCAATCTGGTGACGCTCACAGCTCGGCGTATGACCACCGATCCGGATTCTCCGGATCTGTTGCTGGCCGATATTTATCTCCGAGGTGCAAACGGCGTCTATACCAAAACCGAAGAAGATGTCGGATTCGTCGAATTGTTGAGGAGCCGTATCGGTGCCGCCATCATCCCCATTTCCGAAGAGGATGCCGACCGGCTGGCGGGTAATTTCCTGACGGTCGGGTCGCGCCGTATCATCGGGGTAGCGGGCCAGTCCGAAGCCCTGCGGACCGAACTGAAACACCGAGGGGTGAAGGTCACCTGGGTCGGGCTTGACAACCTTTGCAAAGGCTACGGTGCCGCACACTGCATGACGCAGGTGCTTCGCAGACGGTGAAGACTGTCCTCCGACGTATGTAAAAAAGACACTCCGGGGAAGTGAAAAGTTTTTCCGGGAGCGACCGTTGTCGCAATGTTCCGAAAGAATATGGCCGCTGTTGCCCGGCAAGGAGCGAAATCGGCTGTTATGTTCCGTTCATACGGGTCAGACGGGAAACTTTCCGCTTCCGGATGCGGGTAAGTTTCTTATAGAATACGACTTACTTCCGACGAAATGTGCGGCGGAAGGCTCTTTCACGAAAAATCCCCGGTCGAAAGACCGGGGATCTGCTATCGTTGTCGGCAAACGCTTACAACGCCTTGATCTCGTGAAGCACCTGGTTGGTCTTGCGGACCGCAGCAGCCGATGCCTCGAATTTGGCAGCCTCCTCCTTGGTGAGGTCGAGTTTGACGATCTTCTCGATACCCTTGCGGCCGATCACGGCGGGAACACCGATACAGATGTCGTTCTGGCCGTATTCGCCTTCGAGGTAGCAGCAGCAGGGGACGATCTTCTTCTGATCATGCAGGATCGATTCGACCATCATCGAAGCAGCGGCGCCCGGAGCATACCAGGCCGAAGTGCCGATGAGTTTGGTCAGCGTGGCACCGCCGACCATCGTGCTGGCGACAGCCTCTTCGAGTTTCTTCTTCGAGGCGAATTGCGTCACGGGCACGCCATTGACCGAAGCCTTCGAAAGCAGCGGAATCATCGTCGTATCGCCATGACCGCCGATCACCATGCCGTCCACGTTGTTGATGTTGGCGCCGGTGGCTTTCGCCAGGTAACATTTGAAACGGGCCGAATCCAAGGCGCCACCCATGCCGATAATCCGGTTTTTGGGAAGTCCCGAAGCCTTGAGCGCCAGATAAGTCAGCGTATCCATCGGGTTGGCGACCACGATGATGATCGCGCGGGGCGAATATTTCACCACGTTCTCGATCACACCTTTCATAATGTTGGCGTTGGTGCCGATCAGCTCCTCGCGGGTCATGCCCGGCTTGCGGGGAATACCCGAGGTGATCACCACCACGTCCGAGTTGGCAGTCTGCTTGTAATCGTTGGTCACGCCGACGAGCTTCGTATCGAAATCCATCAGCGTAGAACACTGGTACATATCCAGCATCTTACCCTCCGACAGGCCCTCTTTGATGTCGATGAGGACCACTTCGCTCGCCACTTCGCGGCAAGCCATCACATTGGCGCAAGTAGCGCCTACGGCGCCCGCGCCCACAACTGTTACCTTTGACATAATGTTATAGTTTTAAGGCGAGTCCGACGTATTGATTTCGGATGTAAAACAAAAATACTGTCACAACAGAACACGTCGGACTCACGTTACGGTATCTTTTGATGCCGGATTCCATCCTGACACTCCCTGCCGACACCCGTCGAAAACGGGAGGCTGCGGGGTTCTATTTACATCGAACGAATATTAGCCGATCAACTCTTTGTACTGCGCGTCGGTAAGCAGCGACTCGCACTCCTTGGGATCGGTCAGTTTCACTTTGACGAGCCAACCCTCTCCGTAGGGATCGCGGTTCACGATGGAGGGATCGACATCCACTGCAGGGTTGAACTCCAACACTTCGGCGCCGACGGGAATGAAAGCGTCGCTCACGGTCTTCACGGCCTCGATCGAGCCGAAGACGTCACCGGCGGACAAGGTTTCGCCGACGGTCGGAACATCGACGAATACGATGTCGCCCAACTGGCTCTGTGCGAAATCGGTAATGCCGATAAAAGCCTCACCGCCCTCTACGCGGCACCATTCGTGGTCATTGGAATACTTCAGATTTGCAGGTACGTTCATAATTTTCGGTATTTGAATTGGTTAAAATGAAATTTATTCGCGGTCTAAAATATCATTGCAAATATAAGGTTATTTTTCGTTCGGCCAACGTTATCCTGTTATTTTTTTAACACGCAGCCCGTCCCGTCCGTTCGAGCCGTCTGCTTCCCCTCGATAACGAACTCTATCTCCCGGAACAGGTACCCTTCGGTACGGCCGTCGGGCAGCTCCACCAGCAGCTCCCCCGAAGGGCGCACGCCCCGCAGCACGGCCTCCACCGTCCGGCCGTCGGGATAACGGTACCGATGCCGCTCTCCGAGCCGGTACATCCGCCGCCGGTAGTCGGCCTGCAGCGCCTCCCGATCCCCTTTCTCGAGTTGTTCGTACCGGGCGGCCAGACAGTCGCCCAAGCGGTGCAGCACCTCCTGCCGATCGTATTCGCAGCCAGTTTCGAGGCGCATCGACGACGGGTTCGGCAACGACGGATCGAACCGGGTCTGATTGACGTTCACCCCGATTCCGACGATCGTACGCGACAGACGGTCGCCCGTCAGGTTGTGTTCGATCAGGATGCCGACCAGCTTGCGGTCGCCCGCATAGATGTCGTTCGTCCATTTGATCCGGGCGTCGATGCCGTAACCGCCGAAAAGGTCCGTCAAAGCCAAAGCCACCGCTTCCGAAAGCAGAAACTGTTCCGAAACGGGCAGGAAACGGGGTTCCCATACCAGCGAGAACATCAGGTTGCGTCCCTCCTCGCTGCTCCAGGTATGCCCCCGCTGGCCGCGTCCGGCGGTCTGCCGCTCGGCGCAGATCGCATCGCCGTGTTCGTAGCGAGGATTCCGGGCCTCGTCGTTGGTCGAGGTCGTCTCTTCGAGAAAGTGATAACGGGTCTTGTGCATCCGAAAGGTACTATACCGAAACTCCGAAATCCCGGAGCGCCGCGGTGAGTGAAGTTTTCTTGTCGGTGGACTCCTTGCGGCGTCCGATAATCAGCGCACAGGGAACGCCGTACTCCCCGGCCGGGAAACGCTTGGGGTAGCTGCCCGGAATGACCACCGATCCGGCGGGGACGTATCCCTTGTACTGTTTGGGTTCCGCCTCCGTTACGTCGATAATATGCGTCGATCCGGTAATCACCACGCCGGCGCCCAGCACCGATTCGCGGCAGATGTGCGCCCCTTCGACCACGATGGCCCGGGAGCCGATGAAACAGTCGTCCTCGATGATGACGGGGGCCGCCTGCACGGGTTCCAGCACACCGCCCACGCCCACGCCGCCGCTCAGGTGGACGCGCTCGCCGACCTGGGCGCAGGAGCCGACCGTCGCCCACGTATCGACCATTGTGCCGGCACCGACCCAGGCTCCGATATTGACGTAGGAGGGCATCAGGATCGCCCCCGGCGAAATGTAAGCTCCGTAGCGGGCCACGGCGTGCGGCACGACCCGTACGCCCAGCTCTTCGTAGCCGTGCTTGAGGTCCATTTTGTCGTGCCATTCGAGCTCTCCGGCCCGCATGGTGCGCATCTCCTGCATCGGAAAGTAGAGCAGAATCGCCTTCTTGACCCACTCGTTGACCTGCCACTGGCTCCGAGACGGATCGATGGGTTCGGCCGTTCGCAGGCGTCCCTTGTCCAGTTCTTCGATAACGGCGCGGACCGCCTCCCGCACACGGGACTCCGCAAGCAATGCCCGGTCGTTCCAGGCCTCTTCGATAATTTGTCGCAACTGATTGTCCATTCCTGTTTTTCGCTTTCGTTATTCCGGTTTCAAAGTTACAAAATTCTCCTGCGGATCGCCGGATGCCGGCAACTTTTTCGTATATTCTGCGAATATATGGAATGTTCGGACAATCTTTGCGAACAAACCTGCACGATTGCGCCGGACTTTTTGTATATTTGTCTTTCGAAACCCTTCAAATACTAAAATATGTTAAAACACGTTAAAATTACTTTGGCGGTTTTCTGTGCCGCTGCTGCACTTACCGCCTGTAAGTCATCTATGAAAATCAAACACCTGCCTTATCCCGAGGCCGAGCGTACGGAAGTCGTGGATAACTACTTCGGCACCGAAGTCGCCGACCCCTACCGCTGGCTCGAAGACGACCGTTCGGAACAGACGGCCGCCTGGGTCGCTGCCGAAAATGCCGTGACGCAGAATTACCTGGATCAAATTCCGTTCCGCGAGGCGATGCGTGCCCGCCTGACCGAGCTGTGGGCTTATCCCTGGGAGGGAGCTCCGGCTAAATTCGGGGATTATTACTATTTTTACCGCAACGACGGACGACAGAACCAGGCCGTGCTGTACCGCCAGGCTTCGCTCGACGCCGAGCCGGAGGTATTCCTCGATCCCAACACGCTCTCCGAGGACGGAACGGTTGCGCTGTCGGGCATCTCTTTCTCGGAAGATGGCCGCTACCTGGCTTATGCGGCTTCGGCTTCAGGTTCGGACTGGAGCGACATTCATGTCATCCGTACGGCGGACAAGCAACCCACGGGCGATATCGTAAAATGGGTGAAGCTCTCCAACGCAGTGTGGACACCCGACGAAAAGGGATTTTATTACAGTACGTTCGACGTTCCGGAAGCGGGCGTCTATTCTTCCCAGAACCAATATCAGAAGGTGTATTATCACACGCTCGGTAAGCCCCAGTCTTCCGATCGTCTGATTCATATGGACACACAACATCCGTTGCGCTATTTCGCTTCCAGTGTCAGCAAGGACGGCAAGTGGCTTTTCATCACGGCATCGGAAGGTACGTCGGGCAGCGAGATCCTCTACCGAAAAAGCAGCGATAAGAAGTTCAAGGTGCTGCTTCCCGGCTTTGCCAACGACCACGAGATTATTCGCGCCGAGAACGATAAACTTTACGTGCGTACCAACCTCGATGCTCCCAACTACCGCGTGATCCGCATCGACCTGAATAATCCTTCGGTGATCGAGGAGATTATCCCCGAAAATCCGAAGAATATGCTTGAGATCGTCAGCAAACCGGGCGACTATCTGATGGCTTCCTACCTGGAGGATGCCCAAAGCCAGGTTTACCAGTACGACTGGAACGGCAAGCTCATTCGGAAAGTCGAGCTGCCCGCCATCGGATCGGCAGGCGGATTCTCCGGTAAAAAAGGCGAAACGGAGGCCTTCTATTCGCTGACCAACTTCACGACACCTTCGACCGTTTACCGTTACGACCTCGCAACGGGCGAATCGACCCTGTATAAGCGTCCCGAAGTGAAATTCAACCCCGAAGACTACACTACGGAACAGGTGTTCTACACCAGCAAGGACGGCACGAAAGTCCCGATGTTCATCGTCTATCGCAACGGACTGAAGCTCGACGGCAACAACCCCTGTTACCTCTACGCTTACGGTGGGTTCCAAATCAGCCTCGCGCCCTGGTTCAACCCGGCTGCCATTATGTTCATGGAACAGGGAGGCGTTTATTGCGTAGCCAACCTGCGCGGCGGCCTGGAATACGGAGAAGAGTGGCACAGGGGCGGCATGCTGGACAAAAAACAGAACGTTTTCGATGATTTCATCGCAGCGGCCGAATACCTCATTGCCAACAAATATACCTCGTCGAAGAAACTCGCCATCGCGGGCGGTTCGAACGGCGGCCTGCTGGTGGGTGCCTGCGAAGTGCAGCGTCCCGACCTGTTCGGCGTCTGCCTGCCGGCGGTCGGCGTGATGGATATGCTCCGCTACCACAAGTTCACCATCGGCTGGGGCTGGGTCGTAGAGTACGGCTCGAGCGACGACGAGGAGCAGTTCGACTACCTCTACAAATACTCCCCGCTGCATAACATCAAGAAGGGCACGAAGTATCCTGCGACGCTGATAACGACTGCCGACCACGATGACCGTGTCGTGCCGGCCCATTCGTTCAAGTTCGCCGCCGAGATGCAGTACGCCCAGGGCGGCGACGCTCCGATCCTGATCCGCATCGACACCAAGGCGGGCCACGGCGCCGGCAAACCCGTCTCGAAGCGCATCGAAGAGGCTACCGACGTGTTCTCGTTCCTGTTCGAGAATACGGACACGCCTTACAAGACGGTCGAAACGAAATAATGCTATTCCGGTCGCATGTCCGAAGCTTCGCTGAAAACGGAGTTTCGGAAGCAGCCGGGCCGATCCCGATGCGGATCCGGAACCCGGCACGACGAAGTACCGGCCGATAACCATACTGTTTTATTGAGCGATGAAAGTTTACAAGTTCGGCGGCGCATCGGTCCGCAACGCGGACGGTGTGCAAAACCTGCTGAAGATCATCGGTGACGAACGGGATCTGTTCATCATCGTATCGGCAATGGGTAAGACCACGAATGCCTTGGAGAAGGTTTTCGAAGGGTTGCAGAAGGGCGACAAAGCCTTCTCGATGGAGCACATCACCGCGCTGAGGCAATACCACGCCGAAATCGTAAACGAACTGTACGGCGCTCCGACCCGGCTCGAGAAGATCGAACGGCTTTTCGGGGAGCTCGAACAGGTGGCGACCGAAACGGTCTATCGTCCGGAAGACGCCGAGCTGTGGTACGACACCGTCGTCGCTTTCGGCGAGCTGATCTCGACGACGATCATTTCGGAGTACCTCTCCGAACGGGGTATCGACAATTGCTGGCTCGATATGCGACGCTGCTTCCGCACCGAACAGCGACACAAGGACGCCTCGGTCGATATCGCCGCATCGCGGACTCTGCTGCGCAACGCCATGAAACAGTCGAAGGCCCGTATTTTCATCGGGCAGGGCTTTATCGGAGGTGCTCCGGACGGCACGACCACGACCCTGGGACGCGAAGGTTCGGATTACTCGGCAGCGGTGGCGGCCAATATCCTCGACGCGGAATCCATGTCGGTATGGAAAGACGTGGACGGCATCCTGAATGCCGACCCGAAGGTTTTCCCCGATGCGGTGCAGATCGCGGAACTGAACTACCTGGACACCATCGAGCTGGCTTACAGCGGGGCACAGATCATCCATCCCAAGACGATCAAACCGCTGCAAAACAAGAACATCCCGCTCTACGTGCGGCCTTTCGGGGACAAGCGAAAACCGGGCACGGTGATTCGCCGTATGTCGGCGCCGATCGAGGTTCCGATTCTGATCCTGAAGAAGGATCAGGTATTGCTGACGATCCGTTCGCGGGACTTTTCCTTCGTGCTCGAAGAGAAATTCGCGGCGATCTTCTCCCTGCTGGAGCGACACCGTATCAAGGTCAATCTGGTGCATAACTCGGCGGTGAACCTCAGCCTCTGCGTGGATAACTCCTGGCATATCGACGAGGCGATTCAAGCCCTCCGAAACGAGGAGTTCGACGTAATGAAGGTCGAGAACATGGAGCTGCTCACCATCCGGGGCTATAACGGCGATTTGATGGAGCGATATGCTTCGGGGCCGGAGGTTTTTCTGTTGCAGAGAACTCAATCGACGGCCCGTATTGTCCGGAAAAACCGGTAGTCCAACTTCGAAAAAAGACGCTAAAATAAAAGAAGAGAAGTGGGGTCGATGTTGGACGAATACAAGAAAAACATTAGAAAACCGAATCCGGAGGAGCTACGACTCATTAAGTTTTTGGTACAAAAGGCATCTTTGAATATGTCCGAGGGCTGGGAAAGATCTTTGACTGTTTCTTGTTTGAATGATGGAGGAATGGGCAGTATGAAATTATATATGTCTTTACCGCCGAAAGAAATAATATCAACGATTTTTGTCAGTGAGTGCTCTTTTAAGGATTCTGATGGAATAGATGTGTTAGCCTCATTATATCTCGATCAAGATCATGAGATTTGTGAAGTGGATATTTGGAAAGCTGATTTTTCTCCTTTGATAAGGATCTCTTCGGATATTAGCTTATAAAACGGAGGAACATGGGAGATTTGGGATATTCGAAGCATGCATTTCGTGTAAATGGTGAAACTTATTATCCTGGAAAATTATGAAAAAATTAATAATTTTATTGATCAGTCTTTTCTTCATTGCCTCCTGTGCCGTTGTAAAATCCAGCAGAATAGTTGGAAAATGTTACTTGGGTTATCCTTATCGCCAGATTATGGTATTCATTTGTATGCTGAGTTTTATGCCGATAGTACGTTTTTATATAGGTCAGCTGGCTGTTATGATATAATCGGCCATTGGTACATAAGCGGTGATACAGTGATTTTATCTTCGCCAAATTTCAATGTCGAAACTCGTCCTATTGATCTTTATATTTTTGCAGAAGAAGAGATTACAGATTGGCGTTTTCCTGATGAGTATTATAAATTTACGGATATGGAGGGTAATAGAGATGCATATATTATTAAAGGAGATACTTTATATCCTGTACTGAAAAACGGGAAGTCTCTAATAGAATATTTGTACGCAATACCGAAACCGGGCCCTGAATTAGGTCTATATAATAGAGGAATTTATTTTGGGCCGAAAAAAGATAAGTAATCTTTGATTGTTACTGCCGGACTTAATGTCCGGCAGTTTTCTTTTGTAGATTGGTGAATTTTATCTATCTTTCTACAAAGAAAAAATGTAATTATGAAACGACTAATAATTTTGTTAATCGGACTTTTCTTTATTGTTTCCTGTTGTAGTGTCAGGCCCGGCAAACTGACCGGTAAATGGTTTCGAAGTACAACTTGTGTAGATGATGCAAGAACTCCTGGATTATATGTTTACTTTTATCCTGATGGCGGCTTTTTGTACCAAATGGCCTATGCTGACGGAGCTACAGGTGCTTGGCGAATCGAAGGCGATACTGTTATTTTATGGTCTCCGGATTTCAGTATCGTGTTGGATAGTGTTTTGCTGCCGTACGGCCCACGCTGTTGGCCTAATTTGAATAAATATACAGATGCTACAGATGATAATAGAGATCGCTACCTTGTTCGGGGGAATAAACTATATCCCATCATGAAAGATGGGATTAATGAACTTCCTCTTGTAAAAATTTCAAAAAAACAAGCAAAAATAGAACTACAAGATTATCCATTTTATTACAATGTGAAAGATTAATTAAAGATTGTCTAACAAATCCGTGAAATTGAAAGCCCCCCCCCTGTCAGAGTGCATTCTGACAGAGGTGAAAATGTTAGAATCGGACTTGTTAGGCAGCCCGTTTTAATTTTTGGCATTTTGGTAGTGCCCGAACGCACGTTTACCGTCGCCGAAAGCCGCGGACGATCGAAAAAATCGTTTCGGAGGCAGGAACCTCGCCCTGCTGTTTCATCCGCCAGATCGTACGTACCATATACCGCTCGATGTCCCGGTAGAGCCGTTTGAAAAGAGGGCAGTCCTGATAATTCTCGTTGTCGAGCAGCACGTCCCGGATCGATCGCTGGGTATTGGTGTAATTGCTCATTTCGTTTTTCAGCGCCACGCCCTCCTTTTTCGAGGCAGTGATTCGCGCCGCAGTCATCTGACGCAGTTTTTCGCATACGGTTTCCAGTAGCACCATCACCACGTTGTCCATCAACGTGTGCCCGTGCATATAGAGATAGGTCGTTTCGGGCGTTACCCCGAGCCGACCGAGTTGTGCGGCGAAATCGTCCAACTCCGCCGCCTGTTTGGGATGCTTGCTGGCGAGCGTTTGCTCGCGGCGGGCGACATTGCGCTGTAACCAGGCGATCGTCCGGGCCCCGTTATCCTCCAAATCGAGGTAGTTGAGCCTTACCGAAGACTTGAAATCGACAAGAGTGAACACATGCTCGTCCGACAGCTTCGCCGAATAGGCATACCAGAGAAAAAGACGGTAAATCGTGCGGGAATAGTCGGCCATGAAGCGTTCGAAATCGAAGATTCGGGTATCGTTCTTGGTCGCCTTGACGCAGACGTTGTGCAGCGAGGGAGCATAGCAGAGGTAATTCTCCGTGGCATAGGTGTAAGTATGGAACATATACCGTGAGTCGCGGATCAGGCGCGATTGCTCTGTCGCTCCGTTGAACAGGAAATCGAAATCCGAATCCACGCAAAGCAACATTCTCTCCGACGATTCGGGAATCATCGACATCAGCACCTTCTTGCCTTTGGGCAGGTCTTTGCGGGTCGGCACCGATATTTCGAAATAGAGGTAAGGATTGGAGAAACAGTCGAAGACGCCCCGCCAGAAAGCCACGTCCTCATAACCTTCGACGAAGACCTTCACGACTCGCAGCGACGGGTCGCCCGGTAGCGGCCGGGGCAGCGGACCGTCGTTTTTCCTGGCAAACGGATTGATCCGCCGCAGTTTATCGGTGATTTTTCTCATGTCGTTTTACAAAGGTAGTAAAAATGAGGGCAGAATAAACAAACTTGTTTGTTTTATTCTGCCGAAGTCAATTATATTTTTCAATGCCCCTTTATCCGATGGTCGCAGCATCGAATCCGCAGGATGCTTATTCGCGGCCCGGGCCGTGTCTGTAATACCGACGTTCCCCTGAATTCCCTCCTTGGGAGGGGACTTAGGAAGCTCGGTTCTCAAAGAGGTTCCTAAAGTACATAATCACGTTCGAAAAATATGTTTTGATTTCATGCTATCTATTACATAAAGTCGGGAGGAAGTAATAGTCATAGCATCAGGTCTTTCTTTTGCAATTTCACGGATTTTATAAATCAAGTTGCTAATTTAGCTCCGGGAGAATACTTATACGAAAAAGGAGAATTTCATAAAATATAAGGAATAAGAAAGTCGAAAGAGTCGGATTGGATTTCCCCGTTCAATAATTATATTTTGATGTTCTGTTTTATTACTATTATTGTTCTATTTCTTGCATTATGGGCAAGAACCGGGTTTATCAGTCTTTAACTTAGCTCGTAACTATGAGCATGCCCGGAAACCTTCTGATTCCCGAGGCTTATCTATTTGGACCGTTGAAGTAAAAATTATTTGTCGGAACAAGCATTGTGCGCATGTCCGATCGATTTTGTCGGGTTGGATGAACGAGATCTTAAAAGAAAAGAACGATTGAAAGGAGTAATAGTAATCGTAGAAAGAGTTGAAATAGGAGATGATCTGGTTGTATTTTAGTAGGTTCGTTAAAAAATAACGGTTGTTGTGCGTTGTTTCGGAGAAAATCCTTATATTTGCATCGCGTTGAATCCCGAATGGGAAACGGACGCGATGCGCGAAGGTTGCGAAAGGTAGTTTGAGAGAGTGGTGCGGAAATTTTCTTCTTGTGAATTTTTTGAAAAATTTGGAGGAAAGAAAATAATGGTTACCTTTGCAGTCCCGAGCCATTTTTAACGGGAGCTTAGCTCAGCTGGTTCAGAGCGTCTGCCTTACAAGCAGAGGGTCGGGGGTTCGAATCCCTCAGCTCCCACAAAATCGAAAATCGGATGAAAGCCACTCAATTTTTTGAGTGGCTTTTTTATTGCTGGTTTTACGAGAAGGTGTTCTTTGAGAAGAGGATCTGCGGAGGAATGAATGTGATGGCATTGGTTTTACGTAGGATGTGAAAAAGTAGGATTTTTTCGATGCTTCGGTTTGTTCTAAACGAGGATTTTAGTATTTTATTTATACATCAAAAGTATTAAGTCGTTTAATGCGAGGAAATTTCGTTTAAAACATTTGAACGCGTGCGGGAATCCGTTCGTACCGGTACGGTTTTTTGGCACGTGTTTTGTTTTTCTGAAGGAGCCGGGTCGGAGCAATAGCCCGATTCCGGCGAGGTTTCTTCATTTATTTAAGTTTGGGTTAGTAGTTTAGGAGGGTAACCTCCGAAGGCGGAAAGCAGTCGAGAAGACTCCTTTCCGTTTTTTTGTGCCTGCTGAAGAAGGCAGGCAGGACGATTTCTGTTAGTGTTATTTTTAGAAGACAAGGTCTGCCGGATATTGGGCTATCTGTTCATGGCAGGGGCTGTGGGGCGCTCCGGAAGGTTCGACGAACTCTTGCCGGGATACCTTTGTTCGGGGACGTTTGGAGCCTATCGCATTTTGTAGCTGATCCGGGCAGAAGTTTCCGGGCAGGTCGTTTCGGCGATTGGGGATTGGGTCGTTTTGCCTTCCCTTCCTCTTTCCTTTTGACTGTTGGCGGGCTTCCTCCCGGCTGTCCAGGTTGTCGGGGGAGGAGCGACGTCGGGGTGATTTTTGCGTGCAGACGGTGTCCCGGTCGCTGCTCGGGGTGTTTCGGGAATCGGTCGTGAAACGGCTGAAATTATCCGGGCAGGTCGTTATTCCGCTTCGTTTCGTGGTTTTTCGCAAAGAATTTTGCCTTTTTCGGGAAAAATTTGTATCTTCGTTTCGATTGCAGGGAAATGCGGACCGGTTTTTGCATCTCTCCTAAATCCCCGGGCGGATGAAGATTTCGCCGGGTTTGGTTTAATAATTAAAAAGAAACAACGATATGTCGATAACGAAGTTCAAAGGACAGCCGGTGCAGATTGCCGGTGAATTTGTCAAGGCAGGAGCTGCGGCTCCCGATTTCGAATTGGTCAAGACCGATCTTTCCACCCTTTCTCTGAAGGATTTGCGTGGAAAGCAGGTGATCCTGAATATTTTTCCGAGCCTCGATACGGGCGTTTGCGCCGCGTCGGTGCGTAAGTTCAACAAACTCGCGGCGGAGCTGCCGGGAACGGTCGTGCTGGCCGTTTCGAAAGACCTGCCTTTCGCTCATGCGCGTTTTTGCACGGTCGAGGGAATCGAGAATGTCGTTCCCGTGTCGGATTTCCGGAAAACCTCGTTCGATGAGAGCTACGGCGTGCTGATGACCGACGGCCCGTTGAAAGGGTTGCTGGCTCGTTCGGTGGTGGTCATCGACGGGGACGGCAAAGTCGTCTATACCGAATTGGTGCCCGAGATCACGCAGGAGCCCGATTATGACAAGGCGCTCGCTGCGGTGAAGAGATAGCCGCGAGGCTGAAAATCGAAGGAAGCCGGCTGTAGCGGATTTTTCTGCGTCGCGCTTTGTCGCGGAAGTCTTTCTGTCGTGGACAGATCGCACCTCCGGATTCACGCAAGACTTGAACAGGTGCTTTGGTCCGACTTCTTGGAACAGCGTCCCGTCACTATGTGGCGGGACGTCGTCGTTTATTTCCATAGGGGCTTGCCGCTTTTCGTATCTTTAATTTTGTTGTGGATATTTTGTTCCGGCAAAACACAAATTTATTTGCTTTTGCGTTCGGTTCGTTCGCATCTTGGACGAAGCCTAAGATACTTTCGTTCGGTAAGATACGAATGGGGGCGCTTTGCCCTCGCTTATCCGTATCTTTGCAGAAGATAGGATGCGGTTCGGCAATCTGTGCGTGCAAGCCCGCACGATTCCTCTCTTCTTTTCCTATCTTTGACATAGTCTTAGATAGGATGCGCCTCGGAAAACAGGGAACAAGTTCCCGTTTTCTCTCGCCTTTCACTATCTTTGACTTCGCCTGGATAAAATCGGATTCCGGTTGTGTTTGCCCCGGCTTTTTCGTATTTTGACTTCGTCTTAGATACTTCGCCTCGGCAAAATGCAAATAAATTTGCTTTTGCATTCGGCTTATTTGTATTTTTGTCTTCGATAGCGGCTGTTTTTACACGATATGGAGATTGTTTATCACATAAAACCTTTTGCGGAACTTTCGGTGGGGGAGCTGCATGCGGCAGCTTCGCTGCGCGAACGGGTCTTCTACCTCGAGCAGCATGTCACGACGCTCGATGCCGATGAGAAGGATCCCTTTTCTTTCTTCCTGTGGGCCGAGTGCGAGGGGCAGACGGTCGGATTTCTGCGGATGATTCCGCGTGGGATTGCTTATGCCGAACCGTCGATCGGACGCGTTTGCGTTGCCCGAACGTACCGCCGTCGGGGAATATGCCGGCAGATGGTGAGCCGGGCTATCGGTTACATGGTTCGGGAGTGGCGGGCGGAAGCGATCCGCATTTCGGCCCAAAGCTATTTGATACCCTTTTACGAATCATTTGGATTCGAGGTCGTATCGGACGAATACCTGGAAGCGGGCATTCCGCATAAGAAAATGCTGATTCGCCTGGATCGGGAACATGGGCGAGAAGCGTGAAGCCTGCGGTGAAAGAAACCGTCGCACCTGCTTTTCGCCAGCCTTGTAACGACAAAGCGACTGCGAGCCTGCGCGACGGGAAATAATACCACTTTTTATTTTTAACTCGTTATTAACCATCTTTCGTATGTGCATAAAACATACCAAGCGAAAAATTTTGGAATCGTGTGCGGAGAGAAAAACGATAGGGGCGGGCGAAACATTTTTATTTTTCGATCCGAAATCGGTTCGGTAACGGGTGGAATCCGAAGGCATGGAAGAATTTATCGCTTCGCTGACGCAATTTTTTACCGACTGGGGTTATGTCGGTCTTTTTCTCTCGGCTTTCGTCGCCGGGAGTATCCTGCCGTTCAGTTCCGAGGTCGTGCTGGTGATTCTGGTGCGGATGGGGCTCGATCCTCTGCTCTGTCTGTTCGCTGCCGCTTCGGGGAATACGCTCGGCGGTATGACCTGCTATTGGATCGGGCATTTGGGCAAGCGGGACTGGATTACCCGTTACCTGCGGGTCGAGCCGGCGAAAATCGACCGGGTTTCCCGTTTTCTCGAAGGGAAAGGGGCCTTGTTCGCTTTTTTCACCTTTCTGCCCTATGTCGGCGAAGCCGTCGCCATCGTACTCGGCCTGATGCGCAGCAATGTCTGGATTACGGCCGTTGCGATGTTCGTCGGCAAATTGCTCCGTTACGTGGCGATTGTGGCTGCTTTGCAGGGAGTGCTTTCGTGGTTTTGAGGCTGTCGGCTGCCGGAACTTGCGTGCGGCACGGCGAACGGCATATATCTTGTTGCGTCGAGAATAGATAGACTTGGTTATGAATCAAAGAATCCAAAAACAAAATATCCGGGAGAAATATTGGCGCTATTCGCTCTATGTCATTCTTCTGGGGCTGGGTACGGTTATTTTTGTAGAACTGATTCCCTTTCTGGGCGGCCTGTTGGGAGCCCTTACGATTTATGTACTGCTGCGCGGGCAGATGCGGGCGCTGACGATCCGCCATAAATTGCGGCGTAGCCTGGCCGCTTCGCTGCTGATCGGTGAAGCCATCGTCTGTTTTCTGATTCCGCTGTCTCTGCTCGTGTGGTTGCTTGTCGCTAAATTGCAGGATGTGACCCTCGATCCCTCGACTGTTATTCAGCCCATTCGGAACCTGGCGGAGCTGATTCGAGAGCGGATCGGCTATAACTTGCTGGACGGGGATAATATCGCCAAACTGGTGGAGCTGCTGCCTCGGGCCGGGCAGTGGGTATTGCAGAGCATCGGCAGCTTTGCGGTCAATGTGGTGGTGCTGCTGTTCGTTCTCTATTTTATGTTGATCGGCGGTCGGGAGATGGAGAGCTATCTACGCAAGTTCATCCCTTTTAACCGGACGGTTACTCAGGAGTTTACGCGCGAAGTGGTGATGATCGTCCGTTCGAATGCAATCGGCATTCCCTTGCTCGCGGTCATACAGGGGGCGGTCGCTCTGGTCGGCTATTGGTTGTGCGGTGTGCCGTGGGCGCTGTTTTGGGGCGTAGTAACTTGTGTCGCTACGATCGTTCCGCTGCTCGGAACGGCGCTCGTATGGCTGCCTTTGGCGGCTTACCTGGGGCTGATCGGGCATTGGGGCGCAGCCGTCGGGCTTTTGGCGTATGGGGTGGTGGTCATTACGCAGGTCGATAACCTGGCCCGCTTCGTCCTGCAGAAACGGATGGCCGACACGCATCCTCTGGTGACGATTTTCGGCGTGATTATCGGCTTGTCGCTTTTCGGTTTCATGGGGGTAATCTTCGGTCCGGTGCTTCTCTCCATCTTTATTTTCTGTGCGGATCTTTTCAAACGGCGCTATCTCGATGAAGCTCCGATGAACGAAGTACTTGCCTCGCCTGCGGAACGTTCGTCGGAATCCGGCAGGGAATGAATTTCCGGCAGTTCTATCGCTGTATGTGCAGAAATCGCAGCGGCATCGCTCCCGGCGCAGGCTGTTTCGCGGGTTGCAGTCGTTTGCGAATCCGAATTGCCGGTTGGAACTACGGACGGGGGAAATGCCTGCGTATTGTTTGCCCGTTACGGCGAAGGCGGGACCGAGGTTGTCGGCCCGATCTTTTTCGGGGAATGACAGGATACTCGGTTTGCTGCGATTCTTGTTAAAGGACGGGGAGGGAATAATCGTGTGACGAAGCCTCTGTTTTTCGGATTATTGTTGTTGCGGGAGCGGTCGTTGGCTGCGGCCGGCCGATTTGGAGCGGGGGAGTTGCAAACGGAGGTTGTCCGTATGAGGATTTGGCCGGGTATGCGTGTTTTACTTGAAACCGAGGTGTGATTCATATGTCCGTATCGTGGAATCCTTGGCACGGGTGTCAGCGTGTGAGCGAAGGTTGCCGGGAGTGTTATGTTTATCGCCAGGATGCTGCCTGGCAAAAGGACGGCGGGCACGTTGTGAAAACGACGGCCTTCAGCCTCCCCGTGCGCCGAAGTCGGGACGGCCGGTGGAAAATTCCGGCCGGGGAGATGGTGTTTACCTGTTTTACATCGGACTTTCTGCTTGCCGAGGCCGATGTCTGGCGCCGTGAGGCATGGGAGATGATCCGTTTGCGGCGGGACCTGCATTTTATGTTTTTTACCAAGCGTATCGACCGGTTGTCCGAGTGTCTGCCCGGGGACTGGGGTGCAGGGTACGAGCATGTGACGATCGGTTGCACGGTGGAGAATCAGCGGATGGCCGATTATCGGCTGCCGATTTTCCAGAAGTTGCCGATTCGTCACAAGATTATCGTTTGCGCCCCGCTGATAGGTCCCATAGATTTGGCCCCGTATCTCGGACCGGAAATCGAACAGGTATCTGTCGGCGGCGAGTCGGGTCCCGAAGCGCGTGTTTGCGATTATGCCTGGGTGCTCTCCCTGCGGGATCAGTGTGCGGAACACGATGTTTCCTTTTGCTTTCACCAGACCGGGGCGCGTCTGCTCAAGGACGGACGTCTGTACCGGATTCGGCGGCAGTTTCAGCATACGCAGGCTCGGAAAGCCGGGATCGATTTTAAGGTAGGAGGGTGATGTTATGTGCACTTGCATAAAAAATCCGACACTGTCAGCAGTGCCGGATTAAATTTAGGAAATGGCATTTTCCCTGTGGGCGGTTAAAAATCCATTTCGATCACGCGATGCTGTTTGTCGAACTTGATCTCCATTCTGTTGTCGAGTTTTACCTCGGTGCTGCGTGTATCTCTTTCGATCTGTACGATCTTGTTGTCGGGATAGTTGTCGGCGACGTACTTGGCGATCGGTGCAGGGATGATTCCGGTCGGAACGGCGCTGTACTTGCAATCGATGTCGGTCCACTCGCCCTTGCGGTCGAACTCGATCTTGTCGCCGTTTTTGAACGCGATTTCATAGCTTTTCCGAAAATCGGATTCTTCTTTGGCAAAAGCCACTTTTCGATCCCCGAAATATTTCTTGATGAACTGCTGTGCTGTCTGGGGCAGTTGCGAAACTTGGATCGGTTTATCGTTGCCGGCCGAGGCTGTTGTGGCCAGTACCAACATACTGACGAACAATACTACGATTTTTTTCATATTTTTTACAATTAAAGTTGTATTGTTTATCCTTGCAAAATTGAGGCCTAATTATAAATTTCGTTTTTGATGCAGACCGGCGGTTTCATAAAAAAGAGGATCGCTGAATTTTCAGCAATCCTCTTTTCTTGGGGATGAATGCGATTACTCCTTGCCGGCCAGGGGCGCTGCCTGCGTATAAGTGCGAGTCGCCAGCTCCTTGTCGAGCATGAATACACCCATCTTATCTCCTGAAACGAGCTTGAGCGAGTCGATGATTGTCGTGGCGCTCTCTTCTTCCTCGACCTGTTCGTCGATGAACCATTTGAGCATACTTGCCGTTGCATGGTCTTTCTCTGTAACAGCCATGTCGTACAGGTTGTTGATCATTGCCGTAACCTTCTTTTCATGAGCCAGCGTATCTTCGAAAGCCTCGAGCTGGCTTCCCCACGATGTTCTCACTTCGGCGATCGGAGCCAGCAGAACCTGTCCGCCGCGTGCGAGCAGATAGTTCATCAGAATGCGGGCGTGATCCTGTTCCTCGCGGAATTGGATAAAGAACCAGTTGCCGAAACCTTTGAGGCCTTTCGATTCCGCCTCGACCGACATAGACAGATAGAGATATGCCGACCACATTTCGGCATTGATTTGCGCATTGAGTGCGTCTTGTAATTTCTTGCTGATCATAACTATTTTGTTAAATTGTTAAATTTCCTGTTTTTCCGTTATTTTCCGCGAACTCTTCCGCAGCTGTCGTTCGTCGAAAATGTCGAGCGAAACATTTCTCTTTTTCGGTCGGAGAGTCCCGGAACTCCGGTTTTGTCGTTGCTTCGTCAATCGCTTTACCCTGCAAAAATAGTGCAAGTCTAAAACGAGGCGGAACCGGCCATTGCCCGGAGGCTTTTACTTTATGCAAAGATAAGCAAATAACGTCTATTTCGTGCAGATTTTTTATACGATTATTTGATCTCGACATAGGGGAAAACAATAAACGATGCCCGACTAAAGTCGGGCATCGTTTGAAAGTATTTTGTTTGAAAAATTAGCAGTTTTCGCCGTCGTAAGCCCATTTTACATAGATGGAACCCCACGTATATCCGCCGCCGAACGACGCCAGAATCAGGTTGTCCCCTTTGCAGAGAGCCGCTTCGTATTCATACAGGCAAAGCGGAATCGTCGCTGCGGTCGTGTTACCGTTGCGGTCGATATTGATCATACATTTCTCGCGTCCCAATCCCATACGTTTGGCCGTCGCGTCGATGATACGCAAGTTGGCCTGATGGGGTACCAGATAGCGGATGTCCTGGGCGGTCAGATGGTGGCGTTGCATCATCTCCTCCGATACGTTGGCCATGTTCGATACGGCTGCCTTGAAAACGGCTGGCCCGTCCTGGGTGATCGTGTGCCAGTTGTTGCGCACGGTTTCTTCGGAAGCGGGATAGCGCGAGCCGCCTGCTTTCATATAGAGGTGTTGTTCGCCCGAACCGTCCGAATGGAGGATCGCATCGATGACGCCGTAACCCTCTTTGTTGGGTTCCAGCAATACGGCCGCTGCGCCGTCGCCGAAAATCGGACAAGTGTTGCGGTCCTTGTAATCGACGATCGAGGACATCTTGTCGGCGCCGACGACGATTACTTTTTTGGCATAGCCCGTTTCGATGAACTGGGACCCTGTCGTCAGGGCGAACAGGAAGCCGCTGCATGCAGCGGAAATGTCGTAGGCGAAAGCGTTTTTACAACCGGCCTGGTCGGCGATCAGATTGCCCGTCGAGGGGAAAAACATATCCGGGGTAACCGTGGCGCAGATCACGATGTCGATCTCCAGCGGATTAACCCCGGTTTTTTCCAGCAGGTCTTTGATGGCGCGTGCGCCCATATAAGATGTACCCAACCCCTCTCCCTTGAGGATATGGCGGGTTTTGATGCCGATACGTGTCATGATCCACTCGTCGGAAGTGTCCACCATTCGGCTTAATTCGTCGTTGGTAAGCAGATAATCAGGCAGGTAGGCCCCTACACCTGTAATTGCCGCTGTAATTTTCTTCATTCGGGGAGCGGTTTAGTTTTTGAAAGCATTCTGCAACTTCGCGGTCACGCCGGTTTGGGCGCAACGTTCGGTCGTAAGAATCATATTTTTGATTGCCAGCGCCGAAGAACATCCGTGTCCGATGACTACCGGGGCATTGACACCGAGTACCGGCGTGCCGCCCACGTATTCGTAGTTCATATCCCTCCAGAACGGAGTTTCGGGGATTTTAAGCGCTTTGTTAATCCGGAAAAGCCCCTCTACGGTTTTCAGCAGCGTATTGCCGACAAAACCGTCGCAGACGATCACGTCGGCCACCTGCCCCGAGAAGAGGTGAGAACCTTCGACGTTGCCGACGAAGTTGAACTCTTCGGATTCTTTCATCAGTTCATAGGCCGCCTTGCTTTGGGCGTTGCCTTTGGTTTCCTCCTCTCCGATATTCAGTACCGCGACCCGGGGATTCCGGATCCCGAGCATAGCCTGGGCGTAAATCGAACCGATAATGCCGTATTGAGCCAATACTTCGGGCTTGCAATCGACGTTCAGACCTACGTCGAGCAGCAGGACTTTCCCGCCCGTGACGGTCGGAGCGACCGTGGAGATCGTGGGACGTATCACGCCTTCGATCGGCTTGACGGCCTGCATCGAACCCACCATCATCGCTCCGGTGCTGCCGGCGCTGGCGAAGCCGTTGATGAGTCCTTTGGCCAGATAACCGAACCCGACGACGATGCTTGAATTGGTCTTTTGCTGGAAGGCTTTGGCCGGATGGTCGCCCATTTCGATCACCTCGGTCGTATGTACGATATCGAACCGGTCCGCCGCACAGTTTTCCGCTTTCAGGACTGCCCGAATCCGATCCTCGTCGCCGAAGAGTACGATCCGGCATTCGTCGCCGATTGCATCGACGGCCATTACGGCGCCTTTGACTGCTGCCTCCGGGGCGAAATCGCCTCCCATGGCATCTACACCAATCTTTAACATAATCTGAGATTTGGTTAGTAAAATAGATTACGCTCTTTCGGCTGAAAATCCGAAAGGGACCCGGCGGCGGAGATTATTCCGCCGCTTTCTTCTCGATAGCCAGCTTGCCGCGATAGAAGCCGCATTCGGGGCATACCCGGTGGTAGAGTACCGATGCGCCGCAGTTCGAGCAGGTTACGACCGTGGGAACGACTGCTTTGTAGTGAGTTCTACGCTTGTCGCGGCGGGTTGACGAGATTTTGTGTTTAGGATGTGCCATTTTGTATTATCAATTATTAGTTTAATGTTTCTTGTCTTTTTCTTCCTGCTCCATCTGTTGTTTGATGGCGGACAGTTGTTCGGTCCATTGTCCGGAGCCCGAGGCCTCTCTTTCCCGCTGTTGCGTTTCGTTCTCGATCGTTTCGAACTCCTGCTCGGAAACGATGCGGAAGCGTCCCAACATATCCGGATCGCACTCCCCGTCGGGGTGCACCCGCTGATAGGGCAGAGAAAGGACGATGCTTTCGTAAATATATTGCGTCAGATCCACGAAATCTTCCGAGGGTGAGAGCCACAAGGTATCTCCGTCGTATTCGCGGACTTCGTCGGAGAATTTCACCAGCAATTCTCCTTCGTAATCGATCGGAACGGAACAATCGCCCAGACAGCGATCGCACTCCACCACTACGCTGCCCCGGATCGAAATCTCGAGGCGAAGCTGACGTGCCGCCCGTAAAAGATTCACCTTCACGTCGCAGTGCCCGCCTTTGATTTCGGTGTTTTCGAAAAGCCGGAACAAGTCGTCGCCCGCTTCGAAGTCGAACGTATGTTCTCCCTCCGAGAGGCCTTTCCAGGCGATGGAATATTTTCGTGCGGCGTTCATTTCGATACTTCCAGTCTGCAAAGTTATGAAAAAAACGGAAAAGTACCAAAGGTTTCGCCGGTTTTAGCGACTCTCCCCGCAGGGATGTGTGCCGGAATGATTCCGAGTGCCGTCTGCCGGCGGTGTATCCAGGAGAGATTGTTGCCCGGATGTGTGGAACATAGCGATAAAAAAGTTATATTTGTCCTGTGATGAAATCCGTTGAAAAATTTACGGTCGAAATCCGGAGTGGCTTCGACCAGTGGTGGCGTTACAATGCCGCGCTGATGTGCGGGGCGTTCGATGCCTCGGGTAACCGGATCGGCTTTGCCTCGGCCGAGAGCCGGGTGGCTGAGATGGGGAGCAATCTGGAGGCACCGCCGGAGGGGTTGGACCTGCATCGCAGTCTTACGCTCGAAACCGTTCCGTGCGAGCGTATCGTGCTCTATATTTATGTGATCCCTCATACGCTGCCCCGCGACAACGAAATCGGGGGACATCCTCCGTTCCCGTTGCAGGTACGGATTCGCTATGGCGACCGGACTGTGCTCGATAAGGAGTATTCCATCAACCAGTGGGGAGGGGCGTCGATCGAGCTCAAGGTGTCGCAGCCGTGATGCGGGCCTGCGGCCGTAGGCCGATGCGTCTATGGCCCCAATTTTCCGATCTCCGTTCTGAACCTGTTGCGATCGTAATAAAAGAGGTTCTCCAAAATTTTGGAGAACCTCTTTTTATCCGTGTAACGAGGGATTATTTGTTGTTGTATGCGGCCATCTTACCGATCAGCATAATGATCTTGTTCGAATAGCCCCATTCGTTGTCGTACCACGAAACGAGTTTCATAAAGCGATCGTTCAGGGCGATACCGGCCTTGGCATCGAAGATCGACGTACGGGGGTCGCTCGTGAAATCGGTCGAAACCACGTCGTCCTCGGTGTAACCCAGGATACCCTTGAGTTCGTTCTCCGAAGCGTGTTTAACGGCGGCTTTCACCTCGTCGTAAGTCGCTGCCTTTTCCAAACGCACGGTCAGATCGACTACCGAAACGTCGAGCGTCGGAACGCGGAACGACATACCGGTCAGTTTGCCTGCCAGCGCGGGGATTACCTTGCCTACGGCCTTGGCTGCACCCGTCGAAGAGGGGATGATGTTGCCGATCGACGCACGGCCGCCGCGCCAGTCCTTCATCGAAGGACCATCCACGGTCTTCTGCGTGGCAGTAGTCGCGTGTACGGTCGTCATCAGACCTTCGATGATGCCGAACTTATCGTTGATGACCTTGGCCAGCGGAGCCAGGCAGTTGGTCGTGCACGATGCGTTCGATACGATATCCTGGCCTGCGTAGGTATCGGCGTTCACGCCGCATACGAACATCGGGGTATCGTCTTTCGAGGGGGCCGACATAACGACGTATTTGGCGCCGGCCTTCAGGTGGGCCTCCGACTTTTCGCGGGTCAGGAACAGACCGGTCGATTCAACGATGTATTCTGCGCCTACTTCGTTCCACTTGAGGTTCGCGGGATCTTTCTCTGCGGTTACGCGGATCTCGTGTCCGTTAACCACCAGCTTGTCGCCCTTTACCTCGACCGTACCGTCGAAACGACCGTGTACCGAGTCGTATTTGAGCATGTAGGCCATATAATCGACCGGAATGAGGTCGTTGATGCCTACTACTTCGATAGTGTCTGCGTGGGTGCAGGCAGCCCGGAATACCAACCGGCCGATGCGACCGAAACCGTTGATACCAACTTTGATCTTTGACATGACGTATTTTATTTTAGGTAAATATTCGTTGTCGATTTCCCTTTCGGAAGAACAAAATTATACACTTTATCCTTTATAAACAAATATACTCGCAAATATTTCGCCAGAATACGGCGGAAGGCCGGAAAACTTTCCGGCCTTCCGATCATCAGGCGTATCAGTTCGTTATTCTCCGTCGGGAGTCATCTGTTTGGCTCGTTTGGCCATGGCCGAAGCGAAGACGAAATCGTTCAGCTCTCTGTTGCGGGCGTGCAGAATTTCCTCTTTGGTTCCTTCCCACCACTTGCGTCCTTCGTGGATATAGACGATCTTCTCGCCGATCTCCATGACCGAATTCATATCGTGGGTGTTGATGATCGTGGTGATGCCGTATTCCTGGGTGATCTCGTGGATCAGGTTGTCGATCACGATCGAAGTCTGGGGGTCGAGGCCCGAGTTGGGTTCGTCGCAGAAGAGGTATTTGGGATTCAGTACGATGGCCCGGGCGATGGCCGCACGCTTGATCATACCGCCCGACAGTTCTGCGGGGTAGAGGTGATTGGCTCCGTTGAGCCGCACGCGCTGGAGGCAGAAATCGACCCGTTCCATCTTCTCCTTTTCGCTTTGCTCGGTGAAGAGGTCGAGCGGAAGCTTGACGTTCTCCTCGACGGTCGAGGAGTCGAGCAGCGCACCGCCCTGGAAGAGCATGCCGATATCGCGGCGGATCGCCTTTCGCTCCTTGAATCCGAGGGCCGTGAAGTCGATGTCGTCGTACCAGATACTGCCGGAATCGACTTCGTGCAGGCCCACCAGACATTTGAGCAGCACCGTCTTGCCCGAGCCGCTCTTGCCGATCACCAGGTTGGTCGTGCCGGTGTCGAACTCGACGCTGACGTCGTCGAGAACGACGCGTCCGTCGAAGGATTTCGAGATATGGTCTGCCTTGATCATATAAGCAGGATTTGGGTGAGAATCAGGTTGAAGATCATGATGACGATCGAGCTGGCCACGACCGCCTTGGTCGAGGCGGCCCCCACTTCGAGCGAGTTGCCTTTGGCGTAGTAGCCGTAGAAGGCTGAAATCGAGGTGATGATGAAGGCGAAAACGGCCATTTTGATAAGTGTGTAGGTGATCGAGTAGGGTCGGAAGTCGTACAGCAGGCCCTGCACGTAGTCGTCGGGAATCATGATGCCCGTCAGCGCTGAAATCAGGTAGCCGCCCGCAATACCGATCAGGATACTCAGGATCGCCAGGAAGGGGAAGAAAAGCACGGTTGCGACGATCTTCGGCAGGATCAGGTACGACGCCGAATTGACACCCATGATTTCCAGGGCGTCGATCTGTTCGGTAATGCGCATCGTGCCGATTTCGGAGGCGATGCTCGACCCTACCTTGCCGGCCAGGATCAGGGCTACGACCGTCGAGGAGAACTCGAGGATCATCGTCTCCCGCGTGGCGTAGCCGATAATGTATTTGGGGATGAACGGCGATTCGAGGTTGATCGACATCTGGAGCGTGATGACCGCACCGATGAAAACGGAGATGATCGCCGTCAGGCCGATCGAGTTCAGTCCCAGCGACTCCATTTCATAGATGATGCGACGGCGGTAGATCGCCCGCTTCTCCGGCCGGGAGAAGACCTTGCCCATCAGGATAAAGTAACGGCCGATCAGTTCGAAGATTTTCAGCATAACGTTTTTTACTGCTTGTCCGGGTTGTTTTTGTCGGTTTCTGTTGCGGGGACTTCTTCGAATTCGATGTAGTCGCCCACGTCCTTGCGGACGCGTTTTTCACCGGCACCTTTCGTTTTGCGGATATGGATTTCGCCTTCGCGGGCATTGCCGGCAGGACCGCCGGATCCTCCGGGACCGAAGCTCTGACCGCCGAATTGATCTTCCAGGTCTTTCCGCATGCGGTAAATTCTCCAGCGGAAGGAGAGAAGGAGGATAATGGCCAGCACGACCAGGCCCAGGAGTGCATAGAGAACGAACATGGCGATACCGCCCAATACCGAAGGGGCAAAGAGCGCCAGCAGGAAGATCAGCAGACAGAAAAGCGGATTGCGCCGGATGAAGCCGACGATTCCGTCGATGATTGCTATCAGTAGATTCATTGATTCAGTGTCATTGATATAAGGTGTTGCAAAGGTAGTGAAAACGAGGACAGAATAAAATAAACGGGTTTATTTTTTATGTCGAGTGGCTTCCGGTCTTCCCGAAAGGTAGTGAAAACACCGATATCCGCCTTCTATAAAGGTAGAAAAAAATCGGTCATTCCCGGAGAATCGGTGTGATTTCTCGATTAAAAGTGCTAATTTTGAAGCCTAAAATCAAATCTGCATCGGAATATTATGTTGTTGAACAAACTTACTGCCATTTCTCCCGTGGACGGTCGCTACCGAAATCAAACGGAGAAACTGGCCGATTATTTTTCGGAGTATGCCCTGATTCGCTACCGCATTCGGGTCGAGGTCGAATATTTCATCGCCCTGTGCGAGTTGCCGCTACCGGAACTGGCCGGGGGCGAAAAGTCGAAATTCGAAGCGCTGCGGGCGCTCTACCTCGATTTCTCGGAGGCGGATGCGCTGCGTGTCAAGGAGATTGAAGCCACGACCAACCACGACGTCAAGGCGATCGAATATATTCTGAAGGAGAAGATGGATGCGCTCGGCCTTTCGGCCTACAAGGAGTTCGTGCATTTCGGCCTCACTTCGCAGGACATCAACAACACCTCCATTCCGCTGACTATCAAGGATGCGCTCGCGGAGGTTTACTTCCCCGCAGCGGCCGAGGTGCTTGACCGGCTTCGGGAGATGGCCCGCGAATGGCACGACGTACCGATGTTGGCCCGTACGCACGGCCAGCCTGCGTCGCCCACCCGTTTGGGTAAGGAGATGCTGGTCTTCGTCGAGCGGCTTGAGAAGCAGTTGGCGCAACTGCGCACGCTGCCCGTGCCTGCCAAGTTCGGCGGTGCGACGGGCAATTTCAACGCGCATCACGTAGCTTATCCTGCGGTGGATTGGGTGGCTTTTGCCAATGGATTTGTGAACGACCGCCTGGGGCTGGAGCGTTCGCAATATACGACCCAGATCGAGCATTACGACAACCTGGCGGCGATTTTCGATAACCTCAAACGCATCGACACCGTGCTGATCGACCTCTGCCGCGATATGTGGATGTATATTTCGATGGAGTATTTCAAGCAGCGGATCAAGGCCGGCGAGGTGGGTTCGAGCGCGATGCCTCATAAAGTGAATCCGATCGACTTCGAGAATGCCGAGGGGAACTTCGGTATCGCCAATGCGATTTACGAACATCTTGCCTCGAAGCTGCCCTTGTCGCGTTTGCAGCGCGATCTGACCGATTCGACCGTGTTGCGCAACGTCGGCGTGCCGATGGCCCATTCGCTCATCGGCCTGCGGTCGCTGCTCAAGGGGCTCAATAAGCTGCTCCTGAACCGCGAGGCGCTCGACTGCGATTTGGAAAACAACTGGGCGGTCGTGGCCGAAGGTATCCAGACCGTGCTGCGCCGGGCGGGTTATCCTTCGCCTTACGAAGCGCTCAAGGCGCTTACACGCACCAACGCACACATTACGCGGGAATCGATCGCCGAGTTCATCGAATCGCTCGACGTGGCCGAGAGTGTGAAGCAGGAGTTGCGGGCAATCACTCCGCAAAGCTATACGGGAGTATTCGAATAGCCGTTCAGCTGGAAAGGAAATCAATTCACCATAACAAGGAGTCCTCGTTTTCGGGGATTCCTTTTTTATCTTGGCAACTTTGTATGAGGTGCGGTTTTATCCCGGATCTGTTTCGTGTGTCGAAACGTTGTCGGGAGAGGCGATTGTCTGTCGCTTGCCGTGGCGATTATAGTCATGACCTTCTCTGAATTTTCTTTTCGAAGGGAATCTTCGGATACAATGCGGATTCCGAATTATTTTTTGGCATTGTCTTTGTGATAATCTATTCAATTATAAAAAAGACTGATTGTGAGAACTGTATTGAGATTTTTATTTCCTGCGAAAAGTTGTTCTGCGAAGGCATCGGGCATTTTGTTGGCATCCCGCATGATTTTCGGCGGACTGTTGTTTTCGCATGGCATTGCCAAGTGGAGTAATTTCGATACGATGTCCACGATGTTCCCCGATCCGCTCGGGATCGGCAGCAGTGCTTCGCTGTCGCTGGCAATCTTCGGCGAAGTGATCTGTTCTCTGGGATTTATCGTCGGTGCGTTTTACCGGCTGGCATTGATCCCGATGATCTTTACCATGTGCATTGCATTTTTCGTTATTCACGGCGCAGATCCGTTTGCGGTGAAAGAGCTGGCACTGGTTTATCTGGCGATTTTCGTCTTGATGTATATTGCGGGTCCCGGAAATTATTCGGTGGACCGTTTGATCGCTAAAAAAATCGGCGGCGGGAAATAGCGGCCGAATCGGTGCAATGATGCCGAATTTTTATCATTAGTTAATCAATAAGATCTCGGGCGGCCAGGCTGCCGTTGTTGCAAATGCACGTTGGATGCTGCATATTGCCGATAAGTGCCAATATCCATTTGATTCGATGCGGGAAGGCGAAAGGTGCCGATGCAGGGCGCCTTTCGCTGTATTCGTACCCGTTGTTCGTCCGGGGTTTCGAGTTTGTTCGACGCTGTTCGGGCAGCTTGCGCCCGTTAAATGGAAAAATATCTGTTCGGGGTCGATAATTGTGTGAATACCCGGTTGTCGAATTGATTTTTTAATATCTTTGGCTCGGCTTTGGGCGTTTCGGCCGATAGGGGCCGTTTTTACGGGGCAGGAACACGGCTCCTGCCCGTTTTCGGACTATTTATTTGTAATTCAAGGACTTGATATGGATACGAAATTGATGATTTTCGACCTGGACGGGACGTTGCTCGATACGATCGGCGATCTGGCGGCTTGCTGCGATCATGTGCTGGCTGCGCGGGGATTGCCCCTGCATACCTATGAGGAGTATTGCGGTTTTGTCGGCAACGGCGTTATGCGGCTGGTCGAACGGGCGCTGCCCGAGGAGCTGCGCACGCCGGAAACGGTGGCGGCGGTGCGTGCGGATTTCGTGGCTTACTATACCGAACATATCGACCGCTTTACCCGTCCCTACGAGGGTATTCCGGAATTGCTCCGGGAGTTGGTGCAGCGTGGAGTCCGGCTGGCTGTCGCTTCCAACAAATTTCAAATCGGTACCGAGAAGTTGGTGCGGATCTATTTCCCGTCGATCCGTTTCGATGCGGTTTTCGGTCAGCGCCCCGGAGTCCCGCTCAAACCCGATCCGCAGGTGGTGCGGGAGATTCTCGCCGATACGGATGCGGAATCCGGAGCGGTGCTGTACGCCGGGGATTCGGGCGTCGATATGGATACGGCCCGGGCAGCCGGTGTCCGGTCGGTCGGTGTGACTTGGGGCTTCCGCGACCGGGCGGAGTTGTATGAACACGGGGCAGACCACGTAGTGGACCGCCCCGGTGAGATTCTCGAGTTGCTCTGAAATGTTTAACAGTAGAGTTCTACGTCGTTCGGTGTGATTTTGGTGCCGCTCAGGACCACGAGCCGCTCGATGACGTTGCGCAGTTCGCGGATGTTGCCCGTCCACGGCATTTGCCGGAGCATTTCGACCGCTTTTTTATCCATCGGTTTTCGCGGCATGTCGTATTCTTCGCAGATCATATCGATGAAGTGATCGACCAGCAGGGGAATATCCTCCGAGTGTTCGCGCAGGGGCGGTACTTTGATCAGGATAACGCCGATACGATGGAAAAGGTCTTCGCGGAAATTTCCTTTTTTAATCTCTTCTCGCAGGTTCTTGTTCGTCGCCGCGATGATCCGCACATCGACATCGACGTCTTTGTCGCTGCCTACGCGGCTGATCTTGCGCTCTTGCAGGGCCCGCAGCACCTTTGCCTGCGCCGCCAGCGACATGTCGCCGATCTCGTCCATGAAGAGCGTTCCGCCGCTCGCCTGTTCGAATTTGCCCTTGCGCTGTTTGATGGCCGAGGTGAAGGCTCCCCGCTCGTGGCCGAACAGTTCGCTTTCGATCAGTTCGGAGGGAATGGCCGCGCAGTTGACCTCAACGAACGGCGCTCCGGCCCGGTTGCTTTTGGCGTGGAGCCAGCGGGCGACGAGTTCCTTGCCCGTGCCGTTCTCGCCCGTGATCAGAACGCGGGCGTCGCACGGTGCGACCTTGTCGATCAGACGCCGGACGTGTTGCATTTGCTCGGAAGTGCCTATGATCTCTTCCGTGTGACCTGCCGAGCTGCGTTTCGCTTTGGCTTTTGCCGCCGTGCGCGGCGCTTCGGCTGCCTGTTCGAGTGTTTGCCGGATCGACTGCATCAGGCGGTTTATGTCGATCGGTTTGGTGAGGTAGTCCTGCGCTCCGTTCCGGAGTGCCTTGATAGCCGAATCGACCGTCGCTTCAGAGGAAAGTACGATGAAAGGTACGTCGCTCTCGGGAAGCCTCGTTTCATGATCCGAAATGATCAGATCGAAAGGGATACGTTCGCATAATACGGATGCCGCCGCTTCATTTTCAGCGCTTTCCGCCGCTATTCCTTCAAACTCCAGCCGTTCTCGCAGCGTGTTGCGTATGCTTTTCGATTGATCCAGGATTAAAACTTTTGCCATACCTTGCTTTTGTGATTTTTTTACGTACTTTTGTGACGAAGTTAATATATTATTCGCAGGAATCCAACTTTGTAGATAAAGTTGATTTCAAAGGTGAATTTACGATCGCTTTGAAATTTATATCCGCGAAATCTTTTCAGAATGTTATTGGAACGGTTCGCAATAACAATGCCACCGAACTCCCGCAAAAATTATGCAAAAAAATTATAATTATAAAAGACGGAAGCTTTTTTTGCCCGAATACGGCCGCCATATTCACGAAATGGTCGATTCGCTGATGCAGATCGAAGACCGCCGCGAGCGCAACCGGCAGGCCCGTGCGGTCATCGCCGTTATGGGAAACCTGAATCCCCTGCTGCGGGATACGGCCGACTTCACCCATAAGTTGTGGGATCACCTGTTCATCATGTCCGACTTTCAACTGGATGTGGACTCCCCCTATCCGCAGCCTTCGCGCCAGGAACTTACCACGGTGCCCCGGCGTATGCCTTATTCGTCGGGACATATCGAGTACAAGCATTACGGCAAATATGTCGAACGGATGATCCGGCGTCTGGCCGATGAGAAGAATCCCCAGGTAGTCACGCGGACCGTCGATAACCTGGCGCGTTACATGCGCACCAAGAGCTACGAGTACAATCAGGAACATCCGAGTAACGAGGTTATCATAAAAGACATAAAAAAAATGTCCGGAAATGCGATCCAAATCGACGAAGTGGCTCTCAATAATATCCGAAGCGATTATAAACAGCCCTTTATGGCGCATCCGCAAAAAGGTCAGAAAGGTCAGAAGGGAGCGCAGCAACGGCAGCAGAAGAACCGGAATCAGCATCAGTCGCGCAATTTCAACGGCAAGAACGGGGGCGCACGGCACAATACCTCGAAATAGGGTTCCGTTTTTTGATAAACCATTTTCTCGCAACATGCGCAGCAGATTTTTTATTTCGATCGTTTTTCTGGCAGGGGCGCTCCTGGCGGTTTCCTGTCACTCTTCTACGGTTAAGATTTCGGGTCGTATAGTCGGTTCGGATTGCCGGATGATCTATCTCGAGCAGGTTACTCCGTTGGCGCAGACGCTCATCGATTCGGCGCAACTGGATGAAACCGGGAATTACAAATTGGAATTGTGCGATGTGGACCGTACTCCGGCGCTTTACAACCTAGTCTGCAACGGCGATAAGATTCCCCTGTTCCTGCAGGGCGGAGATCGCTTGACGGTCAGCTCGGTCGGACGTGTGGTGCACAACTATACGGTCGAAGGGTCCGAGGAGTCGGAGTTGCTGCGCCGATTTTATCAGCCGTTCGTGGCCGGGATGCAGCGGCTCGATGCGTTGAGTTCTTCGCCGGAAACTTACAGGATGACCGACGAGGAGATTCGACGGATCGAGTCTGAATATTGGGCCGAATACCGCCGGATCAAACGCGAACAGATCAAGTTCATCGTCGAGCATAAGTCTTCCCTGGCCGGGGTATATGCCTTGTACCAGCGGCTTCCGGGCGAAACTTACCTTTTCAACCTCGACGGAGATGTGATTTACTACCGCATGGTGGCGGAAGCCATCGAGGAGCGTTATCCGGAGTCTTCCTACCTGCCGTTGCTGGCCAGTGAGATCGCCCGCATGGATGCGCGGCAAAATCTGATGTCGAATATCGCCGAAACGAATTTTCCCGATGTCGAGTTGCCCGATATGTTCGGCCGTAAAGTGCGTTTGAGTTCGTTGCAGGGAAAGGTCGTGCTGGTGGATTTCTGGTCGGCCGAATTGGGAAACAGCAACGCCATCAACGCCGAATTGAAGGAGGTTTATGCCGAATATGCCGACCGGGGATTTGAAATTTACCAGATCGGTGTGGATGTTTCGAAAGATATCTGGATCAACGCCGTGCAGGAGCAGCAGCTTCCCTGGATTTCGGTTTGCGATTTCCGGGGACGAAATTCTCCCGCACTGGGGCTTTACAACGTGCAGAAACTGCCTGCTAACTTTTTGATCGATCGTGAGGGTATCGTAGTGGCCCGCGATCTTTACGGTACGGGGTTGCAACGGGCGCTCGAAGCGCAATTCGAATAGGCTATGTATTACTTCGCATCGGACATTCATTTGGGCGCGGGAGGACCGGCTGCGGCCCGTGCGGTCGAGAAACGTTTCGTGGCGTGGCTCGACGAAGTTTCCCGCGATGCCGATGCGGTCTTTATTCTGGGCGACCTTTTCGATTTCTGGTTCGAATACAAACGGGTCGTCCCCAAAGGGTTTGTGCGCGTATTGGGAAAGTTGTGCGAATTGACCGACCGGGGGATTCGGGTGGTTTTCATGACGGGTAATCACGACATGTGGGTTCGTGACTATTTCGAAGCGGAGTGCGGAGTGGAGGTCTATACCTCGCCCCGGATCATGGAGCTTGCCGGCAAACGGGTTTTCCTGGCGCACGGCGACAATATGAAGATCGATCATCTTCCTGTGCTGCGCTTTATGAATGCCGTGTTCCGTTCCAAAACGATCCGTTTCCTTTTTTCATGGCTCGTGCATCCCGACTGGGCGATGCGTTTCGGGCAGTGGTGGAGCGGCAAGTCCCGCAAAAGCCATCTGGTGAGCGAGATGGGCGACCATATTACCGACCCGCTCATCGAATATGCCCGCGAATATGCCGGAGCCGAACGCCCCGATTATTTCATCTTCGGCCATATGCACCAGCCGCGCGACTATTCCGAAGGAAATTTGCGGGTGCTGTGCCTTGGGGAGTGGCACTCCGATCCGGTCTATGCGGTCATCGACTCCGAGGGCAACGCCTCGTTGAAAAAATATTGATTCGACCATGCAACAGTATCTCGATTTGCTCCGTAAGATCCGAAAGGACGGCATTGTGAAGAGCGACCGTACCGGAACCGGTACGCGCAGCATCTTCGGCTACCAGATGCGTTTCGACCTGGAGGCTGGGTTTCCGCTGCTTACCACCAAGAAAGTTTTCCTGAAAGGGGTGATTTACGAACTGCTCTGGTTTTTGCAGGGCGATACCAATATAAAATACCTGTTGGATCACGGGGTCCATATCTGGGACAACGACGCTTACCGCTATTACAACGAACTTTGTGTCCGTCACGGGGTTTTGCCGCTGGAGCGGGAAGCCTTTCTCGATGCCGTGCGGCGGGAAGAGCCTTCGTCGATCGAAGGTTACGGCTTGGGCGATTTGAACCATGTGTACGGGTATCAATGGCGCAGTTGGCCCCGTCCCGACGGAGGGTGCATCGACCAGATCCGGCAGGTGATCGACCAGATCAAACACAGCCCCGATTCGCGGCGGATGCTGGTATCGGCGTGGAACGTGGCCGAGGTGGACGATATGGCGCTGCCGCCCTGCCATGTGCTGTTTCAGTTTTACGTGGCCGGAGGGCGCCTTTCGTGTCAGCTTTACCAGCGGAGCGCCGATACGTTTCTGGGCGTACCGTTCAACATCGCTTCGTACGCGCTGCTGACGATGATGATCGCGCAGGAGTGCGGATTGCGTCCGGGCGATTTCGTCCATACGCTGGGCGATGCGCACCTTTATCTGAACCATGCCGATCAGGTTGCCGAGCAGCTGTCCCGCACGCCCCGGCCGTTGCCGACCCTGCGGCTGAATCCGGCGGTGCGGTCGGTCTTCGATTTCCGTTACGAGGATTTCACGTTGGAGAATTACGATCCCTGGCCGGCGATCAAGGCTCCGATGTCGTTTTAGCTATGCGGGTAATTCTGTATATGCTGTCGGCCGCAGTGCTGATTTTGTCGGCGTCGTGTTCGCATGCGGACAGAGGCGGTAAGGTCGAAACGGAAGTTCCTCGAACCTCGATGGACCCGGAGGGATTGGGCGGCCGGCAGGTGCTGGTATATGAAGGAACTATTCCGGAGGCTTCCGGCGACGGAATAACATGCGTCAGACTTACGATCGAAAGCCGGGAACACAGCGGCGACGGTACGTTCACACTCGAGCGGTTTTATTCGGAAGCCGATGCCCGCCGGAGAGAGGTGTCCGTGAGGCGAGGCCGCAGATATACGTTACGGGGAATTCCTGAAAATGCGGATGCGACCGTCTGGCAGCTCGTGACCGAAGAGGGGGACGAAACGATCAACCTGTTGAAAGAAGGGGGTGATACGCTGACCTTGCTGGATGCGAAACAGCGGATCCTGCCATCCGTATCCGGCTTCGAACTGATATTAAAAAGAAAAAACGATTGATTAGACATGATTGCCATTATCGTCGCAGTGGCCGAAAACGGAGTGATCGGCGGTGACAATCGCCTTTTGTGGCATATTTCCGAAGATTTGAAGCATTTCAAGGCCGTCACTACGGGACATCCGGTGGTGATGGGCCGCAAAAACTATGAGTCGTTGGGACGTCCGCTGCCGGGTCGGCGCAACGTGGTCGTCACGCGACAGAATATTTCGATCGAAGGGTGCGACGTGGTGCATTCGCTCGACGAGGCGCTGGCGCTTTTCCGCCCGGAAGAGAAGGTCTTCGTCATCGGAGGGGCGCAGATCTATGCCCAGGCGCTGCCCCTGTGCGACGAGTTCTACCTGACGCGGGTGTTCCATGCCTACCAGGGCGATACCTGTTTTCCGAGGTGGGATGAACGGGAATGGGAAATTATTGACAGCGAGTCGTTTGCTTCGGGGAAGGAGTTTCCTTACCCCTTTGCGTTCGAACATTACAGACGGCGAAAATAGGTATTTCTACTACTGTACGGTACCTGGGGAATGGATAACTTTGCTGCTGCGAAGTTATCTTTTTTGTATGGGTAAGTATTTCGATATGCTGATGGAAGATGTGCGGATGAGGGAGGGGCTTCATTCGTGCATGAATTGCGGGGTGTGTACGGGTGTCTGCCCGGCGGCGGAGTTTTACAATTACGATCCCCGTCAGATCGTCAATATCGTGCAGACGCAGGACGACGATGCGATCGAGGAGCTTATGCGCAGCGACGTGATCTGGTATTGCGGCGAGTGTATGTCGTGCCGGCCCCGCTGTCCCCGAGGCAATACTCCCGCTTATGTCATCCAGGCGCTGCGGACGCTTTCCCAAAAGCTCGGTTTCTTCGTCGAGAGCGAGAAGGGGCGGCAGCAACTGGCCCTCAAGCGCACGATCGGGGAGAATATCCTCCGTACGGGTTACTGTGTGACCCCGAAACTGGTGAAGCCCGAGCTGCATCCCGAACAGGGCACGGTTTGGGAGTGGATCTACGAGAACGACGAGGAGATTTACGGACAGTTTTCCGCCGCTTACAACCGTCCCGGTGCCGGGGCGCTGCGCAAGCTGGACGACCGGTCCATGGAGGAACTCCACCGGATATTCGACGTCACGGGCGGCAAGGAGTTTTTCGACACGATCGAGAAGCATTCCGACCGCAAGGCCCGCGAGATGGGATACGACGGTGCGGACGACGAGTACATGATGGATACCTACACCAAAAATTCCAACGAACATTATTAGCGTATGAAACGGTCGAGCTGGAGCGATTACCAGAAGGAGATCGCCGACGACAAATATTACTATGTGCGCAGCTGCATCCGTCAGAACTTTTTTCCGGGCAGCGAGAAGGCGTTTTTGAACATGTTGCAGAAGGATCTGGGACGCGATGTCTTCGACGATCCGCTGCACACCTCGTGTACGGGCATCGGCTACCATTCGGACATCGTGCCGCTGGATACGATCATGACGGTCGTGGCCCGGCAGTTCGCGCTGATGACCGATGCGGGGTATGAGAATTTCATCTCTTCGTGCATCACTTCGTTCGGCATCTATACCGAGATACTGGCTACCTGGGAGGAGTTTCCCGAGAAGGAGGAACAGACGCGCGAATACCTTTATAAGGCTACCGGCCGCGAGTTCCGCAAGCCGAAAAGCCTGGCCCACACTTCGGACATCGTTTTCCACTTGCGCGAGGAGATCGCCCGCAAGGCGAAATACCGGCTGGTCAATGCTGCCACCGGAGAGCCGCTGCGGGTGGTCGAACATATCGGCTGCCACTACGCCAAGATTTTCCCCAAGGCGGGTATCGGCGGTTCGGAATTTCCTTATGTGCTCGCCGGTATGATCGATGCGTGGGGCGGCCAGTGCGTCGATTATCCCGAGCGGCGCCATTGCTGCGGCTTCGGATTCCGCAACTACCTGGTGCAGGCCAACCGGGGCTATTCGGTCGCCAATTCGCACAAGAAACTCGAGAGCATGGCTCCCTACAAGCCCGATTTCATCGTGGCCAACTGCCCGGGCTGCGCCATGTTCCTCGACAAATGGCAATATACGATCGCCGAGATGGAGGGCGTCACCTACGGTCAGGACGGACGAGGTATTCCGGTGCTGACGTACGAGGAGATGGCCGGTCTGGTGCTGGGGTACGATCCCTGGGAACTGGGTATGCAGATGCATCAGGTGGATGTGGAGCCGCTGCTCGAAAAAATGGGCATCGACTACGATCCTGCGGCCAAATACCTGGGGCGTCACGGGAAATTCATCGGGAAACCGGCACCTTCGGCCGTCAATTGCGGCGTTCAGGATATGATCTATAATATCAAGGCACAATGAAAAGAGAGGTTATCATCGTAGGCGGCGGTGTCGCCGGTATTCAGACCGCACTGCGGCTTGCGGATCGCGGCATCCGTCCGACGATCGTCGAGAAAGAGCCCGATCTGGGCGGCAAGCTCCGGGGATGGTATCATCTGTTCCCGTTGCTGACGCCTGCGTCCGAGGTGCTTTCCGAGTTGCGCCGCCGACTGGCGGCACGCGATGTCGAAGTGATGACTTCCGCCGAAGCGGTGTCGATCACCCCCGGCAGCGTGACGTTGGCCGACGGCCGCATCCTGGAGTGCGGCTCGGTGGTCGTTTGCTCCGGCTTCACGCTTTTCGATGCCCGGCTCAAGGAGGAATACGGCTACGGGGTTTATGACAATGTTTTCACTTCGGCCGACATCGAGCGGATGCTCAACGAAGGGAATGTGACTACCTCCAGCGGTCGCCGTCCGCGTCGGATCGCCCTGCTGCACTGCGTGGGATCGCGCGACGAGAAGGTGTGCCAGGCGCACTGTTCGCGTGTTTGCTGCATCACGGGCGTCAAACAGGCCATGGAACTCAAGCGGCTGTTTCCGGATGCCGACGTCTTTAATTTCTATATGGATATTCGTATGTTCGGGCCCGGTTACGAAGAGATGTACCGCGAGGCTCAACAGAATTATAATATTCATTTCGTGCGCGGACGTATTTCGGAAGCGAGTCCGACCTACGATGGCCGGTTGCAGATCAAGGCCGAAGATACCCTGACGGGGCGTCCTTTGCGGATGAGCGTCGATATGCTGGTGCTGCTCGTCGGGATGCGGGCGAACGATTCGAACGCCGATTTCGCGGCTTCGGCCGGGTTGAGGCAGGCGCCCAGCGGCTTCATGGAACCGCAGGACCTCTTCTTGAACAGCGCCCGCAGCGGTGTGGACGGGATCTTTTACGCCGGTACGGTCACCGCGCCGAAGAATATCGGAGAAACATTGAACGAGGCCGATGCGGCGGCGGAAGCCCTGACGGCTTATCTGGGGAGGGTATAGTCATGGCAGCGATCAACTGGGGATATGCGATCAACAAGCCGCGCGTGATCGACATCGACAGCAACAACCTGCGCAAGAGCGACGAGATCCTGCGCGAGATGCCCGAATTGCAGACCTGCATCGGCTGCGGCGGCTGTACGGCGACCTGTACGGCCGGCAACCTTACGGATTTCAATTTCCGCAAACTCCATACGCTCGTGCGCCGGGGCGAATATCAGGGCGTCTATGAACAGATGAACAAATGCATGTTGTGCGGCAAATGCCGCCTGGTGTGTCCTCGTGGAATCAATACGCGGGCTGTGGTGATGCTCATCAAACGTAAACTGGGGGATTTCTGACGATGAATTTTTACGCGACATTCTCTATTCCGTTCATCGTGGGCGTCGTGACGATGTTCGTCGTTCTGATCGTCAAATACGGTTCCTGGATCTTCGGTCTTTCGGCTGCCGACCGCATGCGGATCGTCAAGGGCATTCCTTCGCGGCAGACGCCATTGGCGGTCTGGGAAGTGGTGCGCGAATCGCTGCTGCACCGCCGCATCTTCAAGGTCAATCCCTTGCTGGGCTATATGCACATGAGCCTGGCCTTCGGATGGTTCCTGCTGATCGTTGTCGGATGGATCGAAACGGTCGCCTACCTGGGGTTCCGGTACGTTCCGTTGCATGGGCATGTCTTTTTCAAATATTTCGCCACGGAACTGCCGCACAAGCCGGTCTTCGATTTCCTGATGGATCTGCTGCTGCTGTTCGTGCTTTCGGGCGTGACGTTGGCTTTCGGCAAGCGTATCTATTCGCAGGCGATGGGCATGCGCCGCACGACCAGGCACGTACTGGGCGACCGAATCGCCCTGTCGGTGCTGTGGCTGATCTTCCCGGCCCGCCTGCTGGCCGAAAGCATCACCTGCGCTCTGCACGGCGGCGGGGGATTTCTCACGGGTACGATCGGCGAGTGGATGGCGCATCATGTCAATCCGATCGTCCTGCAGACGCTGTACGAGCCGTTGTGGTGGGCCTATTCGATCTGTCTGGGGCTGTTCTTCGTAGCGCTGCCTTTCTCGCGTTATATGCATATCTTCACCGAAATTCCCCTGATTTTTCTGCGCCGCTACAAGCTGCATTCGACCGAGAAGGAGGGATCGTTCGATCGTTTCCAGACCGATGCCTGCTCGCGTTGCGGCATCTGCATCGACCCTTGTCAGTTGCAGAGCGAATTGGGGATCGACGACGTGCAGTCGGTCTATTTCCTGCGTGACCGGCGGTATAACCACCTGCGTCAGTCGGTGGCGAACAACTGCCTGATGTGCGGCCGTTGCGAACAGCGCTGTCCGGTGGGGATCGAACTCAATACGCTGCGTCTGAATTCCCGCGACACGATGCGCAATACGCCCGATGAGAAGCGCTACGAGTATTTTCAGGGGGTGGACCGTTCGGCCGGCGAGGGCCGCGTGGGTTATTTCGCCGGGTGTATGACCCTGCTGACGCCCCGTATCCTGTTGGCGATGGAGCGGATTTTCAAGGCTTCGGGCGAAGAGGTCTGGTGGGCGGACAAGGAGGGCGGCGTTTGCTGCGGCCGGCCTCTGAAGCTCTCCGGTGAAACCGATTCGGCCCGCAAGATGATGGATTACAACATTGCGCTTTTCCGCAAGCACCGGATTACGACGCTCGTCACTTCGTGCCCGATCTGCCTGAAGGTATTCCGGGAGGAGTATCATCTCGAAGGAATCGAAGTGCTGCACCATTCCGAGTATATGCTGCGATTGATCCGGGACGGCCGCCTGCAGCTTCGCCGAGGGGCGCAGACATTCACTTACCACGACCCCTGCGAACTGGGACGCGGGAGCCGTATTTACGACCAGCCGCGCGAGGTGATCGAAGCGGTGGGCGTGCTGCTCGAACCGGCCCAGACGCGGGAACACGCCCTCTGCTGCGGCTCTTCGGTGGCCAATACGGCGATTTCGGACGCGCAGCAGCTTCGCTTGGCGCGTTCCGTGGCGAAGGAGCTGAGCGCTACGGGAGCGGGGACGATCGTAACGGCTTGTCCACTTTGTAAAAAAGCTATCGCACGCGGAGCTGACGGCCGGGAGGTGCTGGATCTAGCTGAGGTCGTGGCGGCTGCTTTAGTGTCGAAGACAGTGGCGGCTGTGCCCGACAAGGGCGTCTGACGTTCGTCCGCTTCCGATGGTATGTCCGTATGGAGCGGTGAGAGGCGTATGAAGTAGGGTTTCTATGAGAGGGCGCTGTTGTGGCAGAACATCGTTGTAGAGCCGTATTGCGGAATTTTTCTGGGGTCGGGGAAGTATATTCGCTAATTTTTCGTATATTTGGTTCGTAGAGGATGAAGTCGGATAGTTTCTATCCGGCATTTAACAAATCGAGCCATGAGTAAATACGGTTATGACGATACGAGACGGACGCGTTTTCGTCGGCTTCTTTTGGGAATGGGAGTCGCAATGCTTCTGTTCTTTTTGCTGTTGAAAATCTTTTTTGCGGAGCAATTGCCATTTACCTCGCTCCATTGGAAACTGATATTCGGCTATTTTCTTTTGTTGTCTGTTGCGGTACTGGTCTATCCTGTGTTTCGGAAGATGCGCGATCAGGATCGATGGTCTATTCAGAATGGAGCGATCGAGATCGAGGAGGGAGTATTGCACCTCTCCGTGGTCCGTGGTCGAGAGACCCGACGGTTGAATGTCGAGATAAAGAACCTGAAGATCGTTACGAGCGATGATGTTCGGATTCGGATCGATACTCCGGTCGGACAATTGACGATCAGTGCCGACAAATTCGTAACTCCGGAGGAGTATGCGAGCTTTCAGGAGGAATTGATTGGTGCCGGCTGCAAGCGCGAGGAGTGATTCATCGGCTTGAAGGCCTGCTTAATCGGTATTTGTTTTTGGGTTTATCGTCGAAATATTTGGCAGAACCATTTTTTTGTTTTATCTTTGCAGTCACAAAAGCGGAATATTCGCATCGAATAAACGATATATCGCGGGATGGAGCAGTTGGCAGCTCGTCGGGCTCATAACCCGAAGGTCGGAGGTTCGAGTCCTCCTCCCGCTACTAAAGTGGACAATTCGAGAGAATTGTCCACTTTTTTTATATTGATGATTTTTAATGGAAATGAGGTCTAATGATTGTGTTTTGTTCTTTATCTAATTGTTTTTTGATATCATGAAAAAAGTATTCGTTGTATTCTTGTTTATTTTTTCAACCGTTTCCACTTTTGCGCAAAGTGAAGGCGAGAGTGTTAAGCCAATAGGGGGAATTACTTTATATCGAAATGTTTCATTGGCGGCAATAGAACAGAACAATTATTTAGATGTGATTGTTAAATTTAAGGCAGCAGAACTTGGTGATTATTTTACCAATGGAGTCAAAGTAGTTGTTGTGGATAATAATACGGGTAAAAAGATTTATAGGAAGCGATTTTCTAAGTCTTATCTTTATGTGTTTTCTGATGGTACAATAGAAGTTGGTAAAGGGAATGCTCTTACCCAAATTATATTATTTAAATATAAGGATGGAAGTGGTTGGGGGATGATATTAAAGGAAAGAGGCATTTATTAGTTTCGTGGAAATATTATATATTTAGTCTTTCTATCTTATGTTAAAGCGTCCGGTTTACCTCTGGCGCTTTTTTTATATTTATAGAGGTGAAATTATTGGTAAACGAAATTTTTTGTTGAAAAAATAGTACTATGTATTGCATGGTAATTACTTTTACATTATATTTGTGGTGTGATAGAACTGTAAAGAATATACAACTCATTTATTAATGATAGATATTGACCATGAAAGAGACTATTAGCGTAAATTTGGCTTCCCAGGCATTTACTTTCGACAAGGATGCTTACCGTCGGTTGAAGGAGTACCTGGATGCGATCCGTCGGCGGTTGCCGGCCGGTGATCCGGAAATTCTCAACGACGTGGAGGCCCGTCTGGCCGAGATTTTCCGGTCCAGGATTTCATCGCCGATGATGGTCGTTACCCTTCAGATGGTGCAGGGTGCAATGGCTCAAATGGGCGATCCATCGGAGTTCGGCGAGCTGCCGACCGGGGAGAAGCGGGACGAGGCGTCCGTGGATGCGGAGAGTGCCTCGTGCGTCAATTCCCGGCACTTGTACCGTTCGCGGACGAATCGTTCGATCGCAGGCGTGTGCGGCGGAATCGCTGAGTTCTTCGGGATCGACTCGACGATCCTGCGCCTTATCACGCTGTTCCTGATTCTTTTCGGCGGTCTGTCGCTGTGGGTTTACATCATCCTGTGGATCGTGATCCCGTCGGAACCTTTGAATTGTATCTCTTCGAAATCTAAAAATATGTTTTGAATTTTATAAATGAGTTGAACATTCGCTGTGAGAAAGTGTTTCGGCTTCTTTGAGCCTCTTTTCGGTATCTTCTTTTTTAGCTGGTTTTGAAAATAGCCCGCAATTTACGGCAACTACCCAAAAAGAATCTACTCGAAAACGGCTTTCGAATAATCTCGAATAAAATTCAAACAGCTTCTAAAAATGGAAATCTATGAAAGCAGAAAGAAATCATGCGAGATTGTACCGTTCGTCGGACGATGGAGTCATTGCCGGTGTGTGCGCCGGAGTAGCCGATTATTTGGGACTTCCGTCGGGAAAGGTGCGGCTGGCGACGCTGCTCCTGGTGCTGGTCGGCGGGTTGTCGATTTGGGTCTATATCCTGTTGTGGATCGTCGTGCCCAAAGGTCCCAAACGGCTCGAAGGGAATTCCCGGTAGGCCGAGTCCGGCCCGGGACTGTACGGGGAGAGGTTTGCGTATTTCCGATATGCGGACCGGACCCGGAGCTGAAACATGAAATAAGAAATTCAATGTATAAACAACGATGATATGGTTGAGGATAACGTAAAGGCGCAGATGCGCAAGGGTATTCTGGATTACTGTATCCTGGCGATCCTCTCGCAGGGGGATTCTTATGCCCCGAAGATCATCGCCGAACTCAAGGAGGCGGAGATGATCGTGGTCGAAGGGACGCTGTATCCGATTCTGACGCGGCAGAAGAATGCGGGCCTGCTCACTTACCGGTGGGAAGAGTCCCCGCAGGGACCGCCCCGCAAGTACTATTCGCTCACAGACAAGGGCCGGGAGTACCTGGCTTCGCTGGATGAAGCGTGGGAGGAACTGGTAGGACAAATTCAAATGATTCGCCACCGGGAAAACGACCCGGCATAACCGATTGATTAATTAAAAAACTGAAAACGATGAAAAAATTGATGATGGCCCTGTTGGCAATGATGGCCGTTCTGTTCGGTATGACAGCGTGCGGAGGCAGTATCTTCGGTCAAACCCGGATCAAGGGAAGCGGAAATCTGATAACCCGCACCGTGGCGGTCGGAAACTTTCATACTATCGATGCTTCGCGCGGAGTGAAGGTCCTGCTTACCGACGAGCCCGGCGATATCGAGATCTGTGCGGATGATAACCTGATCGAGTACGTGCGGGTCGGGATCGATGGTGGCGAGTTGAAGATTACGGTCGCTCCCCGCATTCATGCAGTGCCTTCGGAGCAGATCCTGGTGCGCGTACCTTACAACGGAAATATCCGCAAATTGGAGGCTTCCTCCGCTGCGAAGATCGTGGCCAAGACACTCTTTACCGGCAGAATGCTGGAGATCGAGGCGTCGAGCGCAGCCAGGATCCGTGTGGATGCACAGGTCGAAACGTGTGAAATCGACGCTTCGAGCAGCGCTAAAGTCGTGGCGCAGATCGATGCGGACCGTCTGGAAGCGGATGCTTCGAGCGCATCGTCGATTCTGTTGCAGGGTGCGGTACAGAAAGCGGTGTTCGAAGCCTCTTCCGCTGCGTCGATCGATGCCCGGAAGCTGGTCGCACACTTCTGCGAGGCGGAGGCGTCGAGCGCCGCCGATATTCGGGTCTATTGCGAGCAGGCTTTGCAATCCCGAACGTCGAGCGCCGGAAGCGTTTCCTATGCCGGACCGTGCAGTGTGAATTCTGCCGATACGAGCGGCGGTTCTACTCGCGGTGCAGCGAATAACGAACTCAAATAGACCGATCGCGATGAAAGAGGTTAAGAAATGTAGTATTTCGGGGATTGCCTTCACGATGGAGGCCGATGCCTTTCAGGTGCTTTCGCGTTACCTGGAGAGCTTGAACGATACGTATAGAAATACCGACGGCGGAAAGGAGATCGTCGAGGATATCGAGGCCCGTATCGCCGAGCTGATTCTCTCGCACCAGGATAATTCTAAAGTGGTGAAGCTATCGTTGGTCGAGGAGATCATTGCCCAAATGGGGTCTGCCGAAGCCATTCGGGAACAGGAGGGCCGTGAAGCCCCGCGCGGCGAAGGCCGGATTCCGCGCCGCCTGTACCGGGATATGGACCAGGCGCGCTTGGGCGGTGTCTGTTCGGGTGTGGCCAAGTATTTCGGGACCAGTCCCACGTGGATCCGTCTGCTGATGTTCCTGCCGCTCATTCTGTTGCTGTTGTTGGGATGGATTCCGTTTTTCTGGTGGCTTGTGCCGCTGATGAGCAACTTGCTCGGCGTGTTCTTTATTTGCTACCTGATTATGTGGTTCGCTGTACCGGCAGCCCGTACTGCGCGTCAGAAGCTCGAACAAAACGGACAGCGGATTACCGTACAATCCATCGAGGAGGCTTCGGCGGCGAATCACGATGTCGATGCTGATGCCAAACCGGTCGTTGCCAAGGCCGTTTATGCCTTGGGGCAGGTCGTCCTGATCGTATTGAAACTCCTGGCCGGCTTGCTGGTATTCGGGTTGATTTTGGGTGCATGCGCATTGATTATCGGTCTGTTTGCTGTCGGGATGGCCGGTCCGGAGGTTGTGTCTGTCGATGCGGGCATCTGGACGGTGTCGCTGGGGATTATGACCGCGTTGGTGCCGGTGCTGTTGCTGATTTACGTGTTGATGTGTCTGATAGCTTCCCGCAAACCGAGCCGCCGGGCTGTTCTGACGACTTTCCTGATCTGGATCTTGATTATTATCGGCTTGGGTGTTTCTGCGGTCCGGGAGAGTGAGCGGGGATATGAATGGTATGAGATAAGGACGGAAAGCTACGATCCGGATATGGAATTGCCTGCTCTGCCGGAGCCCCGTTCCGCCGATACCTCTTTGCTGCGGGTGGATACGCCCGACGGGAGCGTGGATTTGAGTGCCGGGGAAGGCCGGGTGAAAATCGCGGTGGAGGATAAGGAGGACGGTGAGAAGGTCGATATTCATGTCGGCTCGAAAGGTGTGAAGATTACTGCGACGGAGCCTGCGGCCGAATGCGATGATTTTGATTGATTTCGAATAAAAGCGTTGATCGAAATAAAAAGTTTTTTCAGGTCGGAGCCGGATCTTTTTCCTGTGGGAAAAGTCCGGCTTCGGTTTTTGTGGCGGACCGAAGGGGCACGCCGCAAGGCATATTGCACGGAAGTTGTGTGGCGGAAGGTGCGGACGTTCGGAATTTCCCGGCTCCGGCGGAGCGGGACTGCCGCGTGCGACGGTCGTTTCCCTCGGAGTAAAGTTGCGGAGGACGGTTGTTTTTCGTATATTTGACTTCGTCCAATATACTCGCGCTCGGCCGAGCTAAAATAAATTTTGCTCGGCACTCGACTTATTCGTATATTTGGCTTACCCCGAATATACTCCCGCTCGACAAAACCGAATAAAATTCGCTTTTGTTCTCGACTTATTCGTATATTTGAACGTTTTTTCAGTAAAAAGAAAAAGTATGGCTGCAATTAAGTGTATCGGAGTGCTGACTTCGGGGGGCGATGCTCCCGGGATGAATGCCGCGATCCGTGCCGTGACGCGTACGGCGATCTATAACGGGTATTCCGTAAAAGGTATTATGCGCGGTTATAAGGGATTGGTCGATGACGAAATCATCGACCTGCAATCGGATTCCGTGAGCAATATCATCCAGCAGGGCGGCACGATGCTGAAGACGGCCCGCAGCCAGGAGTTTATGACCCCTGAAGGGCGCCGCCGGGCTTATGAGAATATGAAGCGCAGCGGTATCGATGCGTTGGTGGTGATCGGCGGGGACGGTTCGTTGAAGGGCGCCTGTATTTTCGCCCAGGAGTTCGATGTGCCGATCGTCGGCCTGCCGGGTACGATCGACAACGATCTGGGCGGTACGGACGCTACGATCGGCTACGATACGGCGCTCAATACGATTGTCGAGGCGGTGGACAAACTGCGTGACACGGCTTCCAGCCATGAACGCCTCTTCTTCGTCGAGGTTATGGGACATACGGCCGGCTATCTGGCGTTGAACGGGGCGATCGCTTCGGGAGCCGAAGCCGCGATCATTCCCGAGATGGACACGGAGGTCGATCAACTGGGCGAGCTCATCAACCAGGGATTCCGCAAAAGTAAAAATTCGGCGATCGTGCTGGTGGCCGAGAATCCCGCTACGGGCGGTGCCATGGGGCTTGCCGAACGCGTGAAGCAGGAGTTTCCGCAGTACGATGCCCGGGTAACCATTCTGGGACATATCCAGCGGGGCGGGTCGCCGTCGGCAATCGACCGTATCATGGCTTCGCGTATGGGCGAAGCCTCCATCGAAGCGCTCATGGAGGGGCAGCGCAACGTGATGATCGGTCTGAGCAACGGGCAGATCGTCTATGTCCCCTTCTCGCGTGCCGTCAGCCACGACCGGACTATCGACCGTGGAGCGGTGGATCTGGTGCGCATCCTCTCTATCTGACATTATTTTCGAACAATACTGACTTCATGAAACGCGTAATAGGAATAGGAAACGCTCTGACAGACATGTTGGTCAATCTGAAGACCGACAAAGTACTCGATACGTTCAATTTGCCGAAAGGTTCGATGAGCCTGGTGGATGCGGCCTTGCAGACCGAGATTTCGAAATCGGTCGCCGGTCTGCCTTACTCGCTCTCGCTCGGCGGATCGGCCGGGAATACGATCCGGGCGATGGCCCGGTTGGGTTGCGACGTGGGCTTTATCGGCAAGGTGGGAACCGACAAGACGGGAGATTTCTTTATTCAGGCTCTTGAGAACCTGGGTATAGAACCCTTTATTTTCCGGGGGAAGGAGCGCTCGGGAAGGTGTGTGTCGCTTATTTCTCCCGATGGGGAACGGACGATGGTGACGTTCCTGGGGGCTGCGCTGGAGTTGAGTGCGGCAGAGGTTACGTCCGCTATTTTCGAAGGTTACGACTGTCTTTATATCGAAGGTTATCTGGTGCAGGATCACGAGTTGATTGCCGGTGCGGTCCGTACGGCTAAAGCCTGCGGTCTGAAGGTGGCGATCGACCTGGCGAGTTTCAATGTCGTGGAGGCCAACCTGGAATTTCTGCGCTCGCTCATTCAGGATTACGTCGATATCGTTTTTGCCAACGAGGACGAAGCGAAAGCCTTCACCGGCGAGGGCGAGCCGCTCAATGCCTTGCAGATGCTTTCGGAGCTGTGCGAACTGGCCGTCGTGAAGGTCGGTATCAAGGGGGCTTTGATCAAGCGGGGCAGCGAAGTGGTCCACGTGGGGATCATGGCTGCAGCCAAGCGGGTCGATACGACGGGTGCGGGCGATCTGTATGCCGCCGGATTCCTCTCCGGGTTATGCGAGGGGCTGACGCTGCGTCAGTGCGGTACGATCGGTGCCATCGTCGCCGGGAAGGTGATCGAAGTGGTCGGAACGACTTTCAGCGAGGAGGCGTGGCAGCACGCTTTCCAGCTGGTCGAGAAAGTACGGTCGGAGAAATACCTGTTCTAAAGGGAAACTCTTATCGGCGTGCCGACTGTTTTTGTTATTGCATTACGGTAGTTGTTTGTGCCACTTTTAAGAGAGTAGAATTATGAAAGCAAAACGAATGTTGGCTTGGACTCTGGTCGCTGTTTTATCGGCGATGCTCGTCACCTCGTGTGCCTCCCGTTGCCCTCGTCACCCGAATTCGCCTTCGGTGCACCATTTTCATGAACGGCCGCATCCGCCTCACAAAAAAGCTCCGAAGCCCCATAAACATCCCCGACCGGGGCATAAGCCCGGCACGCATCCGTCGCATGGGAAACATAAATAAAGATGTTCCTCCGCCGGATACTCGTCCGAACTATGGTCTGGGGTTTCGCCGCCTGTTTCACTGGAATAGCGGATACGTATGTACGGCTCTGTGCGGCAAGTCCCGCATCCGGAGAACATATTTGTACAGCAAAATTTTCTGATACCGGTTTGCAGCGATGCAACCGGTATTTTCACTGGCAGAGCCCCAAGTCTGCGTCTTACGGTTTTCGACCCGATATTCCCCGTGTGATTTGCCTCCGCATCAGGAGCAGATAGCGGGCTTTGGGGACGGAGAACCGCAATAGGAAGCCGAGAGCCAACAGGAGTGTCGCACCCCACTTGACGGCTTCGCCCGATAACAGACGCACGGTTTGCCCCCTCATTCCGGCCCGCAGGCGTTGGGTGCGTCCGACCTGGTAACATAATGATTCGAAGTATTCCCGGGAAATCTTTCGCGGCGGAATGATATGCCACATAATTGCTGTCGGAACATAGTAACAACGTTCTCCGGCATCTGCCAACCGCTGAAAAAGATCGCTCTCTTCGCCTCCGATCAGTTGCTCTCCGGTTCGCCCCAGCGAAGGGTCGAAGGCGCCGTATCGTTGGACCGTCGAACGCCGCAGGGCCATGTTGCCGCCGCCGGGAATACGTCCTTTCGGAAAAGGGCGGATCTTTCGCCCCAGGTCGATCGGATTGGCTATCGGACGTTCGGTATAACTCGACATCCAGGCCGGGCGTCCCGCAGGATATTCGGGTATGATAGGGCCTCCGGCCGATGCAGCGTCGGGGTAGGCGTCGAAGAGGGCGACGTACGAAGAGATGAACTGTTCGTTGATGCGTTCGTCGTCGTCGATGATGGCGATGTATTCGCCCCGGCTTTCGTCGATACCCCGGTTGCGGGCATGGGAGAGCCCCTGCCGGGTTTCGGTTACGATCCGAAGGTTGATTGCGGGATGTTCTGTTGCGAACGCTTCGAACCGGGCCAGCGTGTCATCCTGCGAATTGTTGTTCACGACGATACACTCCCACTCTGCGGCCGGGAAATCCTGCCGCACGACCGACCGGAGCGCTTCGACGAGCGCTGCGGAGCGGTTGTAAGTGGCGATGATGAGCGATAATCGGATCATAGGGCAAAGATAGTGAAAGCCGAGAGAAAACGGGAACTTGTTCCCAATTTTCCGAGGCGCATCCTATTTAAGACTATGTCAAAGATAGTGAAAGCCGAGCGCAGCCCCAAATTTATTTAAGTTCCTTTTCCTCCTCCTTGCGGGGCAGTGTACGCAAGCGTTCACTGCTCCCGTTTCGAGCGTCGTTTGAGCTTTGCCGAGTTTTCTTATCTGGGCCGACGGTTATGGTCCGATATACTTTCCCGGATGAAAAATACCCCTGCAGTTCGGGCAGGGGTATTCGGTCTGTCGGAATCGGTTTATTTCCGAATGACCAGGTATTTCGATATGCTCCAGAATTTTGCGGGATCGGTGATTTCGAGCGTTACCAGTTTGTCTTCGCCCGGTGTGAGCGTGTAACTCTCTTTGGGGTGCGAGGTGAGCAGCTTGGGCTTTTTGCTGCCCGTTTCGATTCGGGTCAGATTCCGCAGGTCGGCCGATGTGAATGCCGATTTGTCGAAGTCGCCATCCATGATGCTCTTGGTTTTGAAGAGTCCGTTGCCTTCGACGATGCGAGCCTCCTTGAGCTGCTTCATATCGGCGATGCAGAACCAGACGACATTGAGCTGACTATCCTGTTCCTCGATCGTAGTTTTTTGGCTGGCAGTGACTTCGTTCAATCCGGCGATGTCCTTGTTGAGCTCCTCGACCGTACCGGCGAGCTCCTCGATCTCGATGTTTTTTTGGGACAGCTCGGTCTGAAGCGATTCGATCTGTGCGACTTTCCGGGTCATTTCTTCCTGCAGACGTTTGATCGTCCCGGCCAGCGAAGCGTTCTTGCGGCCGCTTTGTGCGAATTGTGCTTCGAGTTCGGCGATTCGCTCCTTGTTTTGGAGCAGGATACCCTTGATTTGGTTGATCTGCGATACCATCTGTTGTTTTTTGTCCAGCGGCTTGTTTTCGATGTCGCTTATTTGAGTCATCACGCGGTCTTCGACTTCGCGGATCGACTGAAATCCGGTTTCGATCTCATTGAGGATTTCCAGCGTTTGATCGTACTTTTGCTCGACGGTGAGCAGCGAGTCCCGTTGGGCGAGCAGGGTCTGGTATTTTCCTGATTTTTCGACGCATGACACTGCGGTCAGCGCTACGGCTGCGAAAGCCAGAATAAGTCTGAATGTCTTCATTGGTATTGGAATTTGGTTTTTGCAATTAGAAATATCCAATCGTGTGCCATTGTATTCAAAATGTTGATTGATAATTTGTTGTTGCGATATTCGTGCGGTCGATGACTGTGGAATCGTGCCCCAAATGTGTGGAAGCTGTGTGGAAACGGGCCGTTTTCGGACTGTGTATCGCGGTACAGTCGGATTTCCGATAAGCGGAGGCGGAAGCTTCGGATAAATTGCAAAGCCCCGGCCTATGAAAAGCCGGGACTTCGTTCGATGTTTACGATTCGGGGATTATTTCAGGACTTTCAACAGTTCGGGCAGCAGGCAGGAAATCGTATTCTCGTTCTGTGCCGTGTAGAAGATGCCGTCGATGACGGCTTTTTCGTCCGTTCCGATACAGCTTTTGACGACCGGTTTGAGGAACGGATGCAGGGCCACCCGTCTGCCCTGTGCGATGCCGAGGTTGTCGAAGAGCAGTGCTGCGGCGCAATGCCCTGCGATCGTTTTTCCCTGGGCCGCAAAATTTTTGATGACGCTCAACATATCCACGTTGTAGGGTTTGTCTGCGTTTTCCGCGAATTTGGGCATGGCGTCGCCGCAGGCGAATACGAGGGCGTCGTATTCGTGTTCATGGCCTTTGAGTGAGGTGATTACATCGTCCGTCTGGAGGCGAAGCCCCGAGTTGGTTTTTACATTCGTGGTATCCGCTACCGCGAATGTCCTGAAGGGAATGCCGTTCTCGAAGAAGGTTTCCAAATACTGAAACAAGCCCGATCCGTTGACAGGGTTTACGACCAATACAGCTACTTTCTTTGCCATAATTTTTGAGTTTTATGGTTATTAATGATATGTTAGTTACTTTTGTAGTGCAAACATAAAATAAGTAATCGGGTTCTGCAAGAGGTGATTTTTTGGTAAGCGAGTTACAAAAAGGTAACCGATGTTGAACGACAAAGAGATAAAACCGCAAAAAAAATGAAAACTTTTTTACACGAGGGAATTTGCCCGATTCGGGATATCTTGAGCCGCCTCGGTGACAAGTGGTCGCTGCTGGTGCTGACGACGTTGTATTCGAACGGGACGATGCGTTTCAACGACATTCAACGTTCGCTCGGGGATATTTCGCAGCGGATGCTGACTGTCACCCTGCGTTCGCTCGAAGCGGACGGGCTGGTCCATAGAGAGGTCTATCCCGAAGTGCCGCCCCGCGTCGAGTATCGTTTGACCGATTCCGGGGGCGATCTGATGCCGTATCTGAACAATCTGGTGGAGTGGGCGTTGAAGAACACGCCGGCCATTCTGGAACGGCGTGCGCAGGCGGTGCGGGCGAAGTGATCTGCCGGAGGTATAAGAAAAGTGTTTGCAGCGGATTCGGATACCGTGCTGCAAACACTTGCTTATTTAGTAGGTGTGGGGAGGAGGCTTTTCCTACAAGCTGTCCCCGAAATCCTTGCGGAATTTCTCCATCAGGCGTGCCGGCCAATCGGTAGTCGGCTCCAGACCGCCCATGAAGAACCGGAGCACGGGCGGCTCGTAGGTGAAGCGCAGACCGCCGATCAGGTGACGGTTCTCGTAGAGCCACTCCAGACGGTCGATGACGTATTTGATCTGGGAAAGCGTGAATACGCGGCGCGGGCAGGCGAGGCGTACCAGCTCGACGTCGGCCAGGATCTCTTTGCCGTTCTCGTCGCGGACGCTCGATACCGTACCGCGCTCCATACCGCGTACGCCCGAGCAGAGGTAGAGGGCTGCGGCCAGTGCTCCGGCGGGGTACTCCTCCTGCGGGATATGCTCGCAGAATTTCATGGCGTCCAGGTGTCCGCCCAGGACGCCGGCCGGAGTCACGACGGGAATGCCTTTCGGATCGAGCGTGTTCACCAGGTAGCGGATGGTGTCGATACTCTGGCAGATGACGGTTTCGTCCTGTGTTTCGTAGAGGCCTACGGCCATCGCTTCGATTTCACGAACCGAAATACCGCCGTAGGTAAGGAAGCCTTCGAACAGAGGAATCATAGCTTCCATTTTATTGTAAAGTTCCCTGCGGTTGGTGCAGATGCCGCCGCCGCGCGAGGAGCTGAGTTTGCGGGCCGAGAAGTAAACCAGATCGGCCAGTCCGGTCATTGCCTTGATGATGTCGGCCATCGAATTCTCTTTCCAGTGCTCTTCGCGTTGCTGGATCAGGTAAGCGTTTTCACCCAACAGACTGGCGTCGAGTACCAGCATCAGGTTGTATTTGTCCGCGATGCGGCGCACGTCCATCAGGTTGGACATCGAGAAGGGCTGGCCGCCGATCAGGTTGGTCGAGGCTTCCATGCGGATGAACGGAATGTTCTCCACGCCTGTTTCGGTGATGAATTTTTCAAGTTTTTCAATGTCCATATTGCCCTTGAAGGGGTTGTCGGAGTGCAGTTCGAGACCTGCGTCGGAGATCAGCTCCACGATTTTACCGCCGTTCTCCTGGATGTGAGCCAGAGTCGTGGTGAAGTGGTAGTTCATGGGTACCGTCTGACCGGGCTTGATGAAAGTACGCGCAATGATGTTCTCCGCAGCGCGTCCTTGGTGGACAGGCAACAGGTATTTCTTACCCAGTACGTCTTCCACAGCTTTCTGCAAACGCACGAAAGACTGCGAACCCGCATAGGCGTCGTCGGCGCGGAGCATCGCCGCGAGCTGGTTGTCGCTCATGGCATTGGTACCGCTGTCGGTTAACATGTCGAGGAAAACATCGGTCGTCTGTAAACGGAAGGTGTTGAAGCCGCCCTCTTTCAGGGCATCGAGACGACGTTCGATAGGAACGAGATGCAATTTTTGTACTACGCGCACTTTGTGCAATTCCAAAGGCAGATCTTCGCCTCTGAAAAACTTGACATTTTTCATTCTTTAATATAAGTTAGAAATTAAGGGTCTGAATACAGGCAATAATAATAACCGTCGTCCATAGCGGGTAGGGTAATTATGTTTTATATAATTCAGTTGTTTTTGAGGCGTGCGGCTATTGTTCCCGTCGCACGGTCCGGTTAAAAACAAATAAAGTATCCCGCAGGATACTTTATCGCAGTAGGCTGTCGGAAAATTTTCGGTCGAAAACCGAATTCCGTTCCATAGTACCCGGAGCCGCATTTGAATATAGTAAATCCCATTAAATCGGAATAATTGGATATATGCGCAAATTTCACCATATTTCACTTGTTTTCAGTATTATATATTCACTCATCTGTTTTAATCACTGAAAGGGCATTGAAGATTTTTCAGCATGTGTGGGGAAAATGTGGGGAAAGATTCCTATCTTTGTCACAAGCCCCTAGATCTTGCTGAACCATGAAAGTAACCCTCATTCTCAAAAAGAGCGTCACCCGTTACGACACGGAGTCCCAGGCGACCATCTACGCGCGTCTGCGCGACGGCCGGCAACTCGATCTGGTTGCTCCGACCCGTCTTACGATCAATCCGAATCTTTGGGATGACAAGGCCGAGCAGGTCAAGAGTAAGGTCGTCTGCGACGAGGCCATGCGCACCCGCTACAACAATGAAGCCCGCAGGCTCAAGACCTACATCGAGAGAGCCTATCAGAACCGCCCCGAAGAGACGGTATCGAAAGGTTGGCTGAAGGAGGCGCTGGACCAATATTACAATCCGCAGAAGTACAACCTGGAGCAAGTATCCGCCATCAAACCGACCTTGACCGCGCTGTTCGACGAGTTTCTCGAGAAGCACCGTCTTTCGGAGGTTCGCAAAAAGAACTATCGCGTCATCAAGCGGGCTTTGCAGCGTTATGAACTCTACATCCGGGCTACCCAGATGGGGAAGGAGGACTTCACGCTGGATGTGGACCGGGTAACGGCCGACACCCTGCGAGACATCTGGAGCTTTCTGGAGAACGAATACCGCTACTGCGCCATCTATCCCGAGATTTACGAGGCCATTCCCGAGGCCCGCACACCGCAACCCCGAGGCAAGAACACGCTGTTGGACTGCTTCTCGCGTATCCGAACTTTCTTCTATTGGTGCAACAGTCATAAGAAGAGCCGGAACCGGCCGTTCGACGATTTTCCGCTGGAGGAGTGCACCTACGGGACGCCGTATTATATCACCATCGAGGAGCTGCACCAGATCTATGCCACCAATCTGAAGCGCCATCCCCAGTTAGCCATCCAGCGGGATATCTTCGTCTTCCAATGCCTGATCGGCTGCCGGGTGGGCGACCTGCTGAAGATGACGAAATCGAATCTCATCGGCGGCGCCATCGAATACATTCCGCGCAAGACCAAGGAGGGCCGTCCGCTGACGGTACGGGTGCCGCTCAACGCCATGGCCACGGAGATTCTTGCCCGGCATGAAGCCTGTGACGGCGACAAGCTGCTGCCGTTCATCTCCGAACAGAAATACAACCTGGCCATCAAGCGGATCTTCAAGGCGGCCGGGTTGAAGCGGTTGGTTACGGTCATCAATCCAACGACCCGCGAGGAGGAGAAGCGGGTATTGTATGAGATTGCCTCGTCGCACCTGGCGCGGCGGACCTTTGTCGGCAATCTCTACCGGAAAGTCAAGGATCCCAATCTGGTCGGTGCACTGAGCGGACACAAAGAAGGTAGCAAGGCCTTTGCCCGCTACCGCACCATCGACGATGAAATGAAAAAAGAATTAGTAAATTTGTTGTCATAATTGAACGCAGCGCGTTCACTATTCAATAGCGAGAACTATGAACGAACCGGCAATCTTCAAGTTGGACGAACAATTTGTCTCCGACATCCGAAACATCATCATCACCGCACGAACGACTGCCATACGAAGTGTCGATTTCGAGCGTGTAAAAATGTACTGGAAACTGGGAGAACGCATTATGCTCGAAGAACAAGGCGGCAAAGAACGTGCTGAATATGGGACCAAACTACTGCAACACCTGGCAGACAATATGGAGGCAGAGTTCGGAAGTGGATTTTCCTATCGGCAACTGGCCTTTTGCCGTCAGTTCTACAACACATACCGAAATATGAACGCACTGCGTTCACAATTCAACTGGTATCAATACCGTCTTCTGATTCAAATAAGCGACAACGACAAACGGGAGTATTATGAACTGGAAACCGCCAATAATAATTGGACCGGACGCGAACTGGAACGGCAGATCAATTCCGGGCTTTATGAGCGGTTGCTGTTGAGCAACGACAAGAAATCGGTATTGGAGGTGGCTCGCAAAGAACGTCAACCCGAATCTCCGACCGAGATCATCAAAGATCCAATGGTACTGGAATTTCTCGGATTGAAACCCGACGCAGCCTATTACGAAAAAGACCTGGAGCGCGCCCTGATCACCAATCTGCAGGCTTTTTTACTGGAATTGGGGAACGGGTTCTCATTCGTTGCCCGCCAAAAGAGGATACTGCTCGAAGATGATGAATTCTTCGCAGACCTGGTATTTTACAACCGGCTGCTCCGCTGCTTCGTCATCATTGAATTGAAGACCCACAAGATCACACACGAAGACATCGGTCAGTTGCAAATGTATGTAAACTATTACGATCGGAACGAGAAGGCGCCCGATGAGAACCCGACAATTGGAATCCTGCTGTGCGCCGACAAGAACGATCTGCTGGTAAAATATACTCTGCCGGAAAACAATAGTACAATTCTGGCAAGCAAATACCAGCTCTATCTGCCCACCGAAAAGCAACTTGCCGAGCAATTGAGAATCGAATTACAGGAATTTGATCAATAAAGCCATGGGCCAGGCGGAATACGAAGCCTTCAAGGCAAAGTTGCGGGAGTGGATGGAGGCCCATCCCGAGGAATATGCCGCATTCGAAGAGTCGATGAACACCCGGGATATGGCCGGGTGTCAGGCCGTATTGCTTCAGGCCATCGCCCTTATTCCGCAATATCGGAAGCTCGCGGCGGCCAAGGCCAACGAGGGGCTGTTCGACCATGTCGACGAGATCGAACAGGCTGCCCAAGACAACGACCTCGCCCGCAAACTGATTGGGGAGTGCGAGCAGCCGGTCGCCGGATCGCCGGTTCCGGCAATGCTCTGCTGGCTCTACTTCGGAAAGAGCTTCGAACGCATGGTGGAGCATTGTGAAGAGTTGCGCCAATCTCCCGACCTGGGTTACTTCCAGAAGATCACCATGAGCGCCACAATCCGATTGCTGATTGCCCGTTCCATCAAACTGGGGCTTCGGACCCGGGAGGAGTGGAAAGCCCACCGCGAAGCCATGCGCCTGGCCGAAAGCGATCAGGTGCTGGATTGGGCCATGGAGGAGTCGTCGAGCGACAGGAACGATCCGAAACGCAAGCCGGGGCGTCCGGGAACCACCCGCTCTTTGACGGAGATGTTCACCCCGACGGTATCCCGCCCCGAGGAGTTGCGGCGTAAGATCGGAACGTATCTCCTCACCCGGCATACACAAACCGATATTGCCCGACTGAAGATCGCTCTCGAAGAGTTGCGTTATCTGACGCTCCCGATTCCGATCAAGCCGTTCCGCGATGCACTGCAGGAGGAATACGGCCGAGAGATTCGCATCGTCCACGAACGCGGCATTCAGGAGGCATACAGCCGGCTGACCGAACCGCTGCTTGCCGGGAAATCGGTACGGGATCGAGGTCCCGAAGCCATCGCCATTCGCGAAATCAAGGATTTTCTATCCGAAACGAACTCGTTTAATTCGTCCGAACCTGCCGCGAATTAAACGCTTAAAGTTCGTTCAATCAAGTTATTATATTTGCGCCGTCACTCGGATACCCGGGCGACGGCGTCGCTTTTTATTCCGCCGGAAAGCGCCGTCACACCCGTGCGGAAACAGCAACTTATGAAAGACTTATTATCCATCCTCCGCGAAGCGCCCGGAAGCATTCGTCTGGAGGTAAGCGGCGAGGATCTGCTGGCCTTCTCCAGCAATCTGATCAATCGCGCCAAAGAGGAGTTGGCCACCCAGGTCGCCGAAGCTCGCAAGGTGCGCTTCCTGACCAAGGAGCAGGTCAAGGAGCTGTGCGGCGTATGCGATGCGACGCTCTGGCATTGGAACCGGAAAGGGTATCTGAAGGCCGTCAAGATCGGCAACAAGATCCGATATCGCACATCGGATATTCAACGGATTCTCGGTGAGCGGGAGAGCAAATAGTCGATTGAGAATGCCGGGGAGATCCCCGAGCATTCGAAAAGCAGAGGAACAGAGGCAAGTTTGTGTTTTTGTCAGCCAAAAACCGGCCGCAAGGCCCTATCCCGATGGTCTCAACTCAAAAATTCCAATCCATGAATACACCGAAGAAAGGGGGCCGTCCGCCTTTGGGACGCGCCCGAAAACAGGAGTACCGCATCACCCTGCGGTGCAACACCGCCTGCAACTTCAAGCTCCGCGCTCTGGCCCGTGCGGCCGGCATTCCGCGTACCGAGGTGCTGCGGCAGCTGATTCTCAACGGCTCGGTCCGCGAGCGGCTGCGGAGTGAACACCTCGAATGGCTCGTCCAGCTCAAGGGCCTTGCCCGCAATCTGAACCAGCTGACCCGGCTGGCCCACGCCCAGGGATTTGCCGCCGTCGCCGCGCGCCATGCGACGCTTCAGGCCGAACTGGTGCGGATGATCGAAGCCCTGCGCCGTGATCGGTAAGGTCATTTCAGCAGGATCGTTCGGCGGCACGGTCGGCTATGTGATGAAGGAGCAGTCGCGCGTGCTGGAGGCTCGGGGTGTCGAGCCGCCCGGTGTGCGGGAGATGGTCGAGGATTTCGAGGATCAGGCGCGCCTCAATCCCCGCTTGAAGCAGAACGTCGGACATATCTCCCTGTCGTTCTCGCCGGAGGATGCCCCGCGGATGACTGATCCTCTGATGACGCAGATCGCAAAGGAGTACATGCAGAAGATGGGCATCACCGATACGCAATACCTTTTGGTGCGGCACCTCGACCAGCCCCATCCCCATTGCCATCTGGTCTACAATCGGGTCGGCAATCACGGGCAGACCATCTCCGACCGCAACATCAAAATCCGCAACGCCAAGGTCTGCCGGGAGCTGACCGAGAAACACGGGTTATATCTCGCACCGGGAAAGGCCAATGTGCGGCGGGAGCGGCTACGCGAACCCGACAAGATCAGATACGAAATCTACGATGCGATCAAAGGCTGTCTGCCCAAGTGCAAAAGTTGGAATGAACTGGAAGGCAAATTAAAGGAACAAGGTGTCGGCATTTGCTACAAGTATTGCGGAAATACCGATCGCAAACAAGGTGTCCTGTTCTCGAAAAACGGTTTCGAGTTCTCCGGATCGAAGATTGACCGGGCTTTCAGTTTCTCGAAGCTGGATCACCACTTCGGCCAGGTGCAGCAGCGACAAGCAACACTGATGTCGGGACTCAAGGCGGCAGCCGGAAGTTTCCGGACCGCTTTTGCAGGTCTGTTCGGCGGCGGGCGTCCCTTCTCCGCAGCGGGAGGCGGTGGAGGAGGCGGTAGCCATGGCGCAGGGTCAGTGTCGCTCGGCAGTGCCGGGTCGATTCCGCTGCCGCCGTTCGACTCGCCATTTGCCCTTTCGCCCGAGATGATGCAGCGGCGTGAGGGCGAGAGCCCCGAGGAGCATATAGCCCGCATCACGGCTCTAATCAATAAAGCGGCCGAGGCGATGGCCATAGCCCTCATGGAGCGTAAGCGCCGTATGGAGACACGCCCCCGTAAAATCGGATAACAACCTAAAACACAAAAAACGATGAAAGAGAACACCCTGGAGCTCTCCTTTGAGATGTACGAAGAGTTGAAGGAGACCCTTATCAAGACGCTCCGCACGGAGTTGGCCGAGGCTCGATCGCAGCCGGCAGCAACCATTGACACGGACGCGATCAAGCAGCTGCAGATTCGGATTCTGCAACTGGAGCAGACCCAGACAAGGGTAAGCGAGACACAGCAAGAACGGAGCCATCGGATCGAACAGCGGCTTCAAGCAATCTCCGAACGGCAGGAACAGATTTGCGAAGACCTCGGAGCGCAGATCTCGGAGATCGACGAGAAAGTGGCCGAAATGGAGATTCCCGAGGAGCTGCCGCCGCGGATGGTGCAGCACCGCTTCTCGCTCTCTCTTGACGCAACGCGCAACTTCTGGCTCTTCATGTCGATGTTTATCGTGATTGCGGTGCAGTCTGTCGGACTCTACCTGGAGTGGCGGCCCGACCGCGGCCGGTATGACAACGACCTGAAGTATCGCTATGTGCTGATGAAGGGCGAGGCGTCGTCGAAACGGCTGTCGGAATTGGAGGAGTTGTTCGAAGTCGAGCGGAATCAGCGGTGCATCGACTCGATGCGAAGGGATGTCGAGAAGTACGAACGGCTGGTGCGCAGAAGGGCAGCCCTCGATGAGCAGGCGCGGCTGAAAGCCCAGGAGGCCGAGCTGCTCAAACGCGACGCAGCCAAACTCAGGAACAAGTAGCCCTTCCCTTTCTGCCGCAAAGATAAGCCGCCGGACGGACCGCACAAGGTCAGGACGAGTTGCCACAGGCAAACCTTGCGTAAAGTCCCTCCGGCGGCTTTGGCTTGTCGCCACCAAACGGGATGGGCGGAATAAAAGGTAAAAGCGACACTTGAGCGATACATCTCTTTCCATTCATGAGCCTAAAAATGTCTATCGGGGCGAGTTCTTCGAGATTGTCTCATAAAAGTTTGGGAAATTTTCGTTTTTCCCCGAATTAGCACGTATCTTTGAATTCGAAAAACAAATGGCCATGAAAACCAATCGGGAAGAGATTCTGCAACATGCCCTTCAACTCTTCATGTCGATGAACTACGAGAGCGTCAGCCTGCAAATGATTGCCCACAGTGTCGGGCTGACCAAAACCGGAATCTTCAACTATTACCCCACGAAACTCGACCTCCTCATCGCCGTGGCCGACCGCTACCTCTTCCACGTCCAGGACCCGGAAAACAAATTTGAACCGTCGGACGGGTCGCTGCGCGACTTCATCGACAAATACGTCAAGGGCGTCGAACGCACCATGGCCGAGATCGTGCGGTTGGGCAATATCCAACGCGAGAAGATGCCCGGACAGCTGGCTAACGCCGGGTATTTTCACCTCTTCCAGCAGGTGCTCTTCTACTATCCCGACGGCAAGCACAAGCTCCACGAATGGATGGAAAAGGAGTTTCGGCTCTGGTGCAACGTCATCGCCCGGAGTGTCGAACGAGGCGAACTGCGGGCCGATACAGATATTGAGGAGGCTGCCGCTCTGTTCCGGCAGGTTTTTATCGGACTCTCATACCAGATGTCCTTCTCCGATGGTCTTGATGTCGAAATTCTCCGGAAGCGCTTCCTCTATATATATGGGCTGCTGAAGCGCTGAGCAGGCTCTCTGCAGTTTTTTTCACGAAACGAAGCAAAAATATGACCGAGTGGTCATATTTTTGCTTTTTTATGCTATCTTTGCCTCCATAAAAAATGACCAACCGGTAACTTTTATGGAAAACAAAACTTTCGAACGCATCCAGCGGAGCTTCAACTACACGCCGACGAGCATCTTCACGAACCAATGGTCGAACCTGGCATTCGGTGTAGGAATGATCATCATTCCCGCCATCTTCCCCTTCGGCCTGCGCATCCGCCATCTGCGGATTCTCTCGCCGGCAGTCTTCTCGACCCTTCTGATCGTGGGCGGCGTGCTGCTGCTCTTCTTCACCTGGCGGGGCATGCGCAATGCCCGGGCCTTGAAAGCCGCCGGAGGAAAAATCACCGTCGACGGTACGCGCGTCACCTATCCCGAAGTCGAAAAAGGAAAGGTCGAATACCGCTCATTCCTCACCTCGGATATCGAGTATGTGAAGGATGACGAGGAGGAGCACCAGTGCAAGGTCAAGACGCCGGACAACTACATCATCTTCGAGACTCGCTACTTCGACTCCGAGGAAGAGTTCGAAGCCTTCCGCTCGCTTCTGGGATAATAACATAAAAACATACGGACATGATTACCAGACTTATGAAAATTGCCGTGGCAATTGTTGTTGCCGCCCTGACGCTCACGGCCTGCGGGTCGGGCGAAACCTTCCCGATGGCCTCCGCCGAAGGACTTGCCAAAATCCGGGAGCTCGTTGCGGAACATGTAGATACTTCGAAATACAAGATTTACACGGTGGAGTGGCGCGAGGACAACCGCGACCGCCAACTGGAGAACATCCTCACACATATCGACGTTTACTACCTCGATGCCGACAACAACGACTACAACCTTTCGTTCCAACTCACCAACGGAAAGTTTACGACCGACGGTCCGGAGCAGGACGACCGCCAGATCAACTCCTATGCATGCTCGACGCCGCTCAGCCTCGATGCCATCGACTTTGACTATCTCCAGAAAATCGGAGAAAAGGCAGACTCTCTGGTGATGTCCGATGAGGAGGGCAAACACCTGACGCTGAAGTCGGCCGGGATGTTCCGGTTTCGCGTCTGGCCGGTGTCGTTGAGCAACGTCGACCGCTGGAACCGCAGCGAAGAGTACCGTGCGGAGTCGGAACAGATGCAGGTGCAGTTCGAACTGAACTACGTCGACGAGAGCGAGTCTCCCGAATATCAGGGACGCTTCACCGTGACGAACTACTACACCGTCGCCTTCACGGCCGACGCTGCGGGCAAGGTTGCCATCGACGATTAGCGAAGCGAAAATGGGACTGCTGGGCGGCGCCCCGCCGACTGCGGGAGCGGACTCCGGACGACTCTTTGCGGCCGGAGTCACCTACATCAGTTGCGGAGCATGGCCTTTGGCCTACGACTGCTTTGCCCGAAGTACGCGAGAGGATGCTCCAACGCGCTACAATCTGGCCCTGTGCTGCTTCCATGTAGGGTGGTACGAAGAGAGCTACCGGCTGCTCGCAGAGGCCGAACGGCTGCTGGACGACAAGCCGGGCAAAGGCTCAGGCCTGGGCATCCCGTCCATGCCACGACTGCAGCTTCCCGAGGCTTTCCGCCGCTGGGATGCCGACAGCGAATTGCCCCGCTGTCCGCTGCTTCCCGAGACGCCGCGCGACGATGCCCTCACGCTGATCCTCCGCCTGCGAGCCGAGGCTGCCTTCCGGCTGGGCCGCTGCGAGGAGGTGCGGACGATTGCCGCCCGCCTCGGACTCCGATACGAACATCTTGAAAACCTACTCAAACCAATCGACCGATGACACCGCTCCGGGAACTCTACGACCTTTATTACTATCCGAACCCTGCAAAGGAGGAGCGCCGGCGGCAACTCCTCGCTGAGATTCCGACCGACGCATGCGACGAGGACAACTACGGCCGCACGTCGCTGCATATTGCGGCGGAATTTGCCGACTGCGAGGCCATCGCTTCGCTGCTCGACCGCGGGGCCGGGGTGAACGACCGCGACGAAGAGGGGCACACGCCGCTCTTCCGCCTGGCCTCACGCCGCAGCAGGGTACCCGCTCTGGAAGAACCGATTGCCACGGCGGCACGGCTGCTGCTGGGTCGCGGAGCGAACCTTCCGCGTTCGGCTCGCGGCACGACGGCGCTGATCGAGGCCGTGCAAAACCGTCACCACGCGATGGCCGCCGTGCTGATCGACTCCGGGCAGCGGCTCGACTCCGCGAACAGCTACGGCGACAATGCCCTGCACATTCTCTGCCGCCGCGCCGCCGATACCGCAAGGGAGATCGCCGGCAAGGAGCGTTTTATCGCCAGCTTCGGCGAACGATGGGTCTCGGAGAAGCAGCAGCGGGAGGCCCGCGAGGAGCAGGAGGAGCTCCAGGCGGAACAGATGCGCTGTTATGCGACGGCGGCACTGCTGCTCCACAGTGGGCAGATCGACCCCGACGAGAAGAACTCTACCGGTCGGCGTGCGTTCGACCTCGCCATGGAGGGCGGAGCCAAATGGGTGGGCGCCCTGCTTTCGGGTGAGGATCCGTTTGATGAACTCACGATGGAGACCGGCGGGATGAACCTCTTCCAGGCGCTACGAAAAAGGGATCGGAAAGCACTGGAAGCCCTGCTGCAGGCAGATGTCGATTCCGATGCGGAGTGCGACGACCGCGAAATGAACGACTGGACGGGCAAAACGCCGCTGGTCTGTGCGCTGGAGTGGGGCGATACCGAAATCGCGGCGATGCTGCTCCGGGCTGGAGCCAATCCCGACCGGCGAACGGCAAAAGGGATGTCTCCCTTTGCCGTCTGGATCGAGCAGGGATGTCGCGTATCGGACGGCATGGAGCGGTTTGCGCCGCTCATGGAACTCTTCGAAGAGCGGGGATGGCACCCCGATGCCCCACAGACGGGGAAAGACGAACGGGCCCTTATGCTGGCGTGTCAGCACGATGACTACGAACTGGCCATCTGGACCTTGCGGCGCCTGCTGAAACAAAAGGTCGAGGTGAATGCCCGCGATGCGATGGGCCGCACGGCCCTGATGCATCTGCTGGGTCCGCACAGCGCCGGGCCGTATCAGCCGGAAATGCTGGAGCGGCTGCTGGAAGCCGGTGCCGACCCCTGCGCCGCCGACAACGTGGGGCGCACCGTGCTGCACTATGCGGCCGAGGGCTACACGCATGCGGCGGCACGGCAGGCGGCAGAACTGCTCCTCGACTTCGGGCGGCCCGATGTCTCGGCCGCCGACAACGAGGGCCGCACGCCGATAGACATTGCCATGCGCAACAACAACGAGTCGCTTGTGAAATTTTTGCTGAAACACGTCTGAAATCAACGCTATGGATACCTTCCAGACCTTTCTGAACGCTTGCCGCAACGGACAGAAAAACATCGTGAAGCTGCTCCTCGAACGGGGTGGCATCGAGCTCAACCGGCGCGATGCCGAGGGCAACACGGCGCTCCATTACGTCTGTCGGCAGGGCTTTCGCGATCTGGCCGCGTTGCTGCTCGACCGGGGAGCCGATCCGTCGCAGGCCAACAACCGGAGCGAAACGCCGCTCCATACCGCGGCCCGCAGCGGCAACCGCGAGATCATCGCCCGTCTCGTGGAAGCCGGCGCCGACCCGGATGCCTCGGACCGGGAGGGTTGCACGCCGCTGATGCGGCTCGTAGAGAACCGCCGCACGGATGCCGCTCTGTGGCTGATCGACCGCGGAGTCGACATCGAGGCTACGGACCAGACGGGACACCGCGTGCTGGACTACGCCACGGCACTCGGGCTGACGGAAGTCGTGGCACGGTTGAGCCGGGGCGGTTCCGGAGGGGCGGACAGCCGCGATGCCGAAGGTAACACGCTGCTGCATCAGGCCGTTTACAACGATCAGGCCGAGGTCGTGCGTACACTGCTCGCGGCCTCGAAGGCGCAGCTCAATGCGCCGAACGATGCGGGCGAGACGCCGTTGCTGGTGGCGTGCGGACGCGGGAATCTGCACATTGCCCGGATGCTCCTCGACGCCGGAGCCGATGCCAACCGTCCGCTGCCCGACGGGACAACGCCGCTGCATTGGGCGGCACAGGCGGGCAACCGCTATCTTGTGGAGGCGCTGCTCGGGGCCGGAGCGTCGATCGACGCCCGCAACGGGGTGGGCGAGACGCCCCTGCTCATGGCAGCACGTGCCGGGAACAACGAGGTCGTGCGTCTGCTTGTGGAGCGTCATGCCGAAGTCAATGCGGCGGACAACCTCCAGCACACGGCGCTCTACTATGCCGGAGAACGCGGCTTCACGGAGATCGTCGAACTGCTGCTCTCGGCCGGCGCCGAAGGATAAAATGGATCGAAAATCTTAAAACATACCGAACATGGCAAACGAGAAGATGAAAAACCAAAGCCCGGAGGAGATTGCCCGGGCGGCACAGGAGGCAGCCCTGGAGCAGATGCGAGCGATGATGGGCTCGATTCCGGGGATGCCCGACATGGGCGACATGCAGGCACAGATCATGGCGCAGATGCAGGCTGCCGTACCCAATCTGGCGGAGATCCAGGCGCAGCAGGCAGCCATGGGCACGCTCGGCAGTGTGGATGCCGCGGCCGTGGCCGAAGCCGCACGGCTGAACATGGCGCAAGCAGCCGCAACCATGCAGGCGATGCAGGACGGGAGTCTCGAAAAGGAGTTGCGCGAGGCAAATGCCGCGGCGCTTGACTGGCTGGGCGAGGACGACGGCTGGAAGATCAAGCGCGCAGCGACGTGCCGACTGACTGCGGAGCAGCGCCGACTGATGGCTTTTGCCGCGCCGCTGCTGGTCTATAACGACGAGGCGGTGGATGCCGTCGAGAGCGAGGTCCTGCCCGAAACCTACCGCGCGCAACTTCAGAGCTGGTGGAACATTACGGACCGCGATTCGACGCTCGGGATCGTGCAGTGGCTGCTCCACGAAGGACACCATGCGGATGCCGACGCGGCGCTGGCGCTCATGCGCGGCGACCAACCCGAAGCGGGTGATCCCGAGGAGAAAGCCGAGGATGTGCAGTTGATTGCAGAGTTTATGATCAGAAACGGGTATTGTACGGCCGAAACGCTTCCGCAGACGGTCATCGCGTGGGATCTGGTGCGCATCGCCAATCTCGGGCGTTGGGCTCTTCACGCCGGTTATCTCTCCGAGGAGGAGATGTGGCAGGTGATGCAGGTGACCGCCGGTGCGGCCCGCGAATGCTTCTCGTCGTGGGAAGAGTACGGACGCAGCTTCACCTTCGGACGCGGCGTCTGGCACGGCGACGAGGAGGATTGCCAAACAGCCTGGGAGACCGTCACCGCGCTGCTCGAAGAGGAGACCTCGCCCTGGAGGCAGATCCCGTGGAACGCATAGCAACCCGACAACGCCGAAACGATGGAACGAGGACTTGAATTCTATGTGATGCTGGCCGCCGTGGCGGTCGGTGCCCTGACGTGGCTCTACAAGAAAGGCAGCCGGCTCTGGACGACGGTACGCAAACTGCGCCGCTCCTTCCAGGAAATATGCCTCAATCCAAAATCGGCGCTCGATGACGAGCGGTGCCGCCAGCTGGCCATCGGGGCAATGTACGCTTCGCAGCAGGGGGCCTGGCAAAACTCGCTGGAAACGGGGATTTTCGACACGCTGCCCGAGATCGTGGGCGGCTGGTGGGGCATTGACTCCACCGCGGAGGCCCGCGCACAACTGGACTACCTCTGCGAAAAGGGATTCCGCTACTACTGGCCCACAGTGCTCGAAGCCTTTCGGCTCGACGACCGTCTGCGGCAGGATGCGTTGTTCCAGCAGCGGATGACCTCGCAGGAGGATTACGACAAGGTCTCTTCGCAGCTCGAAAACCTGCGGGAGACCTTTGACGAACTCCTCTCGTGCGGCGTAGTCGCCTCGAAAGAAGAACTCAGCGGCTGCAACGTGACGGGTTGGGATGCCGGGCGCATTGTCTTTCTGGCGCGGGCCTGCTGCGAGATGGGCTACCTCACCGAAGAGGAGGCGTGGGCGTACATCGGACGGGCCGACACGCTGGCGCACGAGGCGTGCGGGTCGTGGCACGAACTGGCCATGAGCTACATCCTCGGGCGTTCGCTGTGGGGTGGCAAACGGGCCTACAATTCGGTGATGAAGACAACGGCCGACGTGCTGCTGAGCAACCCCAAGAGCCCGTGGGTGCGCTACCCGTGGTAAGGGCCCGACGAAACCGCGATGAAAGCCGCGCTGAAATACCCGGTCTTCTACCTCGCCCCCGCGGAGCATATGGTCTATGTCTTCTGGCGGGAGGAGAACGTGACGACACGCAGGCTGCTCGCCGAGGCCGACGGCTGGGCGGGGCAGGAGGTGGTCGACGCCTCCGGACGGCGCTATACAATCCGCCGCTGTTGGGAGACCGGCCCCGTCGGGCTCTATGGTCGCATCGGCCCGACTGAGCGACGCACCGTCCGCTATGAAACCGTCTTCGAAGAGGAGGTTCGCCGTTGTCCGCTTCCGGAGTTGCAGGCGTGGATCGCCCGTGAATACCCCCAGTCAGAGTGGTTCCGGGAGGCGTGCTGGCGCAATGCCGCCGACTTCCGGCAGGTAGTCTACAGTTGCCGGAGTTTCGAGGAGCTGGCCCGGATGTTCCGCTGCCGCCCCGAGGAGGAACCCTCCATCCGACGCGACCTCGTGCGCTTTCTCATTGTGGCCCTCGTTGTCGGAGTTGTGATTGGGCTGCTGGCCCGCTACACGTAACGGAAGTTGTAAAAAAACATGAAAATCAATCATCTCATCGCATTTCTCTTTCTGCTCGCGGCCACAAGCTGCGCAAGCACCCGTAAATCCACGGAAGTCAACCCGCCTTTCGTGGCATCCGAATCGACCTGGTTGTATCGGGATGCCGAGGTGGTAAACCGCCGGCTGAAACCCCTCGAACGTCCGCAGGTGCGCTTCGATGTCGAGCACGCCATCCTGCACGGGGATTCGGTCTGGGTAGTGGTTCGCGCAACCATTCCCCACCGCTCGATCCGCCGCGGGGAGTGTTTCAAGGCCATAAGTGTTCTTCAAGCCTCCGAGGGCATCATGGAGCTGGGCGAGCTGTCGCTCGACTCGGGCCATTTCATGCCCGATGAAGATGGAGACGTGGCGGTGACAACCCGTCCCGGACGGATGCAGAATCTCTATCTCTCGTGGCGCTTTGCCTGGGACGAGCGCATGCGGATGAATACCTTCATCGTGGTCTTCGCCAGTTTGACCGACGGCCGACACCTGTTCCAGTATCTGCCCCTGATGCTGCCGCTCTTCTGGATTGATGATACGGAGGATGAGTTTTACTGGCCCCGGTCGGCCGAGATTCCCGAGGAGGCCCTGCTCGATCGTTCACCCTTCGAAACTGCCGTTGAGTGATATGGAAAGAGTTATTCGGTGCGGATTCGGACTGCTGCTCGCACTGACACTTCCGATCTGGAGTGTACAAGGCGAACAGGCTCCGACAGACGACCTTCCCGACTTCAATGTTGTACCGGAAAACGCCGCCCGGACGGTCCTGCTCCACGCCGCCACCCCGGAATGCGACACTGTGCGCTGCTCTCTCTCGATCGAAGCCGGACAGCCGCGGGCACGGGGCGACTACGAGATTCTGCTCTCCAGCAACCAATACACCGACCGAACCCCGACCATCGTCACGGAGGAGGGATTACCGTTGACATGGCTTCGCAGTTCCTCTTCCGCATCCTGGAGCAACGGCACCATGACACGTATCTGCCGGCACTTCTATCGCTTCTCTCCCGCCAAAAAGGGTGAGTCCCGGCTTCGTTGCCGGGACCTCTCGTTCGACGGGGTGGCCTACGACGGCGTATTGACGATCCAAGTTGGAGCACCGGAGCTAAATGCCGTTCCTACCTTCCTTTTATGGGTGACGGGAATCGGTTGTCTGCTCCTCGTTGAAGTATTTATTCGAATTGGATGCCGCAACGAAGCCCGGGTCGATACAGCCGACTTCATACGGCGACACCGCAGGCTGCCGCTCAACGCCGAAGGAATCTGGACCCATTACCTGCTTCCGATCATGCTTCTCTATCTTCCGCTCTTCCTGGCTCTCATCACACTCACCGGGATGGCGTCCATTTCGACAAATGTGCTTCTCTGGATCGCGGCCGTCTGCGTCCCGGTAGCTTTCATCCTCTTCCGCCTCCAATACCGCAGGCTTTTCTTCCATTGGTGGAAGACTGGGCTTCCGCCGGAGCAGATTGACAGACTACTCCGGGAGCTGGCCGAACAGCACGAGTGGACAATTGACCACATGGACCGGGATTTTTTTGTCGCACACACCCATCCCGCCTGGTGGAGCGCCACGTGGGGTGAACAGATCTTCGTCGCGCACGACCGCGGCGGCATCTGGATCAACAGCATCAATGACCTCGGCAAGCGCAGTTCGATCGTCTCGTTCGGATATACCCGTCGGAATATCCGCCGGGTGACGGAGGCAATCGCAGCACAGGAAAAAGATACCCATTCACCAATGTAAGCCCGATACCATGATACCGCTGAAAATCACCCCGCTGCCCGGATGCACTCCCGGGACGGTCGAAAAAATCGACGCACTCAACCGCAAACTCGGATCGTTCATCCACGCTCCTCTCAATCTCAAGGAGGTGCTGCGCATGGAGCCGTTCGCCGCCGACGCGGAGGTGGTGCGGGCCGTTGCGGCGACGCTCGACAACTACGCCATCATCCCGACCTCGCCCACGGAGCGCGAACGCCAACGCACGACGGGCCTTCCGAAGGATTACGACATCGTGGGGTTCTGGTACTGCGTGGCGCTTCTCGCCCTTTCGACAGAGCCGGAGGCCGTGCGTTATCTGCTCGTGCTGGCGCGCATACTGATGGCCGAGGATCCCGCGGAGCTGTTCCTGCTGCGGCGCATCGTCCGCCTGCTGAAGGGATTTCCATTTCCCCACCTGCAGGAACTCAGAAGCCGGATCGAAGGCTTCTACGACACCGTTACGCACCAATTGGAGGCCTTCCGATGGCTGGAGGCCGCCGGGATTCCGTGGCCTGAGTCATACGAATGGGAGGTCATCGCGCAGTTCTCCTCCGACGGCGAGCCCTATGCCGACCCGGCGGCTCCGAAGGAGGAGCGGCGCAGGCGCGTGGTGCTGACGCTCCGGCTGAACAGCCCCCGCAGCCTCTACGGCAGCTGTCGCCAGCACAATAGCTACGAGATCTCGCTCCGCAACGACGACAACACGACACGCGGCCTATGGAACGAAGGCCACGGCGATCTCTTCATCGAAGACCGTCCCGTGATGCAGCACCGGATGTTCACACCGCTGCAGCTCCCGGAGTTGTTCGACGTGCTCGAAGGGTTCGGCATCCGACTGGTGCGCAAACCCGTGATGGTCTACACGAGTCAGGGAATCCGAAAGGCCCACGTGAAGGTGTTTCAGATGCTCGAGAATCAGCTCGGACATGACCCTTCGGCAATCGGAGAGGCCGCGGAGGCGCCGGGCCAGCCGAAGGAGGAGGACGATTCGGGCAACACATCGGCCGGTGGAAGTAAATTCCCGGAGGTCGAGCGGGCCGTAGAGGAGGCGCTGGACCTGCTCAAATACGACGGGGATGTGAACGACTCGCTGGCTGAGATGCGTAAAAAATGGGGCGAAGGGATTTCGGTGCTGCATGAAGCCCGATTCGACGAGATCGGGGTGCAATATGCCTGCCGCTCGCACGAAGAGGGACTTGCTGCTCTCGGGCAGGAGCTGACCTGCCACGGATACCGGCTCTACGACCTCGACGGCGACGATATCTACCTCCTCACGTTGCAACCGGAGGCTCACGTTGCGGATTTCGAAAAGGCTTGCGGAAAGGCGGGGCAATATTGTCGGCAGTTGAAGCAGCCGGGGCGTGCACCGGGCACTCCGGCCCGAACACTCGATCCCAGGCGCACGATGCCCTGCGAAGAGGTGCCATGGCCCGATGATGCCGACTACATGCTCGACGCGCTGGCCGGCGACTTTTGCAGCGGGCGGTGGAAAAGCTGCAATGCGGAGGAGTGGCAGGGGAATTTCGTCGCCGACCTCCGCCAGCGTCCGCTGCAACCTGTCAAGGTGCGCTGGAACCGGTTTTGCTGCCTGACCTACTCCCCGGAGATGGATTTCTATGCGGCGTTCTACTACATTCCGCCCATGCAGTGCTGGATGCTTCTCGGGGGCAAGAATCCCCTGGAAGCGAACAGCTGGAAGCGGCTGTGCGACCTGCCAAAACAGGAATCGCCCTATCTTTTTTTCGACCAGCGCCCCCGATGGTTCGGCTGCTACCTCTGCTTCGGAGACCGGCAGAGCGCCACGATCCTCACGATGAATCCGCAGGGAGTGGAGCGCGTCCAGCGTTTTCCCTTGCCCAAGGCGCAGCACCCTTGCGGGTTCGCCTGCGACGGACTTGGACGCATCCTCCTTGCACACGGCGAAGAGACCTATTGTTTCGAAAACGGCACGCTCTCACCGCTGGGCTTCCGCATATCGAGCGGCGACGGATTCAACGGCGCCATTCCTGTTCCCGGAACCGGTCGTCTGGTGATGTGCGGCTTCACGGACCGGGAACTGGACGCCCGGCTGCTGGAACTCGATGTCGAGACGCGCCGCTGCCGGGCCACCCGTATGCAGAATGTGGATCCCTGGTCGGTTCTTCTCCCGTTTGGAGAAGATTGGGTGCTGGTCAAAGGATCTTGCGATTCGATGCGACTGGATTTCGCCCGGCTCTGGAATCGCACGACGGGCGAAGTGCTGCGCATCCGTCCCGGGATGTTCGGCAGCGAAAGACTCGAACACATCGGACGGCTGAACGATGGACGTGTGGTGCTGACCACGCTCCGCTCCCATGTGGGACAAGTCGTGCACTTTTCCACGGACTTCTGGAGTTTCCTCCGCACGGCCAGCCGGCCGAAAACTCTGGAGCCGATGCAACCCTACGAAACACTCTATCCAGATATTCCGCTGACACTGCCCGAAAGATCATAACCCAAAAGCACACAATTGCTATACTCGTAATTATTACCTCATAAAAAGACCTTGCTTTTTTGAGGCTGGTCCTCAAAATGTTCTCCACATTCTCTCCGAAGGTGATACAATGTGTGAGAGTGAACGGATAGAGCAAATCTGAAGGTATCGTAGCTCAAAGACGACAAAACAATATCCATTCCTTTCTACCACAAAAACAAGTCACAAAATCATGACGAAATCCGGCCAATAATCTTGCATACAATCCATCCTATGACCTCGGCTTGTCGCATGTAGATTTGCAGCGTGATGTAATCACAGGTAATTTTGATATGGCGTCGCAGTGAACCGGGGCTTGTCGTAAGCTTTGAGGCTTGGCGGTAGATTTGGACTGCGATTCCATTAACCTGAGAGAATGGCTGTTTAGAATTGTAGGTTTGAAGACCTGGTACATGTGATAGCATACGACTCTCACAAAACTAACAAGTTATGCACTATTTGTATTATGTAGGTCTGGATGTGTCGAAAGAGACTTTCGATGCGTCTTTGGTCGCCTTCGAGGATGCAAACGAGATGGCTCACCGCAAATTCGCCAACTCCCGAAAAGGGATCTGCTCGTGTCTGCACTGGGTTGAGAAGCGGCATGGTATTCTGCTCGACGATGTGATTTTCTGCGCCGAGGATATGGGGAGCTACATATCCGAGATGGCGGTTTGTGCTTCCGACAGGACGCTGACTTTCAATTTTTCACTGATCTCGCCGTTGGTAATCAAGTATTCGATGGGTATTGCCCGTGGCAAAACAGACAGAGTGGATGCCCGGCGTATCGCCGAGTATGCGATCACTCACTATCGGAAGATAGCCCTTTATCTGCCTGCAGAGAAGGAACTGTGTCAGTTGCGCACATGGCTGATCTTAAGGGCTCATCTGGCAAAACAACGTGTCGCGAAACTGGTGTTGCTCGAAAAATTAGACTACAAAGAGAAATTCGCGGATGTATCTATTCAACGTTCCATGCTCCAGGAGGAGATCGCGTATGCAGAAACTCATATGAAAACCATCGAACGGGAAATGAAGGAACTGATAGCCGCCGACAGCAACATTTGCCGGAACTACAAGCTGCTGACCAGCATCAAAGGTGTAGGGCCGATCACGGCCATTGTGATGCTCTGTTCGACGCTTAATTTCACCAAAATCACAGACCACCGCAAGTTTGCCTGCTATTGCGGGCTGGCTCCGTTCGAACATAGCTCCGGCACAAGCGTTCGCGGGGGATGCCACACATCGAGCATGGCGAATCGAGACATTAAAGTACAACTGAACCGCAGTGCACTGATTGCCATCAGGTGTGATCCGCAACTAAAGGCATATTACGAACGCAAAGTAGCTGAAGGTAAACATAAATTCAGCGTCCTGAATGCTGTGAGGGCCAAAATCGCCGCCAGATGCTTTGCCGTCGTAAGGCGTGGAACACCATATGTAGCATTGCAGATATAGCCCGGTATACATATCTGCCATTCGATAAGATTTTGAGATCGTTCAAAATCTCAAAATCTTATTGTCGGAACAGTCCGTCTAATTGGGGGCTGAACCTACTCATAATTAATGTATTGTCATTTCCGTACTCCGCAAATTAACGATTCTGACTATGGGATGCAAGGCTATACAAGCGCTTCGCGGCCTTGCATCCCATAGCCAGAATCATTTTGCTAAACGCTACGACAAAAAATGACAATTTCCGGGCATGAAACTTTTTGCAGTTTTTATTTGGTTTTATCTTAGAATTCTACTAAACGGGAAGAATGACAACTAAAAACCGCCCAGTAAACTATTTGCAAATTACCTTATATAAATTGATTAAAAATGAACAGAAACCCCATAATCCACCACCTGAAAGTATTACAGCGATAATTCGAGATAATATTGTTGAGAAATTCTTGAATCCCTGAATAGCAAAATACATCAGAATTATGGCTATTATCAATCCTATTACAGCCTTTAGCATAATCCTCTTATGATTTGTAATCTGTAAAGATAGTTTCTCAATTTCTGTTCTGAATTGAATATGCTTATCTTCCAATGCTTTTATCCGCTGGCTTAATAGAGCATTATTATCGGCCTCTTGTTTTTGGGCATCCAATGCCTCTTTAATCTTTTGTGCTTGTTTGACCTTACGAGTTTTTTCCTTCTCTACAATACTAATAGCCTGCTGTTTTGCTAAATTCTTATCTTGTACAACCAATTCATTGAAATGTGCAATTTTTTTAGCTGATTGACAAGCAACTGATTCCAAAAGAATGCGATAATCTTCGTCAGATACACTATCCAACGATGAAATTGCAGCTTCAAATTCTCCAATTAACTCTTTACTTGCTATTTCTTCGTTCAACGTTGTGGCCATCAATTCTCGCAATCCAATCTTTCGAACTTGGGATGTTAACTTTGCAGGATCTTTCAACCATAGCATACTAGTAAGAACATCCGGCAAAACAATTTCAGTTACACCTTTTACGGATGCATGTTCTTTATTAAACAGAAGAAGATCATAGTTTGTTGTAACAAACCAGTATTTACCTTTTTGGAAACTACTTATTACAGCTCCACGCTGTTCCCTAACAAATAAATATGCAGCAACATCATGAAAAGCATTACCCTTCTTTTTACGGGTATCTTTCAATGCTTTTACATCAGGACTTTTCTCAAATTTCTCCAATAAAGGTGTTCCTATATTTTCTTTCGAAACTTTAAGCGTTTGACAAACATAATCTTCAATTCTAGCGCCAATATTAATTAACCATGCCTTATTTCTACCTAACCTTAAGCATGCATCATTTATAGTCGTAATAGGTTGTTTATTATTATAGCTGTCAACCGCATTAGAAATTACTTCACTGAGTTCATTTAAAGTGACAGATAAAACTTTAATCGTACCACCTGTATTTCTGATTAAATCTAATAATTCCAATGCTGGTTTTGTCTCCTCTTCTTTTTGTAAATCTAAAGCTCGCAAAATAAGAGGTGTATCAATGTAGTAAACTTCATTAGAAGCAAAATTAGTTTCAACATTGATTCCTGATTCCAAAAAACCTGCTACTATGGTACCTAAATACAATTGCTCTGCAATTTGAAACAACTCATCATCAGATGTATTTAAGTATTCTAAGAATTGGACATGATAAATGAAGGAATGTTCAATATCATCCCTTTTAATCACGCCATTGCCTCTAAAAAAAGAAGCAATTTGACATTTGTTCCTATCCAAGAAATCCGTTAACGATGGAAGTTTTGACGAATCAATCTGTTCAGTTGCAAGATATGTATTAAAAGCCAATTCAAGTTTTGATGCATTCCGTAAGCCTTTTTTATATTTTGCCTCTAACTCTGTAAAAGAATATTGAGTTAATTGGAACGAATTACCGTGTTCAAAACATTGCGCTCCTAATTCAGTTTTCTTGCGTCGTGATAAAGAAGAAAAGACAGACTCTATTAATTTTCGAACAATAAGAACAGGAACATCAATTCCATATTCTTGTTTTATAATTTCTTGAATATCTTGGACTGTCCCTTGAGAAGCACCTCTTAAGCTATATAAACTCAATGCTCTTTTGCAGATAGGCACATATACATGATTATATAAATCATTCTGATTTTCTGTCAAGGCAGCAAGGAAACAATAATTTGCCAATGTATCATTTAAGGTTTTCATAATCTACCAATTAAGAAAGCAGCGATAAAGAATCAGATGTATATAACAAAAATAGTGAAAATACCGGAATTTATTTCATCCGAGGTTTAGATTTGCTTTCTAGATCTAATTTAGCAGGATAATTTTCCGACAAAAATCACCCTGCTAACAGCCAAGTCAAACATCATTCACAGCACGTGTGGGGAAAATGTGGGGAAAATCCAGAAAATAAAAAATCGCTTAATCCGTATATATCAACAGATTAAGCGATTTTACTGGTACCCGGAGCCGGGATCGAACCGGCACAACATTGCTGTCATTGGTGTTTGAGACCAACGCGTCTACCAATTCCGCCATCCGGGCTGCTAAATCGGTGATTTGCTCTGCAAAAGTAATGATTTATCGAGGAACTCCAAATTTTTTTCGCATTTTTCTGCGTCCTTACTGTCTGCCGAAGTGGACGAGGAGCCTGGCGGCCTTGGCCGGTCCGACGAGTGCCGAGAGTTCTTCGGTGGGGGCCGTGCGGATTTTCTCTACCGTACGGAAATGGCGCAACAGGAGCTCTATGGTCTTCGGGCCGACTCCTTCGATATTTTCCAGTTCACTGTGAATGAAAGCTTTGCTTCGCTTCTGCCGGTGGAAGGTGATGCCGAAGCGATGGGCTTCGTCGCGGATGTGACACACCACTTTGAGCGGTTCACCCGTACGGCTCAAGTAGTAGGGCATCGGGTCCCCGGGGAAGAAGATCTCTTCGATCCGCTTGGCCAGGCCTACGATGGGGACTTGTTTTTCGATTCCCAGTTCGCACAGCACGGCATAGGCGCTGGAGAGCTGTCCTTTGCCGCCGTCCACGATAATCAGGTCGGGCAGTTCGGCTCCTTCGGCGATCAGGCGGCTGTAACGGCGGAAGACGATCTCGCGCATCGAGGCGAAGTCGTCTGCACCGATGACGGTTTTGATGTTGAAATGGCGGTACTCCTTGCGTGAAGGCTTGCCGTCCCGGAATACCACGCATGAAGCTACCGGGTTGGTCCCCTGTAGGTTGGAGTTGTCGAAACATTCGATGTGGCGGGGCGGACGGTCCAAGTGCAGCTCCTTTTGCATGGCGGCCATCAGCCGTTCGGTATGCCGTTCGGGATTCTTGATCTCGAGGTTCTTGAGCTGTTCGGCGCGGTAGATACGGGCACTCTTGAGCGAGAACTCCAGCAGATCGAGTTTTTCGCCCCGCTTGGGAACGGTGAAGGTCACCCCGTCGAAAAGTTGCGCGGCCGAGGGGAGGTAGGGAACGATGACCTCTTTGGCCAGCGTCCCGGCGATCGTTTCGGCGATGTGCTGGATGGCCAGGGTCAGCATTTGAGCGGGGTCGGTGTCGATGCCCGTGGTGAGCCGTATCGTATAGACGCCCACGACCGAACCGTGGCGGATGCGCAGGAAATTGCAGTAGGCCACGTCGTCGTCCACCAGTAGGGAGAAGACGTCCACGTTCACGATGCGTGCGCTGACGATCACCGATTTGCTCGAATAGTTGTCCAGGGCGTCGAGGCGTGTCTTGTAGCGTTGTGCGACTTCGAATTTCAGGTTTTGGGCGGCAGCCTCCATCTCTTTTTCAAGATAGGTACGCACGGGGCGCAGGTCGCCTTTGAGAATCGAAACCGTCATATCGACCAGTGCGTCGTATTCTTCTTCGCTTTGCGCTCCCACGCAAGGTCCCTTGCAGTTGCCCAGGTGGTATTGCAGGCAGACCGAATAGCGCCCTTTGGCGATAGCCGTCGGCGAAAGGTTGAGCGAGCAGGTTCGCAGGGGAATCACCTCGCGGATAAACTCCAGGATACTGCGCTGCATCATTACCGAGCCGTAGGGACCGAAATATTGGGAGCCGTCGCGGTTGAGGACGCGGGTGGACTGTACGCGCGGGAACGGTTCGCGGCGCACGACGATCCAGGGATAGGTCTTGTCGTCCTTGAGCAGGATGTTGTAGCGCGGTTGGAGGGTCTTGATTAACGAATTTTCGAGCAGCAGGGCGTCCGTTTCGGTATCGACGACGATGTGCCGGATCGCAGCGATCTGCCTCACGAGTACCTGTACCTTGGCGCTGTGTTCCTTGTTCTGCATGAAATACGAGCTGACCCGCTTGCGCAAGCTTTTGGCTTTGCCGACGTAGATGATCGTCCCGTTCTTGTCCAGAAACTGATATACGCCCGGTGACAGAGGCAGCAGGGCCACCTGTTCTTTTAACCCGTATTTTTTTACGTTGTCCATCTGTCGCAAAAGTAGCAAAATTTTAACAAAGACCTCTGCCGTGCGCTGAATCGGAGAATGAGCCGGAGTTTTTCGGCAGAAGTCGTCGATTGAACAGATTGTTCGTGGTTGAAAAGTATTTATATTTTGATTATTTGTCGAAAACATTATACCTTTGGGCCGTTTTATTGAGCAAAATCTGCCTATGAAAAATTTTTTATCCCTGTTATGTATTTTTTCGCTCTGCGTCGGTTGCGACAAGGCGTATGATCTGAACAAGATCGAATCCGGCGATGTAACCATCGGCAACGACCAGAGCGAATGGATTATGCCGTTGGCGCAGATCACGGTCGGAATGGACGAGTTGCAGGACGGCAGTGCGGATATCCGCGCTATTTTCGACGAGGTCGATATCTGGTTGCCGACGACGCTCCCGGGCAATGCGGAGTGGGTCGATATCGTCCGTCTTTCGAGTGATGGAACTTATCTGGACGGAATGCTGGAGGCTCTTATCGACGAGATGCTCGTTCCCGGATCGAAAAAAATGGACGAAGTGGTCGATCTGATTTGGTCCAACGAAGGTTACCGCGAGCGTTTTACGGCGTTGATTCCGGCCGATAGCGAGGAGCTTTTCAAGGCGGAATTCAAGAAGTTTTTCGGCGAGGACAACGAGGCTGGCGAAGCGTTGCGCGATACGATGGGCGAGCTGGCGCGGGAATTTCTTTCCCAGATTAAAATCAATACGATTACTTATAATGCGACGTTGGATGTCGACGATGATTTGATCGATATGCTTGCCGACAACCTCGATCCCGAGGGTACCGTCGATCCGGTCAATACGCTCGATCTGTACGGCGAGGTGCGGAGCAGTCTGCCGGTGAGCTTCGAAGTAGCTGCGGATTTTTCCGAAACGAACGTGGCTATCGCGCCTTTCCTGGTCGAACCCGACGAAGAGAATGACATCGCTCCCGTGCGGCTTTACAAGGATGATATCCGGAGTTTGTTCTCTTTCTTCGAACTGAATGTCGATTTTATGCCGCAGAAATATTATCCGCGCATCGGATTCAGCGACAGCCAGTCGATTCGTATGATGCTGCATTTGAAGAAACGCGGCGGTCTTAATCTGAACCTTTAATCCGGATTCCTCATATGAAAAAGATCATATATACTTTGATTGCGGCATTTGTCGCATGTACGGCCGTGGCACAGACGCCGAGTGCCTACTTTATGGAGGGTTCGACTTTCCGCAGCCAGCTTAACCCGGCTTTCGCTCCGCTGCGCGGCTATGTGAATATTCCCGTATTGGGCGGTGTGCAGGTCAACGTTTCCGGTAACCTCTCCGTCAGCGATATTTTTTATCCGGTGAACGGAAGTTTGGTAACGCTGTTCGACAAGAATGTTTCTGCGGCCGAGGCGTTGGGAAATCTGCGCTCGAAAAATATGCTCGGAACCGATGCCCGGATCAATATCGTCGGTTTCGGTGCATTCCGCAAGGATCATAAGACATTCTGGTCGTTCGATCTGAATATGCGTGTGGAGGCGGAGGCCAATATGCCCTATTCGTTGTTCGACTTTCTCAAGAACGGACGGAACGAGGCCGTTATCAACGATATCAAAGCCTCGACACAGGCTTATCTCGAGGCCGCTTTCAGTTACTCTTTTCCGCTGACGGATCAGATTTATCTCGGTGCTCGGGGTAAGTTTCTCGTCGGCGCGGGCCGTGCGCGGACGTCGATCGACCGGCTCGATATAAAATTGCAGGAGAATAGTTGGAATATCGACGCGGACGGTTCGTTCGAAATGTCGGGCCTTGAGATGAGCTCCATGCAGCGTCCCGACGGGTCGGAATATTATTCGTTCAACGATTTCGACGTCTCTTCCTACAAAGGGCCTGCGGGTTACGGTTTTGCCGTCGATCTGGGTGTGACGTACGACGTGATTCCCGATTTGCAGCTCTCTTTCGCCGTGAACGACCTGGGTTTCATTTCGTGGGGAAAGAAATACCTGGAGCGTGGGCAGATGACCAAATCCCAATCTTTTACCGGCGTGGAGATCATCGACGGTGAGGTTCACGATCCGGAGTTCGATTTCGGCGAGCTGGAGTTCGACCGGGTGCAGGCTTCCAAAGGCAAGACCGAGATGCTGCGCACCTCGATCAATCTGGGAGCCGAGTACGAGGTTTGGCGTCATAAGATCGGCCTGGGTCTGCTTTACAACGTACGTGTCTGGGATGTGAAGACGTTCCACAACCTGACCGCCTCGGTGAATTTCCACCCGATTCCTTGGTTTACGCTGACGACCAGCTATTCGTTTCTCAACGGTCAGGGGCATGCCCTCGGTGTGGCGATCAATGCCTGCCCCAGTTGGATCAACTTCTTCCTGGCAACCGATATGTTGATTTGCAGCCATACGCCGCAGTTCCTGCCCGTCACTTCTACATCGATGAACGTGACGCTCGGCATCGGCGTTCCGATCGGGCGGCGCAGCCACCGCATCCCGGAGTATCTTTACCGATAATAATTGATATTGGTTAAGAAGCCTGCATCGATCGATGCAGGCTTCTTTGATGCGGTGTTTTCTCTTTTTACGATTCTTTGCCGCACCGGTGTTTGCCGGTTTTCGATGGCGGATCCCGAAGGGGTGCGTCTTCGGTCCGGAGAACACCTGGGAACGGTCGGATTTGACTATGTGACCAAAGTCGGCACTCGTTTTACCGTCCGCAGCAAAGGTGATCGACCGGAATGTCGAACGGATCGGCGGGCAGCTCCTCCACGACTTGATGCGGATAGCACACGCCTGCCTTGAAAGCCCGGAAACCCGGCTGCGACAGGTATTTGTCGTAGAATCCCTTGCCGCGTCCCAGGCGCATGCCTGCGGCGGTGAACGCCACACCCGGCACGATGATGAAATCGATCTCTTCGGGGCAGCACAGCGCAGTGGCCTCCGGTTCCGAAATGCCGAACGAGCCGGAGTCGTTCATCGAGGCGGGATCGTAGTCGTAGAATCGCATTATGTCGCCTTCCACGCGGGGCAGTACGATCCGTTTGGAGCGGCTCCAGCGTTCGAGCGTTGGGGCGGTGAGGGGTTCGTCTTTGAGTGAAGCGAAAAGGGCCACCACTTTGGCGCGTGCGAAGGCCGGAAGCCTCTCCGCTTCGTTGAAAATACGCGCGGAAAGCTCTTCGCGCTGTTCCGAAGAAAGGGCCGTATTGAGCCCTTTCATCTGTTTCCGGATTTCCGTTTTGGTCATAAAATGCCTGATTTTAAGCGTAAATTTCGAATTGTTTTGTGTTGTTATTATGCAAACAATGACTATCTTTGCCGGAGCGCAAACAAATTTTTAACAAAAATAAACAAATTTCAAACATTATGGGCTGTTTTCTAACTAATTCTTCTCTTGGCAAGAAGTTGGTAATGAGCATTACCGGTTGTTTCCTCGTGCTCTTTATCCTCTTCCACATGTCGATGAACATCGTGGCGATCTTCTCGCCCGAGGCGTACAACACGGTCTGCGCATTCCTGGGTGCCAACTGGTATGCGTTGGTCGGAACGCTGGTGCTGGTCGCCGGTATCCTGATCCACTTCATTTATGCGCTGGTGCTGACCGTGAACAACTACAAGGCGCGCGGTTCGCAGCGTTATGCTGTTACCGTGAAGGAAAAGGGTGTGCAGTGGGCATCGAAAAACATGCTTGCGCTGGGGTGGATCATCCTCGGTGGTCTGTTGCTCCATCTGTTCAACTTCTGGTCGAAGATGCAGCTGGTCGAGGTGCTGGGACACCATGAAAATTCGCTCGGCTTCTCGCCGCAGGACGGCGCTGCGCTGATTCAGTACACCTTCTCGCAGTGGTACTACGTGGTGATCTACCTGGTTTGGTTCTTCGCCCTCTGGTTCCACCTTACGCACGGCGTGTGGTCGATGTTCCAGTCGGTGGGCTGGGGCAACGACATCTGGTATCCGCGCCTGAAATGTATCGCCAACATCGTGGCGACCGTCGTGTTCCTCGGTTTCGCTGTGGTCGTGCTGGTCTATTTCTTCCGGAGTCTTTGCTGCGGTTGTGTCTGCTAACATCTTACGTTGAATTATAAAAATATAGAGATATGGCTTTCAAATTAGATTCAAAAATACCCGCCGGGGAACTCGCGCAAAAGTGGAGCAACCACAAGGCGGCGATCAAGGTAGTAAGCCCTGCCAACAAACGCAAACTGGATATTATCGTCGTAGGTACGGGCCTGGGCGGTGCCTCCGCAGCCGCTTCGCTCGGCGAACTGGGATACAACGTGAAGGTTTTTTGCATCCAGGACTCTCCGCGCCGTGCGCATTCGATCGCGGCGCAGGGCGGTATCAATGCGGCCAAGAACTACCGCAACGACAACGATTCGATCTACCGGCTGTTCTACGATACGATCAAAGGCGGCGACTACCGCGCCCGTGAAGCCAATGTTTACCGCATGGCCGAAGTTTCGAACTGCATCATCGACCAGTGCGTCGGCCAGGGCGTTCCGTTCGCACGCGAGTACGGCGGTATGCTGGACAACCGTTCGTTCGGCGGTGCGCAGGTTTCGCGTACGTTCTATGCCCGCGGTCAAACCGGCCAGCAGTTGCTGCTGGGAGCTTATGCCGCACTCAACAAGGAGATCGCTGCCGGTTCGGTGAAGAGTTATCCCCGTCACGAGATGCTCGACATCGTGATCGAAGACGGCGAGGCGAGAGGTATCATCGCACGCAATCTGGTGACGGGCGAATTGGAGCGTTTCGGCGCACACGCCGTAGTGATCGCTTCGGGCGGTTACGGCAACGTGTTCTTCCTTTCGACCAACGCGATGGCTTCGAACGGTTCGGCCGCTTTCCAGTGCTACCGCAAGGGGGCCGGCTTTGCGAATCCCTGTTTCACGCAGATCCACCCGACCTGTATTCCGGTGCATGGAGATCAGCAGTCGAAGCTGACCCTGATGTCGGAGTCGCTGCGTAACGACGGCCGTATCTGGGTTCCCAAAAAGATCGAGGATGTGAAAGCCCTCCGTTCGGGGGCCAAGAAACCTTCGGATATTGCCGAAGAGGACCGTGACTACTACCTGGAGCGCCGTTATCCGGCCTTCGGTAACCTCGTGCCGCGCGACGTGGCGTCGCGTGCCGCCAAAGAGCGTTGCGACGCGGGCTTCGGCGTGAACGAAACGGGACTGGCCGTGTTCCTCGATTTCAAGACCGCGATCGAGCGTCTGGGCAAGGATGTCATCAAGCAGCGTTATGGCAACCTGTTCGACATGTACGAGGAGATCACCGACGTAAATCCCTACGAACAGCCGATGCAGATCTTCCCTGCCGTACACTATACGATGGGCGGTATCTGGGTCGATTACAACCTGATGACTACGATCCCGGGTCTCTACGCCATCGGTGAGGCCAACTTCTCGGATCACGGCGCCAACCGCCTGGGTGCTTCGGCGCTGATGCAGGGTCTGGCGGACGGTTATTTCGTGCTGCCTTATACGATCGGCGACTACCTGTCGCACAAGATCCAGGCTCCGAAGGTAAAGACCGATACCAAGGCCTTCGACGAGGCAGAGAAAGGGGTGAAGGATAAGATTTCGAAGTTGCTTTCCATCAACGGCAAACAGTCGGTGGACGATATTCACAAGAAATTGGGACACATCATGTGGGAGAACGTCGGCATGGCGCGTTCGAAGGAGTCGCTCGAAAAGGCGATCGTCGAAATCCAGGCGCTGCGCAAGGAGTTCTGGAAGGATGTGAAGGTCGTAGGCAAGGCGAACGAGTTCAACGTCGAGTTGGAGAAGGCGCTGCGTCTGGCCGATTTCCTGGAGCTGGGCGAGCTGATGGCACGCGACGCGCTGAACCGCGAGGAGTCGTGCGGCGGACACTTCCGCGTCGAGCATCAGACCGAAGAGGGCGAAGCCAAACGCGACGACGAGCACTTCGTATATGCCGCCGTGTGGGAGTACAAGGGCGAGAACGAGGCGCCGGAGCTCACGAAGGAGCCGCTGAACTTCGAGTTCGTACACCCCGCACAGCGTAACTACAAGGACTAATTCTTCTGTCGTCTAACTTTAATACACAATTTGAAACTATGAATTTCACGTTAAAGATATGGCGCCAGAAAGACGCCAAGGCAAAAGGAGCATTCGAAACCTACAAAGTCGAGAACATCTCCGCCGACACCTCGTTTCTCGAGATGCTGGATATTCTGAACAACAACCTGATCCACGAGGGCAAGGAGCCCGTGGCATTCGACCACGACTGCCGCGAGGGTATCTGCGGTATGTGCTCGCTGCACATCGACGGCCGTGCGCACGGCCCGGGCGACGGCGCCACGACCTGCCAGATTTACATGCGCCGTTTCAAAGACGGGGCGACGATCGTCATCGAGCCCTGGCGTTCGGCGGCTTTCCCCGTAATCAAGGACCTCGTGGTGGATCGCAGTGCCTATGATAAGATTCTTCAGGCCGGCGGTTTCATCTCGGTCCGTACGAATGCCGTGCAGGATGCCAACAACATTCCCATTCCGAAGGCCGACGCCGACGTTGCGATGGATGCCGCTGCCTGCATCGGTTGCGGTGCCTGCGCTGCGACCTGTAAGAACGGCTCGGCGATGCTTTTCGTCGCCGCCCGTGTGTCGTCGCTCGCGAAACTGCCGCAGGGACGTGTCGAGGGTGCCCGCCGCGCCAAGGCGATGGTGGCCAAGATGGACGAACTGGGCTTCGGTAACTGTACCAATACGGGAGCTTGCCAGGCCGAGTGTCCGAAGATGATTTCGATTTCGCACATCGCCCGTCTGAACCGGGAGTTCCTCTCGGCGAAGTTCGAGGACTAATCGTTTGAAGAATAGATGCAAACAAGCCCGGAGCGAAACTCCGGGCTTGTTTGCGTATGGCGGGATCCGAAACTCGCCGAAATTGCGGGGCTGCGGCTGATTTACGCTGTTCGCCTTTCCGGTCGTTGCAGCAAGGAGGCCCGCCGGGAGATTGCCGGCTGGCGATTCGGCCGGATTCGAGGTCGGGGTTGAAAATATGGGGCATAACGACCTTTATGCCCCATTCCGAACCGGTCGTTGTCGCCGCCGGAGCCGAGAATCTGTTTTCCTTCCTACTTTTTTATGTAGCTCTTCAACGCTTCGACGTACTCCTCGAAAGCATCCACGCCTGTCGGGGTAATGCGGCAGAGCGTGCGGGGTATTTTTCCCCGAAAGGTCTTTTCGACCGTGATGTAGCCGGCTTTTTGCAGTTTGTCGATCTGTACGCTCAGGTTGCCCGCCGAAGCTCCCGTCTGTTCCCGGATGAAAACGAAGTCGGCCTCTTCGACCCCGAGGAGGATCGACATTACCGCCAGGCGCAGTTCCGAGTGCAGCAGGGGATTCAGTTCCTTGAACATCTTTTGTGCGATTGGTAGTTGATGATATGTCCCGGGACGACCATCATGATGAAAAATACGCCGGCAAAGATAAGGATTTCGTTGTTCAGGAGTCCGGCGGTTATCTCAATTCCGTCAGAAGTTGCGATTTTTTTCAGGAAATAGTCGTATAAAGGGAAGAGGACTGAAAGAGCCATACAGGTAAGTCCTGCGACGATGTATATTTTCGAACGAACGATCATTCCGGTTGTTGCCGTTGCCGTAGCCATCACCAGTGTAATGAGTTCGAAAAGACTGTGTCGGTAGGAGAGTCCGTGAAATAGCGAAAAGAGGAAGATCGGAATCAATGATAATGAGGATACTAACCAGACCTTGCCGACGATGCGGTCGATCTCTGTGCGGGGCTCCGTCGGCTTCTTGTCCGGGAACAGCCGCATCAGCAGACAGCCGATGATGGGAATGAGAAACCAGGTGAAGCACCAGGCGGGATGGCATCCGGCGATGTTGAACCAGTAATTGAGCAGGGCGATCCCGACGGTCGTATAGCCCCATACGAGGAACGGGCGTCCCGCATGGTTTTCCAGCCGGTTGCGGGTGTTTTGAATCATGCGCGAGATGAGTTCCATACTCTCTCGTGCGTCTAATTTTCTCTCTTCCATACGCAGTGAGTTTTGATGATTATATATTTTAGCATGCCGCTTTTTTCTTTGCAGATTCGGGTATCCGTTCGTTGGCAGCCGTTTTTGACTGTGTTTACAAGGCATCCCTCGCCCCGAATGATTTCGGGCTGTTGTCCGACCGTATCGGAAATCGAGTTTTTTCGTGCGGTCCGACCGTCGGCGGATCACTCCGCATCGTCATCGTCCGAGAGTTTTGTCAGGTGGAATATCAGATCCAGAATAAGACCGAGCCCCCAGCCTGCCATGACCCACAGCACCCACCAATAGTGGGGCGTCGTGAGGGCATTGACTCCGGCCAGAAATGCACAAATTACTGCGTATGTTATCCATTCCCGGATGAGCCGGCGCTTTCTGCGTGCGGCTTTCGCATCGATTTTTCGAGTTGTTTCCATAGCTTTCGGTTTTTGTTGGTATTACAAATATAAACTACTTTATTTTATAAACCAAATAAAATGCCTGAAAAATTGAAATTTTACGATGATTCGGGGCAGGGGGCGTTGAGGATGAAATGTACGGGGTAGGCCGAAAGGCTTTACCGAGATCTGTTAAATTATGGTATTATATGCGACCGTTTTTTTTGAATTCGGCGGTAGCCGCAATTTTGCGGGCCGTTATTCGATGCCGGGTTCACCCTGAACTTTTTTCTTGGGAGGGCGCGAGAAACGTCCGAGCATTGTCGGTCAGATTCGGATCGGAGGGCAGTATATTGATTGAGATATATCTTTCGTGGCCCTTTATTCGACGGTTGCAGCGTCGAATCCGAAGGGACGTTTATTCGCAGGCTTGTGGCCGCGTTTATAATTCGCCCCTTGCCTGCATCCTTTTCCCGGAGGGGATTTGGGGTGCTGTGCTTTCGAAGAGGTACATTAATATATAATCGCGTCGCATGCTTTATCCGAGCAGGATCAGGCTGAGGGCCATGATCGCCATGCCGCTCATCACGCCGTAGATCGAGATGTGGGCTTCGCCGTATTCGCGGGCGGCCGGCAGCAGTTCGTCGATTGAGATGAAAACCATGATTCCGGCGACGCCTGCCAGGATGCAGCCCATCATGACGGGAGACATGAACGGCATGAGGATAAAATAGGCGAGCAGGGCGCCGACCGGCTCTGCCAAACCCGATAGGAGCGAATAGCGGAAGGCTTTCATCCGGTCGCCGGTGGCGTAAAAGACGGGGATCGAAACCGCGATACCTTCGGGTATGTTGTGTATGGCGATGGCGACGGCGATGGCGATACCCAGCGTGGGATTTTCGACGGCGGTGGCGAAGGTGGCGATGCCTTCCGGGAAGTTGTGGATGCCGATAGCCAGGGCGGTCATCAGTCCCATGCGCATCAGTTTGGCATTTTTCGGTTTTTTCTCCAGCTCTTCGATCATATGGGCTTCGTGCGGGTTCTCGACCGAAGGCACCAGCCGGTCGATGACGCCGATCAGCAGTACGCCGCCGAAAAAGGCCAGGGTCGTAATACCCATCCCGGTTTGGGGGCCGTAGATGGCTCCGATAGCCTCCCGTGCCTGTTGGAACAGTTCGACGAACGAAACGTAGATCATCACGCCGCCCGACAGTCCCAACGAGAACGAAAGCAGTCGCTTGTTGGTACGGTGGGCGAAAAGGGCTATCGTGCTGCCGATACCGGTTGCCAGGCCGGCGCCGAGGGTGAGCATCAGGGGTACAAAAAGAGTGTGAGCCATCTCGAATACTGTTTTTCAGTTGGTCTTTGCAAAGATAGTGCAAGCCGAAAGCTGTGTCAAATTTATTTGGATGCAACCGAGGCGCCGCCTGTTTTCTGTAAAGATCGTGCACGCGGAAGCCGTTCGGTTTTGTCGGAAGCGGCCAGGGGCTGCCTATTTGCCGTAAAGTTAGTGAATTTTATCCTTTCTTTGCCGGAGAACATCGAATAAGGAGTGTGCGTTGTGTGAAAATCCCGTCGTATGGCGATCGATTCACTACTTTCGGCAGGAGAAGATCACTATTCCCGGCGAGTCGCGTGTTTTCCCGATCCGGTCTTTTTTTGCGGCGCTTGAAAATATCGAGCGCAGTGCACGATGAAATTATTCTTGAAGAAATTTTATTTAATTTGTTGATAAGTAGTGTTATATGTATTTTTAGGGTGGAAGTGGACGATATTTTTCGGAAAAGATGGTGCGAATGGTGTAATAATTGTTACCTTTACCCAATAAACAAGGCAGGTTCATTCTGATCTTTATCTTCTTTGCATTTTCCCGGACCTATATCCCGTCCGGATTTTTCCATCGTTGAAATCGACCTTTGTAAACTTTCTTTGTTTAGGCAATTTCGCTTGAGTATGTCTGTCGCAGGCAGAAGAGAGCCGTTGCCGGGTTTTAACGATGTCCCGAAATTGAGATTATTTTTTTACTTGCATACGCCCGTTCTGACCGCCCTTTTTCAGCGTGGTTCGGGCAGATTGCGCTGTCGGGGAACAAGGTGTGCGTGACTGCGGTTTCGACCGGGAACAGGAAACTTCCTCGCTTCCGTTTTTCCGCTTCCGCACCGGATGCCTCCGCGACAGATGAAAACTCCGTCGTACGACGGAATTATACGATGATTATGACATTTAACGAATTGAAAATTACCGACCCTATTTTGAAGGCGATCGGTGAAAAAGGATACCTGGCTCCTACGCCCATTCAACAAAAGGGTATTCCCGTGGCGCTCGATGGGCGCGATATGCTGGGCATCGCCCAGACCGGGACGGGTAAGACGGCGGCGTTCGCCATTCCGATCCTGCAGCATTTGAGCAGTGGGATGCAGGCAGAGCCGACCGACGTGCCGCGCCGCAACCGGCGGGGGCGGAATCATGGTCGGGAATACGGAGTGCGGCCGATCCGGGCCCTGATCCTGACCCCTACCCGGGAGTTGGCCGTGCAGATCGGCGACAGTTTTTCGGATTACGGAAAATATGTCGGTCTGAAGCATCTGACGATTTTCGGCGGTGTGAAACAAGGCCCGCAGGTCGAGGCGCTTCGTGGCGGCGTGGATATTCTGATAGCTACGCCGGGGCGCCTGCACGATCTGATCGGACAGGGGTTCGTCGAACTCGACGCGATTACGCATTTCGTGCTGGACGAAGCCGACCGGATGCTCGACATGGGATTCGTCGCCGACATCAAACGTCTGCTGCCGCTGCTGCCGAAGTCGCGTCAGACCCTCTTTTTTTCGGCGACGATGCCTGCGGACATCGTGGCGCTCTCGAAAAGTATGCTGACCGACCCCGTGCGGGTGGAGGTGACTCCGGTTTCGTCGGCGGTGGCTGCGATCGATCAGCGGGTCTATTTCGTGGAGAAGCCGGAGAAGAAGAAACTGCTCGTATCTCTGCTCCGCGAGGAGGATAAGTCCGTTCTCGTCTTCTCCCGCACCAAACACGGAGCGGACAATATTTCGCGTCTGCTCTCCAAGTCGGGTATTCGAAGCGAGGCGATTCACGGCAACAAGTCGCAGAATCACCGCCAGCGCGTACTCACGGATTTCAAGTCCGGCAAGATCCGGGTGATGGTCGCTACGGACATCGCTGCCCGTGGCATCGACATCCGGGAACTGGAGATCGTCATCAATTACGATCTGCCGGATGTGCCGGAAACGTACGTACACCGTATCGGCCGCACCGGTCGTGCCGGACATTCCGGAACCGCCCTTACGTTCTGCACCCCGGACGAGCGGCCGCTCATGAAAGACATACAGCGGCTGACAGGCAAAAAACTCAATGCGGAAACATACCGTGCATAATAATCTTTAAGTTGAATTTAATGGCAAAATCGCAAACATTCGGAAAAAGAGAGAACGAAAAGAAAAAGCAGGCCAAGCGCTTCGAAAAACAGAAACGCAGGGAAGAACGCCAGGCCGGAGGAAGCTCCTCGCTCGACGATATGATCGCCTATGTGGACGAGAACGGGAATATTACCGACACTCCGCCCCAGCTGCGGCCGAAAGTCGAGATCCAGCTCGAGGATATCGTGATAGCCACGCCTAAAAAGGAAGATATTGCGGCCGAACCGCTGAAAGGGCGTGTCGAGTATTTCAATACCGAGAAGGGGTACGGGTTTATCAAGGACCTGGCTTCGACGGAAAAATATTTTTTCCATATATCTTCGGCTCCCGAAGGGATCGGCGAGGGGCGGATTGTCCTTTTCGAACTCATGCGGGGTACACGCGGTATGAATGCGGTGAAAATCGCATTTGCGCAATAAACATTTATCCACAGTCAAAATAGAAAAAAATGAACATTTACGTATCGAATTTGAACTTCCGCACCCGGGGCGAGAGTTTGCAGACTTTATTCGGGGAGTACGGAGAAGTATCTTCCGCCAACATCATCACCGACCGCGAAACCGGCCGCTCGCGCGGCTTCGGTTTCGTCGAAATGCCGGACGAGTCGGCCGCACGGAACGCGATTAACGCGCTGAACGGTTTCGAGCTCGACGAGCGGGCTATCAACGTCAATGAGGCCCGTCCGAAGACCGAGCGCAGCGACCGGGGTGGTTACGGCTCCAATCAGGGCGGCGGTTACGGGCGCAACCGGTATTGATTCGGATCGGCCGGAAAGAGCGGGGAGGAGCGTTGAACGCCCCTCCCCGCTCTTCGATAAGGCCGTGCTTTTTCCGGTGGGGGATGGGGGCGGAGGTTTCCGGAGGAACGCTCGATGGCCGTCCGGTCGGGTGGACGGGCGTCGGAGCGCGGACCGAAACTTCTGCCGGGGCGTATCGTTCTGTCGTTGCAGGATGCCGGCGAAATTTTTTGGCCGGGTTATCTTGCCGAAACCGTAAATTATGCTTACCTTTGCCCCTGATAACACCGGAACCCGATCAAGCCAATGTTTAGTTTCATACCGAACGCATTTCAGGAGGCCCAGTACGTACGGCGCCGTCATTTCCGGGGTAATCATTCGGAAAATATTTCCAATTTTTATTATAATTTTTCCAAGTTATTAGGGTAGCTGTCCAAGTTGCCCTATTTTTTTGTGCACCCGCTGCGGCGAGGTGCGAAACGGTACAGCAAAATGAAGACGATTCTCAAAGGTGCGAAGTTCTATCGGGACGGAAGGTTCGAAACGGGCGATCTGGCGATCGAAGACGGTAAAATCGTTGCTATAGGCGGTCGGGTCGCGCTTGAGGCGGACGACCGGGCAGTCGATTTGACGGGTTGTCATGTATTGCCGGGATTGGTCGATGTGCATGTCCACCTGCGCGAACCGGGTTTTTCGGAGAAAGAGACCATTGCGACGGGTACGGCTGCCGCCGCGCACGGAGGTTATACCACCGTTTGTCCGATGCCGAATCTCAATCCGGCGCCCGATTCGCCGGAGCATCTGGAAGCGGAGCTGGCTCTGATCCGCCGCGATGCGGTCGTTCGGGTGCTGCCTTACGGTTCCATTACGCGGGGACAGAAGGGACGCGGGGAGCTGGTCGATTTCGGGGCTCTGGCCGGAGAGGTCGTGGGCTTCTCGGACGACGGACGGGGGGTGCAGGGCGAGGAGCTGATGGCCGAAGCCATGCGTCGCGCCGCAGCGGTCGGCAAGCCGATCGTGGCCCATTGCGAAGTCGATGAATTGCTGAAAGGAGGGTATATCCACGACGGTGTTTATTGCCGCGAGCACGGGCACAAGGGTATCTGCTCCGAGAGCGAGTGGCGGCAGGTGGAGCGCGATATAAAATTGGCAGCCGAAACCGGATGTCAGTATCATGTCTGCCACGTTTCGACCAAGGAGAGCGTCGAGCTGATTCGCCGGGCGAAGGCCGCCGGGTTGAAAGTCAGCGGCGAAACGGCTCCGCACTACCTGCTGCTCTGCGACGAGGATTTGCAGGAGGACGGTCGTTTCAAGATGAATCCGCCGCTGCGGGGACGTGAAGACCGCGAAGCCCTGCGGCAGGCCGTCGCCGACGGGACGATCGAGGTGATTGCTACGGATCATGCGCCTCACACCGCCGAACAGAAATCGCGCGGACTGGCCGGCAGCGCGATGGGTATCGTGGGGTTGGAGTGTGCTTTCCCGCTGCTCTATACCTATTTGGTGAAGCCGGGGCTGCTTACGCTGGAGCAGCTCGTCGAGCGGATGTCGATGGCTCCGCGCCGGATTTTCGGCCTCGGCGGAGGCTTGCAGGCGGGCGAACCGGCCGATTTAACGGTGTTCGACCTCGATGCGGAGTACGAGATCGATCCCGAAACCTTCCTGTCGAAAGGCCGTGCTACGCCTTTTGCCGGCTGGCGGGTTGCGGGCCGTACGCTCTGGACGCTGGTCGGGGGACGTACGGCATACGCGACGGAGCGTTTCCGATAGACGGGGCGGGAGCGATGTGCGCGGATTGTCCCGGATCGGAATACGAAATGCGATTCCGTTTTTCGACGGGCGGTGACTGCGGTCGTCGCGGATTCTGCCGGATGCGGGAAACAGGGCCGGAAATTGAAAAATGAACGAAGACAAATTACGAAATAACCGAATATGAAACCATTCACCAAAAAAATCGTGCTTGAGTCGGGCCGCGAGTTCTACGGCTACGGTTTCGGCGCGGACCGGGAGGCGACGGGCGAGATCGTGTTCAATACCTCGATGGTCGGCTACCAGGAGATTCTCTCCGATCCCTCCTATACCGACCAGATGGTCGTGATGACCTATCCGCTGATCGGCAACTACGGCATTACGGACGAGGATTACGAGACCAAGTATCCGACTATCGGCGGTATGATCGTGCGCGAATACAACGATCTGCCGAGCAATTTCCGCTATACCAAGACCCTCGGCGAAGTGTGCGAGGAGTACGGCATACCCTGCGTCTGGGGGATCGATACCCGTATGCTGACGCGCATTATTCGTGACGAGGGTACCCAGCGGGTGATCGTCGTCGATGCGTCGATGCCGCAGGAGGAGGCCCTGCGTCGCCTGAAGGAGGCGCCCGTGCGCCGCGACATGGTCGAGCGCGTGAGTTGCCGCAAGCGTTGGTTCTCCCGCACGGCCAATCATCGTTTCGACGTGGTGGCGGTTGATTGCGGCATCAAGCACAACATCATCCGCAAGCTCAACGAGAAGGGTTGTAACGTGACGGTGGTGCCCTACGATATTACGGCCGAGGAGGTGATGGCTTTCCGTCCCGACGGACTTTTCCTCTCGAACGGTCCCGGCGATCCGACCGACGTAACGCCGGTGGTCGAGATGGTCCGCACGCTTCGGGGGCGCCTGCCGATCTTCGGTATCTGCCTGGGACACCAGGTGATTTCGCTGGCTTACGGAGCCCGCACTTTCAAGATGAAATTCGGACATCGCGGCGGCAACCACCCCGTGAAGAACCTCGAAACGGGCAAGGTCGAGATCACGAGCCAGAACCACAGTTTTGCGGTCGATACGGAGTCGCTGAAGGGCACCGGACTGACCCTTACGCACCTGAATCTGCTGGACGATACCGCCGAAGGCGTCGAATGCCGCGCCGATCGGATTTTCAGCGTCCAGTATCATCCGGAAAGTGCGCCCGGTCCGCAGGACAGCACCTATTTGTTCGATAAGTTTATCAAAATGATGGAGGAGAGTCAAAATGCCTAAGAGAACGGATATCAAGAAAGTGATGGTGATCGGCTCCGGCCCGATCGTGATCGGCCAGGCTGCGGAGTTCGACTACGCGGGTACGCAGGCTTGTCTGGCCCTCAAGGAAGAGGGGTACGAGGTCGTGTTGGTCAATTCCAATCCGGCGACGATCCAGACCGACGTGCAGATTGCCGATAAAGTCTATATGGAGCCGCTGACGCTCGAGTACGTGGCCAAGATCGTCCGTTACGAGCGTCCCGATGCCATCGTGCCGGGACTGGGCGGGCAGACGGGCCTGAATCTGGCCGTGCAGCTCGCCAAGAAAGGCGTGCTTCAGGAGTGTCAGGTGGAGATTCTGGGTACTTCGTTCCAGAGCATCGAGCAGGCCGAGGACCGCGAACTCTTCAAGGAGCTTTGTCAGTCGCTGGGCGAGCCGGTGCTGCCGTCGCTGATTGCTAACAATATCGACGAGGCGGTCGAGGCGGCGAAGCGGATCGGTTACCCCGTCGTGTTGCGTCCGGCCTTTACGCTGGGCGGTACGGGCGGCGGCTTCGCCGACGACGAGACGCAGTTGCGCGAGATGATGCGCAATGCGCTTTCCCTCTCCCCGGTGCATCAGGTGCTGATCGAGAAGAGCATCAAGGGGTATAAGGAGATCGAATACGAGGTGATCCGCGACCACAACGATACGGCCATTGCGATCTGCAATATGGAAAACATCGATCCGGTCGGCGTCCATACGGGCGACTCGATCGTGGGGGCTCCGAGCCAGACGCTGACCAACAAGGAGTATCAGTTGCTGCGCGACAGCGCCCTGCGGCTGATCCGTGCCCTGAAGATCGAAGGCGGCTGCAACGTGCAGTTCGCGCTCGATCCCCTCTCGTTCAACTACTACCTGATCGAGGTCAATCCCCGCGTGTCGCGGTCGTCGGCTCTGGCGTCGAAGGCCAGCGGCTATCCGATCGCCCGCGTCAGCGCCAAGATCGCCGTGGGCCTTACGCTCGACGAGATCCGCATCGCCAATACGCCGGCCAGCTTCGAACCGGCTCTCGACTATGTGGTTACCAAGATCGCCCGCTTCCCGTTCGACAAGTTCAGCGACGCTTCGAACCAGCTCGGAACTCAGATGAAGGCGACGGGCGAGGTGATGTCCGTGGGCCGCACGATGGAGGAGAGCCTCCTGAAGGCGGTGCGCTCGCTCGAAACGGGGGTCTGCCATATCTACCATAAGAAATTCGACGACTGGACGGTCGATCGGATGCTCTCCTATATCAAGGAGGGAACGGACGACCGTCTTTACGCCATCGCCGAGCTGATCCGCCGGGGCGTCGAGCTGGCGCTGATCTACAACAGCACCAAAATCGACATGTTCTTCCTCGAGAAGTTTAAGAACATCGTCGAGTTCGAAAAGGTCGTAGCGGCCAATCCCCGCGACATCGAAACGTTGCGCGACGCCAAACGCATGGGTTTTAGCGACAAGTTCATCGGTCAGTTGTGGGGCATGAGCCAGAAGGAGATGTTCCTGCTGCGGCGCGAGCACAATATTTTCCCGGTTTATAAGATGATCGATACCTGCGCGAGCGAGTTCTCCTCCTATGTGCCGTATTTCTATTCCACTTACGAGCAGGAGAACGAGTCGATCGTGAGCGAACGCGAGAAGATCGTGGTGCTCGGGTCGGGACCGATCCGCATCGGGCAGGGCGTCGAGTTCGACTATTCGACCGTGCATGCCATCTGGTCGATCCGCGCCGCCGGGTACGAGGCGATCATCATCAATAACAATCCCGAAACCGTTTCGACGGACTATACCACCAGCGACAAGCTCTATTTCGAGCCGCTGACCGTAGAGGACGTGATGAACGTTATTACGCTCGAAAAACCGAAAGGGATCGTCGTGTCGCTCGGCGGCCAGACGGCGATCAACCTCGCTGAGCCGCTGCACGAACTGGGTGTGCCGATCATCGGTACGGGTGTCGAGGCGATACGGAATGCCGAAGACCGGGGTTGTTTCGAGAAGATCATGGAGGAGTTGGGAATACCCCAGCCTGAGGCCGAGGCCGTGACCGATATCGAAGCCGGTGTGCGAGCCGCCGAACGGATCGGCTACCCGGTGCTGGTGCGCCCGAGCTACGTGCTGGGCGGCCGGGCCATGCAGATCGTTTCGAACGAGGAGCGTTTGCGCCACTATCTCCAGACGGCGGTCGAAGTCAATGAGGACAGCCCTGTGCTGGTCGATCGTTATATTATGGGCCGCGAACTGGAGGTGGACGCCATCTGTGATGGCAAGGATGTCTTCATTCCCGGTATCATGGAGCACGTCGAGAAGACGGGCATCCACTCCGGCGACTCGATCAGCGTCTATCCGACCTTCAGCGTGAGCCAGAAAGCCAAGGACAAGATCATCGATTATACCGTGCGGCTGGGCCGCCGGATCGGTATCGTCGGTCTGTATAATATCCAATTTATCCTCGACGGGGAAGAGGACGTATATGTGATCGAGGTGAATCCCCGTTCGTCGCGCACCGTGCCGTTCCTTTCGAAAGCGACGGGTGTCCCGATGGCTGACATCGCCACACGGGTCATCCTGGGTCATTCGCTTCGGGAGCAGGGCATTACCGAAGTATATGGCAGGGAGCGCTCCCGCTGGTTCGTCAAGGCCCCGGCCTTCTCGTTCGCCAAGATCCGGGGCATGGAGTCCTACCTCTCGCCCGAGATGAAATCCACGGGCGAGGCGATCGGATACGACAACAAGCTCACCCGGGCGCTCTACAAGGCGCTCCAGTCGTCGGGTATGACCGTCGCCAACTACGGTACGATCTTCCTCACGATCGCCGACAAGGACAAGCAGGATGCGCTGCCGCTGGTACGGCGCTTTTATGACCTGGGTTTCAATATCGAGGCGACGAAGGGCACGGCGGAATTCCTGCGTCAGCATGGTATTCGCACCCGTACGCGCCGCAAGTTGAGCGAAGGCAGTACGGAGATCATCGACTCGCTGCGCCAGGGCCATGTGAGCTATGTCATCAATACGATCGACATCAACCAGCACAACACCCGGCTGGATGGTTACGAGATTCGCCGCACGGCCGTCGAGAACAACGTGACGATCTTCACGGCGCTCGAAACGGTAAAGGTCCTGCTGGATGTATTGGAGGAGATAACCCTGGGTGTTTCGACCATTGATGCCGAATAGTTTTCGATTTCATGCGGCAACTGCGTCACATCCCTCTTTGATTCGAATGGGAAAGACGGATAGTATTCCCCATCTGCTTCAAAGTCACGATGCACCGCATTTGCCGGCCTGAAATCAAAAGCGAGTTTCGTTCAGAGGGCATCTTTCGCACCTCCTCGCAGTCCGCGACAGTCCCATACCAGCGAGTATGCTCTTGCCGTGTCCTGCTTCGGTCGGCGCGAAACCGGCTCCTTTGAAATTGAGACGAAAGCGAAGCACATAGTTTGGAAAAGAAAAATGTATAAAAAAGGCATATATACTGTTACGGCCAACGAACCGCTGACGCCGTCCGTCTGGCGGATGACGCTCGAGGGGGATACGCAATACCTGACCCGTCCCGGGCAGTTCGTCAATATCGAGGTCGAAGGGCTCTACCTGCGCCGTCCGATTTCGGTGTGCGACTACGACGAGCGGACGCTGACGCTGATCTATAAGGTGGTCGGCGAAGGTACGGCCCGGTTGAGTGAAATGAAGACCGGCGAAAAGCTCGACCTGCTGACCGGACTGGGGAACGGCTTCGATCCGGATGCGGAGTGCCGCAGGCCTCTGTTGGTCGGAGGCGGAGTGGGCGTTCCGCCCCTCTACAACCTGGCCAAGAAACTGATTGACAAGGGCAGAAAAGTGACTGTGGTGTTGGGATTCAATACCGCTTCGGAGGTTTTCTACGAGGAGGAGTTTCGGGCGCTCGGTGCGGAGGTTTTCGTAACGACGGCGGACGGCACGCACGGGACAAAGGGTTTCGTAACGACGGCGATCGCTGAAAAGAAGCCGGATTTTGATTATTTTTACGCCTGCGGCCCGCTGCCGATGCTGCGTGCATTGAGCGATGCGACGGGCGACATCCCGGGCGAATTGAGTTTCGAGGAGCGCATGGGCTGCGGCTTCGGCGGCTGCATGGGTTGTTCCTGTCAGACGAAAAACGGGGCCAAACGCATCTGCAAGGAGGGACCCGTACTGAAAAAGGAGGAGATTATATGGTAAACGAACCCAAGAAAAACTTCGATACGTCGGTGACGTTGAGCGGCCTTCGGCTGGATAATCCAGTCGTGCCGGCCAGCGGTACGTTCGGTTACGGCAACGAGTACAAGGATTTTTACGACATCAACATCCTTGGGTCGTTTTCCTTCAAGGGAACTACGCGCGAGGCACGCTTCGGCAACCCCACGCCCCGCATCGCCGAGTGTACGGCGGGGATGATCAATGCCGTCGGGTTGCAGAATCCCGGTATCGATGCGGTGATCGGCGAAGAGCTTCCCCGGCTGAAGACATTCTTCCGCAAGCCGGTGATCGCCAACATCAGCGGTTTTTCGGTCGAGGAATATGCCTATTGCTGCGAGCGGATCGACAAGGAGGAACAGGTCGGTTTGATCGAGGTCAATGTAAGCTGTCCCAATGTGCGGCACGGCGGCATGAGCTTCGGAACGTCGCCCGAAGCGGCGGCCGAGGTAACGCGTGCCGTGAAAGCCGTGACTACCAAGCCGGTCTATATCAAGCTCAGTCCTAACGTGACGGACATCGTGGCGATCGCCCGGGCGTGCGAGCAGGCGGGGGCCGACGGCATCTGTCTGATTAACACGATGCTGGGCATGCGGATCGACGTGAAATGCCGCAAGCCTATCATCGCCAACGTTATGGGCGGATTTTCCGGTGCGGCGATCTTCCCCGTGGCCGTGCGGATGGTTTATCAGGTAGCCCGGGCTTGCCGGATTCCGGTGATGGGTTGCGGTGGCGTGGAAACGGCCCGCGACGTTATCGAAATGATGATGGCCGGGGCGACGGCCGTACAGGTGGGGGCCGCCAACCTGCGGAACCCTTATGCCTGCAAGGAGATCGTCGAGGCATTGCCCCGCGAAATGGAGCGGCTGGGGATCGAACGGCTGTCCGATATTATCGGCATCGTGAAGTAATTTTGTGAAAATTATAAAGAAGCAAGAGATATGACCAACAGAGACGTAATCATCGCCTGCGATTTCAGCAGCGCCGAAGAGACTTTCCGGTTCCTCGATCTGTTTAAGAACGAGGCCCGCAAACCTTTCCTGAAGATCGGCATGGAGCTTTTCTATGCCGAAGGGCCCGAAATCGTGCGTGAGATCAAGCGCCGGGGGCACCGGATTTTCCTCGATCTGAAACTGCACGACATTCCCAATACGGTCAAGAAGGCGATGGCCGTGCTTTCGCGCCTTGACGTGGACATGTGCAACGTCCATGCGGCCGGCACGATCGAGATGATGCGTGCGGCGATCGAAGGGCTGACCCGTCCGGACGGCACGCGCCCGCTGCTGATCGCCGTGACGCAGCTTACTTCGACTTCGGAGGAGCGTATGCAGCGCGAGCTGCTCATTTCGGCGCCGATCAACGATACGATCGTCAAGTATGCGCAGAACACCCGCGAAGCGGGTTTGGACGGCGTGGTCTGCTCTCCGCTGGAGGCCGGTATGGTGAAGGCGGCCTGTGGGCGGGAGTTCCTGACCGTCACGCCCGGCGTGCGTTTTGCGGACGGAGAGGTGGCCGATCAGGTGCGGGTCACGACTCCCGCGCGTGCGCGGGAGATCGGCTCGGACTATATCGTGGTGGGGCGTCCCATCACGGCGGCAGCCGATCCCGTGGCGGCCTATCGCCGGTGCGTGGAGGAGTTCGTGAAATAGAGTGTGCGACAGAAGGGAGTATTTCGGGCGGTACGGCAGGAGGGGCTGTTTTGCGGTCCGGATCGAGCGATGCGGACGGGATTCGTGTCGTGCGGCAGTTGTCTAAAATGGGTTTGGGAGCGTGGAGTTCGCGGAACTTCGGTCGGCACGGGAGTTGCCGGATCGTGTGAAGGGAATGCGCGGTGAATTGCGGTGACCGAAGAAGCTGATTATCGCTGCAAGCGGGAAATAAGTTTTACTCTAAATCAAGGAAGTTATGAAACCGGTTACACTTTTCTATCAGCCCCGGTGCCCCTTCTGCAAGAAGGCGCTGGGCTATCTGGAGGAACTGCAGCGGCAGGAACCTTACGGCCGCATCGAAATCAGGATGATCGACGAACTGGCCGAACCCGAAGTGGCCGACCGTTACGACTACTATTACGTACCGACATTTTACGTCGGGGACAAGAAAGTGCACGAGGGCGGTATTATGCCCGACGAGGTGGAGGCCGTACTCCGTATGGCCCTCGACGAGCGATAGGCGGAAAGCCGTTTTTGCGGAAAAAGGAATGACAATCTAAAGAATGTAGAAATAGTTATGGAAAGAGAAATTGCCAAAGGCCTGCTCTCGATCGGTGCGGTATTCCTGCGCCCCGAGCAGCCGTTTACCTGGGCGAGCGGTATCAAAAGCCCGATTTATTGCGACAACCGGTTGATTCTGACCGCCCCCGAGGTGCGGAAGAAGGTCGAGGCCGCGATTGCGGAAACGGTGAAGGCGAAATTCCCCGCGTGCGAGGTGCTGATGGGAACATCGACGGCAGGCATCGCTCATGCGGCCATCGCCGCGACGATCCTCGACCTGCCGATGGGATATGTCCGCAGCGGCTCGAAGGATCACGGTCGGGGAAACCAGATCGAGGGCAAACTCGAAAAGGGCCAGAAAGTCGTGGTAATCGAAGACTTGATTTCGACGGCGGGATCGTGCATCGAAGTGGTCGAGGCGTTGCGTGCGGCGGGTGCCGAGGTGCTGGGCGTGGTGAGCATTTTTACGTACGGTATGAAGAAAGGGTTGGTGCGGCTTGCTGCAGCCGACGTAATCAACCATAGCCTTTCGAATCTCGATGCGCTGGTCGAAGTAGCGGCCGAGGAGGGGTATATCAAGCCGGAGGATCGGCAGCGCCTGATCGCCTTCCGCGACAATCCTTCGGACGAAAGCTGGATCAACAAATAAACCGCTATGCGCCATTTAATCGACCCTACGGATCTGTCGGTCGCCGAGATCGGGCAGATCATCGCCCTGGCGGAAGACATCATCGCCAACCGGGCCAAATACAGCGAAGCCTGCAAGGGCAAAAAACTTGCGACGCTCTTCTACGAGCCTTCGACCCGCACGCGGCTGAGTTTCACTTCGGCCATGCTGGAGCTCGGCGGCAGCGTCATCGGTTTTTCGGACGCCGCTTCGTCGTCGGTGTCGAAAGGCGAAACGGTCGCCGATACGGTCCGGGTGATTCGTTGCTTCGCCGACATTATCGCCATGCGCCATTTCAAGGAGGGGGCGCCGCTGGTCGGCTCGCAGTATGCCGGTATCCCGGTCATCAACGCCGGGGACGGTAGCCACAGCCATCCGACGCAGACGCTCACCGACCTGCTGACGATCAAGCGCGAGAAGGGGCGGCTGGATCACCTGACGATCGGCTTCTGCGGCGACCTGAAATTCGGCCGCACGGTGCATTCGCTTATCAAGGCGATGTCGCGCTACGAAGGGATTCGGGTGGTGCTGATCGCCCCCGACGAGCTGCGGTTGCCCGAGTATATGCTTCATGAGATCGAAACCCAGACCGAAGGGGTGGAATTCCGCGAGGTATCGACGATGGAGGAGGTGATGCCCGAGTTGGACATTCTCTACATGACCCGCGTGCAGAAGGAGCGTTTCCTCGATGAGGAGGAGTTTAACCGCGTGAAGGACAGTTTTGTGCTGGATCCGTCGAAACTCCGCACGGCCAAGTCGGATATGATCGTGCTGCATCCGCTGCCTCGTGTGAACGAAATCACGCGTGCGGTGGACAACGATCCCCGGGCAGCCTATTTCCGGCAGGTCGAGAACGGTAAGTTCGTGCGCATGGCTCTGATCTATACGTTGCTGAAATGGGCCGAAGGCGAGAAGCTCGCCGCAGTCCCCGACCTGGCCGAGGGGATGTTCATAGACCGGAGTATGAAATGCCCCAACTCCCGGTGTATTTCGGCTACGGAGGATGTCGATCCGCTTTTTGTCAAAGCGGGAGACACCTGCCGCTGCGCTTATTGCGAGGCGAAAATCCGGTAGCGGATTTTGTCGATACAATGTCGAAATAAAACTGTCGGGATTGTTAGGTTGTCGTTGAAATTATTCGTACTTTTGTGCGAGTAAAAGGCGATGGGCCGCAGGTCCGTCGGCGGCTACGACTTCCGAAACGATGGAAAGGATTCAGATGCACCATACCCGGCGAAAGCGACAGCAGATGCTGTCGGCTCGATGTGCGGCCGGAGCGTGCAGTGTCGTTCCTGCATCGGATTTTATCGACGGAACTATGCAGGAGGGCACGAATCGGCTTCCCGCAGCAATATAATCTTGCCGCTATGACGAATTCTGTCGTAGCGGCTCTTTTTGGGTTGATTTAGTACGTTTCTTACTATGAAAGTTGGAGTAATCATGGGTTCGACCAGCGACTGGGACGTTATGTCCGACGCTGCGGCGACGCTCGCGCAATTCGGTGTGGAGTTCGAGAAGCGGGTGGTGAGCGCCCACCGCACCCCCGACCTGCTGGTGGAGTATGCCAAAACGGCCAAGTCGCGCGGACTGGAGGTAATCATCGCCGGAGCCGGAGGCGCTGCGCACCTGCCCGGCATGGTGGCCAGTATGACCGCGCTCCCGGTGATCGGTGTGCCGGTCAAATCTCGAGCCTTGAACGGGCTGGATTCCCTGCTTTCGATCGTGCAGATGCCCGGCGGCGTGCCGGTTGCGACCGTAGCGATCAACGGGGCGAAGAATGCGGCCCTGATCGCCGTGTCGATCCTGGCGTTGAAGGACGAGGCGCTGGCGGCCCGTCTGGAGATGTTCCGTGCAAAACAGACTGAGGATGTACTTAAAGCGGAACTTTAGACCGATGAGTGCGGTGAAGACGATCGGAATTATCGGTGGCGGCCAGTTGGGGCTGATGATCATCGAGCAGGCGCATCTGCTGGGTGCGCGGACGATCTGCCTCGATCCGGCGGAGGATGCTCCGGCGTTTAAGATCAGCGACGAGCGGATCGTGGGCCGGTTCGACGATCCGGCGGCGCTCGAAGAGCTTTGCCGCCGCAGCGACGTGGTGACCTACGAGTTCGAGAACGTGCCGGGCGATCTGCTGGTGGCTCTCGAGCAAAAATACAATATCAAACAAGGGTTCAGGCCTCTGTTCGACTCGCAGGATCGCCTGCGGGAGAAGAGCAATGCCTGCGATCATGGATTGAAGACGCCCGCTTTCATGGCTGTCGATGACGAGGAGTCGCTGCATCGGGCCATTGCGCGAATCGGTTATCCGTGCGTGCTCAAGACCCGTACGCTGGGCTACGACGGACACGGTCAGGCGGTGCTTCGCGGCGAGGCCGACCTTGCGAAAGCCCGCGAACTGCTCGCGGTGCCCTGCATTCTGGAGGAGTTCGTCCCGTTCGATTTCGAGGCCAGCGTGGTGCTGGTGTCGGACGGAGAGCGCGTGATCTGCTTCCCGGTAGGGCGGAATATCCACAAGGACGGTATTCTGGATCTGTGCATCGTGCCGGCGGAGATGCCGGACCAGGTGCGGGAGCGGATGGTGTCCCAGAGCAAGCGTTTCATGCGCGACTGCGGTTACCGGGGGATTCTGGCTATCGAATATTTCGTGAAGGGAGACGAGGTCTATTTCAACGAAATGGCGCCGCGCCCGCACAACAGCGGACACTGGACCATCGAGGGTTCGACGACCAATCAGTTCCGGGAGCTGTGCCGTTACCTGCTCGATATGCCCCTCGAAGAGCCGCAGCTGAAGGCCCCTACCGTGATGAAAAACATCCTGGGACAGGATCTGGAGCGGGCCGAGGCGCTTGCCCGGGAGAATCGCCCCGGTGTGTATGTCCATATTTACGGCAAGACCGTTTCCAAGCCCAAGCGCAAGATGGGACACGTGACTTTCGTCGGTGTGACCGGCGAGGAGTATGCCGCCAAGTGGGCCGACAGATTTGTGAAATAAAGTCAAAAATAAGATAATGAAGAGTTACCGTATTTTCGTTGAGAAATACCCCGAATTCCGGGTCGAGGCCGAGAGCCTGCTCCGCGACCTGAATGCCAACCTGAATCTTTCGCTCGACGGCCTGCGGCTGCTGAACGTGTACGACCTGTTCGGTTTTTCGGACGAATTGCTGGAGAAGAGCCGTTACAGGGTCTTCGGCGAGGTGGTTACCGATGCCGTGACGGATTCGTGCGATCTGGGCGGCAACAGCTTTCTGGCTGTGGAGTGCCTGCCCGGACAGTTCGACCAGCGAGCGGCTTCGGCCGTGGACTGCGTGCGGTTGATCGATCCTTCGGCCGAGGTGAAGATCAAGAGTTCGAAGCTGCTGATCTTCCCTTCGAAACTTCCCAAGGAGACGATGGAGCGTATTCGTCGCTATTATATCAATGCCGTGGAGTCGCGCGAGAAGGATTTGCGGGTCCTGGACGATTTGGAAAGCGCCCCCGTGAAACCGGTGCCGGTATTGGACGGGTTCCGGGAGATGGAAGATGCGGAACTCGATGCCTACTGCAAGAAGAACGGTCTGGCGATGAATGCTGACGACCTGCGTGAAGTGGTCAAATATTTCCGGAACGAGGGCCGCGATCCGTTCGAAACCGAGCTGCGGATTCTCGATACGTACTGGAGCGACCATTGCCGTCATACGACCTTCACGACCGAGCTGGAGAACATTACGGTCGAGGAGTCGTTCGTGAAAGACGAGATCGAAGGCACGCTGGCGCTTTACCTGAAAATCCGCCGCGAACTGGGGCGCGAGGGCAAGAGCATCTGCCTGATGGACCTGGCGACGATCGGTGCCCGTTACCTGCGCAGCAAGGGACTGCTCGACGACCTGGAGGTGAGCGAGGAGAACAACGCATGCAGCGTTTTCGTCGATGTGGACGTCGATGACCGGACCGAGAAATGGCTCCTGCAATTCAAGAACGAAACCCATAACCACCCGACCGAGATCGAACCTTTCGGCGGAGCTTCGACCTGCCTGGGCGGTGCCATCCGCGATCCGTTGTCGGGTCGCAGCTACGTCTATCAGGCGATGCGTGTGACGGGTGCGGGAAATATCTATCAACCCGTAAGCGAAACGCTGCCCGGCAAATTGCCCCAGCGCGTCATCAGCCTCAAGGCCGCTGCCGGTTATTCGAGCTACGGCAATCAGATCGGACTGGCCACGACCCACGTCCGCGAGGTGTATCATCCCGACTATGTGGCCAAACGCCTGGAGGTCGGTGCCGTGGTCGGTGCCGTGAAAGCCGAAAACGTGCGCCGGGAGTCCCCCGTGCCGGGCGATGTGGTCCTGCTGCTCGGCGGCCGCACGGGCCGCGACGGTGTCGGCGGTGCGACGGGTTCGTCGAAAGAGCATACCGACAAGTCGCTCGAAATGTGCGGCAGTGAGGTGCAGAAGGGCAACGCCCCCGAAGAGCGCAAGCTGGAGCGGTTGTTCCGCCGTCCGGAAGTGACGCGCCTGATCAAGAAGTCGAACGACTTCGGTGCGGGCGGTGTGAGCGTAGCCATCGGCGAGCTGACCGACGGCCTGGATATTTACCTCGATCGCGTGCCGACCAAGTACAGCGGTCTGAATGCGACGGAGCTGGCGATCAGCGAGTCGCAGGAGCGTATGGCCGTTGTGATCGAAGCGAGTGCCGAAGAGGAGTTCAAGCGCTACTGCGCCGAGGAGAATATCGAAGTGACCCATGTGGCGGACGTGACGGACTCGCGCCGTATGCGGATGTACAACAAGGGCAAATTAGTGGTCGATCTTTCGCGCGAGTTCATCGACAGCGCAGGGGCCAAGCACTATGCCCAGGCCGCGATCGGTGCGGTCGAGGAACGCGATCCTTTCCGCCGCGAGGTGAAGGGCGGTACGCTGCGCGAAAAGATGCTTGCGAACCTGGCGGACGACAATGTCCTCTCGCAGAAGGGGCTGATCGAGATGTTCGATTCTACGATCGGCGCTTCGACCGTGCTGCTGCCTTTCGGCGGTCGTACGCAACGTTCGGAAACACAAGTGTCGGTGCAGAAGTTGCCGACGGACGGATATACCGATACGGCCAGCATTATGGCCTTCGGCTACAACCCTTTCCTGGCGTCGTGGAGTCCCTACCACGGTGCGGCCTATGCCGTCGTGGACGCTGCGGCCAAAGTCGTGGCGGCGGGTGCCCGCTACGATAAGATGCGCTATTCCTATCAGGAGTATTTCGAGCGCATGACCAAGTCGCCCCGTACGTGGGGCAAGCCGCTCGGGGCGCTGCTCGGTGCCCTGAAGATGCAGGTCGAGCTGGGACTGCCCTCGATCGGCGGCAAGGACTCGATGAGCGGTACCTTCGAGCAGATCAACGTCCCGCCTATGCTGATGGCCTTCGGTATTACGACTGTCGATGCCGGACGCGTCATCTCGACCGATTTCAAGAAGGCGGGCCATTCGATTTACCTAGTGCGTCATACCCCGCTCGAAAACCATATGCCCGATACCGGGGCGTTGAAGCGGAATTTCGATTTCGTAAGTTCGGCTATCGAGTCCGGCAAGATCGTTTCGGGCTATGCCGTCGGCTTCGGCGGTGTGGCGGAAGCGCTGGCCAAGATGTCTTTCGGCAACGGCATCGGTGCCGATGTCGAGGTGGATGAAGCGACGTTGTTCGACAACTCTTACGGTTCGATCGTGGTGGAGAGCACCGAGCCGCTCGATTTCCCGGCCGCCGAGTTGCTGGGACATACCGAGGCGGAGGAATCGCTCACGATCAACGGCGAAAAAATGCCGCTCGAAGAGCTTTACCGGGCCAATACCGAACGCTTTGCGACGGTTTATCCCGATAAGGGAATCAACCATGCGCCGGTCATGGAGGCGATGCCGGCTCTCCGCAGCTTCACCTATCCGGGCGAGGCGGTCGAGCGTCCGGTGGTTTTCATCCCCGTATTCCCGGGCAGCAACTGCGACTACGACACCGCGAAGGCCTTCCGCCGGGCGGGTGCCGAAGTGCGCAGCGAGGTGTTCTGCAACCTGACGGCGGAGGCTATTTTCGACTCGATCCGCCGGATGAAGGAGGCGATCGCTGCGTGCCATATCTTCGTGCTCTGCGGCGGCTTCTCGGCGGGCGACGAGCCGGACGGCAGCGGTAAATTCATTGCCAATGTGCTGAACAACAAGGATATTTCGGAGGAAATACATCGTCTGCTCGACCGGGGCGGCCTGATTCTGGGCATCTGCAACGGCTTCCAGGCGCTGGTCAAGTCGGGCCTGCTGCCCTACGGACGGCTGGGCCTGGTGACCAAAGAGTCGCCGACGCTCTTCCGCAACGACATCAACCGTCATGTGTCGCAGATTGTTTCGACCCGCGTGGCGACGACCAACTCCCCGTGGCTGTCGAGTTTCTCGGTGGGCGATATCCATTCGATCGCCGTGAGCCACGGCGAGGGCAAGTTCGTCGTGAACGAGCCTCTGGCCCGCGAGCTGTTCGAGAACGGGCAGGTGGCGTTCCAGTATGTCGATGCCGAAGGCCGCGTGACGGCCGAAGCCCCGTACAATCCCAACGGATCGTATTATGCGATCGAGGGTATCGTGAGCCGCGACGGGCAGATACTCGGTAAGATGGGCCATACGGAGCGTTACGGGGAGAACCTCTTTAAGAACATCGCCGGAGAGAAGGTGCAGGACATCTTCACGAATGCGGTGAACTATTTCCGGAAAACAAAATAACAATTATAAAATACCAACCACTATGCAACAAGGCGAAATGCTTTACGAGGGTAAGGCCAAACAGGTTTTCCTGACGGACGATCCGGATATGATCCTGATTCACTACAAGGATGCGGCGACGGCGTTCAACAACATCAAAAAGGCCACGATCGAGAACAAGGGCGTGCTGAACAACCGGATCTCGACCCTGATCTTCGAATATCTCAACAAGCAGGGGATCAAGACTCACTACGTGAAGACCCTGAACGACCGCGACCAGTTGTGCCGCCGTGTGCGGATCATTCCGCTGGAGGTGATCGTCCGCAACGTCATCGCCGGCTCGATGGCCCAGCGTCTGGGTATCGAGGAGGGAACGAAGCCTTCGAACGTGATTTTCGACATCTGTTACAAGAACGACGAGCTGGGCGATCCGCTGATCAACGATCATCATGCGGTGGCGCTGGGTGTCGTAACCTATGACGAGTTGAAACAGATTTATGCCATGACCGCCCGGATCAACGAGGTGCTCAAGGAGCTTTTCGCCAAGATGAATATCAACCTGATCGACTTCAAGATCGAGTTCGGCCGCACGTCGGACGGCGAGATCGTTCTGGCGGACGAGGTGTCGCCCGATACCTGCCGGCTGTGGGATATGGCTACCAACGAGAAGCTCGACAAGGATCGCTTCCGTCGTGACTTGGGTAAGGTGCGCGAGGCTTACGAGGAGATCCTGGCCCGTCTGGAAAAAGTAATCAAATAAGTTCCGATGCACAAAGAGAGCATAATGCAGCCGATCTGCGACCGGGAGCTGCACGAGGAGTGCGGCGTTTTCGGCGTCGTGGGAGTGCCCGACGCAGCTAACCTGACCTACTACGGCCTTCATTCCCTGCAACATCGCGGGCAGGAAGGGTGCGGTATCGTAAGCGTATCGAAGGAAGGGGCGATGCGGCGTGTTCGGGGCGAAGGACTTGTTACGGAGGTGTTCAACGAAGCCAAGCTGGCAAACCTTGCGGGCGATATGGCCATCGGTCATGTCCGTTATTCGACGGCCGGTGGCGGCGGGACGGAGAATATACAGCCTTTTCTGTTCCATCATAATACGGGTGATTTCGCATTGGCCCACAACGGAAATATCGTCAATGCGGATCTGCTGCGCAACTACCTGGAGAACAAGGGCAGTCTTTTCCAGTCCACTTCGGACAGCGAAGTGTTCGCCCACCTGATCAAAAAGGAGGTACGCAACCACAACCGGCCCCGTATCTATTCGATCATCGAGGCGCTCAATATGCTCGAAGGAGCGTTCGCGTTTCTGGTGATGACGGCCAACCGCATCTATGCCTGCCGTGACAAACACGGTCTGCGGCCCCTTTCGATCGGCAAGTTGGGAGACGGCTATGTCGTCAGCAGCGAAACCTGTGCTTTCGAGGTGGTGGGTGCCGAATTCGTGCGTGACGTAGAGCCCGGCGAGATCGTTACGATCGACCGGCACGGCATCCGCAGCAGCGACTATTCGATGTTCAAGCGCCACATGATGTGTGCGATGGAATACATCTATTTCGCCCGCCCGGACAGCGACATCGAGGGCCGTAACGTGCACGCCTTCCGCAAGGAGTCGGGACGCTTGCTCTACAAGGAGGCGCCGGCAGACGCGGACATCGTGGTCGGTGTGCCCGATTCGAGTTTGAGCGCTGCCATGGGATACGCCGAAGCGAGCGGTCTTCCCTACGAGATGGGACTTATCAAGAACAAATACATCGGCCGTACCTTCATCCAGCCGTCGCAGTCGATGCGTGAGAAGGGCGTGCGGATGAAACTTTCGTCGGTGAGCGGTATCGTTTCGGGGCAGCGCGTGGTGCTGATCGACGATTCGATCGTGCGCGGTACCACCTCCCGGCGCATTGTGCGTCTGTTGCGTGAGGCGGGGGCCACGGAAGTTCATGTCCGCATCGCCAGCCCTCCGTTCAAGAATCCCTGTTTTTACGGTGTCGATACTTCGACGTACGAGGAGCTGCTGTGCGCCCGTATGTCGGTTCCGGAGGCGTGCGAGTATATCGGAGCCGATTCGCTGGCTTACCTCTCGCCCGATGCCTTGCTGAAGGCGGGCAATCGCTGCGAGTTGTGCATGGCCTGCTTCACGGGCAATTATCCGACGTCGCTTTACGGGACGATCGAGGAGGCGAACAAAAAAGAAAAATGTTAAACAAACCGCTCCGTTTTCGATCTGCTGTGTCAGGGAAGAACCTGTCCTGCATGCGTATTTCGAAAACATCGGGTGGAAATATTCAGGAAACAGCTAAAACCAACTATTGTTATGGCGGAAAGTTATGAAAAGGCCGGTGTGAACCTCGAGGCCGGATACGAAGTGGTGCGCCGCATCAAGAAACACGTGGCTTCGACCTCGCGGTTGGGCGTGATGGGTAACATCGGCGCCTTCGGCGGAATGTTCGATCTCTCGGCGCTGAATGTCAAGGAACCGGTGCTCGTGAGCGGTACCGACGGCGTGGGAACCAAACTCAAGCTGGCTTTTGAGATGGATAAGCACGACACGATCGGCATCGACGCCGTGGCTATGTGCGTGAACGACGTGCTGGCGCAGGGGGCCGAGCCGCTCTTCTTCCTGGATTATGTAGCCGTGGGGCACAACGAGCCTGCGAAGATCGAAGCGATCGTGGCGGGTGTGGCCGAAGGCTGCCGTCAGGCCGGCTGTGCACTCATCGGCGGCGAAACGGCCGAGATGCCGGGCATGTATGCCGGCGGCGAGTACGATATTGCGGGCTTCACGTGCGGCGTGGTCGAGAAGTCGCGCCTGATCGACGGTACGAAGGTGCGTGTGGGCGACGTGTTGGTGGGTATCGCGTCGAGCGGTGTCCATTCGAACGGTTTCAGCCTGGTGCGCAAGGTGGTTGCCGATGCAGGACTGGATCTTCGCAAGGCTTATCCCGAATTGGACGGCCGTGTGTTGGGCGAGGTGCTCCTGACGCCGACCAAAATTTACGTGAAACAGGTGCTCGAAGTGATCCGAGCCTGTAACGTGCACGGCATCAGTCATATCACGGGCGGCGGTTTCGACGAGAACATTCCCCGCATCCTGAGCGAGGGCCAGGGTATCGAGATTCACGAGGGGACGTGGGAGATCCTGCCCGTGTTCCGCCTGTTGGAGAAATACGGCAAGATCGCTCACCGCGAGATGTTCAATATCTTCAACATGGGTATCGGTATGGTGATCGCGGTTTCGCAGGATGAAGCTTCCGAAGTGATCGCCATTTTGGAGAAACAGGGCGAGAAAGCTTCGGTGATCGGCCGGGTGACGGATCGTCCGGGCGTGGAAATCCGATAGGGCGATGAAGACGATCGCAGTATTCGCCAGCGGAAACGGCTCCAACTTCGAAGCATTGGCTGCGGCTTGTGCCGACGGGCGCATTGCGGCTCGCATTGCCCTCATGGTCTGCGACAAGCCGGGGGCTTTCGTGAACGAGCGGGCTGCCCGTTACGGTATTCCGACCTTTACGTTCAACCCCAAAGAGTACCCTTCGAAAGCCGACTACGAACGGGAGATCGTCCGCAGGCTTCGGGCCGAAAGGGTCGAGCTGATCTGTCTGGCGGGGTATATGCGCATCCTTTCCGATGTGGTGCTGGAGGCGTACCGCGACCGGATTGTCAATATTCATCCCTCGCTGTTGCCTGCGTTCAAGGGGGCGCATGCCATTGCCGATGCCTTTGCTTACGGCGTCAAGGTCTTCGGTGTGACGATCCACTATGTGAACGGAGAGCTCGACGGGGGCCGGATCATCGCCCAGCGGGCTTTCGAGTATCTGGGGAGCGATCCAGAAGAGCTGGAAGCCCGGGTGCATGCCGTCGAACATCCGCTGTATGTGGAAACGGTGGCAAAGCTGGTTGCGGAGCAATAGGATCGCGGGAACGTCGCGGTTTAGTGCGGATTCGGACCTGGAAACACATCGTCGGACACCGTGAATAACGGCGACCGCGAGTCGAAAACGATAAAACTACGTATATATTAACGCGATCATATCCTTTAGTGTACCTCTTTGGAAATGCAGCGACCCTTTCCCTTTCGAGAAAGGATTAGGGGAAGGCGGAGTGGTAAATGCGGTCATTGGACCGCGAATAAGCGACTCTCGGATTCGATGTTGCGATCGTCGGAAATGGTATATTGAAAGATATGATTGCCTATATAAATTAGCAATATGAGAGCATTAATCAGTGTGAGCGATAAGACCGGCGTGGTGGAGTTCGCGCGCGGACTTCGAGAGCTCGGCTGGCAGGTGATCGCCACCGGCGGTACGATGAAACTGTTGGCTGAAAGCGGCGTGGAGGTGATCAACATCAGCGATGTGACGGGGTTCCCGGAGATCTGCGACGGACGTGTCAAGACGCTCCATCCCAAGGTGCACGGCGGCCTGCTGGCTCGCCGCGACGATCCGAACCACCTGAAAGCGTTGCGGGAGAACGGCATCGAGTTCATCGACATGGTGTGCGTGAATCTCTATCCCTTCCGTCAGACGATCGCCCGCGAAGGGGTGACGATGGACGAGGCGATCGAGAATATCGACATCGGCGGACCTTCGATGTTGCGCAGTGCGGCCAAGAACTACAAGGACGTGACCGTAGTGTGCGACCCGGCGGATTATGACACGATCCTTGCGGAGATTAGGGGATACGGCAATACGACTCCCCGATTGCGGTTGCAGCTCTCGGCCAAGGCATATACCCATACCGCCGAGTACGATGCGATGATCGCTACGTACATGCGTGAAAAAGCGGGGCTCGACGAGAAGTTGTTCCTGGAGTTCGATCTGGTTCAGCCGCTCCGCTACGGCGAGAATCCGCACCAGCAGGCCAAGTTCTACCGCAGCGGCGAACGGGTGCCCTATTCGCTGGCCTATGCCCGGCAGCTCAATGGCAAGGAGATGTCCTACAATAACATACAGGATGCCAACGCAGCCCTTGCGATCGTGCGGGAGTTCGATGAGCCGTTCTGCGTGGGACTCAAACATATGAATCCCTGCGGTGCTGCGGTGGGGCGGGATGCGGCGGATGCCTGGACGAAGGCTTACGAGGCCGACAAAGTGTCGATTTTCGGCGGTATCGTCGCCCTGAACCGACCTGTGACCCGTGAGGCGGCCGAATTGATGAAGCCGATTTTTCTGGAGATCATCATGGCCCCTTCGTTTACGCCCGAAGCCCTCGAAGTGCTCTCGACGAAGAAGAATCTGCGTCTGCTCGAAGTTCCGATGGAGAAGAGCGATGCGAAGCAGCGCCAGTTGGTGAGTGTGACGGGAGGATTGCTGGTGCAGGACCTCGACCTCGAAACACGTCCCGTGACGGCGGATATGTGCGTGACGGAGAAGCGGCCGACGGAAAGGCAGCTCGCCGATCTCGATTTCGGCTGGCGTATTGTCAAGCATGTGAAGTCGAACGCTATCGTAGTGGTGAAGGACGGTCGTACGCTGGGTGTCGGAGCGGGGCAGATGAATCGCATCGGCTCGGCGGAACTCGCGCTCAAGCAGGCCCATGCCCAGGGTGTGACCGAAGGGCTGGTACTGGCTTCGGACGGCTTTTTCCCCTTCGACGACTGCGTGAGCCTGGCGGCTGCGAGCGGCGTCGAGGCGATCGTGCAGCCGGGAGGCAGCGTCCGGGACGAGGATTCGATCCGGAAGGCCAATGAATCGGGTATTCCGATGTTGTTTACCGGGATGCGTCATTTCAAACATTAAACTGCGGATTTCGTGTCCGTCGGTCGGATTATTTTTTATGGACGATTTCCGAGCCGCTCTTTGCGGAAAGTGCGGTCGGGAATAAACGATAGGTTATGAAAGTTTTAGTCGTAGGCGGCGGTGGCCGCGAACATGCCGTCGTCGATGCGTTGTCGCGTTCGCCGCAGGTTTCGAAGATATATTGCGCTCCCGGCAATGCGGGTATCGCTCGTCAGGCCGAGTGTGTGCCGGTCAAGGATACCGATGTCGAGGGATTGCTTTCCCTTGCTCGTGAAAAAGAGATCGACCTCACGGTGGTAGGACCCGAAGCGGCGCTCGTGGCCGGTATCGTCGATCGCTTCCGTGAGGAGGGACTTCGTATTTTCGGCCCGACGAAGGCGGCGGCCCGCATCGAGTCGAGCAAGGAGTTTGCAAAAGATCTGATGGGGCGGTACGGTATTCCGACGGCCGGTTACCGGGCGTTCGACGATTACCGGAAGGCTTCGGAGTACGTTCGTTCGCGCCCTCTGCCCGCCGTCCTGAAATACGATGGTCTGGCTGCGGGAAAGGGTGTCGTTATCGCCCGGACGATGGAGGAGGCCGATGCCGCGTTGCGCGACATGTTGCTGGACGACAAGTTCGGCAAGGGACGTGTGGTCGTGGAGGATTTTCTGACCGGACCCGAATTTTCGTTCATGTGTTTCGTGTCGGGGCGCAAGGTGCTGCCGATGGTGCTGGCGCAGGATCACAAACGGGCGTTCGACGGCGATGAAGGTCCCAATACGGGCGGTATGGGAGCATACTCCCCGCTGCCGTTCATTACTCCGGAAGACGAGGCTTTCGCATTGGAAAAGGTGATGCAGCGCACGGCCGACGCTCTCTGCGACGAGGGATGTCCTTTCACGGGCGTGCTTTACGGCGGTTTGATGAAGACCCCGCAGGGAATCCGCGTGATCGAGTTCAACGCCCGTTTCGGCGATCCCGAAACCGAAGTGGTGCTGCCCCGCCTGAAGAGCGACATTTACGATATTTTCAGCGCCGTAGCCGACGGACGGGATCCGGGCGAGGCCGAGTGGCACGACTTTGCGACTCTGGGGATCGTGCTGGCATCGAAAGGATATCCCGGCTCCTATGAGAAGGGGTATGAAATTACGGGAACGGAGCAGGTGGACGGCGTAGTGTACCACATGGGCACGGCGATAAAAGAGGGGCGGCTCGTTACCTCGGGCGGCCGGGTGATGATCGTCGTCTGTCGGGGTGCCGACCCGGAGCAGGCCAGGTGCCGGGCGCTCGAGGAGGTCCGGAAAATCGGTTGCGAGAATCTTTTCTATCGATCCGATATCGGTATGAAGGCTCTTTCGTTTTTAGTGAAAAAATAGTTATATTTGTCCTTCGAATCCCTGGATGGGACGGATAAAGCAATCTTTAAAATCAAAACAATATATGGTAATCAGCGGAAAAGAATTAGCGGCGGCTTGCAAGGCCAAGATGGCCGAGCAGGTGAAGACATTCCCGGAGAAATACGGCCGGCTGCCCCATTTGGTAGTGGTGCTGGTCGGTGAGGATGCGGGCAGCGTATCCTATGTGACGGGTAAGACGAAGGCTGCCGACGAGGTCGGTATCCTGAATACGACGATTCGCAAGCCGGCGGACATCTCGGAGGAGGAGTTGTTGAAAATTATCGACGACCTCAATGCCGACGATACGGTGGACGGAATTTTGATCCAGCTGCCGCTGCCGAAACATATCGATTCGGATAAGGTGATCGCACGGATTCGTCAGGAGAAGGATGTGGATGGCTTCCACCCCCTCAATGTGGCGGCTCTCTGGCAGAAACAGCCCTGCGTGCTGCCCTGTACGCCGAAGGGTATCATGAAGCTTCTGAAGGATTCGGGCGTGGAGCTGGCCGGACGCAAAGCCGTTGTGATCGGCCGCAGTACGATCGTGGGGCTTCCCGTTGCCAAGCTGTTGCTCGATGAGAATGCTACGGTGACCATTACTCACAGCCGGACGAAGAACCTGGCGGATGTGACACGCGAAGCGGAGATTCTGGTCGTGGCGATCGGCCGTCCGAAGTTCGTTACGGCGGACATGGTGGGCGACGGTGCGGTGGTGATCGACGTGGGTGTCAATCGTGATCCCGAAACGGGGAAATTGTGCGGCGACGTCGATTTCGAGGCTTGCGAGCCGAAGGCTTCGCTGATCACGAAAGTGCCCGGCGGGGTAGGTCCGATGACGATCGCCTGTCTGATCGAGAATACGATCGAGGCATTCCTCAAAAAAGTTGCGAAATAGATTCCGGGTATCTGTGCAATCGTGCCGAATGAGGACGGATTGCCTTGATGCGGATTATATCTCGATATCAGGGGCAGACGCAAGGAAAAACCTTGCGTCTGCTTTTTTATTTGTTTTACAAGGGCCGAACTGCCTGTTTTTTGTGAATACGTGGGAGGGGAGAGGTCCGGGCGGTCGGGTTTCAGAGGATTCGCACCGGCCATAAAAAATAAGGGAGGATTCATTGCGAATCTTCCCTTATTTTGAAGAGCAAGTCCCCGGACTTACTTTTTCATCGTCTTCAGTTTCTCTGTCAGGATCGGAACGACCTTGTGCACGTCGCATACGATACCCACGTCGGCGACGTTGAAGATCGGAGCGAATTTATCCTTGTTCACGGCGATGATGAAGTCCGACTCCTCCATACCGGCCAGGTGCTGGATCGCACCCGAGATACCCATGGCGAAGTAGAGGTCCGGACGAACCGTTTTACCGGTCTGTCCGACCTGTCGCTCGTGTGCGAGAATACCTGCATCGACCATCGCACGCGAAGCCGATACTTCGGCACCGAGCACGTCGGCAAGCTCGCGCAGGGTCTGGAACCCTTCTGCCGTGCCGACACCGCGGCCGCCCGAAACGAGTACTTTGGCTTCCGTAATGTCGATCATATTCTTCTGTTCCTTGACCGTTTCCAGAATCCGTACGCGGAACTTCGATTTGTCGAAATTGATTTTTACGTCCTCGACCTTTCCTTTGCGGGTCGGATCGGCCGCTTTGGCACGCATCACACCGGGGCGTACCGTGGACATCTGGGGACGATGTTCCTTGCAGATGATCGTTGCCATCAGGTTGCCGCCGAAGGCAGGACGCGTCATCAGCAGGTCGCCGTCTTCCGAAATGTCGAGACCGGTACAGTCGGCGGTAAGTCCCGTGCCGATGCGTGCCGAAAGACGCGGACCGAGGTCGCGGCCGATGCTGGTGGCACCGATCAGCAGAATGCTGGGCTTGCGCTCGTGGATTACCTGGGTGATGGCCTGTGCGTAAGGCTCGGTGGTGTACTGGGCGAGTTCGTCGGCTTCGATCGAAAGGACCACGTCGGCTCCGGCTGCGATCAGCTCGTCGGCCTTGTCTTTGACTCCTTTGCCGAGCAGCAGGGCGATTACCTGCTCATGGAGTGCGTCGGCCAGTTCGCGGGCTTTTCCCAGAAGTTCGAGAGCGACGTTCTGAACGACTCCGTCTCGCTGTTCGACGAACACGTAAACGTTTTTATATTGAGATTTATCCATCTTGGTAAGTAACTGTGTTTTTTATGAACGTTTTCAGCGGGCTGGACCGAAAGGATTCGGCTTTTGCCGGGTGCAGAAAACGACTGTTGTAAATGAACGATCGGTAATTTACAGCTTCGCAGTTGCCGGGGCCGATCAGATTATGAATTTTTCTTGCAACTTCTCGACGATCAGATCGGCTGCTTCGGCCGGCTCCAGCTCGAAGACCTTACCTGCGGATTTCGCACCCTTCGTGAAGGATTTGAAGACGCGGGTCGGCGAACCGTTGAGGCCGAGTTTCGACTCTTCGACGGAGATGTTGTCGAAACCCCAGACTTCCACCTGCTTGTCGTATGCCTCCACGATGCCGCGTACCGACATATAACGGGGCCGGTTGGCCGAAGAGAGTACGGTTACCACGCACGGGGTTTCCACCTCGAGCAACTGATACCCCTCTTCCGTCCATTTCTTGACGACGAGCCGGTTTCCTCCTTCGTATTTAATGCCTTCGAGGTAGGTCACCTGCGGCAGACCGAGGTGTTCGGCGATCTGCGGGCCTACCTGGGCCGTGTCGCCGTCGATAGCCTGACGACCGGTAATTACCAGGTCGAACTCCAGCATGCGGAGAGCACCGGCGATAGCGTTCGAAGTCGCCAGCGTATCGGCACCGGCGAATTTGCGGTCGCTCAGATGAATCGCACGGTCGGCACCCATTGCGAAGGCTTCGCGCAGGATGTCGTCGGCCTGCGGAGGACCCATCGTGATAACGGTGACGTGTGCGCCGTACTGGTCTTTCAGCTCCAGAGCCATTTCGAGTCCCGCCTTGTCGTCGGGGTTCATGATGCTGGGCACACCGTCGCGGATCAGCGTTCCCGTAACGGGATCGAGGCGGATTTCCGTCGTATCGGGAACCTGTTTTATACAAACTACAATTTTCATTCGAATATCTGTTTTTTATTGTTTTTACCTTATGTGTCCTTGCGAGGGGAGTACGACCGGCTTCGGGGTTTATTCCGGAACCGGATGCACGGTCGCCCGCCGCTATTTCAACAGTGCCGACGAAATCACCATCCGCTGTACTTCGGAAGTACCTTCGTAAATTTCGGTGATCTTGGCATCGCGCATCATGCGCTCAACGGGGTATTCGCGCGTGTAGCCGTATCCGCCGTGGAATTGCACGGCCTTGGTCGTCACTTCCATTGCGGTTTCCGCTGCAAAGAGCTTGGCCCGGGCGGCATCGACCGAGAACGGGAGCTTCTGGTCTTTCTTGAAGGCTGCGGCACGTACCAGCAGGCGGGCAGCTTCGATTTTGGTATCCAGGTCTGCCAGTTGGAACTGGGTGTTCTGGAACTGTCCGATCGTCCGTCCGAACTGTTTGCGCTCCTTGACGTATTTCACGGTTTCATCCATCGCCCCCTGCGCGATGCCGAGGGCTTGCGAAGCGATACCGACACGGCCGCCGTCGAGGGTCTTCATAGCGATGCTGAAGCCCTTGCCGACCTTGCCGAGCAGATTCTCCTTGGGAACGATGCAGTTCTCGAAAATCAACTCGCAGGTCGCTGAACCGCGGATACCCATCTTCTTCTCTTTCTTGCCGATCGAGAACCCGGGGAAGTCGCGCTCGACGATGAATGCCGAGATACCGCGCGTACCCTGCGACTTGTCGGTCATCGCCATCACGATATAAACGTGTGCGTAAGCGGCGTTGGTGATGAAGATTTTGTTGCCGTTCAGGATATAGTGGTCGCCTGCATCGACTGCCGTGGTCTGCTGTGCCGCAGCATCCGTACCGGCGTTGGGCTCCGTGAGGCCGAAAGCGCCGAGCCATTCGCCCGAGCAGAGCTTGGGCAGGTATTTCATTTTCTGTTCTTCGGTACCGTGCTCATAAATTGGAGCGGCGCAGAGCGACGTGTGTGCCGATACGACCACGCCCGTAGTGGCGCATACGCGCGACAGCTCTTCGACGGCCATCGAATAAAGGATGTTGTTGCCGCCTGCACCGCCGTAGTTGACGGGGAAGGGAATACCGAAGATTCCCAGTTTTGCCATTTTCTCTACGGTTTCCACAGGGAAACGCTCCTCTTCGTCGATTTCGGCAGCCAGAGGTTTCACCTCGTTTTCGGCAAATTCGCGGATCATTTGCCGGAACAGCTGCTCGGTTTTGGTCAATTCGAAATTCATTTTATAAGTATGGTTTTTTAATGATTTTAAACAGTCATACCGCCATCTACGCTCAAAACGGCACCATTGACGTAGGCCGCTTCGTCGGATGCGAGGTAGAGATAGGCGGCGGCGATCTCCTCGGGACGACCCAGGCGACCTACGGGAACTTTGGCCCGCATGCCGTCGAGTACGTTCTCGGGCATCTTGGCAACCATTTCGGTTTCGATGAAGCCCGGGGCTACGGCATTGACCGTGATACCCTTACGTCCCAGTTCGCGGGCCATCGTTTTGGTCATACCGATCAGGCCGGCTTTCGTGGCCACGTAGTTGGTCTGGCCGAAGTTGCCGTAAAGCCCTACTACCGACGAGGCATTGACGATGCGTCCGTAGCCGGCTTCGAGCATGTAGTTCAACACGGCCTTGCAGCAGTAGAACGTGCCCGAAAGATTGACGTCGATCACGTTCTGCCACTGTTCGACGGTCATTTTCTTGAGCGTGCTGTCGTTGGTGATGCCGGCATTGTTGATCAGGATGTCGATCTTGCCGAACTTGTCGGCGACGCGCTTGGCCGCAGCGGTTACCGCCTCGAAATCGCTCGTATCGACCTTGTCGAAGGTGATGGCGAGCCCTTCGGCTGCGGCTTTTTTCTCCATTTCCTTACCGCGGGCTTCGTTACGTGCCCATACGACTACCTGTGCGCCTTCGCGTGCGAAACGCAGTGCCGTTGCTTCGCCGATACCGGCCGTGCCGCCCGTGACGATGGCGACTCTGTTCTCAAGTCTTTTCATGGTTATCTCTTTTTAGATGAATTCTTTGTTGTGTTTGAGTTTGGCGGTGCCCGTGATGCACTCTTTGCCGGCAGCATCGAGCAGCAGGCATTTGATCGTACCGATGTGTTTTTCGGTGTTTACGTCGATTACTTCGAATTCGGCCGTATATTTCTCCCCGGCGAAGACGGGTGCACGGAACGACATCTCCTGCGAGAGATAGATGGTGCCCTGTCCCGGGAAGAGCATTCCGAAGACCTTCGAGAATACGGAGGCCGAAAGGAATCCGTGCACGATGGGACGGCCGAACGGGGTTTTGGCTGCGAATTCCGGATCGAGGTGGATCGGGTTTTTGTCGCCCGTGATTTCGGCGAAAGCGATCACGCCTTCCTGCGTATAGGTCACTTCGTGACGGTATTTATCTCCTGTTTTGATCATGGCGGGCCTATTTTTTCATGGGTTTAAGATCCTTGGACACGATCAGGTGCGCTTCGGTAGCGGCCTGAACCTGTTCGACGGTGAATTCGGGATTGATTTCCGTCAGCACGATGCCTTCCGGGGTAATCTCCATGACGCCCATTTCGGTTACGATCATGTTCACGGAGCCTTTGGCCGTCAGCGGCAGCGTACATTTCTTGAGGATTTTGGGTGCGCCTTTGGCCGTGTGCTCCATGGCAAGGATCACCTTGTCGGCACCCGTGAGCAGGTCCATCGCACCGCCCATGCCGGGAGCTTTCTTGCCCGGGATGATCCAGTTGGCCAGGTCGCCTTTTTCATCGACCTGCAAGGCTCCCAGTACCGAAGCGTTCACATGACCGCCGCGGATGATGCCGAACGAGGTGGCGCTGTCGAAGCACGAGGCGCCCTCGAGGGCCGTGACGAATCCGCCGCCGGCATTGATAAATTCGGGGTCTTCCTCGCCCGGTGCGGGGGTCGGGCCCATACCGAGCAGGCCGTTTTCGCTCTGCAGGAAGATTTGAACGCCTTCCGGCAGGTAATCGGGGACGGCCGTCGGCAGTCCGATACCGAGGTTCACCACGTCGCCGTCTTTGAGTTCCATCGCCACGCGTTTGGCGATGATTTCTCTGATCTGTTCCTTTTCCATAGATTTATGTCGTTTTTGTCTGTTCGTCGTACTGTCTTGAAACGGGGCGGTTCTGGAATCCGGGACCGTTTCCTATTTGCGGTGCATTCTGCGGGCCATCTCCTGGGCGATGAACGACGCCACGTCGTCGGCGTAGGTGTTCATGCCGAAGCCGGCGTCATAGCCCAGCTCTTTGGCCAGTTCGTGCGAGATGCGCGGGCCGCCGCACGCCAGAATCACTTTGTCGCGCAGCCCTTCGGCTTCGAGCATTTCGACCAGCTCCGTGAGGTTCTTGATATGGATATCCTTCTGGGTCACCGTCTGCGAAACCAGCAGGGCGTCGGCCTTGAGTTCGATCGCTTTGGCGATGAACTCTTCGTTGGTCACCTGGCTGCCCATGTTGAGGGCTTCGAACATCTCGTAGCGCTCCAGTCCGTAGTGGCCTGCGAAGCCTTTCATGTTCATAATGGCGTCGATACCTACCGTATGGGCGTCCGTGCCGGTGCTGGCGCCGATCACCACGATCGGGCGGCCGATCTGCTCGCGGATGAAGCTGTCCGTTTCGGCCATGTCCCATTTGGTCGATTCGACTTTCGGGACATGGATATTCGAATAATCGACCGTATGGGTGCAGCTTCCGTAGCAGTTGAAGAACGTGTAACCGGCCGTCAGCTCCCGGTGGAATACCACCTGCGGGTTCTCGAAGCCCATCTTTTTCATCAACTGTTTGGCCGCTTCGATGGCTTCGTCGCCGGCGGGCACGGGCAGTGTGAAACTCAACTGCGTTTTGCCGTCGTTCATTGTGTCGCCGTAGGGCTTTATCTTTTTCAGGTCGAGGGTCTGGTCGAAATCCCTGCCTTCGGTTGAATATAATCCTCCACTCATAGAATCAATATGCTAATATAGTTAAAATAAGGCGTTTGGTCGTACTTGCAGCATCGGAATATCATTTTTTCGCTGCGGCGCGACTGCCGTTTTTCATAATCTCCACGAAGGGGTTGTAGTAGTTGCGGCCCTTGCTGCTCACGCCCTCCAGACCCTTGCCGCCGTTCATGGGGCGTTTGATGTCGGCGAAGATTCCCTTCTCGAGCGCCGAGAAGAGTCCCTCTTTTTCGAGGCGTTCGAGAAGTGCGGTAGCTTTGTCCAACACCTCCTTGGCACGTTTGCGGATCAGTCCGCCTTCCTTGAACTCCACTTCGTCGCCGATGTTCTTCATGTTGTTGAAGATGTAGCGGGCGTTCTCGATGGAAAGGTAGCGGTCCGACATGAACGGGGTGTGGATGGCTTCGGTCGGCATACCTAACAACTGAATGCCCTGCGAAGTCCAGATGCCCACCATGTTGAACAGTGCGTCCTGGATATGTCCCCGGAAGATGTTGCCGGTCATGAACTTCGTCGGCGGCATATATTTCAGCGGAGCCTTGGGGAAGATCTCGCGGGTCATCTGCGCCTGCGCCAGCTCGTAGAGGAAGCCGTTTTCGAGCATCGGATCCATCTCGAAGGCGTGTCCCAGACCCATTTGCTCCTCGGGCAGGCCGGCCAGCAGGGCCAGTTGTTCGTTGATCAGGTCGGAAGCCAGCACCGTGTGAGCCTCCTCGACCGCGTCGGCTGTGGTGAGGTAGTTGTCCTCGCCCGTGTTGATGATTACGCCGGCGAAGCCGTTGATTACGCGCGACATATATTGATCGACCAGCGTGCGCTGCATGTTGATGTCGCGGAACAGAATGCCGTACAGAGCGTCGTTGAGCATCACATCCAGACCTTCGAGTGCGCCCATTACGGCGATCTCGGGCATGCAGAGGCCCGAGCAGTAGTTGCACAAGCGGATGTAGCGGCCGACCTCTTCGCCTACTTCGTCCAGAGCCTTGCGCATGATGCGGAAGTTCTCCTGGGTGGCGAACGTACCGCCGAATCCCTCGGTCGTCGCGCCGTAGGGCACGTAGTCGAGCAGGCTCTGGCCCGTGGTGCGGATTACGGCGATGATGTCGGCGCCCTGTCGGGCTGCGGCCTGCGCCTGTACGACATCTTCGTAGATGTTACCCGTCGCTACGATTACGTAGAGGTAGGGGCGCGGCCCTTCGCCGATGGTGGCGATGTAGTTTTCTCGACGCTGGCGGTTGGCTGCGATTTTGGCGATGCTGGCGTCGATATACGGTTTCAGCGCCGCTTCGCGCTCGGCTGCCGTACATACGGCCGAGCGGGTGATGTCGAGTTTGCCGGCAGCGATCTGCTCGGCGATTTGCTGGGGCGTGAGTCCCGTTTCGACGATCGCGTTGCCGAGGAAGAACAGGGCGCCTTCGCCCAATACGTTTTTCTCCCGCAGCTCTTCCACCACCACGTTCGGCAGCGGTACCGCGTTGGCATCCACGCCGTCGATGCCGATCAGACGGCACAGCGTTCGCTCGACGGCTACCGTCGTATAACCTTCCACAAAATCCTGCACCCCGTCGGCGATCTTGCGCGCTACGCTCCGGGCGTGTTCCACCTGGTTAAAGTCTATTCCTAATTTGCTTTTCATATCGTTCATGTAGGCTGTGCCGTACGGTTGCCGTCATTGGTTGTTTTTGAGTTCTTCGTTGCGTTCGATTCGCCGGAGGATCTCCGGGTCGATGCCCAGAATACGGGCGATCCGGATCGCTTCGTGCGGAACTTCGTCCGTCGTGACCTCCTCGAGCGAGTAGTCTATGAAATCGTTGATGTTTTTCAGCGTGATCTTCTCCTCCGCGTTCGTTTCCGAGAAGCCTTTTACCTTCAGCTTGCAGCACGGAGCCGCGATGCCGTTGTAGTGGGTGGTCACGAGCGAAGGGACTTCGTAGTCGGCCAGAAATTCGAGGACACCGTTCACGATCGCCCTTCCTTCGACCGGATTGGTCGTGCGGGCCGGTTCGTCGATGAGAGCCAGCACCCGCCTGCCTGCCCGGACGCTTTTGGCCAGTTCGTCCATCCGCATCATCTCGGCCGCGAAGGACGAAAGGCCGCTCAATTGATCCTGTCCGTCGCCGACGGAGCAGTGCACTTCGTCCACAAGGACTATTTCCGCCCTTTCGGCCGCAATGTAAAATCCGAATTGCAGCATGTACTGGGCCAGCTCGACGCTGTGCAGCAACACGGTTTTGCCCGACATGTTGGCGCCGGTGATTACCGTAGGTCCCGTCGTCAGGCGGATGTTCACGGGCTGGAATCGCTTCCCGGCCGCTTCGAGCGAAATCCGCAACTCGGGGTTGAACAAGCCTCGGAAGGAGGTCGTGTCCTGCGTTATCGCGGGACGGGTAAGGCCCCAGTCGCGGGCCTGCATCGCCTTGGCGATCACCACATCGAGCCATCCCATCCGGTCGAGTGCCTGTTGCAACGCTTCGTGGTATTTCCGCAATTCGACGGAGAGTCTCTCCCGAATGCGGTCTTCGATTTCCACGCTGCGGAAATAGAGCTCCTGCACTTGAGACTCGTCGGCTCCGGCCTGTTTGCGTGCTTTGATCTGTTTGCGCAGGGTCGTCAGCTCCTCCGAGTAGGCGTCATAGACGAAGAAATGGGGGAGCCGGTTGCCTTCCGGATCGAGCAGATCGACGACCCCGTTCAGCTCGGGAAGTTCCGCAAGATGCCCTTGCGAAGCCAGTGGTCGAAGCTCTTCCGCCAGCAGCGCGAAAAACTTCAATTCGAACAGTTCGATGTCGTCGAATACGCAGTTGCCGCCCGTGCGTTCGATCGTTGAGCGGATGTCGCGCAGCAGGGCCAGTTTGCGGCGAATCGTTTCGGTGCGGTCGCGTCCCTCTTCGGTTTCGAGCAGGCGCAGCACCGAGGCGATACGGTCGTGTTCCTCCGTGATCGCCGACTCCTTGTCGAGCCATGTCATTTCATGGAGCATACGTCGCCCGACGGAGGAACAGATCTCCATTCCTTCGACGACGCAGCGCAGTCCGCTGGTATGTTGTATGGCCTCTTTGAGTCGCATTCGTTTTCTGGTTATTCGATGCAATTTTGCACGGTTTCGCGTATTTATTTCACGGCCTTCTGCCGTGTCAGAGCGTCTGACCTTCCTTTGACTCCCCTCCTCGGAGGGGATTTTAAGATCCTCGATTCTGTTCGTGGGAGCCGTATTCGTTCCTATTCGGGCATTTTCTTTACGTCGTAAACCGGTATTTGCAACGCCTCCTGCATCGCTTCGCACAACCGTCGGGAGTCGAGCACCAGCCCCGACGGAGCCGTCGGATTGACCGTGACGGCCAGCAGCCGGCTGCGGTGTACCACCCTGATCCGGTGTCCCCGGCGCAGGAAGGCGTAAAACGCTTCGGGCGAGGCGAACACCCGCGTAAAGTCGCGGACGATCAACTCCACTTCCCGTTGTTGCGTTCGCAGCAGTTGGAACAGCTTGTCCGTGACGATGCCGGTGGCGTAAATCCGCCGGCCGTGCCGGAACAGGTTCTCTCCGCTCCGTTCGAGCATCAGCACCGAGGGTAATTCGAGGTCGATCGGTTCGCCGCCGTCGCTGACGGCCCACACCCCCTGTGTCAGAGGATCGAGCCGGGTACGCAGCGCCTCCTCTATCTCTTCGATTCCGATCAGTTCGTAAACGTATTTCGTCTTGCGGACCAGTTCGGGAATATTTCCCGCGACGGCAGCTCCCGTGGCCAGGATCATCGCTTCGGTGACCGCTGGCGAAGCCAGGCTCAACCGCGACAGGGCGCCGTCCACGATCGTCGTGCCTACGCCCCGGGCTTTGAGCCGGTCGATCAGGGCTTTCAGGCCCGCCGTGTCCGAAGGTCCGGAGAGCAGCAATTTGCCGCTCATCTTCGCGCGGGCCGTTATCAGCCGCCCGAGCGCCGTCCGTTCCAGGCTCACGTCGAGGACCTCGGCCGCGAGCCGTTTTTCCCGGTAGTGTTTCTCCGAGGTGACGAAGATCATTCCCTCGGGAATCTCGATCTCGGGCTTCGCTGTCTGGCACACCTGATCCCGGCTCTCGCCGTCGATTCCGACCGAAGTCAGGGCGAAACGGTCCGCCCGACCACCGAGTTGTCCCAGAATGTAGTTCAGACATTCGGTTTTACCCGTGTTCTTCTCCAGGCCGACGATGGCCAGGCTGCCGAAATCCGATATGTTCGTTACGAATCCCAATCCGGTGCGGGCTGGTCTTGCAGCGTTACGTTCTAATGGTTGTGGTTACGGGTCTTGCGGCTCAATTCGGACGGCTCGAGCGAAAGACGTCCGCCGCTCAACAACTCGGCCACGCCTTCCTTCCGACGTGCTTTCTCGCACTCTTCGCAGTGGCATTCGTCCTTGTAGTCGGTCGGTTCCGTATAGGTCGTGATCACACCTTCGTAGTTGCGGAGTACCACGCGGTTCGGAGCCTGCGAGATGACATAGTTCGGCATGACAGGAATCTTGCCACCACCGCCCGGAGCGTCCACGACGAATGTCGGAACGGCGTAACCCGAGGTGTGTCCCCGGAGGTTCTCGATGATTTCGATGCCTTTCGATACCGGAGTGCGGAAGTGTCCGATGCCCAGCGACAGGTCGCAGATATAAATATAGTAGGGACGCACACGCATCTTCACCAGTTCGTGCACGAGCTTTTTCATGATGTGCGTGCAGTCGTTCACACCGCGCAGCAACACCGACTGGTTGCCCAGGGGAATACCTGCGTCGGCCAGACGTGCGCAGGCCTGCTTCGATTCGGGGGTCACTTCGTTCGGATGATTGAAGTGGGTGTTCAGCCAGATCGGGTGGTATTTCTTGAGCATGTTCACCAATTCCGGTGTGATGCGTTGAGGCAGCACGACCGGGGTGCGCGAGCCGATGCGGATGATCTCCACGTGGGGAATGGCACGCAGACGGCTGATGATATATTCGAGTTTTTCGTCGCTCACCAGCAGGGCGTCGCCGCCTGAGAGCAGCACGTCGCGTACCTGCGGTGTACGGGCGATGTAGTCGATGCAGTCGTCGATCTGTTTCTCGGGGGTTGCACAGTCGTGCTGGCCGGCGAAGCGGCGGCGCGTGCAGTGACGGCATTACATCGAGCACATGTCGGTAATCAGGAACAGTACCCGGTCGGGGTAACGGTGCGTCAGACCCGGTACGGGCGAGTCGCTGTCCTCATGCAGGGGATCTTCCAGGTCGGCGGGCGAGCGCTTCAGCTCCTCGACGGTAGGAATGGCCTGCTTGCGGATCGGGCAGTGCGGATTTTCCGGATCGATCAGCGTCAGGTAGTAGGGCGTGATGGCCATGCGGAGCGTTTTGAGCGATTCGCGGATGCCTTCCTCCTCTTCAGCGGTCAGCTTGATGTATTTCTTGAGCTCATCTACGGTCTCAATCCTGTTTTTTACCTGCCAGTGCCAGTCGTTCCATTGCTGGTCGGTCACTTCGGGAAAGAATTCTTTTCTGCGGCTCATTGCGGGTGTGAGAGGTGTCATTTGATTTTATTTGTTTCGTTCGGTTGTTACGTTGTTGCGATTTGTGTTTTTTCGCCGATGTAGCGAGCGTTTGTTTTCGCCGTCCGCTCATCGAAAACGGATGCGGCGGACGGCTATTTTCGATGAGTGCCTCCCTGCCTCGATAAGTCGGATCCGTCCTGCTTTTTTAATTTGCGCCGGCGGGGACGATGAGGAAGGGCGGCAGGTGTCGTTCGTATCGGTTAGGCGTACAGCTCGGTGAATATCTTTCTCAAGGCTTCGCATTCGCGGAACTCCTGAAGCGTGATCTCCGCATGTCCCTTCGTATAGCCGTTTCCGATAATCATCGTCACGTCACTGCCGACGCCTTCGGCGCCGAGAGCGGCTTTCGTGAAGCTCGTGGCCATCGAGAAGAAATAGACGATGCCCGTGTTCTTGGTACAGAGGATGCTGGTCATTTCGGTGTCGGGAACATTCACGTTGTTGATGGTGATGTCGCACATTTCGCCATTGGTCAGCTCCGTAATCTTTTCGAGTACCGGAATCGGCTGACGAGCGTCCATGCAGACTACCTCGTGGCAGAAGCCCAGCTTGTCCAGGCGCTCCTTCTCCTCGGGACTGTAACAGAGTCCGATCACTTTGCCCGTTACGCCGACCCGCTTACGAGCCTCGTAGCAGCAGAGCATGCCGGATTTGCCGGCTGCGCCGATAATCAGCACCGTGTTGCCGGGGCGAACCAGTTTGGCTACCTGTGCCGGAGCTCCGGCCACGTCGAGGGCCGACATTACCAGCTTTTCGGGCAGGTCGGAAGGTATTTTGGCGTAGATGCCGCTTTCGAACAGGATCGCCTTGCCGTCGATATCGACCTGATCGACATCGGGGCGAATCTCCTTGATCTTGTCGATCCGCAGCGGAGTCAGCGACAGCGAAACCAGCGTGGCGATCTTGTCGCCTACCTTGAGGTCGGTCTTGCCGACGAGCGCGTCGCCGATCTTCTCGACCGTGCCCAGCAGCATGCCGCCCGATCCGGTTACCGGATTGCGGTGTTTGCCTTGTTTTTCGACGATGTCGAGCATGATCTCGGCGATTTTGGCTTTGTCGCCTCCGGCCTGGTTCGAGATCTGGGTGAAGCTGGCCGAGTCGATGTTGAGGGTCTGTACGTCGATCAGAATCTCGTTGTCGTAGATCTCGTCCATGTTGTTGTCCAGCTTGTCTGCCGGCTGGGGAAGCACGCCCTTCGGGGAGATTACCCGGTGTGTGCCGTATTTATGTCCTTTTTTCATTATGGTGTTTTGTTGTGTTGCAGTGTTGATGTTTTTTCCGTGATCTTATTTCTTGAGTCCCAGAATGCGGCGAGCTTCGTCCGGTGTGGCGACCTCGCGTCCGAACTCTTTGGCCATGCGAACGACCTTCTCGACCAGTTCGCCGTTGGATTTGGCCGGAACGCCTTTGGAGAGATAGACGTTGTCCTCGAAACCTACGCGCACGTGGCCGCCGTCGATGATCGCCAGGGCCGCCAGCGGAAATTCGTAGCGTCCCACGCCGGCTACCGTGTAGGTCGCATCGGCCGGAATGCTGCCCCGCAGGAAGACGAAATCCCGGATGTCGCCTCCGATGCCGCCGTTCACACCCATCACGAAGTCGAAATGCATGGGGGCGGCGATATAGCCCTTCTTGTGCAGGCGGAGCGCCATTTCGATCATACTCTTGTCGAAGACCTCCAGTTCGGGTTTGATACCCCGCTCGATCATCTTCTGGCCGAAGTACTTGATCGTATTCTCCGTGTTCTCGAAGATTTCGTCGCCGCCGAAATTGAGCGTGCCGCAGTCGAGGGTCGCCATTTCGGGGAGCAGCTCCGTAGGTTGCAGCCGTTCGTCGTTGGTCATGCCGACGGCACCTCCCGTCGAAGGCTGGATGATTACGTCCGGGCAAACCGCACGGATAGCGTCCATGACCTGTTTGAAGCGGTTTTTATCCTGCGTGGGTTGGCCGTCGTCGTTGCGCACGTGCAGGTGGATGATGCTCGCGCCGGCATCGTAGGCCGACTTGGCCTCCCGGGCGCACTCTTCCACCGTGTAGGGGACTGCGGGGTTGTGTCCCTTGAGTACTTCCGCTCCGCAGATCGCGGCCGTTATGATCAGTTTTTCCATGGGGTCTTTGGTTGAAAAGTTTGAAAATGGTTGAATTCCGTTGCTTTGTCCGATGTGGCGGCTAAACCTGTTCGGACCTGTTCGCCGAGAATTTCCGGTCGCATCGGCCGTTTTCTCTCTCCGGCACTCCTGCCTGCGGTCTTCGCATCGCGGGACGCTTTCGTGTCCGGAACGGGCCGAAAATTCCGTTAGCGGCTCTCAGGGATGCGCTGGTCCTCTTTTTTTACGACGCACGTGCCGCTGGCACGGCAGACCACGACGGGCTCTTTGAGTACGTCGGCCGCAGAGGGCGAGATGTCGGGGCGTGCCGCAACCACTTTGCGGGCTTCGAAGACCATCTTGCGCGAGGTGTTGCCCTCCTTCACGATTTCGCCCACCGCTTCGATATAATCGCCGGCATAGACCGGGGCGAGAAATTCGACGTTGTCGTAGGCCACGAACAGTCCTTCGTCGCCGTCGTGCATGATCAACAGTTCGGTGGCCACGTCGCCGAACAGATGCACCATATGGGCGCCGTCCACCAGATTGCCTCCGTAATGAGCGTCTTTGGCACTCATCCGAAGCCGTATCATTGATTTTTCCATAACCTGATATTTTTAATTCGATTGAGATGCGGATTTGTTCTTTCGGCCGTTCGGTTATTTGGCCGGAGCGACCATGTAATCTACGAAGATACCCGGCGTGCGGACCGCTTCGGGGGCTATCGCTCCGGTTTCTACCAGCTCCCGCACCTCGGCGATCACCAGGTCGGCTGCGGTGGCCATCAACGGGTTGAAATTCTGTGACGTGCCTTTATAGACCAGGTTGCCCGATCGGTCGGCCAGGCTCGCGCCGAGCAGGGCTACGTCGGCCCGCAGCGGTTTTTCGAGCAGGTAATCCTTGCCATCGACGTTGATGATTTGTTTGCCTTCGGCTACGATCGTTCCGAGTCCGACCGGAGTGAGCACACCGCCCAGACCTGCCCCGCCCGAACGAACCCGTTCGGCCAGCGTTCCCTGCGGGCAGAATTCGATCTCCAGTTCGCCGCTGTTCATCTGCTCGCTGGTGCAGGGGTTGGTGCCGATGTGCGATACGATCACTTTGCGGACCTGCTTCCCGGCGATCAGCCGTCCGCAGCCTTTGTCCGGATAAGCCGTATCGTTCACGATGAGGGTGAGGTCCTTTACGCCCGATTCAACCAGTGCGTCGATGATCGCGTGGGGGCTTCCGTTGCCCAGAAAGCCGCCGATCATGACCGTCATTCCGTCTTTTACCATTCCCGCCGCTTCGGCAGCAGATATAAGCTTCTTCATATGGTGATTGATTTTACTTAAAATTAACAATATCAGTCTTTAATCTGACAGAATTAAACATTTGACGAATGATTTGCAATGATTTCGACGTTTTTTTGTCGATTTTGTCGATAATCGGTCACTTCTTCTCCGAAAGAGTGGAATCTTCGGATCCGATCGCGCGGAAGCGGGTGTTCGGAAGGACCTGAGAAAGTACGGCCGGACGCCTCGAGGCGTCCGGCCGTACTTTCTGCGGAACGGTTCTTTGCGGGATCAGAGAAGCCGGCAGTGCAAACGTTCGGGCAGCGGTGCGCTGTTGTCGCGGCGCCAGACCATAGCCCGATCCTGTTCCTGATTGCCCGAGCCGAAGTCGAAGTCGTCCGGCGCTTCGAAAACGACCGGAAGCGACCGGTCTTCGAAGCCGAACGGGGCGTAAAAGTCCTTGAGGCTTTCCTGGCTCGGGATAAGGATCGCGGCGTCGGCCCCTTCTTCTGCGATCCGCCGCATCGCCTCGCGCATCAATCCGGAGGCCAGGCCCCGGCCCCGGTAGTCGGGGTCGGTCGCCACGCCGTAGATGTAGGTCGTGCGCCCCAGCTCGCTTTCGAACGGGATCAGGTGCAGCATGGCCGCCAGACGGCCGTCCTCTTCGGCTGCGAGCATCCGCTTGCGGCTGTAATGGCCGATCAGGAAGGAGTCGATGAAGGTTTCTTCGTCTCCGAAGCACTTTATCCAGAGCCGTTTGCAGGCTATTTCGTCGGGGTAGAGGCAGAGGGCCGTATATTTCTTCTCGAGGAATGCCGGATGGTAGGAGAGCTTGGCCTGCCGTAGTCCCGGAATACCCAGGTCCTCTTCGCGGTCGATGAGCGTGTATTGCTCGGGCAGGTGCGCCACGAACTCCCGGTTGATGATGGTGAAAGCCCCGTCGTATTCGGTGTCGGCCTTTTCGACATGAACACAGAACGTATGGTCGTTGATCGGTGAGCCGTAAGTGAAAGCGACGAGTTTATCACCGACGTAGATGCAGCCGCCGATAAGTCCCAGCCGGTCGAAATGGGCGAAAGCCCGCTGCATGGCCCGCTGTTCGGCCGACAGCTCGCCCGTATGTCCGCTGCGGGTCTTGCGCCATTCGGCTTCCAGACGCATGCACTCCGCAGCATGGTCGCGGGTCATAGGCTCGTAGCGGTATTCGTATTCCGCCTCGAAGCGGTTGATGTGGTTGCGTTTGGATTGGTATTTCCGGCCCGGAAGGTCGCGCAGATCCGAAGCGTTGTACACATAGTCTTCCAGATTGCGGTCGGAGGCGAAAGCGAACTGGCAGTGGCCTACACTGCGGAGTTTTTCGAGCCCTTCAGGTGTCATGTCGATGATCCGAAGCCGTTGTCCGGCAGCGAGTATATCCTCCTCCAGATGCCGCAGGACGGGGGTGAAATCTCCTGCGCCGACAGGCTGCATGTAGCCGATCCGGTCGCTGCCCCCGATCTGGAAGCGGATGACCAGAAAGCCGTCCACTACGCTCCAGGCGGTTTTGAACTGGAATTGCCAGCAAAACATGTTGGCGAACGCCAGGTCGCAGTTCGCCGGGGCGTAAGGCAATGTGAAGGATTCGATTTCGGCCTTGTCTTCGATCGTAATGGGTTTGAAGGTAATCATAAATTGTCTTCTACGGTGTAATTTTTGGCTTCCACATGCCCGTAATACTGTTGAATCAGGGCCTTGAGCCGATTTTCGACCGACGCGGTCTGTTCCCGGTCCGAAGTCTCGTTTCGGAACGTCGCGCCGGTCATCCATTCCTCGTCGAACGAGAAGAGCGCTTCGTCCGTTACGACCCGGAATTCCGAATCGTACATCACGGCCCACGGTTCGCGGTCGGGTTCGTTCAGAATGTCGCGTCCGAATGCGAAATAGGGTTCCCGGTTTCCCAACAGTCCCAGCAGGGTCGGCATGATGTCGATCTGCTGCACGGTCTGTGCCAGAAATTGCGGCGCGAGTGCGCCGTCGGGGGTGTGGATGAATCCGACGATGTGGTAGTTGCCGGGATAGGAGCGGGTTTCCTCCGCCATTTTCTCCGAGGAAACGTGGTCCGCGACGAAGACGAAGATCGTCCGGCGGAACCACTCTTCGTTCTTGAAACGGCGGTAGAAGTTGCGGAAGGCGAGATCTTCGTAGGCTACGGGTTTGTGTATTTTGGTCGTTCCCGCCGGCAGCTTGTCGGCATATTGTTCGGGCACGACGAAGGGATGGTGCGACGAGAGGGTGAACAGCGTGGCGAAGAAAGGTTCCTGCATTTTCGAGAGCTCTTCGCCCGTGAATTGCAGGAACGGTTCGTCCCAGATACCCCAGTAACCGTCGAAATCCTCCGTGCCGTGTGCCGCTTCGTAATCCTCGCGGCTCAGGAGCCGATCGACTCCGGCGCTGCGGGCGTAGGCTCCGAATCCCATCGAACCGCGCTCCGAACCGCAGAAGAAGGCGGTTCGGTAGCCTTTGTCGCGGAGTATCTGCGGCAGTTGGCGGCTTTTGCCCAGCGACTGGGGCATCAACACGAAAGGTTGTTTGAAGGAGGGGATGCTGCCCAATACGGCGGGCAAGGCCTGGATCGAGCGGGTGCCGTTGGCGTACATCTGCCCGAAACAGAGGCTCTGCCGCATGAGCGAGTCGAGGAACGGCGTATAGCCCGGTTGCGTGCCGTTGCCGTACAATTCGGGTTTGAGGTAGGCCGAATGTTCGGCCGACATGCTTTCCAGAATGAAAACCATCACGTTGCGCCCTTCGAGGTTCACGGCCGAAGAGTCGGGGCGGTGGGTCGGGGTGAAATATTCGTCCAGTTTTTCGGGCGAAAAGTAGCGGGTGTATTTGACCGATCCGCCGCTGCCGATGGTCCGCAGAATGCAGAAGGGGTTGCTCAGGATCAGGTTGGCCTTTTCGCTGGTCGAGGCGTAGAGCGTGGCGTTCGAGAGGGTGATCGGGCGGGTCATGCGCGTTACGCCGCCCCGCATGCCGGCGATGCCGAGCAGAATGGCGATCACCAGCAGTCCCGTATTGACCGAGTAATAAACCCAGCCCTCGCGCAGGGGCGATCGGGGTGTGATCTTGCGTCCGTAACCCCAAACGAGCAGCCAGATGAGGGCTGCGCCGACGAGGAGCAGGTACCAGTTTTCGGCGGCGAATTTCAGCACGAGCTGCACCGAATTGGAGTTGTCGGCGAAGAAGATTTCGTCGGCGGTGAAACGCTTCTGCGTGTAGCGGAAATAGACGCAATCGGCCAGGTTTACGGCCACGATCAGCAGCGAATTGATCACCGCATAGTACCAGAAGAGAATACGCCGATACCAGCTCCGCTTCCGGAAATGGAACGGCAGCAGCGAGAGAACGATGAAAAGCAGATTGGCGTAGAGAACCGATACGGTGTCGAACTTCAGACCCCCCCCCGCCAATGTCAGGACCTCCTGCCAACCCAGGGGGCCGATCAGGGCGTAGTTGTAGCAGTAAAAGACGATTCGGCAGAGCAGCAGGACGATGTAGAGCAGGACGATGCGCCGCAGGAGCATGCCCGGATTACTATGTAGCCAGCGTTCCACCTTAGCAGGCTTTTAACGACATGTCGAGCGATTTGATCTGGTGCGTCAGGGCGCCGACCGATATGAAGTCCACGCCTGTTTCGGCGTATTCGCGCAGCGTGTCGAGCGTGATGCCGCCGCTCGACTCCGTTTCGCAGCGTCCGGCGACCTTCGCGACGGCCTGCCGCGTCAGCTCCGGGGTGAAATTGTCGAACATGATGCGGTCCACGCCTCCTGCGGCGAACACTTCGTCGATGTCTTCGAGCGAACGCACTTCGCATTCGATCGGAATGTTCTTGCCTTTTGCCTTGAGATAGGCTTTGGCTCCTTCGATGGCCGGGCGGATGCCGCCTGCAAAGTCTATGTGGTTGTCCTTCAGCAGAATCATGTCGAACAGTCCCATGCGGTGATTCTCACCGCCGCCGATCTTGACGGCCATCTTGTCCAATACGCGCATGCCCGGGGTGGTTTTGCGCGTGTCGAGAACTTTGGTATGCAGGTCTTTGATCTTGTTGGCATAGACGGCTGTCTGGGTCGCCACGCCGCTCATGCGCTGCATGATGTTCAGCAGGATGCGTTCGGCTTGCAGCAGGGACTGGAGCCGTCCCGAAACGTAGAAGGCCACGTCGCCCGGCTTCACGCGGTCGCCGTCGCGGAGGATCTGTTCGAATTGCATGTCGGGGTCCAGGCGTCGAAGCACCAGTTGTGCGATTTCGATGCCCGCGAGAATACCCTCCTGTTTGCAGAGCAAGCGCATGCGGCCTTTTTCCGTCGCGGGGATGCAGCAGAGCGAAGTGTGGTCGCCGTCGCCGATGTCTTCGCGGATGGCCAGTTCGATGAGCGCATCGACGAAAGGTTTGTATTCGGGTTTCATATTTTTTCGGTTTTTATGGGTGAAACGAATCGTTTCGTTCGGCAGGGCCGGACGAATGTCTGAAGAGAGAACGGTAACCGTGCGTTTGGCCCGCAAAGATTACCGCTCCGCTCCGGCACCCACAAAAATACGAAAATATTTTATTTTTCGATAATCAGGCGTCCCTGATAGTTTACATCGAAAGCTCCCGCACAGGTGAAGGTAATCGTTAAGTACTTGCTGTCAGCTTTTCCCGTGAGATTGGTGATTACGTATTTGGCGAAGGGCGTGCCCTTGATTTCCGGTGTGACCGAGGCGGCGCTCAAGTCGATGGTTTTTTCCTCGCCTGAGTAGGAGATGCCCGGTATCTCCATTTCGAGGGCGGGCATTTCGGCGGCGAAGCGGGTTTCGTGCATCAGGATTCGCACCTTGCCTTCGCCGTCGGCAACCAGTTCGAAGAGAGCTTTCCCGTCGGTGAACGTGGCGCCCGAGGCGACCGTCGTGACGGTCGAGGTGCCGAAGAAAAGCATGTTGGCCGTGACGGTTCCGTCGTTGATCGAGGTGTTTTCCGTGGCATACGTATACCCGTCGGGGAGTTCCGGGGTAGGATCGGGATCGCCGGTGCAGCCATCCGAGCAACTGCTCAAAGCAGCCGAGGCGAGCAGGGAGAAGGGGAGGAGAAACGTGAAGAATTTTTTCATAGTATGGAATTTTATAGGGTGATGCTCAATGAAACGCCGAAAGTGCGTGGCCGGCCCCGCTGCAGGAACGAGTTGCCGATCGACATGAAATAGAATGTATCGTAGCGGGTGTCGGTCAGGTTGCGTCCCCAGACATCGACGGCCCAGTGGCGGTGTTCGAAGCGAATCGAGGCTTCCAGCAGGGCGTAGAAGGGTTGCGAGAAGGTGTTCGCTTCGTTCCAGTAGATTCGGCCCGCACCGTTGGCAGCCACTCGGAAGATGACGTATTCGAGCCAGTTCCAGCCCGTGCGGAGCGTATAGGACGCTCCGGCGTAGAGCGTGTGCTGCGGGGCGTAGGGGATGAAGTTGCCAGCGTAGTCGGCTTTGCCCGTATCGAATTTGACGAACGTGGCGCGGGTGTAGCCGTAGGCGACTTGCAGGTCGAGGTTTCGCCAGAGGGTAGCCAGCAGCGACGCTTCGCCGCCGAAGCTGCGCGTGCGGCCGGCGTTAGTCATCAGACGGCCCGTGACCTGTCCTTCGGGGAAGACCGTGAGCTGCTGGTCGCGGCAGTCGATGTAGAAGAGCGCCAGATCGGCCTGCACCTTGTGCGAAGGGGTCGAGAGGTGGGCACCCACCTCGTAGTTCCAGCTTTTCTCGGGTTTGTAGGTCACCACGTCGGCCACGTCGTAGAGCGAGCCGAATCCCATCTGTTTCATCACTTGCTGCTGCAGGACATCCGAGAACATCTGGGTATTGAATCCGCCGGCCTTGTAGCCTTTGCTGACGGTGGCGTAGAGCGTGTTACGCCGTGCGCTGCCCATCCGGTAGAGCACCGATATTTTGGGAAGTATCTCCGTGAAGGATTGTTTGAGCGTACCCGGCTGATCGACCAGAATAGCGTGGGGATAGCTCGTGCCGTCGGGTGTTTGGGTCGTGTAGGTGGCTTCGGCATAGCTTCGGTAGTGGAGCTTCGAAGCCTCGAAATCAACGCGCAGGCCTGCCGTGAAGCGCCATCGGCCGGCGTCGTAGGTGGATTCGTGGTAGAGGGCCGCTCCGTAGTCGGGCGTGCGGAAGCGGCTGTCGAGCAGGAACGTATCTTCGCCCCATTCGGCGTGAATCCCCTGCGGCTCGAAACGATCGAGGATCAGGTTGCGGATGCCGTCCTCCTTGAAGAGCACCGGTGCGTGCATGCTGGTATGGCGGTAGAAGCCGAAAGCACCGAGGAGCCAGCGGTAGGCTTTGTCGTCGGGGGAGCGGAACACGAGGTCTTCGGTCACGGCGTGCTCCCGGCGGGCCTGTGTCAGTGTAAAATAGGAGAGCGGCAGGAAATCCTGGTCGAGGTTCATCCGGTCGTCGAGGTACTGATAGCTGGTGATGCTCGCTACGGAGAATTTCTCTCCTTCGTAGCGGATCGTCAGTCCGTCGTTGAAGTTCGTGCGGCGGTAATCGCTCGGGTCGTTGTAAGCGATCTGGCCGGTTTCGACATAGGCGTAAGGGTAGCCGCCCTGTTCCAGCTTGACGAACGAGAAGGTGTTGTCGATACGAAGTCCGTGCAGGTTGCGGTACTGTACCTTGAACCGGCCGCCGCCGCTTCTCTCCCAGTCGCATTTTTCACCGGTATAGAGGTTCTTGAAGAAGCCGTCGGTCTTGGAATAGTAGGCTCCGACCGAGAAGCCGACCCGTTCGCTGGTTTTGTAGTAGGTCGAAATCCGGTATTTCTGCGTGTTGCCGCTGCCGTACTCCATGCCCAGCCGCACTCCTTCGAAGGTGAAGGGCGACAGGGTATAGACGTTTATTACGCCGCCCATCGTGTTGCGTCCGAACAGCGTGCTCTGGGGGCCGCGCAGCACTTCGATCCGCTCGATGTCCGTCAAATCGAAGTCGTAGGCGTCCTTGTTCAGGTAGGGGATGTTGTCGATGTTGAGCCCCATCACCGGTTGGTCGATGCGGGCGCCCAGTCCCCGGATGTAGATCGAAGAGGTCATGCGCGAGCCGTAGTCCGGGGTGTGGAAGTTGGGAACCACCTGCGAAACCTCTTTCAGGGCTGCGACGTGCCGCCGTTCCAGATCCGTGCGTCCGATTACGGAAGCCGTTACGGGTTGGTTGCGCAGGTTGAGGCCCTGTTTGATGGCCGTGACCTGGATGTCTTCCACCTGGATAACGGAGTCCGCCAGTACCGGAGTGGAGTCTTCCGGCAGCGCGGGGGCGGCACATACGCTCATGGCGTGCAGGAGTATGCACGCCGACAGAAAGATGATATGGATCGCCTGGCGGATCATCGGATCGTTTCGAACGGCAAAAACGGCGCAGACCGTAGAGTCCGTCGGTTTTCTCCGATTTCGCCGGAGCGCCGCGTTCGCTTTTACCGCGATTGTTCGAGGACAAAGGAACGATATTCCGATCGTTTTTGCAACCCTCATTTATGAGGAGTGCGGATGTCGCTTTCGTCCACGTAGCCCATGCTGACCGCGCAGATGACGAGTGCGGCGACGGACTGTACGCCGAGCTTCTGCATGATGTTGCGGCGGTGGGAGATGACGGTCGTGAGCCCGATTTGCAGCCGGTCGGCGATCTGTTTGTTCAGCAAACCCTGAGCGATGAGCGTCAGCACTTCCGTTTCGCGTACGGAGAGCAGGTTGGCGGCCGGAGTGCCGTGCTGCCGGGGAAGGGCATGGTCGGGTCGAGGCGCTTCGCTGCGCAGGCACAGCAGATCGTGTACCAGCCGTTCTTCGCCGCCGAAGATATCGATCTGGCGCATTCGGGCGAACTGGGCCGAATACCCTTTGCCCAGCAGGATCGTCTTGTGACTGTTTTCCAGGAAGAAGGTGCGGTGGCGCATGAAAACCTGCATGGCGGCGAAATAGTGGAAATAACGCTCCGGTCCGGAAGCGATGAATTCGGTGAAGCTGTCGAACACGGCGATCTCTCCCGGAGGACCTACCTTTTCGAGAATCGTCCGCAGGCCCAACCCGATCAGGATGTTGGGCGTAATGACGGCGATGGCCGGTTTTGTCGGGGGACAGCTCATTCGTGGTGGTAGGGTTCGTTGTTCAGGATGGTGAAAGCCCGGTATATCTGTTCGGCGAAGATGGCTCGCACGATCTGGTGCGAGAAGGTCATCTTCGAGAGCGACAGTTTGGCGTCGGCCCGTGCATATACCTCGTCGGAGAATCCGTAGGGGCCGCCGATGACCATGACCAGCCGCCGGATGCCGCTCGCCATGCGTTTTTGCAGCCAGTAGGCGAAGTCGATCGAACGGTATTCGTCGCCCCGTTCGTCGAGCAGCACCACGTAATCCCCGTCGCCGAACTGACGCAGGAGGCTGGCGCCCTCGGTCGTGCGCTGCTGTTTGGCCGAGAGGTTCTTGGTGTTTTTTACGTCGGGCAGGACCGTGACGGCGAAACGGCAATAGAAATTGATTCGCCGGGCATACATGGCCAGCAGCGATTCGATCTCCTTGGAGTCCGTTTTTCCGATTACGATCAGTTCGATGTTCACGTTGGTTGGTTTATGGTCATCCTGCCGGCGGCTTTTGGCGGCGGAACGGCGATAGGTTGTTTCTGCGTCCGGCGATTCGCCAACAGGCATGACGGTTTCCGGCCGAATGTGCGGCCGGGGTACGTTACGGTTTTCAGGGGACTATTTCCAGGTCCGTATCCCACTCTCCGTCGGCATCGATGCAGATTACGGGACGCGAAGGTTCCACGGACTTGAGCCACTGATAGGCTTTGTACATATTATATCCGTTGCCCGACTCTCCGCCCAGAGCGAATCCGATGATGCAGGTGTGGTTGCGGGAGCGGTAGTACATGTTCCGCACGCGTTCGAGGTATTCGTCCGCAAGACGCGGATCGTTGCTCGGTGTGCCGCCTGTGGTGCGGTCGTCGCGCTTTTCCGGAGCGTTGATATTGGCCTGATCGATCACGAAGAGGCCCAGTTCGTCGCACAGATTGTAGAACCAATAGGGTTGAGGCGCATTGGGCCAGATGGTATTGATCCCTTTTTTCTTGAGCGCCAGCAGTTCTTTGCGCGTGGCAGCGGCGTCCGCTGCCGCGTTGTATCTTTCGGAAACGATCGTGACAGGTTTGTCGAAACGGGTAATCTTCCCGTCTTTCATCTCCGTCTTTCCGAATCCTACTTTGAGGGGGATGTACTCCTTGAAGACTCCCTTGCGTTTGGTGTAGAGCATGACCCGGTAGAGCGGGGCGGCGCCTTTGGCTCCCCAGCTATTTTCGTAGGTGTGATAAATGTAGGGCGAGAAGCGTACCGTGTCGAGCGAGCGTCCGGGAACGGTTATGTCGTTTACGCTGAAATCGAGCAGCTTGCCGTTGGGGGCGTAAATGTCGAACCCGACGGTGATCGGTTCCTCGTAGTTGTAGCCGTTCTGCACGATCACCTCCAGGTCGAGCATGCCGAATTTGCGGGTCGAATCGGGGATCAGCGCTACGTTGAAATCGCGTATGCTGCGTTTCTCCTGGGCGAAAAGATAACTGTTGGTAAACGGTTTTACCGGGGTCGGAGTGAAACCTTTTTGCAATTCGGGCGTATTACTTTCGTGCAGTTCCAGTAAAATGAGGTTATCGCCCTGTTTGACGTAGGGGGTAAGGTCGAAGTCGGCCGGAGCGAAAGGGTCTTCGACCACGGCTACGGTGCGGTCATTGACGCGGAGCGTGTAGGCCGTGCCCGTGTTTTCGAGATGGAGGTAGATGAACGAGTCGAACCAACCGTTCGGAAGATTGACCACATCCCCGATTCCGAGCACCTCTTCCCCGTCGTTCAGAAGCCCGGGGGCGAAAACCAGGTATTTGTCGGTGTTTTTCCGGTTGAGCGCATCGGCGTCTTCGCGGGTGTCGAACGGGACGAATTCGGAACGGTGGATGCGTCCCCCGTCTTGTCCGTAAACGGCCCCGGTGTAACACAGGACGGCGATAGCGAGGAAAATTCGTTTCATGGCGGAATTGTACTATAATGCGATTGACAAAGGTACTTTTTTTTTGACAAATCACAAATATATCCTATCTTTGTCTATCTTTAAGAATGAGTAAAAACAAGAAGAAATTACCGAACGTATGAAAAGCTTGAGAATCGCAGAATTGCTGCAGTCGCCGGCGACGGACGCCGAGGTCGTTGTGAAAGGTTGGGTCAGAACCAAACGTGGAAATAAGAACGTGGCTTTCATCGCCCTGAACGACGGATCGTGTGTGGCGAATATGCAGGTTGTGGTCGATCTGGCGAAATTCGACGAGGAGCTGCTCCGTAAGGTGACTACCGGAGCCTGTCTGCGTGTGGACGGACGCCTGGTCGCTTCGTGCGGTGCGGGACAGGGCGTCGAGGTGCAGGCCGAGAAGATCGAGATATACGGTACGGCGGATCCCGAAACCTATCCTTTGCAGAAGAAGGGACATTCGCTCGAATTCCTGCGCGACATCGCTTATCTGCGTCCCCGTACCAACACGTTCGGTGCGATTTTCCGCATCCGTCACGCGATGGCCTATGCGATACATAAATATTTTAACGACAAAGGTTTCTATTACCTGCATACGCCGCTGATCACCGCTTCGGACTGCGAAGGCGCCGGGGCGATGTTCCAGGTGACGACGCTCGATCTGAACAACCTGCCCAAAACCGAAGAGGGGGCCGTGGACTATTCGCAGGACTTTTTCGGCCGTCCGTGCAGCCTGACCGTGTCCGGCCAGCTCGAAGGCGAGTTGGGAGCTTTGTCGCTGGGGCAGATCTATACTTTCGGCCCGACGTTCCGTGCCGAAAACTCCAATACGCCGCGCCACCTCTCCGAGTTCTGGATGATCGAGCCGGAAATGGCCTTTTACGAGCTGGAGGACAACATGGAGCTGGCCGAGGATTTCCTGAAATACCTGATCCGCTACGCGTTGGAGAACTGCCGCGAGGATCTGGAGTTCATGAACAAGATGTGGGACAACGGTTTGATCGAGCGGCTCAACTTCGTGTTGAACCACGAATTCAAGCGGCTGGATTATACCGAGGGCGTGGAGATTCTCAAGGCTTCGGGCCGCAAGTTCGAATTCCCCTGCGACTGGGGGTGCGACTTGCAGTCGGAACACGAACGCTATCTGGTCGAGGAGCACTTCAAGCGTCCGGTGATCCTTATCAACTATCCGAAGCAGATCAAGGCTTTCTACATGAAGCAGAACGAGGATGGAAAGACCGTCCGTGCGATGGACGTGCTGTTCCCGAAGATCGGCGAGATTATCGGCGGTTCGGAGCGCGAGGCCGACTACGAAAAACTTTCGGCCCGTGTACACGAACTGGGTATGAACGAGAAAGAACTCTGGTGGTATCTCGACACCCGTCGTTGGGGATCGGCTCCTCATTCCGGTTTCGGACTCGGGTTCGAGCGCCTGCTGCTCTTCGTGACGGGTATGGGTAACATCCGCGATGTGATTCCCTTCCCCCGTACGCCCAAGAATGCGGAATTTTAATTAAATCCGGACCATTTATCTATTAACCCGTTTTCAGCCGTTCCTGATAATACTTTTATCACGAACTGCAATATTTTATTTTGCCAAAAGAAGAAGCCGATTACTAATTTCGAAGTTAATAATTGGGAGGAGACAAGTATGAGCATGATCAATCAAAAGCAGGTATTGTCCCTGCAACAGAAATTATCACCCCAGCAGATTCAGATGATCAAATTGTTGGAGTTGCCGACCATGCAGCTCGAGCAGCGGATCAAGCAGGAGATCGAGGAGAACATCGTGTTGGAGGAAGACGATCATACTCCGGAGGACGAGCAGCCGCAGCAGATTTCGGTGGAGGAATACCTCCGGGAAGACGAAACTCCTTCCTATAAGAGCCGTATCAACAACTATTCGAAAGACGATAAACCGCGCCAGGCCCCCCTTGCGGGCGGACGTTCGTTGCAGGAGTACCTGGTCGAACAGTTGGGATACCGCAATCTCTCGGAGCAGGATATGCGTCTGGCCGTTTATCTGGTCGGCAGTATCGAGGAGGACGGCTATCTGCGCCGGAGTTTGGAGGCTATCGCCGACGACATCGCCTTCACGCAGGGCGTAGATGTTTCGGTCGAGCACTTGGAACGATTGCTGTCGATTATCCACGAACTCGAACCGACCGGTGTAGGTGCCCGCAACCTGCAGGAGTGTTTGTTGTTGCAATTGGATCAGGAGAATCTTAATACCCGCTCCCGCCGGCTGGCCCGCAAGATCGTGGAGTGCTATTTCGACGAGTTTGTCAAAAAGCATTACGAAAAACTGATGGCCCGGCTTCAGGTTTCCGAGGACGAATTCCGCGAGGCGATCGAAGAGATTACCCGCCTTTCACCCAAACCGGGCAACCTTTACTCCGAAGGCGGGGCCGATACGACGCCTTACGTGACGCCGGATTTCATCCTCGATTACCACGAAGGGCATTTCGACCTGACGCTCAATTCGGGCAATCTTCCCGAAGCGAGAATCAATCATCGTTATATCGAAATGATGCGGGGCATGGTGGATTCCGACGGTCGGGTCAAGGAGAAGGACCGCGAGGCGATTCAGTTCGTCAAGAGCAAGATCGATTCGGCCAAGTGGTTCATTTCGGCGATCAAGCAGCGGCACGATACGCTGATGCGGACGATGCAGGAGATTCTCGATTACCAGCAGGAATATTTCAAGGACGGTAACAAAAGTAAGTTGCGGCCGATGATCCTCAAGGATATCGCCGATCGCACGGGGTTGGACGTATCGACCATTTCGCGCGTGGTGAACAGCAAATATGTACAGACCCAGTTCGGCATCATTCTGCTCAAGTCGCTCTTCTCGGAGGCGATGCAGACCGACAGCGGCGAGGAAGTGTCGAGCTATGAAATCAAGAATATCCTCCAGCAGTGCATCGACGAGGAGGATAAACGCAAGCCTCTGACCGATGAAACATTGATGGATATCCTCAATTCGAAGGGGTACCGCATCGCACGTCGTACGGTGGCCAAGTATCGGGAGATGTTGAGTATTCCGGTGGCACGGCTCCGTAAACAGATTTAATCGCGTAGAAGATGTATTTGCGTTTGTCGAAAGCCGTTTCCGTTGTGCTGCATCCGTTCCTGGTGCCGCTCTATATGGTGTTGCTGCTGTTGCTGGCCGGTACGGTCTATTCGCTTTATCCGCTCAAGGTCAAGATATACCTTATTTGGGTGACGCTGCTTTTTACGACGATCATTCCGGTTTTGGTGATCGCACTGCTCAAGTCGTATCGTAAGATCGGCGATGCGGATTTGAGCGACCGCAAGGAACGCTTCATCCCGCTGCTCGCTATGATCGCCTGCTATACGTTGTGCGCCGTCGCTATTGCGAGGATTCCTTCGGCGCAGATGTTGAGCCGTTTTATGTTTGCGGGAGCCTGTTGTGTCGCCGTGTGTCTGTTTGTCAGCTTTTATTGGAAGATCAGCCTGCATATGACGGCGTTGGGTGCTGCCGTGGCTTTTATCGTTCTGATCAATATCGCCAGCGGCGGGGGACTCTTCGCTGCGTTTATCGCAGCCCTGCTCGCTGCCGGTGCGCTCGGCTCCGCCCGGCTGAAACTGGGGTATCATACGCTGTCGCAAGTGGCGGCGGGATTCGCAACCGGTTTTATCGTCGCCGCAGGCGTCGGTTTGTTCAACTGGTAATAGAAAAATAAGGCAGTGTGTCTTTATGACACACTGCTGTTTTATTATCGGGATGCGGCAAAGTCATTTACGATAGTAAATTCCTGTCGCTCTTACCCGCAAATGCCTTGTCTTGCATCCATTCTGACACCCCTTATTCAGGGGTTGTGCCTGAAATTTTCATTTCGACACAGCCCCGTTTTAATATTACGGGTTGCCTATTTTTTCAACTGTCCGCCCAGCATGATGCCGGGATAATTTTGCATGACGGAGGCGATTTGCTGCATTTTCTCGTTCGCAGCGTATTCCGGAGAGGAGTGCCGCACGGCTTCGAGCGCATCGCCTGCATCGAACTGGAGCGTCAGCACCTCGCCGCGCAGGGAGAGATAGCCTTGGAAGGTGGCTTGTTTCCCGTCTTGGATCAGCGTGATGGCGGCTGTTCCGGTGGCGGGATCGTAGCTATACGTCCCGTCGATCTCATGTCCGCCCATAGAGGCGTGGAGCCGGTTGCGTTTTTTGAAGGAAACGGTCCCCTGTCCCGGTACGAGGCCTGCCTTGACGTAATGGGTCGCCAACTGGTCTTGCAATCCGGCTACGGCGATCGAGGCGAACATATCGTCGCCCTTGTATTCGATGCTGGGAGCCTGGTAGGTCCAGACTCCGAGGAGCGCTTCTTCCGACGGATAGGTCGGCGGTGTGGCCTCTTCCTGTTTCGCGGAGTGACTACCTCCTAAAAGTTGCTGGAGTTTTTCATTCAGCGATTGTCCCGAAACAGCGATTGTCGCGCATACGACGAACAAGGCGGACAGACATAATGTACGTTTCATATCCGAATGATATTATTTGGAAAAATTGAACCCGATGGCGATACTCTTGTATTTTTCGAGCGAAGCTGTCAGGGGTTGCAGCGATGCGATTTTTGCTCCGATTCCCGAGAGCAGCTCCATGAGTTTTTCGCTCGGAAAGACCAGCTGCATCTGTGAGCCGCTCAGGTAGGCATGGCCGGTCAGGGAACCCAGTTTGCCCGGTGCTTTGCTGAAGTGGAGCGTAATGGCATGTGTTTCGGGGTTGAATTCGTAGGTTCCGTTCAGGGAATGGGTTCCTAACAGCGCTTCGAAAGCACCGTCCGTATCGAACGTGAAATGACAGGCTCCGGGTTTGATTCCCGCCAGTTGGTAAACCGGGTCGAGTTTTTTCTCGACGCTACTCGAAAGAGCCGAGCCGCCCAACTCGCTCAAGGTGTCGTCGCTTTCGAATTTGACGCCCGGACCGGAGTATTCCCACCGGCCCGTAATAGCCATTTGGGTCAGTTTTCCTCCCGTGACTTTATCTGCGGCACTGGTCGCCGCTTTGGAGAGGGCGTCTTTCCAGTCTTGGGCCTGAAGTGTGCTGCAACCTATGAGCAATACCGCGAGAATAAGCAATTTTTTCATAGCCGAATAGCAAGAGCTGTTTTATTTTTCCTGAATCAGAAGATCGATTTCCCGCAACCACAGGCTTGCCGTAGCGTCCGAAGGCATACGCCAGTCGCCGCGCGGCGAGAGGGAGATGATGCCTACTTTCGGACCGTCGGGCATGGCCGAGCGTTTGAACTGCTGCGAGAAGAATCGCTGGAAGAATACCCGCATCCAGCGCAGGATCGTCGCCCGGTCGTAGCGTCCGTCGAACGCTTTTTCCGCAGCGAAGAGAATCTTGGCGGGGGAGTAACCGTTCTGGATGAAGTGGTAGAGGAAAAAGTCGTGCAACTCGTAGGGCCCTACCAGCTTCTCGGTGTGCTGGGCGATTCCTCCTTCTTCGCTGGATGGCAGCAGCTCGGGGCTGATCGGCGTGGCGACTACATCGAGCAGAATCTCGCGGATCGCATCGTCCTGACATACCTGGGCCATCCATCGTAGAAGCACCTGGATCAGGGTTTTGGGCAGCGAGGCGTTCAGACCGTACATCGACATCTGGTCGCCATTGTAGGTCGCCCAGCCCAGTGCCAGTTCGCTCAGGTCGCCCGTGCCGAGGACCATGCCGTGCTCCATGTTGGCGATGTCCATCAGGATTTGTGTCCGCTCCCGGGCCTGGGCGTTTTCGTAGGCGGAAGATTGTTCTTCGGGGTTGAGTCCGATATCGGCGAAGTGTTGTTCGCAGGCTTTGCGGATGGAAATTTCGCGGGAAGTGATGCCCAGGCAGCGCATCAGGGCGATCGAGTTGCGGTAGGTGCGGTTGCTGGTGCCGAATCCGGGCATTGTGACGCCGATGATGCCTTTGCGGTCGAGCCCGAGGCGATCGAAAGTCCGCACGGCGATCAGCAGGGCCAGTGTGGAGTCCAAGCCGCCGGAAACCCCGATGACGACCTTTTTGCAATCGGTATGCTGCAGGCGCTGGGCCAGCCCCATCGTCTGAATGTTGATGATTTCACGACCCGATTCGTCCATCTCTTCGGGCGTTTGCGGCACGAAAGGATGGGAACTGAACTCCCGGTCGAGGGTGACGTTCGCGGGGTTTTCCGGCAGGGGAATTTCGACGATGATGCGCTCGGCGGGACGGTGCGGCGCGAAAGTCGTGGTGCGGCGGCGCGAGTTGAGGAGCTTTTCGGTGTCTATGTCCGCGACGATCAACTGTTCCTCGGTCGAAAACCGTTCGGTGCGCCGCAGCATCCGGCCGCTCTCGACGATCAGGCCGTTGCCGCCGAATACCAGGTCGGTCGAAGATTCTCCGTAACCGGCCGAACAGTAGATGTAGGCCGACTGGGTCCGGGCCGATTGCGATTTGACCAGCGTGAGCAGGTAGTTGTGCTTGCCCAGCACTTCGGGCGATGCCGAGAGGTTGAAAAGTATCTGGGCGCCGTCCACTGCCTGATGCAGCGACGGGGCGGCCGGAACCCACATATCCTCGCAGATTTCCACGCCGAACTTCACGCCTCCGATGTTGAAAAGCATGTTGCGGCCGAAATCGGTATCCTGGCCGCACATCCGGATCGTGGCCAGGCCGATCTCTTCGCCCGACATGAAGCAGCGGGCCTCGTAAAATTCCGAGTAATTGGGAATATATGTCTTGGGGACCACGCCGTGAATACGTCCCTGAGCGAAAACTACCGCGCAGTTGTAGAGGGCGTTGCCATAGGTGACGGGCATACCGACGATGGCGACGATGGGCAGTTCGCGGGTCTGGGCGAGGATATAGCCCAAGGCCTGTTCCGCCGCATGGAGCAAGGCGGGTTGCTGGATCAGATCGCCGCAGGTATAGGAGGTGATGCAGAGTTCCGGGAAGAGGATGATGCTTGCTCCCCGGTCGGCGCCCTTGCGGATCAATTCGGTGATATGTTGGGCGTTATAGTCGCAATCGGCGATCCGTACATGGGGAACTGCCGCTGCTACTTTCAGAAAACCAAATCTGTTCATACGATTTTTGCCGGTTTATTTTCTTCGTTTTCTGTTCCGAAGCGTATCGAACATCTTCGTACGGTCCGGGTATCGGAAAAACTCTCGGTTTGTTTTTTTGCGTTTTTTTCGCTCGGCATGGTCCGAACGGATTCGGCTTCGTGTCCGCCTGTCGAAAACGCTTGTTGTGCAATATTTTTATTTTGTCCAGAGCTGGGCCAGGTTCAGGATTACCTGCATGGCTTTGTGCATGGTCGTCAGCGAGCAATATTCGTAACGGCCGTGGAAATTCATGCCGCCGGTGAAGATGTTGGGGCAGGGGAGTCCCATGAAGGAGAGCCGTGCGCCGTCCGTGCCGCCTCGGATGGGCTTCACGAGCGGTTCGACCCCCGCCATTTTCATCGCCTCGATCGCCTTGTCGATCACCTGCGGGTGCGGTTCGACCATCTTGCGCATGTTGTAGTACGAATCCTTGAGCGTGAGGGTCAGCACCCCTTCGCCGTATTTGCGGGCGAGCAGATCGACGCACTCCTGCATGTAGTTCTTGCGGGCTTCGAAACGGGCGCTGTCGTGGTCGCGGACGATGTAGCTGATCTGCGCCTGATCGACCGTGCCGTTGAGGGCGATACAGTGGTAGAAGCCGTCGTAGCCTTCGGTGTGTTCGGGTCGCTCCCAGGCCGGCAGTAGGGCGTTCAGCTCGCATGCTACCTGAATGGCGTTGATCATCTTGTCTTTGGCGTAGCCCGGGTGGACGTTGCGGCCCTGGATCTCGATCTTGGCGCTCGCGGCGTTGAAGTTCTCGTATTCGAGTTCCCCCTCGAAGCCGCCGTCCATCGTGTAGGCGAAGTCGGCGCCGAAGGCCTTGACGTCGAAGAAGTCCACACCCCGGCCGATCTCTTCGTCGGGGGTGAAGCCTATGCGGATCTTACCGTGTCGGATCTCCGGGTGCGAGAGCATATACTCTGCAGCGGTCATGATCTCCGCCACGCCCGCCTTGTCGTCGGCGCCCAGCAGCGTCGTGCCGTCCGTGTGGATCAGCGTATGTCCCTTGAAGAAACTCAACTCCGGAAAGTCCGCGACTTTCATCGTCACGCCGGCGTTCAGCCGGATGTCCTTGCCGTCGTAATTCTCTATGACGTGAGGTTTCACGTCGGCGCCACTCATATCGGGCGCCGTGTCCACGTGGGCGATGAATCCGATGACGGGGGCTTTTTCGCAGCCGGGCGTCGCGGGAATCGTACCCATGGCGTAGCCGTACTTGTCCACCGTAACTTCGGTGAGGCCCAGGGTCTTCATCTCTTCGGCCAGATAATCGAGCAGCACCCGCTGTTTCGCGGTCGAGGGGAAAGTTTCGCTCGACTCGTCGCTCTGGGTGTCGAACGAAACGTATTTCAGAAATCTGTCTTTGAGTTCCATAGTATATTTCGTTGATTTTTTATTCTTCCTTTTTAGCGCGGAGCGAATGTACGGCGAAATAGATGATAAGCGCCAGATACATGCCCAGACCTACCCACGAGGCTGCGTTCGAATTGCTCCACTGCGTGAATTTCCAGTCCACGTCGGCGAATTTCAGGATCGCTCCCACTACGCCCATCAGGGCGCCGCCTGCGATGAAGCCCGACGCGATGAGCGTACCCTGGCTCATGCGTGCCTTGTTGAGCGCCTGGTCTTTCGATCGGGTCGATACGAACCAGGCGATCAGACCGCCGATCAGCAGCGGAAGATTGAGCTGTAGGGGCAGGAACATGCCCAGAGCGAACGGAAGGGCCGGAATACCGATGCCGGTGAGTACCAGCGCGAGGACTGCGCCACAGAAATAGAGTACCCAGGGAGCTGTTCCGCCCTGCATCAGGGGTTGGATCACGGCGGCCATCGCGTTGGCCTGCGGAGCTTCCAGCGGGCTGCCGGGACCGAAGCCATAGGTTTTGTTCAGAATAATCATCACGCCTGCGACGGTAGCGGCCGAAACGAAGACGCCGAGGAATTTCCAACTCTCCTGTTTTTTCGGCGTGGTGCCGATCCAGTAGCCGATCTTCAGGTCGGTGATGAAGCCGCCGGCGGTCGAGAGGGCCGTGCAGACCACGCCGCCGATAATCAGCGCGGCGGTCATGCCGGCCGTACCGTTCAGGCCGATGCTTACGAGTACCAGCGAAGCGAGGATCAGCGTCATGAGGGTCATACCCGAAACGGGGTTGCTGCCGACGATGGCGATGGCGTTGGCTGCGACCGTCGTGAAAAGGAACGAGATGACGAAGACGATCAGCAGCGCCACGGCCGTCTGCCCCCAGTTGCCCAGAATGCCGAACTGGAAAAAGAAGAAGGTGGTGGCGAGCGCCGCGATCAACGTAGTGAGAATCGTGCGCATGGTCAGGTCGCGCTGGGTGCGAGGTACGTTCGTTTCGGCTTTTTTCTTGCCCGAAAACTCGCTGACGGCGAGCCCCATCGCCTGTTTGATGATGCCGCTCTGACGGATGATGCCGATAAGCCCGGCCATGGCGATGCCGCCGATACCCAGCGGACGACCGAAGGTCTGGTATAGCTCTTCAGGGGACATGCCTGCGCCCGTGGCGGTCGAACCGACCACCGGAACGACGAGCAGCCAGATCAGGAACGAACCGGCGGCGATGATGGCCGAATATTTCAGTCCGATGATATAGCCCAGGCCGAGCACCGCAGCGCTCGTGTTGACTTTGAGCAGGGTTTTGAACTTATCGGCGCAGAGGGTGCCCCAAGCCGTCATGCGGGTCGAGATCTCCTCCGTCCAGAGGCCGAAGGTGCTCGCTGCGAAGTCGTACAGACCGCCCACCAGCCCGGCTACGGCCAGCAGCTTGGCCTGATTGCCGCCTTTTTCGCCCGATACGAGCACTTCGGTCGTGGCCGTTGCCTCCGGGAAGGGGTACTTGCCGTGCATCTCCTTGACGAAATATTTGCGGAAGGGGATGAGCAGCACGATGCCCAGGATACCGCCCAGTACCGACGAGAGGAATACTTTGTAGAATGCGGTTTCCAAACCGAGGATGTAGAGCGCCGGCAGGGTGAAGATCGCTCCGGCGACGATGATGCCCGACGAGGCGCCGATCGACTGTATGATGACGTTCTGTCCCAGCATGTTTTTTTTGCCCAGCATGTTGCCGACGCCTACGGCGATAATGGCGATCGGTATGGCTGCTTCGAACACCTGGCCGATGCGCAGGCCCAGATAGGCTGCGGCGGCGGAGAAGAGAACGGCCATCAGCAGGCCCATCGTAACCGAATAGGGAGTGACCTCCTTCGGCTTGGCGTCGGCCGGCATCATCGGGACGTACTCTTCGCCCGGTTTGAGTTCGCGGTACGCGTTGTCGGGCAGAGATTGAGAGGGTTTGGTTTGTTCCATTGCGTATGTAGGTTTTCGTTAAAATTTCGAGGCAACTTACAAAAGTAGGTTTTTCTTTCAGAAAATCAAACGCAATGGCTCCTAAAAATGCGGCAATTCGTATTGCCGGGGCATTTTTCGGTTCCGGTCGTCGAAAAGATGATTATCGCCCGGCGGCATGCGATGGCGCGGAATCCCTGGGTCGGAGCCGGCGTTTCGCTGCGCCGGCAGAAGGTCATATCCGGCGGATGAAATCCGCCATGACCGACACTAACTTTTCGGAAACAGGCGCGGCAGCATCCATATAAATAGTCGTTTTTTGCCGTTGAGGATCGGTCACTTCGCTCTGTTTCAGCAGGTGGGTCATCCCTTCGATGATGACTTTGTCGGCGTCGGGCCGGGCTTGGGCCAGAGCTTCGGCATTGTCGGCGGATATCTGGATGTCGTTGTCGCCATTGACGATCAGGACCGGCTGTTTTACCTGCCGGATCACTTCGCGCGGATCGTATTGCATCCACGAGATCAGGTAAGGCTGTACGGAAGGTCGGAAGATACCTTGTAAAATTGCGGGAATATCTTCGGTCGTTTTCCCTTGTTTGAGCCGGGAGAGGATGGACTGTACGTTGAGGATGAGTCCGGGATTGTAGGAGATCAGTTCGCGGGTAAGCTGGAATTGCAGGATTTCGTCGATCGGGTAGCCGGCTCCCGCCAGCGAGATGACGGCCGCGACGTCGGGCGATTCGGTCGCTGCGACCAATGCGACGAGCGAACCTTCGCTGTGCCCGGCAAGGATGATTTTTCGGAAGCCGCGCTCCTTGAGGTAATCCGTCAGGGCTTCGGCGTCGGCGATGTAGTCGGCCAGGCGCAGCCGGTCTTCCTGTTTGTAAAGTTCCGGATCCCGGTAACGGCTGCCTCCGATGCCCTGTTTGTCGTAGCGGAGCGAGGCGATTCCCTCTTTTTCGAGCGCACGGGCGAGCATGTAGTAGGTGTTGGTTATCAGGCCCGAGCCGCTGTTGCCGTTGCGGTCGGTCGGTCCCGAGCCGGCGATGATCAGCACCGCTGCGTCGCTTCCTTCGTCGGGTACGGTCAGCGTTCCGGAGAGTTTGCCCCAGGAACGGGAAACAGAGATTTCCTCCTCTTTGGACTGGGAGGGAAGCGCCGCAAGCAACAGCAGTCCGGCGATGAGGTATCTGAATGTTTTCATGGTCGCTGTGTTTGTCAATCGAATCGTTACAGGAGATCGGCGAGCCTCTCCAGCCCGATGCTGTGCGATCCTTTGACCAGGATCAGGGCCTGCGATACGGGATGTTTCCGGAGCTCTGCGGCCAGTGCCTCCTGCGACGGGTAGAGAGTCGTGTCGGCGGGTCGGGATTCCAGACTGCGGTAAGCCTTTGCGAAATGCGGTCCGACCAGCAAGATACGGGCATCGGGAATTTCGGCGGCGAGGGAGATGATATGGCGGTGTTCCGCATCCGACCAGTCGCCCAGTTCCAGCATATCGCCGAGGATCAGTATCTTCCGGGTGCAGCTTTCGAGCGGTTCCTGCCGGAAGTTGACGAGCGATGCCTGCATGCTCGAGGGATTGGCGTTGTAACAGTCGAGAATCAGGGTATTCTGCCCGGTGCGTATTTTTTGTGAGCGGTGGTTGTCGGGCCGATAGGAGCCTACGGCATAGCGGATGCGTTCGTCGTCCACGCCGAAATAACGCCCGACGGCGACCGCCGCAGCGACGTTGAAGCGGTTGTAGTCCCCTTCGAGGTGGTGCTCCACGCCGTCGGCCAGCGTGGTCGGGTAACACTCCGCAGCCAGCGTTTCGCGTTCGGCCGCCATGGACATCAGGACCGGGTCGTTGGCAGGAACGAAAACGCGCCCTCCGGTCCGGGCGAGCCAGTCGTACAGCTCGCCTTTCCCGCGCCGGACACCCTCCGGGCCGCCGAAGCCTTCCAGGTGGGCTCGTCCGATGTTGGTGACGATGCCGTAGTTGGGTTCCGCGATCGAGCAGAGCAGGGCGATCTCCCCGCACGCGCTCGCACCCATCTCCACGATGCCGAACTCCACGTCGCGGGTCATTGCCAACAGGGTCAGCGGTACGCCGATGTGGTTGTTCAGGTTGCCCCGGGTGGCATAGACTTCGTATTTCTCGGCCAGTACGCGGCTGACCAGCTCCTTCGTGGTGGTTTTGCCGTTGCTGCCCGTGATGGCGAGGATCGGCAGCCCCAACTCCCGGCGGTGTTCCCGGGCGAGGGTTTGCAAGGTTTGCAGTGCGTCGTCCACGACGATCAGACGGTCTGCCTTGTCGGGGCGGGTGTTCGGGAGCGAGGGATCGTCCACGACGGCGTATGCCGCCCCCTTTTCGAGGGCGTCGGCTGCGAAGCGGTTGCCGTCGAACGACGCCCCCCGGAGTGCGAAGAATACGGAGTCGGGCTCGATACGGCGGGAGTCCGTCGAAATGCGCGGATGGCGCAGATACAGTTCATACAGGGATGACATCGGGGAAATCGAATATTTGGTCATGTTTTCCTTGTCCAAAAGAAGAGCGGAACGCTTGCCGATGGGAAGCCCGGCGAGGGGCATTTGCCTTTTCGGAAATCCCGGCGGCTCCGGAACCCGCGTCGGAGCGGAAATGTTGTGGCCCTTAAATATGTTTGTCGCCTTCGTTGTATTTCACTTCGTCGATGAACTTCTTGATGTTCTGTTCCTCGCTGCGCGGACAGATCAGCAGCACGTCCTCCGTATCCACCACGATGTACTCCTTCAGGCCGTTGATGACGGCTACTTTGCCTTCCGGGAGGGAGACGATGCAACTGCGGGTATTTTCGTCCGTATAGCATCCCTTCTCGGGTTTGGCGTTGGCGTAACGGTCCTTGCGGGCGTGCTGGTAGAGCGAGCCCCAGGTCCCCACGTCGCTCCAGCCGAACTCTCCGCGGCGTACATAGACGTTGTTCGCCTTCTCCATCACGCCGTAGTCGATCGAGATGGAGCGGCATTCGGAGAATACCCGGGCGATGGCTTCCGCTTCTTCTGAAGTGCCCAATACCGGCTGGATGTCCGAGAAGAGGGCGTGGTGCTCGGGCAGGTAGGTGCGCACCGCTTCGATGATGTCGCCGACTTTCCAGACGAAGATGCCGGAGTTCCAGAGAAATTCGCCGCATTGCAGGAACGTCTGCGCCAGCTCCAGGTTGGGTTTTTCGGTGAAACACTTGACCTTGCTGATGGTCCGGTCGTCCGATACCTGGATATAGCCGTAGCCCGTTTCCGGACGGGTGGGCTTGATGCCGACGGTCATCAGAGCCGCCCGGTCGTCGATGAAGTCGAGGCATTCGCCGATGATGGCGCGGAAATCCTCCTCGTTGAGGATCAGGTGATCCGCCGGGGTGACGATCATCTTCGCTCCCGGATCGCGCTTCTGCAGTCCGTAGGCTGCATAACAGATGCAGGGAGCCGTGTTGCGTCCGACGGGTTCGCAGAGTACCTGTTCCGGCCCGAGTTCCGGGATTTGTTCCAGCACGAGGTCTTTGTAGCGGGCGTTGGTCACGACCAGGAAATTTTCAGCCGGAGCCAGTTTTTCGAAACGCTCGTACGTCATGCGTATAAACGACTTGCCGGTGCCGAGGATATCGAGGAATTGCTTGGGCTTGGATTGGCGGCTTTTGGGCCAGAAGCGGCTGCCGATGCCGCCGGCCATGATGACGCAATAGGTATGTTTGTCCATGATGAGTTGTCGCTGCGGTTTGTTTTTGAATGATTTCAGAATTTACGGCCGGCATCGCCGGATCGATCCATTAGACAAAGATAGCTAAAATTATTCTCGGATGAAAATTAAATATTGTTCGGTATGTTTTTGAAATGCGGATATTTGTCGGCCAGGGAAATTTTACGGATGATACGGACGAATCGTACAACGAACTATCCGGCACTTGGGAAAAAGTGCCGGATAGTGGACGTGGAGTCGAGAGATGCGGTTTACCGCAGTACGACGGTGATCGACATCGGACCGTGCGCCCCGAAGACCAGGGCCTGTTCGATATCTGCGGTTTTCGACGGTCCGGACATGAAGCATCCGTATTCGAAGTCGTCCAATTCCGGTCGGGCGAGAGCCTCGTGCATCGTATCGACCAGCGCATCGCGCGGGATGAGGATCATCAGGGCCGTGGCACCGAAATAGAGGGCTTTGTGGCGGATGTCCTGCCGGATCCATACCGCGCCGTTTTCCGCCACACCGAAACAACCGTCGATTATGCCCAGGTCGATATCGATCAGCTTCCGGGCGTCGTCCACCGTGTCGGGGTTGATAGTGGCGTGTGCTTCGGGCAGGACGGAGGCGATGGTTTTGGCGTCGGGATAGTATCGGCGGATCAACTCTGTAAGGGGGTTCCCGTCTGCCGCGACGACCTGCCCGCCGGCCGCGATATACAGTTTTGCGATCTCCAGTCCGATGCCGGAAGTGGCCCCGAGGATGACGATTCGATTCGTGGGGATAATCGATGAATTTTTACGATTAAATACAGTGCGAGCCGAGAAGAAAACGGTGTATTTGCAGTTTTCAGGGACGTGTTCTTACGCTTTTACAAATATAGTATGATTTGTCGGATTAGGGATAAATAGCATACATATTGTATTTGTATTGACCGTTCATACAGAAAATAGTTCGTCTGGCGAACCCGCCAGACGAACTATCAAACATTCAGTTCTATATAAAATTACAAATAGAAAGGCCGCACGTATGACACATTGTAAGATGATGCGAATGGCTTGGGCTCAACAACTTCTACCTCGTTCTTGACTACGTTTGCGACAGGAGTATTTGCTTTAATATTCTTGTCATTGCGTGTAATACCGGTATTCTTGCCGATTATACCGGACTTGGGTAGTGTAAAAGAACTCTTCGATGTCGCGTTGAGCTTCTCAACAAGATCGATCAAATCCTGAATATTACCCTTGTTCTCTGCGGTTGCGCGAGTGAAGAGACGACCAAAAGTACCCGGGTTGCCATCGTTATCTTCTGCATAGGCAAATGCTGTCTGCGGAGTCTCCCATTCAACAACATAGAATGAGTACGGCTGTGACTGATCGATTTCCAGCCAATTTGCTTTCAACTGACTCCAAAGGGATGCATCAGGGTATTGATCGACATTTGTCATTTCGTCATACCACATTAGTGCAAATAGTTTCCGTGCGCTATTGAAGCCGCTATACTTGACGACAGTGATAGCTTTACCTCTCGTTGCGTCTGGTTGCCCAAAGATTTGACCGGCCTCGTCGTCTCCTGACCAGTAGCCGATAAGCTCAATGGAAGGATTAATGTTGCCGAGTTTGCCGGTAGTTGCGATGTTTTCAAACTTGTGAATTTTGACAACATGGCCTGTTTCTGCAGAGAGTGCTGCTACAAAGCCGGAGCAAGCTGTTTCAGGAGTCAATTCTGAAGCATCGACAGTGAAAACACCTTTATAATAATATGTACTAAGAACTTGAGCAACAGTAGTGTTAGGATCAAACATCTGTGACATTGCGAACATCTCGTCGAAATTTGCGTTTATATCTGCGGTAAGTTGGTCAAAATCCAAAGTCTTAAACTCTTCTGTTGGCATGAATCCCACCGTATAGTATGTGGTAGTCTCGGATGGTGTTACCTCTGCAGAGAAACCATAAGGGGAAATGTCGGAAGCAGTTATCTGGAAGGTGGTCGATTCCGGATCCGGAGCCGCAAGGGAGCGGAAAGTCTCCATCACAGGGGCTGTAGTTACACCGCCGGCATAGCCGAAGGCAATGACGTAGTAGTCGGTATCGGCAGCATCGAGTTTGTATTTATACGGGCTGCCGGGGCCGCCCGTGTAATCCTGAACGCCTTTATATAGCATGGCTCCGTTGTTCATAAAGTTGCCATATTGTGCTACGATGTCGTCCATAACCTCCGTAGCTGTCTTCTGCCCATCCCACGGAGCCACCATCCAGCAGAAGGTAGCGGTTTCATCTGTCGGAACGATCTTGATAGCGGCATTCATAGCCTCGACCTCACCAACGGTAATTTCGAAAGTAAAATCTTGGGCCTGGGCATTACCGGTGGTATAGGTGGTTGTTGTAACATCGGTAGCGATGGTCACCTGACCTTCCGGAGTTATGATAAAGCCTGCGATTTGGTTGATATACTCCGTGTTGGCGGTAAGTCCCTTGCCTTCGAGTTCCAAAGCCCCCTTGTGGAAGATCGCATTCATAATTTCAGTATCCGACATGCCTTGCTGACGCCGGGCTTCGATTTCCTGCTGGAGACAGAAGAGCATGAATTGCCGTGTTTCCATCTTGTATTGACCGGCAGGATCGGTGTATGCGTCGTAAGTGGCTTTGGGAAGAGTGGTGAAGTACCACACGTCATCGTTGTTCGAAGGGGTGATTTTGAATGTTGCAGAGTTGCCGTCCACAGTCGTCTCAACCTCGAATGTTATGTTGAGATCCTGGAACTCTTCAGTCGTAACGTCTTTCTTAACTACGTCAGAGTTAGCCTTATATCCGTTGGCCGGATCTACTCCGAACAGGATGATGTAGTATTTGGACGCCGGGGACAGATTCGAGAACTTGCCATTAGTGATAGCCCCCTTATCAACGATTTCAGGCATATACTCTGCTAAAGTCTTGCCCTGTGCGCCGGCTTCAGCCTTAAGCTCCTCCAAGATGGCCTCCACGAGAAATTCATCGCGAGTAAACGACTCGACTGTTTTGGCATCGGCCAATATGCACAGGTACTCGGCCTTAAGGTCGGAGGGAGTTACAGTGTAGGCAATGGAGGATGAGGTAATCTCGCCAACCGTTACCTCGAAAGTCAAATTACCACCATCGGTAGGGGGAATTTGCTCTTCATCATCATTACAAGCGGCAAACGATAGTGCGAATACCATCATAAGCGCCATCAACAAATTAAATTTTTTCATACATGTTTTTGGTTAAGGTTTGTAAATAAGGTTCTAATGATTAGGTGTTGTATCGTATTTTCCGCACCTCCTGAAAATTTATCCGTAGTACATTTTTACTAATAGCGCAATCTTTTACAAAAATAAAGATATATTTAATTTTTCTTTTATGCAAATTTTAATTAAAAAATATGGATGTCGAGGGGGAAAATAGCTTCCGATAATTTTCCCGATGTGCATTTTACGACGGTCGTGTGCGTGTAACCGATGGATTTTTCCTATATTTGCCTACTTAATAGGTGGACTAATTCTTTTACAAATGCGGATACGACTTTTCACGATACCGAATTTATTGACCCTCATGAATCTGCTCTGCGGGTCGTTTGCCGTCGTGGTAGCACTGATGTACAATGATTTGACGCTCGCTTTCTGGCTGATAGTCGCGGGAATCGTGTTCGATTTTTTCGATGGTTTCGTGGCCCGTCTGTTGCATTCGTCTTCGGCGATCGGGGTGCAGCTCGATTCGTTGGCGGATGTCATTACTTCGGGACTGGCTCCTGCCGCAGTGCTCTGGCAGGTTTGCCTGCAGACCGAACCTTGCTGGCTGCCGGAGACCTGGAAGCTCGGGTATGGCGTGTTCGTCCTGGCGGCGTTTTCTGCGCTGCGTCTGGCCAAGTTCAACATCGACGAAACGCAGACGGTCGAATTCTGCGGACTTCCGACGCCCGCCGGATCGCTTCTCTGCGCTTCGCTCGGCATGCTGTGGCAGCAGGGGGCGGTCGCTCTTTCTTCGGACGGGGTGTTGCTGATCGCCGTGCTGACCTCCCTGCTCCTCGTTTCTCCGATCCGCATGTTCGCTCTCAAGTTCCACGGCTTCGGTTGGCGCGGAAACGAGGTGCGATACCTCTTTCTGCTGGCGAGTATCGTGTTGATAATTATACTTCGTACATACGCTATCCCGGTAATTATCGTTTTATATATCGTCGTGTCGGCGGTTCGCTGGCTCTGCATGCGCTCGGGAAATCCCGATAAAGCACCGAAAGCCTGATTTTTTACTATCTTTGCCGCGATTTGCGCGTACGTATTCCGATGTTTCCGAAGGTGTTGAAAAAAATTCTGTGGATTTTGCTGTGGGGAGGGCTGTTGGCCTTTCCGACGTTGGAGGCATCCGCTCAATTCGACGCCAGCGCGATCCTGCGAAATCAGAACAATCAGAATCCGAACGACCCGAATAATCCGAACAATATGCTCGGCAGCAACCCGTTCCAGACGCAGAACGGCGAGGAACAACCCGCCATGCCGACCGATTCGACCAAGAAAAAGCGGATTCGAAAGCCTCTCGAATCCTATTTTTTCAACGATTCGATCCGTGCGCTGCCCAACTTTTCGTGGACGATCTCGCGGGACTACAACCAGGTGCATATCAATCCGCTCGATACCACCCTCGCCACTTTCCGCATCGACTACCCGTTTTATAAGGAAGGCGTCGGCCATGCTGCCGTGGGTGCGTTGGGACAGGCTTCGTTGCCGTACAACTATTTTGAACGTCCCCAATACCGCAACTTCTCTTTTGCCGAAGGGTTCGATGTCTATACCTATCGCATGGAAAACGTCCCCTTCTACAACCTCAAACGGCCGTATTTTCACTTCATGTACCTTGAGTCTGGACAGAAGAAGTTCCGGGAGGAGAATTTCAGCCTGACGCTGGGGCATAATATTTCGCCGACTACGGGCTTCAACGTCAATTATCGGTCGCGCGGTACCAAGGGCCTTTACGAGTGGTCCCGTACCAAGAACCACAACCTTTCGGTCGCCGTTTCGCATACGGGAAAGCGTTATTCGGTGCATGCCGGATTCATCAACAACCACATCGAGACGCGTGAGAACGGCGGCGTGGTGGGTGAATGGGCGATCCGGGATACGACTTTCGAAATGCCGTCGGGCGTGCCGATGAGACTGACGAGCTCGCAGGCTACCAACATATACCGCAACAATGCGTTTTTCGTCGAACAGTCGTACGGTATTCCGTTGCTGCCGGTTACCGAAAGCGACTTTTCGATCGCCAATCTGCCGGCCGTATTCATCGGTCATTCGTTCGAGTACAACTCCTGGAGCAAGGTTTATAAGGATATTCGGGGAACCTATACCGACGACCGTTACGAGCGAGATGCAGATGGTAATTTTGTGCCGCAGGATGGACTCGAATATTACAAGAACTGGTTCATCAATCCCACGCAGACGCGCGACTCGATCTATGAGCGGGTGATTTCCAACCGGGTGTTCATTCAGGCGCAGCCCTGGGATCGTAACGGCGTGGTCGGTACGGTGAACGGAGGTGTAGGACTCGACCTGCACACCTATTCGCAGTTCAGGTTGGATTCCTACCTGAACGGTAAGTACGACAAGGTGGATAAAAGCAGTTACTTCGTGTATGGATCGGTCGAAGGAAAGATCAAGAAATATGTCGATTGGGGAGCTGACGCCAAGTTCTACCCGTCGGGATATCGCGGCGGTGACGTTTCGTTCGGGGCCAACCTGACCCTGACGGGATATATCCGCAAACGTCCCCTGATTCTCGAAGGGCGTTTCCGTATGGAAACGCGTTCGCCGGATTACTGGCAGGAGAATCTATTCTCTAACCACTACGTGTGGTTGACTCCTTTGCGCAAGGAGAATGAAACTCGTTTCGAAGTTGCTTTCCGTGTCCCCGATTATGCGTTCGAGGTCGGTGTGTGGCAAGGCATTGTCACCGATAAGATTTATTACGGCGCCGACAGCCAGATAACGCAGGACAACGGAAGCGTCAGCGTGACGAGCGTGTACGCCCGCAAAGATTTCCGGATCGCCGGACTTCATTTGGACCATAAGGTTTTGTTGCAGTGGAGTACGAATCATAGTGTCATACCCGTTCCGCTCGTCAGCGCCTTTCTCTCGTATTATTACGAGTTTTGGGCGGTGCGCGACGTGCTCCGGGTGCAGTTCGGTGTCGATGGCCATTTCAATACGCGCTACTATGCGCCCGGCTACAATCCTGCGCTCTCGGAGTTCTTCAATCAGCGGGAAATCGAGGTGGGGAATTACCCCTATCTGGATCTTTTCCTGATGGGCAAGTGGAAGAGAATGCGGATATTCCTGAAATATCAGCATATCAACCGGGGCCTGTTCGGAAACGGCGAATATTTCGCGATTGCGAAGTACCCGCTCAATCCGGGCATGTTTAAGATGGGTATCTCGTGGGGTTTCTATGATTAGCGTACTGTACGGCACAGGAAGCTGCCTGCAAAAGCAAGTTTTATGTTAAAGAAAACCTGTTTAATTTTCGTATTTTTAACATTACAGACCACTTTTTACGGATTCAACGCCGATTTTTCGACGTCGTCCGAAGCGGGGATTACCCTGGAGGAGAAAATGGAAGCCCGGTATGTGATCTCTCCTTACGATCACGTAATTCGGAATATCAGCGAGCGGGAGGGGAACGACTGGCGCCTGATGAGTGCTATTGCCTATCACGAGTCGCGTTTCAAAGCCGATATAGTTTCCCGCCGTGGAGCGAGGGGGCTGATGCAGATCATGCCTGCAGTGGCCCGGCAGTTCGACGTAGCCTCGGAAGAAGCCTTGCTCGATCCGGAAACCAATGTATTGCTGGCCAATAAAGTGTGGAATCGGATCGATTCGACGCTCGACCTGCCGGCGGGAATTTCCGAGAAAGACCGAATGAGCCTGATCCTGGCCTGCTACAACGGTGGAATCGGTCATGTCAATGATGCCCGGCGGCTGGCCCGTGTGAACGGCGAAGACCCCAATTCCTGGGAGGTGGTGCTCCGCTACCTGGAACTCAAGTCCGATCCCGCCTATTACCAGCACGAGGTCGTGAAGTGCGGCAAATTTACCGGCTACCGTCAGACGCGGGCTTTCGTGCAGGACGTAATGAATCGTTATAATAAGTATTGCCGGATCGCGCAGCTCTGATCCGGAGGGCGCCGAGAGGGTAAGTCCGATAACAGAACAAAAAAGCAGGGAGTGATTCCCTGCTTTTTTGTTGGAAAGCGCTGCGGATTCAGCGTTTGGTTTTCGTCGTTCGTATCCGATCGGAGGGATAGTCTGACGGCGAATATACCTATTCACCGGTTTTGTCCAGCCGGTCGTAAATCAGTTCGAGGTCATCGACGACGAGCACGCTCGAGGTGCTTCCGATGAAATAGTCGCCCCAACGGGAAGCCGAGCAGACGACGACGATATGGGTCGGTTTGCGGTCTGTCGCCACGTACTTCAGCGGTATGGTAAACTCCTGCCATTCGGAGTAGCTGGCGGTGAGCGGCAGTTGTCCGTAGCCGATTACGGCCGGACTCGTCGGATCGAAGAACGAACTGGGGTTGCGGGTGTCGATCGCAATCGGGTTTTCGGCCGATCCGAACTGTTCTCCCTGCGAGATGCCGTACTCTTCCGGGGTCCAGGTGCCGACGGCGATGTAGATCATGCCGTTGTCGGGATCGCCGACCTTGAGGTTCATCCCCGGCGGCTGGGTGCTGCCCACGTTGGTCAGCATTCCCTGGTTGTATTTGAACCAGCCGTGCAGAGCCGTCGGACGGGCTTCGAAAGGTTGTCCGAAGCAGACGATACCGTGCGTGAGATTTCGGATTCCGTAGAATATGCCTGTAAAGAGATTGCCGGCGGCCAATTTGTAAACGCCGACCAGACCTGCGAGCTTCGACGAAAGCTGTGCGGCATAGATGCCCGATGTGCCGGGACGCACGTCCGTCGTCTTGTCGGTCGGAGTAGCGTTGCCGATGCTGGCGCCTTTGTTGCCTGAATTCCAGAAGTGAATGCCGTCGGCCAGGTAGGGATAGACGACTTTGTCGATCGTTTCCCACTCTTCGAAACCTCCGTTCGGGAGTTGCGGTGCCGCTTCGGTCGTGACGCTCGCCACCTCTGTTTCGTCGCTGCCGGAGTAGGCGACTACTTCGTATTGGGTTTCCGGGGTAAGTCCCGTGATACAGGTGTCGAATGCACCGCCCGAGATGTTGATTTGCTCCTTATCGACTTCGGTCCACGCCTCGTCGCCGGTCTTGCGATAACGGAATCCCAGTTCGTCCGCGCTGTTGCCTTCGGCATAGGCCCAGATGACCCCGCTCCAGGCATCGACCTGCGTGAAGCGTACCTTGGTATCGGTAGCTTCGACGTAAAGCGACCATTTCTCTTCGAAGTCGTGGTAAGCGACGTAAACGTAGCGGACCGATTCGAACGAAGTCAGCTCGTCGATCGGAGGTGTCATCGTGGTAATGTCCGCCGGGCCGAGTTTCAGCCGTGTGACCTTGAGGTCGCTCAAATCGGTCCCTTCCGGAACGTATGCTTTCGCCGTAAGTTGATCGACGTCGATTTCCGCAGCGCCGATCTGCGATTCGACTTCGAAATAACGTTCGATCTGCTGGTCCGCTACGATCGTCCATTCGTAATCCTGATAAAACGAAAGGGTGATGTAGAGCGGAGTCCGCAGGTCGAATGTCCCCGAAAGGGGTTTCGACGACCGGGCATTTTCGGTGACCGATATTTTGTCGATCTTTACGTTGGAGATGTCGGTTTGTTCGTCCAGATGAAGTGTGACGATTCGTTCCTGGGTATTGATATCTTCGGGTGCGCAGGTGAAACCTTCGCCTTCGACACCGAGGATTTGCAGCGTGACGACCGGATAAGGAATCGAATTTTCGATGCAGGAGGTCAGCAGCAGGAGTATGCCGATAAGTATATGTCGGAGATGTTTCATCATGCTTTGTTGGCTTTCTTGTTCCATAGATGAACGGTAACGCCGATGCGGATATTGAGCAGGTTGAGCCGGAACCGCATTTTCGAAGCGGTTCGTTGCCCGATCTCGTTGCCGTCGGCATCTTTCTGTTTGATCTTGGTGTATTCGATACCGCCCAGTCCGAAGGAAATGGTGCTGCACACGTTCGGGAAGATATAAACCGCCAGACCCGGGTTGAACCCGAGCGACAGTTTCAGGTCGTCGCTGAACGTGCTTCTGAGGGTGCCTTCGGTTTCGTAGGTAAACTCCGAATTACCGGTCTTCATCGAAAGATCTACTTCACCGAAAAGCCCGAAGTGTCCTTTGCTGTCCAATCCCGCATAGGAGCGGAAATAGAGGCCGACCGACAGTGCACTGCTTTGCAGGTGGAGGTTTTTGAAGGCCAGATTGACGTCGTTTTGCTCTCCCAGATTGAAGTTGCCCGTATCCAGCGTTCCGTTGATGTTGGTGTATCCGAAACGGACGCCGGCCGACATGTTGTCCTTGAAGAAGTAGCCTACGGAGGGGTTGATGGTGAAGATACTGCCGTTCAGATTCAGGTTGTCCAGGATCAGCAGGTAGTCCGTGTCGTCGCTTGAGAGGGTGCCGTAAGATACGGTGAGGCCCAGGGCGATTTCACCTGCGTAGGCGAATTTGATTTTGTTGATTTCGCGGTCGATTCTCCGTTTCATCGGCAGGAATCGTTGTTTCCGACGTACCGGGGAGACCGAGGTCGGCATCGATGCGGACGAGTCGCTCAGATCGGCGTAGAACGTCGGGGCCGGAAGTTCCTCGATGACAGGGACGGTCGTCGGAACCGGAGTGGCGGAGAGGCTGTCCTGCAGGCGGGAAGACGGAAGTGCCCCCGGGAATGTCGGTTCCTGGGCTCGGAGCATGGAAACCGTTGCGACGGCTATCAGTATGGTAAAAATCAGTCGTTTCATCGTATTTCCGCGTTATAGATAGAAAGATACTCCCAGTCCGATCGACAGGATATTGACCTTGAAATTCATCAGGCTCGAAGTTCGCTTTCCGACGGTTACCTGGTTGTGTACTTGGCGTGTTCGGGTGTAGGAAAGACCCATTACGCCGATATTGACTTCGAAAGCCAGGTTGTTGGTCGCGAAGGCTACCAGGCCGGGCGATATGCCGATCGAGGCGGAGAAATTGGTTTCGTAAGTGCCCCGGATCGGGGAGTCCGCAGCGAACCGGGATTGGCCGCCGCCCAATGTCAGGCTGGTTTCGTTGAACAGGGCGAAGCGCTTGTTTTGTCCCAGAGGGATGTACTGACGCCAGATGAAAGCTCCGGAGTAGTTGTGTTGCAGTGCGTTGTAGAAATCGACACCGAGGTCGATGTCGCTGCCCAGTTTGATGCTGCCGCTATCTATGCGGAGCAACGAGCGGGAATAGATGAATTTGACGCCGATAGCCATGTTGTCCCGGATCGCGTAGGCGATCAGGGGGGTGACTTTGAAGGTGTAGCCGTCTGAGTTGATATCTTCGATTACCAGAAACGTGTAATCTTTGTTCGTGTGGGTGGAATAGGAGGCGGAGGCTCCGAAAATCCATTGTCCCCGGGGGACGAACTGGTTGGACATGGAAGTCAGGCCCCGTTCTGCGCGAGGATCGGCCTTACGCCCCGGGGCGGATTCCATCGGAGCAGGCGATTGTGCATCGGTTCGAAGCGGATGTTCGGGCCGAGGGCTTTCGGAGCCCGTGTTCACGGTTTCCGAAGAATCGGGTTGCGGTATTGCCGAATCAATCGCAGGTCCCGGAGCGGCCTGCGATTGATTGCTTGCAAAACATAGACACAGTGACAGTGTCAGTGTCAGGATGGCGACGGTTCCTCGCATGAAAATCAATATACAAATTCGATGTCGTCGATATACATTCTGCTCTCCTTGTTCCCTTCCATGTAGTCACCGCGGTAGCTCGCCGAGGCTGTTACCATCAGGTAATTGGGCTTTTCATCACTGCGGTATTCGATGGGAATTACGATCTTTTTCCAATCGCTTTGGGAGGTATCGTTGAGCCAGTCCCCGTGGCCGTAGATGGGGCCTTCGGGCAGGCTTTCCTGGGAAGGATCGAAGAAGGTGCTCTGGTCGTTTGTGTCGATCTTGTGGTAGGAGCTCCATTTGCCCATGCAGACGAAGAAGCGGGCCTTGTCGCCGGACCCGACCGTCCCTTTGTACCAGAATGTGATCGCTTTGGGACGGGCGTTGAAGGTGAACGGACGACCCATATACACATCGCCTTTAGTGATGTTGAGAACACCGCCGAAGGCTCCGATGAAGAGGTTGCCGGCAGCGATTACGCCGAAAGCGCTCTGGGTCTTGAGCAGGGCGGACTTGCTCCCGGTCGATCCCGGACGGGGATCGTCTGCGGGTTCGGTCACCACGATACCGGCGGCATTGGCACCGGGGTTACCCGTACCCCAGAATCCGGTATAGCCCGTACCCATGCCGTTCGAGCCGATTTCGTCCGCCGAGCAGGGGTACCAGGTTTTGCTGTTCGTCCAGGTTTCGAATCCCGCATTGGGAAGCTGAATGCCCGTTGCGGCCGAGAAATTGTGTACCTCGCCCGTTTCCGCATCGTTGATGAGCAACTGGTATTCGTAATCGCGGTCTGCGGCGAAGTCGATGGCTTGTGCCGTATAGGTATAGTCGGCACCCGCAACGGCGGTTACGGTCTTCCACTCACCGAAGGCGGGCGACTCCGCCAGGCGTTCGCGTTCGCGGTAACGTACTTTGACGTTGGTGAGCGCCGGATCGGTGACGATTGCCTGAAAATCGGCCGTATTGAGCCAGAGGTCGTACACCGCCAGGTCGGTGAGTCCGGGTGTTGCGATGCGGGCTTTGCCCGTACCTTCGGCTTGTGCGACGTCGGTCATCGTAAATTCTACTTCGTGAATGCCGCCGGCGAACGTGGAGAAGAAGGTTCCGCCGAGGGAGAGTTTGCCGCTGTTGTCGTCGGTCTTGGTGTAGCTGATGCCTTTGGCTGCGGCTTCCGGAAGCAGCGCGCCGTCGCTCAACACCTGGATCGTTTCGTCGTTGGCCTTGATGGAGATGCCCGAAAGCGCCTGTACCGAGGATACTGCGAACGAAATGTCGTCCGTATTGAATCCGATTACCGAGTTGATGTCGAATCCGTCGCCCTTGATCGTCGGCTGCGGGCTGAAGATGAAGGGATCTTCGTGGATCTCTCCGTCCTCATCGACTTGTACGGTGATGCCCAGGTAGCCGTTCGGAGTCTTCGAATACTTGAATGTCAGCGTATAAAGATTGCCGCTTTCGGGTGTCGGAATGACTCCGGTTTTAGAAACGCTGCCTAACTCCGTGCTCGAGCTGTAAAAGCCCCAACTCAGGTTGTGAACATCTTCGGGCAGCAGGTAATAACCCGTTGCGTTCTCGGTGTATTTGAGCGTCGGTACCGAGCCGTTTTCTGCTTCCGTTTTGGAGAAGGTGTCGATGGCGCTGACGTAAGCCTTGAATCCCGGATCCATTTTGTCCAGAATCGTCTGATCGAAGACGACTTTGACGCCGATGTTGGTGGTTGGGCAGACTACCTCTTTGAGGACGGTCTGTTGGGGTTCGATATCGACGTCCAATTCGCCGTAATAACTCTTGTTGGTGAAGGTCGCCTGGCTCTGGTCTCCTGCTTCCACTTTGATACGGTAGGACCCTGCTACCAGGTAGAAATCACCCGGAGCTTCCGTAGCCGGCTGGTATTTGCGGATCAGCTTCTCTTCTCCGTTTTCGATCTTATAGACGCGCATGATACTCCGATCCAGAGCGTTGTATGCGTCGGCACGCGAGCCGCCGATATTGACGCTTAGGCGCAGGGTTCCCATCTCTTCCGAGGCGTTGCCGTCGATGTCGCTCTGCGAGCAGGCTGCGGTCAGGAAGGCCACGCCTGCAAGCAGCGAAATATATTTAAGAATCTTTTTCATCTCTGTTGCGGTTTACTGTTGGGGAACATAGAGCATGATGGACTTGATGTTCTGTCCCGAAGCATCCGTTGCGGTCAATTTGAAGTCCGTGTTGCCCGGAGCTACGGCATAGAGCATCGTCATAAACTGAGAAATGTCGAATTGCAGGGTTTTCTGTCCGACGATTTCGTCTTTGGTCTTGAACCCTAACGAGTGGAGTCCTTCGTCCATTTTGTCGGAAGCCGGATTGACCAGATCCATATGTGCTTCCAAGCCGATACCGAGGCTTTCGAGGACTTCGGCGGTGAGGGCATCGCTGATGATATCGACCGTCAGGCCGGTTATTCCGCTCTCGGAGGCGAGGTTGATGAAGACGTTCATACCCTCCTCCGTGAGCGTGTGGCGGGAGTCGATATCGACGATATCCGTACCTTCCGGATTGGTGCTCCAGAAGATGTTCGGTCCCTCTGCGGTGCCGCTGTCGTGGGTGACCTTGATGGTCATCGTCGTGTAGGAGCGACGGCCTTCAGAGTCGATGGCGATGAACTTCGCGGTATGGGTGCCCGTGTGGTCGTACAATCCTTTCATACCGTTGTAATTGACCTTGACGAGCAGATCGGAGCCGCTTTGCTTGACTACGCAGTAGTCGCCGGCCGGATTTTCGCCCGGCCAGAGGGCTACCGTGTTGTCGCTGTAGCCGGCCGTTGCGAGAGCTTCCAGGAACTGGGCGTTGTCCGAATCGAAGACAACCTCCAGCGAGGCGACGGTCGAACCCTGGTAAGGAGTTACGACGGCCGTAATCATCGGGGAGCAGCTCTGAACGTCGAAGTCGAACATGCTGGTCGTGATGGGGTAGGGCTGGGCGATATCCCCGTTTTCGAGGGTTACTGCCGGAGAGTTCTCGTCCGAAATTTCTTCGTCGGGAATCTCCTCTTCGCCGTAAGAATAGAACGAAGACATGACGTCCACGTCGATTTTCTCGTCGTAAACCCATGTTTCGACCGTAACCTGGAATTGGACGTTGCCGTCGCTGGCATGCAGGATCTTGATGTTGATCTTGCGCCATTGTCCGGCTTTGACGTTCTGTATCTCCTGGCTCCAATTGACCGGCACATAGGAGGCCGGTTCTCCCTCGCCGGCTTTGTTGTATTGGCCGGAAAGGACGATCTTCAGGGTGTTGTCCGTATCGACTGCACGGAAGAAACCGGGTTTGAGCGTTTCGCCCGTAGCTTCGGCGCGGCCGTAAACCAGTGAATTGTCCTGGATCGAAAGGGTGACGGTGAGTTTGTCTGTTTCGTCGTCCGGCTTGAACAGGCTGTCCAAATCGGCGGAAAGTCCGACCGTCGTCTTGATATTGCCCAATTTGCAGACCAGGTTATTGACCGTTGTCGTGAGCTTTTTGATTACGTTGACCGAAACTTCGCCGTAATAGACGGGCGTTTCCCACGCTACGTCGGGAATGCTGGCGTAATTGGGCGATTCCGCCGTGACGGTATAGCTGTCCTGCGGTAATTCGATGTTGCCCGTGGTCTTTATTTCGGCATAGGTGTAGCTGCCTACCTGTTCTTTTTTCGAATTGTAGATCTTTATGATATAATCGTCCGGTGCGTCCACCGTGCTGCGCGTCGAAGAGGTGCCGGGAGTGTTGTCCGTCGGCAAAATTTCCATATCGCTCGCTACGGTCAGGTCCCAGTTCTCAAAGCTCAGGATACCCGTTTCCGAACCGGGTCCTTCCGGTTGTCCTCCCGTCGGGAGATCGTCTTTTCCGCATCCCGCCGCCATGAAAAGACAGCAGAACGGCAAGAGCAAATATTTGGTAAAAGTCTTCATAGGATCTGTTTTTAGCTTATTTTATACGGGGTTATGCTTCGGGGTTGAGTTCGATTTCCTGCGGGGGTACTTCGGTCAGCGTATCGTCCAGTCGGATGCTGATGCTGCCCTGTCCCGCCTGCGAAGCGTCGATCCGGATTTTGTGCCAGGTGCGGGCCGTCGTGACACCGATCTGCTGCTGCGGGAATTCCACTTTCACGCCGTTCTGTGCCTTCACCGCCGTACCTTTGAGCAGAAGTTTGCTTCCCGGCTTGACGAAGATCGGAGTATCGGGCGACGAGGAGTGGGTGAAACTGAAATTGTTGCCCGCTTCGGTCTGGACGGTGAATTGCGCTTCGGAATAGTATTTCTTGAACCACTCGCCGCATTCGAGGCTGATTACCGAGTTCGTGAGCGAGGCGGTAATGGTCTTTTGAATCGTCTTGCGGGCGAGTATCGTAAAGTCGAGCGCTCCCTGGTAGCAGAAAGCCGTGCTGCCCTCCTGCTGCGGATCGCCGTAGCTGATCGTCGCCGTATAGTTGCCGCTGGGCATGAAGGGGGCCGTATATTCGCTGAGCGTGGTGTATTCGGCGAGGTATTCCGCTGTCGCTGTGCCTTCTTTGCCTTTTACGACCAGCTTGAAGCTGTTGCCGGACGGCTTGCAGTTGTCCGGCAGGGACGTTTGCGCCCGGGTCGTCTGCGAATCGACCTCGGAGCAGGTCGTGGTCCGGAATTCGACCGAGCCCTCCCCGTCTGTCGTTTCGGGGATTTCCTCTTTCGAGCAGCCCCCCCCCAACAGTGCAAGGGTCGTTAGAATCAACAGGTATTTTTTCATAGGGTTATTGATTTGGAGGTTTATTTTACGATGGTTACGCGGATGTTGTCGAGGTACATATACCAAGTTTTCGATACCCATCCGTTGCCGGTGAGGTTGTATGTTCTCTGAGTCAGCCACGACAGGCGCGTTGCATTCGTTGCTGCGGGAACTTCGCAGGTGCATACTCCCTGAATATTTCCGAACGATACGCCGCTCAGTGTATTGAGGTTGTCGATCTGTTCTTTCAGCGTGTTTTCGAGGCCGTCGTTACCTTTTTTAGGGGCCGTATCTGTGAGGGTTCCGAAACTGCAATAGAGATAGTCGTTGTCCTTGTTGGCATTGAAGGTCACTTTCAGCTTTACGGTTTTTCCGGGTTTGATATAGGCGAGCGGCGGAGTGTCGAGCCGTCCCGGATACTGGGCTACGGTTTCGTGCCGGACGGAAATACGCATCGCCTTTTGCGAAACCTGAAGACGGGTTCCCGTCCAACCCTCGTCAAAGCCGTACTGTGACAGAGAGATTCCGTCCGGATTGGATGTCGTAGCTTCTGTTTTGTATTCGAAATCGGTTTTATCGTCGAAATCTTCCGAAAGGAGGTACGGGATTTTGAGTGCGATCGGCAGATGTTCGCCGGGAGTGAACGAAGCGACGCTTACATTTTGCGGCACGAGGGCATTTTCGGTTTCGAAGCTGACCTGCAACGGCTGTTGAGCCAGCAGATCGCCGTAAAGGTCGCCGTAGAAAGCCACCGTGTATTTGTTGGATTCGTCGATGGGGAAGGTCTGCTCGGTCGTCCCGTCGCGGAAAGTCATTCCTTCGGGAGCTTTGACGATCAGGTTGTAAGGCTCTTCACCCAGATTCGAGGAGTCGCCCGTGACCGAAAAATCGACATAGCTTACCGGCAACTCGGTCGGGATCGTCAAGGTAATGGGGGTGATGTGCCCTGCCGCCATTTCGCGGTCGATCGGGACGGAGAGCGTGTGGGAACGGTATCCGTTTGCTGTATAGGCCGTAAAAGAGATGTCGCCGCTTACTGTCGTGGGGTTGATGAAGGCCCAGGCATAGTTTTCGGCTTCGTCCGTCAGCGGGGTATTCAGATCGAGCGTGATGCTCTTCGAGCCTTCGGTCAGGGACATTGGGGCCGACGGATCGGCAGCGTCGAACGAAACGGTTCCGACGACTTCTGTCGGGAAATCGATGACCAGACGTGTGATCGGTTCGCCCCAGATGTTGCGGCCTGCGGGGACTTCGATTCGCAGTGCGTGGCATTTGTGACGGAAGCGCAGCGCGTGCGACGGTGGAGTTTCGAGCATTTGGTTGGACTGTTCGAACAGGGGAAGCGCGTCGGCGGTCAATGGATCGGCGGCCAGAATATCCCATTTTCCCTCGTAACGGCCCGTCTGTTTTGCCGGAATTTGGTAAGATACCTGCGTGCCGCTGACGTTTTCGGGCACCGGGCTGACGGCCGTGTAGGTATAGGTTCCTGCCGGCATATCGGCGACCGTCGAGCTGAAAACGGCGGTCGAATAGCTGGGGGTGAAGTAGGCCAGCGAGAAATGCTGGGCGTTGAGCGTATAGTTGCTGCCGTCGGCGGTCGCCCAAAGGGCGATCTTGTCGTTTTTGTCCCAGCGGGTCGAAGCCCAGTCGTTGTCGTCGATCCAGGTTCGGGTGCCGTCGGGCAGGCTGTAAATCTGCGGCTCTTTCGTGTTGTCGCACAAAATGGCTACTTCGACTCCGCCGGACGGAGAAGTCGGCTGCTCGATTTCCTCGTTGCGGGAGCAGGCGCCGATCAGAAACAGCGCCAGTACAGAGAGAAGAATCCGATGTCTTTTCGCCATCATACAGTTCATCGATTATATATACGGTTTTTACAAAAATAGGCGGGTTTTTTCTATAATGGAAATAAATTCAACGAAACGGGGAAAGTTCATCACGAATCCCCGGATTTTTTGTCGGCTTGTTGGGGAAAACAGGGCGATATCAATGGCAAATACCTCCCTTTTGGGGAGGTATTTGGCGGAATATTGTTGAACTAATGGAGTTAATATACCCATTCGAAGTCATCGACATAGAGGCAGGCTTCCGAGTAGCCTGTCATGTAGTCGCCGTAGGCATTCGCAGCGCATGAGATCACGATCGTGTAGTCCCCTGTGGGAGCCGGGGCTTTCTCTTCGTACCAATGGATTTTGAGTGCGTCCTCGGACGAAACCAATGCCTCGCCGGGGGTGCTTTGATTGATCCACATCGAGCCGTAGCCGACGACTTTACCTTCCGATACGACGTCCGCTCCGTTGGTGGGATCCCAGGCTCCCGTAGTCGAGCTCATTCCCGAAACGACCGTGTGAGGCTGGGTCCAGTCCACGATCGCCACGAAGATACGGCATTTGTCGGGATCGCCCTTGGCCACACCGGGGGCGGGCTCTTGCGATCGCACCATGTCGATGTTGCCGGTCGTGGCGTGGTATTTTACGCGCAAGGCCCTGGGACGTGCCGTGTAGGTGTATTTGCTGCCGAAGTTCACCGTACCGGTAAAGCTGGCATAGTTGAAACTTCCGGTAAAGAGGTTGCCTGAAGCCAGGACGAACATATTTTGGCTCTGCAGTTTCGCAGCGGGGGCCGCTGCACCGAATTTATCCGTAGTAGAAGAGCATAACCCTGTCGTGACCCCGTTATTGCCGCAGTCCCAGAAAGAATCTCCGTTTTTGTTGGGGTAGGGAACATCTGAACTGCCGCTCAAGCCTGCTCGGGAAACAGTGCTCCATTCCGACATGTCCGCGTTGGGAATTACATCGCCTTTGGCCGTTGTGAAGCGTCCGGTTTCCTTTTATGCACCGTCCAGCTTCAGGCGGTAATCGTAGGTCGTACCTGCGAAAACGCCGGTGGCATAGTCCGGTTCGTAAACGGTTTTACCCATTTCGTTGGTCGATGAACTCCAGGTCGGCTCGATCGCGGCCGTGAAAGTGCCGTTGCCGTTGTCGGAAACGGTCGCCTGCTGCCAGGCGTCGTCGGTGCTGCGCTTGTATTCGAGCGTCGCGCTCGCGGCCGTTGCGGAGGGGACGATTTTCAGCGTTGCGGTATTTTGCCACAGGTCGGCGGTTTCGAGCGTTACCTGGCCGTAATGGAAGGTCAGGTCCTGTACGGTCGTCTGGCCGGCCAGGTCGGTAACGGACACCTTGAATACGTGGTTGCCGATTGCATCGGGGAGCATCGCAATCATCGGGACGAGCTTGGTGATGTCGAATACGGTCGATTTCGTATATTGGATCTCCGTGCTGCATTTCAGACCCAAGTCTTTGTATTGGATGCTTCCTGCGATCGAAGTTTCGTGTACCAGATCGAGGTTTTGTATCCCCAGCGAGTTCAGGGCGTCGGAAACGATTTCGACTTTCAGTTCGGCGATACCGCCCGGTACCGTGATGTCGATGGCTGCGGGGTAGGTGAGCGACTGGTCCGGCCCTACCGTGATTTCATGCGTGGCGTCGATGTCCTGGTCGGGCCAGTCGAGCGACGGGGCAGGAATGGCGGAGGGGGTCAGCGTGCCGACCTCTTTCTTGTAGAGGACACCCGCCTCGAACGGCTTGTCGGTACGGTCGATCTTTACGGAGGCCATCTGTTTGGTGGCGGTGATGATGTCCAGATTCAGGTTGTAATTGCCCGGCAGGACATTGAAGAAGGCGTCCAGTTGAGCTGCGGCCGATGCAGACCCGCCGTCGAAGTTTATCAGAATCGACTTCGACCGTTCTTCCGTGTCGAGTGCGGGTGCGGCGGCCTCTCCTTGTGCCAGGTCGAAATTCAGGGATTTGGCCGACAGGAAATCGTCGCTTTCCGCCGTCAGCAGCACGCAGCGAATCGGGTCGGAGGTCGAATTGGTCAGGTCGAAATCCAGGATCGACGTCAGCCGCTGCATATTGAAGCGGATCCTTTCGCCGCTGTCATCGACGCCTTCCGCTGAATTGGCCGTAGTTTGTGCGGGTGCTATCAGAATGTCGAACAGGCTGTTGTAGGTTCCGCCCTTCTGGATGCGGGTATTGCCGAAAGGAATGGTGGCCGACGTGCCGTTCAGGGATTGCTCTCCGTGGGGATAATAGGCCAGGTAGGTCCAGGCGCCGGTTCCCGGAGTGAGTTCACCTTTGAAAATGCCTTCGCTCGAAAAGACGAAGGGTTTGTTGATTTGCGCGACGCCGTTCAGCGTTGCGTGTATGCCGAGTTTGTCGATATCGACCTCCCAGGCGCCGTTGAAACGGTCGTCGCCGATTTCGATCGTCGCACGGGTTGCCGGCAGTTCGGCGGCGAAAGAGACAGGGACGGTTTTTCCGTCGTTCCCTCCCGGAGCGGCTTCATCCGTCGCAGGATCGGCGGAGCATCCGCAGAGGAGAACCAGTCCGGCCGTTGCGAGGGCAAGGGTATTGATTATGCGGTTCATAAGTTCGATGGTTTTAATTAGTAACTGTCGTTCGTTGCGTCGTTGTACGACATAGGTTCTACGGTGCCGCCCGGGAAAGAGTCGCCGAATCCGCGCTCTATGCGGATGTCCAAAACCCCGATGCTGGGGGTCACATACTTGCGAAGCGTCTTGGTTGTTTCCATAATGCTTATCTGATTTTAAGTTCGAAGTCAAAATTATAGTTTGCGGAACATGAAAAAAAATAAATTCAACGAGCGACGGAAAAGTTGTCACCAATACGCTTTTTTTATCAATGGCTTCCGATTCCGTTGTGGAAAATAGAACGGCGGCCTTCCCGGAAGAAGGCCGCCGTTCGCATCGAAACGGTTGAAAAACGCTATTTTTTCAGGTATTTGTCGAGCCAGCCGAAAAATTCGCGGTTCCAAACCACCGAGTTCTGGGGCTTCATCACCTGGTGGTCTTCGTCTTCGAATTCGACCAGACGGGCGTCGATACCGTGCAGACGTGCTGCTGTGAAGGCTTCGAGCGACTGCGTATAGGGGATGCGGAAGTCGAGTTCGCCGGTGATGATCATAATCGGCGTATCCCACTTATCGACGAACTTGTGGGGCGAGTTAGCATAGGTACGCATGGCCGTCGCGTTCTGCTTGTCCCAGTAGGGGCCTCCGTAGTCGTTGTTCAGGAAGAAAAGCTCCTCGGTCGATCCGTACATGGCTTCGAAGTCGAAGATACCGCAGTGGGAGATGAAAGCCTTGAAGCGTCCGTCGTGGTGTCCGGCCAGGAAATAGACCGAATAACCGCCGTACGAAGCGCCGACGCAGCCCAGGCGGTCCTTGTCCACCCAGGGCTCCTTGGCGACGTCGTCGATGGCCGAGAGGTAGTCGCGGATGTTCTGGCCCGAGTAGTCGCCCGAGATCTGGTCGAGCCACTCCTGTCCGAACGAAGGCACGCCCCGGCGGTTGGGGGCAACGACGATGTAGCCGTTGGCGGCCATGAGCTGGAAGTTCCAGCGGTAGCTCCAGAATTGCGATACGACGCTTTGCGGACCGCCTTCGCAGTAGAGCAGCGTCGGATATTTCTTCGCAGGGTCGAAATCGGGCGGCAGGATTACCCACGTCAGCATCTGTTTGCCGTCGGTGGTTTCCACCCAGCGTTTCTCGACTTTGCCCAGGCGGATTTTGTCGAGGATCGGCTGGTTGATGAACGTGAGCTGCGTGAGGGCTCCGTCTTTCAGGTCGATTTCATAGAGCTCCGAGGGCGAAGAGATCGTGCAGATATCGGCTACGGCCTTGCCGTTTGCGATCGATACGGCGTTGATGTCGTGATCGCCCCGGGTCAGTACGGAAACGTTGCCGTTCATGTCCACGCGGCAGAGCTGGTGCGTAGCCTCCATCGGCGCGAGGAACCAAAGCGCTTCGCTGCCGTCCCAGATGACGTTGGTAGCGTTGTAGTCGAAATTCTTCGTGAGTTCCTTCACCAGGCCCGTTTCGGAATTCCAGACCATCAGACGCTCCTTGTCGGCTTCATTGCCCGCACGACGCTGCGAACGGAATGCGATTTTGGTGCCGTCGGGCGAGAATACGGGGTATTTGTCGTAGCCGACGAAAGGCAGTTCGGTTTTGGCTGCCGCATCGTGACCGGAGATGGGGGTGAGTCCCTTGCAGATGTTGGTCGTGGCGCCTGTCTCCGTGTCATAGACGAAAATGTCCGAGTCGGTCGAAACGGCGTATTTCGCACCTGTCAGCGGTTTGCAGGTGTATGCGAGTCGGGTGCCGTCCGGAGCCCACGCGATTTCGGACATATCGAAATAGGGTGCCAGCGGAGTGTCCCACTCCGCACCTTCGCCGATGATGTCCACGCCCTTCCCGATGCCGCCGGAAGTCAGGTCCGCGATGAAGATGTGGCGGTATTCGCCTTCATCCCAGCGGTCCCAGTGGCGGCACATCAGGTCGTCGTAAACGCGGGCTTTCGATTCGGCCATGTCCGGGTGGATGTCGGACGACTTGCGGTCGGCGACCTGTACGCCCTGTACATAAAAGACTTTGTCGCCCGCAGGATTTACGCCGAACCCTTCGATGTCCTTTTCGAGTTTCGAAAGCTGGCGGGGATTTTGTCCGTCGGCACCCATTTCCCAGATTTGCGAACTTCCGCTGCGGTCGGACAGGAAGTAGATCTTGCTGCCGTCGGCATTCCATTTCGGATCGGAGTTGTTCGACGAAAAGTCGGTCAGCTGGGCGACTTCGCCGCTGGCGGCGTCACGAACGTAGATCGCCGTAACGCCCCGGTTCTCCTGCATATTGTACCAGGTGACGGTGTAGAGCAGCCGACTGGCGTCGGGCGAGAGCGAGGCCAGTCCTACGCGGCCCATTTTCCACATCACTTCGGGCGAGAGAACGCCGGCGGCGATCTCTTCCTGGGTGAGCGAGTTGTCGATAGCGAGGGGCTGGGAGCGCTTTTCGCTGCATCCGCCGAGTCCCACGAGCGTAATTGCCATAAAGAGGAATAAATTTTTCATTTGAGATCGGGTTTACTTCATATGATTTATACTTAAATTTGCGCTTGTCAATAGCGATTTTTATGCGTATCTATCTATATTTTGCAGATAAAACTCTGATTTTTACCGATGAAACGTCGCCGGCACGTTTTTTTGCCGTCGATCTTCCGCAGGGCGGGCGTATTTCCCGGACGAAGATACTTAATTTTCTGGAAACTCACAATGAGGTTGCGGTTTGTACGCCCGATCCCGAGCAGGCGTTTTCCCTCTTCCGGCAGGAATTCGCTGCTGTCGAGGCTGCGGGCGGCGTGGTAGTGGACGATCGCGGCGAATATTTGATGATTCACCGCAACGGGCGCTGGGATTTGCCCAAAGGACATGTGGAGCCGGGCGAAAGTACGGCGGAATGTGCCGTGCGCGAAGTCGCCGAGGAAACGGGAGCTGTGGGTGCGGAGGTGGTTCGCTTCCTTTGCCGGACGTTGCATGCCTATTATATGCACGGGCGGTGGGAGCTCAAGGCTACGCACTGGTTCGAAATGCGCGTTTCTTCGAGCCGAGCCCTTAAACCTCAGCGGGAAGAGGGAATCGATGTGGCTGCGTGGTGTCCGGCCGCCGAACTGAAAGATCGGCTCGAAGGGATGTTTCCTACGGTGCGCCGGGTGTTCGAATGTTTGGAAAAATAGAGGCCGCTTTTCGTGCCGGATAGATAGAGGACGATTTTTCCGCCGGCCCGATGTCGCGGCCTGTCCGGGACAGGCGGTTCCTGCCTGATAATTTGCCTTGCCGTATCGGTTTCAGGCTGCGGTATTGTCCGGAACGAGGGTATCAACGAAAAAACCGGTGCGATCTGTACCGGGTTTTTCGTTGGGTATTCGGTATTACATCGGTATTACATCGCGCTGCCGTTCATGGCTTTGGCCATGGCTTCGGCGATTTGGTCGAGCGCTTTTTGGAGCTTGCCTCCGATCATCATACGCATCATCATATTCAGTTCCGCGTGCAGCACCAGCCGCATGCGGGTATCGTAGGGACCTGCCGGCTGCAACTGGATCCAGAAGGTGAAGTCGATGGGGACGCCGCCTTCGCCGCTCTGTATCTTGACGTATTTGGGAGCTTCCTTGGCCACGATTTGCAGATTGACGGTGAAGCCCTTGACTTTGAATGAACAACTGTTTTCGTCGGCCCGCCACTCTTCGACCTTGTCCTGCACCGCAGGAGTGAGATTGTCGAAGCGGCTGATGACCGTATAAATCTGTTCCGCCGAGCGGAGTATCTGTTGGTGTTTCGATTCGTATTTTTCCATTGTCGTGTGTTTGTCGTCAAAAGCGGCGATTGCTTTTTTTGCAAATTTTTCGCTTTTCCCGGGCGACCGTTTTTCGAAGCCCTTATTTTTCGGGGCCAAAGATAGTGAAAACTGGGAAAAACCGGGAACTTGTTCCCGGTTTTCCGAGGCGCATCCTATCTAAGACTATGTCAAAGATAGTGAAAGCCGAATGCTAATCCAAACTTAACTTTCTGTTTCCCTATTCCTTGCATGGTAGAGTTCACAAGTGTCCTCTGCGTATGCTTCGAATGTTGGTCGTTTGAGCCTGCCCCCCCCTATTTGCTGCAAGGATGATAAAGTGTAGCGAGCCGAATCTGACCGGCGGGTTCCCGACTCCTTCCCGTTTCACGTTGCGGGGTGGGGAAACTTACTACGCCCGATATTCGTTTCGGCAGTCGGTCGTTCGAGCCGGGCTGGATCACACACTCTCTGTTGCAACCGTGTGCCGGATGATCTCGCCTGCTGGAGCCGGAGGGCGGGAAGTCTGTGTTGAGAAGTACTATACAGGGATATTGGGCCGAATCGGGAGTCAGTCGATTTCGATCGTGCGCTCTTCGTCGCCGCCGACGGCGATCCGCACGGTCATCACCTCTTCGGGCAGCAGCTCTTCGATCTTCTCGGGCCATTCGACCAGACAGAGATCCCCGGAGTAGAAATATTCTTCGTAGCCGAAGTCGTAAGCCTCTTCGAGCCGGTTGATCCGGTAGAAATCGAAGTGATAGATATTCTTCCCTTCGCGGGTCGTATATTGATTGACGATGGCGAAAGTGGGACTTGTCACCGTGTCGTCAGCTCCGAGCCGGGCGACGATTTCCCGGATCAGGGTGGTTTTGCCCGCCCCCATTTCGCCGCGGAAAACGACGACCGAGCGTCCTTCGAGCGCGTTTATGACGGCGGCCGCTGCGTGCGGCAATTCGTCCAGAGAGTCGATGTGGATGGTCTGCATGATTTATTGTTTGGGTTTTAGTACGATGTAGGGAACGAGCATCTCTTCCATCGAGATTCCCCCGTGCTGGTAAGTATTGCGGTAGTACCGTATGTAACGGTTGGCGTCGTTGTTATAGACCAGGAAATCGGTGTTGTAAGCGAAGATGTAACTCGACGACAGGTTGATCGACGGCAACTGGATGTCTTCCGGGCGGGTGATTTCATATACCTCGCGGGAGTTGTAGGCCAGGTTGCGGCCGGTTTTGTAGCGCAGGTTGGCCGAGGTTTCGCGGTCGCCGGTCACCTTCACCGGGTTGTCGATGCGGATCGTGCCGTGGTCCGAGGTGATGATTACCGTGTGTCCGCGTTCCGAGAGCAGGCGCAGCAGTGTCAGCAGGTCGGAGTGCTCGAACCACGAACGGGTGAGCGAGCGGAACGAGGCTTCGTCCTCGGTGAGTTCGCGGATGATGTCCGTTTCGGTGCGGGCATGCGAGAGGATGTCCAGGAAGTTATAGACGATCACCGAGAAGTCGGCGTCGTAAATCCGCTGGATGTTGTCGATCAGCTTGCGGCCCGCCTCCGGGCGCACCAGTTTGTCGAAGGTGTATTTGTAGTTCTTGCCGCTGGAGGTCATCAGCCGTTGCAGAAACTGTTCTTCGTATTGGTTTTTGCCTCCCTCCTCGTTGTCGTTGAGCCACTTGTTGGGCATCAGCTTGTCGATGGCCAGCGGCATCAGGCCGGCGAAAATGGCATTGCGGGCGTACTGGGTCGCCGTGGGCAGGATCGCGCAGTAGAAATCGTCGGCCGCGATGTCGTAGTAGCCGCGCAGCAGGGGGCTGATCGAGCGCCACTGGTCGTAGCGGAAGTTGTCGATCAGCAGCAGCGTGGTCTTGGGATTCTCGTCTGCCACCGGGAAGATCTTCGACCGCATGAGCGTATGCGACATGACCGGGGTGGTTTCGTCGCGCTTGTTGATCCAGTCGTAGTAGTTCCGGCGGACGAACTTGCAGAACTCCTGGTTGGCTTCGTGCTTCTGGTATTCGATGACCTCCTTGATGCTTTGGTCGGTCGAATCGGAGAGCTCGATCTCCCAGTTCGTGATCCGGCGATAGACGTTGCACCAGTCGGCGAAGCTGTCGGCCATCTGGAGTGCCGAGGAGAGGCGCCCGAACTCCGCCCGGTAATCGGCTGTGGTCTGTTCGGTGACCAGTTGCTGGGAGTGGACGTTCTTCTTGATCGAGAGCAGCACCTGGTTGGGATTCACGGGTTTGATGAGGTAGTCGGCGATCTTCGACCCGACGGCCTTGTCCATGATGTTCTCCTCCTCGCTCTTGGTGACCATGATGACCGGAGTAGTGGGGCGTATTTCCTTGATTTTCGGCAGGGTTTCGAGTCCTGTCATACCCGGCATCATCTCGTCCAGGATGATGAGGTCGTAGTTGCCCTCCGTCGCCATGTCGATCGCGTCGTATCCGTTGTTGCAGGTATCGACTTCGTAACCTTTTCCCCGGAGGAAAAGCACGTGGGGTTTCAATAGTTCGATTTCGTCGTCCACCCAAAGTATTTTGACCATATTCGCGGTTTTAGTTGAAACAAAGATAGTGAAAGCCGGGAGAAAACGGGACCCTGTCCCGGTTTCCCGAGGCGCATTCTATCTAAGACTATGTCAAAGATAGTGAAAGGTTGCGGGTTTGTTCGCCGGGATTGCCGAACCGGATCCTATCTTCTACAAAAATAGTGATTTTACCAATTATACAATGCGAATTTCGGGTAATTTATTGTGCCCGACGGACGAAACTTTCGGGCGGCGGTGTCCGGTTCCGGCTATCGGGTTGTTTGATAATGCGTTGCCTTTTTCCGGATATTCTTCGGTGCGGTCCGGCTCCGGTCGGCCCGCCGGGTATCGAAGCGCGGTTTTATGGCCCGGTATTTGAGTAAGGGGTTTCGAACTGCGGCGCGACGCGGGGGAGGTGAATTGCAAAAAAATGTTCTACTTTGTTGTGATATAATCAAATAAAACTTATATTTGCAGTCCCGAAATAGAGTTTAACTTATAAATATAAAGAGTATGACAAAGGCAGATATCGTTAGCGAAATCGCTAAAAGTACCGGTGCTGAAAAAGTACAGGTCCAGGCTATCGTCGAGGCTTTTATGGAGAGCATCAAGGGTTCCCTGGCGCAGAACAACAATGTATATCTCCGTGGTTTCGGTAGCTTCATCGTGAAAAAACGCGCGAAGAAGGTGGCTCGTAATATTTCCAAGAATACGACCATTACGATCCCGGCCCACAACATTCCGGCCTTCAAGCCTGCAAAGAGTTTTGCGGCAAAAGTTAAATAAATAATAGAAACTTTAAACAATTACAGTTATGCCGAACGGAAAGAAACATAAGCGTCACAAGATGGCGACCCACAAGCGTAAAAAACGTCTTCGCAAGAATCGTCACAAGAAAAAGTAGGTAGCACGCCTTAGTGCTAATTAAGGTAGATAAAGCTAAAAGGGTGCGAGGCCCTTTTAGCTTTACCTGTTTTCCGATTCCCGCTCCGTTCGCAGGGCGGGATATGTCGGATCGTCGGGAAGGAGAGGACGATGTGTTTGTGAACGTATCACCGTATATCGAATCCGCTCCCGAAAAGCCAAAAGAGGCTTTTTGCGAAGGGAATGTGCCGCAATATCGTCCTCTACGGACCAGGCGAGTTGAAAACAATGGAAGCCGGGCTGTGCTTCCCGAACGTCGAACAGCCGCAAACCCCATAATGTCAGAATCGTCGCCGCGGTCTGCGGGACGAAAATATATATGAACCGAGAATTAATAGTCAATGTAAACCCGACCGAGATTTCGATCGCCCTGTGCGAGGACAAGGTGCTGGTCGAGCTCAACAAGGAGCAGTGCCAGACGGGATTCGCCGTAGGGGATATTTATCTGGGCAAGGTGCGCAAGATCATGCCGGGGCTGAACGCCGCGTTCGTCAATATCGGCCATGAGAAGGATGCCTTTATCCACTATCTCGACTTGGGCTCCCAGTTCTCTTCGTTGCAGAAGCTGGTGGCGAGTTACCAGCCCGGCAAGCGGGGAATCCGCCTGGACGCGATGAAGCTGGAGCCGCCGATCGAAAAGTCGGGCAAGATCGGCTCCTACCTGCAGGTGGGGCAGACCGTTATGGTGCAGGTGGCCAAAGAGGCGATTTCCACCAAGGGACCGCGCCTGACGGCCGATATTTCGCTGGCCGGACGCAACGTGGTGCTGGTGCCTTTTTCGTCGAAGGTGTTCCTGTCGCAGAAGATCCGCTCGGCGGAGGAGAAGAAGCGGCTCAAGGGCATTGCAGCCGCCGTTTTGCCGAAGAATTTCGGCGTTATCATCCGCACGGCGGCTGTCGAGGCCAAGGACAGCGATATCGAACAGGATATCCGCTCCCTGTTGGACAAATGGCAGAAGACCCTGCAAAATATTCGCAAGAATCCCGCTCCGGCTCAGTTGATGAGCGAGATGAACCGGGCCAACACCATTATCCGGGATTCGTTGGGAGGCGCCTTTTCGCAGATCGTCGTGGACGACGAAGCGATGTACCATGAGATTCAAAACTACATCCGTCAGATCGAACCGCAGAGCGAGAAACTCGTAAAACTTTATAGGGGCAACGTCCCCATCTTCGACAATTTCGACATTTCGAAGCAGATCAAGTCGCTTTTCGCCAAGTACGTGTCGTTGCGCCGGGGCGCTTACCTGATTATCGAGCACACGGAGGCGATGAACGTCATCGACGTCAATTCGGGCAATCGCACCAAGGCGGAGGACGATCAGGAGCAGACGGCTTTCGATGTCAATCTGGCCGCTGCACGCGAAATCGCCCGGCAGCTGCGTCTGCGCGATTTGGGCGGTATCGTCATCATCGACTTTATCGATATGCACAAGGCTGCGAACCGTCAGTTGCTCTATGAGGAGATGAACAAGCTGATGGCCACCGACAAGGCCAAGCATACGGTGCTGCCGCTGACCAAGTTCGGGCTGATGCAGATCACCCGCCAGCGGGTGCGTCCGGTCGCCGTGCAGGATGTTACGGACGTCTGTCCCACGTGCAACGGCACGGGGCGTATCGAGCCGACCGTTCTGCTCGACAAGAAGATCGAGAACAAGATCTCCTATCTGGCCCAGGATGCGGGGCACAAATATATCAAGTTGCGCGTCAGCCCTTACGTTTCGACCTACTTGAATCACGGCCTGTGGTCGTTGCGCCGCCGCTGGATGTGGAAGTATAAGATCCAGTTGAAGATCGTGGCGGACCAGAGCGTCGGTATCGTCGATGTCCACTACTACGACAAGGAGGGCAAAGACCTGTATAAGGATTAGAGATACCGGATGCCGCAGGGACGGAGGCATGGGCTCGGTCGATGTGCCGGATGGGATTCGGCCCCTTTTACTGGCCGGAAGGCGGACGAAGTCCGGAGCCGGACAAAGGCGGAAGGTGGAAAGACATACATGTTCGGTCGCAGGTACGATCTGCAGCCGATACGAATACACGGAGTTGAATAATCGTTTGAGCGCCTTGCGGAATCGATTCCTGCAGGGCATCTTTTAGCTGGGCGGAATATGGGTCCCGGAAATAAACCGAATATCTTGCAGTTGATCGCCGGAGCGGAGCCTCTCGGCGCGATGCGTCGTGCGTACGATTCGGCGGGGCGGACCGTTCTTCTGCGCGATATGGTCGGCGGGGCTCTCTCGGTTTATGCCGCTGCCCTGATCGCCCGAACGGGCGGTACGCACGTCTTCGTGGCGGAAGACCGCGATGCGGCGGCCTACCTGCTCAACGACTTTTATGCCCTGCTCGACGAAAAACAGGTTTACTTTTTTCCGGGCTCCTACAAGCGTTCGATCGTTTACGGTACGGAGGATGCGCAGGGGGTCGTGCAGCGGACGGCGGCGTTGAGTGCCCTGCGGCGGGAAATGGCTGCGGGCGAATACCGGATTATCTGCACCTATCCGGAAGCTCTGGCCGAACGGGTGACCGACCCCGACTCGATGCGGCGCGAAACCGTGCGGGTGAAGGTCGGCGACCGGCTGGCGATCGGAGAGCTGGAGGAGTTGCTGGCCGATTCGGGATTCACGAAGGTGGATTTCGTTTACGAACCCGGACAGTATTCGCTGCGTGGCGGTATCTTCGACGTGTTTTCCTTTTCCGAGAGCAAACCTTACCGGTTGGACTTTTTCGGGGAAGAGGTGGATTCGATCCGCCGATTCGAGATTTCCAGTCAGCTTTCCGCCGACCGGCTGAACGAGGTGGAGATCGTTCCGAACCTGAACGGTTTTGCCGGGGATCGGATTTCGCTGCCTGCATTTGCAGGAGAGGTGATTTACTGGTTTTTCGATCCCGACTACGTACTGCGGCGCGTGAACGATCTGCGTCGCAAGGTTCTGGGGGAGATGGAGGAACCTGCGGAGATCGACACCCATCTGGTGAGCCGGAAGGTGTTGTTGCAGGACATGGCCGGGATGCGTTTGTTCGAATTGCGCGACAGCCTGAAGGAGCGGCCGGCCGATGCGACGGTCGCGTTCCGCACGGCTCCCCAGCCCAAGTTCAACAAGAATTTCGAATTGCTGGCCGACGACATCATTTCCAACGGACAGCGCGGTTATAAAACCTATATCCTGTCGGAAAACCGGGCGCAGCTCGAACGGCTGGAGAACATTTTCTACCAGTCGGGGCGTAAGGAGGCGCAGATCAACCCCCTGCCGATCACGCTGCATGAGGGTTTCATCGATCACGACCTGAAACTTTGTTTCTATACCGACCATCAGATTTTCGACCGCTACCAGCGCTATCGGATCAACGGCGAGATCAAGCGCGACGAGCAGATGACCGTCGCAGAGTTGAATCAGCTCCGCATGGGCGATTATGTGGTACATATCGATCACGGCGTGGGGCGTTTCGGCGGTCTGGTCAAGATCAACGAGAACGGCAAGGTACACGAGGCCATCAAGTTGATTTATAAAGATAACGATGTTTTGTTCGTGCATGTGCACGCCTTGCACCGTATTTCGCGCTACAAGAGCGGCGAAGGCGAAGCGCCCAAAATCTACAAATTGGGCAGCGGAGCCTGGCAGAAGCTCAAGACCGCGACCAAGAAGGCCGTCAAGGACATCTCGCGCGAACTGATCGCCCTCTATGCCAAGCGCAAGGCCAGCAAGGGATTTGCCTTTTCGCCGGATACTTATTTGCAGCAGGAGCTGGAAGCCTCGTTCATGTGGGAGGATACGCCCGACCAGCAGACCGCGACGCAGGCCGTCAAGCGGGACATGGAGTCCGATCAGCCGATGGACCGTTTGATTTGCGGCGACGTGGGCTTCGGCAAGACCGAAGTGGCGATCCGAGCGGCGTTCAAGGCTGCGACCGACGGCAAGCAGGTGGCCGTGCTGGTGCCTACGACGATTCTGGCCCTGCAACATTACCGCTCCTTCGTGCATCGGCTCCGGGATTTTCCCGTGAAGGTCGAATACCTCAATCGGACCAAGTCTTCGAAAGAGACGTCCCGTATTCTCTCCGAGCTGGCCGAGGGGCGCATCGACATCCTGATCGGTACGCACAAGATCCTGGGCAAGCAGGTGAAATTCCACGACCTGGGATTGCTTATCATCGACGAGGAGCAGAAGTTCGGTGTGGCGGCCAAGGAGAAGCTGACGCAGATGAGCGTCAATGTCGATACGCTGACCCTCACCGCAACGCCGATTCCCCGCACGCTGCAATTCTCGCTCATGGGGTCGCGCGACCTCTCCGTCATCTCGACGCCGCCGCCCAACCGACAGCCGATCATTACCGAATCGCATCTCTTTTCGGAGGAGATTATCCGCGACGCAGTCAATGCCGAGCTGGATCGGGGCGGACAGGTCTATTTCGTCCACAACCGGGTGGAGGATCTGATGACGCTTCAGGGTATGGTAACTCGGCTCTGCCCCCGGGCGCGGGTGGGAATCGGCCACGGCAAGATGCCGGCCGAACAGCTCGAAAAGCTGATTATGGATTTTATCTACGGGGAGTTCGACGTGTTGATTTCGACCACGATCGTCGAAAACGGCATCGACATTCCCAACGCCAATACGATCATCGTCAATAATGCCCAGAATTTCGGCTTGAGCGATCTTCATCAGTTGCGCGGACGTGTGGGACGCGGCAGCCAGCGGGGGTATTGCTACCTGCTTTCGCCCGGCGACGAGCTGCTGACTCCGGATGCCCGGCGGCGCCTGCGGGCCATCGAGGAGTTCTCAGATCTGGGTTCGGGATTCAATATCGCCATGCAGGATCTCGACATTCGGGGCGCCGGCAATCTGTTGGGCGCCGAGCAGAGCGGCTTTATCGCCGACATCGGTTTCGAAACCTACCAGAAGATCATGCAGGAGGCGATCGCCGAACTCCGCTCGGAGGGACTCGAGATGCCCGGCATGAGCGATGCCGAGCAGGGCGTGGTCGATAAGATGAGCTATATTTCGGATAGCGTGATCGAGATCGACGTCGAGGCCGAGCTGCCCGACTCCTACGTGCAGCAGCCCGCCGAGAAACTGCGCTTGTACCGGGAGCTGGATACGGCCCGCAACGAGGAGATGCTCAAGAGTTTCGAGGCCAAGATGATCGACCGCTTCGGTCCGTTGCCCCGGCCCGCTGCCGAGCTGCTCAATGTGGTCCGCCTGCGGTGGGAGGCCGTGCGGCTGGGTATGGAGCGCGTGAAGGTCAAAAACGGCTTGATGATCGTCCATTTCGTAGGCGACGACGATTCTCCTTACTACAAGAGCGATACGTTCATGGAGCTTTTGCGCAAAGTGACGCAGCGCCCCGACCGATTTGTTCTCAAGCAACACAATAATCGCCTGGCGATGACCGTTAGGGGGATTAAGGATGTCGCAGCGGGATACGAGGTGCTTAAATCTTTGTAGAAAGAGCTGGGGAGTATTTTTGATGTATGGACTTGCCCGAACGCGACCGATATGCCTCGTCTTTTTCCCGAAGTTCCTCCCTCGGGAGAGGGTCGGAGGACGGCATAACGCTCCGCAGGGTTGTGGGGTGCCGCCGAAATCGGTAAGAGAACGGTCGTGGTAACCGAAAAGTATATAACTGCTATAAAAACTGAATCCGGACGGTTGTGAACGATTCGTGCCGCAGTGAACTTGGAGAGCGGCCGTGCCGGACGGAAAGAACGAAGCAAAAAATTCAACGATGAACCTGACGATCGACATGGGTAACACGCGGGTCAAGTACGCTGTATTTGACGGCGGTACCGTCGTTTCCGACGGATGTTCGGAAGAGTTCGACGAAGCGGTGATAGATCGGATTCTTGCTGCTCATCCCGGTATTACGCAGGCTATTGTTGCGACTACGCGCGGTCCGGTCGATGACACCGTCGCGCTGGTGCGTCGCCGCATCGGGCGCTGTCTGCGGCTCTCACCGCAACTTCCTCTTCCCATTCGTAACGGTTACACTACGCCCGAAACTCTGGGTGAGGACCGTCTTGCGGCTGCCGTCGGCGCTGCGTCGCTCTACCCGGGCCGCAATCTGTTGATCGTGGATTTCGGGACGGCCATTACCATCGATCAGGTTTCTGCCGACGGGGTTTTCCGGGGCGGTAATATTTCTCCCGGCGTACAGATGCGCTTCCGGGCCTTGCACGATTATACGGCGGCGCTTCCCCTGTGTGAATCCTGTGAGGACCAGACGCTTTTGGGGCGTTCGACCGTCGAGGCGATCCGGCAGGGCGTGATGAACGGCATTGCCTTCGAAATCGAGGGGTATATCGCCCGGCTGTTTCCGGAAATCGATGCGTTGTCGATAATTTTTACCGGCGGGGATGCAAAATTCTTTGTTAAACGAATTAAAAATACGATATTTGCACATTGTGATTTGGTCTTTCTGGGGCTGAACCGAATTTTAGAGTATAATGCAAGTGAAGAAAGCCGCCGTTAAACTGTGCCTCGCGCTGGCCGTCATTGTACCGTGCATGGCATGGGGACAAACCAGCAGTATCAACGCTTTTTCACCGTATTCGATGTACGGTCTGGGTGAACTGCGGACCCCGGGAACGCTTCAGACACGTTCGATGGGCGGTGTCGGCGTCGGTATGCGTAATGCGGCTGCTGTCAATTTGCTCAATCCGGCGGCTTACAGTGCCGTGCGCCCCAAGTCGTTCCTTTTCGATTTCGGTCTTGAAGGGCAGTGCTTTTACAATTCCCAGAAATATTACGGGCAGACGCTCAATACAAGTTATTATACGGTCAATTTCCACGACATTGCGTTTCAGTTGCCGATTGCCAAGCATTTGGGGTTGGGCTTCAGCCTGACGCCTTACAGCAGCGTCGGTTACCGGATGAAACAGGAGGTGGACGACGATGAAATCTGGGGTAATATCGGCCGCGTGCAGTACCAGTGGGACGGCGACGGCGACGTGACGGAGGTGAAGCTCGGTCTGGGCTGGGAGATCTTCCGCGGATTCTCGATCGGAATAGCTGCCCAGTACTATTGGGGCGACATTCAGCGGATTTATAAAACCGCTATTTTGGAGAATATAACCGGAGGAGGTCTTATCGCAGACGCGACGGGAACCGAAACCTACAGCGTTTCCCGTTTTAAGGGACAGTTCGGCGTACAGTGGTCCCCGATCAGCAACCGTCGGCGTATTCTGACGATCGGTGCGACCTACGATATCGGCGGCGACTTGAATCCGAATGTGACGACGAAGGTGCAGACCGGCGATATTTTCAATACGGTCGCTATGGATATGGGAAATCGTCTGGGGCTCAAGCTGCCCCAGCAGGTTGCCGTAGGTATTTATTACAACACGCCTAAAATAGCTGTGGGGGCGGATTACGTCTATCAGGACTGGCGAAGCGGCAATTCTCGGTTGGTCGAGAAATCCGCAGCCGGTTTCGATGTGGCTTACCGGAACACGAATACGGTTAAACTCGGGGTCGAATACACCCCCAATAAAGCGGATGTACGCAGCGCATTGAAACGCTGGTCCTACCGGGCCGGAGTTCGTTATGGTACCTATAACCAGACTTTCGGCGGAGTGGATGTCAATGAATACGCCGTGACGCTGGGCGTCGGTATTCCCCTGACGGTGTTGGGCGGCATATTGGGTGCGTCGTCGGTCGATCTGGGAGTCGAAGTCGGCGGACGCGGCAGTTTCAAGGCGATCAACGAACAGGTGAGTCTGGTTAAACAGACCTATTGCAAATTTTCGCTGGGTGTGACATTGTTCGGTGATTATTGGTTCGTTCGTCCGAAATACGATTAAACCACACATAAAAAATAAATTATAAAGAAGAATATGAATCGCATGAAAATTTTGCTGTCGGCAGTATTGGTGTTCGCTGCGACAGCTTCGATCGCCCAGGATTTCAGTGACCCTCGGTACGCTCCGTGGGGAGATACGCCCGAACAGCGTAAGCAAAACATTCTGACGAGCAACCTGCTGAAGGAAGCTGTCGATACCCGCGATTACGACGCAGCCGCTGTTTATTTCCGTACGCTTGCACAGGAGGCTCCTTCGGCTTTCGAAGCGACCTTTATTCGGGGGGCACAGGTTTATTCGAACAAGGTGCAACGCGCACAAGACCTGAATGAGAAAAAAGCTCTGCTCGATTCGCTGATGATGATTTACGACCTGCGTGTACAGTATTTTCCTTCCAGTCCCAATTACGGTACGGCTTATGTCCTTGACCGTAAAGCTCGTGAATACCTGACTTTCAATCCTTCCGACCGGGAAGGCGTGCGCAAGTTGTATAAGGAGGCGATCGAAGCCGGTTTGCAGAGCGGTTATGCTGCGCTGCCGGATGTCGCATTGGTATATTTCAGCAATTTGTGCGATGATTATAAGATGGGCGAGGTCTATCCGGATGCCGTTTTGGATGAGTACGCTCGTCTGGCCCCGATTTTCGAGAGTGATGCTCCTGGAGTAAAGGAGGCGAAAACACAGTTCGATACTTGTTTTGCGGGTAGCGGTGCTGCCGATTGCGAGAACCTGGAGAAGATGTTCCGTCCGCGTATCGAAGCGGCTCCGGAGGATATGGAGTTGCTCAAGCAGACGGTTTCGCTGATGTCCCGTTCGCAGTGCAGTTCCGAATTTTTCCTTCAGATCGCCGAAAAATATTATGCGATGGAACCTTCTGCCCAGACGGCCATGATGCTGGCTCAAGGATTTCAAGAGCGGGGCGACTTCGCCAAATCGACTACTTACCTGCGTGAGGCGATTGCTGCCGAACAAGACGCCGTTCAGAAAGAATTGCTTCTGGTGCGTTTGAGTATGACCGAACTGGCAGCCAAGAATCCTACGGCGGCTGCAGTTGCGGCTAATGAGGCCAAGGCGCTGAATCCCAATAACGGTATGGCTTATTTCGCCCTGGCGCAGGCTTATGCGGCTTCGGCTGCATCTTGCTCCGGACTGGAGGGTCAGGCTATTTTCTGGGTCGCTTACGATACGATGACGCAGGCAGCCAACCTGCTTGCCAACGACGCCGATGCCGGCAATTTCGCTCAGACGGCGCGTGATGCGGCAGCAAACTACCGTCGCGGATTCCCGACTGCCGAGGAATGCTTCTTCAACGAATTGATGGAGGGTGCACGTTATACGATTACCTGCGGTCCGGCCCGCGGTATCGTGACGACCGTACGCCCCCGGTAGCGACATAGTTTGTACGAACGATGCTCCGAAGCATTCAACGATATGCACAGGTAGCACTTCTCATCGCGGGAAGTGCTATCTTGCTATATTCGTGCGACAAGGAGTCGGTGGCCGAAGAGCCTAACGATGAGGCTTTGATGACCGAGTACAGCGAGCATTTGACGATGACCAATACGGAGAACGGCCGGAAATCCTATGTTTTTACGGCTCCTTTGGTGGAAGGTTACTCTTTGGCAAAAGAGCCTTATCAGGAATTTCGCAAGGGCGTGGATATCGTGACATATCAGAAGGACAGTACCGGAGCGGTCGATGCTACGCTAACGGCTAACTATGCGATTCATTACGGGAATCGGAAATTATGGGAAGCCAAAGGAAATGTCGTAGTGAAAAAATCCAACGGACAGGAGCTCTACACCCAGCAGTTGTTCTGGAACGAGAAAACGCGCCGGATCTGGTCTAACGTCGATTCCAAGATCGTGGAAGAGAGCGGAAATTCCTACATCGTCGAAGGATTCGAGTCGGACGATCAGTTGAAAGACTGGAAATTTCGCCGAATCAAAGGGCGTATGTGGGTCAATATCGAGCCGACACGGGACGCGGATTCTACGTCGGTGAAACCCGTTGCGGACAATGTTTCCGCTGCGAAGGAGGCAGTTTCCGAACAGCCTGTCAAACCGGCCCGGCCGATACGGGGGAACGACCGGAAAATTCAACTGACTCCCGTAGAAAGTAACGATCGTTCCTTATGATAACTTCGGTGTTTATAATTCTGCTGATGTTGTTGCTTTCGGCTTTTTTTTCGGGGATGGAGATCGCTTTTACGAGCAAGAACCGCCTGAAACTGGAGATCGACCGGAAGCAGAGTCGGCTGTTCAATTTCATCGCCGACATTTTTGCCCGTCACCCCGGGCAGTACATCACGACGATCCTGGTCGGGAATAATATCGCCCTGGTTATCTATTCGCTCTATATGTCGCTGTTGTTGCGCTCGCTCGCGGCGGCAGTGGGTTGGACGGAGATCGCTCGCGGCGGGTCCGTCGTTCTGGAAACGGCGGTTTCGACAATCATCATCATCTTCGTCGCCGAATTTCTCCCGAAATCCGTTTTCCGGAACAGCCCGAATTTTTATTACCGCCTGTTTGCTCCTGCGATCTATTTCTTTTATCTGCTGCTTTTTCCGATCGCCAAGCTGACGACCTGGATTTCCCAGGGGATTTTGTGGCTGATGGGGCGTAAGCCGAAGGTTGCGATGATGGAGCCCATTTTCGACCGGACCGATCTGGCCAGCTTGTTCGAATCGGGGAAGCCGGAGGCGCAGCATGAACCGGATAATGAGATCAAACTCTTTCAGAATGCCCTGGATTTTGCCGATTTGCGCGTGAGGGATTGCATGGTTCCCCGTATCGATATGGAGGCGGTCGATATCGATGATACCTCGATCAAAGCGCTTACGGCGCGTTTTGTCGAGAGTAAGTATTCCCGTATTTTCGTCTGGAAAGAGAGTGTCGATAATATCGTCGGCTATGTCAATTCGAAGTCGCTGTTCCGGCATCCGACGTCGATCGATGAGGTGCTGATGGAGGTGCAATACGTCCCGGAGACGATGCCGTTGCAAGCACTCATGCAGCGGCTCATCCGTCATAAGAGCAATATTGCGGTCGTGATCGACGAGTTCGGCGGTACGGCCGGTATTATCTCTTTGGAGGATGTTCTGGAGCAGATTTTCGGCGAAATCGAAGACGAGCACGATGTGCCCGACCTTACGGAGAAACAGGTCGGCGATTCGGAATTTGTCCTTTCGTGCCGATTGGAAGTGGAATATCTCAATGAAAAATACGGGCTTGCCATACCCGAGAGTGACGAGTACGAAACGCTGGCCGGGTATATCATTTTCCGGTATGAAGGGCTGCCGGCGGCCGGAGAAACCGTGCGTTTCGAGCATCTTGAGATCAAGATTCTGCGCAGGACCCGTTCCCGGTTGGAGTTGGCGCGCGTGAAACGGTTGTAGTTTACGGGATATTTTCGACCGGTGAAGGGCAAGTGCGTTTTTTCGATATGCCGGATGCGGAAAATGACGAAAGAATTTGGTCGTTTATCATGGTTTTCAGAATATATTTATTATCTTTGAACACTCATTTTGAAACAATAAATTAAAATAGTTTATATGGCAAGTTTAAACACGTTACGGACCAGATTCGGTGTGGTTTTGTCGATTATCATCGCGTTTGCACTGCTGGCATTCATTCTCTCGCTTAAAACGGATATGGGACTTTCGGGTAACGACCCCAAGGTCGGTGTGATCGACGGTTCGAAGATCAGATATTCGGAATATATTGAGGTATACAACAACCTGAAAGACCAGAGCAACATCTCCGAAAGTAATGAAGAGCAGATGGATCAGTTGGCTGAAATGGCTTGGCAGACTCTGATTGCCAACCACGTGTACTTGCCCGGTTTCGAGAAGATGGGAATCTCGGTGACCGATGCCGAGCGTGAGGGACTTATCAGCGGCGAGTATTATTCCGGGACGATGGCTGCGGCTTTCACCGACCCCCGTACAGGACAGTACAGTGTGGAGGGTGTGAGTGATTTTATCGCCCAGGCAACCGGAAATCCCCAGATGCAATATATGTGGGGGGCTTTGGTCGGACAGGCTATGCGGGAGCGCGAAATCAATAAGTATAACGGCTTGGTCAAAGGCGGTGTATATGTCAATCGGCTGGAAGCGGAAGAAGGCGTCGATGCGCAGAATAAGACTTTCAGCGGTTCTTGGGTCGGCAAGCGTTATCACGATATGCCTGATTCTCTGTTCTCGGTTTCCGATTCCGAAATCAAGGCTTATTACAATAGCCATAAGGCCCGTTATGAGCAGAAACCTTCGCGCACGCTCTCTTATGTGGTGTTCGAAGTGGCTCCGAGTGCAGAGGATATGGCGACTTTGGAGAAGACCGTTCGGGAAGTCGGCGATGAATTTGCCGCGTCGGACGATCCGAAAGCATTTGCCAAGAATAACCGTTTCGGTAAAATTACAGACAATTATCGGTCGGTTGCCCAGCTTCTGGACGATGAGGCCGAAGCGCTGGCCAACGGCAAGCAGTATGGTCCCGTCCTGAAGAACGATACCTGGACGATGACCCGTGTCGTTGAAACTTTGAACGCTCCGGATTCCGTGGGCGTCCGCCATATTGTACTCACCTACGACCAACGCGACCTGGCCGACAGTCTGATGACGGCTTTGCGGCAAGGTGCGGATTTCGCACAGGCGGCTCGTACCCATTCGCTCTATATGCAGGATGCCGGAAATGGAGGCGATGCGGGCGTGATGCCTTTCTCTGCATTCCCGGACGAGCTTTCGGGACTTCTTTCGACGGCTAAGCAGGGGGATATTCTCCGTGTCGAAGTGGGTGACGTTATTCAGATTTTACAGGTTTATCGTCTGGACAAACCTTCGAAGCACATGCGCCTTGCGACGATCACTTATCCTGTTGAGGCTTCGTCGGCGACCCGTCGCAATGTGCATAGTCAGGCAAGTCTTTTCTCTGTCGAGGGCAAGGGTTCTGTCGATGCGTTCAACGAGGCAGCGAATAAGGGAAACCTCACTCCTCGTGAAGCGAAACTCACGCAGGGTGACCGTCTGCTGCAGGGACTGGCTGATTCGCGTGAATTGGTGCGCTGGGCATACGATGCCAAGGTGGGCGCGATTTCCGAGATTTTCCCTGTGGGTGATGACTATGTGGTCGCAGTGGTAACTGAGATCGACAATGAGGATTATACGCCGATCGAGAAAGTAGCGAACAATATTCGCCAGACGCTTATAACCGATAAGAAGTTTGAAAAGATCGTCAGCGAAATGAAGGGTTCGACTATCGAAGAGGTCGCCCAAAACCTTGGTACCGAAGTCGTTCCTTTCGAAGATGTCCGTTACGGATCGTTCTTTATCCGTAACATGGGTGTCGAGCCTCGTGTGATCGGAGCGATTACCGCAACGGAGCAGACGAATACGCTGTCCGAGCCGGTCAGGGGAAATGTAGGTGCTTATGTTTTCGTGGTGACGGATATTCAGGAGGCGGAAACTCCGCAGAGTATCGAAGCTGAAAAGGTACGTGCCGAGGCGTCGTCGCAGGGGATGATTCAGCGTCGTCTGTTCGATTTCCTGGAGCAGATGTCGAATGTGGAGGACTTGCGCGGCAAGTATTTTTAACCGTTACCGGTAGATTTTTTCCGGAATAGTTCCGGCCGAAAAAGAGGGATGTAGCTTATACATTCCTCTTTTTTATTGTCGTTATTGCGATGGCATAGGGGGATGACTTCTCTTCTTAAAAGCGATAAGAGCCGGTTTCCTGACTTCTCTTTTGTGAGGTGCTCGGAGTGGTAGTCCGGCCAATCCGCCGTTCTCTTTTTCCGCATCTTCGAAATGTCCGTGATTTTATCGTATATTCCGGAAGTCTTCGGGGCTGGGGGAGGAGAACGACGGCCTCGGCAGTCGAGGTTTTTGCCGGATAGGTGTTTGCGGTATGAAATCGGCTGTTTTCGAGAGCCGGGGGGGGAGGATATTCGCTGTCTGTCTAACGGGAAATATGGCCTACAAACATAATTTGTAGGGTTTGTGGAAATGGCACTGTGACAGCATGTATTCGGTCGTTGTTTGAGATCCGCCGCTGTATTTGCGCGGACTCTGGATGTGAGGCCGGCGATGGAATTATGAAGGTCGATGGCAAAGTTCTTTTTCGGTCGGCCGGTTCGCTTCCCCCCCCCATTAAAAAGCCCCGCATCAAAAGATGCGGGGCTTTGATAATAACAGAGGAGTGATCCGGATTATTTCTGCTCGTCGAGCAGGATCTCCATGATCTTGATCGCTGCGGTCGCAATCGGGGTACCGGGGCCGAAGATGGCGGCGGCACCGTCACGATACAGCTCATCGTAATCCTGTGCCGGGATCACACCGCCGACGATGACGATGATATCCTCGCGGCCCAGTTTCTTGAGTTCGGCGATGATCTGCGGAACGAGCGTCAGGTGGCCGGCGGCCAGCGACGATACGCCCACTACGTGAACATCGTTCTCGACAGCTTGTTTGGCTGCCTCCTCGGGAGTCTGGAACAACGGACCCATATCGACATCGAAGCCGATGTCGGCGTAACCGGTCGCAACGACTTTGGCGCCACGATCGTGTCCGTCCTGACCGAGTTTGGCGATCATGATGCGCGGCTGGCGGCCCTCCTTCTTCGCGAATTTGGCAACCAGTTCCTTCGCGTGTTCGAATGCGGGATCTGATTTCACTTCTGAACTATATACACCTGAAATGGAACGAATAACTGCTTTGTAACGTCCTACGACCACCTCGCAGGCATCCGAAATCTCGCCCAGCGAAGCGCGTACCTTGGCGGCCTCGATAGCGAGTTCCAGCAGGTTGCCCTTGCCGGTCTTGACGCATTCGGTGATGGCCTCGAGCGCCTTCTTCACGGCTGCTTCGTCGCGGTTTGCACGCAACTCCTTCAGACGTTTGATCTGGCTCTCGCGTACGGCCGTGTTGTCCACAGCCAGAATATCGATCGGAGCTTCGTGATCCAGACGGTATTCGTTTACGCCGATGATCTTCTCGATGCCCGAGTCGATGCGGGCCTGCTTGCGGGCTGCCGCCTCCTCGATACGCATCTTCGGAATACCGGTTTCGATGGCCTTGGCCATACCGCCCAGCTTCTCGACCTCCTCGATACGCTCCCAGGCCTTGTGGGCGATCTCGTTGGTGAGGGTTTCGATGTAGTAGGAACCCGCCCAGGGATCTACTTCGCGGCAGATGTTGGTTTCCTCCTGGATGTAGATCTGGGTGTTACGGGCGATACGTGCCGAGAAGTCCGTCGGCAAGGCGATCGCCTCGTCCAGTGCGTTGGTGTGCAGCGACTGGGTGTGGCCCAGAGCGGCTCCCATCGCCTCGATAGCCGTACGGGCTACGTTGTTGAACGGATCCTGCTCGGTGAGTGACCAGCCCGAGGTCTGGCTATGCGTACGCAGCGCCAACGATTTCGGGTTCTTGGGGTTGAATTTTTTGACGATCTTCGCCCAGAGCATACGTGCCGCACGCATTTTGGCGATCTCCATGAAGTGATTCATGCCGATCGCCCAGAAGAACGACAGACGGGGTGCGAAAGCATCCACCGACATACCGGCTGCAACGCCCGCACGCAAGTACTCCAGACCGTCGGCCAGCGTGTAGGCCAACTCGATGTCGGCCGTGGCGCCTGCCTCCTGCATGTGGTAGCCGGAGATCGAAATCGAGTTGAACTTCGGCATGTTCTTCGAAGTGTATTCGAAGATATCGGCGATGATCTTCATCGAGAATTTCGGCGGATAAATATAGGTGTTGCGCACCATGAACTCCTTGAGGATGTCGTTCTGGATCGTACCCGACAGTTGATCGAGGGTGCATCCCTGCTCCAGACCGGTCACGATGTAGAACGCCAGGATCGGCAGCACGGCGCCGTTCATGGTCATCGACACCGACATCCGATCCAGCGGAATGCCGTTGAAGAGCACCTTCATATCCTCCACCGAGCAGATCGACACGCCGGCCTTACCGACGTCGCCCACTACGCGCGGGTGATCGGCGTCGTAGCCGCGGTGTGTCGCCAGGTCGAATGCCACCGACAGACCCTTCTGTCCGGCAGCCAGGTTGCGGCGATAGAATGCGTTGGACTCTTCGGCCGTCGAGAAACCGGCGTATTGGCGGATGGTCCAGGGACGCATCACGTACATCGTCGAATAGGGGCCGCGGAGGAACGGTGCGATACCTGCCGCATAGTTCAGGTGCTCCATCTCCTCCAGATCCTTTGCCGAGTAGGAGCCCTTGACAGGTATCTGCTCGGCAGTCAGCCACGGTTCGGTTTGGCCGCAGCCTTTCGAAGCGCAGCAGCTCTTCTGCTCGCCTCCGTCATATGTTAAATCTGAAAATTTTGCTCTCATGACTTTTGCTTTTTAGATACCCATTTCTTTGAGGTAGAACTTCAGTGTTTCGAGTACGTTGCTCTTGACGTTGATGAAATTCTTGATGCCCTGGGCTTCCAGTTCGGGCATACATGCCGGAGCGCCCGCAACCACTAGGATCGCCTTGTCGCCGAGCAGCTCTTTCACTTTGGGAGCCGCCTCTGCGTAGTCGTCGTCCGATGCGCAGACTACGACGATCTCGGCTTTCGATTCCAGAGCGGCCTTGACGCCCTCTTCGATCGACTTGAAGAACGTGTTGTCGATTACTTTGATGCCGGCGCATGCGAAGAAGTTGCAGGAGAACTGGGCACGGGCACGGGCCATAGCCAGGCTGCCGCAGGTCAGCATGAACGCCTTGGGCGCCTTGCCGCTGCGGTCCACGTGCAGACGCATGGCTTCGAATGCCATGGAGCCACGATAGGGAGCCAGCGTGTTGCCTTCGCTCACGGGGCGGGTTACGGCGGCTTCGGTCAGCTCCTTGCCGGCGACCTCCGTAAAGTTGGGGTATTGGTTGGCGCCCAGCAGGATTTCGCGGCGTGTTGCGATGTTCTTGTCCTTGGCTGCGGCCGATGCCTTGACGCGCTCTACGATGAAGCCGCTTTCATAGGCTGCGGTGTAGCCGCCCTTCTCCTCGATTTCGCGGAAGAGTTTCCACGCCTCGTTGGCGATCGAGTCGGTGAGGTTTTCGATGTAGTACGAACCGCCGGCCGGATCGACGACCTGATCGAAGTGCGACTCGTGTTTGAGCAGCAGTTCGACGTTGCGGGCGATGCGCATCGAAAATTCGTTGGGATCTTCGTATGCCTTGTTGAAGGGAGTCACCTCGAGCGAGTGTACGCCGGCGATCGATGCCGACATCGCTTCGGTCGTGCCGCGCAGCATATTGACGTAGGGGTCGTATGCCGTCTGGTTCCACGTCGAGGTCACGGCGTGCGTGAACATCTTGCAGGGACAGTTCTTCACGGGATTATAGGCTTTCACGATGTTGGCCCACAACATACGGCCTGCACGCAATTTGGCGATTTCCATGAAGTAGTTCGAGGTGATGGCCTGCGAGAAACGGATCTTTTTGGCGGCCTCTTCGATCGTGAAGCCCATATCCATCAGGCGTACCAGGTAGTCGTGACCGGCAGCGAGCGAGAAGGCGAGCGCCTCGACGATCGTCGAGCCGGCGTTGCTGAAGATTTCGCCCGATACCGTGATTACGCGGATACCTTTGTAGGCTTTGGTTTTCCGAACCAGGTCGGCGATCTTTTCGAAACACTTGGCACCGTTCTCCGAACAGAAGCTGCCTTTCGAGGTCAGTTTCTTGACCAGCGGGTCGATGCAGAAATTGATGTGCACCTCTTCCGCAGGCAGTTGCTCCTTTTCGATCTTCGCGATCACCAACTCTGCCACATGGGCGGTTTTACTGCCGCTGAAGGTAATTTCGACTGCAGGGATATGAATATCCTTGAGCAGCGTATTCAGATCTTCTGCGGAGAAGGTCTCCGGAACGATCTGGAATTCGATCGAATCGACGCCCGCATTGAGGATCTTGAGCGCGATGGCGTTCGCCTCCTTGGGGCAATTGACGATGACCGTCTGGTGGATCTTCCAGCGGTTGTGGGCGCGGGTGCCCCGCACGTAGGGGAAAACCCCGGCTTCGGAGCCGAGGAACTTCAGTCCGGCGAGGTTTTCAGCCCGGTAGTAGGGACGGACGTTGAAACCTTCCGGCGTTTTCCACACCAATTTACGCTCGTAGTCCGCACCTTTGAGGTCGGCCTTGATTACCTCCTCCCACTGCTCGGTCGAAACCGGCGGAAATTCGGTAAACAACTTTTCACGTTTGGTAGTTGCCATAATAAATTAGAGATTAGTATTGAAATATGTTCAATTGCTTTTAAACTGCCCGTAAAGATATAAAATAATTGCCGGATTGTAAGCAAGAAATGCGGAAAATAGCCGGTTTGTACCAACGAAGGCTCTTTCCGGCGGAGGTTTCGGAAATGCCCGGATCACGAATGGGATGATTTTGCGAAAAATGCTGTTTTTCGCAAAATAACGTCTGAAATCGACTGGTGTGATGAATTTTTAAGCTATTTTTTTGGGAAAAGTTGTTTTTTTATTGGTTTTTTTGAAAAATATTCGATTTTTTTGGGGAGATGTGGTTTTTTGTGCGTTTTTGTCGTGTCGAATATTTATCTTTGTGCGCAGAAAGGATGCCGTTCGTCATCCGGGCGGAAATGTACGGGTTTTACGGTATTCCGAGTTCATAATTCGAATTGATCCCATGTCATTGCTCCGATTCAAAATGGTGGAGGCGGCCATCAATCACAAAGCCGTCGAAGTGAAGGCTCCCGAGGGAAGTCCTTCCGAGTATTTCGGTACGAAGGTATTCGGCCGCGAGGCCATGCGCCGGTATCTCAACAAGACGGTTTATGCCCAACTGCTCGATACGATGCAGCGGGGGACGCCGCTGACGCTCGAAGTCGCCGACGGCGTGGCTGCCGGAATGCGCCAGTGGGCGCTCGACCACGGCGCCGACCACTATACGCATTGGTTTCAGCCTCTCACGGGCGGTACGGCCGAGAAGCACGACGCCTTTGCCGAGCCGGACGGCTGCGGGGGTGTACTCGACGAATTTTCCGGCAAGGTGCTTGTCCAGCAGGAGCCCGATGCGTCGTCGTTTCCGAACGGCGGTATCCGCAACACGTTCGAGGCACGGGGTTATTCGGCGTGGGACCCCACCTCGCCGGCCTTCATCGTGGGCGGTACGCTCTGCATCCCGACCGTCTTCATCGCCTATACGGGCGAGGCGCTCGATTATAAAGTGCCTCTTCTGCGGTCGATTTCGGCCGTGAATAAGGCTGCGACCGAGGTGTGCCGCTACTTCGACAAGGAGGTGAACCGGGTGATTCAGTATTTGGGTTGGGAGCAGGAATATTTCCTGGTGGACGAAAGCCTTTGGGCCGTACGGCCCGACCTGATGCTGACGGGCCGTACGCTCATGGGGCATGAATCGGCCAAGAACCAGCAGTTGGAAGATCACTATTTCGGCGCGATCCCCACGCGGGTCATCGCTTTCATGGCCGATCTCGAATACGAATGCCTGAAATTGGGCATTCCGGTCAAGACTCGTCACAACGAGGTGGCTCCCAATCAGTTCGAACTGGCTCCCGTGTACGAGGAGTGCAACCTGGCCAACGACCACAACCAGCTGTTGATGACCATCATGGACAAGATCGCCCGCCGTCATAATTTCCGGGTGTTGCTGCATGAAAAACCTTTCAAGGGAATCAACGGTTCGGGCAAACACAACAACTGGTCGCTGGGAACCGATACGGGCGTCAATCTGCTCAGTCCGGGTAAAACCGCATCGGAGAATTTGCAGTTCATTACCTTCCTGGTGAACGTAATTGCAGCCGTGCACAAGCATAACGGTTTGCTGAAGGCGGCCATTATGAGTGCCACCAACTCCCACCGCCTGGGGGCCAACGAGGCGCCTCCGGCCATTATTTCGACCTTTCTCGGTACGCAGGTTTCGGCCGTACTCGATAAACTCGAGGCCAGCCGCAGCGACTCGGTGATCCGGTTCAACGCCAAGAACGTCTTCAAGATGAGCGGTATTTCGCACATTCCGACTTTGTTGCGGGACAATACCGACCGCAACCGTACTTCGGCGTTCGCCTTTACCGGCAACCGCTTCGAGTTGCGTGCCGTCGGATCTTCGGACAATTGCGCCGAGGCGATGATCGTACTCAATACCATTGTTGCGGACGAGCTTACGGCGTTCCGCGAGCGTGTGGATGCGCGTATCGAGGCCGGAGTCCGGAAGGAGAAGGCGATTTACGAAGAACTTAAAAGCATGATCCGCTCTTCGCAGGCGATCCGCTTCGACGGCAACGGTTACTCGGAGGAGTGGCGTGCGGAGGCGGCGCGGCGCGGACTCGACTGCGAGACCTGTGCCCCGCGCGTGTTCGACCGCTACCTCGACCGGGCGTCCATCGAGATGTTCGCCCGTATGGGTGTATTATCGAAGGTGGAACTCGAAGCCCGTACGGAAGTGAAATGGGAGACCTATATCAAGAAGATCCAGATCGAAGGCCGCGTGTTGGGCGATCTGACGATGAACCATATCGTCCCGATCGCTTCGCGTTACGAAGCCCTCCTGCTGGATAAGGTCTATAAGATTTTGCAGATCGGACAGGGCCTGGACGCTTCGGCGGATATCGACCTGATCAAGCGTATTCAGCAGCATACGGCTCTGATCCAGCAGTTGACCCACGATATGATCGAAGCCCGCAAGGTGGCCAACAAGATCGAGGATCAGCGGGAGAAGGCGCTCGCGTACCACGATACGGTGGCGGTCTATTTCGACCAGATCCGCAAACACGTGGATCGTCTGGAGGAGATCGTGGACGACCAGATGTGGCCGCTGCCCAAGTACCGGGAGCTGCTGTTCCTGCGGTAGTTGCTTCGGCTTGCCGCTTCTGCGGGCGGAAACGATAATCGGGATAATCCGGCGGATTTGCCGGATTATTTTTTAACTTTGTATGCCTCGAAAACTTCGGGGCAGAATCAATGTAGGGATTTATGTATCGCAACCTGAGTGAATTTATCGCCCGCCTGGAGCGGGAAGGCGAATTGCAGCGCGTGAGCGTGCCGGTGGATCCGGTGTATGAGATCGCCGAGATTACCGACCGCATGTCCAAGCAGCCGGACGGCGGCAAGGCGCTGTTGTTCGAGCAGACGGGGACGCCGTTTCCCGTGCTGACCAATATGATGGGTTCCGATCGTCGGATGGCGATGGCGCTCGGCGTGGAGTCGCTCGACGAACTGACGCGACGGCTCGATGATTTGTTGCAGCAGGCCGTCACGCCGAAAAATTCGCTCCTGGATAAACTGCGGATGTTGCCTTTGCTGGCCGAGATGTCTCGCTGGCTGCCGCGTACCTCGTCGTCGCGGGGCGAATGTCAGCAGGTCGTGCTGCAGGGGGAGGAGGCGTCGCTCGATGCGCTGCCGGTGCTCAAGTGCTGGCCGTGCGACGGCGGACGCTTCGTGACGCTGCCGCTGGTGCATACCCTCGATCCCGAAACGGGAATCCGCAACGTGGGCATGTACCGGCTGCAACTGTTCGACGCCCGCACGACGGGCATGCACTGGCACCTGCACAAGACCGGAGCCCGTCATTACGAAGGTTACAGGCGTGCCGGGCGGCGGATGCCCGTGTCGGTAGCGTTGGGCGGCGATCCGGCTTATACGTATGCTGCGACGGCTCCGATGCCGGACAACATGGACGAATACCTGCTGGCGGGGTTCCTGCGCCGGCGCCCGGTGAAACTGGTGAAATGTATCACCAACGATATTTATGTGCCGGCCGACTGCGATTTCGTGATCGAAGGGTATGTCGATCCGTCGGAGCCGAAGACGGTGGAAGGGCCTTTCGGCGACCATACGGGTTTTTACTCGCTGACCGATGAATATCCCCGCTTCCATGTGACGGCCGTCACGCGGCGGCGCGATGCCGTTTATCCTGCGACGCTGGTGGGCATTCCTCCGCAGGAGGACGCCTATATCGCCAAGGCCACCGAGAAAATTTTCCTGGCTCCGATCCGGCTGGCCGTACAGCCTGAAGTGAAGGAGCTGACGATGCCTGTTTTCGGTACGGCGCACAATTTGGCCGTAGTGTCGATCGACAGACGCTACCGGGGACAAGCCCATAAAGTAGCGCAGGGACTCTGGGGGGCCGGGCAGATGATGTTCAATAAATACCTCGTCATTACGGGCGAGGATTGCGACGTGCATGATCCGGACCGGTTGGCCGCCTTGTTGCGCCGGGCCGAGTTTCCGCGCGATTTGATTGTAAGCGAGGGAATTTACGACGTACTCGACCATGCGACTGTGACATCCGGGTTCGGCGGTAAACTGGCGTTCGACCTGACGGAGATCGATCCGTCCGCTCCGGCGGAGGCCGTTCGGGTGCCGGAGCGGTTCGAGCTGACACCCGGTCTGGTCGAGGTCGCGGACGGACTTGCCGGGAAGTGGGGAGCCTTGCTGCTCTTTGCCGATGATACGGTGGAACAGAAGCCGGATCTGGCCGCTTTCCTTGCCCGAAATCCGTGCCGGGGGATTCGCTATGCCGTTCTTTTCGACGGACATGCCCGGACGATGCGCCCGGACGAGCTGCTGTGGCTCGCCGCAGCCAATACCGATCCCCGGCGGGATGTGGAGTGCCGCGACGGTGTGCTGTGCGCGGATGCCCGGAGCAAGCGGCCCGGAATTGCGGGCAACCCTTCGCGTTTTCCCAATGTGGTGACTTCGCTGCCCGAGGTCGTTCGGAAGGTGGACGAACGTTGGGTGGAATATGGTTTGGGTGAGCGGCTCGAGTCGCCTTCCGACCGTTACCGGGCGTTGTTGTTGTCCGACAAAGCTGCGTGGTAGAGGATGGCCGGATTTTTCCAGATGCGTGAGCGCCGGGCGCTCGTGGTGTTTCTCCTGCTGGCGGGAGTGTTCGTTGCCGGGCTGCTCCTGGCCGAACGGCGGAAGAGCGCGGTATCCGCCGACAGGGTGGAGGCGGAGATGGAAGCGACGGTTGCGGCGGACTCCGTGAGGCTGTTCGAGTTCGATCCCAATACGGTGGAGTATGCCGATCTGCGGCGGCTGGGACTCTCGTCCCGCATGGCGGTCAGCCTGCTGAAGTACCGCGCAGCGGGCAAGGTGTTTCGGATCCCCGAGGATGTGGCTACCTGCTACGGCATGACCGATTCGGTCTATTTTATTCTGGAACCCTATATTCGGATCGGACGCGAGTATGCGCTGACACCTTCTCCGCGTCGGGAATATCGGGAGTATGTCCCGCAGGAGCCGAGGAGGATCGTGCCCCGCGAACGATTCAGGATCGATACGGTGTCCGCATCCTATCTCGCGTCGCTCGGTTTTTCCGTCCGTCAGGCCGAGGCCATTGTCCGTTATCGGGATCTTTACGAAGGTCTTCGGGACGAAGCGGGTTTTCGGGCTTGCTATATGATCGCTGATTCGGTGGCCGATCTTTTGCTCCCCTATGTAATTTTTCCGAAACCGGAGCCCGTTCGCTCCGGATTGATCGAGCTCAACGGGGCCGATTCGGCGACCTTACGCTCGGTAGTCGGGATCGGTGAGAAGAGCGTCATGGCCATTATTCGATACAGGGAGCGGCTCGGCGGATTTTACAGCGTGGATCAGTTGGCCGAGGTTCCGCAGGTCACGGAGTCCAATTTCGAGCGGATCGTGAAACAAATTTACTGCGATAGTTTCAAAATTCGAAAAATTGATATTAACTTTGCACCTCCGAGTACGCTCAAGGGGCATCCTTATTTGCCGCCCGCCGTATTTAGGAAGTTATTTAGTAAAAGACAATTGAAAGGAGGTTGGAGTACCGTCGAAGAGTTGGTTGAAGAGCACATATTAACCCCGCGTGAGGCCGAGCGATTGGCCCCGTATCTTCGGTTTACGGTACGAGAAGCCTCGAAAGACATACCGAACGGGGAGTCGGCGTCGTCCGGATGGAGTCCCGCCCCGATACAAGACACGATCCATTAGAAATTAGAGTAAAAAACAATAAAAAAAGCAACGAATTATGATTATCATGCCGGTAAAAGAGGGCGAGAACATCGAGAAGGCCCTCAAGAAATTCAAACGTAAATACGAGCGTACGGGTGTTCTGAAGGAGCTTCGTCGTCGCCAGTATTTCACCAAACCTTCGGTTGCGAAGCGTATCGCCATGCAGCATGCCATTTACGTAGAGAAGCTGCACCGCGACGAGGAATAGGAAGATTTTTCCATATCTTAATTCTGATAATAGACAAGAATTTTTTATCTTGTCTATTATTTTTTTGTTGTTTTACAGCGGGTTGCTCTCTGTTTTTCCTGCAAAACTAAATTTTTTAGTTTGAAAACTATAAAAAATAGTTGTATGTGAAATTTTTTTAGTTATCTTTGTTTCAGAAGATTTTTGTGCAGGAGCCGGCAATGCGGAGCTGTGCTGCCGTTTGTGCAGGTCCTGTTTCGTTCGACTTTAACCGACATCGACTATGGAAAAGCTGACACCCAGAGAAGAGGAGCTGATGCGTTGTTTCTGGACGCGGGGCCCGTTATTCGTGCGCGAACTGGTTGCGCTCTGGCCCGAACCGAAACCTCATTTCAATACGTTATCGACGATGGTGCGTGGCCTCGAGGCGAAAGGGTACGTCGGACACAAGGCCTATGGCGGCACCTACCAGTATTATCCGCTCGTCAGCGAGGAGGAGTTCAGCCGCAAGACGCTGAAGGGCGTGGTGAGCAAGTATTTCGACAATTCCTACCTCGGGGTGGTTTCGTCGCTCGTACGGGAGGAGAAAATCTCCGTGGACGATCTGCGCGACCTGATCCGGCAAATTGAAAGTCAAACCGAAAAACGATAGTCCTATGCCGACCTTTCTGCTTTACAGTCTGAAGGCTGCGGGATGCCTGGCGGTCTTCTACCTGTTTTACAAGTTGTTGTTGAGCCGCGATACGCTGCATCGGATGAACAGGGTGTTGTTGTGCGGAGTGTTGCTGCTGTCGTTTTTGCTGCCTTTGTGTGTAATTACCGTCGAGAAGGAGTTGCCCGGGGTATCCGCCGCCGGGATCGACGTGATTCCGGAAAATTATTTCCGGCGGGACATGGTATTCGAAAACCGAATCCCCGACGATACCCGGGACCTGATGATAATAGAGGAGCCGGAGCCTGCTCCCGAACCGTTCGACTGGGGCGTTTTGCTCGGAATCATCTATTTTGCAGGGATGTTTGCGACGTTGGGATGGACCGTATGCAACATCGTGCGGGTTGTGCGAATGACGCGCCGCGGCCGGCGTATACCGCTTGGAAACGGGAGCGTTTTGGTGTTGTCGGACCGGATTCGAGCTCCGTTCAGTTGGATGAGATACGTGGTGATGTCCGAGGAGGATTATGCCTGCGGCGGAGGGACGATCCTCGTGCATGAACAGGCGCATCAGCGGTTGGGCCATTCGTGGGACCTGCTGCTGGTCGATTTGCTGGGGTGTTTGCAGTGGTTCAACCCCGCGATGTGGCTGTTGCGTGTGGAACTGCGTGCTGTGCACGAGTACGAGGCCGACGAGCAGGTGCTCCGCTGCGGGGTCGATGCGAAAGATTATCAGATGCTGTTGATAAAAAAGGCCGTTGGCGGGAGGTGGTACTCAATTGCCAACAGCCTTAATCATAGTAACCTTAAAAACCGAATTACCATGATGTTGCGTAAAAGATCATCGAGGTGGGCCAGGGCCAAGGCGCTCTATGTCCTGCCGCTTGCGTGCCTGGCGCTCGGCGCTTTCGCACAGACCTCCTATGTTCTTCCGGAGGACAAAACTACGAAAAATTCCGGAAACGGTGAAATGCCTCTTCCTGCTGGTGCGGACGGCCTCACAGTCGGTACACCGGAAGGGGGAATGCCACCGGTCGAAGGCTCCATGGCCGAATTGCTCGCTAATCTCGAGCGTACCGCTCTCGAAAAGCAAACGGCAGAATCGGGGGCGCACACCTTTACCTGACGCGTATTTGGCCGGGACGATAAGCCTTGGGCCGGTTATGAGTTTATTTGCAGCGGCGGCCGGCGGGTTGTGACCGATGCGGAGGGCCGCTTTACGATCGTTACGGAGAAGCCGATCGTTTGTTACCTTGTCGGAGGGGAGACGGATCAGAAAGTAAAATCAGTCGGTAGCCGCTTCGGAATTCCGATGGGGACGGACATTGCCTTGGAATTTCATTTGAAAGAGTCGCTTGCTCTGACCCACCTGCCCGTATCCGATGAACCGGTAGTGTATGCGGTTTATGGCGATCCGGCAGATTTTCGCTTCGATCCGGAACATCCGCCTCTGATAATGGACGGGGGCGAGGAATTGTCGGCTGAAACGCTGGATACCTATTTGGGGTTGCCGGAACAGAAGATGATTGGTGCTTGGATGGTCAAAGGGCCGGAGGCACTGAAGGGATACGGTACGCGGGCGGCGAACGGAGTGTTGTCGATTAGGGTTCAGACCTATCCTTATACGGAGTCTTGGAGTCCGGCCGATCCGTCCTTGTGGGATCCGGAGGATTTGGAGCTTTATCTGGTGTGGGAAGGGGATGAGTTGCCCGAACAGTTTGTCGCCCGCCGCGATGCGTACATGAAAGAGGAGTTTGCCAAGTTGCTGACTGCTGATGCCGGGAAACTCGAACGACTCGGGTATAAATCGGTCGATGGTGCGGAAGAGTGGGTGACTGTCGAGGTGAGCGACGGGGCTGCCCTCATTCCTTTCTGGATTGATCTGTCGGACGAGGGCTTGTATCTGCTCGACGGTGAGGAGATCGATTACAGACAGTTGGGCGCGATGTCACCGTCGAGTATCGCCACGGCGACCCGAATGACCTCCGGCGAGGCACGCAGACGCTACGGCGATCGGGGTCGTTACGGTGCGATCGTCTATACGAGTCGTCCGGAGTCGGAACGTGTGACAATCGAAGAGAAACAGAAGCCTTCCGATTTGTATCACTATATTACGGGCGATTTTGAACCGACGGGTGTGCCCGATACTTACCGGGTGCGGCGGATCGAGTTTAGCCATTCGATGCCGTTCGAATTCCGGCCATTGGTACTGTGGAATGGCAAGGTGTCGAATATCTATCTTTTTACTACTCCCGGTATCGTTCACGAGATAGAAACCGTTCGGATCGTAACCGAGCCGGACGAAGCGACGGTCGCCAGATACGGCGTATCGGCCCGGAACGGGGTGATCGAGGTCGTTTCCAAAACGGCTTCGCGTGAGGATGATTTCGAGGTGACCGTTTATGATAAATACAACAATCCGATGCGTTATCTGAAGGGTAGTTTCCGATCGGTGGATGGTAAAAATACCTATAAGGTGAGCGGATTGAAATTGCGGAACGTGCAGGGAGTACGTCCCGGAATGTTGCCGTTGGTAGCTGTGGACGGGCGTGTGGGGTCCATCACCGATCTGGAGAAGATTCCTGCCCGCAAGATCGAAACCATACAGATTTTTTCCTGGGAGGATGTATTCCGTGACCCGGCATTAGTCGAGCGTTACGGGGATGCCGCCCGTGTCGGAGCGATTCTTGTGACGACTCGTGATGCTGCGAAACAGGCCGAAAAAGAGGCCCGGAAGTCCGGTGCAGGTGAATCTGTCGTCGCATCCGTACCGGAGGGACCGTCGTTCGGTACGGTTCAGACCGGTAATACTCCGGTGGACGGGCAGGGCAAGGTGCGGATTTCCGAAGTTGCTGCACCGAACGATTCGTTCGTGGTTTCCGGTCACGATTTGAGTTCGATGCTCTTCCTGCTCGATGGCAGAAGGGTCGCAGCTGCCGAGGTAAAGGCTTTGAATGAAGCGGAAATCGAATCGATGTCGGTCTTGAAGGACGAATGGGCTGTCGGACGTTACGGCGAGGCGGCGGCGGATGGCGTGGTTTATGTGACGACGACTGAAGGTGCCCGGCAGTTCGACCGTCTGGAGTGTAGTTTCGAGCGTGGAAACTCTTTCCAGGAAGGTCCCGGTCTTTATCGGATCAAGGATACGGGAAACGGATTTACGATCCGTCCGCTCAATGGAGCCCGACCGCTTGTGTTGATCAACGGCCGGCAGGTCGATGATGACTATTTGAAGTCGATCGATGCGGGGAAGGTTCTGTGGGTTCGGATTCTGCAACCCGGGTTCGAATTGCTGGACCGTTATGGCGAGCGGGCGCGGGACGGTGTGATCGAGTTTACGACGAATGAATCCGGAGAACGTACGACTTTGGCGGTTTATTCGTCGAATGCGTCGGGCAAAACGCCTAATAAGATGACAGTTGTCAGGGAGCCTTCCGGCGCCTCCTCGGGGCGCACTTCTGTGTCAAAGTCGATTTCCGTGTCTAAATCGATTGCCACGTCGGCGCAGCCTTTGGAGGAAACCGTTACGTTGACCTATACGACCGGAGCGGATTCGGATTCGGTTTCAGTTGTTGATAACGGTCGTTCTCTGAAGCAGGTCGGTTTAATAGTATTGGATGGCGAGGAAATTTCTGCCGATCGCCTTTCGCAACTGGATCCCTCCCGAATCGACGCGATGACGGTATTGAAAGGAGAGCAGGGGGTCGAACGTTATGGCGAGAAGGGAGCGGAAGGGGTGATCGAGATCACGACGAAAAAAAATCGGAGCGGCGTGGCCGGCGAATGAATATAGAGAAGTTCCAATTCATAAGTGTTATTGTTCCGTCAGGGAAGCATCCTGCAGCCGCACTTAGTTGCGGGATGTTTTTTATAAAAATAGGAGCGTCCTGACGGGGACGCTCCTATTTTTATCTCCGGTCGTGGCGAACGGATTCTTTTCATACCATACGAAAAGAACATTCGTTCGGAGGGTGAATCCTTTAGTGAATCCGTCCTTCTTTGGCCTCGATGCACTCGGTTGCGTGAGGCACTTTCATCAGCCGCTCCTTGGGGATCAGCTTGCCGGTGGTTTTGCAGATGCCGTATGTCTTGTTCTCGATGCGTACGAGTGCCATTTCGAGGTTGCGGATGAATTTCATTTGATGGGCCGCCAGGCGGCCGCTCTCCTCTTTGGAGAGCGTAGTGGCTCCCTCCTCCAGCACCTTGAACGTCGGCGAGGTATCCTCCGTATCGTTCGATGCGGTGTGGGTTATCGTGGCGCGCAGGAGTTCGTAATCCGCACGTGCTGTTTCCAGTTTTTTGAGAATGAGCTGTTTGAACTCTTCCAATTCGGCGTCACTGTATCGGGTTTTTTCTGCTTCTGCCATAGTTTCAATATTTTATTTGTAATAATGTTATACTAAATTAAACAATATTCCCGTTACTTCCAAATTTTTTGCCGGAAACGTGCAGGTTCTCCTTTTTTCGGTCAGATTTTGGTTACCGCGATACGGACCGGTTGCTCATCTACCTCCGACTCCACGACAAATTCGCCGCTGGGAGAAGGCACTCCTTCGATTTCGACAGCCAGCGTCTGCGAGGCGATGTAGTCGGCGAAAGATTTGAGCGCGGGAAGGACGAACTCTTGCTGTTCGATCTCCACGCGGATTTTGTCCGTCACCTCGAAGCCCGAATCCTTGCGGATGTTCTGGATACGGTTGATCAGCTCGCGGGCGATACCTTCGGCACGCAGGTCGTCGGTGATCGTGATATCGAGGGCTACGGTCAGCTTGCCCTCCGTAGCTACGAGCCAGCCCGGCATATCTTCCGAGGTGATTTCGAAATCGGCAGGGGTGACGGTGATTTTTTCGCCGTCCATGTCCAGCAGGGTTTCCGCCGATGCTTCGATCGCGGCTATCTGATCCTGTGAGAACCCGGCTACGAGAGCTGCGATCTGCTTCATCTGTTTGCCGTATTTGGGACCGAGGGTCTTGAAGTTGGGCTTGATGCGCTTGGTGATGAGTCCCGTCGTATTTTCGATCAGTTCTATTTCCTTGACATTCACTTCGCTCATAATGAGCCCCTTGACGGCTTCGATGCGGCGTGCGGTGTCGGCGTCGAGGACCGGAATGAGTATCTTCGTGAGTGGCTGGCGGACTTTGATGTTCACCTTGCGGCGCAGGGCCAGTACCATCGACGAAACCTGTTGGGCCATAGACATCATCTGCTCCAATTCACCGTCGATGAGCGAGGAGTCGCAGACGGGGAAGGTCGAAAGATGTACCGACTCGTCCGTGTGGCGACCGCTTACGGCGTTTAGATCGCGGAAGATACGGTCGGAGATGAACGGCGCGAACGGTGCGGAGAGCATCGAAACGGTTTCCAGACAGGTGTAGAGTGTCTGGTAAGCGGCCAGTTTGTCGCGTGTCAGCCCGCCGCCCCAGAACCGCTTGCGGTTGAGGCGCACGTACCAGTTCGACAGGTTTTCGCATACGAATTCCTGGATCATACGGGCCGCCGGCGTCGGATCGTAATTTTCGAGCGATTCGGTGACGTTCCGGACCAGCGTATTGAGCAGGGAGATGATCCAGCGGTCGATCTCCGGGCGTTCGCTCATCGGAACTTCCGGCTCCTGTCCCGTAAAACCGTCCACATTGGCGTAGAGGGCGAAGAACGAGTAGGTGTTGTAGAGCGTGCCGAAGAACTTGCGGCGCACTTCGTCCACCCCGTCCCGGTCGAACTTGAGGTTGTCCCAGGGCTGCGAGTTGGAGATCATATACCAACGCGTCGCGTCGGCGCCGTAGGTCGAAAGTATTTCGAAGGGATCCACGGCATTACCCAGACGTTTGGACATCTTGTTGCCGTTCTTGTCAAGCACCAGGCCGTTCGAAATGATGTTCTTGAAAGCTACCGAGTCGAAGAGCATCGTGGCGATGGCATGCAGCGTGAAGAACCATCCGCGCGTCTGATCGACGCCTTCGGCGATGAAATCGGCCGGATAGACGCTCTTGAAGTAGTCGCCGCCGTGCTCGAAGGGGTAGTGTAGCTGGGCATAAGGCATGGCGCCCGAGTCGAACCACACGTCGATCAGATCCGGTTCGCGCCGCATCGGTTCGCCTTTGGACGAAACCAGCACGATATTGTCCACGTAAGGACGGTGCAGGTCGATCCGGTCGGTCGAGTAGTTCTCTTTGGAGAGGTCGCCCGGCTTGAAGTTCTTGTAGGGATTCTCCTTCATCAGACTTGCCGCGACGGATTTTTCGATTTCGGCGACGAGCTCTTCGACCGAGCCGATGCACTTCATTTCCGAGTAATCCTCCGTAGCCCAGATCGGCAGCGGCGTGCCCCAGAAGCGCGAGCGCGAGAGGTTCCAGTCCACCAGACCTTCGAGCCACTTGCCGAAGCGTCCCGTTCCGGTCGATTCCGGCTTCCAGCGGATCGTCTTGTTGAGTTCGATCATCCGGTCGCGCAGCGCCGTAGTTCGGATGAACCAGGAGTCGAGCGGGTAGTAGAGCACCGGTTTGTCCGTACGCCAGCAGTGGGGGTAGGAGTGGGTGTGCTTTTCGATCTTGAAAACCTTGTTCTCGGCCTTGAGCATCACTGAGAGATCGACGTCGAGCGTCGGCGCGTCGGCGGCGAGCGAATCGTCGTAGGCGTTTTTCACGTAACGGCCCGCCCATTGGGAATAGGCCGCTGTATCGACGTTGTCGCGTATGAAGGTCGGGTCGAGCTCTTCGAGCAGGAAGAACCGTCCCTTGCGATCGACCATCGGCTGATTCTTGCCCGCCTTATCGACCATAAACAGCGGGGCGATGCCTGCGGCGCGGGCCACGCGGTCGTCGTCCGCACCGAACGTCGGGGCGATATGCACGATACCCGTACCGTCGGAGGTGGTCACGTAGTCGCCCAGGATGACGCGGAACGCATCGCCCGCAGGCTTCACCCAGGGGATGAGCTGTTCGTAGCGGATGCCTTCGAAGTCCGGACCCTTGTAGGTGACCGGAGAGATTTCGAACTTGCCCTCCATCTTGGGGGTAAAATACGACCCCAGCAGTTCTTTGGCCAGGATGACAGTCTGGGGGGCATCCGTATAGGGATTGCGGCATTTGACGCGCACGTATTCGATTTCGGGGCCTACGGCCAGCGCGGTATTCGACGGCAGTGTCCAGGGCGTGGTGGTCCAAGCCAGGAAGTAGAGATCGCCTTCGGCTCCGTCGAAGAGTTTTTCGCTCCGCTCGTCGCGGATGATTTTGAACTGCGCCGTGCAGGTGGTATCCTTCACGTCGCGGTAGCAGCCCGGCTGGTTCAGCTCGTGGGTCGAAAGTCCCGTGCCGGCGGCCGGCGAGTAGGGCTGGATGGTGTAACCTTTGTAGAGTAGCCCCTTGTCGAAGAGCTGTTTCAGAAGCCACCAGAGGGTTTCGATGTATTTGTTGTCGTAAGTGATGTAGGGGTCGTCCATATTGACCCAATAACCCATTTTGCGCGTGAGTTCTTCCCACAGGCCCGTGTACTCCATCACCGCCTCGCGGCAGGCGCGGTTGTACTCCTCTATGGAGATTGTGCGCCCGATGTCCTCCTTGGTGATGCCGAGTTTCTTTTCGACGCCTAACTCTACAGGCAGTCCGTGCGTGTCCCATCCGGCCTTGCGGTGAACGAGGTAACCTTGCTGCGTCTTGTAACGGCAGAAGATATCCTTGATCGTGCGGGCCATGACGTGATGGATGCCCGGCGTGCCGTTGGCTGAGGGAGGTCCTTCGTAAAAGACGAAGGTGGGATGACCCTCGCGGGTGGAGATGCTTTTGTGGAACGTGTCCTGTGCGTCCCACTCTTTCAGTACGTCGGCGGCCAACCCCGGCAGATCGAGGCCTTTATATTCTTTGAACTTCATATCCTGTTGTTTTCAATCGTCGTTTTCATGGGCTGGCAGAATCCGATCCGGCCCGATTCCGCCGGACAGCCCCGAATGCGGAGCTGTTACCTGTCTTTGTCGTATTCGGCAGCGCCGGAATTCGCTGTGTGCCGCCTGTTTCGTGCGGGAAGCCGGCGGCGGATTTTACCAACATGCAAAGTTATGAAAAAATGCGAATAAATAGATCTCGGATAGCAGTTTTTTGTATGCAGACAACGGGTTGTGGCGGAAGCTGTTGCAGGATTCCGAGAGCGATTTTCCGAAGCGGCGGATTTATTCGTCGGTTGCGGTGCGGATAACGCGGGCCGGATTGCCTGCAGCGACCGAATTGTCGGGAATGTCGTGCGTGACCACGCTGCCGGCGCCGATGACGCAGCGGCAGCCTATCTTGACGCCGGGACAGACGATCACGCCGCCGCCCAGCCAGCAGTCGTCGCCGATCTCGATGCCCGCTCCTTTTTCTTTGCCCGTAGCCCGTTCCGTGGCGTCCATCGGATGCACGGCCGTCAGAAGCTGTACGCCGGGACCTATCAGACAGCGTTGTCCCAGGCGAATCGGCCCGAGGTCGAGAAAGACGCAGTTGAAATTGACGTAGGACCCTTTGCCGATGGAGATGTTGTAACCGTAATCGCAGTAGAAAGGGGCGCGGATCATGGCTTCGACCCCCGGACAGAGTTCCCGGAGCGTCGCCAGATAGGTCGCGTCCTTGTCTTTGAGTGTGACGTTGAGCCGATGGGTGAGGTGGCGGGCCCTGGTGCGGTCCTGTTCGAGTTCCGCGTCGTTGGGATGAAACCACTCTCCGGCCAGCATTTTCTCCTTTTCGGTCATGGGAATCGGCTTTTAATCGAAGCTCTGCATCTCGATCAGCTTGGCGTAGATGCCGTTTTTAGCCATCAACTCCGGGTGAGTGCCTTGCTCGGCGATCCGACCCCGTTCGATGACGATGATTTTGTCGGCGTTGTGGATGGTCGAAAGGCGGTGGGCGATTACGATCGAAGTGCGGCCTTGCAACAGGGAGTTAAGTGCGTCCTGGACGAGCTTTTCGCTTTCGGTGTCGAGGGCCGAAGTCGCTTCGTCCAGAATCAGGATTTCGGGGTTCTTGAGTACGGCTCGGGCGATGCTCAGGCGCTGGCGCTGACCGCCCGATAGTTTGGCGCCCCGGTCGCCGATGTTGGTGTCGTAGCCCGACGGACACTCCATGATGAAGTCGTGGGCGTTGGCGATTTTGGCCGCAGCGACGATCTCTTCGTGCGTCGCTCCCCGGCGTCCCATGGCGATGTTGTTTTCGATGGTGTCGTTGAACAGCACGGTATCTTGCGCAACGATGCTCATGTGGGCACGCAGGCTCTCCTGCGTGTAGTCACGGATCGAAACCCCGTCGATCAGGATGTCGCCGCCCGTAGTGTCGTAGAAGCGGGGGATCAGTTCGCTGAGGGTGGATTTGCCGCCGCCCGAAGGACCGACCAGAGCCACGGTTTCTCCCCGACGGATGTCGAACGAGATGCCGTCGATCACCTCCCGGCTGCCGTCGTAGGAGAAGTGTACATTGCGGAATTCGATCTTCTCGTGCAGGCCGTCCAACGTCTTGGCGTCGGGTTTGTCCTGGATTTCCGGTTCGGAATCGAGCACGTCGAAGATGCGTTCACCCGCAGCGATACCCTGGTTGATATTGGCGAACTGGTCGATGAACGAGCGCACGGGGCGGGTGATTTGCGAGAATACGGCGATGAAGCCGACGAATCCGCCGGCCGAAAGCGATCCGTTCATGACGAGCGAACCGCCGAAAACGATCAGTACCGCGACGGCCGTCAGGCCGAGAAATTCGCTCATCGGCGAAGCCAGTTGCTGACGGCGGGCCATCGAGAGCATCAGGCGCGAAAATTCGGCGTTGAACTCGGAGAATTTGCGGCGGATATAGTCGGTGGCGTTGTAACTTTTGATGACCTTGATGCCTGAAAGCGATTCGTCGAGCACGCTTACCATGTCGCCCATGCGTTCCTGCCCTTTGAGGGCCGGGTGGCGCAGTTTTTTGACGATCCGTCCGATAATGAGCGCCACTACGGGCAGGAACAGGATGGCGAACAGGGACAACTGCCACGATACGAGGAGCATGTAGATCACGTAACCGATAATAAGCAGCGGATCGCGGAAGGCGACTTGCAGCGTGTTGGTGATGCAGTATTGAACCACCATGACATCCTGCGTGATGCGCGACATGAGATCGCCCTTGCGCTGATCGCTGAAATATCCGGCGTTCATCCCCATTATTTTGTTGAACAGATCGTTGCGCATGCGTTGCAGCGATCTGACGCGCATGTTTTCGACCGTCCAGGCGCTCATGTAGCGGAAGAAATTGCTCAACAGGTTCATTACGATCGTACCGCAGGCGAGCAGGAGAAGCATTTTCGACATCGTGAAATCCGTCCCGAACAGTTGCGTATAGACGTAGCTCAACATCTGCGAGGCGTCGATATCCGAGAACGAGAGCCCGTGCACGGGAAAGTCGTAAACGGGTTGGAAGACATAGGAGTTCTTGTCGTCGAACAACGTGTCCATAATCGGGAGGATCATGGCGTAGGTGAGCGTGTTGAACAGGGCGTACAGCAGCGCGTAAAAGAAGTAGGGAACGGCGTATTTCGAGATCGGGCTGACGAATCCCAGCAGGCGCATGTATGTTTTGAACATAGATTCCGGATCGGTTATTGTTTCGGGGTAAAGTAGGGGCAAATATAGCAAATTAATCAGGATGTGCAATCCGGCGATCCGATTTTAGGAAAAGAATGTTATTTTTGTAACAGGTTGGAATCACAAAAAGGAACAAATAGATTATGGAAAATTTCAAACAGATCGATCCCGCTGAAATTACCGATAATTTTATCCGGGCCATCGGCCGGGAGTGGATGCTCATCACGGCCGGGAACGGAGAAAGTTGCAATGCGATGACCGCCAGTTGGGGTATGATCGGCTTCATCTGGGGACGTCCTGTGGCACAGTTCGTGATACGTCCGCAGCGTTATACGCGGGAATTCGTCGATCGCGAGGAGCGGGTGACCCTCTCGTTTTTCTCACCTGAGTACCATGCGGCTCTCGAATATTGCGGCAGTCGTACCGGCCGTACGGAGGATAAGATCCGCAATGCCGGACTGACGGTCGCCTGTACGGACGACGGAGTGCCTGCGCCGGCCGAAGCACGCCTGATCCTGCAATGCCGCAAGCTCTATGTCGGAAAGATCCGGCCCGAAGAGTTCGTCGATCGCAGGTGCGATACGAAATGGTATCCCCAGCACGATTATCACGAGGTCTATATCGCGGAGATCGAGCGAGCTTATGTGCGGAAGTAAGTTAAAGAGATAGGGGCAGGAGGTGAGTGGAGGAATGCCGTTCCGAGTTCGGACGGCCGTGTGACCGGATAGTTTTTAAGAAAGTCCCGGGATATTTCGTCGTGTTTCGGGGTTTTTTATGCTATTATATGGCTTACTCTCCATTGCCCGGAACATACCCGGTATCTTCCAGCAGGTGCGCCCTGTCGTTGGCTGCGGCTACGGCCAGTTGGTCGCAGCGGTTGTTTTCGACCGTATCGGCATGACCCTTGACCCAGACGAAACGGACGTTGTGACGGCGGTAGGAGTGCAGGAAGCGGGACCATAGATCGGGGTTCTTCTTGCCGGCGAACCCTTTCTTCTCCCAGCCGAATACCCAGCGTTTCTCCACGGCATCGACCACGTATTTCGAATCGGAGTAGATCGTCACGTCGCTGCCTTCGAATTTCAGCATTTCGAGGGCTACGCAGACGGCCAGCAGCTCCATGCGGTTGTTGGTCGTCAGGCGGTAACCCTGCGACACCTCCTTGCGGAACCGTCCCGATATCAGGACCGCTCCGTAACCACCCGGACCGGGATTGCCCAGGGCCGAGCCGTCGGTATAGATGGTGATTTCCGGCATAGTCGGGTATAAACTCCTCTCTCTGCTGTTGTAAGCCGGAGAGAGGAGTTGAATGTTTCGTGATGAGTTATTTCAAGGCGGCCAGTTGTTCCCGAAGCGCGGCGATCTTGGCTTCGGTGTCGGCCTGTTTGGTCCGTTCGTTGGCCACGACTTTCTCGGGAGCCGACGAAACGAACCTTTCGTTCGAGAGCTTCTTTTGTACGCTGGCGAGGAATCCTTCGAGGTATTCCAGTTCGCCTGCGAGTTTTTTGCGTTCGGCCTCGATGTCGATCATGCCCTCCATCGGTACGAAGTATTGCGTGGTCTTTACGAGGAATCCGACGGCCGAAGGATCTTTCTCCCGGGTGGTTTCGATCTGCGAGAGGTTGCCCATTTTCTGCAGGACGGGAGCGTATTCCGCCGGGTAGTTTTCATCGGCGATCACCCGGAGCGTCAGGGGGTCTTTCTGCGGAATGTTTTTCTGCTTGCGGACGTTGCGGACGGCCGTTACGACCTCTTTCGTCAGTTCGAACCGGCCCAGCAGCGCCTCGTCGATCTCCCGTGCTTCGGGCATACGCTGGACCATGATCGACTCGCCTGCCTTGCGGGGTGCCAGGTCCTGCCAGATCTCTTCGGTGACGAACGGCATGAAGGGGTGCAGCAGACGCAGCAGGTCGTCGAAGAAACCGCACGTGGCTTCCAGCGTCGGCCGGTCGATCGGGCATTGGTAGGCCGGTTTGATCATTTCGAGGTACCAGCCGCTGAAGTCGTCCCAGAAGAGTTTGTACAGATTCATGAAGGCTTCCGAGATACGGTAGGAGGCGAAGTCCGATTCGACCTGACGCAGCGTCTTGGCGAGCGCTTGACGGAACCATTCGATTGCCAGGCGGTTGTTTTCGCTTTGCGCCAGGGCGTCGTCGATCGTCCAGCCGTTGACCAGTCGGTAGGCATTCCAGATTTTGTTGCCGAAATTGCGTCCCTGTTCGCAGAGAGCCTCGTCGAACATTACGTCGTTGCCCGCCGAGGAGCTCAACAGCATCGCTACGCGCATGCCGTCGGCGCCGAACTGGGCGATCAGGTCGAGCGGATCGGGCGAGTTGCCGAGTTGTTTGGACATCTTGCGGCCGATTTTATCGCGCACGATCCCCGTGAAGTAGACGTGACCGAAGGGCTTCTCACCCCGGTATTCGTAACCGGCCATGATCATACGGGCCACCCAGAAGAAGATGATGTCGGGACCGGTCACCAGATCGTTGGTCGGGTAGTAGTATTCGATGTCTTTGTTGTTCGGGTGGCGGATGCCGTCGAATACCGAGATGGGCCACAGCCACGACGAGAACCAGGTGTCGAGCACGTCCTCATCCTGCCGCAGATCGGCGAGCGTCAGCGAGGCGTCGCCGCTCTTGGCCCGGGCTTTCTCCAGTGCCTCGTCTGCGTTGAGGGCCACTACGTAACCGCCTTGGGGCAGATACCAGGCCGGAATGCGCTGGCCCCACCAGAGCTGGCGCGAGATGCACCAGTCCTTGATATTTTCCATCCAGTGACGGTAGGTGTTCTTGTATTTTTCGGGAACGAGCTTGATTTCATTTTCCAAGACGGCCTGCGTCGCCGGACCGGCGAGTTTCTCCATCGAGAGAAACCACTGCATCGAGAGCTTGGGCTCGATCGCTACGCCGGTACGTTCGGAATAACCTACGTTATTGGTGTAGTCTTCGGTTTTCTCCAGCAGGCCGGCTGCGTCGAGATCCTTTTCGATCTGTTTGCGCAGGGCGAAGCGTTCCATACCGGCGTACAGCCCTACCTTGTCGTTGATCGTGCCGTCGTCGTTGAAGATGTCGATCGATTCGAGCCCGTATTTTTCACCGAGCATATAGTCGTTCACGTCGTGCGCCGGAGTAACCTTCAGGGCACCCGTGCCGAAAGCGATGTCCACGTACGTATCGCGGATCACGGGCACCGACCGGCCCACCAGCGGGACGATGACCCGGGCGTCTTCGGGCAGCCAGGCGTAGCGTTCGTCGTCGGGATTGACGCAGAGGGCCGTGTCGCCGAGGATCGTTTCGGGCCGGGTCGTGGCGACGATGATCGTGCGGTCGGTGCCTTCGACCCGGTAGCGCAGGTAGTAGAGCTTGCCGTGCGACTCTTTGAACACCACCTCTTCGTCCGAAAGGGCGGTCTGGGCCGACGGGTCCCAATTGACCATGCGTACGCCCCGGTAAATCAACCCCTTTTCGTAGAGGTCGCAGAAGACCCGCAGGACGCTTTCGGTACGAGCTTCGTCCATCGTGAAGCAGGTGCGTTCCCAGTCGCACGAGGCGCCCAGCTTGCGCAGTTGTTGCAGGATCACGCCGCCGTATTTCTCTTTCCAGTCCCAGGCATGACGCAGGAACTCTTCGCGCGAGAGCGACGATTTCTCGATCCCCTCGGCCTTGAGCTTGGCCACCACCTTGGCTTCCGTGGCGATCGAGGCGTGGTCGGTGCCCGGAACCCAGCAGGCGTTCTTGCCCTGCATGCGGGCGCGGCGCACCAGTACGTCCTGCAACGTGTTGTTGAGCATATGTCCCATGTGGAGCATACCCGTGACGTTGGGTGGCGGGATGACGATCGTATAGGGTTCCCGTTCATCGGGTTCGGAATGGAAAAGGCGGTGCTCCATCCAGTAGTCGTACCATTTGGATTCGATCTGCTGCGGGGCGTATTTGTCGGCGATTTGCATCATATTATGTGGGATATTTATAATTTGTACAGGATTTGCAAAGTTATGAACATTCTGTTAATATGAAATAAAATTAGGAGGAAAATCGTTATCTTTGCAAAATCTGTAAATTTTTTAAGAAATAGGTGCCCGCTGTACTTAAAAACTTCCCCGATTGAGGAAAGGAGAAACTGTAGGGAGGCGGGAGAAACGGAATTTTCCGAAAGGAAATCCGTTCGACGTACGGGGCTGCACCTGTTTTCGGTAAAAGAGAAAAATATGAGTAAGAAGGATAAAATAAAAAACATCGACATGGACGATCTGAAGGCACTGCCCGATGTCCTGGACGGACGCCATCACGTCATTCCCATCGTAACGGGCGGGGACGAGGTGTTGGAAGAGGTCAACGTGCCCGAAATATTGCCGATATTGACCTTGCGCAGTTCGGTGCTGTTTCCCGGAGCGATCACGCCGATTACGGTCGGCCGAGAGAAGAGCATCCGGCTGGTGCGCGAAGTGAACGAGCGCAACGGATTGCTGGGGGCCGTGCTGCAACGCGAAAGCGAAGTCGAAGACCCGGCGCCGGACGATATGTATAAGGTCGGCACTGCGGCCCGTATTATCAAGATTCTGGAGATGCCCAACGGTAACCTGACGGTGATTCTGAACGGACTGGAGAAAATCGAGGTGAAGGAGTATGTCTCCACGGAACCTTATTTCCAGGCCAGCGTGACGCCGTTGCGCGACTCTTCTCCCGATGTAAAGAGCCTGGAGTTCGAGGCTCTCGTGGATTCGATCCGCGACATTGCGCTGGGTATCATCGCTATTTCGCCGGACATGCCCAAGGAGGCGGCGTTCGCCATCAAGAATATCGACTCCAAGCGGGGAATCATCAACTTCATCTGTTCGAACCTCGAGCTTTCGGACGAAGACCGCCAGTCGCTGCTGGAGTCTCCCGGTCTGCTGGCCCGTGCCCGCAAGTTGTTGGAGATTCTGGTGCGCGAGCAGCAGCTCGTCGAGCTGAAGAACGAGATCCAGAGCCGTGTCAAGCAGGAGATCGACAAGCAGCAGCGCGATTACTACCTGCAGCAGCAGATGCGCACGATTCAGGACGAGCTGGGCGAAGGTGCCGACAGCGAGCTGGAGGGATTGCGCGAGAAGGCGTCCAAGAAGAACTGGCCCAAGGAGGTGGCCGAACTTTTCGAGAAGGAGATCACCAAGCTCGAACGGCTCAATCCCGCCGTGGCCGAATATTCGGTGCAAGTTACCTATCTGCAACTGATGCTCGAGCTGCCCTGGAACGATGTGACGCAGGATAATCTCGATCTGAAATGCGCACGCGAGCAGCTCGACCACGACCATTTCGGGCTGGACGAAGTGAAAGAGCGTCTGTTGGAGCATTTGGCCGTCATCAAGCTGAAAGGCGACTTGAAATCCCCGATCCTCTGTCTGTACGGCCCTCCGGGCGTAGGCAAGACCTCGCTGGGCAAGTCCGTGGCGGCGGCGCTGGGACGTAAGTTCGGCCGTATTTCGCTGGGCGGTCTGCACGACGAGGCCGAGATACGCGGTCACCGCCGCACCTACATCGGGGCGATGCCGGGCCGGATCATCCAGACCATCAAACGCTGCGGGTCGTCCAATCCGGTCATCATCCTCGACGAGGTGGACAAGGTGACCGTAAGCAATCACGGCGACCCGTCGAGTGCGCTGCTCGAAGTGCTCGATCCTGAACAGAATACGACGTTCCACGACAACTACCTCGATACGGAGTACGACCTTTCGAAAGTGCTTTTCATCGCCACGGCCAACAACATCGGCAACATCAACCCGGCGCTGCGCGACCGTATGGAGATGATCAACATTCCGGGCTACATTCTCGAAGAGAAGGTGCGGATCGGCCTTGACCACTTGCTGCCCAAGCAGATGACGGCGCACGGCATTCCCGAGGGGCAGTTGGTGCTGACGCCCGAGGTCGTCGAGCAGGTTATCGCGGGCTATACCCGCGAGTCGGGTGTCCGTTCGCTGGACAAGCACCTGGCGAAGATCGCCCGCTACCGGGCCAAGCAGATCGCTTTCGAGGAGGCTTATACGCCGGAGCTTACGCAGGCCGATGTCGAGAAGATTCTCGGCATCCCGAAATTCCTGCGCGAAGAGTACGAGGTCGGGGACATGGTCGGCGTAGTCACCGGCCTGGCTTGGACCGAGGTCGGCGGCGATATCCTCTACATCGAGTCGGTGCTGACCCCCGGCAAGGGCAAAGTGAGCCTGACGGGTAACCTGGGCGAGGTGATGAAGGAGTCGGCGACGATCGCCCACGAGTGGGTGATGGCGCACCACAAGGAGTTGGGTATCGATCCCGAAATGTTCGAGAAGAACGACATCAACATCCACGTACCGGAGGGAGCCATTCCCAAGGACGGTCCTTCGGCGGGTATCACGATGGTCACCTCGATCGTTTCGACCTATACGGGGCGCAAGGTGCGCGAGCGTATCGCCATGACCGGAGAGACGACCCTGCGGGGACGTGTAATGCCGGTAGGCGGTATCAAGGAGAAGATCCTGGCGGCCAAGCGTGCCGGTATCAAGGAGCTGATCCTTTCGGAAGACAACCACAAGGACATCTCGGAGATCAAGGCGGAGTACATCGACGGTCTGACGTTCCACTACGTGCGGACGAACGAGGATGTGTTGCGTTTGGCTCTCGAGGAGAAGAAATAATCCGTGTTAATTTGAAAAGCGGGACGCAATGTCCCGCTTTTTTCGTATTTTAGCGACTTGAAACAGATAGAGTCACGAGTTATGGAGTTTGTTGCGATCATTCCCGCCCGCTATGCATCGACCCGCTTCCCGGGCAAGCCGCTGGCGATGCTCGGGGGAAAGCCCGTCATCCGCCGGGTGTATGAACAGGTGACCGGCGTGCTGCCCGATGCGGTCGTGGCGACCGACGACGAGCGGATCCTGCGTGCCGTCGAGGAGTTCGGCGGTCGTGCCGTGATGACTTCGGCCGAGCACCGCAGCGGCACCGACCGTTGCTGGGAGGCTTATGGAAAGCTCGGCCGGGAGTACGACGCCGTGATCAACGTGCAGGGCGACGAGCCTTTCATCCGTCCGGAACAGCTTCGGGCGATCATGCGCTGCTTCGACGTGCCGGGTACGGACATCGCTACCCTGGTGCGGCCCTTTGCCGAGTCGGACGGACTGGCGGCGCTCGAAAATCCCAATTCGCCGAAAGTAGTGCTCGACGGCGAGTCGCGGGCGATCTACTTTTCGCGTTCGGTGATTCCCTACCTGCGGGGGGTGGAGCGGTCGGAGTGGCTGGCGAAACATACTTTCTATAAACATATCGGTATGTATGCCTTTCGTACGAAGGTGCTCGCCGAGGTGACGGCCTTGCCGCAATCTTCGCTGGAGAAGGCCGAGTCGCTTGAACAGTTGCGCTGGCTGGAGAACGGCTACAGGATCGGCGTGGGTATTTCCGACGTGGAAACCATCGGCATCGACACGCCCGAAGATTTGGCGGCCGCCGAGGAATTTTTGAAACGAATGAAGCGATAGAATCATGGATAAAAAACCTCTCTTTATAGCCGGTCCCTGCGTGATCGAATCGGCGGAATTGCTCGATACGGTCGCTGCGACGCTGGCGGACATCAATCGCCGGCTGGGCGTCGAAATCATTTTCAAGGCTTCGTTCGACAAGGCCAACCGCACGTCGATTTCGTCGTTCCGGGGGCCGGGGCTGGAAAAGGGCCTTCGGATGCTCGCCGACGTTCGGTCGAAGTGGGGGCTGCGGCTGCTGACCGACATTCACGAATCCTGTCAGGCCGCTCCGGTCGGTGAAGTCGTCGATGTGATCCAGATTCCGGCGTTTCTTTGCCGCCAGACCGATCTGTTGGTCGCTGCGGCCCGTACGGGACGTACGGTCAATATCAAGAAAGCGCAGTTCCTTTCGGGTGAAGATATGCGATACCCTTATGAAAAGGCGATGAAGGCCGGTGCCGGTGAGGTTTGGCTTACCGAACGTGGCAATATGTACGGCTACAACAACCTGGTGGTCGATTTCCGCAACATTCCCGATATGCTCGGTATCGCTTCGACGGTCGTCATGGACTGCACGCATTCCGTACAGCGCCCCGGTGCCGCCGGCGGCAAGACGGGCGGTAACCGCGAGTTCGTGCCTGCCATGGCCCGGGCAGCCCGGGCGTTCGGTGCCAACGGTTTCTTCTTCGAGGTGCATCCCGATCCCGATCATGCTTTGAGTGACGGTCCGAACATGCTTTATCTGAATGATTTGGAAAACGTAATAAAATCTTTGCTATAATATGACCGCAGACAAGCGGGCCGATATCCTCTCGCTGGCCCGAAAGACGATCCATACCGAAGCGCTGGCGCTCAAGCATCTCGAACAGACGCTGGGCGATGATTTCGTGTGCGCTGTCGAACTTATCCTGCACAGCCGGGGCAAGCTCGTGGTGACCGGAATGGGAAAATCGGGGCTGATCGGCCGCAAGATCGCCGCGACGCTGGCGAGCACCGGTACGCCGAGTTTCTTCCTGCATCCGGGCGAGGCTTTTCATGGCGATCTGGGAATGATCTCTCCGGAAGATACCGTGCTGGCGCTCTCTTATTCGGGCGAGACGGATGAAATCCTCAAGATCGTGCCGTTTATCCATACCAACGGCAACAAGCTGATTTCGATGACGGGCAATCCCGAATCGACGTTGGCCCGCAATTCGGACGTGCACCTCGACGTGGCCGTGCGCCACGAGGCCTGCATCCTGCACCTGGCGCCTACCACTTCGACTACGGCACAGATTGCCATGGGCGACGCGATGGCCGTAGCGCTGATGAAGCTGCGCAATTTCACGAGCATCGACTTCGCGCGGCTGCATCCGGGCGGCAGCCTGGGCCGCCGTCTGCTGATGACTGTCGGCAATGTGATGCACAAGGAGGGGTTGCCCGTGGTAGCTCCGGACTGTTCGGCCAAGGATATGATCCACGCCGTCAGCAAAGGCGGTCTGGGGCTGATCGTCATTTGCGAGGGGGACAAAGTGCTGGGGATCGTCACCGACGGGGATATCCGCCGGGCGATGGAACGCCGCGAATCGGAGTTTTTCTCGATCCGGGCCATGGACATCGCCACGCCCAATCCCAAGACCATCGGGCCCGATGAGAAACTGATCGCTGCGGAGAAGAAAATGACCCAGCATAAGATCAATTCGCTGCTGGTGACCGACGACCAAGGCAAACTTGTCGGTGTAATCCAGATTTACGACATAAAACTTTGAAAAACTATGTTTCTGATTATCGTCGATTACAAGAAGCCGCTCGAAGAGGTGGAGCGCTACCTGGCGGAGCATTGGGCTTTTCTCGACCGTTATTTCGCTCAGGGCAAATTGCTTTGCACCGGGCCGCAGAATCCCCGTACGGGCGGTGTGATCGTTTCGAAAGCCGCGAATCGTGCGGAAGCCGAAGCCTTTACGCGGGAAGATCCGTTCTTCCGGCATGAGATCGCAGATTATACGATCGTCGAGTTCGAACCGACCAAGTATCTTCCCGGATTCGAGAAATTTCGGTAGTAAGCAAATAAACAGGAGCGCCCGCGACTAATCGCGGGCGCTCCTGTTTTCGGAAAACGGCTGTGGAAAGTGTTGTAAACCGTTTTGATCCGCCTCTTCGTAACGTTTTGGAAGAAAGGCGGTCGTTTGACTCTTCTCCTGTATCGGATAGGGGTTGTTTCGTGTATTTTTTTGCGGCTTTCCGGTTGAAGTTCCTGGTGTCGTTGAGTGGTTCGGATGCTTCTGGTCCGGGGTGCTCTATTATCCCCGTACGTAGTGCGGCATTTCGGCGGGAATCGGCATCGACAGTTCGATGATACCGCCTACGGTGCCGTCCTCGCGGCGCCAGGCTGTTTGGTAGATCATTTTGCGGATCCCTTTTTTCTCGATGGTGTAGGCATTCGTGTCGCCTTTTTCGAGGATGCGGGCGATGATCCCCTTCGAGCGCTCGTTGTGGCAGGGGAGCATGCTTTTGCCGCGATACTCTCCATTGACGGAGATAGATTGCTTGTTCTGGTAAATTACCACGCCTTCGGTGTCGCATACCGTTACGGCGCAGTTCGTGTCGTCAGCCCAATTAAAATTCATAGTACTATTCTGTTTTTATAGTTTCTTCGGTTGTAGAAAGCGAGGTCGGGACTGTATTTTATTGCGAAATCTTGACCAGTTGTTCGCGGTAGGCGGTCATGATTCGCGATTTGGAGATGTAGCCCAGGTAGTGTTTCTCCTTGTCCACGACGGGTAACACCCAGACGTGGTTTTCGTCGAAACGGCGCAGCACGCTCTGGATCTGTTCATGTTGCAGGATCGTGTCGGGGGACAGGAGCATGTAGCGTGTAATCGGGTTGCCGTACTTTTGCGGATTGAACAGGTCTTCCCGCACGTCGTTCAGGCGGACGATGCCCAGCAGGTGTTTTTCGTTGTCGAGAACCGGGAAATAGTCGTCGTGACGCTCCCGGGACATGATCTGCACGATGTCGCCCAAAGTCTGGGACGGGTGGATGTAAACCCCGTCGTCCTGAATCAGGTCGTCGAGCCTCAGAAAGACGAAGACCGATTCGTCCTTGTTGTGGGTGATCAACTCCCCGTTCTGACGCAGTTGCTTGGTATAGATCGAGTCGGGATCGAGGTAGTAGTCGATGGCGAAGGCGATGCAGGCGGTGATCATCAGCGGGATGAAAAGGCCGTAACCGCTCGATAGTTCGGCGATCAGGAAGATCGAGGTCAGGGGGGCCTTCATCACGCCCGACATTACGCCCGCCATACCTACCAGGGTGAAAGAAACCAGCGACAGGTTCCATCCGAACAGGGTGTTGCAGACCAGCGCCGTGATAGCGCCCATGAATGCGCCGACGAACAGCGAAGGGGCGAACGTACCGCCGACGCCGCCCGCAGCGTTGGTCGAGGCCATAGCGATCACTTTGAAGAACATCGTGCCTACGATGAAGAGAATGACCACCCAGTCGATCTGACTGAAGCGGTAGAAGAGCGAGTTGTTGAACAACTCGGTCGTGTTGCCGTGCATGAGCGACATGAAACCTTCGTAGCCTTCGCCGTAGAGGGGCGGGAAAATGTAGATCAGGATGCCGAGTACGGCTCCGCCGATCAGCCACTTCTTGTAGGGACTGTCGATCTTTTTGAAGAAGGCGCCCACCCGGGCATTGACCGTGGTGAAGTAGTAGGACATCAGCCCGCAGAAGATACCCAGCAGGACGAAAAGCGGAATTTGGTTGAGCCGGAACGCATCGTCGGGAGTCAGCGAGATGGCGATGATCGGATCGAATCCCCGGATCGTGAGGGCGACAGCGGCGGCCGTGATCGAAGAGATGAGCAGCGGTACGACCGTGCGCGAGGTGAGATCGAGCATCAGGATTTCGAGCACGAAGACCACGCCCGTGATCGGGGCTTTGAAGATGGCTGCAAGGGCCGCCCCGGCTCCGCAGCAGAGCAGCAGGGTGGTGTTTTTGTAGTTCAGGTGGGCCAGGCGGCTGATGTTCGAACCGATGGCTGCGCCCGTCAGGACGATCGGGGCCTCGGGACCGACCGAACCGCCGAATCCGATCGTCGTCGCACCGCCTACGACCGAAGTCCAGCAGTTGTGGGAGGCAATGTACGAGTTTTTACGCGACATGGCATATAACACGCGTGTAACGCCTTCCGAAATGTTGTCTTTGACGACGTATTTGACGAAAAGCGAGGCCAGAATGATACCGATGACCGGATAGAACAGGAAGAGAAAATGCGACTGTTCGACGGGGAACCAATGGGTCAGCCCTGCTTTGATTCCGTAGAGCAGCAGTTCGAACAGGCAGGTACCCAATCCGGCCAGAACCCCTACGATGATGGCCAGCAGCGCCATGATCTGCGTACTGGTGAACCGTTTGGTAAGCTCCAGGAAACGGATGTAGATACGTTCGCCCCAATCCGCGATCGTCTGCGGTGTTATGCGTTTGAACATTTCGGGTACCTTGTCTGCTGGTTATGCGCGTTATCGCTGTTGCTGGTATTGGCGAGCCTGCTCGGCGATCAGCTCCTTGTCGTCGAAGTAGTCGATCCGCATGGCGTGGCGCACTTCGCCGAGCGTTTGCGCGGCTGTTGCCCGGGCATGCTCCGAACCTTTGCGCAGAATTTCATAGACCTCTTCGATGCGGCCTTCGTACTGCTTGCGGCGCTCGCGGATCGGCTCCAGCGTTTCGTTCAGCACGGCGATCAGGAACTTCTTGACCTTCACGTCGCCCAGCCCGCCCCGGCGGTAGTGCGCCTTCAACTCGTCGAGCGAGGCGTAATCGGGCAGGTATCGCTGAAAATGTTCCGGGCGGCTGAAGGCGTCCAGGTAGGTGAAGACGGTGTTGCCCTCGACCTTGCCCGGGTCCTTCACCCGCAGGTGGTCGGGATCGGTATACATACCCATCACCTTCTTCTTCACTTCATCGGCCGAGTCGGAGAGGTAGATGCAGTTGCCCAGCGATTTCGACATCTTGGCCTTGCCGTCCGTACCGGGCAGACGCAGGCAGGCCGCGTTGTCGGGCAGCAGAATTCCCGGCATGACGAGTGTTTCTCCATATACGGAGTTGAATTTATGGACGATTTCGCGCGTCTGTTCGATCATCGGTTCCTGATCCTCGCCGACCGGTACGGTCGTGGCCTTGAAAGCGGTGATATCCGAGGCCTGGCTGATCGGGTAGGTGAAGAATCCTACCGGAATACCCTGGCGCTGCGATCCCTCTTCTTCGTTGCCTTCGGCGAAGCCGCGCAACTGGATTTCGGCCTTCACCGTCGGATTGCGCTGCAGACGGGCTACGGTCACCAGGTTCATGTAGTAGAAAGCCAGCTCGCAGAGTTCCGGCACCTGCGACTGGATGAAGAGCGTCGATTGCGCGGGATCCAGTCCGCAAGAGAGATAGTCGAGGGCGACCTCGAGGATGTTCTGCCGCACTTTTTCCGGGTTGTCCGCATTATCGGTCAGCGCCTGGGCGTCGGCGATCATGATGAATATTTTCTCGAATTCGCCCGAATTCTGCAACTCCACGCGGCGGCGCAGCGAACCTACGTAATGTCCCAGGTGGAGTTTGCCGGTCGGACGATCTCCGGTGAGTATGATTTTTCCCATCAGTTAAAAAGTTTCTAATAATAAATAGTCTGCAAATGTACGAAAAACTAAACCGATGGTCGAATAATAATTGCGAAGTATCGGTTTTTTTTATATTTTCGTGCGTGCAAATAAGATAAACTATGACTATCATCCAACTCGAATACCTGCTGGCGGTAGCCAATTGCGGCAGTTTCTCTCTGGCAGCGGAACACTGTTTCGTGACCCAGCCGTCGTTGAGCATGCAGATCAAGTCTTTGGAGGAAGAATTGGGCGTGGTGCTGCTCGATCGCAGCAAGAAACCGGTCATTCCGACCGAGGCGGGCGAGGTGGTGCTTGCCGAAATCCGGGAAACCCTCCGGGCTTACGATCATATCCGCGAAGCGGTCGCGGAACTCAAAGGCGAAACTTCCGGTCGGTTGCGGCTCGGCGTCATTCCGACCATCGCACCTTACCTGTTGCATAAGTTTATTCCCGATTTCGTGCGGGACTATCCCAAAGTCGAACTGGAGATTGCGGAGATGGTGACCGCCGACATCGTCGATGCGCTGCGCCGCGACCGGATCGATGCGGCATTGGTCGCCGGCGGAACCTGCGGCGAGGGGATTCAGGAACACGAGTTGTTCGACGACCGGTTCCATCTTTACGTGTCCCGGGAGAATCCGCTTTTTGAACGCACGAACGTCCGTATCGAGGATATCGACCTCAAGGAGCTGGTGCTGTTAAGTCCGGGGCATTGTATGCGTGACCAGATCATCGAGCTGTGCCAGGCCAAACGGGAGGTCCCCTCGCACTATACGTTCGAATCCGGTTCGCTCGATACGTTGATGCGGATCGTCGATTGCACGCATTGCGTGACGATTATCCCCGAAATGGCCGTGGAATACATTCCTGCGGAGCATCGTTGTCAGGTCAAAACGCTGGCCAAGGGGGCTACTTCGCGCAAGATCGCCGTGGCCGTGCGCCGGACCTATGTCAAAAGTTCGATCATCAAAGCCTTGATCGATACTATTTTGTCGAAAGTTTCCCGCCAATAGGGATTCGGGACGGATATTTGCAGAGCAAATTTTCGGATATTCTCTTGTATCTTTGCGGGAAGGGGGATGCGTTCGGCATAAAAAAACAAACGGGTTTGTTTTGTTCTGCCCTCATTTTCGCTACCTTTGCAAAGTTGTATTGACCGGTAAATTCAAACTATGGAAAAATTGACAGGCACGATAATTCGTGCAATCCAGGATAAGAAGGGTAAAAATATCGTATCGTTGGATCTTTCGAAAATCGACGGGGCGATCTGCTCCTGCTTCATCGTTTGCAACGCCGACTCCACCACGCAGGTCGCTGCGATCGCGGCGGGTATCGAGGAGCAGGTATTGGAAACCCTCGGCGAGAAGGTCTGGCGCGTGGAAGGACAGCAAAATGCGCTGTGGATCGCTATGGACTACGTGGATGTGGTGGTGCATATTTTTCAGACAGAATTGCGTGAATTTTACAAATTGGAGGAGCTGTGGGCCGATGCCCCGGCGACCCGTTATGAGTATGACGAATAATATTTTATGGCACAACAGAAAATAAACAACAAAATGAATATGCCGCGTCCTTCGTGGATGTGGATATACGGCGTCATCATTATTTTTATTGTCGGCTACTGGATGTTCGGACCCGGCAACGGAGTCCCGGTCAAGAGCGACTGGAATACCGTGGCGCAGATGATCGAGCAGGGCGACGTCGAAAAAATCCAGGTCGTCAATCGTGACCTGGCGGAAATCTACCTTAAGAAGGATGCTGCGGACCGGTACCGTAAGGATGCTGCGGACCCGCGTTTCCGTAATATGCCCGAAACGGGGGCTCAGCTTACTTTCAATATCGGGTCGGTGGATACGTTCCGTCAGGATTTGGATAAGGTGACGGCCGAGTCGGGTAACAAGGTGGTGCTGGTGTACGAGAACCGGGAGAATTCCTGGACATCGATTCTGCTTCAGATGCTTCCCTGGATCATTATTATCGGCGGCTGGTTCTTCCTGATGAGCCGCATGTCGCGGGGTGCCGGAGGCGGTGCTGGCGGTATTATGAACGTGGGGAAGGCCCGGGCGCAGGTGTTCGACAAGGAGAACTCGAAAAAGGTGACTTTCAAGGACGTTGCCGGACTGGAGGAGGCAAAGGTCGAGATCATGGAGATCGTCGATTTCCTCAAGAAACCCGACAAATACAAATCCATCGGTGCGAAAATTCCCAAGGGCGCGTTGCTGGTAGGCCCTCCGGGAACGGGTAAAACCCTGTTGGCGAAGGCGGTGGCGGGAGAGGCCAATGTGCCGTTCCTGTCGATTTCCGGCTCGGATTTCGTGGAGATGTTCGTGGGCGTGGGCGCTTCGCGCGTGCGCGACCTTTTCGAGCAGGCCAAGCAAAAAGCTCCTTGTATTCTTTTCATCGACGAAATCGACGCCATCGGCCGGGCCCGCGGCAAGAACGCCGGGTTCTCGGGCAATGACGAGCGGGAGAATACACTCAACCAGTTGCTGACCGAGATGGACGGTTTCCAGACCAATACGGGCGTGATCGTCCTGGCGGCGACCAACCGGGTCGATATTCTGGACAAGGCGCTGATGCGTGCCGGACGTTTCGACCGGCAGATCGAGGTGGGATTGCCCGACGTGAAGGAGCGCGAGGAGATTTTCGACGTGCATCTGCGTCCGTTGAAGCTCGATCCGGAGCTGGACCGTACTTTCCTGGCCAAGCAGACGCCCGGCTTTTCGGGTGCCGACATCGCCAATGTCTGCAACGAGGCGGCGTTGATCGCGGCCCGTCACAATAAGAAATATGTGTCGCGCGAGGATTTCCTGGCGGCGATCGACCGCATTATCGGCGGTCTGGAGCGTAAGAACAAGATCATTTCCGACGAAGAGAAGCGGGTGATTGCCTATCACGAGGCCGGACACGCTACGGTAAGCTGGATTTTGGAGAATGCCAGTCCGCTGATCAAGGTGACTATCATTCCGCGTGGCAAGTCGTTGGGCGCGGCCTGGTACCTGCCCGAAGAACGGCAGATCACCACGCGCGAGCAGATGATGGACGAGCTGGCTGCGATGCTCGGCGGCCGGGTGTCCGAGCAGATCAATTTCGGCGAGGTTTCGACCGGAGCGCTCAACGATCTGGAGCGGGCGACCAAGATGGCGTATGCCATGGTGGCTTATTACGGTATGAGCGAGAAGGTCGGGACGATCAGCTATTACGACTCTACGGGCCAGAGCGACATGGCGCTGACCAAGCCCTATTCCGAACTGACGGCCCAGCAGATCGACGCCGAGGCTAAAAATACCATTGCCGAAGCCTATGCGATGGCGGCGGAGGTACTCCGCAGCCATGCCGACGGTTTGAAGGAGCTGGCCGAACTGCTGTTGGAGCGCGAAGTGGTCTTTACGGAGGATGTGGAGCGTATCTTCGGTAAACGGAAAAAGGATATTCTGCGGGAACGGAAAGAGGCCGAGCAGAAGGCTTTGGCGGAGCGGAAAGCTGCATCTGGCGATGCGGAAGAGGCAGCCGGGAAAAAAGAGGTTGCGCCGGCCGAGTCCCGAAAGGACGAAGAAAAGATTTCCGGAACCGCCGCTTCCGCTGTGTCGGACGGAAAATCGTCGGCGGAAACGCCTGAAGTTTAACGAGGTTTACCCGAAAAAGGTTGAATTATGTCTGATAAAATGAGGAATCTTCTGGTGCGAACCTTGAGCGGTGCCGTCCTGACTGTCGTGGTAGTCGGAGCGGTGCTTTGGTCGCAGTGGAGTTTCGGAGTGCTGTTGCTGGCGATTCTCGTCGGCGGTATGTGGGAGTTTTACCGGATGGCCCGCCGGGAGGATATTTACCCTCTCAAATGGCTCGGACTGGTTACGGGTACGGCTCTTTTCGTGGCGAGTTTCCTGCTGGCGGTTTCTGCGGAGCAGGTGGCGTTGTTGCCGAGAGCGCTTTCCGTCCTCTTGTGGTTGTTGCCGGTTTTTATTTTGCTCATACCACTGATGTTCGTCTGTGAACTGTTCCTCAAGCGTGCCCGCCCCGCCGCCGATGTGGGGGCGACGCTCGGAGGCGTCTTTTATGTGGCCGTGCCTTTGTCGATGATGGCCTATCTGCCTCTGCTGACGGGGGAGGGTGGCTGGAATCCCTGGGTGATTTTGGCCTACATCTTCATTATTTGGGCCAACGACGTATTCGCCTACCTGGTGGGGGTCAGCGTCGGCCGACATCATCTTTACGAGCGGATTTCGCCCAACAAGTCGTGGGAGGGGTTCTTCGGCGGCATCGTCGGTGCGATCGCCATGGGCTGCCTTGCCGCATGGTGGCTCGACGGTAGCTATTGGCTGTGGTGCTGTTTAGCTGCGATCGCTGCCGTGAGCGGTGTGTTGGGCGATTTGATCGAGTCGATGTTCAAGCGTGCGGCCGGCGTGAAGGATTCGGGCAATATTCTGCCGGGGCACGGCGGTTGGCTCGACCGTTTCGATGCGCTCATTTTCTCGTTGCCGTTCGTGGTCGCTTATCTGGTATTGCTGCATATTTCATAAGAAAACTTACTATCCGAATATGAAAATAAACAAGGAAGGCTACAAGATTATCGGGCTGACAGGAGTCGTTTGTTTCCTGCTTTGGGCGCTGATGTACTATCTGATGTCGCGCCATGCCGAAGCGGGACTGCTCTGGTTCGGATCCATTCTGCTTGTGCTGTTTTGGTTCTTTATCGTGGCATTTTTCCGGGAGCCGCGGCGTGTGAAGATCCATGATGCGGAGTTGGTCTTCGCTCCGTGCGACGGCCGGGTCGTAGTGACCGAAATGGAACACGAGAGCGAATACCTCGATCGGGAGATGCTGCAGATTTCGATCTTCATGTCGATTACCAACGTTCACATGAACTGGGTGCCGGTCGGAGGTACCGTGGAGTATTTCAAGTATCATCCGGGGCGTTTCCTGGTGGCGTGGCATCCCAAGTCCTCGACCGAGAACGAGCGGACGACAACCGTCGTGCGAACCCCCGACGGCAAGGAGGTGCTCTTCCGTCAGATTGCGGGTCTGATCGCCCGTCGTATCGTTTCCTATATGAAAGTCGGCTCGAAGGTGGAGCAAAATTCGGTTTGCGGGTTCATCAAGTTCGGCTCCCGCATCGACATCCTTCTGCCGAAGGATACCGAATTGCTCGTGGAGATCGGGGATCCTGTCGTGGGATCGCAAACTCCCATCGCCCGGTTGAAGTAACTTATTGGCGGCGGTTTTCGCGTTGCGGTACGTATGAGTATTACACCTCAAACATTGCTTCGTTTTACGGTGGGGGCGGTCATTACGGCCGTCGTCCTCTTTTTGATGTGGTACTTCAGCTCCATCGTGATCTACATTCTGGTTTCGGCGGTGCTGGCCATCATGGGGCGCCCGCTGGTAGCCCGGATATCCCGAGGCCGGATCGGGCGATGGCATGTGCCGCGCTGGTGCGGAGCGCTCGTTACGCTGCTGGTGATCTGGATCGTTTTCGCGGTGATGTGCGGGCTTTTCGTGCCGCTGGTGACCAACAAGCTCTACCAGTTGGCGCACCTCGATTTTTCGACGGTGCTGACTTCTGTCGAGGAGCCGCTGCAGCGTATTCAGGATTATCTCACTCACTTCTTCTCGTTGCCCGAAACCCAGGTGTCGTTTAAGGACACGCTGATTTCTTTCCTGCAGTCGCTGATTAATTTCGACACGATCAATACGGCGTTTTCATCGGTGGTGAGTCTGGCCGTTTCGAGCGTAATCGCCTTTTTTTCGATTTCGTTCATCACGTTCTTTTTCCTGCGGGACGACGGACTTTTCTATGCGATGGTAACGGCACTTTTCCCGGATCGATACCAACAGAACGTGACGCATGCCCTCAATTCGATTACAGTGCTTCTGTCTCGCTACTTCCGGGGAATTTTGGCCGAGAGCTTCCTGTTGATGCTGGCCGTATCGCTGGTGATGATGGCTTTCGGCATGAGGGCGCAGGATGCCTTTTTCATCGGTCTTATCATGGGGGTTATGAACGTCGTGCCATACGCCGGTCCGACCATCGGCGGCGCGGTTTCGGTCTGCATGGGTATCATCACCCCGATCGAAGGGATGTCGATCGGCCATACGATGCTGGTCATCGCAGGATCGCTGTTGATTTTGAAGGGGCTGGATGATTTCGTGCTGCAACCGACGCTCTACTCCGAGCGGGTCAAGGCGCAGCCGCTCGAGATATTTCTCGTGATCCTGATCGCCGGGTCGTTGGCCGGGGTGATCGGCATGCTGCTGGCCATACCGCTTTATACCGTGCTGCGGGTTTTCGCCAAGGAGTTTTTCTCCCAGATTTCCCTGGTGCGCAAGCTGACCGAAAAGATTTGAGGCTATGTCTGTCTGGATCGAAGGAGAGGTGATGCACGGACGGCAACTGGGCCGTGAGTTGGGATTTCCGACCGCCAATATGGAGGTTGCGGATGCGGATACGATCGAAAGCGGAGTGTATGAGTCTTGTGTGGAGATCGACGGCGTGGAGTATAAGGCCATGTCGAATCTGGGGAGCAACCCCTCGGTGGGCGGAGGTCCCCGACATCTCGAAACCCATATTTTCGACTTTTCGGGCGATCTCTACGGTCGGAGACTCCGGGTCGAGCTGCGGCGTAAGATCCGCGATGAGCGCAAGTTCGATTCGCTGGAGGAGTTGCAGCGCCAGATCGAACGGGATCGCAGCTGTATTTTGAGTTCGGAGAATCGGCGGCGATGACCGTGCGGCGGTTTATACCGTTTTTCGGCCGGAGGCCGTGTTTACCGCTTCGTGGCTTCGATTCCCTTCGGCGGGAGTCGGTGTCGCAATGCGGCCGACGAGAGCCAACGATTCGGCAAGAGATTATGTATAATTGATTAAATGATAAAAAGTATGTTTTTGGATTTATCCCTGCCTTACAAAGTGGCCGATATGTCATTGGCCGAATGGGGCCGGAAAGAGATTGAGATTTCGGAGCACGAGATGCCCGGACTGATGGCCATACGCCGCAAGTACGGCCCGCAGAAACCGTTGAAGGGCGTGCGTATCATGGGGTCGCTGCATATGACGATTCAGACTGCCGTGTTGATCGAAACGCTGGTCGAGTTGGGCGCCGACGTGCGCTGGTGCTCGTGCAATATTTTTTCGACGCAGGACCATGCGGCGGCGGCCATCGCCGAAGCGGGGGTTCCCGTATTTGCGTGGAAGGGCGAAACGCTGCCCGAGTACTGGTGGTGTACGGCGATGGCCATGTCGTTCCCCGGCGGGAAGGGCCCTCAGTTGATCGTCGATGACGGCGGCGATGCCACGTTGTTGATCCACAAAGGGTATAAGGCCGAAAACGACGCTTCGACGCTGGATTACGAACCGTCGTCTTACGAGGAGGAGGTCATTCTCGATACGCTGAAGAAGATTCTGGCCGAAGATAACGGCAAATGGCACCGAACGGTAGCCGAGTGGCGGGGTGTGAGCGAAGAAACGACGACCGGCGTGCATCGCCTTTATCAGATGCAGGAGGCGGGCGAACTGCTCGTTCCTGCGATCAACGTGAACGACTCCTGCACCAAGTCGAAATTCGACAACCTGTACGGTTGCCGCGAGTCGCTGGCGGACGGTATCAAGCGGGCGACCGACGTGATGATTGCCGGCAAGGTGGTGGTCGTTTGCGGTTACGGCGATGTCGGCAAGGGCTGTGCCCGTTCGATGCGTTCGTACGGAGCCCGGGTCATCGTTACGGAGATCGACCCGATCTGCGCTTTGCAGGCCGCGATGGAGGGTTTCGAGGTGAAGACCGTCGAGAGTGCTCTGGCCGAGGGTAATATTTATGTGACTTGCACGGGAAACTGCGACATCATCACGCTCGAGCACATGCAGCGGATGCGGGACCAGGCGATCGTCTGCAACATCGGCCATTTCGACAACGAAATCCAGATGGCCCGTCTTGAGGCTTCGGATGCCGTGCGTACCAACATCAAACCGCAGGTGGATAAGTTCACCTTCCCCGACGGCCATTCGATCTTTATCCTGGCCGAAGGCCGCCTGGTGAACTTGGGTTGCGCTACGGGACATCCTTCGTTCGTGATGAGCAATTCGTTCACCAACCAGTGTCTGGCGCAGATCGAGTTGTGGCAGAAGAAACTGGAGGTGGGCGTGTATCGTCTGCCCAAACATCTGGACGAGGAGGTTGCCCGGCTGCATCTGGATAACCTCGGTGTGGAGCTTACGCAGCTTACGAAAAAACAGGCCGACTATATCGGCGTACCGGTCGAGGGTCCTTACAAGGCCGAGCATTATCGGTATTAAAATAGATCGGGTTCCGTTCGGTTCCCGAAAATAAACCTGGTGTCAGTTTGTCTGACGCCGGGTTTATTGTTTTCGGGCTGCGGGCGATTGGTCGAGTAAGGTGCATCCGAAACAGGACGTACCGCTTGCTTTGCCTCCGGGGAAAGGAGGATAAAAAACGTCTTCGGATTTTTCCGAAGACGTTTTGAATGATCGGGTCGGTGGAATTAATAGCCGAACATCTCCTTTTGGCTCACGATCTGTACCGGGCCCAGCTTGCGCAGGTAATCCTGGTCGAGGTCTTTCAGGTCGCCGAGGATGCAATAGGTGTATTTGCGGTCCTTGATCCACTGTTCCTGGGCGGCTTTGAGGTCGGCGAAGGTCATGTCCTGGACCTTTTCGAAGATGGCTTTGTTGCGGTCTTCCGTTACGCCCAGATCTTTGTTGGCGATGTATTTCCAGAGCACTTCGTCCTTGATCGTACGCGAGGTTCGCAAATTGGTCAGTACGGCTTCTTTGGCCAGTTTGAAGGCTGCTTCCGATTCGGGCATGTTGTTGATGATCTCATCGAATGCGTCGATGGCCTGGGCCATTTTGTCGTTTTGCGTGGCGATGATCGCTGCGAAAAGATAATTGTCGTCCAGGTAGCTCGGATTGATCCACTCCGTGAAGGCCATGTAAGCCAGGCTGCGGGATTCGCGCATCTCCTGGAAGACGATGGCTCCCATGCTGCCGCTGTTGTATTCGTTGTACAGTTTCAGAGCGGGATCGACCGCTACGTCGAATTTTTTGCCCAGGTTCGAGTACTGGAGGAAGTAGAGCTGCGGCGCGTTGTAGTTGGCCAGGCAGACCTTGTTCTGTTCCGTAGGCTGGAACGCGATATTTCCCCGAGTCAGCGGTTCGAGCACTTCCGGCGTTTGGTGGTGTGCTTTCAGGTCGGCGAGCAGCCCGGCTTTGTCCTTAGGACCGTAATAGAGGATGGTGTGCTGCTTTTTCAGCAGGTCGCGGACCTTGCCGATCAGTACGTCCGACGTGAGCGCTTCGAGCTGCTCGTTGTTGAGGGTCGTGCGCTGGATAGCTTCTCCGCCGAAGAAGGCGAAACGCTGCAAGGCTGCGAAATTCGCTTCCTGGTTCAGTTTGTTGTCTGCACGTTTTTTCAGCAGGTCGGCCTTGTAGTTGGCGAGAATCTCTTCGTCGCCCTGTGCATTGGCTACCAGGTCTTCGAAGATATCCATGACCTGTCCCATGTTTTCGCTCAATCCCTTGAAGGTTATCGCACAGCGGTTCTGACTGGCCGACAGGTCGTAGTAGCAGGCGATGTCGTAGAGTTCGGATGCGATCTCCGCAGCTGTCTTGGCCTGGGTGCCGAGGTAGTCGATATAAGCGAAGGCATTGTTGAGCGCCGGATCGTTCAGCACGCCGGTATCGAAGAGGTAGGTCAGCGAGAAAAGGTCGTTGATGTCATTTTTCTTATAGAGGACTTCGAGGCTGGAATCGGTTTTGAAAATCTCCATATCGCGGTTGAAATCCACGAATACGGGTTCGATCGGAGTTACCGTCGAATTTTGAATTTCGGTCAGGAATGCACTCTGGGTGTCGCGGTTCATCTGGATCGGGGTGAGGGCCGGTTTGGCGATCTTCTGCACGCTGGGGTCCTCTCCCTGGCGTTTGTAGATAATGCCGTAATTCTCGGTGCCGAGTTTTTCATTGGCCCAGGCCACCAGTTGTTCCTTGGTGATGGAGCCGATGCGGTCGAGCTTGGTCACTTCGTCGCTCCAGGGAATGTCGTTGTAGAAGGACGAAAGGTACATTTCGACACGTCCCACGTTCGTCTCTTCCTCGCGCATGGTCGATACTTTCAGGTTGTTTACGACCGCCTTGATCAGCTCTTCGCTGAATTCGCCGTTGCGGAGTTTCGCTACCTCTGCGAGCAACAGATCCCGGACCTCGTCGAGGGTCTGACCCGCTTTCGGAAGACCTTGCAGCACGAGGGCTCCGTAGTCGGCCCGCTGATCCGGGTACGAGAAGGCGTCGAGTACTTTCTGTTGCTGCATCAGGTCGAGGTCGATCATGCCGGCCTGTCCGTTGTAGAGGATCCGGCTGGCCAACAGCAGGTATTCCGCATCGTCCGATGCGGCGTTGTCCGTGCGCCATGCCAGCGTTACGTTCGCGGCGTCGGGACCGTAAACCTCCTTGACGATGGGTTTGGTGATCGGGGCTTCGGGTTCGAAGGCGAGCTGCGGGATATTCTCGTTCGGCTGCATATCGCCGAAATATTTGTCGATCGTGGCGATCATCTGGTCGGGATCGAAGTCGCCCGAAAGCAGGATGGCCATGTTATTGGGCACGTAATACTGCGTGTGATAGTTCTTTACGTTGGTAATCGACGGGTTTTTCAGGTGTTCCTGCGTGCCGAGTACGGATTGTTTGCCGTAGGGGTGGTTCGGATAGAGCACTTCGCCGATCGTGGTGTAAACCTTACGGTTGTCGTCCGTCAGGGACATGTTTTTCTCCTCGTAGATCGTTTCGAGCTCGGTGTGGAATCCGCGGATCACGACGTTCTTGAAGCGGTCGGCCTGGATCCTGGCCCAGTTCTCGATCTGGTTCGAAGGAATGTTTTCGATATAGACCGTCCGGTCCATCGAGGTGTTGGCGTTGGTTTCCAGAGCACCGATCGCCGACATCAGTTTGTCGTACTCGTTGGGGATGGCGTATTTCGAAGCTTCGTAGCTGATGCTGTCGATCTGACGGTAGATTGCCGCACGCTCCGCATCGTCGGTCGTCTTGCGGTAAACCTCGAAGAGCTGTTCGATCTGGTCGAGCAGGGGCTTCTCGGCTTCGTAGTTGCTCGTGCCGAACTGTTGGGTGCCCTTGAACATCAGATGTTCGAAATAGTGGGCCAGACCGGTCGTTTCGCTCGGGTCGTTCTTGCCGCCGACTTTCACGGCGATGTAGGTTTCGATGCGCGGTTCTGCCTTATTGACGCTCATATAGACTTTCAGTCCGTTATCCAGCGTGTAGATACGGGTCTTGAGCGGGTCGTTCTTGACCGTTTCGTACGTGTACCCGGATGAATCGGTACAGGCCGTGGTAAGCAGCGCGAAGGCCGTTGCCGCGATTAATAACAGAAATTTTTTCATACGGTTTATATTTTAGAATGTTGTTACGATCCAGTTTTTTACGACAGGGTAGGTGTCCGACCAGACGAGGCAGATCATCCAGATGGCGGCTACGAGTTTCAGTCCCGTACCTGCGATGAAGGCGAGGAAGGAGCCGAAGCCCGAACGGAACGCCTTGGCCGAGTCGCTGCGGTCGTGGATCAACTCGCCGATGACCGCGCCGAAGAAAGGGCCGAGGATGACGCCGACCAATCCGCCGGCGAAAAATCCGGCGAAAAATCCGGCGATCATGCCGACGGTCGCCCCGATCGACCCTGCCCGCGTACCGCCCACCAGACGTGCGAAATAGCCGGGCAGGAAGTAGTCGATGACCGAAACGGCCACTGTCACGGCCAGCCAGATCCAAAGTGTCGCGGACGATATTTCGGAATAGCTGCAAAAGGAGGCGCAGAGTAATCCCGCGTAGCTCAACGCTACGCCCGGGATGATCGGAACGATACATCCGACGATGCCTGTGATCGAAAACAGGAATGCTGCGATCGAAAGCGCTATGTCCATAAAAATGCGGCCGGCAAAATAGGTTGCGTCGTTTTTTCGGTTCTCCGTCAGGCTGTGCCGAACTTGTTTGGCGTATGTCCTCGCTTTTCGGGAACTTTTATGCAAATATATGGGTTATCGACTGCGTCACCAAATATTTAGGGGCATTTTTGACGGTTCGTACCGCGTATGAAAAAATCCTGCCGTTGCGGGGCAGGATTTTCGATCGTTTGCCGGAGTTTTCTACCGGATCAGCTTGTTGGTTTTCGTATCCGGGAATATCACCCAGGGCTTGAAGGCTTTGGCTTCTTCGAAATCCAGCAGGGCGTAGGAGGCGATGATTACGACGTCGCCCACCTGCACCTTGCGTGCGGCAGGGCCGTTCAGACAGATCGCACCGCTGCCCCGTTCTCCTTTGATAATATAGGTTTCGAGGCGTTCGCCGTTATCGACGTCCAGTACCTGTACTTTTTCGCCTTCGATCATGTTGGCCGCATCCATCAACTCTTTGTCGATGGTGATGCTGCCCACGTAGTTCAGGTCGGCCTGTGTGACCGAAACGCGGTGTATTTTGGATTTGAGAACTTCGATCTGGAATTTCATCGCAATTTGATGTTATCGATTAAACGAATATCTCCGGCCTGTACGGCGATGCAGCCCTGTATAACCGGACTCTCTTCCCAGGTGCGGACCTGTTGCATGGTCGCCGCATCTACGACCTGAAAGTAGATTACTTTCAGCAGCGGATTGCTCTCTACCTGTGCCGTAACCCAGGCTGCGAGCTGGTCGGGTGTCGTCTGATGGGATTTTTCGACCGCAGCCTTCAATACCTTATATATATAAGGGGCCGCCGTCCGGTGATCCGTATCGAGCAGAGTGTTGCGCGACGAAAGCGCCAGCCCGTCCTCTCCGCGCACGATCGGGCAGGGGATGATCTCGACCGGAATGCGCAGTTGGCGTACCATTTCGCGGATTACCGCGATCTGCTGGAAGTCCTTCTCGCCGAAATAGGCTTTGGCAGGTTTCACCAGATCGAAAAGCCGACTCACGACCTGTGCCACGCCGTTGAAGTGGCCGGGTCGGGTCGCACCCTCCATCACTTTGTCGATCATGCCGAAGTCGAACGTGCGGGTGTCGGGTTCGGGATATACCTCCTCGACCGAAGGCATGAAAACATAGTCCGCACCGACCTCTTCGAGCAGGCGCAGGTCGGCTTCCGGGGTCCGGGGGTAATTTTTCAGGTCGGTTTTGTCGTTGAATTGTGTCGGATTGACGAATACGCTCACCACGACGGTCGCACACTCCCGGCGTGCGCGTTCAACCAGCGAACGGTGTCCTGCGTGGAGCGCACCCATGGTCGGGACGAATCCGATGCCGGACCGGTCCCGGCTGCCGAGTGCCCGGCGCAGTTCCTCGCTGTTTGTGATTGTTTCCATTTTCTTGGTTTGAAAAGTTAGTCGTATTGACGGTGGCAAAGGTAGAAATAACAATTAAGAATCGGAAGAGAAAAATTCAAAAAATGGGAAGGGCGCTCCATCTCTCCGAATCCATGCGGTCGAAAGGCTATTCCGGGTTTGGCAGGTTTCTTGCGGATACCAGGTAGAAACTTAAATTCGTATTATTATGGCAGATAAAATTTATGATGTCGGTCGATTCCGACACTCCATCGACAATTGGCAGCTCTCCATGTTGCTCGGTATTATTTTCTTCATCGTGGGCATCGTCGTCTTTTTCGAGCCGGGCGGCACTTATCTCGCGCTTTCCGTGCTGTTCGGGATCGTCGTGATTCTCTCGGGCGCTTTCGAACTGTATCTGGGTACGAAGGCTCCCACCGGGTCGGGCAAGGGATGGTACATCGCAGGCGGTGTAGTCGAAATCCTGCTGGGTATCCTGCTGCTGTGCACCCCGTCGATGCTCTTCACGATCCTGCCGTTCGTGCTCGGCTTTTGGCTCCTCTTCCGGGGATTCATGGCCGTCGGCGTCGCCAGCGAGATGATGGGTGTGGGTATCAAGGGCGCCGGCTGGACGATGACGCTGGGTATTCTCGTGATTATTTCCGCGTTTCTCGTTCTGTTCAATCCGATTATCGGTGTCGGTGTAGTCGTGTTCTGGGTGGGATTGTCCCTGCTGCTGGCCGGTGTCGATTTGATTGCACACGCTGTCACTCTGCGGCGGTTGCGCAAGGAGCTGTAACGGTCGATAATGTTCCGATGGGGGTATTACGCAGGAGGAAGCCGATCGGGTTACGGATTTGGAGCTTAATGCCGACAATGCGGCGGAAGTGAAGTCTTTGGCTGGTATCGAATATTTCCGGAATTTGAAGACGCTGAAGGTGTCTGGGTTGGAGTCTTTGGATGATACGAATTTGGCTGTTGGTAATATCAATCTGACTTCGGTTGATATTTCGTTGGTGAAAGGTTTGACGGCAATCGATTGCAACGGTCTTCAGAGCCTGACGACTTTCTCGTTGGTGGTGACAGGTGCGGCCGGTACGGAGGTTGGGCCGAAGCGTGTTGAACTGGATAAATGTCCGAAGATCGAATCCGTGACGGTAAAGGATTGTCGGGCGATTGTTGCTGTGACCGTAACTGGTTGTACGGAATTGACTTCTCTGAATCTTTCCGGCTCTTATTTGGAGAAGTGGGAGAGTGAACCTAATAGTGGTAAATGGATCTATCCTTCGATCAATATCTATACCAATACAAAGTTGACAGATCCTGCTAATTTCATTCCTGCGGCTAATCTGGTCGATATTTGGGCTACTTCGGCGCAGATCGAAGCATTCCGGAAGTATTTCGAGACAAATTACAAGTGGACCGGTACTTGGCATAGTAATGATGAAACGCCGTCCGCATCGGTCGTTAGATAATTGAAGCCGTGTCGGGCATCGATGTCCGGATATGCGGAACGCTAATTGGAGTCCCGGTCGGTATTTTCCGACCGGGACTTTTTTGTTCGGTTGTGGACGATGTGTGGTGTGAAACGTATTTTGTCTGAAAAACGAAATAACCCGAAAGGGTTGTGTGTCGGATTGAACCAGTTGCGGTCGGTTTTATCGGAGCTGGTCGGACTGTTGGGGGACCGATGTTCCGTGTTTGCCGGGGGTGAATATTTGTTTATCCTTGTCACAGATAGGAAGCGGTTGGGCGATTTTTGTGTATAAGCCTGTACGATTGTTCTCATTTTTCTCTGTCTTCGATTTGGATCGGATAATTGGATATTTCATTGCGGCAAAATGCAAATAAATTTGCTTTTGTACCCGGCTTATTCGTATCTTTGCAAAGATGCGCGAATCGAGGCCGTGTGTTTCGTTCGTGCTGTTTTGTAAAATCCCGTTAAACCGACGACCTGGTGCCTATGAAGACCCGATTGAGTGCAATTTGTTTGACTTTAACCGCAACGACGATGATTTCCTGCCATGAAAAGAAGACGGAGGATGCTCCCTGGATCCTGGACCGCTTCGACGATATTAAAATTCTCCGCTACGAGGTGCCGGGCTTTGCCGAGCTGCCTCTTCGGGAGAAAGAGTTGATCTACTACCTGGCCGAAGCCGCCAAATGCGGCCGCGACATCATGTTCGACCAGAATTTCAAATACAACCTTCCCGTGCGCCGCACGTTGGAGGTGATTTATGAGAATTACGACGGTGACCGGACGACGCCCGAATGGAAAGCGCTGGAGAAGTACCTCAAAAAAGTGTGGTTCGCCAACGGAATTCATCACCACTATTCCAACGACAAGTTCGTACCCGAATTTCCGAAGGAGTATTTCCTCGCGGTTGCCGAGTCGATCCCCGTCGAGAAGTTCGGCGATGAGCTCAATGCGCTGCGGGCTGTGGTCTGCGAGGCGATTTTCAATCCCGAACTCTATAAGACCCAACTCAATCAGGCCGAAGGTCAGGATTTGGTGACGACTTCCGCCAACAACTATTACGAAGGCGTGACGCAGGCCGAAGTGGAAGAGTTCTACCGTAGCATGGCCGATCCTGCCGATCCCGAACCGGTCTCCTACGGATTGAATTCGAAGCTCGTGAAGGATGAGGACGGAACGATCCGCGAGCGGGTGTGGAAAGTAGGCGGTATGTATTCGCCGGCGATCGAGAAGATCGTTTACTGGCTGGAGAAGGCGCAAGGCGTTGCCCAGGAGCCGCAGAAGGCGACCATCGCAGCCCTCATCGACTATTACAAAACCGGCGACCTGCACGATTTCGACCGTTATAACATCCTGTGGGTGCGGGATACCGTATCCAACGTCGATTTCGTGAACGGGTTTATCGAAGATTACGGCGACCCGCTGGGACGCAAGGCGTCGTGGGAGTCGCTGGTCAATTTCATGGACAAGGAGGCCTGTCATCGTACGGAGGTTATCTCCGAGAATGCGCAGTGGTTCGAGGATCATTCGCCTGTAGATTCCGCCTACCGGAAAAAGGTGGTCAAAGGGGTTTCGGCCAAAGTGATTACGGCAGCGATGCTGGGCGGCGACTGTTATCCTGCGACACCGATCGGTATCAATCTGCCCAATGCGGATTGGATCCGCAAGGAGCACGGTTCGAAGTCGGTGACCATCGACAACATTACCTACGCTTATGCCCAGGCGGCGCATGGCGACGGATTCCTCGAGGAGTTCATGCTGCGTCCCGAAGACCGCGAACGTATCGACAAGTACGGCAAGTTGGCCGACGATCTGCATACCGACCTGCATGAATGTTTGGGACACGGTTCCGGGCAGTTGGCTCCGGGTGTGAAGGGCGGTGAGTTGAAGAACTATACCTCGACGCTCGAGGAGGCCCGTGCCGATCTTTTCGGGCTCTACTACCTGGGCGATCCGAAAATGGTCGAATTGGGGTTGATTCCGTCGCTGGATGTGGCATATGCGGAATATGCCCGGTATATCATGAATGGTATGATGACGCAGCTCGCACGTATCGAGCCGGGCAAGAATGTCGAGGAGGCGCACATGCGCAACCGCAAGCTGATCGCCGAATGGTGCTACGAGCAGGGGAAGGCCGACAACGTGATCGAGTGGATCGAGCAGGATGGTAAAACGTATGTCGTGGTGAATGATTATACGAAGCTGCGCGAGCTGTTGGGCCGTATGCTCCGCGAGGTGCAGCGTATCAAGTCCGAAGGCGATTTCGAGGCCGGCAAAACACTGGTCGAGAAATATGCCGTGACGGTCGATCCGAAGCTGCACGCCGAAGTGCTGACCCGTTACAAAGCCCTCGATATCGAGCCTTACAGCGGTTTTGTGAATCCGCAGTACGAGCTGGTGGAGAAGAACGGCAAGGTCGTGGATGTGAAGGTTTCTTATCCGAACGACTACGTGAAGCAGATGCTCGAATACAGCCGGGATTACTCCTTCCTGCCGAATCTGAATTAAGATTGAACGATACATTGAAATCAGGGGAAACTGGTACACAGTTTCCCCTGATTGTTTTTCTGCGGCGAATGGAAAATCGTAAGATGCGTTAATGTAGGCCGGATTGTCGTGTATCGTATTTCGAATTCGGAATTCGTGTGTTTATCATCCCTTAACATGCAGATACTGATATACACAACCTGCGATTATATAGCATCCTTTTGGGGAAGGTAATGAATCGAGATCCCCTTCGGGAAGAGAATTTGGGAGAGGGGGGGGAGAAGTGTAGAGGCCGGTGTCTTTTGTTTTGACGTCGGAAGGTGGAAACTATCGTGTTTCCGTCGTTTCCTGGGACTGTAGCTCCTGTGCTCGTCGTTCTCGGGCGTGCGAGATGAGTTCCCGTAGGTCGTTTACGAGTTCTTCTCCCTGGGTACAGGAGACATAGATCCGATTTTCATATATATCGGTGATTTCGACGAAATTCCGCCATTCGGAAGCGTAGATTTTGACCCTTTCGAGATTTTTCAGGTCGAAATAGTGTCCGTAGAACCCGAAAAATCCGTAACCGCCGAAATAGGGCACGTAGCCTCGGAGTTCCTGCTTCTCGACTTGCCGTACGGAGGCGATCTCTTCGGGATGAAGCTCCGTGATGTCGAGCAGACAGAGGATATGCAGTCCTTCGTCGTCCACGAGGATGCGACGCGGAATGGAGAGTGACATCAGGGCGACGAGCGCCACGATGAACGAAAAGAACCAGGCCGAAAGATAGCCTCCTTCATATAGAAAGTAGAGCCCGATCCCCAGTGCGAGGAAGATCGTGAGGTAGATCGTCGTGAGCGAAAGCGTGTGGCGGCTGAAGCTGTATTTATAGATTTTCTTCACGGGATGCTCTGGATAAAAGAATTGCTTCAGCGATCGGAAGATCGTCCGCTGTCGTGATTTTCAGGTTGCCGCGCTCTCCGTGGCAGAGCGTGACCGCATGTCCCGCCCGTTCGACGACCGAGGCGTCGTCGGTGAAGTCGGGGGAGTAGTCGAGTTCATAGGCACGACGGAGCAATTCCGCGTCGAAGACCTGGGGCGTTTGTACGATTCGCAGCGTATTGCGGTCGATCGGGTGCGATCCGTCGGGTGTGAGCTGCCGCAGGGAATCGACGGCTTCGACGACCGGAATGGCCGTCCCGTGGGCCGCCGCACACTCCACGGCTTTCAAAATCAAGTCGGACGATACCAGCGGACGTACGCCGTCGTGGACCGCGATCAGTGCGACGGTTCGGGGCAGAGCGGACAGGCCGTTGCGTACCGAGTGGAACCGTTGCGGCCCGCCCGCCGTGCAGGTGTGCTTGGCTATGTCGAAACGGGCTGCCAGATTCTTCCAGAAATCGATCTGTCCTTCGGGAAGGACGACGACGATCTGCGTGCTGTGCAGCGTTCTTGCAAAGGCGTTTATCGCATGGCCCAATACCGGCAGCGATCCCAGCATGCGGAATTGTTTGGGAAGCGGACCTCCCAGGCGGCTGCCGCTCCCGCCGGCGACGATGATTACTCCTGTTCCTTGCTGTTCCATATCAGTTTCTTTCCGAATCCGAGGGTATTGTCCGTGAATTTCATGTAGGAAATCTCTACAACCCACAACGTCAGCTCGGCGAGTGCTGCGAACGGGAAGCGGCGGATATATGTTTTTCGTGCCTCTTCGTCCGCTTCCCGCACCGTTCCGCAAAGCTGGAGCCCCTGAAGTTTGCCCACTGCCTTGCTTTCGAGCGCGATGCCCAGCGCTACCTGCCGGTTCGCCTGCATCTCCTCCGCATGGCGCGTCGTCTTATCGGCCGCGAATACGAGCAGATTGCGCTCTGGGTCGTAGGCGTAAAACGCGTGCGAGCAATAGGGCTGTTCTCCGGCGACGGTCGCCAGTGTCAGGACGTGGTGTCGGCCGATAAAGCGGACAATGCGCGGGTCGATCATAATTTACTGCTGAAAACCAGGCTGTCTGCCGTTTTCGACGGGGTGAGTACGATCGAGTCGAGTTGTTTGATCTTGTCTTCTTCCTTTACCTCGCCGTCCAGTTCGGCCATAATTCGGTCGCGGACATATTCGTAAGCGGCACGGTTGGCTTTGTGAATCGGTTCGCCCGGTTCCTGCGGAATTTTCAGCGGGTCGATCGGTTTGCCGTTGCGCCAGACGCGATAGTCCAGATGCGGACCCGTCGATGCTCCGGTGCTGCCGACATAGCCGATCAACTGCCCCTGCGATACGCGGCTGCCCTGGCGAATCCCTTTGGCATAGCCGCTCAAGTGCAGATAACCGGTCATAAAACCGTTGTTGTGTTTGATCTTGAGGGTATTGCCGCCTCCGCCTCCCCAGCCTTTGAAGATGACCGTGCCATCCGCTACGGCGTGTACCGGAGTACCTTTCGGAGCTGCGAAATCGACGCCCGTATGGGCTCGGTAGGTTTTGTAGATGGGGTGGAGCCGCGAATAGGTGAACCGGGAGCTGATGCGCGTATATTTGAGCGGCGTGATAAGCATCAACTTGCGCAGGCTGTTGCCGTCCTGGTCCCAGTAGGCGATTTTATTGCCCTGGCGGAACGGAATGGCGTAATAGGTCTTGCCGCCGTAGTTGAATTTGGCACCCCATATACGCCCGATGCCGGCCGGTAGGGTGTCGATGTAACGCTCGTCGTAGATGACCGTGAAGTTATCTCCTTTCTGGATGCTGAAGAAACTGATCGTCGATTGATAGATGTCCTCCATTTCGGCGGCGAGAGAGGCTGGCATGCCGGCGCCTACGATCGCCTCCCAGAGCGAGGAATCGATCGTGGCAGTCTTTTTCTGGCGACGTATTTCATACTCTTTTTCGCCTTTGGTGACACTGATCGAATCGTCGGCCAGTCCGAAAACGACATACTGGGAAATGCTCTGTTCGTACACCAGATAGTCCAGATGGGGCGCGTTGAGCGAATCTTCGTGGATGAAAGCCGTGTAGCTGCGCCCGGCCCGGATGTTGCGGAGCGGGAATACGTCTTTGGACGCTTTGTCGAGCTGATCGATCTGGGCGGCGGAAACACCGTATCGGTTCAGAATCTGACCGAGGGTTTCGCCACGGTCGATGATCTGCTGTTCGAGCCGGTAGTTGTCGGCGGGAATGCCGTATAAAAGGTTGGGTTCTATGATTTCATCGGAATTTTCTTCGGCATCCGTTGCCGTGCGGCCGCATCCTGCAAAAAAGAGCAGGCCTGCTAACAATGCGACAGCTGGTTTCAGTTGTTTGATCATGTTAATAATTAAGGTATAAAACTGCGAACCGGGTCAAATTTTTTGGAGTCCGGTCGGGATGTATCCTGATTTTTAACGGAAGTTTTCTTCCGGTAAAGATAAGAAAAAAAACAAAATTTCCGCTGCTCTGCGGTCGGATTATCCAAGTTTTGGGGTGTTTCTTTTGTAATTCATTGAATTGTTGCTATCTTTGATTGCTATAAACCAGTATTGAGAATGTCGAATTTTTTTTTGATGCCTGTTTCTTTCCTTTATAAGTTGGGGGTCTTGTTGCGCCACCGGCTTTTCGATTGGGGGATTCTGAAACAGGAGAAGTTCGATATTCCGGTCGTCTGCATCGGCAATATCACCGTAGGCGGTACGGGCAAAACCCCGATGGCCGAGATGGTGATCGCCTACATGGCTCAAAGGCATCACGTAGCGTTGATTTCCAGAGGATACGGGCGGCGAACGAAAGGATATATTGAGGTCACTCCCGAATCGCACTACCGCGAAGTGGGGGACGAGCCGTTGCAGATCAAGCGCAAATTTCCCGATACGGTCGTGGTCGTGTGCGAGAAACGGGCAGAGGGGATCCGCCGTCTTCGGCAGGAGCATCCGGAGGTCGATCTCGTCGTGATGGACGACGGCTTCCAGCACCGTTACGTAGAGCCTAAAGTCAATATCGTCATGATCGATGCGACACGGCCCGTGCAGCATGATCGGATGTTGCCTGCGGGCAATCTGCGGGATTTGCCCGAACAGTTGCACCGGGCGCATTATTTCATCGTGACCAAATGCCCTGAGAATATGGCTCCGATAGACCGACGCATCCTGCGCAAGGTTCTGGTTCAGGTCGCCTATCAGCGTGTTTACTTTACCCGTTTCGAAAGTTTCCGGCCTCGGCCGCTCTTCCCTGAGTTCGTGGATGAGGAACTGAATTACGGCCAGCAGGTGATCGCCATGTCGGGTATCGGCAATCCGGGACCTTTCGTGGAGGGATTGAGGAACAATTACAAGGTGATCGAGGACGTTCGTTTCGACGACCACCATGTTTACCGGGTAAAAGATATGAAATTGGTAGCGAATTTGCTGGCAAAACACCCGAAGGCGGCGATCATCATGACCGAAAAGGACGCGGTCAAGATGAGCCATCCCGAAAAGATACCGGCGGAAGTACGCAAGAGAATGTATTTCCTGCCCATCAATATTTCATTCATAGATGATTCGGAAACGGATTTTCTCCAAAAATTAGAGTGCGATGTTAGAGAGAATTAAAGAGACTGCGGCCTTCATTCAGGCACGCATCGAAAACTTCCAACCGGAAGTAGGCATTATTCTCGGTACCGGATTGGGCGATTTCGCCGACCGTATCGATGAGAAATATTCGATCGACTATAAGGAGATTCCCAATTTTCCCGTTTCGACGGTCGAGGGACATAAGGGAAAATTGATTTTCGGTTTGCTCGAAGGGCGCCGCGTAGTGGCCATGCAGGGGCGGTTCCACTATTACGAAGGTTACACCATGCAGCAGGTGACGTTCCCCGTGCGGGTGCTCAAGCTGCTCGGGATCCGCTACCTGTTCGTATCGAACGCCAGCGGCGGCGTGAATCCTTCGTTTCGGGTAGGCGATCTGATGGTCATCACCGACCACATCAACCTGATGCCCAATCCGCTGATCGGCCCCAACATGGCCGAGTTCGGCCCCCGTTTCCCAGATATGCACAACTGTTACGATCAGCACTTGATTATCCGTGCGACCCGTATTGCCGAGGAGAAGGGAATCAAGTTGCAGTACGGCGTTTATGTGGGCGGTACGGGTCCGACGTTCGAAACGCAGGCCGAATACCGTTATTTCAAGGCGATCGGCGGCGATGCCGCCGGTATGTCCACCGTGCCTGAGGTAATCGTGGCCCGGCACATGTCGATTCCCGTTTTCGGGGTATCGGTCATTACGAACTGCGGGTTGAGCGATGAGGTCGGCGACCACGAGGATGTGCAGCGTCAGGGGGCCAAAGCCGGCGTGAAGATGGCCGAGCTCTTTATGGAGATGATAAAAAACTTATAACGAGGCGATATGGTAAATAAAGTGATTTTGATCGGCAACGTAGGTGTGGATCCCGAGGTCCGCACGCTCGAAAGCGGAGCGAAAGTTGCCCGGGTTCGTCTGGCGACGACCGAACGGCTGTTCGACCGCCAGGCCAACGAAACCAAGGAACATACCGAGTGGCATACGATCACTTTGTGGCGCGGTTTGGCCGACGTAGTGGATCGCTACGTCAATAAAGGATCGCAGATTTACATCGAGGGGCGCCTGCGTACCCGCGAGTGGACGGACAAGGATAACAACAAGCGTTATACGACCGAAATTCTGGCCGACGATATGAAGTTGTTGGGACGCCGTGGGGATAACCAGTCGGCGGGAGCTCCGGCAGGCGGGTATGCCCAGCCGCAGGGACAGCCGTCCTATCAGCAGCCGGCGCAGCCTTCGTACCAGCAGCCTGCGGCCCAGACTCCCGTTACGCCTGCTGCGGACGATCCGGACGATCTCCCGTTCTGATTTTCCATACTATTACAATTGAATATCCGCCGGGCCGGTTTTACCTGTCCGGCGGATTTTTTTCGGCCCGATATGAGGGCGGGATTTTACCTTTCGGGAGTCGGGTGCGTGTCCGGCGGTTATCCGACAATATTTGGGGGAAGGGGATTGTTGGAAGCGGGGCAGGTCGGTGAATATTTCCCGAGGCTGAGAATGATGACGACCGGATTTGCCCTCCCCCCGGCCTTATAGGTCTGTATTTCGGGCGCCGACGGTATCGCAGCGCTGCCGGATGGAGATAGGGGGCGATCCGGTTCAGGGCATCCACTCCGCTACACCCGTCAGGGGATGTGCTTCGCGCCAGCGAACGAAATCGGGGTAGCTGCGGATGCCGTCCCGCAGGACGGCCATGTAGTATTCGATGCCTGCGATTTTTTCCGTATCGGGCGTTTCCCACTTGAGCCGCAGGATCGCCTCGCGCGTTTCATCGGTCAGGGCCGCCGAAATGCGTCGGGCCACCTCTTCGAAGTAGCCGTCGTAGCGGGAGCCTTTCTCGATATGGATCATATCCAACTGCCAGAGTTCGCCTTCCTGGTCTTCGTACCAAGCGTGCCATTCGAGGCACCGCTCTTCCGTCGCCAGCAAGTTGCCGTATTCGATTCGTTTGACGGCAGGATTGGCGGCAAGCTTCGCTAAAGCGGTAAAATCATCTTCTGGCCGGAGGACAGCCGAATAGATATGGAAGTCGATGTCCCGGTGCTTCATGAAAAGACCGGTGCTGAGCGAGCCGACCAGGTTTATTTCGGCTCCGGCGGATTCCCAGATGTCGATGATGCCGGTATCTCGGATGATCCGTCGGGCTTTCTCTGTGTTGCGGGCGGCGATGGCAGCGATTTGTTGGGATGTCATTGGGGAAATTTTAGAGGTGGATAGCTGTGGCGGGAGCATGGGGTGTCGGGAGAAATCTTGCTGACGGGCCTTATTTCGTGCGGATCGGCAGCCGCTCCCAGAGCCATTCGGGAATCAGCCTCCAGAAAAATACCAGCACGGCGTAACGGCGGTCGATGACGATGCGCCGTTTCCGTTGTTCCAGCGCCCGGACGATTCGTGCGGCGACTTTTTCGGGGCGCATCAGCATCGGGTATTTCCCTTCGCGCAGCAGGGGTGTGTCCACGAATCCGGGCCGGATGTCGGTGATGCGGATGTCGAGCCGTTGCATCCGTGAGAGTTGTGCCAATGCGTCGAGATAGGTGTTCTGGTAGCGTTTGCTGGCGGAGTAAGCCGCCGCTGCGCCGAGGCCTTTGGTCCCGGCGATCGAACTGATCGCTGCCAGATGTCCTCCGCCCTGCCTGCGGAAATAGTCGAAAGCCGTGTCCATGATGCGCGTGAACCCTACGGTATTGGTTTCCGCCGTTGCGATTTCCCGTGCGGCGTCGAGCTGCGGGTTGTTGTAGCCGATGCCCGCGCAATGCAGCAGCAGGTCGCAGCCGCCCAGATCGGCAATCAACCGCAGCAGCCGCTCTTCCGCTTCCGGGGCCGTGATGTCGATCGAACGTATTTTTACCCGGTCCGGCGCCGCTGCCCGAAGTGCTTCGAGGTTTTCCGTGCGGCGACCTGCGGCCCCGACCTGCCAGCCGGCGGCGATATACAGTTTGGCGATCTCCAGTCCGATGCCGGAAGTGGCCCCGAGGATGACGATTCGATTCATAAGTAGCGAGTGATTTGTACGATCGGCAAAGGTAATACGATTCGAGTGATTGAGTGAGGTCGTTCGATTTTTTTCATGCCGGGGTCAAAAAAAAAGCTCGTTTTTGAAAAATAATAGACCGTTTATGATAAATTATAAAGAAAAAATATTATCTTTACTATTGACATATTATTTATTGTATCATTTTATTCTTGAAGTTCTATGAAAAGATTTTTATTGCTGATGCTTTGTCTGAGCGGGTTGTTGGCTTGCTCGAAGGACAAGACCGAAGATGTTCCTCCCGTTCCGCCTGGTTCTGAGGAGATACCCGATAAGCTTGAATTGAAGGCCGGAGATACCGATTTCAATTCGCTGGCCTATACCGTTACGGCCGGAAAGGACGGCAATGAATACCTGTACGTGGTTTACGATAAGAGTTTTTACGATGGAGTGGTCGGAGTATTTTACCAGCCGGCCGACTTGTTGCAGAAAGACGGTAAACGGGGTACGGGCACCCAGAGTTATACGGTAAAGAACGGCGACGCTTACCCCGACGGTACCACGATATTCATTCTCGGAAAGGCCGACTATGTGATTCTTGCTGCTGTCTGCGACGAGAAGGGTGTCATTAAGGGCGAGATAACCTCGGTGTCCGTGACTACGAAAGAGGTAGAATACTCCAAGGCGCAGATCGTCGTCGAGCAGGATTTGGATAAGACCACTTCGCTGGCGCTGGCCGTGAAGATAACGCCTGATGAGGCGGTTGATTCATATTATGCCGTTCCTTTCGAGAAGGATGATTATGAGTTGAATTACAAGGATATGGCTCGTCCGGAACTGATGAAGATGCTGCTGCGTTACAGCGAACCGCTTCAGGGCGTGCAGACGAAAGTGTGGGACGTCGGAATCGCTCCGAATACCGATTATTGCGTGGTCGTTTACGGTATGGTCGGGGATGTGCCTACCGAGATCGTCGAAACTGTATGTCGTTCGGGTGAGCCTCAGATGGCATTGCCGACGATCGAGGTTACGATCGTTCCGGGTGACGGAACGGATGGATATGATCCTCACAAGAGTCTGATCGTGACCATGAAAGCGGCCAATGCCTCTTCGGGTTACTACTATTTCGACACCAAGAGCAACTACGAGGCGAATCTCGAAAACGGTTATACGGATGAAACGCTGCCTAAGAATTACGGCAATCCGATCGATTCGGAGAGTATTGTGCTCATGCTCGAACCCGAGGGAGCGGTGAATTCCCATCGGAAACTGCACCCGGACACGGAGTATGTGGTGATCGTATCAGTGGCGAATACCGAGGGTAGCGTTGCGTTGGCCAAAGAGCTGGCTCGGACGGCGACGGCTCCCATGCTGCCGCCGGTGGAGTCGGAACTTTTCACGACCTTGCAGGGCGAGTGGACGGCGACCATGACCGGACGTGTCGGCGGAATGGGCGGAGGCATCGAGGTTTCCTTCCCCGTGACGATTGCCGCCGGAGCCGATGAGCAGACAGCGGCGGACTATCGGGCGCAGAACCGTTTGGTATGTCTCGGGTTCGATTATGACGGAGCTTTGCCGTATTTTACTCCGGAGGATCTTATGGCCGGAAAAGTTCCGGGTACGGAGTCGTACAATCCTTGGGAGGGGAATGAGGTTGCAGCGCGTCAGGACTATGGACCCAAGTGGTTCCTCGAAATTGCATCCGACGGAACGGTGAGTGTTCCGGCAGACGATGAAACGTTGTTCCATTACTTGAAGAACTACAAGAACTATCTGATCGGTATGTCGGGCGAAGGAAATTATTACCTGTTCGGCAAGAGATTCGAGGTCGAAATCTCGGAGGATCTTCAGACCCTTACGGTTAAAGGTTATGAGGCGGATGGTGCGATTTACTATCCAAGTGTGATTTACGACGGTTACGGGGAATACGGTATCGACTACCAGGGTAGCTCGGATATTGTATTGACGCGCAAGGCGGATGTCGCTCGAAAGGGTGCAACTGTTGCGCGGACGGCTTCGTTCCGGAGCAATCGCGGTATGAAGTCGGAACCGCATCCGGTGGTTTTTCAGCGACTCTCGTCGTTCGCTCGGATGAGGTAAGTTGTTGACGGAATTTTATAAAAGATCGAGGGGAGCGTAGAATACGCTCCCCTCGATTTGTTTGCGGATAGAAGATTCGTGTCAGCGGAATTCCGGGCGGCTACTCTTCTCCTGGAATCTGTACGCATTCGATACCGACCCGGCGCAGCAGGTCGAGTCCCTCTTCGGAGCGGTAATCGTCGCTGTAAACCACCCGTCGGATACCGGCCTGAATAATCAGTTTCGAACATTCGATACAAGGGGCGGCGGTGATGTAGAGCGTCGAGCCGTCGCAGTTGTTGGCGCTTTTGGCCACCTTGGTAATGGCGTTGGCTTCGGCGTGCAGGACATAGGATTTGGTCTTACCCGTTTCGTCCTCGCAGATATTCTCGAAGCCGGCCGGCGTGCCGTTGTAGCCGTCCGAGATGATCATCTTGTCTTTGACGATCAGCGCCCCGACCTTGCGGCGCACGCAGTAGGAGTTTTCCGCCCAGATGCGTGCCATGCGCAGGTAGCGCATGTCGAGCTGGTGTTGTTTCTCTTCCTTGTAACCCATCGTCGGTCCGTTTTTGCGGTTATAAACCTTTGCCGTGACAGTTCTTGTATTTTTTGCCGCTGCCGCAGGGACAGGGATCGTTGCGGCCGGCTTTTTTCTCGACATGCACGGGCATCGGCTTCTGTTTTTCGGCCTGTCCCGCCTGTGCCGCAGCCTGCATGCGCGAAGCCTGCAACTTGTTGACATCGACTTTGGCTCGCTCCTGGCGTTCGCGCTGTACGTTCTCGGCCGTATTCTCCCGTACCGGGATGTAGGCCTTGTTGAGGGTGCTCAATACGTCGGCATTGACTTTGTTGAGCATTTTCGAGAAGAGCTGGAACGACTCGAGTTTGTAGATCAGCAGCGGGTCTTTCTGTTCATAGGTGGCGTTCTGCACGCTCTGGCGCAGGTCGTCCATTTCGCGCAGGTGCTCGCGCCATGCGTCGTCGATCGTGGTGAACATCACCACCTTGGAGAATACCTTGAAGATCTCCTCCCCGTCCGAATCCTTGCAGCGCTGCAGGTTCACCGGGACGTTGTAGCCCAGGTGTCCGTCCGTGATGGGGAAGTAGATATTGGTGTCCAGCTGGCCTTTGCGGTCTTCATAAACACGCTCCATAACGGGGCGTACCATATCGGCGATCGCCTTCATCCGGCGGGTATAGGCGGCCTGCAGGTCGGCAACGATCAGTTCGATCAGCTCGCGGGGCTTGGCTTTTTCGTACGCCGCCTCGTCGAACGAAGGCTGGATGGCCGCTTCGCGGATCATTTCGATACGGAAATCGTCGAATTCGACGCCTTCGTGATTCTCCACGAACGTCGTGGCGAAGTCGTACATGATGTTGTTCAGGTCGATCTCGATCCGTTCGCCGTAGAGGGCATGGCGGCGGCGCGTGTAGATCACCTCGCGCTGCGAGTTCATCACGTCGTCGTATTCCAGCAGGCGTTTGCGGATGCCGAAGTTGTTCTCCTCGACCTTCTTCTGTGCGCGTTCGATGGCTTTGGTCATCAGGCCTGCCTGGATCACTTCGCCCTCCTTGAGGCCCATGCGGTCCATCATCGAGGCGATGCGGCCCGAGCCGAACAGACGCATCAGGTCGTCTTCGAGCGATACGAAGAATTGCGACGATCCGGGGTCGCCCTGACGCCCGGCACGTCCGCGCAACTGACGGTCCACACGGCGGCTTTCGTGCCGCTCGGTGCCGATGATGGCAAGACCGCCCGCCTGTTTCACTTCGGGTGTCAGCTTGATGTCGGTACCGCGGCCGGCCATGTTGGTGGCGATGGTCACCTGGCCCGAACGTCCGGCCTCGGCGACGATCTGCGCTTCCAACTGGTGCTGTTTGGCGTTCAGTACGTTATGTTTGATGCCGCGCAGCTTGAGCATGCGGCTCAAAAGTTCCGATATTTCGACCGAGGTGGTACCCACGAGCACCGGACGGCCCTGTTCGACGAGTTTGACGATCTCCTCGATCACGGCGTTGTATTTCTCGCGCTTGGTCTTGTAAACCAGGTCCTGACGGTCGTCGCGGATGACCTTGCGGTTGGTCGGGATGACCACGACATCCAACTTGTAGATACTCCAGAACTCCGATGCCTCGGTTTCGGCCGTACCGGTCATACCGGCCAGCTTGTGGTACATGCGGAAGTAGTTCTGCAGCGTGATGGTAGCGAAGGTCTGCGTCGCGGCTTCGACCTTGACGCGCTCCTTGGCTTCGATGGCCTGATGCAGCCCGTCCGAATAGCGCCGGCCGTCCAGAATACGGCCCGTCTGCTCATCGACGATCTTCACCTTGTTGTCCATCACCACGTATTCGACATCTTTCTCGAACATCGCGTATGCCTTCAGCAACTGGATGACCGTATGCACGCGTTCGGCTTTGACGGCGTAGTCGTTGATTACGGCATCGCGCTTCTGGGCCTTTTCCTCCGGAGTAATCTCCTCCTTTTCGATCTCGGCGATGCGGGCCCCGATGTCGGGCAGGACGAAGAAGCCCTCCTCGTTGAAATATTTCGATAGAGCTTCGTGGCCTTTGTCGGTGAGTTCCACCGAGTTCATCTTCTCGTCGATGACGAAGTAGAGGTCGTCGGTAATCTCCGGCATGCGGCGGTTGTTGTCCTGCATGTAGATATTTTCGGTCTTCTGCATCTGGGCCTTGATACCCTGTTCGGAGAGGAACTTGATCAGCGGTTTGTACTTGGGAAGACCTTTGTGGCTGCGGTAGAGCTTGATGCCGCCCTCTTCGTTCTTGCCTTCGCCGAGCAGCTGGCGGGATTCCGCGAGCAGGTTGGTCACCAGGTTTTTCTGGAGGTTGTAGAGGTGCTCGATGGCCGGGCGGTACTGTTCGAAGAGCTGGTCGTCGCCTTTGGGGACGGGACCCGAAATGATCAGCGGGGTGCGGGCGTCGTCGATCAACACGGAATCGACCTCATCGACGATGGCGTAGTGGTGCTTGCGCTGCACCAGATCCTTGGGCGACGAAGCCATGTTGTCGCGCAGGTAGTCGAAGCCGTATTCGTTATTGGTGCCGAAGGTGATGTCGGCCATGTAAGCCTTGCGTCGGGCGTCCGAGTTGGGCTGATGGCGGTCGATGCAATCGACCGTCAGACCGTGGAACTGGTACATCGGCCCCATCCATTCGGAGTCGCGGCGTGCCAGATAGTCGTTCACGGTCACCATGTGGACGCCTTTGCCGGCGAGTGCGTTCAGGAACACAGGGAGGGTAGCCACCAGGGTTTTGCCTTCGCCCGTCGCCATCTCGGCGATCTTGCCTTTGTGGAGCACCACGCCGCCGAAGAGCTGCACGTCGTAGTGGATCATGTCCCAGCGGATGTCGTTGCCGCCGGCGAGCCAGTGCGTCGCATAGATCGCCTTGTCGCCCTCGATTTTGACGAAGTCCTTGGTGGCGGCCAGCTCCCGGTCGAAATCGTTGGCCGTGACTTCGACCGTTTCGTTCTGGGCGAAGCGGCGGGCCGTATCCTTCATGATGGCGAAAGCTTCGGGCAGGAGTTCGTCGAGTTTCTGTTCGATCTTCTCGTCGATGCGTTTTACCGTTTCGTCGATCTCCTTGGAGATTTTCTCCTTGTCGGAAAGCGACGTGTCGGGCAGCTCGAGACGGGCTTTCAGCTCGACGATACGGGCTTCGTCCGCAGCGATGAAGTCGGCGATCTGTTTTTTCAGGTTACTGCTGCGGGCACGCAGTTCGTCGTTCGAAAGCGCCTCGATCGTCGGATAAACGGCTTTGATTTTTACGAGATAAGGTTCTACTTCTTTGCGATCTTTGTCGGCTTTGGATCCGAAAAAAAGCTTGATTAAACTGGCGGCTATGTCCATATTTTCGATGTTGTTATTTCGTGTGGAAATTAAATCTGTCAAAGATATTCATTATTTCGGAAAATACAATACGAATTTGCCTCGAATAAGGCGGATTTTTCATTCGCTATCGGCGTCCGGGAGGGTCGCCTCGGCATATTCCGGACGGAAGGCCCGATATTTCCGGGGATCTTCGCCGTTTCCGGGGCGCTGCGTATGCGGCGTGCGGGATTCTACTGTCGTTTCCGGGGGCTTTCCGGCTGTAAGCGGGACTTCTCCGCATCGGCCCGGCTGCGGCTTGTTGTCACCAGATAGACACCGCTGAAAATCAGCAATACGGAGCAGATTTTGGTCGGATCGAATGTTTCCATACCCCAACATACGGCCGCTAATGTAGCGACCAGCGGCTGGATGTAGTTGTACATGCCGGCGACGGTCGGACGCAGGTTTTTTTGTCCGACGATGATCAGCATGTAACTCAGAAACGTGCTGCCGACGACGATGAATGCCAGGGAGCCGATCGCTGCTGCGGAAAGGGCCTGCCAATCGGTCGAAAGCAGGTCGCGGCCGGTGAAGGGCAGGATGCAGAGCGTGGCGAAGGTGAACATCCATTTCATGATGGTCGTGAGCGAGTAACGGGTGACGAAATTCTTGTACAACACGAAGTAGAGTGCGTAACTCAACTGCGCGAACAGGACCAGCAGGTCGCCCGCGACGGAGTGCCCTCCGGCACTGTCCGTATTTCCGCTGCCGAGGACCAACAGCAAGGCTCCCGAGGCTCCGGCGGCGATGCCGAGTACCTTTTTCGCGGTGATCGGTTCCTTGAGGAAAATTGCGGCGAGAATCATCGCCCACAACGGCATGCTCGTGGTGATGATCGAGGCGTTTACGGGCGAAGTCATGCCCACGCCCAGGATGAAGCTGCCCTGGTTGAGGACCACGCCCAGCAGCGATGCACCGAAGAGTTTGGCCAGGTCTTTCGGCGGTACGTGTTCGGACTTTCGGAAGAATGAAAGGATCCAGAACAGGATCATGGCGCCCACGATCCGCAGGTCGGTGACAGCCAGCGGTGTAACGATACCGCCGAGCATTACGAATTTGGCGACGGGGGACATCAGCCCCCAAATAGCGTTGGCGCCGAACATGGCGCCGTGTCCTTTCCAGTTGATCGTCTGCATGATTTTTACGGTAATTCGCCGGTCCCGGGACCGTTGCGAATCGGATTTTTTTGACAGTTGTTTTTTTATCCCCGCCGTCAGCTTTTCGGATTTTGAAATCCGACCGTCGTTATCCGCAGGCCGGGCTTTTTCCCAAATGATTTCCTTTGAAAAATCAGGACTGCCGGCAAAAGCGGAACAAATGGCTGCCGGTGGGAAGCGTATCCTCCCGATTATTGCGATCGGGTGATTTTATCGATGATCCGCCGCGCGACGGGACAACATTCGCAACGTTGTGCGGCGCAATATTCCCTCGACAGCTGGATCAACCCCTGCGTGTCGAATGCGTTGCGGGGATTGACTCCGGCTGCGATCCACGGCCTCGTGTATTTGTTCTCTTCGGCGGGAATACATTCCAGCAGGGCGATAGCCCGGTCGCGGAGTTCTTCGTTCTGGATGTAGGAGCCGTAAACGTATTGCAGGATGCTGACCACGTTGATACCGAAGACATCCGTTTTGTGCTGTCCGACCCGCTTGGGGTTCTCCTCCGGTCCTTCCGGGGTATGTCTGGCTCCGGACCAGTAGGGCGACGCTTCGGTACGGAACAGGCGGTTCACCTCCTGGCGGGTACGGCAGGCCAGCAGTTGCTCGAAAACGAAATCATGCTGCGAGAGAAACGAGGCCAGTTGCGCGATGCGCAGCCGCGGAAGGTTGCCCGGTCGGATATTGGCCGTTTTCCATGCCGAAGGGTCTATCGGTTCGATGTCGTATCGTGCACGGAAGTAGGCGAAGTCATCGCGCAGGCGACGGATGTAGTCGTCCGGGCGAAAGGTGTCGAGCAGTCCCGAGGTGCCGAACAGCAGGGCTTCGATCCGAGGCAGCGAACGTCTTTCCCGAAGCACCATCGTATAAGTAGCACGCCGGGCGAGCTCCGTATAGGTGTCCTGATTGGAGAGGTCGCCGATGTAGCGGAACAGCAGCGTGTAGAAGGTCTGGTTCCAGTTCTGCCCCGAAATACGGTAGATTTCTGCGGCTGCATCGTATTTGCGCCGGAGCCGGTCGTACACCAGCCCGGTCAGCAGGTCTGCGAGGTGCAGCGGATCGAGCGTCGTGAGGAATCCGGCGCAGGCATGGCCGGCGGCTCCGGTTCGGAGCCGTTCCAGGATCTCTGCCGTTTGGTCCGCACGGGGTTCCACCGGTTACAACATGTTGAGTTCGAGCAGCGCCTCTTCGGACATCATGCTCTTGTCCCATACGGGATCGAACGTGAGGATGACATTGACGCTCTTCACGCCCTTGACTTTGGCGACCTGTTGATTGACGTCTTCGACCAGCATGTCCGCCATCGGACAGTTGGGGGCGGTGAGGGTCATGCGGATATTCGCCACACCGTCCGGTTCGTAGTCTATTTCGTAGATCAGCCCCAGGTCGTAGATATTGACCGGGATTTCGGGGTCGTAGATATTCTTGAGCGTGGCGACGATATCTTTTTCTACCTGTAAAATCTCTTCTGGTGTCATGTTGCGTAAGAGTTATTTTTTTGAAAAAGCGAGCGCATAGAGCCGCATCTGCTTGATCATGGCCAGCAAACCGTTGCTCCGCGTAGGGGAGAGGTTGGCGCTCAGGCCGATGGCGTCGATGAAATAGAGGTCCGTGTCGAGTATCTCCTGCGGCGTCCGACCGCCCAGCACCCGGATAAGCAGTGCGATGATTCCTTTGGTGATGATCGCGTCGCTGTCGGCCGTGAACCAGACTTTGCCGTCTTCGTAACGGGCGTCGATCCAAACCCGCGACTGGCAGCCCTGGATCAGGTACTGATCCGTGCGGTGCTCGGGTGCGATGGCCGGGAGCGTGTCGCTCAATCCGATCAGGTATTCGTATTTGTCGAGCCATTCATCGAATACCGAAAATTCTTCGATGATCTCGTCTTGTCGTTTGTCGTTTGCCATGGTTAAATATTGCTTGAAATAACTTCTTCGAGTACCGTTCCCTCCGAAGCCGCCGGAGCCTCGATACCGAGCAGACGGCAGAGCGTCGGGGCGACCGCCGTCATATCGACGGGGCGGTCTATCTGCCGGGGAAGGATGCCTGCGCCGTAGAAGATCAGGGGAACGCGGGTGTCGTAGCCGTACATCGAACCCGACGAGGAGCGTTTGTGGTCGTGCTCTTCGATCCATCCCGGCATCAGGTTGATGATGACGTCGCCCGAGCGGCGGGGATAGAAGCTGTTCTGCATCTTGCGGGCATAGCCGCTGCCGAAGTAGCTGGTCCGCATGGCCGTAGCCGAGAGAGCGTGCGAAACGCCCCGGAACTGCATGGCGAACGTGGCCACTTCGTTCTGAATATCTGCCAGGCTGAGGTCTTTCTCATACACGAGGTTGTGATTCAGGTACAGGCATTTGTCTTCGTACTCCAACACCCAGTTGCCCGGTCCGTAGCGGGCGCTGAGAAATCCGTTTACGATCACTTCGAACTGGCGCGTATTGAACCTGTCGCACGCTTCGCGGCCGAAATCGTAGGAGGGGCTGCTGCCGTGATCCGACGTGAGTATGACGAGTACTTCATGAGGCTTGAACAGCGTATAAACGTATGTCAGGAACTCTTCCAGATCCTGATCGAGCCGGTAGTACATGTCTTCGGCTTCGATCGATTCGGGGCCGTAGGCCTCGCGGATCGCACGCGGGGCGTCGAGGCAGATGTTCAGCAGGTCGGTCCGGTCCCGTTTGCCGAGGTCGAGTTGTGTCAGGGCCGTTTTGGCGAATTGAAGCGTCAGGCAGTTGCCTGCCGGCGAATACAGGATGTTGTCGTAGCGGCTTTCGGAAGGGGCTTTCGACGAGATCCGTTTGACGGCGTCGGCCGAGGTGTCGGCCGAACGCTTTTTCTTGGCCATGGAACTCATCAAGACGATGTCCGAACAGCGTTTGTTGCGGTATTTGTCGTCGTTCAGCAGGGAGTGCCACGGTTCGCCGATGTAAGAAAGGTAGAGTTTGTCCGCATTGAATCTTTTGACCCAGGCCGGTAAAACGGGCAGGTAGTAGGTGGAGGTGGTCCAGTTGCAGGAAACGCTGTCCATCCAGAAGGTCATGCCTTCGCGTCCGCCCATCACCACGGCCGAAATCGGGTCGAGAGCTACGGTTACCGACCGACTGTCGGGAGATTGCCGGAGCAGGGCCTCCCCGACGGTCGGGGCGATCAGGTTGCGGGGCGAGTAGGCGCCGTTGCCGTGGTAGTATTCGGGATCGCGGACGCTGGGATCGTCGATGAGTCCGACCGTTTTATTGACGATGTAGTCCCGCCAACGGGTCGAAATCACGCCATGCGTCGAGGGCATCGCTCCCGTGGTGAGCGTGGCCAGCGATACGGGGGTCGAAGTTTGCTGATAGTCGTAGGAGCCTTCCGTGAAGCGGGCGCCGCCCTCTGTCAGACGCAGAAATCCGCCCGTGCCGAACTGGCTCCGGTAACGGTCGATGTCGTCCGGACGCATGGAGCTTACGACTAAATTGATGACCAGACGGGGCGGAGTGTTTGCGAGGATCGGCAGAACACCCGGCAGCAGGAGCAGGACGAGCAGGATTTTCTTCATTTTTTCGCGTGTGACTATCGAACGGCAAATTTATGAATTTATTTAGTATTTTCTTCATTTGTTTTGTGCCGTCCTTCAAAAAAAGAAATCGGATGCCGGAGCCGGATTTCATTCTCGGTTTTCCAGCAGTGCGAAAAATTCGCCGGCCTGCCGTCCGTCGATGAATCCGTGGTGTACGTCGAGCGATACGGGCATCGTAAGCCGATCGCCGGACCGAGTCAGTTTCCCGGTGGAGATGCGGGGTATGGAGTCGCCCCGATTGGCCGACCGGGCATGTTTCATTTCCGTAAAGGCGAACCAGGGAACAGCCGAAAAATAGATCAGATCCGTGCGCCCGGCTCCCGCTCCCAGACAAAGACCGTCCGCTGCCTTTACGCGTTCCGTTTCCCGCTCGGCCGCCCGGATGAATTCGTGCAGGTCGGAAAAGTACTCGAAGAACCCGTAGCCGAAGCTGCCGTCCTCGCGTCCGATAGTCGGGCTCGCGTGGATTCGGTCGTAACAGACCACTTCCCCGTTTTCGATCCGGTATCGGAATGCCTCGATCCGGTTTACGGCCGTTAGAATACGGTGCAGGGAACAGAGGAAGAACGAAGTACGCCTCTTCTTGGCTTCGAGGTAGCACTCCGTAAAATCGACCGGAACGACCGTTCCCCAGAAGGGATCGTCCATTCCGTTGAAAAATTCATAATGTTCGCGTCTTTTCCAGGTCGTCGTGTCGATTTTGTACTTCATATCGTTTTTATAGAAACTGGTTGAAAAATTCTTTTTCCCGGCTGAGGTCTATTTCTGGAAGCGATTCGATGATTTCCAGTTGTTTGCGGCAGAATCGACGGTATTCGTCGCTTTCGGGGTGTAGCGGCCGGTGGCCGGCGGCGGTCGTCACGGCTTCTACTTGCGGGAGTTTTCTGAGGGCCTCCTCGGTGAGGGTCGCTGCGGTGAAGAGTTCCCAGATGTATTGCTGTGCCTGTTGCGAGGGGTGTACCAGATCGTCGGCATAAAAACGGTAGTCGCGCAGGTCGTCCGTGAGGATTTCGTAGGCGGGGAAGTAGGCCGAGTCTGCATGTCGGCGGTAGATTTCGTCGATGGCCAGGCGGAGGGTCGCTTTACTCAGAAAGTTGTCCGGAAGACCGTCCCCGAGGTGCCGGACGGGACTGACCGTGAGGATCACTTGCTTTCCGGCGAGCGGGCCTGCCTGCAGATCGTCGTAGCGGGCGACGATCTCTTCGACGGTCAGACGCCGGCGCCGAAAGAGTGCTGCGGGTTGCCTGTGGCAGTTGGCCACGATCTCTCCGGTCGAACGGAGCTCGTAAACCCACGCCGTCCCGAAGGTAAGAATCACGCGGTCGGCTTCGCGCAGGGCGCTGGCTCCTGCCCTGCGGGCCAGATTCATTTTCGAGAGAGCCATTTTCTGCGAGCCGTCCGAGAAAGCTCCGTGAAAACCGTAGTGGAACCAGAGCCCGTTGCGGCAGCCGAGTTCTTCGGGGACGACCTCTTGCTGCGCGGCGTAGGATTCGAGGGTTGCAGCGAGCGAAAGGGGGTTGAACAGGATGCCGGAGGGATTGCTCGTGATCCGAAACCGGGCTCCGGACAGCCGGCCTGAGATGTGTTCGGCGAAACAGGATCCCAACGCCAGCAGGCGGTTTTCATAGCCGATCCGGACGGATAGCGGCGCAATTCGGATTTCAGTGCGGAATTTCATGCCGTAAAGATAGACGGAAACGGCGTAAAACGGAAATTCCCGACAAGGAGTTTTTTCGGGCGGGAAACAGAAAATAAATTTTCGATCGCTCTCGCCTTTCCCTGTCTTTGACATAGTTTTAGATGGGATGCGCCGAGAGAAAACTGCGAACAAGTTCCCGTTTTCTCCCGGCTTTCACTATCTTTGTCATATGATTCGCAAGGCAAATTGTAAGATCAACATCGGGCTGGACGTGCTGTGCCGTCGTGAGGACGGGTATCATGAATTGGCGACCGTAATGATTCCTGTGTATGGACTGTACGATGTCGTCGAAGTGGAACATGCAGCGCAAACTTCCTTCCGGTCGAGCGGCCTTACAGTCGATTGTTCGGATGCCGATAATCTCTGTATGAAGGCCGTACGGCTGATGCAGGCACGTTACGGTGCGGGCGATGTTTCGGTGGCGCTCGACAAGCGGATACCTTTCGGTGCCGGGCTGGGGGGCGGATCGTCCGACGCGACCGCCGTAATCTTGGCGCTCGATGAATTATTCGGTTTGGAACTTCCGGAGCGGGAGCTGATCGATTGTGCCGCAGCATTGGGAAGCGATACGGCCTTTTTCGTGCGCAATACGCCCCAATTTTGTACGGGACGCGGCGAGGTGATGAGTCCCGTGGAACTCGATCTGCGGGGGTTATGGATCGCTGTGGTAAAGCCGGATTGCGGTGTTTCCACGCGCGAGGCTTACGCCGGGATTCGACCTGGCGTTCCTGCCGTCCCGCTTGCGGAGCGAATCGCCCGGCCCGTGACCGAATGGCAGACATGTCTGAAAAACGATTTCGAACCCCATATTTTTGCCGCCCATCCGGAGATTGCCGCAGCCAAAGCCTCGCTTTTGGATGCCGGAGCCGTTTATGCCGCCATGTCGGGTTCCGGATCGGCCGTTTTCGGGCTTTTCGACGATGAAGAAAAGGCGCGGAGCCGAAGCCTCACGCCTTTTGTCTTTCCCTTACAATAAATAAAACGTTGCCGTTCCGCTACAGGTTTATTGACGGCTGCACGCCTTGACGGGAATCTTCTCGATGCGTCGCTGGTGACGGCCGCCTTCGAAATCGGTGGCGAGGAACTCTTCGACGAATTCCACTGCCTGGTCGTTGGTGATGAAACGGGCGGGCAGCACGATCACGTTCGCGTTGTTGTGCTGGCGGATCAGGTGGGCGATCTGCTTGTCCCATACGAGTCCCGCACGGATGCCCTGGTGCTTGTTGAGGGTAATGGCCATGCCTTCGCCCGAGCCGCAGAGTCCTATGCCGCGCTCCAGCTCCCCGCTTTCGATGGCATTGGCCAGCGGGTGTGCGAAATCGGGGTAATCGACGCTCTCCTCGGATTCGGGGCCGAAGTCGAGGACATCCCAACCCTTCGCAGCCAGATAACCTACCAGAAATTCTTTCATTTCATAGCCCGCGTGGTCGCTGGCGATACCGATTTTCTTTTCCATAACGTATTTGTTTTTAGTTGATTCCTTTCTATGGCAATATGCTGCCGTCGTCGTTTTTTTCGGAAATTGGAAGCCTCCGGACCGCGCCTTCGGGCGGTATGAGGGTACAGCGTCTTCCTACATTCTACAAATGTACGAAAAAACCTTCTTTGGCCGGAATGTTCCGGTAAAAATCATTATTTTCACACCGTGAAAATTTTGGGTGTCATATTCGGGAGCCTCTTCCTGGGGCTGGGTATCGTCGGTATCTTCGTGCCGTTGTTGCCGACGACGCCCTTCCTGCTCCTCGCCGCCGCCCTTTACGTTCGTTCTTCGCCCCGCCTCTATGCGTGGCTTTTGAACCAGAGGCATTTGGGCTCTTATATCCGTAACTTCCGCGAAAATCGCGCCATACCTTTGCAGGCGAAGATTGTTTCCGTGTCGTTGATCTGGCTGACGATGGGGTATTGCATCTTTCGGGTCGTCGATGCGTGGTGGTGGGCGCAGCTCGGGCTGTTTCTGCTCGCAGTCGGAACCAGTTGGCACATCCTTTCGTTCGCTACGTTGAAGAAGAAGGAGTAGTCTTTCCCGTTTTGCGTTGCGTGTCGAGTACGACGATGCTGACGGCCGCAACGACCAGTCCCACGCCCAGGGCGCTTGTCCAGCCGAACCGCTCTCCGAAAACCGTTGCGCCGATGGCTACTGCCGTCAGTGGTTCCAGCGCCCCGAAAATCGACGTGAGCGTCGGCCCGATGAATTTGATCGCCCTGACCAGCGTGATGTTGGAGATCGCCGTGGCCGGGAGCGCCAGTCCGAGAATAGCGAGCCACTCTTTTCCGTCGGTCACGAGCCGGACACCGCCCGTGAACATCCCTCCGCAGAGAAACAGCAGAGCTCCGAAGGCCATGACGTAAAAGGTCAGGGTGGTCGATTCGACCTGCGCCGCGCGGCTCTTGCGTACGCCGATGATATAGCCGGCATAGGCGAATACCGAAACGGCGGCCGCAACGGTCCCCGACGTGGTATCTCCGCCCCGGCTGCCGATTCCTCCGGCGGAGAGGAGGGCGACACCGGCCAGCGAAACGCCGATGGCCGCTGCCGTTCGCCACGAAATACGTTCGCGGAAAAAGAGTGCCATGGCCAGGGCGACGGCCAGCGGGTACATGAAATGGATGATCGAGGCGACCCCGCTCGAGATATTTTGATAGGCGATCACCAGACTCAATGATGTCGCGGCCCGAAACAGGCTCAAGAAGAATACCGTGCATAACTCCTGCCGGGAGATGCGGAACCGGCAGCCGCCGGCGAGTCCGACGATTCCCAATGTCAGGGAAGCTACTCCCCAACGGTAGGAGAGCACTTCGAACGATGAGAACCCGTCCGAGAGCAGGAGAATCGAGAACAGCGGGGCCAGTCCGAAGGTCGAGGACGACAATGCCGCATAGACGATACCCTTGAAATTCTTCATTTTATGCCAGATATCGTTCTGCAACGCTGATGAGGAATCCCAGCAGCAGGGCATTGAGCAGGATGACCGGAGCCGCCTTACGGTCTTTGCCCGTGAGGATCAGCACGACCGGCAGAGCCATCATGAGAGTCACGGCCATACCGTCCGCCCACCAGGGCAGGTAAGGCAGGTTGCTGTAAAAGACGATCGCCCCGGCAAAGAAATATTGCAGGAAGGCCGACAGGCAGGAGCGGAACGAGAGTTTTTGGGCGATCATCGGGATGATGTCCAGAGCGCCTGCCACGGCACCCGTCGTAAGAGCCAGCGTGAAGTGATCCATGGACTATTTCGATGCGCGTTTGCGGTCTGTTTCGTTCAGCAGGATCTTGCGCAGGCGCATGGCGTGCGGAGTGACTTCCACGTATTCGTCCTCCTTGATGTATTCGAGGGCCTCTTCGAGCGAGAATACCTTGGGCGGGGCGATCGAGGTTTTTTCGTCCGATCCCGAGGCTCGCATGTTCGTAAGCTGCTTGGCTTTGGTGACGTTTACCGTGATGTCGTTCTGGCGGGTGTGTTCGCCGATCACCTGGCCTTCGTACACCTGTTCCATCGGAGAGATGAAGAAACGTCCGCGGTCCTGCAACTTGTCGATCGAGTAGGCATAGGCCGTACCCGTTTCGCCCGAGATGATCGAGCCGTTGACACGCATTTCGATTTCGCCCGTCCAGGGTTCGAATCCTTTCAGGCGATGTGTCATGATCGCTTCGCCGGCCGTTGCCGTGAGCATATTGGATCTCAGACCGATGATACCGCGCGAGGGAATCGTGAATTCGAGCCGCGTGCGGTCGCCGTTGGTTTCCATGTTGGTCAGGGTTCCCTTGCGTTTGGTGGCCAGTTCGATCACTGTCCCCGAGTACTCCTGGGGACAATCGACGGTCATCTCTTCGATCGGTTCGCACTTCTTGCCGTCGATCTCCTTGACGATGACCTTGGGCTGTCCTACCTGGAGTTCGTAACCTTCGCGGCGCATGGTTTCGATCAGCACCGAGAGGTGCAGCACGCCCCGCCCGAAGACGATGAAGCTGTCGGCGTTGGCTCCCGGTTCGACGCGCAGGGCGAGGTTTTTCTCCAACTCGCGGTCGAGGCGCTCCTTGATATGGCGGGAGGTGACGTATTTGCCGTCCTTGCCGAAGAACGGCGAATTGTTGATCGTGAAAAGCATCGACATCGTAGGTTCGTCGATGGCGATCGGGGGCAGCGGTTCCGGATTCTCGTAGTCGCAGATCGTATCGCCGATTTCGAATCCGTCGATGCCGATCAGGGCGCAGATTTCACCGCAGGGCACTGCATCGACCTTTTTCTTGCCCAAACCTTCGAAAACCATCAACTCCTTGATGCGGCTCTTTTGCATCGTCACTCCGTCGCGTTTGGCCAGGGTGACGTTCTGTCCGGTCTTCAGCTCTCCGCGCGTCACTTTACCCACGGCGATACGGCCGATGTAGGAGGAGTATTCGAGCGAGGTGATAAGCATTTGGGGCGTGCCCTCCACGACGGCGGGTTCCGGAATTTCGTCGAGGATGGTGTCCAGCAGCGGAGAGATCGAGTCCGTCGGCTGATTCCAGACATGGGACATCCAGCCCTGTTTGGCCGAGCCGTAGATGGTTTTGTAGTCGAGCTGCTCGTCCGTTGCTCCGAGCGAAAACATCAGGTCGAAAACCTGTTCGTTGACCACTTCGGGACGGCAGTTGGGCTTATCGACCTTATTGATTACCACGATGGGTTTCTTGCCGAGCGAGAGGGCTTTCTGGAGGACGAAACGGGTCTGGGGCATCGTTCCTTCGAAAGCATCGACGAGCAGCAGCACGCCGTCGCACATGTTGAGCACACGCTCCACCTCGCCGCCGAAGTCGGCGTGGCCCGGGGTGTCTATAATGTTGATTTTACAGTCTTTGTAGATGACGGATACATTCTTCGAGAGGATCGTGATGCCGCGTTCGCGTTCCAGATCGTTGTTGTCGAGGATGAGTTCTCCGGAATTTTTGGCATTGTCGCGCAGCACGTGGCTCTGCATGATCATCTTATCGACCAGTGTGGTTTTGCCGTGATCGACGTGGGCGATAATGGCTATATTGCGAAGTTTTTGCATAAAGGGAATTTTAGGTTACAAAGGTAATGAAAATGAGAACAGAGTGTGATGGCCGTGTTCGTTTTTTATAGAATTCCTCTCGATTTTCTGCAAAAGGAGTGGATGTATCGGGGTGTCATGCTGCGGATTATGTCTCCCGGTCGCTTCTGTTTGCAGGGGTGGGCATATCGATTCCATCCTGTTTCGATGCGGGAGGCGTGGCAGGTCTGTTTCGTACGTTCGTTCCGGAACTCGAAATGCGGTTTCCCGCCTTTCGGTCCGAGCGACAGCCGGTCGGGAGCGTGTCAGACACAGCGAACCCGAACGCATCTGCGTTCGGGTTTGTTGTGTCTGACGTTGCGATTTATTTATACACGACTTCCGCCGCTTCGGGCTTTTCGAAAGCTCGCAAAAGCTGGTCCTGTCCTTCGTTCAGATAAATGGTTTTGAGCGATTCCATGGGGTTGCAGAAAAAGCCCCGAAGTTCCGGATTGTTACTTACGTCTATCGTTTCGAGCTGGTTCTCATAACACTTGAGAAGATACAGGGCGGGAAGATTCGACAAATCCAAACTTTGGAGATTGTTATTCTGACATTCTATTGCAGATAAATTAGGGACGTTCAAAAATTCCAATTTTTGAAGATTGCAGTTTGTGCATATTAATTGTGTTAATTCTGGACTGTTTAGATGCAAATTTGTTATTTCGATGTTAGAGCAATCTAACTCATGTAATATAGTGAGATTAGTTAAATCTAAATTTTGGATTTTATTATTCGATACGTGTAAATATTCGATCTCCTTGTTATTCGTCAAATCCAACTCCTGCAGTTGGTTGTCGTTGCAATAAAGCACATTCAACTTCGGACAGTTGCTTACGTCGAGGGCGGTGAGATTATTGCTTTCACAACGCAAAAGATCCAAGTCCGGGCACTGTAAATCCAAGTGGGTGATCTTATTTTGAGCGATATTAAGTGTTGTGAGCTTTGTACAGTTACTAAAATCGAGCGAAGAAAGATTGTTGAGTTCTAAATCAACTAAGTTCAATTCCGGACAATCGAGATAGAGTTCTGACATTTGACTTTGGCCTGCCATTAGGCTTTCCAACTTATGGTTGTTGCTGCAATCGAGAACGGATATTGTGGAAAAAGAATAAAATCCGTCTCCTCCGATTCTCAAATCTTTCAATTCCGGATTCGCAGATAAGTCCCATCTCTCAATTTCAAGAGAACAGGCATAACAATGTAGTTGCAAGAGATTCTTGTTTTGCGATATGTCCAGACTTTTCAGGTTATAATTCATCGAGCAATCGAGCGTATCGAGCAGTTTGTTGTTGCTTACATCGAGTTTGGTCAGATCGTTTCCCGACAAATTCAGGTAGTGTAGGTTCGTGCAGGCTTCTATACCGGTCGCATCGCACATATAGTCTTTTCCTCCAAATACTATATTTCCGGGGCAGTCGATTCGTACCACTAACGATGCTTCGTAGCGGGAGAGTTCTCCGTTACGGTCTAAATCGAAATACTTGAGCAGGTAAGAGCAGAGAAATTCGTCGGGGATCGTTACGGCTTCGCGCCCTTCCGGGCTGTCGGGGGTAAGCGGTCCATCCTGCGGAACGGGATCGTCTTTTGAACAGGCAGACATCAGGCCTGTAAATGCGAGCAATAACAGAGCTAATCTTTTCATGGTTCTGGGTGTAATTTAAGAAAGTTTGACATAAACGACGTCGGTTATGGCTCAAATATATATATCCAAATATTTATGAAATAAAATGACGGTTTGGATATAATTTTTTGCATCCTTATCGTTTCTCGATAAATTGTCGCTCCGCATACCTCCTCATGACCTCCTTTTTCGTATTGTTCGTCGGAATATGCTGCCATCGAAAAAGCGCCCCGAATAAATCTCGGGGCGCTTTTTTGATGCCGGTCCTGATGGCAGGGATTCGGGTTTACTTTGTGTTTTTTACACGTCGGGTGAGCGATGCGGCGTAGGCATCCCAATCCTCGATCTCGCGCCGTGCTACGCCCGATTCGATGGCTGCACGCGCCACGGCCGTGGCGACGACCGCGAGCAGACGCGGGTCGCTCGGTTTCGGAATCAGGTATTCGCGTCCGAACGAGAGCGACTTCAGACCGTATGTTTTCAGGACCTCCTGCGGCACCGGTTCCTTGGCCAGGCGTGCCAGTGCGTGGGTGACGGCCAGCTTCATTTCGTCATTGATCGTACTGGCATATACATCGAGCGCACCCCGGAAAAGGTACGGGAAAGCGAGCACGTTGTTTACCTGATTGGGATAGTCCGAACGGCCCGTTGCGAAGATGATGTCCGGACGGGATGCCATCGCCTCTTCGTAGGTGATCTCCGGCGTGGGGTTGGCCAGGGCCAGCACCAGCGGGTCGTGGGCCATCGTGCGGACCATTTCGGGCGTCAGGATACCTGGGGCTGAAACGCCGAGGAAGACGTCGGCACCTTGGAGGGCGTCGGCCAGCGTATCGACGTCTTCCCGGTCCGTGGCGAGTTGTTCCTTGACAGGATTCAGGTCTTCGCGGCGGGTCGAAACCACGCCTTTGCTGTCGCAGAGAACGAGATTTTCGCAATTCAGGCCGAGCTTCAGGAAAAGGCGGGCGATAGAAACCGCCGCAGCGCCTGCGCCGTTGATGACCACACGGGCGTCGGCGATGGACTTGCCCGCGATTTCGAGGCCGTTCAGCAGGGCCGCACCCGAGATGATGGCCGTGCCGTGCTGGTCGTCGTGCATAACGGGAATGTCGAGCGCTTCACGAAGCCGGGCTTCGATTTCGAAACATTCGGGAGCCTTGATGTCCTCGAGGTTGATACCGCCGAAGGTCGGAGCGATGGCCTTGACGGTTTCCACGAAACGGTCCGTGTCGGTCGCATCCACTTCGATATCGAAGGCATCGATGTCTGCGAATACCTTGAAAAGCATGCTTTTACCCTCCATGACCGGCTTGCCGGCCAAAGCCCCGATGTTGCCCAGTCCCAGGACTGCCGTGCCGTTGGTGATGACGGCGACCAGATTGCCTTTGCCCGTATATTTATAGGCGTCGAGCGGATTTTTCACGATTTCGAGGCACGGCTCCGCCACGCCGGGCGAGTAGGCCAGCGAAAAGTCGTGCTGCGAAGCGAGGGGTTTGGTGGGTACTACCGCTATTTTGCCGGATTGCCCTTCTGCATGGTAACGAAGGGCTTCTTCTCTCATATTTTTATTTTGCATTGTGTTTTATGGGTTTGATGAACTTATTTTTTTCGCAAGGATCGCGCCCGAGCCGGTATTCCGGTGAGAAAAACCGGAAAAGATCCGCCGGGGTCAGAGCCTGTTTACTGCGATCGGTTTTTTGTCGATGTAATTGGGATAGAGGAACAGCGGCATTCCGAGTGCCATACCTGCATGTACTTTTCCCTGTATGCCGATGGATTTCAAAAATTTGCATTTTTTGTCCTGTGCCAGTGCCGAAAGGACGAAGCCCGTGTAGATCTGGCTGACGCCGAGGCTTTCGGCCATCAGTGAACCGTTCTGGTAGGCAAGGTTGGCATCTGCGGCTCCGAAACGGTTCGCGTATGGAGTGTGAATGAGAAGCAGGGTTTTGGCTTCGCGCAGGATGAGGTCGTTGCCTTTGTCGTATTCGGCAATCAGCCGTTTGAAAGCAGGCAGGTAGTTATAAAATTCAGGCCGCAGACGTTTGAGTATGGGTTTGACGAGCGGGTTTTCCAATTTGCGGGCGATTCCCGCGAAAGTATCCAGCGTGAAACGGATGATCTTGTCCAGGATCGCGGGATCGGTGATGACCGTGAAACTCACTTCCTGGCGGTTGCTGGCCGTCGGAGCCCGGTGGGCGGCTTCGAGGATTCGGTCGATCGCTTCCTGCGGGACGGGACGGTCGGAGAGCGCTCGGTTCGAACGACGTGCCTTGCAGAGGAGCAGCACCTGTTCGGGCGAGGGCAGCCCGTTGCGGTCGATCGGATGGATTTTATCGGGAGAAAATGAACTGTGGCGGACCGAGCCGGTCGGGCAAACGGCCGCGCAATGTCCGCAGACGATGCAGGAGTCGATATTGCGCAGACCGATCGGGTCGCCGGGTTTGGCCTGAGTCATGATCCAGGCAGGGCAAACCTTGACGCATTTTCCGCATCGGATGCAGCTGGCGGTGTCGATATTGATTTGTACGTTCATAAATTTTGTCAGAGTATTGTGTGTTTATTGCCGATGTAGTCGATCATGGTTTGAACGACAGAGAAAAATTTTGGGAATTTGTACTGGAAAATCCGTTTCGGAATCTTATCTGCGGACCGGTGAATTACGGTCGGGGCCGTGTATTCTTTCGGAGCTGGATTGTGCGTTCGAGATACGGATTCGGGATATGACTTTACGGTGCGGGTATTTTAATACATATTGTGACGATATCTGTTGGTAGTTATAGCGGGTGTTTCGGTTTCCGGCGAGCCTTCATAAGAAAGTTATCATAAACAGCCCTTGGGACGGTGGATAATTTATCGACCGGATTTCCGTTTTTATGTCAGAACAGGGACTGTTCGCCATGGTCCGTCCGGGAGAATCCGAGATGTGCATAGGCCATTTCGGTCGCTTCCCGGCCGCGTGGCGTTCGTTTGAGGAACCCTTCTTTGATCAGGAACGGTTCGTAAACCTCTTCGATAGTCCCGGCATCTTCGCTGACTGCCGTAGCGATGGTGTTCAGTCCGACGGGGCCGCCGCCGAATTTTTCAATAATCGTCGAGAGTATTTTGTTATCCATCTGGTCGAGTCCCCGGGAGTCGATATTCAGGGCTGTCAGGGCGAACCGCGTGATGTCGAGGTCGATATGACCTTCGCCTTTGACCATGGCGAAGTCACGCACACGGCGCAGCAGGGCATTGGCGATGCGCGGCGTTCCGCGTGAACGGAGGGCTATTTCCAACGCCGCATCGCTGTCGATCGAAACGTCGAGAATGCGGGCCGAGCGGTTTACGATACCTTTCAGAACCGAAGAATCGTAGTATTCCAAGTGGCATTGGATGCCGAACCGGGCCCGCAGCGGCGATGTCAGCAGGCCGCTGCGCGTCGTCGCGCCGATCAAAGTAAAGGGAGCCAGTTCGATCTGTATCGAACGTGCGGAAGGACCCTTGTCCAGTACGATGTCGATCTTGTAGTCTTCCATCGCGGAGTAAAGGTACTCCTCGACGAGAGGACTTAAACGGTGTATTTCGTCGATGAAAAGTACGTCGCCGGGGTTGAGGTTGGTCAGAAGTCCCGCCAGGTCGCCCGGTTTGTCGAGCACCGGCCCGGATGTGACTTTCAATTGTGCATGCATTTCATTGGCGATGATGTTCGCCAACGTGGTTTTACCCAGTCCCGGAGGACCGTGCAGCAGCACGTGGTCGAGCGAATCGCCTCGCATCAGAGCCGCCTGGATGAAAATCCGGAGGTTATCCACGATCTTCTCCTGCCCGGCGAAGTTGTCCAGTTCGCGGGGGCGGATCTGATTTTCGAACTCCAGGTCGCTTTCGATGTTCCGGATGTTTTTTTCGGTGCTCATAGTCCATTCTGTTTCGGGCAAAGATAATGCAGCGGGTGGAATTTGTTCCCCATTACCGCTGCTATAGTGAAAGGTGTATAGGCAATCGTGCGGGCTTGCACGCAAAGATTGCCGAACCGCCTCCTATCCTCTGCAAAGATACGAATAAGCCGCGTGCAAAAGCAAATTTATTTGCGTTTTGCCGAGGCGAAGTATCTAAGAAGAAGTCAAAGATACGAAAAGGCGGACGTAATTATGAATGTTTGCTTTCAAAAATTTCCGGGAGCGTCCTGTCTTCTGCAAAGATGATGCGAGGAGAGGACAGGGCCGAATTTGTTTGAGTTCCTTTTTCCCCTCCCTGCGGAGCCATGGTACGTAAAAGTACGTTGTTTTCGCTGCGAGCGTCGTTTGGACAACCGTATCCTGTTCTTTTTAAGGATGGATCAATTCCGATAATTGCAAGGGTGTGTCGAGCAGATAGAATTACCGGTCGTGGGCCGATAATGCTTTTCTAATAATATAGGTGGGAACGATTTTAGATGAATTAGATTATTATATAACCGTAATTTATCATTATATTTGTCCAAAATTATTATATTAGTATGTCGTAATGGGGGTATGCAATAAAAAAGGCGCCTTGAAGAAGGCGCCTTGGAAGTGATCCCGACGGGATTCGAACCCATATCGTAAGAACCGGAATCTTAAATTCTATCCATTGAACTACGGGACCGGTGGCACAAAGGTATAAAAAAAATTGAATTATGCGACAAAAAATGGATAATTGGCAAAGAATCGACAGCGTTATTCGCTGGGCGAATATGACTATCAACTACTTTGCACTCTATATTGGATTGCCGCGGGGTGAAAACCTCTATCAGATAAAAAAGGGAAATAATGGTATTTCCCGGAACCTGGCCGACAAGATCGTGACCAAATTCCCGGAAGTCAGCCTGGCGTGGTTGCTTACCGGCGAGGGGCAGATGTTTGTGGACGAGAAATTATGCGGGGTGCAAATTCCGTTTTATCAGGTGGATGTCGAATCCCATATCACCCGTCTTGACGAGTTGGCCCCCGATCGGGAGATGGTGATTCCCCAACTGACCGGCTGCGACCTGGCTATGCTGTATAATGGAAAGGCTATGGGGTGTTCTATTCCGTCCGGATCGATCGTGTTCCTGAAAAAAATGACGCCCGAGGAGATTATTCCCGGACTCGAATACGTGATTGTCTGTCAAAAAATCATAACTTTGCGGATAGTTCGCACTTCGGAGCGGGATTCCGAATGGCGGTTGGTTGCTGCGGACCGGGAAAATTTCGACGATATTTTCGTCAAGGCTTCCGATATCGAGCAGGTATATCAGGTCGTGGGCAAGTTGGAAATTAAAATCTAAAATCGAATTATGTTTTCAGGAATCGTGGAAAGAACGGTGACGCTCACCGATATCCGTATCGAACAACAAAATAAGACCTTCACTTTTCGTGCGGATTTTTGCGGGGAGTTGAAGATCGATCAGAGCATTGCCCACAACGGCGTATGCCTGACCGTGGTGGATATTACGGAGGATACCTACTCCGTAACGGCAATGAAAGAGACGCTGCTGCGCAGCAATCTGGGCCAGTTGCAGGTCGGCGATATCGTCAATGTGGAGCGTTCGATGCGGCCCGATGCGCTGCTCGACGGCCATATCGTCCAGGGCCATGTGGATCAGACGGCCGTTTGTACGGCCGTCGATGATGCCGAAGGCAGCTGGTATTTTACGTTCAAATACGAACCTGCGGGGGATAATTGTACGGTGGAGAAAGGGTCGATTACGGTCAACGGTGTCAGCCTGACGGTCTGCAATTCGCAGGAGGGACAGTTCCAGGTGGCGATCATTCCCTACACCTATGAACACACCAACTTCAACCGGATCAAACCCGGTACGTTGGTCAATCTGGAGTTCGACATTATCGGCAAGTACATTGCCCGGCTCATGAAAAATTACCTGAAATGATGCCTATCAAAACCAAGGAGTTCGCTTCGCTGCTGGTTGCGGCGGTGGCTGCGATCGTCGTCGCGGCGGCCATGTGGCTGCTCGAAGCGGTGTGGTGGCAGACCCTCTGCGTGGCTTGCGCCGTGTTTGTCGGTATGACGTTACTGACGTTGTTTATTATTCGCAAGTACGTGGCTTATAAGCTGAAGCCGATCTACTCGATCGTACTTTCGCGTAACGTGCATACGCAGGAGATTCTGGATGAGCTCAAGGACAAGCACGTCGAAAACATTTCCGAGGAGCTGACCGCCTGGGCGGATACCAACGACAAGGAGATCGCGCGGCTCAAGGAAACGGAATCGTTCCGCAAGCAGTATCTGGGTAATGTGGCCCATGAGTTGAAAACCCCGATTTTCAATATTCAGGGGTATATTTCGACATTGCTCGACGGTGGTCTGGAGGACGACCTGATCAACCGTAAATACCTCGAACGGGCCGAGAAGAGCATCGACCGTTTGATCGACATCGTCAATGATTTGGATACCATTTCCAAGCTCGAGAGCAATATGACGCGCCTGAAAATGGAGTCTTTCGACATCGCTGCCATGACGCGCGAGATTGCTGAACAGGCCGAAATCGAAGCCGATAAGAAGGGAATTAAGATTCAGGTAAGGGGGGCCGACAGCCTGCCTTCGCCTTTCTGGGTCTGTGCCGACAAGCATTTCGTCGGACAGGTGTTGGTCAATCTGATTATCAACTCGATCCGTTACGGCAAGGAGGGGGGTGTAACGCGAATCAAATTCCGAGATATGCTGGATAAGATCCTCGTCGAAGTCGAGGACAACGGCGTCGGTATCGCCAAGGAGGACGTGCCCCGTATTTTCGAGCGGTTTTACCGTACGGACAAGGGCCGTTCACGCGAGCAGGGCGGTACGGGGCTCGGACTGGCGATCGTCAAGCATATTATCGAAGCTCACGGCGAGCGAATCAACGTCCGCAGCGAGTTGGGAGTAGGAACGACCTTCTCGTTTACGCTCAAAAAGGCTCAAACAGGACATTCCCACTAATTTTGCATAACGTATGATCCTTCCAATAACCGTTGTCTGGGATTTCAATCCCGTCTTTTTTTCGATCGGATCGTTCGATATCCGTTATTACGGACTGATGTGGGTGCTGGCGATTCTCGGCGGCATGCTTTTCTTCGACCAGGTCTGTAAACGCGAAGGGCTGCCCCAGAAGGTTTCGGAGTCGATTTTCGTCTATGGCACATTGGCCACGATCCTCGGTGCCCGTCTGGGACACTGTTTTTTTTATGAACCGGGGTATTTTCTTGCCCATCCCTGGGCTATCATTACGGATTTCCGCAACGGCGGCATGGCCAGTCACGGCGCTGCCGTCGGCCTGCTGATCTGTCTTTGGCTTTTTTCGCGCAAGAATAAACTTCCTTATATCTGGTCGCTCGATCGGATTATGGTACCGGTCGCTATCGGCGGCGCCATCGTCCGTCTGGGTAATCTGTTCAATTCGGAGATCGTGGGGGCGGTGACCGATGTTTCCTGGGGGTTCAAGTTCGTTCGGCTTTATCCGAATGTTCCCATCGACTCCATCCCCGTGCAACACCCGACCCAGCTTTACGAAGCGTTATGCTACCTGGTGATTTTCGGAATCCTTTGCTGGCTCTATTATGGGCGCGACCTGGGCCGGCGTCGTCCGGGCGTGATGTTCGGCGTGGGGCTGATCGGGATTTTCCTGACTCGTTTTTTCATCGAGTTCATCAAGTTGGATCAGGAGGCTTTCGAGCAGGGTATGCTGTTGAATATGGGACAGTTGTTGAGTATTCCGTTCATTCTGGTGGGGATTTATATGATTTACCGGGGCATGCACCGCTCTCCGGTAGATCCCGATACGGTGCGGGTGGTTCGACAGCAGACTGTCCGGCAGCAGGGCGGCAGTTCCAAGCCACGTAAACATCGTCGTATGAAATGATGCAGGACGAGGTAAATAAGATTGTTTTCAATGCGCTGGCCGACGGACGGGAAATTTGGTTTCCGGGAGTCGGCTCGCTCGTTCCCGAATTTCGGAGTGCCTGGCGTGCATCGGCTCGGCAGTTGGAACGTCCTTCCCGGCGCATTGCCTTTCTCCTCTCCGAGCAGCGGGGCGTTTCCGTGATAGACCTGATTGCCCGGGCGGGGGCTTGCGATGTTGCTGCGGCCGAAGATATCTATTCCCGGTGGCTCGACAAAGCCCGGGTGGAGGACGGAATCTCCATTCCGGGAGTCGGGGAGCTCAATCACCGCTACTTTCGGCTCGATTCGCAGCTCGATGCCGTTCTCAATCCTCTCGGACACGATCCGCTGCCGCTGAAACGCCGATATTCCCGGCTACCCCTTTATCTGGGGATCGCCTTGTTTTGTACGGCGGCTGTCGGTTACGGAATCTGGCAGTACGGAGAGTGGATGCGGCTGCCGTTCGTGGGCGATTCTGAAAAGCAGGAGGTCCTTCCCGTTGCCGAGGTCGTTTCATCCGTCCCGGCAAGAACCGGGAGCGAAACTCCCGAAGCCACCGGAGGTGATGCCGAATCCGGTGCGATAGACTCCGAGCCGGTTGCTGAGAGCCGTCCCGTCGAAACGTCGCAGGATGATGAGGCGGCTGGCGTCGAAACCCTTTCCGAGGGCGCGACGGGTGCGGGCCGCGCCGATCTTGACGCCGACTACGAAGCGCCGGTTCCCGAGGTCGCCAGGATGATTCCCGGCAGAACGTATGTGGTTTGGGGCGTTTACAGCACCGAGGAGAATGCCCGGCGAGCCGTCGCCGAAGCCCGGGCCCGCCTGTCGGACACAAACTTCCGGATTTACTTTTTCGGGAAGAAGTGGATGGTTTCCGTTTTCGAAAGCGATTCTGCTGCGGAGTGCCGTGACTTTATGAGAAATGCGGGGGCCGGTCTGAAGGAAGTGTGGCCCTATACGAAAAAACGATGACTTTTGCACTGATCCTGCGGCGTGCGATCGACTGGTTTTATCGGCGCCCTTTTTCTTGTGTGATATCCGAAACGGTTTTCCGTTACGGGGCCTGCGGTGCGATCACGCTGTCCGTGGATGCGGTCAGCTATGCCCTGATCTATCATTTTCTGGTTGCAGGCCGTTATTTCGACCTGGGATTCGTGGTTATGTCGCCGCATATCGCCTCTTTGGTACTGGTTTTTCCCATTACGTTCTTCACCGGCTTCTGGCTGAACCGCTATGTCGCGTTCCGCACGCTGCCTGTTGCGGCGGGCAAACAGTTGGGGCGCTATCTATTGACAGTCGTAGGATCTATTTTGCTCAATTACGCCTGTATGAAATTTTTGGTCGAGGTGTGCGGTCTGTGGCCGACTCCTTCCAAGTGTATCACATCGCTCGCCGTAGCTCTTTACAGCTACCTGGCGGCCCGTTATTATACGTTCAAGGGAATTTCTTCGGTAAAATAGAAGGGATCTGTACTCGATTTATAGGCCTTGCTCTTCGACATTTGGCTCGGAGTTGTCGTTGCTCGCAGTTTTCGGGTGTTTGCAGTCCGGATTTTTCCGGAAATACTTTTGTGCTGTTCGTGAATCAGGTGTGAGCATAATTCGGTGCAGATGGCATGGATTGGGGATGATTACGAAGTAAACAGGCGAAGCGGGTTTGAAAACCCGCTTCGCCTGTTTCGGTTCCTACCCTTATTTGCAGAGTTCGAGGATACGGCGGGTCACGTCGCCCGTGATGTTGCCCGCTTCGCCCAGCCGGGAGCCGCGCTCGTTGAAGCGACGGACGATCTCGTCGATCGTATCTTGCCCGATCTGCAATTCGTGCAGGCGAGTAGCCAGTCCCAGCGAGCGGAAGAACTCTTCGGTGGCGCGGATCGTCCGGTCGATGCGCTCGTCCTCCGAGCCTTCACGGATACCGAACACCCGCTCGCCGTATTGCAGGATTTTTCCCTTCTTCTGTTCTCGCATTACGCTCATCAGGGCCGGGAGTACGACCACGAGGGTCTGTCCGTGCGTAACGCCGTGCAGGGCCGTCAGTTCGTGTCCGATCATGTGGGTCGCCCAGTCCTGCGGCACGCCCATGGCGATGAAGCCGTTCAGTCCCATCGTCGCGCAGAGCATGAAGTTGGCCATCTGGTCGTAATCGTGCTGATTCGCTCGGATTTTGGGGGCGATTTCGATCAGCGTTTGCAGAATACCTTCCGCCCAGCGGTCCATCAGCGGCGAAACGCCCGTGACGGTCAGGTATTGCTCCATGACGTGTACGAAAGTGTCTGCGATACCGCAGGCTACCTGGAACGGCGGCAGCGAGAAGGTGGCTTCGGGATCGAGGATCGAGAATTGCGGGAACGAGTGGTGGAACGCGAACTTCTCCTGCGTGGCGAGGTTGGAGATCACCGCCCCGGCGTTCATTTCGGAGCCGGTGGCCGGCAGGGTCATCACGTCGCCGAACGGAACGACTTCGCCGATTTTGTCTTCATCGAGCACCAGCTCCCAGGCATCGCCGTCGTAGGGAATGCCCGCAGCGATGAGCTTGGTACCGTCGAGTACCGAGCCGCCGCCCACCGAGAGCAGAAAATCGACCTTTTCGGCTTTGCCCTGGGCAATGGCTTTGCGCAGGGTTTCGATTTTGGGATTAGGCTCGATGCCCCAGAACTCTACGAAGTCGCGGCCTTTGAGCGCTGCGACCACCTGGTCGTACACGCCGTTTTTCTTGACGGAGCCGCCGCCGAAAGTAACCATGATCTTCTTGTCGGCCGGAATCTCTTTCGCCAGCTTGGCGATGGAGCCTTTGCCGAAGATCAACTTGACCGGATTTTGGAAAGTGAAGTTGTTCATACGTTTCTCGTTTATTCTGTTTGTTTTCCCGACGAAGTGCCGCAAGGCTCTTTTTGTCGGGTTGAAAGCATTGTTTCAAGCTTCATATTTTATGCCGCATTTTCGCGCTACCGTTTGTACCCGGACTCTTTCAGCTTTTGCAGTTCGTACATGCGGTCGCGGAATTTGGTAGCGGCCAGAAAGTCCAACGACTTGGCCGCACGCTCCATCTCTTCCCGGGCCCGGGCGATCTGCGTGTCGATGCTCTCGGTCGAGTAGGCCGACGTAACGTCTGCGGCCAGCGTCTGCCGGTTGTCGGGCAGAGGGTAGAGAATTCCATCCGTGACGGGTGTCTGAACCGTATTTGCCAGCAGGGTGCTCTGTCCCGAGCCGCTTTTCTGCGCCTGTCGGGGGAGCATTTCGTGCTCCATGTTGTAGCGCATCTGTTTTTCGCGGCGGCGGTTGCTCTGTTCGATGGCGTAGCGCATCGAGTCGGTGCAGTGGTCGGCATAGAGGATGACGTTGCCGTTCGAATGCCGCGCCGCACGGCCCGCGATCTGGGTGATCGAACGCACGTTGCGCAGGAATCCCTCCTTGTCGGCATCGAGGATCGCCACGAGGGCCACTTCCGGCAGGTCGAGTCCTTCGCGCAGCAGATTGACGCCGATCAGCACGTCGAACATGCCGGCCCGCAGGTCTTCGAGGATCTGCACCCGTTCCAGCGTGTCGATGTCCGAATGGATGTAGCGGTTGCGGACCCCCACTCGGTCGAAATATTTGGAGAGCTCCTCGGCCATGCGTTTGGTGATGGTCGTGACGAGTATCTTGTCGTCGTTGCGTACCCGCTTGTCGATCTCCTCCAGCAGGTCATCGATCTGGTTGTCCGTGATCCGCACTTCGAGTGGAGGATCAACCAGTCCTGTCGGCCGGATCAACTGTTCGACGATCACTCCTTCGCTCTTCATCAGTTCGTAGTCGGCCGGTGTGGCGCTCACGTAGATCGTGGTGCCGACCAGTTGTTCGAACTCCTCGAAGCGGAGCGGCCGGTTGTCTTTGGCTGCGGGAAGACGGAACCCGTACTCCACGAGGTTCTCCTTGCGGGCGCGGTCGCCGCCGAACATGGCGTGCACCTGGGGGAGCGTGACGTGGCTCTCGTCGATCACCATCAGGTAATCCTGCGGAAAATAGTCCAGCAGGCAGAAGGGTCGCGTCCCTTCTGCACGTCCGTCGAAATAGCGGGAGTAGTTCTCGATGCCGGGACAGTAACCCAACTCCTTGATCATCTCCAGGTCGTACTCCACCCGCTGCTTGATCCGCTGCGCTTCGGCCGGACGTCCCGCTTGCTCGAAGAAGGCGATTTGCTTGCCCAGGTCGAGGTAGATCTGCTGCACGGCCGTGTGTATGCGCTCCTTGGTCGTGACAAACAGGCTCACTGGGTAAAGGGTGAGTGCGTCGAGCGTTTGGATCCGCTGGCCGGTTACGGGGTCGATGCTCTGGATGCTCTCGACTTCGTTGTCGAAAAAGGTGACGCGGAAACACTGGTTGCCGAATTCGCCGAAAGCCGCCATGATGTCGATCGTGTCGCCCGTCACGCGGAATGTCGCGGGGGTCAGTTCCCGTTCGGTCCGGGTATAGAACGCTTCGACCAGTTTGTAGAGGAACTGCTTGTAGTTGAGGATTTCGCCGACTTCGATATGAATGGCCATCGAGTGGAAATCGCTCGGATTGCCGCAGCCGTACAGACACGATACGCTGGAAACGACGATGACGTCCCGCCGCCCCGAGAGCAGGGTGGCGGTCGTACTCAAACGCATCTTTTCGATTTCGTCGTTGATCGAAAGGTCCTTTTCGATATAGGTATCCGTCGAAGGTAGGTAGGCTTCGGGCTGATAATAGTCGTAGTAGGAAACGAAGTATTCGACCGCATTTTCCGGGAAAAAGTTCTTGAACTCCCCGTAGAGCTGTGCCGCGAGGGTCTTGTTGTGACTCAATACGAGGGTCGGCCGGTTGAGCTGGCTGATGACGTTGGCCACCGTGAAAGTTTTGCCCGAACCGGTCACGCCCAGCAGCGTATTGTGCTTCGAGCCGTGCCGGATCGAGGCCAATAGCTGTGCGATCGCTTCGGGCTGATCGCCCGTCGGGGCATAGTCGGATACCAATTTGAAGTCCATAAGGCAAAGATAACGATAATTGAAAATTAACGTTCAAAAACAGAATATATTTTGCCTCTGTTTTTTCAGGAGTGTAATAGAATATGTTTTATGTAAAACATGTATTTTTGTATAAATTCAGTTTTGCGAACAATCTTTCCTGCGGCGGAAAAAATATACGACATGAAAAAAATAATTATTTTGATCGTTTGTGTTTTGTCGGCTTGTTTTGCCGCTGCACAAGAGCCTGTTCCGGTACTCACTTTAGGTACCTTTCATTTCGATTTTCCCAATCTGGATCAGGTGCAGTATGCCGAAAGCGAGCAAATAGATGTCCTGAACCCGGTTTACCAGAATGAGATCGAAACATTGGTCGGTTTGTTGGAGAAGTTTGCCCCAACGATTATCGTTATCGAACGGCCGGTTAAAATGCAGTTCGAGACGGACTCTCTGTTCCGTCGATATTTGGCGGACTGTTATGATTTGCAGCGAGGAGAAGACGAGCAGATCGGATTCCGGCTGGCAAAACGGCTGGGGATAGACCGGATTTACTGCGTAGATGAATGGGGAAAGCACTATGACGAAATCGATGAGTTATTACGCGATGAAAACAGCAAGGAGTATATCCGTTTCGAAACCAGTTTTTACGACTATCCGGATTCTATTAAAAGGTTTGTGCCCGAAGCTGTTTTCAAGGAGCAGGGAATTATTGCCGAACTTATCGAACTGAACGACCCGGAGCATATTCGGCGTAGTCTGGGTAATTACTTGATCGGTCATTTCAAATATGAATTCTTCTCGAACGATTATATCGGTGTAGATTTTGAAACGGGAAGGTGGTTTAACCGGAATTTGCGGATATTCCGGAATATTCAACGGATCGAAACGGGGCCGTCCGACAGGATCCTCGTTATTTTCGGAGCGGGGCATCTGAATTTACTGAACTATCTATTCGAATGTTCTCCTGAGTATCGCCTCGAAGAGGCGAATAAGTACTTGATGTAATCCGTAATAATTGAATTATTCGTACCTTTGCAAAGATGATCGACCGGGAAACAATAGATAGGATTTACGCCGCTGCGAATATCGTGGATATTATCGGCGAATACGTGACGCTCAAACGAAAGGGTGTCAATTATCAGGCGTGCTGTCCGTTCCACAACGAGAAGACCCCGTCGTTCGTCGTATCGCCCTCGAAGGGGGTTTACAAGTGTTTCGGCTGCGGCAAGGGCGGCAATGCCGTCACGTTCCTGATGGAGCACGAGAATATGACTTATCCCGAGGCGTTGAAAGCCGTGGCCAAGCGTTACGGTATCGAAGTGCGGGAGAAGGAGATGACGCCCGAGGAGGTCGCCCGCAACGATAACCGCGAGAGTATGTTCGTCGTGAACAGTTGGGCGGCGGAGTATTTTTCGAATTACCTGCTCCATGAAACCGAAGGGATGAGTGTCGGCATGACCTATTTCCGGCAGAAGAGGGGATTTTCCGATGCGACGATCAAGAAGTTCGGGCTCGGATTCTGTCCCGCCAGGGGCGATCGAATGAGCCGGGCGGCTTTGGCTGCCGGTTATAAGGAGGAGTTTCTGGTTTCGACCGGACTTTCGATCAAGCGGGACGACGGTACGCTTTTCGACCGTTTTCGGGAGCGGGTGATGTTCCCCGTACATAACATTTCCGGCCGCGTGGTGGCTTTCGGAGGTCGCACGCTGCGTACAGACAAGTCGGTTGCGAAGTACCAAAATTCGCCCGAAAGCGAGATTTACAGCAAGAAACGCGAGCTGTACGGCCTGTTTTTCGCCAAGAAAGCGATCCAGCAGTACGATTTCGCAATCATGGTCGAGGGATATACCGACGTGATTTCGATGCACCAGGCGGGGGTAGAGAATGTGGTGGCTTCGTCCGGTACATCCCTTACGACCGAACAGATTCGTCTGCTCGGACGTTTTACCAAGAATATCACGGTGATCTACGACGGTGATTCGGCGGGTATTCACGCTTCGCTGCGGGGAATCGACATGATTCTGCGCGAGGGGATGAATGTCCGTGTGGTGCTGCTTCCGCCGGAAGACGATCCCGATTCGTTCGCCCGAACCCATACGGCTGCGGAGGTGCAGGAGTATATCCGGGCCAACGAGGAGGATTTCCTGACGTTCAAGGCCAAGCTACTGTTGAAGGATGCTGCCGGCGACCCGATCAAGAAGGCGGCGTTGATTAACGACATGGTGCAATCCATTGTGCAGATTCCCGACCCGATCCAGCGCTCGGTCTATATCAAGGAGTGCGCACGGATCATGGACATCGACGAGAACCTGCTGATTGCCGAAGTGGGGCGCAAGCGTATGGCTTCCACGGGCGACCGCGAAGCCGAGGAGTTCGTGCGGCGTCAGAGCGCCCGTTTTCGTGCCGAGCAGACTGCGCAGCGCCCTGAAACGGTTTTTGCGGGACAGGTGACCGGGGGCAGCAGTGCCGAAGCGCTCGAACGGGAGCTGACGCGTTATCTGCTCAAGTACGGTCATTGTTCGTTCGATTTCAAGGAGGGCCGGAATGTCGTTCAATATAATGTCGCCGAGGTAATTTTCGGGGAGTTGGACGCCGACGGTTTGGAGTTCCAGAACCGGGTCTTCAATGAGATTCTGCGGGTTTACCGCGAACAGTGGTGCGCTTTGGGATTGGGGGTCGAGGTGCCGATCCACCACTTTATCAATCACTCCGATCCGGAGGTGTGCAACGTGTCGGTGGATATCCTTACTTCGGAGGATCATTACGTTCCGAGCGAATTGTGGCGGCGCAAGGAGGTCCATGTCGAGAGCGATGCCGAGATGCTGGCTGTCGGAGTGCCGAAGGCCGTGACGCTCTACAAGTCGAAGGTGATCGAGCGGATGTCGCGGGAGCTTCGTGAAAAACTTCAGGACGAGAATCTTACGGACGACGAGATGCAGGACATTATGCAGCGGCTGTCGAACCTGAACAGGGGAAAGGTTTCGATTGCCCGGAAATTGCATCGGTTGATTCTGTAAAAAGAGGGGTCCGGGCGTACACGTATCACTATGCATACCGTGTGCAAACAGAAAATAAACAGAAAGATGTGTAAAACATATCAAAGATAGTCAAAGGCGAGAGCAGTCATGCGCGTTTGCACGCAAAGATTGCCGAGCCGCATCCTATCTTCTACAAAGATAAAAGAATTAGTTATCTTTCCCGGACACCCTCTGCGGTTGATTAATCAAATATGGTGCCGGATCGTCGGTTCCCGAACAGAGGTTCCGGCGGAAAAACAGAGAAATTGGATATGGCCGATTATAAGAATATTAACATACGGAACAAACGCGCGACCTTCGATTACGAAATTATCGAGGAGTGGATCGCGGGCATCGTGCTTGTGGGTACGGAGATCAAGTCCGTACGGCTGGGCAAGGCGTCGATCACGGACAGCTACTGTTATTTCGACAAGGGCGAACTCTGGATTCGGGGCGTGAATATCGCCGAGTACGGTTGGGGGACCTGCAACAATCATGTTCCCCGCCGCGACCGCAAACTGCTGCTCAACCGCAAGGAGTTGAACAAGATTCAGCGGGCATTGCAGGACAGGGGATTGACCGTGGTGGGCTTGCGGCTCTTTCTCAACGAGCGGGGGCTGGCCAAGGTCGTCGTAGGTCTGGCCCGGGGGCGCAAGGCCTACGATAAGCGCGAGTACCTCAAGGAGAACGACGCCAAGCGCGAGATGGACAAGGCGATGAAGAAATATCGGGCGTAACCTCGGAGAGCATCCCGGGGCCGATCGTCCTGCCGCTGCCTGCTGTCGGGTGGAATCGGATCGTACGGCTATTCGAAACGCTTTGCAGGGAGCGGTTTCCCTGCGGCGGCTTTTCGGATCGGAGAAACGGTTCGCATCCCGAGGGGCGGACTTCGGCGATCATTCCGCTTCCCGTTCGCTTCAGGGAGGGGGCGACAATGTCGGTGCGAAGGTCTGCCGGAGGTGTTTGGATTGAAAAACGAAAGAAAAAAGATATGTCACTTATTCTATGTATCGAAACCGGCACGGACATCTGTTCGGTCGGTTTGGCCCGGGACGGGGAGTTGATCTCGCTCCGGGAGAGCGATCAGGGGCGCGACCACGCCCGCCAGGTCGGAGTTTTCGTCGATGAATTGCTGTCGCAGACCGGGATCGCTCCCGAAGAGCTGGATGCCGTCGCTGTCGGCAAGGGGCCCGGCTCCTATACGGGGCTGCGTATCGGCGTTTCGTTCGCTAAGGGACTGTGCTACGGGTTGCGGATCCCGCTGGTGGCGATCGGTTCCCTGGATGCCCTGACCGAAGTTGCGAAAGAGGATTACGAAGCGGGGATTCTCTCGGTCGATCGCTGGGAGGAGGCGTGCCTCTGCCCGATGGTGGACGCCCGCCGCATGGAGGTTTATACCCGGGTATTCGATGCTGCGGGAACTCCTCTTTCGGACGTATCCGCCGAGGTCGTTACGGCGGAGAGTTTCGCGGCATGGCGCGGAGACGGACGTCCTTTCGTGATTTTCGGAAACGGTGCGGCCAAATGTGCCGGATTGCTGCCCGATGCGACGCTGATCCAGGTGGCGCCTTCTGCCCGAGGGCTTGCGCGGCTGGCACAGGAGGCGCTCGATGCGGGCCGCACGGAGGATATCGCGTACTTCGAGCCTTTCTACCTGAAGGATTTCGTCGTCACCCGGTCGAAAAAGAAGTTATTCTGAATTATAGAAGGGAATGCGTACCCGGTTGCGTAGAATAACGATCGGGTCTTATATTTTTATGGCCTATATCACTCTGCTTTGGAGCCTGATCGTTATATTCGCTCTTTGTTATTCGGATCTCGCGCAAGGTGAGGATCTGCTTTCGGGGGCAGACTGGTGTTTTGGTTTAATGCCTGTCGTTCTCTGGGCCGCTATTATCTTCGCATTTCTTCGTATTCGTACGTTCACGTTCGATGAGGCGGGTTTTACCGTATCTTATCCGTTGCTTTTTGTCCGAAAGCGGATCGCGGCCGAAGAGATCGGCTGTATCGAGGTTTTTGTAAAATTCTGTGGGAAAGGGCTTTCGTTTGCCTATCGGGTCATCCATATAAATTTAGCCGGGCAAAGGCCGGAAAATATTATGAATTGAGAGAACTCGACTATCTGCACTTCGGCGAGATATTGAAAGTAAAAATACTGAAGATCGATTACGCGAAGTGTCTGCGGCTGAAACGGGAGTATATTCGGGAGAATAGCCCTTCGATTTTTGATCTGATATTTTGGATAGGACTGTTTCTTTTCGGAGATTACCTTGTCGGTTGGATGATCTGTCAGCTTTTTACCCGTCATTATGAGGAGCTGCCTGCGGTTCCTCTTATTTCTTTTGTATTTGTGTGCGAGTGGCTTTATATCGAATTTCTGCTTCGGATGAGAAGAGAAAAAGAGCGGTTGAAGATTCGATCGTGAATTTTTACTCAATAGGCCCTGTAACTCCTCAGCTCCTTGTTGAGGAGTTTTTCTTTACCCCCGACCAGCCGGTCGAGCAGCGCATGGAAGCGGGGGGAATGGTCGTGGTGGACGGTGTGGCAGAGTTCGTGGAGGATGACGAAGTCGCGCAGATGTTCGGGCAGCGTCATCAGGTACAGGCTCAGCGACAGGTCGTTGCGCCCGTTGCAGGAGCCCCATTTGGAGCGGGTGGCCCGGATCGTTACCGAACGGTATTGCAGACCGGTTCGCACTGCGAGTTCCGCTACGCGGGACGGTAGTACAACCATCGCTTCGCGCCGCAACTGTTCCCGCCGGCGGAGTTCTTCTTCGGGCGAAAGGGTGGGGCGTGGAGGTTGCTGGGCGAGCCGTTCGGCTATTCGATCCCTGGCTGTCTGAATCCATTCGATGCGGCTTTCCAGAAATTCCAAAGCCCGGGCGGTCGAGACGCCGTAAGGGTAGGAGAGCCGGACGGGGCCGGAAGGCCTTACGCAGAGTGAGATCCGCCGTGCCCGGCGGCTTTGCGAGAGGGTCACCTCTCCGACTATCGGATGGACGATCGTCTTTTGCCTGCGGGCGGGTTTTCTGGTCGCGGGCTTCGATTTTGGATTCCGGGTTGCCGGATGATCCGGCTCGGAGCGGAACAGGTCGAATAAGTCGCGCAGCAGGGACATCGTGTCGAGAGGTTGGAGGGCAGGATTAACCGATTCGCTGACGTACGATTTCGAACAGCAGTACTGCCGCTGCCGCCGAGACGTTGAGCGACTCGATCTTGCCGATCATCGGGATCGCCAGCTGTTCGTCGCAGAGCTTCAGCACCTCTTTCGAAATGCCCGTATCCTCGGCGCCCATAACGAGTGCCGTAGGCTTGCGGAAATCCGCGTCGTAGAGCAGCTTGCGGCTTTTTTCCGTAGCACCTACCACCTGGTAGCCTTCTGCCTGGAGCGCTTTGAGCGTGTTGCGGATCGAACCGACGCGGCAGACGGGAATGGCGGTCAGTGCACCCGCCGACGAACGAATCGCCTCCGAATTGACGGGAGCGGCATTCTTCAGCGGTACGATCAGTCCGTGCGCTCCGGCACATTCGGCCGAGCGGGCGATGGCTCCGAAGTTACGCACGTCCGTCACGCCGTCGAAGAGGACGATCAGCGGCGTCTCGTCTTCGGGCACCCGTTCCAGAATGTCGTTCAGTTCGACGTAGCCGATGGGGGAGATCTGGGCGACGACGCCTTGGTGGTTGCCGCGCGTGAGGCGGTTGAGCTTCTCGACGGGAACCTCCTGTGTGCGGATGCGATGCCGCAGGCAGAGGTCGCGCAGTTCGGTCATCAACTGCCCTTCGGCGCCTTTGCGAATGTAGAGTTTTTCGATCTGTTTGCCCGCTTCGATCGCTTCGACTACGGGGCGGATGCCGAATACAAGGTTTTCCGTCATGGTATTGGTTGGTTCGTTAGTTGATTTTTTTTGTCTTTTTGTCGTGCGGCTTTTCGGATCGGGCCCGGAATCATGCTTTTCGGTGTTCTTTATCCGGACAGTCGAATCGGATGTCGCCAAAAGTTTTATTCTATTTTTCGAACGATTCTGCGGGTGCGTGCGGTGATTCGCCGGGCCTCCTTTTCGGAAAGTTTGCCGTTCATTTTCCGGGTGCCGGGGATTTCGCAGGTCCGGACTTTCATCCCTCCCGTACCCAATATTTCACGGACCGAACGGACGGCACCCCGGCTCTGCCGTGCGAGGATGTTGAAAGGCCAGGGCGTCGTACAGGCAGCGATGACGAGTGCACGTTTGCCTTTTTGCCGGGGCTGCGGAAAGCCGAGAGCCGATTCGCCCATGAAAATCGGAACGAGCCGTTCGAAGAGCATCTTCAGCCGGGCCGACATACCGCCCCAGTAGGTCGGAGTCCCCACCACGAGCAGATCGGCCTGCCGGATCTGTTCGCCGACGGCATGGGCCGCATCGCGGGGCAGCGGACAGATGTTCGTCGTGCGGCACTGCATACAGCCCGTGCAGGGACGGAATTCCATCCGGTAAGCGTCGATCCATTCGATGTCGGCTCCGGCCTGCCGCAAGGTGTCGGCGGCGGTGCGGAGCGCCTGGACGACAACTCCCTGCGGACGGGGCGATCCGTTGAGGATAAGTGCTTTCATGGTGCTGTTGGCTTTCTTCCGGCTCCGATCGTTACTCTCCTTCGGTGATTTCCAGTTCGTACGACGCCTTCTCCCATTCGTGCATCTGGTGGTCGTATTCGGCTTTCAACTCGTTGTAAGCCTTGTAGTCGGCTTCGTTGTATTGGGTCGCTTCGGCGAATTTGCGGTCGTAATCCGCGATCTTCTTCTCCAGATCGGCCAGCGACGCTTCGATCGTTTCGACCGCCTTGCGGAGCTTGCGCAGGAGTTTTTCCTGCTCTTTCTTCTGTTCGTAGGTCAGCTTGCCCGAAGAGCTGGCTTTCGGCGCCGCCTCTTTCGCGGGAGCGTCCTTACGCTCCACCTCCTGCAAGGATTCCAGTTTGCGTTTTTCGAGGAAGTAGTAGATGCCGCCGAGGTATTCGCGTACGCCGCCGTTCCGGAATTCGTAAACCTTGGAAACCATGCCGTCGAGAAACTCGCGGTCGTGGGAGACGACGATCACCGTACCGTCGTATTTCATGATGGCGTTCTTGAGAATATCTTTCGAACGCATATCCATGTGGTTGGTCGGCTCGTCGAGGATCAGCAGGTTGTAAGGCTCCAGCATCAGACGGGCCATCGCCAGTCGTGCGCGTTCGCCGCCGGAGAGTACCTTGACCTTCTTGTCGATGTCCTCGCCCCGGAACAGGAAGGCGCCGAGAATGTCCCGCAGACGTGTGCGCACGTCGCCGACGGCTACGCGGTCGAGCGTGTCGTAAACCGTGAAATCGCCGTTCATCAGGTCTTCCTGATTCTGTGCGTAATAGCCGATGTTTACGTTGGCTCCCACGCGGATCGAACCTTCGGTGGGCGTGAGTTGTCCCACGATCATCCGGGCCAGCGTGGTCTTGCCTTCTCCGTTGCGGCCTACCAGGGCGATCTTGTCGCCCCGTTCGATGGTGAAGTTCGCTCCGCTGAAGACATGTTTGGAGCCGAACGACATCCCGGCCTCCTTGATCTCTGCGACGATCTGTCCCGAACGCGGGGCGGGCGGGAACTTGATGTTGAGCGTGGCAAGATCCTCCTCCTCGACCTCGATACGCTCCAGACGGTCGAGTTGCTTGATGCGCGACTGCACCTGGTTCGATTTGGTCGGCTTGTAGCGGAATTTCTCGATGAACTCCTCGGTCTTTTCGATCATCCGCTGCTGGTTTTCGTAAGCGGCCATCTGCTGCGCCCGCCGTTCGGCACGCAGCACGACGTATCGGGAGTAGGGTACTTTGTAGTCGGAGGCTTTGCCCAGCGAGATCTCCACCGTGCGGGTGGTCACGTTATCCAGAAAGGCGCGGTCGTGCGAGATGAGCAGCACCGCGCCGTTGTAGTTTTTCAGGTAATCCTCGAGCCACTGGATCGACTCGATGTCCAGGTGATTGGTCGGCTCGTCCAGCAGGAAAATCGAAGGCCGGCGCAGCAGCAGTTTCGCCAGCTCGATGCGCATGCGCCAGCCGCCTGAAAATTCGCTCGTGGCACGCTGGAAGTCGCTGCGCTTGAATCCCAGACCGAGCAGCGTCTTCTCGATGTCCGCTTCGCGGGTATCGCCGCCCAGAATGTGATAATGGTCGGTCGCTTCGTTCAGCCGGTGGAGCAGCGATTCGTAGTCGGACGATTCGTAGTCGGTGCGCTCGGCGATTTCGCGGGTGAGGCGGGCGATTTCGGCTTCGAGTTTCAGCACTTCGTCGAAGGCTTTGGCCGTCTCTTCGACGAGTGTCGTAGTGTCCGCTACACGCATCTGCTGCGGAAGGTAGCCGATCGTGCATTCGCCGTTGTAGGAGATCGAACCCGAGGTGGGCTGCTGTTCGCCCACGATCAGACGCAGCAGAGTCGTTTTGCCGGCGCCGTTCTTACCGACCAGGCCGATGCGGTCCTTGGGGTTGATGAGCAGGGATATGTTGTCGAAAAGCGTCCAGCCGCCGTAGCTGACGGTGAGATTGTCTAAAGAGATCATGGTTTCGTTTTCTGCGATTTTCCGTGCGTGCGGAACGCCCGGCTTACCGGAAGTAGGTGCTTGGGTGAAAGGAGTCGGAGGTTAGCTCTGCAACATTCTCTCGATCTCCGCCTGCGGGTCCGGGGCGCCGAAGACGGCGCTGCCGGCGACCAGGGCGTCGGCTCCGGCGTCGAAGAGCAGGCGCGAGTTATGGGCAGAGATGCCGCCATCGACTTCGATCACAGCGGTGGATTCCGTTTCGTCGATCATGGCACGCAGCTCCCGGATTTTCTCCAGCGAGTCGGGCATGAAAGACTGTCCGCCGAAACCCGGCTCGACGCTCATGACGAGCACCAGGTCGATCAGGGGTACGATGTCGCGCAGCACCTCGACAGACGTGGCGGGCTTGATCGAAATGCCCGCTTTGGCGCCTGCGCGGTGGATCAGGTCGATGCACCCTTTGGGGTCGAGCGTGGCCTCGTAGTGGAAGGTGACGATTCCGGCGCCTGCCTCGGCGAAGCGGGTGACGTATTTTTCGGGTTCGACGATCATCAGATGCACGTCCAGCAGTTTAGACGTGGCCTTGCGGATGGCCTTCATCACCGGGAATCCGAACGAGATGTTGGGGACGAATACGCCGTCCATGACGTCGATATGCACCCATTCGGCGGCGCTTCGGTCGATCATCTGCGTATCGCGCTCCAGGTGGCCGAAATCGGCCGACAGCATCGAGGGGGATATGATTCGTTGCATGGTTTCGATTTATTTTGACACAAAAGTACAACGGCTATCTATAAAAAGCAAATCAAAGTATAATAACTGATATTCAGATTGTTATTCATCATATCGGTATTGAAATATCGAGAGAATGTGAATCATTCTGCATAAATAACCGAGAGTTGCGTTTCCAAATCATTACCTTGTTTTGGGATGTCTGCGGTTACATACAACGGTTATTTACAGTCTATTACGTTTATATTCATCTTGTCGGACGACTCTGCCGAAATTATTTTTGTCCACCTTAAAAAAGCAGAGTTTATGCGCAGTACTTTCAAGGTCTTGTTCTACCTCAAACGAACAAAGAACCCCCCGCGTGCAGTCTATCCGGTTATGGGCCGCAGCACGATCAACAGCACGATTTCTCAGTTCAGTGCCGAAATCAACGTTCCGGAACAACTGGGGAAGGTTCGTTAAAGGAGGGATGGGTCGAAGGCTAATGCGTCGAGTCGGAACGCATCAACCGTCATCCGGACAATATCCGCATTCAGATCGGCAAACATTATCGGTCGATTTGCGATCACGATGCCTACGTCACGGCCGAAAAAGGTCAAGAACGTCTGGCTGGGTATGGGAGAACGATACCGCGGACTCTTGCGAAGGTTTTCGAACATTACACGAATGATCTTTTCAAACGTATCGGCGTAGATCGCTCGGAAAGTACCTGGTGATGCTATCGGGCGGTGCTGGGTCATCTCCGGGCCTTTCTGAAACACGAGTACAACCTCCACGATATTCCGCTGTTCGAATTGGAACAGTCGTTCATCGAGCAATATCACGTCTATTTGAAAACTGTCTGCCGTTCGAAGGCGGGAAGCGTATGCCGCTACATAGATTGTTTGAACAACGTGGTGAGAATTTCGTTCAACAACGGTCTTATGCCGCGGAATTCGTTCGCACTTTGCCGCTATTCCGCTCCGACGGAACCGAGAACCTTTCTCAGCGAGGAGGAACTGCGGATTTTTCAGACGTCGCGATTGAAGAGTGCCAAACACGAATGCCACCGCGGCCTGTTTCTCTTTTCCCGTTTTACGGAAATCTGCTACAAAGACATGCGCTATCTGACCTGTGAACAAATCATACCGGATACCATGGGGCACCTGCGGATACACGGTAACCGCTGCAAAACGGGTGGAGAGTATACGATCAAATTTCTCCCCGCAGCTTTGCGTCTTCTGGAAAAGTATCGCGGAACAGCTCCGTCACCACTTGCATTTGACATGCCGAAACTTAGCAGTATCAATTGCTCCTTGCGTCGTATTACCAAACAGTGCGGTATCTCACGGCACATAACCTTTCATGCAGCGCGTCATACGTTTGCCACGACACTCTGCCTTTCACAGGGTATTCCTTTGTCAACAGTTTCCAAGATGCTGGGACATAAACAGATCACCACGACACAGATCTATGCGCAGACTACGCCGATAATGATCGAGGATGCGATCGATCGTGTCGAATCCCGGCTGGACGGTAAATTCGCAGCATAACGAAACCATTGCAGAAGTCTTCCACCGTAGATATGTATAGAAGATTTCCAAATAATGATTTATTTATTCTGGAACATTGCAGCAGCTTATCTATGACAAAGACGAACAAATTCATTTAGACCGAAGAACAAGAGAAGATGAACATTGTGTAACATCCCATTGGTAAACGACGAAATGGGAAAAAGATAGCTAAAAATATTGTCAGCTATAATAGACACATTGTCTATCCTGTGGGTGTACAAGTCTACTATGATGGATAGACGTACAATGTTATTTGCTCTATCAGTGGCTATTGTAAAATTGTAACAATCATTTGTCAGGAGGAGTTAACAGTATATCCGCATTTATATTTCCCAGTTATTAATTTTATATTCGGATAATAGAGGGGGGCTAAACCTTTTTTGCTATCAAGCAAGAATGGCTATAAATCCAGCGATATTCATGTAGTTGTATTGAAATTAAACTACGCTCTGACAATTTGTTGCCTATCTTTTATAGACGGTAGGAGCATGAATGACAATAAGTTAATTTTTATGGCGAAGTTTATTATAGGATTTTACATAAGTCAGATTGTTCATTATCTTAAAATACGGCATCCACAGTACTTCGGAGGGCGCATATTGAATAAATCTCCAATTTCGTGTTAGTATTCGCCATCCCCTTTGGAACTTAGAATCAGTATGCTTTGTTCGGGTGATAGCCTGTCCAAAATTACCGCCTATTAAAATTTCGGAGAGTAATACTTTCCCGTATTTGTCATTTGGTAATACAATATGATATTTTTCTTCCAATCCAAATATTTCTTGCAATACATATATGGCAGCACCTGCAAACCCCAATAGGTTTAGATTGTTATACACATTGATAGTTTCGTCTCTCTCTATCTCGGTAAATCCTTGTTTGAGTACATAATAGAAGTCCATCATTTGGCGCAAGCCAATACCCTCGTATAAGAAGTGCCTATATATGTGGTGCAGAATAAAAACTCTATTAAAAGCCAAAGTAGGAGCATGGATGCTGTTTTCTCCAATTTTTATACGATGCTCAAATTGCTGGGAGGAGATATCTGCAATCCACGCCTGCAATTTTCGGTTTGCAAAAGGATTGGACATATAAGATGGGGTGAAATGTGTTTCGATATTCACACTATCCATTTTAAGTCCGTCTATATGATGATATACTGCGTGTGATGAATTGCATTTATTTTTGACAAATGAGATTATCTCTTTTCTGCGACCACAAACCCAAATATCAATATCTCCCGGTGTGCGTAGTTCGGGATGAGGGTATAGTTGCGCGATACCTTGGCCTTTTAATATGCACCCTTGAAAACCATTGTCCTTGAATAACGTCTCAACCTTTGGGACTGTATTATTCAGATGCTGGTTTAGGTGTTTGATCCTCTCCGCAGTCACTATCCATTTAAGCAATATTTCACGAGGAGGACGCTTATCGGCGGGAAGAGTTTCGACAATGTTTGAGAGAATGCCCACAATTGCCTGTTTATGAGCTAAAATAAATAGCTCTTGCCATTCTGCCGTATCTAATGATGGAAAATCATGAAATTCTCCTCCGAGACTTATTTGAATCAGCTTTAAAAATGTATTTATCGAACTTTTCTTCATGGATTACTTTGAAATGCAGGATTCCGTTCTTTGCGCTTGTCTATTGTAAATTCTTCTTTCTTTGTCGAATATCCATCCGTATTTATTGAAATACTGAATTGCACTTTTGACAGAAATTTTTAACAAAAGCTTGCTTGTTCGATGTTCGGCTTTATGTGCGTGAATGATAGTTGCATTGGGATAAAATACGGTTTTACTAACCCGATGGATTCTTCTGATAAGATCGGTATCCTCAAAATACATAAAAAATTTGTCATCGAAACTGCCAACTTGTTTTAATACACTGTTTCGTAAAAACATAAAACAGCCAGAAAGATTCGGACAATTCCAAATCTTATCATATCCCATAAAATGCATTTCATACCTTCTATTACGCTTGATTGTCCACGATTTAGGTAAGAGTCTTCTTGCGAAAATATCGAAAGGGGTTGGAAGTAGTTTGCATAGTCTTTGGGGTGTTCCATTCGGATATATAATATTAGGCATTACGGCACCTACTTCTGAATGTTTTTCCATAAACAGAAATAACGATTCTATTACTTCTGGCTGAAAAATTACGTCGGGATTTAGAATTATGTGATAATTTGCATCCGATTCAAAAGACTTATTTATAGCGATATTGTGGCCGGCGCCATATCCAATATTACCTTGTCCCCATATGTATATTAATCTTGAAGAGCGATAGCTTGCAACAACTTCTTGCAGTTTATTGGAAGGAGAGTTGTCGACGATAAAAATCGTGTGAATCGAACTCTTTAAGGAGCACACCACGATCTTCCGAAACTCCTCCTTTTGCGTTTTATAGATGACGATCGAAGCGGTCAGCATTTTCAATAGACGTAATGGGGTATTGCACCGAATACAGTCAAGTAGCCTGTTTAATTCCTGGGGCTACATTTCTCCCAGCGTTGAGTATCGGGGGACCATTTCTTCACGACTTTAGCTGGTGCACCCACTACTATGCACCCGGATGAAATACTTTTATTTACGATGCTATGTGCACCGATTACACAGCCGTTGCCGATCTCGACGCCAGGCATGATGATCGCTCCCTCTCCAATCCATACGTTGTCCCCGATCTTCACAGGCGAGACTAAGTAGGCGCGCTCTTGAGGAGGAATCCATGGCGAAGAATCTTTTGCAGTGCCCTCGTAAAAACCATGAGAATTGTCGGATATGTATATATGACTTGCCATTAATACGTTACTTCCGATCTCGACTTTTTCTATCGCACTGATATGCACATAATCGTTCATCTGGATATTGTTGCCGAAAATAATTCTTTTGTGGCGGTCATCGTTCATTCTGAAGGCCTCCAAACGACAACCTACACCTGTGGTCAGGCCTTTGCCTAAGTCGATGTACCCCCCCCCTCGGATTGTGAACGGGAAACGGATAAGACGGGCTTTGGGGTTAAGTAGTTTGGTTTTCAGCAACCACCATCCTAATTGAAATTTCTCCCGAATGGAATATTCGTTTTTAATAGGACTATTCATGGATTTATTACAGTTAATTACAGTGTCTGTTGTATTGGAATTTGTCGATGAACCGAATAAGTATTCGTCTCCAATATTTCAGCTCGAATAGTATTCTAAAACATAGATACTTTATAGAGCCGAAATGACCGTCAGCATGTAGCTGTCGAAGGTTGATCAGCGTCCCCTGATGCATCTTTTTATAATTGGAAGACAAGCCTTCGGAGCCTGTGTAGGCTTTATTGTAGGCAATATGAACGAGACACTCGGGTAAATAGTAATAGTTAAAATAGATGCAGAATCTCTGAAAATAGTTTATGTCTTCTCCATATTTTTGGTTCTCATCGAAATAGCCTACCGTATCGACGGCAGAGCGTTTGAAGATCACCGATGGCGTCGTGGGAAAGTGCTTGAAATAAATGTCTGTCAGGGTTGCATTAAACAACCGATCGGTTTTCCTCCACGGCAATGTTAATTTGACTGCTTGTTTTTTCAAACCGAGATAATACGCCGAACCCAGGAACACTATTTCAGGATTGTTATTGAGAATTTGCAGTTGCCTCTCTATTTTCTGGGGCATCCATAGGTCGTCTGAATCCAATAAGGCGATATATTCGCCCTTTGCTATTCGGATGCCATGATTTCTTGCACTAGACACACCTCCATTTGGCTGTCTGATCAGGAGTATAGAGGACGTTGGGTGGGTCCGGATAAATTCTTCAACCAAGAGAGCGGACGAGTCTGTGGATCCGTCGTCAACCACTATGATCTCGGCGATTTCAGATATAGCTGTTTGCGATATGACGGAACCCAATACCTGTTCGATTGTCTTTTCGCTATTATACATGGGTATAACCACAGACACTTTACTCATATATCTTGATAGGCTCTGATTGTTAGTTATTTCGATTTAACTTGTGCTGTATGATTTTGGCCGCGGCACAAATTAACGCCTTGAACGGAAATTGGCAGGAACGATAGTATTGTATCCACTCTTTTAGATCGATTTGTCTGTGTTTTAAGGCCCCCAAAGCTACTTGCATCAATCGCACGTCTGCGGCCAATCTCATCGGTTTGTTTGTAAATTTGTCGGCATAGATTTGAAATTCCCTGAAAAACAGAAGCGCAGATTTGTCGTCCCTTTTATGGTTGGCTGAGAAGCTATACCCGCCTGAAGTAACATAACGATAGGCCGACATCGTGTAAGGCAGTGTAATGACGTCCCCTGCCGTCATAAGACAAAATAACCGTCTGCTGTCACCGGGGCCGGAGATGGGATTGTTATACAGGCTCATGTCCAGATTCTCTACAAACTTTGGATTCCGATACAAGACAGTCGTCGTTTGACCGGGCATCAGCCCTTTTCTAAAATGTTTGTATCGATATACCCCCTGGTCGATCGCCGGATATTTTCGCGCCAGTTGTCGATCGTGCTCATCCACTACGACACAGTTGTGGGCGACGGCAATACAAGCCGGATGGCGGTCTAAATAATCGACTTGAATTTGTAATTTGTTCGGATCAGTCCAATAATCATCCGTTTCCAAGGCGATGACATACTGGCCTTCTGCCGATTTGTATACGTCTGAAAAGTTTTTTTTGCCTCTTGAATTAACGGGCTGGTAGATGGTCTTTATCAGGTCGGGAAACTTTATTGCGTATGCATTGATTATGTCCTGCGATCCATCGGTCGAGCAATCGTCTCCGATGATAATTTCATATCTGAAGTTTGTCTTTTGGGAGAGGACGGAATCCAAGGCTTTGGAGAGGTATGGAGCGTGGTTGTATGTGAAACAACATACGCTGACTTTTATATCGTTCATTTTATTTCAGCCGATGCTTTAATAATCTATAATAATGGCGCATTCTGTATTTTAACGACCTCGGAAAATCAGAGTCCGCATATTTGTTAGCCACGTATCCAAACCCTTTGTTCTTGTAGCATGTCCAAAAATCGTCGTACCCTGTCGGAGGGGGTGTAACCTGTCGCAGATTGCCTTGGTATTTTAAGTAGCTTTTATCGATGCATCGTTCTACGATCGCATTCTTATCGCTTTTCTTATCGGCGAATAATCTGGCCCCTTTTTCTGAGTTGATAAGCACCAGCGATACCCCGCTATGTAACCGGGTATCTGAGAAAATATCTTCACAACCCCAGAAATCGCCTAATGTGATATCCGACACACGTTCTTCTCTCTTAAATAGACAACCGAAACACTTTTTGGGGATTATGAGCTTTTTTAGAAATAGTCGATTGTAGCATGCCGTTTCGGGAGTATCGACGAGAACCGACCCGTCTGCAAAGACAGCTTTTGTCTGGTATGGGTTATACGGATCGCCTTTTTCTCGGAAACCGAAGCCGATTAATTTTTTACCTACCTTTTTTTCCAACCATGACGTATAATCTGTCCACACTTTGGCGCTTGGGGCGCCGTTGCAAATAACGTCGATTGTGTAAACCTGTCCGTGGGGCAGATGCAATTTATCTAAATAAGTATAAAGCGCATTGATTTGGCAAGGTGTTCCGGTGAATAGAACTTTCAGATTTTTCGAAATATCTGTTGTAACCGATTGAAAAATACCTCGCAGGTCGCTTTGGACATACTTTGATTTCTTGAATTTCTCACAGTCGCTCAAGGTGCAGGCCCTTTGATGCCTTACAGCAAGGTTTTCATCGAGCACAACCCCGTAAACGACATCTCCGCCTTGCGCAAAAAAGTTCATGGCAAGTTGGGTAAAGGCTCCGCCGCTGGTCGAGGTTCGGTGAAAATCCACTAAGCTACGATATGCATAAACATTACTCATGATCTACTCGTTGATCGCCTTTGCCAGGAAACTCGTTGAGGTTCGTTGCATCTTATGCAGTATCGCTTCCGTTTTTTGTCCATTGATAGAACGTATCTCTGAGACTTGTGCTGCGGCTGTAACATATCGGTCCCTACATTCAAACATGGCTAACAGTGAAAAAATGCGCGCACTTTGTCCCGAGAAAACCTTGTAATTCCGGGGTAAGACGATAAATTCCTTGTCGAATAAAATTGAAAATGCGGAGCCGTGAAAGGAATCTGTCAACACAAACTCGGCATTATGTATTAGGGATACAAATTCAAGCGGTGAAGGTTCTATATATTCTATATTTTCGATGGAATTGATTTGGACACCAGTGGTAATCATCCGAATTTTATGGGTTGGGTACTTCGCTATGGCCGCTAAAATTATATCCTCGTGCTCCGATACTGAATCCAGAAAGTACATTAGGAGATATTGTGGGTCAGTATGCGGCGTTATATATCTCTTCCAAAAATCTTTTCCGACAAGCAATACAGGATCCAAGACATGCGTGGGGTGAATATCAGGGCCCAGGCCTTCGAGTAGTGTGACGGCAGAATCCTCCCGTACAGATATGGCCTTGAATTCCTTGAGGTATCGATAGCATAATTTGGCGTTATAAGGAGGAATCGAGTCTCCCCCTAAACTCGCTGCGTATGAAATACGCTTTGCAGGGGGACAGAAACGAAGAAAAAACACTGAATGCAGTCCTGGTAATGAGACCTTCCACACTTGATCGCTGCCGACAACGAATGCCTTGAAATTGTCTTTAACGTAATTACCCTCGTAACGGTTCAGATTCTCCGCCAGGAAGTCCTTGAATTTACGGATTAAAGCAGTGGAGCATTTCGTCGATTGTTTGCTGACGATTTTCGCTTTTAGAGCTTCTACCAATAGTTGAGGGTGAAATAAGATACATTTTATCCTCGAGAAAATCGTCTTATTTCGCAACTGCCTGTTCCAAGGTTTGGTATAATCGTTAAAATCTATTAAGTAGGCGTTATAGCCCATACTGCCTATGACGGCTTCGAGAGCGAATGTTTGCAAATATGAACCGTAATTATTGTTATTATAGAAAGTACATATACCTATTTTCTCCATTCCGATTTAATTTATATGTGAATATGGGAAGATGCCGTCTCGGCCCCAAACGAAAAATAAGAGGTAGAAGTATAAGAGATAATATATGCAGAAAAAGGGCTTATATAGTGCAGAACTATGAGTTTTCTGATTGACGAGCATGCCTACCAGTAAAATCTGCCCGATAAAAGAGTAATACGACAGACGGAACGCCCATTTATATATCGATGCGATGGACAACAGAATCAGCTCTATCGCAAAAAGATAATACAGAAATTTGGCGTGTTTATTTTTACTCAATGTTTTATAATTGAGCAGCAGCGGAATTAACACAGGGAGTTTAAGGATGTAAGATTCGATAATACTGGCTCCTTCCTGGTCGTAATTGTCAAAATATTTCTCGAGCAACACATAAGACTGAAGCTGTCCTATCAGCAATGTAAACAGTAGTGGGAAGAGGACGATAATAACTTTTACGACATTGTTGAACAGGAATTTGTACTTTGTATTGTCCGCATCTTTCAGGAAGTAGAATGAAAGTGTAATAAAAGCCGTGGAATGTATGCCAGTTGCGAAAAGACAACCTATGAAATAGTATAGCGGTTTTTTCTGTTGTATAAATTTCAGCGAATAGAAAACCACTGCGATCGCAAGGGCCTGCCGCACGATGTTCAATGACATTGAATACATCAGCAGAAGCATGATGAAGGTCGCTATCGGGAGCGAAATATAATCCTTGTAATTAATTAGCGCCAATTCGAGCAAAACCAGTGTCAGTACGGCGTAAACCCCAAAAACACCGAACGTATCTCCAGTGAGATAAAAGCCTAAGTCCGAAAGAGCTTTATTAGCGTATTCAAAGGATAAGTTTTCCTCTGAAAAAGAAGTCCATGTTGACGAATGAAAATTTTCGAATAAAGAAACATAATTTTCATAATCAACACCTATCCCATACCGATAACAACTCAATATTATCGGAAACAGCATAATGATGAATGCCCACGAAACTTGGGAAAAAGTAGACTGCGAACGAGGTCTGATGCGATCTCTTCGCTGATAATGGCGCGCCCATAGTACAGAGTACAAAAAAGAGGATAAATAGAGAAGTAGCGACTCCATCAGAGATGCTATATTAAATTGAATATCAGAAGAATTTTATTTTGAATGTTGGTTCGGGTCTTATTTAGGGAGAATTGAGGATTCATCATGACCCGTAATTTTCCGTAGAAAGAACACTTGTAGCCGAGAAATGCTTGTAATATGATTCTGTTCTGTTCCGGCATATCATGCCAGCAACATGTTTTAATACTTTGCGCAACATTGTACTTTGCTCCTCTGTTTTTTTTGATTTTTGCTATTTTTTGCATGTATGACATTTGCCCGCCCGATACGTTGCTTTCATGTTGTCTGTATTTCATGTGCGAGTTGCAATCATAATACACGCTATATCCCAATGCGTAGCACACGCGATATACCCATGCATCGTGCATGGAGATATAGCGGGGATGATAGCTCTTCAATTTATCCATCAATGCCTTTGTAAACACCATCGTGCAACCCGTGGCAGACTCGAGTAAAGAACCTCCGAATGAATCGGCGGGTGTATGGGAATCGTCTTTAATTTTATTCAGATTTTTATCCACCTTGCCGGCGAATCCATGATATAGGGTCGAGCCGGTGCTCTTGATGATCGATATCGCAGAACTCAATTTATCTCGGTCCCAGATATCGTCTTGGTCGCTAAAAGCGTAATAGCCGCTCGAATGGGCATTTTGAATTAGCCACAAAAAAGAATTTGCGGCGCCGATATTATCTCCGAATACTACGACACAGTTTGAGTATTTTTCATATTCTTTTAGAATGTTCCGCGTTGCATCTGTGGACCCGTCGTCTCGGATGAACAGCTTAACGGTGATATTTTTCTGGGTCAGAATACTGTCGATTTGCTCCTTAATGTACTTTTCTCCGTTGTAAGAAGATAGCAGAACCAGTACTTCCGGATTATTCATTTTTTGTTGAGGTTTTTTATAATCGTTTTTATTTCTATAAATTCGGGAATTCTGAAATATTCTGAAATGCAAAGGAGTACACTTATACCTACACCTATTTGTAACGGTAGAATCGCCCAATAAGACAACGGCAGGTATTTCAGGAAATACACTGCAACAGCCACTATAAATGCAACTCCATAGCTTGAGGAAACATCTCGCAGCTGCATCCTCGAAGTGTAGCCGAGCCTCTTACCCGTGTAATAAGAATTTAAAAAGAAAGAGATGAGCCCTGTAACAATGCTGCCAATAAGCATCCCATAGATACTCACGAATATGCCGATAGCCAGAGGAAATAAGCCAATAACCTTTTTTATCAAATCTAGATATAGAAAAATGTCACTACGTCCTTGAATTTGCAGCATATTCAGATTGATAGCATGCAGGGGATATAGGGACATACTAATACATATTAATGGTAGATAGGTTGCCGCTTCATGCCACTTGGGACCAATCAAACAATATATCAATGGTTCTGCGACTGCACCTAAAGATATCATACATACGCATGTTACAAACATTGTAACTTTAATCACTTTTCTATATGCGGCGACCATTCGGTTTTTATCGTCCTGTATCTCCGATAAAACAGGGTATGACACTCGCTGAACAATGGAGGTTATGTTTGCTGAGAATATATTTGCATACTCTTTACTGCGAGAATATTGTCCTAAAGTTGCTGGGCTATAAAATTTTCCGACAACGACTTGATATAATTGGTTCCAGATATTGCTCAATAGCCCGCTTAACATCAATTTCGATCCGAATCCCCACATATATTTAAAGTTCTCTTTGTTGAAGCTGAAGTCAGGCCACCAACGATTGAAAAACCATAGACCGATCGTATATATGGTTTGTTTGGACAAAACCTGCGCGACAAGGGCCCACACACCAAATCCCGTATATGCCATTCCAATTCCCACGATACCGCTTATTATGGCCGATAGCAACGATGTTTTGGTCTTGGTCTTAAAATCTAATTTTTTTGTAAGAACTGTTATTTGGGTTATTGACAAAGCGTTAATTATAAGAACAGAACCCATTACCTTAATGAGAGGTGTCAACTCTTTCCGTTCAAAAAATGTGGAAATGTTGGAAGATGCAAAAAATAATAAAACATACAATACGATACTGATTCCCAGATTAGTAATAAACATCGTATTGTAATCTTCATTGGTGGTGTCTTTCTTGCGGATCAGTGCATTACTAAAACCACTATCGACAATCCCGTTAAGAATGGTTGTAAAAATTAAGCAAATACCTACTAATCCATACTCTTCAGGGGATAACAAACGTGCAAGAACAAGACCTGTAACAAATGTTACGCCTTGTCCTAATAATGCATCCGCAGCACTCCAGCCAACTCCTTTTATTGTTTTGTTTCTTAATGAATTTTCTTCCATTCCCTGCTACAATGTCTTATAACCTCTCGGTCTTTAATTATTTCGGCATTTGAAGAAAATTTAAACTTTTCTCGTCAACTCTTTCATAAATTAATTCCTGGCCTTTATTGTCTATGATATGTAAATTTGAATTTATATATCTGATAATATCCTCTAACATATTATCATTTTATACATTGCAATCTTCTTGAATACATTAGTTTCGTTATGTATGGAATCTCCTTCTTTGATGTAGATATTTCCAATAACTTTTTGAGATTCGTTGCTGGAATTACTTGGAGTCTGTATCTTTTTAACAATTCCGTCAATACCAAAATAATTGAGAATTATCGATTTCGTGCATTTATTTAGTTGGTAGCAATCCTCGTATATATCAGAATTAGGGAGGCCAAGCGAATAATCCAAGAGTGTGTCGATGTAATTGATACCCGATATATAATCATAATAGTTATATGATAATTCTCCGCTTAATCTGAATCCTGCTTCAAAGAAATAGAATCTGTCGTTACGATAAAATGCAGACATTGTGACATATCCGTTTTTCAATCCAATGCCGTGCAGCATTTTTCGTATTTTACCATCTTCTTCCGATACATATTGGCTTTCATATCGGGACGGAAACGTCCATGCTTTTTGAAGAATCGGAGCGCCCGATTTTCCGTTGCACATGATTGTGTCGCTTGTCCCTAATAACGCAATGTTACCTCCCTTTACATAGTAGTATAAATCTACCTTTGTTCCGTCGTCTATAAAATCTTCTATGATAACATTTTTAGAAGGCGATAAATCATAGGCTATTTTGTAAAATCGTTCAAACTCCTCTTGATTATACGCGACATTAATTCCGATTGACCCGGCTCTGTCGACAGGCTTTACAATGACAGGAAAATTAATACTGTCTCCGTACTTATATTCGGGGACACCTCGAATACCATATTTCGCACATAAATTCTTGAATTGAATTTTATCTCTTGTTAGATTCAACTGTTTCATGGATAAAGTGCAAGGCAGCCCAAGTTTATCGCATAATTTTATCATGTTTTCCACACGAAATTCGCTGAACCCCGCTATGATGCCATTGACTTTTGATTCGCGACATTCCAAAACAAGTGCATCTATATCGCTCCAGCTAATATTCCAGGCTTCATCTGCAACATATTTAGCCGGGCTTTTTGACCAGTCGAGATTATTATCTGTGACAATGACATATATGCCTTTATTGTGAGCACGCTCGACAATATCTATCTCGTGATAGGTCGCTCCTAAAATCAGTAGTTTATTCATGGCAGATTAGTTCATTGATTTTAGCCATATCATCTAACCCGTACCTTTGGTCGATAGGCAATGGGAGAATATTGTTTGCCATCCATGTTTCAGTCGCGTTTTCACCAGCCCATAAATCTACATTCGGCCAGTATTTGGCCACAAATACTTTATTTTGAATCAGTCGTTTGCGAAGAATTCCCCCCCCCGCTTTTGTTATATACGGGAAGATCATCGGGACGTCTCCGGGCGACAGCTTTTGTCCACCTAATGATCGATGCAAAAATTCGTAATTTCTCCTTCGCTTTTGTGTTGCATCTTGATAATCTATGCTCGCCATCATTCGTTTAGTAAATTTTGACATATAACGAATCGGTAGGGTGCGGAACATCTCGCTGCATTTCCTGAAATCATCATATCCCTCCTCGGGCGATAGGTCGATACGTTTCAGCAGCGAATCCATTCGCGTGTACGAAACGTCTTGTTCGAGATCGAATTCCGCCTTGGCATCGGTGTATAAGTACCCGCCGTCGGGCACCCCGAAGAATTTGCGGCAACTATAAAACGTATCTATGCCGTTGATCGGTTTTGAGTAAAAGGCCTGTGTATAATCTAGGATTAATTGTGTGTCATATTCAACCGATAACTCCAAACAATAATCACTCTGCAACCCCCAATAGTTGGTATACATCAATGCCTCTCCCTCTAACAGAACGATATCATCAACAATGCGGTATCTTTTATCAATATGGTAAAACTCGTAGGGAATGCCGAGTTTGATGATGGGTTCAATTGCCGAGTTGCAAGTAAAATAGGGGATATAAATTTTGGAGTATTTTCTGCATCTCAAGAGATATTCCAGGCAAAAACGACCACCGTTCAGAGCAATTGCATCTGCATGCAGTTCTGAATGAAGGGGCAACTCCAACTCAAAATAGCCTCCTATCGGTTTGTTGGTCATTTTTGAAGTACGATGTTTATGAGCGAATTGTGGTTCTTGCAGAAATGCTCCATCTCTTCTGGGGTATCGAAATGAAGGAACAGGATGCCCAAAGCCTTGCCTGCACCATCAAAAACTTCTACTGTATCCCCCTCTTTTTTATAGATGACTTCTCGGTAAACAAAACGGCGGATCGAGTCGTCTATGTCAATATTTTGGAAACGACCTGCCTCATAACTGTGCAATACATAGTGCATATGACATCCAGGGAGCGCTTTAAGGCGCGTTCCAATAAATTCAGGTGTTTCGCCCATGGCGGCTTGCACATTGGCTCTCACTAAGTCTATGCCCCAAATATCGCTTAATTGTATCGGGATCATATTGCCGCCCGCACGAGGACCTAATTCCAGAAAATGGACCTTGTCCTCCTTGTCGAGAAGAATCTCGATGTTCATCTCCCCGAACCGGACGCCGAGTGCCGTTACGATTCGTTGCAATTCGTTGTGTATGCGGCCTCTTTGCAGTTCGGTGAGCGATACCGGCATTTTCTTCCCGATGGGGATGAGTGGGCTTCGGAGCGTATCCCGGAGGCACTCCATCTCGCCGTACAGCACGATCGCCCCATTCCATACGAAGATGTCGCCGCCGATGATCGACGGGAATCCCCGCTGGATATACTCTTCGATGAGCAGTATTTTGTTGCGTGAGAATGAATCAGCTCGTCTAACGGCATCTTCGAGCCCCGACCAGTTGTTAAGCATTGTCACTCCCTTGCTGCCAGACGAGTCGGTAGGTTTAACTACCAACGGGAAGGAAAAATGGTCGGAATGATCTTGGATTTCGCTGATGGGGGTATTTGGATGAAATGTATACACTTTCGGGCATGCAAAGCCGTTCTTCTGCAAGAATTGTCGCCAAGGGTGTTTTAATCCGAGGATTTCGACACTTTTGGCGGGATTGGTCGGAAGACCCAACCGTTCAGCCACGATGGCTGCTGGGAGCGCCGCAGGGTCGGAGGCGTAGGCGAGAATACCATCGACTCCCTCCTTCCGGGCGATCTCATATATTGCTTCGACATCTGTCGTACTGGCCCCGTAGAACCGGTCTGCAATATACTGTCCGGGGTTATCCGGAAGATAGTCGCACACGATCGTGAAATACCCCAACTTCTTGGCGGCTCGTATGGCGACCGTCTGCTGTGCCGAACCCCCTAATAATAGGATTTTCTTCATGTATGGACGTTATTTCAAAATGCAGTCGAGAACTCTGCAAATATCGTTTTCACGCAATGCATGGTGCATCGGAAGACAGATGACACTATTGGCCATTTTGTGGGCATTGGGCAGATTCTCCTGAGCTGCTGAGGGTAACCCTCTGTAAGTCGAGAACTCGCTGATGAGCGGGTAGAAATATCTGCGTCCCAGTACATTCTGTTCTTTCATCTTGAAGTATAACTCGTCACGAGTCATTCCATATTGATCCGCCTGGATAAAGATGGGAAAATAGGAGTAGTTGTACCGAACATCAGGTATCTCGTCCATGCATGTAATTCCATCGACTGCGCTTAACGCTTCGCGGTATCGAACAGCTACCCGTTGGCGAGCTTCGATCGCTGCATCGACTTGACGCAGATTTAGGATACCGTACGCTGCGCGCACCTCATCGACCTTGGAGTTGATACCGGGGGCGATGACCTCTGTTTCTCCGGCAAAACCGAAGTTTTTCAAGTAGTCTATGCGCTTTTTGGTCGCTTCGTCGTGCATGATCATTGCTCCGCCCTCGAGCGTGTTATAGACTTTGGTGGCGTGAAAACTCAAGGTGGAGAGATCGCCGGCACGCAGGATAGATTCTCCGTCGATCTTAACCCCGAATGCGTGTGCTGCATCATAGATCACCTTAAGCCCATACTTATCCGCTATCTCTTGAATACGCTTTGTATCGCAGGGTTGCCCATATACGTGCACTGGCATGATGGCGGTCGTTTGAGGTGTGATCGCAGCCTCGATTTTCTCCGGATCAATGTTGCCCGTCGCAGGATCTATATCTACGAAGACAGGTTTGCAGCCGCTCCACCAAATGCAGTGCGTGGTTGCGACAAAGCTATAGGGGGTGGTAATCACCTCGCCCGTGATGTGCAATGCTTGTAACGCTGTCAGCAGAGGAAGGGTTCCATTGGTAAAAAGGCTGACATAGGGTATGTCCAGATATGCGGCCAATTCTTTTTCTAACTGCTTGTGGAATTGACCGTTATTCGTAACCCATTTACTACGCCAGATCTCTTTCAACATGGTGTTGAACTCTTCCAAATCCGGAAGCAAAGGCGATGTTACGGTTATTAAATCTTTTGTCATACCTAAAATAATTTTTCTCTTGTCCAGTCGACGTCTGTTTTTACAATCTTGCCTGGTGCTCCGACTGCTAAACAATTGCAGGGGATTTCGTTGGTGATAATGGTGTTAGATCCGATTATGGCATTGTTTCCGATCTTGGCTCCCTTCATTATCTTCGTATTCGGGGCTATCCAGACATGCCTGCCTATCGAAACATTTTTAGCGGGATTGATTCTTTGCCGTGTATTCAAATCGTATATGGGATGTGAATCGCTGGTGCGGACAACGATATTATTTGAAAACATACAGTCTTCCCCTATCCTTATGGACGAATTGTCCTCCTGAGCACAGAAATGTACCGTATGCGTGAAGGTCGTTGATGCGCCGATTTCAATTGTGATATGATTTCCCTCCATCCAGAAGCTGCAGTTTTGCCCGACGGCGCAATTATTTTTGAATATAATCGTGTTGTAGTTGCCTACGATACGGATTTTCACTCCGTTCAAATAGCAATTATGCCCGATTTCCATGCGGTTTTCGCGGCCCTTTACATACTTGGAGAGTTTGCAATACCCCCCCCCGAATCGTTTGATTTTTAACTGTTTGTGTAACAAGTCCTTTCGAAGAAGGTCGTGTATTTTTTGCGAAAGGGTAAAAGCGAACGGAATCTTTTTTACAACAGACTTGATCATATTTGGGCGTGCTTATTTGTTTCGACAGGCGGTATCGACCTCGCGACCTCTGTCTAGTGTGTGGTCGGAAGGACTTGGATAAAGTACCCTTACTGGGCTTTGTACATATTTTCGTAATACCTTTGGTAGTCGCCAGAGGTCACATGATCCATCCACTCCTGATTTTCCAGATACCATCTGACCGTCTTTTCGATACCCTCTTCAAATTGCAGGGATGGTTCCCAGCCGAGCTCTTTTTGCAACTTTGTCGAGTCGATGGCGTAACGGGTGTCGTGGCCGAGGCGGTCGGCGACATAGGTGATCAATCCGAGCGAGTGCCCTTTCGGATTCCCGAGAATACGATCGACGGTTTTAATCATTACCTTGATAAGATCAATGTTTTTCCACTCATTGAAGCCTCCGATATTATAGGTTTCAGCTACCTTACCTTGATGGAAAATAAGATCAATGGCACGGGCGTGATCTTCGACATAGAGCCAATCGCGGACATTTTCGCCCTTGCCATAAACAGGAAGCGGCTTGCGGTGGCGGATATTATTGATGAACAGAGGAATCAATTTCTCGGGGAACTGATAGGGCCCGTAGTTGTTCGAGCAGTTTGTGACAATGGTCGGCAGACCGTAGGTGTCGTGGTAAGCCCGCACGAAATGATCGGACGATGCCTTGGCGGCCGAATAGGGAGAGTGAGGATTGTACTTGGTCGTCTCATAAAAGAAATCATCGCCGTAAGCCAAGTGGTGCTCCGTAGACGATGCCGTCGTCGAGAATGGAGGTTCGATGCCTTCCGGGTGGTTCATTTCGAGCGCTCCGTAAACCTCGTCGGTAGAGATATGGTAGAAGCGTTTGCCTGCATACCCCTCAGGCAGACTCTCCCAGTAGAGTTTGGCAGCCTGCAGGAGTGATAATGTACCCATGACATTCGTCCGGGCGAAGGTAAACGGATCTTTGATCGAACGGTCGACGTGGCTCTCTGCCGCGAGGTGGATGATGCCGTCGATCTTTTCATCCTGCATCAACCGGTAAATCGCCTCGAAGTCGCAGATGTCCATCTTCACGAACTTGTAGTTTGGCTTATCTTCCACATCCTTCAGGTTGGCAAGATTTCCGGCATAAGTGAGCTTATCGAGGTTGATGATATTGTAGTCGGGATATTTGTTTACGAACAGGCGTACGACATGGGAACCGATAAATCCTGCTCCGCCCGTGATTATTATATTACGTTTGGCCATAATTGATTACTGATTTTTAAGATTTGAGATACATTGCTTCAGTGAATCTGTCCAATATGGAATTTTCACACCGAACACCTTTTTGATTTTAGTTTTATCGAGAACCGAGTATGAAGGTCGCTTTACGGGGCTTGGAAACTCATCGCTGTGGCAAGGCTGTACGTCACATTCTGTTTTTCCGCTATACTCGGCAATCATTTTTGTAAAATCAAACCACGAGCATACACCTTCATTGGAGTAATGATATATCCCCGTTTGGCTGCCATCGAATCGCTCTAACACCATAGCGATTGCCCGTGCAAGGTCGAGTGCGTAGGTTGGGGTGCCAACCTGGTCGAAAACCACTTTGAGTTGCGGTTTTGTCGCCGTCAGGTTCATCATTGTCTTGCAGAAGTTCTTGCCAAATTCCGAGTAAAGCCAGGCGGTGCGGATAATCACGTGGTTGCAGCCGACAGCTTGGATTGCCTGCTCTCCGAGAAATTTAGTGTAACCGTATACTCCTGTCGGAGTGCCTTGTTGCTCCTCTTTATAAGGGGTGTTGTACGAGTCTCCGCCGAACACGTAGTCGGTCGATATATGTACCAATAGCCCATCGACCTCTTTCATTGCGATTGCCAGGTTTTCAGGTGCCTGACGATTGAGGAGTGTGCAGAGAGCTACATCCTCCTCGGCTTTATCGACATTTGTATATGCCGCGCAATTCACGATGGCGTTTACTTGGTGTTCGGTTACGATCTTGCGTACGGCTTTCAAATCGGTAATATCGAGATAGGTCGTCTCTACGCCGTCTATGTGGTTGATGTCGGTGAAGATGTAGCTGTCCGAACTGCTTTGAGCGACGATGCGTATTTCGTTGCCGAGCTGACCGTTGGCTCCCGTTACAAGGATTGTTTTCATGTTATGTAAACTCCGGATAAAGATTTACGCGATAGTCGAATGGAGAGTCGAAATCTTTTAAGCACAGGTGCTTCGTGTCCTTCTCTGAAAGTATTGCATGCGATATTGGAATCCGCCAGTCGATACCGAGACTCTCATCTTGGAGGCTGATGCCGCTGTCGGCCTCGGGGGTGTAGAAGTTGTCGCACTTGTATTGAAATACGGCCGTCTTGCTCAGTACCGCAAAACCGTGTGCGAAGCCGCGGGGCACGAAAAACTGCCGATGATTCTCTTCGGATAGCTCGACCGCTACATGACGGCCGTAAGTAGGCGACTCCTTGCGGATATCGACCGCAACGTCCAATACCCGCCCTTTTACGCAGCGCACCAACTTACTCTGTGTAAACGGGGGGCGCTGAAAATGCAACCCGCGCATAACACCGTAGCCGGACATACTCTCGTTGTCCTGGACGAAGTTTATCTTGCGTACCTTCTCGTCGAACTCTCGCTGCGAAAAACTCTCGAAAAAGTAACCTCTCGCATCCTTGAATATTTTCGGCTCGATAATGACCAAGCCCTCGATCGCCGTCTGAATTACCTCCATGGTTAATCAAGATTCGGTTTATGGGTTTCCTTGATCTCGTCGATGACTTTCAGCAGGTATTGCCCATACTGATTCTTGAGCATCGGCTGCGCGAGCTCGCGCATACGCTCTTCCGTAATCCAGCCCTGACGGTAAGCTATTCCCTCCAAACAGGCCACTTTTAACCCCTGGCGTTTCTCCAAAACCTCGATATAAGTAGAGGCTTCGGAGAGTGAGTCGTGAGTACCAGTGTCGAGCCATGCGAAGCCACGACCCAAGGTCTGAACCTTCAGTTCGCCATCGGCCAAAAATCGTTGGTTGACCGTAGTAATCTCATATTCGCCACGGGCCGACGGTTTTATGTTTTTTGCAATATCCACTACCTTATTAGGATAGAAATACAAACCGACAACAGCATAGTTGGACTTCGGCCGGGCGGGTTTTTCTTCGATCGAGAGGCAATTGCCCTCCCGGTCGAATTCGGCCACCCCGTAGCGTTCTGGATCGTTTACCCAATAGCCGAATACCGTCGCCTTCCGTTCCTGCTCCGCAGTGCGAACAGCCTCCTTGAGCATGTCCGTGAAACCAGCGCCGTGGAAGATATTGTCGCCTAACACCAGACAAGCGCTGTCGTCGCCGATAAAGTCTGCACCGATCGTAAATGCCTGTGCCAGGCCGTCGGGACTCGGCTGCTCGGCATACTCGAAGCGAACGCCATAATCAGAACCATCTCCGAGAAGTCGTTGGAATCCGGGTAAATCATAAGGCGTCGAGATAATCAGAATATCCCGGATGCCGGCCAACATCAAAGCCGAGATGGGGTAATAGACCATCGGTTTGTCGTAAATCGGCATTAGCTGTTTCGAGATGCCTTTTGTGATGGGGTACAAGCGCGTACCGCTTCCACCGGCGAGGACAATTCCCTTCATAGATTTCGTATTGTATGGACTGTTATTGTGTTTAATCTTGCGGCTCTTGAATTTGTTTTACGACAGATATATCCACGATTTTCTGCATCGAAATCCAGAATTTACTGCGGCTCTTATGGCTAAGAGAGCCGATGCGTCGTAAAAAGCGTGATATCGCCGTATTTTTTCCTGTTTGACTATCGACGATCGGGTACAAAATAAAGGTGAAGAGCACTCCCAATGCGATGACGATGTACAACTGCATATTGATGGACAGTCCGAATTTGTAGGCACAGTACCAGCATAGTACGACCAACAGATTCATGAAGATGATCGACAGCGTAGTGCCGATATGGGAATAGCCTAGTTTGATGAACAGATGATGCAGGTGAGTTTTATCCGGTTTGAAGGGCGAGTTCCCTTGGATGATTCTCGTACTCATCACCCTCAAAGTATCGAATACCGGGATGCACAGTGTAGCTACCGTAAAGGGAATCAGACCGAGGTTTTCACCGACCGCAATCTCGTTGTTCGACGACAACATATTGGTTACGAATGCAGAGAAGATAATACCTAACGACAATGTTCCGGCATCCCCGATGAACATTTTCGAGTGTTTGCCGAATACGTTATGCAGGAAGAATGGAAAGAGCGAAAAACCTACAATTGCGGCCAGTGTCGCCATTCTGATATTGCCCAGCGTATAGAACATTGCACCGAACAGGATACAACTGACGATGCTGTATCCCGAAGAATACCCATCGACACCATCGATGAGATTGATGGCGTTGATAATACCCACGCAGGCGAAGGTGGTCAGGGGAATGGAAATGTAGTTGGGAATCGTATCCAGCCCCCATAATCCGAGAAAGTCGTTTAATTGACATTTCGTGGTGTATATCAGATACAGGACCAGTATGATTTCGATGACAAACCTTACTTTTGGAGATAATGATATTATGTCGTCTATAAGCCCAACGATCAGAATGAAGATGATTGCCGAGAATATGGGGAATATGCCGTTGAAATTGCCGAATAGATTCGCACTCATGATTCCCGTCAGGATACCGAACACCACCGTGAAACCACCCAGAACGGGTATGGGAATGCGTTGGAGCTTGCGTGCGTCGGGATTATCGACGATATTCTTTATTTTGGCTACTTTCAGGATATAGGGATATATCCAGCAAGTACAGAACAAGGCGATCAGAGCGGGCATAAAGATTTGCAATAGTTCGTTCATTGCCGGTACTTTTTATTTCAGGCTGTTCACCCAAATTCGATAGGAGTCGGCATCGATCCTGGACTCGGTGGATAGGTGGTAATACCCGTCGTTGGCTTCGATAGTCTGCGGATTTTCGGCGACCAACCTTTTGAGGTCGGCTTCGGTTATACATACACAAGGCATCTGCATATGTATTGAAAAATTCGCCAGACACTGAATCCCGTTCTGATGGAATAAGAGGTAAGCCGAATAACCGTACGTCGCCCATAGACCGGTGTTCTCTTCCTGATAGAGGTCGATGCTACTTCCGCTGTTGAGCACTTCATTCAGGGTTATCAAATCCTTATTCATAACTCAATGAATTTTTTATATTTTGTCAGATGCCGGATTCAATCTTCGTCAATTACGTGTCTGCGATACCACTCATGGTATGATTTCTCGTCAGCGGGATGAGTGATGAACTGGAGGTATTCTACGCCCTTTTTAGCCATTATATGCTTGCGACATAGATCTTTCACTTTCTCATAATGTACACAATACATCAGGATAGGAAAGGGATGGCCTTTCAGGTGAAGTATGACAATGTCACAATCTTCGTTTGTCATTTTCCCGAGCAGAAATGCAGACTTATCGAATGCTGCCCAGTATTGACCGACATCGTATAAATGAACTCTGTTTCCATTGATGTTTTCTCGCTTCATAATGGTTTTGGAGTCCTTGGCGAGTAATGCCTGCACATGATTCAAGGTGTTCAAAGTCTGGGAAGTCTGGCTCATGAAAGTAATTTTAGAAATAGGACTAAAACAAACAATGAGTAAGTAGGACGGTTTACAACAACTCGATATACTCGTCGTTTATCTCTACGCTGACCGCCAGAAGGGATGGCAGAATGATAATCAGATGTTTCGTTTTAGAACCTCTTATGGTTTGCAGTTTGCCCTCGTACCCGTCTAATACCCCACCGATCATGCGGATGTTGCGGCCGCACATCAGGTCGGAAATTTCGTCCATAGCGTAATATTTTGGATTGGCCGATGCCTGTGTCGCACCGATAAATCGCGTCATGGCATCTTGGGGGATCACAATCGGTTCGCAGTATTTTCCGCCCTTCTTGAATCTATATTGAAGTGTAGGAGTTTTGGCAACGATGAGGTCGAGATTTTGGCGAACATCGTTTACAAAAAGCAAATCCTGCATGAAGGGAACCTCTTTTCTGATTCGTTTACCATTTCTGGAAAAGACCCGAGAAACCATGGGCGTAAATACTTCCATGCCGGCCTGCGATAACTGTTTATAGGCAGGTAGAAGGGCGTTACTCCTTTTCAAATCGCGCATCGCATACCAATGCTTTTCTATGTCAATCGAATTCTCGCTCATTCGCTCTATGACTCGGTTACCTGTATACCCTCTATTCCTACATGATTCTGTATTTTGTGCATTATCACGAAGTTATAAAATGGAATATCAAAAGTTTGCAACAAATTATATTGCCGCTCCACAATGTTTGGCACCATGTGATCTCGGTGTTACCTTTATGAGAAATAATAGGCTTGTCTGCTCTTATTCCCATCTGTATCTTACGGGTTCCGTAAAAGAACCCGTAAGAAATCGGATGTAAAGGTAGTAAATTATTTATAATTAGAAGCCCATTTCAGGGGATTATTTTCACTGGTAAAAAGAGAAAAATCCCCCCAGGAATTTGCTGAATATTAGAGAATTACAAATCTAAATATTCTATTACCACCATTTATATATTATAAAACGCACACGCACATTCTTTAGAGCGTGGCATAACCACCCGATTGATGGCTGCATAGTTATAAATTAATCTTCCAATAATACCTATTATATCATTGTAAATCAAAATATTGGTATCAATGTGCGGGTTCTTTTACGGAACTACTCCAGTAAAGACATAATTATTCCCTTATTCGCATTGTCTATTACCGAATTTTCTAATGTGGTTAGATAGATCTGCGTAGTCTGTTCCGAGGTATGTCCCATACCTTGACTGATCACCGAGATGGGGACATTGTGGTTTCTCGCGGCAGTAGCCCAACTATGCCGCGAAGTGTACGAGGTGAGCTTGCATTTGCAGTCCAGCATCTCTGATAATTTGCCGAGTAAGCGGTTGTGGGTATTCAATGCGATTCGGTATTGCTCGTAGGCTTCTATGGCATCGGTCGAGGTTAGGATTGGGAATACATACGGTGAATCCGAAACATTGTGCCGATTGATTATTTGCTGTATGCTCGGTTCAATTTTCACGGATAAGAGTTGTCCCGTTTTGCGGCGGGCATAGCAAATTACTCCGTTTTTTAAGTTTGACTTTCGTAGGAAGGCAATATCCACGAATGCCATTCCTCGTGTGCAGTAACTGAAAATGAATAGGTCTCGAGTTAGTGCAAGTGGCGAGCCTTCGGGTAGTTCGAGGCGGTATAAAGATGTCATAACCGACTCTGCTACGGCACGTTTTCGAGTGCGGTCGATACCAGTGTAAACTTCTGTGAATGGATGGGTTTGTTCGATAAGTTTCTGACGTACGGCTTTGTTGTAAACTGCTCGCAACACACGCATATAAAATGATACAGAATTACGCACCAGACCTCGCCGAATTAGGAAGACGTTATAGGCTGCAATCACCTGCTCGGTCATGGCAGGAAGTGGTAGTTTTATATCGCCTAAAAACTCTCCGAAGCTACACATCGTCTTTTCGTAATTCTTGGCCGTCCCGAGACGATTGGCCGTGCGAAGTTGCTCAATCTGCATGCGCATATAATCCAGCACTAGAATATGATTTTGAGGCGATTTGTAACGACTTATAATATCATTGACCGAGTAATTCATTCTGCAAGTGTCAAGGTTGGAAATCAAACTCCGTAACAATGCTACATCGCAGTCTATACAATTCTGAATCATTGAGCGATTGGGTGCGGACGGCTCCAACTTTTCCTTATCAGCATTCCAATCAAATGGTTGGACACGAAGGCGGGGTGTTATGTGTTGCGTTTTACGATTGTGGGTGATTTGATAGAAGATAACACCTGCCTTACCCTCGACTGATGACGGGCGTAATTTTATTTTTACTGTTGCCATAATATTTATTAATTTAATCTAATGGCTATAACTAAAATCACAATTTACTGAAAATGAAGGTTCGGTTTGTTGCTTGTTAGGTAGCTGGGAAGTACAAAATAAAGAAACGAAAATTATTACCCTCACACAATCTATGTTCCCTCCAGTCCACCATCGTCCAGAACAGGTGCAGCCCTGTCAGCCGGTGTGCGTCGTTATGTACGAGCCGCTCATCGACGGCCCGCGCAAAGGAAAGAGCGCTCTCCAAGACCAGCTTGTCGGCTTTCAAGGGAATGAACAGATGATCCAGCTGGGCGAGCAGGCGGAAGATACCGGGTGCGGCGACCGTGCCCGGCAGATCGAGCCGCACGAAGTCGGCTTCGCGGTCGCCGGCGGCAAAGTACGCACGGGCGGCTTGCAGCCCCTCGTAGGGTGTGGAGCGCACCACAGGCCAGATCTTGCGGCCCGTACGTTTGAACAGTCGCACCATCATGAGCTTGTAGCGGTCGTTGCGTTCGAGTACATCGAGTTCACGCTCGCGCTGCGCGACGATGCTCCATTGTGGAGCGTCGCAGTCCACGACCAGCACATCGCGCCCCAGAGCGTAATGCAACCAGTTTGCGAGCAGAATCGTGAAGGTCGATTTTCCCACACCGCCCTTTTGTGAGCAGACGCAGAAGAATACGGGTTGTTTATCCATAGGCAAAACAGGGTTTGAACATTTGTTTCCGGTATATCCATGATTGCAGTACATCTATGACGGATGTACGTCTATGATAGCAGTACTTCATCGATAGCAGTACGTCTATGATGGATGTATATCCATGATTGCAATATTTCATCGATAGCAGTACATCCGTGACAGACAGCTGTCATCGCATGATAGCAGGAGGTGCTGTCATTCATCTCGCGGAGCGAAGATAGTATCCCTTCGGAGGCTTTCGACGTATGTCGCATGGAGGCCGTTCCAGGCCGATCAAACGACTTGTTATCAGGCGAAAAGCGTTGTAATATTGCAGCCCGGGAAGCACCGTCGGTCGTACCCTGCGTCGTCTCGACGCATTTACCGTCGCCGGACGGTAGCGAGGTGTACCTTTGTATGCCGAAAATGTTTTCGGCATACGAAAGGTCCTCGCTCTGCGAGGCTGCGGTGTCCTCCCGAGTCGGACACCTTTTTAATCCCGAAGCTATGAATGGAAAAAGCAAACCCGGCAGGCCGCGTCTTGCCGATCCGAGGACCCATCGTTACAATTTCAAGCTCAACGATGAAGAGAATATCCGCTTCTGCCGGATGCTTGCGGAGGCCGGACTGGAACACAACCGCAGCCGGTTTATCGTCAAAAGAATCTTCGCCGAAGAGTTTCGCGTGGTGCGTATCGACCCGACCTTGGGCCGATATGTGACCCGTCTGAACCAGTTTTACGAGCAGATACAGCGCGTAGGCAACAACTATAACCAGATCGTGCGGGCCGTCAACACGCATTTTTCGCACACGGCGATTCCGCGACAAGTGCTCCTTCTGGAGCGCCGCACGCGCGAGCTGAAAGCCCTTTCCGAGCAGGTCATCGCGCTCAGCCGCGAACTTTACGAGCTATGGTCGCGCGGATAACCTCCGGGGCTACACCGGCGGGAGCTCTTTATTACAACAAGGATAAGATCGACCGGGGCGAGGGCCGTTTTCTGGCGGCGTTCAATACCCCGATGCAGGTCACGGACGAGCGATATTTCGACATCCGCGAGGCGCTGCGTTGTTTCGACCCGTACCTCGAAGCCAACCGCCGCACGAAGAATCCCGTGTTTCACGCCTCCCTGAATCCCGCTCCCGAAGACCGTCTCACGAACGACGAGCTGCGGCAGATCGCACGCGAATATATGGAGCGTATGGGTTACGGCGCACAGCCCTGTTTCGTCTTTCTGCACGAGGACATCGAACGCCGGCATATCCATATCGTGTCGCTGCGCGTAGGGCTCGACGGCCGCAAGCTGGCGCACGACTTCGAGGCGCGACGGTCGCGGGAGATCCTCGATGCACTGGAACGACGCTACGGCCTGCGCCCTGCCGCCGAGGGCGACGCGAAGCAGACGTACGACACGCTGTCGAAACTCGACTATACGAAAAGCGACTTCAAATGACAAATCGCATCACTCGTGCGCTCTACACGCTACCGCTACTACCATGTTTTCTGTGACGATCGCCGGACAAGGAACCGCGATCGATGTATCCGGCAAGTGAATCGCGCGAAACATTTCCTGCCGGAACTCATTGTATTCCGGAAAGATTCATAAAAGCAGGTCATTCATCATTTGCAAGGACCGGTAAAATTGTTTTGTAGAATACGCGCGATGTCTGACTTTTTGAATAGAATCTTGTTGCCCAACGATGTACTGGGTATGATCACTTCCGAACGGTAGTATCGTTGGGTATGCCGATACAACAAATATCGGAGAAAAGTATATTTGCCTTAGTTATAGATTATTATTATCTTTGCAACAAGAATTGTTTGATAAGAGAATATCGATGTAAGCACAGAGAAGGTTCTGTCTCTAAATCATTACCTTTGATATTATTCAGTTCTGATTATCAGATCTATATACTAGATTCGCACTTTTGTGGATCAAAAGTACGAAATCCGGGAGTTAATGGCAATAATTTGGCTTTTATTTTCAACAGGGACCGAATGCGTCGGATTCCGGGCGGTATCTTTTGGCCGGTCGTAGTTTCCTTTTGAAAATTTAATTTCGCCGGACGCCGTTCATAGGGATTATTTTCCTATTTTTGTAGCACGATGGAATACGTTCGGCGGTCGTGGGGGAGACACTCCTGTTTCGGCTTTCGGCGGTCGGGAGATTGTATTGCCGTATTTCCTTGCAGATCCGTATAAGCTCGTTCATTTTTCTTTTTCACCGTCTGTCATGAATACCGGAATCGTTGTCGTTTTATTGTCGCTCGGCGTCGTTTGCGTCGTGCTGGGCTTGCTTTTGCTCTCCCTGCGTCGGGATAACGCCCGTTTGTCGGACGAACGGGCTGCTGCGGATGAAGCTCGCCGCCTGGCCGAGGAGTCGCGCCGGGTGTCCGAAGAGAAATCCGCTGCCGCCGAAATCGAAATCCGCACCCTGGTCGAGCGGAGTACGCTGGCGCAGGCCCGTCTGGAGGCGGCCGAACAGCGAATGGCCGAGGCACGTGCCGAACGCGAAAAGATGGAGGAGACTTTCCGGACCCAATTCAAGAACCTCGCCAATGACATTCTGGGCGAACAGTCGCGCACTTTCAAGGAGACCAACCGCGAAGCGCTCGACGTGTTGTTGAAACCTTTCCGGGATAACATCGTGGAGTTCCGCGAGCGGGTCGAGAAGATCTACTCCTCCGAGAACGAACAGCGGGGGGCGTTGCGCAACGAGCTTGAACGCCTGATGGAACTCAATCGCCGCATCACCACCGAAACGACCAACCTGACCAACGCGCTCAAGGGCAATTCCAAAGTGCAGGGCGACTGGGGCGAGATGATCCTCGAAACGATCCTCGACAATTCGAACCTGATCCGGGGCGTACATTACGATACGCAGCTCAATATCAAGGACGAAGCGGGAAACAACCTGCGGCCCGACGTGGTGCTTTATCTGCCCGAAGGCAAACGGATCGTCATCGACTCGAAGGTGTCGCTCACGGCATTCGTCGGATACGTCGGGGCCGAGGACGAGGCGACCCGGCGCCAGTATCTTGCGTCGCACGTCGCGTCGGTGCGGCAGCACGTCGTCGAACTGGGTCGCAAGGAGTACCAGCGATTGCTCGATTCGCCCGATTTCGTCATTATGTTCATTCCCAACGAACCGGCGTTTCTGGCGGCGCTGCAAAACGACAGCTCCATCTGGGCCGATGCCTACGACAAGAAAGTCATCATCTCTTCGCCGACCAATCTTTTCGCTTTACTGAAGTTGGTGGACGATCTTTGGAAGCGGAACGCACAGAATAAGAATACGGCCGACATCGTTACTTACGGTACGAAACTCTACGAGCAGTTGGTGGCTTTCACCGCTTCGCTCGAAGGGGTGGGACAGTCGCTCGACGCCGCCCGGGACAAGTACAACGATGCCTACAAGCGGCTTTGCACCGGTAACGACAACATCGTCCGCTGCGGGGAGCGGCTTCGCAAACTGGGAATTCCGACCAAGAAACAACAGTCTGCCCGGACTTTGCAGGCGGCCGATTTACCGGACGAAGAGTAGCTTCGGCAGGGGCGGGATTGCCCCGGCACGACAGCGGTGCGTAACCGGTGCGAGGGGTGCTTGAAAAAGCCGGATGTCGGGAGGAGGAGATGCGAGTTTCCTCCCGATATACGATAAAAAAAATCTACCGGGATGCTCCGTCGCCGATCACTTATCGGGCAGGAAAATTCCGGCAGATTTGTATTTCAAATTGTCTAAAGCAGCTTTTGGAGCAATACTTCGTCCTTATACCCTTCGGGGGTGCGGATCCACTCCTTTTTAACCCCGACCCGGCGGAATCCGGCTCTTTCGAAGAGAGTCAGACTGGGGACGTTATCCGCGAGTACGTTGCACCACAGTTGCCGCAGCCGGAGTACCGTGCGGGCATACTCTTCGAGCAAAGCCAATGCCTCTGCCCCGTATCCTTTCCCGCGCTGTGCCGGATCGTAAACCAGAATGCCGACGCCTGCCCGTTCGTGCTGCGGCTCGAAATCGAACAAGTCGATGGCTCCGATCGTTTTCCCCGCTGTGTCGTCGATCATCAACCGCAGTTGTCCGCATCGGTAAATACCAGCCTGCTGCTCCTGGATGAATTGTTCGATCGAATAGTGCGAGAACGGTTCGATCGTGCCGCTGACTGTCCACAACGAAGGGTCGTTTTCCCACCGGCAAAGCAGTTCGAGATCTTCAGGTTCGACGGCCCGCAGGCTGCAAATATGTCCTCGGAGCATCATTAGCAAAGTCCGAGCACCTGATTGCGAATCAACATGGCAGCACCCCAGGCACTGGCTGTCTTGCCCATTTTCGACAGGCGGAATTTGGTGTCCTTATAGACCAGATTGAGCGAGTATTTGTTGGTTGCCGACTTGAGGGGCAGCATCAGGTAGTCGCCCGCTTCGGCCAGCTCGCCGCCTACGATGACCGTTTCCGGATTGAAGGTGTTAATCAGGAAGGCGACTGCCTTGCCCGCCTTTTCTCCGACCTCCTCGATCAGTTCGATCGAGAGATTGTCGTCGTGCTTGGCTGCGTCGATGATCTCATCGACGTGGATGGCTTCGTGCTTGTTGTATTTTTCGCGCAGGATGGTATTGACTCCCTGGCTGATAAGCCGACCGAACTTCTGTTCGATCGCGATTCCCGAAACTTCGGTTTCGAGGCAACCTTTCTTACCGCAGGAGCAGATGATTTCGTTGTCGAAGAAGGGAATGTGCCCGAACTCTCCGGCAAAGCCGCTCTTGCCGTAGTAGAGTTTGCCGTTCATGACGATACCGATGGCCAGGCCGCGTCCGAGGTGGAGGTAGAGTACGTCCATCTCGTCTTTGGATTTGCTGTTGGTGTATTCGGCATAGCATCGGGCCCGGGTGTCGTTTTCGAGCAGTACGCGGATACCGATGCGTTGTTCGATCATATCGCGCAGGGACTGTTCGCTCGAAGTGAAATAGCGGTAACTGCGTCCCGTCGTGGGATTGACGCGTCCGCTGACGCTGACACCCACTCCGAGGATTTTCGCGCGTTCCACACCGCACGTATCGATGAAATGTGCGATGTTCGAGCAGATTTTTTCGAGGCATTGAGGGCGATCCTGCAGTTCGAAGTCGGTCAGGAGTTCCTCTTTGACGATATTGTTGTGCAGGTCCGTGATGAGGAACGACATGTTGTCCCGGCCGATATTGACGCCTGCGAAATAGATGGCCGAGCTGGCCAGTCCGAAGACGTTGGGACGTCGTCCGCCCGGAGTTTCGACCTTGCCCAGATCGGTGACGATGTTCTCCTGAACGAGTTCCTGAACGAGCTTGGTGATGGTCGGTATGCTGATGTGCAGCTCTTTGGTAAGCTCCGAGAGCGTACACTCCCCGTTCACCGCCATATGTGCGATGATATTTCGCTTGAAGAGGTTGTTCTTGTGCGAAATACCTTTCAGATTGTCATCTTCCTGTCGGCTGAAAAATTCGGTTAACGATGTCATAGTTATTGATGTCGTTTGATGTCTTCTGTAATTTTTGTGCAAATATAGAAAGAATTCAATCGAATTTGGCGTATTTGATCTTGTGATATGAAAAAAAATTATAAACAAAATAGAATCGATTGCTTGTCAATCGATTCTATTTTGTTTTCGGAGGCGGGTTACAACGTCGATTTCGACTCTACGACCGCTTCGGGATTCACTTTTTTGATAAGACCCTGCAGGACATTGCCGGGACCGAGTTCCGTAAATTCGGTCACGCCGTCCGCAAGCATGTTCTTGACGATGTAGGTCCAGCGTACCGGTGCGGTGAGCTGTGCGATCAGGTTGGCCTTGATCGTCGCCGGATCGGTTTGGGGTTTGGCATCGACGTTCTGGTAGATGGGGCAGACAGGAGCCTGGAAGGGTGCTTCGTTGATCGCTTTTTCGAGTTCGACCTTGGCCGGCTCCATCAGGGGCGAGTGGAATGCACCGCCTACGGGCAGACGCAGTGCGCGTTTGGCGCCCGCTTCCTTGAGTTTGGCACAGGCGGCATCGACCGCTTCGACGCTGCCCGAGATAACCAGTTGGCCGGGGCAGTTGTAGTTCGCCGCCACGACCACGCCGTCGATCGAGGCGCAGGCTTCCTCTACTTTGGCGTCGTCGAGTCCCAGGATCGCCGCCATCGTACCGGGTACGGCTTCGCAGGCTTTCTGCATGGCCATCGCACGTTTGGAAACGAGCCGCAGACCGTCTTCGAACGAAAGAGCGCCGGCCACCACCAGGGCTGAAAATTCGCCGAGCGAGTGTCCGGCTACCGCGTCGGGCTTCACGCCCAGCGCCTTGGCCATGATGACCGAGTGGAGGAATACGGCCGGCTGGGTGACTTTAGTCTGTTTGAGCTCTTCGTCCGTACCGGCGAACATGATGTCGGTGATGCGGAAACCGAGGATTTCGTTGGCCTGCTCGAAGAGAGCCTTGGCTTCGGGAACGTTGTCGTAGAGGTCTTTGCCCATGCCGACGGCTTGAGCGCCCTGACCCGGAAATACGTATGCGTGTTTCATAGTTTCTGTCAAAATATTTTTTGGTTACCGGGCAAAGATAGCAAATATTTTCTTACATTTGCACTGCAACGGTTCACGAGGGGTTACGCCCCGTCAGATTAAATGGGAACGCAGTGAAAGTCTGCGACAGTTCCCGCTGCTGTGAGTCCTGCCCGACGATCCGAGGTGATCGGCCCGCTTGCGGGCGGCGTTTCGGATGCCCGGGTGTATTACCGCGACACTCTTTTGCCACTGGTCCTGCGGGGTCGGGAAGGCGTTGCGGCGGGGACGAGTCAGAAGACCAGCCTTTGCCTGCCCGATGAACGGACAGTTCGGATGATATGCGTCTGCGGAGAACGGAGCTTTCGGAAAAGACCTGCGAGGCATCTTTTCGGTGGATTGATAACCTGAAGCGAGGTGGCTCTCTGTTTCCCTGATGAAATATTTTTCGAAACCGTTGTACGGCATACGCCGAAGTGCGGAGTTTGTGCAGAAGAAGAGTGTCTTGCCGATAAAGGTTTCAGTCGTAATAAAGTAGAGATTAGTATGGACTGAAACAAAGAGGTCGATCTGTTGCCGGGTCGATCTCTTTATTTCTGGTGTCGGACGGAATGGGCTGCCCGGCTTCTTCCCTCGGGCGCGGAAAAACGGCTGTCGGGTGTCTGCGACGGATTCTCCCGATACAAAAAAGCAGCGCTTTATGCGCTGCTTTTTTCAATTTTCCTGATCGCCTATTTCTCTTCCACGATCTTGAAGGAATCCTTGTAGAGTCCGCAAACGGGGCATACCCAGTCGTCCGGGATGTCTTCGAATGCCGTGCCGGGTGCGATGCCGCTTTCGGGATCGCCCTTGGCCGGATCATATACGTAGTCGCAGGCGGTGCAGTGGTATTTGCGGGGGAATATGCGGTCGGCCACCTTGTCCCAGTCGATCAGCTCCCAGTACGATTTGATGAAATCCGCGCGGCGGTTGCGGTAGTCGATATAGTAGGCGTGTTCCCATACGTCGATCGTCATGACGGGCTTGAGGCCTTTGGTCATGGGGTTGCCGGCATTGGATTCCGAGATGATCTGCAATTTGCCGTCCTTGTCGGCTGCGAGCCACGTCCAGCCCGAGCCGAAAAGTCTGGTAGCGGCTTTGGAGAACTCTTCCTTGAAGGCTTCGACCGATCCGAAGTCGCGGGCGATGCGATCCGCTAGTTTTTGGGGCATCGGCTTCTGATCGGGGGTCAGCATCAGGAAGAAGAACGTGTGGTTCCAGGCCTGGGCCGCATTGTTGAAGATCGGACCGTCGGCTTTCTTGACGATTTCCTGCAGGGACATCGACTCGTAAGGCGTGCCGGGAATCAGGCGGTTGAGATTGTCCACGTAGGTCTGGAGGTGTTTGCCGTAGTGGTATTCAAAAGTTTCTTTGCTCATTTTCGGAGCGAGCGCTTCCGTCGAATACGGAAGTTCGGGCATTTTGTGAACCATAATTCTTTCTGTTTTAGGTTTTGATATTGTTAAAGATTCGGTTTGAATTGTCGTCGGAGCCGCCGCCGGGGTGCCGTGCAGCAGGATATATCCGTTGAGGTAGGCGGCGAAGAGCGTCCAGAGCAGGTAAGGTACGAAGAGCCAGGCGGCAGCACGGTCCCTGCGGCTCGCAGCGAAGATGTAGAGTCCCACGAGGATATTCAGCAGTACGATGTCGATGAATCCGGCCAGCGGATTGCGTAGCGTGAAGAACAGGATACTCCACAGGAAGTTGGCGATGAGCTGCAAGATCCACAGACGGATGATTCCTTTGTGCTGCCGACGCACGATGAGGCGCCCGAGCGAAAGTCCCATGCAAAGGTACAGGACGCTCCAGGCGATCGGAAATACGATGTTGGGCGGCGTGAGTGCCGGCTTGGTCAGCGTCGGATACCATTCGGCGATGGACGAAGCCTGGAAAAAACTTGCCGAGATACCTACTGCGAAACAGGCGAGAACAGGAATGAGATAGGCCGCTATTTTTTTCATGCTTGGGGTATTGAAGTTTTTCTGATTCCGTGCAAGAACAGTGCAAATTACGCTGTTTTCTTTCCAAATTTAATAAAAATAATCGGATTCGAATCCAATTCCGGCTCCTTTATCGACGTGTTTTTTGCCGGGGCGGATGTCGTTTTCCCGGTATTCGTCGTGAACGTATCGATAAACAGTTTCGGAGATATCCGCTATGATTCGGGCATTTGTTTCCGGGTTTTCCGCCGAATCTTTGATGAAGACGGCGATGGTATAGCGGGTGCCGTCCGGCAGGATGACGAATCCCAGGTCGTTGGTCCCGGCGAAGATGCCTCGTTCGTCGCGGTCGCTCGTGCCGGTTTTGTGTCCGATGACGGCGCCGGTTCCCGACAGTGGTTTCGGAAGACGGTCGGCACCTGTTTTACAGCTTATCAGGTTTTGCCGGATCATTTCCCGCAGTGTAGGAGTGAGAATCTGTTCCGTTACGAGCAGTTCCAGCAGGGCGGCGGCTTCGAGCGGCGTACTCCAGTTTTCGTAGCACGTTTGCGGATCGTCGTGCATCTGCTGCTCCGTTGCTGCGATCGCGAAATCGTGCAGTCCGAGCGACCGGACGTAGCGGTCTGTCGCTGCCGGACCGCCCGTGTGCTCGAAGAGGATGTCGCAGGCGTTGTTGTCGCTCAACTGCAGGCTGTACTCCAACAGACGGCTGACTGAAAGCGAGATTTCGCCTTCGGGAAATTCCTCCCGAAGGGGACTGTACGTGTCGGGGACGAGCTCTTCTTCCGGAATGAATATTTCCGTGTCGGGCGTCAGTCCGTTTCGGTCCAGGTAATCTGCGACGGCGAGGGCCTGGTGGAATTTGAATACGCTCATCAGGGGGTAGCGGTCGTCGTTATTGACCGTTACCGTATCTTGTGCGTCGAGGATGACCGCAATACCGATTTCGGCTTTTTTATCCTTTATCACCTTTTTCAGCCGATACGACAGATCGTCGTCCTGCGCTGCTGCGGCAAGCGGAAAGAACGAAATCCAGAGAATCGAGATCAGTGTACGCATATATTGTCGAGATTGATCGGAAACAAAAATAGGATAAATTTCGATTCCTTCCGGGGCGGATTTCATGATTTTTGCATCTCTTTCGATTATTACGGTATGCCGGCGGGCGATTCGGGGTATCGTGTCGATGCCGTAAATCGTCCGATTCGCCTCGAATCGGTCCGCCTCGGTCGATTCTTTACGGCCGGAAGATCGAAACGCCGGTAAATTTATTAGATTTGCGGACGGTTGATTTTGTGAATTATGAGAAAGAACTTACTGGCAGCAATCGTTTTGCTGGCATTGTACATTCCTTCTGTTTGGGCCGCAGCGGGGTATCCTGTGCGGGGCAGGGTTATCGACCGTCTTTCCCGGGAACCGGTCGCCTATGCTGCCGTTACGATCACCGGCCAGCCCGGTAAGGGCGCCATGACCGATTCGCTCGGACGTTTCGAGATCCTGCAGGTGAAGCCCGGCATTTATAGCCTGACGGCGTCGTTCATCGGTTACAGAACGGTCGTGACCCCCGAATACCAGGTGTCGGCCCGGACGCCTTTCATCGAAATCGAGATGGAGGAGGAGCCGGAGCATCTGAATGAAGTCGTCGTTCGTCCCTCGCCTTTCCGCCGTACGATCGAGAGCCCGGTCAGTATGCAGGTGATCGGGATGCGGGAGATCGAGAAGAGTCCCGGCTCCAATCGTGACGTGTCGCGTATCGTTCGTTCCTATCCAGGCGTGTCGTTTTCGCCCATCGGTTATCGCAACGACCTGATCGTGCGGGGCGGCGGACCTTCTGAAAACCGCTTCTTCATGGACGGGATCGAAATTCCCAACATCAACCATTTCGCCACGCAGGGTGCCACGGGCGGTCCCGTAAGCATCGTGAATTCCGATCTGGTGCGCGAGATCAATTTCTATACGGGTTCGTTTCCCGCCGACCGTGCCGGGGCGCTCAGTTCGGTGCTGGATTTCCGGCTGCGGGACGGCGATCTCGAACGGCAGACCTTCAAGGCGACGCTCGGTGCCTCCGAAGTGTCGCTCAGCGGCAGCGGACACGTGGGCAAAAAGACGACTTACCTCTTTTCCGTGCGGCAATCCTATCTCCAGTTCCTCTTCAAATTGCTGGGGCTTCCTTTCCTGCCCAATTACATCGACGGGCAACTGAAGGTCAAGACCCGTTTCTCGGAGCGGGACGAGCTGACTTTCCTCGGACTGGTGGGCATCGACAACATGAAGCTCAATCTCGACGAGAAGGGCGAGGAGAACGAATATCTGCTCAGTTACCTGCCTCGTATCCAACAGGAAACCTTTACTGTGGGTGCCGTGTACCGCCATTTCGCCGGCCGGCACGTGCAGTCGGTGGCGTTGAGTCACAACTACCTGAATAACCGCAATACCAAATACCGCAACAACGACGAATCGACTCCGGATAATCTGACCCTGCGTTTGCGGGGCGTGGAGCAGAAGACGACCCTGCGGTTCGAAAATCGCTCCTACCTGGGCCGGTGGACGCTGCGCGAAGGTGCTGAATTGAACTATTCTACCTATCATAACAAGACTTTGCAGCGGACTTATCAGCAGGAAGCCGAGCTGCTCGACTATCGCACTTATTTGGGGATTGTCGGCTGGGGCTTTTTCGTGGGGGCCGACTATGCCTCCGCAGACAAGCGGCTGACGGTTTCGATGGGCGTGCGGGCCGACGGATGCGACTATTCGACGGAGATGGAGCGTTTCTGGAAGCAGCTTTCGCCCCGTGTGTCGGCTTCCTATGCCTTGAGCGACAGTTGGTCGGTGAGCGGTAGCGCAGGGCTTTTCTACCAGTTGCCGCCCTATACGGCACTCGGCTATAAGGACAATACGGGCGAGTTGGTCAATCGGGGCTTGGAGTATATGCGGGTCCTGCAAAGCGCCGTCGGCGTCAATTGGCGTCTGCGTGACCGGTTGGTGGTTTCGCTCGAAGGTTTCTACAAATATTATACGGATATCCCGCTTTCGGTGGCGGACGACGTGCCGCTGACCTGCAAAGGCAACGACTACGGCACCTCGGGCGACGAATTGCTCGTTTCTTCGGCCCAGGGACGTGCCTACGGTCTGGAGCTGATGGTGCGTTGGCAGCTTCCCGATCGTTTCAATCTGGTCGGCGCCCTGACCGTTTTCAGCAGCGAATACCGCAGCCGGCACGATGCGAAATATATTCCTTCTGCCTGGGACAATCGTTTCGTGGCGAATATCAGCGGTACGTATGATTTCTCTCGCGGGTGGAGCGTCGGTGCGAAGCTGAGCGCTATCGGCGGAACGCCTTATACGCCGTACGACGTCGAGAAATCGTCGCTCGTCGAGGCGTGGAACGCTTCGGGGCGCCCCTATTACGACTATTCGAAGTATAATACCGGCAGGCTCGACGCTTTCGCCCAGTTGGACGTGCGCGTCGATAAGGTGTTTTATTTCCGTAAATGCATGCTGGGTATCTATGTCGATTTGCAGAACGTGACCTTCAGCAAGCTCCGTCAGCCCGACGTGCTGATGAGTACCGGCGTGATCGAGAATCCTTCGGCTCCGCCTTCGGAGCAGCGTTATAAGATGAAGTATATCCGCCAGGCGAGCGGTACGTTGGTGCCGACGTTGGGCGTCACGGTCGAATTTTAATCGTACAGCCATGAAAAATAACCTGCTCAGCGACAAGCTCGCCTACAACGGGGATACGAAAACACGGACTCATCTGCATCTGTGCAGTTATACTGTGGATCGGGTCGAAGAGGCTGCGGGAGATGATTTCGAGGAGATGAAATCCCGCTTTCAGCCCGATGGCATCACTTGGCTGCAGATTCACGGACTGGAAGATACGGATGCCGTGCAGACGGTTTGTACGCATTTCGGGATCGATTTTCTGGTCATGCAGGACATTCTCAATACCGACCATGCCAGCAAGGTCGAGGAGCACGATCAGTACAATGTGATTATTGCCAAGCAGATTATGGGTGGCGAAGCGATGCAGGTCAGTCTGGTGCAGGGCGCTGATTTCGTGCTGACGTTTCAGGAGCGGGACAACGATTTTTTCGACGATGTGATGCGTGCCATCCGTAACAATGTACTGAAAATCCGTACCCGACAGTCGGACTACCTGTTTTCGGTGTTGCTCAATGGCTTGATAACCGGTTATATGTCGGTTGCAGCGGCGATCAGCGACGGGTTGGAGGAGCTGGAATCTGCATTGCTGGCCGATACCGGAGACCGGGACATCGGAGTACAGATGCAGGAGCTCCGGCGGGATTACATGCAGCTCAAGCGGACGGTTCTGCCGCTCAAGGAACAATATTCGCGGCTGTTTCGTTCCGATTCGAGTTTGTTGCACCGGGTCAATCGGCCTTTCTTCAACGATGTGAACGATCACCTGCTCAACGTGGCGCAAAATATCGACATCTGCCGTGAAACCCTTTCGTCGCTGATGGATTTGTATATCTCGAACAACGATTTGCGGATGAACGATATTATGAAACGGCTGACTGTCGTATCGACCATCTTCATTCCGCTGACTTTTCTGGTCGGAGTATGGGGGATGAATTTCCGTAACATGCCCGAACTGGAGTGGGAGCACGGTTATATCCTGGCCTGGGGCGTGATGATCGTCATCGGATTCGTGACCTATTTGTTCTTCCGCACGAAAAAGTGGCGTTGAGGTGCGCAGTCGGTGCTTTTTTGGCGGACGATGCGGGGAAATTCCGGGATTTTGATTTTCTTTGTACCAAAATTCCGGGCGGTACCCGCGATTTAGCCGACATAAATCCTTGTGCCGACTGCGCGAACATTCCTATTGAAAACCGCCGATGAAAAAGATTTTCTCATTTTCCCTGCTTCTCATCCTTGGCCTCGTGGCTTCCCAGATTCTTCCGGGGATGCTCGGGGAGGGCTATCCTGCATTCCGGGCCGGGGCGACGACCTTTCTTTATGTCTGTCTGTCGTTCATCATGATCAATGTCGGCCGGGAATTCGAGATCGATAAAAAACGTTGGCGCTCCTATGCCGAGGACTATTTTATCGCCATGGCTACGGCAGCCGTACCCTGGCTGCTCATCGCTCTGTACTATGTTTTCGTGTTGTTGCCGCCCGAGTTTTGGGGCAATGGCGACGCCTGGAAAGAGAATCTGTTGTTGAGCCGTTTTGCCGCTCCGACTTCGGCCGGCATCCTGTTCACGATGCTCGCGGCCCTGCGGCTCAAGCGAAGCTGGATGTATCGGAAAATTCAGGTGCTGGCGATTTTCGACGATCTGGATACCATCCTGCTGATGATACCTCTGCAAATCCTGATGATCGGTCTGCGCTGGCAGCTTTTCGTCGTCGTGGTGATCGTCTTTCTGCTGTTGTGGCTGGGGTGGAAGAAACTCAGTACGTATGAGTTGAGGCAGGATTGGTGGGCGATTCTGACCTATTCGGTCGTGGTTTTCGGTGTTACCCAACTGGTTTACCTGCTTTCCAAATATTATTTCGGCGAGGAGGGCAGTATTCATATCGAGGTGCTGCTTCCCGCTTTCGTATTGGGTATGGTGATGAAAACCAGGCATGTCGAATCTCGCGGGGAGCGGATGGCCGCTTCCGGCATTTCGTTCTTGTTCATGTTTTTGGTTGGATTGAGCATGCCGTTGTTTATCGGTATGACTGCTGCGACTGGGGAAGCTGCTTCTTCCGTGACCGGTTCGCAGCCCATGATGTCGTGGGGCGTGATCGCATTCCATGTGGTGATCGTCTCGTTGCTGTCCAACCTGGGCAAACTTTTCCCGATGTTTTTTTATCGTGATCGGAAGTTGAGCGAACGTCTGGCCCTTTCGATCGGTATGTTTACCCGCGGCGAGGTAGGGGCGGGCGTTATCTTCATTGCGCTGGGATATAGCTTGGGCGGTCCGGCACTGGTTATTTCGGTGCTGACCCTCGTGCTGAACTTGGTACTCACGGGGATCTTCGTCGTTTGGGTTAAAAAACTCGCCTTGCGGACTTACGCTCCCGAAGAGTTCGATGCCGTATCGACGATCCGTTGAAAGACGGATTTCGCCGGAATCCGTTTCTGATCTTTCACTCCGGATATAAAAGATTGCGGGAAAAAAGGTTCCCTTTCCTTGTGAATATCGAATGCAGTTGGGGGCGTGTGGGCTACGAGGTTTGATTCTGCTTTTGCCGCAGCTGTCCTTCTGACCTTGTGCAGCAACAGTGGAGGGCCGCTTTCGGAGTGGCGACAGGCTTTTTCCCTCTCCCCTTCTTATCCTGTGTTGGGAGGAAAGTCATCGGTTTATAGCGTTGCATGTATTTTTATGTTAAATATTTTTTTATTTTCATGTGATTTAAAAGTAGCTTATTATAGCCTGTTTCTTATCTCTTGAATATTTTCTTCTTCCATTTTTGCAACTCTATTGTTGCCTCAATGTAAGGACCATTTACTTTGATGAGTAAATCTTCAAATTCTTTTTTTGCCCGGAAGAAATTTACGACATCCTCGCTTTCCATGAACAGTCCGATATATTCGTCATCCTGCTTCCAAAGATACACGGGTATGTTTTTGCCCTTTGATACCATCGAGTTTATCAGAATCTTTTTAAGTTCGTCTTTACCTGTTTCTGCTTTCTTCAGGGCAGGTTTGCCATATTTCTGTCTGACAGCCTTTACCAGTTCCTTGAAGCCTGTTTTGTCCATCTTCGTTTCGCAGTTCATCGATATTAATTTGCCTTGTGCATTGGTTATCAAATTCAGTTTCCCGAAGCCGGTATCACAAAAAGTTGCTTTCTTGGTAACGAGACTGTCCATACTTATATAATGTATTAAAATCGGATATCTCTCAGAAAAAGAAACGTTCATGTTTTGTGTGTATTTCACATAGCGATAGTTTACTTCTTTGCTATTGTACTCTTCGGGATTATCGAAATCAATAAATGGAGAGCAAAAACGTTCCACATCGATGTGATAGTCCGGGTTATCCATGTTGATAATCTGTTTGTCCGATTGTGCATGGGCTGTTGCGCCGGATAAGCATAAAAAAGCTGTCAATCCAATGATATTGAGAATAAAGCCGGTTTTGACTTTCGGTGGCGGACTGTCACCCCCAAGCGTTTTTTATTATAGCAATTACGTTTTTCATAATCTTTATCTGTTTTCTCCGGAAAGGAATACGATTACGAGGTATCGTTCTGATCATGAAATGCAGATATTTCGGTTCCATCGACGAATCGGAATATCCGGATTCAATTATCCGTATGCCGTAGATACGGTCAGGGCAGAGCTTTTTTATGAATAAAACCACCCGTGCAATGGTAGCACGGGGCGTTTATATTTTAGATCGCTGGCGGGATCAGAACTCCGAGGTGAAGTAAAACCTGATGTCCTTGAAGTTTTCCTGTGCCAGGGCCAGGGCATAGCTGGTGTCGGCCAGAAATACATCGCGGCCGTGCTTGTCGACGGCCATGTTCGTATGTTTGCGCCGTTTGAAGTCGGCCAGCTGCTCGGCGTTGTCGCTCTCGATCCAGCAGGCTTTGTAGATGGAGATCGGCTCCCAGCGGCAGGCGGCGTTGTATTCGTGCGCCAGGCGGTATTCGATCACTTCGAATTGCAGGGCGCCTACCGTGCCGATGATCTTGCGGCCGTTGAGCGACGAGGTGAAGAGCTGCGCCACGCCTTCGTCCATGAGCTGATCGATGCCTTTGGCCAGTTGCTTGAATTTCAGCGGATCGGCATTCTCGATATAACGGAACTGTTCGGGTGCGAAGGAGGGAATGCCTGTGAATTTGAGCTTTTCGCCTTCGGTGAAGGTGTCGCCGATCTTGAAGTTGCCCGTGTCGTGCAGGCCGACGATGTCGCCCGGGTAGGCGAAGTCGATGATCGACTTTTTCTCGGCCATGAAAGCTGTGGGCGAGGAGAATTTCATCTGTTTGCCGCTGCGCACGTGCAGGTAGTTCTTGTTGCGTTCGAACGTGCCGGAGCAGATCTTCAGGAAGGCGATGCGGTCCCGGTGATTCGGGTCCATGTTGGCGTGGATCTTGAAGACGAAGCCTGTCATTTTCGCCTCGGCAGGCTCTACGATCCGGGTTTCGGTCGGTGCGGGGCGCGGCGAGGGGGCGATGCGGATGAAACACTCCAAGAGCTCCTTCACGCCGAAATTATTGACCGCCGAACCGAAGAAGACCGGGGCCAGTTCGGCCCGCAGGTAAGCCTCGCGGTCGAAAGCGTCGTACACGCCCTCGACCAGTTCGGTGTCTTCGCGCAGTTGGTTGGCGTAGCGTTCGGTGATGTATTCGTCCAGTTCAGGCGATGCGAGGTCGTTGATCTCTACGGTCGAGGCGTCGGCCGTTTGCCGTTCGTCGCTCGTAAAGAGCGTGAGGTTCTTCTCGTAGATGTTGTAAACGCCCTTGAAGGTGTCGCCGCTCGAAATCGGGAATGAGAGGGGACGTACCCGGATGCGGAGTTCCTTCTCGATTTCGTCCAGCAGGTCGAAGGGATCCTTGCAGGGGCGGTCGAGCTTGTTGACGAAGACGATCACCGGGGTCTGCCGCATGCGGCAGACGTCCATCAGCTTGCGGGTCTGGGACTCGACGCCTTTGGCGCCGTCGATGACGATGATTACGGAGTCCACCGCCGTCAGCGTGCGGTAGGTATCTTCGGCGAAGTCTTCGTGGCCCGGGGTATCGAGAATGTTGATCTTGCGGCCCTGGTATTCGAAGCCCATGACGGACGTAGCGACCGAAATACCGCGCTGACGTTCGATCTCCATGAAGTCGGAGGTGGCTCCCTTCTTGATTTTATTGCTTTTGACCGCTCCCGCGACGTGGATGGCGCCGCCGAAGAGCAGTAGTTTTTCGGTCAGGGTCGTTTTACCGGCGTCCGGGTGCGCGATGACGGCGAACGTCCGCCGGCGGGTGATCTCTTCCTGTAAGGTCATAGATGGTAATAAAGGTTGTGGATAGGTTTGCTTGCGGATTATTTATTGTCCGGTTTGGGGTAGTCGGAGTTGTAGTGGCAGCCGACCGATTCTTTCAATGCGCTGCCCTGTTTGATGACCAGGTAGGCCACGGCGATCATGTTGCGCAGTTCGCACAGCTCGCGGTTGGGCTTGATCTTGTTGTGCAGCTCTTCGGTCTCTTCGTAGATGATCGACAGGCGGCGCAGGGCGCGTTCGAGCGAGAGATTCGAGCGGACGATGCCGACGTAGTTGGACATGATGGCCTGCATCTCGCGCTTGGACTGGATGATCATCAGCATCTCTTCGGTGTGCTGGGTACCTTCGAAATCCCAGTCGGGAATGCCTTCCTGGATTTCGACCGAAGCGAGCTGCGAGGCGGCGTGTTTGGCGGCTTGGTCGGCATAGACGACCGCTTCGATCAGGGAGTTCGAAGCCAGCCGGTTGGCGCCGTGCAGTCCCGTGCAGGAGGTTTCGCCCAGCGCATAGAGCCGCCGGATCGAGGTTTCGCCGTTGAGGTCTACTTTCACCCCGCCGCAACAGTAGTGCGCCGCCGGGGTGACGGGGATCAGGTCGCGGGTGATGTCGATGCCGAGCGAGAGGCATTTTTCATAGATGTTCGGGAAATGCCGGCGCGTCTGCTCCGGATCTTTGTGCCGCACGTCGAGATAGACGAAGTCCTCGCCCCGGCGGGTCATTTCGGTATAGATGGCCCGGGCCGTCACGTCGCGCGGTGCGAGCGATTTCATCGGGTGGTATTTGTCCATGAACTCTTCGCCGTTTTGCAGACGCAGGATCGCGCCGTAACCCCGCATCGCCTCCGTGATGAGGAAATTGGGCTTTTCGGCCGGATGGTAGAGCGAGGTGGGGTGGAATTGGATGAACTCCATGTTTTCGGTGATGGCCTTGGCGCGGTGGCACATGGCGATGCCGTCGCCTGTGGCGACGCTCGGATTGGTCGTCGAAGAATAGACGTTGCCGCAGCCGCCCGCAGCGACGACGGTGAATTTGGCCAGCACGGTTTCGATCTCGTTGCTCTCCAGGTTCAGCACGTAAGCTCCGAAGCAGGCCAGGCCGCGCGTGTGGCGGGTGACGAATTCGCCCAGGTGGTGTTGTGTCAGCAGGTCGATGGCGAAATGGTGTTCGAGAACCGTGATGTTGGGGTGCTTGCGTACCGAGGTTATCAGGGCCCGTTCGATCTCAGCGCCCGTGAGGTCCTCGTGGTGGAGGATACGATGTTCGGTATGTCCGCCTTCGCGGTTGAGTTCGAAGCGTCCGTCGGGTGTCTTGTCGAATTTCGTGCCCCAGGCGATCAGGTCGCGGATCAGCTCCGGGGCCCGGCGAACTACCAGTTCGACGGCTGCGGGGTCGCATTTGCCGGCACCGCAGACCAGGGTGTCGTGAATATGTTTTTCGAACGTGTCGGGCGCATAGGTCACCGAACAGATGCCTCCCTGGGCATAGTTGGTGTTGCACTCGTCCATTTTCCCTTTCGTTACCAGTGTAACGTGGCCGTGTTCTGCGGCTTTGAGGGCGAAACTCAGTCCGGCGGCGCCGGATCCGATGACCAGAAAATCGGTTTTCATGGTTTTCAGCGATTGGACAGGCCGAGATAGTGCTGGCGTGCGATGAAGCCGGATCGAGCCGACTTATATCCGGACGCAGCCTATCAGAGCGAAATTTTTTGTAAAGATAGCAAAAGGGAACGACGAGCCGAACCCGTTCGAGCTTGTCCGAACCGCCTTCTATCTGATGCAAAGATAGTGAAAGCCGAGCGCAGCGCCAAATTTATTTGCTGGTCTAAACCGGGTATCTTTTCCGTAAAGACCGGGATTTTTATTAATTTTGTGCCCGCTATATGCTGAAAATGGAAAGACATATCGACATAGACCGTTTCGACTACGACCTGCCCGACGAGCGGATCGCCAAGTATCCGCTCGAGGAGCGATCGGCATCGAAGCTGCTTGTTTACGAACGGGGGGAAATCTCGGAGCGCCGCTTCCGCGACATCGGCGACATACTGCCTGAGGGGACCCTGCTGGTGTTCAACAATACCAAGGTGATTCGGGCGCGGATTATCATGCACAAACCTTCGGGGGCCCGGATCGAGGTATTCTGCCTCGAACCGCACGATCCGGCGGATTACGAGCGGGCGTTCGCCGTGAAAGGTTCGTGCCGCTGGAGCTGCATCGTGGGCAACCTCAAAAAATGGAAAGAAGGCCCGCTGGTGATCGATTTCGAATATGAAGGTCGCGCGGAACGGATGCTGGCCTGGCGCGAGGGCGAGGGCGGCCGCGAGCAGATCGTCCGCTTCGAATGGACGGCTGATCTGACGTTCGGACAACTGCTGGAACATCTGGGCCGGATTCCGATCCCGCCTTACCTGAACCGCGAGAGTCAGGAGATCGACAATACCCGTTACCAGACCGTCTATTCGAAATTCGAAGGTTCCGTGGCCGCTCCGACGGCCGGCCTGCACTTCACACCGGAGTTGATCGAGCGGATGCGGACGCAGGGGTTTTCGTTCGAAGAGGTGACCCTGCACGTGGGGGCCGGAACATTTCTGCCCGTGAAAGACCGCGATGCGGCGGCGCATCCGATGCATACGGAACATTTCGAGATCCGTCGCAGCAGCGTGGAGCGGCTGCTGGAGAAGTGGGATAATATTACGGCGGTAGGTACCACTTCCGTCCGAACGCTGGAGTCTTTGACGGCGCTGGCGTGGCGGATCCGTACTTCGGGTGCGCCCGATGCGAGCCGCGTGATCGGGCAGTGGGAGCTGTACGACTTGCCTGAGGCGTTTACGGGCCGCGAAGCATTGCAGGTACTGTCAGACTATATGGTTCGTGAGGGGATCGAGAAACTCAAGGCCGCCACGCAGATCATGATTACGCCGCTGGGATACCGTTTCCGGATCGTGCGCAATATCGTCACGAACTTCCACCAGCCCAAATCGACGCTGTTGTTGTTGGTGTCGGCTTACGTGGGAGATGATTGGCATCGGATTTACGACTACGCCCTCACGCACGATTTCCGTTTTTTGAGTTACGGGGACAGCTCGGTGCTGATGCGTTGAGAACTTTGAATTATAAATGAAAACGGCCGGAACGTGATAGTTTCCGGCCGTTTGTTGTGACGGGGATTGCTTGTTAGTGGCTTACGGCCCCCATCTCTTCGGGCTTGTGTTTGTAGCGGAAGACCATTGCGAAGACGATGGCGACGACCAGCGCGTAACCCGCAAAGATATACCATGATTCGGGCCAGCCGAAAGCATCGACTACCGCACCTGCCGCGTAGGAGCCGAAGAAAGCACCGAGTCCGTTGGTCATGATCATAAAGACACCCTGTGCCGAGGAACGGATGTCGGGGGTAGTTTCCTTTTCGACGAAAAGCGAGCCCGAAATGTTGAAGAAGTCGAATGCGACCCCATAAACGATCATCGAGAGGATCAGGAAAACGGCACCCGATCCCGGATTGCCGATGCCGAAGAATCCGAAGCGGAGCACCCAGGCCAGCATCGAGATCAGCATCACCCATTTGATGCCGAAGCGCCGCAGGAAGAAGGGAATCAGCAGGATGCAGAATGTTTCGGACATTTGCGAGAGCGAGAGCAGGATTACCGAGTGGCGCACGATGGGCGAGTCGGCGTATTGGGGCATCGTGCCGAAGTTCTGGATATAACTGTCGCCGAAGGCATTGGTAATCTGAAGAGCGGCGCCCAGCAGCATCGAGAAGATGAAGAAGATCGCCATGCGTTTCTCCTTGAAGAGAGCGAATGCGCGGAGTCCGAGCGTGTCGATCCACGACTGGCTTTTCCGGGCATGACTGACCGGACAGCCCGGCAGCGTGAAGGAGTAGATCGCGAGAATCAGGGAGAGGATGGCCGAAACGTACAGTTGCCAATAGGTCAGTTTGATCTGTACGCCGCCTATCTGAACCAGATCGACGAACCACATGGCGGCGATGAAGCCGACCGTACCCCAGACCCGGATGGGCGGGAAGTGCTTCACGGCATCGAGTTTCGCCAGGTCGAGGGCATTGTAGGCCACCGAGTTCGAGAGGGCGATGGTGGGCATGTAGAACATGACGCTCATCAACATGCAGGTGTACAGGGGGCCGTAGGCGGTTTGCGAGGCGGCTGCGACGAGGAACCCGGCGCTGATGAGCTGGCAGATGCCCAGCAGCTTCTGCGCGGGGATCCAGCGGTCGGCGATGATACCCATGAGGGCCGGCATGAAGAGCGATGCGATACCCATCGTAGCGAAGAAACTGCCGATTTGCAACCCTGTGAACTGAAGACCTCCGCCGAGGTAGGCGCCCAGCGAAATGAGCCACGAACCCCAGATCGCGTACTGCAGGAAGTTCATGACGATAAGACGGAATTTGATTCCCATAATTGGTTGATTTATGTGTTGTTTTACTTTTGCAGGCCGTTTTTCCCGAAAGGGGTTATGAACAAAAGTATAAATTTTTTTCGGAATTTTCTTTGCAGTTGAAAAATAAAGTTCTACTTTTGCATCACCGAAAGGACATTGAGCTATGGTGTAATGGTAACACAACAGATTCTGGTCCTGTTATTCTTGGTTCGAATCCAGGTAGCTCAACACAAAGAACGCGCCGCTGATATTCAGCGGCGCGTTTCTTCGTTATTGCGGTCGGCGCTTTTTAGAAGCGGAATCCGACGTAGAAACGGACGGAGTTGGTTTTCAGTTTCGTTTTGGTCGATGAGATGCCCTCCAGGTCTGCATCTTCGAGTGAGAATCCATTGTATTTGGCCTGGCCCCAGCGACCTTCCACGCCGACCGAAATCACTTTCCAGGCCACCGATCCGCCGAAGCTGTAGAACAGGGCGAAGTTGGAGTTGAAACTATCGTCGAGGTACATCATCGAGTAGGAGGGCGTGAGTCGGAAATAGAGGCTGATTTTCAGTTCGTGAACCGGGTTGATCGTAATCGAAGGACCGACCTGCATGCCGTATTCCAGCTGATGATTGCCGATGTCGATCGTTTCATCCATAATGTCGCCGACGGAACCCGAACCCGGCTCTTCCGATTCGGAGATCGTGTATTTCGAATAGTTCAGATCGACCCAGCTCCAGTCCAGACCGAATTTCAACATTCCGAGCAACGGTTTTTTGTGCAGGTAAAATAGGTTTTACCCCAACTGATCGACACGCCGAAATCGTTTTTCAGCTTCTCGTCGCCGAAATCCTTGAATACGAGCGATTGTTTTACGTAACCGAGGTTGAAGTACTTGGACCTGTTTTTCCATATTTTGCGATCGAGCTCCTCGTTCTTTTGGTGCCGTAATTGCTGGGAGAGGTCATCGACGACCCGCTGCAGCGAATCCGTTTCCGTCGCAACGGGAGAGGTCGTTTCGGGGACCGGTTCTTGTGCCGTCGCAGTCAAGGTCCACAGGGACAAACCGATTAAAAACGTAAAGATTTTTTTCATAATGGTATTTTTATTTAAGTTGAAGGTTTCTGCCGTTTCCCATACTGCAAAAATAACATTATTGTGAAAAAAAAGTTCGTTTGAATGGAATTATTGTCCGATAAGTATTATATTTCTTTGGTTACTCTTCCTCTTCTTCCAAATATATCTCCTCCATAAGGCTGTCCAGCTCGCGCCGCTCCTTTTTGGTTGGACGTCCCGTACCCCGGTCGCGGAAGACGAAGACCGTTTCGCGGGGGATGTTGAGCTTGTCGAGTTCCGATTGCGGAGTGATGTTGCGACAGTAGTCGGGGACGTTCTTGGCCGGCTGGCGGCTCGACACGTAGCCCACGACTTCGAAGAGATAGGTCACGGGCATCCGTTTGACGGCGATTCGGTCGCCGATCCGCACTTCGCGCGAAGGCTTGGCGTAGGCGTCGTTCACCAGCACCCGGTTCTGGCGGATGGCTTCGGCCGCGTCGCTGCGGGTCTTGAAGATGCGTACGGCCCAGAGGTATTTGTCTAATCTGATCGCTTCCATTTCGTTTTTTCAATTATATCGTACGGGCAAAATCCGATGTCGGGAGGCTCGGTGGCTCCGGCAGATTCGGATTTTCCGTTGTGCTGACGATTCGGGGCAGGATGTCGGAACAGAGCCGAAGCCGGTAGTGTGCGGCTGCGGGTTGTCCGACGGTCTTCGAACCGGAGGTCGGTAGTTGCATCGATCCCTCGGGAACGGCGGTTTCGGTGGGGAAGTGTCGCGGACTATTTCTCATAGATGCTTTCCGATTTGGGCATGTCGTGCGATTGTTCGTCGTTCTGTCGGCTGACGCTCAAGATCATGCCCAGGGCGATAGCCGTGAAGATCGTCGAGGAGCCGCCGCGTGAGATGAGCGGCAGGGTTTGTCCCGTTTCGGGAATCAGGTTTACCGTTACCATGATGTGCAGCAGCGCCTGGCAGGTAATCAACAGGGCCAATCCCAGGACCAGCAGACCCGGAAATGCCGTGCCGCACCGTCGGAAAATTTCGATGGCACGGAAGAAGATCCACAGGTAGAGCAACAGCAGCAGCAGCGCCAGGACGATACCGTACTCCTCGACGAAAAAGGCGTAGGCGTAATCGCTTTCCGGGTGGATCATCTCTACGCGCATGGCGCTCTGTCCGGCGCCTTCGCCCAGGATGCCGCCGTTGTGGATGGCGATCATCGAACGCTCGGTGTCGGTCAGCTGGTCGATCGGCTTTTCGGTTTGGGGCTTGGTCCAGAGGTCGATCCAGGTTTCCACGCGGCCGCCGGCCGTTTCGCTGCGGCCCAGATTCAGCAGGCCGGCCAGCATTGCGGCGGCGAAGGCCAGGCCCAGCAGTTTCATCAGTTCACCGATCCTCACCCGTCCGATAAGCATCATCACCCACGAGGCGAAGAAGACCAGCACGGCCGACGAGGTGTGGGCCGGGAAGATCACTACACAGGAGAGCAGGACGGGGGCCAGGATGGGCCACGTGCCCTCGCGCCAGATTTTGCGCTGGTCGGGGCGCTTCCACCGCAGCGGGTTGAGCGAGGGGATGATCCGCAATTTGTCGATCACGCTCTGCCGGCCGGCGAGCTGCCGGGCCAGAAACAGTACGGTGGCGACCTTGAGTGCTTCCGAAGGCTGGAACTGGAAAGGACCGAGCGGAATCCAGCGGGCGGCGCCGTTGGTCGTGGCGCCGATGAAATAGACGGCCAGCGTCAGCAGAACGCTGCCTGCATAGGCGACCAGCGCCAGGTGGTTGTATATCCGGGAGTTGATCTTGTGTACGATGATGATCAGCGGAACGCAGACGAAAAGGATCAGCAGCTGTTGGCGCAGGAAGTGGGCCGTCGAACGAGCCGTATGCGCATCGTAGGCCATCTTCGCCGTCGAGGAATAGACCACCAGTACGGAAATGACGGCCAGTGCCGCGATAATGATCCACAGCACCTTGTCCCCGGCGAAGAGTTTCATGCCGGGCTCCTGTCCGGGTGCGTCGGTCTGCACAGTCGTACCCTCTGTGTTCGGATTGCCGGCCGTTTTCTCCGTCTGTTTTTCCGCTTCCATCTTATTATTTCGCGTGTTCGGCGACCCACTGTTTGAACAGTTCGCCCCGGTTTTCGTAATTTTTGAAGAGGTCGAAGCTCGCACAGGCCGGTGAAAGCAACACCACGTCGCCCGGACGGGAAGCTTTGCGGGCCGCCTGCATCGCCGCGTCGAGCGAATCGGTCGAAATGATTTCGGGAATTATGCCCGTGAAACTTTCGACCAGCTTGCGGTTGTCGATGCCCATGCAGACGAGCGTATGCACTTTTTCGCGGGCGAACCGCTTGAGCGGCTCGTAGTCGTTGCCTTTGTCCGTACCGCCTGCGATCCAGACTACGGGACGTTTCATACTCTCCAGTGCGTACCACGTGGAATCGACGTTGGTGGCTTTCGAGTCGTTGATGTAGGCTACGCCGCCGATCTCTCCGGCGGGTTCGAGCCGGTGTTCCACCGGCGCGAAGTCGTAGATGGAGCTGCGGATGCGGGTCGGGGATACTCCGGCCGCGAGCGCCGCGAGCGCCGCCGCCATAGCATTATAAGCGTTGTGCAGCCCGGGAATCCGCATTTTGGCCGTGTCGATCTCCACCGACTCCCGGCCGACCGTCGCGGTAAATTTTCCGTCCAGGAGGAACGCATCGCCTGCGCCGCTCGCCACGGCGTTTTTGGCCGCGAAGGGGAGCTGCTTCATCCGCAGGTCGTATTTGGGCAACTGCTGCCAGATCACCTCGTCGTCGCCCGAATAGATGAAGAAGTCGCGCGAATTCTGGTTCTGCGTAATACGCATCTTGGCATCCACGTAGTTCTGGAAACAGTAGTCGTAACGGTCGAGATGGTCGGGCGTGATGTTCGTCAGCACGCCGATATGGGCGCGGAACCGGAACATGCCGTCGAGCTGGAACGAGCTCAACTCCAGTACGTACCAGTCGTAATCGCCGGTAGCGACCGAGTAGGCGAAACTCTCGCCGATGTTGCCGCCGAGGGCTACGTTGTAGCCGGCGTCGCGCAGGATCTTGTAGATGAGCGACGTAGTAGTCGTCTTGCCGTTCGAGCCGGTGACGCAGATCGTCCGGGCCTTACCCAGGTAGCGGCCCGCGAACTCCATTTCGGAGATGACCGGAATGCCCGCTTCGCGGAGTTTGACGATCAGCGGCGCCTTGTCCGGAATGCCGGGCGACTTGACGACCTCGTCCGCCGCGAGGATCCGCTCTTCGGAGTGGTGCCCCTCCTCGTAGGGGACCTGCCACTGGTCCAGTTTGGCTTTGTAGCGGTCGGCGATCCGCCCCTTGTCGGAGAGGAAAACGTCGAATCCTTTCTTCTTGGCGAGGATCGCGGAGCCGTAGCCGCTGATGCCGCCGCCCAGGACAACTATTTTTTTCATGGGGTTATCGGATTTTAAGCGTTACCAGGGTAATGGCCGCCAGCAGCAGCGACACGATCCAGAAACGGGTGACGATCTTGGTTTCGAAGAAACCCTGTTTCTGGTAGTGATGGTGCAGGGGGGACATGAGCAGAATGCGGCGTCCTTCGCCGTATTTGCGTTTGGTGTATTTGAAGTAGCTCACCTGAAGCATGACCGAGAGGCTCTCGACCAGGAAGATGCCGCAGAGAAGGGGCAGCAGCAGCTCCTTGCGGATGCAGAGAGCGAAGACGGCGATGATGCCGCCGATGGAGAGCGAGCCGGTATCGCCCATGAAGATCTGTGCCGGGAAGCTGTTGTACCAGAGGAAGCCGACCAGCGCACCGGCCAGCGCCGCTGCGAAGACGACCAGTTCGCCGCTGCCCGGAATGTACATGATGTTCAGGTAGTCGGCATAGACGATGTGTCCGGAGAGATAGGCCAGGATGCCCAGCACCAGTACGATCGGGGCCGATACCCCCGTCACCAGGCCGTCGAGTCCGTCCGTGAGGTTGGCGCCGTTCGAAACGGCCGTGACCACCAGGATCGCCACGACGACGTAGAGAATCCAAGTGAGGGTGCGGTTGCCGCCCGTGAGCCAGCTGTAATCGAATTCGTTGTCCTTGACGAAGGGAATCGTGGTCTGGGTCGTCTGACGGCTCTCGGAGCTGACGATGCGCCGCTGGATGTGGTCGGCGATGGTTCGGCCGTGTTCGTCGAGGTAGATCGTTTCGACCGGTTCGGTCGTCTTTTCCCGGACGACGATGTCGGGCGAGAAGCACATGGTCGTACCTACGATAATGCCCAGGCCGACCTGTCCCACGATCTTGAAACGCCCTTTGAGCCCCTCTTTGTGGTGGCGGAAGACTTTGATGTAGTCGTCCAGAAAGCCGATCAGCCCCAGCCAGATCGTCGAAACCAGCATCAGTTGGATATAGACGTTGTCGAGCTGTCCGAAAAGCAGTACGGGGATGAGAATGGCCAGCAGGATGATTACGCCGCCCATCGTGGGCGTGCCTTTCTTCTGGAGTTGTCCTTCGAGCCCCAGATCGCGGATCTCCTCACCGATCTGTTTGCGGCGCAGGAAGTTGATGATGTTGCGTCCGAAGACGATGACGATCAGCAGGGCGATGATGATGGCTGCCGCCGCGCGGAACGAAATGTACTGGAACATACCTGCGCCGGGCAGGTTGTGAACGTTGTCGAAATATTTGAAAAGATGATAGAGCATGTCGCAGGTTAATTTTTAGCGTAGAGGGCGAAGGCACGGAGAGCCTCCTCCTTGTCGTCGAAATGGTTTTTTACGTCGCCGACGATCTGATACGTTTCGTGTCCCTTGCCGGCCAGCAGGAGGATGTCGCCCGGCTTGGCGAGCATCGCGGCCGTGCGAATGGCTTCGGCGCGGTCGGCGATCCGCAGGTAGCGGTCACCCGGGGCGAGTCCTGCGACCATGTCGTCGAGGATCGCGTCGGGATCTTCGTGGCGGGGGTTGTCCGAAGTGAGGATTGCGGTGGTCGCGTATTTTACGGCGATCTGCGCCATTTCGGGGCGTTTGGTCTTGTCCCGGTCGCCGCCGCAGCCGCACAGCACGAAGAGCTGTTGTCCCGGGCGGCGGATCTCCTCGACGGTCTGGAGCACTTTTTCCAGAGCGTCGGGCGTATGGGCGTAATCGACGATCGCCGTAGTGCCGTCGGCGGCTCGCACGAACTCGAAACGTCCGCTTACGGGATGCAGCGTGCTCATGATTTGGAGCACCTCTTCGCGGTCGGCGCCCAGCAGCAGGGCCGCAGCATAGACGCAGAGCAGGTTGTAAGCATTGAAGCGGCCGAGGAAATGGACCCATACTTCACGTCCGTCGATGCGCAGTTCCATACCGTCGGGGTGTGTTTCGAGGATCTTGCATCGGAAGTCGGCCATCGATTGCAGCGAGAGGGTCTTGACGGTCGCCCGCGTGTTCTGCACCATGACCCGGCCGTTGCGATCGTCGATGTTTATCAGTGCGAAAGCCTCTTTCGGGAGATTGTCGAAGAAGAGTTTTTTTGCCCGGATATATTCGGCGAAAGTCTTGTGGTAGTCCAGATGGTCGTGGGTGATGTTCGAGAAGATGCCGCCCGTGAAATGCAGTCCCCGGATGCGTTCCTGCACGATGGCGTGCGAGGAAACCTCCATGAAGCAGTATTCGCACCCGGCTTCGACCATGCGGGCCATCATCTCGTTCAGCCGGATGGCGTCGGGCGTGGTGTGGGTCGATTCGATGCGTTCGGTGTCGATGCGGTAAACGACCGTCGAGATCAGACCGACCTTGTAGCCCAAGCCCCGGAAGAGGTCGTAGAGCAGGGTGACGGTGGTGGTTTTGCCGTTGGTGCCCGTGATGCCGACCAGTTTGAGCTGACGGCTCGGGTCGCCGTAGAATGCGGCGGCCATGTCGGCCATCGCGGCGTTGGTATCCGCTACGACGACGTAGCAGACCGACGGGGCGAGGTGTTCGGGCAGCCGCTGGCAGACAACGGCGACCGCTCCGGCGGCGACGGCCGCATCGATATAGGCGTGCCCGTCGCTTTGGGTGCCGCTCACGGCGAAGAAGCAGTCCCCGGGAGCGATGCGGCGGGAGTCATACGCCAGTCTGCTCACACGTGTATCGGAGTTGCCTTCCACGCGGAGCACCTGTGTCGCCTTGATTAATTCTTGAATTTGTTTCATCTCTTTATTTGAGTGTTATGGTTACGGCTCCCCCGCGCGAGATCCGCGTGCCGGGAGCGATGCTTTGGTATCGGACGGAGCCTCGTCCCGAGAAGGAAACTCTGAGGCCCCGGCTTTCGAGCAGGAACAGGGCGTCTTTGAGTCCCATGCCTACGACGTTGGGCATCGTTTGGTCGTCCTGTGCGAGCGTCGAGATCGTGACGTTCGAGAGGGAGTCGATCCGTACCGTTCCCCAGCCTTTGCGGTCTTCGAACGAGGTGCGGGGCGAGAATTTGTCGGCGATGCGGCGGATTTGGGCGATGTCGCCGCCTTTGATTCGCCGGGGATAGTGTTTTTCCCCTGAATTTTCCGGCGAGAGATCCCAGTCGTGCTCCCGGTTGTAGAGGTAGGTGACGACCTTCTTGACCACCGGACCCGAGAGCGGGCCGCCGTAATAGGATTTGCCGGCCTGCCGTTTGGTGTGGATCGTCGTGAGCACCGTGTAGCGGGGGTTGTGAGCCGGGAAGTAGGCGACCATGCTGCCGATGTAGTAGCCGTCGCGGTAGCCGATCTTGTCGTCGGCGTATTGGGCCGTACCGGTCTTGGCCGCTACGGTGTAGAGGGTCGTGTCGCGGAAAAATCCAGCACCCGTACCTTCCGTGCCGACGCTTTCGAGAAGTTTGCGGACCTCGCGCAGCGTGCGTTCGGAGCATATCTTGTCCACGAGCGTTCGGGCCTTGAAATGTTCGACCACGTCGTCGCCCCGGCGCAGCTCCCGAACCAGGATCGGAGAGATCATTTTGCCGTCGTTGGCAATGGTGTTGTAGAGGGTGATGACCTGGATCGGGGAGAGTTTGATACGATAGCCGAACGAGCGGCGTACGAGCATACTGTTGGGGTCGGGCACCTCCTTCCAATCCTGAAAGAGCGGTTTTTTCTCGCCGAAAGCCTCCAGTCCGACGGTTTGGTCGAGGTGCAGCTTTTTCATGAAGTCGCTGTAACGCTCCTTGTTGTCGGCATAACGCTCCCAGATCGCCTTGGCGAAATAGACGTTCGACGACTGGGCGACCGCCGTGCGGAAATCCATGTCGTTGAATCCGGCGTGCGAATCCTGCACCCGGATGCCGCCGACCTTCACCACACGTCCGTTGCCCGTGTCGTAGGTCTGGTCCAGCGGCATATCCGCGTCGTCCAGCAACAGCAGCATCGAAGCCAGCTTGAAGGTCGAGCCCGGCTCCGTGTTACGCCCGATGGCGTAGTTCTCCCGCTCGGCGTATCCGCCGCCGGGGGTGCGGCCCAGATTCACGAGGGCGAGGATTTCGCCCGTGCGGACCTCCATCACGATCGTGGTACCCCAGATGGCGTTCTGGGCTTCGAGCTGTTCGCGCAGGTAACGGTTCGCCACGTCCTGCACATCGAGATCGAGCGTCGTGACCACGTCCAGTCCGTCGATCGGGTCGATGTTGTCGCCGTCCACGACGCGGCCGTAAAAACCCCGGGCGATGCGTTGGCGCGTGGCCCGACCGTCGCGGCCGGCCAACTCTTCGCGATAGACGGCCTCGATGCCGTAGTTGCCTCGGTCGCCGGTCAGTCCGATCGTGCGGCGCCCCAGTTCGCCCTGCGGATAGATGCGTTCGTCGCTTTCACGCAGGTTGTAAACCATGCCCATGTTCCAGTTCAGGAGCGGGTATTTGCGCAGGGTTTCCCATTCGGTGTAGTCGATGTCGCGGGGAAAGATTTGGACGGGAGTGTGGTCGCGCAGGGTATCGTAGAGTTTTTTCGGCACGAATTCCCGGTCCAAAATCCGGTCGATCCAGCGGGCGATGCGTCCTTCGGAGCGGGGAACGAGGGTGTCCTTGCGGTATTTTACCTGGTAGTGTTTGGCATGCTGCGTGCGGAACATGCGACGGTATTCGGCTGCGGATCTGTCGCCGAAATAGGCGGCAAGTAGTTTGGACAGCGAGTCGCTCTGTTCGTGGAACGTACGCACGGAGTCGAGCCCCGGGCTGCCGAAATCGAATTCGACGCGGTAGCGGAAGATCGAGGTGGCCAGCGGATCTCCGTCCCGCGTGAGGATGTTGCCCCGCTGGGCCGGGATGATCTGTTCGGTGAAGATGCGTCCGGCGAGCCGTTCGGCATTGTAGGCGACCTCCGAGCTGAAGAGCTGCACCCATACCAGACGTGCGAAGATGAGCAGTCCCGCCAGGATGAAGAGGATGTAGAGCAACCTCACCCGCAGCAGGATGTCGCTTTTGATGCGCGATTTTTCCGGTTTCATCTTGCTCATCAGTCGTCGAGAATTTCACCCGGAACGACCGGGTCGTACAAGTCGATGCCCCGTCGGCGCAGCTCTTCGAGGATGGCCGAGTGGGTCGTATGGCGGAAACGCTGCTCCTGAAGGCGCGTCGAGCGCTCGCGCAGCATCTGGACCTCGCGGTAAAGCCGCGAGTATTTCATGTCGAGGTGCAGCGCCGTGAACATTACGAAGATGCTGACGAAAAACATCGCGGCGATGCAAATCATGTAACGATAGTATTCCGAGGCTCCTTTCCGAACCAGAATATTGCCCGAAAAGAGGAGCCAGAAGATGTTCGAGCGGCGGCGCTCCTCCTTGCGCTGCTCCTCCTGCCGGGCCTCCTCTTCGGCCTGCTCCCGCTCCCGGTCGGCACGAATTTCCTCGTCGGCTTCGCCGCTCTGCACGCGCAGCACTTCGCGCCGGATGCGGCGGGCGAGCTCTTCCTCCCGCTCCCGGGCGGCACGCTCCTCGTCGGTGACGGGGTCGAATTCGTGGTCGTTGTATTTCATGTCGGTCGGAAACGGTTATTGGCGTACGATTTTGGCAGCGGCTCGCAGTTTGGCCGAGCGCGAACGCGGGTTGCGGACGAGCTCTTCCGAGGAGGGAGTGACGGCCTTGCGCGTAATGATTTCGAACGGCGTTTCGGGCTTGCCGAAGAAATCCTTTTCGATGCGCCCCTCGAAATTACCGCTGCGCAGGAAGTTCTTCACCAGCCGGTCTTCGAGCGAGTGGTAGGAGATCACTACCAGCCGTCCGCCGGGGCGCAGCACCTTGAGGCTCTGTTCCAGCGCCATTTTGAGCGCTTCCATTTCTCCGTTTACTTCGATGCGCAGGGCCTGGAACAGCTTGGTCAGGAATTTCGATTCGTCCTTTTTCGGGGTACAGGGCGCTACGGCCGCAACCAGGTCTGCGGTGGTCAGGATCGGCTGCGCGGTCCGTGCGCGGACGATGCAGGCGGCGACTTTCCAGGGGGTGTCGATTTCGCCCCAATCGCCCAGGATGCGGGTCAGGGCATCGGCGTCGAGCGTGTTCACCAGGTCGGCCGCCGTGCCTCCTCCGCGCTGGTTCATCCGCATGTCGAGCGGTGCCGAACCCCGGAACGAGAATCCCCGTTCGACGGCATCGAAATGGTGGGACGACACGCCCAGGTCGGCCAGGATACCATCGACCCGGGTTACTCCGCGCAGCCGCAGGGCGCCCCGCATGAAGCGGAAGTTGCTTTCGACGTAATGGAAGCGGCTGTCTTCCGGACAGTTGTCCCGGGTATCCCGATCCTGATCGAAGGCGTAAAGACGTCCCCGGTCGCCCAGTGCCGACAGGATGCGGCGCGAATGTCCGCCACCGCCGAAGGTGAGATCGACATAGGTTCCTGCAGGATCGATGTCGAGCAGTCGGACGGACTCTTCGAGCAGGACGGGCGTATGATAGACGGAGGTCATTTGGTTTCGATATATATTTAGGGTGTAAAGTTAGGCAATTTGCAGGGAAAAATCGTTATCTTTACCGAAGAAAAAACGGTTGAGAACGGTCGTACTCTGGAAGGCCGGGGTGTCCCGCTTCCGGGATCTCCCTGTACCGATGCGGAGTTTCGATTGGAAATCCGAGCGTAGGTGCGATAGGTGCAAATCGGGCGTCGTACGACTTTCGACCGATAATTAAAAGGGTTACGTTATGCCGAAAATAGATGTCGATGCCGTGCTTGCGGCAAAGGCTCCCCGGATCGCCCGATGGGTGCCGGGATTCGTTATCCGCTGGCTCAAGCGCACGATCCATCAGGACGAAATCAACTATATTCTGGATGAGTATTCCGCGCTTCCTCCTCAGCAGTTTATCCAGGCTTGTTTTAAGTTCTGGGGAGTGACCTATTCGGTCGAAGGGCTCGAAAAGCTCGACCCGAAGGGACGGTATCTCTTTGCCTCGAACCATCCTTTCGGGGGAATGGATGGTATGATGCTGGCCGACGAGCTGGTCGGATATTTCGGCGATGCGCGGGTGATCGTGAACGATTTGCTGATGCACGTCGAGCCGCTGCGACCGCTCTGGATCCCGGTGAACAAGCACGGTTCGCAATGCGGGGAATACCTGCGCAGGTTCGACGAAGCTTTTGCAAGCGATTGTCCGATTCTGACCTTCCCGGCCGGGCTTTGTTCGCGCCGTCGGCAGGGGGTGGTGTCCGATTTGCCGTGGCGTTCGAATTTCGTCAAGCGGGCGGCGGCGTCCGGGCGCCGGATCGTGCCGGTTTTCGTCGAGGGCGAACTATCCGATTTCTTTTACCGCCTTTCCAATTTTCGGAGGAAGATAGGTATCCGGTTCAATATCGAGATGCTCTATCTGCCCGACGAGATGTTTTCGCAGAAGGGAAAACATTTCCGGATACTGGTCGGGGAGCCTGTTTCGACGGACGAGCTGGTCGAATGCGGATCGTGGCAGCAGCGGGCGGATTACGTACGCGAAAAGGCGTATTCTTTGGAAAAAAAGTTGCGTGCCGAAGCAAAACACGGATAAATTGTTTAGTTTTGCTCTAAATTTAACAGCATGGAACCCATCATAGAGCCTGTAAGCCGAAGTCTGTTGCTCGCGGAATTGACCCCTGAATGCAAGGTCCGAAATACGAACAAGGCTTCGAATGAAATCTATATTTTCGATGCCGCCGAATGCCCGTCCCTGCTGCGGGAGATCGGACGCCTGCGGGAGGTCGCCTTCCGGTCGGCGGGGGGCGGAACGGGGCTCGCCGTGGATATAGACGAGGAGGATCTCGCCGGCGACGGTTATTACCAGTTGATCGTCTGGGACCCTGCGGAGCAGGAGATCGTGGGCGGTTATCGCTTTATCGTCTGCACGTCGGAAAATCCCCGGCATCTTTCCACTGAACATTATTTCACCTTCAGCGACAAATTCCGCAAGGAATACCTGCCCTATACCATCGAACTGGGGCGTTCGTTCGTACAGCCTTCCTATCAGTCGCGCGGCAATTCGAAGAGTATCTATGCGCTGGACAACCTCTGGGACGGTTTGGGGGCGCTTGTGGTGCTGAATCCCAAGGTGAAATACCTTTTCGGCAAGGTGACGATGTACGCTTCGTACAAGGCTATGGCACGCAATGCCCTGATCTGGTTCCTGCGCCGTTATTTTCCCGATCCCGATCATCTGGTGGCGGGTAAAAATCCCGTGCAGCTCGATTTGGACGATCCCTATTACGAGCATTTTTTCACGGGCAAGACCTATGAGGAGAATTACCGTATCCTGATCCAGCGCATCCGCGAGTTCAACGAGAACATTCCTCCGCTGATCAATGCCTATATGAATCTCTCGCCTACGATGCGGGTGTTCGATACGGTAATCAACACCGATTTCGGCGGTGTGGAGGAGACGGGTATTCTGCTGACCATTCCGGACATTTATCCCGAGAAAAAACAGCGTTATATGCGTTGGCAGGGGTGGCGTGAAAACCTCAAGCAGCGCCGGGAACATTTCCGCCTCCGCCTGCAGGAGCATCTCTCGCGTATCGGGAAAAGATGGGAAGTGTAGTCGAGCCGGATTTTCCCGGGTCGGATGTCTTATTTTGATAAAATTACGCCTTTTCGGTGTAATTTTTTTGTTTATGGATGCGGAATTTCTCGAAAAATTGTAATTTTATAGAGAAAAGAGAAGTTTGTATGCGTACAAGATTGGTAGTGTCTTTTTTTATCTGTTTTTTGCTGCAGGCATGCTCCGGAGCTTCGACGACGAAGACGAATGGAGTGTCGAACACATCGGGAAACGATCAGGCCGGATGTATCGCCTTGGATACGATCGGCATCGATGGTGCGGTCGAGAAGTTCGTATGGAACGAAGAGGATGGAATCGGCTTCTTAATTCAGGATAATAGCTATTTGGACTTTATTAAATCGTCTTTCACATCGAGGCCGGTGTTTGCTATGCAGGCTGCTGACGGTCGAATAACCTATTCGACGGAGGATTTGATGAAAGAGATGTGGCCGAAAGAGCGGATCGAGGATCCTGTTTCGGTCGTAGCTTGGCGACCGTATGGATTTGCGTTACAAGAGGACGGGAGTTTTTTTCTTCCGGTCGGTGTGGCGCAGTATGATGAGAAGGGGTGCCGGAGCGTGCCTATGCTCGGCCGGTACCGGGGAAATCTGGCTGAAATGACACTCGATTTCGAAAATATGTTCTCCGCTGTGGAGTTGCGATTGAGGAAAGACAGCTTCGCTCTCGAACCGATTAAGGTGAAACAAGTTATTTTGCAGGGAAACGACGGTGAAATTCTGGCAGGATCGATCAAGGTGGTAGCCAGTAGGCAGGAGCTGCCCGACAGTGTGTGCGAAGAGAGGAAAGTCAGTCCTTGCGTCGTATTGGATTGCGGATCGGGGGTGGAGCTGACGGAAGAATCGACCTCTTTTTATCTGCCTGTACTGCCTGTGGAGTTTCGCCGAGGGTATTCGTTAACGGTCGTGACGGATCGTGACAGCGGGAATATGTTCAGGATTCAATGCGGTGGCAAATTCCCCGTAAGATTGAAAAAAGGTCGGATATACCGTGCGGCGGATACGATTGTTCGCCCGGCGTATCTGCAATACATGATTCCCGATCCCAATTTCCGGGCTTATCTTTTGGAACAGGGGTATATCGAAGAGATCGGCGAAAACGGGAGCCGGGTCGTAGTAACACCTGCCGGTCGGGCTGCGACGAAGATAGATTGTTCGAGGCGGGGTATCGCTTCCTTAGCAGGAATCGAGTATTTCCCGCTGTTGGAGGAGTTGAATTGCTGTATGAATATGATATCGACGTTGGATTTGACGCAGAATCCTCGTTTGGTAAAGTTGGATTGTTCGGGAAATTGTCTTAAATCCTTGGATGTAAGCCATAATTCGGTGCTAATGGAGTTACGGTGCATGTTGAATGAGCTGGTGGCATTGGAAACGGATCGGAATCCGAAGCTGACTGTTTTGCATTGTGCATTTAATCGCTCGTTGAAAGCGTTGGATGTGACTGGTAATCCCCTGTTGAAAGAGTTGGTGTGCACGGAAAACAGTCTGTCGAGTTTGGATGTGTCGCATAATTTGGAACTGAAAAAACTTATGTGCGGAAATGGTTTTGTCAAAAAGAACCGTTTGGAAACCCTGGATGTTAGTAAAAATACCAAACTCGACACGTTGGAATGCTCGGGCTGTTGGCTGAAAACCTTGGATGTCAGTCGGAACCGGGATTTGATATATTTGAATTGCAGTAGAAATGAATTGGAGCGTCTGAATCTCGGCGCTGTTCCGAATTTGAAGGAATTGGATTGTCCCATGAATAAATTGAGCCGACTGGACGTATCTCGTTGCAAGGCTCTGACATGGATTTCGTGCGACAGGAACTCGCTCTCCTCGTTAGATGTATCCCACAACCGGTCGTTAAATTGGCTGTCGTGTGGTGAAAATTTGCTTACTACGTTGGATGTGTCGCATAATTCGGTGTTGGAAACGTTGTGGTGTAATGACAACCAATTGACTACGTTGGATCTTTCGGGAAATCCGATTTTGAGAAAGCTGTATTGTTGCAATAACCGGTTGTCCTCTTTGGACTTGAGTAAAAATAAATTCTTGGAACCGAGGAATGTGTCCGATCACGGGAACTGTTTCCCGGAGGAAGAGGGTTCGATTGTGGTTAATTCCTGCTGTTTCTGAAAAATGAAAAAGGGGCTGTCTAACAGTTTTAGACAGCCCCTTTCGTTGCTTTTTGGTTTTACCGCGACGCGGCGATATTCGAGCTGTGCATGCCCCGGGAATCGCGGGCCCAGTCGCCCCTGGCGCGGAGTACCTGTTCGATGATGTCGCGCACGCAGCCGTGCCCGCCCGCGAACTCCGAAACGTAGCGCGAGGCTTCGATCACCTCGGACGCGGCATCCGAGGGACAGACGGGGATTCCGACTGCTTTCATACACTCCAGGTCCGGGATGTCGTCGCCCATGTAGATAACGTTCGCCGGATCGAGTCCGTGGCGTGCGAAGAAATCCTGCATGGCTGATATTTTGTCCATGCAGTCCAGGTAAACATCTGTGAGTCCCAGCATTTTGAGCCGGTGGTCGAGCGTTGCGCCCCGTCCGCCCGTGATGATGCACACTTTGTAACCCATACGGAGCGCATAGACGATGGCATAGCCGTCCTTGGCATAGTATTTTCGGATGAAATCCCCATCGACCAGGGGCATGATTCCCCCGTCGGTCATTACGCCGTCCACGTCGAAAATGAACGCTTCGGTCTTTACGATGTCTTCTTTGAAGTTTCCCATATATCTTGACTTAATGATTCATAAATTCGTAACAGTCGCGGATCGTGAGCGAGTGCGGCTTCGTGTCGCCGCAACGTCGGCAGGTCGCCGCGTACGGCAGGCCCGGTCTGCACCCGATGCGGATCGCCCGAATCGACGGCTTTGGCTGCGGTTTCGGCGATCAGGGGGTTCAGTACGTCGAAGGGCAGTTCGGTTCCGTGCAAAATCTCGCCTCCCAATGCGTAGAGGTGATTGACGAAATTGCAGGCGAAAACCGCCGCCAGGTGAAGGCGTACGCGACGGTCGGAGTCGGCTCGATATACCGTGCGGCTCAGATTGCGGGCGAACGCTTCGAGCTCCGAGGTGAAAGTGTCGTCGTTTCCTTCGACGAAAAGAGGTATCTTGGCAAAATCCACGCTGCGGCCTTGGGTAAAGGTTTGCAGGGGATAGAGAACGCCCCGACGGTCGAAGCGAGCGGGAAGAGCCTCTATTCCGATGCCTCCGGCCGTATGTACCACAGCGGCTTCGGCGGGTATGGGCAGGCTTTCGGCCAGCGTGGTGATCGCCGCATCGCTGACGGCCAGGAGGTAGAGGTCTGCGGCGGCCAGCTCGCGCGGATCGGAGCTCCACGCGGTGCCGTTTTCGAGGGCGAGTGCTGTACCTCGTTTCGCGTTGCGGGCGAAGATCTGGAGCAATGTTGCTCCTTCCGTGCGGCTTATCGCGCGGGCGAGCGCTTCGGCCAGGTTGCCGCTGCCTATGAGGACGATATTTTTCATCTTTCCGAGTGTTTCGGTTCGGGCTGCGGCCCGGAAGCCGGTTTGCGGGCGGCGTTCACTGCGTCGTCCAGGTCGATGAGCCGAAGCCGGTCGCCCGCTGTACGGCAGGCCGTCTGAAGTTCGTCGAGCGCGCGGTCTATTCGGCGCGTTTCTTCGGTCGCGGCGAAGTAGAGGCGTGTCGAACTGTAATTGTCTATGGTTCTGAAAATGTTGTAGAGCGTCATTTCGTGGATGTCCCGTCCGGGGGCGAAGGCCACTTCGCGGTCGTCGTTCGGATTCCGGATTTCGATCAGCAGTCCCGTGCGCACGAGCTGGTGCAGGACATCGTTCACGATGCGGGTGGGCAGCGAAAGTCGGCGGCGGAGTTCGTCGATGGGGAGCGCCCCTTCGTTTTTCCGAAAGCGGTGTACGACCTGGAGCATGACGGCCAGGATGATCCGGCGGCGTCGGTCGTAGCTGATGCCGAGCGATTCGCGCTCTTCGGCGAAACGGTCGATATTCTGGTAGGCGAACGAGAGTTCGCCGCCGAAGAGCAGGATTTCCCACGAGATTTGCAGCCATAACAGAAAGAGCGGCAGGGCTGCGAAACTGCCGTAAATCGCGTTGTAGGAGGTCATCCACCCTTGCAGATAGAGGTAGCCCCACTGAAAGAGCATGAAGACCGTTCCGGCGACGATACCCGCCATGAAAGCGCTGTGCCACAAGACTTTCGTATTGGGTACGACGGCATAGATCAGGGTGAAGCTGCCCCAGATGATGACCAGGGCCGAGAGTTTCGAAAGAAGGATGCCGAGGAACGTATTCCCCGCGTCGAAGAACCGGAGCAGATAACCTCCCATCGTGCTGGCCACGAGCCAGAGGATCGGGGCGACCATCGCGATGACGATGTAGTTGAGGTATTGGCGGGCGATATTGCGCGAGGACTGAACCTCCCAGATGTTGTTGAAAGCGCTCTCCACCGACCCGAAGACCCGGATGACGGCCCAGAAAAGGGTTACGACGCTGACCAGGGCGATAAGCCCGCCCTGCGTATTGGCGAGGGCTTTGCGGGCGAATTCCACCATGTAGTCCAATACTTCGACGTTTTGCGGGAAAAGGGCGTAGAGATCGTCGATCAGGCCGTCCAAAAGCCCGAATCCCTTGACTACGGCGAATACCAGCGCCAGGATCGGGACGATCGAGATGAGCGTATAGAACGTCAGGGCGGCGCTGCGCACGATCGTATCGTGGGCGATCAGGCCGCGTGCCGTGTAGAACAGCAGCTTGTACTGTCTGACGGCCCACCGGACGCGGGGATTGCGGTAGGAGTTTGCGTTGCGCCGCAGGATCGTGTCCGTGAAGTAGATGAAGACGTTCTTGACTTTCATTTCGGGACGTTTCTCAAAGGTAGCTATTTTAGACGGATTGTCCAATAATCCTGCCCGAGTTTCGTGAAGGCGATCCGTCGCTCGCCGCCTTCGCGTATGCCGAGCCGTGCGGCGATTTCAGCCGCCGTGAGCGGGAAATCCTGTTTCAGAATCGTCAGCCGGCTGCCGGAAAGCTCCCGTTTCAGTTGCTTGGGGTTGTAGGGCTCGATCCGTTCGATCTCCAGCCAGCGGCCCAATGTGTCTTCGGACTTTTCCGCTGCGAATCCGTAACCGTTCGGGCTCCAGATGTCGGCGCGGCCTTGCAGGTAGGTCGGCGTCAGCCGGGCTTTTTGAAGCGCTACGTCGGGGATCAGCAGCCAGCGGTAAGCGGCCGGATCGAAGGGCTTGTCGCAGGGAGTTGCACGGGCTTCGGCCGGCGTGCAGGAAAATTCTCCCAGTTCGAGCGCAACGGCCGTCAGCAGGGGGCCGGTTCCGTCGGCATAGACGACGACTTCCTTGCATTCGTCGTGCAGGGACACCACTTCCGTGCGGCAGGGACCGAAGAGCCGGAATGTTTCGCCGACGTCGAACAGCGGGGAGTTCTTGACGCAGAGGTTCGGGGCGATGCGACGGAGTTCCGGCAGCAGCTTCGGTATGTCGGGCGAACAATCCTCCAGCCGCACCAGCTTGCGCCCTCCGGCGCTGCGACGGTCGGGGTCGGCGTAGATCCAGTCGAAGTGGTCCAGGGTCGAGGCGAGGAACGCCTCGGCGGAGGAGTTGATAACCCGTATGTTCGTTGCGCCCAGCCGCCGGAAATTCTCTTCGGCGACGGCCGCCAGCGTCGCATCCCGTTCGAGGGTGATGACTTCGCGGAAGCGTTTTGAGAGGTAGAGGGCATCGACGCCCAGTCCGCAGGTAAGGTCGAGCACCGTGTTTCCGCTGCAACTTTTGCGGGCCGCGCATGCCTCGCTCGAGGCCTGTTCGAAAGCCAGCGGCGGGAGGATGCAGCGGGCTTCATAGTAGGAGGGGAGTTTCGTCCGTGCCCGCGCAAGGTATTTGACCTGCGTGGCGACGAGTGCCGCATGCGGAATACGCTTGTCGAGGGCGATCGCCGCAGGGTCGCGGCCGATTTGTTCCTCGACGGTATGCCGCACTTCGGGAGTCAGCAGCAGTCGGTATTGTTCCGGAGTCATCATTCCGGGAGCGAAGATACCGATTTTTTCCGTTCGGCGCTCCATAGGAGTAGGGTTGCGAAGATGAAAAGTCCGTAAACACTCCAGCATTGGGTCGTCGTGAGCCGGATGTCGAGGGCGGCTGCCGGAAGTGCCGCTGCAGCTCGGATCAGTTCGTTCTGTGCCCGGGCTGCGAATCCTGCGACGACCGAGAAGAGCGGTGCGAGCGCCGTTCCCGGGATCACGAGCCAGAGCGTGCAGCTCCCGACCACGACGTAGGAGAGCAGGATGACGACGGGGTTGAGTGCCAGTCCGACGACCGAGATCTGGCCGAAGGTATGGGAGATAAGAGGTGCAGTCGCAGCGGACGCTGAAAATCCGATGGCGAGGGTTGCGGTCAGCATATCGATGCTTTTGCGGCGTGTTCGCAGGAGGCGGCAGAGGGGGAGTCCCCAGGCGATGATGCCGGCGACGGCGATGAACGAGAGTTGGAAGCTGATGTCGAACAGGTAATCGGGATGGAAGAGCAGCATGACGAAGGCTACGCCGGCGAGTGTGTTCATCCCGACGTATTCCGACGACGAGGCCAGGGCGAATTGCAGGACGGAGAACATCAGCGCGGCCCGGACGACGCTGGGCGGGAATCCCGTCGTGGCGGCATAGAGCCAGATGAGCAGGATGACCGCGATATTGCGCAGGATGTGTCCGTGCCGGAAAAGCGGCAGCCACCAGAGCAGCAGGTTGGCGAGTAGAAAGACGATGCCCACGTGCAATCCCGAAACGGCGAGCAGGTGCGAGGTGCCGCTGCGCGAGTAGGCTGCACGGAGTGCAGGGGAGAGCGAGCGTCGATCCCCGGCCGTCATAGCGTTGCAGAGGGCCTGTTCGTCGGGTGCCAGGGCCAGACGGTCGAGCCGTGCGACGGCCCGTTCGTGCAGGAACAGGGAGAGGTGCTTCGGGGAAAGCTCCCGGTGTAGGGTGTCGCGCAGCAGCAGGCTTGAGCGGTTCAGGTAGAGGGTGCCGACGTATCCCCGGCGGGTCATCAGCCGTCCGTAGCCGCCGTGACGGGCGGTGAAAGGGTAGATTTTGCCGCGTACGACGGCTCGGTCGCCGGGATTCAGCACGGTCGAAGAGTCGCATCGAACCACGAGGTTTCCGGCGGCGGGGAGCCATTCTCCGGTTTCGGAGTTCCGCCGGGCGCGGAGCGATGCGCCGGAGGCCGTTTTGCCTTCCCGTTCGGAGAGGCGTTCCCGGACGATGATTTCGTATTCGCCCGGAGTGCCGGTCGGCGGAGCGGGAGTGTGTCCCAGTTCGGTGACGGTCATGCCGAAAAGCAGAATGGCTCCCAGGGTGGCGAGGTTTGCGCTCCGGTCGTCGGCGAGCAGTGCCAGGATACCGCAGACGAGGAATCCGCCTACTAACAACCACAGCGGCAGTACGTAGTGGTCGGCCAGCAGGATGCCGGCCGCGAGCGGCGGCAATGCGCGGAGCATGGGCATGCGCCGGAGTTTCGACCGGAGGTTTTCGGACTTGAGTCGTAGCATAACGGAGCCGGATCGCGGGAAATGGACGGAGAACCGGGCTTTGACTTTGTGTTTTTTTCGTTTTCTGCGTTTGGCGGGACCTCGCGGGCAGTCGCGGGCCTCGTCGATCGGATATTTGCGGTTTGCCTCCTTCGGATGCGGCGGAATATTCCCGCCTCTTCGTTGCATCCGCTTCGAGTGTCGGTTTTCGGATTCGGCGGTTTTCCGATTCGTAAAGATAACTGTTTTTTCGGAAGAATGAGCCGTTCGGATGTATGGATAATACAAAACGACACGCATCGAATGAAATGATGCGTGTCGTTTTGTCGTATCGGAGGTTTTTTCGCCCGTTTAGAACGATGCGAATGTGTTCCAGTTCGAATTTTGCTCCGCTGCGGCCTGGATGTCGGCAGGCAGGTTGGCGAAGAAATCGAAGCCGGTGAGCCGTTCGATCTCGGCGACGGAAGTCGCATAGTTCGTGTAGCTATCGTTCGAGTACTCCCTGTGTTCCATCCAGAAACCGATCGTCATGGCCGACGTCACTTTGTTCGACGCGTCGCGCCGGACTTTCAACAACGCTTTGTAGTAATAGTTCGGTACGGGGCATCGTTTGCTGTCCGACTTCGGTGTGATCCAGGTGATCGCTTCGTGGTTGCCTGCGGTCTGGAGAATAGCGCCCGTCACCACATATACCGTGTCCGTAGTCGCAGTGATATTTCGGACGCCGCTTTCGAGCTGCTGCCAAATACCGCCGTTGAATTTGTTCTGAATCTGCGGCGTGGAATTGGTTGCGTAATAGGTCTGTACGACCAATTCGTCCGAACCGTTGCGGTCGGCGTTGGGTATCTGGTGCCCCCGGGCGTAGAACTCTTTCGAATTGTCATATCCGTCCGATGTGGTAGCTCCGAGATTGACCCCGTAGCTGCTCGACCAGACGTTGATCTGTTCGGATTCGGCCAGTCCGGGATTGCGCTGCCATTTGTCGGAACGTCCGTTTCCCATGTGTCCTTTTGCGAGCGGATAGGCTACCCAGTAAGCCGTGTAGGTCGATTTGTCGTAGTACATCGTGTAGTTGCGCTGCGATCCGGAGGCGGGATAAACCGTCTGCGTGATCGTCGCGTCGGCTGTCGTGCGGGCCGGAAGCTCGTACCAGGCGGCATGATCCGTCCGTGCTCCTTCGGTGGTAAAGGTTGTCGAAGAACTCTGCGGCGTGGAGCCGTTGGTCGCCGTTACGACGCCGTAAACCGTGTACGTCGTTGCGGGCAGAAGATCGGAGAGGTTGGCGGTCGCTTCGTTTCCGACAACAGCGGCAACGACACTTCCCGTGTCGCTGCCGTTCGTTGCGGAATAGAAGAACTGCACCTCGGTTGCGTAAGCGGTGTCGGTCAGACTACTGGAAACCTTCGCTGTACTCGAAGTTATGTCGCTTACGTTCGGTGTGGCAATTCCCGGGGTAGGGTCTGGGGAAGGATTCCCGCCCCCATTTCATTGTTTCTTGAAAAGCCGGAACACACCTTTCTGATTGGTCGTTTCACTCTTATAAGTACGCCAACTGGATGTAGAGTAAATGGCCAAGAATCGGCTGGTTGTTGTGTTCTCTATCGCCCAATGGTATTTTGCCGATGCCTTATAAGTGAATGTCCAGATGTTGGTTGCATAACTCGGGTCAATACGCAGACCGTTGTTATCCGCAATCGTACCCAGCGCCTGCGAAGAGTCGGCTGTAGAGGTGATCGTGAAGCCTGAACCGCTTTCTGTAACCGTCCAAGTCATATCTGCGGTGGGGTTCGTGATTGTGCTACCCGAAAGAGTGCCGGAAGGTAATGCTGCGATTGCAGGTGCTTTAGTTGTTCCGGTTGCCGTATTAGGAAGGTAATAGTCTGTATCGCTCATATTTCCTACGAAAATGTATTCGCCTGCTTCGAGTGTGGTAACTTCTTCATAGGTAATGAGAGACTGGCCTTGAGCTGCCTGTTTGATCGTGATGTCTGCTGTCGCAGTTGAGTAGGTAAGGGTTATCGTCGCTTCTCGTTCTGATCCAATGTTGGCATCAACGGTGAAAGAGACCTCTCCTTCGTTACTCGTTTCGAAAGTATTGATCCACGTAGCACTTTCTTCTGCCTTTGCCGAAATTTGAGACCCGTTCGGATTCTTGATCGTATAAGTTACCGTTACTATATCACCTTTGGATGGTACATTGACAGTAGTGCCGCTGGTAATGTTAATTTTCGGAGATTTATCCACTACGGCCGGAATCAAGGTGAGATCCTTGGTCTGGGTAGCGGCGTAGAATCCGAAACCATTGGCTGCTGTTGTATTTTTTGCCAGAATACGGCTTGGCTCGGCCGCCGATGCGATTTGGTATGTATTCCCGGTTTTATTTTTGGTAATTACCAATTCGTAAGGACTTGTGGAAGTCGTGGCTCCGTTGGTAGAACCGCCTTGCCAAGAAAGATAGTTTTCGCCTTGACTGATCGTGTAGTTGTCTCCCGATTTGTTAATTGTCCATACGAGGGTTTCATCATCCGTTTTAAACGGATTTTCCGGTGTAATCACAATGGGAGCCAAACGATTACCTTCTGCGGCAGAACTCATTGCATAATTTACATTGGATTGCGAAACTGTGATGACGTAGTCGCCGCTCAATGTTTCGTTCTCCTCTTCCGTAGCGCCGGTCATATCGACCGCGAAAGTCGAGCTGTCGCCCGCTGCGAAAGCCAGGGCCCGGTCCTCCTGAACGGTTACCGTCTTGGTGAAGATCTTCGATGCGGTGGTCACGGTAACGGTGAATGTTTCACCGGTTGCCACTTCGAACGGGAAGCAGGTGAAATAAGCCGTCATGCCCGCTTCGCTATTGGCCGTGATGTTCATCACCGAAGAGTAGTTCAACGTCACGTTATCGGCGAAATTGTTAATATAGCCATACTCCTTGATGGTACCTGCCGTCATATCGACATAGCTGCGGCCCGTGACTTTTTTGTCGGGAGCCGTAAATTTGACGCCGAGGACACTTTCCGCAGATGCGAGGTTCTTGACCGTCATCTTACCGATGGCAACGGCACGGCCGAAACTCATTTGCAGTTCGGTCGGCTGACTCTTCAGCGAGATCGATTTGGCGATCAGCAGGTCCGCGTTCGAATCGAAACTCGTAGCGGTCGGCTGCTGGACTGTGGGAGTGATGACCTTCATGTTGGTGATGTCCGTATTGCTGGAGGTAACCCATGCCGAAGCGGGGTAAACCGCGTTGTAAACGAGCGGGGTGTTCTCGTTTGCGGGGAACGTTACGGCGAATTTTGCAATGTCGCCGCTTATCACGCCCTTTTGCGAGGTAGCAAATACGGTAGTGGAAGCCGCCGTTTCGAGTACTTTCAGGAATTCACCGGTCGCATTCCACGAAACTTTCCCCGTCAGGGGATCATACGTCGTACGGGAACCGGATGCCGATTCGAGTTCAGACGATGCGGTGACCGTCATCGTTACTTTACGACCGTTCGACGGGTCGGAAACCGTGTCGTCTTTGGAACAGGCTGCGAACAGAGATGCACACACTGCGACAGCCAAAATGGATTTGAAAAAAGTTTTCATAGTCGTAGGATGTGTTTGTTAGTATTCTCCGTAATCGGTGTCATTAACGCTGCCGCCTGCTTTGCCGGCTCCGCCATAGTCCAGGACAGTGCTGTTGGCAAAACCTTTCTCGATCGAGATGCTGAGGATCTCAACCGAAGGAGCGGAGTACGAAGTTCCCCCCCCCTTAACCGTAGATTCGTAGTGTTTTTTCATAATCATAGAGGTATTATGTTTGAGAGTTTTTTCTCGCCCTAAAATGTTTACGCACAAATGTAGGGAATATTTATGTAAAAGAGTAGGAAAAAACTAAATTTCACAGAATCTTTATATTCCGGGGGTAGAAGGGAACGACGCGGAAAATCAATACAGGTTGTCGAACATGCTCTGGCTTTTGTCGTATTTCAGGTCGGCGAGGGAAGCCGCTTTGACGCCGATGTTGAAACTCCAGCTCTGATAGTGGCCGAAGGGGACCCACGCGAACGACATTTGCCAGCAATGCAGGTCGCGTGTAATGGTGATGGAGGCCGGAGTCAGCTCTTTGGCCTGGAAGTCGTAACCGCCCTGGATTGTTACACCCATTTTTGGCAGAATCGTAACGCTGCCGTTGATGCCGAGCGTTTGGGTGATGTTTTTCTGGTAGCCCGTCGTGCCGTTGTTGGTCGGTGATGCGGAGTAGCTGATCGTATAGTTGAATCCCAGGTTCCAGGGTAGCGAGAAGTCGTAGTAGGCCTGGGTCATGTATTGCCGTCGCAGGGCCGGGTTCATTTGCCCGTAAGGGTCGTAGAAAGGATTGGCGTAGGCCGGATCGACCGGGGCGCTGTTGATGTCGTTGATCGCCGGGGTGGAGTTGTCCTGGCGGGATTGGAACGTATAGCCGAACGAAGTGCTGGCCGATACCACACGGCCCGGGAAAAAGAGTTTGTTGATACGCTGGCCCTGCGGGGTGACCCGGTAAGGGTCGAGCGTAGCGTTGATATTGATGCCGAAATTCTGGAAAACGGTCGTGCGCAGCGAAATGGGGATGTTCGAAAGTCCCATGGAGTCGGCCAGGAAGTTATAGGATACCTGTCCGATGCGGAGTTCGTCGATCAGTTTGATCTTCTTCATACCCGAGGTATCGCGTTTGCTGAGCACCTTCATTTCGAGCGTCTGCGAGAGCGAGGCGTTGATGGCCATGGACTGACCGGAGCTGGGCACGCCGAAGATGCTCCCTTCGAAAGGCGAGTAGGTCTTGAAATTACCCAGCGTATCGCTCTGCACGGTCTTTACGTAGCCGTATTTCTGCTTGGAGAAGTCGGGGGCGTAGGAGAAGCTCACCGTCGGGGTGATCGTGTGGCGGATCGCCTGTATCTTGCGCGTTTTCTTCTTGGCCTCGTAGCGGCCATAGATGATCGTCGAGGCCTGCAGGCTGAAGTTGTAGTTGTACAGACGGTAGAACCCGTACTCCGGGTCGAGTTTGTCGATGCGGTTCAGCACCGGGTTCCAAACCTGCTCCTGTTTTTTGAAATACCACTTTTCGGTGTAGTTGATCGTAGGTCCGAAGTTGATATAGTTGAAGATGTTGTACGTCGCCGAGATGGGAATGCTATGCTCGAAGCCGTACTGCATGTTCTGGAGTGTTTCCTTGGTGAAGATTTCGGACTCTTTGGCGTTGGCCTTGTTGTTGAACTTGCCGGTGTAGCGGAGCGAAATCTTTTCGTACCACCGCTGCTTGCCCATCGCCTCCTTGCGTTTGAAGGGGTAGAAGGTCGAAACGTTGAAGACGACGTTCGGCAGGGCGATCGAGAGCGTTCCGCTCTGCGAGTTCTGCGAAACGGACATGTTGGCCGAAAGGGAGAACGGGGTGCCGAGCCAGCTTTTCGAATAGGAGATCGTCGAACTTGTCTGCGTCTGGAGCGCTTCGTTCAGGCTGGTAGCCGAATAGCGGTTGTAGCCGCTGGTACGGAAATCGACCGAAGCGGAGAAGGTCGATCCCGGATTGGCTTTGGGGTCTTGCGTATGCTGCCAGTAGAGCTGGAAGTTGTTCTGCTGGAGGAAGTCGGGTTCGCCCTTGTCGCCGACACGGACGTTCGAGTAGTTGAAATTCAGGGTGCCGTTGTACTTGTAACGCTTCATATAGCGCGACATCGCGGATGCCTCCCACGATCCGAGAGTGTAGATACCGCCCCGGATGGCCAGGTCCATGTGCTCTCCGAGCGTGAAGTAGTAGCCCAGGTCACGAATGTAGAATCCCTTGGTCGATTCCTCGCCGAAAGTCGGCATCAGCAGACCCGACTTGGGGCCGGAACTGAGCGGGAAGAAACCCTCGGGCAGCAGCGGAAAGTAGATGGGAACGTCTTCCAGGACCAGGTAGGCGGGACCCGTGACCACTTTCTTGCCGGGAATCACCTTCGCCTTGGTCATCGCCAGGTAGAAGTGGGGGTGGTCCGTCTGGTCGCAGGTGGTGTATTTGCCGTCCTGGATGTGGATGGTGTTGTCGTCCATCTTTTTGACGTTGTTGCCGATCAGCCAGCCGTCGCCCTCCTGAGTCGCCACGCCTTTGATTTTCGCCTTTTTACTGCCGATGTTGTAGGTGATCGTGTCCATCGTGTAGGGATTGGCGGCTCCTTCGGTGAAAGTGGGGTTGGTAACTGTCGGTTTGCCGTCTATCGTGTCGCGCTTGCCGTGGGCGTAGATGATCTTTTCGTCCATATTGACCCGCATGAAATCTCCCTTGAGATTCATGTTCTGGTAGTTGATATCGCCCTGGTTGTAGATATAGACCGTGCGGTTGCGTACGTCGTAGTAGAGCGAGTCCTGGTTTTTGCCGCTGATGATGTCGTCCAGGAAAGATTTTTTCCGGGTCGTATCGCGCCGGGTCGTGTCCTGACGCAACGAATCGCGCAGCAGCGAGTCGTTGCCGGTGGGAGCCGTACTGTCGGCGGGGGCGATCGGCGAGAGGGGAGGCGCTCCGAAGATCGAGTCGATCTTGGTGTCGAAAAGCGAATCCTGCTCCTCTTCCGTACGTGTTTCGGCGGTCGGGGGGCGGTCGGCTTCCCGTTGAAGGCGCCGAATCTCCCGGCGGGTTTCGCGGCGGGATTTTTGTACGGCTTGTGTCGGAGTGCTGTCGGGCGGTGTTTGGCGTTCGGGTGTCGCGGAATGCTGCACTCCGCCCGGCAGCGCCATGCCGAGCACCGGAAGCAGGAAGAGCAGCAGGAGTGCTCCCGAGAAGATATATTTTGCCTTTAGCCTGTCCAAAATTCCAAAAAAAATCATACCTTTGCCGACAAGTCGGCAAAACCGCCCGAAAATGGCTCCGAAAGCCTCAGTGCGGGGGTTTTAACATCCGGCAAATATAGGTAAAAAATTCAGAACCGTTAAATTTTCAGCCACTTTTGCTATGCGGAAATCGCTTTTTCTTGTTGCCCTGTTTTTGATTGCGACACTCTCTTTCAACGGAGTTGCTGCGCAGAATATTGCACAGGGCGTGCGGGTCGTCGTAATCGATGCCGGGCACGGGGGGCCGAAGTTTCCGGGAGCTCATTACAGAGGAGTTTATGAGAAAGATCTCAACCTTCAGATCGCTCTGAAGCTCGGGGCCTTGATCGAGAAGGAGATCCCCCAGTTGAAAGTGGTTTACACGCGTAAGACGGACAAGCAGTTTTCCGAAAGTCTGACCCAGGATTTGCAGGCTCGGGCCGATATCGCCAACAAGGCGGGCGGCGACCTGTTCATTTCGATCCATACCAATGCTGCGGCATCGGCGTCGGCACGGGGAGTCGAAACCCTGATTATGGGTGAGAGTCCGCTGGAGAAGAACGCCAACGAGAGGGCCCTCTATTATAACAACCAGGAGGAGCTGCTCGATATGTCGAACGAGAAGACGGCGGCGATCGTCCGGGCTTATATCCAGAACCTGCAGTTCACCTATGGTGAATACAGCGAAGCGATGGCCCGTCTGGTGCAGAAACATTACGTCAAGTCCGGGCGGCACAATCGCGGTGTGAAGCGGCAGCCGCTCAAAGTGCTCTACGCTACCGATATGCCCGGTATCCTGACCGAGATAGGTTTCCTTTCCAATTCGGAGGAGTATGCTTATATGAATTCGGCGAAGGGGCAGGCTCAAATCGCACGTGCGCTGTGCGATGCGGTGAAGGATTACGTCGCTTTCGTTCGGGGTGCGCTGCTTGTCGATGACGATGCCATTTACGAACAGGCCGATGCCGATGTCGCAGAGCCGGCTTCGGCTGCCGCTTCGGACAAAGCGGATAAGGGTAGTGTCAAAACCGGGAAAGCCGAACAGGAGAAGACGTTTTATGCCGTGCAGTTGATCGCCAGCGCCAAGCGCGTGCCGCCCAAGGACCGGCAGTTCAAAAGTTACCGGGGAAAAGTCACGGAGTTCGTTACCGGCGGCCGGTTCAGGTATAAGTATTGTGTGGGGCGTTTCGATACCCGCAAGCAGGCCGAAGCCAAGTTGGCCGAGGTGCGCAGGGAGTTCCGCGATGCGTTCGTGGTGAGTTGTCGGGGCGACCGGATCGTACAGTAAATAAAACGAAAAAAACAGGTATATGAGAAGAGAAGTTAAGATCGGCATTTTTGCCGTGCTGATGATCGGCGCCCTCTGGGCGGGTATCCGCTTTCTGAAGGGGTTCGACATCTTCAGTCGCAACGCGGTCTATTATGCCGCTTACGACCAGGTCGATGGCGTGCAGAACGCTTCGCCGATTCTGATCCGGGGCGTGAAGGTGGGAGCCGTGACGGATATTTCGTTCGATCCTTCGATCGGTAACGAGGTCGTACTTCAACTGACGATCCAGCGGAAATACCGGATTCCGTCCAATTCCGAAGCCCGGATCTACAGCAACAGCATCATGGGCGCCAAAGCGATCGAAATCGCTCTGGGCGATGCCGGGACCTACCTGCAATCCGGGGACACCCTCTGTTCGAGCCGTAGCAAGGGCCTGATGGATATGGCGGGTTCGGAACTCGAATTTTTCAAGCAGAAGATGTCGCAGGTCGTGGGGGATTTGAGCCGCACGATGGATAACCTGAATCTGATTATGGAGCAGAACGCCGCGAATATCGAAGGTACGATGTCGCACCTGAATTCGATTACGGGCAGCGTAAACGGTATGTTGCTGTCGCAGCGTGCGAATCTGGAGAGCGCCGTAGCGAATTTGACCCGTTTTTCGGAGATGCTCGGCGAGAACTCTCCGCGTATGGACAGTATTATCCTGAATTTAAGCAATTTTACCGACCAAATACAGCGTGAGAATCTGGCCGGGGCGCTCGATTCGACTCTGATGAACCTCAATGCGATCTTGGCCCGTGTCAATGCCGGGGAGGGGACTGTCGGGCAGCTCGTCAGCGATCCCCGTCTGTACGAATCGCTCAACGAGGCGACTGCGAACTTGGCGTCGCTGCTGGCCAACTTGCAGGCCCATCCTGCTCGTTACGTCCATTTCTCGCTGTTCGGCCGCGATCCCGAAAAGGCCGACCGCAAGCAGCAGAAAAAAGAGGCGAAACATGCCCGGCGCGATTCGCTCAAGGCCCTGAAAGCGGCCCGATAGTTTCGAATGTTTTCTCTGTGCGATGATCTATCCGGCGAACTTTGAACAGAAAGTCGGTTTCGACCGGCTGCGTGAGCAGGTCGCGGCGCTGTGTACGATTCGCGGCGGCCGGGAAAGGTTGTGCGCCGAACAATTCAGCACTTCGCAGGCCGATGTCGAGCGGCGGCTGGCGCTGGCGGACGAGATGCGCCGTCTGCTGGAGATGGAACGGGACTTTCCGGACGACGAGTTCGTCGATGTCGATTATATCCTTTCCAAACTGAAGATCGAAGGCAGTTTCCTCGAAGTCGAGGAGGTCGTGTTGCTGCGCCGGGCGCTGGCTTCGGCGGGGGCGATCGCCGGTTTTATCCTGGGGCGCGGTGAGGAGCTATATCCCGAACTGCGGCTCCGCAGCCGGGGGATCGAGGCTTTCCCGGAGATCGTTCGGGCGATCGACGGTATCGTCGATCAGTACGGCAAGATCCGGGACGACGCTTCGCCGGAGTTGCAGCAGATCCGGCGGATGATCCGCGAGCGGGAGGGGCAGGCCGCCAAACGCCTGCAGCAGGTGTTGTCGAATGCCAAGAAAGCCGGTATCGTGGAGGCCGACGCGATGCTCTCGATCCGCGACGGCCGGGCGGTGATTCCGGTCGCAGCGGCCAATAAACGCAAGTTGCAGGGTTTCATCCACGACGAATCGGCCACGGGCAAGACCTTCTACGTCGAGCCGGTCGAGGTCGTCGAAATCAATAACGAACTCAAGGAGCTGGAGTACGCCGAGCGGCGCGAGATCGTGCGGATCCTCTCGGCCTTCACCGACTCGATTCGCCCCGAAGCGGATCGGATCGCGCTGATTGGCGACTATCTTTCGGATCTGGATATGATCCGTGCCAAAGCCCGCTGGGCCGTTGCCAACGGAGCGGTGAAGCCGATCGTTTCGACGGACGACCGGCTGGTGCTGCGCAATGCGCGGCATCCCTTGTTGCAGCAGACGCTCCGGGCGCAGGGCAAGCAGGTGGTGCCGCTCGATCTGCAACTCGACAAACGGCGTCATATCCTGGTGATTTCGGGGCCGAATGCCGGCGGCAAGTCGGTGTGTCTGAAAACTACGGGCATCATCCAATATATGTTCCAGTGCGGATTCCTGGTTCCGGCATCGGAGAATTCGGAGCTGCCCCTGTTCCGCAACCTAATGATCGACATCGGGGACGAGCAGTCGATCGACGACGATCTTTCGACCTATTCGTCGCACCTGCTCAATATGAAGAACATGCTCGCCGGAGCTTCGAACCGGACGCTGGTGCTTATCGACGAGTTCGGTTCGGGTACGGAGCCTATCATCGGCGGGGCGATCGCGGAGTCGATCCTCGAACGGCTCCGCAGCAAAGGCTGTTACGGGGTGATTACGACCCACTATGCCAACATTAAGTATTATGCGTCGAACACCGAGGGAATCGCCAACGGAGCGATGATGTTCGACGTGCAGAATATCCGGCCGCTGTTTCGGCTCGAGATCGGCAAGCCGGGCAGTTCGTTCGCGGTGGAGATCGCCCGCAAGATCGGGTTGCCGGAGGATATTATCCGCGATGCGGGCGAAAAGGCCGGCAGCGATCATATCAACCTCGAGAAACAGTTGCGTGAAATCGCCCGTGACAAACATTACTGGGAGCAGAAGCGCGACCGCATCCGGATCGCCGACCGCAAGGTCGAGGAGCTGGAACAGACCTATGCCGACCAGCTTTCGCGCATCCGGCAGGAGCGCTCGGAAATCTTGAAAAAGGCCAAGGAGGAGGCGCAGCGGATGATCGCCGACGCCAACCGTCAGATTGAGAATACGATTCGGACGATCCGCGAAGCGCAGGCCGAGAAGGAGCTTACCCAGTTGGCCCGTAAGGAGTTGAACGATTTTCGGGACAGGGTGGAGAGGACGGATGCAGCGGATGCGGCGCACGACGAACGGGTGGCCCGCGAAATGGAGAAACTCGAACGCCGCCGCCAGCGTCGTGCCGAGCGCAGACAGCAGGCCGGCGAGACTCCGGAGGTCGCACAGCCTGCCGTGCCGGAGAAACCCCGCGAGGCGGAGGTCGGCTCGAAGGTGAAGATCGCCGGGCAGGACATTCCCGGCGTGGTGCTTTCGATCAAGGGCCGGAAGGCGCAGGTGGCATTCGGACAGATTCTTACGACGGTGGATAGAAGTTCGCTCGTCGTGATCTCGGGCGCCGAATTCAAGCAGGCGACCAGGCCCGTGCAGCCGCGCACGGTGGTATCGGTCGATGTGTCGGCCCGCAAGCTCAATTTCAAGGATCATATCGATGTGCGGGGCCTGCGTGCCGCCGAAGCATTGGAGGAGGTGCGGGATTTTATCGACGACGCGATCATGGTTGGCGTCGGTACGGTCACGATCCTGCACGGCAAGGGGACGGGGGCGCTCAAGGAGGAGATCCGCCGTTATCTGCGCACGGTGCCGGAGGTCGAACGGGCTGCGGACGAACACGCCGACCGGGGCGGAGCGGGGATTACGGTGGTGACTCTGCGTATGGATTGACGGCAGTTATGTAAAGGAAAGATACGACATGAAATACATGTTATCGGAAATCGCCCGCATTTGCGGGGGCGAACTCATCGGGGAGGATTTGCCGGTGGCACGGGTGCTTACCGACAGCCGCAACTGTTCGTTCGGCGAGGAGCCGCTGTTCGTGGCCATGAAAGGTACCAATCACGACTCCCACGCCTTTATTGGCGAGATGGTTCGCCGGGATGTGAAGGCATTTCTTGCGGAGCGGAAGACGCAACTTCCGGCCGGTTGCGGCTGCGTGGTGGTTCCGAGCGCCATCGCTGCCCTCCAACAGCTTGCGGCCCATCACCGGACTCGGTTCAAGGGGCGCGTGGTCGGTATCACGGGTTCGAACGGGAAGACCGTGGTCAAGGAATGGATCGCCCAGCAGATTCCTGCCGGCGTCAAATATTTCCGGTCGCCGAAAAGTTATAATTCGCAGTTGGGCGTGGCGCTCTCGCTGCTGATGATCGAAGGGGACGAGGAGTTGGCGTTGATCGAAGCGGGGATCTCCTGTCCCGGGGAGATGGTGCGTCTGGAGCGGATGATCCGCCCCGATACGGTGATTTTCACTTCGATCGGCGAGGCGCACCAGGAAAATTTCACCTCGCTCGAGGAGAAGAGTGCCGAAAAGTTGGTGTTGGCGAAGGGAGCGCGAACCATTATTTATCATGGTGGCTCCTCCCTGCTCGAACGGATGATCCGCACGTTATACGGCGGCCGGCAGTTGCAGGACGCTGCGGAATATCCGCTGCCGGAGCAGTTGCCCGCAGGGGTTCTGGAGAGCGGGGCCGGGCGTGTCGATGCCCAGTTGGTCGGGGCGTTCTGTCGGGTGATGGGCTTTCCCGACCCCGATTTCGGCCGGATTCGGCCCGTGGCGATGCGCCTCGAGTTGAAGGAGGGAATCAACGGTTCGCTGCTGATCGACGACGCTTACAATTCGGACATCAACTCCCTCTCCATTGCGCTCGACTACCTGCATAATATGGCCGCCGGCCGTCCCATGACACTTATTCTTTCGGATATCGAGCAGAGCGGCGTCGAGGACGGAGTGCTTTACGGCGAAGTGGCCCGTCTGGTGGCCGCCGCCGGAGTGAGCCGTCTGATCGGCGTGGGAGACCGTATTCGAAATGCCGGGGCGAATTTCGCCTGCGACAGCGCCTTTTACCGCACGACCGACGAGCTGCTGCGCAACCTGCGCCGCGACGATGTGGCCGGGCGCGTGGTGCTCATCAAGGGCAGCCGTGACAGCCACTTCGAGCGGGTGAGTCATGCGCTCGAACGCAAGAGCCATACGACGGTATTGGAGGTCGATCTCGATGCCATGATCCACAACCTGAATTATTTCCGTGCGCGGCTCCGTCCCGGGGTGCGGCTCGTGGCGATGGTCAAGGCGGCCAGCTACGGCGCCGGGGATTTCGAGGTGGCCCAGATGCTCCAGCATCAGGGGGTCAATTACCTGGCCGTAGCTTTCGCCGACGAAGGGGTGCTGCTCCGCGAGCGGGGAATTAGAATGCCGATCGTCGTTCTGAATGCCGACGAGGGCAGTTTCGATCTGATGGTCGCTCACCGGCTGGAGCCCGAAATATACAATTTCCGTTCGCTGGCGTTTTTTTCGAAAGCCGTCGAACGGGTCGGAGAGGAGAGTTACCCGATCCATATCAAGCTCGATACGGGCATGCACCGGTTGGGTTTTATGGAAGGGGAGTTGGATATGCTGACCGAAACGCTGGGCGAAACTCCGTCGGTGAAGGTCGCTACGATCTTTTCGCACCTGAACTGTTCCGATATGCCCCAGGAGGATCGTTATACGCGGGAGCAGATCGCCCGTTTCGACCGTATGAGCGGCCGTCTGGCTGCGGCGCTTCCCTATCCGGTGCTTCGCCATACGGCCAATTCGGCGGCGATCGAGCGTTTCCCCGAGGCGCAGTTCGACATGTGCCGTCTGGGGTTGGGACTTTACGGTTTCGGCTTCGAGCATAACGACGAGCTGAAACCCGTTTCGACGCTCAAAAGCCGTATCGTGCAGCTCAAGCACCTGTCGGCGGGCGAAGCCGTCGGTTACGGCCGGGCGGGGAAGCTGACGCGTGACAGCGTGACGGCCACCGTGCCGATGGGGTATGCCGACGGACTGGACCGTCATCTGGGGTGCGGCCGGTGGTCGATGCTGGTCGCGGGGCGGCCCGCGCCGATCGTGGGCCGCGTCTGCATGGACAGTTGTATGATCGACGTGACCGACATTCCCGGCGTGGAGGAGGGGGACGAGGTGGTGATCTTCTCCGCGGTGCCGGGCAATACGCCCGAAGATATGGCCCGCGTACTCGATACGATCCCTTACGAGGTGATGACCTCCGTGTCGGGCCGTGTGAAACGGATTTACAGCAAAGAGTAAAAAAGAGAATCCCGACGGAGCCGGATGCCGGGGCGGTGGCAGAGGCGGGGTTTTCGATAAATGGAATGAAGATATGTCGCAGGAACGAAAACCGGGACAGCCGGGTACGCTTTACCTGATTCCGTGTCCGATCGCCGAGGATACGCCCGTGTGGGACGTGCTGCCGGCGGCGAACCGGGCCGTGATCGACTCGCTGGATTATTTCATCGTGGAGAATGTCCGCTCGGCTCGGCGTTTTCTGTCGAAGGCGGGCTTCGGCCGTCCGATCGACAGCCTGGAGTTCCGGGAGCTGAACGAGCATACGACCGATGCCCGGGCTGTGGACGAGATGGTGCGTCCGATTCTTGCGGGGCGTTCTGCCGGAGTGATCTCCGAGGCGGGTGTGCCGGGAGTGGCCGATCCCGGGGCCCTGGCGGTGGCCCGGTGTCACCGGCTCGGAATCCGCGTGGTGCCTTTGATCGGTCCTTCGTCGATCATCCTGGCAGTGATGGCGTCGGGGTTGAACGGACAGTCGTTCGCCTTCAACGGCTATCTGCCGGTCAAACCGCCCGAACGGGCCCGGGCGATCCGGACGCTGGAACGGCGTGCGACCGGCGAGAGGCAGTCGCAGGTTTTTATCGAGGCTCCTTACCGGAATGCGAAGCTGCTCGGGCAGTTGCTCGAGGTATGCGCCCCCGATACGCGGCTTACGCTGGCCGTCGATATTACCTCGCCGCAGGAGTATATCCGCACGCTGACGGTTCGTGAGTGGCGCTCGGCCCTGCTGCCGGAAATGGATAAACGGCCTGCAATTTTCATTTTGGGCTGATGCTTCTGCCGGTTGGTATATATTTTGGACAATAGAGGAGTGGAAAATCAAATAATACATCAGATATGGACAAGGAAAAGGTTTATAATGAAGCGGTTGGCGGCGACGAAGGCTTCGCGGCGGGCGATGGGTATCCCTCCTGCGACGGGGAGCCGTGTGCCAATGTGACAGATGAAAGCTCTGCCGATGCTGACACAATGGCAGGGGATAGGAATACACCGAAAGCGGCTTCGGAGGAGTTGCCTTCGCGCGACTGGGAGGCGGAGATTGCGGAGTGGCAGGACAAGTACCTGCGTTTGCAGGCCGAGTTCGACAATTTCCGCAAGCGCACGCTGCGGGAGAAGATGGAGCTGGTGCAGAGCGGAAGCGCCGAGTGCGTGAAGAATTTCCTGCCTCTGATGGACGATTTGCAGCGGGCGCTGGAAGCGATCGAGAAGAGCAATGACCTGGAGGCGCTTCGTGAGGGTGTGAAATTGATCGCACAGAAGTTCAGGGAAACGCTCAAGAAACAGAATGTGAAGGAGATCGAGGCGCTCGGACTGGAGTTGGATACCGATCACCACGAGGCGGTGGCCCGTTTCGATGCCGGGAAGGAGAAGAAGGGCAAGATCGTCGATGTGGTACAGCCCGGTTACAAGATGGGCGACAAGGTGTTGCGTTTTGCGAAAGTGGTCGTCGGAGAGTAACGGGCGTTTTCGTTTAACGGGCGCGGAGTTGCTCCGTCGCGCACTATTGTGCCGAGCGTAGAGTGTGAAAATACGACTATTGAAAAAGAATATTGAGCCGGAATCGAAGTCCGGCATTCGAATACTATGGCAGAAAAGAGAGATTACTACGAAGTGCTTGGCGTGGCGAAGAACGCCAACGCGGATGAGATAAAGAAAGCTTACCGAAAGGCGGCTATCAAGTATCACCCGGACAAGAATCCGGGGGATAAGGAGGCCGAGGAGAAGTTCAAGGAGGCGGCCGAGGCGTACGATGTGCTCTCCAATCCCGAAAAGCGAGCCAGATACGATCAGTTCGGCCATGCCGGAATGAGCGGTGCGGCCGGAGCCGGCGGCGGGTTCGGCGGATTCGGCGGCGGGTTCTCGATGGAGGACATCTTCTCGCAGTTCGGCGATATTTTCGGGGGTCATTTCAGCGGCGGAAGTTATCGGACCTCTTCGAGCGGCGGCCGTCGCGTAAGCCGTGGTACGGATATCCGTGTGCGGGTGAAGCTCTCCCTGGCGGAGATCGCTGCCGGAACGGTCAAGAAGCTCAAGATCAACAAGCAGATCGCCTGTCCTAAATGCGGAGGTACGGGAGCCAAGGACGCCAACTCCTATTCGACTTGTTCGACCTGCAACGGAGCGGGGTATGTGAATCGTGTCGAAAATACCTTTTTCGGTCGGATGCAGACCCAGAGCGTGTGTCCCACGTGCGGCGGTACGGGCAAGGTGATTACCAATCCCTGCGACGAGTGCAAGGGCGAAGGGACGATCAAAGGCTCCGAGGTGGTGGAGATTCGGATTCCGGCCGGTGTGGGCGATGGAATGGTATTGACGGTGTCGGGCAAGGGAAATGCGGCTCGTCACGGCGGTGTGAACGGTGATTTGCAGGTGGTGATCGAGGAGGAGCACAATCCGGAACTGGTACGCGATGGCAACGACCTGATCCATAATTTGAATATTACGGTTCCGACGGCTTTGCTCGGCGGTTCGGTCGAGGTTCCGACGGTCGATGGCCGGGCGCGGATCAAGATCGCGCCGGGTACGCCTGCGGGCAAGGTGTTGCGGCTGGCCGGCAAGGGCTTGCCCGACGTGAACGGTTACGGACGCGGCGATATACTGGTCGTGGTGGATGTTACGGTCCCCGCCAAGCTCAATGCCGAGGAGAAGCGGTTGGTGGAGCAACTGGCCGCACAGCCTTCCTTCCAGCGGGCCGAGGCGTCCAAAGGACACAACATTTTCGACAGGATGAAGAGTTTCTTCCGGTAATCTACGGTCGAAAAGTCAGATCTCCCGGAGTGACATGGCTGGTTATTCCGGGTGTTTTTCGTATCTTTACCGAAGAAATAACCGGTTTGGACGGCTGCATTCCGATCGGGCGAAACACGATGTGTTGCCGGCTCCGTATTTTTTGCGGATGACGATGAAGCGTGCCGGTGCGATTCGTCGATTCGGAGCCTTGTGTGGACCGCTGCTGTCTTTACCTTAAAAAACAGAATTTTATGTCCGGTTTTACGCCGTTTAAGAAACACGCCAATAAATTCAACTACCTGCCGCGTTACTACGATCCCGAGAAAGAGGAGCGCGACCGGCGTCGTGCCGAGCTGCGCGGCGAACGGGCCGAGGATGCGGGCAAAGAGTATAAGCCGGGACAGTATATCCGTACGCAAAGTCAGGCCCGGGCGGCCCGTCGCCGCGAAGAGATGTCGCGAGGCTCCGGCCGTATGTGGATGATGGTCGTACTGGTGGCGCTGGTACTTTTGCTTATGGTGTTCGGCTATCCGCGTGTGGTCGCGTTCATTTCCGATATGCAGAAACCCAAAACCCCGCAGACCGAGGAGTTCAATCCCTACACTCCGATTACGGTCGTCCCTAACGATTATGAGGAGTAATGGCTGACCGTATCAAATTACTGCCCGAGGTCGTTGCGAACCAGATTGCCGCCGGTGAGGTGGTGAACCGTCCGTCGTCGGTGGTGAAGGAGATGATGGAGAATGCGATCGATGCCGGAGCCCGCAGCGTGAAGGTCAATTTCCGGGACGGCGGCAAGGAGCTGATTCAGATCGTGGACGACGGTTGCGGCATGTCGCCCATCGACGCCCGTATGGCTTTCGACCGGCATGCTACCAGCAAGATTTCTTCGCTGGACGATATTTATGCGCTCAAGACGTTCGGCTTCCGGGGCGAAGCGCTCGCGTCGATCGCCGCCGTGTCGCAGGTGGAGCTGCGTACGCGCCAGGCGGAGGACGAAGTGGGTACGCTCACGACGGTCAATGGCGGCGAGTTCGTTTCGCAGACCCTCGCGGCTTGTCCCGTGGGGTCGCAGTTTTATGTGCGCAATCTGTTCTACAACGTGCCTGCCCGCCGTAAGTTCCTCGAAAAGAGTACGACTTCCACGGGGCAGATCAAGTCCGAGTTTCAGCGGGTCGCGCTCTGCAATCCGCAGGTGGGGTTCGAATTGCTGATGAACGATCAGCCGCTCTATCGGTTGCCCGCTGCTTCGCTGGCTTCGCGGATCGTCGATGTGGTGGGGCGTCATATCAAACAGAACCTGCTGGAAGTCGATGCCGACACGTCGATCGTGCGGGTGACGGGCTTCGTGGGCCGTCCCGCTGCCGCCAAGAAGAGCAATAGTTCGGAACAGTATCTTTTCGTGAACGGGCGTTATTTCCGCTCCCCCTATTTTTTCAAGGCGATCCTGAAGGCTTACGAGAAGCTGATTCCCGATGCCTGTTCGCCCTCCTATTTTCTCTACCTGACGATCGACCCTTCGCGGATCGACGTCAATGTCCATCCCCAGAAGACCGAAGTCAAGTTCGCTGACGAAGAGGCCGTGTGGCAGATCATCAACGCTGCCGTGCGGGAAACTCTCGCCAAGACGGGAGCGGTGCCGCTCATGGATTTCGATCAGACGGACAGCGTCGAGATTCCGGTGCTGACCAAAGGGGCCGTTTACCGTGAACCCAAGGCGATGTCGAACGAGAGTTACAACCCTTTTCGTGCGGATTACGCTTCCGATGTGTCGGAACGGATGCCCGACGTGGATTTTTCGGGCTTCGACGCTCCTTACGACGGGGAGATGCCTGCCGGAAAGGGTGTGGGGGCGGAGGATCGATACGACGAGATGATCCCTTCTGCCGGGTTCGCTCCGACCGAAATGGAGTTCATTCCTTCTGCCGGGGAACCGGTGCAGCAACGGCTGATGGATGGCCCTGCGGCTTGTTTCAGCGGTGTGACGGTGCTCGGCAACGGGTATGCCTCGGCGCTGTACGGCGGCAAGTGGGTGGTCGTGGACCTGCGCCGGGCGCGGGAACGGGTGTTGTACGACAATTACCTGCTGCTCCTGACCAACGGATCGTCGGTCAGCCAGCAGCTCCTTTTCCCGGAGCGTCTCGCGTTTTCGGAAAACGAATATGCGTTGCTCGAGGAGAATGCGGTCGATTTCGCGGCGTTGGGTTTCGACCTGGAGTTTTGCGGCGGCGGAGCCGTCGAGGTAAAGGGCGTTCCGGCCGACATTCCGCACGATACGATCGACCGGTTGATTTACGAATTGCTGCAGGAGTTCGCCGTGCCTGTGGACGTTCAGGCATTGCGGCGCGAGAAGATCGCCGCTGTCATGGCTTGCAGCGGAGCCCGCAGCATGTCCCGTACGATTTCGACGGAGGAGGCCGAATCTCTGCTGGGGCAGCTCTGCGAAGGCGGGAATGTCAGCTTCACGCCTTCGGGCAAGGCGGTCATGGCCGAAATCACACTGGAAGAAATCCGCAATAAACTTGGTTGAGAGGTTGCCGGAAGGGATATAATCGTTACATTTGCATCTAAATCTTACTTTGTCTATGAATAATAGCCGCTATTTTTCTTCGACGCCTCCCGTAGTGCTGAACCTGATTATCATCAATGCGTTGATGCTTCTTGCGACCGAGCTGCTGCCTGTCGGGAACAGAATCGTCGGGGCGCTGGCGCTTTTCAACGTCGAGAGTCCGTTGTTCCATTCCTACCAGTTGGTGACTTATATGTTTCTGCACGGTGGATTTTCCCACTTGTTTTTCAATATGTTCGCCTTGTGGATGTTCGGTCGTACGCTCGAATACGAGTTGGGGTCGAAGCGCTTTCTGACCTACTACATGGTGTGCGGCGTCGGTGCCGGGGTGTTGCAACTGTTGGTCGGCTGGCTGGAATACCGCTATGGCAATGTCGGTATGATGGCCCTGATGGTGCCGACGGTCGGAGCTTCGGGTGCCGTGTTCGGTCTGCTGCTTGCTTTCGGCGTAATGCACCCCAATGCGGTCATCATGCTGCTCATTCCGCCGATTCCGATGAAAGCCAAGTGGTTCGTGGTCGTGTATGGCGTGATCGAACTTTTCTTCGGCATTTCGGGCCGGATGGACGGTGTCGCCCACTTCGCCCATGTCGGCGGTATGTTGTGGGGATTCCTGCTGCTCTATTATTGGAAACACAAAGGGGTGATCCGCTATTGATCGATGAGCAGGGAGTATTACGACGATTACAGACACGGTGCTTCCCGGAAACGTCGGAAAAGTTTGCCGGGCAGCGTGTTCAACGGGGTGATGCTGATCCTTTCGGTCGCGACGGGTGCAGCCATGATCGTAACGCTGCTGGCGCCGTTCGTCCACCCGGGGCGAATCTGGATTTTTCCGGTGTTGGGGCTGGTCGCTCCGGCGGTTTATGTATTCACCCTGCTGATAACGTTGTACTGGATCATTCGGTGGCGGTGGCGCATTGCCCTTCCGCTTGTCGTACTGTTGCTGGCGGGCCTTTTCAAGGTGCCGCTCTTCCTGAAGCCGGAGTTGCGCCGTCATTACGGCGAAGAGACGAGCTTCGGCCGGGGGGTGATCACCCTGCTGACTTTCAATGTTCGCAGTTTTTATAACGACCGGGGACAGTGGAGTTTCGACGGGGTGACGGAGGTGATCCGCCGTGTGAATCCCGATATTGTCTGCTTACAGGAGTTCAACCGTACCTCGAGCAAGGCCGAAGAGTTGGATTCGCTGTTATCCGATTACGATCGTACGGTGGTTATGGAGGGGAACAGACGGGATCCTGTATTTCCGCTGGCGCTTTATACCAAATACCGGATCCTCGGAAAATCTCATTCGATATTGGGTCCTATGAAGCAGGACGGGCAGTCGGTATGGGTGGATCTGCTGGTGGGGGACGATACGATTCGGATCTTTAACAACCACTTGCATTCGACCGCAATTACCGTGCATGACGATAAGTATCTTTCGGAGCATCAGTTTCTTACGGATACCGCTGGCGGAGCGAAAATCAAGAATATCTTCCGCAGGTTCCGCGACAACAGCATGTTGCGGGCGGCACAGGCGGACACGATCGCTCGGGCGATCGCTGCGACTCCGGGCTGTAAGATCGTTTGCGGTGACTTTAACGATACGCCTATGTCCTATGCCTATCGGGTGATGGCACAAGACCTCGACGATGCTTTCCGGGCGAGCGGTAAGGGGTATTCCTATACTTTTCGCGGATTCATGGATGTTTTGCGGATCGATTACGTCCTCTATTCCGAAGATTTGGAGTGTCTCGATTACCAGGTTTTGTACGATGTGGATTTGTCGGATCACTATCCGGTCGTGGTCCGGTTGAGGCCGGTCAAAAGATAGTTGTTGTTATGATTTTGGATTCATTGAGAAACTGGGCTTTTTATTGCGGGGCCGATTCCCGGTTGAAGCGGGCGTTGGAATACCTCGCTGCGGCCGATTTGAATACTCTTGAGCCGGGGCGGTACGAGATCGAAGGAGCTGAAATTTTTATGAAAGTGACAGAAGGGGAGCTCAAACGGGAAGAGGAGGCTTCGCTGGAGGTGCACGATAAATATATCGACGTACAGGTATTGATTGCCGGCGAAGTCGAAACGATGGGTTGGCGGGAGCGTCGGGAGTGCCGTGTTCCCCGGGGGCCTTTCGATGCGGAAGAAGACATTCGGTTTTTTGCAGACCGGCCGCAGCTTTTCGTCGGGATCAGGCCCGGACAGTTCGTCGTTTTCGGTCCCGAGGACGCCCATGCTCCGATGATCGGTCGGGGACGGATCAAAAAGGCGGTCGTAAAGGTGATGAAATAGGGGCTTGTGCCGCGGTCGCAAGACTCAGAAAGAGATAGAAACTAAACAGGGACGGTGCCAATGACGGCACCGTCCCTGTTTATTGCGGACGAATCGGGATTTTCTACCGGATTTTTTCGGCAATGGCTTTGGCAAGTGCCGTGCAGCATTGTGCCCCCTGATCGTCGTATCCCTGTTTCATTTCTGTCGGCTGGCAGATGGCCTCCCATTTCATTTTCTGGGCGAATTCTCCCAGCAGGCGTACCGCTGCTCCAGCCCAGGTATAGGAGCCGAAATAGGCGAATTTCCGGCAGGGAATGCAACGTTCGCTGATTTTTTGCAGCAGGGACCCGACTTCGGGGAAGAGTTCGCCGTTGTAGGTCGGAGAACCCACGATCAGCGTGTCGTATTTGAAAATGTCGCGGATGACATTCGAAATGTCGGCATACGAAAGGTTGTAAACGATGATGTTTTTTACACCCTGTACGGCCAGCTCCCGAGCGATTTTCTCGGCCATCTGGGCCGTATTGCCATACATCGAACCATAGGCGATCACCACACCCGGTTCGCCTTCGTAGCGACTCAACTGATCGTAGATACCTATTACGCGCCCGATTTCCTGCTGCCATACGGGGCCGTGCGTCGAGCAGATCGTTTCGATGGGAAGGCCGCTCAGTTTTTGGAGGGCTTTCTGTACGGGGGCGCCGTATTTGCCCACGATGCAGGCGTAGTAGCGGCGCATCTCGTCCCAGAAATGGTCCAGCGAAAGCTGGCTGTCCAGGATACCGCCGTTCAGGGCACCGAACGTGCCGAACGCATCCGCCGAGAAGAGTACCTTGTGTTCGGGGCAATAAGTGACCATCACTTCGGGCCAGTGAACCATCGGCGCCATATAGAACGAGAGGTTTTTTTGGCCGAGCGAAATGCTTTCGCCCTCTTTGACTTCCCGGGTGAGGGTATGGATGCCGTAATATCCGTCGAGCATCTGAAGGGTTTTGGCATTGCCCACGATCTGCATCTCGGGGTAGAGCAGGCGCAGGGTTTTGATCGAAGAGGAGTGGTCCGGCTCCATGTGATCGACCACCAGGTAATCGATCGGCCGGTCTTTCAGGATCGCGCGGATATTGTCGATGAACTGTTCGCCGAACGATACTTCGACCGTGTCGATCAGAGCGACTTTTTCGTCGATGACCAGGTATGAGTTGTAGGAAACGCCGTAAGGAAGCGACCACAGCGATTCGAAACGGGTCGTGGTGCGGTCATTGACGCCGACGTAGTGTATTCCGGGTAATATTTCTGTAAAAGCCATAAATTGTTTAGGTTTTGATTCGGCGCGAAGATACGAAAAAAATCGTTTCGATCCATTGCTGCCGAATTTTATATATTATAAGGTGTCGAATAAGAGCGGGGTGTAAAACCGGTATTTTTCCGCTGCTTTGTCGGGCAAATGGCTTTTCCGCGCCGGTCAGATCTTAAATTGGTCAATATGGGATTTGAAAGGAGATAAATCCGAATATACGTGCTTTTTTTGATTATTTTGAATACGGTTATTTGCTTATGAAGCAATTAATTTCTATATTTGCTCGGAACTTTTTATTTCAAACTCAATTTTTAAATTAACGCTTATGATTAAGAAAATTGTACTATCGTTAATTACTGTACTGAGTTTCTGTTCGTTGGCTCTTGCGCAAAACAAGCAGGTGACGGGTACGGTTACCGATGAGAAGGGAGAACCTATCATCGGTGCTACGGTTGTGGCAGAGGGTACGTCTGCCGGTACGACGACCGGAGGAGACGGGCAGTTTACATTGACGGTTCCCGCCAATGCGACGCTCTCGATCTCTTTTATCGGTTACGAAACCCAGAAGGTGAGCGTAGCCGGTAAGACGCATATCGACGTGACTCTCGGGGAAGAGGCTACGGGCATCGAGGATGTCGTGGTGATCGGTTATGGTACGGGTAAGAAGATCGGTTCGGTGATTGGTTCTGTAGATCAGGTGAAGTCCGAGAAGATCGAAAACCGTCCCAGCACCAACGTCGTGGACGCTTTGCAGGGTCAGGTAGCCGGTCTTCAGATTATGACCGGTAACGGTGAGTTGACTTCGACTTCTTCGATCCGTATTCATGGTCTGGGTTCTATGGGTGCCGATATGTCGCCGCTGATTCTGTTGGACGGTGCGCCGATTCAGGCTTCGACGCTGCAGACGATCAACCAGAACGATATCGCTTCGGTGAACGTCCTCAAGGACGCTTCGGCGACTTCGATCTACGGTTCGCGTGCTGCCAACGGTGTTATCTATGTGCAGACCAAAACCGGTCGTCGCAACCAGGAGAGTGTCGATGTGACGCTTACGGGACAATACTCCATGTCGAGTGCCGTAGCGCCTGAATTGAATATGATGAGTGCGAACGAGATGTTGGATTATATCGGTGCGGCTGTTGCCGTTCGTTTGTCGGGCGATGCCTTGACGACTCCTGATAAGATTGCGTCCGGCCGTCAATATTTTATCCGTAATTTCGGTCTGGCTAAGTTCATGGATGAGAACTATAATCCTATGAATGACTACAAGTGGTGGAACGAGATTCTTGAGAGAAATGCGCCGATGTATCAGGTCGATCTGTCGGTTTCGGGCGGCTCGGCGAAGACCTCTTACTATTTCTCGGGTAACTATGCCAATAAGACCGGTATTCTGCCCGGTTCGGAGTTGGATCGTTACAACTTCCGTACGAATATCGATACCAGGGCTAACAACTGGCTGCGTTTGGGCTTGAACCTCGGTTTGGGTTATCAGCACAGTTCGGTTGCTGATACGGATGAATCGATGGGCGGTCTGTATGTATCGAACCCGGTGATGGCATCGTTGATTACGCCTCCTTACCAGCCTCTCTATGACGATAACGGTCAGATGCTCAATTTCTTTGATGCTACCCAAGCCATCAACCCGTTGATGACTGCAGACTATATGCCTCGCTGGCAGAATCGTATTACGATGAATGGTATGGCTTTCATTGAACTGACTCCGGTGAAGGGGCTGACGATCCGCTCCTCTCTTGCTGTGGATGCTTTTGACTGGCGTTCACACGGTGCTTCCAGCCCTGAAACTCCTACTCCTTCGGGTAAGTTCGGTACTGGTAGTGCCAGTGAACTGTTCCAGCGTTTCTATGAATGGACTTGGACCAATACCGCCGAGTACAAGCATACTTGGAATGAGGTTCATAACTTTACGGCGCTGCTCGGTGAGGAAACCCTCTATCGGAATAACAACAGCTTCTCTGTAGCTTCGATCGGTATCACCTCTTCGCGCTTCCTGAATATCGCGATGGGTACGGAAGTTTCCGGCGGTCTGCCGACCTACAGCATCGCACAGTCAGCTTCGAATTCTGTATTTGGCCGTCTTGAATATAACTTCGCAGAGCGTTATTTCATCAGCGGTTTGTTGCGTAACGACGCAAGCTCGCGTTTCGGTGAGAACAACCGCAATGCGCTTTTCTGGGCTGTCGGCGGTATGTGGAATATCAAGAATGAGACGTTCCTGCGCGACAATCAGACTATCAGTGATTTGAGTCTGAAAGTGTCTTACGGTACACAGGGTAACTCCGGTATCGGTGACTACAACCACCGTCAATATATGGCTGCGGGTTCGGCTTACGGCGGTTACACGACTTGGATGGTATCCGGTATCGGTAACCCTGATCTGATGTGGGAGAGCCAGAATACATTGACCGTGGGTGCCAATATTGAGTTGTGGAGAAAACTCTCTCTCTCGATTGAATACTATCGCCGTCAAACCAACGATATGCTGATGTCCATTCCGTTGGCTCCGTCAGGTGGTTACAGCGGTCGTGCCGGTAACGTCGGCGGTATGCGCAACTCCGGTATCGACCTTTCGTTGAACTACGATATTTACGCTTCGAAAGACTGGTTCGTGAACTTCCACGCGACTTTCAACTACAACAAGAACCAGCTGACCGATCTTTGGGAACCGGGTCTTGAATTCGCTTATATGGGCAACGGTCTGCAGGCTTACAGCGTAGGTGATCCGTTCCCGACTTGGACAATGCAGGAGTGGCGCGGAGTCGATCCTGAAACCGGTCTGGATACCTGGACTACGGCAGACGGCGGCATTACTTCCGATTTCAACCAGGCTGCTTTGGTGAATCTGGGTACTTCGCTTTATGCGCCTTATACCGGCGGTTTCGGTGTGACAGCCGCATGGAAGGGACTCAGCCTGACGGCAGACTTCTCTTGGGTTCATGGCAACTACGCGCTCAACAATACGATGTATTTCGTTGCTAATGCCGATATGGGACTCTCTTCCCAGTTCAACCAGTGCGACCTGGCATGGGACTATTGGCAGCAGGAAGGCGACCAGGCGAGATATCCCCGTCTGGACCAGGCGATCAATTTTGACAGCCGTATGCTTGAGAAGGCTTCGTTCCTGCGTCTGAAGTATATCCAGTTGGCTTATACGCTCCCGAGCCATATTATGGAGAAGACGAAGTTCATCAAGGGCCTTAAGGTTTGGGTCGGTGGCCGTAACCTCTGGACTGTGACGGGCTATAACGGCCTGGATCCTGAGGCTGCAGAGAAGGGTGTCGATGTCGATACTTATCCGAATACGCGCGAGTTCACTTTCGGCCTTGAGTTTAAGTTCTAATTTTCAGTGTTCATTATAAAAAAATAAATACAAGGCTTAGACTATGAAAAAGATAATAAATTCGATTTTGGCATTCGTTACCCTCTTTTCTGTGACGTCGTGCGACTTGGATATGGACCCCGAAACGGCGATCCGGCCCGAGGATGCGTACACCATGGAATATTGCGAGGGTGTGAGAGGTTACGTTTATGTGGACCTGAAAGCGCTCCTTTCCGGTAGTTTCTACTCGATACCGGACCTTTATGTGGATGTTCTGAATGTTTGCATCGGTAGCGGTAATCTGGGTATCTATTCTTTCAACTGGCGTTTGTATCCCACTGATCAGGATGTAACGTCGTTCTGGTCCAGTTATTATACGACGATGATGCATATCAACTATGCGATCCGTCATATGGATGCAGCTTATGAATATCTTACTCCCGACGAGCAAAAGAAAGTGGATGTTTACAAAGGCGAGATGTATTTCTTCCGCGCCTATGTAATGCACCGTGCCGCGCTGCTTTTCTGTGAGGACTATGATCCGGACAAGGCCGCTGATCAGTTGGGTCTTCCCTATCCGAAAGAGTGGGAGCCGGAAGCGAAACTGGCTCGCGGTACGTTGGCAAAGTTGTATGAGAACGTAGAGGCAGACCTCGTAGAAGCTGAAAAAACCGTGACTGCTCAGGGTACTCCGACGGATCAGATTTACCTGACCAAAGATGCCATTACCGCATTCCGCGCCGAGCTGGCACTGCATCTCCACCAGTACACGGAGGCCAGCCAGTATGCCCAGTCGCTTTACGGCACCTATCCTTTGGTGACAACGGCTGAAGGTCTCGAAAGAATGTGGCGCGAGGATACTTCTACCGAGAATATCCTGCAGTTGGAGGTATTGCGTACGACCATGACGACTGTGAACTCGTTCGGTAGCTATCTGAACAGCAGCTGGAAGCCGAATTTGGGGGAATACTTTTATGCTCCTACCTATATTCCGGAGCAGCATATTGTCAAGTTGTTCAAAGATGCCGATTTCCGTACGGATATTTTCCTTGTTAAGAATGCCAATGTTACGATCAGTGGAAATAAGGGGGTCGGAGTTCTTATTGGTAAGTTCCGCGGTAACAAGAATTTCCAGACCAATACGACTACGTTGGTTTATCGCAACAGACCTAAGATGTTCCGTATCTCCCAAATGTATCTGGTCGATGCCGAGGCGCAGTATCGTTTGGACCCTGCTAAAGGTTTGGATCCGCTGAACCAGTTGCGTACGGCCCGTGGTCTGACAGCCCTTACGGCGGATGATGTGAAGGATGATGTTACGTTGCTTGACGGCACGAAGATATCTGGACTTTTCAATGCTATTCAGGAAGAGCGCGGCCGCGAGATGCTTGCCGAGGGTACGCGTCTTTTCGACCTGAAGCGCTGGGGACAAGGTTTCAAACGTGATATCAATGCCAAACTTGCTCCTTTGGTTGACCAGGTGTCTTATTTGCAGACTATGAAACAGACTGCTGGTAGCCCGAAGTTCGTATGGCCGATTCCGAATAGCGAGATGACGCAGAACCCGAATTTCGGTAGCCAGAACCAGGGATATTTGTAATAGATATCTTTGATCTGACAAGATATGTGAAGGATCGACCCGTTACGGGTCGATCCTTTTTATTTTGCGATCATATTGAATGAATGGGTTGGTATGGATTCTCCTTTTTCGTTGAGAGGTTCAGCTTCTCTTTTCTGACGCGGTTTGGAAATGGATTCGGGATTCCGGATATACTGTCGCAGGAGGATTTTCGGACCTTGCAGTCTGATGCAAATAATCCGGAATAATGCAATATGCTTGTTTTTTCTTGGTGATAAGTGGGCTCTTTATCGGTCGGGATATTTTTGTCAATGTGGTGCGTGTCCCGGGGTGTTCGGGAAAGCGGTGATATTTATGTGTTCGTTCGTAGCACACTTCCGGATTTTGTTGCCGGGCACGAGCGATGCCGGTGACGTTGTCTTTTCTCTCTTTTGGGTATAGGGAAAAGGGAGGGGAGGATCCGCAAAACAGTGTGTCGGAGGCGGGATTCAGGCTTTTCCCTTGCTTCGGGTAAGGCCCTGCGGCAGGGCGAGCGATAGCCGTGAGAAGCTGACGACGGAACCGGCCAGGGCAAACCCTCCGGCAAGCAACAGGGCGATATGGCAGCCGTTTTCCGGGTCGATATGGAACAGCAGGGCTACCAGAGCCGCTCCGGTCGTCTGTCCCGTGAGCCGGGCTGTTGCCAGCATACCGCTGGCGCTTCCGCTTCGCTCGGGCGGTGCGGAGGCGATCAGGATGCTGTTGTTGGGAGATTGGAACAGGCCGAATCCGAGGCCGCAGAGCAGGAGTCGCCAGACGATGTCGGCGACGTGGGGTTGCTCGGGCAGAAAAGCCAGCAGAACTACGCCCGCCGCCATGATAAGCAGTCCTACGCCGCCCATGGCTCCTGCGTGGATCCGTTCGACCAGCAAGCCGGCGATCGGAGCCACGACCATAATGATAGCGGGCCAGGCAGTGAGGATCAGGCCCGTATGTACTTCTGTATATCCGAATGTCTTTTGCAGGTAGAAGGGAAGCGCGACCATAGCGAGCATCTGGGCGATGAACGAGCAGATCGAGGTGATGACCGAAACGGAGAAGATCGGGATGCGCAGCAGGTCGAAGGGGAGGATCGGATAGGGTTTGTGGAGCTGGCTGCGCACGAACAGTGTGCCGATGAGGACCAGCAGGATGACGCTTATTCCGATATAGCTGGGTTTGAGGCCGTGCGAGTAACCTTCGATCGAAGCGATCAGCAATCCGAAGGTGAGGGCGTTCATCAACCCGTCCCGCCAGTCGAAGTGGCGGCCCCGGATGCGTACCGGGTTTTTAGGCAGGAATCGGTAGCTCAACAAACACGCGATGAGTCCGATCGGGATGTTGATAGCGAAAAGCCAGGGCCAGGTGGCGATGGAGAGAATGCCCGAAGCCAACGTAGGGCCGGCCACCGAGGAAACGGCTACGACCGTAGCGTTCACGCCCATTCCGCGTCCCAAGTGTCGGCGGGGGTATATCAGGCGGATCAGTGTGGTATTGACGCTTGTGATGGCTGCCGCCCCGAATCCCTGGCAGACGCGGGCCGTGACCAGCGTGGCGAGAGAGTCGGACAACGTGCAGCCCAGTGAGGCGACGATGAAGATACCCAGTCCCCCGATGTAGATTTTACGGTAGCCGATCACGTCGCCCAATGCTGAAAACGAGAGCAGGGAAACCACGATGGCTAACTGATAGGCATTGACGATCCAGATCGAATTGGCCGACGAGATGCCCAGCATACGGGCCATAGTCGGCAGAGCGACGTTGGCGATGGCTCCGTCTATGACCGAGAGCGATACGCCGAAAGCTACGGCGAGGATGCCCCAGAATCGGGTCGGCATGGGAAGGCCGTCCCACTCCCTGTTGCCGGCCAGACGGGGTGCTGCACCCTGTATCGGAATTTGTCGCAGACCTGCTTTCATCGTAAAAGAATCCTCTTGCAAAGGTGCGGAAAAAGCCGCGTGCAAGGTAAATTTATCGGCATTTTGCCGGGCGAAGTACCTAAAGCGGAGGCAAAGGTACGAATAAATACGGTCGGATGGACCGTCCGTCGGCATTTTCGGGTGTCTGGAAGCAGCCGGATATTTGTGGGAGAAAACGACCGGTTCGACGTTTTGCGGGGCAGGATGTGCCGGTCAGAGGATTTTCTGGAATGCGATGCGAGGATCTCCGGCGTAATGTATTTCTCCGCAGCGGACGAAGCCGAATTTGGCCAGCAGGCGGAGCATGCAACGGTTGTCGAAGTTGGTGTCTATCCGGAAGCTGCCTGTGCCGCGCTCCCGGGCCAATGTCATGGTGCGGCGCATGAATTCGGTCGCTATGCCCTGTCCTTTGACCTCCTGTGCGACGGCCAGACGGTGCAGGACGACGTATGGGGCTTGGTCGAGCCACGTGCCGTCGATTTCGGCATAGGCCGGTTCGCCGTCGAAGACGACAGCCCCGTAAGCGACGACGAGTCCTGTGTGAGTACATAGTACGTGGCCGTATCCGCGGTCGATGTCGTCCGTTATATGTGCCGCCGCCGGGTAGCCGTTCTGCCATTGGCGACTTCCCCGCAGGCGCATCTGCGCCTGGGCCTGGCGGATGATCGTGCAGATACGCTCCAGATCGTCGGGAAGTGCCGGGCGGAAGAGCAGACTGTCTGTCTGAAGGACGGTTGTCGTTGCGTTCATCGTCTTGCGAAAAATTTTTAGGAAGGGACGGGTAGTTCGGTCGTGCAGGGTGCGGGACGAAAAAGCGTTGGATTTATTCCGCCGTAACGAACATCCGGCCGAAGTCGAAGACGATGCGGTCGAACTTTTCGAAAAGGTCCATTCCGAGCGAACCGAAATAGGGTTGTTCGGATGCGGGGCCGAAGTCAGCTGTGACGGTCACCTTTTTCAGGGTGCGGGAGCCGTCGCCGATCGTGAAGGTTATATTCTTCAGGTCGTAACCCGTACCTCGCAAAATTCCGCCGAAACCTCCTGCGGCCGTTGCCCGCTTTTTCCCGCTGCGGTCGATCTCTTCGCGGTGCAGGGTGTAGTAGTTCGGCGAAAGTCCCGTGCGGGAGTTGCCCGTGTCGAAGACCATCGGGACGGTGTCTTTTCCGGCGACCAGCGTGTTGAGAATATATTGTCCCGAGGAGGTGTCGTGCATCAGGTTTCGCCCGCTTGCAGGTGTCGGTTCCGGAGTGGCGGGTAGGAGGAAAAAGCCCTCTTTGGGGCGAAGCTCGATCTGGCCGGCCAGACGCATGAAGTCGGTGCCGAGGACGGCTTCGATATGGCCGATTTGGTCCGAAGCCTCGTCGTTGTCGAAGACCATGAAGTAGGGGTGGCGGATCGTGACCGGTCCGATCTGCATGGAGTCGGTCGTGGCGAATTTCACGAATCCGTTGCCGCCGATACCGCTCACGGGAATCGAATCGCAGATGATTTCGAGGTCGTGGCGCTTGGCGAATTCCGCCGAAACGAAGCTGGCGCCGCTGCAACCCGTGTCGAAGATGAAGCGCTCGGTGCGGCCGCCGATCGTTATGTCGGTATAGAAGTTATGGACCTTTTTGTCCGTGCCGTCCAGCGGGCTTTTGACCGTTTCGCTTCCGACGGTCAGCGGCAGCCGGATTTCGCCGTCGGGTTTCGTGAGCGACGTGCGCGGATGTCGGGCCATGGTTTGGAACCACCGTTGGGTCGCCAGGGTCGAAGCCCTCTCTTCCTCGCTCTGTCCGGCAGCGAACTGGGTGAGCAGGTCGGCCGCCTGTTCGTAGGCGCCCAGCTCCTGCAGGTTGCCGATAAGCATGGAGAGGAGCCAGCCGAGCATCGAGCCTTCGGGATCGGCGAAGAGTTCCTGTTGGTAGTCGTTGAGCAGCGTTCCGATGGCATTGCAGCTCTCCGGCAGCCGGTTGAAATGACTGCCCAGAGAGGCTTCGCAGAGCAGCCGGACGAAGGGCGACAGTTCGTCGCGGATCTCCGGGTAGCATGCTTCGAGCCGGAACCACTCCTGGGCGTTGATCAGAGCGGCGGCCTGTTCGTCGGCTGTCGGTACGGCAGGCTGTTCCTCTGCCGACAGGGGCAGGGTGAAAACGAGGAAGAGGGCGAGCAGCAGTTTTTTCATAGCGTCTTAATGGTTGGTATCGGTTTTTCCGGTCAGCGTCCGCAGGTCGTTGCCCGAAGGGTTTTGGAAAACGCGCAGGTCGAATTCGGGGATGACGGCCAGCACGTGATCGAATACGTCGGCCTGAATGCCTTCGTACGGGACCCAGTCCACCGTGTCGGTGAAGAAGTAAAGCTCCATCGGGAGGCCTTGTTCGGTGGGTTGCAGTTGCCGGACGAGTACCATCATGTTTTGATTGACCCGTTCGTTCTGCCTGAGATAGAGGTTCAGGTAGTTTCGGAAGACTCCGATGTTGGTTTGGTGCAGTCCGTTGATTTTGTCTTCACCGGAGGGGATGTCGTGTTGCCGGTTATACTCCTCGACCCGCTGCTGGGTCCGGGCGATGTAATCTTTCAGCAGGTCGATGCGCTTGTATCGCTCCAGCATTTCGGGTGTGCAGAAACGGATGCTGGTCATGTCGATATTGATCGAGCGCTTGACGCGGCGCCCTCCCGAGGAACGCATTCCTTCCCAGTTTTGGAACGAGTCGCTCACCAGCAGGTAGGGCGGGAGGGTGACGATCGTGTTGTCCCAGTTGCGGACTTTGACCGTGTTGAGCGTGACCTCCTCCACCGTGCCGTCGGCGCCGTACTTGGGCATGCTGATCCAGTCGCCGACTTTGAGCATGTTGTTGGCCGACAGTTGGATGCCCGATACGAAACCCAGGATGCTGTCGCGGAAGACCAGCATGAAGATCGCGGCCGAAGCGCCCAGACCGGTGAGGAACATCGCCGGAGAGCGGTCGAGAAGAATCGAGAAGACGAGGATGACGGCGACCAGGAAGGCGATGACCTGTCCGGTCTGCATCAAGCCCTTCAGCGGCTTGCCTTTCCACTCCTCCCGGCGGCCCATCAGTTGAAATATGGCTTCCAGCAGGGAATTGACGAAGCGCAGGACGGCGATGACGATCGCTATCTGTACCAGCCGCGTGATCAGGACGACGAGGCCGTTTTGATCGGGAAAGGCGATGGGCAGCATCACCACCACCAGGATCGGGGTGACGATGTGGCACAGCCGCCGCAGGACTTTGTCGTCGAAGATGATGTCGTCCCACGTGACTTTGGTCTGCTTGACGACGCGTCGCACGACCTGCAACAACAGCAGGCGGATCAGGAAGTCCAGCCCTACGCCGATGGCGACGATGATGGCCAGGATGACCCATTGGTCGATGCCGCGGGCGCTGTCCGCAGAGATTCCGATGTAAACGAGCAGTTGGTCGATCCAACTCCGGATGGTTTGTTGCAGCATAAATTCTTCGGTTCCGTTTTTCCAAGACAGGGAAAGGTGAGAGCAATCGTGCGGGACTTGCACGCGAAGATTGTCGAACCGCTTCCGATCTTTTGCAAAGATAGTGAAAGTCGAGAAGAAAACGGGAGCTTACTCTCAGTTTTCCGAGGCGTATCCTATCTTCTGCAAAAATAATGGAAGGCAAGCGGCCGGCCAAACTTAACTTTCTGTTTTCCTCCTCTTTGCATGGCAGAGTTCACGAGTGTATTCGGCGCATGCTTCGAGCGTCGGTCGTTTGGGCTTGTCCGAAACGTACTCTTATTCTTCATACAAAGATAAGGAAAAGTTGGATTTGCCGTTCGTCTTGTGCCGTACTTTATTGAATGCGGAGAGGAACGCTTCGGCGAAGACAGGGAGCGAATCTGGTCTGTATCCGATTTTCGCCGTCTTTACGGAAGATAAGCGTAGGTTCGTGCAAATTTGATTCAGCCCTCGGTTTTCACTATATTTGTACTCCTAAATACGATGAAAATGAAACCCTTGTTTATTTGCTATCCCCGTTGCAGCACTTGTCAGAAAGCCCTTAAATGGTTGCAGGAGCGCGGGATCGAAGTCGAAGTGCGCGATATCGTGCAGCAGAATCCCTCCGAAGCGGAGCTCGAAGAGTGGATCGATCGCAGCGGCCTTGCGGTCAATAGATTTTTCAATACCAGCGGTCTGCGTTACAAGGCGCTCAACCTGAAAGAAAAGGTCCGCACGGCTCCGCGCGAAGAGCTGATCCGCGTGCTTTCGACCGACGGTATGTTGGTGAAGCGGCCTTTGCTGATTGCTTCCGACAAGATTTTGGTCGGATTCCGCGAGCCGGAGTGGGCCGCAGCCTTGTCGGAAAAAAGATAGGCGTTTACGGCTGTACCGAAATAGGAAGCGGACGGAAATTTTCCGTCCGCAGGGGTTATTTTTTCATTTTGTCGGGTTGTCGCTCCCGTTTGATTCTCTTTTTGCGGCGGACCGACCAGCCGAAGTAGCCCAGCATACGGCCCAGTGCGAAGTATTCGCCGTGCGAATAGACGATGGGGCGGGCTTTCTGCAACTCCAGTTTACCCGTTTCGGGGTCGATGTAGCGGCTGTCGGCCTGGATATTCACCACTTCGGCCAGAAACAGGTCGTGCGATCCCAGCGGTAGGATCTGTCGTACGCGGCATTCGATCGACAGGGGAGCTTCGGCTACGACGGGAGCCTTGACGACGGTCGCCGGAGCCGGAGTAAGTCCCGTTTCCCGAAATTTGTCGTGGTCGCGGCCGGAACGTACGCCGCACCAGTCCGTAGCGCGTGCCAGCTCTTCGGTGGTGAGGTTGATGACGAATTCACCCGTGCGGCGGATGATGTCGTAGGAGTGCCGCTCCGGGCGGATCGAGATGTAGCACATCGGGGGATTGGTGCAGACCGTACCCGTCCAGGCGACGGTCAGCAGGTTATATTCGTCGGGGGTGGCGCCGCAACTGACCAGTACGGCCGGCAGCGGGTAGATCAGCGTTCCCGGTTTCCAGTTTTCTTTCATTGTTTTCGGAGGAATCTTGCGTGATGTCCCCTGCAAAAGTAATCATTATTTCACAAAGCCTCCGGACTGTTTTCCGACTTTGTTCCGCCGATGAACGAACGGTACCGTGCGATGGCGGCATCCAGTGCCTCGGGGACGGTATCTACCCATAAGGTCGTTTGTATGGTGACGTTCCCTCGTCCTGCGGTTCGTTTCCAATTGCCGACGATCTGTCCGTCGCAAAGGATAACCGGTTGGAAAATTCCGTGGGAGTTGAAGGCTTTGGAGGTGTGCTCTTTTGCAAGGACGTCCGAACGGTCCTTGTAGCCGATCAGGTATTGGTCGTAGGCGGGCAGCAGATGCGTCGTGTCGCACGGAGCGGCTGCCGCAGCGTTGCGGAATACGAAAAATTCCCTGTCGCCGAAATGTTCGGTCGTGAGTTCTTCGGCGATGCTCGCCACGGCGCGGCGGGCTTCGGTCGCGGTGAGTCCCGACCACCAGGTGAAATCGGCGAGCGTGGCGGGGGAGTGGCTGCGGAAATAGATTCGGACCAGCCGAGCCAATGCCTCTTCACGGGAAGGTTCTTCGCCGCGCGGAGCCCGTTCGTCGAGAAGGGCGTAGGTCGTAGTGCCTTTCTTGTCGGCGCCGCTGCAGACGATGCCGTCCGTTTCGGCCCGCATCAGCAGATGCCGCAGCGCATATTGCGAGAGTGGAATGCCCCGCTGATTCAGCGCTTCTCCGATTTCCTCTTTCGTCCGGTGTTTGTTCCCTTCCAGCGTCTTTTGCAGCAGGTTCATGTAGCGGTGAATCGATTTGGAGTCGAGAGCGGCGTCTGTGCCCCGGGCGTAGGAGTCGTTGGCGGCACGGATGCGGTCGGCAGTGAGCGAGAGCATCCAGCGCAGGTCTTTCGAAGAAACGAAATGCCACGTCGGACGCAACAGGTGCGTGCGCAGGATGTCGCCCCTGTTCAGGGCGGCTTCGATCTGTGTGGCATCGGTCGATGCGGTGCGGCAGCCGACGGCCCATTTGGCCATGCGGTAGTCCTGGGCTTGTACGGCTCCCATCCACTCCACGACCTGTTGCGGAGCGTCGAAAGGCGGCTGAAGGAGCAGTTGGTTGCGCAGCCGCAGTTCAGTAAGCGTTGTCATGGCGGTTTCGTGTTATTCCCGGACAGCGGAAGAGATCGGGGACGGATTCTGTGATTAAAGGATATTTATCCGGATTTTGGCGAACAAAGGTACTAAATTGCATCCATAACGGATAGGAGAGTGTCCTGTTTCTGCTTGTCGGGGTGAAAAAATAGATTGAATTGGATAATTTTTTGTTCTTTTTGTCGTCATTGTAATTTCAAAACGGGAACAAAATTTTTCTTTTCAGGAATTATTCTTTAACTTAACTTTCGAAAAAGGAGAAGTTACTTCAGGGTGATTTTTTCGATAGAGGTTTAATTTTAAAATTGTACTGTATGAAAAATCTTTACTTCGTAGTATTGTGTTGTCTGTTGGGGTTTACGACAAGTTGTAGCGATGACGACAATGCGACTGCATTGTTGCAGATCGATCCTTCGACCGACCTGGTTTTCGAAGCTGTCGGCGGTACCAGGACGATCGAGGTCTAGACCGACCAGGCTACATGGCAGGTGGAATCGAATCAGGCCTGGTGCAAGGTCGCTCAGTCGGATGGTACTCATTTCACGGTAACGGCCGAGGAGAATACGGCTTCGGAACCGAAGCCCCAGGCAGTGGTGACGGTGACGGCCGGGACGGCACAGGCCGTATTGAAAGTCGATCAGAAGGGTACCGAAACCCCTCCTGTGACAGGAACGACTTTTAAGATTACGCTCGGTGAGCCGACTCCGACCGGAGTGAATATGAAAGTGGTGCCTTCGGACAACGATGCGGTTTACTATTACGACGTTCTTTCCAAGCAGATCCTCGATCAGCACCACTCGGGCGATTTGGCCGTATATATGAAGAATATGATGGCAGAAGCGGTCAAGAATTACGGCTCGGTCGAAGAGGCTCTCAAAAAGTTGGGATCTCAAGGCGAATCGAACTATGCATTCGAGGGGCTGGATCCGAATACCGATTACCTGGCTTTTGCTGCGGGGCTCGATGCAGCGGGCGAAGTGAATACCGCGATCGAGAAAACGACTTTCAAGACCAAGGAACTGGCTGCGGGAGCTACTTTTAAGGTGGAGTTTACCTGCTATTATAACGGAGCGGACTTTACGATTACTCCGTCCGATCTCGAGTTTCCGTATTATTCGGCCATCCGTCCGGCGTTCCGCTACCAAGGACTCGACGACGATGCTTTGCTCCAGACAATCATAGCGGAGGACAGCTTCATGCTCGATTTCATGGCTGCTCCGGGCGTATATGAATACAAGAACGAAGGAGTTTATCTGCCCGATACCGAATATTGGGTGCTGATCTTCGGTTGGGCGGCCAGTGCTCCGACCACTCCGATTCAGAAATTCCCGTTCCGCACGAGCAAACCCAATATCGATCCGGCGGCGTGCCAGTTCACGGTGACCCATTCCGACCTTACTTCGCGCGGAATGAACATATCGATCAAGCCTTCGGACGATACGGTTCCCTACATGTTCGATTTGATCTCCGAGGCCGATTACGAGCGGTACAAGGCCGATATGAAGGCTTATGTGACGGAGTACGTGGGACAGGATATCGACAATCTCGATAATAAACGGGTGTGCGGCCAGTCGGGTTACAGCTATACGAAGGTGCTCGAACCGGGAACGAAATATTATGTATGGGTGGCCAGCATCGACGAGTTCGGCAAGCCTCAAGCGGATGTTTATATCTCCGATCCTATTACGACGCTGCCTAAAGCCGTGAGCAATGCGACGGTAACGGCGACCATCGACAAATACTTCAACGGCGACGATCTCTATGCGCTCGATAACGAGAAGTATGCGGATTGCCGGGGTCAGGCCTATGTCATGGTGACTTTTACAGCCGAGAATGCGAAAACATGGTACGGAACGATGATCGCGGAGGATCCGAACGATCCGACCAGTGCGATTTCCGACGACAAGGTTATCGAAACGTTGTTGGTCGGCGGTACGTGGTGTCCTACCGGCAAGCTCTACCTGTGCAAATGGGATACGGAGCATACGATTCTGGCCGTAGGTGTCGCTGCGGACGAGAATCCGGGTGTACTGTTGCGTCAGAGCCACACCTTCACCAAGGCGGGAGCGGCCCCCGTTTCCGAATTCGTAGCACCCGAATCGCAGGGCGTGCACACCGGGACGATGAGGATCGCTCCGCACGTGGCTTCAGTCAGGAATTACAAGTAACAAATGATAAACCGGATGAAATAGTTCCGGTGGGGTTAATGAAAAGTTAAATGGTGGGAAAAGCGGACTGCGTGATGCGTCCGCTTTTTCTTGCGACATTAGAAATCCGCCGGTTTTTCGATCGCTATCCGATCGCCGGTCGCCGGATGGCGGAATTCGATCCGTTCGGCATGCAGAAGCAACCGCCGGCCGGCTGTTCCGTACAGTCGGTCGCCCGCGATCGGAGCATTGAGTCCCGATGGATGGGCCGCATGGACGCGCAACTGGTGCGTGCGGCCGGTCAGCGGGTAGAAGGCGATGCGGGTGCGGCCGTTCCGGAATTCCAACACTTCGTACTCCGTGATCGCCGGTTTTCCGTGCAGGGGATCGACCGCCTGTCGGGGACGGTCGTGGAGGTCCGGTCGCAGGGGTAGTTCGATACGTCCTTTCGGCGGGGTTATCCGCCCCTCCAGCAGGGCGATGTAGCGTTTTCGGACGGTTCGGTGTTTGAATTGGGCCTGGAGATCCTGGTGCGCTTCTTTGGTCAGGGCGAGCAGCAGTACACCCGAGGTGTCCATATCGAGGCGGTGGACGACGAGCGGTCCCGTAGCTGCGGGATAACGCTCCCGAGCCCAGTCGAGGATCGACGGAGCTTCCGATTTTCCAGGAACGGAGAGCATCCCGGCAGGTTTGAAGACGGCGGCTATCCAGCGGTCTTCGTACAGGAGCTCCGGGGCGGACTGCGGGCAGGCGCGATCGGGTTCGGGCTCGACGTCGAGTCCCCGAAGCATGTGGGCGAGAATCGGGCCGCATTTACCTCGGCAGGCGGGATAGTAGTGTCCGTGACGGCGGATTTCGCCCTTCGGCGAGGCTCCCCACCAGAATTCGGCGATCGCCAGCGGTGTAAGCCGGTGTTCGAAAGCGTATTGCAGCAGTTTGGGGGCCGCACACTCCCCTGCACCGGCCGGGGGTGTACCCTGCGGAGTCGGTGCGAATATTTCCGCCAGATCGCGTATCTCTCCGAGGGCGTTGAGCAGACGGAACTTGCGAAATAGTTTTGCCTGAAGAGCCGCAGAACGGGCCTTACGCTCGCAGCGCAGGGATTCGATTCGTTCCGCGATGGAGGTTCGTTGCGCGTGAAGCGATGCGATCCGATTTTTCCAACTCTGTTTCAACCGGTGCAGCTCCGCTTTTTCGTATTGGCTTTCCCGGACTAAAGCCGTCTGCGTATTTTCGTCCGGGTGCTCCCTGCGTCGGGCTTCTCGGGCGGTTTTTGCGATTCGCATCCGGGCTTTTGCGGCTGCGATTTCCCGGGCGGCTTCTGTTTCCGTTTCTTCTATGGTTCGGAGAAGTCCCCTGTAGCGGACATCCGTTTCGAGGGTTTCGATTTGCCGGTTCAGGTCCGAAATGGCGGCCTCTTCGGTGCGGAAGAGATCACCGGGCCGCAACATGTCGTAGATGGGCGGGACGAAATATTCGTGGCTGTTGCTGCCGGCCAGATTACCTGAAAATGCGGTCAGAAAGCCTACAGTTCCGGCTGAATCCTTCACGACCAGCACCCCGAACATTTTACCCGCAGAGAGTTCTTCGGTCCACTCTTTCCGTTCGCACAAGTAGGCTTGCAGCTCCCGGGCCGCTAATTCGCACAGCGGATGTGGAGTGTAGTGGAATGGGTTGTTGAGCCGCGTCGGAAGCGAGAACGAAGCGATGGAGTGTCGGAAACGATGCAACATGGGGACTGTCTGCGGATTCGGGTAGTCGGACCGAAATAATATTTCGGGAAAAATGGCCGGAGTCGTTTGCTGCGACTTCGGAGTAGTTTGTTATCGTTCCGTTTCGGAGTCGATCGGCAGGGAGCCGATCGGTTTTGTGACGATACTATCGACCACGAATTTCGAGAATCCCCGCCAGGGAAGCGCTCCGAAATACTCCTTGTAGTGGAGTTCGATGTTTTTGCCGCCCAGCAGCATCAGCTTGCGGGCGAGCGCTTCGTTTTCGACGGAAAATTCGAATTCGTAGGATTGGATCGTACCGGCCGTTTTGGACCGTATGCCGGATTGGATCAGCTTGCCTTCGTAGGTTTTGAAGACGAGCCCTTTATAGACGACACAGTTCAACTCTCCGCTTTTGACGCCCTCGCCGAAGACGAAGAAGAAGCGGATGTAGAGGAATGCGGTCAGGGCGACGATAAGTAATACGGTGAAGACGATCCAGCGTTTTTTCATGCTTGCGGCGATTTGTTCCGATGCAAAAATAATCATTTAATCCGATTCCGGTCTTCCCTTCGTATTTTTTCCGGGAACCGGAGCGGAAGGCCGGGAAACGCTTGCGGGGGCGAATCGTCTGTCCGGCGGCATAGTCCGGGGTGCTATTCCTGCCGACCGTTTTGCTGCAAATACACAATGTTATAAAAAAAGAGTTGCATTGCTGCAACTCTCTCTCATTCTGTGGTGCCACCGGGAATCGAACCAGGGACACAAGGATTTTCAGTCCTTTGCTCTACCATCTGAGCTATGGCACCATCATCGACTGAAACTCGTGTGGGTTTCGAATCGTGGTGCAAAGATAGATATTATTTCCTGAAAACCAAAAAAACGACCGAATATTTTCCATCTCAGACTTTCATTTCAGGAACGGCAGGCCGGAATATCGGAAAATTTTTCCGGCCAGGATACCGGAAATTCTGGATTTTGGTTATTTTTGTAAAAACCGTAAAGATTATGAAAACAAGCAGTTTGATGATGTGTGCGCTGGTTGCATTGACAGCCTGCGGTACCGGAGTGAAGCAGAGTGTCCGTACGCCCGTCGAAATGGGAGAACGGATCGAATTGAAGACGCCGGATCCCAAGATGGGACTGACTATCAACGAAGCGCTTGCGGCGCGTAGTTCGTCGCGCGATTTTTCGCCGGAGATGCTCTCTCTGGAGGAACTTTCGGGTGTACTGTGGGCTGCTGCCGGGGTAAACCGGGAGGATGGGCATCTTACCGCGCCTTCGGCTATGGCGCTCTATCCCATTCGGGTCTATGCTTTCCTGCCTGAAGGTGTGTATCGTTACGATTCGAAAGCGAATGTATTGAACCGGGTCGTCGAAGGAGATCGTCGGGAGCTTACCGCGATGCAGGATTTCGCTTACACTGCGCCGCTCAATTTGGTGTATGTGGCCGATTACAGCGTTTATGCGGAGCGGAATCAGCCGGTGGACCGCATCCGTTTCTGGTGCGCGGCCGATGCAGGCGGATATACGGAGAACGTGAACCTCTATGCCGCCGGAAACGGTCTGAAGACCATTACACGGGGCAGCTTCAAGGAAGAGGCGCTGTTGGAGTTGCTGGGGCTCGATCCCGCACAATACTGTGTGATTCTCGCTCAGACGGTTGGCCGGTAGTATTTTCGGAAAGAGTATCGGCGAGGAGTTCCCGGAAACGGGAGGCTCCTCGCTGCGTTTTGTCAGGAGCGAACAGACTGCAGGTCCGGTACCGGGTGGATTTTTCGGACGAACCGTGCTATCGTCGCTTTTTCCTGACAAATGAAAGGGGAATTTTCGTATCTTTGACTTCATTTTGGATACTCCGTCTGGGCAAAATGCAAATAAAATTTGCTTTTGCACTCGGCTTATTCGTATCTTTGCCGTGGAAAATTTTCGTATGGGCGGCCAGCTGTTCGGCGTAGTTCGAAAAATTCGGCATTACGTTCGATGTGCGCTGTCTTTGTATTGTAAATAACGACGATTTTATGCTTTCAAAACCCGAACGGGAGCAGATAATTGCTCTGATAAAACGAGAGGTCGTTCCGGCGATCGGCTGCACGGAACCCATTGCCGTTGCGTTGTGCGTGGCCAAGGCCCGCGAGATACTGGGGACGGAACCGGAAAAGGTTTCGGCCCGGTTGAGTGCCAACATACTGAAAAATGCGATGGGAGTGGGAATTCCCGGAACGGGCATGATCGGATTGCCGATCGCGATCGCTTTGGGCGCTTTGGTCGGACGGTCGGAGTATCAGCTCGAAGTGCTGAAGGATTCGGATGCGAAGGCCGTCGAACGGGGTAAGCGCTTTATCGAGCAGGGGCGGATCGACATCTCCCTGAAAGAGGGCATTACCGAGAAACTCTATATCGAGATCGAAGTTTCGGGCGGCGGACACTCCGCTGTGGCGATCATCGCCGGCGGGCATACGAATTTCGTCTTCATTTCACGGGACGGCGAAACGCTTCAGGAGAGTCGTCGTACCTCCGGCAGCGAACAGGAGGCGCAGGGCGTCGAACTCAACCTGCGCAAAGTGTTTGACTTCGCCATGACCACACCGCTGGATGAAATCCGCTTCATTCTGGAAGCCAAGCGATTGAATAAGGCTGCGGCAGAGGATTCGTTCAAGAACAACTACGGGCATTGCGTGGGAAATACTTTGCGCCATGCTCCCGAATTGCGGATTATCGGGGATTGTGCCCTCTCCCGCATTCTCTCCTATACTTGCGCGGCCTGCGACGCCCGCATGGCGGGAGCCATGGTTCCGGTGATGAGTAATTCGGGCAGCGGCAACCAGGGCATCGCGACTACGTTGCCTGTGGTCGTTTATGCCGAGGAGATCAAGGCGGATGAGGAACATCTGGTGCGTGCGCTCGTTTTGAGCCATCTGACCGCTATCTATATCAAGCAGAGCCTGGGACGTCTTTCGGCCTTGTGCGGTTGTGTCGTGGCGGCGACCGGTTCGAGTTGCGGCATCACCTACCTGATGGGCGGCGGGTACGAGGCCGTTTCCTTTGCCGTGAAGAATATGATCGCCAACCTGACGGGTATGATGTGCGACGGTGCGAAGCCGAGCTGTTCGCTCAAGTTGATGACGGGAGTTTCGACGGCTGTGCTTTCGGCGATGCTGGCTATGGAGAACCATTCGGTTTCGTCGGTCGAGGGCATTATCGACGACGATGTCGATAAGTCGATCCGCAACCTGACGCTGATCGGACGGGACGGCATGAACGAAACGGATCATCTGATCCTGAAGATCATGACTTCGAAATAGCCCCCTCGAAAAATAACAAGCGTGCCTGCCTTGCGGCCGGTGCGCTTTTTTTGTACAGAAAGTAAAGACGGTGCGGAGCGTTTATCCGTTCGATCGGAATATGTGCGGAACAGGGCGAATCCCGAAACCGGTATTGTCGGGAAAGGGGTGCGGAACGACCGGTCTGAACGAAGAACCTATTCCGGTTTTCCGAAAACGGTATGCAGGACGATGTTCGTCGCCCCTTGGTGGGCCGTCGTGTAGTCTTTGGCGATGCGGCTGCATTGTTGAAGCAGATGCTCGTCGTCGCGCAAGGGGGTGAACCAGGTTTTCAATTCTTCGTATGAGTGGATGGGCGTTGCCGCTCCGAGCGTTACCAGGTCGCGGGCTTCCTTGAATTTTTCGTAGTTGGGGCCGAAAGCGATCGGCAGACCGAACGTGGCGGCTTCGAGCGTGTTGTGGATGCCTACGCCGAATCCGCCGCCGATATAACCCCATTCGGCATAGCCGTAGGCCGAGGAGAGAATACCTACCGTATCGAGAACGAGCAGTTGTTTGCCATCGAACGATGTTTCGGCGGTGCATTGCGTATAGCGGACAGCTCCTCCGAGGGTTTCAGCGAGCAGGCGGTTGATGCGGCTTTCGTCCATTTCGTGAGGTGCCACGATGAATTTGACCGAGGGGTTATCGTTTATCAGGCGGATCAGAAGGTCTTCGTCCGGTCCCCAGGTCGAGCCGGCGATCAACAGACGGGTGCCGCCTTTGAACCGTTCGATGAGGTCGATTTTTTTCGCCGCAGCCGCAATTTCGGCAACCCGGTCGAAGCGGGTGTCTCCGGCGACTACGACGTTGTCGAAGCCCAGTTCTGCCAGTAATTTTTTGGAATCGTTGTTCTGAACGAAGATCGTGTCGAAACTTTCGAGTGCCATGCGCCAATAGCCTCCGTAGGGGCGGAAGAAGATCGAGTTGCGGCGGAAGATGGCCGATACGATGTAGCTGCGGATCGAGCGGCGGCGCAGCTCGGTGAGCAGGTTGATCCAGAATTCGTATTTGACGAAGATGGCGATTTCGGGGTGGGCGATGTCCAGAAAACGGCGGGCTTTGCGCGGTGTGTCGATCGGCAGGTAGAAGATGTAGTCGGCCTGATCGTAATTTTTGCGGATTTCGTAGCCCGAAGGGGAGAAAAACGTGAGCAGGATTTTGTATTCGGGATGTTCCTTGCGGATTTTTTCGATCAGGGGACGGCCCTGTTCGAATTCGCCCAGGGAGGCGGCATGTATCCAGATAATGCGAGCCGAGGGGTCGATGCTCTCTTTCATGCGGCGGAAGAGTCCTTTCCGGCCGTCGATCCAGAGTTTCGCCTTTCGGTGCCAGGGTGAGGCCAATGCAATGGCCCAAACGTAGAGTACCAGCCCCAAATTATAGATCCACATCCGCTTTCGTTTTGTGCGTCTTTATATCGCGGATGCAAAGATAAGATAAATTGTCAGAACTGCCAAATTACCAGTGGAGTTCGATGGCGTCTTCGATATAGCGCACCTCCGGTGTGCCTGCGGGGGCGGTTTCGACTGCGATCAGGTCGAATTGCACCTCTCCTGCGAACGGATTTTCTGTCAGATAAGCATTTGCGGCCCGGACGAGTGCCCGGCGCTTGTGCGAGTCGAGTGCCTGTTCCGGCGGGGTGAGGCCGTCCCGCCGGCGTGTCTTGACCTCGATGAAGTGGAGGGTGCCTTTTCTGGCAGCGACGATGTCCAGCTCGTAATGTCCTTGCCGCCAGTTGCGGTGGAGCAGGGTGAATCCGTGGTCGAGAAGCCACCGGGCGGCAGCCTCTTCGCCCTGCCGCCCGGTATGCTGTGTCGTGGTCATCGGTTTGTCGGTGGAAGTTGTCCTGTCTTTTCGAAATATTTTTTCATGACCAGCAGCGAAATGAACCGTTCCCGGCGACTGTCGTAGAATTGTCGTGCGAAGTCGTTCGCATGGTCGATGATCTGTTGGGCCTGTTCGGGGTGCGCGATGTAGTAATCGATCTTCTCCTCCAGGTCGGAGTAGTCGTCCCTCACTTCGATGTAGTGGTAGCCGGGGCGCAGGCGTCCTTCCATGAACCAGGATTCGTTGCGAGGCCGGGGCATCACGGCGATCGAATTGGTGGACATGACCCACCGGATGTTGCTGGCGATGTCGTTGCCTTCGAACGTCATGATGAACTTCGAATCGAGGTGGGCGTAGAGCGTGATTTGTTTTGCTGTACCTGTTTCCTGGGCGCTGTGTCCGCTGCGGGTATCCGCCGTGTCGATGCGGGGATTGTCCCGGAATGTTTCGATGAAGCGCCGACGCTGCTCGCTGCTCTTGACCGATCCCCGGAAAATCACCCGGTCGGCTTTCTCCGTAAACGGAATTTTGTCGTGCAGCCGGATATCTAAGCGGCAGCGGTCCAAGTTGAGCAATACGGAGTTATCTCCTTTGCCGGAAGCGGCTTCTCCCCCCCCCGGTCGATTTTTCGAGCCTTGATGATCGTCGGATGAAGCAGGTCGAAAACTCCGTCGCCGAAATAGGTCTGCCAACGCAGGGAATCGTCGAAAAAACGGGTGGTTTGGTAGGAGTCGAAAATATAGGCGCTGTGCCGGCCCCTGAACTTGTGTTCTTTCAGGGGTGTCGCTTCGGTCGGAGAGAGGCGCTCTGCGCCGGTCAAACGGTTGTAGTAATTGACGCGGTCGAGCACATAGTCCATGTCATAACGTTTCTCTCCGTCGCGCAGAATCTCTTCCAACCGGCTGCGGAGGAGCACCTTCGGTACGGCATAACGGGATAGCTGGGCGATGAAGTAGGGCAGCTTGATGTTCTTGCCGCCGTGCAGTCGGTTGAGAGCGGTCATTAATTCCATACTTGCGAATACGGTTTGTCAGGGATTGCGGAAAATACGGGGCATACCATAATTATAATAGGAATGACAGGTCGTCCCCGGCTTTCACCTCGTAGGGGGCGATGCCCTTCTTGAAAATACGCATCGGACGGCTGCCGATCAGTTCCAGTTTTCCGTTTTCATAATGAAGCATGCAGCCTTCGCGCAGGCCGACGACGTAGCGGCGCGGATTGGCCGTGATGTACTCCAGAATACGCTGCTCGCGGGTCTCTCCGGCGTGACCTTCGGGGTTGGCGTCCAGGTAGTGGGGGTTGATCTGGAACTTCACGGCCCCGATAGCCTTGAACGATTCCGGTTCGACGATGGGCATGTCGTTGGTGGTGCAGATCGTCGGGCAGCAGACGTTGCTGCCGGCCGACCAGCCGATGTAGGGCGTGCCGGCCTTGATCTTGCCGAGGATGGCTTTCAACAGCCCCTGCTCCTGCATTTTCTTGGTCAGGGCGAAGGTGTTGCCGCCGCCTACGCAGATGGCCTGTGCCTCGCGGATCATACGCCGGGGATCTTTCGAACGGTGTACGGAACGTACCTTGATGCCGTATTCCGCAAAACGGGCCTGCACTTTCGCTTCGTATTCGGCGTAGGAAAAGGTGATGCCTGCATAAGGGACGAAAACCACTTCGCGGACACTTCCGAGGAACTCGTCGATGCGGGGCATCGGGTATTTCAGATAGGGTTCTCCGGCGTTCGTGGAGTTGGAAATTAACAGTAGTTTCATAAAGTATTGATTTATATTGTGTTATATTGAATGCGCGACCGAAGAACGGCAATTTCTTTGGTTGTAATGTCAAAAGTAATAAAAAAAGTGTTATTTTTGTGCGATTGTTTGATAGAAAGAATTTCAATTTTTAATAAATGATTGTTTAACTAAAAAATTAAAATTATGTCAGAAGTACAGTCAAAAGTTGTCGAGATCATCGTTGACAAATTGGGTGTTAAAGAGTCTGAGGTTACTCCGGAAGCGAGCTTCACCAACCACCTGGGAGCCGATTCACTCGACACCGTTGAGCTGATCATGGAATTTGAGAAGGCTTTCGATATCCAGATCCCTGACGAGGATGCAGAGAAGATCGCTACCGTTGGCGACGCTATCTCCTATATCGAGGCACACAAGAAATAATTTACGATTTTTCCAACCGGCAAACCTTAAAGCCTTAAATTTATGACAGAAAGACGAGTAGTCGTGACGGGTATCGGTACCATCAACCCGCTCGGCAATAATATTGCAGAGTTTTTTTCCAATCTCGAAAAAGGAGTTAGCGGCGCCGCGCCGATTACTCATTTTGATGCCGAGAAATTTAAGACGAAGTTCGCTTGTGAAGTAAAAAATTACGACTGGACGCAGCATTTCGACCGTAAGGAGGTGCGTAAATACGACCTCTTCACTCAGTATGCCCTCATCGCGGCCACGCAGGCTGTCGAGGATTCGGGACTCGATCTCGAGAAGGAGGACCTGGAGCAGATCGGCGTGATCTGGAGTTCCGGTATCGGAGGACTTAAGACGTTCTTCGATGAGTGTTTGGGCTACGCCGCAGGAGATGGAACTCCTCGGTTTAGCCCATTCTTTATTCCGCGCATGATCGCCGACATCGCGGCGGGCTACATCTCCATCAAATATGGTTTCATGGGCCCCAACTACTGTACGGTTTCGGCGTGCGCTTCGTCGAATCACGGTCTGATCGATTCGTTCAACGCCATCCGTTTCGGTGTGGCCGACGTGATGGTCGCCGGCGGTTCGGAGGCTGCCGTCAATGAACCCAGCGTGGGCGGTTTCAACTCCATGCAGGCTCTCTCGACGCGCAACGACGATCCGGTGCACGCTTCGCGTCCGTTCGATAAGGATCGTGACGGTTTCGTCATCGGCGAAGGCGCCGGTGCGCTGATTCTCGAAGAGTACGAGCACGCCAAGGCACGCGGTGCGAAGATTTACTGCGAAATGGTCGGCGGCGGCCGTTCTGCGGACGCATATCATTTTACCGCTCCCCATCCCGAAGGCAAAGGCGCCATGAAATCCATGCGCGACGCGATCAAGGATGCGGGTATCAAACCCGAAGATATCGACTATGTGAACGTACACGGCACTTCGACACCTGCGGGCGATCTGCCCGAGCTCAAAGCTCTGCACGGCGTGTTGGGCGATCACATCTACGATGTCAATATTTCATCGACCAAATCCATGACGGGGCACCTGTTGGGTGCTGCCGGTGCTGTCGAGGCGCTGGCCTGCATCTTTGCGATCAACAACGGTGTGATTCCCCCGACGATCAACAACGAAAACCTCGATCCCGAAATCGACCCCCGACTCAATCTGACGCTCAACAAGGCGCAGAAGCGCGATGTGAAGTGTGCGATGAGCAATACGTTCGGTTTCGGCGGTCATAACTCGACGGTTATTTTCCGTAAGATTTAACACCTCGTCCGTGCCGTGTGGAATTTCGTACGCCGTGCCGTAAGAAGAAATTACGGGCAGGATAAGGAGTATTACAGAATTATCGATGAGCTGTTCGGATTCGTTCCGCACAACATCGAACTTTACAAGCTGGCTTTGATTCACAAGTCAGCTTCTTTAGTTTTAGCCGACGGACGGCAGATCAACAATGAACGGCTCGAGTTTTTGGGCGATGCCGTGATCGAAGCCGTGACATCGGACTATCTTTATATCGAATTTCCCGACCGGCAGGAGGGATTTCTTACGCAGTTGCGCTCGAAGATCGTTTCGCGCCAGTCGCTCAATACGATCGCCCGGACGATCGGGTTGGACCGGTACGTGATCGCCAACCCGACCGGAAGCACCAACCAGAAACATATCTACGGGGATGCTTTCGAAGCGATGATCGGGGCGATCTACCTCGATCAGGGATATGAGTTCGCCAATCGATTGCTTATCAACAATATATATTACCGTTACCTGAATCTCGACAACCTGACGGACGAGGAGACGGATTTCAAAAGTCGGTTAATCGAATGGTGTCAGAAGACGCATCATACCATTGCTTTCGAAACGGTGCACGGCCGGAATTATTCGTCGAATCATCCGATATTCGACGCTACGGTCGTGATCGACGGTATCCGTGTGGGACATGGGCAGGGCGAGTCGAAGAAGGAGGCCGAACAATGTGCGGCCCACTCCGTGTCGTGTGCTATGAGTGACGAAGCGTGCGGGGATATTCTGGATAAAATCGACCGGCTCTACCGGCCGAAAGGAACCGGGGTGTCATGAGCGAGGCATCTGTAAAACTGCTTTCCCGGGGCGTTGAAACGCTGACCGATCAGGAGTTGTTAGAACTGTTGCTGGATGACGGTGATTCGGAGCGGCTTGCCGGGGCGCTGCTGTCCAGTTTCGAAGGGCGGCTCGCTGCATTGGGATATGCCGACATCGCGCGGTTGCGTATGGCTGCCGGGATCGGCCTCAAACGCGCTGCCCGGATTCAGGCGGCTGTCGAATTGGGCCGGAGGGTGCTTGCTGCCAGGGAGTTGGGCCCCGATCCGATCGGTTCGAGCAACGATGTGGTCCGAATATTCAGACCCCTGCTGACGGAGATGAAGCACGAGGAGTGCTGGTGCCTGTACCTCAATACGGGCAACCGGATCGTCGAGCGGCAGCGGGTAAGCCAGGGCGGGGTGCAGGCGACGGTGGTGGATCACCGGTTGGTCATCAAACGGGCCCTCGAACTGCTGGCCACGCAGATTATCCTGGTTCACAACCATCCTTCCGGTGCTGCCTTGCCCAGCGAGCAGGATAAGATTCTCACGAAGAAAATTGCCGAGGCGGCCGCGCTGTTCGATATTCGGCTGCTCGATCACCTGATTATCGCACGGGGCGGTGAGTACAGTTTCCGACAGAGCGGTTTGCTGCAATAGTTCCGGCTGTGACGAAGCTGTCTGCCAAATCCCCGAAATTGAGAATTGCCCCTGGCGGAATAAACTCCGACGGGGGCGAAAACATTAAAATCGGACATGTTAGACAGCTTTTCGTTCTGCCGCTGCGGTCCATCGTTGCGCAGGTTGTGGGCAGGAAGAGACGGGACCATCGTAACGGGGGCGTGCGACTCTTTAATCGTTGCGGGAAGAGTTGGCTGTGGATTATCGTCTTCCGGGTTCACTTTGTTTTGTCGTAGAAAGGTTTTTCTTCCGAAGGGAGAACGTAAGTTTAGACTGCCGGGAAATTTTTGCCGATCTGTGCCGTATTTCTTTTTTGAGGAAGAGCATAAGGTGAATCTTTTTTCGAATGATCGGAAACTCTGAAATAAGGACTGCAAGTCGAACGAATGGACGATTATCCCGGAGATGGGAGCGAAATGACCGGACCGGGCATCGGTAACGAAAAGCGAGGAATGGCAAGAACCTTTCCTCGCTTTTCGTTGCCGGGTGCGCACAGGCTGGCCGCAAAGTACGAATTTCTAATTTTGGAGGTCGAAGCGGCGGAATTGAATCTCGAATCGACAGACGCTCTCCCGCTCGTCGCTTCGGGTCGTGCGGGTAATGATGAGCGGTGTCGCAATTTCAGCATCGTGTGCGACTGTCTGACGCGTGTATTCGAAGGTCTGGGTCGTAACCGCGTCGTCGGAACGGGTCGTGACCGTTCGGAAAAGATCGTTGTTGAGACTGCTGAAGAAACCCAGTCCGCGCAGGATATCCGGTTCGGCAACCAGCAGCAGGACCGGGTCGCTGTTGAGGAGGGGAGTGCCTTCCAATTCGTAGATGAAATCGCTCCAAGCCGTCGTTTCATCGTAGTCGTAACCGTACTCTTGCCGGAATGTTTCCGTATTTGGCTCGTTCTCGAGCGTTCGGATGACAGCACTGCAATTATCCCAAGCCTCCAGCGGACCCCAGGGATCTTTTTCCCATTCGTATTTTTCGCAGATGGGTTCCAAAGTCAGGGAATTGTAACGCGATATGGAGGTGAGTTTGTCGGAGTTGAAGGAGCCGGTGCCGTATGTGCAATCGAAGCCGTACGTTTCTATTTCACTGCCGGAAAGTGTCGAGGTGAGTTCGTATCCTCCGCTTCGTACATCGCAGAAGTAGCCGTATAGGGTTCCGTCTGCAGTTTGCGTATAAGGTTGCTCGCCATCGATTTCCCGGGTGAAGGAGAATCGGATGCAATCGTCTCCCTCGTAGGTGAACTGCCATGTTTCGACGGGACGGAGCGTGCCGTTCTTGTCCGCTGCGGATATTTTGAAACCCGTGATACGGCACTCCTTGCTGAATTCCGCCGGAAGTTCATAAGTATATTCCATTTCAGCAATCAGACTTCCCGAAGCGTCGCGCCCGACGATCTTGTGCAGTTGCCAATACCGAACCTGTTCTCCGATGTTGGGTTCGTCCGGTTCATTGGTATCCTCTCCATCGGTTCCCGACTGGGTGATGGTGATGAGAATCGAGTTCGTGCCGCAGGTGATTTCGATAAAGGCCGTGCGGGATTCTTCGGCGGTGTTGGGATCCGTTTCGACGCGGATGTCGTAATCGCCTGCCGCATCTCCGTGATCGGGATTTATGCGTACCCACGTCGGGGCTTCGGCGCGGGATTCGTCCGTGATGGCGGAATTCCAGGCATCGTTCGTCGAAAAGAAAATTTCCGAATTCCCTGCGGTTTGTCCTGCGGGGATCTTCTGGGAGAGCTGTCGTGTATCGGGGACCTGAATGGAGCCGAAATCTCCATGCCATTCATCCGTTGTGTCGTCGCTGCAAGCCGTAATCGCGAGGGTTGCAAACGTGAGAAGAAGAAGTTTCAATCCTTTCATTTGTGTATTTTTTGATGGTTATTCGTTCGGGTACGATGAATATGAAACAGATGTATTTGTCTTCCGCTCCGGATATTTCCGAATTTTGGCGTAAAGATAGAAAAAACGGTTCGGAGTACCTTACATTCCCATTTATTTTGTACTTTTGTTTTTCAGAAAATAGTAAATGCAAAATACGATGACTCAGGAAGAACTTTTCAAAAAACTGGTAGCCCACTGCAAGGAGTACGGCTTCATCTTTCCTTCCAGCGAAATATACGACGGACTGGGTGCCGTGTACGATTACGGGCAGAACGGCGTCGAGTTGAAGAACAATATCAAGCGTTACTGGTGGGATTCGATGGTGCGTCTTCATGAGAACATCGTCGGCCTCGATTCGGCGATCTTCATGCATCCCCGCACGTGGGAGGCTTCGGGCCATGTCGGGGCGTTCAACGACCCGTTGATCGACAACAAGGATTCGAAGAAGCGTTACCGCGCCGACGTGTTGATCGAAGAGTGGCTGGCCAAGCAGGACGACAAGATTCAGAAAGAGGTCGATAAGGCGAAGAAGCGCTTCAAGGAGAACTTCAACGAGGAGCAGTACCGCTCGACTTCGCCCCGTGTGCTGGAGATCGCCGCAGCGCGGGACTCCGTGCACAAGCGCTTTGCCGACGCGTTGAACGCCAACGATCTGGAAGAGCTGCGGCGGATCATCCTCGACTGCGAGATCGTCTGCCCGATTTCGGGTACGCGCAACTGGACCGAGGTGCGGCAGTTCAACCTGATGTTTTCGACCCAGATGGGTTCGACGGCCGAGGGGGCCAATACGATTTACCTGCGGCCCGAAACGGCGCAGGGTATCTTCGTCAATTTCCTGAACGTGCAGAAGACCGGCCGCATGAAGCTGCCGTTCGGTATCGCCCAGATCGGCAAGGCGTTCCGCAACGAGATCGTGGCGCGTCAGTTCATCTTCCGCATGCGCGAGTTCGAACAGATGGAGATGCAGTTCTTCGTCCGCCCGGGCGAGGAGATGCGGTGGTGGGCCGAATGGCGCGATACGCGTATGAAATGGCATCGGGCGCTCGGCTTCGGGGCGGATAACTACCGTTTCCACGACCACGACAAGCTGGCCCATTACGCCAATGCCGCGACCGATATCGAGTACAATTTCCCGTTCGGGTTCAAGGAGGTGGAGGGCATCCACTCCCGTACGGATTTCGACCTGTCTAACCACCAGAAATTCTCGGGCAAGAAGATCCAGTATTTCGACTCCGAAACAGGCGAAAGTTATGTGCCTTACGTCGTGGAAACCTCGATCGGCGTGGATCGTATGTTCCTGCAGGTGATGTCGGCGGCTTATACCGAGGAGAAGCTCGAAAACGGCGAAGAGCGCGTCGTGCTGCGGATTCCGGCGGCTCTTGCTCCGACGAAGGTGGCCGTGTTGCCTTTGGTGAAGAAGGACGGCATGCCCGAAGTGGCGCAGCGGATCGTCGATCTGTTGAAGTATGATTTCAACGTCGTGTATGACGAGAAGGATTCGGTGGGCAAGCGTTACCGCCGGCAGGATGCGATCGGTACGCCGCTGTGCGTGACCGTCGATGGCCAGACCCTCGAGGATAATACCGTGACGGTGCGCCACCGCGATACGATGCAGCAGGAGCGCGTGGCGATCGATGCCCTCTTCGGACTGGTCGATGCGGAGTGTTCGCTGCGCAGCCTCCTCAAGAAATTGAATGTCTGACAGGGCTGTTGCGGGTTTCGCGCCGGGTGCGTCGGACGGCGAGTACAGTGTGTTTCGTATCGGGAATGTTCGTGAGGGTGTGTGGGCCGGTGTTGTTCGAGCTATTGGATAAGGTAAGATCGTGGGACGTATTTTGGCCATAGATTATGGAACGAAGCGCACGGGAATCGCCGTGAGCGATCCCTTGCGGATCATTGCCGGAGGGCTCGAAACCGTCGAAACCAAAGGGTTGGAACGCTGGTTGGCGCAATATTTCGCGGCGAATGACGTTTCGACCATAGTGATCGGAAAGCCGATGCAAATGAGTGGCGCTCCGTCCGAAACGTGGCGTTACGTGGAACCGTTGGCGGCCCGCCTGCGCAGGGCCTATCCCGACAAGGAGGTGGTGTTTTACGACGAGCGTTTCACCTCGGTCATCGCTCACCGCACGATGCTCGAGAGCGGTATGGGCAAGATGGCCCGCCGGGACAAGGCGCTTGTGGACAAGATATCGGCGACCATTATCCTGCAAGGATATATGGAGAGCCGAAGTTAGTTTTCCGGCTGCGGCCGGGTTAAAAATGGAAAAAGTTATGATTTATCCGATAGTTGTTTTCGGGGCGCCGGTACTGCGCGAAAAATGCCGGGAGATCGGACCCGATTATCCCGAAGTTAAAAAGTTGATCGAGGATATGTTCCTCACGCTCGAGGAGGCCGAAGGCGTAGGGCTTGCGGCTCCCCAGATCGGTAAAAGCATCCGCCTGTTCATCGTGGACTGCACGCCTTGGGGCGAAGACCATCCCGAACTGGCCGATTACCGGCGTGCGTTCATTAATCCCGAAATTTACGAAGTTTCCGAGGAGACGAAACTCTACGAAGAGGGATGTCTTTCGCTGCCGGGATTGCACGAGAGCGTGCGGCGTTCGCTTGCGATCCGGATGCGTTATCTGGACGAGAATTTCGAGCCGCACGACGAAGAGTTCACCGGGCTGCCAGCCTGGGTGATCCAGCACGAATATGACCATCTGGAAGGAGTCGTCTTCACGGATCGCTTGTCGCCTTTGCGCAGAAATCTGATTAAGAGTAAGTTGATGAGCTTGACGAAGGGTCGTTACAAATGCTCGTACAAGACTAAATAGGGGGCGTTCCGGTAAAAGTTACGGGATTGACCGAAAAGAGAGCGACATTGGCCTAAAAGTTGAAATTTTCCAGAGAAAGGGGTAAACTCCGGAAAATTTTTATTACCTTTATATATTAGAAATAGGACATATAATATTTTATCATTTTAAATTTTCATACGATGAAAAAACTTTTACTTACATTGGCAATGGGCTTGCTCGCGTGGTCGGCATCTGCCCAGAATTGGACGGTCGGTGGTCGTATCGGATCCGGTTTCCAGGCTGTCGGACAGTATGTATTCAGCAACGATAATTATGTGGAAGCCCGTTTCGGTGCTTATTGGGCCAATGCCGGCGGTACGGTGACGGCTGATTTCTCGGTATTGTATAATTGGAATGTTTGCAATATGGATTGGACGCCGTCGGCAGGTCGTTGGTTCTTCGATGCCGGTGCAGGTATCAATGTGGGCGGCAAAGGGCATTACGCTTATGTAGGCGTGGCCGGCTCGGCTAAACTGGGTATTGCCTTCAAGGGGGCTCCGGTACGTCTTTCGTTCGACTGGTCGCCGGCTTTCGGTCCCGGAATCGCTTATTGGGACGGGGGATCGCATTCCGAGTTCAACGAACGGGCATTGTGTAATTTCGGTATTACGTGCGTTTATTGCTTCTAAAGAGAGAACTCGAGGAAATAAGAAGCCCGGAGCAATTTGCTCCGGGCTTCTTTTATGCTGTCGGTTCGGTGTTTTTTCTGTTCGATCATTTTTCCCTTTGCTGATGAAGAACGTTTTCCGAGGGGCGGAATTGAGGGGACTGAATACGTAATATGGGTCCGGAACGGTTGCGGTCGGAGGCGAAAAACGGGCTGGACTTTCGGGTATTCAGCGACGTGTGTAGGATTCTCCTTGGAGGCTGTATTCGTTTATACCGGATTCGTTTCGGGCGCCGAAACTTTATTTTGCTTTGGGCGGCCTCTTTCTTGGATGCGGTCGGAACCTTCATTATTCCAGTATGCTCTTTTCGGAAGGGAGGGTGGGCATGTACAATCCGCGATCCCGAAGCATTTGAATCGCAGGTCTGAATGGCGATAAACGCCGTGTTTTTCCGTCAGAATGTGAAAGTTCCGCCCAGGGAGATCAGGATCGGATTCCGTGCGAACATGGCTGTCTGGAAACGGTATTTGAACATGAGCGATGTACTCCAGCGGCGGGTGATCCGGTAGTCGCAGCCTCCGCCCACATCGAAGCCGCAGGACCATTTGCCCAAGTCGTTCACATTGACGCCGACTGTGGGGAAGAGGCTCCATTGTTCGGTTATGTGGAAGAGATAATGGGCGTCGCACCCGATGTCCACCGAACATTCCGATTTGCAGGGAATGACGATTCCCGTTTCCAGCCGCAGCGCATCGGTCAGGCTGTATCGGAAATAGCCGCCGATGCCGAAGACGGCGCCCCGGCCGGTATGGGTGTAGAGATTGATCTTCGGACCTATGCCCCAGGAGCCTCTGTCCTGTGCCGATGCGTAGAAAGCGCTGAATAAGATAAGTATTGCCAGCAGTGTTTTTTTCATAGCTTTTGCAGACTTCGATACGGCTTTTGCCGGAATGATTCCTTGCTGCCGTCGGATAATTTAGATTCTCTCGAAAACAAAGATACGAACGAACCGGCCGTATGAGCAAATTTATATTTGCACTTTGCCGAGGCGGAGTACCTAAGATGAAGTCAAAGGTACGAAAAATTTCCGTTTCGCCGAATCCTGGGGAGCCGAATGAAAATGGAGATACTCTGAGATCGAACAGTATTTGTCACAGGATCGTGTGTGGGGTTTATACGTGCTGTATTTTGAAAATTATTTTTTATGATTAAAGAGGCATGTGGTGGTTGGTTTGATAATGGACGGTGTCTTGTTCTTTTTTGTAAATAATTTGTGTGTGTCGTTATAATGTTGTAAATTACATGGGAATAAATATTTTACAAACAATCCCTCCTAATGTTTCGATTATGAAAAGACTATTATTCGGTATATTGGCAACGTTGCCGCTGGCGTATTGTATGACGGGATGTAGCAACGATACAGACTACGGAGGTTTTAGTTACTTTATCTGGGCCAATGACAGCGATCACCGGATTACGCTCTCCGTGGCACGCGAGTACGGTGAGTTGGTAATCGAAAACGAAATCATAGAGCCGGGCGAAAGTTTTGAGAGCGAAAGGGTGGATGGGGCAATAGCATACTGTCCACCTCCGTCGAGCTATATCCGGTATGTGGAAGTTGTCTTTGAGGATGGGACTAAAGCGATTTATATCAAGGGGTATCAGCCGCCGCGCGATTCCGATTATTATTCGAGGCAGGACTCTACTATCGATTGGAATTATGAGGAGGAGGTAACGGCATCTCATGCGGTCAGAACCCGTTGGACCTATACTTTTACCAATGCCGACTACGATGCGGCGGTGGCGCAGCAATTCGCTGAATAGGAGTTGCCGGTCGTGGTTATAAAAATCCTCCCGAACCGATTGGTTCGGGAGGATTTCGTCGCATGTATATCGTTTTATGCCTCTTTGAGAGCCGCCTGCGCCACATCAATATATCACTGATATTCAATAGCTTAATTTCCCAGTGTAATCCCGGAGTAAGCGAATATTTGTTTAATATTGATTTAATCGAATTTTCTACTCTTCGACGGCGGCTTGTGCCGCTGCAATACATTATTAATAATCAAAAACTTACATTGTTATTGTAAGCGACTGATAAGCACTACATCGCATTTTTTACTCAATGATTCCCTGCTATTCGTCTATAGCAACTTTCAAGTCATTTATCTCCTTTCTTTTAATAGTTCTATAATTGCGTCCTTATCCTTCAAGTTAGAGTCAAGACGGTTTATTTGCGCATTCAGACTATCCACCTGTTCTTTCAGGAGTGCAATAGTGCCCCTTTGGCTTTCTATCTCTGTCTGAGCTTTGGCCAGTTGAGAGGCGAGTTCGGCATCACCAATAATATTGTGGGCATTACCATCCAACGTCACTGCCGCAAGATAGGCGGATATCTGGTGTTGGACAGGGCAGAACAGTGTGAAGAAATTAAAGCCTAAAGCCTCACTGACCTTGATAAGGCGTTTGGTCTCCATAGTCTCCCTCTCCAGTATGCGGTTGACATGCTGTTGCGGCACACCAATTTTCCGTCCAAGCTCGGATTTACTCAATCCAAGTTCGTTGCGACGTTTCTCGATTGCCTCACCTATATGTACGTTTTTTATGTCTATATCCATAGGGCTAAGTCAATAATTAGACCTTAAACATTAAATAGTCAAACAAATATTTGTGTATATAAACCATTTTGTGTTACTTTGCAGGTGTAATACACTATATTAGTGGGTACAAAGTTAAACATTAAATATTAAATATCCAAAGATTATGGCAGAAAACTTGGAAAAAATTCGCCCAGCACTTACTGCCCTCGAAGTAGGCGGTACAGTCACATTCCCCATTTCAAGGCTGAAAAGCGTCCGCACGCAAGCCTCCGAACTGGGAGCTATTTATAACAGGCAGTTCAAAACAAAGACGAACAGGGAAACCCAAACAATAACCGTTAAACGTATCATATAGGGAATATGGCATTCATGCAGTTTTTAGACCGCCTTATTCCGTATGACATCTTTCTGAATGACCTTGCTGCAAGAATCGTAAAGTTTTTGAAGTCAGACAACAACGACCCTGAATTTATCAGTCAAAGAAGGGCTTATGAAATGTTTGGCCGCCGCAACGTCGAAAGATGGAGGCGCATGGGAAAAGTGGTAGCATACAAAAGACCGGGCAAGGTCGAGTACAGGACGGCCGACTTGCGCCTGTTGCAGCGTATCGTTCAGGACTATTTCGACAAAGACATTACGAAAGATGATCTGGAATGACGGTAAAAAGGCGAGTATTCAAACAATATTATGGCTATGTTGACAGTTAGAACTACCCCGTCAATGTGGCAAACAAACATATTTATGGGGCTGTTCATCATGAATTTATAGCTAATGAAGGAATTAAAACCTACTTGTGACCCTAATGGGGTCTATTCAGTTAAACGGACTTGTGCCGAATTGGGCATAAGCCACAAGACATTACGCAAGTACAGGGAGCGCGGTTATATCAGGCCGATCAACCCAGACAATGTTTGCCGTCCGAAATATTTGGGACAGTCAATCATAGACTGTTGGAATATCTTAATCGCATTATGATCAGTGAATCGACCATTAGCAAGGTCAGGGAACTTTCCATAGAAGATGTCCTCCGCCCATACGTCAAACTTTCAAGAAAAGGCTCGGCATTGATGGGGCTTTGTCCTTTCCACGAGGAACGGACAGGCTCATTCTCTGTCTCTCCGGCAAAGAATCTTTTCCATTGCTTCAGCTGTAACCGTGGTGGCGATGCAATCACCTTTATCATGGAGAAGGAAGGATTTTCATTCATGGATGCAGTCCGATTCATCGCAAAACATCATAATATCCAAATAGAATACACACAGGAAGAATATAATGAGGAACAAATGGCCGAAGAAAAACACAGGGAATCTCTCCTTGTCGCTTTGGATCATATACAGGCCTACTTTTTGAACTGTCTGAGGACAACAGATAATATAGAGTGCAAACAGGCCCGTGACTATGCCTATGGCAGATGGCCGGAAGAGTTCTGTTCCGTGGCTGGTATCGGATATGCCCCAATAGACGGAAACCTCTTTGTTGACTATTGCCAAAAAAGGTCGCTTAATGAAGAAGCACTCTTTGAGTTGGGAATGCTTAAACGTGGAGAGGACGGACACATTTATGCCATGTTTCGGCAACGAATCATGATACCTATCAGGAACAGATGGGGACGTATCATCGCTTATACGGCAAGACACATCGGCCACAATCCCAAAGCTCCGAAATACATCAATTCTTCCACCAGTCCGGTTTACTCCAAAGGGGAAACCTTGTTCGGCATCGACAGGGCAAGCCGCCAACGTAACGCTGACTACTTTATCATAGTGGAAGGCGCACCCGATGTCCTGCGGATGCAGTCTGTCGGCTTTGACAATACCGTGGCCGCACTTGGCACCGCATGGACGGACAGCCAGTTTGAACAGCTCAAAAAGTACACATCATCCTTATGTTTCATTCCCGATTCAGATGTGACGGAAGGCAAACCATACGGTGCCGGCTTTGAGGCGGTCATGGCGAACGGTGCGATGGCAATCAGGAAAGGGTTTCATGTGACGGTCAGGGAACTTCCGTTTGTCAAAGCCTCGGTTGTCGGTGAGAATATACCGTCCGAAGATACTTTCCAAGTGAAGTTTGTCAAAAATGATGCGGACAGTTTCATCAAGAGTAAAGAGGATTACACCTCGCTGGCAGAGAAGCATTTCATCATCTGGCTGGCTCAAAAACGTTTTCTTGTCGCTTCTTCATTGGTGGAAGAGCGGAAATGCGTGGCCGAAATAGCAGACCTGATGCGTTATGTAAAGGATCAGCTTGTCTTTGACCAGTGCATCGAGCAGCTGGCCAAACTGCACGGCAAGGTGAAGCTGTGGCGTGATGCCGTCGCACAGGCGCGTGGGGAAGCCCGGAAAAGGAATGAACGGCTTGCGCCCATGAATGAAATGCAACGGGATGCCGAATTATTGCGGCAGTTCGGCCTGTTTGTAAGGGAGAACTGCTACTATGCCACCGGCGACGATGACGAGGAGCCGGCAAGAATCTCCAACTTCATCATGGAACCGCTGTTCCACATTGAGGACGAGAGCAATGGAACACGTATCTTTCGGATGCGGAACATGTACAACATGTGCCGTGTCATCGAGCTGAAAGAATCCGAACTTTGTTCGTTGAGTAACTTTCAGCAAAAGGTCGGCTCTTTGGGCAACTATGTGTGGTTGGCCAAGATTGACAAGCTCAACCGTGTCAAGGAATATCTCTACTCGAAAACCGATACAGCGGAGCGCATACGGAAATTGGGTTGGAATGACACGGAAGGTTTCTTCGCCTTTGGCAACGGCATTTTGATGGACGGCACTTTCAGGGAAGTGGATGAATTAGGTATCGTAAGGGGTATCAATAGCAAGGCTTTTTACATTCCTGCCACGTCCAAAATCTATATCCATAATCAGGAAATCTTCCAGTTTGAGAGGCTGATGGTGCACGAGAACCGCAACGGCGTGAAACTTTACGACTATGTGACAAGGTTGGTGGAAGTGTTCGGCGAGAATGCGGCCATCGCCTTTTCTTACCTACTGTCCACCCTGTTCCGTGACATCATATTCCGGCGTACCCGGCATTTCCCCATCCTGAACCTTTTCGGAGAAAAGGGAACAGGTAAGACCACCCTTGCCACCTCCCTCCAGTCATTCTTCTTGCACGGTGTTGACCCGCCCAACCTCGGTGTCACCTCCGTACCGGCCATGAACGACCGGGTGTCACAAGCTGTAAACACACTTGTTGTATTGGACGAGTACAAAAACGACCTTGACATCCGCAAGATAGCCTACCTCAAAGGTCTTTGGGGTGGCGGTGGCCAGACTAAAAAGAACACAAGTACGGACGGAATGGCGGCCCAGACCATCGTCACTACCGGCGTGGCACTTTGCGGACAGGACAAGCCCACGCAGGACATGGCACTTTACACCCGTGTCATCTTCCTTGCTTTCTCCAAGACATCGTTCAACCAGGCGGAGAAAAGAAATTATGAGGATTTGGTGGCTCTCTGCAATTTGGGGCTGACCCATCTGACGGTAGAGATATTGAACCATAGGGAACTGTTTGAGAAGAACTTTCCTGAAATATATGCCATCACCAAACGGGAACTGGCTACAAAACTGGAAAACGAAACGATCCATGACCGCATCTTCGGCAACTGGGTCATCCCGTTGGCCACGTTCCGCACATTGGAGACTGTCATCCATGTACCTTTCAGTTATACGGAGCTGTTTGAAACAGCATTCAGGGGCATCCGTAACCAGAACGAGCTGGCGCAGGAAAGCTCTGAAATCGCCGACTTCTGGAATATGCTACAAGGATTCCAGACATCAGGGAAATGTATCGAAAAGGCGCATTACCGCATACGGTACTTGAAATCCTTCCGTCCCATATCCGTCAAGGAGGACATTGAGTTCAAGGAAGCCCGTCCTATCCTCTATCTGAATATGGCGGCAGTGGCTTCCCTGTTCAACAGCCGGAACATGAACGCCACCGCTAACCGCTCCAACTGGTCAACCATCATGTCCTACTTAAAATCCCACTCCTCGTACCTTGGCTTGAAACAGGACAGGTTCACCATTCTCCAGCCCGGCGGATTACCGGACTACATGATAGAAGTAATCAATGGTGAGCAGGTCAGGAAAGTCAAGGTAAACCGCCCCAAAGCGTTGTGCTTTGATTACCTGCAATTAAAGGATGCCTTCGGACTGGATCTTGAAACGGAAATTGTGTCTGACAGTCTGGACTTGTCGGAAGACAATCTTTCCGATTCAACCCCTTCCGATACCACACCTCCCATTCAGGAGGATTTACCATTCTAAATGATGAAATAATGAAGAACGAAGGACTTGACAAATTAAAAAACGAAGCGGTGAACGCTTTGGTGCGTTGGGGTAAAATCGGACTGGGTTTATATTCCATGCGCGATGCAGTCAATGCCTACATGAAGGCTTGCGGTGCTGACAAAATCCCCTTTGACGGTATAAACGGCATCAGAGAAAAAAGAAAAATAGTATCGGACGGTTTGCTAATCCATTGCATTGCACCTTTATCCAGAGAACAGTTATACAAAGTAAAGATGGAATTGAATCAAATTTCCAATTCCATCACCACTCATATAAAGCCACGATTCAAAAGGTAATATGAAAGAGGTATTATTGGCACCTAAATGCCATATAGTATTACACTGTTGATTCTGAATAAATTATTCTCTGAAAGAAAAATGGACTACGGGCAACGTTTGTTTATAGATTACGCATGTTCATAAATTCGTGAACACAATGAAATAATGAACGCAAAATTTGGCAAAGCAAAGAATGTTCACTAAATTTGCAGTGTTTATCAATTTATGAACATTATATGAACAATGAACGATACAACAATGAGAACAGATTATTTGGAATTGTTTCATGAAGCCATCAACAATTTGAGGGCGACAACAAGGAATGACTGTATTGTCATTTGTGACGAATTGGACCAAACTATTAGCATTAATAGCTTGAAGTTTTATTGTGACATAAAGAAAACCATAAGCAACGCCAACATCTTTTCAGTCGTTGACGGAATCAGAAGTAAAAGTAGCGATAGGAATATGCCTATGGTTTTGATTACTGATAAAATCTATCCCAAATTAGCCAATACGCTTTCGGACAATCAAATCAATTGGATAGACAAAGTAGGAAATTGTGATATCAGACATAAGAGTCTAATCATTAAGATTGCCGGCCAAAAAGACAACACCCCCACTAAACCAAGTTCTACTTCAAAAATAAGTGAGACAAACATCAAGCTCATCTTATTCTTCTTGCAAAATCCTGAAAGCGTCAATTGGGCTTATCGTGAGATTCAAGAGAAAGTCGGGCTGTCTTTGGGCACTATCACGAAAGCTTTTGATTTGTTGAAAGCGAAACAGTACTTGGTGCAAACTGAAAAAGGCAGAAAGATTTCGATGCGCGAAGAACTTGTCGAATGGTGGCAACAGCAATACAATGAATTTTTGAAACCTAAATTACTCATCAATCGGATGACCTTCCGCAGTCCGGAGCATAGAAGAAAATGGAAAGAAATGCTTCTTCCCGAAGGTATGTATTGGGGAGGTGATTGTGGAGCCAACTTAGTAGATGGTTACTTAATCCCCGGTGAATTTGAAATTTATTCAGATGTAGCAAGTTCGTTGCTTCTTCGTACCGGTGCGGTAATGCCTGCCCCAAATGGGGAAATACGCATCTACAAGAAATTTTGGATAGGGGAAAGCAAACTAAACCTTGCCCCAAAATTAGTCATTTACGCGGATTTAATGGGTGCTGGAGACAGCCGTTGCCATGAGGCCGCATTAAGAATAAAAGAAAATGGAATATAAAATCACACGAGATACTTTACAGAATAATTTGCTTTATGACACCCTTGAAGCATTGAGTAAAGTAATGAACGACCTGCAACTGGATGTGTATGTTGTTGGCGCACTGGCAAGAGACATTGCTATGGAAATACTTGAAATGCCGCCTTCGCGTAGAAGAACATCTGATCTTGATGTGGCTATTGCCTTGAAAGATTGGAGTCAGTTCGAGTTATTGTCGGAAAATTTATTGAAAAACAATTTTGTCAAGGGTAAACCGAAACAGCGATTTTATTATAAAGGTGTGGATGGAAAGAATGACTACGAAATAGACATTGTGCCTTTCGGAGAATTGGAGGAAGACGAAAAAGTCGCATGGCCACCTGAAGGCAATCCTGAAATGTCGGTCAAATGTTTTAGAGACGTAATGAATATAGCCGATACAGTGGTGATTGAAGACGCCATTACAATAAAGATGGCTCCTTTGTCAGGACAATTCCTCATTAAATTTGATACTTGGCTTGACAGGCACTTGCTCACAGACAAAGACGCAGCCGATATGCTTTATATAATGGACAATTTCTATTTGGCATACGTTTCGTTCAAACAACCAGTTCCTGATGAGGTGCAGGAAACAAGTGAAAGTTTTGACCTCTTGAATGGTGGTGCTCGATGGATTGCTTGTGAAATGAAAGAATTTCTTACAAAAGAACACTTGCAATTCTATACCGACCAACTACAAGCGCAAATAGAACTGGATGAAAACAGTCCACTAATCAGGTCTATGAGTAGCAAGTATTCTGCAAGCGACTCACATATGATTGTGAGAAATGCACTAATCGGAATGGTTGAAGTATTAAAGAAAGGAGAAAACAATGAAAATAGATAGCTTTTCAATAGAAGGTAAGCACAATTCAAATGAAGACAGCCTGTCAGTCCTTCAAATAATAGACGATAAGATTATCGCAGTATTGGCAGACGGTATGGGTGGCTTAACATTTGGCAAGGAGGCAGCAGATTTGATTGTAAGCACAATTACAACTTTTGTTTGTGAGCACATAAATAAAATGACTGTCAGCGATTTGTTGATTAAGGCATTAGAATTTGCAGACAAAGCCGTTTCCAAAAAGAGTTTGGAGATGCATAGTAAAATGGGCGCAGCCGTTGCTGTCGCCTTTATAGAAGATAGAGACATTCACTATACTTGGTTGGGCAATGTCAGAATTTATATTTCTGACCACGATGAAATGAAGCAATTAAGCACAGACCACACTCTGAATATCGGATATGGTAAGTACCTGCTCACAAGGTGCATTAAAGGTGCAGGTTTAAGAGATGACATTCCATACCAATGCCAGAAAGCCAATGCTGGAAGTTCCCTTTTCCTTTGTACTGACGGACTTTATAAACAAGTCAAGGTCAATCAGATGTTAGACAAAGCTCTACCCACAAATGAAGAATATGAGGATGATGCGACTTTAATAAGAATAGTTTTGTAAACTCAGAAACAAACATTGATTGTTATTAAACTCCAATCATGCAAGACGTATTACCCCCTGCTAATAGCGTTAGCAATGTTTCATTGTGCATTTCCAAATATAATATGCACCTATTTCAAAGGTGACACCGTTGACAAAGCATAAAAATCCTCATATCAACGACTTCCTATAAGAAAATTGCGTTGACAAACGTTGACAAAGGTAGTCATTATCGGAAATGCTGGAAAAATCGAAGCCAAACGTTGACAAGACATAGACTATTATTCTAAATTCTTTTTTCTAAGAAAAGAGATAAAATATTGTATAGCAATCGCTTTTGTAATGGCTATTTGGATAGATAGTATGTCAGCTCGCTTGTCAACGCTGTCAACACTCAAACATATAGGCTTCTACTTCTGCGAATGTGCATTTCTGCATAAATCGGATATATAATGCAGCCTTTTCTTCGTGTCAGTTCATACATTGGAACAATTTATCATAAATTATCCGATTATCTCCTTGATATTCCAATATTTGACGTATTGCATCCCAATCGCTTTGCTTTTACCTTTATGGCAAAAATGAATGCCATGATGGACTTGCATAAATTATTTGGAGAGATTATCCCGGAACAAATCTATTCGGTGAGTGAGGCAGCACGCTATTTTGGCGTACACCGATGTACAATATACGCTTATATCAGTCACCCTGAGAAGCCATTATCATTTACGCGGTTTCCCAATCAAGCGAAACTCCTATTCCAAGGAAGGGATTTGATAGCCTATAAAGCCAATGGACTTCCCAAAAGAGGGCGCAAACGGAAAAATGATATTCCATGATGCCGTTTGCATACCTCTTAGTTAAGTTCATTGTTGGGAAATTGGAGCGAGGCGTTACTGCTTCCGATAAGCCCCAACAAATCATAGACAAGCAGCCAGACTTCGACACGGATATTATCCATGTCGGCCACGGCTTGCTGATAACAGGATGGTGAAACAGCACCAGACAGTATCATCCATTCAACAGCACAAGTCTCCGGGTCTATTGCATCTGCAAATGATATAATCTCACTGACAAGGTTTTCCACCTTACCATATTCCATTTCAACGGTGAAACAAAAGGGTACGCCACTAAATGTTTTCCTTCGGAACTCAACTATCCAAATACCATCCTGCTCTTTGTGGAACACACGCCAGCCATTTCTGACAGCTATATCAAACAAATTCCTATATTCCATAGCACATAGATAATGTCAGCCGTAGCATTTGTTGCCACGGCTGACGGATTAATACTCAATCCTCAAACCTTGCAAGGAAACGCTGTAATCGGTTGTCTTGAAGTTTCTTTAATGGGGTCGGTTGAAAGTCTTGTTGCTGTCTGACTTGCAACTTGCCATACCCCTGTTTGGTCAAGTCAAGCTCCACTTCCGAAAGCTCGTTCAGCGAGATATAGCCATACTCGTCCTCCATCAGTCCGATGACTATGCCAAAAAGGATGGTATCATTCCCTTCTGCTTCTCCTTCAAGGATGAACCATCGGGCAGAGCCGAGAATAAACACTGCACGGCAAACCGCTTCTTTTCCCTTGCCGTTCTGGGAGTAAAGCGGAAAACCTTTCAAGGCTTCCGCTAATTGGGGTGTCATTAACCTGCACATATCAATCAAATTTTATTTCGTCCTCATATATTTCTATCTCTGCACCACTGCTGAACTGCACGATAAAACCTCTTGCTGTCTTGGCTACTATTGTGCCACGGTGATAGCCACGCCACGGTGTATTAAGCTCACATTGCCGTCCGTATTCGGGAAAATCATATTCGTTATTCATGATACTTTTGTTTTAGGGTTGATAATTCGGGTCAAATATGAGATTGCTTTCAATCAGATGACGGTACGCTTCCGAGGCGAGCCGTGATGCCCACTCGTTACGCTCGTCATAGAACCCTTTTTGATAGTTGTATGCCAACTGTCGCATGAAACCCATGAACACCTTGAACATCTGCTGCTGGAGATAACGGTGCGCTCTGGTAAGCTCCTTGCCGGTTTTCTCTGCGGAACACATCCGTCCATTGACGAAGTTTGTAAACTCTTTGGCAAAAGCCTTATCTTGTTCGGAGATAACCTCTCCTGAAAATTCCTGATAGTCCATAATCTATAGTTTTAGAAAGTTGCCTGATGGTAGATTTGCGGCTCTGCCGATACATTATAAACATAGCTGCCACAACGCACTAATAGACATTTATAGCCGTAATACAGCCTTTTCATGCCTCTTACGCTTCCAGTCTTGTGAAAGTTGGAAAAGCGGCTGATACCCACTCTCTTCCCTTGTTCGATAGTCATTCTTTTTACTCGCATAATCCTTCGTTTTTAGAGTTCCAATTCTTTTCCCTTTTGTGAAGCTCTTTTTGAGCTTCTTGGTCGGGAGAACCGTTTTTCGTGCGTTTCCTACACTACGGACAAAAGGGGGATAAGGCAAGTATGAGGTCAGAGAGCGCGGACGGAATACCCAAATTTTGGAGATACGAGAAAATTTGCGGAAGGCTGCCGGCAAGCCCTCCGACCGAAAAAGACAATGGTACTTGATGTTCCTCCTGTCCGTAGTAACTTTGCACGTAATATGGTATCGAGCAAGAAGCACCAATAATCCTCACTATTAGGGTGTTTCCTTATATTTCTGTGAGCAAAGCAATCTTTTTCAGACTAATCTTTCCGATACATTATCAATGTGAGAGCCTTTGAAGTGAAATGAAATGGAGCCTCAAAGGTTCTCTCTTTGGATAGTATTTCACCTTTTCAAATAGTATGTAATATACTATTGACAGTTTTATTTGATGTCTTTGACTTGAAGTGAAACTGTCCTTCAAATTTTCTCTGACAAATACAAATAGACTATTGCCTAATACATTACGTTTCAAATCGGTAGTAAATAGACAAGAATCAGATAATATTCTGTTAAATATCAAATATTAGACAGTTATTTCAAGTATAATTGCTACCTTTGTAAAATAGCACGAATTTATCTGAAAAAATGAGCCAAAAAAAATAAAATATTTAGAAGAAGTATCATAAGAGATGTCCTTGATTGTAGTGTGATATGGTTTGGCTAACCTTCGGATAACTGCAAGAGAGGACTTTTTTGATTGCAATGACTTTCAACGATATACTACATAAATTTAGATCGGAGTCCTTTACACAAAAGGATAAAGGGACCCAATTTGAACGTTTGATGCGCTCTTGGCTGCTTTCAGACCCTCGGTATTCCAACCTCACTAAAGTATGGCTGTGGGATGATTTTCCAAGCCGTGCAGATCTTGGAGGAAAGGATACAGGTATAGATCTTGTTGCACGTACCGAAGAAGGTGATTATTGGGCGATTCAATGTAAATGCTACAAGGAGGATTCAGTTATTGACAAGCCAGCTGTAGATTCATTCCTTGCAACATCAAGCCGCCAATTCAAAGATCCAGAGACTTTGCAAACGACCTCATTTGCAAAACGGATGTGGATTTCAACGACAAACCATTGGGGAAAGAATGCCGAAGATGCAATCCAAAATCAGAATCCTCCTTTTAACAGGGTCGGACTTGTAGATTTACAGAACTCTCCAGTTGATTGGCAACTGCTCATTGATGGCCTTAAAGGTAAAGAGGCTATGCTTCCGGGCAAACAGCCACGTGAGCACCAGTTGCGAGCTATGTCTGCCGCACATGCTTATTTTCAAGAACATGACAGGGGAAAACTTATCATGGCTTGCGGTACAGGAAAGACATATACCGCATTAAAAATAGCGGAAGATTTACTGAACAATAAGGGGTTGGTACTTTTTATGGTGCCCTCTATTTCTCTTTTAGGGCAAAGTCTGAATGCTTGGTGTGCAGATGCAGTAAATCCCATTAAGGGCATTTGTATTTGTTCGGATAGTCGTGCTTCACGAAAAATTAAGAAAGACTTTGATGATACGCAAGACAGTGTTGTTGACCTTGCTGTTCCGGCTACGACAAACCCCAAGAGCATTGCAAAGCAGTTGAAATTATATAGGAACCATAACGGACTGACGGTTGTATTTTCAACATACCAATCCATAGAGGCTATACATGCAGCCCAACATGAAATCCTCAAAGAAACTGCCGGAACGTATGGAAAATTCGACCTTATCGTTTGCGATGAAGCACACAGGACAACTGGAGTTAAACTTTCAGATAGAGACGAAAGCAACTTTACGAAAATACATGATGCTGAATATATCAAAGGCAACAAACGCCTTTATATGACTGCAACCCCTCGTTTGTATGGGCAATCCGCAAAGATTAAAGCATCCGAAAAAGATGCGATACTTTGCTCTATGGACGACCCTAAACTTTACGGAGAAGAGTTTTTCAGAGTTAATTTCTCATACGCAGTTGAGCATGGACTTTTAACGGACTACAAAGTTCTTGTACTTACAGTGAATGAGGATGACTTACCAGACAATATCCTTTCAGATATAAAAGACCCTAATAATGTCGAATTAAATTTTGACGACACATCAAAGTTAATCGGTATTGTAAATGGCCTTTCCAAATTCATCCGTGGTGATAAACACGCAACATGGGATGCAGATCCAACGGTGATGCACAGAGCTATCGCTTTCTGCTCCGCCATTGGAAACAATCATTCACCCGGTACTTCGGTTAATACAGCAGAAGTATTACCGACTATCTGCGAGAAGTATCGCGATTCCATTAGTACAGAAGAGCGAGAGCATGTTGTCGAAGTACAGGCACGTCATATCGACGGTTCTATGAACTCACAAGCACGCAATGAGCAGCTGGCATGGCTTGCAGATGAAAATATAGGTGAAAATGAATGCCGTGTACTTACAAATGTCCGTTGTCTTTCCGAGGGTATAGATGTACCGGCTCTTGATGCCGTTCTATTTCTCTCATCACGCAATTCACAAGTTGATGTTGTACAGTCGGTTGGCCGCGTCATGCGAAATTTCCGCAAGGGACAGCCTGACGAAAAAAAGTACGGATATATCATTATTCCCATAGTAGTGCCATCAGACGTTAAGCCAGAAGACGCATTGAATAACAACACTTATTTTTCAACAGTGTGGAGTATTCTCAATGCACTTCGTTCACATGATGACCATTTTAATGCAGAAGTCAACAAAATTGCACTCAACAAGAACAGGACATCAAAAGTTGTCGTTGGAGGGCCGGGCATAGGTCATAATGCAATTTCAGACAAGCAAGACCAACAAGATGCACAGCACATTGAAGATGCCGAAGTTGCGCGCCAATTACAACTTCGCTTTGGTGAGATGCAATCCGGCATATATGCCAAACTTGTTGAAAAATGTGGAGATCGGCTTTATTGGGAAAATTGGTCTAAAAAGGTAGGTCTTATCGCAAAGAAATTCATAGAACGAATTTCTAAGCTCGTATCTACAGTGCCTGCAATTAAGTCCGAATTTGATATATTCGTGAAAGGCTTGCAGAACAACCTAAATCCATCCGTGGATGAGGGGCAAGCTATTGAAATGTTGGCACAGCACCTAATTTCTCAACCTGTTTTTGATGCTTTATTCGCGGATTATAACTTCGTAAACAACAATGCAGTCAGCCACTCTATGCACAAAATGATAGAGCAGCTGGAAACTGTTGGTGGCTTTGAGAAAGATACCACTGAGCTTGAATCTTTTTACGAATCCGTGCGCGTTAATGTTGGTAATATAGATAATTTGGAAGGAAAGCAAACAATCATCAAGAACCTGTATGAGAAGTTCTTCAAAGGTGCATTTCCTCTGACTGTTGAAAAACTCGGCATTGTCTATACGCCAGTTGAATGTGTGGACTTCATCATTCACTCTGTCAATGACATCTTGAAACGGGAATTTAACACATCCCTTTCAGATGAAAATGTACACATTCTTGATCCATTCACAGGAACAGGTACATTCATCACACGCCTACTCCAGTCAGGACTTATTAAACCCGAAGACATGGAACGCAAGTATCGCAATGAAATACATTGCAATGAAATAGTCTTGCTTGCCTATTACATTGCCGATGTAAATATAGAAGCAGTATATCATGACCTGATGAAGCCAGATCACTATGTGAACTACGACGGAATTTGCTTAACAGATACTTTCCAACTTGCAGAAACCAAACAACAATCACTTTCACAAGAATTTTTCAAAGAAAATTCAGAAGGAGTTTTGCGCCAAAAGAAAGCTCCAATTCGTGTTATCATTGGAAATCCTCCTTATTCGATAGGGCAAAAGTCTGCAAATGATAATGCTGCAAATATGACTTATCCCGTATTGGATAAACGAGTTTCTGATACTTATGCAGCAAAATCCTCAGCTAATTTGACGAAAGCATTATATGATAGTTATATTAAAGCTTTTAGATGGGCTACTGACCGTATTGCAGACAATTCAGATGGAGGCATAGTGGCATTTATTAGTAATGGTTCATGGCTTGACGGTAATGCTCAAGATGGTTTCCGTGCCTGTCTTGAATCTGAATTTACGGACATTTATGTGTTAAATCTTCGAGGAAATCAACGGACAAGTGGGGAATTATCTCGCAAAGAAGGTGGAAAGATTTTTGGAGGAGGTTCTCGTACACCTATAACGATTACAATTCTTGTTAAGAATCCTGCGAAAAATAGTAAAGCTGCTACAATCCACTATCATGATATAGGAGATTATCTGACTCGTGAACAGAAGCTAAACTTTATCAAAAAATTCAAGTCGGTACATGGTCGTACACTTGACTGGGAAGTTATAAATCCAACAGAGAAACATGATTGGATAAATCAACGCGATGGCATTTTTGACCAGCTTATTCCAGTAGCCCCTGAGAAGAAGTTCAAAATAGACGAGCAATCTTTCTTTTCTACCTTATCATTAGGTATTGCTACCAATAAGGATACTTTTTTGTATGATTTTTCAAAAGAATCATTATGCAATAAAATAGAATCATTGATTTCGTTCTATAATTCGGAGCGTATGAAATTAGCATTAAATGCCAATTATGAATTACAAACTGATCCTACAAAAATAGTATGGACAGATATGTTTAAGAACTCTGCAAAAAAACAGGAGATATTCAAATTAGACTATTCGCGGTTTGTAGAATCCTGTTATCGACCTTTTACTAAGCAAAATTTTATTTTTCAAAAAGATTTAATTCAGCGTACATATCAGCAACTAAGATTATTCCCTACGGGCATCACTTCTAACAAATTAATTTGTGTTAGTGGTATTGGTGTAACAAAGGACTTTTCTTGTATAATTACTGATCAACTACCAGATCTTGAACTCATCGGCAAAAGCCAATGTTTTCCTCTTTATTGGTATGAAGAGCGAAAAGACATTCAAGGCTCGCTTTTTGACACAGATGAATCAAAAGACCGTTATAAAAGACATGATGGCATAACAGACTGGATTCTAAAAGAAGTGCGTAAACGCTTCGGCAATTCCAAGGCTATCACTAAAGAGCATATTTTCTATTATGTCTATGGTATCTTGCATTCTCCGCAATACCGCGAACGTTTTGCAGCTGACCTTAAGAAATCTCTTCCACGTATTCCCATCGTTGACAATGTGGAGGACTTCATGGCTTTCTATAAGGCAGGGAAAGCTCTTGCTGATTTGCACTTGAATTACGAGCAAGTTCCACCCTGTCCCGATGTTACTCCAAAGGTCGCTGATGCTGTATTTGAGGAAGATTCCGCTGAAAAGCCTTTTGCTTACACCAAGTATAGCCATTTCTTTGTAGATAAGATGACATTCCCCAAAGTTAGGAATGAAAAAGGTAAACTTGTTCCTGATAAATCACGTATTATTTACAATGATCATATTACTATAGAGAATATTCCGGCGAAAGCCTATGAATATATAGTCAACGGTAAATCAGCGATAGAATGGATTATGGAGCGATATGCTGTTTCTCAGGATTCAAAATCTCTCATTATAAATGATCCTAATGAGTGGAGTCGTGAGCATAAGAATCCTACTTACATTTATGACCTCCTTCTCTCGGTAATAAATCTTTCGGTTCAGACAGTTGACATAGTCAACTCACTTCCGAAACTGAAATTCTAACATTAAAATATATAGAATAATGGCATTATCAACAGAAATGATTCTTACCCTTCAACAGTTAGATGGAGTTGGTAATAAAACGATATTCAAAATTGCAGATCAAGCAGACACTCACATTACGACAATGGAAAGCCTGTGCAAATTTTGGAAAAGTCTAAAAGGGAAAAAGCTGCAATCCATTACTGCAGATGACTTGGAAGATGCACATCGAGTAGCGTTACGTATTATTTCAAAATGTAAAAGTGAAGATGTTGGCATAATATCTTTTTATGAAAGCATTTTCCCAGAGATCTTGAAATCTTGCGTAAACGAAGAAGGCAAATTAGACCCGCCCATACTTCTCTATTACAGGGGTAATCTTGATGTATTGAAAAAGCTTGGAATTGCTGTCATTGGAACCAGAGAGCCTACTCGAAATGGCATTTTGGCAGGAAAACATTTTTCTGGTGAATTTGCCAAACGAGGGTATAACATCGTCTCAGGCCTTGCCATCGGATGCGATACTACTGGGCATCAGGGTGCATTAGCCGTAGGAGGAGCTACTACTGCATTTCTGGCAAATGGCCTTGATTGGGATTCAATATATCCCAAAGAAAACCTCGATTTGGCAAAGGAGATCGTTGTAAAAAGAGGCTTGCTATTAAGTGAATACCCTGTTGGCCAAAGTTGCGGAAGATACGGTTTGGTTGCAAGAGATAGATTGCAAGCCGGCCTATCTTATGCTACTGTCGTAGTCCAAACAGGTGTAAAGGGTGGTACTATGCACGCTGTTAATGCAACTATTCAGTCCAAAAAGCCTCTTTTTGCTGTAGAGTATAAGACAGATGAAGACACTTCCAATGAAAAAGTTCAAGGTAACATTAAACTTGTGAAGGAACAGAAGGCTTACGCTCTCCGTTCTACTGGTATAGATGATGCCTGTTCTATCATTGAAAAGGCTCATAAGAGTATCAATCCAGTTCAGCAACAATCACTTTTTTAGTAAAGGTCATTATTGAGTTTATTGTTTTATCACGAGAAAGACGAATCATTAAACAGTTGGATATGTACAATTATTATTATCTTAAAGAATATCTTCCAAAGAGATATAGTGCTGACATTCAACAGGAGCAGGATAGAGAAATAGTCTATGCTTTCAAAAATGGAGAACTTTCAGAAAGTATTAAGAAAAGTTTTCTCGATAAAATAAAAGAGATTACCGGCAACTCAAAGAGCGAATGGGTAGTTTGCTTTATTCCTGGTTCTACAGAGCATAAGACATCCATAAGATTTTCTAAGTTAGCAGATGCTATCCGAAAAGAAGGATATTCTGTTGAGCAAAAAGCCATATTTAATAAATATGACAAAGATGCAGGTTATCTTACAGGAAAAACCGGCAATCCAATTGAATCATTTGGATTTGACGGAACTGGAATCGTGAACAAGAATATTCTTTTAATAGATGATGTTATCACAAGAGGCACAACATTCAATTTAACAGCAGATAAATTGAAATCACTTGGTGCAAAAAATGTGACAGGTCTCTTTTTGGCACACACGATCAATCCTGATTACAGCTCATGCTATGAAGAACCGTATAATGAGGAGCCAGACTATGACCCTTATGAGGAAGAAACATATGAAAGGTATAACGGCTCATATGCGCAAGACGTTGAAGGTTGGAGTGATCAAGATATAGATGATGTATTTGATGGCGATCCAGATGCGTACTGGAATATTGATTAGAATAAAATCCATTGTCGGCAGGTAAAAACAACCAGCCAAATTAGTAACAATGACTTAATGATTATGAGAAGTATAATTTTCGATATGGACTTGACATTGGTTGATACCACATGTTTAGAAGAACTACGACATAAAAGGGAATGGAGTCAGGTATATAACTTGATTCCCCAAACATCAATGTATGCAGGCATGGCTGATGTTTTAGAAGTTATCCGTAAGCATAACATTAAAACAGCCATTGTCAGTACATCCCCACGTCCTTATATAGAGCGACTAATAGCTTTTTATAATATTCCAGCCCAATACATCGTGAGTTATCATGATGCAAAGCCAATAAAGCCGCATCCTGCTCCGATGCTAAAAGCCCTTGAATTTATGCAAATCCCTGCTTCAAAAGCTATCTCTTTTGGTGACAGAGTCATTGATATTCAGGCATCGAATGCTGCAGGCATTGAAAGTGTGGCTTGTTTTTGGGGAACGAAAGAAAAGAGCGAGTTGCTACAATCAGGCTATTCTCATGCAATTGTTAGACCTGATGAGATATTAACCTTGATAAGATAATCAATATGGGTGTATTTGATAGTATCCTGGGCTTCCTTAATCCTGAGGTTATTTCTACATACAATGATTTGGTAAATAACCACTCTGAAGCATTTCGCAGATGGCGGGGCAAACAGATTGTAGGCACTCTTTCTAGCTGTTTTGACCTCCGCCCAACATATAATGACAAATTGTATGTTGTAAATCATAAAAAAGAAATTTTGGATTTTGAGAAAATAATTGCTGAAGAAAAGGCGTATGACAAGCGTAGGCAAGATGTTATCCAAGCCGCTTCTCTATATCCACACGCATTTTATGAGTTAGTAAAAAAACTTTCGCTTAATGATATACCCGGAGTTTCTGTAACATTGCCTGGTAACAGGAAAAGCAAATATGCTATTCGCCTTGAGAATGAAGCAAGATTGAAAAAAGGAGAGAAATCCGACCCTCTTATAAATCCAATGAAAATAGCATGGGAATCCTTTCATTCCAGTGATTTAATTCGATTTAGAGAATTTCAAAAAAAGTGCATTCCTCAAGAACATATAAATAGAACCGCACCTCGTTCAATAGACAATCTAGACAAAGAAGAATACGAGAAAATTTATTTGCATATTAACGAGTTGCGTATGGATGAAGATCGTATTAAAGCTGAGCTAAGAAAGGAAGATTTACGGATTCAATATGAAGATGAAGTTTTAGCCAATGAAAGGCGAAAAAAATATCATGAAAGTTTCTTGGTATTTTCACATCGTAGTCAAAGTGATATAGAATATTTGTGCCTCCATTTAAGCGAGTTAGATGCTTATGCGTTGAAATGCATAGATGAAGAGTATGCTAAAATCGCAAAACAATATCCGTTTGGCCTTTCCGCATACAAATGTCAAAACACATATGGAAATGACAAAGAAATAATTATTCATAAGATAGATGAAATACAAAAACTAGATGTTGCACAAAGAAAGTATAATCAACTAAAAAAGAAATACCCCAAAGGACTACCAGCCCTTGAAAGATATTATACATATGATGATGGAAAAAATAGTGCTGATTTATCAATATATGAGATCGTAGAGCGTGAAGACGAAATTTGTCTTTTTGAAAAATCTGCCGATGAAGCCTCCTTCTATGAAAAATGGATACATTCACAAGAGGAATATGCTGCAGAATGTAGAAAACTTATGCCTAAAATACTTTCAGATTACGGGTGCTACATTTATGAGATACCATTTGAAATTTTAAAAGTAAACGGTGAAAAAGGAAGCGGACCATACAAGGTATGGAATTTATTCAATTCGGGATATAGCGAGGTTGATGGCGTAGATTTAAGTTATTTTCCTACCTACAAAAGCAATAAGGAAAATTTGCCTCAATTTTATAGAAAGCAGCGTTATTTCATCCAAAGAGTATATGATGATTTATTAGGTTTTATAGGAAAACTAAGTGAGATTTATAAAAAAGATGAGAATATAAAAATAGTATTTGCCATTGACGAACTTTTGACAAAGGATGTAGCAAACTATCATTTTAAATATTTAATGGAACAACTCAACATAAGAGGTATTCCGTATGGATTTATCAATCCATCGCCCATTTCTGTTGAGGATCAAGTTCGTTATGTCGTTATTGATTTGATTTCTACTGTCAGTCGAATGAAAGAAAACTGTCAGACATTAATCAACCTCAAAAGAAACTGCCGTAAAGATTGCTTAAAGAAAGGTCGCTATGACTGTTATACGGATATAGTGTACATTTCTCTATTAAAAGGCTTTGAAAAAGAGGAAATTGTAAATGCCACAAAGAGGAAAATAAAAGAAAAAGCCAAACAAGAAGCTGAAAGAATTAAGCGGGAGGAAGAAGAAAAGAAACGCATTGAAGAGGAAAAAAGAAAAGCGGAAGAAGCTGAAAGACTTAGAAAATTAGAAGAAGAAAGAATACGTTTGGAAGAATACAAACGGCAACAGGACATCAGTAATTTAAAGTCTTATGTATCTTCGTGGCCACAACCCAATCGTTCTACTCTTCATTGCTTTTCACTCTATTACTATTATCCTACGACTTGCGACTGGGACGCATCTGAAAGGGAATGGGATATAAGAAATTTAATCTGGGATTTTAAGGCAAATCCCAATAGGCCACAATCTGAGTTAGAAATCCAGAGCAGGCATAAAAGATCTATGAATGAAATTCTTCCTTTATTAAGGCGAGTAATAAATAAGTTTTTTGGAAGCAGAGCTTCTAAACTAACACTTGTTTGCATTCCGTCATCCAAGAAAATTGTAACGGAAAGAAGATACAAAGATTTTTCTGAAAATCTTTGTTCTTTGACCGGCATGAAAAATGGCTATGATTATGTTTACATTTTGAATGAAGGTGAGGCTAAACATTTGGGAGGAGTTGCCCAAGCCCAATTTAGTATAAACTCGGATTATTTTAAGGATAAATATGTTATACTATTTGACGATGTAATTACATCTGGAAGATCAATGGAAAATTTCAAGAGACTTTTGGAAGGATCAGGTGCAAAAGTAATAGCAGGTTTATCCATTGGAAAAACAAGACATGAAAGAGAATTCTCACAACCTATAGATAACATATGAATGCAGAATTTGCAAAAACATTAAGAAGGAGATTATATCCTTTATATGAGAGCCTTATACAATCTGTAAAAGGTTTTTCATATTCCAAGGCTTTTTTCTGTATGCAATGGGGACGTAACTTTCCAGAGAGTGAACATGCCGGCATTCTGTTTGTAGGAAGAGCTACAAATGGATGGATTACTGACGAAGAAGATATTGATGTATTATTTGGGAATACTGCTGATAGGATCTTTAATAGAGATGACCAGATGCAGTGGGTAGAAAACTCTGAGGGAAATAATAATGGTTACAATTCACGTCGGTCTGCATTTTGGAGGGTTATAAAAAGAGTCTCTGAATATTATTACCCAGAAGATTGGTCAAGCTATATAGCATGGAGTAATGTCTGCAAGGTCGCCCCATTCAATGGAGGTAATCCAAACAACGAACTGTATTACGCACAATTAGAAACTTGTCTAAAAATATTGGAAATAGAGATTGAACAACTTTCCCCCAGGATAATTGTATTCCTAACAGGTGAAAACTGGGTTCAGGATTTTCTATCATATCTAAATCATGAGAATTACGATCAAGCCATTGAATGTAAATCATGGGGAGAATACAAATCTACAGCTTACTTAATTAAGAATACAATTATGATTTGTTCCGAACACCCACAGGGGAAAAACGAAAACTTACATTCAAAAGCGATAATAGATATAATTAATGATTTGAAATGAGTTTACTACAATACATATTACCAATTCAAAACACCAACTACGTAGATGGTTGTGGTTTTCTAATTGATGGGTATTTCATTACTCCTGGGCACGTAATAAGGGATTCTGAAAATCCCTTTATTTTTTTATCAAAAAGGAAACGTTATCTTACGCAGCCCTCGTTTTATGAAGTAAATGAACAGGATGCCTCCAAATATGACCTTGCAGTATTCTCCATGCCAGAAGTGAAAAGCGAACTTAAACTGTACAATGGCGTTATTGAAAGTGGAATGAAATTAAAGAGTATAAGTTTCAAAACAAGTACGTCTGGGTTTGATTTAATTGAGTGTGATGCTTTTGTAGAGTGTTATAAGCAAGAAAATTATTTTGGGGCATTAACAAACACACATCTTAAAGCAGGTTGTAGTGGAGGTCCAGCCATTATAGGTAACGAAGTTGTTGGTATTCTAACAAAGGGGAATAATAATGGGAATAACGAACCATGTAACAATATGCTACCTATTAATTTCTGTCTGTTTTTATCATCCAAAGCCATACGTAGAATAATATGAATGAAATCATAAAACAAGAGTCCTCTTCTGTTTCACAGAACATTTATAAGCCATCGGAAATTATTGGTATATTCAATTCCGTTTTAGCAAGACAATCTGTTAATGCTCAGATTGTATATCTGCGTGGTATCTATCTGGCAAATCAAAAACAAGGGAATTGGGCATATTGCTATGACTCTTTAAGAGATGAAGATAGTCAAGAAGAACTCACACTACGGCTAACCCAACAACAGAGAGAGAACTTGAAAAACGGAAATCTCGTAAGTGTAGGCGGCGTACTAAATCGAAATATCTCATCAAAAGGATTCATTCAAATTGTACTAAATGTTAGTCGCATTGAAATTGTAAAAGAGCAAGCCATAAGTGAGGATGAAATAAAACAGTCTGAATTAAGGCAGAAGAAGTCATCAATAGGATTTAAGAATGTCGATACTATCATTGAAAATTTGCTATTATCAGACCGACGTCCTAAGATAGCACTAATTTTCGCTGAAACTTCAATTACTATGGGTGATTTTGAGGCAGGTATTAATGCTGCACGTACTGCTATTGATTTTGAAGAATACAGGGTTAGTTTCTCTAATTCAGCAGAGTTAGTGACACAGCTTAAAAAGGTTGATAAATTACAATATGATATAATTGCTATTGTAAGAGGCGGTGGTGGAGGAATCGAGAAATTGGATGACCTTAAAGTATTGGCTGCAATTATAGAACTAAAGACACCTATAATCGGAGCTATTGGCCATGTGGAGGAAAAGTTGTTTATCAAACAACTGGTAGATAAATGTGCTCCTACACCAAATGGCTTAGGACAATATTTTTCAGAAATGGTAGAAAGTGCCAATGAAAAGAAAACGCATTCAAGGGCAATTTTAACAGAACAGATAAAAAAACAATTCAAAGAACAGATTGATGCCGGGCATAAACAGAACAAAGAATTGCAGGAGAAATTGCGTGTGCTTACTGAAAATCAAAAGAAAGCAACTGAGGCACAAGAAATAGCAACAAAGAAGCATAACGAGCAAGTAGAAGCCGCTAATAAACTAAACAAAGAACTGCAAGATAAACTTCGTGTCCTGACAGAGAATCAAAAGAAAGCAGATGAAGAACAGCAGATAGCAAATAAAAAACATATAGAACAAATTGAGGCTGCGCAAAAGCAGAACCAGAGTCTACAAGAACAGCTAAAAACTCTCAATGAGAGCCAGAAAAAGCTTCAAATAATTCATCAAAAACAGCAGGAAGACTTAGGCAAGAATCTGACTAAGATGCAAGATGCGAATACTCTGTTACAAAAAAGTTTGGAAAAGGCTACCATGCAAAATGCAGAAACTTTGAAAGAGCTTAATCACGCAAAAGAGCAAGCAAAAGAACTCGAACATTCTATGTCCGAGCTTAAATCAAAGAAAGGCACAAATATATGGATGTGGATAGCTATATCTGCAATTCTTATATTACTATGTATGTTGGTTCTATAAAGGTTATACTTTTAGTATGGATTCAGAGATTCTAAAACAATATATCGCCATAGACTTGAAATCATTCTATGCTTCTGTGGAATGTGTGGAACGAGGATTGGACCCGCTTGATACCTGCCTTGTCGTTGCTGACCCGACACGGACGGAGAAGACGATTTGCCTGGCTGTTTCCCCTGCCTTGAAGCAGTACGGTTTAGGCGGCAGACCACGGTTGTTTGAAGTGGTACAGAAGGTTCGTGAGGTAAACCGACAACGTGGGCATCAGGGAAAATCCTATTCAAAATGTAAGCTTGATTCAAACAATGACCTTGCCTTAGACTATATTGTGGCCAAGCCCCGTATGGCTCACTACATCAAATACAGTACACGTATTTACGAGGTGTATATGCGCTATGTTGATCCAGAAGATGTGCATGTCTATTCCATCGACGAGGTGTTTATTGATGCAACACCCTATCTTTCCACATATAAGATGACGGCTCATGAACTGGCCATGAAGATGATTCGTGAGGTGCTGGCTAAAACGGGTATTACTGCTACTGCCGGCATTGGAACAAATATGTATCTGTGTAAGATAGCCATGGATATTGTAGCTAAAAAGATGCAGCCTGATAAGGATGGAGTGCGCATAGCGGAACTTGATGAGATGTCTTATCGTCGGCAGCTTTGGGAGCATACTCCACTGACAGACTTCTGGCGTGTAGGCCGTGGAATAGCAAATCGTCTCACTCAATATGGTATTATAACTATGGGAGATATAGCCCGTTGCTCGTTGGAACATGAAGATTTCCTGTACAAATTGTTCGGAGTTAATGCAGAACTGCTTATTGACCACGCATGGGGATGGGAACCTGTGACAATGGATTTGGTAAGAGCCTATCGCCCTGATACACGTTCTATGAGCAGTGGGCAGGTTCTCCAGTCAGCCTATACAGTCGAGAAAGCCCGTATCGTAGTGCTTGAAATGGCACATTCCGTTTCTCTTGAACTTGTGGATAAGAAACTGTTGACAGACCAGATAGTCCTCACCGTAGGCTATGACATAGAATCATTATCCAACGGCATATATGAAGGCAATACTACCACAGACCATTATGGCCGGAAAATTCCGGTTCATGCGCACGGCACTACCAATATAGAACATCCGACCTCTTCGGGAAAGATTCTCATGGAGAAAATAGGAGAGCTATTTGACCGTATCATTAATCCGGATTTATTGGTGCGAAGACTAACCTTGTCAATAAACCACCTTGTCAGTGAAGTGGAAGTGAAGCCTGTAAATAATGTTGTGCAGCTTGACCTGTTTCCTGATTATGAAAAGATGGAACGAGAGAAAGCTGAGAAAGAAAGACTGGCTAAGGAGCGTCGCCGTCAGGAGGCAGTAATCCAAATAAAAAAGAAATTCGGTAAGAACTCTATTCTTACAGGCCTGAACTATTCAGAAGGGGCTACACAAAAGGAACGCAACCAGCAGATAGGAGGACACCATGAGTAGATATGAAGATATAATAAACCTGCCTCACCATGTTTCCAAAAACAGGAGACCTATGCCGATGGAAAACCGTGCCGCTCAGTTCGCTCCCTTTGCGGCTCTCGTCGGCTATGATGATGCCATATCAGAGGCGACAAGATTGACAGACGCAAGAACTATGCTTTCTTCTGACGAAATGGAAGAACTGTCGCAATGCCTTAACCAAGCACTTGAAAATATCACGGAAAGGGACAGCTATACCTTCATCTATTTTATTCCAGATAATAAAAAGAGTGGCGGAAAATACGAAACCGTTACCGGCATTATAAAATCTTTCAACGAATATGAGCGAACTATTAAACTGGAGAATGGAGACATCCTACGGATAGATGACATCGTATCTATTTCAGGAGAAGTCTTTGACAAAGATTAAAACCTTTGATACCGAACAGCCATTCATCATCTTTACAGTTGCGACAGCAACTCGAATTTTGAGTAAAGGTCTACAATACTCCGACCCACGCCTCACGGCGCAAGTCGGAGTTCAGAACACATATCAGGAACTTATGCTGTAACCTTCGCCTCCAAGAAGCGGTGGGCATTGTCATTGACCAGCTTGATAATCCTGTCATGGAATTCCGTATTGGAGTTGCACACGCCACGGCTTTGCACCACTTTTCCTTTTGTGAGTGAGAACTCTACGGTTTCGATACGGTTGCCTTGTCGGTCGTGAGCCGACAGAATAACGGTATCAGTCTTTGCATAATACTCGCATTGGAACACGCAGTGCTTCATCTTTTCGCTCTCCGCCTTGTATGCCTCCAAGGAGTCAAGCACAGAAATTTCAATGTCATTGTCACGGATGACGATGCCGAAGAAGCAAGACTTGTTCTTATAGAAGTCCGCCTCGTGTCTTTTGGCTCTCTCCATCCGTTCCTTGTTCCTGCGCTTCTCCTCCATGAGGTTCATCTTGCTCAACCAACGGTCATGCTCGGCTTTGAGGTCTTTGGGGCAGATGTACTTTGTGTTATGGATGTCCCGTCCGCATCTGTCAAGCAGCCGGATGGTGTCACACCACATATCATAATCCTCCGGTTGATAATGGTGTCTTGCAGCTACCTTGTAGGACTGCCAAAACCTGTCAAGGTCGTGAGGATGGCTGATAAAATACGCTACGGCTTGTAAGTCCTTGGCTTTCATCATCGTCTCTATACGATGGTCGGAAAGCAAGGCATTCGCCAAACGCATGGGATGGGTATCGGGAAGTCTGCCCTTCATACCGTTGCGTCTTAGCTTAGGTATGACGGAATAATAAGGATAGACGTATGTATTGGAGATAACCCAATGAACATCTGTCATGCTCCTCAGTTCGATGGATGAAGCCCAACTGAAGCTGTCCTTGTAATAACCCAAAGTCCTTGCCAATGAAGTGACGGCAGTCTTTCCTTTGCTGTCAAGCCACAGACGGCACACCTCGTTACAAAAGGCTTCCATTGGCTTGCCTTTCCTGTAGTTGACAGTCAGCAGGAACACACGCTGCACTTGCATACCGTCCACCGCTTCAAGGGTGGAAAAGTAGCATGCCTCTTTATTCTTGCGTGCCAACGTATCAACCGTCTGCAAACGGTGTCCACAGTGGGGGCAACGTGCAGACTTTCCTTTTCCCTTATAGTCAAACTCCCCTCCACAATCGCCACACGTGCATTTATGCCCCGATGTGCGGAAAGAAATATGTTTCACGACGTTCCGTATAGCCCAATCAACCGCTTTTGAGCTGATGGCGGCCAGCCTCTCGTTGGAGGCTGCCACCGTTTTTTCAAATTTCGTTCTCGGTTTCATGGCTTAAAAATCAAAAAGTGAGGGTTGGGGTTGTTTCGTCTCTTGCGGCTTGCTTGTCCTTGGCTTGGAGTGGCGCACTTGCAACTTGCGCAGCTCCTCCTCTTGGTAGCGTTTGAGGGCGAGTGCCTTTTGCTCCGCCTTTTCCTCCTCGGTCAGGTCTATATGACGGTTCACCACCACATCACAGTTAACAGGCTTTCCGATTTCCAGTGTAAGCTCATCAATAGCATGTACCGCCATTGAAAATACCTCCATGTCGGAGAAACCGCAACATCCCGACTGCTTCACCTCATTCAGTATATAAGTGACCACATCGTCAATGGTTCGTTCTGTGGTTTCATACTTGGCACGGAAGAGTTCATCCTCTTTTGCCCTGTTGTCAAGATAGTTCTTGATAATCTCCTTGAATTGTTCTGTTCCTTTCATATCCGTTCTGATTATATGTGTCCGTATGTTAGAAATGATACCCGAAAACCGCCCCAACATAGAGTTTGTCCCCGATTTCAAGATTGCCTATGATGGTCATCAGTTCCCTCGACCGTTCCGCCAGTCCGTACCCGTTAGAGAAGTCCGTTACAAAGAGCGCATCGGTGCAAAGCGGATTGAGGATGGCTTTCTGTAGTTGGTAAGCCGGACCGACCCATTTCATGATGTTCTCCTCGTTGATGTCTGCCATCCTTGTATGGATGGTGTCAAGATAGCTTTTTCGCCATTCCGCAAAACCGCTTTGGTATACAATCGTTTCTCCGTCCTCGTTAAGGGAAAACATCTCTTTTGGCAATATGTGCTCCACAAGGCAGCGGATGTTCTCTTTGCGTTCCTCTTCGCTACTCTCATAAGCATAATCAAGGGAAGTCATGTCCCCTGCTTCGATGTGGTCAACTCCGATATGTTCTTCCTTGCTTATCGGTTGGTTGCTGATTTGATAAATGATGCTGTGCATAGTCCTGATATTTGATGGTTCATAAATTGCTGTCCTGCAACGGCAGTGATTGGAGTATATCCATAAAGGGTATGGTGTTGATGTCCTTGTCGCCAAAAAGCACCTTCCATTCCGGCTTGACGAAAACCCGATGGAACTCATCAACCCTAAAACCTTTCAATGAAGAATAGCAGTCAATGGTGGCGAAGTTCCTGCCGTCCTTGCGGATGTGGGCATATTCGGGTGGCATACCGAAGCAGCACCTGCGGATGTCCTCTCTGTTCCATAGCAGCGTAAGTTCATACACACTGCCATTGAGCGTTACCTTTTCGTTCCTGTCTTTAAGTATGATAGCCATAGTTCTTAATTTTTTCCCTTTTGTTTGAAGCTTTTCGGCTTCTCGCTTCCGGGATGTTTACGATACCTGCCTCACGGAGGGCGTAAGTGCCATAAGGCAAACGTGGCCGACGGAAAGAGGACGGAATACCCAATTTGGCACAAATTGCGGAAGGCTGCCGGCCGCTTTCCGTGCAGCCAAGTGAAACGCCGTTTGCCGTCGGCACTGCCCTCCGTTTCTTTGTATCGGAAAATCCGCAGGGAGCGTGATGCAGGTATGGTGTGGAAAAAGAAAGCCCCGATGTTGGCACACCGGGACTTCATGGAATCAGTATCAAAAGAAAGGCCGTCACAAAAAAACCGACACCTTACCTGATAATAAGATGCCGGGACAAAAGTATTTTATGATGCAATCCGGAGAAAAGGATTTGTGCCTACATCAACGGCACCTCAAAGGATTTCACCACACAAAGGGCTTCCTTGTCGAGTATGAACCAGTATTCAGAGCGGTAGGGCTTGCCGCCCGAATCCTTGGCCTCGAACTCTATCTTGACCTTCCAGCCGTTGAAGGGCTGTCTCGCATGGCCATGGGGATTCCCTTCATAGACAATAAGTCCTCTCAACGCCGACATCACAGCCATCTGCCGCTCCATCAGGTCGGACATCGCCTTGTCATCGGGGTTGAAATTCTCGAAGCCGTTCGTTTCCTTCATCACTTTCTCGTTGATTTTCATCATCGCCATTGAAAGAGCCATTTTCTCATCCATGGTCACATAGTCCCTGCCGAACACGGAATCCGCCTTGCTGATAGCAAGTATTTTGACGGATTTAGGGTTATCGACCGAAGCCATCAATGCCTTCTCCGCCACTTCCACCGCCCGGTTCTCCGGCTTGCCGGAACAACTGACGAAACAAACCACGCCGCCCCAGAACAGAACGGCAGAAACCAAAATAAAGATAATCAGTGAACCCTGTCTCATACCTTCACGATTTGAAGTTTGTCAGGCGCAAGCCCCAGCCGTTTGCGGTAGATGGAGCCGTCATCCCGGTACATTTCCAGTTCGGAGGCGGTGATGCCCTTCTCGCAGATATCCGTAGCCTCGGCAAGCGTGATCTGGTGGCCGCCGATGTTACGCCAGATGGCAAAAGAGCAAGGTTTCTCTTGATTGCCGTAGTTGGAGCAGTTGAACGCCCGGCTTCCCACACGGATGTCTCCGCCGCAGTGGGGGCACTTGCCGATGACCGGTCGCATATTTACCGCACCGTCATCCGCCAGTTCAAGTACGGTCGGGAAGGTCTTGCCTTCCTTGGTGGCAAAGCCGTCCAGCAGGATACGGCGTTTCTCCAGCAGCTCCGCCACTTCCCCGTCACCCATCTTGCGGTTGCCGATGATGCCGTTGATGTTGAGCACGCAGGACGGATTGTCGCCGATGTTATGCTCACAGCGGTAGCCCTTGCAGGTCTTCACTACACTGCCGCCGCACAAGGGGCAGCGGCCTATGATTTTCTTTTCTGTTTCCATTTTCTTATTTATTTGTTGTTACGATGTTCGTATTCCTTATTCCCTTACCATTTGAGCAGGTAGCCTTGGTTCCATTCCGCCACGATGCCGCCGATGATGTTCTTGCCCGACATCACGTTGGCCCAGCCTTCCGGGTCGAGGGAGAACCAGAGGTCGTTCCACGACAGCGTGCGCACCTGCCACGCCAAGATGAAGAGGTCTGTGTTGATGGCCTCCAGTCTTGTGACCACCTCGTTGGCGATGTAGTAGCGTTCCGAAGAGTTCAGCAGGTTCACCTTGTGCTTCTCGTTTTTCCCGTCAGAGCCTGTGACGTTATAGCTGCCCGAAGTGACCAGCTGTTTCATGAACGGATAGAGGGCAGCCATCTGTGTGGCCGCGTCCGTCAGCTCATCCGACACGATGGCGGCAATGGCCGTCCCTTTGAGGTTTCCGCCGACCGATTTTGTCAGCAGGCTGCAGTTCTTGGGGATTTCCGTTGTCACCAGTTCCCCTGCCCGTTTGATTTGGTACAGGTTCTGCATCGCTCCCTGCGCGTTCGACAGGTATTCCAGCATTTTGTCCTCGACGCTGTGGACACGGTCGAGGGCCACCGTTACGGCGGCTTCTGCGGCTATGATACGCTCCTGGAGTTTCCTCCGCTTCTTGTGGATGCTTTTCAGTTCCGCTGTCTGTGCCACAACCGCTGCGGTCAGGGCCGGGTCAGTCTGTTGGGCGAAGACGGGAACGCCCCCTGCGCCCAATCCCAACAGGACGGCAAAAGCCGCCAGTCGCTTTTTGATGAAGATTGATTCCATATTCCTTAGATTTTAAGACCGGCACTTCTGCGCCCGGCCAAGTTTTCCTCACGTTCCTCCTTATGTGGAGAGATAACCGGTGCCATCGGCTTGTTCAGCAGACAGTCATTCCAGTCCTTGAACGCCTTGGGCGGCAGCCATTGCCCCATCTTGTGACGGATGGAAAGGTGCTCGTTGACCTGTACGGTCAACGGACGTTCAGGGTTCAGCTCAAAAGTCTTTCCTTTGGCTTCCACTGACAGGATATTGTCTCTCTTATTGATTTTCATCGGGATGCCTTCCAGCAACGCCATCATGCGCAGCCCGTAGATGCGTCCGGCAAGGTCATTGTCGAAGCAGTCGTATGCACGCGCATCGGGAAACCGTTCCATCACACCGGTTATCTGTCTGTCCGAGAAGGTTCCTCCAAGCGACACAAGGGCAATGTCCGTTCCTAATTGTGCCCGGTTCACCTGATAGAAAGCCATCGCGTCAAATGCGGACTCGCAGAAGAACACGCTTTTTACGATATAAGGATTGCCGCCGGACAGGTCGGCCACCCACGCCGATGAAGAGGAGTCCGTACCTGCCGCCTTTGACTTGTAACCGCCATATCCACGTATCTCGTAGCCTTGCGGCACGTTGCTGTGGCCGTTGGTGTAAGGAAAGCCGATGTTGTAACCGTCAAACTTCCCGTTCTGTCGGTCACGTATCAGGGAAAGGAACGGGGCAAGTGCCTTGACCGTTCCGTCTGAAAGCCCCCGTTCGGAGAAAAGCCGTGGAATCCTTTCCGTGTCTATCGGTTTTACTTCGTACCGTGAGGCATCGAAAAACGCGGTGGCTTTGACCGACTTCACATATTCGCGGTCTTCCCGGTATTCGGGTTCGGGCATGTTGGCAAACCGTGCCATGACCTTGGCAATCTTCTGCCACTCGTCCTTGCCCGATACAGTGAAAGCGCTCAGGTTTTCCCGTATCAGCGTGACCACATCACCCTTTGAACCGTCCCGGCGGAAAAAGGTCTGTGCCGCCTTGTCGTTGGGATGGCTGACAATGATGGTGTCACGCCGGTTGCCGTTCTCCCCGAGCACCAGCTCTATGTAGCGTCCGACACCGGCCTTGCGGTCAAGCCGGTAGCCCAGCGCGTAGGCGATGTCATCGACACCCACCCGTGCTTTCAAGTCCTTGAAGTTTACCTTGTAGTCTGCCATAAGCCGGTCGTTTTACATCATGCTGATTCCGGTACCCGTTTTCTGTGTCCGCTGCATCACCGCCAGTTCCGGTCCGTAGGTCTTGCGTGCCGTCATGTGCAGGAACGCCGCCTTGTCCTTCATGTCCGTGAGCTGGAAATAGGTCTTGGCCGTCTCCTTGGAGACGTTTTTCAACCCCAACTCCACACCATCGTAGGAGGCGCGGATGGCGTAGCCGCCCGAACGGGTTTTTACGATGGCCGCGTTCTTGAAGGGTACTTCCTCGTCCGGGCCTAACGGTACAAGAGGGTCGTTCTTGGCAAGGTACGGCTGTTCGCCGAGTGCCAGCCGCTGCTTGTCAACGTGGTCAAGAATCAGGTCGGAAGCCTTGTTCACGTCCGCCATGACGGAGACGATGAACTTCGGTTCCTGTTTCAGCACGCCTATCCATGAATCCAGATACGCTGCCGAGTTGTCGGTTACTTTGGAGTCAAAGCCCATCGAGTGGCTGATCATCGCTGCGGTCAGCTCCGCCACCAGTTCCTCCTTCGCATACTTCGGGTCGCCGAACTTGCCGCCCATGTCCCGGTTGAGACGTTCCGCCGTCATGGTCGAGTGCGTCATCTCGTGCAGCATGGTGGAATAGAACTCCATGCCGCCACGGTAGGTGTCCTCCGGCGTGCCGCCGATGTTGAACTGCGCCTTCATGGGCAGCACAATGTGGTCTTTGGAGGGAGAGTAATAGGCCCCGTCCACACGCTTGTCCACCTGTATCGGGCAGAGCCAGGCTTGTGTCTCCACCATGCGATCGAGGGCGGAATGGGCGTACATCCCGGCAGTGTCACGGAGTTCGGGCACCTTGAACTTGTCCTGTAGTTTCTGCATCCGTTCCGGTTGAATCTCAGCCAGATTGGTCTGCTGCACGTTGTACACGGGGAAGGCCTTGATGAAGGGTATCACCTCCATTCCTTTCTTTTCCTCCTTGCCCAACGCACGGTATTCTTCCGAGCTGATGCGTTTGCCGTACTTGTCCTTCACCATCATGTCCCAATAGACCACGGGAAAGGCCTTTTCGCCTTTCAGTACGTGGGCTTTGAGGTTGTGCGCCTGCTTGAAGGTCAGATAGACCGGCAGGCGGTAGCCCATGGCCGCCGTCTGCAACTGGAGGAAGAACGAGTTGGAGCCGGAGTAGTTCCGTCCGCTGACGTTCTGGGGCAGTCCGGCAAAGCCTGACGCGCCGCCGATCCATCCCTGCTTCCAGCCGGTGTCTTTCATCTGCCGCATCCGCTCGATCATCATCCCGGCAAATCGGTCGAGTGCCGCCTGTCCTGCGTTGCCGGATACGGACGTGGTATCAGTTCCAGATGCCATAGTCCTCGTCATCCATCATCTGGCGGTCCATCTGCTCGATGTCCGTCTGTTCGACATAAAACTCCGCCGACTCGTCGGACGGGTCTGTGCCGTGCGAGCGGCACCATTCCAGATACTCCCGTGCGTTGTCACCCTCCATGACAAAACGGAGGTGGCCAATCTTGCCTTCCTGAAGGAGCTGCACAAGCTCCTCATGTTTCATTGCTGACATAATATTGTTCTTGTTTATGGTTTGACGAATTGGTTTACATTTTCATGGAGGCGGATTTCTCCACCTTGGCGGTATTCGCTGCGAGCAGCCCGGTGATTTCCGTGTTCAGGTACTTGGCGGCTATCTGCTCCCGTGTGGCGGTCTTCGCCTTGAAGAGGGAATAGCCGTCGTCGAAGGAGATTTCCTGCCTGGTGGTGCGCCCTTTCTCACCCATGTCCACCGATACCTTCCACTTGTTGTCGGCACGGTCTTTGGCCACACGGACGCCATTCTGGTCAACGCCTTCGGGAAGACGGTATTTCTCGTAGGCTGATTTCAGGTGCAGGCGTTCGCCGAAGTTCCGCTCCACCAGCTTTTCAGGTGTCACCACCCGGTCAAAGTAGGCGTTCAGGTCCTGACGGGAAGCGACGGCGGACATCTTGGCCTCGCCGACCTGCGCGTAGAACTTGTATTTGCCGAAGTCGGGACGCTGCTCGTCCTTCTCCTTGTACACGTTGAACTTCTCCACGGTGATGCTGCCTTCCGGCCCGGCAATCGACTTGGGCATCCTGAACGCCTCTTCCGGCACTTTCGGCATCAGCTTGGTCGGGTAATAACGCTCCATCAGCTGCGGTACCGTCAGCTCCTTCTTCTGGTAGGCGGCGAGGTCGGCGGCATCCATCCGCTGCGGTTTCAGCTGCTGCCCGTCCATCTTGGCGGTGAAGTACCATTCCTCCGGGTTGGTCTTGCTCTGGTAGGCATGGCCGTGGGTCACTTTCTCTCCGTTGGCTGTCACCATCTGCGGCTCGCGCGGCTTACGCTCCTGTTTCTCTTTGGCTTCTTCACCGTCCTTGGTCTTCACGGCGGTCCCGGTTTTCTCTTCCTTGGCAGGTTTCTCCCCGGCTGCGTTCTTCACTGTCCGGACAGGCTCTTCCTGCGCGGCCTGTTCCTTTTTCTTCTTTGCCATATCTGAATGATTTGATTGGGTTTGTTCCTTTTTCACGCCCTCCTTCGCCATCTTCGTCAGCTTGGGGTCTTCCACCTTGTCGCAAATGGCGACCCTCGTCCCTGCGCGTATGAGTTTGGGCAGGTAGGTGTCGAGCTTGTTGTATGGGAACATGGTCATCTTCATGGGTTCCTTCTCGCCGGGAATAATCCTGTCGGTGAGGGTTATAGCAAGTATGGCGGCGGCCTTCACCGCGTCCTGCCGGTATATCTCATAGAAGTCGCCCGTCCTGAAAAGGAGCATCGCGTCGGGATGCTTCTTCTTCATGTCATCGAACTGCCTGACGAGTCCGGTGTTTTCATCCGTCTCTTTCTTCTTTGCCATAGCTGTCAGCGTTTAAGACCGTTACCGATATTCTCTTCACGCAATGGTTTGAGCGTCAGGGCACGCTCCTTGGATTGTGCGTCCACCACCTGCTGGTACTCCCAGCGGTTCTTGTCGGTCATCACGAGGCCGAGGTATTCGGGGTGCAGGTCGTCGTAGCGGAGCTTCTGCTGCCTTTCCCATTCCTTCATGTCGCCCTTGATGAGCTTGAACCCCTGTGGCTCTTTGAGATCGATGCCCACGGAGACCTTCTCGCCGCCCACGTTCAGCTCCACGGGCTTGCCGTCCCGTACCTGCTGCTTCTGCTGCGTGCCCAGTTCGATGTCGTTTACCTTCTCCATGTCTTTGAGTTTCCGTTCCATTTCGATGTCCGTCACCCTGCGGTGGATGACCGATTTCGTTTCCGGGTCGAGCTGTAGGTACTGCTGTGTTTTCTCGCCGTTCACCTCCACGGCTTTTTGAAGTACCTCGCCTTTGGCCAGCCGTTCGGCTTCCTGGGGTGTCAGTCGGAGTACCTTGTTCCGTTCCGTTTCGAGTTCCGCCCGTACCGGGTAGGCTAAGAGGGCGGGATTGCCGTCCTTGTCGGCGGTCATCTGTAGTTTGAGCGGCAACGTGATCACGTCACCGTTTCGGGCACTTATCGACACCTGCATCAGCGGTGTGACCTCTCCGGATACCAGCCTTTCCTTTACCTCTTGGGGCAGATTGTCGGCCTTTTCACGGTCGATGCCCAACAGTGCCAGTTTCTCGTATGGCAGCTGTTCGGATTGATTTCTGTTGTGTAATTCCATTTGACTGTTGTTGAGCTGTTAATTTTGCGGCCGTGGCCGTTGGATGCCACAAAATTATTTGCTGTAACCCCCTGAAAAAGAAATGCGCAACACTATTCTGACAATGTTCACCGCGATGCTGCTGCCTATAGCGGCATCCGCACAGTTCTACACGATTACCAAAGAGACGGAAGTCCAGCTGCCTCCGGTTATGAATAGTACCATAAGTGCTGATAATAAGGGAGAAACATCAGTCAACTGCACTGAAACTATAGGGAAAGACACGGTGACTGTTCCAAAGGACGGCCAAGCTGTCAATGCTCCCAAAGCCCGAAAAGGTGACAAAAGGATGTCCCTGAAAGTGACAACGGGAAAGTCGGAAAAAGTAAATCCGGCGACACCGGATGCAGGACTTCCCGAACTGACAATTCCTAATCTCTATAAAGAAATAGTAAACAACGGCATCCGCCATCCGAAAATAGTATTGGCACAGGCCATTTTAGAAACGGGGTGGTTCCGTTCAAAAGTCTGTCGCAACCGGAACAATCTTTTTGGCTTGACCAATCCACTGACAGGACAATACTTCGAGTTTGGGCATTGGACGGAAAGTGTACGTGCTTATTATACGAAGGTACAGTACCGGTATAAAGGTGGCAACTACCTCGTGTGGTTAAGGGATATTGGCTATGCGGAAGACCCCAATTATATTCGTGAAGTAATACGGGTACTGAAAACATTATAGCATTTTCAGAATAATATCTTTTTCAATTGATTTTGCAGTACTTAAGAATGTGATATAAGTCAAATACAAGTTATAGTTGTATTTTTTACGAATTTCATTTGTAATATAAAACTTTTATCGTATATTTGCAGGCAAATGGATTTACTTTCAAACATACAAGTCACAAAGTCAATCTTATCAGAAGAAAAGGCTGGAACGTTCATGACCTCTTTAGATGTAATCCAAAAGGTTATGAATGTACCAATGTGCGCATTAGCCTCATTGCTAAGGGCGAATGGGTATGATAATATTGATGATACGTCAAGCCTTTGTATAGATGAAAAAAGGCTTGAGATTTTCGCAGAAGCCTATGTGCGAAAAATCCGAAGTTATTTTATTAGTTCTCTTCGCAACGTTAGCAAACTTCCCCCAAAAGAACTAAGTAGTTTCAAGCAGTTTATTGAACTCTTTAAAAACAAGAATTTACAAAGAGAGCCTTCGAAATGGTCAGACATTGATGTCGAACATTTGATAGAAGTCTTTAAGGAAAAAGTAAAAAATGAAACACCTTCCAAACTATCCGCATATATTACTCGATTGACGGATTTGTTTGAAAAAATAACAGTAGATAAAAAAGAATTAGCTTTCCATCCTTTAGGTTTCGCAATTAGACCTACTTATGAGGTTTATTCTGCTAATGAAAAATTCCGACTGGAAAACCAAGTATTAGATGCTGTTATTCAAAGCTATTATTACATAGCGAAATCAACCTATGTTAAACAAGGATGGCACATAAATTTCCTTATAAGAAATATCTATGTAGCCGCAAGGTATCATATATTCTCTTCTGACTCTGACGATGATTTTAATAGTAAAAAGAAAATTGCATCCTATAATTAATTTTACTATTCAAATTATTTTTTATGAACAAAGAAGGTATTTTAAAAGAAATAAAAAACAGTAACCTCACGGAAGAGTGTAAAACAGAAGTCATTCAGATTATTGAACAATATGACAAAAATAGAGCTGAAGAAATTTTGCCTCTATTGTTCAAACTAATCGAAATTGCACCTACGCTTATAAAGCTGTTCTGTGGCCATTTATAAACAACAAAGATTATGGATATAGGAAATGCCATAAAATTACTTAGAAAGAGAAAAGATATTTCCCAAAAAGAATTGTCTAATCTGTGCGGAATTTCAGCAAATGCATTGTGTAGCATAGAATCCGGAGGTACGTTTCCTTCTAAAAGCACCATTGCTAAAATATGCAACGCGCTGAAAATTCCAGAGTCTTATCTTTTATTATTCAGCATTTCAGAAGAGGATATTCCTGAAAATAAAAGGATTTTGTATAAAACACTATGCGAATCAATAAAGGAGGACCTTATCCAGAATCTTTGATATGATGATTCTCACAATTTTGGTGGTAGAAGAGAACATACATTTAATTTGTATGTACATTACCTCTCTACCACCAATTCGCGAGACCAAAGATAACCATAAGATGCGCCGGATAAAAAGAATAGAACCCATACTTTGCTGTATTACCATGTATGAATCCTCTTGTTCCATCATATAAGCAGAGTACCATACACGCAAGCAATGCCCCAGCTATCCCGTAGTGCATTATGAGCGGAAAAGCACAGAACAACTGCGTCATTCTACCAAAGGGAGAAGCATACTTGTAACTACATCCCAACAAGTAAAAGATGACTATCATCAATATGCCTCTCCATTCGTAATCCACACCTAACCATGCGGCCAGCCACGCTATCATTAGGATTACACAACAGCAAAATACGCGGTACTCATGTAGTTTCTCAAAAGCGGCTAAAGCTGTTATTCCCAAAGCCAAAGTGAACATCACGTTATGCGTACCGTCCGCTCCATCCAGCAGATACCACGGCACTTCACTGATTACGGCGAAAAGCAGGAGCTGCAAAAAATATCTTCTTCGGTTTCGGGTGTGCCGGAAGCCCTCCGCAATCAAGAAAGCGAACACCGGAAAAGCGATACGTCCGATGCAACGCATCGTTTCATAAAGCAATGTGCCATCTTCCAGCAGGTAATAAGCCGAGTGGTCAACCACCATTGAAAGAACAGCAATGACCTTCAATGCGCTGCCACTCAGTTTCGGCAGGGCAGAGAATCCATGTAATGTACCTGACACATCCATAAGCTATCATCCCATGCCCAACAGTTCCCTGACCATATCCTCGACCTCCTGGTTGACCCGTTTGAAATTGCGGTTCAGCATGATTTCTTTCTCCCGGTCATTCTTGAACTCGTAGATTTTAGGAAGCGGAACGTAGTGGTCTTCCTCCTCCTTTATCTTCTTCATGTCGAAGTGCGTCTTGCAGAAATACTTCGTGGTCTTGAACTCTTCCGACTGCTCTATGTCGAAACGGTTGAGCATCCTTTCGTCCGTGGCCGTGAAGTCGCGTGCCGCCTGGCCTGCCAGCCAGCCGGTAGCCATGTCCGCAATCTTCGCCGCCGGGACGAGGTAGTCCATCTTCTCCGATATGGTGGTGGAGACCTTCTGGTCGTTGATGGAGATGGAGCGTGAGGTCTGCTTCGCCTTGCCGAAAACGTCATTCTGCGCCCATTCCAAGGTCTCCTTGTTGCGTGCCGCACCCATGAAGATATTGCCGCAAGTGGTGATTATCTTCTGCATCCCCACCTTGCCATAGTCCGCCTCCAGCTGTGGAAGTTCCTGAAAGCCCAGCGTCACGGCCACCTTGTTGGAGCGTGCCGTACCGATAAGACGGTCTATCTTGTGGAAGTACAGGGTGGGCAGCTCGTCCACGATGATGCTCACCGGGATGTTTCCTTTGGAGTTGACCCGTGTTATCAGGCGGTTGAGCACGAGGGCGTTCAGCGAACCGATGACCTGCTCCTTTTCCGGGTCGTTGGCAATCACGAGGTAGCTCGGATGCTCCCTGTCTGAAATCTTCAAGTCAAAATCATCCCCGGTAAACACCCAGTAGGCTTCCGGTGACACCAGCCGGGCGGCATTCACGCGGAGCGTGCCCACCATGCCTTCCAGCTGGTCGTTCGCTTTATTCTCGTAGGCACTCTTGAACGGCGCCATCAGAGAAGCTATCTTGTCATCCTGCATCAGAATGTTGAAAACCTGGTCGTAGGGTCTGCCAAGGAACGACAGCACATGTGGCATGTCCGAATACTCGCCCGTAACGGTGTCAGGCTCCACCTCGTTGCCCTCCTCGTCCTCATACCAGCAGCGGTCAATGACAATCCGTTTCCCTGTCCGGTCTTTATAGGAAAAACCGTTCAGCTCCACAAACATACGGTCTTCATCGGTAGAAACATCATTCCCGTTTTCATCCACGAAGTCCAGCACCACGTTCCCTTCCTCGTTGACGGCATTGAAATCATCCCAGTTCCGTATCACCAGTTCCAGTTTCTTTCCCTCCAGTGAGACAAACCGTTTCAGCCGCTTCCCGTTCCTGAACCCGACCGGGTGGAAGTTCACGAAGAAATAGATGATGGCCGCCAGAAAGTTCTCCGCTGAGTTGGTGAAGAACGCTTCCGATCCGCCTTTCTTCTCGCCGCCGCCCTTATTCAGGGATGCCAGCAAAGTAGCGGCCGTTTCCGAAGCCGCCGCCAAGTCGGGAATGTACTTCCGCTGTATCGGGTTGATGCGGTTGGAATACTCCACATCAGTAAAGTTGACGATACGGAATCCGCAATTATCAGGCAGTTTCCCTGCCTTGCGGTTCTTGCAGAACTGGTAGAACAGCGTCTTGGCCAGTGTCGGGAACTTGAAATCGTAGCACATCATGGCAAAACCCTTGGCGGCGTGCTGCCGGATGAACGGGTCGATGATGCCGAAGGACTTACCCGAACCCGGCGTCCCCAATACAATCGTCCCACGGAAGGGATTGATGATATTGATCCAGCCCCTGTGCATCTTCCGCTTCCAGTAGTATATCATCGGAATGTTCACCGAATAGTCGTTGCTGACCAAAGCCTCCGACTGTTGGAAGGATTCGTTCTCGAAGTTGAAGCGGTCTTCACCCACCTTGTAGTTGTAATACTTGGCGATGCCGTCCAGCCCCTGATGCACCAGCATTGTCCCCACCACCGAACAGACGGCATAGAGGATGCGGTTCGCAGGGAAACCCATCCAACTGATGCCGAAATCCATCCCGTGGAAGACGAAGCACAACCCTACAAAAGTCAGTCCTGCCAGTACGGGATAGACGACCATCGTCCTCACGTTGAACTTCAAGGCCTTCTTAGCCTTCGTGCCGATGCAGACCACACAGATGCAGACCAGCTCCGTCACCTTACAGCCCGATACCGAGTTGAAAATCTTGAAACGTCCCAGCAGGTCGAGGAGGAACTGCGTGATGCGGTTGTCCGCCGTCACCGGCAGGTTCATGACAATCTCTATGATGAGAAAGATGTAAATGCAGCTGCGGAAGTAGTTGTACATCTGCTGCTGTTCCCGTGTTTCCTCAAATGCCATATCCGTGTTCCTTTCTGTTGATGGTTAAAACGGTATCTTGAATCCGAGCAGCATACCGTTTCGGAACGTGTCTCCGTGTATGAAGTTCACATTGTTCTTTTGGGTAAGGGAGAACTCCCATCCGTTACGGAACACATAACTGTATTCAAAGCCTCCCTCCAGTCCGAGGAAGAACTTCCTTTCCACCGCCCCGAACTGCGGCCCGAAGCGAAAGCGCAACATTCCGTTCTTGTAACGGGCAAGGCGGTGCTTGTACACGATGCCGCCGTCCCAATAGTAACCTTTCCAAAAATCTGGCTTCCGCCAGTGGTTGCCGACCTCACCGAATACCTCCAAGGCATTGCCGTAGGCCAACGGATGCTCATAACCGACAGTCGCGTTGAGCGTGGAGGGGAACAGGAAGCCGGCATTGACCGTCAGTTTGCCGTCCTGTGCGGACGCACCAATCGTTACCACCGCACACAATAAAGCGAATATCAATTTTTTCATGGCTGTGAGGGATAAGTGATGTAATAATAGGGATAGTAGGCCGCGTTTTTCAGGATGTCCGAATCAAAGCCGTCGGCATGTAGGATGTCCTCGTATTCGATGGTCAGCGTGATGACACGTCCGCTGATCTGGTTCTCAGAAATCTCCAGCCGCAAGACCTTCTCGTCCGGGAACGTCAGCTTGGGTAGCACCAGCACGTTGCGGTAGCTCTTCTTGAACTTTCTGACATGGTTCAGGGAGAATACGGGAGACAGCTCGATGGTCTGCGAGTTGGTCGCCTTGGTCTCCTTCTTGTCGGTCAGCTTCACCCTCAGTTCCTCAATATCGTATGCGATCTTCGTTTTGTTCTGCAGGGAGTAGTCGATGAAGAAGTAGTCCCCAACGGCGTAAATGTTGTTGACGACGGCCTTCATGCCGTGCGCTCTTGACACAATCTGGTTGTATTTCCGTCCGCTGCCATAGACCGCCCACGCATACCGCGCCATTTCCGCCATCGGCATGGTGACCTCCGGGTTGATGTAGGACTGCGTATGGCTGTAAGGCACCTCGAAGATGGAAGCGGCCATTTGGGGCGACTGCGTATAGAGGATGTCGTACTGTGCGATGTGCCGCTCACCGATAAGCGTCAGCGTGCCCAGTAGCTCGTTGTCCCTGTAGCCTGCCTCCGGTATGGAGTCGCTTCCACAGGACGGTTTTATACGGACAATGTTGTCGGTACACTGGTTGCCGGCAATCTTCGTGGTGGAAATATCCACCATCTTGATGTTCTCCGGCATGACGATGTGCGTGGTCACTTCCCGGTTGACATAAATCCTTTCGTTGGCCGATGCGCCGGCAGCCGCCATAAAGAGGGAAAGGAAGCATAAAAGCATTTTTGATTTCATAGTGCGTATATTTATTATTTTACGGATTATGTTGCCTATCTCGCGTCATCCGAGTTGATTAGATAGACGATGGTGTTGTATTTGATTTTCGCCTTGTTCTTCCGGATATTGGAAGAGATGGCGGACGTGGCGGAGTTGTACATATTTTGTAGGGCTTGCAGGGCGATGGCCTCGCCTGAAATGCCCGAGCCGTAGCCGTCCTCCGACTCCAAGTTGATATTCTGCTGCACGGTGCTGGCACCAGCGTCCTTCACGAAATCCCTGAAAGCCGATTCGGGGACGTAGAAGCCTTCCATGCCGTCGTTGTCAAAGACCGAGAGTTTCACTTTGATGAACTTGCCACCCACAAGGATGCTGGTGACCGCCGCGCGGACACGCTGCCCTCCGAAGCCTGTCACCGTCCCGTACAGATAGGTGCCCTTCCGCAGTTTCGTGCCGCTGACCGTCACGTCATCCAGCAGCTTGAAGCGTAGCCGGGTGCCCTCGCGCGCCTTGGTGGTCTGGTCAATCATCGCCCGTATCAGGTTGGCTTCCGCCGCTTCATCGGGTGCCGATACCGTATGGAACTTTCCGGCACCGGCATCGGATGATTTGACGACAAGGTTCGGCCGGTTGCGTTCTTTTTCCTCCATGCGTACCTTGGCGATGGAATCCGCCCGTTGTTTTCGGGCCGCTTCTTCCGCTTCGGGATTGCCGAAACCCAATCCGCTCTCGATGGCTTTCTGCCGTTGGTAACTTCGCCGCTGGATTTCTTCAAGGTCACGGGCGAAATCGTCCTGTGAGACATTGCCCGAAGAACTGCTACCGTAGGCGTATGAATTGATGTGCTTCCTTGATTCGGCAAGGGAACGCTCCAGTTCCTCCATTTCCTGCTGCTGGCGGATACGCTCCGCTTCGGCGGCGTCGAGCCTGTTCAGCTCCTCCTCGCTGTAGCCGTGTTCCAGCTCCTCCTTGTCCTTTTCCTCCTCGCCGATGGCACCGACGGCGGTAAAAGCGTCCTCGTCACCGAAACGCCGGGACATCTCGGTCATCTTGTCGCCGGCTTCCTCCGCATTGGCCTCCGGCAGTTCCATGTTGATGCGGTCGGTGGCCACTGTCTGCCGCGTGTCACCGCCTCCCCCAAAAGTCTGCATCACGAAGTACACTAACGCGCAAAGCGGCACGAAGACCACCAGCGGAAAGATGTACTTGGGTTGTTTGAAGTTGATTTTCATCATGGGTTATCGTTGTTTTTGAGTGATTTGACAATGCTTTCCAGTTTCCCGTACTGCCGGACGATGCGGACGGAATCCGCACGGCTCTTGTGGGGCAGGGCTATCATGGAGTCCAGTTCCTCGCGGAGTGCCTGCCCTTCGGCGGCCAGTTCCAGCAACGTCTGCCGCTGTACGCCCTTGTTCGCCTGTATGGTACGGAAACCGCTGAAAAGCGGTTCCATGCTGGCGATGGCACTGATGTCTGGTTCCTGCCCATCGTTCGGACGCATACCGTCCAACGTGACGGTGACTGCCAACAGGAAGGACAAAGTGCCCACCACACAGGCACAGGTGCGCTTGGGATGTTTCCTTGCCCAAGCGTTTGCCAGCCTGATTCTTGCGGCCAGCCGGTATTTCGTGCCAATGCTGCCCAGCTTGGGCTGCAACCATGCCTTTATCTGGTCATGCGTCTTCAAGCGGTGGGCACGCCCTATTTTTCTGAGTGATTTCATATTTTCTTTGATAAGGTGTTACACGTCAATAATCCAAATCCTTGTTCTCTATCGTCCTCCAGTTCGTGATCATCAGCCCGTGCGGATTGTTCCTTGTCCTCGGCACGTTCTCGATGTAGCCGGTCGTGACCATCGAACGCTTCAAGTCCTTGGTGCGCCGCTTGATAAGCTGCGTGCCGTAATAGGTGAACTTCCGTTCATGCTCGTCCAGCAGGATGGAGTCGCACATGATGGTGCAGACCGCCGACGAGGATATGATGTCCGAATAGAAGCCGTTCTCGTCCAACGCCTGTTTCTGTTTGAGTGCCGTACCGTCCGCCATGTACATCGCCTTGCCGAGCGTCCACTTGATATAGTCGTTGTCGGGCGGCAGGTTGAAGAAGTACTGATGGAAGAGCTGGATGTGTGCTTTTGCCTCCATGGTGAAGTTGGCCTCTAACTGGGCGCGTTCCGCAAGGAACGGGATGTCGCCGTCAAGGACGTATATCTGCTGCCTCTCCTTGTTGACCAGCGAGATGCAGCACCAGACGGTGAAGCCGCAGATGACGGCGCAACCGGCGATGGTTGCCACTACCGTCATCATGGCGAGCCTTGTTTTCTGTGCCAATGATTCTATGAGCATATTCTTTCTTGTTTGATGTTGTTACTACCTATGATTTGAGGGACTTGCCCACAGAACCTGCGCCGCCCACCGCCGCGCCTACGGCACCTCCCGCCGCCGATCCTGCCGTGCTCGTGATGCCCATTGCCGCCGAACCTGCCACAGAACCTGCTCCGGAGCTTACGCCGCCGGGAATCAGCCATGAGGCCACTTCGGGAACAAAACGGATGATGTACGCCCCCACGAGCATACCCATGGCGTACATGCAGTTGGATCCGATGCCCTGCAAGCCGAGTGCGCCGATTTGCGACCATGAGTTGACGGAGCCGTGCAGGAGGTGGTTGTAGGCCACCAAGTCCTGCTGCAGGTTGTATAGGAGGATAAAGTCGATATAATAGAGGCACATGTAGGTCACGAAACCCCAAAGCGAGAGGGAGAGGTATTTCGACATCCACTGGCTCCATGCCGAGTTCCACGGCGGGGCGAGGGAGAGGGCGAACATGATGGGGCAGAATATCACCATGATGGCCATGAAGATGCGCTGCGCCACGAGGATGCCGTAATAGGACATCTGGAAGATCAGCTCGCCCACGAAGCGTATGACGTCGTTTATCCACTCGCTCATTTTCGTCTCTGCCGCCACCGCCGCACGCTGGGCGTAGTTGTTGATGGTGGTGCCGAGGTTCTGCACGTTGTAGATGAGCTTGTCCCACCATGCCGCGTCCTGGCCGATGGCGGCCACCTGCTGGGCGGTGGCGATGGAATCCTGCACCGTCCTGAGCCGGTCAAGGTACTCGCCCTGCTTCTGCGCCACTTTCAGCTCGAAAGCGGCCACTTCCTTGTTCTTTGCCTGCGCCATCGCTTTAGTAGCGGATTCCAGTCCCTTGCCGGGCACCTGCAGGGCCGAGCATATCCACGAAGAGGAGGAGATGCAGATGGAGATTCCCACGATACGGAACAGCTTCATCACGTCCATGCCGCGCCGTCCGAGCATCATCATCCAGCACTCGTAAGAGCCGACACAGAGCGCGAGGCACAGCCCGATCACCCGTGCCATCCCGACCGCATCGCCCAGCACCGCCACGTTGGGAAATGTTTCCATGGCGACCAGCAGCTTATCAAGGCTCTCGTCGATGGCCGGCAGGCCTATAGTCAGAAGTGTACATAATAGATTCATATTCTGTCTTTGTTTGTAAGTGTCCTAATAATGCGTAGCTGCCACCGCGCACAGACGGGCGGTACGGTCCACCAGTTCCTCCATCTTCGCCTTGGCTTCCTCGTATGCCTGCTGCCGCTTGGCGTTCTCCAGCCCGTAGCCGACTCCCGTCTTGTGGATATAGGCGATGTCCGCACAAAGGATCTCGTTCTGACGGCTCAGCTCGTCCACCTGATGTTTGAGTTTGCCGTCGCTTTTCTTCATGCAATAGAGCAGTCCGTCCGTGATGCAGCCCTGCATACGGTTGAACTCGTCCTTGTAAGAGGCGTAGGTCAGATCCACGTTGCGGTCCGCCTCCCTCAGCAACTCTTCCTTGTAAAGTTCCTCTATGTGCGTCCGTTCCTCTTCCACCTTTTTCACTTTCTGGCGTTGGGTCTCTTCCGAGGTCACACGTACCGGCATGATGCGCTTTACACTGGACTTCGGTTCTTTGAAACGTACCCGGAAGCCCGACTTGAAACCGGCCCACTTCCAGTACATTTCCGCACCGGAATATTTATTATGGAGGAAGTAATAGTACCAGTCAGGTGCAAAGTCCCAAGGGCCGTTCTCCATTGACTGCCATTGTTTCGCCTTCTCGTTGTCACGGGACGGCCTTTGGGCATAGCCTGCAAGAGGAAGTCCTATAAGCATTATTCCGATAATGATTTGTCTAACTTGCATATCCTTGTTTCCATTTGTTGATGACTTTGTCCGCTATCTCGTCCTTGACGCTGGAGTTCAGGATTTCCCAGATGTAGTCCGGCTTCCAGCCGCAATCGGTTATGAGAAAACAGTACAGGTTCGCGTTGTCGATGATGTACCTCGCCTTGTCGATGGTGGTTTTGAGCGTCATCACCAGATTCAGCTTCTCGTCCATGGAGGCTTTCATCAGGTTGATGCCGGAGGCGGCCACGGAAGCATATAGTTTGTAGCAGTGTTTGACTTCACGGGAAATGGCTACGTTGGCATCCGCATAGTACCATGCCACGAATGGTTTCTTGGATACGTGGCTGAACGTATTGGATGTAAAGTCCTTGTAGTCCCTGACCAGTTGGTACAGCGAGTTGGCAGTGGAGGATATGGCACCGGCCAGCACCAGATAGGAATGGGCGTTACTCAGCTTGGTGTCGAGCGTGGTGCGGACATCGTTGAACTTGACTGCCCCTTTGGTGAGCAGCGACTGTTCGCCAAAACTGGTTGCCACACGCTGCAAGGCCTGGTCTTCGTCCTTCTTCACGGCTTTGTGCAGGGCAATCAATGCCTCGATGGTCGGCAAGTCCTTCGGCAGGACATAGGCGGAGACCTTCACCGGCTGCAAAAAAGCCAAAGCCAGCACAAGGGTAAAGAGTACCATTCTTATCTTCCAATGTTTCATAGCTGTATCATCAAAGGGTTAATAATTTGCCGCTACCAGTCCGTTCCAGTCCTGAATCAGGCCGCCGACTTGGTTTTTCATGGTCACTACGTTGGCCCAGCCTTCCGGGTCTATGGCGAAGAATAGGTCGTTAGCTGTCGCGAACTGCGCCATCAGCATCATGCCCTCCACCTTGTAGCGTATTTCCATCAGGTCGGTATAGATTCGGTTGGCCAGTGACAGCCGTTCATAACGGTCAAGCAGGTTGTAGCCGTCGCTCTTCTTTTCCGCCGTGCCTTGTCCTTTGAGGGGATTTTGCACCTTGGCGTTGTTCACGATGTTCACGAAGTTACCTACCAGTTGCTGTGTCTCCATCACGAGGCCGCCCAGCTCCGTCAGGCAGGCGAGCTTGTTCTTGAACTTGGCCTTATTCACCGTGTTTATCAGTTCCGGCACGTCTTTGAGTATGTCAAAGGCGCACGTGCCGATTTCCTTGTAGTACAGGCTCTCCGTCCCGAAACCCGAAATGTTCTCCATCGTGAGCTTGTAGAGTTCCTTGATGGTGGCCATGCTCACCGAATAGAGTTCCACCTTCTGCTTCTTGGAGGCGATGGAATCCAGACGCTGGTTATGCTGGTCTTCTATCAGTTTCTGTGAGGCGGTATTGGCAGCCACCACCTTGATGCAGTTCTTGTCAATGACAACCTTCCATCCGGCAAACACCGGGGTTGATGCGGTTGCCATTAAAACCATTACCAGTATGTATCGTAACTTTACCATTGTGACATTACCTTTTGATGTTCATTTACTTTCCTTGCAAATTCCAGATATTTCGGACTTCCTGCACGTTTGCGGTCGGCTTCGATACGGGTTATCGCCTCCTGCATCGTGCCGTAATGGGCGAGGTATACCTTCAGGGCTTCCTTTTCGCTCCGTTCGGTCGTGTATGCCCAGTAACATTCCGGGGCTTCCTCCACACCATACACGTCCGAGTTTTGCCCACGGCATATCCACACCTCTTTGAAGTAGCTGCGCCCCTCGCGGTTGTTCAGGGCGTTGATGGTGAATATCTGCTGCCGCTGGATGGGCGTGAGACCCAAGATGGCGGCTATCTGCTCATACCTGTCCTTGAACTTTGTCTGGTCCAGCAGTATCTTCACGTCGGAGTTGTTGATGATGGCCTCCTTGACGATGGGCGAGTCAATCACGTCGTTCAGCTCCTGTGTGACCACCCCGGCGATGCCGTGGAATTTCCTGACCGTTTTGTACAAATATTTTATGTATTCCGCCATGGTGGGTGAGGCGATGGCTTTCCATGCCTCTTCGATTATCAGGGCTTTGCGCCCTTTCTTGATGCGCATCTTTTGCAGGAACACGTCCATGATGATCAGCACCACGATGGGGAAAAGCACGGGGTCATCTTTTATCTTGTCAATTTCAAAGACAATGAAACGCTCGTCGAAGAGGTTCACGTCAAGGTCGGAGTTCAGCGTCACTTCCAGCTCGCCGCCCCGGTAGAACTGTTTCAGGATGGCGGCGAAGTCCCGGATGTTGAACTGGATCTTCTCCTGCGAAACGATTTGCGGAATGCGCTCCAGTGCGAACTCATAGTAGGAGTTGAAGGACAATTCCGTTACTTTCAGCCTGCGCTTCTGCTCCTCGATATGGTCAATCTGCTTGTCTATCTTGATAAGTATGGAGTTGTTGTACAGTTCCTTCTTGTAATTCTCGATAATCAGCAGGGCGCGTTCCTTTTCCCCTTTGCTGGCCGCCTCGTCCCGGGCAAGTGCCAAGAGGGAACGGCACTGTCGGAGCAGTTTGAGCCGCCGGGCTTCTGTCGGAAGCATCAGTGCCTTGCTTTCCGATTGCTTGTCGGTTTCCGCATCCTGAATTTGGGCGTCAATGTCCTCCATGCTGTGGGAAAACTTGTCATAGTCCTCTTCCATCTTGGAGGCGACCAGCAGTTTCTGCCTCAGTCCTTCGCGCTCTTTCTCTGTGAACTTGGTAAAGGGATGGAAGTAGGCTTCGTAGTATTCCACGATGGTCTGGTTAATGAGCATGTCCTCAATCTTGGTCGGAAACTCATTGCCCTTGTATATCAGGAATATCAACGATTTGAGGAAGTTTTTCTTCTCCCCGAAATTTTGGTCATACTCTTCCTTTGTCACCTTGAACGGGTTCATGGAGATGGGCTTCTCTTTGGAGTAAGAGATGTATGTGCCCTTGTAGTAGCCGCAGATACCCTCGTAGGAATCTCCCGTATCGACCATGACCACATCGGTCTGCTGCTCCAGCAGCTGGCGGACGACACTGTTCATGTGGAAGCTCTTGCCGCTTCCGCTCGGCCCGATGCAGAAGAAGTTGGCGTTGTCGGTCATCTTGACCTTGCCTTCCTTGCCGGTGATGTCGATGCAGACCGGTAGTCCCTGACGGTCGGTGTAATAGGTGGTCAGCGGTGTCTCCTCCGATCCTTTCAGGTGTTCTTTGAAGAAGAAGCACAGAGCAGCGTCAGAGAGTGTGAGAAACAGGTCATAGTCCGGATTGAAGGCGTAGGCGTTGCCGGGGAAGCTGTCCGTGAACAGCTCCAGCTGGTTGTAGGCAGTCCGTGAGGGCATGATGCCGCACTCGTACAGCTTGGTTTCCAGATAGGAGGTGACGGGTGTCACCTTGTCAGCCGGGCAGCTCACCAGTATGTTGAAGTTGCAATAGACCAGCTGCGTGCTGTCTATTGCCAGCCGGTTCAGCACCTCCTCGATGTCCGCCTTGGCAATCTTGTTGCTCGGGTCAGGCATGGAGCCGTGGCGTTTCGCCTTGGCCTGCAGCTTCCGTAGTAGTTTCCGTTGTTCGGGAATCTGCACCACTTGGTTGAACACCACACAGTCCGAAAAAGGAATTTGGGTCAAAAAGGACAGCAGGTCGGTGGCGATGCCGTAGCCGTTGATGCTCATTTGCGTATAGGGCTTGATGACGGACGGCAGGTTAATCTCGTCTATATCCACTAACGGGTAAGAACGGATGACCCGGCCACCGGTTTTCAGGTACTCGTCCGATGCCTTGAAATTGGTCATGGAGAAAGGGCCGTGACGGAAACGGAACGCCATGAAGCGGTGGCAGTACTCATTGACCTCCGCCTTGCTGAGTTTGCGGTGCTTTATGCCCTTCTCCTTCAGGATGTCATCCACTTTGGCCACTTTGGAATGGAAGTCCAGCCACCTCTTCGGGTCGTACTGCACGAACTGGCCGCGCCGTGCCTCCTGCGTTATGATAAGGAAGGTGCGTATCTCGGTGAACTCCCTTCCCTCGAAGTACCTGAAATAGCTTTTCGTAAGGAACTCCGCATTTTCGGGCACCTCGTGGCGGTAGCTTTGCTTGCAGAGGATGTCCTGCTTCTGCAAGGCATAGCCCTCCCCAAGCGTCTGCACCACGCCCGAAAGCACGTCCTGAAAACGCAGGTACTGCTCCGCGTCCGTACACAGCTGCTGCACGGGGTTGGTCATCTCGAATATGACCGACGGCTCGCCCTTGGCCGAGAAGAGGACGACATTGCCGTCCGTCTCCTCCAGCTGCGCATAAAGTCCGTCAAACGCTCTTTTCCGTTTTTGTGCCATGCTTTTTGTTTTTATGGGTTACGCATCAGGTGCCTGTAGATGAATATGCCTTTGGAACGCCGCTTGTTGTGCAGGCCGCCACGCTGCTTGACATAAATGACAACCAATCCAGCTACAGCCATCACCAGCATGGCGATGAACCCGGCGAGTTTTCCCAAAATAATGGAGAACACGATAAAGCCGACGAACGACACGCCGACCGCCGCTGCCGCCAGTGTGAGGAAGCGGCCACGGATGCCCATGAACTCCAGCGGCTTTTGCAAGCCCTTGAAAACGGGATAACCCTCCTGATTCATCGTCATGCAAGTGTTTGCGGTTATTACTTGAAGAACAAGGGCAGGGCTTCTGACAGCGCGATGAACGCGATACATCCGCCGATGGTCAGCATGATGGTCTTCTTCACGTCCTGGTCACCGTTCTGCATCTTGAAATAGACGTTGAACGCGCCGACAAGCACGATGACCGCGGCAATGGCCTTCATGAGGTTGGATACGGGTGTCTGGTAGGAGCTGACCTCCTGCGTGGCCTTGGTAAAGCCTGCCGCACCCTTGCTGGCGGCCATGGCCTCGCCGACCGATACCGTGAGGCAGACGAGTGCCAGCACGCCTTTCTGTGCGAACTTCGATGCCATGAAACGGTCTGCCGCACGTTGCAATTTCTTCTTTAACTGTTGCATTTTTCAGAAAATGTTTATGGGTTCTATCGCCAAAGGAACAGGTGTCGCCAAAGGAACGGTGGCTTCTTAAAGCCATATAGCTATTACATTGCGTTCTCGCAGTTGAAGATGACCGTGCCGAGGTCACTGGTGCCGGTCTCCGCCAGCCGGTTTATCTCGTGGATGATGTCCTCGACAAGGATGCCGTCAGTCATGATGGCTTCCCGGTAGCCGGGGCGGTGGAACGGTTTTTCGGTATCAAGTGGCTCTTGTGCATCGGGTTCTTCCGCTTCGTCTTTTCTTGACGCTTCTTCTTTTTCGGAAGCCTCTTGCTTCTTGACTGGTTCATCCCGGCTAATCTTCACGGGCTTGAAGGTCTGCGCTTCATCCGATATGTCTATCTCCTCCTCGGTCTGGCCGTCCTGCTCCGCCGCCTGTGCCGCCTTGGTCTTCTGTATGTCAAGGACTATCAGCACTGCATAATAGAGCAGGAGAACAATGAAAAGGAGGAATACGATTTGTCCGTACTGCATGGGGGTGTTCAAATTATGGCTGTGAATAATGTTGTCGTGTCTTGGGGAAAGGGCAGGAATCGGAGTCCCAACTTGGTGCCACGGTGTTCCAGATGTTCCTTGCGCACCAGACTGACGGTATAGTAGAGGATGTTACGCTCTTCGCTTACGATATAGCCGATGCCTTTCAGCCGTGAGCGCAGGCGTACCCTCGCCCTGTTCGACACCACCTTGATCCGTGTCACCGGGTCAAGCCCGAATATCACGCGCCGCCGCTCGCGCCGTATCATTTCGCATCGGATTCGGGAAGACACTTTGTAAACCTGTTCCTTGGTGCGTCTCAGCCCTAATTTGGCGGCTATGCGGCTGACGCTCATCTTGCTTATGCCCAGTTCCCTGCCCATTTCGGAGAATGACTTTTCATGAAAGTGGCTTTTGATATGCTCGGCACGTTCCAGCCAGCCGGACTTGGCCACTTTGACAATGCCCATCTTGCGAGCCTTGTTCTTGACTGCCGTCTCGCTCATGCCGACCACTCCGGCAGTATAGGCCGTGGTCTCCACCGGGTAGGTCTCGGCGAGCAGGGCAGTCTTCCGTTCGTCCCATCTGTTCTTTCCCATGGTCATGCTTCCTTGTAATTCGTGAAAAGTGATTTCTTCTCCCGGCGGTACCGGGCAAGCTGTGGCAGGAACGCCCCGAAGAAGGCACGGACGATGGCGTTCACGAGGTCGGAACGGCAGCGGCCCTGAATGTCGCAGTCGTCCAGCGAATCGGCAAGGTCGCGGTCCAGTTTGCAGACCAGACGCTCGTTCTTGTCATCCCTTTGGTCGGCGGTGTCAAGATAGGACAGGAAGTCCTGCCAGCAATTTTCGATATTGCCCGAAAGGGAAACGGATAGCTCGGACTGTTCCTTGGCCGCTTCCAGACTATCCTGTGCATCGGATGTTTCCTGATGGCTGTTGGAAAGCATGATGTCGGGGTCGTTGATGCCTTTGGTCAGGTCATCTATTTCCGGAATGTCTTTTGTCATTGCGCTATGGTTGTTGATGTTACTGTTCATTTTCATTCTCTGTTGTCGGTCTCGCTTCGGATTTCTCCTTGTCATTCTTCTCCGTCTGCTGTATGCTGGGTAGGACAACTTCACGGATGGGCATGGCCGTATCGAAGATGTCGGTATAGATTCGCTCAAAGACCGGCGCGACGATGCCGCCCTGCATGTCGAGGGCGGCCATGGTGCTGAAACGCTCCATGTCGGCACGCTTGGGTATCCTTGCGGTCACGTGCCCGTAGTTGGAGAACGTCTCCCTCGCGTTGTCCCAGATGACCAGCTCGGAGCGTTTGCCGACCCTGCCGTCATGCAGGTTGGGGACGATGAAGAGCCTCGCCTTCATCCGTCCGCCGACGGCTTTGCGCAGGCGGTCTATGAACATGAGGAAACTGGCTGTGGAGGGCACTGTCACCAGATCGTAATGGAACGGTACGATGATGATGTCCGAATTGACGAACATGGGGATCAGACCGTTCGCTTTCAAGCTTCCGGGGGAATCCATGAGCACCACGTCTATGCTGGGGTCGTTGTGCAGCTTTTCCATCAGGTCGGTCATGGCCTTCTTGTCGTTGGCCTCGTATGACAGCACATCGTAGGGCGTATGCTCCTCGCCGTATTTGCGGATGTCCGCCTTGCGGCACTTGACGATGGAGTGCTGGAAGTCGCAGTCGATGACGGCCACACGCACGCCCTTCGTCACCAGATAATTGGCGAAGGTTACGCAGAGCGTCGTCTTGCCGACGCCGCCTTTTTGGTTGGCAAATGTCACTATGACCGGTGTCTGTATCATGTCCGTGCGATAATTGATTACGGCTCAAAATTACCGTCCGAAGCACCGGAAAAACGAAATGTGCAACACTTATGTGCTTTGAGTCAGCCAAACCTGAATATATGACAAATGGGATACTTGGCTATCAGGGTTGACTGAAACCGAAAAGGTTACGGCAGAAAGTCCGCAGGGGAACTTTAATGCCGTAACCTTTCTGTCCTGTGTGCCGTGATTATGTGAAGTCACCTTTTCAGTGATCGTCCATCATCAATCTCATCGTAGTTACCCTTGTGTCCGACTTCCCACTCACGCTTCTCGCTTTGACTGCCGCCTCCTGCATCACGCAACTTGACATGATGTGAATGCGGCCGAGCGGCATTCCGGACTGGAACTTTGTTCGTCTGTTTTTTGGAAGTTTTTCGTTTCAGACGGTCGAGGTCGAAGCCTTCCTCCGTCAGGTTGATAAGGATGTGACGTTTGAAATTGATGGCGTAGGTTGATCCGCCATTCTCCCGAATGATGAAACCCTCCGCATAGAGACGGCTCCTGACGGACGTGTCCGCCTCCTCATTGAAGATTTCCTGCAAACGTAGGACGGCATCCATACGGGATGTCGGCTTCTCCGATGAGAGGGCAACCAAATCCGGACGGTTGACCTTGAAGATTTGACAGAGCAGATCTCTTTCCGCTTCGGAGACGGGGCTGAACTTCTCCACCCATGCGATGCGGTTGTTCCGGTCGATGGCTTCCGCCATGAACGGTTTCAACGGACGTGTCTGACCGTCAAAATAGATGACACCTTTCTTTATATAGGCACGCTGTTTACGAATTTTATCGTAAATCTCGCCTTGGGTAATCTTGGGGTTGAGTGTGAGCAGGCGGTCTATGAAGTCCTCGATGCGGTCAAGACGCTCTTCGGGGGTGGCGAAGTCCAGCAGCTCGTCCATGGCCAGCACCCTTGCGCCGTTGATTACCGTCTTGTTCGCATGGTCAACCAGCATGTAGCCATAAGGCTTGTCCTTCTTGCCGAAAAATACGAGGTCGATACCGAACTTGGCTTTCAGTTCCTTTTGCAGCTCTTCCTTGTTCGTGCTCACGTCCCAGTACTTTTTGAGGATGTTCCTTAACTGGCGGCAGCGTGCCCTGTCACGGTAGCCGTTCCTGTACAAGGCTTCTATCTCTGAGAGCGGAAGTTTCTGCTGCACTTTTCCTCCATGCTTGATGAATACAATACCGTCCTTTTGATAGGTTTCATATCCCATGGAGGTCATGACGGACTTGAACTGGGCGAATGAAGAAAAGGTGTACTGTTTGGCATCATTTATGTCCTTTCCGGTTTTCTGTTTCCGGTTCGTTCCAAGGATACGGTCAATGACTTCCTGCGAACGCCTGCGCTCATGATCATGGGCAATCTTCTTTCCGTCCGGCGCAATTCGCGAGGTGACGATATGCAGGTGGGTGTTGTCCGTGTCATGGTGTGAATAGACCAGCAGCGGTTGCCCGGCTTCGCCATATCCCATTTCCTTAAGATATTGGTGTGCGAACTCAAGCAACTCGGATTCCGACTGCTCATGGCCTTTGCAGGATATGGCCACATGGAACTGCGCTTTCTGAATCCGGCTGTTCCGGGAGCTGTATTCTTGAAGGTATCTGACCAGTTCTTCTGAGGTAGGCTTACCGAACGTGCCGAGTGCTCCGAAATTCTGGATTTCGAGCAGCCGGGCGACACCTTTCGACACTTTCCGTTCGTTGTAACCGACTGCATGGAAGTTCGTACTTCCGGGTAATATGGTGGCTATCATCTTGCGTGCTGTTTATCGGGTGATTGAAATAACGGGGTAAATGATTTCCTGAAACTGAGGTATGATTGTATCTGGGTTTAAGGCTTTCAGAGTTTGACGGCCTTTTGAGTGACGGCATCCAGTTCCCTTTTTATCCCGTTCAAAGTGCGCTGTGTTTCGAGGATGGTAGGAAGCAGGACTTCACGGACATAGCTTGGTGGCAGCAGTCCTGCCACCGAAAGCTCGTTGGCACGCTTGACCGACTGGTTCAGGTTGCCGCCTGCCCAGGACAATTCGTTTTGGAACTTTCGGTAGAACGCACCGAGTTCCTTAATGAGTTCGAGCCTTTGCTTCACATGGACGTTGGAATACTCCACCACGGCACAGCGTATATAGTGGCTTATGGAGCCGTATGGTTCTGATTTCTCTTTGAACAGGGCGGCTTCCTCCGGGGTGAGCCGCAACTGGAATACTTTGGTTCTCTGTCTCGTCATACTTTGATAAACTTGTTTATGGGTTTTCCCGAAAACATTTCGCAAGGCGAAACAGCGATGCAATCGCCCCGATGCGGCAGCAGTCGGCAAGTCACCTTTGGCAGGACGAAACGGAGTTTTGTAATGACAAAGGTACAACTTGCTTGACAAAACCTGCAACGCAGTCCGATATGCTCCCGGACACTTTTTGCACCAAAATTATCGTAGGGAAACGTATTGCAAAGAAATGGGCAACACAATTCTTTGATAAGGCGGTTTGTACCAACCGAAGTCCCGAAAGTCCGATGTGCTTAGGATACTTAGTCGGTTGGTTTACAGGTCAGATGTAACACGCTACTGTATTTCTATATGCCTTTTGGAGCACGGACGTAGGAACGTTGGTTTGCTCAGTTGTCCCTACCATAATTTGCAAATTTGCATTGTTTTGGATTCTTGATAATCCGAAATCTCGTGATTGCAGTCTGACGGTGCAGGAATGCGGTTGTATCAAAATCCATGTTTCCATGGCATCAAAGTACAACGGTAAACGGTACATTACCATACAAGAACCTGAAATCAGACTTTTGGAAGTCTGCGTTCTCTTGGACTGGCGGTTATAACAACCCGAATGTTCCAGTATTCAAGATGCACAAATACTGATATTCAATGTATGGGGAATAAGAGGGAAAAGAAGTTTTGGGATATAGAAAGCCGGGAATGTCGGTAACACATTCCGAGAATTTGCTGGGTGAAAATGTTACGTGAAAAATGTTGAGAAACCGCTTAAAATAGTGATGATTTTATTTCTCTAATTCACAGATTATTAGTATATTTACATAAGGAATGCCTATATAAGGTTACGCCTTCTGACAATAAAATTGCATACCATGTTCGAGTTATTGCTTCTTATATATCTGCTGCCGCTCATCGCAATCGTTGCGCTGCTTTTGAAGCTGGCCATTGGGCTGGTCAGGGCGGTGTTTCGACTGGCTCTATGGCTGGTCAGGAAGTCATTTGTTCTTTTAGGAAAGGGGCTGCTGCTGGCTTTCGTTTTCATTGTGGGAAGTAGGAGGACATCTGCCGGGAATTATACTGACGGGCAGCAACGATAAAAGCCGTACCAACACAATGACTGATACGGCCTCTATGGAGCATGGACTAAGTTTTTCCCTCTACGTTGAAAGGTTGTTTTTGTTCCGATTAAAAGCCTTTACCTTTGCTTCTCTCATATACCACCTCTCTTCCCGAATCGCAATTTGTAATACGGAACTGGACGGTACAACCGATAGGGATGTCTTTGGGCAGTTGCTTGACAAGTCTTGATATTACTTCTTCTACGTTGCTGAAACCTATGTCGGTAAATTCTCCAACAACCTTACCCTTGAAATACGCCCGTCCGTAAATCATCTTCTTTTTTGTAATGCGGAACAGTTTGTCCGCCGGTGCCTCAAAATCAAGTGCCTTTCCCTGCTTGCTCTGCGCATCGCTGAAAAAGATGAAATCTATGACCTTGGCGTTAAGGTTCCATGCAGGAGTGAAGTCGAGCTTTACATAGCCTCTTGTCACGTTCAGCCCATGGCTGTGGTTCATGCCGAATGCCACTTCAAAAAGATTGGCGTCGCAGTCATTTTGGGCGATGGTAGCCCACGTATGCCGGAATGTATAGAAACAATAGCAGTCTTCTTTTTCCATGCCCATATCCCTGCAAATTTTGCGGATACCGTGGTTCACGTTCGCATTGAAACTGTCGAAATCACAGTATCGCTTATGGAAGTTAAACAGGTATTCGTCTTCTTCGTCCGAAAGATACTTGTCAAAGGTTGATTGGATAAACGGTTCTATCCGCATCTCCATATAGGCTTCATCCCTTCTGCTGTGCCTGGTCTTCGCCCTCTTGTAACCTATTACGCCGTTATTGTAGTCTTTCTTTTTCAGACTATACAGGTCTACCGTATTGATGCCACCGATACAGAGTGAGAGAAGTGCAACATCCCTGCCAAGTTCGGGTAAGGAGGAAATCATCTTGGTTTGAGGCAAAGGACGGTTGAAGAACTCCCGGCAGGCTTCTGCGCTTATGGCACGTTTCAACGTGGTGTCAGACTTCGGAATTTGAATCTTTAACCAAGGATTGAATTTGATGCGTATGACACCACGTTCCTCGTCATTCAACTCGATGATAGCCTTCTTGAAGATTTGACGGATACAAGTGGGGTACATTTCCTTTGCACGATTCGTTTGAGATAGATGCTCTATCCATTTTCTCAATACAGATGATGTAAGATGGTTAAACATAATTTTGTTCGTTCCCAGATAGCGTTCCAAATGATTAACCGAGAGTTGATAGTTCTTTGCTGTACGCTGACGACCTTGGGACTCCATTTTCCCAATAAATGATTTCGCATATTCGCTAAAACAAACTTCCTCGTCTGCCTTTAACAAATACTCTAAAACTTCTTTTATACCCCAAAGAGACACGTCTGTTCGGTTTAACCGATCCGTGTATTGTCTAATTAGCATAGCACAATACTCATTGACGACCGGATCTGTCAGTTCGCCATTACTTGTGATATGTTCCGCATCAACGATTTTATTCGTTTTGATGTACCCCGGTTTTCGATTGTGCACAATTCTGATGTACACAGAGTAGAAGCCATCTGTTCTCGGCTTTCTTACCATTGCTTTTAGTGTTGTCATATCCTATCAGTTTATTACAGTGAAATTATTGGTGTAAGCAGGTGTAAGCAGGGGCTATTTTAGTGTAAGCAGAGAGTAATCAAATACGTTCATTTCGCTCATTTTTTGCGGTCAAGTGAACGAATCGTCCAAACGCAACTCAGGCTGTAATTACCGCTAATGCAGTGAATTACAGCCTGATATTAATATTTATATGTATCGGACTTTAGTCCTCTATTGCAGCATGCGCTGCCGCCAGGCGTGCGATGGGCACGCGGAACGGAGAGCAGCTCACGTAGTTCAGACCTGCGAAGTGGCAGAACTCCACCGACGAAGGTTCGCCGCCGTGTTCGCCGCAGATGCCGCATTTGAGGTTTTCGCGTGTGCCGCGGCCTTTGAATACCGCCTCGCGGATCAACTGTCCCACGCCGTTGCGGTCGAGGATCTGGAACGGGTCGTTCTTCAGAATGCCTTTCTCCAGGTAGATCGGCAGGAACTTGGCGATGTCGTCGCGCGAGAAGCCGAGCGTCATCTGCGTCAGGTCGTTGGTGCCGAACGAGAAGAATTCGGCGACTTCGGCGATCTGGTGGGCGGTGACTGCCGCACGCGGAACTTCGATCATCGTGCCGATCATGTATTCCTGGCGGTCGTTACGTTCGGAGAAGACCTTCTCGGCCGTCTGGTCGATGATGTTCTTCTGGTAACGCAGCTCCTTGTGGTTGCCCACCAGCGGCACCATGATCTCCACGTGTACGGGAATGCCCGTTTTCTTTACGTTCATAGCCGCCTCGATGATGGCCCGGGTCTGCATCTCGGTAATTTCGGGATAGGTGTTGCCCAGGCGGCAGCCGCGATGACCCAGCATCGGATTGACTTCTGCCAGCAACTCCACTTTGGCCGTGATCTTTTCGTAGGGAACGTTCATGTCCTTGGCCAGTTCGCGCTGTTCCTTCTCGAAGTGGGGGACGAACTCATGCAAGGGGGGATCGAGCAGGCGGACCGTCACGGGATGGCCCTGCATCGCCTTGAACAGACCCTCGAAGTCGCTGCGCTGCATCGGCAGCAACTTGGCGAGTGCTACGCGGCGGCCGGCTTCGTCGTCGGCGAGAATCATCTCGCGTACGGCCTTGATGCGGTCGCCCTCGAAGAACATGTGTTCCGTGCGGCAAAGACCGATACCTTCGGCGCCGAACATAAAGGCCTGCGCCGCATCTTTCGGCGTGTCGGCGTTGGCGCGTACTTTCAGCACCGAGTATTTGCGGGCCAGCTCCATGAGCTGTCCGAAGTCGCCGCTCAGATTGGCGGCCTGCGTAGCCACCTGGCCGAGATAAACTTCGCCCGTCGAACCGTTGAGCGAAATCCAGTCGCCCTCCTTGATTTCATATCCGTTTACGCGGATCGTACGTGCCTTGTAGTCGATCTGCAGCTCGCCTGCACCCGATACGCAACACTTGCCCATGCCGCGCGCTACGACCGCGGCGTGGGAGGTCATGCCGCCGCGTGCGGTCAGGATGCCGGCGGCGTCGAGCATGCCCTTCAGGTCTTCGGGCGAAGTTTCGATGCGGACCAGAATCGCACGTTGGTTTTTCTCCTTGAGCATTTTTTCGGCATCTTCGGCGAAGAATACCACCGGACCGGTCGCTGCGCCCGGCGATGCGGGCAGTCCCTTCACGATGACTTTGGCGTTTTTCATCGCCGTCTTGTCGAAAACGGGGTGGAGCAGCTCGTCGAGTTTGGCCGGCTCACAGCGCAGTACGGCGGTCTTTTCGTCGATCAGGCCTTCGCGCAGCATGTCCATGGCGATCTTCACCATCGCGGCGCCTGTACGCTTGCCGTTGCGACACTGGAGCATCCAGAGTTTGCCGTCCTGGATCGTGAATTCGATGTCCTGCATATCCTTGAAATACTGCTCCAGGTGGTGCTGTATCTCGTTGAGTTCTTTATATACGGCCGGCATCACCTCCTCGAGCGAGGGGTATTTGCTGCGACGCTCGGCTTCCGATACGTTCTGTGCCTTGGCCCAGCGGCGCGAACCCTCGATGGTGATCTGCTGGGGAGTGCGGATGCCCGCTACCACGTCTTCGCCCTGTGCGTTGATCAGGTATTCGCCGTTGAAGAGGTTTTCACCCGTTGCTGCGTCGCGCGAGAAGGCTACGCCGGTCGCCGAGTTGTCGCCCATGTTGCCGAATACCATCGCCTGTACCGATACGGCCGTGCCCCATTCCGCCGGAATGTTGTTGAGCTTGCGGTAGAGGATGGCACGCTCGTTCATCCACGAACCGAATACGGCGCAGATAGCGCCCCAGAGCTGATCCCAGGGATTTGCCGGGAAATCCTCGCCGGTCTGTTTCTTTACGGCTGCCTTGAAGTTGTGCACCAGCTCCTTCAGGTCGTCGGTCGTCAGGTCGGTGTCGTTTTTCACGCCGCGCTTCTCTTTCTGCGCATCGATCAACTCCTCGAACGGATCGTGCTCCTCTTTCGAAGCGGGCTTCATGCCCAGCACCACGTCGCCGTACATCTGTACGAAACGGCGGTACGAGTCCCATGCGAAACGGGGATTGCCCGTGCGCTTGGCTACGGCTTCCACGGCCTGGTCGTTCATACCCAGGTTGAGGATGGTGTCCATCATGCCCGGCATCGAAGCGCGTGCGCCCGAACGAACCGATACCAGCAGCGGCATCTCTTTGTCGCCGAACTTCATGCCGGTCAGTTTTTCGATGTTCTTCATCGCCTTCTCCACTTCGGGGCGAAGCAGCCCCACGACTTTCTCGCGTCCTTGTGCGTAGTATTCGCTGCATACTTCGGTGGTGATGGTGAATCCCGGGGGAACCGGAATACCGATCAGGTTCATTTCGGCCAGGTTCGCACCCTTACCGCCGAGCAGTTCCCTCATTTTGCCGTTACCTTCCGCTTCCTTGTTGCCGAAGGTATAGACTCGTTTAACGTCTGCCATAACTTGTCGTTGTTGATTATAATAGTGTTTTTCCCAATAAATGTGCTGTTTCAGAGTTGTTTCCGCCGGGCTGCGGGCGAGGCCTTCCATTGGGAAGGCAGCGGTGAAAAAACCGTCTTTTCCGGAGGGGCAAAGATACGATGATTTTTCGGATAATCAAAAAACTTATTTAATATATAAAAATATTGGAAAATATCGGCCGATGCCACCCGTATAGCGTTGTCGCCGATAGGTCGGCAGGGGCGTTCCGCTGCGGGGATCGAGCAGGTCGCGCCGGGCGAAAACATCGGCCCGGATGACGGTCAGCGTCGTGTCTGTCAGGATTCGGTCGTGCAGCCACCAGCCGCCCCGTGCGTAGGCATTGCCCCGACCCCGGCGTTCGGCCGGGGTCAATGCGTCTCTGAGCGAGAGCTTTTCCGCAGTTCCGGACGGGAGCTTGCCTGCACAGAGAATCTGAATGCCGGGCGTGCGTTCGCGCAGCTCCTCCAGCAGTTCAGCGGCATATCGGTCGCCGCGTGTCAGCAATACGGCTGTCGGCTTGCCGTCCAGCATACCCTCGACGCAGAGGTAGCCATAACCTGTTTCGATACGTTCCGTGAAGAACCGGTCGGCATAGTAGAGCAAGGCGAAATCCATCCCGTCCAGCGTATTGAGGGTGCGGTGCACATAACTGTACGGCAGGTCCGACGCCCGGACCAAGTCTTTGACAACCTCCTCGTTTTCGACTCCATACACTCCTGCGAGCGGCATCGCCATTCGGCCGATTACAGCGCCCGCCCGTTCGACTTTGGCGCGGTAACGCTCGCCGCTCCAGCGCAGCCGTCCTTCGGGTGTGTAGTCCGTGTCGTCGTAGAAGAGCGACGGGATCGTGTCGTAGAGGCGGTCGAGGTCGTAATAGGCGAAACCCGTGCGTTGTTGGGCGTGGATGGCACCGAGAGAAGCGATGACGAAGAATATCGCCAGAAAACTTATTCGTTTCATATTCGCTGCCGCTGCGGTTTTTCCTGCCGGATTTTACGTAGGAAACTGACCGTGTTATAATTTAATAGGGTAAATTTCAGTTCTTCGATATTCCGGTTGATTTGTTTGAATCCGTGATTTTTGAAAATTCGTACAGTCGCTTTTGCCATCAAAGAGTATCGAATTGCAACCCAAATTACGCAATATTTCCGATAATGCCAAATCCGATGCCGTAAAATGTCGGAATTATTTTGAGCTGCTGAGAAATTTTGAGCTTTGCCCGAACAATCTTTAACTAAGTTTTACCTGTAAATCGCTGTCAAGTCGCCGATATGGTAGCTTTTTTTCATCGTATCCGCTGTTGCAGGTTTCGTATCGTCTATAAAATCGTCGCCGGTCAAAAATGCTTCCGTAGTAACCGTGTAAACATACAGGCTGTCTTTAGTCAGCACGCTATATATTTTTTTTGAGCGGGGACCATCTCCATATTCCGCCGCAACTTCGATATAGCGAACAATTTTACCGTGTTCGTCGTGCAATATTAAATATTCTCGCGGCCCCGGATCGTCGCCTCCGTCGAGGACCAATCTCATGGTACGATTCCCGTCGAAAGGAATTCGATAATATTGTTTCCAATTTCCGTATCCCGTCGTATCGTTACCTAAAAGCAGCGCTAACCGATAGATCGTATCCCGATCCGTAATCATGGAATTGCCTGCTCGGTCCAGGGTGTAGTCCGATAATTTTAACCGATTGTTGAGATTGTCCGATTGCCGATCGATGCAAAATACCGTGCCCTGCAAGCTACGACAACTCGAACAAATGAATAATGTCATAAATATTATCGTGTGTTTCGTCATGGAAGGTAGCCTTTGTCCGAGAGGATCAATATCACCAAATTAAGCAAAATCCGGCAAAAATCCAAATTCGGAGGTAGAAAACCGCTGTGGGGATCATTCGGTGCGAACGAATATGATAATTCCATCTATTTTCCGGGCTTTGCGGCTGGTCTGGACTGTTTATGCCGGAAGGTTTTGTATTCCGGTGCTCCCGAAGCATACGCTTACCTTTACCGACCGAGGCGACGTTGCCTCGGTTAAAATCATTTGTATTATGATAATAGGTTATTTACGTGTCAGCATGGGAAAACAGCATCTTGCCAACCAGCAGGATGAGATCCGGCGTTTCGCCGAAAGCAGGAATCTCGTCGTGGATCATTTATTGCGGAAATAGATAGCTGGTGAAATTTTCTGTTTTTGTTTTTTTATAAAATAATTTTTATATTTACACCCGTATTTTGCGAAAAGGCCATGCAGATGGTTTGCTTTAACCGCAGACGAATGGTGATATGATAATATTGTAAACGAAGAAACCCTTAATTGCCTTATTAAAAATTTTTTTTTATGAAACATTTATTTGTTAATTTATTTTCTCTTGTATGCATGCTGCTTGCAGGAGTAGGATTGACGGGGTGTACCGACGACAAGACAGAACCAGACCCCGGTACTTGGCCTTCATTGGAAGTGAAGTTCCTTGAAGCACAGTATTCGACAGTCAAATTGGAGGTGACTGCCGCTAATTTGACAGAAATTGCTTACCTGGCGACGCCCAAGGCCGATGCCAAGGAAACACCGACGGCAACGATCGTCTTTGCGACCGGCGTCAAATCTGCGATTGCGGACGGCGTTTCTTCGCTGACCGTAAGTAAACTGGACCCCGATACGGAGTATGTGATCTATGTGGCTGCCACCACTGCGAACGAAGAGTTCTTTGAGAAGGTTCTCGAGGTTGAGGCCAAGACCGCTTCGTTCGGCGATAACGCGTACGACGTGTTTGACGTGGACTACATGAGTTTTAGCATGAACGTGAAATTCCAGCCGACCGATCCCGAGAATGTGATCAAATATCTGCTGATAGACATGTTGACGTATAATTATCAGAGTATGATGAACTATACCGACGCCGACATGATGAATCTCTTCGACGATATATATCACAACTATATTACCGAGAATACTGTTTTTGTATTCAACGAGGAGAATTCGATTTTACGCGACGAGAATGGCGAGCCTGTGACCGATGAGGAAGGCTCGATGATAACGCTCTGGAACCCGATGGTGCCTGGACAGCTCAATTATGTGCTGCTCGGCGAGTTCGCATCCGGCGAGCACCCTTGGGGCTTCGGTCAGGGATACTATCTTCCCCTTTGGGATCAGGACGCATACTACGAAGCTGTCGGCGGCGGCGGTGGTATCTTGGAAGAAGCCGGTTCCCGTGCCGACGATGTAGAGCAGGGCGATTTCTGGACCGGCTACTACCAGAAGATAGAGGTTACCAACAAGAAGCCCGAAAAACTCGGTGAGATCAAGATCAATACCGATAAATTGAGACCCAACGGCGGTCTGCTCACTTTCGAGTTGTGCGAGGGGGTATCCTACCTGTGTCTTGGTATTTTCGAGGAGTATGATATGGAGGTGATTAAGACGTCAATGCTGAAAGGCGACCTGTCGAATATGCAGTGGGCGCTGACCTCTTACAACGCACCTTACATCCTCAATGCCCTGACTTATGAGATAGCCAAAGGGCAGACCGACTTCTCTTTCAACCTGACGGAGTATTTCATTAAGTTCACGCCGGGTACGAAGTATTACGTCTATGCGGTGGGTATCAACGATAATACCGGTTCGAAGCAGGCTTTCGCCAAACTCGAAGGCTTTACGCTGCCCGAACCTACGAAACCGGCTCCCGAGGTAACCGTTACCGGTATCGATACTCCGGAAGGTCATGAGGAGTCGCCCTACGAAGTTTGGTTCAATATCAAATGTACTACGGGTGACGCGGTGACTGCCAAGTACGCTGCCAACTACGAGCGTGAGTGGGAGGTCGAACTCAACGCCGGCAGGACTAACACCGACCTGATCGAAAACGGTAACGCGTTTACTCCGGATGAGATCGAGAAGATCAACTCGGCCGAGGGTTACAACGTAATGTTCTCGACCCGTCCCGACGCCAACACCTACCTGGGTGTAATCGCTTACAATGACGAGGGTACCGGCAACGATCCCGACGAAGATGGTTCTGCCATCGGCAAGAAGCGTTCTATGCCTGTACCTGATAAAGAGCCGGTAAATTCGACGTATTTCGAAAGTCTGCTGGGTGAGTGGACGCTGTCGGCTGAATACGAGGGCGGCGAGGCGCCGATGACCTGCAAGGTGGAGATCGTTTCTGGACTGACGTGTCCGGAGAGTCTGTCCCAGGAGGTCATTGAATACTATCTGAATAACACAAACTACTCGAAAGAGCAGGTAGAGAAGTTGTACGAGGGCTTCAAGAAGCAGCTTAAGCTCTACAATGAGCGTCTGCGCGGCCAGAACCGCCTGCTTTGCCTGGGACTCGATATCGACCGTCCGAAGTACGAGTACAGTACCAACTACCTGGCCGGCTGGAAGACGCCATACGACCTTTTCATCGCAACTACGGAAGAGTACAACGGCTACGATACGGAGTCTATGTTCTTCGATTTCGGTCCGAAGTGGTATCTCGAGATGAAATCCGACGGTTCCGTAGTCGCTCCGTTCGACGTAACCAACCTGCCGCCGCTTACGTTATGGAACAAGGGGGCCGAGTACTATTTCATTGGTATCAGCAAAATGGCGATTACGCAGGGTGAGTTCCCCGTAACGATTAGCAGCGATAACTCTACGATCACTGTAGGGGGATATGAGTACCAAGGTGATACTTACTACCCGAATGCAGCGAAGATAATGTACGGAGGACAGTATTCGACCAACACCCGGGTATGCGGCGCACTGACGCTGACCAAGGGTTGGAATGGTGAGTCCGTGAAGTCGGTTGTCAAGGGCGGCAAGTCCGTGACGACGAACGATGTGCTGGGTGCCGAGCGTGCTGTCCGCCCGTTGAGCCGCACGAGCGTATCTGATGCGAAGAGCTACGAGCCGCTTAAGGTTACTCCTCTTGCCGAGAAGTCGCTCCGCGAGCGTTGGAAGCAGCGGGCGGCAGGTAAATATATCCGTCGCTAACAGACTCTTTTGAAATAAGGCAGGGGGAGGTACCCGGAATGGGAATTTTCCCCCTGCTTTATGCTTTTATAAAATAACCGGATGCGCAAATCCGCTGGAGGTGCGGAGGCGTATTTTATGGAAGCAGAAGAGAGTTACTCTTTAAATCGAAAAAAGATTCCGATATGTTGAAAAAACTGTTTGGCTTGGCGCTTGCACTCTTGGCGACGCTTGCCGTTTCGGCGCAGGTTCGCGTGGGGGAGGGCCAGCTCTCCGGTAGTTTCGAGAGCAACTCGATCTACTACCAGGACGACTCGGGATTGGGTGCAGCAGGCACTGCTCCCGACGATCGTTTCGGTTCGAACAACTACATGAAACTCGACTACATGAACGGTCGTTTTTCTGCGGGACTCCAGATTGACGCTTATCTCCCTGCATTGCAGGGATATGAGATCGGCCAGCAGCCCGGAGCCTATCACTTCTATCTCTCCTCGAAGTATATCCAGTGGCAGGATCACAACTATTCCGTGCGGGTGGGTGATATTTTCGACCAGTTCGGCAGCGGACTTATTTTTCGTTCGTTCGAAGACCGTCAGCTGGGATTCAACAATTCGATCGAGGGTGTGCAGGGTATCTACCGCTTCGGCGACTACGTCGAGGTGAAAGGTATGTACGGTCGTCCCCGGCTCTACACCGACTATGCGGATTCGTGGGTGCGCGGTGCCGATCTGCACATTTCATTGAATGATATTTTCGGTTGGAACGCTGCGCAGTTCTCGGCTGAGGGCAGCTACGTCAACCGCTACGAGTCGCTCGACAAGGATCAGACGATCGACTTCGCCTCTCGCGGACTTACCTCGCCCAACCTGAACATGTATTCGGGCCGCCTGAATTTCGACTGGAAGGGGCTTTCGCTCAAAGGCGAATACGTATATAAGGGGAAGGACATCTACTCGACTGTTGCGGACGTAGCCGCAGCCGGCAACGCCATCTTGGTCGAGGCCGGTTATAACTACGGACCTTTCAGCATCTCGGGTAGTTTCCGCCGGTTAGACCGTATGGGGACGATGCTTTCGCTTTACGGCTCTGGTACGGGCAATGTACTCAACTACCTGCCCTCTCTGACGCGCCAGTACACTTACCTGTTGGCCAATTTGGAACCGTATATCGTTAATACCGACGGCGAAATAGGCGGTCAGGTGGATCTCTACTATACGTATCGCAGCAAGTCGAACCGTCATCGCTACTGGAATTTCCACGCCAACTTATCCACTTTCTATACGCTGCGTTCGGAGCAGAGCGAATCGGGCGAGCGGGAGTTGATGTGGCGTGATATTAACATCGATGTAGAGCGCCAGTGGAACAAGAAACTCAAAACCTCGCTGCTTGTTTCGATCCAGAAGCGCAACCCGAGTCATGGTTTCCAGCGTCAGACCTACGTATCCAACATTTTCATAGGCGATGTCACCTACAAATTCGACTCGAAAAAGTCGTTGCGCGTCGAGGCGCAATACCTTTATTCGACCGACTACGAGGGTGACTGGGTCGCGGCTTTGGTGGAGTTCAACATGGTGCCGCATTGGAGTTTCTTTGTGAGCGATATGTATAACCTCGACGAGACCGAGGCTAACTCCTTTACTAAAACGAATTATTACAGTGCAGGATTCAGTTACCTGAAAAATCGTACGCGTATTCAACTCAGCTACGGCCGCAATCGTGCAGGCTATGTTTGTTCGGGAGGGGCGTGTCGTTATATGCCGGCTTACACGGGTCTGAACCTTGTGATCACTTCATCCTTTTAATTAAAAAACAGATTATGAAATTCAAGAAATTCATTATCCCTGCGCTTTGTATGGCTATGTTGAGCGCGGGATGTTCGGGGCAGGATCCGGTGACCCCCGGTAACGGTCAAAACGGCAATGGGGGTACGAATGAAAACATCGAAAACGGTCTGCAGGTGACGGCATCGACGACGGTAATCAATGCCGACGGGCAGGATGCCGCCCGCATTAATGTCTATTATGACAAAGTGAAATTGTCGCTCGACGCAGTCGCTTTCTACGATGCCAAGAGCAACGACGTGCTCGACCTTTCGAAATTCACCATCGAGGACAACACGCTTGTGTACACTGTTACCGAGCCGGGTGAATTTTCGTTCTGGGTTGCTTATAAGACCCACAATACCAAAGATCGTCCGACAACCATTTCTGCTGTAGAGTTCTCGGTGCCTGACGCTCCGGAAGATCCCCAGCCGGACAACACCTCGTTCGTCCGCCGGACGCTCATCACGCAGTTCACGGGCTTGGGTTGCGGCTTCTGTCCTTTTATGATCGCTGCGATGGAAGATGTACGCAAGTCGGCCGAATATGCGGACAAGTCCGTACTGGCAGCCTGTCACACCTATGGGGGTGATCCTTATCAGCCCGATGTGCCTTTGGATAACGCTATGGGTGTCAGCACGTATCCTTATGTAAATTTCGATTTCCAGACAGGGGTAGGGAATAATGGTTACAACAACAACGTATCCAATATCAAGCAGGCGATCGACAAATCGCTTTCTGCGGATGCTGGGGCAGGTATTTCGGTCGGTATGGAAGTTGCTGGAAACAAATTGGTCGCTCGTGTTACGGTGAAAGCAGCTCGCTCCGGTTCGTTCCGCGTAGGCGCTTGGGTGCTGGAAGATGGTCTGACAGGTACTCAACTGAACAATGGTATGAAGGGGGATTACGATTTCAACACGCATAATAATGTTATCCGCCACGTGAACAGCCGTTACTCTGGTTCGGATTATTCCGGCCATGAGGTCGGTGCGCTGGCTGCCGGCGGTACCGGTGAGCATCTCTTTACGATGACCTTGGATGAAAGTTGGGTCGTGAAGAATTGTCATGTGATATTCTTCGTAACGGAGCTTGTCGATAAGGGTTACGCCGTAACCAATGCTATCGACGTTCCCGTTAAGTCGTCTACTATACCGTTCGAGTACAGATAGTGTATTCGAACGTAGCAGCATACTGCTGTAAAATTTGCGGGGCGCCTCCATCGGAGTCGTCCCGTCTTTTTGACGCACGGCCGATCCGTGATGCCGGCCGCAACGCAGTGGAGGAGCGGTCGGGTAATGCTCTGCCGTTCTTTTGGCGACATTTTACGGAGTTGGACGAAGATATGATGCAGCGTAACAGGAGTTGCCGCTCCGCTGCACGATGCCAAGACCAATGTTGCCTTCACGCCCCTTACCTTGGTTGCCATGAGCCTACAGCCGCTTTGCCTGGGTTTGTCGGCGAAGTCGTCCGTGAAGTCGTACTTCGCTGACAAACCCGGCTATGAAAGGTTTTATACTGAACTTACGGGAACCGTCCAAATATTTCTCAAAGCATTCGATAAGTAAGGGGATCAAAACGAAGTGTATCAATAGAAAAAACAACATTAAGTAGGCAAAGTTGGTGTAATATAGTGAGATAGGTGTAAAACTACCCCGAACGGTCAAGCGATCGAAATGTAACAAAGCTGTTGCTTTTGTGTTACACTAAATGGCATTCGAACGGTCTGTTCAAGCGATAAATGTTACATGTCCTTGAATAGTCCCAGAAATATCCTAAAATACGGAGGAAAATAGCCCATTAAGAAGACAAAACCCCGTCAGAATCCGATAAAACGGCGATTCTGGCGGGGTTTCTGCTATATGTGGCAGGCTTGCATGGGACAAGGTATTCAAGGTTCAAAATACAGTTCAAATTTCCAAAAACATTCTTTCAAACAACTATATCAGCATACGTAATGATATGGCCAATTTTTAATTAAGACGGCAATTTCGATGTGGAAAAATGCGGTAAATTCAACGGTTAGTGCATTAAATTCCCTTCAAAATGCAATAAAATAGCGTTATAAATACCCCTTAATGACATTATTTTTTGACGTAGATCAATTTTGTATTCTATATATTACATTGATTATCAATACAATAATCTGATATTTTATTATTTGTTGATATAAAAACTGTGCGAAACACTATGACTATCCCATTGTATTGAATCGGATACTTGCTTTTACCAATGCTAATGCTTGAATCGAATTTGCTGGGATCTCTTTCGGCGAATGTTGGGGATTATGATTGACTAAACGTACGTATCGTTCATTGTCAGCTTTCTGAATATATTTGATTGTAGTATAACTCTTTCCATTGATTACGAATGACAACAGGTACATCTCTCCCCAAAGAATACCTTCCGCTCGGCTGGGTATTTCTTTATAAAATAAAGCGCATTATCCGCGTATTGGACAGATACAAGGCGGAGGTTTACAATCTTGAAGCGATAACCTCCCTCGCTTTCCGTATCGAATCGTTCGGAGCGGCGAAAGTCCTCAGGGCATTGTTGGAAAGGATTATACACGGGCGAAAAGAGAAAACGACGGTATTCGTGTCGGTTGTTTCGG